>RKMI01000001.1_pt1:0-1240000 | contig 2783292 bp, 2478 predicted proteins | sample 2174191 | NCBI WGS metagenome assembly RKMI01 (sample SAMN10236717, study PRJNA505201) | synthetic metagenome | isolation source: mock community containing 12 organisms: Thioclava sp. ES.032, Psychrobacter... | place: USA: Walnut Creek | collected 2015-10-01 | reverse complement strand
TTCGCAGCTTATCACGTCCTTCATCGCCTCTGAGAGCCTAGGCATTCCCCATACGCCCTTCTTTTGCTTGTCGCACCTGTACCTAAGTACAAATGCCCTCTCGTAATCCTTATATATTCTATTCTACTTCGTGTTTCTTCTTTGACTTCGCAATCACGGTAAAACCGTGTCGCTCCGTCCCAATATGTCAATGAACTTTCTGGCACACCGCCTCCGGTACAAAACCGGACGACGACAGTTGCCGTGGTGGAGAATATCGGAGTCGAACCGATGACCTCCTGCGTGCAAGGCAGGCGCTCTAGCCAGCTGAGCTAATCCCCCATTTCCCTAGTTTAGAGTTGTGAGTTGTGAGTTATGAGTCTATAACCCGCAATAACTCGCTCCTAGAATTTCCTATTCAATATTTCCCAATGAACTTCTTTCGTAGTCTCAGGCAGACTCGAACTGCCGACCTCTACATTATCAGTGTAGCGCTCTAACCAGCTGAGCTATGAGACTGTCTTGGCCTTATTGCCAGTATTTGTAACATATCATAAACGACAGCGCAGAGATAAAACCATCTCGTGCGGGACAAGGATTTTCCGGACATCTCTTTCTCTAGAAAGGAGGTGTTCCAGCCGCACCTTCCGGTACGGCTACCTTGTTACGACTTAGCCCTAGTTACCGATTTTGCCCTAGGCCGCTCCTTGCGGTGACGGACTTCAGGCACTCCCGGCTTCCATGGCTTGACGGGCGGTGTGTACAAGGCCCGGGAACGTATTCACCGGATCATGGCTGATATCCGATTACTAGCGATTCCAGCTTCACGGGGTCGAGTTGCAGACCCCGATCCGAACTGTGACCGGTTTTGTAGATCCGCGCCCCCTTGCGGGGTGGCTTCCCTCTGTACCGGCCATTGTAGCACGTGTGTAGCCCAGGACGTAAGGGCCGTGATGATTTGACGTCGTCCCCACCTTCCTCACGGTTTGCACCGGCAGTCCCGTTAGAGTCCCCATCTTTACATGCTGGCAACTAACGGTAGGGGTTGCGCTCGTTATAGGACTTAACCTGACACCTCACGGCACGAGCTGACGACAACCATGCAGCACCTTGCAGGCAGTCCGAAGAAAGGGGTGTCTCCACCCCATGCAGCCTGCATTTAAGCCCTGGTAAGGTTCCTCGCGTATCATCGAATTAAACCACATGCTCCACCGCTTGTGCGGGCCCCCGTCAATTCCTTTGAGTTTCATTCTTGCGAACGTACTCCCCAGGTGGGATACTTATCACTTTCGCTTGGCCACGGAGACCGAAGTCCCCACAGCTAGTATCCATCGTTTACGGCGTGGACTACCGGGGTATCTAATCCCGTTCGCTACCCACGCTTTCGTCCATCAGCGTCAGTACATGGTTGGTCACCTGCCTTCGCGATCGGTGTTCTATGTGATATCTATGCATTTCACCGCTACACCACATGTTCCGGCAACCCCACCATGACTCAAGACCTGCAGTATCAAAGGCAATTTTATGGTTGAGCCACAAACTTTCACCCCTGACTTACAGGCCCGCCTACGGACCCTTTAAACCCAATGATTCCGGATAACGCTCGGACCCTCCGTATTACCGCGGCTGCTGGCACGGAGTTAGCCGGTCCTTATTCTTACGGTACCGTCAGACACCTACACGTAGGTGCGTTTCTTCCCGTATAAAAGCAGTTTACAACCCATAGGGCCGTCATCCTGCACGCGGCATGGCTGGATCAGAGTCTCCTCCATTGTCCAATATTCCTCACTGCTGCCTCCCGTAGGAGTCTGGTCCGTGTCTCAGTACCAGTGTGGGGGATCCCCCTCTCAGGGCCCCTAACCATCGCTGCCTTGGTAAGCCGTTACCTCACCAACTAACTAATGGTACGCATGGCCATCCCTGTCCGATAAATCTTTAATCACCTTATCATGCGATAAAACGATACCATGGGGCATTAATCCAAGTTTCCCTGGGCTATTCCCCTGACAGGGGCAGGTTCCATACGCGTTCCGCACCCGTGCGCCGGTCGTCATCAAAAAAGCAAGCTTTCTCATGTTACCCCTCGACTTGCATGTGTTAGGCCTGCCGCTAGCGTTCATCCTGAGCCAGGATCAAACTCTTCATTGTATTTCCTTGAATGTCTGTCCGACACCCGGAAATCCGAGTCCCCGCATCAAAATGGTTTATTCTTAATTCTACGCTGTCGTTACAATATGTATATGAACTTCTTTACTTTTTCCTTTCGAAAACCGCCTCTCGGCCTCTTGAAAGCGCCCTGCCTTATCAGCTAAGCGGGTGCAAATATACGCACCTTATTTCCTTACCGCAAAATGTTTTTCAATATTTTTTTGAAAAAAAAACCAATTAATTTATAAGTGCTTGTTTTTCAGGTTTTCCTTTCTTTTGGTCTTAAAAGATTTTATGAAAAGAAGTTCCAGACCAACCCAAATCGGATTACAAAATCGCGATAGGGATAATTTGGCGCGGAGTAGTAATTGGGTTCTGAAAAGATAGAGTTTAGATGCTCCGCCTTTAAATAAATTCTAGTTTGCCTCACTTTGGCATTTATAAATACATCCAATAACGGATAACCCCCAAATTCCTCATTATTCTGAATATAGAATTCACCCAGCAAGGGGTTATAGGCATTCATATTATATGAGGTAAAATATTTAAATGTAACTCCTGTTTGAATAAACATGGCCTTTTTAAATACATCACTTGAAAAATACAAGGTGTTTCTTGTTACCACTTGCGGAAGGTTAAGCACTTTATTGTCCTGGGAAACTTCTTGATACATTACCGTGTTCATCAACGCCCATTTACGATACTTAAGTTCTTTCCAATACTTTACCTTTAGATGATTAATGGTCCCTGATTCCTGAAAGGGCCGAACAAAGGCTGTTTCTTGACCTAAACCAATCTCTTCTTCGCTGGCCGTTGATTTAAAATAAGTATAGTTATCCACTGCACTGTATTCCGCTTCCAATCTTCCAAAATTCTTAGAGTGGAAACCAAATTTGATGCTTTGCGTTTGAACTTTTTCGAAGGTATTGTTGTTTTGCCAGTTAAAATTGCGATAATCACTCTGGTATAGCAGATAATTGAAATCAGGCATTCGAGAGGATACATGTATGGCTCCTGTAACCGAATTGTTTTTATTTAGCCTATATCTGGCCAGAGCATCAAAATTATTTCCAGTTAGTTCTCCAGAAACGGTATAATTTACGTTTCCCTCCAGATGTAGCGAGCCAATTGTATTGCGATAAGTCCCTCCTAGGGATATTTCTTCTCCCTCCAGCTTATTTTGAATGGTTTCTTCCCCCGTTATTAAGAGACTATTAAAAAAGTAGTTATAGTTATAAAGACTTATGTTACCGGACAATCGACCCAATGCCCTGTTGGAAAATTCCACAGTTCCTTTATTGAGCATGGTCTTTAACCTGGCCCTATCTTCGATTGGGATTAAAAATGGATCTTGTCCAAATGCATCGTTCTGACTGCTTTGCTCAAAATCATAGATTTTGGACTCATAACTAAACTCGTGCCCAATAGCCAATGTGGTTGGATCATTATCCGTTGAATCCTTTTTATGGTTGACCAATTTAAATTGTTGATCCAAGTAATAACGTTTTCCCAATATTCGATTATTGGCATTTTCATATAGCAAATCAATTTTTGCCCTATCCTGAAAGTCATCCAAGTCATCCTCAAACTGACTTCTGTCCTGTAAACCTCCACCTTCTTCACTTTGCAATTCCTGCGCAGCTATATGCCCCCTAAGTCCATATCTTTCATTTTTTGCAACATAATTAAAGGTTGTCCTAAACTTTCCGTCTTGGGCTTCCTCGTACCTATATTTACCCAATGATCGAAAACCATTGTAAGCTACGGATGCATTGAATCTTTTAGATATATTAAACGTAAGCAGTGCATCCAAAAACTGCCCCTGCTCCATGGTTGTCTTGAACATAAGCTCGGTTATAGGGGTCGGAACATTATAATAATCAATGTCCTCCTTTTCGAAATAACCTGGATGCTTTGCCGTTGCACCTATTCGCGGATAATAAGGTGTCCCGGAAAAACTTTTGCCAAGCTCATTATAAGGTTGTCCCATGTTGGCAAAAGGCATCAATTCAAAATCATCTTCCCGTAAATAGTTATACTTATATTCTTTTTGTATGGTAAGAGTGGTGTCCACAAATGTAGTGTCACGCTGATAAGAAATAATTTTATAATCACGAATCCCAATAGAATCTTCTTGCTTTCTTGATAGCGCACCCATTCTTTTATCCTTCAATTTTCGTTGAGCAGAATCCTTTGGAATGGAATCTTTGGATTTAATCAAAAGGGAATCTTTACTTTTTACCGATAATGAATCCACCTCCTTTGTTGGCGGCAGCGAATCTTGCTGTGCCATAAGGAATTGTCCAAAACATAAAAGTAGGGTCAACAGTATAAATCTCATTCCGCGATTTTGGTTGGGCAAAGGTAAAAGTTTTGTTTCTAAAGAAATGTGAAAAGTTTATATACGAAAAAGCCCCGCCAAATGGCAGGGCTTTTACATATCATCATATTTGATTCAAAATTAATTTTGAGTCGAAATACTTGGATTGTTCTGAATTTCCAACTGAGGAATCTCAAATGTCAATCTTTCATCATCGTAAGGAATAGGAGTTCCTACGTTAGATAGGTGGTTGCCCCCCCTAACAACGGTACCCTGGTTTCTTTTAAGAGAAAGATAGCTTTTACCTTCTCCCCAAAGCTCGATACGAGTCTGAAGATAAATTTCATCCAAAAGTGCTTGTCCAGAAAGACCATCAACGTAAGCTGAACTTGGTACTCTCTCGTCCAACAACACTTTTAACATAGTTTGAGCAGCACCGGTCTGTCCCGCTTTGGCCGCAGCCTCTGCATGCAATAGATACATTTCAGCAACTCTCAAGTACAAGTAATCAGTTGTAATGTTGGCCTGACCTCCAATAACTCTTTCTGGGTGATAGAATTTGTTCAACGGCATCAAATCTGCATAATCTCCCGTTGGAGCAGCAAATTGATCTTTACGAACATCATCTTCGGGGATGGCATCGTACAAATCGGAATCAATCGCCTTGGCATCACCTGCCCAAGCGTAGCTATATGTAAATCTGTCCATTTGTCCCCACCAAGAAACCAACCCAAGACCGTTATCAACAGTTAGGTCAACTCCCCAGATCCATCCAGATGTGCTCAAGTCATTGAATCCACCCAAAACTTCTTCCGAGTTCATTAACGTGTAACCACCATTGTTGATCACAGCAGCTGTTAGATCCATTACCTCTTGATGGCTATCTCCTTTAGACGCCAACACGTAAGCAAGAATAGCTTGCGAAACTGTTTTATCAACTTGACTTTTTGAACTTCTTGTAAAACCATCCAACAAAGAGATAGACTCATTCAGGTCTTTTTCCATCAAAGCATAAATCTCAGTTGTGGCCACCTTTGGTCCGTTCAAATCATCTGGGCTATCATAAATTGGTAAAATCTCAGCAGAAGGATCGTAGCTGTTCGCATAGTATTGGGTCAAATAGAAATAAGCATGGGCACGAAGTGTTTTCGCTTGGCCCATCAGGTACTTATTCTCATCCAACTCAGGAATAACATCATTCCCACCCAATGCATCGATCACCAAGTTCGCAGAACGAACGATTCGGTAATAAAACCTCCAAGGCATGTAGTTTCTAGTCCTGGTAAAATCCAAGGTTGCTTGGAACTCTGTGATGTCAGCTCTGTACCAACCGTAGGTGCTTACAGAAAGTGCCATATCGCCAGAAAGCATATCTCCGTAGATATCGTACCCTTTGTGCCCAAAATCATCATGGTTTGTTGTACCACCACTCTCTGTAGCGAACATGGTAGAATAGATACCGGAAATTGTCCCTTCAATTACTGCTGGGTTAACGGCCGCAGCCTCCCCAACTTGCTCTTGTGTTAAGAATTCGGACGGTTGTTCGTCCAGAAAATCCTCACCACAGCCCGCCAATAACAATAGCGAGGCTATAACTGATAATTTAAAATTAATGTTTTTCATAACTTTTTTTTTCTAAAATTTAACTCTTACACCCAAGGTTACAGTAGTCAGAGGAGCATAAATTCTCCTAGCCGAAGCACCGTTTTCTCTTACAGATGGATTAAAACCTTGTCTAGCAGTCTTGATGGCCAAGTTATCACCTGACAACCAAATGTTAACATTCTTCAATCCCATTTTATCGGCATCCTTAGATGGTAAGGTGTATCCGATCTTGGCATTGTTAAAAGCAAGATAATCAGTACTTGTCAACCATCTTGTAGTATTCACCCTTTGGTCTTGACCAGTAGCATCGTCCAATCTAGGTACATCGGTAATGTCCCCTGGGTTTTGCCATCTTTGAGAAATATCCTTATGGAAGTTTGTTGATGCAGCACCAAAGTTATCACTCATCAATTCTGAGTATTGGTTGTCCATCGCATATCCACCAATGCTATATGTAAACTGTGCGGAGAAATCGAAGTTTTTAACCTGAGCAGCCAATCTAAATGCACCGAACAAATCAGGAATACCAGATTTACCTACATACTTTTGAGTTGCTTCTGCATAAGTTTCCGTAGTTTGCCTTGCTACGTTGGCATCAGGGTTCTCGTCCATGTATGCCAACATATCCAAGATACCGTCTTCTCCATCGTCAAGATTGCCGTTTCCGTTAACATCGTTAAAGTACTGATAGTACGTTCCAACACCATTGTCCGGATTAACTCCAGCCCACTCTCTGATATAAAAGTCGTAGATAGAGCTTCCTTTGGAATATCCGTAAGGAGAAGCAGAAACATCCAGAATTCTTGGCTCACCAGTTGAAGGCTCAATTGGCATAGTAAGAATCTCGTTATTAATGTGCGAACCGTTGAAAGATAGATCCAATTTAAAATCTTCCTTGTCAAAAATATGACCAGTGAAGTTGAATTCAATACCTTGGTTCTGCAACTCTCCGTCGTTTACGGTAACAATAGCAATACCTTGAGATGGACCTACCCTTCTTTGAAAGATCAAGTTATCTGTCTTTTTACTGTAGAAGTCGATTACACCATCCAAATATCTTCCTAAACCAAATTCAACACCAGTCTGGAACATTTTGGAAGTTTCCCACGTAAGATCTGGGTTTCCGTTATCCCTGATAGATAGTGATATTTGATCGTTCAGGTTATTAATATCAAATGTATCGTAAGCGATGTAGTAATCATCTGTATCAACAGCTTGATCCCCGGTTACACCATAAGATGCTTTAAGTTTCAAGAAATCGAATACGTTGTTTCCTGACATAAAGTCTTCGTTGGTGATTACCCATGCAGCACCAACAGAACCGAAAGTACCCCATTTTTCGTTGATAAATCTAGAAGAACCATCCCTACGTACAGAAGCAGTCAAGAAATATTTCTTGTCGAAATCATAGTTTACTTGTCCAAAATAAGACTCGATACTATACCCTCTTGAAAAACCACCTGCAGGTCCCTGAGGCACCACGAAGTTGTTCAACTCATAGATATTTGGGCTAACCGCCAATCTTTTGGCAGCATCGAACTGCTCCCGTTCGAATTGGTTGTTCTCGTGTGCAACCAAGGCTTCAATAGAATGGTTACCAAATTCAGTTTGGTAACGCAACAATTTCAAGAAATTGGTAGTCAAGAAATTTCTATCTCTTTGATACAAATCACCACCTGTAGAAATACCACCTCCGTAGAAAGGATTGGTGAAGGATTTGTAACGCTCAGTAGCAAATTGCGCACCGAAACGAGTTTCAAAAGTTAATCCTTCGGCAATGTTCACATCCAATGAGAAGTTACCATTGACCTCGTGTCTGTTTGTTCCCACAAAGTCGTACAAAGCAGAGGCGATTGGATTTAACTGGTCAGCATTTGGTCTTGATCTAAATCCTGATGCTGTACCATAATCGTATTGGTTTCCTCCAAAAATAGGGTCTGGTACCAATTGATAGTTGTCATCCCTCAAGAATACTGGGAAGATTGGAGCCATTTTATCCGCAAACTCGAACAAGTTCTCAGAACCTACAGTCTGACCATTATTTTGGCTTTTGGAGTATGCATAACCTGCATTCACACCAACTTTCAACCACTTTTTGACCTGAGAATCCGCATTCAACCTTGCAGTATATCTACGGTAACCAGTATTCAAAGCATATCCGTTATCATCCAAGTATCCAATAGAAGTAAAGTACTTGCTTTTTTCGTTTCCACCAGCCATTCTTAGGTTGGTCTCAGTTCTAATAGCGGAATCGAACGCCAAATCCGCAAATCTTTGAGGCGTATACCTTCTTGAAACACCCGGTCTTACCGTGCCGGTCGATGGATCAATCAATTCTCCACCATCAGCAACATTCCACATGTTATACCCAGGAGCAATGTAATTTACAGAGAACAAATTCGCATTGGCGAAAGCCACTGGATCTGCTTCACCATCCAAAGCGGCACCATTGCGGATACCCTCCCAAACGTAACCAATGTATTCTTCTGGTGAAGTAATAACATTGTACCTTGGGATTAACTGCATGTTGAAACCGGATTTCACATCCACCTCAACATAAGACTCGTTGGAAGAACCTGTTTTGGTGGTAATCAAAATAACACCATTGGCACCTCGAGAACCGTAAATTGCAGTTGCCGTAGCATCCTTTAATACAGTGGTAGTTTTAATATCCGCAGGGTTAATGGAGTTGATACTCCCTGTAAAAGGAACACCATCCACAACGTACAACGGATCCCTGTTACCATTTACGGAACCATAACCCCTTACACGAATAGTAGAGGCTGTACCTGGCTGACCAGATGTATTGATTACAGCAACACCTGCAACCTCACCGGCAAGAGCCTGAGAAACGTTTGAAAAGGACTTCACCTCCAACGCTTCGGCTTCCACTACGGACGCCGTACCCGCAAAGGCTTGTTTTGTTGTGGTACCATAACCAACAACAACAACCTCTTCCAATGCCTGTGCATCTTCTTCCATCTGAACATTAATAGTGGATGAGGCACCAACAGTTCTTTCCACCGTCGCCTGACCGATATAACTGTAGCGCAAAACCTGCCCTTCGGAAGCTGTGATGGAATAGTTACCATCAAAATCTGTTTGGGTTCCATTGGTAGTACCTACAACCAATACCGAAACCCCTGGCAATGGCAAACCATTTTGGTCCGTCACATTACCTGAAACTGTTTTCTCTTGTGCAAAAGAGAAAGACATGCACAACACCAATAAAGGCGTTAGCACCCATGCTAATTTAGCTTTCATTTATTTCATTTTTTGAATTAGTCCGCACCAAAAATCAATATAAAAAGTTAATATTCAAAAAAATTAACACCTTTGCCTAGCCTACTCTATGACCATAAGGCTCATTTTTTTTCATAATTTTAACATAATATTTTCACCTCAAAGGACTAATCTTTGAGCATGTAGGAAAATTTTTAACTTTTTGTTGATAATTATGTTTTTCTATTTAGGCAGCTATATAAAATTTGATCCGATATGTTAAATTTATGTTATCATTCCTTTTCTGAGGCCGGTACCGATGAAGCAGGAAGAGGCTGCCTTGCAGGCCCTGTAACGGCCGCAGCAATTATACTCCCCGAAAATTTCAGCAACGATATATTAAATGACTCCAAAAAGCTTTCGGAAACAAAAAGGACATTATTGAGGCCTATTCTGGAAAAAGAAGCCATTTCCTACTCGGTTTGCCATGTATTTCAAGATGAAATCGACGAAATCAACATATTAAACGCCTCATTTTTGGCTATGCACCGTGCCATAGACAAACTAAAGCCTCTACCATCATTTATAATAGTGGACGGTAACCGTTTTAAGCCATACCCCAACATTGAGCATGAATGCATTATTAAAGGGGATGGTAAATATATGAGCATAGCGGCCGCCTCCGTTTTGGCAAAAACATACCGAGACAAGTACATGGCGAAAATCCATGAAGAATTCCCCATGTACAATTGGAAAAAAAACAAAGGCTACCCTACCAAAGAGCATAGGGAAGCCATAAAACAACATGGACTTACCAAATACCATCGAAAAAGCTTTAGACAACTTCCGGAACAGTTGACACTGGATATTTAAAAACCCTAACTTTGTGTCAAACTTCAAGAATGAGATTAAAGGCACTTTTTTGTTTACTCCCCATTTTTATAGCATCCTGCACAAAAGAGGTAAAGACCAAAAACTCCCTTTTAGAACATTTACCGCCCAACCCTTCTCTAGTTTTAAAGATTACAAACCTCACCAATTTTAAAAGTGAGCTCAAAAATAACGCCCTCCTTAAAAATGTGGAGGTGTTTTCCAACGTGAAGGAGATTTCATCTAAAATTCAGGGATTGAATTACTTATCCACTGACAAAACCTGTGTACTCGCTCTTTACGAAGTTGGCAAGGACAACTACGATTATATTTTAGTAGCCAAAAATGATTCCGACCTATTCAATGTGGATAGTGTTGCCAACAAGACCGTGGAGACTTTGACCTACGAAGGAACCAAGGTCACCAAATACAATCTTGATGGCCTTGAAGTGTATAGCGCGCAAAAAAACAACGCTATAGTAATGAGTTCTTCCATGATGTTGATGGAAAATATGATTAGGGTTAGCGACAATACTCCCACAGACCCCACTTTAGAGAAACTTTACCAAGCAAGCTCCATTGATAAATCCGCCACCTTGTTGATCAACCCAAGTGACAATGTATCCTTACTATCTCTAAAAGAACAAAATGAAACCAATGACCCACCTTTCTCTTCATGGGTCTCTTTGGATTTTACCGCCAATTCGGACGAAATCAATCTCGGAGGAGTGGCCATGGCACCCGATTCCACGAAAAATTTCATCAATTTATTTAAGGGAACCTCCCCACTAGCTAACAAAACAGCATCTTACGCCCCTTTAAATACTCAAGCGGTACTATCCTATACTTTTGATGATTACCAAGTCTTTGCAAAAAACCAAAACACTTACCTAGACCGGGTTAAGAAAACCGACTCGCTTTTTAATACCGTTGAAGAGGTCGGGGTAATTTATTTGAACAACGAAAAAGTAGTACTGCTAAGGTCTTTTGGCACAGAAAGCCTTTATGATTATTTGGATAGCCATAAAACTGCCTCACAAAACTATCAGGATAGCGAAATCTTGGAACTCCAAGACCCAAAACTTATTGAAGAGGGTTTTACTCCTCTCGTTAGAGATTTTGAATCCAGTTTTTGTACCATTATAGAGAACAGCTTTATTTTTTCAGCAGAAAAGGAAGCGCTGCAAACTATCATAAGTAGTCATAAAAGCTCATCTTCCTTTGATAATAACCAAGGATACAAGACCGCAAAAGCTTCTTTGGCCACCGAATCCAATATGCTATTTGTCTCCAATGCTTCTGGTATCGATTTTTTTGCTGAACAAGAACTTTCTTCCGATGTAGTTGATGACATCAAGAAAAGTGATTTCAAGGAACAGGTTTTTGCATCGCAAATGGTAATGGACCATGGTTTTGGTCACTTTAATATTTTGGTTTCCAAAATTGATAAAAAGCAAGAAAAAAATACAGTGTCACCTCTTTTTACTTTAGAGCTGAACACCGATTTGGCCACCGACCCCCTGTTTGTTAAGAACCATAGGACCAAACAACAAGAAATTGTGGTGCAGGACCAAAACAATGTCCTTTATTTGATCTCCACGGACGGAAAAGTGCTCTGGACCAAACAACTGGACGGCAGGGTTCAAGGGGAAATACAACAAGTGGACATTTATAAAAACGGAAAACTACAACTGGCTTTCTGCACCAATGACCAGTTTTTGATTTTGGACCGCAATGGCGACGTAGTACCTCCATTTAAAATAGATTTTGAGGGCGGCAATCTGAATCCACTGGCCATTTTTGATTACGATGGAAGTAGAAACTACCGCTTTGTAGTTACCCAAGGCCGAAAAGTTTATATGTACAACAACCAAGCTAAAATTGTTAATGGATTCACTTTTAAAGAAGCTCCGAGCAATATTTTGGGAGCGCCGAAACATTTTAGGGTGGGCAACCGAGATTATTTGGTGTTTAAACAGGATAATGGCACCCTCAGGATTTTACATCGTGTAGGGAGCGATAGAATTAAGGTGTCCGAAAAAATAGATTTCTCCAACAACGAAGTATTCCTGTACAAAAACAAGTTTTCGGTCACCAATAAAAAAGGGGTGCTTCATCAAATTGATACCAAAGGCAAGTTGACCGCCACCAATTTCAATCTAAATCCAGACCATGGTTTTTATGCCACAAGCAATACCTTGGTATTTATGGATGATAATATTCTCAGTATTAAAGGAAGAAAAGTGGAATTGGAGCTTGGTGTTTATTCCAAACCTAAAATCTTCTACATATACGACAAAATATATGTAGGCGTAACGGATATCCAGAACCATCAGATTTATTTGTTCGACAGTCAAGCGGAGCCTATTCCCAATTTCCCTGTATTTGGCAGTTCCTTGATAGACCTTTCCGATATGGATAATGATAGAAAACTGGAACTGGTAGCTAAAGACCAGGACAATTCCCTGATTGTGTACAAAATGAATTAACCTGAAAATTAGAGCTAAAAAAAACCGAGGCTGTGAGCCTCGGTTTTTTTATCCTATTCTTTCTTGTTGTTATGTAAAGGGGAAATCATAATGTGCGCCCTATGCGTGCCCGGATTCATGATCCATGGATGATTTGCCCCTATAGGTTGTTCGGGAAGCCCAGTGGATTCTGCCGTGGCAAATGGCAAATAGACTACATAGCGGTAATGTGCACCTTCTACCTCAGAAGTTTCGGGGTCGTACAAATCACTTTCACCATAATAAATATGTAGGGTAGCTCCCAGTTTTCCCATGTCCAATTGTCCCGATTTGGCTTCTTCCTCTCTAATATCAAAGATTTCAGGTCCTGTTTTTCCCTCAGCTCTCAATTCTCGACCTCTTTTCATAAAGGGTTCCAGGCTTTTATGATAGCAGGCCGCGTTAAATCCTGATTTTTTAGGATCGTCCGCGAGGACAATAAATTCGTTATCTCCTTCCCGAAATGTCACAAATTCACCCGCCATATTATAACCTATGACTTTGCATCCAGCTCTGCTTGCTTCTGGAGCGGCCATTAAGGATGCAGCGATCAAAGCTTCGTCTGAGTCAATGGGAACGTAGTTGGTTTTAACTTGAGCTGTGCCATCCTCAGCGGTTTCCACATCAGCTGAGTTGTCTTCATCTTTTTTGTTTTCACTAGTATTCTTGCAGGAGATCAAAGCTCCTGTCAACACAATGGCTATGAGAAGTCGTTTCATGGTATATTGAATTAGTTATTGAATTATGAAGGCCAGTCTGCATTACATGGTGTCATTAACAGGCGGGTCCCAATAGTACTATTTACTACATGTAGTAAGTTATGAAAATATTTGGCATAAGGTATAAGCAGGAAGTTTAATTGCATAAACCGAATAGAAAATCCACGAGGATTTTCATAAGCCTGCACTGAGCTTAGTTGAAGGGCAAGCTGGAACTAGCAATAAATTATATAAGGTGTTATGCTATCGTTATTTTTCAATGAGTCTTTATTAGCACTGTACTGGGTATGATTGTTAAAAGAAAAAAGCCTGAATATCTTCATCAGGCTTTTTTCTTTTAACTTCTTTGACTTCTTTTAATTTTTAATTAATCCTTGCCCTTCGATCCAAGGTGCTCCTGCTTTCTTTATATCATTTTCAAGTCCGGGAAGTGTAGCATTAACAATGGGTAGTAGTTTGGCTTTTACTTTCTTTAGCTGGCTCTGAACTCTACTCAATAGAGCTTGATGTTCATCTGTTGGGCCATAGGTATTGCCTAAGGCTCTACGGCCTAATGAATTACCATCACTTGCCGTTGGATTTGACCGTTCTCCAATTTCGTCTTTTATATCATCTCCATGAAGTTCTTTATCAATATCCATTAATGCTATCTTGGTGTCATTTAATCGCTTAAACAAGTCATCTGATGGAGAGGTAGCCTTATTCAATGCTCTTAACATAGCGTCAACGGTTTGTTGACTCTGTGATAAGGCGATATTGGTTGCCGTCAAATCTTGTTGAAATGCAAAAGTAGCCTCCCTGAACGCATCCATTTCTTTGTAAGATTTTCTTGGTAAAGCTCCATCGAACAATGGTTCAACATTAAACGATTCTGGTCCTTGCAAAACTGTATTTACACCATTAACTCGTTTAACCAAAGTAACCGTATAATTTCCAGGAGTAACCATTATTCGACCACGTCTAAAACCATCACGACCTCTTGGTGTTTCTAATCGCTCCCCACTTTTACTTGGATAGGTTAAATCCCAATTCACTCTATTAAAACCTTTTTTGTTTGTACCATTAACAGTGTTTACTACGTTACCATTGGCATCTTTAACAATCATTAGAATAGATGGCCCGTCCTCTCTGTACTCTTCTTCAAGAGCATCCCAGCCTGGGAATTTAGCATCACCTTTTTTCTCCCTTTCTTGTCTTAGGTCTTTTCTAGATTTGATTTTATCTGCCATATAATAGGTGAAATTAGCACCGAAAGGAGGGTTTTTTGCAATCCACTCTGCATCTCCTTGACTACCTACTCTATCAGACTGCGCGTACCAATAGGCCGTTTTAATTGGAAACAATGTTGCCTCGGCAGACATCATACTGTCATTGAAATTACGCAATGGTGTAATGTCATCTAAAATGAATATTCCCCTACCAAATGATCCAGCTACCAAATCATTTTCACGTCTTTGTATTGTAATGTCCCTAATAGGAATTGTTGGCATCCCACCTTCCAGTTCAACCCAATTCCTACCTCCATTGGAAGTGAAATACACTCCAAACTCTGTTGCAGCAAATAGTAAATTTTTATTAATGTGATCTTGTACCAATCTCCAAATTAGAAGTTTGTTTGGTAAATCCCCGTTGATCAAACTCCAGGTTCTTCCTTTATCACTACTTTTTATAATGTATGGTTTATAGTCGCCATATTTATGATTGTCCAAAGCTGCATACACAACATTTGCATCAAAAAGATCAGCGCGCACATCATTCACAAATGGGGTATTAGGTAATCCTTTGATTGTATTTAAGGTGATTTTTCTCCAATTGGCCCCACCATCTTCTGTTACTTGAATTAGTCCATCATCTGTTCCCGCATAAATTAAGCCTTCTTGCTTTGGTGACTCCGCCAATGATGTAATTGTATTGTAATTTGACATTGCCGCTAAATCCCATGCGTTATCCCAGCTTTGTGATTTACCGTAGTAAGGGAAGGTCATTCTGTCTTGATTCAAGGTAAGATCACCTGAAATGGGTTCCCAACCATCACCCCTATTTTCCGATTTCCAAACCCGTTGTGAAGCAAAATATAATCTTGTTGGATTATGGGGACTCACTAAAATTGGAGCATCCCAATTAAAACGTTCGTAAGGGTCGCCTTCCCTTGCTTGTGGTTGAATAAATACGGTTTCTCTTGTCTTACTATCAATTCTCCATAGTGCACCTTGCTGAAATTCTCCATAACTGATATCTGGATTGCCTGGCTCTGTAGCCGTTTGGGCACCATCTGCACCCAGGGTTTTCCACCAATCTGCGCTTGCGATACCATCGGAGCTTATAGTGCGTGATGGCCCACCATGTGATCCATTGTCTTGTGTGCCTCCATAAACATTGTAAAATGGTTCGGCATCATCTACTGCAATTTTAAAGTATTGTGTAATGGGTAAGTTTCTCACATATTTCCAACTCGCTGTCTTATCAAAACTTTCATATAACCCACCATCTGTACCAATCAGTAAATAATTGGGGTCGGATGGTTTAAAAACCAATGCATGACTATCACTATGCTGATTGGATCGGCTCATATTGGTAAACGTTTTACCGTGATCTTCAGATACCAGGGCACTGTTATTCATCATATACAGTGTTCCTTCATCATGTGGAGAAGCGATTATTTCTTGGTAATAATGTGGTCCTGTACCTCCAGAAACTGCATCCGACTGTTTTGACCAGGACTCTCCCGCATTGGAGCTCATAAACACACCACCTTTTGTTCTATCAAGTTCGATGGCCGCATAAATAATATCGGAATTAAATGGAGACATTGCCAATCCTATTTTTCCAAGATTTGATTTTGGAATTCCATTTTTTAGTGCTTTCCAAGTTTCTCCTCCGTCTGTACTCTTATGAAGACCAGATCCGGGACCACCGCCTAAATAACCAGCCACTGTTCTATGCCTTTGCCAGGTTGCCGCATATAAAACATCTGGGTTGTTGGAATCGATGAGCATATCTGTAGCACCTACCCATTCGGCATCTCCCAATGTCCGTTTCCAAGTTTTTCCTCCGTCTGTGGTTTTAAAGACGCCACGATCTCCACCCTTGCTCCAAAGTGGGCCTTGGGAAGCTACCCAGACAATATCCGAATTTTCTGGATGAACAATGATCTTTGATATGTGCTCGGAATTTTCCAATCCCGTATTCTTCCAGGTTTTTCCGTCGTCATGACTTACATAAATACCATCACCAAAACCTGCATGGCGTCCACCAACATTTTCACCGGTGCCGACCCATACGGTGTGTGGGTTAATTGGGTCTATGGTAACACAACCAATAGAATATACTTTTTGCTTTTCAAATATGGGTGTCCACGTAGTTCCGGAGTTCGTAGTTTTCCATACGCCGCCAGAACCAACGGCAACATACCAAATATTTTCATTTTCAGGATGAATGGCAATATCCGCTATTCTACCTGAGGTCATTGCTGGTCCAATGTTTCTAAATTCTAATCCGCTAAATACGTTTTCATCTGGTTGTTGAGCATGTAAATTAAATGCCATGCTCATTACAAAGGCACAGAGCAAAGTAATTTTGAAAGTGATTTTCATTTTGAGGTTGGTTTTAGTGAGTAAATCGGTCAATTTCCTTGAAAAGGAAACAACAATTTTAAAACTACAAAAAATGTAACAAAAATAATTGGACCAGAAACGCTTTGTGAAATTATATTTTAAATACTCTCCAGGTTTACCTTCGGAAAATAAATTTTGTCTATTCCGTTTGAAGAATTTAATCCAACGATATGTTATGTTAGTATTTTTTCGGTTAAAATTCTGCCGATAATTGACGTATCGTGGTCGTGAGTTGGTAAGTTAAAGATAAGCTACACCCCAACCTTTTCCTTGATCAATTCCGCTTCAAAAAGGGTGATAAAATGCTTCAGAAGTTTTTCTTTTACTCCTTCCATATCAACCTCCTTTTGACCTAGTTCCACATTAAGGGAGGTAACCGCTTTATCTTTGATGCCACAGGGGATCATCATATCAAAATAACCCAAATCAGTATTTACATTAAGGGCAAAACCGTGCATGGTCACCCAACGACTGGCCCGTACCCCCATGGCACATATTTTTCGGGCAAATGGTGTGCCCACATCTAACCAAACACCAGTTTCCCCTTTGGAGCGTTGACCCTTGAGACCATAATCAGCCAAAGTAAGAATCACCATTTCTTCCAAAAAACGGAGGTACTTGTGAATATCGGTAAAGAAATTGTCCAGATCTAAAATAGGGTAACCCACTACTTGCCCTGGACCATGGTAGGTAATATCGCCACCACGGTTTATTTTATAAAACGTAGCACCCTTTTCCGCTAGCATTTTTTCGTCCACCAGCAAGTTGTTGATGTCCCCACTTTTTCCCAAAGTATACACATGAGGGTGTTCCACGAACAAAAAATGATTGGGCGTTTCAAGACCAGCATCTTCTCGTCGGTTTCGCACCTTGGTGTCCACAATGTTTTTAAAGAGAGTCTCTTGGTAATCCCAAGTTTCCTTATAATCCTTTAATCCTAAATCTTGTAGGGCAACTTTCTTGTTCATGCCACAAAGATACGAAGCACAATAATGGAAAACTATTTCTCCAATTCCACTTCCAAATCCAGTACGGATGGATCCTTCATTAAATCCAAGAAATTGACTTCGTAAATCAAGGTTTTACCATCTTGGCTAAAAGTCGCCTCTTCTGCTGTGGTCGACTTTATTTTTTTTGGGAAATGATATTTTAGAGTGTACGTAGAACCAGAAAGAAACATTTCCGCTCCCTGCAAGCTATCCAATTGCTGCTGGAACATTTCTTGGTCCACTATTTTAGCTTTTCGGGTAAACGTATTTTTCTTGAATGAATAATTTACCTCAGTTGGTTGTTCCGAAGGCTTCATCTGGCCTTGCTGCGGATTGGCTTTACCCCCAATGGAACTTGCATCTTGGAAAGCACTGAAAGCATCGTTTACTTCGTTTACATTTTTAAACTCGCTAAATAAATCAAACATCATCACCTTTTTCTCGGGATCCATCACCATACGCATGTTGAACGGTTCCAACTTTTTTAGCTTCTCTTGTTCTTCCTTTGGCAACTGTGCAATACTATCTTTTTTCTCCTCTAAAAAATCCTTGAAAGAAATAATGGAATCGATGGGCTCCTCATCGGACTTGGCGAATTCTTCCCCGGCCATATCCATCATTTCCGAACCATCAAAATTGATGGACAATTTACCCGAACCATCTTCCTGTAAATGAATTTCCTCGGTAAAATTACAGGAGGCCGCCACAACGATTAGCGCAGCTACTAGTGCGTATTGAATCTTTTTCATGATTTTTCTGTTAATGGTTAGTGTGTTCTGCTCTTTATACTGAAGTCAAAAGTACCACAAACAACCAATATCCAAAACGACGAAGGGGTTATTTTGGATAAACCACAAAAGTATTTAATTCGCAGCTCGAATTATTAATCCAAACTAATCGGAATTGATTTGATACTTCTGAAACTACCGTAATCCGAGAATGTGGTGAATAAAACGGTTAATTTGGATTGTTCAAAATGACCAAAGCGGCAATTACACCGGGTACCCATCCGCACAGGGTCAATAAAAAAACGATAAGAATAGAGCCGCATCCCTTGCCTATAACGGACAATGGAGGAAATAGAATGGCCAGTAAAACTCTCCAGAAACTCATGATTATAAGATATGATTGATGACACTTATAGGTAGCTAAAAAGCGTGTTTTGTTACAGAAAACCACTATTTTTAACCAGAATCGGATAAAAAATGCGGTTTTCCGTCCTCATCTTGCTCCTAATTAACTCATCTGCCCTCTTTGGGCAATACCACTTTTCTGGGGAAGTTTCTCAAGAAAATGCTGGCAACGCCATTTATCTATCATTGGTAGAGGATTACCGAAAATCGTCTCGAGTGTACCTGGACCAAATTGTTCAAAAAACGGAAGTGGGTTCCTTAGGTCATTTTTATTTTGAAGGCAATAATCTAAATAACGAAAATCGTATCTACCGCATCCATTTGGATGGTTGTTCGGACAATACGGGTGCCAATCACTTTTTGGGCCAATGCAATAACAGTAAAAATGTGCTCTTTATCGCCAATAACAAAGACACTTTAGAGTTCCCAACCTCTTTTGAAGACCAATCGTTATGCACCATTACTTCCACCAACCCAAAATCGGGTCTGCTTTTGGAAATTGAAGGTTTAAAAGAGCACATGGCATACGATTTTGCAGACTACCCAAGCGAAGCCAATAAAAAATTGAATCTTGATAAGTGGTTCAAAACCCTTCACAATTTTGGAAAGGAGGCAAGCGAACCACTGGCAGAACTGTATATCTACGATTTTTTGTCCGACAAAAGAAACGAAACTTTTAGGTTTTATCTGGAAGACTTAACGGCTACCGATTATTATGCAAACTTATCGGAAAGATTGGCCAGCACTTATCCCAATGCAGAGTTTACGCAGCAGTACACTGCCGAAATAACCACCGATAAAGAATTAGCCAGTTTTAACAAGCCCAAATCATCTAAATGGAATCGGACCATAATTGCTCTTTTAGCCGTTTCCCTATTGGGCAATATTTTATTCTTGTTAGGAAAAAAAAGGAAAAACAACACCAAAAATCTCCTCCAAAAACTTACACCACAGGAGCAAAAAATTGTCAACCTGATTTTGAAAAACAAAACGAATAAAGAAATTGCATCGGAGCTGTTTGTGAGCGTAAGTACCATAAAAACGCACATCAACAATCTCTATAAAAAACTGGATATTTCTTCGCGCGAAGAGATGGCCGTTCGCTTCAAAAAATAAATTTCAACCCCCGGTCTAGTCCCGATTTCCAACGTATAAAACTCCATTCAGCCTTTGATTTTAGTGAATTTGGCCATCAAACCATAAATCAAAGAAATCATGAAACAAGTTTTAACGGCACTACTTATGCTATGCATTATTGGTGTTTCGGCACAAGAGTTCAACAAGGAAATCACCACGGAAAACGGTCTGCAATTGTTAGTGGGCCAAATCAATCTGGAAGGCTTACAATCCAAACCCTATGGTAGTTGGTTCCAAAGCAAGTACAACAACTACCATCCGGACGACACCATGGTTCCGCTATTCAAAGAAAAATTGATAGAGTACGAAATCAAACTGTTTTTGGGCACTTGGTGTGGCGACAGCAAAAGGGAAAGCCCCAAATTCATCAAAATATTGGAAGCTGCAGACTTTCCGATGGAGCAATTGGAAATCATTGCCCTGGATTACCGAAAAGGGCACTACAAAACCAGTCCGACCGAAGAAGAAAAAGGCTTGAACATTATTAAAGTTCCGACCATCATCTTTTTTAAAGATGGAAAAGAAGTCAACCGAATTGTGGAAAGTCCCCTCGAAACTCTGGAGGAGGACATGGCCCAAATTCTATTTGAAAAGGACTATGTGCCCAATTATGCATATTAAGTTTGGCCAACGCTAAGGATTTAAAGCGCAAAAGTGTAATTTTGCGCTTTAAATTTTTACAGATTATGCAACTATCGGAACAAGAGATCGTTCGAAGGGAAAAATTGACCAAACTCAGGGAAATGGGCATCAACCCATATCCCGCAGCATTGTATCCTGTTGATGCCACTTCCAAGAACATCAAGAATGATTTTGAAGAAGGGAAGAAGGTTGTGATTTCCGGTAGATTGATGTCGCGAAGAATTCAGGGAAAAGCTTCTTTTGCGGAACTTCAAGACAGTGAAGGACGCATCCAAGTCTATTTTAATCGTGATGAAATTTGCCCGGATGATGACAAAACTTTGTACAACGATGTGTACAAAAAGTTATTGGACATTGGTGATATTATCGGCATTGAAGGAGAGCTTTTCACGACCCAAGTAGGTGAAAAAACCGTGATGGTGAAGCACTTTTCACTTTTGAGCAAAAGCTTAAAGCCGTTACCACTACCAAAGGTAGATGACGAGGGAAAAGTGTACGATGCATTCAACGACCCGGAGCTTCGCTACCGTCAGCGGTACGTGGATTTGGTAGTGAACCCGCACGTAAAGGACACTTTCATCAAAAGAACAAAAATCACCAACAGTATCCGTGAATTTTATAATCAAAAAGGATATCTAGAGGTTGAGACCCCTATTTTGCAACCTATTCCAGGTGGAGCGGCAGCACGTCCGTTCTTAACGCATCACAATGCATTGAACATTCCATTATATCTGCGCATTGCCAACGAACTCTATCTTAAAAGATTGATTGTTGGTGGGTTCGATGGTGTCTATGAGTTTTCCAAAGACTTTAGGAATGAAGGAATGGACCGCACCCACAATCCAGAGTTTACCGTAATGGAGCTCTATGTGGCCTACAAGGACTATAACTGGATGATGGACACCACCGAAAAACTATTGGAAAAAGTGGCCATTGACGCCACGGGAAGTTCCAAAGTAAAAGTGGGTGATCACGAAATCGAATTTAAAGCGCCGTACCCTAGGGTTCCCATTTTGGAGGCCATTAAAATTCATACGGGTTACGATGTGACGGAAATGGATGAAGACGAACTCCGTGAAGTAGCCAAGAAATTGGATATTGAAGTGGATGAGACCATGGGCATCGGTAAATTGATCGATGAGATTTTTGGTGAAAAATGTGAACACCACTATATCCAACCTACCTTTATTATTGATTATCCGAAGGAAATGAGTCCGTTGACCAAAGAGCACCGGACCAACCCAAGGCTTACGGAGCGTTTTGAGTTGATGGTAAACGGCAAGGAATTAGCCAATGCCTACTCCGAGCTCAACGATCCTATTGATCAACGAGAGCGTTTTGAAGATCAGCTCAAGCTTTCCGAAAAAGGAGATGATGAAGCGATGTTCATTGACCAAGATTTCTTGCGTGCTTTGGAATACGGTATGCCCCCTACTTCTGGAATCGGAATTGGAATTGACCGTTTGGTGATGTTATTGACCAATAATTCATCCATCCAAGAAGTATTGTTCTTCCCGCAAATGCGACCAGAGAAAAAACAGGTGGAGCTTACCGAAGAGGAAAAAATTGTTTTGGATATTCTTAAACCACAAGGAGAAATGCTATTGGCAGACCTTAAAGCAAAAGCAGGTTTAAGCAATAAAAAATGGGACAAGAGCACCAAAGGTTTGACCAAGCACGGACTTATTAAGGTAGAAAAAACAGAAGATGCTTTGCTTGTAAAGTATACAGGGTAATTCAAGAAATTCCATCCTAACCGAACACAAACCCCTGCATTAATTTCAAATGCAGGGGTTTTTAATTTTAAAAAAAGTTCTATCCTTCCACAGTTTTCTTCATAATCCGAAGGAAATTTCCAGCAGCATACCCCAATAACCTTACTAAAACCTATTTAAATGAAAAGAATGAAATTAGCATTCCTTTTTGTGCTGTTGGTATCGTTTGTTGCAGGGCACAAGAGGTAAACGGAACCGTTTATGACGACCAAAATGTACCATTACCAGGGGCTTCGGTCCAAGTAAAGGGAACTCAAACAGGAACCATCACCAACTTTGATGGCAACTACTCCATCGAAGCAAGTCCAGGAGACATCTTAGTTTTTTCGTACGTTGGCTTCAACACACAAGAAGCAATCGTAACTGGGAGCACGTTGGACGTAACATTACAAGCAGGGCTAGAACTGGAAAATGTTGTGGTCATTGGTTCTAGAAATCCAAATAGAACAGCAACAGAAAGTACTGTACCTGTAGATGTCATCGATATTAAAGAACTAAATAATGTTGCGCCTCAGGTAAATTTAAATTAGATCTTAAATTATGTAGCGCCATCCTTTACATCCAACACACAAACCATTTCTGATGGGACGGACCATATTGACCCTGCTTCTTTAAGAGGGCTTGGGCCAGATCAAGATGGTTACGATCTGGCCAATATATTGGACGATGATGTCTCAGATGTAATTCAGTATGCAAATCAGGCCAATATTAATTTGAACGGAGCAGCAACCAAAGAAGAACTTCAACCCATTTTGTCTGCAGATAATACCGAAGCAGAACTAGCAGCATGAGGACAGCAAAGAAGTGATTTCAATATGCGTGTGGGGCAATCTGCATTGCGAGGTGGCAGGTTTTTTACCAATTTCTCTTTACCCTTGGATGATAATGGCACCGAATTATACTCTTTTGCAGGTATTAGCTCAAGAACCGATAATTCCGCAGGATTCTTTAGACTTCCAAATCAAAGTAGGACATTTACACCGGCCTATATCAATGGATTTTTACCTGAAATAAATTCTGCCATTAGTAATCATTCTTTATCTGCAGGCATTAAGGGTGTGGTGGGTGATTGGAATGTAGATTTTAGCAATACTTATGGGGGAAACTCCTTTTTGTACACCATTGGCAATACATTTAACGCTTCTTTACAAAGCTTCTCCCTTACTGTTTTTGATGCAGGGGGATTCTCTTTTAGTCAAAACACTACCCACTTAGATGTAAGTCATTTTTTTGATGACGTAATGTCTGGTTTAAACGTGGCCTTCAGAGCAGAATATAGAGTAGAAAACTATAATATTGAAGCAGGTGAAGAGGCATCCTACGCGCAATATACGGCAGATGGTCAAGTGATAACCCTTGCTTCACAGCAACCTTCCCGAGATTTCTTTGGAAATGCAAGACCAGGTGGCTCACAGGTTTTTCCCGGTTTTAGTCCAAACAATGAACTTTCTAGAGGACGAAGTAGTGTAGCAGGGTACTTTGATGTAGAAGCAGATTTTTCTGAAAAATTTTTGGCAAGCTTTGCCACTAGATTTGAGGATTATAGCGATTTTGGTTCCACCATTAATTTTAAATTGGCTACCCGTTACAAGCTATCTGATAACATGAATATTCGTGCTGCGGCAAACACGGGATTCCGAGCACCTTCGTTGCATCAAATTAATTTTAATTCCACGTCAACAATTTTTGACCAAAACGGAGACCCACAAGAGGTTGGAACTTTTGCGAATGATAGCAGGGCTGCACAACTTTTGGGCACACCATAACTTATGGAAGAAACATCCAGCAGTGTCAGCGTAGGTCTTACAGCTAAAATTCCAGATGCCAACCTAACGTTTACGTTAGATGGCTATTTTGTAAAGATTAACGACAGGGTGGTTTATACAGAGCAATTTCAGGGGCCTGGAAATGGTACGGAGCTTGACAACCTATTAGGGCAGGCCAATGCTACCGCCGCATCTTTCTTTGCCAATGCCATTGACACCGAGTCCAAGGGATTGGATGTTGTAATCATACATAAGGCACAGCTTGGTGCTAATTGGAGGTTAAAATCCGATTTGGCAGGTACTTTTTCCCAAACAAGACAGGTGGGCGATATAAACGCCTCAGAAGTATTGGAAAATGCCGGTTTAGTAGACACGTATTTTCCAGAAGACAGTAGGGTTTACTTGGAAGAGGCTGTTCCCAGAACCAAAGTGAATTTATCCAATAGCTTAACTTCCGACAAGTTAATTGTCTTTTCAAGAAATGTATACTTTGGAGAAGTAACAGAGGTAACTACAAATATAGATAGACAACAAGTATTTGGAACTAAAATAGTTACCGATTTAACTGTTGGATATAAAGTAACTCCTGCACTTACTTTTACCGTTGGCGCCAACAACTTATTGGATATTTATCCCGATGGAGCAGCTGAAATTCCGGGTGATGGTGGAAATAACAGAAGTGATGTGCGTTTTGACTGGTCCAGAAAAGCACAGCAATTTGGAATTGGGGGTAGATTTCTTTTTGGAAGAATTAGCTTTTCTTTAAAATAAATCCGTCATATTTTAAATATTTGATACTAAAGCCCCGTACAGGGGCTTCTTTATTTTTATCTTTTAACAAAAAAATGCTAGCTTAGAACCCCAATGGAGCTAAGCAAAAAAATTGGACTGGTCCTCGGACCTATCGTCTTTCTTGTATTAAACCTATTACCTTTCGAAATAGTATCAGAAAAAGGCGATCCCGTAATTTCAATAGCGGCCTGGATGCTAATCTGGTGGATTACCGAAGCGGTTTCCATTTCTGTGACCGCACTGCTTCCCTTGCTCCTATTACCCATTTTAAAAGTGCTGCCTATTGCAGAGGTCGGAGCCAACTATGGCAGTCCTATTGTTTTTCTTTTCTTTGGAGGTTTTGTAATGGCCCTTGCGCTAGAAAAGGTAAACTTGCACCGTCGCATTGCACTCAACATTATTAGGCTTACGGGAACTACGCCCAACAAGGTGATTCTAGGTTTTATGATCGCCACCGCCACCTTGAGCATGTGGATCAGCAACACAGCGAGTACTGTGGTTATGCTTCCCATTGCCATTTCCGTTATCAATCTATTGATAAATGATGAGGATGGTTTTACCAAAAATGACCAAAATTTTGCTTTAAGTGTTATGCTCGGTATTGCTTTTTCTGCGAATGCCGGAGGAATAGCCACCGTTATAGGTACCCCACCAAACTCTGTATTGATTGGATTGCTCGAAAATGAATATAATACCGAGATATCCTTTTTAAAATGGATGACCATTGGATTACCGTTCTCCATTATCATGATTGCCATAAGTTATTTAGTGTTGGTAAAATGGATGTTCCCTAACCGAGATCTAAAATTCAGTGCCTCAAAAGATGTGATACATGCCGAACTGAAAAAGTTGGGGCCAACTTCAGGTAAAGAAAAAATGGTTTTGGTAATATTTGGAGTAACTGTATTTCTATGGATCTTTAGAACCTTGATCAATAATATTTTCCCAAACTTGGGATTGACCGATACCATGATCAGTATTTTTGCTGCCATCGCCCTTTTTGGTATCCCTTACAATATTAAAAAAGGAGATTTTATCATTACCTGGAAAGACACCTCCAAACTTGCCTGGGGCATTTTAATCTTATTCGGCGGAGGGCTTGCATTGGCCCAAGGAATGTCTACAAGTGGTATTGTGGACTTAGTGGCCAACGGGATTGCTCAGAGTGAAATAAGTATTTTGTTAACAGCAGCACTTTTGATTTTTCTAATGCTCTTTATGACTGAATTAATGAGCAACGTCGCCCTAGTAGCCGTTTTGGCGCCGGTAGTTGCGGGAATTGCCATCGGTCTGGATATTCCGATGTTACATTTACTGATTCCTGTTACCATTGCCAGTAGTTGTGCCTTTATGCTTCCGATGGCCACGCCACCCAACGCAATTGTATTTGCTAGTGGCTACGTAAAAATTCCGCAGATGGCCCGTATTGGTGTTATATTAAACCTTATTGCAGTTGCCTTGCTGATTTTGATGTTCCAATTTGTGGTACCACTATTGTTCTAAACTAAAAAAGCCTCTCTTGACGGAGAGGCTTTTTTACAAACTAACTAACTCAAAAAAATGTAAGAAACTAACTTAACTAACGCTACTCGTTTTAAACAAGTGGGGCGTAACTCTTTGTTAGGTACAAAGTTATAACTCTTTTTAGGAAAGATTATTGTAATTAGATTTTTGTTAACGCAATGGTTCACAAAGGAAAAATGGTTTCTTTTTCTACATTAAACAAAAAACAGTGCGGAAATTGCAGTCAATGACCCAAAACATTGCACATTCCGCAGGTTAAAAAGCATTTTACTAAAAATCGCCCCTTATCAAAAGCAATGTTATTTTTTTGTTAACCAGCCCTTTATAGGTTTTTATTAACAAATAAAAAGCCCTCTTGCGAGGGCTTTTATTAACTAACTCAAAAATTTGTAAAATGAAAACTAAACCATCCTACTAATTGACCCTAGTGTAAGGGTCAAAGTTTTCTGGGAGATACTCCGAAGTATCAAACCCCAATTCTATTTCTTCATCTTCCATGTAGTTAACAGAAGTGATTGCAATTACATTGGTGTAAGGATCAAAACCTTCTGGCAAAAGATACTTACTGTTTATACCCAATTCAAGTTCAATTTCATCCTCTACAAAAGGAATTGACTTTAAATCCACATACGCCTCGTAAGGAGAGAAATCTTTAGGCAAATAGTCTTTGGTATCAAAACCTAAATCCATATCCTCTTCCTCTATATAGTTGATAGAATGTACATCCACCACATCGGTATAAGGGTTAAAGTCTTCAGGCAAATACTTATGGGTATCAAAACCTAATGCTGGTTCAACTTCGTTTTCGAGGTATATGATGGAATTCAAATCAAAGTAGCTTTCGTAAGGATCAAAACCCTCGGGTAAATAATCAGAGGTATCAAAACCTAAATCTATTTCAGGTTCCTCCTCAATATAGGCTACTTTGTTCAAATCCAACTCATACGATGCATAATCAGCCATCTCTGAAGTTGAATCGTTTAACGCTGCACTAATGTTTAGTGTGGTTAAACTGTTCTCTAAACTACCGGGAGTCTCGGTTTGGCCCTCGACAACCCTAGTATTTTGTTGGTCGTTCGCTATGGCGGTACTACTTAATAATACACTGCCATAAATTAATAATAACTTGTTCATTTTTTGATTGAATTTTATGATTGATGTTATGCCTATAAGACTACTCAAAAACCAAAACGTTACATTCTTTAGGATTTTTTTACGAAAATTGAATACCTCCTGAGCCCAACGATACGGGGCGATACAGTCCAAACCATCAGTAAAACGCAGGACTCCCAAAGGTTGGGGCAAAGCGTTAAAAAAACAACCGTTAATATTTATTTAACAGTTAGTTCTAGCGAATTTTAAGTTCTTTGAACATACTAAGCTATTCAAACGGACATATAATGATTAAAAATTTACTGCCTCGACTGCTTTTAGCAGTTATTGTATTGGGTACCTACCAAACTACAGAAGCCCAGTTATTCAAAAAGAAAAAGAAAACCACCGAACAAAAAAAAGAAGACAAGTCCAAACCTGGTGACATACAACCTTATGATAAGGTAATCACCAAAGATGCAAAAACGGACGAAGGACTTTTTAGCGTACACACTGTTGACGACAAACACTATTACGAAATCCCTGATTCCTTGTTCAACCGTGAAATGCTCATGGTGAGCCGAATCTCCAAAACTGCCACAGGAATTGGGTTTGGTGGTGGAAAAATCAACACCCAAGTGTTACGTTGGGAGAAAAACGACAAAAAAGTTTTGGTTCGTGTAGCCTCATACGAAAATGTCGCTGCAGATTCATTGGCGGTCCACGAAGCTGTGGTAAACTCCAACTTTGAACCCGTACTGTTTTCTTTTGATATCAAGGCCATCAACAAAAAAGATTCCTTGAATCCTGCTACAGTGATAGAAATTGATCCCTTGTTCTCCAAGGATGTAAAAGCCCTTGGTTTTCCAGACCGATACAGAAAAAGGTACAAAGTTACCCGTATGGATGGTGACCGAAGCTATATCGAATCCATTAAAAGTTACCCGCTGAACATCGAGGCGCGTCATGTAAAAACATACTTGTCCAACGATCCGCCAAGTAATTCCAGCTTGGGATCTATTTCGTTGGAGATCAACAATTCTATGATCTTGTTGCCCAAAGAACCGATGAAACGTCGTTATTTTGATCAACGTGTTGGTTGGTTCGCCAGAGGCCAGGTGGATTACGGACTCGATGCCCAAGAGAGCAAGACCGTAACTTATTTAGATCGTTGGAGACTCGAAGTAAAAGACGAGGATATTGAAAAATATAAAGCGGGTGAATTGGTGGAACCTAAAAAACCAATTATTTATTACGTAGACCGTGCTACGCCGGAAGAATGGGTTCCTTATATTAAACAAGGTATCGAGGATTGGCAAGTTGCCTTTGAAGCAGCAGGCTTTAAAAACGCCATTATCGCCAAGGACCCTCCTTCACTGGAAGAAGACCCAGAATGGTCTCCAGAAGATGTTAGGTATTCTGTGGTGCGTTATCTGGCATCTCCCATTCCTAACGCCAACGGACCTCACGTAAGCGATCCACGAAGCGGCGAAATTTTGGAATCCGATATTAACTGGTACCATAATGTAATGAGCTTGCTACGTGGTTGGTATTTTGTACAAACAGCCGCGATCAATCCATATGCGCAAAAAACCCAGTTCGAAGAAGAGGTCATGGGCCGTTTGATACGCTTTGTATCATCCCACGAAGTTGGCCACACCTTAGGCCTTCCGCACAACATGGGAAGCAGTGTAGCCTATCCTGTAGATTCTTTGCGTTCCGCAAGTTTCACTAAAAAATATGGTACCGCCCCGTCCATTATGGACTATGCCCGTTTCAACTATGTGGCACAGCCTGGCGACGAAGGCGTTGCATTGATGCCAAACATTGGTATTTATGACAAGTATGCCATAAAATGGGGCTATAAACCTATTTTAGACAAAACGGCCAAAGAAGAAAAACCAATTCTAAACGAATGGATTCTGGAACATGCCGGTGATCCAATGTACCGATTTGGTCATCAGCAAGTTGGAGATATCCACGATCCAAGTTCACAAACCGAAGATTTAGGCGATGATGCCATAAAAGCTAGCTTGTATGGTATAGAAAACTTAAAGCGTATTGTTCCAAAATTGATGGAATGGACCACCGAGGATGGTGAAAATTATGATGATCTGGAAACCATGTATGGACACGTAGTTGCACAATTCCGCAGGTATATGGGACACGTATCCAACAACATTGGAGGTGTTTACGAATATCATAAAACCGCAGACCAAGAAGGTGCTGTGTACACACATGTGAGCAAGGAGCATCAAAAAGATGCCATGAACTTTATGCAGGAACAATTGTTCGAAACCCCGGAGTGGTTGATTGAACCAAACATTTTCAATAAAATTGAATATTCTGGTTCGGTCGAGCGTATCCGTGCTAGCCAAGAACGCTACTTGAACACCATGTTGCAATTGGGCAAATTGGCACGAATCATTGAAAACGAAACCTTGAACGGTGACGAAGCCTATAGTTTGGTAGAAATGATGCGCGATCTTCGCAGAGGAATCTGGTCCGAGACAAGAAGTGGCAGAACCATTGATACCTATAGAAGAAACCTTCAAAAAGCACACATCGACCGTTTGGAATATTTAATGACAGCGGACAGTCAGCGTAAATTACCCGATTTTGGAGGATATCGAAAATCCACTCCCATCAACACAAGCCAATCCGATATTCGTTCGGTTGCACGTGCTGAGCTCAATAACTTAAAAAGGGATATTAGAAGTGGACTTGCCAGGATATCCGACACCATGAGTCGTTACCATTTACAAGATGCCTTGGAGCGTATCGACCTTATCTTGGAGCCCGCCAAATAGGCACCTTTTTAAATAACGTACAAATTGCAAAGGTGTAACCGATACGTTTATCGGTTACACCTTGTTTTTTTTGTTCTTCACATCTAAACAAGGTCGTTTCACAACATATCGCTGAAATTCCCGTTAGGTTTAATTACATTAGTAATCCCAAATCTCAACATCATGACCTATAAAACAAAGAGCTTTATTTACTTTATCTGTTTCGTGGCAGCGTCCACACTCTACTATATGGTGGACAAACACGGTGAATTCCAAGATCAGATCAACTCAGAAACCTACGTCGAGAGCAATTTCCAAAATGCCGACGATTACACTGATGGTACCACGGAGGATTTGGAAGAGAAACTCAAGTAATTTCCCTAAAACACATTTTTACTGTTAAAAGCTTCATAAACTATGTTGTGATGGTTAAACCTTTGGATACCCTACTTGTCCAAGGAATAAATCATTAAAGTTTAGACATATGAAACGATTAGCAGTAGTATTGGTTATGCTGATGAGTATCGGCATGATTGCCCAAAGAAATGATGGCCAAAGAATGCGCAAAGGTCAAAAAATGGACATGACCGCAGAAGAGATGGCCACATTGCAAACAAAACAAATGACCTTGGCATTGGACCTGTCCGAGGCACAGCAGGACAAGGTGTATGAGATTACTTTGGAAAACGCCCAGTTTAGAAAAGCAAAATGGGACGAAATTAAGGCCTTAAAGGAAAGTGGCGAATGGGAAAAGCCTACTTCCGAAGAACGATTTGAAATGGAAAACGAACGTTTGGACCGTCAAATCGCGATGCAGGGAAAAATGAAAAAGGTACTGGATAAAGAACAGTACGAAACTTGGCAAAAAATGCAAAAAAGCAGAAAAGCCAAGAACGGCAAAAAGGAAATGCAGAAGAGAGGGAGAAGAGGATAGTGTTTTTTGTTGATTTTAAGAAGCCGCGCCTGCCATGGTCGCGGTTTCTTTTTTTATAGCATCTTTTTCACCTATTTATTTGATTATCTGCTTATTTACAGATATATTTGTTTATCTGCTTATTTACAGATATATTAAATTATCTGCTATTTAGAAGATATTATCGAAATCAACATCCATGATAGCCATACTCACAGCAGACATCAAAAACTCCTCGAAACAACAGGCCAGTACATGGTTGCCCTTGCTTAAACAGGCACTGGCAAGATACGGCAAGGAACCTAACGATTGGGAAATCTACCGCGGCGATAGTTTTCAATTACAAACTTCCCAAGAAAATGCACTGGAAGCAGCCATCTATATCAAGGCAAGCATCAAACAAATCCGTCATTTGGACGTCAGGATAGCCATTGGGCTCGGCAAAAAAAACTACGAAGCCCCTAAAATTACCGAGTCCAACGGACCGGCCTTTGTAAACTCTGGTCAATGTTTTGAACAGCTCAAAAAACAGAATTTAGGCATCCGCTCAGCTAATAAAACATTTGATGAACAAATCAATTTATTGCTCGAACTGGCTCTTCTCACCATGAACAATTGGACACCCGCCATCTCTAAAACGGTAAAATGTGCCATAGAAAACCCAGAAATGAACCAGAAAGAACTGGCATTTTTGCTCAACAAGTCGCAGGGCAACATTAGCGAGGAACTGAACAAGGCAGGATTTGACGAAGTCAAAAAAATGATCCAATTTTACAGAACACAACTCGCCCAATTATGATGCTTTTGGCCCTAAAACTGTTACTCGCCCACTTTATAGGGGACTTTGTACTTCAACCAGCACACTGGGTTGCCGATAAACTACAAAAGAAAGGCAAATCTAAATACCTCTACTTCCATATTGGGGTGCATGTATTCTCGCTTTTGTTCCTATTACAGTTTCAACATCTGGGTGCCATTGCAATTATTGTGGTGACACATTACGGTATTGATTTGGGAAAACTGTCGCTAACCAATTCCAAGAACTATCGATGGCTCTTTGTAGTGGACCAAATGCTACATTTGCTGGTACTGGGCGGTGTTTTATATTGGATATCCCCTTTTACACTGGATGTTGCAGCAGTTTTTTCCGAAAGCACATTACTGTTGATCACATTTTTGGTATTTGTGACCTACGTGTCCGGCATCATTATGCGGATGTTACTGGCCCCTTATATTGATGAAGTCGCCAAGAGCGATGAGCCCGGGGAGGGCGGTTCCCTTAAAAATGCCGGTACTTATATTGGCATGTTGGAACGCCTCTTTGTATTCGGGTTTATTTTAATGCAGCAATGGGCCGCCATTGGACTATTAATCGCCGCAAAATCCGTATTCCGGTTTGGAGACCTCAACAAGGGCAAAAATCGAAAGCTGACGGAATATGTCCTTATTGGCACGCTCTTAAGTTTTGGACTGGCCATACTATCGGGTATGTTGTATATGTACTTAGCAGACCTCCTTACGACATAAAAAAAAGAAACCGTTCCAAAGGAACGGCTCTCTCCGAATAAAAATCTACTTTGTTTAAACACTTGTACTTACGTTAATTAGCATCGTAGCATGCTGACACGAAGATAGCCAAAAAATATTATTTAGAATTGTTTTAAATTGTTTGACTTTATAGGACAATGCATCAGGGAACACCAACACACTCTCTTTCTGTTCGTTGTTGCTTATTGAGTTAGTTTAAGTAAAAACGGGTTCATGGCCCCTTTTTTATGCGCTATTAAGACACTAAAAAAATGGATTGCGTTAAGCCCTGCTATCAAAAAATCGTTAGTTTATACAAATTGATTTTTTAAATGAAGGACGACATGGGAGTAATAGCAACAAACAACCGGGAAATAAAACTTTTTTATAACGCAGATACCAATAAAGGCATGCAGACTTTGGCTTATTTAAAATCCTCACAAAAAAAAGTTTTGGATATAGATTTGGGTAAAACAAAAATAACCGGCACCCAATGGGCCGAGCTTGCCAAACTATTGGGAAAACCCATTAAGGCATTGATCAACACCGAGCACCCCGATTTTATAAACGACTATGGAAAAACCCACAACCTTCAAAGCGACGAGGATTGGCTCAAGGTACTGGAGAACAACCCCAAAGTGGTTACACAACCCATTATAGTGAATGGCGACAAGGTCATCCAAATAGATACGCCTTCAGAAGTAGTAACCTTTTTGGAAGACGAGGAACGGAACTAGGACCTTACTCCCGTAACGTAGACAATATAAACACACCATTAATACATTATGCCGCAACACAATAGTTCACGCATCCTAAAAATAGGGCTTGGAATCGTTCTACTACCGATTTTGGCTGGCGTTGCGGCACAAACTATATTCTCCAATAAAGTAAACACTTTGTTGGACGAAAAAGTTCCGGAATCGCTCAACTTCACCTATGGTGATGTAAGTACCAATGTACTTTTGGGGAAAGTCAACCTTACCGAAGTCAGCACCAATAATCCGCATCAGAACATTGATTTTGAGGCACAATCTGTTACCATCTCAGGTTTGCAGTTTCTTCCCTTGCTTCAAAATGGCGAGATGGCCATTGATGACATTACTTTGGAATCACCGAAGATTGTCCACCGTCAAACAGAAAAAGATACTACTTCAAAAAAGGACAATAACCCGCCCAGTAAAAAATACAGTATAGGGAATTTAAGCATCCAAAACGGTAGCTACACCATGCTGAATCATACATTGGACAGCGTGGTCAACTTGGTCCACATTGATTTTACTCTTTCCGAAATTCATTTTGATAAAGAAACCGCTAAAGAAAATATCCCTTTCACCTATGGTGCATACCAACTCTACGCCAAAAAAGGTTACTATAATTTAAGTCCATTGGAATTTATCGAATTCCAAGAAATGGAGCTTGACCCAGTAAACGGCAAAATTCATCAACTGGCATTACAATCCAAGTACGGCAAAGTAGCACTCTCCAAAAGACTTGCAGTGGAGCACGACCATTATAATCTCACCATTGACAATATCTTTCTAAAGGATTGGGATTTTGGCATCCAGAACGACCTACCCTATTTCCACTTAGAGAAAATACAATTGCAAGAACCAGTTTTTCATGTGTACCGCGATAAACTTGTACCAGATGACACCTCCCACCAAAAATTGTACAATCAAGCCCTTCGCGATTTGCCGTTAGACCTCAAAATAGATAGCATTGACATTAAAAAAGGACTCATTACCTACCAAGAACGTTTGGAACCTGATGTGGAACCGGAAAAACTTAGGTTTACAGAAATTGAGGGCACTGTACACAATCTGCATAGCAGGGGTTCGGGAATGGTGACTATAGATATCAATGCACAACTTATGGGCAACGGGCCCTTTTCGTTGGATTGGTCGTTTGACCCCCGTAGCAAATCCAACGATTTTTTGGTTGCCGGCACCCTCAAGGAATTTAAGACCGAAAACATTAGCCCCTTTTTAAAAACCAACCTAAATGCCGAGGTAAAAGGTACTGTAGAGCAAATGTATTTTACTATCAGTGGGAACGAGCTGGAATCCCAAGGGGATATGAAAATGAAGTACGACAGTTTTGAGTTTACCGTGCTCAAAAAAGACCGTTTGGGCGTAAACAAATTACTCACCACCGTAGTGAACCTGTTTACCAAGGATGGCAACAATACGGACAAAGATGGTTTCCGCCATGGCAATTTTAACGTAGCACGCAAGCAAGATAAATCTTTCTTTAATTATCTATGGATCAACCTACAGCAAGGATTGGTGGACACCATGACGGGACGTGGTAAAAAACGTGAAAACTAAAATGACAAAGAAAAAAATATACAAGCGCAAGCGATATCTGGTGCCTTTCATCATACTTATGCTATTGATCGGGCTGCGGATTGCATTGCCCCACATCGTAAAAAACTACGTAAACAAAGTTTTGGCCGATATTCCGGGATATTATGGCCATGTGGAAGACATCGACCTATCCCTGCTCACAAGTGCCTATACCTTAGACCAACTGTATTTGAACAAGGTGAACGCCGGTTCGGAGATTCCCTTTCTCAATTTTGAAAGAACCCATATTTCCGTAGCATGGAAATCTCTTTTTAAAGGAAAAGTAGTGAGCGAAATAATTATGACCCGTCCGGAAATGATCTATGTGTTCGAAGACCAACAAACAGAAACCCCGGAAAATGCCAATGCAGCCGATTGGTCCAAAGCACTCACGGACCTGGTTCCCATAGATATCAACAAACTGGAAATACATGGGGGCAAGGTTGCTTTTGTGCAATTATCTGCCGACCCCAACATTGATCTTCATTTGGACAGCTTGGAGCTTTACGCCACTAACCTGCGCAATGTAGTGCGGCAAGAGGCCCGTTTGCCCAGCAATCTTTCTGCCGATGCCCTAAGTTTTGGCGGGGGCAACCTCCATTTGGAGGGCGAAATGGATATTGTTAAGCAAATACCGGATATGGACCTTGCCCTAAGCCTGGAAAATGCCAACGCAACCGCACTCAACGATTTTACCGACCACTACGCAGGGCTGGATTTTGATAAGGGCAACTTTAGTGTGTACAGCGAAATGGCCATTGCCGATGGCTACCTGCAAGGCTACTTAAAGCCCATAATAGAAGACACCAAGCTCGTTGGGAAGGAAGATGCTTTTTTGGAAACCTTATGGGAAGGCTTTGTCGGTTTCTTTAAGTTTATACTCAAGAACCAAAAAGAAAATACACTGGCCACCAAAGTACCGCTGGAGGGCAACTTGAACAATGTGGACACCAAAATATGGCCTACCGTGACCAATATTTTTAAAAATGCATGGATCAAAGCCTTTAAAGGTATGGTGGACGATGATATTGAGTTCGAAAACGTACAGGAGAAAGCAAAAAACAAAAATGACAACGAGAGTTAGATGCTAGGGAAACAAGATAAACTTTAATTCTTCGGAACATTTTTCATTTATAATTTTCACCTTTCCATTCCTTCACCTTTCACCCTTCACCCTTCACCCCTAATCATCCATTGACCAGGTACTTCATACTTCGTATTTAAGGAAAACCCCAAGTTTTTTAAGGTTTTTCCGCAATGCTGTTTTTTTGAAAATTAGTAGTTTGCAAGTGACTGAAAAACAATTGAAAAAAGGTGGGCAACAATAACCTATAAGTAATGGCATTGTTCTAGCCTACTTAAAATAATGTAATGCTCCAATCTAGTTAAAACAACCCAACCTCGTTATATGGCAAAAAGTCAAACCTCAATGTACATGCAATTAAGAATTTCATTTATCCTTTTGTCAATTTTATCTTTTTATGGATGCAGCAATAGTGGTGATGGCGATATTCCCGACATCGCTCTAGAAGATGTGACCAGTGAAATATTGAATTTTGAATATATTCCGGACACTGGCAATAATTCTTCTCTACTTACTTATGAGATTAAATTCACTAATCCAAATAATCTTGCAGTAAAAGGTTTCTATACCGTAACATTGGATGCCAACGGAACCAAGTTTTATGTTGGATCTAGTACCTCTGCACAATGCTATCAAATAGAGGCCAATTCGGAATGTATTAACAGCTATGAAAGCGAAGGTATAGTTGATTCCGAAGAAAATGCTAATGCAATCAAAATTGTTGCAATCGATTACGAGTTCGTGGAATAAATAACCCTAAAACCTTACCCACTTCTTCAATAGTCTTGATCCCATCACCGCGTCATTTCGACCGAATGGGAGAAATCTCAAGAAAAAATAGATTTCTCAATCGTCGCTACACTCCTCATTTCGAAATGACAACCTTTACCTCATTTCGAACTGACCAAAGGGAGCGTGAGAAATCTCAGTAGAAATCATTAAAGGAAAAGCTTTCCCGGTACAGATTTCTCAGTCGCTACACTTCTTCGAAATGACAGATTAAAACACCTTGGCCACCGCCTCAATCGTCCTGTCTAAATCGGCATAGCTGAGGGCATCGTTTAAAAAGTAGCTTTCAAAAGCAGAGGGCGGTAAGTACACCCCGTTCTCCAACATTCCGTGGAAATATTTCTTAAAGGTATCGTTGTTGCCTTTCGCCGAGCTGGCAAAATCCACCACGGGCTCGTCCGTAAAGTGTACGGAGATCATACTGCCATAACGGTTAATCTGGTGCGTCACCCCTTTTTTGGTCAAGGTTTGAGCTATGCCCTTGTGGAGATACTCCGTTTTTTCGGCCAAGCTAGTAAATATTTCAGGTTGGTTGTTCAGGGCAGTGAGCATCGCCAGTCCGGCACTCATGGCCAAAGGATTTCCGCTCAAGGTACCTGCTTGGTACACGGGTCCTTCGGGTGCCAAATGTGCCATGATCTCGGCTCGGCCCGCAAACGCGCCCACGGGCAGTCCACCACCGATTACTTTTCCGAACATCACAATATCGGCATCAATACCCAAGGCTTCTTGTGCACCACCTTTGCCCAGGCGAAAGCCTGTCATTACCTCATCAAACAACAACAAAATCCCTTCTTGGGTGCAGATTTCGCGTAATCCTTTTATAAACTCATCCTTGGGGATAATACAGCCCATGTTACCCGCTACGGGTTCCAAAATAATGGCCGCAATTTCACCTTTGTTGGCTTCCACCAAGGCTTTTACCCCTTCCAAATCGTTGTAATCGGCCAATAGCGTATCCTTGGCCGTGCCCTGCGTTACCCCAGGGCTGTTGGGACTGCCAAAAGTAACGGCACCACTCCCCGCCTGTATCAAAAAAGAGTCGGAGTGGCCGTGGTAGCATCCCGCAAATTTGATGATCTTCTCCTTGCCCGTGTACCCGCGCGAGAGGCGCACCGCACTCATGCAAGCTTCGGTACCACTGTTCACAAAACGGATTTTGTCAATGTTCGGCACCATGGACACCGTCAATTTGGCGATTTCGGTCTCAATTTCGGTGGGCGTTCCAAAGGAAGTTCCTTTTTTGGCCTTATCGATTACTGCATCAATTACCGGTTGGTACGCATGGCCCAAAATAAGCGGTCCCCAAGAAGCAATGTAGTCGATGAGTTGATTGCCATCTTCATCGTACAGGTAGGCACCTTTCGCCTCCTTGATAAAAATAGGGTCGCCCCCTACCGCTTTAAACGCTCGTACAGGGGAATTTACGCCTCCGGGGATATATTTTTTGGCCTCTGCAAACAAGGCGCTGCTTCGTTGGTAGATCATAGTATGTTTATTCATGCCGTCATGCTGAATTTAGTTCAGCATCTCATCCTAATCGGTCTTATGCCTTATGAGAACCTGAAACAAGTTCAGGTTGACATACTCCCCGCAAAGGTAATGAGGATCATTCGTTTTGGGAAATGGATTTTGTCCATCGTCATGCTGAATTTAGTTCAGCATCTCATCCTAATCGGTCTTATGCCTTATGAGAACCTGAAACAAGTTCAGGTTGACGTTAATTTGTCGGTTCCAGTGCTTGGTGTCATTATTCAACCACTTGTGGATTCCGCATCGCGCTTCGGCTACGCTCAGCATGACAAGTAAGGTTCAAAGTGTTAACTACAATTGATTATAAACCAAAAATCCAACCATCGAACCATCCAGAAATCTAACCTATAAAAAAGAGATTCTTCGCTATGCTCAGAATGACATTAAAAGCTACTGTGCCCTTCGGATATTGAGCACCTGCCCGATGGAAATAATGTTGTCGTTGAGATTGTTGAGGCGGCGAAGCTCGTCCACCGAAATATCGTAGTGCTTGGAAATGCCGTACAGTGTGTCGCCTTTTCTCACCTCATGGGTAAACACTTCATATTGTCTTGGTTCGCGCACGGTGGAGAGGCCATTTTCGACCACTGCCTCATCGTACTTATGCAAATCGTACTGCTCAATAAGTGCAATCAGCTTTTGTGGATACTTACGATCGGTGGCATAGCCCGCTTGTCGTAATCCATGCGCCCATTTTTTAAAATCGTCCCGCTTGTAGTTGAACAAAAACGCATAGCGTGACCGAGTGGACAGGAAAATACTGTGATCACGGAAGGAGTACATCGGGTGATTGTACTTACGGAAGCATTCGCCCTTGGCGTCATCATCATGAAAATCGAACTCACCCTGCCAACCTGTATGGCATTTGATACCGAAATGATTGTTTGTTTTTAAGGTCAGCTCACCTCTACCCGAGCCACTTTCCAAAATACCCTGTGCCAAGGTAATACTGGCAGGAATGCCATAGGCACGCATTTCGTACTGGGCAATTTCGGCAAAGGTCTCGATATAATCTTGGGTATCCGAAATGGGGAAGCGTTCAAAACGTCCCTTGTCCTCAGGCATGGGGTATAAGCCTGAATCTTCTTTGGTATCGCCCCTACGGTCGGGATTGGTGTTTTCCGAATTACGAACTACGGGAGCTCCCTTCCGATGGGTTGTCCTTCTTTTTTTGGCACCACAGCTAGAGAGCAAAAGTGCCGCTATCAATACATATCCTATTCGCCTGATCATACGTCCAATAACGGTAAATTCTTCTTTTTCAGTACAGGGTTCATGCCTTTTATGCCTTGCAATCCTCCTGTATGTATCGCCAAGATTTGGGTTCCTGGTTCAAAAACATCTTGTTTTATCAGGTCAAAAATACCAAAAAGCATCTTACCTGTATATATGGGATCCAATGGGGTACCCGTTGTTTGCTTAAAGAGGTTAATGAAAGATACGAGCTGTTGGTCCACTTTGGCGTAACCTCCAAAATGATAATCGGTTACGAGTCGCCAACGGTCGCTATCAACAAAGGTACGAATCTCATCGCTTAAAAAATCGCCCTTCAAGGCTGGAAAGCCCAAAACCGTCTGATGCAGTTGGGAAGCATTGATGAGCCCGGCCAAGGTTCCGCCCGTGCCTACTGCGCTGCAAATGTAATCAGACGGTGCATCCGCATCGGTCAATATTTCAGTACAGCCTTTTACGGCTAGAGCGTTGGTGCCCCCTTCGGGCAGTATGTAAAAATCGCCAAACTGCTCTTTCAAGGTTTGAAGAAAAGAGGGTTCGTTTTTGAGTCGATAATCACTTCGGGATACAAAATGGAACCGCATGCCGTGTTCGTGGGCCAATTGCAAAGTGGGGTTGTTTTGCCATTTTTCCACCAGCTCTTCACCCCGAATCACGCCAATGGTTTTTATACCTTGTTCATGACCCGCATAGGCTGCAGCCGTAATATGATTGGAAAAGGCCCCACCAAAGGTGAGCAAAGTTTCTTTGCCTTGTTTTTTAGCTTCGAGCAGATTGTATTTAAGCTTTCGATACTTGTTTCCCGAAATAAAGGGGTGAATGGTGTCTTCCCTTTTCAGGTAGAGGTGAATACCCTTTTCTCGGAGAAAGGGCATATCTATATGCTGATTGGGTATCTTCAATCCAATAAAATTAACGGGTCAGGTACTGTAAAAAACCAAAGGTTTTTCGTTTGGAAAGATACTGCATATCCTTTTCATTGGCATAGGCCTCACGTTCAAAACTAATGTTCTGATAGGCACGGTAACTGTCCAGATAAAGTACGGTACGGAACAACCATTCGGAAATATAGAGCATATAAAAAGGCAATATAAGCAGTTCTCGTTGTTGCTTTAGGTGGATACGCTCATGGTTGATAAGCACCTCATCGGTCTTAAGGGAATCTTCCTTAAGAATAATGAAAGGCCATAGCGAGAGTCCTACATAATTTTTATAGAAGAAATGTTTAAAGACAAGTATCAAATGGTAGCTATCTTTGGTTAGTTAACAAATATAACTGCAAAAAGTGCTCAAAATTGGACAGTTACGATAATTCCATCAACATCTTCGGTGAATAACATTGTTTTCAAAATCATAAAATCTTCGTCCTTTTCCCACGAAAGCCGTAAATTTAAATAGTAAAATAGTTGCTATACATGAAAAAGCATATTCCCTTGGAAGAGGGTGACTATTACTTGTCGGAACAAGGATATCGGGTATTTACCGAGAAATACCACTTAAAACGCGGTTATTGTTGCGAGAGTGGTTGTCGCCATTGTCCCTATGGATATAATGCCAAAACCAACACCCAAAATTAAGGATTCGGCATAATATTTGTGACTTGTTTATTAGATCTCAAGAATTTAAAAAAAGTACTATGAAAAGTTTAAAACGTTTTGCACTGGCCGTATTTGCCCTGGGCCTTTTAGCCTCCTGTACTTCCGTACGGGTGATTTCCGATTACGATCAACAGGCCGACTTCAACAACTATAAAAGCTATGCCTTTTACAAAACGGGTATAGACAAGGCCCAAATCTCAGATTTGGACAAGAAAAGAATTTTAAGGGCCATTGAGACTGAAATGGGGTCGCGTGGATTTGTAAAATCCGATAATCCAGATGTATTGATCAGTATCTTTACCAAAGAGCGTGAACGTGTGGATGTTTATAACAACAACTTCGGCATGGGCTGGGGCTGGGGAGGTTTCTACAGTCCGTGGGCCTGGGGTCCCGGATGGGGCTGGGGAGGCTACGGGAACAACGTGAGCACCAGTACCGAAGGTTCTTTGTATATCGACGTTATTGATGCGGGTAAAAAAGAATTGGTATGGCAAGGCCGCGGTGTAGGTACACTGAACAACACTAAAAAAATAGAGAAGAAGGAAGAACGCATCCGCGAATTTGTTTCACGGATTCTTGAGGAGTACCCACCCCAAATGGCCATGGCCTCCAACTAAAATACAGACCGCCCAATGGGCGGTTTTTTTATTGCCCTTAACGTTCCTTAAGAGAAAATCCATTCTCTATGTTGTATCTTTAGGTCGCACAAAAATTAACCTATGAGCTACGAATCCAATCCTATACTGGACAAACTACCAAAGCACCTAAAACAATTCATAAAACCACAAAATTATGAAGAGTATACGGCCATTGACCAAGCGGTTTGGCGGTACGTGATGCGAAAAAATGTGGATTATCTCAGCAAAGTAGCCCATAAATCTTATGTGGATGGATTAAAAAAAACAGGGATTTCCATTGATCATATTCCCAACATGTACGGGATGAATAGAATCCTGAAAGAAATTGGATGGGCCGCTGTTGCGGTGGATGGTTTTATTCCGCCTTCGGCCTTTATGGAGTTCCAGGCGTACAACGTGCTCGTTATCGCTTCGGATATTCGTCAGCTTGAAAATATTGAATATACCCCCGCACCCGATATTATTCACGAAGGGGCCGGACACGCCCCTATTATTGCCAACCCGGAGTACGCGGAATATTTGCGCCGTTTTGGAGAAATTGGCTGTAAGGCAATATCCAGTGCTAAAGATTACGAATTGTATAATGCGGTGCGTCACCTCTCAATCATCAAAGAAGCAAACGGTACACCACAAAATGAGATAGAAGAAGCTGAAAAACATATTGAGCACCTCCAAGAAAACATGGGCGAGCCCAGCGAGATGGCCCTCATTCGAAATCTGCATTGGTGGACGGTTGAATATGGTTTGATTGGAACTGTGGACACTCCAAAAATTTACGGCGCCGGACTACTTTCATCCATCGGGGAAAGTACGTGGTGCATGACAGATAAGGTGAAAAAGATTCCTTACTCCATTGAAGCGGCACACACAGAATTTGACATTACAAAACCGCAACCACAACTTTTTGTGACTCCTGATTTTGCCTTTTTGAGTCAGGTTTTGGAAGATTTTGCCAATACTATGGCCGTGAGGACCGGTGGACTTTCAGGAATTCAAAAATTGATTGGTTCCAAAGCATTGGGCACTATTGAATTGAGCACGGGACTGCAAATTTCCGGGGAGTTCAGCAATGCGATTGAAAACGAAGGAAAACCCATATATATACAAACTAAAGGAGGTACGGCACTTGCCTATCGCGAAAAGGAACTGGTTGGCCACAGTACCGATCACCATGCAGAGGGCTTTGGCTCGCCAATTGGTAAGCTAAAAGGCATTAACATTGCCATTGAAAATATGGGGCCACGCGACCTCAAGGCCTATAAAATTTATGAGGGCGAACAAATTGCTCTGGAGTTTGAAGGAGGTGTAAAAGTTGAAGGAACCATTATCACAGGAACCCGAAACTTAATGGGTGAAATCATTATCATCACTTTTGAAAATTGTACCGTAACCCATAATGATGAAGTCTTGTTCCAACCCGAATGGGGGCTCTATCACATGGCGGTTGGACAAAAAATTGTTTCCGCTTATAATGGGCCTGCAGACTTGAACAGTTTCGACCTCATCACGCATCAGATTACGGAAAGTACAATAAAATCCAAAAAAGACGAGAATAGGTTACAGCTTGAAAGGTTTTATGAGCAAATCAGGCACTTTAGAGAAGGAAAAAACACTACGATTTCCCGAAACAAGGTATTTCAAGCACTCAAAAAAGACCATCCACAAGATTGGTTATTACCCGTAGAATTGTACGAGCTCGCCAAACAGGACAACAATCAAGAATTTCAACAAGAGATTTTGGAACACTTGGAAAACATAAAACGGGACAACCCCAAGGTGGGCCACTTAATTGATGATGGCATTGAGCTAGTGGATACCGCTTTGGTAAGTTAGAAGCATAATTTTTTCAAGTTTTCAGGTGTAGGTTTCAACTGTGGCACCTCGCCTTTGGTAACTGGATAAAAAGAAATGTTGCGTTCTTCTCCATTTCTCCTTATGCCTAGTTTTACCTCATGCTCAATGTTGCCTTGCCAAATGCTTCGGGAAAACACCTCATCCCCTGCTCTTACCCCTGCATCCCAGGCTTTGCTACCTTCGGTAACGCTTTGTATTTCTTTTCGGTCCTCCGTGAATTCAAAACCAAGCTCGTAAATGTCGGTTTTGGAGGTGTACTCCAAGCCAAGTTCTTCAAAAAAGGCAGCCAGATCTACTTTTTGTCCCTCCTCAATGTGTTTTTGGAAAACAGGTTCAAAATCACCATCCCAATACACATCCATCACACCCATAAAATAATCATGGGTAAGTTTTTGTTCCTTGGTGATGGCATCGGCATAAATTTGATACATTACATCATCCAACCTTTGTTTCCCTTTGCTAGTTTGTTGAATTTTTTGATCGAGATAAAAAGCAAAAATGGCCCCTCTCCAATACGGAAGTTTAGAATATTCGTAGTTGGTCCAAAAGTTGTCATAATTAATTTCAGAGTTTGGAGCCTCTCCTACAGATGAAGCATAAAGATCACGAATGATCCTGTTCAGCTCCGAAATAAAAAACGTACCATCCAAATCGTTGATTTTATTTTTTGCGATGTTCTTGAAGGTATAATATTCGGTAAATCCTTCACTAAACCAATATTGCTCTTCTTCGTTATCATTGGTAATCGTATGTCCGATCCAATTATGCATCAACTCATGGTTGAACAAATACACCATTTGACCCATATCCGTTAAATCGTTATTGGAAACCGATGTGGCAAAGGAATTGGTGAGCCCGGTTCCCTGAAAGCTGCTTCCATTTTCTTGCGGAAAGGGTTGCATGGTTACCGTGAAATATTCTTGGGAGTGGTCGTTCCAAAAATTACGTTGATAGGTCAAGGTTTCTTCCAAAACTTTAAAAACTTCCTCATCCTTAAATGGAACCCAATCGCCACGGGTGGCCAAGCTAATCTTGTTCCCTTGAATATCCCCATTGAAGATTCTAAAATCGCCCCCAACAAAAATCGCGCTCTCAAAAAGGTCCATTTCCATACCTTTCAACAACTGTACTTTTTCTTGGCTACCAAAACTGTTATGAATGGTATAGCTCTCTGGAAAAGGAGACCAGTCCAAGGCAACATCCAACTTACCTTCCGCTTGTTCCGGCACCATAAAAATATTATGGGAAAACACATGAAAATAGTCGTTGTTAATAATAGGGCGGTAAATTTCCCTCGTAGAAAGATTTCCATCAAAATCTTGCTTCAGGAAGTATTCAAACTCTAATTCCTTTACATTTTTTGGATGCATCAAAACAATTCGACCACTATCTAGATCCTTTTCAACGGCACCCTCCACATTCAACAATTGCATTTTGCCCAAAGTACGGTAAAGGTCTTTTTCACCCCATGCCTCATTTGGAAAAGACAAGGTGGTCGTACCATCAGGACTGGCCTCCAAAGTCATTTTAATTTTCAGGTGCGGAATACTATCGATCACTACTGGCGCAATGACGTAGCTAATATCTGATTCAGATTTTTGTTGACAGGAAAATAGAAAAATGACTAAAAGGGCGGTTAGCAATACTCTTTTAAACATGATGATTTTGATTGATTGAATGTATCTAAAAGACGCATTAAATCACAAAATGTGACAGCTTAATCCAAAAAAGTTTTGAATTGCTGCGTGTTTTTTACGGGGATGTTCTCATAAACCAAGGTCCAGCCCATAGTGTTTGTGAGCACCAGGATTCGAGAAAGTTCACTCACCAATCGGTTTTCAGCATTGGAACGCAGCGAGGAAGCTTCAATTTTTTTCATTAAAGAAGCGTTAACATTTCTTTTGATGGTGTTATAGTCATCCGCATCAAATGGGTTCAAATAGTCCGCGCTAACATCGTAATACACAAAATCGGGACTGATCTTTATCTCAGGTTCCGGAATTTGGGTAATCGTAAGTGTTTTGTTTTCCTCATCCAGATCGTAATTAATTTTGGATAAATCATAGGCGATGGACACATCGGCATTGACAACCACCAGCGCCTTTTTGTACGCCGTCACCAACGGACCGAACAACTCTTTGGAATCCTTGTAATTGTATACTTCGGCAAAATGGCCTTCGGTAACTACCAACTTGGATACGTTTCGTAATTCCTGCTGAATCAACATCGAATTTTCTTCCAATATTGATTTTTGATCACGATCATCCGTGCACGATTTATAAATCAAAACCGAGGCCAAGGCGATTATTGCTCCTATTAAAATTTTCTTCATTTATTCGAATTTCATGAAAGGATACCTTTCTTGAAGATACGCAATTTTTATACCGAGCGATGTTCTGAACTTTTGATGCCCTTCGGAGTCAGGGTTAAACGGTTGATGTTGGAGGCCTTTCTGAATGGCTTCCACCTTGTCCATAATTGGGTATGCATTTGGAGCAATCCAAACCGATTTGAATTTTTTCCAGATATAATCCACGGCCACCCCGTTAGGATGAACCATATCCTTTCCATAAAAACGGTAATCCCGAAGCTCATCCATCATAATTTCATAGGATGGAAAGTAGGATACATTGTGCCCATCCATTATCTGATGAAGAGCGGTAAATAAATGCGCTTTGCTCCGCTGATTTTCTATAAAACCATCTTTTAAATGACGTACGGGCGAAATGGTAAGGATGATTTCTGCGTTGGAATTTACCTTTTGAATCATTTCTACTACCTTGTCAATGCTGGACTCAATCTCGGTTACGCCTAACAACTTCTTTGAAAATTCCTTTTGTGGGACTTTATGGCAATTGGCCACCACTTTTTCAGAAGTAAGATGTTCATACACCCAGGCCGTTCCCAAGGTGATGATGATATGGGAGGAGGTTTCCAGAACGCTTTTGGTGTCTTTCGACCTTTGGTTGAGGAGATGTAACAATTCTTCCGAATCCTCGGCCCGTAAATCAGAATGCGCATCGAAACAGCGCCAGATCCCGTCTTGCTCAAAAATTTCTTCTTCCTGATAGGTTTCTTCTTTAATGGCTCTTTGGACTAGATTCTCAATGGCAAGTGGGTGAAACAATATCCCGAAGGGGTTTTGGAATTGTTGAAACTTAAAATAGTCCAACTTCGCGCCCATATTTTCCACAAAACAAGAACCCAAAAGCACCATCTTACTTTGATAATCGATGGGATTATCGCTTGGTGTTAAAGGTATCCTTGTTTGTAATTCCATTAGGACAAGTATTCCTTGACCTTATCCAACGCCTCTGGAATTCCAGCAGGATTCTTGCCACCAGCAGTCGCAAAGAACGGCTGTCCGCCTCCCCCACCTTGAATGTATTTTCCCAGTTCGCGAACAATGGTTCCGGCATTTAGGTCTTTATCAGCTACTAAACCTTTGGAAATGTAACAGGAAAGTATCGCTTTACCACCTTTCTCCGAAGCCAGTAACAGGAACAGGTTATCCACTTGACCGCCAATCTCAAAGGCTAAATCTTTGATGCCGCCAGCGTCCAAGTCCACTTTTTTGGATAAAAATTTAATTCCATTGACATCCTCCAGTTCAGCAATTAACTCATTTTTGAGTCCTTTGGCCTTATCCTTCAGTAATTGGTCTACTTGCTTTTTCAGCGCAAGGTTTTCTTCTTGCAAACTCGCAACCGATTTTACGGGATCTTGGGAATTTTTCAACATATCCTTGATTTCAAAAAGCATTCGGTTATTGTTGAAATAAAATTCTTTTACCGCATCCGAAGTAATCGCCTCTATTCGACGAATTCCCGCAGCAACCGCTCCTTCAGAAACGATTTTAAAATGCCAGATGTCGGCCGTATTCTTTACATGGGTTCCACCGCAAAGTTCAATGGATTGCCCAAAGCGAATGGTTCGGACGGTATCGCCGTATTTTTCTCCAAAGAGTGCCATTGCACCTTGCTCCATGGCCTCTTTCATGGGAATATTGCGGTTTTCTTCCAAAGGAAGGTGCCCATCGATACGTGAGTTGACAAAATTCTCTACTTCTCGGAGTTCTTCCGTGGTCAGTTTGGAAAAGTGAGAGAAATCAAAACGTAAATATTTGGAGTGTACTGCGGAACCTTTTTGTTCCACATGAGTCCCCAAGACCTCACGTAAGGCTTGGTGCAATAAGTGGGTGGCGGTATGGTTACATGCCGTCCTCCTGCGCTGCTTTTGGTCCACAACGGCTTTAAAAGCTCCTGATACATCTTTTGGCAACGACTTGGCAAAATGTACGGTCTCATTGTTCTCCCGTTTGGTGTCTACAATATAAGTGACATCGCCATTGGGTGCTTCCAAATAACCTTTATCCCCAACTTGTCCGCCACCTTCGGCATAAAACGGGGTAAGATTGAACACCAATTGGTATTGGTCGCCTTCCTTTTTACTGGTCACCTTTCTGTATTTCACCAATTTTACATTGGCTTCGAGAGCATCATAACCGACAAATTCTTGCTCCGTATCGGTCATCAATACATTCCAGTCGTCTTTAGAAATTTCTGAAGCTGCTCTGGAGCGGTCTTTTTGTGCTTTTAATGCTTTTTCAAACCCTGCTGTATCTAATTGATAACCCTTCTCTTCCAAAATCAGGGAAGTCAAATCTATTGGAAAACCGAAAGTATCGTAAAGTTCAAAAGCCTTTTCACCTTCAATGGTTTTATCCTTGGATGATTTTATAACCGAATCCAACAACACCAACCCTTGCTCCAAGGTGCTCAAGAAAGAACTTTCTTCTTCTTTGATTACATTTTCTATCAATTGGTACTGCTCCTTCAACTCAGGAAAAGCTTTACCCATTTGTTCGCTCAACACCTTCACCAATCTGTAGATAAATGGTTTGTTGGTATCCAAAAAGGTGAATCCGTAGCGGATGGCTCGGCGTAAAATCCTTCGGATTACATACCCTGCCCCCGTATTGCTCGGTAATTGTCCATCTGCAATGGAAAAGGCGACTGCCCGTACGTGATCGGAAACAACACGGATGGCAATATCGATTTCTTCGTTGGTGCCGTATTTTTTTCCGGTGATGATTTCCACTTCGCGAATCAGCGGAGTAAAAACATCGGTGTCGTAATTGGATTGGACCCCTTGAAGCACCATACATAGGCGCTCAAAGCCCATTCCAGTATCTATATGCTTTTCTGGAAGTGGTTCCAGGCTACCGTTCGCCTTTCGGTTGAACTGCATAAAAACCAAGTTCCAGATTTCCACGACTTGCGGATGATCTTGGTTCACGAGTGAAGCTCCGTCCACTTTTTCTTTATCCTCTTTTGACCGAATATCCACGTGGATTTCGGAACAGGGCCCACAGGGACCTTGATCGCCCATCTCCCAAAAATTGTCCTTTTTGTTCCCTTTTATAATTCGATTTTCGGGCACGATCGCCTTCCACAGATTGTAAGCCTCTTGATCTAGTGGCAATCCATCTTCCTCACTGCCTTCAAAAACAGAAACGTAAAGATTGTCCTTATCAATTCCATACACCTCAGTGAGTAATTCCCACGCCCAGGCAATAGCTTCCTTTTTAAAGTAATCCCCAATACTCCAGTTCCCCAACATTTCGAACATGGTGTGATGGTAGGTGTCCTTCCCAACTTCTTCCAAATCGTTGTGCTTACCACTTACCCGAAGACATTTTTGGGTATCGGTCAATCGTTTGCTCTTTGGAACGGAATTCCCCAAAAAATACTCCTTAAATTGGTTCATACCAGCATTTGTAAACATTAAGGTAGGATCGTCCTTCATTACCATTGGTGCCGATGGAACAACCTTGTGCTTCTTTTCTTTAAAAAAGTTTAAAAACTGATTTCTAACTTCTTGGGATGTCATAGAATTCCTAGGGTTTTCTTAAATTTAACACTTTAAGCAAAACAATTTTTATATTTGTTTGTTCTGTTTAAAATGAGAGAGCAAAAATAGGATAAAATCCATTCATGTCTAAAGTAAAGTACTATTACGACCCGGATACACTTTCGTACAGAAAGATCGAACCGAAAAAATCCAAACGATACAGGAATATTTTCTTGTTCTTGCTGGGCTCCGCATTATTCGGCTTTCTTGGATTGATTATTCTTTTAAACACCCGATGGGTGAACACGCCCAAGGAACTCTCCCTTGAACGTGAGGTTCGTAATTATGAGCTGCAGTACGATATCCTAACCCGAAAAATGGACCAAATGGAACAGGTTTTGGCGAATATCGAAGATCGGGACAACAATATTTATAGATTATATTTTGAAGCAAATCCGATACCCGAAGAACAGCGTAGAGCTGGTTTTGGGGGTATCAACCGATACAAGGATCTTGAAGGTTTCAATAATTCCGAAATCATCATTGATGCTACCAAACGACTGGATATCATCCAAAAAGAGATGGTAATCCAATCCAAATCGTTGGACGAAATTGCCAAATTGGCGGAAGAAAAGGAAAAATTGTTGGCCTCCATTCCTGCCATTCAACCGGTAAGCAATGAAGATTTGACCAGAATGGCCTCTGGTTATGGTTGGCGTTCCGACCCTTTTACCAAAGCGCGCAAAATGCACTGGGGCATGGACTTTACTGCTCCGCGAGGCACACCAATATATGCTACCGGAGATGGGAAGGTAGTCCGTGCAGACAATAGATCTTCGGGTTACGGCAAGCATGTTCGAATCGATCATGGTTACGGTTATATTTCCTTGTACGGACACATGAGCAAATACAATGTTAGCGTAGGTCAAAAAGTTGAAAGAGGGGATCTTATCGGCTTTGTTGGCAGCACGGGACGTTCCCAAGCACCTCACGTTCACTACGAAGTGTTCAAGGATGGAGAACGCATCAACCCCATTAACTTCTACTACGGAAGTTTGTCGGCTGAAGAATTTGAGAATATGCTCAGATTGGCCAACCAAGAAAACCAATCACTGGATTAATGCACATAGATCTTCCAGAAAAACGATATTATGGCATTGGTGAAGTAGCCAAGGCCTTTGGAGTAAACACCTCCCTAATTCGTTTTTGGGAAAAAGAGTTTGATGTGCTCCAGCCTAAAAAAAACGCCAAGGGCAATCGTAAGTTTACACCTCAGGATATCCAAAATCTTCAATTGATCTATCATTTGGTGAAGGAACGAGGATTTACCTTGGATGGTGCCAAAACACATTTAAAGGAAGAAAAACAAAAGGCGCTATCCAACTTTGAAGTGATTCAAAAACTACAAAAGGTGAAGGCCGAACTCCTTAAAATAAAAGAACAACTATAAACACTAATACCATAGAAAAAATGAAAAAATGGTTAATCCCTTTAATTATTGTTGTGGTCATTGTCTTTGGACTCTACCAATGGGCAGTTGGCTTCAACAACACAGCCGTACAATATGAAGCCGATGCAAAAACAGCATGGTCCAATGTGGAAAGCTCTTACCAAAGAAGAAACGACCTCATAGGAAATTTAGTAAAGACCGTTCAAGGTGCTGCCGATTTTGAAAGAGGTACTTTGACCGATGTTATCGAGGCCCGTGCCAAAGCAACTTCCACCAATATTGATGCCAACAACATTAGCTCGGAGCAGTTGGCAGAATTTCAACAAGCGCAGACAGGGTTGTCTTCTGCACTTTCCAGATTATTGGTTACCGTGGAGCGCTATCCCGAATTAAAAGCCAATCAGAACTTTTTAGAGCTCCAATCTCAATTGGAGGGCACGGAGAATAGAATCAATGTAGCAAGGGACAGGTATAATGAAAAAGTGAATATTTATGATGTTCACATCTCAAAATTCCCTGGTAAAATACTTGCCGGATGGTTTGGTTTCGAGGAAATGCCCAGATATCAAGCAGATCCAGGTTCCGAAAACGCTCCTGACGTGAACTTCGAATTCAACTAGATTATGTCACACGTAGAGGAGTTTTTAACTGCTGAGGAAGAAAGTGATATTGTTGAGGCCATTGTTGAAGCTGAGAAAAACACTTCCGGCGAAATACGTGTGCATATTGAAGCTTCCTCCAAAATAGACCACTTTAGTAGAGCACAGCAAATTTTCCACTTCCTTAAAATGGACAATACCAAAGAAGGCAATGGTGTACTTCTTTACGTTGCCGTGGACGACAAGAAATTTGTGGTTTACGGAGGTAAGGGAATCGACATGGCAGTTCCCAATGGTTTTTGGGACACCACCAAAGACGTAATCGCTTCCCACTTTAAAAAAGGAAATTTTAAACAAGGTATCATTGAGGGTATCCTTATGGCCGGCAAAGAACTTGAAGTCCATTTTCCATGGGACCACGATGACACCAATGAACTAAACGATGCAATATCCAAAGGGTAGTTTTTTACTGGTTTTTTTATGGACTTCCCTAGCGTGGGGACAGTTTGCCATACCCGAAAAACCACAAAAACAGACCAGTGTTTATGACTATGTGAACCTATTATCGCCTTCACAGAGCAGTGCACTGGAACAAAAACTCATTCGATATTCTGACAGTACCTCTACCCAAATTGTTATTACGATAATAAGTTCTGCCGAAGGTGAGAACATCAATTATTTAGGCGCGCAATGGGGGCAAAAATGGGGCATCGGACAGGCTGATGAAGACAATGGCGTTCTTGTGCTCCTGGCCAGGGACGACCGAAGAATTGCAATCAACACGGGCTATGGTGTAGAAGGAAGTTTAACGGATTTGATGTCCAAGCGTATTATAGAATCCATAATTATCCCAGAATTTAAAAGAGGGGATTATTATAGTGGATTGAACAAGGGTTCGGATGCCATTTTTAAAGTACTTACCGGGGAATTCACCGAAGACCGCACTTTTGGCAGCGGCAAAAAAATTCCGATTGATGCCATTTTCCCTATTATCATTTTTATCGTCATCATCATCATTTTATGGAGCCGCAAAAATAAAGGTGGTGGACGCAACGGCGGTAGAAGAGGTCGTGGATTGGATATTTGGGACATGATTGTTCTAAGCAATATGGGGCGAAGTTCTGGCTCTTCCGGTGGTTTTGGAAGCGGAGGCTTCGGAGGCGGCGGTGGTTTTGGCGGCGGCTTCGGAGGTGGTGGCTTCGGAGGTGGAGGTGCCTCCGGCGGGTGGTAATCGAGACCTAATGTAACGAATGGACATTTCCATTTTTTCATTGGTAAACTCAAAACGACCATCCATCAACTTTAATCTTAACGCTGTCCAATTTTAATTATCTTGCTATTAGGTTACTTTTTGTTGAATTAAAACACTCCCTGTCATATGTCCCGATCATTCAAAACACTCCTTTTCACACTACTCATTCTTTTCGCATCCTGTAAAAAAAAGAATGGTCCAAATGAAACCGACAATCTATTTAAGTTCAAGGAATATATTAGTTATCACACCAACGGCAACCAAAGTATTTCTACCCCAATCACTATTGCATTGGCCCAACAATTGGAACAATTTGAATTGACTCAAGAATTGCCATCAGAGTATTTGGACATTTCACCAAAAGTGGATGGAAAGTTGGTCATCGAAAATGGCAGAGAGCTTATATTTCAACCTACGGAGTATTTAAAACCCAACACGGAATACACCATCAATTTAAAGCTAAACAAACTCTTTGAAGATATTGATAGCGAATTTAAAACCTACACCTTCAGTTTTAAGACGATTGCCCCAAATTTCAGGGTCAATTTGGGAGATTTACAATCCTACAGCAAAGATTGGCAATACCTCACGGGAACTATAGATGCTTCGGATATTTTGGATGCATCAAAAATAAATACGGTGCTTTCCGTAAAACAAGGAGATAAAAATATTCCTGTAAAATGGGGCAATACAACTGAAAATGCACAATACTTCAGTTTTAAAATTGATAGTATCTCCAGAAAAACAGATGATAGTGAACTCACGATAAATTGGACAGGAGACCCCTATAATATCGACAACGAAGGCTCGGAGACCTACCCAATTCCGGGTAAAAACAAATTTGTGATTGTTAATGCCAAAACAACATCCGCTCCCAATGCCGTACTTACTTTTAACTTTTCAGAACCTTTAAAACAAGATCAAAATCTAAACGGTCTGGTAACCATTGAAAACGCCGAAAGCTTGCGATACGAAATCAATGGAAACGTGCTGAGTGTTTATCCCTCCAACCGAATTTTGGGAGAGGTCCGTGTAAATGCATTTCAAGGTATTAAAAGCGAATATGGTTTTACTCTGAAGAAAAATTTTTCCGAACTAGTTTCTTTTGAACAGTTAAAACCCGCCGTACGACTCATTTCCAAAGGAACCATTTTGCCCAATGCAGCATCAACACCCATATATTTTGAAACAGTCAATCTTGCCGCAGTAGAAGTTCGAGTTATCCAGGTGTACGAGAACAACATGTTGCAATACTTACAAAACTACGATCTAACAGAAAATTATAACCCAGATTTTAGGCCCGTGGGACGAAGAGTAGCCTACAAAGTAATTCCATTGACCGAAGATGGCAATGAAAACAAAAGCTACTGGCAGGCGCACGGTTTGGATTTGTCTGAATTGATTCAGATTCATCCTGGCTCGTTGTATCGGGTCGAATTCAGTTTTAAGAAAGAACATACAACATATAATTGCAGTGCCTCTATGGAAACCGAAGATTCATCTACGGAGTATGCATTCGAACAAAGTTCTGATGAAGCCTCTCAAGAAGAACGCTATTGGGACAACGAAATCTATAATTACAGAAACTACGACTACAATTGGGAAGAGCGCGACAATCCTTGTCACTCCGCCTATTATAATTATGATAGAATAGTCGCCACCAATCTTTTGGGAAGTGATTTGGGGCTCATCGCTAAAAAAGGCAGTAACCGTTCCCACCATTTTGCCGTGACCAACTTACTCACCACACAACCCTTAGCTGGAGCCAAAATAAAGCTTTACAATTACCAGCAGCAACTTATCGGCGAGACAACTACTGATGCCAATGGTCTATCCGTTTACGATAGCGACAAGGGCATTGCATTTGCCGTTGCGGAGAACAACAACAATTTTGCCTACGCCAAACTTGCAGATGGAAACGCATTGTCCCTAAGTAAATTTGATGTCTCTGGAGAGCAGCTGCAAAAAGGTTTGCAGGGCTATTTGTATACCGAAAGAGGAGTGCATCGACCTGGCGATATCATACATTTAACCTTTGTTTTGGATGATAATGCAAATCCCTTGCCCAAAGGGCACCCCGTATCCTTGGAAGTTAGTGATGCACGAGGCAAGTTAGTACAGCGCAATGTGCTCAAAGAAGGAAGCATCCCCGTTTCGGATAGATTATATGCCAAAAAAGAAAAGAATTTTTACTATTTCCCAATCCCGACGGAAGACACCGCTCCTACTGGAAATTGGTCGGCCAAAGTGATTGTTGGAGGTGCCCAGTTTACCAAAAACTTAAAAGTGGCCACTGTAAAGCCCAACCGATTAAAAGTGGATTTCTCTTTTGATAACGATGTATTGGAAGCGAATTCCTTTAATAGAGGAAAAGCCGAGGTAAAATGGTTGCACGGAGCTCCAGCTCGTAATCTTAAAATTGATATCAATGCCACTTTGAGCCAGACCTCAACAGCATTTCCAAACTATAAAAATTATATTTTCCAAGACCCTGCTCGCACTTTCAATGAGACCGAGCTGCAATGGATTTCATCAAATTTGGATGCCAATGGTGAGTTGGACATCAATAAAAAAATAGAAATCAATGGCAATGCGCCTGGAATGTTGAAGGCGGCATTTACCACCAAGGTTTTTGAAGGCGGAGGCGATTTTTCCATTGATGTGTTTTCCAAAAATTTGGCGCCATTTTCAAATTTTGTGGGACTACGATCTCCAGAGGCAAAACAATACGGCTCTTTCTTAACGGACGACAACAATACCTTTGATGTGGTAACTGTCGATGCCCAAGGAAATCCATCAGGCAACCGAAAACTAAAAGTACAGGTGTTTAAAATTGAATGGCGATGGTGGTGGAACAGAGGCTACGACAACCTTTCACGCTATGAAAATGCTACCGTCCACCATCCTTTTAAAGAAATGGAGGTTATTACGGGAAGCGATGGAAAGGCTAATTTCAATATCAATGTTCCCGATGAGCAAGGAGGTCGTTACCTGATTCGTGTTATGGACGAGGTTTCAGGACACGCAACAGGCCGTACCGCCTATTTTTACCGCAATTGGTGGCGAAGACCAGCATCTGCTGATGCCGAGAGTTCCAAAATTTTGATTTTCTCCACCGACAAAGAAAAATATACTCTTGGGGAAGAAGCAACCGTCACTTTCCCATCAGACAAAGGCGGTCGAGCCCTGATCAGTATTGAAAACGGGACCGAAGTGTTATCCCAACAATGGATTGAGACCTCTGCCAAAGAAACCAGGGCCACTATTCCAATTACCGCGGATATGGCGCCAAATGCTTACGTGAACATTTCGCTGCTGCAACCGCACAGTCAGGTCAAAAACGACCTGCCCATCCGATTGTACGGCGTTGTTCCGCTCTTGGTGGAAAATCCGGCAACATTCTTGAAACCGCAGATCATTATGCCCGATGTGCTGCAACCAGAAACGGCATACAAGGTTACCGTGTCCGAAGCCAGTAAAAAACCAATGACGTATTCGTTGGCCGTGGTGGACGAAGGCCTGTTGGACCTTACCCGATTTAGCACACCGGATATTCACAGTTCGTTCTATTCCAGACAAGCTTTGGGCGTTAAAACTTTTGACATTTTTGATGATGTGATGGGAGCTTATTCCGTAAGTGTGGATAATATTTACGCCATTGGCGGCGGTGGCATTGGCGCGGGCGCCAAAAACCGAAAAGCACAACGATTTAAACCTGTGGTCACTTATTTGGGCCCATTTACCCTGAAGGCTGGAGAAAAAGCATCACACAACATCAATATGCCCAATTATGTAGGTTCGGTGCGGATAATGGTAGTCGCTGGAAATCAAACTAGTGCCTACGGAAATGCAGAAAAAACAACTCCTGTTCGTAAACCTTTGATGGTTTTGACCTCTATTCCAAGAAAATTATCCCCTGGTGAAACCATGACCATCCCTGTAACTGTTTTTGCGATGGAACCTAAAGTAAAAAAAGTAAAGGTTAGTATTGATGCTGGAAATGCATTGGAACCTACCAACGGTACTTCCAAAAACATCACCTTCAATACGGTTGGGGAACAAATCGTGAATTTTGACTTTAAAGTCAATCCAACAACATCTTTCCAAACTATAAAAGTTACCGCTTCAGGTGCAGGTGAAAGTGCCAGTAACGAAACGGAAATTGATGTGGAAAACCCCAACCCTATCACTACCAAAAGTGAATTGTACACGCTCGACCCCAGCGGGTCGCATAACATTTCGATGGAAACTTTTGGCACATCGGGCACCAATACAGCGTTTATTGAGTTCTCTACACTCCCGCCGATGGATTTCTCCAAACGGATGGATTATTTGTTACGCTACCCGCACGGTTGCGTAGAACAGACCACTTCCGCAGCATTTCCACAATTGTTCTTGGCGGATGTATTGGACATCACTTTCGACAAAAAGAAAGACATCGAGAAAAACATAAAAGCTGCCATTGACCGACTTGGCGACTTCCAAGTTCCCAATGGTGGATTGAGTTATTGGCCCGGTTATGGCAACGCCGATGATTGGGGAACTTCCTACGCTGGACATTTTATGTTGGAGGCCAAACAGCAAGGGTACCAATTACCCTTGACCTTCTTGAGCAATTGGCTGCGATACCAGAAAAATGCGGCACGCCAATGGAGCAACCAGAGCACCTATTACAACGATGATATTTCACAGGCGTACCGATTGTATACCTTGGCTTTGGCCCAACAACCGGAACTGGCCGCAATGAACCGTTTACGGGAAACCGCAAACCTCAGTAACGAGGCCAAATGGAGATTGGCAGCCGCTTATGCCTTAGTTGGTAAAAAAGAGGTGGCCCAAGCCATTGCACAAAAGGCCAATATTAATTTTACAACCAATAATTACAATTACCGAACCTATGGTTCCGTATTTAGAAACAGGGCGATGGCATTGGAAACAATGGTGATATTGGGTGATTCCCAACAAAGGGAATTGGCCGTTTCCTTGGCCAAAAATTTATCATCACAACGATGGTACAGCACACAAGAAACTGCTTACGCCCTCTTGGCAATGTCCAAAATGGTTATGAAAAATGGTGGTAGGTCCATCGATCTCACCTTTACCAACAATGGAAAAGAAGTTGCTATAAAAACGGATAGGGCCATTGCACAACGAGAACTCTCCGTTACCTCCTTTAAAGAAGAAATTGAGTTGAAAAACAACCAAGTCAACATCATTTATGCTACCCTTACCCAAACTGGAAAATTACCTATCGGTGAGGAATTGGCACAACAACAAAATCTAAGGCTATCGGTAAATTATGTCGATCCATTGGGGAATTCAGTTAATATAAATGAACTACGACAAGGAACGGAATTTCAGGCTCGAGTTACCATTTTTAACAGTTCCGACGACTATATTGATAATGTGGCACTAACTCACATTGTACCCAGCGGATGGGAGATTGTGGATACTTCTTTTGCTGGCGGAAGCGACACGAATACTTCCGAAGCGGATTATGTAGATACACGGGACGACCGAACCCATCTATATTTTGATTTGGATGGCAAAAAATCCAAGACCTTTGTCATAAAGTTGAATGCATCCTTCTTGGGCGATTATTATTTGCCAGGCGCCCAAGCAGAAGCGATGTACGATAACAACTATCAAGCCCGAAACAAAGGACAATGGGTGAAAATTGTTCAGTAATGTTGAATGAATAAATTTTTATCGCCAGTAAAAACAATTCTCGTCAACCATAAATTCAAGGTCGGTGTATTTTTCATCATATTGATTTTATGGTTGTTTTGCCTGCCCCAAAATCTCTTCAAAGACCCTACCTCCACAGTTGTGGACAGTTCCGAGGGTTTGCTAATAGGTGCACGTATTGCAGATGATGGTCAATGGCGGTTCCCTCAGATTGATTTCGTTCCCGAAAGGTTTAAACAGAGTGTTTTGCATTTTGAGGATGAGTATTTTTACCAACACCCTGGCATCAACCCGATTTCCATTTTCAAGGCTATCGGACACAATCTTACCAAAGAGACTCGAAGGGGCGGCAGTACCATCACACAACAGGTCATCCGCTTGAGCAGAAAAAACCAAAGCAGAACCTATTGGGAAAAAATCATCGAAGTGTTTATGTCCACTCGGCTGGAATTTAGGTACTCGAAAGAGGAAATTTTAAAACGCTACGCCTCCCACACACCCTACGGGGGCAATGTGGTGGGTTTGGAGACGGCTGCGTGGCGTTATTTTGGAATTCCTGCACACGAATTAAGCTGGGGACAATCCGCTGCTTTGGCGGTTCTGCCCAACGCACCCGCCTTAATTTTCCCTGGAAGAAACGAACAAGCCTTTCTAGACAAACGAAACCGTTTATTGAAGAAATTATGGGAGAAAGAAGTTATTGATCAAACCACCTATGAATTGGCCATTGCCGAGCCGCTTCCGCAAAAACCTTTTCCCCTGCCCGATGTGGCACCTCATCTCACCGAGCGCATCCGGAACGAGCATCCGGGCCAACGCATCGCCACTTCCATTCAAAGGCCTCTGCAGCAGCGACTAAATCTTTTGGCCGAACGGCATTATCAGCAATTGCAGAGCAACGAAATACACAACTTGGCAATTTTAGTGCTTGATGTGGAAACCCGAAAAGTTTTGGGGTATGTGGGGAATTCCCCTTCTGGAGAAACACACGCCAATTATGTGGACATCATCACTAAAAAAAGAAGCACGGGAAGTACCTTAAAGCCCTTTCTGTTTGCTTCTTTATTGGATGAAGGACAATTACTTCCGAACAGTTTGGTGGAAGATGTTCCAACAGTAATCAACGGATATCATCCCCAAAATTTTGATTTGAATCACGTAGGAGCCGTATCCGCCAGCAAAGCATTATCCCGCTCGTTGAATGTACCTGCAGTTCGATTATTACGCCAATATGGCCTTCAAAAATTCTATAACAAACTGCACAAAATGGAAATGAAGTCTTTGGATAGACCCTCATCCTATTATGGACTATCCTTGATTCTTGGTGGCGCGGAAAGCTCCCTTTGGGAAGTGACCTCGACCTATGCCGCTATGGCTTCCAGTTTGAATTATTTTTCAGCTCATTCCAGCACTTACAGAACTAAAGAATTTACAGAAGCTACCTATTTGCAAAATGAGTCGAAGGATTTTGGAGAAGAACAGTTTGACCCATTGGTTTTGGGTGCAGGGTCCATCTACAGTACTTTTCAATCCATGTATGAGGTCAACCGACCTGAAGGCGATGAAAATTGGCAGTTTTTTGATTCCTCACAGCCCATTGCTTGGAAAACTGGAACAAGTTTTGGTTTTAAGGATGCTTGGGCCGTAGGAGTTACGCCTAAATATGCAATTGGCGTTTGGGCGGGCAATGCCGATGGAGAAGGCAGGCCTGGACTTACAGGAATAACCGCCGCTGCCCCCCTTTTATTTGATGTTTTGGATGCGCTCCCAAATAGTGGTTGGTTCCAAGAACCTTTTGATGACCTTATTGAGATTGAGGTTTGTGAACAAAGTGGATATCGATCCTCTGTGTATTGCGATGATATCAAAAAAGAATGGGTACCTACCCACGGCACCCGAAGTGCTCCATGTCCTTATCATCAACAGGTATTTTTAGATGCTTCTGAACAGTTTAGGGTGAATTCCGAATGTTATCCGTTGGAAGATATGGTGGCCAAAAATTGGTTGGTGCTCCCTCCCATTTTGGAATATTACTACGCTTCTTCCAATCCAAATTATAAACCTTTACCACCCTATTTGGAGGGTTGCTCTGCTTTGGAAAACAATTTGATGGAATTCATCTACCCGAAAAAAAACGAAACCGTTTTGCTCCCAAAAGATTTGGGGACCAAAACATCAGAAATTATTTTAAAACTGGCACACCAGCAATCCAATGCCATTATTTATTGGTATCTGGATGAAACTTTTGTGGGCAAGACCAAAAACTTCCACGAGTTGATTCTACCTGTCAAGACTGGAGAATATATGCTCACCGTAGTTGACAATCAGGGCAACCGAATTCAACAGGCAGTAAAAGTAAGGTCAGCTTCGCACGAATAATTATTTCTTCCGCATAAAAATGGTCATCGGAACTCCGGTAAAATCAAAATTCTGCCTGATTTTGTTCTCCAAAAACCGTTTATAAGGATCCTTCACATACTGTGGCAAGTTGCAGAAAAAGGCAAATTGCGGGTATGGGGTGGGCAATTGGGTACAAAATTTAATCTTCACGTATTTCCCTTTGGTTGAAGGAGGTGGTGTTTTTTCAATAATGGGAAGCATAATGTCGTTCAATTTCCGGGTTGGAATCCGCTTTGAACGGTTCTTATAAACCTCCACGGCAGTTTCTATCGCTTTGTAAATACGCTGCTTGTTCGTCACCGAAACAAAAAGAATCGGCACGTCTTCAAAAGGTGAAATAACCTCTTTTATTTTTGCTGTGTACTCTTTTACCGAATTGGTCTCCTTTTCCATCAAATCCCATTTGTTCACCAAAATCACAATACCTTTATTGTTGCGTTGTGCCAGCCAAAAAATGTTCTGAACCTGTCCATCAAAACCTCTGGTGGCATCCAACATTACAATACATACATCGCAATATTCAATGGCTCTTACGGAACGCATTACGGAATAAAATTCCAAGTCTTCCTTTACTTTGGCCTTACGTCGGATACCTGCTGTGTCCACCAAATTAAATTCGAACCCAAACCGATTATACTTAGTATCGATACTATCGCGTGTAGTTCCCGCGATATCGGTTACAATATATCTATCTTCTCCTATCAAAGCATTGATGAAGGATGATTTCCCTGCATTTGGTCTTCCCACCACCGCAAAACGGGGCAATTCACTTTCTTCTTCTTTTTCCTCGGGAAGCACTTTTACAAGGTCATCTAACAATTCTCCCGTACCACTACCATTGATGCTGGACAAAGTGTAATATTCGCCCAATCCCAAGGAATAAAATTCCACGGCATCGGCCATACGTTTGCTATTATCTACTTTGTTTACGGCCAAAAAAGTAGGTTTGTCGACTCTTCGCAGCAATTTGGCGACGTCTTCATCCATTCCGGTAACGCCCGATTCCACATCTACCATAAAAATGATGGCATCGGCCTCATCTATGGCCAATTCTACTTGTTTGTCGATTTCTTTTTCGAAAACATCGTCGCTACCCACTACGTAACCACCGGTATCAATCAAAGAAAATTCCTTACCGTTCCAATCGCTTTTGCCGTAATGACGGTCTCGTGTAACACCACTAACGGCATCCACTATGGCCTCACGGCGCTGAATGAGTCGGTTAAAAAAGGTGGACTTCCCAACATTGGGTCTTCCTACAATGGCTACAATAGCTCCCATTAGGTTTAATTTTTGGCAAAAATACCATTTATTATGAAGAAAAAATGATACCTTTTTTGATCATTTTCAAATGATTATGAGCGACTTGACCAATGAAATTGTTTTACGACCGCGTTTTCGTGTCTCCCTCCAAGCAAAATTGGAGCGATTAGAGGAGGTTTTTGATGGGATTCAAGAGAAGTCTTTCGACATAAAAAGACTTGACGAACACATCTTTGTAAAATTCAAAAAACCAGAGACCACCTTCTGGACCCCGCAGTTGCACTTGGAGCTTTCTTCTTACGAGGAAGGAGTTAGCAATATTCGAGGCGTGTTTGGCCCTAACCCTACGCTTTGGACGTTTTTTATGTTTCTGCACTTTGGTGTGGGCACTCTTTTTGTAATTCTCGGAATCTTTGCATATTCGAATTATTCTTTGGGAAAAGACATTACCCTATGGTCTGTTGGTATGGGCTTTTTGGTAGTGGTTTGGTTTGCATTATATGCTTTTGGCCGTTTGGGAAGAGCAAAAGGAAAAGGTCAAATGGAACAACTAAAGCAGTTTGTTAGGGATACCATTGCCCCCTTTGAAAGAATCGACAACGAATCTTAGCCGTTGTAACCAAAGCGCCTGAGTTGCTGGGAATTGCTGCGCCAGTTCTTGTTCACTTTTACATAGAGTTCGATGTGAACCTGCTTGGCAAAGAATTTTTCGAGGTCTTTTCTAGCCTCTACCCCTACTTTTTTGATGGCGCTACCCTTATGCCCTATAATAATACCTTTTTGGGTATCCCGCTCCACCATAATCACGGAACGAATGCGAATAATGTCCTCATCTTCCAAAAACTCTTCGGTCTCCACCTCAACAGAATAAGGAATTTCCTTTTTATAGTGTAGCAAAATTTTTTCACGAATGGTCTCGTTCACAAAAAAGCGCTCTGGCTTGTCCGTGATTTGATCTTTTGGATAAAATGGAGGTGCTTCTGGCAAGAGTTCCAAAATGCGGTTGAATACTTCGGTAACATTAAAGTTTTCCAAGGCGGATATGGGATGAATTTCTGCATTGGGCAGTTGTTCTTGCCAATATTGCATTTGTTCTTCCAACTTTTCCTGATCGGATTTGTCAATTTTATTGAGGAGCAACAAAACGGGAATCTTGCTGTTCTGTATTTTTTTGAAGAAGGACTCGTCCTTAAGTGCCTTTTCCCCTATTTCTACCATATTCAACAGCACATCGGCATCTTCAAAAGCAGATTTCACAAAATCCATCATAGAACTTTGAAGCTCGTATGCCGGCTTTATAATTCCAGGGGTATCTGAGAGAATCATTTGAAAATCATCCCCATTAACGATGCCCAAAATACGGTGACGGGTGGTTTGTGCCTTGGAAGTGATAATGGAAAGTTTTTCACCCACAAAGGCATTCATCAATGTAGATTTACCCACATTGGGATTACCGATAATATTTACAAATCCTGCTTTATGCGCCACCTTTCTTTCTTTTTTCAAAATATTGTTTGGATGCTGCGTTCACCTTTGGTGAAAGGTACAACACTGCAATCATATTGGGTATCACCATCAATGCATATGAGAGGTCAATCAGGTTTTTTACCAATTTTAATGATGCTATTGCCGCAAAAACTATCATAATGATAAAAAACACATTATACCATTTTCCGATTTTTGCATTCGTCAAAAATGACAAGCTCTTTACTCCATAGTAGGAATACGTGAACAATGTTGACAATGCAAATGCGGCCACAATCACCATCAGCAGTATATCTCCAATGCCGTAAAGGGTTGTTTCAAAAGCGGACATCGTCATGGTGATTCCGCTACCATCCTCTAGGTAAGCACCACTCAAAATAATGACTACGGCGGTAAAGGTACATACTAAAATCGTATCAATGAACGGGCCCAACATCGCCACAAGCCCTTCTTTGGCAGGTTCATCATTTCGGGATTGTCCGTGATACATGGGTGCACTACCCAAACCTGCTTCGTTGGAAAACATGGCTCTCCGGACCCCAACAATCACCAAGCCCCAAAATCCTCCAGTAACCATGGTGTCGAAGTTCCACGCCTCTATCAATATCATTTTTAGCGCTGGCCAAACTTCACCTGCGTGGCTTGCCATCACAAAAATGACCGCCAACAGATAAATACCCACCATAAAAGGAACTATGGCGGATGCGACTTTGGCTATTTTGGTGAGTCCACCAAAAATTACAATGGATGTAGTTATCGCCAAGAAAAAACCAATTCCGAGTTTCCAATTATACTCGCTGGTTGCCCAAATCGTTTCATGAGGTTCAACCACGCCCATAAAGGCCTCGGTAAACTGATTGGCGGTAAAAACCCCCAAAAATCCGAACAAGCCGCAAATACTGAAAAAGATAGCCATGGGCTTTGCCCATTTCCCCATTCCTTTGGTGATATAGAACATGGGACCTCCCTGCATATGACCATCCGAATCGGTTCCGCGGAACATTATGGCCAAACTACCTGAATAATATTTGATGCCCATCCCCAAAAGTGCGGTCATCCAAATCCAAAAAACCACTCCAGGTCCGCCATCGTGAATAGCAATGGCAACTCCGGATATATTTCCCAATCCAACCGTAGCGGCAACGGCTGCCGAAAGCGCCTGAAACGAGCTTACATCCCCTTTTGCATTTTTATCATCATACTTTCCAGAAACCACAGCAATGGCATGTCCAAAATGGCGAAAAGGCGCAAATTTGGAGTAAAAGGCCAAAAACAGTCCACCCCCAATAAGGAGAATAAACATGGGCCACTCGGTATAGGGCAAAAGCGAAGCAATAAAATCGTTGATTGCGTCCATAATGTAAAAAGGCCGAATTTATGGATTTTGAGCGGGATTGGCGCTAGTGAAAAAGGAATATTAAGTTTAGTTTGGAAATGATGTAAAAAGGGTTGTATATTTGCCGTCCACATCGCGGGGTAGAGCAGTAGGTAGCTCGTCGGGCTCATAACCCGAAGGTCGCTGGTTCGAGTCCAGTCCCCGCTACTAAACAAAGCCATCAACTTAAATTGATGGCTTTTTTCATTTGGAGGAAATCTTACAGCCATAAAAAACCAGTTTTCATTTTTATAAGATCCCAAAGATTAAAACAAGCTTTGGTTATGATTAAAAGCTTGAAAGCCAATATTAATGAGATTGTTTACTCTGTTGGCTTTAACACTCCTTCTTGTTTTATAAAATGTTTCAAGGAAACTTATAACAAAACACCATTGGAGTATAGTCAATCCATTCATAACCAATAATAAACCATTGTTACATTTTGCGCATCAATTGTTACATTTTGTGCATCACCAATAGGTTCTAGTGCTTATATTGTATCGTATCTCTGCATGAAAAATTAGTAATGCTTAGAGCAGCCTCTAATCTTACCAAACAAGTACTTTTAAACCGTTGACCACGTGATTTTTTAGGAGTACATAATATCAGTTTGATTTATGATGTCTCTATATCCTCTTGAAATTTCGCTTTGGGTCACGGTTAAAAATATAACCAATAGTACTTACTAGAACCTAACCACTTATCGCTGGGTGCATATAATTAAATAGCAGTTTGTTTTAAAACAATTTGAAAGATAAAAATTGAACGTACTCCCAAGGCAAGTCACACAAATAAAAAAGATTATTGGCAGGGATGGTTCTAAAAACTAAAACCTCAAAACAATGAGCACTAAGAAAATTATTTATTCAACCTTAATCGTATTATTCATTTCACAAGGGTCGAACGCACAATTTTTTAAGAAATTAAAGAAAAAAGTTTCGGACAGAGTAGAACAAACGGTTACAGACAAAGTTGCAGACAAAGCTGCCAGCAAGGCAAGCAAGGCAATGGACAAAATTTTAGATCCTGAGTTTGCTAAAAATAGTCCAGTACCACTAGGGGGAGAGACTGGAAACATGGATGACGTTGCCGATGAATACCAATTTGAATGGGTCTATAAAATGAAAATCGATGCGGAAAGAGCTAAAGGCGATATGGACATTGCTTACTACCTTAAAAAAGGAGCTCCATACTGGGGTGCAAAAATAAATCAGGGCATGGAAATGTTCATGATTTATGATATGTCCAAACTCTTAACGGTCATTTTTATGGAAACTGAGGGAAACAAGTTCGCATCCGTCTCCAAAATTCCAGAGGACTTAGATGTGGAGGAATTGAACGAGGATATGGATATTTCCAACTATACAATGACCGAAATAGCGGGAAAAACGGTGCTGGGATACGACTGTAAGGGCTATGTTATGGAAAATGACAAGTACAAATTCACCCTTTATACTACTTTTGATACCGAAGTAAGTTTTAGCGATATCTACGGTAAAAGCAATCAAATGCCCAAAGATTTCCAAGTAGATTGGTTAAAAGAAGGAGATAATGAAGGTTTGGTTATGGAGATGATTATGGATGACAAAGAAAATGACAAAAACAACATGACCATGACTTGTGTGCAATTGGAGGAGAAACCATTTTCAATTAAAAAAGCTGATTACTCCACTTTTGGTAATTAACAACCCTTGGAAGATTATCTCTAACTATTCTATTTGCTAAAGCATATTGTTTTGTTTTTACTGTTAATACCCATGGTGCAATTGGTATGGCCCAGCAAGGTTTTAAAGGACAGTGAAGATAAGACCCACCTTAAAGAGATTGAGTATTCAACATTACCAGAAATTCCAGAAGGCATTCTGTATACATTCATACAAGATGCAAGATGATTGACACTTCAAAAAGCTAATAAGTATCAAGGAAATTACGTTAACGTAGAATCAAAAAAAGCCAAGAAAATATTCTTGGCTTTTTTAATAGAAGCTCTGGAAATGCTTGCCATTCCTTGTGTTTAAAGAGTAAACTTTTATCGGGGCTTACCTACTTTAATAGTTTGTTAACACTTTTAACAGTTTATTTTTATAAATTGTTAATACCTAATTCATCATCAATCAAAAATGAGACAATCTACCAAATATATTGTCTTACTGTTTCTATGGCTAAACTCCATATTGGCCTTTGGCATTACTATGAGTAGTGGTTATGCCGGTATACCCACCCCCACATACGAAACTTTTAAGGACTCCCTGGATTGGGCCGACTACTATTTCAACATTCATCGTTTTGAAGATGCAGTTACTCTATACAAAAAGAACCTTGAAGTAACCGATAAAGATGAAAAAATTCACATATTAAAAAAGCTAGCGCTTAGTCAAGCAGCACTGGACAACCCAGAGGAGTCCATTTCGTACATCTACGACTATTTTAAGATTGATTTTCATCCTACTTTTTTATTGCATGAGGATTTTGACGGCATCCGAACGGAAAAAAACTTCGCCAAGCTATCAGGAACCGTATTACCTAAATTCACAGGTTGGTCAGTATTTTACTTTTTTGTTTCCCTCATTGGTTTTTATGTCACCTTTGTATTGTTGATCAACAAGAAAATAGACAACCAAGCCAAGCTTCTCATAGCCACCTTTGTCTTTATTCACTCGCTATTTATTTTAAATATATGCGTTAACCAAACCAATTATGTGTTCGAGTTTCCGCACACCTACCTCATGTCCACCTGGTCTTCCTTTTTATATGGACCGTTGCTTTTTCTTTACTATAAGAGAGTCTCAAAGTCAAGCGACCTCAACAAAAAAGACCTTTGGCATTTTTTACCCACTCTTGCATTGACCATCTACCTCTTTTTTACAGTTTACGGTTTTTCTGGCTCTTACAAAGTAACCCAAATGCTACAGCGACTGGAGGAGGGTTTAAATCCAGGTGATTCCACCAAATTATTGCTACTGGTAATTTTAAAGGCCATTTCGCTTGGGGTTTATGCATTGTTTGTGCATTGGATTCTAACAAAAAACAAGCAGAGGTTAAGTAAAAAAACAAGAATCTGGCAGAAAAATATCTACTTGATTCATGTTAGCTATGTGGTAGTATATCTAGTTTATGGTGCTTACATTATTACTGGTGTAAACAGCGGTGTGTTCTACCATGCCCCCATTGTTTTGATGAGTACCATGGTACTTTATATTGGGTATGCCGCCAACGTCCAACCCGACGTTTTTAGTGGGCTCTACTCCTATACAAACCGTCTATTCCCAAAGTATGTCAAGTCTGGACTAACGGATAGTTTATCACAAGAACTTAAAGAAAATCTAAGTGACCTTTTTCAAAAAGAAAAATTATATCGCAATAACGATATTAATTTGGATTTGGTTGCCGGTAAACTCAACACTACTCGCCACAATGCATCTCAACTTATCAACGAACACTTCAATATGAGCTTTAGAGAATTTGTGAATTCCCATCGTATTCAAGAGGCCAAAGAACTCCTTGAAAAAGAAAATGAGCTCAATATTATAGACATTGCTTATGAGGTTGGGTATAACAATAAAGTCTCCTTTAACAAAGCCTTCAAAAAAGATACCCAAATTACTCCAAGTGAATACCTCAATAACCTAAAGCAAGGGTAAATTCTTATCGGGAACACCGTAAAACAAGGGTTTTATAGCTAACTAGTAGTCATCAATCAAAAAACATCAATCATATGAAACGGCTACTAAAACAAATCGTTTTTAAGTACATTGGCCAGGAGGACCAGACACCTGACCGCTTGAACAGTCATGAAAAGTACAAGAAGTCTGGATTAACAGACGAAGAGGCCTTGGCTATTCGGAGTAAAATCAAGAAAGCTTTTGAGGAGGACAAGATCTATAGGAACAATGCTATTTGTCTCGATATCCTTTCAGATTATATTCAGGATAATCGATACAAGGTATCGCAAGTGATCAACACCTATTTCTCCAAAAACTTTTATTCCTTTTTAAACGAATACAGAATTAGGGAGGCAAAAAAGCTATTGGTCTCTGAACCCACACTAAGTGTAAAGGCAATTATGTACGAAGTTGGCTTTAACAGCAAGAACAGCTTTTACAGTGCCTTTAAGAAAATTACAGGGCTAAGTCCCAACGATTACAGAGCTGCTACAAACACTGGATTCGTCGGGCAACACGAAGTACAGATGGCGTAGCAGAACCCACGAAATCGAATTTAGCTATTTGCCAAAAACCTCTTGGGATCCCAAGAGGTTTTTTACATCTCACAATCAAATGGTTATAAAATAAATTCTGATGTGTTAAAAAGGGTACTTCCCCATGGGCATCGGATTTTTTAAGGTTCTTGCCGTTTAAGAAGTACCTAATCAAGAACTCATATAAGTTGATTTGTAATGCAATTGTAAAGGTAGGGCGGTGAGAGGCCTTACTTCTTAAAAAAGACAAAATCCATTGAGTTTTGTTCACTTCCCAGAAGTATTATTTGAATTAGCTATCATTTTCCTAGCGCCGTCCACCTTTCTCAGTTGCCCTAACTCATTTGAAATCAATAACAAAACTTTATTCGTATGAAAGTAAAGAAACTGTTTGGAGCGCTGCTGGCCATGTGTCTATCGCTAGCATTTGTCCATGCTCAAGAAAAAACGGTAACCGGAACGGTTACCGACCAAGAAGGGGTACCCTTGCCTGGTGTAAACATTATTGTTAAAGGTACTGTAAGGGGTACGCAATCCGATTTTGACGGTAACTATGCCCTTGAAGCCAGCGCAGGGGATGTTCTCGTATTTTCCTATTTGGGCCAAAGAACACAAGAAAGAAATGTTGGCGCAGCGAGCACAATTAATGTGCAAATGGAAGAAGATGCATCCCAACTGGAAGAGGTAGTTGTAACCGCTCAAGGTATTGTCCGGGAAAAGCGTTCTTTGGGATACTCCGTGACCACTGTTGAATCCGAAAAGGTGGAGTCCAGACCTGAGGCTGATGTAGCCCGTGTATTGAACGGGAAAGTTGCCGGGGTTAATATTACCTCGAACAACGGGATGTCAGGATCAGGTACCAACATCATTATTCGCGGATATTCCTCTGCTACACAATCCAACCAACCGTTGTTTATTGTAGATGGTATTCCTTTTGATTCTGGAACCAACACACAAACCAACTTTTTGGATGGAAATACAGAGTCCAGTCGATTTTTGGACCTTGACCCTAACAATATAGAAAGTGTTAGTGTACTTAAAGGATTGAGTGCAACCGTATTATATGGTAACCGAGGACGAAATGGAGTAATCTTGATTACCACCAAAGGTGCAGCCAGCGGTGATGCACCATCCAAAACCGAAGTTTCTGTAACCCAATCGGTATTTATGTCCAATGCAGTACTCCCAAAATTCCAAGATAATTACGGTGGTGGATTTCATCAAGGCTTTGGGTACTTCTTTAGCAACTGGGGGCCCCGCTTCGACCGAACAGACGATGATGGTATTGCTACAGCTGGACAATATATAGGTACAGGTCCAAATGGCGTAGCCATTTTACAGCACCCGTTCAACTATATTGCCGATCCAACGTTGATTGCTGGCTATGAAGACCTGTTGGATACTGAATACCCTTATAAACCATACAACGGTGTAGAAGAATTCTTTAGAACGGGATATGTGTACAGTACTTCCGTTAATGTTCGTGGAGGTTCGGAAAAAGTAAACTTCAATGCCAATTATGGCCGTACTGAAGATATTGGGGTTACCCCCGGAAACAGGTTAATGCGTAACAACTTTAGTTTAGGTGGTAATGCCACTTTATCCAACAACTTTACCGTATCGGGAGTCTTCAATTTTGCGAGAACAGGTTACAAGTCACCACCAAATGCGGTTAGTACCGGTAGTGGAGCTGCATTTAATGGTTCTGCAATATTTGGTGATGTATTATACACCCCTAGAAGTGTAGATTTAACCAACCTTCCATTCCAAGCGGTAGATGGTAGAAGTTTATATTATCGTTCAGGTAACGATATTCAAAACCCATATTGGACAGTAGCCAACTCTAAAACCGCACAGGAAACCGACCGCTTTACCGGAAACGTTTCCATGAGCTATGCCATTAACGACTGGATGAACCTTACCTACCGTGTAGGTTTGGACACCTATACAGAGTTGAACTCCTATGGACAGAACAGAGGTGGTATTGATGGACCTACCTTGGGTATTTTGAGAACAACCTCCGTAAGGAATTCCATTTGGAACCATGATCTTATATTGAGCGCAGAAAGAAGTCTTTCTGAAGACTTAAATCTTACCGCAACTTTTGGTGCCAACAGTCGAAGGGACACCTACGCACAAGATGGAATAGAAAGTCAAGGACAATTGGTTTTTGGAGTGCTGGAACACTTTAACTTTACCACTCCTTCTTCTGTCAACTCGTTCTCAGGAAGTAATTTAAACCAGAATTTTGAAGAGAATTTGGTTGGTGTTTATTTGGATGCCACAGTCTCCTATAAAGATTTACTGTATTTAAACGTGGTTGGAAGAAACGACTGGTCCTCTACCTTGGAAAGCGAAAATAATTCCTTGTTCTACCCAGGTGCCAGTCTTTCCTTTATCCCGACAACAGCGTTTCCCGCATTGCAAGGAAATGTACTGAACTATGCGAAACTTAGATTGGGTTATGGATCATCCGCAGGTTTCCCTACTCCATTCAACACAAGGGACGTACTCTCATTGGGAGCTAGAACCTTTGTAGATGCCAATGGTAATGTAGTTTCTGGAAACACAGTTTCCGATGTATTGGGTAACAGAGACTTGTCACCAGAAAGAGTACAAGAGTTGGAAGTTGGTTTGGACACTAGATTGTTCAACAGGCTCAATTTTAATTTGAGTTTATACCAAAAATCCACTACGGACCTTATCACCAACCGTACCTTGGACAGTTCCACCGGTTTCCGTTCCACTTTTGTGAATATTGGTGAAGTAGAGACAAAAGGTATTGAAGCTGATTATGACCTTAATATCCTAAGAGAAAGTGAAGATGGAATAGGGTTCAACCTTGCTGGAAACTTTACTGCAAGTGAAACAACGGTAACGGACTTGGCCGAAGGGACCAATAACATTCTTTTGACATTTGCCGTTTCAGGTGAAGCAGCAAACTATGCTGTAGAAGGTAGACCATTTGGTGTACTCCTGGGAAGCACAATCCAAAGAGATGACAATGGAAACAAAGTAATAGGTAGTAACGGGCGCTATTTGGTGGATAACAATATCACCGAGATAGGAGATCCAAACCCGGATTGGACAACGGCGCTTATCCCTACAATAACTTTTAAGAACTTTACCCTATCCGCTAACCTACAGTATCGTCATGGAGGTGATGTTTACTCGGTAACCACAGCAGGTTTAATTGGTCGTGGAGTTGTTGATAGCGATGACCCTATCCACAGAGAATCCAACTATGTACTACCAGGGGTTTTTGCCGATGGAAGTCCAAACAATGTTGCTATCTCTGCCACCGAGTTCGGGTTTAACACCTTTTTTGCCGGTGGTATAAACGAAGTAAACATTTTTGATGGCACTACTATCAGGTTGCAAGAAGCTTCCTTAGGATATTCCATTCCAAAGAAAATGTTGGATAAAACGCCATTCGGTAGTATGTCCTTAACATTATCTGGTTCCAACCTATGGTACAAAGCAGTGAACTTCCCTGATGATGTTCGTTACGATACCAACTCTTCAAGTACCGGTGTCGGCAACGGACAAGGAATTGATTTCTTCACTGGACCATCAACGAGAAGATATGGTCTTACCGTAAGAGCATCATTTTAAAAGCAGCTAACTAGAATCAAAAAATATATTATGAAAAAAATATCAAATATACTAAGTCTCGTAATCGCTGCACTGACAATTATGTTGGGCTGTGAGACAACATCCTTGGATGTTGTGGAGAGTCCGAACGCACTTAACCCTTCACAGGCAAGTGTTGATTTCTTCTTGAATCAAATACAACTCATGACTGCCCAAATCCATTCAGGTGAAGAAGGCCGTAACGAGAATGGACTTAGCCAATTCGGCATGGAACCTGTAAGAATGCAGCATGGTTTTGGCCCAACTTATCGTGAGAACTATGATCCAGATAATTTTGATAGGGTTTGGGACAATGTTTATGCAAGAGCATTAATCGATATTAGAACTATGAACCCTCTAGCGGAAGAAGCTGGCCAGTTTACCCATATTGCCATTGGGCAAATTTTAGAGGCGTACATTATGATGTCCATGGTAGATTTCTTTGGAGATGTACCCTACTCAGAAGCTGTCTCTGGTGGAGATGGAATATTAAATCCCGCCGTGGATTCAGGAGCCTCCATTTACCAGGCAGCAGATCAGCTTTTAATAGATGCAATCGCTAATCTTGGTAAAGATGAGACCTCATTGCCATCCAATGATCTTTTTTATGGCGGTAACGAAGGTCAATGGAGAAAAGTAGCCAACACCATGCGTTTAAAGCTTTACTTGCAAACGCGTTTGGCCAGTTCAGAAGGATTTGGAGCATCGGTTTCTACCTCGCGTATTAACGAATTGATCAGCGGAAACCAGTTGATTTTGGATTCTTCCGATGATTTCTTCTTCCAGTGGGGCACCAACAATGCCTCACCAGATAGTAGACATCCTTATTTTGATGCAAACTATGATGGTGCCGGACCAAGTTCGGATTTTTACACCTCTAACTATTACATGGATTTGATGGCCAATCAATATGGTGAACCCGACCCAAGAATACGTTACTATTTTTACCGTCAACAAGAGGATTTTTCGGGTGCTGATGTAGTTACCAAAGAATGCGTTACTGAAATATCCTTGCCAGCTTGGTGGGATCCCACCCAACCCTATTGTTTGGTACCCGCTACCAATGGTTTAAGCGGGTATTGGGGAAGAAATCACTTGGATGATGATGGTATCCCACCAGATGATGCCTTCAGAACATTACATGGAACCTATCCTGTAGGAGGACCTTTTGATGATAATTCCTACAGAAATGTATCTGGTTCCGGAGCAGTGAGCGAAGGTTTGGCCGGAGCAGGTATTTCACCTATTCTGATGTCTTCCTACACCTATTTCATGCTGGCCGAAGCATCATTGACGTTGAATACCACTGGAAACGCCAGGGACTATTTAGAAACAGGAATCAGACAATCCATAGGTACGGTGGTCAATTTTGGAGCATCACTGGCAGATGGTAGCGGATTTGTTCCAACATCAACAATAATCGACAACCATGTTGCGGAAATATTGGCCAACTATGATGCTGGAGACGATACGGACAAACTTCGCATTATTGTAGAGCAGTACTTTATAGCATTGTGGTGCAATGGTATTGAAGCCTATAACACCTATAGAAGAACCGGTCAACCGGACAACCTAACACCTGCATTTACAACTCCAGATCCAGGACCATTCCTAAGATCTATGTGGTATTCGCAGACTGCGACGGACAGCAATACGAACCTTACACAAAAAAGTGCTCCAAGCACTCCCGTATTCTGGGACACTAACCCAGAAGGATTCGTTGATTGATTTCTAACTAAAAAACAATACAGATGAAAAGTAACTTTAAATATATATTCGGTCTTGTACTCCTGACCTTGGGCATTGCAGCATGTGAGGACAAAGACAAAAATCCGCTCAATGTCTTCGAATTGGAAGATTCAGCTGCTCCGTATGTAAGAATTGTACTGGATGAGACCATTGTAGCCAAAGGCGACCTTGCCAGCTCCAGTCTTTCAGGAACCGTTGATGACCCAAGTGACAATGTGGCCTCTTGGGAGTTAAGTGTGACTTTGGAATCAGGTGGAGTCTCAACCGATACGGTACCATTGGCAACGGTAACAGAATTTCCAAGTGATATTTCCATACCGTACACGGACATAGCAAGTGCTTTGGGCATAACGGTAGATGACATCTCTGGAGGTGACTTTATTCGATTTTTAGGGAAATCCACAGGAGTTGATGGCACTGTAACAACTGTAGAAAACTACAGCGCCACCGTAACTGGCCAACCAGAGCAATTACAAGCATTTAATTTTATTGTTTTGGTAAAGTGCTCCCCCATGTCAGGAACCACTATACCTGGAACATGGATAATTGAAATGCAAGATTTGTATGGCGACGGATGGGATGGTGCCTTTGTCACTTTCGAAATTGATGGCTTAGCCACCGATTATACTTTTACCGGTGGTGATGCAGCAACGTTTAATGTAGATGTACCAGCCGGAACCACAAGTTTGGTTATTTCGTACACCAGTGGAGCGTATGAAGAAGAACATGTTTATACTATTGAGACACCGGATGGTGAAGTCTTGGGTCCTTTTGGACCGAATCCATCTCCTTGTATCAATTGATTTTTACATTTTGTTCAAAAGAAAGGCCCGTTCCAATTGGAGCGGGTCTTTTATTTTACCTAAAAATGGTTCATATAAATCGGCATGAGTACTAGCGGTTGAGGATTTACGAAAAAATCGGAATGTTAGTGTAGTTTAGGGGTAAGTAACAAAGTAATCTTCAAAACAGCCTTGAACCCAAAATATCTTTTCAAAAGTATTTGTTTCATTTTTTGAATGTATTTGAATTAGTCCAATCCTCAAGGCTGTTTTTATTTCTTCTACGGTTAAATCAAAATAGAATTAAGCAAAAATCCTTGCACCACTTTTGTTTCTTAGGACTTACCTTTGAATCTTAAGAAAACAAGCTTGGACAACACTTCTCGATCAACCAATAAAAAAGCCCTTTTATCTCTTGCCATTGGAGGTTTTGGTATAGGACTTACAGAATTTGTGATTATGGGAATTCTTCCCAATATTGCGAATTCCATGGAAATATCCATACCCAAAGCTGGACATTTTATTGCGATTTATGCCCTGGGTGTTGTGATTGGCGCCCCCGTAATGGCGCGCCTCACAAATAACCTAAATCCCAAGAAAACCTTATTGTTCTTAATGCTATGGTTCACAGTCTTTAATACACTATCCGCTTTTTCAGGAAACTATTGGGTTATGATGCTATTCCGTTTTCTATCTGGTATGCCGCATGGCGCTTTTTTTGGAATTGGGGCTGTGGTATCTGGCTATTTATCCAAACCGGGCAAAGCGGCCCAAGCCATGGCCATTATGTTTTCCGGATTGACCGTTGCCAATATTCTAGGGGTTCCCTTAGGCACCTACATTGGACAGGAGTTGCATTGGAGCTATTCGTTTATGCTAGTAGGAATTGCAGGAATAGCAACCTTATTCAGCCTCTATTTTTGGATGCCAAAAAAAGATCTGCAAGAAGTTGACGACTTAGATTCGAAAAGCACGTCTCCAGTTTTAACAAACAAAAAATTATGGGCTTTGATAGCTTTGACCACAATAGGTAGTGGAGGTTTTTTTGCTTGGTACAGCTACATAGCCCCATTGGTTATTTCAGTGACAAAACTTCCCGAGGCAAACGTTGGCTATGTAATGGTAGTCGCTGGACTTGGAATGTTCTTTGGCAACTTTTTGGGGGCAAGAATGGTGGAAATCTTCAATCCTGTGAAATCGGTGGTGATAAGCATGCTTTCTATGACAACGGTGCTTATCTTGAATTCCATTTTTGCAAGCAATAGTGTCGCCATATTTGTTCTCAGTTTTATTGTTGGGGTTATCACTTTTTCCATTACTGCACCAATCCAAATAGCCATTATTAAAGCTGCCAAAGGCGCCGAGAAATTAGGCTCTTCCATGAACCAAAGTGCATTTAATATGGGAAATGCCTCCGGAGCTTATTTAGGGGGGCTGCCCATGGTTTTTGGCCTAGGGGTCAACTATGCCAGTGTAGTTGGAAGTATTTTGGCTTGCATTGGGTCTTTAATTGGAATTGCAATTTTATACTCACAAAAAGTCCAAGGAGAGAAAGAATCCAAATAGCCTTAAATCAACGCTATCTTCGAGGCCTTTAACTACTGACCCAGTTCTTGTACTTGAAAATAAACGAGTTCCTGATTATTGAATTTGGCAGTTGCTTCAATGGGATTACAACACACCTCACAGTCTTCCACATAAGTTTGTTGACTTACCGAACTATCTAACAGAAAGGAAATTTCTTCCCAACAGTAAGGACATTGAAAAAAGTGCTCGTACATAGTTTAAAAATCCACGTTGAGCAACTGTCCACTGATTTGAAGCATTTGCAATTCGGCCAACTTTGCATTGTATTTGGCCTGGCTTTTGGCCAATACGGCGTTCAATAAATTTAACTGAGCTTGCCTAAATTCGATTGATGTTACCTGTCCTAGCTTGTAGCGTTCATCGGTTCTGTTGAAGTTGTTTCGGTTGGTCTGTAAGTTTTTCTCTTGTACTTCCAAAACATACAATGCATTGGTATAACTGTCCCAAGCATTGCGTATATCCCTTTCTACTTCCAGCTGTATCTGTTTTTTCGCTATTTCTTGATTCTTATAGGCGATTTTTGCATTTTTTATTCCGGTAATGGTAGATCCACCATCAAACAAATTCCAGGTTAGGTTCACTGCTCCTGTAACACCAGTGGATGTGTTTTGCAATACAAAAGCCAATGGACTGTTGTTGTTCGACTCGTTCCAGCCATATGTTCCGGTTAGACCAATGGTTGGCAAATAACCACTTTTGGCCACTCTAATATCGTTAAGGCCCATATTCAGGTCCTTTTCCACAATTTGGAGCCTCACATTATTTAATTGGGCTTCGTTGTACATGTTTTCCATTTGTAATTCAGGAACAAAGGTCACTGTAGTGTCTGCCGAAAATTGGGCTGAAAGATCTTGATTTAGTATGAGATTTAGGTCCCGCATCGTATTTCTCAATTGTTGCCTTGAATTCAACAAGTTAATACTGTCCGTATTGATATCCACTTCAGCATTCAATACATCCAAGCCTGTATTTTGACCAAATTCAAATTGATACTGAGCTCTTTTTAGCCTATCCTTGGAAATTTCCAAGGCTCTTTCCAAGTTTTCAGTATTCTCGGTCAATCGTGCTGCTTCATAATACACCGTAAACAATTGTAAAATAGTGTTTTCAATAGTCTGCCTTACCTCAAGCTCGGATTGCTGAGACCTTTCCTGGAAACTTTTGTAATCATAATACCTGCCCAATCCATCGAACAAGGTATAATTCACATTTACGGCAGCGCTGTATCTTCTAGTTTCGGCGCCTTCTGCCGTACGTGTATCGCCATTGGCCAAAACACCTTCGGAGTTTTGTTTGTCGATGCTCCCGCTGGCGTTTCCTGTTACGGATGGCAAATAACCAGAGTTAAGGAGATCAGCATTGTTCTCATCTATTAACCTTGTGTTTCGGGCTACTTGGATATCCAAATTATTTTCCAAAACCAAATTTATGGCCTCCTGCTTGGTAAGCAATTGATCTTGGGCATTTGCCATAGGACCAAATAACAATAACGTTAGGGATACGGTATAAAAAATGCTTTTCATTATGTGGTCTCTTCTACAACTTTTGAGTTTTCTTCTCCATTTTGAGAAACGTGTTTACTGTCTGTTCCGTTCAAGGCTATGCTACCTGCCTCCATCTCCTCTTCTTCATGCTTTTCACGAATAGCCCGTTCCACTTCTTCTTTTGAAACGTTTTCTCCTGTCCATAATTTTTTGGCCAATACTTTTACATTATTTCCAAAGGATAGAAGCAATGGCAACATAAGTAAAGTCAGTAGAGTGGCAAAGGCAATCCCATAAGCAATCGAAATGGCCATGGGCTTAAGGAATTGGGCTTGACGGCTTTTTTCCAAAAGCAAGGGTGCTAAACCAGCAATAGTAGTAACGGAAGTTAGAAATATGGCTCTAAAACGGGAACGACCTGCTTCGTACAGTGCATCATCAAATTTCATCCCGCTGCGTAAATTAATGTTGAACTTACCTATTAGTACCAATCCGTCGTTTACCATAATTCCAATCAATGCAATTATCCCCAACATGGAAAGAACATTGATAGGAAAACCATGTATCCAGTGTCCCCATGCCACGGCTGTCAAGCTAAATGGAACCATAAAGATCAACAACAACGGTTGGCTTATACTCCTAAATGTGAAAGCTATGGTAATAAAAATAAGGAACAGTACTATAGGCCCGACTACACCCAAGGACCCAATCAACTTATTGGCCTCTCGGTTCTGCCCTTCATAGGAAGGAGAAATTGATGGGTATTTTGATAAAATATCAGGTAGCACCTCATTTCGTATCCATAACATAGCGTCGGTTCCGCTAGTGGTTTCTGGGTCCGTTAAATCTGAAGATACTTGGATTTCCCTTCTACCTTCAAGGTGGTTGATGGCAACATCTCCCCTTTCAATGGTATAGGTTGCTATTTCTTTTAGGGGAATACGGTCACCGCTGGGTGCCAAAATTCTCATTTCATCCAAATCAGATATCGAAGACCTGTTTTCCCTGTCGTAACGTACCCAAACTCTTATTTCATCTTGTCCCCTTTGAAAACGTTGTGCCTGTGCTCCAAAAAACCCTCCCCTTACTTGGTTCATTACTGTTCGAAGATCCAATCCCAACAAGTATGCGTTTTCCTTTAATTGCAAACGTATTTCTTTTATCCCTGCTGGATCGTTATCCGTAACGTCTTTGAGGTTTGCATTGCTTTCCATAGCCTGCTTAAGTTCGTCTTTAGCAGCTTTTAACTCTTGAATATTGTTGCCTAACAGGGATACCGAAACTGGGCTACCCCCAAAATTACCTCCAGACCCGTAAATCAAACTCTCAACACCTATAACAGGTCCTACCAGTTCCCTTAGTCTGGTAGTCACCATATCTGAGCGAATACCGTCTGGACGCTCCTCTCCGGGCAAGAGATTGATTTCCAGTCTAGCCGAGGATGATCCTGGCCCTAAATCCTTTATCATATTCACAAAAAGCATTTTATCCATGCCCTGTAAATATTTATCAGTAAGTTCTTGATTTACAATATGCGCTTTTTCCTGGATAAGACTTATAATGGAGTCCGTTACGGTCTCGTTTGTACCGTTTGGCATGGTAAGGGTTATGGATACTTGATCACTGGCCACTCTGGGAAAGAACGCAGTTCTAACAATACCTCCTCCAATTGAACCAAGCGTTAAAACCAATGCCATAAAGAAAAGGGCAAAAGTCAGAATCTTATAGTTCATCATAAACCGAAGTGCTGGACCATACCAATTATCCCGCATGTAATTCATTATCTTATCTCCGATTTTATTGATGACCCTAAGCTTTGCAAAAATCCTTGCAATACTTGTTTTTGGTTCTTTTTTATGACGATGAAGCGCCTTGGAGTGTGCCAAGTGAGCGGGCAATATGATCAGTGCCTCCACTAAAGACACGACCAATGTGAGAATAACTATAACCGATACTTCGCTAAAAAATTCTCCGATACGACTATCCAAGAACAGGAATATGGAAAAAGCCAGAACGGTGGTTATAATAGCTGAAATAATTGGGGGCAACACTTCTATTGTACCATCCAAAGCCGCCTTTACCGGTGATTTTCCATCTTCGTAATGCTGATAGATGTTTTCTGCGATCACAATTCCATCATCCACCAAAATACCGATTACAATAATCATCCCGAACAAGGACAATACATTGATAGTAACATTGAACATGGGAGCGAAGACGAACATTCCCAAAAATGCGATAGGGAGACCAAAGGCGACCCAAAACGCCAATCGAGTGTTAAGGAAAAGGGATAAAAACACCAATACCAAAATCATCCCCACAATTGCGTTTTCCGTTAAAAGTTGTGTTCGCTGTGTCAATGTTATGGATCTGTCATCAATTACATCCAGTTGAACGTTGGTATATTTTTCATTGAAATCTTTGATGTACTGCCTAACATTTTCGGCAGAGCCCATTAAATCTTCCGTATTGGTACTTGTAATCGTAATGTTTACGGCCAACTCCTCGTTAAAATAGGACGCGTTGGGGGTTTCGGAAAATCTATCCCTAATGGTGGCAACATCTTTTAACCTAATGGCCCTACCTGCGGCATCTCCCCGAACAACTATATTGGAAAGCTCATCGCCATAGTACGAACGATTATTGGCACGGATAAGATATTCCTCGGTTACGGTCTTGATATTACCTCCGGTAACCAAGATATTCGCGTTGGAAACCGCCAGTGCAACCTCACTAAACGATAGGTTGTACGCCAAGAGACTGTTCTCGTCTACGGCTATCTCGATTTCCTCATTGGGATAACCAGATATTGAAATTTGAGATATGCCATCGATTGCCCTCAAGTCGTTTTCAATTTGACGCCCAATCTGTTTTAGGGTAGCCAATGGAATATCTTTTCCACTTACGGCAAAACTTATCGTGGGCCTAACAGGTTCTTGCTTTGCGACGATCAAAGGCTCCATCCCAGTAGGAAAGGTCGGAACCCTATCTACCGCGTTTTTAACCTCCAACAACATGAAGTCGACATTTCTTTCCTTTTCGATCTCCACATTAATGGTACCACTGTTTTCTCTTGAAGTGGAAGTAACTCTTTCAACACCTTCCAGGCCTTTTAGGTTATCCTCAATTTTGAGGACAATACCTTCTTCAATTTCTTGAGGCGAAGCTCCGGGATAAGCAATGGTAATTGTAATGTTCTTCGCTTCACTAAGCGGAAAAAAAGATGATTTTAAGGAAAGTATCCCCACGACCCCAAAAACAAAAAATGCCATAATAAGGACATTTACTGCCATGTGGTATTTAATAAAATACGAGATAATTTTTCTCACGGCTGAGGAGGTTTAAGATTTACTTTCATCAAAGATTTTCACCAACATGCCAGAATAGGAACCGGTAATTGGCTTGGATACGATCACTTCTCCATCGGGTACGTTTTTGAGCACCACGGTCTTGTCTGTAAAAAAAACAGGTTGTACATCCATCAAATCCAAGATGGAGTCCTTTACCACAAATATTTGATTGTTTTCCAATAGCAGGGAGCGATTGATCTCTATAGCTTCGGGCTCTTCCCTGGCCTCAAGGTTGGCCTCAAGGTATTGACCTTCTTTTAGATTATCGCCGCTTACTTCAATATATACGGTTATCGTTTGAGAGCTTTGATCTACACTGGCATTAACCCGAGTTACCTCTCCAACAAAAGTTTGAGTCTTTTCCAAATTGGAAAGCCCCACTTTTTTTCCAACTCTCAAAAAGTCTCCATAGGTCTTACTTACAGAAACTTCCAATTCGTACACTTCTGTATTGATGAACTCACCCAATTTTTGGCCAGATCTTATTAAGGTACCTTCAGTGACCAAAGCTTCAGTTAAGACGCCATTAAACGGAGCTGTAATGGTATATTTGGCCAAACGTTGCTCCAGATTCTTTACGTTATAATATGTTGTTATTATTTCCCTACCAGTTATAAAAAACTTTTCTTTTTCCGTATCCAACTTAGGTAGTTCGGGGGTAGTCTTCTCCAGGTCAAACCCGTTCAAGTACTGTTGCCATTTTGGATAAATCTCTGGATAATCCAATCTCAAATCGGGCATTATGGACGTTAGCAAGTTGTACAAATTACTCTTCGCAGATTGTACGGAGGCATAGTATTCACTCGCATCTATTCTAATGAGTGTTTGTCCAGCAGAATATTTTTGTCCCGTTCGGAACAATTTGCTGCCAAATCTAAAAACCCCTTGAACCTCTGAATAAAGTTCTAGGCGCTTTTTTGCCTTTAGGTTCCCATTGGCAGGTACCATAATAGGAACAGTTGTGTTTTTAACCGTATCAACAAAAACAGTCTTTATTACCTTTTGGGAAGACGGTCTTCTATTGTCCTTACTACCCGCGATCACGCCCGCAAAATATAAGGAGGCAAAAATTATGACACCACCGGCTACTGCCGATATAATAAGCTTTCGCATGTGTTAGTTGGTTTAAGCAATGCAAATCTATTCTCTACATTTTTTACAATGGTTAAATATTTCATAAAATACATTTTAAACCAGGTCAAATGCAAAAAGGGGACCCCAAACGGCATCCCCAAACCAAACAAACTAAAGTAATAACTAACTACTCGTTTTCTTCTTCGTCCTCGAATTTGGTATCGGCCATTCGAGTACGTTCAAATTGAATATCTTTAAACCTAGGGTTCAACAACTTATCATCAGTATCTAAAACTATAAACTGTTTAGTGTTCATGCTGTGCAGAACATTGAAAGAATTAAACCGGTTATTTTGAAGTTGTAGTATTTCCAAACTTGCCAATTGCCCAAATTCTTCAGGTATTTCTCCACCCAATTGGTTGTTGGACAAGACCAACTCTTTTAACTCTGCCAAATTTCCTATCTCTGCAGGTATCTCACCTTCCAACCTATTTTCAAAAAGACCAAGAGCCCTTAAGTTTGAAAGATTTCCTATTGATTTTGGGATTATACCCTTTAAATTATTACTCGAAAGGTTTAGTTCCTTTAGCTTTGTCAACTCGCCAAACGTTTCCGGAATAGGTCCACTTAAAAAGTTGTTGAACATGGAAAAAACCTCCAATTCCTTGAAGTTACCCACTCCTGTTGGAATAGCTCCTTTGATTCGGTTCATCTCCAACCTGAAAACTTTGAGTTTTTCGAGTTTTACAATGTCTTTTGGTAGAACGCCAGTAATCTGGTTAAAAGCCAGATTCAATTGAGTGATGTGTTTTAAATCACCTATACTTTCAGGAAGCGTTCCACTCAAGTTGTTCATAAATAGGGTTAAACCTACTACATGTCCATCTTTGACCTCTACGCCTTTCCAGGTATCCACGGGAGTATCGAGATTCCATGAAGTATTCCATTCTTTGCCATTGGTACTACTATATAAATCTATCAACGCAGACTTTTCTTCAGGGGAAACCTGCCCGCTAGCTAAAGATATACCCGTACAAAATATCAAACAAAAGAAAAAGATGGCCGTTCGAATCATGTGAATACTTATTTGGTTGTAAAGAATTTACCTACAAATTACGATAAAGAAGAATTACCCTACAAGTATAATCGATAAACACCCCTTATAATGTTGTGAATTAGCCAAAAAACGATGTGAAAAATTTGGATTGTTGCCTTATTACAGTGATTCCAATTCGTGTGAGAGGTTTTCCCAATCTTCCATTAAGGATTCCAAATCTTTCTTTTTACTCTCGTATTGGTCAAAAAAGTTAGGCTTTGCAATAGTAGCATCGTAGTCCATAAGTAAGTCGTGATCTATTTCGGCAATCTCTTTTTCCAATTGCGAAATCCTTTTCTCCACGCCGCTAAGCTTATTTTTTAGCGATTTTTGCTTCTTTTGGGTCTGATAGTCGTTCTCTTTGGATTTCTCTTGGACTTTTTCTTCTTTCTTTTGATCTCCTTTTTCTACGCTTCGGAAATCTTCCACCTTGCGTTGCTCTAGGTAAAAGTTGATGTCTCCCAAATACTCTTTTATCCCCCCATCCTTAAACTCATATACCCTATCTGTTAGCCCTTGGAGAAAATCACGGTCGTGAGAAACCAGAATCAACGTGCCCTCAAAGTTTTGGAGGGCCTGTTTCAGTACATTTTTGGATTTTATGTCCAAATGGTTCGTAGGTTCATCCATCACTAACACATTGAAGGGTTGCAGAAGCATTTTGGCCAAGGCCAGACGGTTCCTTTCCCCACCAGAAAGTACTTTTACATATTTGTCAACCTCATCTCCTCTAAACAGAAACGAACCTAAAATATCTCTTACTTTGCTTCGGTTCTTTTCGTTTGCGGCATCAATCATGGTATCCAAGATGGTTTTGTTACCATCCAGATATTCAGCTTGATTCTGGGCAAAATATCCCACCTGCACATTATGGCCAATTTTTAAGTCCCCTTCATAATCCAATTCCCCCACCATAATTTTGGCTAAAGTGGTTTTCCCCTGGCCATTTTGACCCACGAAAGCAGTCTTGCTTCCTCTATCTACCATCAAATCTATATCCTGAAGTACATTTTTGGGTCCGTAGCTTTTGGAAACACCATTCAATTCGGCCACCACCTTTCCAGGGTTCACGGAAACAGGAAACCGAAGGTTCATCACACTATTGTCCTCTTCATCCACCTCGATGAGCTCCATTTTATCCAGCTTTTTGATAAGTGACTGCGCCATGGAGGCCTTACTGGATTTTGCCCTGAATTTTTCTATTAACCTTTCGGTTTGCTGAATTTGTTTTTCTTGGTTTTTTTGGGCACTTAGTTGCTGTTCTTTGATTTCATTGCGATGTACCAGGAACTGGGAATAAGGTTTATTGTAATCGTAAATCCGACCCAAAGAAATTTCAATGGTACGATTGGTCACATTGTCCAAGAACATTTTATCGTGGGAAACAATTACCACGGCACCGGGAAAATTTCGTAAAAATTGTTCCAACCAAATAATCGATTCGATATCCAAATGGTTTGTCGGCTCATCTAAAAGAAGTACATCGTTGCTCTGAAGTAAAAGCTTGGCCAACTCAATTCGCATTCGCCATCCTCCGGAAAAGGTATCTGTTAACTTATTGAAGTCCTCTCTTTTAAAACCCAATCCAAGGAGCACTTTCTCAGTATCCCCTTGGTAATTATAACCTCCCAAGATTTCATATCGGTGCGTCACATCGTTAAGATCCACCATCAATTGATGATACCCATCGCTTTCATAATCGGTGCGCTCGGCTAAAGCGGTATTGATCTCATCAAGCTTGAGCTCCAATGCCTTTATTTCTGAAAACGCTTGATAGGATTCTTCCAAAACCGTCCTACCTTCTTCAAAATCGATATCCTGTTTAAGAAAACCTATTTTCACATCTTTCTCCATAGCTATGGTTCCCTCATCCAAAGGCATTTCCTTGGCAAGAAGTTTAAGCATGGTAGATTTCCCCGCACCATTCTTTCCAATAAGACCTACTCTATCACCTCCGTTGAGACGAAACGATATTTCCTCGAACAGATATTCTCCACCAAAGGCTACTGAAAGATTATGAATGTTTAACATTTTATGTGACCTTGATTACAATACATTAGATACCGAATTTATACTTTTGTGCAAAAGCCCTGCAAATGTTAAAAAAAGGAACCAAAATGTACAGCATTTTAACAGGAAACTGTCCAAGGTGCCAAGAGGAGAGCATGTATGAGAAGTCCAATCCTTACGCACTTTCCAAAATCTTTAGCATGAATGAAAGATGCTCGCATTGTGGTTTAAAATACAAGATTGAGCCTTCCTTTTTTTATGGGGCCATGTACGTGAGCTATGGTGTAGGGATTGCTTTTTCGGTAGCGGCTTTTATAATTTCCTTCTTGTTTATAGGCACCACATTGTTGACCACTTTTATTTCGATTGTAGGTACTTTGATTGTTTTTATGCCGGTAATCATTAGGTTATCCCGAAACATTTGGATCAATTTCTTTGTTAAATACGACCCTAATGCCGTCAAAAAGCATCAAACCATAAAGGGCTAATTGCCATAGTATTTTTTGGTAAATCTTTGGATGTCCATTTCGGGGTCCAAGTCGGTTTGGTTTTCAATGTAATCAAACAATTGTTTTGAGGCATATGGTCCAATAAGTACTCCTCGTGAACCAAAGCCATTCAAAACATACATATTTTGATGTTCTGGGTGCCCGCCCACCAAGGGTCTTCGATCCACAACGGTCGGACGAATTCCAGCCACGTGATCAATAATCTCAAAATTACATTTTAAAAAGGTTTTGAGTTTTTCCAGAAGTTCGTTCTTGGATTCTTCGGTGGGTATATTAGTTTTATCCTTCCATTTGTAGGTGGCTCCCACCAAATACTTGTCGTCTTCCATAGGAATGGTAAACACGGATGACTTAATTACATTTTCCTCCTTATAATCGGGTGAATGAATTACCAATAACTCTCCTTTGGTTCCGTTCAACGGCAAATATCCAAAATATGGGTTCTGTTTAAGGCCATAACCACAAGCAAATACAATGTTCTTAGCGGCAATATTTTTATAAGTCACACCTTCATCTGAAATGGAGAGGGCATCAAAATCAAAAGACTCATTTAAAAATTGACCTTTTTTTTCCAAATAGTTTTTAAAGGTCCTTACCAAAGCACCCGTATCAATCCTCCCAGTATATTTTACCTTGCCAAAACCGTGTGGTGCATCAATTTTTGGATTATTGTTCGGTAAAATTTTGGTGGAAAGAAAATAATCCAAACCTCGACGGTCGCTAGCCTCGAACCATAGGTTTTGTTCTTCTACAGATGCAAATTTTCGTAGTACGGGAAGTTCATATTCTAAGGTAACACCCAGTTTTCCCTCCAAGTGCTGATAGAATGGTTTGGCCAACTCCAATTGTTGTTTGGCTTTCCAAGCCATGGTAAACCGCTTCAAAATAACGGGATTGTAAAGGCCGCCTGCTACTTGCGACGCTTGTTGTGACTCATCGGCGATTGCCTTATAGTTTTTACCTTTTTCTTCCAGAACCTCGCAAAAAGAGATTCCCGCCAATCCAAGACCTACTACTATATAATCCAACATGCTACAAAATTAGACATCTGAATGATCTATCAATCATTCTGTCCTAGGTTTAATGCAAAAAAAACGCCGCACTAAGTGCGGCGTTTTGCTTTATTGAATTGGAAATATATTTATGGGTTTAATACGCCCACATATCTTGCTCCCTGTCTCGTATACCCTCTTTTATTCTTTGGGCTTCCAAGAGCTGGAACAATGCATTATCAAAAATGTAATCGCTTATTTCACGATCCTCGTGAACATTTTCTTCTTTATAGATAACACCGTTGAAACGACGTGCGTTCAACAACGCATCAAAAGAAATAGGTCTTGCAGAGTTACGTTGGTTATAAACCTTGGCATCGTGCAATATTTTACGAGCCGCTGGGTACCATACCCAGAACAATTCTACTTTGTTCTGTCCCGGATCTATAGACTCATCATCGATGAAGTTTACATCGGGTGCAACTGGAGCAATTCCCAATAAACGATACTTAAGCTCTCCTTGGCGTTTGTCGAAATACCAGATTCCTTTAATGCGATACTCCTCAACATCTGCTGCGGTTAGGTCCCTTTTGTTTATAAACTCCGGGGAAACCTGCTCTCCAGCATTTACTTGCTCGTATCCTAGGTCTGTGGTATCCACTTTGCTCAAGGTCGCCGAAAGATCGGACAACTTTCTCTTTTCGGTAAAGTAGGAGTCTGCATAAACCTCGGTAAGGTTTCCATTTCTGATGTTTTTCATCAAAACGTGGTACAGAGACCTTCTGTCCGCCCCAATACCTATGGTATCGGTTGGGTAATACAATGGAAAGTTAACTCGTTCATCAAGATCGACGATTTCCCATACGGTCTTGGACCAAAGGATATCCCTATCATCCACATAACCATACTCTAATGGCTCATCAGCATCTTGTTCTATTTGAGCTTGGGTTTTCTTACCGATATCGTCGGGCAGCTTGGCGTTCAAAATGTTTGCCTGCGCCATGATTGATACTGGCAAGATGCCCAACAATCCAATTAATAATGCGTTTTTCCAATTCATGATCACTTGTATACTATTTATACTTCTTAGTTTGTAAGCTCAACCACTACAGGAGATACTTTCTTTAACTTGTAGCTCTTGTTGTTTGTGATGTAAGCTTGGATATCGAATATCTGAACAGACTCACCTCTACCTGCTCTTTTAAGTGCAGATTTAGCTCTGTTATCCAATTTGTTTCCGTTAACAACTACGGTAGGTTGACCTGGCACCTTGAACTTAAACTGGCTTACAGCAAGGTTCAAATCAAAGTCAAAGTCTTCCAACATTGCACTAACTGTTGCAATTTCAAGGTTGTTCTTAGGCATTTTGATGCTACCAGACTCTCCACGAACAGTACCGCTTGGTCTTGGAATATCCTTAATACGGAACTCATTTTTACTTGAAATCGGTTTACCATCAGGCAATGTTCCAGAAGCGGTAATGGTTACCGACCTTCCTGTACCTGGGTTCATGATATACTGGCTACCGCTTCTTCTGGACAAACCAGGAGCTGAAGCTCTAACCTTGTTATCAGGGATACCAGGAATAGAGATTGTCATCGGGTTAGCAACACCTCGGTAAACCACGTTCATCTTATCTGCGGAGATAACCGCTGCGTTAGGCATAGAAATTGTCGCAAAAGTATTGTTTACCTCTACTGGCACTTCTTCACCATCTTGCATAAAAGTCATCGTACCTTTAACGGTATGGTCACCAGGTGCACCAGCACTAATCAACATTTTAATACCACCAGCTTCCAATTCGTAGTCTTTACCTTCGGTCAATTTTCTTCCGTCCAAAGTCAATTCTGCAGCTACTGGAGTAGAAGTCTTGTCAGTTTTACTAACAATGATCTTACCATCATACCTTTCACCTGAATAGTATGCCGTTTTAGGAGCAGACAAAGCACTTGCGAAATTGGTCAAGGATACAGCTTCCGTCAATTCACCCTCCAAAAGGGTTTTCAACACCTCTTGCTCGGTAGTTTTGATATCGGCCTGCAATTGGGTCAACTTGGTCAAAGAGGCTACCAATGGAAACCCTTCGAAGTGATAGTTGATCCAATCTTGACGTGTACCGTCTCTCTTCTCAACTTTACCGTCGTCTTTTTTACCATCGCTGGTTGCAAAACGAGTTTTAACCGCTGATTTCAAGGATTCAAATTCACCTTCTGGCAATGCGTTGATCACGCCTTCACGGTAATTATTGATCTGATCCATGAACTTTTTCCCTTCTGGGCCCAAATTGTCCCCTTGAAAGAATTTTTGATCTAGGTAATCAGACTTGTCCATAACCACATAGTCTTTTGGATCTTCCAAATCTGCGGTCATTTCTTTTTTCAATCCTTCCAAATAATTGTAATAAGAATCTGAAAGTTCTTTGATCTGCTGAGCATCTTCGTAAAGTTCTCCATACTCCTCCTCATTTTCAGAAGCTTTGGTTTCCAAGCTAGCAAAAAAGCTAGAGTTGTTGGAGTCCATATTGGTATTGGAAGTTTCTAGCTTTTCGTTCATTAGTCCGAAAGCTGCAAGTACTTCCTTGCTCATATTAAGTGCCAACATCGCGATGAAGATCAAATACATAAGGTTGATCATCTTCTGACGTGGTGTTTGTTTTCCTCCTGCCATGTTTTTCTAATTAGATTTAATAATTGATTTGATTTGGTTTTGTTTTCTGTTGATTTGAAAACCTCTAATTAGATTTTTCCTCCCATTGCTGTAAGCATACCACCGTATACTCCGTTCAAAGAAGACAAGTTAGTGGCCAAAGACTCCATTTGGTCTTTCAACGCACCGGCGTTCTGTACTACTTCTTCATTAATAGAAGCTTGTCTGCTAGCGCTTTCCAACTGAACTTTGTACAAGCTGTTCAAAGACTCCATTTGAGCTGCAGCGTGAGACAGTTCCTCAGAGTATTTTTTAGTGTGCTGAATAGCATCCGTAGTAGGAGCAATATTCTTGGCGGCACCTTCAAAGCTCTTGATACTTTCACCCAAGTTGGAGAAAAGTTCAGAGTCGATTTTAGCATCTTTAAGAAGACTATCCAATTTCTTGGAAAGCAATCCTTCAGCTTCTTGAGCATCTTTAGCTTGTTGCTTTTTGGAAGCATCCGCTTCTCCACCGGCCAATTCCGGGTATACCAAAGACCAATCGAATTCGTCGTCTACTGGTTCAAATGCAGAGATTGCAAAGATCAATGCTTCGGTAATAAGTCCAACTGCAAGAAGAAGTCCACCTGTAAGCGGTCCAAACTCCCAGTGAAGGATCTTGAACAATGCACCAATAATTACTACCGATGCTCCAAGCCCGTAGGCCATGTTAAACAGCTTTTTTGTTGATTTTGACTGTGCCATAATTCTAGTTTTAATTAAGTTATATAAATAAGTATTTGGTTACTACTTTTAAAGATATTTATATAATGTTCCCTCTTTTTTTTATAATCCACTTCTTCCGTCGGTAGAATCTTCTTCTCCCATATAATCCTGTACTGTTCTAAACCCGATATAGCTTCTTGCGGAATCCTGATACTCATAATCTCTCGTACTCACCTGAAGGAAGTACGCAACATCTTTCCAAGAACCTCCACGGATTACTTTACGTTGATTGTCCTGTGAACCAATGTTCGGGTTCATGGTGGACAAATATTCGTAAGCGCCCGCATCAAAGCTGGAGTTTGTCCATTCGGATACGTTACCTGCCATATTGTAAAGGTTGTAATCGTTAGGCTCAAAAGATTTAGCTTCTACGGTATATAGTGCTGCGTCGGCTGCATAATCACCACGTTGTGGTTTAAAGTTGGCCATAAAACACCCCGTGTCACTGATCACATAAGGACCACCCCAAGGATATGTACCTCCTTCAATTCCACCTCTTGCAGCATATTCCCACTCTGCTTCAGTTGGCAACCTAAATTGATTTACAAACTGTTTCCCCCGACTTTTTTGGTCGTCGTTTTTATATTTTGTTCTCCAGTTACAGAAAGCCTTGGCCTGCATCCAGTTTACACCTACTACAGGGTAATCACTATAAGCATCGTGCCAGAAATAATCATTGTGCATTGGCTCATTGTAACTGTATTCGAAATCTCGAATCCACACGGTAGTATCAGGATAGATTTCCAACTCTTCTTGTTTTATGAAATCCTTTCTATTTCCTGATCTTGCACGGGCAGCAGCTTCAATGTCCATCCAGCTGTATTTGTATTTGATTTTTGTAACGTCCACACTCCTTAAACCATTATAGCTTTCCTCTTCTGGAAGATAAATGGAGTCCATTACTTCAGCATAGTATTCATCCGGGTATTCGGAAGTGTCCCATACCAAATCAACATCTTTGTTCAATGCTCTACCTTCGTAACCGGTGTCTCCAAGACCTGCATAGTTGTCTAGCATGTACTTGTCATAAACGGATAGTTCGGTTGTATCGGTGTCCTTAAAGGCATATTCACCGATACCCTCATCCTCGGGCCCTATACCCAACTCATCGGCCAAAATGGCCATTCTTGTTCTTACAATGGAATCCTTGACCCACTCCACAAACTGTCGGTACTCACTATTAGTGATTTCCGTATCGTCCATATAAAAGGAACGTACGGTAACCGTTCTTGTGGGAGCGTTCAATACTTTTGCCTGATCCTCTTCGGCTTTACCCATTACAAAGGCGCCTCTAGGAATCAGTTCCATTCCGTAGGGTTTTTCTGGATGCCACTTTTTTCCCTGGACCCCAACTAGTTCACCTTTTGACCTTGATTTAGAGCCACAACTGGTAAGCAAAAAAACAAGTGCTATAGATGAAAAGAATAGCTTTCTCATACTTTAGGTTAAATTATCGATTCAAGATTTTTAACTGTTCTACACAGATTCATTACTCTCAAAACTGATTTTTGAATAAATTATTGTGTAAATACAATTAATGGTCAAAATTTAATTTAATTAGTTCAAGCCTTTTCTATAGGCTTTGAACCACCTTTCGGGAATGTTCTGGTTGCAAGCATCCAAATAGTCCTCTTCGGTGCAAGGTAATAACGCCACCGAATTTGATTTAGTATGTTCTGCTAAAATTGTTGGTACTTCTACCCACCATCTTTCTGTGACATGGCTTTTGAAGAAGATTAACTCTTCCGAGTCCGTGGGTACAGTAAACTTTGTGAAGTCTTCGCTCTTAGAGCTTGGGTATTCTTTAATCCTGAAGCTTAGGCCCTCAATAAAATACCATATGATCTGTGCTATCATTTGAAAGGCTTGGTGGGAGTTTTCGCCTTCGTAGATACCAAACAGGGAAACTTTATCACTAATACCGGCATAGCGGGCAATAGCACATATTTCCCTTCCGGTAAAACCGTTTGGAGAAAAATTTCGGGTCATGCCCATTTCGCTTGCGCGTATAGCCCTTAAATCTAAGCTTACAATATCGCTGCTTCGCAATACGGGTTCTGCCAATTCTATATTGGCAACTATCTCACCTAATCGATAGGCATCAAAAAAGAGACGCTCCATTAAATCCTTTTCTTCCTGGGCATTGAAATAACTTTGGTACCCAATATTTGAAAAATTAAAAAGATTGTTAGGTTTGTCGGTGATGATTTTACTCATATACGAATGTGATGAAATGAGCTCATCGTCTTCACCAAAGTCAAAACGACTGTCGATGGAGACTAGATTCACCATATTCTTTATTTTATCGAAAGCACGATAGGTGGGAAAAGTAATATCCTGGGTAAGTCCCAATACTATTGGTATGATGTTTTCTTCCAGCAGTCCTGCTACGATTTCCTTTACCACAAAGTAGGTATCCTCAACCGTATCTCCCTCTTCTACATCGCCAATATCGATAATATTAGAGTTCCAGTTACCCATCATTAAACGGTAGAGTTGGATACGGACTTCATCTAAATCCAGTTTTTCGGGCTTTTTCTCGAAGGCGTTTCTGGATTCCAATACGCCAAAAATGGCTACATCGGCATGGGCGAATACGGGAAGCCCATCCTTTTCCGTGTGCATATGGATGTTCTTGCCCAATGCTTGTTCTGGCAACAATTCGGAATGTGCCAATACCTTGTCCTTGACCGGAACCAAAAAATCGAAGGCCATACTATTTCTTAGCTTTTGCTTTTGTCTTGGCTTTTTTCTTTGGCGATTTCTTTTCCAATAGGGCCTGCGCTTCTTCCAAAGTTACTTTTGTAGCGTCCACATCTTTTGAAATTTCCACCTTTACCTTACCTTTTATAATATTGTGTCTTCCCCAACGGGCTTTTTCTATCCTGATTTTTTCTTCGGGCCATTCCTGAACTAGCTTTTCCGCTTCTTTTTTCTTTTTGGCCTCTATCAATTCAGCAATATCTCCTTCGGAAAGGTCATCAAAATCATATTTTTTGTTCACGTTAATGAACATTCCATCCCATTTAATAAAAGGACCAAACCTTCCTTTACCTTTGGTAACATCCTTTCCTTCATAAGTACCAATCGGCGCATCGGCTTTTTGTTTTTCTATGATCAGTTCAATAGCGCGATCCATATCCACATCAAAAGCACTTTCCCCTTTGGCCAAGGAAATGAATTTTTTTCCAAAACGAACATAAGGTCCATAGCGACCCACATTGGCCTCTACTTCCTCACCTTCGTACACTCCCAATTTTCGTGGAAGCTCAAAAAGCGTCATCGCTTCTTCAAAAGTGATGGTACCAATCGATTGATCTGGTAACAGACTAGCAAACTGAGGTTTCTCTTCTTCGTCCACAGTGCCAATTTGCACCATTGGTCCAAAACGCCCTAATCTTACGGATACTTGTCTACCCGATTCCGGGTCTGTACCCAAAACACGCTCTCCGCTAGCACGTTCGGCGTTTTCCTCAACCTCCAACACATTGGGATGAAAATCTTTGTAGAAATTTTTCATCATTTCTTGCCAATCTTCATCACCCGAAGCAATCTCATCAAAATCTTCTTCTACCTGAGCGGTAAAGTTGTAATCCAAAATTTGCGTAAAGTGCGTTACCAAAAAGTCGTTTACGATCATCCCAATATCGGTCGGGACAATCTTTCCTTTTTCAGAACCGACCATTTCACTTAGTTGACTGTCGGATACTTTCCCGTCCTCCAACACCAACTGTGCGTATTTGCGTTCGGAACCTTCAACGGTACCTTTTTCCACATATCCTCTATTTTGAATGGTAGATATGGTAGGTGCGTAAGTAGATGGTCGACCAATACCTAATTCTTCCAACTTCTTCACCAAAGAAGCTTCCGAATAACGGTAAGGTGGTCTTGAAAACCTTTCGGTGGCAGAAATAAATACATTTTTAAGCGGCTCCCCAATCTGCATTGCCGGAAGCATTCCTTCCTGCTCCTCTCCGTCTTCGTCATCGGTTCCTTCCAAGTATACTTTTAGGAAACCATCAAACTTCACAACCTCTCCGTTTGCGGAGAATTCTTCGCTATGGGTGCTTGCTTTTATTTTTACATTGGTACGTTCCAACTGGGCATCGCTCATTTGCGAAGCAAGGGTACGTTTCAAGATAAGTTCGTATAATTTCGCTTGGTCGCGCTCCAATTGTGGCGACTGTAATTTCATGTCTGTTGGACGAATGGCTTCGTGAGCCTCTTGCGCGCCTTTGGATTTGCCAGTAAAGTTTCTAGTTTGACTGTACTTTTCGCCATAGTTGTCCACAATGGCATCTTTCGCCGCAGCAAGTGCTTCTTTGGAAAGGTTGACACTGTCCGTTCTCATATATGTGATAAGACCTGCCTCATAAAGTCTTTGGGCCACTTGCATAGTCCGGCTTACAGAAAAATAGAGCTTTCTTGAAGCTTCCTGTTGCAAAGTGGATGTGGTAAATGGTGCAGCGGGTGACTTCTTTGCCGGCTTCTTGGCCAAATCGGAAACCGAAAAGTCCGCCCCTATATTTTCTTTTAGAAATTTCTCGGCAGCTTCCTTTGTTGGGTATGTTTTGTTCAGTTTGGCTGCAAACGTGTTGCCTCCACCTGTTTTAAATTCTGCTTTGATCTTAAAAGATGCCTCTGGGGTAAATCCGTCAATTTCACGCTCACGTTCTACGATCAAACGTACCGCAACAGATTGCACCCTACCTGCAGAAAGTCCTGGTTTTATTTTTTTCCAAAGTACTGGTGATAGTTCGTACCCCACCAATCGGTCCAACACCCTTCGTGCTTGCTGCGCATTGACCAAGTTATAGTTAATGTCCCTTGGGTTTTCTATCGCCTTTTGGATTGCTGATTTGGTAATGGAGTTAAAAACAATTCGCTTGGTCTTGCTTTTATCCAGTCCCAACTCCTCCGCCAAATGCCAAGAAATAGCCTCTCCTTCGCGGTCTTCATCACTCGCCAGCCATATAGTTTCTGCTTTTTTGGCCAAGTCCTTGAGCTTTTTCACCAAGGCCGACTTATCTTTATCTACAGTATATTTTGGCTTAAAATCGTTCTCTACATCTACACCGAGCTCTTTTGAGGGAAGGTCGGCAATATGTCCAAAACTGGACTCTACTTGAAATTCTTTTCCTAGAAATCTTTCAATGGTCTTCGCTTTGGCGGGGGACTCTACAATAACTAAATTCTTTGGCATGCACTGGGTTTTGTCTTAACAAAAGTATATTAAAATTTAAACTTCAGCATTTACTGGTCTGCTTTTGATACTAAAATCAAAAAAACATCATGTAATATTGGAAACCCGTATTATTCGAGATTCTCTGGCAATACTGGTTAAAATAATTCCTATTTTTAGAAAGACTAACTCAATAACTCATCTAAAATGACCAACCGCGTTCTATTCATAATACTCGCTGTGCTATGTTTTCATCCCTCGGAGGCTCAACGAAGAAAAAATAAAAACAACACTCAACAATTTCAGGAATCCCTATACAATGGAATAGAATGGAGGATGTTGGGCCCGCACAGAGGTGGGCGAGCTGGAACAGTTACCGGGGTGACCAACGACCCTAACCTATATTATATGGGTACCGCAGGTGGCGGTGTCTGGAAAACAACAGACGCAGGTAATTCCTGGGAATGTATCTCGGATGGTTACTACGGAGGTTCCATCGGAGCAGTATCCGTAGCAGAATCCGACCCTAACATTATTTATGTGGGGGAAGGCGAACAGACCCTAAGAGGAAATGTTTCCTCGGGCAAAGGGCTTTGGAAAAGTATGGATGCCGGAGAAACCTGGGAATTCATAGGCCTGAAAGATTCCGAACACATTGCCCGTATACGCATTCACCCTAAAAATCCTGACATTGTTTATGTCGCAGCCATAGGTAATCTATGGAAACCCAACGAAACTCGAGGAGTATTCCGTTCTAAGGATGGAGGAAAAAATTGGGAAAAAATTCTTTATGTAAGTGATAAAGCTGGGGCAGGTGATTTAGTCATGGACCCCAATAACAGTAGAATCCTTTATGCCGCTACTTGGCAGATGAAGCGAAACGGTTATCGCATGGACAGTGGTGGCCCAGATAGTAAAGTGTTTAAAAGCACCGATGGAGGCGACACTTGGAAGGATATCTCAGAAAATTCAGGATTGCCTGGTTTTCCATGGGGAATTGTGGGACTCACTGTTTCGCCTATCGATTCCGATAGAGTATTTGCCATTATCGAAGCCGAAGATGGTGGAGTTTTCCGTTCCGATGATGCCGGGGCAACTTGGAAGAAAGTCAATGAAAACCGAGGTCTAAGGCAAAGAGCCTGGTATTACAGTAGAATTTATGCCGACACCCAAAACATAGACAAAGTCTGGGTAATGAATGTGAGCTATGGCGTTTCCACAGATGGCGGAAATACTTTCACTTTAAAAAATGCACCCCACGGAGACCATCACGATCTTTGGATAGACCCGAACAATAACCAAAGAATGATTATTGCCGATGATGGCGGGGCACAAATTTCCAAGGATGGCGGAAACAACTGGACCACCTATTACAATCAACCCACAATGCAGTTCTATCGAATTGCTACGGATAGTATTTTCCCTTACAGAATATACGGAGCACAGCAGGACAATACCGCCTTGCGTATTTTCCATCGCTCCTCAGGTTCAAGCATCACAGAAAATGATTGGGAGCCCACTGCAGGGGGCGAGAGCGCACACTTGGCACCAGATCCTAAAAACAATCAATTGGTTTACGGTGGAACTTACAAAGGGTACATGAACCGTTTAGACCATACCACAGGACAAACCATCTCTACCAACGTATGGCCGGACAATCCTGCCGGTTCAGGCGCAGAAGTAATGAAATATCGGTTTAATTGGAATTATCCATTGACCTTTAGTCGGCACGACTCGAACGTACTTTATGCGGGTTCCAACTATTTGCATGCCACTACCGACGGGGGACAATCATGGAAAACCATTTCTCCAGAATTGGCAAGAGGCATTCCTGAGACCATTGAATCTTCTGGTGGACCTATCACCCAAGATAATACAGGAGCAGAATTCTATTCCAATGTTTTTGTAATAACCGAATCCATTTTGGAAAAAGGTGTGATTTGGACAGGTAGTGATGATGGACTCATTCATGTGACCCGAGACAATGGTGCAACATGGGAAGACGTAACACCACCAACCTCCATGTCGCCCAAATTGAATATGATCAACTGTATCGATGCAAGCCCGTTTAACCCTGGAACTGTATATGTTGCCGCTACGTCGTATAAGTTTGGGGACTACACACCCTATTTATACAAAACGGATGATTATGGAAAAACATGGGCCTTGATCACAGATGGGATTAAGGATAATTACTATACTCGTGCCATTCGTTCCGATAAAGTAAGAGAAGGATTATTGTATGCCGGTACTGAATGGGGCATGTACATTTCATTTGATGACGGCGACAACTGGACACCGTTCCAATTGAATTTACCTGTCACCGCAATCCGTGACCTTCATGTTAGGGACAATGATTTGATTGCAGCCACCCACGGAAGAAGTTTTTGGATGATAGATGACTTAACACCGCTTCAACAGCTTTCAGAGGAAGTTGCCAGCAGTGATTTTTATCTCTACAAGCCCGATATGGCCTACAGAATGCACCAAAATCGGTCTTGGCAAGCACCCAACACCAAATTGGTGGGAGAAAACCATCCAGATGGAGCCATTATCAATTTTTATCTGAAAAGTTTAAAAGAAACAGATACCGTCCATATGGAAATTTTAGAAATGGATGGGAGCGTCATCCAAAGCTTTTCCAATCATGCCGAACCTGATAGATTGGATCCAACCTCAACTCAAAAATTGGAGGTTTCCGAAGGAGGCAACAGATTCATCTGGAATATGAGATACCCAGGCTACCAAGAGTTCAAGGGAATGGTATTCTATTCCTCGCCCAACATGGGGCCAAAAGCCGTACCCGGAAACTACAAGGCAAGGCTTACCGTTAATGGAAACTCTGTAGAGCAAACCTTCACCATTGTTAAGGATCCTAGGATTCCACTTAGTCAAAAAGACTATCAAGATCAATTTGACTTTGTAATGAAGGTGCGCGAACAAGTTAGCCGTGCCAACAATGCCATTATTAATATAAGAAGCATTAAAAAGGATTTGGCATATTTAAAGGAGAAGACCAAGGACAATGCGGAAATCCAAAAAATGGCAAAGGATTTTGAAACGGAGCTTTCTGTTATTGAAAACAACATTCATATGACCAAAAATCAGAGTAGACAGGATCCTTTGAATTATGGTATTCGAATCAATAACAGATTGGCATTTTTGATGGTAGATTCGCAACGTGGAGACCAAAAACCGACCAAACAAGCCCAAGAATTTTTTGTGGAAGTCACCAAAGAACTCAACAAGGAAATCAATGACCTGAATGCTCTGGTTGAAAAGCAAGCTACCATGATCAACAAGAAAGTTGATCAAAACCAAATTAAAATGATTTCCACAGAATAAAATCCGATTTCATCAAAATAGAAGCGCCCTCCTAAAAGGGCGCTTTTTTATTTTAAGTTGCAGTTATGCATCCATGGAAATCCCCACTGCATCTTTATAAATAAAGTAAATTGGTATTTTACTGAACATAGCCGTAAACAAGACCCCCACCAAACAGAGTATTGCACCCAATTGTGAGACCAATCCGGCCACTAGAACCAAAAGGAAAATCATCAGCCAGTTTTTATTGCCCAGAGCAAACCCTGATTTCACGATTTCCAAAGCAGTGAGTTCCTTATCAAAAGCAAAAAAAGCTGGAAACAAAGACATGGGAACCAACAAATAAATTATACCCAACCCGCAAGCCAGTAGTCCCAATAACGATAGTCCTATCATTATCAAAGAAAGAATCAAAGCCTTAATCAAATACTCCTTTGTAAAGTAAAAGAAGTAGTCGTCTTTTCCGGATTCATTTAAGTCATATTTTCTACATATCCGCAAAAAAGCAGCGTTCAAACAAATACCGATAGTCATTGCACCCAACGAAGATATAGGGGCAATCAAGCTCATTAAACCAGCAAACGCAGGCGGCAACTCTTGCTCATCAAACACATTGGGATCACTTATGCCCATGGCAATCATTGGGAGATAAATCAGTAAATAAAAAGGTAAGATGCTTACAAAAGTCAGTATAAGAGTAAGAAATCCTTGTAGCCATACTTTTTTGAACAGCTCCACTGAATTATTAAATACGGCCCCGAAGTCAACAGGGGCACTTTGGTTTATTCTTTGGGCAAGGTTGGTAAAATTCATTAGTAAATATGGTTATGTTTTAAGTTTGAAGGTAACACTAACAGGCGATTCCGCAATATATTCTTAAAAATTACTGCCAAATTGTCACTAAATTGTAATAACCATTATCTTTGCACCCCATTGAAACATTTATGATCAAGGATAATACTGTAGAAAAAGTAATAGATGAAAGCCAACAAGGACGTGCTTTGTCGCTAAAAAACAATGAAAAGAACGGCAGAAAGCTATATATAGAAAGCTATGGTTGCCAAATGAACTTTTCCGATAGCGAAATCGTAGCATCCATTTTGGCCAAGGAAGGTTTCAATACCACCCAAAATTTGGATGATGCGGATTTGGTTTTGGTAAACACCTGCTCCATTCGTGAAAAAGCGGAACAAACCGTGCGCAAGCGTCTGGAAAAGTTCAATGCCGTTAAAAGAACCAAACCCAACATGAAGGTTGGAGTTCTGGGCTGTATGGCCGAACGATTGAAAAGTAAATTCCTGGAAGAGGAAAAAATTGTGGATATGGTCGTGGGCCCAGATGCTTACAAAGACCTGCCCAACCTTATCCAAGAAATTGACGAAGGTAGGAATGCCGTAAACGTCATCCTTTCCAAGGATGAAACCTATGGTGATGTAGCTCCCGTTAGATTAAATACCAATGGGGTCTCCGCTTTTGTTTCCATTACACGTGGGTGCGACAACATGTGTACTTTCTGTGTGGTTCCCTTTACCCGTGGAAGAGAACGTAGTCGTGATCCACAATCCATTTTAGAAGAAGTGAACGATCTTTGGGAAAGAGGATTTAAGGAAATCACCCTGTTAGGTCAAAATGTGGACAGTTACCTTTGGTACGGCGGGGGATTAAAAAAGGATTTCGACAAGGCTTCGGATATGCAAAAAGCCACTTCTGTAAACTTTGCCGGATTGTTGGAACTTGTGGCTCAAGCCCAGCCCAAAATGCGAATTCGCTTCTCAACGTCCAACCCACAGGATATGACCTTGGATGTAATCGAGGCCATGGCCAAATACGAAAATATCTGCAAATACATTCATCTGCCCGTGCAAAGCGGAAGCAACCGAATTTTAAAGGCAATGAACCGCTTGCACACCCGTGAAGAATATTTTGAACTGATCGACAACATCCGAAAAATAATTCCAGATTGTGCCATTAGCCAAGATATGATCACGGGTTTCCCAACAGAAACAGAAGAAGACCATCAGGATACTTTAAGTTTGATGGAATATGTAAAATATGATTTTGGTTTTATGTTCGCTTATTCCGAACGTCCCGGAACATTGGCAGAACGCAAAATGGAAGATGACATTCCTGAAGCGACCAAGAAAAGACGTCTATCGGAAATCATTGAAGTGCAACAAAAACACAGTCATTATCGCACCCAACAACATTTGGGCAAAACCCAAGAAATTCTCATCGAGGGAACTTCAAAAAAATCGGAGGCACATTGGATGGGTCGAAATTCACAGAACACCGTTGCGGTTTTTCCAAAGGAACACTACAAAGTGGGCGATTTTGTGAACGTAAAAATCAACGAATGCACCTCGGCGACTCTTATTGGAGAAGCTGTGGGATATTCAGAAAATAATTAATAACCTTTTGTCATTCCACATGGGTACTGAGCGTAGTCCAAGTATGATGCGGAATCCAAAAAAAATAAGATTCCTGCCTTTGCGGGAATAACAACATATGGAAAGTGTACAATCCATAAAACAACGGTTCGAGTTAATAGGAAACGATGTTAAACTCAACCGAGCCATAGAAAAAGCCATACAGGTGGCACCCACCGACATCTCGGTTTTGGTGACCGGTGAAAGTGGTGTGGGAAAGGAATCCATTCCAAAGATTATCCATTCACTCTCCCATCGCAAGCACGCCAAATACATTGCCGTAAACTGCGGTGCCATTCCTGAGGGAACCATAGATAGTGAATTGTTTGGGCACGAAAAAGGAGCTTTTACTGGAGCTACCCAAACCCGTAGCGGTTATTTTGAGGTAGCCGATGGCGGAACCATTTTTTTGGACGAAGTCGGTGAACTACCATTGACCACCCAAGTTAGATTGCTTCGTGTTTTGGAAAATGGCGAATTCCTTAAAGTAGGATCATCACAAGTACAAAAAACGGATGTTCGAATTGTGGCAGCTACCAACATCAGTATGTTCGAAGCCATTAAAAAAGAAAAATTCAGGGAAGACCTTTACTATAGGTTAAGTACAGTGGAAATTCATTTGCCACCTCTTCGTGACAGAAGAGAGGATATTCATTTGTTGTTCAGAAAATTTGCCTCGGATTTTGGGCAGAAGTACAAAATGCCCACCATTCGCATGGAAGATGATGCCATCCAGCTATTGCTCAGGTACCGCTGGCCCGGAAACATTCGTCAGTTACGAAACATTGCGGAACAAATTTCCGTGCTTGAGGAAAACCGAAATATTTCCGCTACCACTTTAAAAAGCTACTTGCCCGACTCGAGTGGCTCCAATCTTCCTGCCGTGGTGGAACAGGCTAAAAAAGAAGGGGATTTTAGTAATGAACGGGAAATTTTGTACAAGGTCCTTTTTGATATGAAAGGTGATTTGAACGACCTCAAAAAATTAACTCTGGAACTTTTAAAGGACAACGACTCCAACAAAGTGCAACGTGAAAACGAAGGGTTGATTCGAAAAATATATGGCAATGAGGAGGAGGAAGATGCAGAGCACGAAGAAAGTTCAACACCAGAATTGCTTCACCTACCCGAGCCTGTGGTAGAAGCATCGGCACCAAGTAATGCGCATCAACCACCGGAAGACAGGTATCATTTTGCTGAAGAGATTGAAGAAGAAGAAACCCTATCTTTACAGGAAAAGGAAATTGAATTGATCAAAAAATCATTGGAGCGCAACAAGGGAAAACGAAAAGCCGCAGCCGCCGAGCTTGGAATTTCAGAAAGAACACTCTACCGAAAAATAAAGCAGTACGATCTTTAATAAAAATTTAAGGAGAATGATGAATAATAATGGGATAAAGGTTGGACTACTTGGATTGGTTTTCTTTCTTCAGAGCTGTGGAGCCTATAATTTTTCTGGAGCAGACATTGGAAGTGCCCAAAGTTTCCAAGTCAACTTTTTTCAGAATTATGCCGACCAAACCCCTGGGTCCACCATTGTTCCCGGATTGGGAAGGGATTTTACCTTGGCACTGCAGGATATGATCAACAACCTTACCAGCTTATCCCTTACTGGAAGTAATGGTGATTTAGTTTATGAAGGTGAAATTGTGGAATACAAGGTTATTCCTATGACAGCTACGGCTGACCAGCGTACCTCGCAGAACCGCCTGACCATGAGTGTAAATGTCCGGTTTTACAACACCACGAAGGAAGATTCCGATTTCGAAAGACGGTTTTCTTTCTTTTATGATTTTGATGCCACAGCATCATTGACCGCGATACAAGCCACGGCACACGAAGAAATTTTTGAACGACTTACCCAAGATATTTTTAATGCATCTTTGGGAAACTGGTAATAGTATATGAACGTTTCGGATTTTATACATATTCTTCAAAACTCGAATACCATCCTATCTCCCAAACAAACAAGGGCGTTAGAAGATATTATTGAGGAGTACCCTTATTTTCAGGCAGCTCGTGCCATGCACCTGAAAGGGCTAAAAAATCTTGACAGCTACAAATACAATAACGCACTCAAGGTAACGGCTGCCCACACGACTGACCGGGATGTGCTTTTTGACTACATTACCTCAAAAGAATTTATACAAAACAACATTGCAGATGCTATTGCAGGGAGGGGCTCAAAGCTCGAGGACCAAGAAGCGGTTTCGGAAGAAATTCAGCCCAACCCAAATACGGCAAATATGCTTTCGGAATCCAACGAACCTGCCCTACCCCAAAATTTGAACGATGCGGAGCAGATTTTAGATCCAAAACTGTTCGAATCCAGAACACCTGAAAAACAAGCTGAAAAAGTTGAGGACCTCAAAAAGGAACCGGACACCGATTTAAATTTGGGCAAACCCATCCCGTTCACCAAAAAAGAGAAGCACTCCTTTACCGAGTGGCTTCAATTGACATCCATTTCCGAAGAATCAACAGGCGAGCAAGACAATATTGAAGACCATCAGGAAGAAAATGTGATGGACAAGCTCGAGCGTAAAAAGAAATTCGACCTTTTGGACAAGTTTATTGAGAACAATCCCAAAATAGTTCCAAAGGAATCCAACCCTAAAGTCAATATAAAAGAATCAACCAAAATCAACCAAAACGAGTTGATGACAGAGACTTTGGCCAAGGTTTATTTGGAGCAAAAAAAGTATAAAAAAGCCATTCAAGCCTTTAAAATATTGAGTTTGAAATATCCAGAAAAAAGTGGTTTCTTTGCAGACCAAATTCAGGCAGTGAAGAAACTGCAAAAAGAAAAAGATAAGAAATGAGCACGTTTGGAATTTTTTTGGTACTGATAATTATCGTGTGCCTTTTGTTGGTCTTGGTCATTATGGTCCAAAACCCTAAAGGTGGTGGTTTATCCTCATCTTTTGGAGGAAGTGGCAACCAAGTTGTTGGTGGTGTAAAAAAGACCGGGGACTTTTTGGATAAAAGTACTTGGACCCTTGCTACACTATTGATTGTTTTGATCTTGGTTTCCAATGTTTCATTAAAAGGAAACTACAGTCAAGCAGATTCCAAACTGCTTGAGGGCGACGATACGGAAATACCAGAAACGATTCCAGAGGAAGTACCTGAACAACTTCCACCGGCCAACACTACAAGTCCAGTAGACACTATTGGATAATTAAAAGTGACAAAGCATAGAAAAATGCCAGCTTGAAATGACAAGCTGGCATTTTTGTTTTCCAGAATGTCAGTTTTTGAGCATTGGCACAATTTCTGTCCTTTAGATTCAAGAATTTTTAAAACAAACACCTAAAATTTTAAATATGGCTAAAGTAAATATCAAACCATTGGCAGACAGGGTTTTGATCGAGCCTCTACAGGCCGAAACAAAAACTGCCTCCGGTATCATCATCCCGGACAACGCAAAAGAAAAACCACAAAAGGGAACTGTTGTTGCTGTAGGTCCTGGAACCAAGGACGAAAAAGTTACCGTTAAAGAGGGTGATACCGTTCTTTATGGAAAATATGCCGGTACCGAACTTAAGTTCGATGGTACCGACTATTTGATGATGCGCGAAAGCGATATTTTGGCAATAGTGTAACCTACATGTCATTCCCGCAAAAGCTGGAATCCATCAAAAAAACTTAAAAGTATAACCTAATTTTCCTGTCGGAGTTTATGCTGAGCATAGTCGAAGTACAGGAACGATAAAACGAGAAAACAAAATGGCAAAAGATATTAAGTTTGATATAGATGCACGTGACGGACTGAAAAGAGGCGTTGACAAATTGGCCGAGGCTGTTAAAGTTACCTTGGGACCAAAAGGTAGAAACGTAATCATCAGCAAGTCCTTTGGAGCACCACAAGTAACTAAAGATGGTGTTTCTGTTGCAAAAGAAATTGAATTGGAAGACGCCCTAGAAGATATGGGTGCACAAATGGTGAAGGAAGTTGCTTCCAAAACCAACGATCAAGCGGGTGACGGTACTACTACTGCTACCGTTTTAGCTCAAGCTATCGTAAAAGAAGGTCTTAAAAACGTTGCCGCTGGTGCAAATCCAATGGATTTGAAACGTGGAATCGACAAGGCTGTTGAAGCTTTGGTGGCCGATTTGGAAAAACAAACCAAAGAAGTTGGTAACAACTCTGATAAAATCAAACAAGTTGCTTCTATCTCTGCAAACAATGATCAAACCATTGGTGATCTTATCGCCAAGGCATTTGATAAAGTTGGAAAAGAGGGCGTAATCACTGTAGAAGAAGCAAAAGGTACGGATACTTATGTTGACGTAGTTGAAGGTATGCAATTTGATAGAGGATACCTTTCTCCCTACTTCGTTACCGATACTGACAAGATGATTGCTGATTTGGAGAACCCATACATTCTTCTTTTCGACAAGAAAATCTCCAATCTACAGGAAATTCTTCCTATCCTAGAGCCAGTAGCACAATCCGGAAGACCTCTTTTAATTATCGCTGAAGACGTAGAAGGGCAAGCCCTTGCTACTTTGGTAGTAAACAAATTGAGAGGTGGACTTAAGATTGCCGCTGTAAAAGCTCCAGGTTTTGGTGATAGAAGGAAAGCTATGTTGGAAGACATCGCTATCCTAACCGGTGGTACTGTAATCTCTGAAGAAAGAGGGTTCTCTTTGGAAAATGCTTCTTTAGATATGTTAGGTACTGCTGAAACCGTAACTATCGACAAAGACAATACTACAATTGTTAATGGTAACGGAAATGCAGATGACATTAAAGCCCGAGTGAGCCAAATCAAAGCTCAAATCGAGACTACAACATCTGATTACGATAAAGAAAAACTTCAGGAACGTTTGGCTAAATTGGCCGGAGGTGTTGCCGTACTTTATGTAGGTGCAGCTTCTGAAGTGGAAATGAAAGAGAAAAAAGATCGTGTGGATGATGCCTTGCACGCAACCCGCGCCGCTGTAGAAGAAGGTATCGTTGCAGGTGGTGGTGTTGCCTTGGTGAGGGCCAAAAAAGTTCTAGAAAAATTGGCAACCGACTCTTTGGACGAAACTACTGGTGTACAAATCGTAGCCAAAGCTATCGAGTCCCCTTTACGTACTATCGTAGAGAATGCCGGTGGTGAAGGTTCTGTAGTTATCGCCAAGGTATTGGAAGGCAAAAAAGACTATGGTTACGATGCCAAGTCCGATCAATATGTGGATATGCTCAAAGCAGGAATTATTGATCCTAAGAAAGTAACACGTATTGCTTTGGAAAATGCAGCTTCAGTGGCTGGTATGATTCTTACCACAGAGTGTGCATTGACCGATATTAAGGAAGATGCCCCTGCAATGCCTCCAATGGGAGGTGGCGGTGGAATGCCAGGCATGATGTAATGTCATCCCATTCGGATTAAAAATAGGAACGCCCCGATTTGCATCGGGGCGTTTTCTTTTTATACAGTTGAACGGTTCTTCGAGAGAACCTAAAAACCAAGTTACTTCTTCTTACCAGTAGCTTGGGCAGTCTTCTTTGCATTTGGCTTCACAGCTTTTACAGGAGATGACTTTCCGGTTGACTTTGCTTGTTTCATCAGTCGATAAATTAAATATTGGAGTAAATGTATTTCAGTTTTGAATTCGCAAATTTTATTTGGCTAAACATTAACTAAAATAGTTAGTCGATAGTCCCCATCACACTACCACAAGTCAGCATGGCATCTCCATAGTAAGGATTGCGTATTTCTTCTTCTAAACTGAGCCAATTGGCACCTTTATCCTTATTGGACATGGGGCAGTGTTGGACATAAAGTTTTGTCTCCAGTTCATTCATTTGTTGACCTATCTGAATCATATTTTGAGAAAGTAAAACAAAATGCTCACGTTGGTTCTCCAAACTACTTTTTGAGGCCATGTCAGTGAATTGTTCTTCTAATTTTGATAGGTGACTTTTGCCCATATCATCCATTGACAAGCTTCTTATTTCCGAAGCAATTTCTTCTCCCTTCCGCGCCAATTCTTTTGTTTGTTCTTGGTCTGACGCCACCAAGGCATCTTTTAAATCCAAATAAATTTTTAAAAGGTCGTTGAACTTTGATTGTGCCTCTGGGGAAAATTCCATTTTCATAGTACCGCTCATGCCTGAATGGCCGTCATCATTCATAGTGGACGTCTCAACTTGATTCATCATGGATTTTTTACCCTGCAATTGGGCAGCAGCATCTACCGTAAAAGTACCTTTGGCCACTACCAAGTCTCCCGATTTTAACCCTGAATTGACCACATAACTATCATTTTGCAAGTTTCCAAGCTCCACTTCACGCATTTCAAAAATGGCTTCGTTTGGATTTGGCTGTACATAGACCAAGGAACGCTTTCCTGTCCACAAAACAGCACTTTCTGGAACGGTCAACGATTCATCTTCAGCATTTGAAACCTCAACTACGGCCTGTACAAACATTCCAGGTTTGAGCAACCCATTTTTGTTATCAAGTTCTGCTCGGACCTCCAAGGTCCTTGTGTTCTTGTTCAATACGGGAGCAACAAAGGATACTTTTGCCGGGAATGCTTCATTGGGATATGAATTGGTGGTAACGTTCAACGTCTGACCTTCCTCAAACAAACCCAATTGGTTTTCATAGGCATCAAAAATGGCCCAAACCGAATTCAAATTGGCCACTTTTACCAAAGGTGAACCAGTTTTGATGTAATCGCCTTCCTCCACCATAATTTCAGAAACCACTCCACTGACATTAGAGTACACCGGAAAATTTTCAAGCACTTGTCCCGAGCTTTCAATTTGGTTGATTTGTGCTTCGGTCAATTTCCAAAGCTTTAACTTATTGCGAACCGCTTTATATAATTGTGGTTGGGATTCCTTTAAATTGGATGCCGTCAACAGTTCTTGTTGAGCCGAAACCAAAGCTGGAGCATAAATAGTAGCCAGTTTTTGGCCTTTTCGGACCTCTTCCCCTTCAAAATTGACAAAGATGTTTTCTATCCTTCCATCAAAATAAGCGGATTGAACCGCATCCGCTTTTTGATTGACCGCTACTTTACCCGAAACCTTAACTTGATTCTTCCCTGTTGCTCCTGAACCTACCATAACGGTTTCCACACCAGCCAAAACCATCGCATTTTCGGTCATTTTTATTTGATTCGCCATCAGTCCCTCTCCGCTACTTTCTGCTGGAATAAGATCCATGCCACAAATGGGGCACGACCCTGACTCTGGTTGCATAATTTGTGGGTGCATGGAACATGTCCAGATCTCTTCCAAAGCTGTTTTGACGCTATGGTCGTGTTCGGTAGCAACCGTAGCACTAGAACTGCTTCCAAATATGAAGTATCCGACCATCAATCCGACCACTAAGGCAATTGCGATGTATATGATATTTTCCTTTTTCATGTTCCTATTTTTTCCGTTTTACAACTTTTCTCATCGTTGGTGACGAGGTAAACCAAAGCAAAAATCCGCTCAGCACAGTAATCAGTCCCAACAAGGAAAAAGCACGAAGCACGGTGGTATTAAAATCGTCCCTACTTTCATAATCCATGGTGTGGGTCATCCACAGAAAGTCGAACCATCGCCAGTTCCTATGTCGCACCGTTTGAAAAGACCCGTCGGCCACCGATACATAAGCCTTTATATTTTCGGATGAATCATACGAAATTACATATGCGGGGAGTTTCTTTTCCCGATACTCGTGATGCTTATCGGTTTCATCAATGACCTCAACCCCTTCAACTTTTAATTCTGGTGACATTTGACGTTTCGCAACAGCTAAGGCTTCTACTTCCGAAACACCTTCTTTTAAGCTGCCATTTTTCGCATCAACCAAAAATTCATTGTTAATCCAGTAGTAGGGTTTGCCCGCTATTTCCTTTAGGCTCAACGAACTTATTTTAGATGGAATACTTATATCCGAAAGACCAATAAGCCCATCAAAAGCAACGGGTTCATAATCCATGTTTCTAAAATGGTCCCCATGAATTTCGTCAATATCCGTCCAGCTGAAGTAGAGTCCACTTACTGTCCACATAATGAATTGAAGGCCCAAAAATATTCCCAAATACCTATGGGCTTTTCTAATATTAACCGCTGTTGTTCGTTTTACCATTTTATTTTTAGTCGATTGATTTAGTTCGTAATCGTAATGCATTGGTTATCACTGATACGGAGCTAAAGCTCATGGCCAGTGCAGCGATCATGGGCGAAAGTAAAATCCCAAAGAAGGGATAGAGCACTCCCGCTGCCACTGGAACACCAATGGTATTGTAGATCAATGCAAAAAACAGGTTTTGTTTTATGTTTTTCATTACGGTCTCACTAAGATTCCGTGCTTTTGCTATACCGTGCAGGTCACCTTTCACTAGAGTGATCATAGCACTTTCAATGGCCACATCGGTTCCTGTGCCCATGGCAATACCCAAATCGCTTTTTGCCAAGGCTGGGGCATCATTGATTCCGTCACCCGCCATTGCCACAACTTTTCCTTCACTCTGCAAGCGTTCAACTTCTTTCATTTTATCCTCGGGCAAGGTCTCGGCTTTAAAATCGTCCAGATGCAATTCCTTGGCCACCGCTTTAGCCGTCGTGGTATTGTCGCCTGTAAGCATTATTACCTTTATTCCCTTATCCTGAATAGCCTTGATGGCCTTGGCACTTGTCTCCTTTATTTTATCCCCAATGGCTACAAAACCATGACATTTACCATCAATGGCCAAATAGGAAACCGTTTTGCCATTTTCTTGCGCTTTTTTGACCTTTCCCTTCATCTCATCAGAGATTTCAACATTGGCCTTTTCCATCAATTTGATGTTCCCCAAATGAATTTCCGAATCCTTGATGTTGCCTTCAACACCCATACCCGTTACTGCATTGAAAGATTCCGTCTTCAGGATTTTAACATCCTTTTCTTTGCCATAATTTACCGTCGCTTGTGCCAAAGGGTGTTCACTATTGGCATTGACAGATATTAAATATTGTAGCAATTCTTCTTTTGAATAATCATCCGAAAACACCTCTAAATGATCAAAAGTAGGCTTGCCTTCGGTAATGGTTCCTGTTTTATCAATGATTAGGGTATCTACATCGACCATTTTTTCTAAGGCTTCCGCATTTTTAATCAGCACACCATTTTGGGCACCTTTTCCTACCCCCACCATTACGGACATGGGTGTAGCGAGACCAAGTGCACAAGGGCAAGCAATAATCAATACAGCAATCGCATTGATCAAGGCGTAAACATAAGTTGGCTCTGGACCCCAAATAGCCCAAACTACGAATGTCAAAACTGAAACGATAACAACCGTTGGCACAAAATAGGCGGATACTTTATCAGCTAAATTTTGAATGGGTGCGCGGCTTCGACTGGCATCATTCACCATCTGTATAATTTGTGAAAGTAAGGTGTCGCTACCCACTTTTTCGGCCTTCATCAAAAAGGTTTGATTCCCATTGATGGTTCCACTACTCACTTTGTCATCCACTGTTTTTTCAACTGGAATGGGCTCTCCTGTAATCATGGATTCATCCACCGAAGTTTCTCCTTCCTTAATGATACCATCCACAGGGATTTTTTCCCCAGGTTTTACACGTAGGATATCACCCTTTTCAATATTGTCAATGCTTACCTCAACTTCTTCCCCATCCACAACTTTAATAGCCTTGTTGGGAGCTAGTTTCAATAATTCCTTTACCGCATTGTTGGTTTTGCTGTGGGCTCTGGCCTCTAACAATTGGCCCAAAAGCACCAAGGTGAGAATTACCGTGGCCGCCTCAAAATACACATGCACGGCACCTGTTTCCCCCTTGAACTGGTCGGGAAAAAATCCTGGGAACAATAATCCAAGTACACTAAAAACAAACGCCACACCCGCACCGATACCAATGAGGGTGAACATGTTCAAGTTCCATGTTTTTATACTTCGATAGGCTCTCTCAAAAAACATCCAGGTAGCGTAAAAAACCACGGGAAGCGATAGGGCAAACTGAACCCAATTCCAATATTTTGGTTCCATTAGCTCATGCAACGGATTATTGGGAATCATCTCGCTCATGGCAATCAGGAATATGGGCAATGTGAACGCAAGCGCAATCCAAAACTTTTTGAGCAGTTTTTTATATGTTTTTTCCTCTGCACTGGCCTCGGGCTCCTTGGGCACCAACTCCATTCCACATTTTGGGCAAGAACCCGGACCATCCTCCACCACTTCGGGGTGCATAGGACAGGTCCATTGTTGTTTGGAGTTTACAGAGGTATTTTGCTCCTCCACCAAATCCATTCCACAAACAGGGCAATCGCCAGGTTTATCGTAGGTTTTGTCTCCCTCGCATTGCATAGGGCAATAAAAAGTGCCATTTCCATTGGAAACAGGTTTCTTCTCTTTTTTCTTTGGTTTATGATGGTGGCCTTCGGCATGAATACTGTAACCGCCTCCATCTTTTTCCAAAGCTTCCTCGAACTTTTTGATTGGAATGTGCTCCTCCATCTCAATCACGGCCTCGGCTTTTTCCAGATTCACCTCAACAGCATTGACCCCATCCACTTTGGAAAGGGTTCCTTCTACATGATTTCTACAGCCATTACAGCTCATTCCGTGTATGTGATAGGTATGTTTCATCTTGTTTATTTTTTATTCAAAACTAGCTGAACACCAGTTGGAAGCTTTTCACAATTCTGGGTATCTTTTATACAATTTGATCTAAAGGCCTTCGATTCCAATCTTGCACTTTTCGGTATTCACTCATGGACATTCCTGATATGGACTTAAACTGTTTGGCCAAATGGCTACTACTCTTATAGTTCAAATCATAAGCTATTTCAGAAAATGTCTTGTTCTCCATCTGGATTTCTTCCTTTACCCGCTCAATCTTCAAGAGGATAAAGTATTTTTCAATGGTCAGGCCTTCCTTGGCACTGAACATTTTACTGAGCACCGAATAATCTTTGTTCATTTTTTCTGACAGGTGTTTCGAGAGATTTTGATACATATCGTCTTTCAAAGCATTGATCAAGTGTTTTTTAATGTCAGCTATATAGCTATCATTTACATCTTCAATCAATTCAAAACCATTTTTTACTTTAATCCGCATCGCTGGTACAATTCAAATCTTTATTAATTGTGGGTATGTCCGTCGGCCATGTGCTCCTCGTTCAATACATAGGTCATCCCGCAAACTGGGCATTTACCCTCTTCATTACTTCCACTGCCCTCGCAATGCATTGGGCAAACATATTTGGAGGTATATTCCTTGCCTTCCATTTTTGCGGTTTCCATACCTTCCATGTCATGCCCTTCATGATCCATCTTTTCCATGTCATGGTCCATGGTTTCCTCTGTAGAAGTTTCTTTTGCTTCCTCGGTTTTTCCCTTGCACGATACCGTAAGCACCAATACTGAAGCGAATGCAATTCCGATAATAGTTCTAATGTTTGTTCTCATTTTTGACATTTTAAATTTACTTGTTAATTAAATAATTGATGATGGCTGATTGTAGATAATACAACTGCACCGATTGTATTTGATTTGTCTGAAATTTTAATTGTAACTCTTGAATGTCCAACACATCGTTAAAGTCGATGGTCCCGGTTTCATAGTTTTTGATTAGGATTTCCTCGGCATCCTTGGCCTGTTTTAGATTTTTTGCTTGGGTTTGATGCGTAATACGAGCTTGATTTCGTTGCGAAATGGCATTGGTATAGGCATTTTCCAGCACGTTCAGCCGCTCCTCTTTTTGCAGTTCAATCTCTTTTTGACGAAGCTCGTTTTGTTTAGTGGTTGATCTAAACTTATTATTGAAAATAGGTACAGAAAAAGTGACCATTGGCATTACAATATCCTTTCCATTATCGCTAAAAACCATATTATCCCGTTCCGAAACAGGTATATAATCCAATCCTATTCCAAAACTTGGAGCATTCTCCTTTTGGTTCAGCAATTCCGATTGCGTGACTGATTCATACAATTGATCATATTTAAGCAACTCAGGGTTAAGGCTCAAATCCTCATTATTAAAAATGGGGTCGTCCACAGGAATATCCATTTCATCCACCACCTCAACTCCAACACTTTCATCTCGATGCAGTAAATTATTGAAGACAGCCTGTTCTGCTAGATAGGTTTGCTCCAGCACTTCCTTCTGCTGTTGCAGTTCATTTTGACGAATTTGAAGTTTTAAAACATCAACCGCAGAAGCCTTACCCACCTCAACAGAGGTCAAAGCCAAGGTCTCATAGGTTTTTAGCAGTTCCATATTTTCCTCCAATACTTTTTGCTTCGCTTGAATGCCATACAATTTATAATAGGATTGTGCCAACGATAAGGCCAATTTTCGTTTGGCAATCACAATTTCTGCATACTCGGTCTCTGCCATGGAGATGGCATAATTTTCACGGGTTGTGATGGTACCGAACCAAGGCAACATCTGCGACACTGAAAACTTGGCACGTTGAGCGCCTGTCCTGGTTTCTGGTTCGCTCACAAAATACCCAGCACCAATGGTGGTATTGGGTAAAGTGTTCACTTCGTTCACCTTTTCCTTTGCGATCTTATAGCGGAGTTCCAAGGCTTGGATCTTGGGACTGTTCAATTCAGCTTCCCGCAAATAATCCTCCAAGGACTGAGCGTTTACCCCAAAAGCTGCTAAAGCAAATACTATGTATATAAATCTTTTTTTCATCGGTTTTGCATTTTAAGTTGCAACTCACTTTTCCAACTGTATAGCACGGGAACCACAAACAATGTGATCAATGCAATCAACATCCCTCCAAAACTTGGAATGGCCATCGGAATCATAATATCACTCCCTCTTCCTGTACTGGTAAGCACCGGCAAAAGTGCCAAAATAGTGGTCGCCGTGGTCATCAAACATGGTCTGATGCGCTTTTCCCCCGCCTCCAACACAGAGGCACGGATGCTTTTTAAATTGTTGGGTTTGTTTTTATCAAAAGTTTGGGTAAGGTAGGTGGCCATCACTACTCCATCATCTGTGGCAATTCCGAACAAAGCAATAAAACCGACCCAAACAGCCACACTTAAGTTAATCGTATGCATTTGGAAAAGGTCTCGCAGGTTTTCACCCATAAAACTGAAGTTTAGGAACCAATCCTGCCCATAGAACCATATCATTAAAAAGCCACCTGCAAAGGCTACTGTAATTCCAGAAAAAACCATCAGGGAAGTAGCAACCGACCTAAACTGAAAGTAAAGAATTAAAAAAATGATCAAAAGTGCCAAAGGAACTACCACGGACAACGTTTTCTCGGCACGCAATTGGTTCTCATACGTCCCTGTGAATTGATAACTAATGCCTTTGGGCACTACCAATGCTCCACTATCTATTCTTTCCTGTATTTTGGCTTGGGCATTTTCCACTACATCAACCTCTGCAAAACCATCTTGCTTATCAAAAAGCACATAGCCTACCAAAAAGGTATCCTCACTTTTAATCGCTTGCGGTCCTTGCTCGTATCGGATGGTTACCAGTTCGCTCAATGGAACAGGACTGCCTTTTTGCACGGGAACATAAATGTTTCCAATATCAGTAGGGTTTTCCCTAAGTTCTCTTGGGTAGCGCACACGAACACCGTAACGCTCCCTTCCTTCCACGGTTTGTGTCAATGCCATCCCACCAAGGGCAACCTCAAGGATTTGTTGTACATCTTCGATAACCAGACCGTAACGCACCAATTTTTCACGGTCAATATCAATGAGAAGATAGGGTTTCCCAACAATTCGGTCTGCAAAAACAGCTTCATCTTTAACCCCTGCAGCTTCTTTTAAAATAGGTTCGAGTTGAAGGCCAAAGTCCTCAATTTCTTTTAAATCCTGGCCTTTCACTTTAATTCCCATCGGAGCTCGCATTCCTGTTTGAAGCATCACCAGACGCGTTTCAATGGGTTGCAGTTTTGGTGCGGAAGTGACCCCTGGCAATTTGGTCACCTTTACAATTTCATTCCAAATATCATCTGGATTTTTAATCTCGGGACGCCAGTTTCGGAAGTATTCACCATCAGTATCATGAATTAAAAGACTTCTATCGATTCTTAAAGGTTCGCTCACGTGGTTTTCAGCATAATTCTGCTTGTTACTCACTTCCAAATTTGGATTGGCCAGTACTTTTCCGTTACTCAACTCAAAATAGCCATCGGCATTTACCTTGAAACGTTGCGGACTTCCAGCATCATTTTTCTCATATTCTGAGCGGTATTGAATAATATTCTCATACATTGATATCGGCGCTGGGTCCAACGCGGATTCGGTTCTACCTGCTTTTCCCACTACGGTTTGAATCTCGGGAACGGTGGCAGCGGCCATATCCAATTGCTGCAACACCCGCTTGTTTTCTTCCACTCCCGCATGCGGCAAAGAAGTCGGCATCAATAAAAACGAGCCTTCGTTGAGTGATGGCATAAATTCCTCTCCTGTGTTGCGCATGATCATAAATCCGAAGACCACGATTAATGAAGGAATTGAGAGAAACAACAATTTATGCTCCAATGCCCAGGTCAAAATACGGCTGTAGTATTGTCTGAAGAGGTAAAATACTCCCAATAAAACACCACAAATCAAGCCAACAAAAAGTAGGTTGATGGCAATACTACGATCAAAGCCCAAGGGTCTCCAATAGGTGGCCAACAAGAAAATGATCGCAGCGACGCAGATACCCACGTTAAGCATCCCCGCTTGTTTCTCCTCCAGAATTTTTCTCAATTCTAGAATTCCAGAAACACCAAAAGCGATCAATGCTAAGCCCAACCAATATCCGAATCCAATAGCAACCAACCCCAAGGCAATCAAAAAGCCATTCCGGATATACTTGAATAGTTGATTTGGGCTCTTCTTTCTAAAAATGATAGCTGCAAAAGGCGGAATCAAAAAGAGCGCCACTATAATGGATGCCGTCAATGCCATCGTCTTGGTAAACGCCAAGGGGCGGAATAATTTTCCCTCGGCACCCACCATCGTAAATACCGGGATAAAACTAATGATGGTCGTCAACACTGCTGTTAAAATGGCACCAGAAACTTCGGAAGTGGCATTGTAGACCACCTCATTTATGGACAAGTTTTCATTGTTTTCGTCCATATGACGGATAATATTCTCGGAGAGAATGACCCCGACATCGACCATCGTTCCAATGGCAATGGCTATTCCTGAAAGTGCCACGATGTTGGCATCTACTCCGAATATTTTCATGGCGATGAAGACCATGAGAACGGCAATGGGCAACAAACCAGAAATTAGAATAGAGGCCCGAAGGTTGAACACCATAACCACAATGACCAAAATGGTGATGAGAATTTCCAGCGTCAAGGCTTCATTCAAGGTTCCCATGGTTTCTTGAATGAGTTCAGTTCTATCATAAAAGGGAACAATGGTAAGTTGCGAAGTGGTCCCATCTTTCAATTCTTTCGATGGAAGTCCCGCACTCAACTCTTTTATTTGATCTTTTACATTATTGATGACCTCCAACGGATTGGCTCCGTATCGGGCCACAACCACACCACCAACCACTTCGGCTCCTTCCTTGTCCAAAATTCCGCGACGCACCGCAGGTCCCAAAGAAACTCGGGCCACATCCTGGACACGAATGGAGGTGTAATCCGTTGCGGTCACCACTGCATTTTTGATGTCGTCCAAAGATTTGATGTAGCCAAGTCCACGAACCAAATATTCCGCTTTGTTGATTTCTAAGGTCTGGGCACCAATATCCCGATTGCTCTGCTTAACGGCTTTGACCACTTGGTCCAACCCGACTTTGTACTGTTTCATCAGTTCGGGATCTACATCTATTTGATATTCCTGAACAAATCCACCGATAGAGGCTACTTCAGATACTCCAGATGCGGAAGACAATGCATATTTTACATAATAATCCTGCACGCTTCGCAGTTCTTGTAAATCCCATCCACCAGTTACACTGCCATCTTTATCACGCCCTTCCAAGGTGTACCAAAAAATCTGACCCAAAGCGGTGGCATCTGGGCCCAATGCCGGGTTTACACCTTCTGGTAACAAATTATTGGGTAAGGAATTGAGTTTTTCCAAAATACGGCTTCGGCTCCAATAGAACTCTACATCCTCTTCAAAAATGATATAGATGCTCGAAAACCCGAACATGGAAGAGCTTCGGATGGTCTTTACCCCTGGAATTCCCAATAAAGAAGTTGTTAAGGGGTAAGTTATCTGATCCTCGATATCCTGCGGGGAACGCCCTGGCCATTTGGTAAACACTATTTGTTGGTTTTCGCCGATATCGGGAATGGCATCTACTGCCACGGGATTGGTGGGTAAAATTCCACCGGTATCCCAATTAAAGGGCGTGCTCACAACACCCCAAGCCATAAAAACCAGCAGCAGCAATACGGCTACCAATTTATTTTCTATTAAAAATTTGATGCTTTTATTCAGCATAAAGGCTTGATTTAAACATTAGATCAACTCAAAAAACACGCACAAATGCGGCTGCCCAACCATTTTGGGTCGGGTACAATTCAATCTATGTTAAAATCAAATAAGGAAAGTCTGGTCCAGAACCTGTATATCCCGTATCAATGGAGGTGGGTTGTACTCACTGAAGGGAGTAGGTTCTTCGGAATCAATTTCGAAGAGTTGAAAATAGGTTTGGACAAAGCTTACCACGAAGACTTGCTGATCCAAACTAAAGTTTTCAAAGGATAGTTTTAAGTCATCCTGACCTTTAACGGTGAAAGATTCATCATCACAACAGGATTTTTCCATGTCCATATCCATACCGCAATCGTCGGCATGGGCAAACAAGGAAATATCCATTACACGGCCCATACAAATATGCTTGTCCACCGTCCACGAAACCGTGGAGGCCAGCAGCAAAACTGCCATTACAGGGGATATTATTTGATGAAAAATCTGCTTCATTCGTCTACAAAACTACAAAATATTGATATTTATTGTTTTGCTTAACAGAACTTTATCTGTTTTTAGCCTGTAAGCTTCTTTTCTTTTGTCGAACAAATTCAGTATTCAATACATTTGCAAAAAAATTACCTCATGCTAAAATCATTGGAACCCAAAGTACTTGAAATCGTAAAAGACGAAAACAAATCAATTGATACCCGTTTGGGAGAAATCTGTGAACTTTTGCGCAGCAATGTCGACCATTACGACTGGGTAGGGTTTTATTTTAAAAATGGGGATAAGAATGAATTGAAATTGGGACCTTACACTGGCGCTCCCACCGACCACACCATCATACCCTTTGGAAAAGGTATTTGCGGTCAGGTTGCGTTAAGCAACGAGAACTTTGTGGTGCCCGATGTGGCCGCTCAGGATAATTACATCGCCTGCAGTATTACCGTGAAAGCAGAGATTGTTGTTCCCCTGTTCATCAACGGGGAAAATGTGGGGCAAATTGACATTGATTCCAATACTCCCGACCCGTTTACCATGGAAGATGAACGCTTTTTGGAATTCATTAATGCCGAAGTGGCCAAAATTTTGTAAAACTTCTAATATTTTGTTGATAAACGGTTCTGCTTTTTAGCTTCAAAAAAAGTACTTTTGTGCGCTTAATAAATTGATTTTAAGACACAGAAGATGACTGCCAAAAAAGCCGCCGCCGCATTAATTTCAGTATTTCATAAAGATGGACTGGAACCCATTGTAAAAAAATTGGATAAACTTGGCGTAACCCTTTATTCCACAGGGGGTACCGAAAAATTTATCCGCGATCTAGGTATCGATGTAGTCCCTGTTGAAGATGTGACCAGCTACCCGTCTATTTTGGGCGGACGTGTAAAAACATTACATCCCAAGGTTTTTGGAGGAATCTTGAACAGGCAGGACAACGCTAGCGATGTGTCCCAAATGAAGGAATTTGACATTCCGCAGTTGGATATTGTTATCGTAGATCTTTACCCATTTGAAAAAACCGTTGCCAGTGGCGCATCGGAACAAGATATTATCGAGAAAATTGATATTGGTGGCATTTCCCTGATCAGAGCTGCTGCCAAAAACTTCAAGGATGTGCTTTGTGTGTCGTCCATGGAGGATTACGAAGACTTTTTGAACGTGATTTCCGAAGGAAACGGAACCACGACCTTGGAAGACCGCAAACGTTTTGCCACCAAGGCGTTCAATATTTCCTCACATTATGACACAGCTATCTTCAACTACTTCAACAAGGAAAAAGAAGAAACGGTGCTAAAAATCAGCGAGACCAAAGGTCAGGTGTTGCGCTACGGTGAAAACCCTCACCAAAAAGGATTCTTCTTTGGTGATTTTGATGCGATGTTCTCCAAACTTCACGGTAAAGAGCTATCGTACAACAACCTTTTGGATGTTGATGCCGCAGTAAACCTAATGGGGGAGTTTAAAAATGATGAGCCAACCTTTGCTATCCTAAAACACAACAACGCTTGTGGCTTGGCCACACGAAATACTATTCATCAAGCGTATGTGGATGCATTGGCAGGTGATCCAGTTTCAGCTTTTGGGGGCATTTTGATTTCCAATGTTGAAATTGATAAACCTACGGCCGAAGAAATTCACAAACTGTTCTGCGAAGTGGTAATTGCCCCTAGCTATTCTAATGATGCTTTGGACATCTTGAAAGGCAAGAAGAACAGAATCATTCTTATCCAAAATGAAACGGCATTGCCAGACACTTTGGTAAGAACTTGCTTGAACGGTGTATTGGTCCAGGATAAGGATTCCAAAACCGACAGTAAAGAAGACCTCAACCCTGTAACGGATAAAAAACCAACTTCAGAAGAGATTGAAGATTTGATTTTTGCTTCCAAATTGTGTAAGCACACGAAAAGCAACACCATTGTTTTGGCCAAAAACAAGCAATTGTGTGCCAGCGGAACAGGGCAAACATCACGTGTTGATGCCTTGAACCAAGCCATCCACAAAGCAAAATCCTTTGAATTTGATTTAAATGGTGCCGTAATGGCCAGTGATGCATTCTTCCCATTCCCTGATTGTGTGGAGATTGCGGACAATGCAGGCATAAAAAGTGTGATTCAGCCAGGAGGATCTATCAAGGACCAATTGAGTATCGATTATTGCAACGAAAATGGATTGGCTATGGTGATGACAGGTACTCGACATTTTAAACATTAATTTTAGTACTTTAGCCGTTAAATTTTACCGTTAATCCGAAAATAGACTCTTTTTTATGGGATTTTTTGATTTCATGACCGAGGAAATAGCCATTGACCTTGGTACTGCAAATACCCTTATCATCCACTTGGACAAAGTGGTTGTAGACAGTCCTTCCATTGTGGCAAGGGACCGTGTATCGGGGAAAATAATCGCGGTGGGCCGCGAAGCCAATATGATGCAGGGGAAAACCCATGAAAACATCAAAACCATTCGACCGTTAAAAGACGGGGTAATAGCCGATTTCGATGCTTCGGAAAAGATGATCAGTATGTTCATCAAAAATATCCCGGCACTCAAGAAAAAGTGGTTCCCACCTGCACTTCGTATGGTAATCTGTATTCCATCTGGGATTACGGAGGTAGAAATGCGTGCTGTGCGTGAGTCTGCGGAACGTGTAAACGGTAAAGAGGTATACTTAATTCACGAACCGATGGCTGCTGCCATTGGTATCGGTCTTGATATTATGCAGCCCAAAGGAAACATGATTGTTGACATAGGTGGTGGTACTACCGAGATTGCAGTAATCGCTCTTGGTGGTATTGTTTGTGACAAATCCGTTAAGATTGCGGGTGATGTATTCACAAACGACATCATCTATTACATGCGTACCCAACACAACTTATATGTGGGAGAGAGTACAGCGGAGGCCATCAAAATTGAAATTGGTTCGGCCACCGAGGATTTAAAATCCCCTCCGGATGATAAATCCATTCAGGGTCGTGATCTTTTGACCGGAAAACCAAAACAGGTACAAGTTTCTTACCGTGAAATTGCAAAAGCTTTGGATAAAAGTATTTTAAGGGTGGAAGATGCGGTTATGGAAACCTTATCTCAAACTCCTCCAGAACTTGCTGCCGATATTTACAACACAGGTATTTACTTGGCCGGTGGCGGATCAATGCTTCGTGGTTTGGACAGAAGGCTTTCCCAAAAAACCGATTTGCCGGTATATATCGCCGAAGATCCTTTAAGAGCGGTTGTTCGAGGAACAGGTATTGCGCTTAAAAACTTGGAACGCTATAAAAGTATTTTAATAAAATAGCGCTGTAATCTTTACAGTTCTATTACCTTAAAGGAGTTGAAAAACCTTCTTAACGATACGATTGCATGCAACGCATCATCAATTTTGTTTTACGCTACCGAAATGCATTTTTGTATGCGTTTTTTGCGTTTATCGCATTGGTGATGACCATTCGGTCTCATTCGTACCATCAATCCAAATTTTTTAATTCATCACGATGGGTCACAGGGAGCATTTACGGTGCAGGATCCGATGTGTCCTCGTATTTCAATTTACAAGAAGAAAACCAAAGATTGGTCGAAGAAAATCAGCAGTTACGGAAAATGTTGTTCAACTCGCAATATGATAGCATTGAACCACTGGATTCCACCTTGGCCATTTATCAAGTGCTGTACGCCAAACTGATTAAGAACAGTTTTACCTCTCCCAGAAACTATGTGACCATCGACAAGGGAGAAAATGATGGTGTCCATCAGGATATGGGAGTGATAACAACCGATGGCATCTTGGGGATTGTGGAAAATGTATCCAACAATTTTGCTACGGTTCAAAGTGTACTGAACACCAAATCCAATATCAACGCAAAAATTAAGGGCACCGAATATTTTGGATCCTTGATTTGGGACACCAAAGATTACACCGTTGTCCAATTGATCGATATTCCCAGACTGGTTCCGTTGGTTGTAGGGGACACCATTGTAACTGGGGGAATGTCCAGTATTTTTCCAGAAAACGTACCAATTGGGACCATAAAAAAATATGACCTTAATGCGTCGAAAAGCTTTTACAATATCGATGTGGAGCTGTTTTCGGACATGGCCAACATCAAAAATGTATACTTGATAGAGAACAAGGATGAAGAGGAAATTGAGGAACTAGAATCCAGAACCATAGAATGAACAATAGCCTGATCATAAATATTCTACGATTTGTGTTGTTGGTCATCACACAGGTTCTCATATTCAACAACCTGAACTTTTTGGGTTTCATTAACCCATTTGTCTATGTGGTTTTCTTTTATTGGTACCCCATCAAAGGGAATAGGGCCATTTTTATGCTCACGGCATTTTTATTGGGATTGGCAATAGATATTTTTTCCGATACCCTAGCCTTAAATGCTTTGGCGTCGGTAACCATCGCTTACGCGCGACCAGCCATTATGCGATTTTGTTTTGGAGTTAACTACGACTTTCAAAGTTTCAGTTTTAAGAACACCACCAAGGTCCAACGAATCACCTTTTTGGCCTTGATTGTTTTTGTTCACCATCTTATATTCTTTTCGTTTGAAATTTTAAGTATAGCCCATATCCTATTAATTTTGAAGAAAGTTTTTGCCACAGGTATTGTAACTTTAATACTTTGTGTATTATTCAGTTCACTTTTTAGTCCAAAAAGCGAATAAAAACGTAGATTTTATCGTTGGGATATATATGGAGCCCAAGAATTTAGGTCGATCATGAAAAAATTATTGCTTTCATCTGTTGTTGTACTTATAGGATTCACCTTTATAGGAAGGCTATCCTATTTGCAATTATTCCGTTTTTCGCCCGATCAAATTTTGGACGATCCCGCCATTAAAAAAGTCTACGACTATCCGGAAAGAGGTTATATTTACGACAGGGACGGTAAGCTTTTGGTGGGGAATCAACCTGCATATGATGTTATGGTGATTCCCAGGGAAGTAAAACCTTTGGACACCTTGGAGTTTTGTAGCCTATTGGGCATAGAGAAACCTGAGTTCCTTTCCAAAATGGAAAAAGCGAGACGGTACTCTCCCAGATTGCCCTCGGTTTTGGTGCCTCAGCTCTCCAAAGAGGACTACGCCAAGCTTCAGGAAAAAATGCGCCACTTTACGGGCTTTTATATTCAGAAAAGATCATTACGCTACTACAACACCAAAAGTGCAGCCAATGTGCTCGGTTATATTAGCGAGGTAAACGAATGGGACCTCAAAAACAATCCGTACTATGTTGCTGGTGAATTAAAGGGACGAACAGGTATTGAGCAGCAGTATGAAGAAACGCTAAGAGGGCAGAAAGGAGTAAAACATATTCAAAAAGACCGTTTTAACAGGGATATTGGGCCGTATAAAGGAGGGAAATTGGACACCCTGCCACAACAAGGAAAAGAGATTCACGTAACCCTGGACAAAACACTCCAAGAATACGGAGAAAAATTAATGCACGGTAAACGAGGAGGCATTGTTGCGATTGAACCCAAATCGGGAGAAATCTTAGCCATGATATCAGGGCCAACTTATGACCCTGCTCTTTTAGTAGGCAGGCAACGATCTAAAAATTACAGCAAACTACATTACGATACTATTTCCAAACCCACTTGGGACCGTTCCATTTTGGCACAACCCTCCCCAGGTTCTCCATTTAAAACCCTTAATGCATTGGTAGGTCTGCAAGAGGGCGTTATAGACACCAACACCAAGTTTAGATGCTACCACGGCTTTTATGTGGGCAATACGCTTAGAGGATGCCATTGCGGTGGTGGAGTTCGGGATTTGAATTCTGGAATCTATCAATCCTGTAACGCCTATTTCGCAGGTGTGTTCCGAAAGATTTTTGATAAATACGAGACTACTGATGAAGGTATGGATGTTTGGGAAAAACATATGAAAAGTTTTGGCCTCGGGGATTTCCTCGGCACCGATCTACCCACCGGAGCACCCGGCAGAATTCCAGATGTAGCCTACTATGACAAGTGGTACGGAAACGGAAGGTGGGCGGCATCCACCATCATCTCCAACGCCATAGGGCAGGGAGAAATTGCTGCCACACCTTTGCAATTGGCCAATATGACGGCAGCTATTGCCAATCGAGGTTACTTTTATACTCCGCATGTAATTAAAAGCATTGATAATAATGGTAAAATTGACCCTAAATACACCGAGCCACGCTATACCACAATTGATAGAAAATATTTTGAGCCTGTAATCGAGGGAATGACCAATGTTTACAACTACGGAACGGCACGATGGGTTAAAATTCCAGATATTGAGATTGCAGGAAAAACAGGTACTGTTGAAAACTATGTTCGGGTGGATGGAGAGCGCATGCAATTAACCGACCATTCCGTTTTTGTTGCCTTTGCCCCTGTTGAAAATCCTCAGATAGCATTGGCCGTATATATTGAAAATGGATATTATGGATCACGTTATGCAGGACATATTGCCTCACTTTTGATAGAAAAATACATCAAAGGAGAAATTACCAGAAAAGATTTGGAAAAGCGCATGCTAGAAAAAACACTGGAACACGAGTACGCAAAACCCTATAGTGGTGAACCTTTCGAAATAAACGAGTATGTCTGGTAGGGGGCCTTGGGGGAGGTTGGATTGGATTACCGTAATCCTCTATGCACTTTTGGTTTTTATTGGTTGGATCAATATTTACTCTACCTCTGTAGGAGAAGCACACACTTCAATTTTTGACTTTTCCACTTTGTACGGGAAACAACTTTTTTTTATAGGTCTTGCGGCATTGGGCATTATCTTCGTACTCTTTGTGGAATCCCTTTTTTTTGAGCGTTTTGCTTCGATTTTCTACATTGTTTCCATTGTTCTGCTGTTGGGACTGTTCGTATTCGGGAAAACTATTGCGGGAGCAACTTCTTGGTACGACCTGGGTTTTTTCAACCTTCAACCTTCAGAGTTGGCCAAAGTGGCTACCTCTTTGGCGCTTGCTAAATTTTTGAGTGACATACAAACCGATATACGTACAGGAAGGCATCAACTTTATGCATTGGCAATAATTCTAATACCTGCATTATTGATTTTGCCGCAGCCCGATCCAGGAAGCTCACTCATCTATTTTTCGCTATTTTTTGTGCTGTTCAGGGAAGGGTTTCCAATTTATTATTTAGGGATACTCATTTTTGCGGTCGTACTATTTGCCACAACTTTAATGTTCGGAACAGTTTGGGTCGCTATTGGGTTGATTATTCTCACCTTATTGATCTACACCTTTAAAAGAGCATCTGTAAAAATCCCGATACTTCCTGTGATCGGGGTCATTGTGGTTTCGACACTTTTTTCCCTATCCGTAAACTTTGTATTCGAAAACGTCTTTGAACAACGCCACAGAGACCGTTTCGCCCTGTGGTTAAGTTTGGAGAAGGATGAGGAAAAGCTTGATGAAATCCGAAAAACGATCGGTTACAATACCTACCAATCTGAAAAAGCCATTGAATCTGGTGGTTTTATTGGAAAAGGGTTTTTGGAGGGCACACGAACAAAGGGGGATTTTGTACCCGAGCAACACACGGATTATATTTTTAGTTCGGTGGGTGAAGAATGGGGATTTTTGGGAACTTCTGCGGTAATCTTATTGTTCTCCCTATTCTTTTTACGACTAATTTATATCGCGGAGCGACAAAAAAGTGACTTTAGCCGAATGTACGGTTACGGAGTTATTTCCATATTGGTGTTCCACTACTTTATAAATATTGGAATGGTAATTGGGCTATTGCCCACAATTGGCGTTCCACTGCCCTTTTTTAGCTACGGAGGTTCTGGTTTAATTTTCTTCACGATGCTGTTGTTCATCTTTCTAAAACTGGACTCCAACCGATTGAAGGACGGTATTTAGAATTTCCAACCCGAGGAAATCACTTGAGACTCAAATTTGGACTGCCATGCTTTAGGTAGATTTTGAAAAAAATTAATTCCTGTTTTTTGTTCTATTTCATCAACAGTCACTAAAAAATTTTCGAGGGGTTCTTGGCTTTCTTGGGCTGGAATTAAAAATGCAAGCACCTGTGCTCCTTCCCCGCTGCCTCTTATCACAATTTTATAAAAAGTACGGGGAACATCTACATCTTCGTCCCCAATTTCAATTAAATTGTTTTCCAAAACACCCCCTGTAACCACCACTAAGTCGCCATATCGTTTGCACCAATAGCGCACCTTTTGCTCCAAGCGATTCCAAATACCTGCATTAAAATATTTGTCCTGTGGACTTATGTTACTTGTGTAAAAAGTTTCATTGTAAGCCTGTTCCGAAAACCGTCGATCACCAGCGGGAAGCAAATGCCCCCTGTCGTATCCTGACCCTCTGTAATTTCGCCAATCAGCAGACTTAGTTATTACTTTTGGGTCTTCAATAAAATATGGACGCTTCCTATCATCATATGTGAGGTGTTCTTTTTTGATGGTATATGCAACCCACTCTGCCTGTTCATGAGCTTCACTATAAGACAGGGTATAGTAGTGATGTTTTACCACCTCTCCTGTTGTGGAACTTGGCAAAAAATCGGATTCAACCAGATCAATTCCGGAATTATCCGAATTGGAATAAGTGGCAGGGGTATAAAAGTTATCGAACAGCCAAAAGCCTACAATACATAGTGCTAGGAGTATGGCATATAGCGTCCTATTTCTCATTCATTCTTAAATTTGGAAAACTTGACCGTCAAAATTGCATAAAAAAAGCCAACCCATTAGAGTTGGCTTTTTTGTAATTCTTGTTTAATCGACTATCCTTTTACGCTAGCCAACTTATTTTCTTCTTGCTTTATATTGTTCTTGTGAAGGTCCTTAAGCACATTCACAGCTTCTTCAATGTAAATATCACGCGCTAGATTCTTGTGCCATCTGTCCCTCTTTTCTCTTAGAACAGAATCTTGAGTGAATAACTCGGTCTCATATTGTAACGAACCAAAAGATAATTTGGAATCATAATCCCTTAAACTCTTGAACTTTTCTGACCGTTTCTTGGCCTCTTGCTCTTTGTTCACATAAGCATCATATTTCAAGGAAATCAAGTTTTCATCTTGTTGTTCTTTCAACCATTTAGCGTTTTCTTCTATAAGCTTAATCTGCTCATTCTTCGCCATACGTTCCTTGCTGTTTTTTACAGCTTCATCCATATCAATGTATCCGTCCCATACTTGGTAATCTGCAGGGGTAATCTTATCCCAGCCTAGAGGGTTTTGCTGATCGCGCTCACCTAAATCAATGTAACTATATCTGTCTGGAACCACGATATCACTCTTAACACCTTCCAATTGGGTAGATCCACCATTGATCCTGTAGAATTTTTGGGTAGTTAGCTTTATAGCTCCTAAATCTCCGTGTTGATTTCCTCGTACAATACCATCCAATGGAATTACATTTTGAACGGTTCCTTTTCCGAAAGTTTGTTTACTTCCAATAATTACCGCTCTTTTATAATCCTGCATGGCAGCAGCCAATATTTCTGATGCTGATGCTGATAGCTCGTTTACCAAAATTACCAACGGACCATCCCACTGTACCCGTTCATCTTTGTCCTCGTGAACCTCCTTGCGTTGTCCAGAGGAACGCACCTGAACAATGGGACCATCTTTAATGAACAATCCTGCCATTTCCACAACAGTCTTTAATGATCCTCCACCATTGTCTCTTAAATCCAGTATAATTCCTTCTGTGCCTGCTTCTTTTAGACGCTCCAATTCTTTGGCGACATCGGTCGCGGCATTTCTTTCGGTATAATCTTCAAAATCCACATAGAATTTAGGAAGATCTATCAATCCATATTTTTGGTTACCGGCTTCAATTGTCGCTGATTTTGCATAGGACTCTTCCAATTCCACAACATCTCTTGTTATTGAAACAGTTTCTATGGTTCCATCCACTTTTCTTACCGTTAATTCAACAACGGTTCCTTTTGGCCCTTTAATTAACTTTATGGCATCATCCAATCGCATACCAACAATATCGATGGGTTCCTCTCCTTCTTGACCCACCTTAAGAATTTCATCTCCAACTTCTAAAGACTGATCTCTCCAAACAGGACCACCGGATATGATTTCCACTATTTTGGCTCCTTCCGGTTTTTTCTGTAATCTGGCACCGATACCTTCAAACTTACCGGACATACCAATGTCAAATTTTTCCTTTTCCTCTGGTGCAAAATAGAATGTGTGTGGGTCAAATTCCTCTACGATAGTATTCAAATATTGTACAAACCAATCTTTTCGTTCCAGGTCATCCACAAAATCAAAGAATTCATCCAAGGTGTTTTTAGTTACTTCTCTTGCTTCTTCCTCGGTAGCCACTTTATCTACTGTGCTTGGAATTTGATTAAAAGTCAAAATTGCATCAGATTCTGTATTCGAAGCTTGATCTGCTTCTGAAATCATGTTATCTACCTTATTATCAAAAACATTCAATGTATTGTACTTCAATTGTTTTCTCCAACGTTCCTTAAGTTCCTTTTTGTTGGAGGCGAAGTCTTGTTCGGAATAATTGATCTCGATGTTTTCATCAACTGTATAATCAAAAGGCTGGGAAAGAACTTCTTTATAAATATCCTTTGCCTCATCCATTCGCACCATCAAACGTTGATAAACACTATTAAAAAAAGTAATATCCGTGTTCCTGATCTCGTCATCGATCATAAACCTGTATTTCTCAAATTCCCGAATATCACTCTCAAGAAAATATCTTTTGGTAGGATCTACAATGTCTATAAAATCGTCAAAAACATTGGAGCTAAAGTTATCGTTGACCTCCTTGGGCTCGTAATGCCCTCTTTCCAAAACATAGGTGATTAAATCGAGTAAAAGTTTATCCTTGTCGTCATTCCCAAAAGATTTATTGGTAAAACTGCAGGAGGCTACTGCAACAAGAATAACCAAAAGTGCCAAAATAAAGTTCTTTTTCATCGTGTGATTTTTCTGGAGCGAAATAATCTGACCTCATACTGTCAAATTTTCATTACGTCATCCGTCGTTTCTAATTGTATGAATTCCCTAAGATACAGAAAAAACCGTGCCAGTCCTGAATGCTGCATTTAATTTTTTGTTAAACGCGTAGAGCTTCATATCCTTATGAAAAACGTATTTTTATGCCATTAATTATCCATCATGGAAAAACCGTTGATACTTGTAACCAATGATGACGGCATTACCGCCCCGGGACTTAGGGCACTGGTGCGCAGCATGAAGCAGCTAGGAGACGTTGTCGTGGTAGCTCCGGACAGCCCTCAGAGCGGCATGGGGCACGCCATTACAGTGGATAGCACTTTGTTTTCCAAAAAGGTGGTCGTGGACCATAAAGAAGGTGCTCCGAGCGAGTATAGTTGCAGCGGCACACCTGCTGATTGCGTAAAGTTGGCACTTCGTGTAATTCTGGATCGTAAGCCAGACATTTGCGTAAGTGGCATTAACCATGGATCCAATTCATCCATAAATGTAATTTACTCGGGAACCATGAGTGCGGCCATTGAGGCGGGCATTGAAGGAATTCCTGCCATTGGTTTTTCATTGTGCGACTATTCTTGGGATGCCAATTTTGAACCCTCACTCGGATTCATCAAAAAGATTGTTTCAGAAGCATTGACAAACGGAATTCCGAAGGGAACCGTATTAAACGTCAATATTCCGAAAATGGAGGAGGAACCCAAAGGCGTGAAAATATGCAGGCAAGCTCGCGGTAATTGGAAAGAAGAATTTGATAAAAGAACAAGTCCCTCTGGAAAGGATTATTATTGGTTAACGGGAGAATTTGAACTTTTGGACAAAGGTGAAGATACCGACGAATGGGCCTTGGAGCAGGGCTATATTTCTGTGGTACCAACACAATTCGACCTTACGGCACACCACGCCATTCAACAAATAAACAACTGGAACTTAAATGAACAATAAGAAAGAAATCATCATAGGGTTTATAGTGGGAATCATTGCAAATACTTTGGGAACCTTGCTTTACATGCTGCTATTTTCCGACTTGAGCATTGTGGAAACTTTTAATGCTGCAGTTGAACAAGGGCATATTGGCAGTTTATTGGCCTTGGGAGCCATTTTAAATTTGATGGCTTTTTTTGGTTTTTTGCGCATTAAAAGAGATCAACGTGCCAAAGGGGTTATGCTGGCAACTTTGGTGACCGCTTTGGTTATATTATTGTACAAAGTAATGGCTTAGTCCAAAAGTCTATGAAATACTACATTATAGCTGGTGAAGCATCAGGGGACCTACACGGTTCCAATTTGATAAAAGCTCTTAAAAAAGAGGATGCCTCGGCAGAAATTCGCTGTTGGGGAGGTGATTTGATGCAGGAAGCTGGAGGGGATTTGGCCAAGCATTACAAAGACATGGCCTTTATGGGATTTTTGGAAGTGCTCATGAACATTCCCACCATCTTCAAAAATATTTCGTTTTGCAAGAAGGACATTCAACGGTTTAATCCAGATGTCATCATTTTCATTGATTTTTCAGGTTTTAATCTCAGGATTGCCAAATGGGCCAAAGGAAACGGTTTTAAAACCAACTACTATATTTCTCCCCAAATTTGGGCTTCAAGGGAAGGTAGAATCAAAAAAATAAAACGGGATATTGACAACATGTATGTAATCCTTCCCTTTGAAAAGGATTTTTACGAGAAGAAACATGGTTATCCGGTACAATTTGTAGGTCACCCCTTAATTGATGCCATAGAAAACACCCCCCTTCAGGATAATGCAACGTTTAGAAAGGAAAATGGGCTAGACCCTGAAAAACCTATCATTGCCCTACTGCCTGGAAGTAGGAAACAAGAAGTGCAAAAAATGTTGGAGGTGATGCTTTCCGTGAAGAAGGATTTTCCAGATTATCAGTTTGTGATTGCAGGTGCTCCAAGCCTAGCTGATGATTTCTACACCCCGTTCCTCAAAAGCGACAAAGTGGAATATGTTTCCAACAAAACCTACACGCTTTTAAAGCATTCTCACGCCGCTTTGGTCACCAGTGGAACGGCAACTTTGGAAACCGCTCTTTTTGGCATCCCTCAAGTGGTGTGCTACAAAGGGAATTGGATTTCCTATCAAATCGCGAAGAGAATCATCACTTTGGATTACATTTCTTTGGTGAACTTAATCATGAAAAGAGAGGTTGTTAAAGAGTTGATTCAAAATGATTTATCAACAAAAAATCTTAAGAAAGAACTTTCCAAAATCGTAGATGGGCCTGAACGGGGACGCATCTTATCCGACTATAAATTGCTCAAAGAAAAATTGGGAGGAAAAGGCGCCAGTCAATTGGCCGCCCAATTAATTGTGAAAAATGCGTAGTTTTATCTTCCAAGAAAGTAAATCTATTCTTGGATGTTACGAAAAACCATAATCTTACTGTTGCTTTTTACCATTGCCGCTTGTGGTCCCGGTAAAAAACGACGTACCTACAGCAAGACCCGAACCGTTACGGTAGAGGGGTCAACAAAAGACACTTCCCCTAAAAGAAAATCTAAAAAAGAGGGGCGTAAAAATGCTAAGGCAAACGAAGTTATCTCCACAGCATTAACTTTTTCCGGAACCCGTTACAAATACGGGGGAACCACAGAAAGAGGTATGGATTGCTCCGGCTTGATCTACGTTTCTTTAAAAGAAAATGACATTATGTTCCCGCGAACTTCTTACCAAATGGCTTTGGAAGGGCAAAAAATTCGGGTAAACAGCGTGGAAAAAGGAGATCTGCTCTTTTTTAAGACCAGTAAAAGGGGAAAGCGCATCAACCACGTTGGATTGGTGGTTGATGTGGATGGAGACGACATCAAATTTATTCACGCCACAACCTCACGCGGCGTGCTGGTATCCTCATTACGGGAAGGATACTGGAACAGCGCTTTTGTAAAGGCCATGCGCATCCTGTAAAGTGCGCCAACTTAATTTTGTGTCCATAAAACTCACCCTGTGTGTTATTTTGGGCATTGTCATCGGCTTTTATTTTAAAATAGCTCCATTTTTGCCCTTAATTACCAAGCTCGTATTGCTACCTGTAGTTTATTTGGTCAGCAAAAAGCAACAAAGAAAAGGGTTCCGTATTTTGAGGTGCTTACTTCGTTCATCACCATTTGTTTGGGTGTTTTTGTGGTGGCTATTTCCATAAACACAAGCATGCCTCACCATTACACTAAACTAGACCTCGATAAAGAAAAAGTGTGGCAGTTAAAAGTAAGGGAGGTACTTAAGCCAAACACTTACTCACATCGGTATGTCACCCAAATCATTGCCGCGGACAATGAGATGGCATCTGGAAATTTGCTTTTCAGCCTTTCGATGGATTCAACTTTGAAGGAATTACAGGTTGATGATGAACTTCTGATCTATGCAAAACCTGAAGGTATTCGGCCTCCATTAAATCCACATCAATTTGATTACCGAAGCTATCTTGAAAAACAGGGAATTCAACACCAAATAAGAACCAATTATACTGCCATTGTAACAAAGGATCGTGCATCAAAAACCTTGTTCGGCATTGCATCCAACTTTAGGGAACACATCATATCAAAATTGGAACAAAATGACTTCGGAACGGAAGAAATGGGGGTTATCCAAGCACTGCTTTTGGGAAAACGCGACGACATTTCCGAGAACACTTTTAACAACTATAAAAATGCTGGTGCTGTTCATATATTGGCCGTATCTGGACTTTATGTGGGCACTATCCTCTTTCTTTTGGAGTTTATGCTATCACCACTGGAACGTTTACCTAAAGGTAAAACCTTAAAGTTGATAACGGTTGTGCTGCTACTTTGGAGTTATGCCTTTGTCGCTGGCCTCTCCCCCTCCATTGTCCGTGCTGTTACCATGTTTTCTTTTGTGGCCAACACCCTATATCTCAATCGTCCGACAAATTCGTTCAACATTATTGCATTGTCAATGCTGTTCATTTTGCTGTTAAAGCCATTGTTTTTGTTTCAGGTAGGGTTCCAGATGAGTTATGCTGCGGTTTTTGCTATTGTTGGGATTTAACCCAAGCTGCAAAAACTTTGGTTTCCCAATAATCTTATCATTCGTAAAGTTTGGCAATTGTTATCGGTGGGCGTTGCGGCACAACTGGGCGTTTTACCGATTAGTTTGTTTTATCTTCATCAGTTTCCAGCCCTACTTTTTATTTCCAACCTGCTGGTCATTCCTTTTTTGGGCTTGATTTTAGGTTCCGGAATTTTAGTCATCATTTTGGCCTTAAGTGACTTCTTGCCACAATTTGTGGTCGACAGTTTTAATTGGGTCATTAAAATGATGAATTCCGTTATTTGCTGGGTAGCTCAGCAAGAAAGTTTCATTATTAAAAATATTCCTTTTGATTCGGTTCAGCTGCTATTGGGGTACTTCATTATTATTGCATTAGTGGTTTTCCTATTCAAACCCAAATGGAAAATAGTTTTGCTGATATTTGGGGGAGTTATCATTTTTCAAAGCTGGATTATCAGGAATCAAGTTCAAGTACATCAAAAAGAAACTGTCATCTTAGCACACCGTTCCATGAATACGGTTTTGCTATATCAAACTGGAAGTTCACTCTCCATAATTACTTCGGATAGTTCCAATACTGAAAGTATTGCAATCAATTATTCAGTTGCCGAAAGGGTTCAAAAGATGGACACATCAATATTAAAGAATAGTTACCTCATTGGGGATAAGAGATTATTTATTGTAGACAGCTTGGCCATTCTTCCTTTGGAAGAGTATCCAGATTATATATTGCTCACTCAATCTCCAAAACTCAATCTAGAACGGTTGTTGGATTCCATTAAACCCAAAAAGATATTTGCTGACGGAAGTAATTATTCTAGTTTAATCCGAAAATGGAAAGTGACCTGTACTCAAAAAGAAATCCCTTTCCACTACACCGGTGAAAAGGGATTTTATGTTTTTGGTTTTTGAAACGTTTCTAGTGGACCTTGCCCATCAACCTTTTAATCAACGGTGAAGCCAAAATTACCAAAACTCCAGCTCCTAAAGCATATTGGGCTATGAGCATAAAACCATCTGTATAAACAGTAAGGGTGTTAAAACCACTTATATCGGTATCTGTACTTTCGATGGCCAATTGTTTACCGATAAATCCAACAACCTGAAATGCAAATGCAGAGGAAAGAAACCATACACCCATCATAAAGGCAACAATGCGCTTAGGTGATAAATCGGTAATTTTTGACAATCCTACGGGAGACATGAACAATTCCCCTACCGACAACAAGAAATACATCAACAATAAATAAGCAAAGGGAACAAAACCATTTTCATTTGCGCTTGCTCCACTTACGGCCAAGGCATAAAAGCTGATTCCCGCAAACAAAAGCCCCATTCCAAACTTGTAAGGGGTTCTTGGGTTGAGTTTCTTTTTGGACAGCCATTGCCACATTAAAGAAATAGGAATGGCTAAAATAATAATCCACATGGAGTTCAATGAGTTGGTCTGGGAAGCGGACATGATGCCATCCAAATCAACGTTTCGAGCTGCAAATAATGTGATGACACTACCTGAAAGTTCATGAAAGCCCCAAAAAATGGTCATAAAAAAGGTAATCAGTACAGCTACGAACAATTTTTTACGTTCATCGACAGTAGCTTTATACATGATGTAACCCAAATAAACCAATATGGATAATCCTATCAATTTAAAAATTACGTTAACGATATTCTGGTCGTCAAAGAAAGTTCCTTCTGCTCCCAATGCTTTATAAGCCGACAATAAATAGGCAATCACTGGAACTGATGCAAATGCCAATACGGGCACAAGTACTCCTTGTTTTAGGCCGAATACCTTTTTATCAATATTTCCATTTTCCGGCGGTAGTCCTTTATCGCCAAAGACTCCTTTTTTAATACCGCTCCAAAAAACAATCAGACCGGTAAGCATTCCTATTCCTGCGAGTCCAAATCCGTAGTGCCAACCATATTTAGCGGCCAAGAAACCACAAAGCAGTGGAGCTACCCAACCACCAATGTTTATTCCCATATAAAAAATGGTAAATCCAGAATCCTTCCTGGGGTCTCCATCCTTATATAGAGATCCAACGAATGTTGAAATGTTTGGCTTGAAGAAACCGTTTCCAGCTATAATCAGTGAAAGTGCCAAGAAAAAGGTGATATTATTTTCAATGGCAAGGACAAAATGTCCTAACGACATCAGGATTCCTCCCAAAAAAATAGATTTCCGCATTCCCAGGATACTGTCCGAAATACGTCCACCTATTACGGTTGAAGCGTAAACCAAAGAACCATAAGAGGAATATACCGCCGCAGTGGCATAATCCCGTTCCATTAAGGCCTCGAAAATAACTTCCACCATATAAAGTGTAAGTAGGGCTCGCATTCCATAAAAACTGAAACGCTCCCATAACTCTGCAAAAAAGAGGTAAAACAATCCTCTCGGATGCCCAAATAACTGCTTTTCGCTTTCTTGTGTGGATACTTCTGACATATCGGATCTGTATTGGTTTAAATTCTAAAGATTTTCTTTAACGAAATTGGTCATTTTGGTATACAGGTGCAAACGTGTATTGCCACCATAAATACCATGGTTTTTATCTGGGTAAATGGCCCAATCGAATGGTTTATTGGCCTGCACCAGCGCCTCGATCATTCGCATGGTGTTCTGTACGTGTACATTGTCGTCTCCTGAACCGTGCACCAATAAATATTTTCCCTTTAATAGTTCTGGGTAGTTGAACGGTGAGTTATCATCATAACCTGTTGGGTTCTCTTGTGGGGTCTGCATATAACGCTCTGTGTAAATGGTGTCATAAAAACGCCATGAGGTCACTGGAGCTACGGCAATGGCCATTTCAAAAGTATCATTGCCCTTTAGCAAGCAGTTGGTGGACATAAAGCCACCATAACTCCACCCCCAAATTCCAGTTCTGTTTTCATCAATATAAGAGCGTTCGCTCAATTTTTTGGCTGCAGCAATCTGGTCTTCCACTTCGTATTTGCCCAATTCCTTTTGGGTAACTTTTTTAAAATCACGCCCTTTTAAACCGGTTCCCCTACCATCTACACAGGCAACAATATAGCCTTGCGATGCCAAATGCTGATGCCAATAATCGTTGCTCCCCATCCATCTGTTGGCCACTTGTTGTGAGCCAGGCCCGCTGTACTGGAACATGAACAATGGATATTTTTTGTTGGGATCAAAATCGGCTGGCTTGATCATATACATATTGAGGTCGTACCCATTTACATTGATGGTCGAGAACTCTTTGGGAGCTACCTCGTACCCATCCAATTTGTTCAGCAAAGCTGAGTTATCCTTGATTTCCTTCACCAATTTACCATCGGAAGCTTTATGCAAAGTAAATTTATACGGGGTAGTCGTACTTGAATATGTGTTAATATAGTAGGTAAAATCACTACTGAAAGCAGCAGCATTTGTTCCCTCTTCCGTGGATAGCGCCTTCTTGCGTTTTCCTTTGGTAGAAATACTGTAAATCCCTCTGTTGATGGAGCCGTTCTCCACGGACTGATAAAAAATACGGTTGTTTTTGTCATCATAGCCGTAGTAACGGGTCACTTCCCAAGGACCTTCGGTAATTTGATTTTTTAGCTTGCCATCTCTTCCATAAAGGTAAAGGTGGTTAAAGCCGTCTGCTTCGCTTGTCCAGATAAAACTATCATCATCCAGAAAAGTAAGGTCATCATCAACATCTACATAGGCTTCGTCGGTTTCTTTCAACAAAACAGATACTGAATTATCTTCAGCATTTACCGCATATAACTTCAAATCGTTTTGATGCCTGTTCAATGTTTGAACACTCAAATCACTTGGATTGTGCATCCATTTGATTCTTGGAATATAGTAGGGATCATCCAAATCTACATCGGAAATAGTTCCAGAAGTCACATCATACATATGCAAGGTGACAACGGAATTCTTCTCCCCTGCTTTGGGATACTTAAATTCATATTGATACGGATATAAGTCCTTGCCATAAAAGTCCATCGAAAAATGTGGGACTTCGGTTTCATCAAATCTTAGAAATGCGATTTTGGTTCCATCGCTGTTCCATTCAAACGCTCGGACAAAAGCAAATTCCTCTTCGTATACCCAATCCGTTACTCCATTAATGATGGTGCCTTTGCTACCGTCCGTAGTTACCTGCTTGGTGGTCTTGGTGGTCAAATCCAAAACATAAAGATTGTTATTAAGTACATAGGCTACTTTGCTTCCATCAGGAGAAAGTGTTGGTTCTTGAATTTTGGTCTCTGATATTTTTACCAAATCTTTGGAAGCGATATCGTACACATAGTAGATACCAAGACGGGAACGTCTAAAAATGGGCTCTACTTCTGTTGCCAAAAGCACCTGGGATTCATCATCACTAAAAGAATAGGATGAAAAATATGGAATGGCATCAGATGAAGCTACAATGGTTTCCTCTTTTTGCAAGGTTTCATAATCGTACTTGTCCAAACTACTGGAACGTGGGGAACGTGTTGTATTTAAAATGGTGTATTGTGTACCGTTGTTCATGGACCGGAGAACGTCCATATATTCTGTCCTAAATTCTCCTCCCCAAATCTCTTCAAGGGTTATTTTTTTCTTTTGTGCTGTGGAAAAAGTAAAAACTCCCAAAAGGAATAGGAATAGAAAAGACTGTTTGTTCATGTAGTAAAAAATTGATTAAAAACTTCCAAGTTTACTAATATTTATCGGAAAAATAAATTTTGATGTTGCGTTTGCAACAAATTTTAACCTTTGGGGAACCGTTAGTCTTTCAAAATAACCACGCCATTCGTCTAAATGGTCATTATCCGTATATTTGAAAGCTTTAACCCAGCTTTATGAAGACTCCCGTTCAAGGATTTTCCAAACTATCCAAAACCCAAAAAATTGATTGGATAGCCACCAATTGTACCAAAGACCCTGAAAACACCAAACAGCTTTTAGCGCAATATTGGAATACCGACCCCAGAGTGCAACAATTGCATGACGAGTTTATAGAAAATACCATATCCAATTACTACCTGCCCTTTGCCATTGCACCCAATTTTTTAATCAACGGGGATTATTTGGCCATTCCCATGACCATAGAGGAAAGTTCCGTAGTTGCTGCGGCTAGTAAAGCTGCCAAATTTTGGTTGGAGCGTGGTGGATTTAAAGCTGAGATTATTGGAACGGAAAAAGTGGGCCAGGTACACTTTATATATAAAGGCAATAACAAAAAGCTATCCAATTTTTTCACCTCGTCAAAACCAGAGTTGCTTAAAAGTGTTGCTTCCATAACCCAGAGCATGGAAAAACGCGGAGGGGGTATCAACGATATTGAATTGAGGAATTTGAGCGATAGAATTGAAGGGTACTACCAGCTCCATTGCACTTTTGAAACTTTAGATGCCATGGGCGCCAATTTCATCAACTCCTGTTTAGAGCAATTCGCCAAGACTTTAAAGGAGCAAGCACTTTCTTTTGATGCATTTACGGATGAGGAGAAAAACATTGAGGTAGTGATGAGCATTTTATCCAACTACGTTCCCAACTGTTTGGTAAAAGCGGAAGTCAGTTGTCCCGTTTCAGACTTGGGCAATGCGGATATGCCTTCCACAGCATTTGCTGAAAAGTTTGTACAGGCCGTAAACATTGCGAAGGTTGAACCCTACCGAGCCGTTACCCACAACAAGGGCATTATGAACGGTATTGATGCCGTGGTCCTTGCCACAGGAAATGATTTTAGGGCAGTTGAGGCTGGTGTACATGCATATGCGGCGAAAGAAGGGCAATATTCAAGCTTGACGCATGCCAAAATCGAAAATGGCATATTCAAATTTTGGATTGAGGTTCCTCTGGCCTTAGGAACTGTGGGCGGTTTGACCTCTCTTCACCCTTTAGTGAAGCTTGCTTTGGAAATACTTCAAAATCCAACAGCAAAAGAATTGATGCAGATTGTTGCCGTTGCTGGATTGGCTCAGAATTTTGCAGCTGTTCGAAGTCTGGTCACCACAGGCATTCAAAAAGGTCACATGAAGATGCACTTGCTCAACATGCTCAACCAAATGGGAGCTACAGAAACCGAAAAACAGCAGCTAGTTATCTATTTTAAGGACCAAACAGTAACCAATGCCTCGGTAAAAGAAGCACTGGAAAAGATTAAATCAGAATAATGGAAAAGGAGTTTTATAGTAATGGCAAGTTATTACTTTCAGGCGAGTATGCTATTTTGGATGGCGCATTAGGTCTTGCTATCCCCACAAGCTATGGGCAATCACTCCATATAACTCCAACAACATCTGGTTTTTTGGAATGGACAAGCTTGGATGAAAACAAGAACATTTGGTTCTCCGCAAAGTTTGACCTAGCCAACTTAAATGTGGTTTCCGCTTCGGACGAAACAATAGCCAAAACCTTGGTTACATTGCTTTTGGAAGCCAATACCCAAAATCCATTATTATTGACCGATAGTAATGGCTTCCAGATAGAAACACACCTAACTTTTCCAAAATCCTGGGGATTGGGAACATCTTCCACACTCATTAACAACTTGGCGCAATGGGCTCGGGTCGATGCCTATCAACTCTTATGGAACGCTTTTGGTGGAAGTGGTTACGATATAGCCTGCGCACAACACAATTCCCCGATTACTTACCAACTACAAAATGGTAAACCGAAAGTTGAAGAAATTAGTTTTGCACCCAATTTTAAGGACTCACTCTTTTTTGTGCATCTCAACCAGAAGCAAAGCAGTAAAGAAGCAATTGCCAATTATAGAAAGCAACAATTTGATAAGTCCAAACTAATGAAGCATGTTTCCAGTATTACCCAAAAAATGATAGATGTACCAACTTTGTCAGGTTTTGAAGCTTTGATGGAAGAACATGAAGCTTTGCTCTCGGAGGTATTGCATTCAGAACCCATTAAGAAACAACTTTTTCCAGACTATTTTGGGACGGTGAAAAGTCTTGGTGCTTGGGGAGGTGATTTTGTATTGGCCACAGGTGATGATAAAACCATTTCTTATTTTAAATCGAAGGGGTACAATACTGTGATTCCGTATTCAAAAATGGCACTTTAATTACTGAAAACTAGATTTTTTCACTAAAAACATCTCATTCGTAAACTCAAACGGGGCATTCGTCAGATCGTGTATGCTCTGCAAAGGCATTTGCATTAGGTTTGGGTCTATTTACATCAATGAAAAAATAAGATGCCCCCAATCTGTAAAAACATAGTTAGTAAATCCTTAGTCATAGTTCTTCTTATATCTGTTTCTTCTTCATTTTGTCAAGAGGATGTTGAGTCAACCTTAAGGTTGGACAATTTCTTGAATCAAAGCTGTACAACCACCATTAAAGAAATCACATCAGAATCGGTAAAAAATATTTTGAAGCATAAGGTCTACTACATCACTCAAGAAACGAAAAACATATATGGTGAAAAAGAAAAGCAAGTCAATGAATTCATAGTAATTGACAATGGAGACCAAGTAAAACGGTTTGAGCATATCAAGACGAATACCGAACTTCCAGAATTAACCAGTTATATCCGTGATAACTTTCTTTTGAACCAAGAATCCGCACCTCATTTTCAATCGCTATTGGATGATATCTACCCTATTGCAGAATGGAAACCGGACAAAAGGGAATTCTTTTTAAAAATGGCAAATGGTACTTTTTACGAGATGCTTATTTCCGGTCTAAACAAGGTTTTGAAATCACCGTCGACTCAAAAGGAAAAGTCATTGATATTTGCTACAAGATGAAATGGAACGAGCCTGAAAGCAAATAACAAGAACTTGATCCAACAAAAAAGCCTCCCAATTGGGAGGCTTTTTTTTGTCTCATATTGCTAAATCCTAGTAAAATGTAGCTCTTTTATCTTCTATCTCAGCCTTTTCTTTTAAGGCATTGTAAACCGCCCCGTTTACCCTTGCAGCTGTACTACCCTGCAAATTTTGTGCATAGGTACTATAGTTTTCTATATCTGGGGCTTCTGTTTTGTTGGTGACCTTGATCATGAAAACTCCAGAGTTTCCTTCAATCAAATTGGACGTCTGGTCCTTGTCCATGGCAAAGGCACTACCTACAACCAAAGGTTCCCTGCCAGCTCCAGGTAAGGTTGGCGATGATAATGTAACCGCAGAGGCAGTATTTTGGCTTACGTTGTTATCTGATGCGATAGCATCCATTGCTTTGCCTTGGTTTGCCGCTATGATCTGGGCCGCCTTGCGTTCTTTTCTGATAGCTGGCAATGCGGTTGCCGAGGCATCTTCGGGAGCCATAAGTCCTTTGTTATACTTCTTGGTCAACTGAACCACAGCATAACCGTTGTTTACGTTAAAACGTTGAATATCACCAACACTAGTGTCATCGTTAAACGCCCATTGCACAATACTGCGCTGAGAACCAAGACCAGGAAGATTCTCCTCCATTTCTTTGATTTTGTTAACGGGCCTTACCGTATAGTTGCTTTCTTTGGCAATATCACCAAAGTTTTCTGGTTCTGCATCCATCACAGCCATTTCGTATTTAGTAGCATCGGTAAACAATGTATTGATGGTTTCTTCGGATGGCTCTATTTCCCTAGCCAAAGTAGCTACTTGAATTACGTCTTGCTTATCGTCTACTTTGATTACGTGGTATCCGAATTGTGTCTCCACCAAGCCAACTGTTCCTGTAGGGTTTCCAAAGCAGAAATCGTTGAACTCATCGGCCATAACACCTTCTTGAAAATACCCAAGGTCCCCTCCACGTGGCGCAGAAGGTCCATCTGAATTTTCTCTTGCCAAGGTTGTAAAGACAGCACCTTCCTTTCTGGCTTCGACCAAAAGTCTTTTTGCTTCGGCCTCGGCCTCTTCTTTGGTTCTTGTAATGGATGGATTGGCACGTTCGGCTCCTTCCCATGTAATAAGGATATGACTGGCTTTTGCAGTCCCATTAGGTTTTTTGTCGATAACCTTTGAAACTTTGTAAAAATCACCATCCTCATATGGACCATAAATTTCTCCAAGATCCATAGCCATTAAGGTATCGGCAACTGCAGATGGAAGGTCTCTCTTTGCTTTATAAATCGTATCAAATTTAGAATCTGAATATCTATCAAGAAATGCAGCCATATTGTTGGTGTTTCTAAAACCAAGAATAGTATCGTTGGCATCCTTTGCTTCCGAATATTCTACAGAATCATCCAACAGGGCTGTAATTTCGGATTTTACATTGTTTTCGTCTTCCGCAGATGGCTTTTCTTCAAAATACACAAAGCGAATATCACGAGCCTTTTCTTGCTGAAACATTGCCTTATGGTCGTTTATATATGATTGAATATCACTTTTAGATACCTGAATGGTACTGTCAGGAATGGAAGTATAGGGAATACGTACAAATTGAAGGTCGACTTTATCGTTGGACATATCGTAATCCAATTCACCTTCGGTAAGGGTAGCAGTTACCCCTCCTTTTACCAAGTTAAAGTACATTTGCTCCTTAGCAGCTTGGATGATGGATGCTTCATCTTGCAACCAAGCGTCGTAGCGCAAAGGATCGTTTGCTCTCCAATCGGCGATGGCACTCTTAAAAACTTCCGCGTTGAACACTCCGTTCTCATCTTGGAAGTCCGGAATTTGAGCATAGCCCGATGTCCTTACAAAATTAACAATCTGGTCGCTCTCCACATCTATTCCCAAATCTTCAAACTGTTGGTTTAATATGGTGGTCCTAACTTCTTGATCGTATACCATGTTCACCAACTGGGTTGATGTAACCGTAGGTCCGTACCTTCTGGAAGCGGTTTCCACTTGGGCCCTAAAATCGTCAATGGAAATATTTTCTCCATTTACCTCTGCAACAGAGGAGCCTACTTTTCCACCAGAAAAATTGTTGCTGCTGAATACTCCTGATATTACGAATGCGAACAACGCCAAACCAATAATTAGAATAAGAACTGTAGTTCGTTTTCTAATATTCTCTAATATTGCCATTTTACTGCTTGTTTACTATGAATTCAGTGGGCGAAAATACCACTTTCTTTTCAAATAGGAAAGCTAAAAAAGGTGCGGAAATTATTAATCTTCAGGATGAATGCTCACACTTACCAAATCTATTTTGGTGTTCGACACTTCCAAAATTTTAAAGGTAAAATTATCAACGGTCACCTCTGAATCTTGTTCGGGTATTTCACCTGTCTGGTTTACGATCAATCCCCCCAAGGTTTCATACTCTTCTCCTTCCGGAAGCTCTAGTTTATAATTTTCGTTTATATAATCCACTTCCATACGAGCCGAAAATTTATACTCGTTCTCGCTTATTTGTTCTTCATATAAATCTGTGGAATCGTGTTCATCCTCAATCTCCCCGAAAAGCTCCTCTATAATGTCCTCTACGGTTAAAATACCGGATGTACCCCCATATTCGTCCAAAACCACCGCCATACTTTTACGCTTTTTGGTAAGTACGTTCAAGATATCTTGGATTAACATCGTCTCTGGCACAAACTCTACTGGTAATAGTATGCTTTTTATGGTCTTGGGCTTTTTAAATAGCTCGTACGAGTGAACGTACCCAATAATCTCATCGATACTTTCCTTGAAAATCAAAATTTTGGAATAACCTGTTTCCGTGAAGAGTTTGGTCAAATTTTTTGGGGTCTCGCTCAATTCCACTGCGGTAATCTCGGTGCGGGGCACCATTACTTCCCTTGCTTTAACCGTGGAAAATTCAAGTGCATTTTGAAATATCTGAATCTCGGAATCCACATCATCCTCTTCCTCTACAGTTTCCATTTGTTCTGTAATATAGTCTCCGAGTTCGAGTTTTGTAAAGGAGAGTTGGACCTCATCCCCTTCGGTCTTGAAAAATACCTTTAGGATAAAATCGGATACTTTGATTACAAACCACGATATGGCAGAAAACAGGAGATAGAAAAAATAGGCGGGTACCGCAAATATTTTTAATAGGGCATTGGCATAAATCTGAAAGAACACCTTGGGCAAAAATTCCGCCGTTAGCAATATCACCAATGTTGAGATGACGGTTTGGGAAAGTAAACTAAAATCGGTCAACAAAACATTTAAAAATTGATAATCTGTGGGAAGGAGACCTTGGAACCACTCCATTAGCATATCCCCCATAAAGAGACCGTAGATTACCAAGGCAATGTTATTGCCAATTAACATGGTGGCAATAAACTTTGAGGGTTTATCGGTAAGCCACGTAAGTACTTTGGCCAAAAAGCCTTCTTGCTTTTTCTCTATTTCAATATGAATTCTGTTCGCTGAAACGAAAGCAATTTCCATTCCTGAAAAAAATGCTGAAAACAGCAAGGAAAGAACTATGATGATAAGGGAGGAATCCAATGCTATTGTTGATTATCCTTTTTTCGCTGTTCAAAACGTTTCCGATATCTTCTCCTAAAAACAAACATGGCAATAGATACTACTGCAAAGAAGATAAATATGTAGGTGTCTTTTGGATTTATGCTCCAAAGTGTAGCAATCTTGTATATGGAAATGACCGCTACGGCCAGGTAAAGGTATTCCGTGTATCTTAAAATCTTGATCATCCTATTCTTCTTCTTTTATCGTCATCAATCCGTAGGTCTTATGGGCCTTGAAAAAAGTGAAATCCTTATTAAAATCCATTCCTTCGCCATCCATTACGGTTGCATCTTCTGGATTTGTATAGGTAAAAGTGGCTTCGGTAAAAATCCAATTGTTTTTTCTATCGAAGTATAATTGGTCCGTTTCCAGTTTTTTACCGTCATGGGTTTCAATGACTACATTTCCCTGCAAATCTATCAAATTGGTTTGTGAATATACAATACCATAATCTGCTACTATTACACTTTTTTGGTTTTTTTCATCAAAAAATTCAACCTGAAGTCCTTTTGGAAAGGTACGGAATTTAAACCTTTGATTATCAAAATCTTCGGATAACGGACTGGTAAGAACAGCTATCACTCTTGAATTTGCGGAGTCTTGTGTGCCCATAGCCTCAATGGTCTCCGTGTAGGTCAAGGTGAAATTTTGGGCCACACCTTGCGGAAACAAAGGTTTTACAGCTTCTTCGCCTACTCTTTCGTAATCGTCACCACAGGATATAAAAAGGATTGCCACGGTAAAAACCGTGGCAAAGCTCTTTAAAATATTTTCTGATGTTTGTTTCACACTACAGGTTCGGTACTTTAACACTACCTCCTACCCAGCAGCTGAATGAAATGGTTTGACCAGCTTTTCCTGAGCTGAAAATCATTTCTTTGGATGGGGCCTTTGCAGAATAACTAGCTGCAGTTTGGCTCGCACGACCACTTAAAGCAGGGTCTACTCTTCCAGCTTTTCTTGCCATATCGGCAGCTTTCCAATAAATAGCTCTTTTTTCGAACGGAGTGCTACCGCAAGCATTTGCGCTTGTTGCGTAAAGGTTAGCAATCAACAAATATGCTTTACCGTTTGCAGGGTTGGCATCAATGGCCTTAAGCGCGTAGCTTCTTGCCTGTGATTTGCTGCTTCTTCTAACTGTAGTGGCAATTTTATAAAGGATATCGGATTTCTTGTAAGAATCTGTTTCCAATTCTACAGCTTTGTTAAAGTCAGCAAGGGCACCGTTCATGTCTCCTGATTTTTGTTTAAGCACACCACCGTACATGTATGCATCGGCAGAAGGATCCAAAGCCAACTGGGCTTCGAACAATTTTCTGAACATTGGGTCGTCCGTACATTCTTTGGAGAACATTCTTCCAACAGCACGCTTTACCCATTTTACATCACTTTTCTTTTCCTCAAAACTTTTTTCGTACAATGGAATAAGGTTATCACAATCTGCAAGTGCACCCAATTTGGAATCTACACTGCTTGCTACTTTACCAAAAGACTCGGAGTTTACCGTAGCCACTCTTAGAGCTCTTTTTTCTTTGGAGGTTAAAGTACCTAGAGAATCTTTAGGAAGAAGTTTTGTTACAATATCAGTCAACTTTTTGTTCTCCAATTCAATTTTACCGGTAACATCATCGTATGTATTAAATACATCTTGAAGATCTTTTTTACCAGCACCGTGCAAATCTACCAAACTAGAGAAATACAGGTACAAAGCTCTTGGGTTTTTAAAGTTGGCTTCATCCTCTTGAAAACCTTTGTCCAACATATTGAACAACTCCTCATCGGAAGCCATCTTATTCTCGTACATCAACAATGCTTTATCTATAGCTACATCCGCTGAATGATATTTTGTAGGGAAATATTTTATGCTGTTATCGTACAAATCCAATAAATCTTGGATATACCCATCTTTTTCAGCACCAGTTGAACTTTCAACCTTGGCTTTCAAGATTCTTTCTCCGTAGGAGAAGTTTGCCTTGTTAATATCTGGACAGCTTTCGTAAACCATTTTCCATGGTTCATAAGCTGCATCGTAGTTTTTTACCTTTACGTGTTCTGCATAAATAGACAGATTGGTCATACACTCGGGGTTCTGCGCTTGGGCCATACTTAATCCCGCCAACATCGTGACCATAATCATTGCTAAGTAGTGTCTCTTTTTCATCTTACTAGTTTTAAAGCTGTTAAAGTACAAATTTTCATTAAAAAATCCTCTTGCAGGACCTTCTATGGGTGGTTATTTATCAAATTTTCAAAAAAAGGGCCTATCAATTTATTTTTCTCTTTCTAAACCATCTATCGTTTAACGATAAGCCTATATTAACTTTAAAATAACTTTCCTCTATAAGGTTTGCATCAGTTGTTCCACGTCTTCCCAGTTCAAAACCTAAGTTAAGATTAGAGAAGTTCGTTCCTAATGGTAATCCTAATCCAAAAGTTATGCCAAAATTGTTTATCTCTTTGTTATTCACGGCCAAACCACTAATATCGTACCTTAGTCCAGCACGATATGTGATTCTGTTAAAGTATCCCGAAAGCGAGCGGTAATCGGGAACCCAATATCCTCCAAAAGCATATGTGCTTGCATCATTGTAAGTTACATTCTCCAATGTAAGGAATGCATTTTCGAAATCACTTGCTGCCTGAAAACTATACTCTGCTCCTAAAAACCATTTTTTATCTTCTCCAAACCCGAGGCCCACAGTTGTTCTGGTAGGCACTTTTATTTCTGTGTTTCGAAGATTGGAAGCATCCAAATTCACATCTACAACTTCTACGTTGTTTCCGTTCAACAAAGAAAAAGAGCCGATGGTCTGGGAGTTTTTTGATATCAAATTCCCTTGTGTATCCACTATCAAGGAACTATACAAGGTATATTTATCCTTTATTGTGGGATTATAATTTAGGGCATATTTAAAATCGTACCCGTTAATTTGGGATTCACGATTGTCCAATGTTCCGAACTGAACATCCTCCACACTTTGGATTCTTTGATATTCCAAGGTTCCAAAGTTGAAGTTGGCGGTAATCCCCAAACTCAAATTCTTTAAAGGTTCAAACCCAATGGAGGCGTAAAGTCGGTTTAATCCTCCCTCACCCGAATACACATTGGTCACTTCTGCCCCCTGATCATTTACCGATGTGGAATTTAAATTATACCCAACCGAAGAATATGGCATTATTCCAAACCCCATTCCCATATTTTGCGCCAAGGGAAAACCAATCGACAAGTAGTCCAAGTTGGTTATCGATATATTTTGTTCTTCGGTCCAATCCTTTAGCCTGTATTGTTTGTGGGATATACCGGCGGTGTATGCGGTAAGCTTTAGCTTGGAATATGCAGCCGGGTTGGTTAGGTTTATATGTATACTATCACCATACATACTAACTCCACCCATCATTTGATTATCTACCGTTCCGTTATCCCTGTTTTCACCTATATCGAAATAGGAGTATGGAGAAATTGTTCCGTTTTGTGCGAACAGGCCATGGGCAGTAACGCAAAAAAAAGCAATCAGGATTTTTTTAATCATTCAGTTTGTGTTGTATTCCAGTAGGCAGTTTAGCCCCTCCAAGAGAAATTTGGAGTTCGCAAATATGGTGTTTTTTAGCCTTTTGTCAAAAAAATGGGAGTCTCCGCCTGTTAAAATAACTGTTAAATCTTGAAAACGAGATTGATATTGACCAATAACCCCATCTACTTCTTGGGTTAAGCCATTGATTACACCACTGTGCATACAGGATTCTGTAGAGTTTCCAATAAAATCCAGAAGTTCATCTGGATCGAGCAAAGGTAGGCCCGCAGTTTGGTTGTGCATGGCATTATACCTCATCCGAATTCCAGGAGAAATGGCCCCTCCAACATATTCCCCGATATTATTCACCAAATCATAGGTAATACATGTACCTGCATCAATCACCAAAGTATTACCTCTTGGATTTTGGTGGTAGGCCGCTGCGGCCAAGGCCAACCTGTCCACACCCAAGGTCCGGGGCGTGGCATAACTATTTTTAAAAGGAACCTTGGATTCACTTGTAAGCACATGCACCTTACAAAAAAGAGCGATTACATCCCTTTCTTTTCTATCCAATTTACCTACTGAAGATAAGATTGCATTATTGATTTGTGGATATTTCTCGAACAACTCCTTTATCTTGGTAAGAAACAATCCAGATTCAAAGCCATGGTCATGGATTATCTTTCCGTTCTCAAAAACAGCATATTTGATCAGCGTATTACCTATGTCGACAACCAGATTCATATTGCAAAGATCGGGAATTGAAAAAAATCAGAACCTTTTTTTCGGGTTTTTGTTTGTATATCCTAATTTTGAAATTATATTTGCACCCGCTTAATAAAGCTTGGTACCTTAGCTCAGTTGGTAGAGCAACGGACTGAAAATCCGTGTGTCCCTGGTTCGATTCCTGGAGGTACCACTTTTAAGTTTCACAGAAGCTCTGTAGGTCAACGACTTACGGAGCTTTTCTTTTTTCAGGGGACGAATGAGGGGACAAATAATTATTTAAACCTCCAAGACTATCAATTAATCACTTCTAAAAGCAAGCTATTTTCGACGTCTATTATATATCTAGTTTATCAAATCCAATAATAAACTAAGTGAAGTCTTTTGGGTTTGAAACATGTTAGTTCTATCCCTGAATACATCTTATTTTAAAACATGAAAAATAATTTCATAACAAAATATAAACTAAAAAGGATTGCAAGTAACTTCTATTCTAAAGGATAAAATACCTTCTCTTAACCTATTCATCAATTGTCGGCACCTCAAATATCATTGGAACATTTGATTTCAGTGCCTTACCAGCTACAATTGCTTGCCTAAACCTCAATTTGGGTAATGATTTCACAATTTCCTGACCAAAATAGTTTGATAAAAAGTCGCTACTAGTTTTGTCAAATTCTTGGAATGATACAATTGTATTGCATTGGGTAAGAATAGTTTTAGAAACATTAGCGGTTCGTTGAGCAATTACTAAAAGGCCCACATTATATTTTCTTCCTTGCAGAGCAATTTGGGCAATGCTGTTAAGCAAAGGCTGGGAAACCTTGTCGGAAACCCCAGAAAAATTCCATTCAGGAATAACAGTATGAGCTTCTTCCAACACTACACAGACCCGTTTACCAAAATTCCCTTCCTTTTTCGCAATGTGAAACAAAAGTCTAAAAAATGTTTTGGTATAGGTCAAAACCCCCGAAGTATTCGCAACATGTGGCAGTTCAAAAATTGAGAGTTTGTCATCTCCTTTTAAAAACTGCTCTACTTGTTCGTAAATCTTCTCAGAAACTTCTTTTTTCTTTGCTCTTGAGTTATCATTGTCTTTATTGTAATTGTCTGCGATTTCCTGCTCTATATAATCTATATCCTTGAAAAGCTGTTCACTTACTTCATCGTCAATTGTTTTCACAGGGTTCATGTCATCAAATTTCCCCAAATATTCTCCTGTAAAGTCGATACAAACTATTTTTGTATCATCATCTTTTAAATACTGCCTTATAATATTTCTTGAAAAAACTGATTTACCAGTACCAGTTACTCCTACCACCGCCATATGATGAGAAATAGCTAAATCCTTATTCAGTATAACTGGATAATTTGTATTAGGAATAGAACCAATTTTATATTCATTCTTTGCAATTTCAGGCTCTACAATATCAGATGCAATATATATTGGAGTATTAATCTCTGGAACCCATCCAAATTGCTCAAATTGAAATCTTTCTACATCCCACGTACCTAGTTGTATTGCTTCTCCAAGAATTAATCCTGTTTGATTTTTATTTTCAAGTTGCTCAATTTTTGTTATCCCCTCGATTATTTGGTACAGCACTTTTTGGCCTTGAATAGAGACTTCCAATAGCTGTCCTTCACTAATTTTAATTTTTGAGTTGTATATAAATCTGATTTTGAATATTGTACTGTTCTCAGTTACTATCCCAACAAACCTTTTTAAATAGTCATTTTCAGGGATTGCATCCAATCTGTAAACAACATCTGATTTGTGGTTGTCGAAGATGTTCTTTTGAAATATTTTCTCAATTTCATTATTTGACAAAACCTTTACCCATTGTTGTTGATTTAATAAATAAGTATCAAGAAGCAGTCCCTTTCTTATTTTTTTATCTGTGGAATATTTAAATTCAACAAAGTCAAATATTCTAGTGTTTACAACTCTCTCTGACGAATCATAAAGTCGAACCAAAAAAGTATTTTTGGATTGAACTCCAAATATTTGGCCTAAAGCCAATTTATTTGACTCATCCTTGCCAATAGCGAATAAATCCTCTATTGATTTTGCTATGGATGGAATGTTTAAAATAATGAAAATTGCCCAAAACAATAGCAATCCATTAAACTGATTATTCCCAGTTCCGAATTGCTTATACACGCCCCAAATGAAAAAACTAGAAAAAAGTGTTTCAGGTTTTCCTACCTCCCTGTTAACTCTAGACAAAATACGTATTACCTTAGATTCTAATGCTAGACTTTTCTGCCTGAACCAAAGCAACGCATAACTGCTAGCTACTAAATAAATTATTACAGAAAGAAAAAACCAAAATATAAAGTCTCTTCCACCCTCCTCGATTATTAGCAATGATATACCTGCTGTTATTGAGTTAATAAAGATGTTAGAATCCTTCGAAAAATGGGGTTGGTCAATAAGAGATAGCAAAATTAGCAATAAGAGCCCCGATGTAAACCAAAAATGATTTAGTAGAAAATCAAAATGACCTGTCAAAAAATAACCTAATATTACCAATATAATAAAAGAACAACCTAAGAATGATAATCGATAAATTTTACTCATAATAAATTTTCTTCAGTTAGAATTTAGGTTAATCATCGCTATTTTCTAGGTCTTGATTCCTATCTAAATAATTTGTGATGCTTTCTGGCCATTTAATAGGAAGGTCTTTATAACTATCGGTCAACCTTGAACTAGCGTTTGCAAATAATTCATTTTTAAGTTTAAAATTTTCATGAATAGATATTGCATCCAAACCAATTCCACTCATCATTATTTTTTTTGAGTCCTCTATTGAGCTAAGTGCATTTGATAAATCACTAGATTCGAATGGATTTTCAAGTCGAATCTTTTCTATTAAAGATTGTAAAGGATATATTGAATCTGATATTGAAGCAAAAACTTCCTGATTATTTCTGATTACATCAGCAATTCCACCTGCAAAATTTTGATAATTATCAACAAATGGTCTATAACTCTCATTAATTGTTGCAACAGAATTCATTGAAATTGACTCTCTTTCCTCCATTGGAACTTCAATTTGTTCCAAACTATTAATAGCATCTTCGATTATAGGCAACAAGAAGTCACACAAATCATTTCCAGCTAATAAATCATCCATTTTTAGAGATTTATTATGTGCAATTTTATTTCTTATTTCGTATAATTTTTTCCATTTACTCTCCAACTGTTCAGATTCTACATCCAGTATATCCGAAAAATATCTATCCCAATTATTCCTTGGAATATAGTTTTGAATTTCCTTTTTATCTTCTTCACTTAATTCTCTTGATAACATACTATCCATAACTTCAGGCAAAAGACTTGTATCTTTCAAAGAATAAGATTTAAATAAGAAATGTGATAGTTGAATAAAGTCAACCTCATACAATATTGAATGGTTCTCTTTACCATTTGTATTTTTTACTGTGTCGACAACTACTTGAGGAACAGATTTATCATGCCATCCTATTCCTAAGTTAACCAACATAAACTTGCTGATTAGCTTACGTAAATAGTTTTCTACTTGATAAATTTTAGGGTACAACTCTTTGCTCCATTTAAAACCAACACCATCCCATATAATTTGAATATCATTCCTAATATGAACTCCAACAACATTCCTAACAGCTTTGAGCATACTTCTAAACTTTTCATTGCTTTGTGAAAAGCTAAATGTGACATGAAAAACCGAATGTTCCTGATTTGGAACTTCATCAAAACTTACTTTGTAACCATATTCCGAACCTCTGTATATAATAGTATCATTTTCAACAGAAATATCACTATGTACACTTAAAAGTGAATTAAAAGATTCAATATCCCTACAAATACCATTTTTAGTATTAAATGGAAATAAATATTCTACTTTAATCATAAATCTGCGGTCTAGTTGGTAAAAATCTTGGCAGTAATAATACTCAAAACATCTTTAAGATATTTCTGACGATTAAATTAAGTAAATTTATTTTTTTGTGCTTGCAGAAGTGGTTAATAACCAATTAATCCTTTGATATTCTATGCGATACAACTAAATTTAATCCAAAACAACCTTATTCTTCTCATCCAACCTTTTGTAAAGTGGCAAAGTCTGCCTATTCAAATCAATGCTCTTGACTCTCAAAAAAGTTCTATCCATTGTATCCTTGACCGTGAACTCCCCTCTTACAGCATTTAGCTTTTCAAAATTCCTTAGATAGTCGGGAGTAGTATAAAAGTCCGTGTATAACTGAGAAACCCTTTTGGAGCAGTTCCATGGCTGGCACTTGAACTTACCATAATTCTTGGTAATATATTTGGTCACATAAGACCCCGTAGCCTTTATATTCTTGGTATGGATTTGCTTAACATCAAAAGCACTTGATGGATTGAAATTCTCATCTCTTGGATGCACCCCATTCTTCTTTTGCAGGTCAACCCAGTATTTCCACCACTTGTCTATTTTCCAATACTTGTTTGTGATGATGTGAAAATGAACATTGCCCTTGAACTCATTGTTCTTGGTTTGCCTCTCCGCAACCCAGATATACTGGAAATCATCAAATCGCTTTTTGGCATTGTCTAAAAACTTTCTCAGCAAATCAACCGCCTGCTCATCCTCAACTTTGTTCATAAAAGTAAGCGTAACAAAACTGAAACGTTTATAACATCTGGAAAAGCACGTGATTTTCTTTCGAATTTTCCTTTTTGAACGTTTGGAGAGGTGTCGCAACTTTGGTTCTCCTGTCTTTTTCTTGGCAGGCTTAGACTTTTTCTCTTGGGATTCTTCCTCATCTTCTGGTTTTTTCTTCTTCCGTTGGAGTGATGAACCAGTAAACTCTTCGTCTGGAACTACACCGAACATTCTTGTGGAAAACTCAACACTCGTTCCATAGGTATTCTTAACTATCATGCTACGCTAAAAAAGTCGGAATCGTTGCGCATTTATAAATACCATATAAAGGTTTTTACTAAAGGTGCTTATAGAATGCGCAATGATTTCTAAAGGTTAAAAAAAAGAAAACGCTACTCGCTTATGAATGGCGGGATAAAACTGTCCCTGTTGAACCTACGCATAAATGTGCCCGCCCTGCGGTTATACACGTTCATATACTCCCAATTCGGATGCTTTTTTTTGAGGAATAGCGAGAACCCGTTCAACTTATGCACATAAGTCCATTTTTTGGGCTTAGTATTATCTTCAAAAAATACTATCACGGAATAATCATTCTTCTTTTTTAGCATGACAGCCCTCCTCTCTTATTTGCAGGGTTAATCAAGTTTAAGGCTTGATCAATATCCACCTTCTTATACAAAACCCTATTGCCAATTCTATATGCTCTAATCAAGCCTTCTTTTGTCCAATCGTGTAATGTGGGGAGAGAGATTCTCAGAAATTTGGCAGTTTCTTTTCTAGAGAACATATCAGGATCACTTGCTTTTGGCGGATGAGCAAATTCTTTGATTGCCCTTTTAATTGCTTTATCCAATGCTTCTTCAAAAGCAGTTTCAAAATCAGTTTTCTCAAATGTTCTTAATTCAATTTTTCCCATTTTCATTTTATTTTATCAATTAATAATGGGGCAATGATAAAATGGGAAACACCCTGAAGTGAGTAGAGTAGTAACTACTACTAGTTATATGACTACTAACAGAAAAACTATTTGAAGTTTATTATTGGTAGAATAACAATGAAGAATAAAGATGCAGTCTAACAGACTCAATCCAAAAGACTAGCACTATCTTTCTTTATCTCAAATTTCTTGATTTGGCTTTTAATGTTATCATGAAGTTCCTGAGCTTTAAGAGTGTAAAAGGTATCAATCACTTTTCCGTTATTATCCTTTTTTAGTTTGCGCACATATTCAGTACCAAATATCATTCGACTGAATTTAGGATTCTTATCTGAAAACTCAACCTGATAAAAACCTCCAATTTGAACATTGTCAGAAATATGACCTATTGTACTTCCATTGAACTTCGCACCATTATAAAAGAACTGATAATCGTAATATCTTTTACTATATTGTTTATGTACTCCCCGTGAATTAAATACCTCCCCAACGGATATAGCAGTGTTTTCATCAATTTCTTTGTCTGTGCTTAAAACAATGACCAAGCCTATAATCAAAAAAGGAGCAAATACAATCCAGTCATACTCTGTAATTAGGTTTTTTACTTTCTTATACTTATTAAACAAATTCATAATTTTATAGCTGCTCCAAATCCTTAAGAACAAGTTTTAATTCCTCACCAAACTCCAAACTTTCAAATAAAGACTTTAGTCTATTCATTCCTTTTCCAGTCTTAACTTTTTTGATTGTGTTTCCTGTTTTATGAAAGTTGGATAGATGCTGACGGGTTGCCTCTTCACTCTCATCAATTATCAGGGATAGGATTCGTGCATATTTAGTATTCTCATATTTATTGAATCGTAATCCTAAATAATGAAGAGCAAGAAGTTTCTCCTTATGGGTTAAGGAGAAATCCTTCTTTGATGATTTTTTTGGATTCCCATTAAAGTCAATGCTCTTTAACCAATTATAATAATTGGCAAACTGAACCACCTCTTCCACTGTTGCAACAATGGAATCATCCTCCATCATACCATTGCCCAGAATAGAAGCATATTCACCATAAGTCAAATAATGATGGTAAATGCTGTTGAACAAAACTAAACTACCTCTTTGGCTTAAACTAAAAACAGAATGTTTCTCCTCTTCCCTCCAAGGCTCATCATCATACTCTTGCCAAGGTTCATCCGAACTTACAGTTTTTTCAATTTGTTTAATTTCATTTAGAATCAAGTACTCTTTATTGGGGACTTCGTTAAGTCTTTTTTCAAACTTGGATATGAAGTTGTTTTGAGAATCTTCTTTCATTAATTAAAAAATGGGTGGTTCAATAATTTATCTGCGTTCTGCTCTTGGGATATTTTAATGTACTGCATAAAAGAACGCTCAGTTTTGTGTCCTGTTATCTTCATGATGGAAATACTTGGTACATCTGCCAAATAAAGATTGGTTGCAAAGCTTCTTCGAGCCGTATGGGTAGTTACCAATTCATATTTGGGACAATTGTTCTTTTGAACTTTTCCACCTTTTGTGATAGTCGTTTGTATCATCTGCTTCAATCCAGACACACTTGCCACCTCTTTTAAATACCTATTCATTAACTGATTTGTATAAGCCTTGGGAAGTTCATTATCATATTTTTTGAGAATGAGTTTTACAGTAGGATGAAGCGGAACAGAAACACGCTGTCCTGTTTTCTGTGTTCTAATTTGTAAAATGGATTTTTTATAATCAATATTCTCTGGTTTAATCTGGGTAAAATCTGAAAAACGAAGCCCTGTATAACAACCAACTAAAAATAAATCCCTGACCTTATCCAATCTAGGACTGGCAGAAAAATCAATACTTTCCATCTTTTTAAGCTCTTCAACGGTCAAATAAATATTCTCTGAATCTTCTTTACGTGCTTTAAATTTTCTCTTTTTAAAGTCCATATTTTGATTCAATCCTCTATCCGTAGCCTCATTTAGAAATATCTTAAGGATTTTGACATGCTTACCAACCGTATTTAAAGAGAGGTTACATTTATGGGTTAAATAACTCGTGTATTGATTGTAAAACTCTAGAGTGATGGAGTCAAAGTCCAAAGACTTATTATAAGCTTCCGCATACTCTTTTAAATGTCTTAAAGTTGTCCTGTAAGCTTTAATAGTAGAGTGAGACTTCAAATGTTCACATTCTTGGATATAATCCTCCATGAACTTAAATAAGGTCGTTTTATCGGATTGCAAAACATTGCCATCAACAATTTGAAGAAAGGCTTTTTTCAAAATTGGATTTGTTGGCTGAACCCCATCGTTTAGCAATTTGCGAAAAGCAGTATTAATCCCATTCTGCAAAACATCTAGTCTTGCATTAAATTCTGGATATTGAGGAAACTTCCTTGTTTCCTTTGCTCGATGATTCTTCTTGTTCCAAAATTTAGGGTCTATTTTTTCTCCTGTGGAATACTTGAATCTTTTGTACTGATAGTCATAAACCAAGTACACCAAAGTCTCTGATTTGGCATTTGGTTCTTTTAGAATAAATCTTGCATTTGGCATGTCCCAAATATAAACAAGAAAAATCCCCTAGGGGACGAGAGAGGGGACGAATAATTTTAATTTCGTTCAATTACACCTTATTTCAGTTTATCGGAAAACAGCCCTAAAACCCCTTATAACCTCAACAAATACAATAAAATAAGATAAAATAGAAAAAGAATTTATGGGGTTCTGGAGGTACCACAAATATTCCCGCAAACTTTGTTTGCGGGTTTTTTGTTTTTTGTCATTTCCGTTTTATAATTACCCTACTACCTCAGCGCTTTTCTTGCTGTTTTTAAATTCACTCGGACTTAATCCATACTTTTCCTTGAAGATTTTGGAAAAATAACTCCTACTGGTAAAGCCGATGGAGTAAACCACCTCGGAAATATTCATTTCTGTAGTTGCAATATAATCCCTTGCCAACTCGAGTCTTGCATGCCGTATATACTCCGTTACTGTTTTATTGTACAACAATTTAAACCCTTCCTGGAGCTTTGCTTGGGTAAGGCCGGTTTCTGCGGAAATCTCTTCTAAAGAAAAATCTTTGGCAATGTTCTTCTCTATTTTTTTTGCATACCTACGGATGGCTTTCAACTCTCTTTTTAATAGACTGGTCTGTGGTCTTTTGTTCTGCACTTCTTTATTGTGCTGTACCATGTGCATGGAAAGAATTTGATATACATAACCCTCGATCATCATGATACGGACCATCCCCTTTGCCTTGATTTTTTTAATTTCCGACATCACCTCGGCAATTTTTAGGTTGTAAGAACCATAATATGCAAACACATTTTCGTAGTCGGTGTCCAAAAATACTTTATATAACTGTTTGTTGAGTTCCTCTCCCTGATTCAATCTTTTGCGCAAAAAAGGCTTTCGGCGCACCTGAATCACCGTTTGGGAAATCTTTACATCTTTCGGGAAATATCTGTCCGTAATTCCTCCATCTCGATTGGTCAAAATCACGGATTGGAATTGCTCCATAATCTTTATTTCATCTTTGGGTTGGTATCCGAACTTGTGCCCACAATAACCCTCCAAACAATAATAAAAACTAATGGGGTTAAAGTCAGAAGTGTCAACTTCAATCAATATTTCATCAAAAAAAGTGATGTCAAGTTCCAATAAACTTACACCCCAATCAAAGATGATGAAACGAATGCTCCCATTTGCTTTGTCATTGGAAACGTTCAATATATATTGGCCCCATCTTTCCTCAATTTCACCTCCAATTACTTGTTTGATCTGCTCAACCGATTCAGCCGTGTCTTGAGCGTCTACCTTAATTTTAATCATTAGAACGTTCCCTACCTTTTTGTTCAACTATTGGTCTAATCCCATAAAGATAGGTTTTGTTGGCTTTTATACAACCATATTCACAAACCTTTAAAACGGTTTTAATAAATTTTATCGAAAGCAGCACAATAAAATTGGTTTGAGTCAAGAAATATATGTGATTTATGCTTAATTAATGACCACATTAAAGAAGATTATGATTTACAAACTTTCTAATGACGCAGAGCGAGAAGAGATAGAAAAGGAGTTTGGAATTCCCTTTAGATATCCAAATTTATTCAAGCCAAACCCTATTATTAATGGTTTTCATGAAATCAACCTTAGTGTGGTGACCATGGAGAACCAGAACGAAATCACCTTTGCCATCTGGGGGCTTATGCCACAGGATTTTAAGGAAGACTGGCATATTTTCCAAGATAATGCGAATACCCTAAATGTTCAGATGGAAGACCTGGAGAACGTAGCTTGGATGAAGGAATCCTTTAAAAGGCGTCGCTGTTTGATTATTGTTACAGGCTTTTACACACATCTACTGCAAAATGGCAACACCTGCAGTTACTATATATATCAGTCATCCGAAAAACCCTTTTACTTAGCCGGAACCTACAATAAGCTGAACGATGGTTTTCTCTGTTCAGCTTTAACCGTAAGCAAAACGGACCCATTTATCTCCAGTTACCATAACATTAGCAATCTAGCTCCCGTAATTGTTCCCAAAGAAGATGCTGCTACATGGTTGGAGAAAAGCGCAACCATCGAAGATTTGAAAAAGATTGTTCAAAAACCGAAAAAAGTAAACCTGAAAGCTAAACGAATGTCCAACCAGTTCTTTTTAAAAAATCTCACTGCGAATACACAAACAGATGCTTTGTTTGTTGGATTAACAAACTGAACATTAAAACCATTGACCTTATAAGGCTCATAACTAAACCGTTTATTCTATTGAGTTAACATAAATAGGAAAAGCGGCAAGCTCCAGACCAAAAGTCAACGACATTTGTAATGTATTGATTAAGAGATAATCAGACATGAAATAAAAACACTATCATTATGTTACGTTGGACAGTTACCTTTGTTATATTAGCCATTATCGCCGGTATATTCGGATTTGGCGGAATCGCTGCAGGAGCAGCAAGCATAGCCAAAATCCTTTTCTTCATATTTATTGTATTGTTTATCATTTCGTTGATAACAGGAAGAAAAAAAATATAGAAAAAGAAAAAACACTAAATAGAATCATTAACCTAAAAACAGAATACATGAGAAAGTCAATAAGCTTATTTACAATGTTCATAGCAATGGTACTTACCTTAAGTATAACCAGTTGCAGAGAAACAAAAGAAGATAAGGCCGAAGAGGCCATAGAAGAGGTCAAAGACGGAGTTGAGGATGCCGCAGATGACGTCGAAGACGCTGCAGAAGATGTTGGGGACGATATTGAAGATGCCGCAGAGGATGTAGAAGATGAAGTAGAAGACGCCACAGACGACAGTCCTCAGTAATTTTTACCTAACAATTACACAGCTCTGGCATTTTGCCAGAGTTTTTTTTTGGTACCTGCCCCCTAATTCCTTTCCCGAGAAATGGTTTTACCAAGAAACGTTCTTACCTTAGGAAATATAAACACTACCATTATAGTTGAAGACAATCTTCACCATAGTATATATTTTAACTTCAGTGTGGTCCATCGGTGCCATTATTTATCACGGAAGAAGACCATCACGCTCCATTAGTTGGGCACTTGCTATTATAACCTTGCCCATATTCGGTGCTATACTTTATTATCTTTTTGGAATGAACCGCCGAAAGTTCAAGTTCTTTAACACCAAAGAATTTGAAAAAAGGAACAAGTACACTCAACCTAAAATATCCGCACAAGAAAAGTTTTGGTCCCATTTTGATCATGATATTCGAAAGAAAAGACTAAACCAACTAATTAAGGCCAGCTCCAACACTACGGCAAAATCCGGAAACTTAGTGTCCGTCCTGCAAGATGGAGAAGAAACTTTCAATGTGCTTTTTAAAGCTATGGAAGAAGCCCAAAAGTTTATCCATGTGCAATACTATATTTTGGAAAGAGGCAACCTCTTGGACAAAATGCTGGAGCTTTTTGAAAGAAAAATTAAAGAAGGTGTGGAGGTTCGAATAATTTATGATTCCTTGGGAAGCTACCAATTACGGGGTCGACCAAGAAAAAGATTTCAAGATATAGGGGTAAAGATTTATCCCATAATGCCCATTCGATTAAAAAACCTTCTTTTTTCGCTCAATTTTAGGAACCATCGGAAAATTGTAATTATAGATAACACAGTAGCTTTTACAGGAGGAGTTAATGTTTCCGACAAATATATAGAGTCCAAGAACGGGCTGGGTAAATGGAAAGATACCCACTTAAAGTTAGAAGGCCCCATTGTAAACGATTTGCACATGGTTTTCCTAAAAGATTATTTTTTTGCTAGCAATAAAGCGGATTTTCATATATCCGATTATCTTTTTGAAGAAAAAAAGGCAGGGGATGTTGATGCACAAGTAGTAGCGGGCGGACCGGATTCCAAGCACCCCACCATTATGCAACAGTATATTGGAATGATGAACCAGGCCAAGCGTTCCATTTGCATAGCCAACCCTTATTTTGTGCCAGGAGAGGCATTTTTGCAAAGCCTAAAAATTTCAGCTCTCGAAGGTGTGGACATCAGTCTTTTGGTACCGAAAAAATCAGACTCTAAAGCAGCCAAGTTCGCCATGTTCTCACATTTTGAAGAATTGCTCAATGTTGGAATCAAAATCTATTTGCGTGATGACTTTTCACATAGTAAGATTATGATAGTCGACGACGATTTGGTCTCCATTGGCTCGGGAAATTTTGATATCCGTAGCTTTGAGCTCAACTACGAGACCAATATTCTTATTTACAACAAGGAAGTAAATTCAGAAATGACCGATGAGTTCCAAAAAGTTTGCAAGAAAGCCAATCCAATCACTCAAGAACGCTTTCAGAACCGCACCATTTGGCAAAAATTCCTTGAAGGACTCTTCAAATTCCTCAAGCCCCTGCTATAAAGCAGATTCATTTTCTATATGAATCAATCATTAACTGATTTGCGGTAAGCCAACCCTGATGTAAAACTACCTTTGTATCAAAATAAAACGATCATGAAGAACATAATTTTAATTCTATTTTTAATCGGAGCAACCACCTTGAGCGCCCAGAGCATTTCAAAAAACGCATTGGGTATAAGAGTGGGCGACAATGATGGGTTCGGAGGCGAAATCTCCTATCAGCGTTATCTGCAAGAAAACAATAGACTGGAATTCGACCTTGGTTGGAGAGATTCCGACAACGTTGAAGCATTTAAACTGGTGGGACTATACCAATGGGTAATGCCCATAGATGGAGGATTTAATTGGTATGTTGGTGCCGGTGGAGGATTAGGGTCTTTTGATGCTGGTGAAAACGATGGCACTTTTGCACTTATTGCAGGTGACATTGGTATTGAATATGATTTTGAAATTCCCCTACTGATATCACTGGATATGAGACCCGAAATTGGTTTCAACGACAATTACTCCGATGATCTTGACTTGGATATCGCCCTTGGACTCCGATACCAGTTTTAAATAAAAGTACAATTACATTAAAAAGGGCAAATGGTTATTTGCCCTTTTTTTAACTCTATAATTTTGAAAAGAAGACTGAGCCTACTTCTCCTACTAATTACATCACTAATATTAATAGCCATTATAGTGTCAGAACCCAAAAATAAAATTCCAGAAAACATAAAAAGCGAAGTGGACATAGCGCTGCACCATTTTCCTGAACTCGAAGGGATTCCTATTGAGTTCAAATTCAAGAAGAATATTAAAAAGTCGGTAATGCAGGCCCAACCGACCTGGAGCGGTTTGCTAAAACCAAAAAATAAACGGAGCTATAAAATTCTGATCAGTGAAAAGTTTAAAATATCGGGAGAAGAGTTCAAAACATTGGATGTGCCGAGAGATGTGCTGATTGGTTGGATCGGTCACGAGCTAGGTCACGTTATGGATTATCAAGAACGTGGCAACCTTAATCTAATAGGTTTTGGGATTCGCTATGTGCTTTTGAAAGAATTCGTAAAAAAAGCAGAGCGTGCAGCAGACTCTTTTGCGGTTTCGCGAGGAATGTCCGAATACATTTTGAAGACAAAACGATTTATACTTAATCATTCTGAGATTGATGAAGTTTACAAAAACAGAATAAAACAATATTATCTATCACCTGATGAAATTATGGATATGGTCAAGGAACAAGATTCGATTAAAGACAATAATTTATTATAATTGCTCGGAAACAAAATCTTCCCATTCCTTAAAGCGATCTTCTCCCATCACTCTCTCCATTTTTACCTGTCCGCCCTTTTTCTTGTTGGCTCCACTCCAATCAGCAAATATTTGTTGGGGCACAAAATTTACCTTTACTCCCTCTAGAGCTTTGCTTCGAGCTACCTTATAATTTTTGTTGGCTTCTTTTAGGTATCCGTCCAAAACCTCAGCGGTTTTTTCTTCATCTAAACTATTATCGGACCCCAAATACCACGAATGATAGAAGCCATCGTCAAAACGTTTGGCGCAAAGCGTATATTCCGGCACTTTTATGTTCAATTCTTCCTCCAAATGTTTTACGGCATCGTTCAACTTATTTACGGAAAGTTGAGATCCTACAGTGTTCAAGAAAAACTTGGTGCGTCCCGTGATTTTAATTTCGGCTCTTTCTACATCGGTAAAGGCTATCGTATCCCCAATAATGTAGCGCCAAGCACCCGATACAGTGGAAATGATAAGGACATAATCCTCATCCTCTTCAACTTCGTCCAAGGTAATGGATGGCGCATCTTCGGTCAACGAACCATCTTGGTTAACATATTGAGGTTCAAAAGGAACAAACTCAAAATAGATTCCATTATCCGTAATCAATTTCATGGAAGTAGTCTCTGGCCTTACTTGACAAGCAAAAAATCCTTCGGACGCTAAATACGTATCTATAATTTGAATGGGGTGATCCAACAGGGCATTGAAACTTTTCTCGTACGGGTCAAACGCTACGCCACCAGATGTGTAAGCTTGTAGATTGGGCCATATTTCGTGAATATCATCCACATTGTGATACTCTATCACTTTTTTCAACATCAATTCCATCCAAGATGGAATGCCGCTCAAGGCTCCAATATCCCAATTTTTGGCATTTTTTGCTATGGAAAGTACACGCTCGTCCCAATCGTCTATTTTGGCGATTTGGTCACCCGGCTTGTAGTATTTTTTAAACCAAAAAGGAATATTACTGGCACTTATCCCACTTATTTCACCTTCTTTTTTACCATTACGTTCCTGCAGATTTGTAGAGCTACCTAACATCATGATTTCCTTTTCAAAGAAATCTGCTGGCATATCAAAATTGCTCATGGCAAACACCTGATGCCTTCCTGCTCGTGTAATGGAATCCAACATATCCTTGGTAATAGGTATCCTTTTGGATTTTTTACCTGTGGTCCCCGAAGAAAGTGCAAAAAAATCCGGGCTGCCAGGCCAAGTGACATCGGGTTCCCCCTCAATGGTCTTGCCCCACCACTCTTCCGTAATTTTTTTGTAATCGTGATACGGTATGGCTTTGGAAAATGCATTTAGGATGTCATCGGATTTTAAAATGGAATCAAAATCGTATTGCTTTCCAAATTGAGTGTCTTTGGCCTTGTTCAACAATTCTTCCAAGACTTTCTTTTGCTCTTCAACTGGACTCGATTCCTTGCTCAAAGCATCTCTAGCTTCAATGACTCCTTTTATAATGTTCCCTATGATTGCCATATATGAGTGATTTATTTATTCAAATGTACCCATAACGTACCGCTAAGATTTACTCAATCCATTTTTTGATTGACTTAAATAATCTTAAAGATTTATTGCTGCAAGTAGAGGTGAAGATACTTTGGAAACTTTTTTAGCTTTAGGTTGTTCCAAATTGTTTGTTATTTTAGAAAAAAGAGGCTCAGGTGTTTCTTCTTGAACCGAAATATAACCATTGGATGGATTGATTTCAATTACAACCAAAGAAAGATAATCCACAAGGTGTTCAGCCTCTCTTATTAATATTTTTACCACTTGAAGTCGAACATCGTATTCCAGATTTATTCTATGCTCATGATTCAAGCCGCTTTTGCCTTCTAAGGATTTCCAAATGATTTTCAATTCAAATTTTTCTCCAAAAATAGCCTAAACAATATTTAGTTTACAATAAAGACACCTTAATTTAACATTGAAAACACTTTTATCTCTTCTATTATTTACTAGTTGTTAATGGACTACGTTCAGATTATCAACTGATTAAACCCAAGATTGTTTTTTATTTAGATTTTTATATCATTTCAACCGGTTGACTTCTTAATGTTTTCATAAATATGAAAATCAAATGGTTTCATAGGCAAAAAATATCAAACTAACTCTTATATTTAGCCGATTGTGAATAATTTTAAAAACAAAAAATGACCCACGAGTTACTAGAAAAGGCGGAAGAGTTTGAAAAAAGGCCCATGAGCCACATGTCCACCAGCGATAGGGTTAAGGCCTCAAGGGAAGCAAAAAGCTTGATTCTCTCCATTAACGAGATTTACAAAAAAACCAAGGATTCCAAATTGATGGAAACCATGAAGAACATAACTGCTAAAAAGCGTAAGATAGAAAAACGCCTTAAGGGTTCTCCCTTAGTCTAATTTCTACATAAAAACATCTTTTATGGAAGGATGTCTGCTTCATTAACAAAACAAACATCCTTCCCTTAAGTTCTGTTCCCTACCTCGGAAAAAATATAACAAATTGAAAATCAGCAAATAACGTACTTTTTTTGCTAAGATTTTGATTTCCAAAAAGTAAGTTTTCCCATTTACATAATATTTATAACCAATTATGTCCAATTTATTGCCATCAATAAAAATATGGATTGTAATTGCTGTGTTTTAAATAATTTAGAGGTGTAGTTATTTCTCAACTAAATAGCAAACACTCAAAAAAATGAACACTATAGAACCAAAGCTGGGATATTTATTCTGGTATATTGTAATTGCACTATCGATTTACTCTCTTTTGAGCAGTATCTATCTTTATATAAGTTAAGCTATACTAAACACTAGCACATCAATCAAAATCTACCATAGTTAATAATGTGTTTCAAGAGGGCTCCATTTAGGCGCCCTTTTTTATTTCCACTCCATTTTGGGAAGCATTACTTCTCTTTTATGGTGCCAACTTTCCACGTTGTACAAAACCTCGTCCAAAAAAGAAATGGCCTCGTTAATATGTGGGCCCTTGTTCAACATTACACACTCGGCTTGTACAGATGAGGTTATATCGGTAATCTCCGATCTGGATGGCATTCCTTTTTTTGCGAGACCTTCCAATACCTGGGTGGCCCATACTACGGGAATATGGGCTGCGCTACAAAATGATAAAATTCCTTCCTGCACCATTCCCATGTTTTTCCATCCAACCTCAAGGGCCAAATCTCCTCGAGCAATCATAACACCCAAGTGTTTCCGGCTCATCGCGGTAATAAGTATGTTTATTAAGTTTTGGTAAGCTAAATTGGTCTCTATTTTTAGTATTGTGCCCAATTCATCGTCCGCCCCTAATTTTTTCAATTCAAAAAGAAGATCATTCACATCTTTTTCATCATTAACATAGGAATAATTAACAATATCGGCGTGCTCCACCACAAATCTTAAATCCTCTCTATCCTTTTCTGTCAACCCAGAAATGCCTAAATCCAAAGTGGGCAAATTGATTCCCTTTTCTTCTTTTAGCTTGGCACCACCCTGTTTGGCACGGGTAATTTTCACCTGAAAAGAATCTGAGTCAGTTTCAATTATTTCACCCTCAATCTTACCATCATCAAACAAAATTGGAGCTCCTTTCTCCACGTGATCGATTATCTGTGACGGAACACAACCAATTGTCGCTGGTAGCATAAAGTTTCCTTTTTCATCATATCCAGATAGGGTAGTGTCATGTTCTTTTCCCGTAACGGTTAGTATATCCCCTTTGCTCAAAACAATGAATTGTTTTCCTTTCCTCTTGGAGCCCTTTTTGCCTTTTAGCTGGGAAGTCATATTAATCTTTCCTGTCCTTACTTTCGACCCGGCCAGATCCATTGCAACTTTGACAGTGGTGGAACATTCTTTGGCTGCTTTGCGCACATTGTCAATTATAGCTTTCCAAACTTTGGGGCCATCATGCGCACAATTTATTCGAGCACAGTCCATACCGTTTCTTACCATGTTCAGGACCATCTCGTAGTTGGAGGCAGCTTCTGTAGGCTGTGTGACCATAATCCTGACCCTTCGGGATTTAGTGTTGTCCCCATAAAGTTCATCGGTGTGTTTCTGAAGCAATTTTGCACCATCCCCAATACTTAAAAAATCACTATTGGATAAGTCAGAGGTGTCTCCCAATAAGCCATGAATAATAGTCTTTAGGTTAATAAGGCTTCCCAAAATATTGCCTTCGGAATTGGCCAAACGTGTCAAACCCAACTGCTTTAAGCCACGCTGCATTTCTCTGGCATCAAAACTTCGGAAGGCGGCATATTGCAATAGGTTTTTTGCACTTTCTTTATAAACAGGGCATACGTCTTGTATCAAATTGCCACCTTCCAAATCTTGCTGATGAATTAGATCAACCACCTCATCTATCTGCAATATCATATTTTGGAGCTGTTCGTTAGTAATGCCCATAACCTTTGATTTAAGGCAAAGATCATACGGAAACCCCTCAAAAAAACTGATATTGGTCAGCGTAGTTCATCGTTACCAGACAGATTCCATCTTCTTAATAGATTCAATTGCAATGGGAGCCTGCTTATCCTTATTTACAATAATTAAGGTATTATAAGGTCTTGTTGGAAATAATTGTTCAGTCATGGAAAGTATCCCTTTGTCCACAAACAGTTCCATAGATGACCAGTCCATCAATATTTTGAACTGATGGGGTCCTTCCTTTAAACTTTTCAATGGAGCCACATGTTTTTTGGCTCCAAAATCTTCTTGAAAATCAACTTTTCCGGACGATGTTCGATCTACCGTTAAAGACTGATTTATCGAATCAAAATCCACTACAAAAACTTCATCCAATTCATTTTTAAACAGTAATTGAAAGTTCTTAGCAGCCGTTTTCAACTTAATCTCTGATTGATTGAGGCCCTCAACTTGCAGCGTATCAGTTGCAGCAGCTCCTACTTCAGCTTGATTGATCAACGTGGACCTGGTCAAATCACCCATTTCTTCAATTGGGTAATCAGCCAAAAAGTAATCATCCTCAACCCTATGCAAGGATAATTTTCGGGGTACCGTCATAGCACTTCGCCATTTCTTGGTCGGGGTATCCCGAGCGTAGTCCCAGTTGCTCATCCATCCTATAAAAATACGCTCCTCTTCCGGAACATTGTTATAAGTCACTCCTGCATAATTATCTGTTCCGTAATCAAGCCATTTAGGATTTTGTTGATCGGAAGTAAAAGTTGTACCATCAAAATCGCCTACAAAATATTGAGTCCCACTACCCCCATTTGGGGCTCCAGGGTTAATACTAATGATCAAGACCCATTTTTCCTCATCGGAACCCTCTACTTGCAAGGGAAAAAGATCCGGACATTCCCACACTCCCCCATGGGCTCCCTGGGATTTTCCAAAATCGCTCAAGTATATCCAATTCTTTAAATTTTTGGAGCTATAAAATTTGGCATGATCCCCGGCTACCAGGGTCAAAACCCAACTGCTAGAGGGCTCGTGCCAAAATACCTTGGGATCTCTAAAATCCTTAATGCCATCGTTAAGAAGCACAGGATTGTTCCTATACTTTTTCCAAGTGTCGCCATTGTCCAAACTATAGGCTATACCCTGTGTTTGAAAATCATTCCTTCCTGCCTTCTCCCCTTCCATTGAATGGTATGTGAATATGGCCACCAAAGGTGCTTTTCCATTCTCTCCAAAACCCGATGTATTTTTCTTATCCACTACTGCGCTTCCAGAAAAAATAAAACCATGCTCATCTGGATACAGCGCTATGGGCTTGTGCTCCCAATGCACCAAATCTTCACTGACCGCATGCCCCCAGTGCATAGGCCCCCATACAATATCCTCTGGATAGTATTGATAAAACAGGTGGAATACTCCCTCGTTATAAACCAATCCATTGGGGTCGTTCATCCATTTTTCTTCTGGTGCGAAATGAAACTGTGGTCGGTATTCCTCTTGATATCTTGACTCCTTTTCGGGTTGATTTTGCAACTCCTTTTGGTCTTTTTTGCAAGCGACAACTGCAATTAATATCGAGCAACTAATTATTATCTTTTTCATTTCCTTGATTTAGAATGGATTTTTCAAGATAAATAAATTTTATCTCTTACTTCACTTAGCACAAGTCTGTCTGTATCCTAACTGATTACCAAACTTGATAAATAAAATACCGTAGAACACCTCATTTTTCTCATAAAGAGGGTATTGGATACAATTTTTTTCCTAAAAAAGTGTTAACAACACAAATGGGTGTTGTATTTTCTTACTCTTTTTGTTTTCCAGCAACAAAGAAGTAGCAAGATTCATTGGTATGGATTTATGGTTTGAAAAAGTATTATTAATAATAAGCCCCCGATTCAGATACTTGGTATGTCGTTGAAATTTTCAAAAAAAGAATTAATATTCCCTATTGCTGTATTTGCAGCTTTTATCACTATAGTATTGGTTTTATGGAATAAATCCCTCAAAATCCATAAAACAACATTCATCCGCGAAATCCAGACCACGGGCAGCCTTAGAGCCAAAGAATTTTTCTCCTTGGTAAACTACGATGTTAAATCCTTGGAGAACTTAAAACAGCGTATTGAAATGACCAACGGGTCATATTTTCAATATTGGGAGAAAGATGCCGGCCTTATTTTGGAGCAAAACCCATCCTTTAAATTTGTGGAGTGGTTGGATACTTTAATGATCGTTAAAATGATAACCCCTTTGGAAACAAATAGGGCAGCTATCGGTCTGGACCTTTCCAAACACCCGAGATATCCAGAATGGAAAAACCATGTAAAAGATTCGTCCACAAATATTTCGCCATGGACAAAGCTGCACCAGGGAGGTAGTTCCTTTTTAGTGGATGCACCGGTATATTTCGAAGGGAAATTTAGAGGGTCGGTAACTGCTGGAATGGATTTTACCGAGCCCTTCAATGAATTGGTTGCCGATTTGGATAAATATGCCATAGAAGTCAAAGACGAAAAAGGGACCATCTTTTACTCCAAAAACAATCCGAGTACAAGTAAAATTGACAAAGAATTCATATTCACCACCAGCTTTGAAATCGATGCTCTGGATGGGCAAAAATGGACGTTTTCCTTAATGCCTTCCCATTTGGATTTTTTGGCAGAAAGAAAAGAAGCAACCTACATATACCTAACCTTTGGGCTCTTACTATCCTTTCTTACCAGTTCACTTATTTATTTTTATCAGTCCTCAAGAAGAAAAAATAAGCATCTAGGTGATGCGAACATTAAACTTAAAGAGCTCAATAAATCCTTAAAGAAAGAACAGTTAAGAGCTGAGAAGTCGTCCATGGCAAAAACAGAGTTTATTTCCAACATGAGCCATGAAATAAGAACTCCTTTAAACGCTATTATAGGGTTTATTGAAGTATTAAAATTGTCGGAAATACAGAATTCGTTACGGGAATATCTGTCGCTAATGGACATTTCCTCAAAAAAGTTGCTTCTGTTGGTAAATGACATTCTTGAAATTGACAAAATAGAATCCGGTAAAACCACCTTTAGAAAAGATATTTTTTCTCCGTTGCAAGAGATAAAAAATATCATCAGAATATATCAGCGAACTGCAGAAGAAAAAGGACTCTATATATCCTTGGACACAACTGATAATAGCAACCTGGAAGCCATTGGGGATACTGGAAAATATGGTCAAATCATTACAAATATTTTAAGGAACTCCCTAAAATTCACAGAAAAGGGTGGGATAGCAGTTTCTTATCATGAAAACATTGTCAATGATGAATTGGCCATAGATATTACCCTAAAGGATACCGGCATAGGGATTCCAAAAAACAAATTAAAAACAATATTTGAAAGGTTTACCCAAGTAGATGTCGGAAAAGCAAAACGACATGAAGGTAGTGGTCTTGGTCTCTACATCACCTATAAGCTTGTGGAACTCTTGGGAGGAAAAATTGGAGTGACCAGTCAAGAAAATATCGGAACAGAATTTCATTTGTCCCTTAAATTCCCATTATCAAAAACTAAAAGCAAAACGAGCACTACCAATACTGATTCAATCGATCTAAGTGGCTGCAAAATTTTAATAGTGGATGATAACAGGATAAACGTAATGGTCCTAAAAAAAACACTGGAAAAACTAGGGGTACAATCCGAATCAGTTACCAATGGCCTGGAAGCGATAAATGCGGTACAAAAAAACTGTTACGACTTAATATTTATGGACATTCATATGCCCAAAATGGATGGTTTAAACGCCACTAAGGAAATTAGAAAATTCAACAACAACGTTGGTATTATCGGTCTTTCTGCAGATGTGACCAAAGAGGCCATTGATGAAGCCAAAGGGGTGGGTATGAACGACTATTTTACCAAACCGATCTCGTTTGACAAGCTCCGCAAACACCTGCCCAATTATCTCGTGAAGATATTTTGATTTTTACCTGAAAAATTAAAAAATCAGGTTTCTTCAATGTCCAAAATCTTTATGGTAGTATATTTGAATGGATATTGAAAGGGCATCTTGTGTGCAAGGATAATAAGAACCAAAAAAGGCACACAGCCAGAGTAAGTTTTGGAACATCATTTTGACCTATACTCTGAAAGGGTCCCCGGCCAAAAAATATAATAGTTGAACAATAGCCTGCTTTTAATTCTTACCCGTAACCCCGAACTTGGTAAATGCAAAACCCGATTGGCCGCTAAAGTGGGCAACAAAGTCGCTTTGGATATCTATAAATTTTTATTGGACCATACCGTCACGTTCACTAAAAATCTTAAGGTTGAAAAATGGGTCTACTATTCGGAAGAGATTTGGGAAGATGATATTTGGGACAACAATGTTTACCAAAAAAAACTTCAGGCAGGAAAGGATTTGGGAGAACGAATGATGAATGCCTTTAAAGAAGGATTCCAGGCTGGTTTTGAAAACATCATCGTTATTGGAAGCGATATGTATCACCTGAAGCGATCCGATTTAGAAGAAGCTTTTTCAAAATTTAGAGATCACAACTATGTTGTGGGCCCTGCTGAAGATGGCGGTTATTATCTTTTGGGGATGAAATCTTTAAAGACTGAATTGTTCCAAAATAAGGATTGGGGCACGGGTACCGTTCTAGAAGATACACTTTCGGATATCAAAAACGAAAAAGTAGCGCTACTGGACGAGAAAAACGACGTGGATTACTACGAAGACATAAAAGATATACAGGCCTTTGCGCCATTTTTAAAACATATAAACGAATGACACAAAAACAGATTGACGAATCCGTTGAATACCTAAAAAAACGAGGCTTCGAAACCCCAGAAATTGGCATCGTGCTCGGCACAGGCTTGGGGCAACTTGTGGATAAAATAGAAAACCCTATCGAAGCCCACTACAATCATATCCCATATTTTCCATTGGCCACTGTTGAGTTCCATACAGGCAAACTGATCTATGGGACCATCGAAGGTAAAAAAGCCATTGTGATGCAAGGGCGTTTCCATTTATATGAAGGCTATGATTTTCTCGACATCACCTATCCCATACGGGTAATGCACCAACTTGGCATTAAAAAACTGTTTGTTTCCAATGCCGCAGGTGCCATCAATAAAGACTTTAAGAAAGGGGATATTATGTTGATCGAAGATCACATCAACCTTCAAGGAGGCTCTCCTTTGGCATTCAAAAATGTATCTGAATTCGGGAACCGCTTTGTGGATATGAGCGAACCTTACGATATGGATATGTGCAAAAAAGTGGAAGCCATTGCAATAAGAGAAAAAATTTCGCTGAAAAAAGGAGTATACGCTTCGGTCGTTGGTCCACAACTCGAAACCAAGGCGGAATATAGAATGCTCAAAATTATGGGCGCCGACGCTGTGGGAATGAGTACGGTTCCCGAAGTAATCGTTGCCAATCATTTGCGACTACCCATTGTAGCGGTATCTGTTCTAACCGATGAATGCGACCCAGACAATCTTGAACCCGTTGAAGTTCAGGAGATTTTAAAAATTGCGGGACAAACGGAACCCAAAATGATCAAGCTGTTTAAAGAATTAATCAAAGAACTATGAGTTATTTAGATGCTACCCAAGACCTTTATAAAGAAGCCGCCCTGACTCCAAATGTTGGGCTATGCTGTACCACCAATCCAATTTGGCAATTTCCTGGGCTTTCCATTCCCAAGATTATGCAGGAGATGAACTATGGTTGCGGCAGCACTGTTTCCGCACAGGATTTGGCAAACGACCCCAAAGTATTGTATGTAGGTGTAGGTGGCGGAATGGAACTACTTCAATTCTCTTATTTTTCCAGACAAAAAGGTGGGGTTACAGGAGTGGATTCCGTGGATGAAATGTTGGAAGCTTCCCGAAAAAACTTCAAAATAGCAGAACAAGAAAACGATTGGTTCAATAGCGAATATGTAAACTTGGTAAAAGGCGATGCCTTGAATCTTTCCGTTGAGGATGAAAGTATTGATGTAGCCGCACAAAATTGCCTCTTCAATATTTTTAAAATAGAGGATTTGAAGAAAGCTGTTTCCGAGATGTACCGTGTTTTGAAGCCGCACGGCAGATTGGTAATGAGCGACCCCATCTGCGAGCAACCCATGAGCGATGAACTCCGAAATGATGATAGATTACGAGCGCAATGCCTTAGCGGAAGCATTCCATTGAAAGATTATATTAAAGTATTGACCGATGCTGGGTTCGGCACCATCGAGATTCGAGGGAAACGATCGTACAGGGTGTTATCACCCAACCATTACCCTACGGACGAACTCATCCATATCGAATCTATTGAAATTGCAGCCATAAAAGACCCAATGCCCGAAGATGGACCATGTATTTTTACAGGAAAAACAGCCATCTATTTTGGTAACGAAGACTATTTTGATGACAAAAAAGGGCACGTGTTACAGCAAAACCAACCCTTAGCGGTTTGTGATAAAACTGCAGCAGCTCTGGCAAATGCTTCGGATGAAATTTATATCAGCGAAAGCACCTATCACTACAATGGTGGCGGTTGTTGCTAGGTAAATTATTTTGAAACTGTAGTCTCGGAAGATTCATAATCCAACAGAATTCCTTCGGATATCCACTTGGCCAAAGCTTGTCGGTTATCGGGGTCTAAAATTCTACGCTGGTCCTTTTTGTTTCTGATGTTTCCAATTTCGATATAGGCCATAGCAGGAAGCGTATTTTTAACCATGTACAAACTGCTTCGCTCCATAAAAGTACCGTTGTACAATCGGTTGGGCTGAAACTTTTGGTATTTCCTCAAAAATGTCTGATGAATGCTCTCAGCCAGTTTTTTACCGTTTTTGCTCTTTTCGTGATGGTAGAAAAACACATCGATATTGGTTCCCTTGCCACGGCTATCCACGTGGGTGACCAATAGACGTTGGTACTTGCCCGAATTCTTCAGATACAAATCATTTACGGCTTTGGAACGCTGTTTCAACCGCTCAAGCTGACTCAACGGAATGGTGTTGGACTGTACAGTTTCATCCGTATCCAATTCGAGCATTCGACTATCTCGGATACCATCATTTACATCCTGAACAATTAGATGTACTTCCGCACCATGCGATATCAATTCACGGGCCAATCGTAGAGTTACATCATAAGCATACTCATCTTCGGAAATTAATTTACCGCGGTACTTTTCCACAGCGCCCGGATCGGGCCCACCGTGTCCCGAAATTAAATAATAGACTGTATTATCCAATCGTTTGCTTACCGCATCAACTTTTTTAAAATCGTCTCCAAAAATGGGGTAAGTAATTCCTTGATCTATCTCTTCTGCTTTTTTGGTTGCCAAAGTATCTGGCAAAAAATAAGATCGCCCCATAAACAAGGATTCGTCCTCCCCTAAATCCTCCGCGTTCAACGACACAAACGTGTTGTAATGTTTTGTTGGGCTCACTCCGTGCCTTCTGAGCAAGGAATAGATACCCTCCCCTTCTTGAGCCACAACTTTAGGAAATTCCTCTTGTGCCCAAATTGCACCTTGAAGCAAAATGATTAGTAAAAAGGTAAACTGAAAAGGTTTCATTTTAATTCTCGAATTCCAAATCAACATAATCATTAATAATGCCATTACTGATCAAGTTGGCAAATTCCTTTTTGTTAGGCTTAAGGGAAATCTTACTTTTCGATGCGTCGGTGTCGTTTCCAACAGTAAGCAGGCTTATTGCAGGAAGAATATTACGAGCAAGATAAAGACTGTTCTTGTCCTCAAAGATTAAACTTGCCTCATCAAAAGACTTGTTGGAAACACTATTTTTCTTGAACACATTCTGAATATTCTGAGCAAAGCGCTGACCTTGGGAGCTTTTATTGTAATGGTAAACGGCCACATCCATATTGTGGGCCTCTGGAACATTCTCAGCACGTATGACCAATACTCGCTGATATTTACCCGTATTCTGTATGTAACGTTTATTGATCACCCTAGTGTAATCTCCCATGGGATTCTCTTTGGACAGACTATCTGCAGCTATATCATTGGATACCTCATCACCCAAGAGGTATACCTTGGCACCGTGAACCATTAACTCCGCTGCCAAACGTTGGGTAATATCATCTACAAAATTTTTATCCCGTTCAGTATTGTTTTCAGTAATCAGGTAGTATATGGCATCTTTTAGCTTGTCACTCTTAAGTGACATTTGGGCAAGTTCTTTATCAAAAATGGGCTCCTCAGCATCTTTTACAGTCTCAACCAACACCCCGGTTTTTTTAAATGAATCATCCGAATAAGGTATTTTGTACTTCTCACCCAGCTTTAAAGCGCTGCCTTTTTTGATCTTGTCCGAATTCAATTCTAAAAATTCTCCGTAATGCTTGGAAGGGTCCAATCCTTGTTTGCGAAGCAGGGAAAAAATGCCATCTCCTTGTTGTGCAACTACATTGTAGTGGTCGCTTTCCTGTGCAAAAATGAATGTACTAGCCCATACCCAAAAAAGAAGGGATAATCGTGATTTCATTACTGAATGTTTTTGGGTGGGATGTGATGCAAATATGGGGAAAAAACACGAAGCGTGGTTACAAATCAGTGCAAAATTTCCAACAAATTTACTTCTTAATCCTGAAGACTGGATTTCTTCACATTTGCAAATTGTCTTCGTATAACGGATTCGGCAGGTTTGTTTTGGGGCGTAAAGCGGTTATCCTCGCGACCACCTACCCGATTGTGCTGCATAAACCACTTCCAAACAAAGCCGCCTGCAAACCAATCCTCGTTCCAAAATTCGTTAAAGATTACCTGGGTAGCATCGGCTTGTGCCTTGAGATTTACATCCATTTGGTTACGATCAACCAGCCAAGGTTTTTTGCCCGTAAAATCCATACTTCGGTATCCAAATTCCGTAAAAAGAATGGGTTTATCTACTTGTTTTGCAAGTTCTCGCATTTTGGTTTTCCAAGGTTGCCAGCCCTCGGTAAGTGTTTGAATGGTTGGGCTTTGGTTTTCACTCAATGGAAAATAGGCATTCACACCAATATAATCCAATTGTGACCAAAATGGCGTTTTCGCATATTCATCCCAATTGGCGGCATAGGTAAGCTCGCCGTGATAAACATTTTTTACTTTTTGAATAAGATTGGTCCAAAACTCAGGTCGCTCGTTCACAAAGGTTTTCAACTCTGTTCCAATACATAAAATATCGCTCTGGGTTTCTTCGGCCAATTTCGCATATAGCAGAATAAATTTTTCGTAGGATGCTTCCAGTTGCTTCCAATGCTCTTCCGTCGGCATCTTCATATTACCTGTAAACTCGCCTCGGTGAATCCAAATTTGAGGCTTTACCATCACACTCACTCCATTTTGATGCATCCCTTCAATATATTGCCTAACTCCCTCCCTGCGTTCACCATACCATTGATGATCCGAATCAAAAACCAATTCTGGTGAATCTACTTCTCGAATAAACCCAAAAGGCATAATGGCCGCATAATTGGCCTGAATATCCAAAACAGGGTCGATATGATCTTGCGACAATTCCTCTCGGGACGAAACAAAACTGACGCCATTGACTTTGACCAACTTGCTACTACTGCAAGAGGCAAGAATGATTATCCAAAAAAAAAGAAGCTTCTTCATATCGATGGTAAACTCCTCTAAAATAATAATTTTAAAACATCATTTAGCTGCCAATTTCTTATTAAATTTCATTTTCTCGTTAAGTTCTTCCTATAAAACTCGACACATAAAATAATCAAACCCAACCCATGGAACATATTGTCATTATTGGAAACGGAATTGCTGGGGTCACCGCTGCAAGGCATATCCGAAAGCTATCCGATAAAAAAATCTCCATTGTTTCTGCCGAAAGCAAGTATTTCTTTTCAAGAACCGCCTTAATGTACGTGTACATGGGCCACATGAAATTTGAACATACGCAACCCTATGAAAACCACTTCTGGAAAAAAAACAGAATTGAATTGGTAGAGGGGTATGTTACTATGGTAAATACTCAAGAAAAAATTATTCAAATTGATGGGGCACCAGACCTTAATTATGACAAACTCGTTATAGCTACAGGGTCCAAACCCAATAAATTTGGATGGCCTGGTCAAGATTTAGATGGGGTCCAAGGACTCTATTCCAAACAAGACTTGGATCTTTTAGAGGAAAATGCCCCAAACAACAGGGTTTGCAAACGCGCTGTAATTGTAGGTGGCGGGTTGATTGGTATTGAATTGGCCGAAATGCTGCGCACTCGCAACATCCCCGTTACTTTTTTGGTTCGAGAGGACAGTTTTTGGAACGGCGTCTTGCCCAAAGGTGAATCCGAAATGATCAATGAGCATATTCGCGAACACCATATTGATCTTCGCTTGGGTACTTCGCTCAAAGAAATTATTCCTGATGAAAACGGAAAAGTTAAATCCGTAACCCTTGCCGAAACGGGAGAAGAAATTGAATGTAATCTTGTTGGTTTGACCGCAGGCGTTACTCCAAATATAGATTTCCTTAAAGAATCGGGCATTGAATTGGGTCGTGGAGTGAAGGTAAATCGATTTTTGGAGACCAATGTTGAAGATGTTTTTGCTATTGGTGATTGTGCTGAACAGCACGAAGCCATAGGAAATCGCCGACCTGTAGAAGCGGTTTGGTACACAGGCCGAATGATGGGCGAAACCCTTGCCCAGACCATTTGCGGCAACCGAATGGAATACAAGCCAGGACATTGGTTCAACTCCGCCAAATTTCTGGATATTGAGTACCAAACCTATGGTTGGGTATTTTCGGAAAGAAGAAAAAAGGACACAGAAGCCCATTTTCATTGGCGGCACCCAAAAGAAAAAATCTGCATTACCATAGCTTTTGATAAAAATTCTGAAGAGTTTTTGGGCATCAACACCTTTGGCATACGTTTACGACACGAAATCTTTGACCGTTGGCTCAACGAAAAAAGAGCTATTGATTTTGTGATGGAACATCTCATCGATGCCAATTTTGACCCAGAATTCTATAAGAACTTTGAATCTCAAATTGTGTCGAAATACAATACAGACTTTGGGAAATCCATCAAACTGAAAAAGAAAAACCTAACACGCATCTTCCAGATTGCCTAACCTATAATTATGAGCACGTACGACAAAAGTATGGCCCTTACCGGGGAACCACCAAAAAGCTTGAGCATCAGTCAAAAAATTGCAACGCTACTTGGATTGTCAGGATTGGGAATTCTCCTATTGGCGATATTCAATGTTAACTTTCCGAATAAACCGTTATGGTTAACGCTATCGCTATCAGCTATTTCTATCAGCATCATTTGGTTTTCGTGGGCTGCATACGCCAACAAGACCCCTGGAATTAAAAACGATGGGGTTTGGTTTAAATCTATTTCCAGTCGTGGTTTATGGGGCTGGGTGGCCGGTTTATCGTTAACCGGATTTTACATTGTACTATACTTTTATCCAGAATATCTGGGTTTGGTGAGCAATGGAGATAATAAAGGGGTAATAGGCCTTTTTGACCCGCTCAGTATATTATTGAACGGTAATCCAGCAAGCCAATGGTTTGTTTACGGTACACTCTACACGGTGGCCATATTGGCCTTTGGAATAAAATTCCTTTGGAAATACCGTCATAATCGATACGAAAAATTGCGCACAGTAAGTGTTATGTTTTTTCAAACTGCTTTTGCATTCATCATCCCAGAATTGATGGCTCGATTGAACGGTCACAAAATTTTAGATGGTGGCAGTCTCCCTTATTTTGATTTGAAAAATATATGGCCCCTTAACTACTACAATTTTGAAGGGTATCGTATCAAAATGTTTTTAAGCTCCGGAGATATAGGTTTTGCCCTGCTCATTTTTGCTATCCTATCCATATTCGTTATCACTCCCATCCTAACCTATAAATATGGCAAAAGATGGTATTGCTCTTGGGTCTGTGGCTGTGGTGGACTTGCCGAAACAGCAGGGGATTCTTTTAGACAATTGAGTGACAAATCCATCAAGGCTTGGAAAATTGAACGTTGGGTGGTACACAGTGTTGTGGTGTTCGTAACCTTGATGACCACTGCCGTGAATTATTCCTATTTGGGAACCGACACTAGTAAATATTGGTTGACGAAAAGCACTTTTTTAATTGGCGTAGCCCTTTTGCTCACCTTGGTTTTTGGCTGGGTGATGATTTTTAAACGCAAACAACTCCAGAAGGATGCGCAATATGGAGCCATTGGATATTTTGTGATTATTATCGCTCTAATCGGTTTCCACTTTTTTAGTGGTGAAGGACAAGTATTCCTTTTTAAATCTGAAACATTACGTAAATCCTATTCATTTTTGATTGGAAGTATCTTTTCTGGGGTAATTGGAACAGGGTTTTACCCCATTTTCGGAAGTAGGGTCTGGTGCAGATTTGGTTGTCCCATGGCCGCCATTCTTGGTTTTCAGCAGAAACTTTTCTCCAGATTTAGAATTACAACCAACGGAGGACAATGCATTTCCTGCGGAAATTGTTCCACGTACTGCGAAATGGGTATCGATGTACGTGCCTACGCGCAAAAAGGAGAAAACATTGTTCGTGCAAGCTGTGTTGGATGCGGTATATGCTCAGCCGTGTGTCCTCGAGGCGTCCTCAAATTGGAGAACGGTCCGCTTGAAGGTAGAATAGACAGCAATCAAGTACTGTTGGGCAATGATGTAGACTTAATGACACTGGTTAACAAAAAGTAAATCACCCTTCTTTTTAAAGATTACAAAGTGGAATCCAAGGAAAATTTTAGTTTTGCCAACTTAAACACTAACTAAAATTACTCTTGCCAATGGCGGATATTAAAGTTATTATCCCAGCAATCAACGAAGGAGATTCCATTGGTTTGGTAGTTTCGGAAATACCAGAATACGTATCCGAAATTGTGGTCGTGGACAACGGTTCCTCGGACGATACCGCTGCAAATGCAAAAAAAGCAGGGGCAACTGTAATCGCTGAAAACCGCAAGGGCTACGGGTTTGCCTGTTTAAAAGGATTAAAATACATATCCGAACAATCCAAAACACCCGATATTATCGTATTTATCGACGGAGACTATTCAGATTATCCGGAAGAATTGGATAAGATTGTCGCCCCAATTTTGGACAATGACATCGATTTTGTGGTTGGAGCGAGAAAAAAATCACTTCGCGAACCAGGTTCCATGACTCCACAACAAGTTTTTGGAAACGATTTGGCCACATTTTTAATGCGATTGTTATTCAGGTCAAAATTTACGGATTTAGGACCTTTTAGGGCGATAAAATATGAAAAGCTCAAAGAATTGGAAATGCAGGACACAACTTATGGGTGGACTGTGGAAATGCAATTGAAAGTTTTGAGAAAAAAAATGTCATATATCGAAGTACCAGTGCGTTACAAACGAAGAATTGGCATCTCAAAAGTATCTGGTACAGTAAAAGGTACTATATTTGCGGGCATAAAAATATTAGGTTGGATCTTTAAATACAGTTTAAAATAATGGGACTTGCTATTGCTTACATCATCATTGCTATTTACAGTTTCGCCTTGCTTTTGATATTCTTCTACAGCCTTGCGCAGTTGAATCTCTTAATCAACTATCTCGGTTATAAAAAGCGAAACGAAGAAGCCCCGAAATTTAACCTTCTAGATCCCAAGGAAATTCCATTCGTAACCATTCAACTTCCCATTTACAATGAGGAATATGTAATGGAGCGCTTGCTGGAGAATATCGCCAAAATAGAATACCCAAAAAGTAAATTGGAAATCCAAGTGTTGGATGATTCTACCGATGATTCGGTTATAGAAACAGCCCAAAGGGTCAAAGAGCTTCAAGAAACTGGGTTGGACATTCAACATATTCGTAGAGAAAACAGGAAAGGATTTAAGGCAGGAGCCCTTAAAGAAGGTTTGGAAATCGCCAAAGGTGACTTTATCGCCATTTTTGATGCAGATTTCCTCCCCGAGGCAGATTGGCTTAAAAAGACCGTTCCTTACTTCAAGGATGAAGAAATTGGTGTTGTGCAAACCCGTTGGGGACATATCAACAGAGATTACTCCACCCTTACTCGTATTCAGGCCTTTGCTTTGGATGCCCACTTTACCTTAGAGCAAGTAGGAAGAAATTCCAAAGGACACTTTATCAACTTTAACGGTACAGCAGGTATTTGGAGAAAGGAATGCATTTTTGATGCAGGAAATTGGGAAGGTGACACCCTTACCGAAGATTTGGATTTGAGTTACCGTGCCCAATTGAAAAATTGGAAATTCAAGTATTTGGAAGATGTGGAAACCCCCGCTGAGCTTCCCGTGGTCATCAGTGCAGCACGTTCGCAACAATTCCGTTGGAACAAAGGTGGGGCCGAAAACTTTAGAAAAACAGTTTGGAGTGTTATAACTTCCAAAAACATACCTTTTAAAACGAAATTTCACGGTGTAATGCATTTGTTGAACAGCTCCATGTTCCTATGCGTGTTCACCGTAGCTTTGTTGAGCATACCAATGCTCTACATCAAAAACACTTACGGACATTTAGGTTGGGTGTTTGAAGTTACCAGCTTCTTCATTTTAAGTACCATCATCCTATTTGTGTGTTATTGGTTTACCTACAAGAGTATTCAGGGCAGCAGTTTTGATAATTTTGTGGATTATATTAAACTCTTCTTTACCTTCTTCTCCGTGGCATTGGGCTTCTCTTTGCACAATACCGTGGCTGTTTTGGAAGGGCATTTGGGAAAACGAAGTGAATTTGTTCGAACTCCAAAGTTCAACATCAATAGTATTAAAGACACCTGGAAGGGCAATAAATATTTGACCACCAAATTGTCGCCAAACATGATCTTGGAGTTTGCCTTAATGATTTATTTCCTTTTCGGAATGTACAGTGCCATACCATTGAACGACTACGGATTGTTCCCATTCCACTTAATGTTGTTCCTAGGTTTCGGATTTGTATTCTTTAAATCCTTAACTTCCAAGGTCTAATCCATACACATGCAATCCTATTGGCGACTGCATAGATACCCGATACTTTTTGCTGTCGCTTGTATTTTATTCTATTGGAGCTTTGCTTACAACTTGGTCCGTACGGATTTTGTAAAGTTGTTCATGCTTTTTGGAGCACTCTTTTTCTTGTGCTACAAACTCATCCAGTTCGAAAAATGGAACTTTAAATTCCTTTTGATTGTCGGAATCCTGTTTCGGTTGGTATTTTTGATTGCAGAACCTAACCTTTCACAAGATTTTTACCGATTTATTTGGGATGGCGAACTCATCAAAAACGGCATCAACCCATATTTGTATACCCCCGACCAAATTATGGAGCAGGGTACAGTGTCCTTTGCCAGCATGAATGAGCTCTATGAAGGTATGAGCGCTCTCAATGCTAGGCATTACAGCAACTACCCGCCATTAAACCAAATTCTTTTTGCGCTCGCCTCCATTTTAGGTGGAGGAAGCGTAATGGGTTCCATGATTGTCATGCGCTTAACCTTACTCTTGGCAGACTTGGGTGTTCTTTATTTCGGAAGAAAGCTGCTACAGCACCTGAACAAGGCCAACCATATGGCCTTTTGGTATTTTTTGAATCCCCTCGTGATTATTGAACTCACAGGAAACCTTCATTTCGAAGGCGTAATGCTCTTCTTTTTTGTTTGGGCATTGTACCTCATATCAAAAAACAAGTGGTTATGGGCAACACCCATTTATGCCATTTCCATTATGGTAAAATTGATGCCACTACTATTTTTGCCCATCTTTATAAAGTATTTTGGGTTTAAAAAAAGTGTCGTTTTTTACACCCTTATAATATTGGGATGTGCAGCCCTACTACTACCATTTTACTCTCCTGTTTTTATCGATAATTATTCAGAGACCGTTGGACTGTGGTTTTCAAATTTCGAGTTCAATGCCAGCATTTACAATGTGGTAAAAAAGATTGGCGTCACCTATTTCGAGGCCAAGCCCTGGGAACTTATCGATTCCTATGGCTCCATGCTCACTAAAGCTGTGATCGCCATTGTATTGTTAATAGCGTTCCTGCGCAGAAACCAAAAATTGGAAGATGTCATCACGTCAATGGTTTTAACCCTTGCCATTTATTATTTTTTATCCAGTACCGTTCATCCTTGGTATGTGGTATTCTTGTTGGGCTTTGCAATCTTCACTAATTATAGGTTTCCTTTGGTGTGGTCTTGTACCATTATCCTGAGTTACTATGCCTATTCCAATCCAGACTACAAGGAAAATCTCTGGTTACTGACCATTGAATACATTTTGGTAATTGGCTTCTTTATTTATGAAATGATAGGTAACAGACCGAAAAAGTTATATTTCTTCAAAAAATAATCCCAACCCAAGTCTAATTCGAATTAATTTGTACATTAGCCTCAGAATGAAAGGACAACCGTACATATTATCTACTTTGGGCATAACTGCTCCTACCAGTCCGTTTACTCCCCGCCGTCGTCGCCCGTAAGGGTGCAACATAACTATTGGAAATAGGTGAGTCCATTTCCGCAAAATCTCCAAATACATTTTTTCAATTTTTTATAGAATTATCGCTTGCAATGGAAATTATTGTTGCTAACGAATCACATTTTAAATACGCACAAATCATTAGTGATACCATTACCGATTCGGCCAAAGTTCGAGGTACAGGTATCGCCATGCGTACTCCAGAATATATTATAAAACGTCTCCAAAACGGTAATGCCATTATTGCTTTGGATGGGGATAAGTTTGCTGGCTTCTGTTATATCGAGGTCTGGGGAAACAAGGACTTTGTGGCCAACTCTGGATTGATTGTGCATCCCGATTATAGAAATCAAGGACTTGCCAAGAAAATCAAGAAAGCAGTCTTTGATCTTTCACGAAAAAAATTCCCTGATGCCAAGATTTTTGGTATCACTACAGGATTGGCCGTAATGAAGATGAACTACGAACTCGGTTACAAACCTGTTACCTTTTCCGAACTTACGGACGACCCCGAATTCTGGAAAGGCTGTCAGACCTGCAAGAATTTTGACATTCTCACACGTACCGACAGAAAAATGTGCCTCTGCACAGGAATGTTGCACGACCCAAAAGCACAAAAACAAGAACCTGAAAAGATCAACAAAAAAGCCTTCAAAAGACTCAAAAGCATAAAAGAAAGCCTTTTTCTTAAAAAGAAAGACAAATAAACGTCAGTTCGAGCATTATCAAGAATACTCGAGGTGACAACAATATTTAAAGAATAAAAAAAATGGAAAAATTAGTTATAGCCTATAGTGGCGGATTGGACACCTCATATTGTGCAAAATATCTTTCGCAGGAAGAGGGATTCGAAGTGCATGCCGTTAGTGTAAACACGGGAGGTTTCAGCAAAGCTGAAATAGAGAAAATTGAAGAAAAAGCGATTGCACTGGGCGCCACCTCCTATACTTCCATCGATGCCGTTTCCACCTTTTATGACAAGGTGGTAAAATACCTCATCTTTGGAAATGTGCTTAGAAACAACACTTATCCACTTTCGGTAAGTGCGGAAAGAATTGTTCAGGCCATCGAGATTGTAAACCATGCAAAAAAAATTGGTGCCAAATACATCGCCCACGGCAGTACTGGAGCCGGTAACGATCAAGTAAGATTTGATATGATATTTCAAATCCTCGCCCCGGAAATTCAAATCATCACCCCTATCAGGGATAAAAAATTGGCAAGGGAAGAAGAAATCAACTACCTGCAACAAAACGGAATCGACTATCCATGGGAAAAAGCCAAATATTCTATCAATAGAGGATTGTGGGGAACATCTGTAGGAGGTGACGAAACTTTGACCTCTCACCTATCCTTACCTGAAAGTGCTTACCCAAGTCAATTGGAAAAAGAATTACCCAAAGAATTAAAGTTGACCTTTAAAAATGGTGAGCTTGTTGCTTTGGATGGAGAACAGGACAGCCCTGTGGCGAACATCGAAAAATTATCCGCCATTGCCTCCAAATATGCTATTGGAAGGGATATTCATGTTGGCGATACCATTATCGGAATTAAAGGAAGAGTAGGTTTTGAAGCTGCTGCTCCCTTGATCATTATAAAAGCGCACCATTTGTTGGAAAAGCACACCTTGAGCAAATGGCAACAATACCAAAAAGAGCAAATGGGCAACTTTTATGGGATGTTGTTGCACGAAGGAAACTATTTGGACGAGGTCATGCGAAACATCGAAGCCTTTTTGACAGATACCCAAAAACATGTATCGGGAGATGTATTCGTCACCTTACATCCCTACCGATTTGAATTGAACGGAATCTCTTCCAAGCACGATTTGATGAACGCTTCCTTTGGAAGTTATGGTGAAATGAACAAAGGTTGGACGGCTGATGAGGCCAAAGGTTTCATCAAAATTTTGTCCAATTCCGGGAAAATTGCAAACCACGTAAACAATGAAATTTAGAAGCGTCACCCCGAATTTGATTCAGGGTCTCATTAGAGTGAGATGCTGAAATAAATTTAGCATGACGACAAATAATTCTCCATCGATATGAGAAAAAAAAATATAACAGCAGGAATCATAGGAGGCTCGGGGTACACGGGCGGAGAACTGATTAGGCTCTTGCTCAATCATCCCCAGACCGAAATCGATTTTGTGTACAGTACCACAAGGGCAGGAAAACCCATCACCTCTGCCCATCAAGATTTGTTGGGACAAACGGCACTTAAGTTTACAGGTGAGATAAATCCTGAAGTGGATGTTGTTCTTCTTTGTCTGGGACATGGAAATTCCACCTCATTTTTGAACGAAAACCAGTTTTCAGCATCAACAAAAATCATCGACCTCAGTAACGATTTCAGATTACAGGCCGATGCCAATTTTAATGGTCAACGTTTTATTTATGGGCTTCCCGAATTGAACAAGTCTGCCATACAAGCTGCAGAGGCCATCGCTAACCCAGGTTGTTTTGCCACTGCAATTCAATTGGCGTTGTTGCCTTTGGCAAAAGCAGGTTTATTGGGCAATGACGTCCATGTAAACGCCGTAACAGGAAGTACCGGTGCAGGTGTTGGATTGTCCGCAACCTCACATTTTAGCTGGAGAAATAACAATGTTTCTTGGTACAAACCATTTACCCATCAACATTTAGGAGAAATCGGGGAAAGTTTGAGTTCCTTCGGTAAGTCTGTAAGCAAATTGATGTTCTTGCCAAATCGGGGCAACTTTACCAGAGGGATTTTGGCCACTGCTTACACCAGATATGACGGCAGCTTGGAAGAAGCAAAACAGTTGTACAACGACTTTTACAAAGATGCCGCGTTTACGCATATGTCAGAAGATGAACTGCATTTGAAACAAGTAGTGAACACCAACCAATGCCACATCCATTTGCACCAACACGATGACCTCCTTTTGATTACCTCTGCCATTGATAATCTATTGAAAGGGGCATCTGGGCAAGCGGTACAAAATATGAATTTGATGTTCGGTTTCCCAGAAACTGAAGGTCTCCTGTTAAAAGCAGCAGTATTTTAAAATAATGTACCCTAAGCGTAGTCGAAGGGTTCAAATAATTCAGATTCCTGCAGGAGTTTATGCTGAGTATAGCGAAGTGCAGGAATGACAAAGAAAACAACAAATGAAAATAGCCATCATAGGAGCGGGAAATTTGGGACTGGCCATTGCCAAAGGCATTTTGCATAGCAATGGAGCCACTACCATGTACCTCACCAAACGGAACACCGAATCCATCAAGGAATTTGAAAAATACGGAAACGTAACCGTTACTTCCGATAACCAAGAAGCCGTTAAAAATTCGGACATCCTTGTTTTTGCCGTACAACCGGGGCATTTTGCTTCCATTTTGGAAGAAATCAAAGAACTGCTCACCGAAAAACACGTGGTAATCAGTACCATTACCGGGTTCGGTATTTCAAAAATTGAAGAAATCATCGGCATTGATAAATTCATTATCCGAAGTATGCCCAATACGGCCATTTCGGTAGGTAAATCCATGACATGCATCTGCAGCAACGAACTTGGAAAAAAACGTATTGATCTGGCCAAGGCTATTTTTAATCGAATGGGTCATACTCTAGAAATTCCAGAAGAGCAGATGCAGGCCGCAACGGTAATCTGCGCTAGTGGAATTGCGTTTTGGATGCGACTGATTCGAGCTACCACCCAAGGCGCCATACAATTGGGGTTTGATGCAAAAGAAGCTCAAGAATTGGCCATGCATACCTGTAACGGAGCCGCAAGCCTATTAATTGAATCCGGTAGTCATCCCGAAGAAGAAATAGATCGGGTAACCACACCTAAAGGATGCACCATTGAAGGCTTGAACGAAATGGAACACCAAGGGTTGAGTTCATCATTGATCAGGGGAATTGTTTCCTCATTCGAAAAAATCAGTCAAATCAGAAAAGGATAAAAATGAAATTATTTGACGTATACCCACTTTATGATGTCACTCCCGTAAAGGCTAAAGGCATTGAACTTTGGGATGATAAAGGAGAAAAATATTTGGATTTTTATGGTGGACACGCCGTAATTTCCATTGGCCACACACATCCACATTACGTAAAACGTATCAAGGAGCAATTGGACAATATGGCGTTTTACAGCAATTCTGTCCAAAATCCGTTGCAAAAGGAGTTGGCTAAAAAATTAGGAGAAATGTCCGGCTGCGAAGACTACGACCTTTTTATGTGCAATTCAGGGGCGGAAGCCAATGAAAATGCCTTAAAGATGGCATCTTTTCACACAGGAAAATCCAAAGTAATCGCTTTCACCAATAGTTTTCATGGGAGAACCTCAGCCGCCGTTGCCGCCACGGACAATCCTAGCATCAATGCCCCAATTAACAAACAACAAAAGGTTACTTTCTTACCATTGAACGATAAGGAAGCTTTTGAAAAAGCCATCACTTCTGATGAATATTGTGCTGTAATTTTGGAAGCCATTCAAGGAGTGGGCGGGTTGGATGAACCTACCACCGAATTCTTTCGATTTATTGCCAAAAAATGTAAGGAAAACAACGTGGTTCTTATTGCAGATGAAGTACAATCAGGCTACGGACGAAGTGGTAAATTCTTCGCTTTTCAGCATCATGGAATCAAACCTGATATCATTTGTATTGCCAAAGGCATGGGGAACGGATTTCCTGTTGGAGGAATCTTAATTCATGAATCTTTTAAACCATCTTATGGGCTTTTAGGAACCACCTTTGGGGGAAACCACTTGGCATGTGCAGCATGCCTTGCCGTTTTGGAAGTTTTGGATGATGAAAATTTGACGGAGAACGCCGCTGAACTCGGTGTTTATTTTAAGGAAAAAGCTACTGAGATTCCAGAAATCAAAAATATAAAAGGAAAAGGATTGATGATTGGTTTGGAGTTTGACTTTGAAATCGCTGCCCTCAGAAAAAAAATGATAGTGGAGCAACACATGTTCACAGGAAGTGCAAAAAACAAAAAATTGTTACGGTTCTTGCCTGCATTGAACATCACCAAAGAAGACATAAATCTATTTTTCGAAGCGCTCAAAAAAGCATTATAATGAAGCATTATTTATCAGTCAACGATATAGAATCCCTACCCGATTTGGTGGATGAAGCAATAAACCTAAAAAAAGACCCCTATCAGTTTGAAGATTTGGGCAAACGAAAAACAATCTGTCTGTTGTTTTTCAACAATAGCCTCAGGACGCGCTTGAGCACACAAAAAGCAGCCATGCATCTTGGTATGGAAGTGATGATCATGAACTTTGGCAACGAAGGCTGGGCATTAGAATATGGTGATGGCACCGTGATGGACCAAGGCACCTCGGAACACATAAAAGAAGCTGCACAAGTGGTTTCCCAATACTCCGACATTGTGGCCATCAGAGCGTTTGCGGGATTGGTCGATAAAGAAAAAGACGAAGCCGAAGAAGTAATTAATGGATTTGCCAAATATGCTTCGATTCCCGTGGTAAATATGGAAAGTTCAGTGGGTCACCCACTTCAAGCTCTGGCAGATGCCATAACTTTGAAAGAGAACGAAACAAAAAAGAAACCCAAAGTCGTGCTTTCTTGGGCTCCTCATCCAAAAGCGTTACCACATGCGGTGGCCAATTCATTTATACAGATGATGAGGTTACAGGAAGCTGATTTTGTTATTACCCATCCAAAGGGATATGAACTTAATCCAGAATTGACCCAAGGATGTCAAATAGAATACGACCAAGACAAAGCACTGGAGGATGCCAATTTCGTCTACGTAAAAAATTGGAGCAGCTATTCCGATTATGGGAAGGTTTTGAACAAGGACAAAAATTGGACGATTACAAAAGAAAAATTGGGGAATGCCCAGTTTATGCACTGTCTCCCTGTTCGTAGAAATATGATAGTTGAGGATGCTGTTTTGGACAGTGAACAATCCTTGGTCGTGGAACAAGCAAAAAACAGAGTCTTTTCCGCTCAAATTGTAATAAAAAAATTACTGGAAAATTTATGAAAAGAAGTATAATTGCCGTGCCAACCCAACCTTAAAATATGAATGACATCTACCTGTCGGTATAGGCAGGCCTGACACATTTATATAATTAAACAAACACAGATGAAACAAAAATTATCCGTAGTAAAAATAGGCGGTAACCTAATAGAAGACGTAGAGGGGTGTAAACAAGTATTGGGATTGTTCTCTAAATTGGACGGCAACAAAATTTTGGTCCACGGAGGTGGAAATAAAGCTACAGAATTGGCCAATCAAATGGATGTTGAATCCAAAATGGTAAACGGAAGACGCATCACCAATGCCGAAACCCTAGATATCGCGTTAATGGTCTACGGAGGATTATACAGCAAAAAAATAGTGGCCAAATTACAATCTTTGGGCACAGATGCCATTGGAATGAGCGGAGCCGATGCCGATGCTATTCGTGCCCACAAAAGACCAAAAAAGAACGTAGATTTTGGCTTTGTGGGTGATGTGGACATGGTAAACACCTATGGAATTTTTAAATTGTTACAAGCAGGATTTACCCCTATTTTTTGTGCACTGACCCATGATGGCAAAGGGCAAATGCTCAACACCAATGCAGATACCATTGCCGCTGAACTGGCGATTGCCATGTCCGATCAGTTCGAAACCACCCTTTATTATTGTTTTGAGAAAAAAGGAGTGCTTCAGGATATTAACGATGAAAACTCTGTGATTCAGCATATCGACTCAAAAGGTTATGATGAACTTTTGGCCTATGGCATTATTGCAGATGGAATGCTTCCCAAAATGCATAACTGCTTTTATGCTTTACGCAACGAGGTATCTAAAGTTTGCGTAGGTAACACCAATATGCTCGAAGCAGACAATTCAGATTATACCACATTGACCTTATGAAAATAACACAAGAAATATTAACGGAAAAAGCCATTGACCTGCTTAAAAAGCTCATTTGCATACCTTCCTTTTCTGGTGAAGAAGACAAGACAGGTGATGCCATTGAGGAATTTCTGCGAGGATTTGGGGTAAAAACCAAAAGACAGCACAATAACATTTATGCTTTCAATAAATATTTTGATGAAAGTAAGCCCACCTTGTTGCTTAACTCACACCACGATACGGTAAAACCGAACAGTGCATACACCAAAGACCCTTTTGATGCCCATGTTGAAGACGGCAAACTGTATGGTCTTGGCAGTAATGATGCAGGTGGATGTTTGATATCGCTTTTGGCCACTTTTATTCATTTTTATAAGAAAGAAGACCTAAGTCACAATATAATTATGGCTGCCACAGGTGAAGAAGAGGATGCAGGAGAGAAAAGTATTCGTGCGCTGCTCCCTATTCTACCCGAAATTGATGTTGCCATTGTGGGCGAACCCACTTTAATGGACTTGGCCATTGCCGAAAAAGGCTTGGTGGTTTTTGATGCCGTAGTGGACGGAACACCATCGCATGCTGCACATCCCAACGACAACAATTCCATATACAACACCATTGAAGTGCTCCAATGGCTCAAAAATTATTCTTTTGATAAAGTTTCTGATGCTTTGGGCGAAGTAAAACTGACAACAACCCAAATCAGTGCAGGAAATCAGCATAATGTAGTGCCCGGCCATGTGGATTTGGTCATCGATGTTCGTGTGAATGATTGTTACAGCAATCAGGAAATAGCAGATATCCTTCAGAAGGAAGCACCTTGCAAAATGACGCCCCGTTCTTTGCGGTTGAACTCATCTTCCATAGACCAAGACCACGATTTGGTAAAAAGTGGATTGGCCTTGGGTAGAAAAACTTATGGTTCCCCTACCTTGTCTGATCAAGCTGCATTGACCTGTCAATCGGTGAAATTGGGACCTGGTGACAGTACACGTTCCCACTCGGCCAACGAATTTATCTTTGTAAGGGAAATAGAAGAAGGAATAGATATTTACATCAAAACCCTAACAGGATTTTTACAATAAACAATTCAGTTCTTTAAATGTTCCCTGAGCGTAGTCGAAGGGACAATCGAGAACAAAATAATATGATCCCCACCTTCGTGGGAATGACAAAAGAAAAACTATGAAACTCTGGGACAAAGGATTCAGTACCGATAAAAAAATAGACCATTTTACCGTTGGCAACGACCGCGAACTTGACTTGATATTGGCAAAATATGACGTGATCGCTTCCAAGGCTCACGCCAAAATGTTGGGCAAGGTAGGTTTGATTACCGAAGATGAGACCAAAGACTTGGTAAAAGCTTTGGATTCCATCGCCAAAGATATTGAAAAGGGAAAATTTACCATCGAGGACGATTTCGAGGACATGCACTCGAAAATAGAGTTTATGCTGACCGAAAAATTAGGGGATACCGGTAAAAAAATTCATTCCGCCCGTTCCAGAAACGATCAGGTTTTAGTGGCCATGCAATTGTTCCTTAAAGATGAGTTGACCGAAATTAAAACTCAGGTAAAAACACTGTTTGACTTATTAATGAAACTCGCGGACAAACACAAAAACGTGCTGCTACCCGGGTACACCCACTTACAGATTGCGATGCCTTCCTCCTTCGGGCTTTGGTTTTCCGCCTATGCCGAGAGCTTGGTGGATGATCTGTACTTTGTGCAGGCCGCCCATAAAGTTGCCAACCAAAATCCACTGGGAAGTGCAGCGGGTTATGGAAGTTCTTTCCCAATTGATAGAAGTTTCACCACTGCCAAAATGGATTTTGCCACCCAAAAATATAATGTAGTTGCCGCCCAAATGGGTCGTGGAAAAGTGGAAAAAGCAACTGCTTTCGGAATTTCCAGCGTTGCCGCTACACTTTCCAAAATGGCGATGGACATTTGTTTGTACATGAGCCAGAATTTTGATTTCATCTCATTCCCCAACGAACTCACTACGGGAAGCAGCATTATGCCCCACAAGAAAAACCCAGATGTTTTCGAATTGATCAGAGCCAAATGCAATAAAATTCAAGCAGTACCGAACCAATTGATCATGATCATGAACAATTTGCCCAGTGGCTACCATAGGGATCTTCAATTGGTGAAGGAAGTTATTGTTCCTGCATTACAAGATATGCACGCCTGTTTGGAGATGATGACGTTTAGCCTGAAAGAAATCAAGGTGAACAAATCCATTCTGGACGACCCCAAATACGATTATCTCTTTAGCGTAGATACGCTGAATGAGCTTGTAAAAAGCGGTATGCCGTTCCGCGATGCCTACAAAACCATGGGCAAGGCCATTGAAAATGGCAATTTTAAACCGAAAAGGGACATTGAGCATACGCACGAAGGTAGCTTGGGTAATTTGTGCTTGGAGCAGATAAAAGAGAAAATGGACAATGTTTTTGAGTAAAATGGATAAATTGGGTTGAAATTTAAGCCTCGGGCTTTCAACTTGAATTTATGTCCATCAGAATTTTACTCAGCTTTTTTCTAGTCGTTACTTTTTCCAATTTTTCGTTCGCACAGGATGTGTATGCGAAAAATGAATCCGTAGACATCCAAAACTATGTTTTTGGCCTTCATTTAAATGATGCATCCAACGAAATTAAAGGAGAAGCCCAGGTAACCGTTAGGTTTAGGGAAAATGCCGTTCCTTTTGCTTTGGATTTAATACAAAAATCCAACGAATTTGGGATGGAAGTCACTGAGGTGGTAATGGAAAATGGTTCTAAAGTCAACTATACCTATTCCAATAACAAAATCAACATTGTCCCAAAGGCTAATACAGATTCCATCCAAACCTATACTATAAAATACCAAGGTATTCCTGAAAGGGGCTTAGTAATTGATACCACCAAATTTGGACAACGCTCTTTTTTTGGTGACAACTGGCCCAACTTGGCAAGGCATTGGCTTCCATCTGTGGATCATCCCTATGATAAGGCAAGCGTGGAATTTCAAATCACCGCTCCAGATCAGTATGATGTGGTGGCAACAGGCAAAAAAGTAGAGGAAAGCAATCTGGAAAACGGCTATAAACTCACCATTTATAGCGAACCTGCTCCAGTAGCCACTAAGGTGATGACCATCGGGGTTACAGAGTTTGCTTCACGATTGGTGGATATAGTTGATGATATTGAGGTTTCCGCATGGGTTTATCCGCAAAACCGTTTGGAAGGTTTCGGCGATTATACAGTGGCTGGAAATGTGCTCGAATACTTCATTGATCATATTGGGCCGTATTCCTACGCCAAACTGGCCAATATGCAGGCCAAAACCCAATGGGGCGGACTGGAAAATGCCGGCACCATCGCTTATTTTGAAAATTCTGTTACGGGCAACAAAACCGTGGAACCGCTGATTGCCCACGAAATTGCCCATCAATGGTTTGGAAATTCAGCCACAGAGAAAAGCTGGAACCATGTTTGGCTCAGTGAAGGCTTTGCTACCTATTTCTGTATCCTGTATTTGGAAAGTGTGTACGGTGATGAGCGCCGAAAAGAGGAACTGGCCATCGATAAACAACAAATCTTTGACTATTACCGAAAAAATCCTGCTCCCATTGTAGACCTTAGCATCAAGGACCCTATGAAAGTATTGAGCACCAACACCTACCAAAAAGGAGGTTGGGTATTAAACATGCTTCGTCACAAATTGGGCGATGGTGCTTTTTGGGAAGGCATTCGAAAATACTACGCCACCTACCAAAACAGCAATGTACTTACCGACGATTTTCGACATGTGATGGAAGAAGTATCAGGCGAAGATTTGGAGTCCTTTTTTCAACAATGGTTATTTGTCAAGGGACAGCCGCAATTGAAATGGAATTGGGATTATAGCAACGGAAAGGTCAACCTAAAAGTACAGCAACTACAAGACCATCACGTATTTGTATTTCCTTTGGAAATAGGTATAGTAAAAGATGGTAAAATGACCATCAAAACTATTAAGGTGAACCAGCGTAACCAAAATATCGCAATCGAAACCAAAGACCAACCCGATTCCATTGTTTTGGATCCCAACGAATGGACGTTGTTCGAGGATATGGGTAAATTGTAACATCCTCAAAATGTTGAAAAAATAATGGACAAGCTAGAACCCGGTGAGTATTACGGAACACATTACCAAAAATCGGCTTTCAATAACTTTATTGTTACCGATACCGAGTATACCGAGGAGAAAGTTGATTGGCACTATCACGAGAATCCCTATTTCACGTATCTGCTTCAGGGCAAGTTGTTTGAATCCAATAAGAAAGAATCGTACTATTTAGCACCTGGAAATTTATTGTTTCATAACTGGCAAGATGCTCATTACAATATAAAACCAAATGAATTCACACGAGGTTTTCACATTGAAATGAACGAAGATTGGTTTTCCAACTTTGACGTTGAATTATCCAATTTTGAAGGGAGTATCAATCTAAAGAATCCCATAATCAAAAATTCAATGAACCAAATTTTCATTGAGAGCAAAATAAACGACACCTATTCAAATTTGAGTATTGACGGTCATTTGATTGCCATTTTCAACGCTATAAAAAGTGGAAAAGAGGAAAGTTCACAAAAGCCTGCTTGGGTGAATCGACTAAAAGAATTGTTGCTTGAGGAACAAACAGGTCATTCCTTAAAAAGTTTAAGTTCAAAGTTGGAAATTCATCCAGTACATTTATCCAGGGAATTTAACCGGTATTTTGGAACAAGCCTTGGCAACTACATTCGATTGGTAAAGCTGAACAAAGCTTTTTGCCTGCTTGCTTCAAACAAATTTTCAATGACAGAAATTTGTTATCAATGTGGTTTCTATGATCAGAGCCATTTCATCTCAAACTTTAAGCGGGTCTATCGTTCCACCCCAACAGCATTGTTGAGAAAAATTAGCTGATGTTAATTTTATACAATTTTGCAGCTGTATATAGTTTCATCTTTGCTTCTTCATCAAAAATCAATCAAAAAATGAAACTTAGAAGCATCACTACCATCGTTGTCGCACTTCTTTCCTTTAGTCTTTTTAGCCAAGACATGGCCGATTATACTGGAGGTTGGAAAGGAAAAATCAAGACTGCAAAGGAATTCAACCTAAAGATTGCTATAGAAAGCCTGAGTTCTAAAAATCCAAAATTTGAAATTTACAACGATAGAAATATCATTGATCAAACGTTTGAAAAAACAAACAACCCAGAATTAAAAATCTCTTTTTCCGACAATTATTTTTTTGAAGGTACAGTATCGGAAAACGGAAAGGAAATCAATGGGTTTATCAAATCCGGGTTACTTCTTTATCACATAGAACTTATCAAATCCGAGGGCAACACGTTTACGGGAATTTGGAATCCATTGATGGTGGATGAATTGAAATCACTCGATTTTTATTTAAGTGTGGAAAATGGAAAAGGTAATGATTACCAAGCATATCCAATTTTAGGGGACAATCGTTTTACGGGAACCTGGTGTTCTAATTTTAAAAAAGAGGACGATGTTATTTCTTTTAGCGATTTTAAAACCGGACTTCGATTTAAAGGAAAGCTATTTGAAAATAGTATTCGTTTAGAGGTTCTTTTAGGGGAGAATTTGCTCACTGAGATAACCCTTCAAAAATCTACAACCGATTGGAACATTGGTGGTTTTGTCAGCCCGAAGAAAACTTCTATGCTAGAGCTCACGGAAATGGAAAACTTTATTGCAAAGGATTCATTCCCGAACACCCATTCCGTTTTAATTTCAAAAGAAGGAAAACTGGTTTATGAAAACTATTTTCACGGTTACAACGAGAATATTCCGCACGATATGCGTTCCGCATCCAAAAGCATTTCATCTGCCATAGTAGGAATCGCAAAAGATGAATTATTATTTGAGACCGTAGATCAATCCATTTTCGATTTTCTGCCGGAAAAATATCAGCATCTCAAAGACAGTTTAAAATCCAAAATAGATATTCAAAGTCTTTTAACCATGAGTTCTGGATTGGATGCCGATGATTATACCCGAGAGAGAACCTCATTGGCATCGGAAGACCACTATCAGCCGACTGACGATTGGGCGAAAACCGTGTTAGAAGCCCCTATGCTAAACACTCCAAATACAGCAGCCAATTATGGTTCGGCGAATCCATTTTTACTTGGCATTGCGATGGATTCTGTTGTTTCTGGCCACTTGGAACTGTTTATGGACCAACATCTTTTTCAAAAACTTGACATCTCAAATTATATTATCCAAACAGATTTGCAAGGCACCCCTTATTTTGGTGGCGGAATGTATCTGACCCCAAAAGACATGTTGAAATTTGGCGAACTATATCTTGGCAAGGGAAAGTGGAAAGGAAGACATATAGTTTCCAAAAAATGGGTTTCCAACTCGTTTAAGGAATACCACCATTTAGAAAATGTACCCGATAAAAATGGGTATGGTTATTTGTGGTGGCACCACACCTATCAAGTCAATGGTGAGACTATAGTGTCCATTGAGGCCAGAGGAGCCGGTGGGCAATATATTTTTGTGATTCCTGAGCTAAAAACGGTGGCTGTCATAACCTCCGGAAACTTTAGGAACGGAAAAACGCAACAACCCGAATTGATGTTAGAAAAGTGTATTCTGCCTTATCTCGTAAAGTGAATCCACTATGTTGTAAAAACTATATCTGCCCTAAATTGATTTATTTCAAAAAAAGAATTAGATTCAAATATCTAACCCAAATCCATTTCTTGAAAATCAACAGTATCTGTAACTTTAACAAGAATAGATATCAGAGACAAACATTTTTTAGAAAAACGAGCATCTGCACGTTAAGAACCATAAATACTTTATACTTACTATTTGGGGTGGTTCATTATCAATATTTATAAATGACAAGCCAACAATTTGACGTGATAATTATCGGAGGCGGTTTGGCCGGATTAACCAGCGCGATTCATTTAGCGCAACATAATTTCCAGGTGCTTCTCATTGAAAAAAATAGTTTTCCCAAGCACAAGGTCTGTGGCGAATATGTATCCAATGAAGTTTTGCCCTATTTAGAATATTTAGGGTTCGACCCGTTTGATTTTGGGGCCAAACGCATCACAAATTTTGAACTTACTACCCACAATAACAAAACCATTAAGGCCGAATTACCGCTTGGTGGATTTGGAATGAGTCGATACGAAATGGATTTTCAACTTAATCGCTTAGCCGTGAAGCAAAAGGTTTCAGTATTGGAGGAAACGGTGGTTGATGTGGTATTTGAGAATGACTTTTTTCACGTTGAAACTAAATCAAGTCAAAGCTTTACTTCAAAAATCACCATTGGTGCCTTTGGGAAACGATCCAATTTAGATCTTAAGTTTCAGCGTTCGTTTATCACCAAGAAATCTCCATACTTAGGTGTAAAGATTCATGTGTCAGGGGATTTCCCTGAAAATAAGGTAGCACTTCACAATTTTAAAGGGGGGTATTGTGGCGTTTCAAAAGTGGAGAACGACCATATTAATCTATGTTACATCACCGATTATAATGCATTTAAACGCTATAAGGACATTGATGCCTTTCAAAATGAAGTTATATTTAAAAACCTTGCCCTAAAGAAGCTGTTTCAGAATTCAAGTGCTCGATTCGATAAGCCATTGACAATCAGTCAAATTTCGTTTGAGACCAAAAATCCCATTGAGAACCACATAATCATGTGTGGTGATTCGGCAGGTATGATTCATCCACTCTGTGGAAACGGAATGGCTATGGCGATAAGAAGTGCACAATTAGCATCAGGGCTTATTATTGACTATCTTCAAAATAAAATACATTCTCGAGCAGCATTAGAGCGAAAATATACCAAAGTATGGAACAAAACTTTCAGCTTGAGATTAAAAGTGGGCCATGGCATCGCCTATTTATTTAGACAAGATTGGTTGACACCAAAATTACTAGTAGTTTTAAGAAAAGTACCTTTTTTGATTCCAGTAATTATTAGAATAACACACGGAAAACCCATGAAAATTTAATGAGCTTATTTGTAGACACTACATACAGAAGTAATTCTACGGAACTCATGGATGATTTTTCCATGAAGGGCGAATTGCTTCGAGACTCTTTGGATAAGCTTGGCAAAATCAATAAATGGCTTGGAGGAAATCACGTCACCTTAGATGGCTTACTACAATTACTCAAAAAACAACCTAAAGATCAAACCTATACCATTATTGATTTAGGTTGTGGACATGGTGATATACTCAGATTGATTGCGGAATATGGTAGAAAACACAAGTATTCGTTCAACCTAATTGGTATTGATGCCAACCAAGATGCAATTGACTATGCGGTTGAATTGTCCGAAGGTTATGATGAGCTATCATTTATTAGCCTGGATGTTTTTTCTGAGGAATTTCAAAACCTGAATTATGATATAGTGCTTTCAACCTTGTTTTTACATCATTTAAATGAAAGTGAAATCCATAAGCTATTAAAAACGATAAATTCAAAGGCAAAGTTGGGCATTGTTATCAATGATCTACATCGAAATAGCATGGCTTATGGATTATTTAAATTATTAGGGCTGGTCATTTCTAACCATATGATAGTACAAGATGGATTAACCTCTATTTTAAGGGCATTTAAACGACCGGAATTAGAAAGCATTTCAAAAGAACTGAACCTTAAATCACATATCCGTTGGAAATGGGCATTTCGCTACCAATGGCTAATAAGGAATTAATTGTCACGCTGAGCTTGTCGAAGCGTCTCAAAATAAGAAATAAAAAAGATTCCTGCCTACGCAGGAAATTAATATGGCAGTAAGAATAACATCCGTTGCAAAGCAACTTCCAAAATATACCAGAGAAACCAAAGATATTTTACCTTACGTAGAACTTTGGCTAGTAGGACAAGAAGAGCGTTTTAAACGTAAAGTCCTCAAGATTTTCGAGAATGCAGCTGTTGATAGACGCTATTCTATAATGAGCCCAGAGGAAGTATTTTTAAAAACTTCGTTTGAGGAAAAAAATGACATTTATACCCGAGAATCTATAGAACTCGCAGAAAAAAGCCTGTTGAAAGCTTTGAATAAATCCAATTTGGAGCCAACGGATTTGGACTACATCATCACGGTGAGTTGCACCGGTATAATGATTCCATCTTTAGATGCTTATTTAATAAATCGTTTACAGTTGAAACAGGATATTGTGCGTTTGCCAGTAACCGAAATGGGGTGTGCTGCCGGAGTTTCAGGGATTTTATATGCCAAGAATTTTTTAAAGGCCAATCCTAACAAAAGGGCTGTTGTTATCGCTGTTGAGTCCCCAACTGCAACCTTTCAACTTGATGATTATTCGATGGTGAATATTGTGAGTGCAGCGATATTTGGTGATGGTTGCGCTAGTGTCATTCTATCATCCTACGAAGATGAAGTTGGTCCGGAAATTAAGGATGAAGCCATGTATCACTTCTATGATGCAGAACAAATGATGGGATTTAAATTAAGGAATACAGGTCTGCAAATGGTTTTGGACCAATCCGTTCCGCAGACCATAGCAGATCATTTTCCAAAGATCATTCATCCCTTTTTAGAGAAGAATGGTTTAACAATTGAAGATATAGATCATTTAGTGTTTCATCCAGGAGGCAAGAAAATTGTCCAAACGGTTGAAGATATATTCGGTGCTTTAGGTAAGAACATAAATGATACAAAAGAAGTTTTAAGACTTTACGGTAATATGAGCAGTGCTACCGTGCTATATGTTTTAGAACGGTTTATGGACCGAAAATTACCTAAAGGAGATAAAGGAATTATGCTAAGTTTTGGGCCAGGTTTTTCCGCCCAAAGAATATTATTGGAGTGGTGACAAAATAAATATTTTGTTATGCTGAGCTCGTCGAGGCATTTCATTTTTAGATAAACTATGATTACAGAATTTAAAGATAAAAATTATTGGGCCTTAATACTTGGTGGCAGCAGTGGCCTAGGTTTGGCAACAGCGAAAAAATTGGCCAAACACGGTATGAGCATTTGTATTGTACACCGTAATTCCAGAATGCAAGAAGAAGCTGTTTTAAAGGAATTTGAAACTATAAAGCAAGAAGGTGTAAAATTTAAAGCGTTTAATAGTGATGCTTTTAAAAATGAGAAAAGAGAGGCCATTATACAAGAATTAAAATCAATTTTAGGTGATGGTCAAAAAATAAGAACAATGGTTCATAGCGTTGCGAAGGGCAATCTTAAGCCAATGGTTTCGGACGAAAAATCGGAACTAAAGCATGATGATTTTACATTGACCATAGACGCTATGGGAATTAGTTTGTACGACTGGACCAAATCAGTTTTTGAAGCAAAATTGTTTGCAGAAGATGCACGAATACTAAGTTTTACCAGTGAAGGCAATTCCAAAGCTTGGAGGAGTTATGCGGCAGTTTCTGCAGCCAAAGCAACACTGGAAGCAATTACCAGAAACCTGGCATTGGAATTTGCACCCTATGGAATTAAGGCCAACTGTATTCAAGCAGGGGTAACGGATACCACATCGTTACGAATGATTCCCGGCAGTGAACAAATCATTAAACATACATTAAAAAGAAACCCAAATAAACGCTTAACCACCCCAGAGGATGTGGCGAACGTTGTTTATTTACTAACAAAGGACGAAGCCTCCTGGATAACAGGAACAGTAATTCCAGTAGATGGGGGAGAGCATTTGATTTAAAATGAAAGTATCGGAAATCATAGCGCTATTGCCTTATCAAAGACCATTCTTGTTTGTTGATGATATTGATACATTTAATGAAAACAGTATAGTGGGGCACTATACATTTAGAAAAGATGAGTTTTTTTTTGCGGGACATTTTAAAAACAACCCCATAACACCAGGTGTTATTCTTACAGAATGTATGGCGCAAATAGGCTTGGTGTGCTTGGGGATTTACTTGTTGAAAGATGAAGTAAAGAAAGCCCAAAAACCACAAATAGCTTTGACCTCGCATCAGATGGATTTTTATTTACCTGTTTTACCCGGCCAAAAAGTCCATGTGCACTCGGAAAAAGAAGTCTTTCGGTTCAATAAATTAAAATGTAAGGTGAAAATGCTCAACGAGGACGGAGACCTCATAGCAAGAGGATTAATTTCAGGAATGTTGAAGATATGAATCCACGTGTTGTCATAACAGGAATGGGAGTAGTTGCACCAAACGGTGTTGGTATTTCTCAATTCACAGAAGCTCTAAAAAATGGAATCTCAGGAATCACATTTCATCCAAAACTAAAAGACCTCAATTTTTCTTGTCAAATAGGTGGTGTTCCAAACATTACTGATGAATTGCAATCAAAATATTTTACAGATTTACAATTACGGGGATTTAATAGCTCGGGAATATTATATGGTTGTATTGCAGGCATAGATGCTTGGAAAGATGCAGGATTTCATATGAATCCAGATAGTGAACTGGATTATGATACAGGACTTATTTTTGGAACAGGAACATCAGGTGTCGAAAAATTCAGGGAAGCAATTTATAAGCTCGATGATGGGCAAGTAAGACGTTTGGGCAGCACGGCTGTTATACAAACCATGACAAGTGGCATAAGTGCCTATTTAAGTGGTATGCTCGGGTTGGGCAATCAGGTCACCACAAATTCATCTGCATGTACAACGGGCACCGAAGCTGTTTTAATGGGCTATGACCGGATTAAGAACGGAAAAGCCAAACGCATGTTAGTTGGTAGTTGCAGTGATCATGGACCCTACGTTTGGGGCGGGTTTGACGCCATGCGTGTTATGACATACAAACACAATGACAATCCAGAAAAAGGTTCACGACCCATGAGCGCCTCAGCATCAGGTTTCGTGCCTGGAAGTGGCGCAGGAGCTTTGGTTTTAGAGTCTTTAGAATCTGCATTGGAACGCAATGCAAACATTTATGCAGAGGTTTTGGGTGGTGAAGTTAACTCCGGAGGTCAACGACAAGGTGGCACCTTAACCGCACCAAATCCAGAGGCTGTAAAACGATGCATAAAAAATGCTCTGAAAAATTCAGAAGTAAGTTCGAGTAAAATAGATGCCATCAATGGACATCTTACAGCAACTTCCAAGGATGCGCTGGAAATTGAAAATTGGACCAAAGCATTAGGGAGAAAGCACAAGGATTTTCCCATGATAAATTCTACAAAATCATTAGTGGGTCATTGTTTGGCCGCTGCAGGGTCAATTGAATGTGTTGCAAGTGTTATTCAACTTAAAGAACAATTTATAGCGCCCAACATAAATTGTGAGGATTTGCACGATGGTATAAAAGAGTTGATAGATGTTTCCTCCGTTCCAACACAATCCAGAGATGTCAATATTCACGTGATTGCCAAAGCCAGTTTTGGTTTTGGTGATGTGAATGCCTGTGTTTTATTTAAGCGATTTATACCGTAACTTACATTTCAAAAAAATATGAAGAAGGAACAATTAATTGCTAAACTAAAACCTATAATTGAACCCTATATTCAAGATGAGGAAGCTTTCAAAAACTTATCCGAAGACACAGATTTTGTAAGGGACCTCAAGATAAACTCAGCAAATCTTGTGGACATCATTTTAGATATTGAGGACGAATTTGATATTCGATTGGAAAATGAGGATATGGAACAAATGCTAGACGTAAAGTCTGCCATGGGCATTGTTACCTCAAAACTTAACAACTAATGGTCGGCAATGATATTGTTGATCTTCATGAAGCGCTGCATGCTTCGAATTGGCAACGGTCACGATTCTTAAATATAATTTTTACGGCATCGGAACAAAGGTATATCCGGGATGGCAAAAGTCCATTTCAAATGGTTTGGCGATTATGGAGCATGAAAGAAGCTTCGTATAAACTATACACTCAACTATATCCTAGTCGCTTTTATAATCCCAAGGGATTCGAATGCATTATTGAAAATAATTCCAGTGTGGTAAAATTTAAGAGTTTCCATTGTTATGTTGAAACAAAGACCACCTCAAATTACATAATCTCCGAAGCAAGATTAAACAAACAAAAGTTGAGTTCTGAACTTGTAAAATTTAAGAATACTAGTCAAAAGGAGCAAAGTGAAGAACTAAAGACAAGACTACTAAACTACGTTGGCAGAGGTTATCAGCTAAAAAAGAATGAATTAGATATTCCTACATTGAGTAACGGAAAAGAACATTTCAATGTAAGCTTAACACATCATGGAAATTATGGTGCCTTTGCTATAGGATGATGCAAGTTTAAGGCTTATGGCCAGACTATGTTTTATATGCCAACCGATTAATATGCCCCAAAAAAAAATCAATCCACTTTAATTAAAAGTCAAAGGCTAAAAAACGACAACTTTAGCAAAATCTAAATATACCCCCCTTTACCCATACAATTTTTGATCTATTGTTAAAAATCGAAGTAAAGTATTACTTTTACCGCACTAAACAAACAATGATCACTCGAGCTTTTTTAACCCCCGTTTTCATGGTATTTGCCATGCTCTTTTGTGCGTTTTCCCATGCCCAAAAGAAAAATGCCGATTATAAAATCCATCTATTCAAAACCGACGAAACCTTTACTATAGATGGTAAGGCCGAAGAGGCTACTTGGCAAAAAATAGAACCTGTCCAAGATTTTTTTATGGTGCTGCCCATGGACGACCGCCAGGCCACCCAACCCTCGGAAGTAAGAATGGCCTATGATGACAAACAGCTCTATCTCTTGGCCACCTTTTTTAAAACACCCGGAAACACATATGTAGTGGAATCGCTCCGTAGAGATTTCTCCTTTGATGGCAACGATAACTTTTTATTGTTCATGGACCCGTTCAATAACCAGACCACGGGTTTTAGCTTTGGGGCAAACGCTTATGGTGCACAATGGGACGGAACTATGTCCAACGGGGGCAGTATAGACCTTAACTGGGACAGCAAATGGGTTTCGGAGGTTCAGAATTATGAAGATAAATGGGTCGTGGAAATGGCGATTCCCTTTAAATCCATCAGATATGAAAAAGGCGTGAAAGAATGGGGCGTCAATTTTTCTAGGTTGGATTTGAGCACCAACGAAAAATCGAGTTGGACCCCTATCCCAAGACAATTTCCAACTTCCTCCCTCGCCTATACCGGCACCATGGTATGGGACAACCCTCCTCCCGAACAAGGTCTCAACTATTCCATTATCCCCTACGTTTTGGGTACGATAGGAAATTCAAAGATTGATGATATTACCTATGATGATGAATTTAAGGTTGGAGGCGATGTAAAATTGGGGCTTACCTCATCCTTGAATCTGGACCTCACCATCAACCCGGATTTTTCACAGGTTGAAGCTGACCGCCAAGTGGCCAATTTAACGCGATTTGAACTCTTTTTTCCGGAAAGACGCCAGTTTTTCCTTGAAAATGCAGACCTCTTCGCCAGTTTTGGGTACAGCGCTATTCGTCCTTTCTTTTCAAGACGAATTGGGCTTGGCGTACCTATAATTGCAGGCGCTCGAGTTAGCGGTAACCTGAATCGAAATCTCCGTTTGGGTGTGATGGATATGCAGACCGACAAAATGGACGAAACGGGACTGCCCAGTCAAAACTTTGCGGTGCTTTCATTGCAACAAAAAGTGTTTTCACGCTCCAACATTGGGTTGATGTTCGTGAACAAGGAATCGTTGGACTATAACTCCATGGCAGACAGCCTAAAGACGGAGTACACCAAATTCAACCGAAATTTAGGACTGGAGTACAACTTAGCTTCTGCGGACAACCAATACAACGGTAAAGTATTTATGCTAAAATCGTTCGGGCCCGATTCATCATACAACGGTTTTGCGCAAGGCGCCCATTTGGCGTACAACAGTAGAAAATGGAACTGGCGCGTTCAACAGGAATATATTTCTGAAAACTTTACATCCGAAGTGGGTTTTGTGCCGCGAAACAATTACATCAAATTGGAAGGTTCGGTAGGATATCAATTTTTGCCTGCGAGTGAAAAGGTAGTAAGCCATGGACCCCAATACACAGGTTTTTATTATTTCGACCCAAACATGAACTCCACAGATTACGTTTCCATAATGGGTTATGCCGTAAATTTTATCGACCGTAGCTCTCTAGGAGTTGATGTTTTTAACGAATACGTACAACTCTTGGCACCTTTTGACCCCACCAACACAGGCAAAGAGGAATTGGCCGCGGGTACACGCCACCATTGGAACGGGGTTTATTTGCAATACAATTCCCGTCCTAAAAGTCTGTTTACGTATAATATGACCACCCGTTTGGGACGCTACTTTTCTGGAGGCTACCGAACCAATATAAATGCACAATTGGGCTACCGTTTTCAACCCTACGTGAGTTTGGGTGCCAACCTTAGCTACAACAATTTGGATTTGCCCGACCCATGGTACACTACCGATTTTTGGTTGGTGGGCACCGAGGCAGACATTACCTTTACCAATAAACTGTTTTGGAACACCTTGTTTCAGTACAACGAACAGAGCAACAATTTTGGTATCAACTCCAGATTGCAATGGCGCTACGCCCCTGCCTCCGACCTGTTTCTGGTTTTTAACAACAATGAACAATTATCTCCACTCGAGGGCAATTTATGGTCCTTGACCCTTAAGTTTACGTATTGGTTTAACCAATAATATTAAAAAGCCAAACCTATCTATTCAATATGAGTGTCCATTAATTTATGACCAGATGTTGGAATTTTTAAGGCTAAAGGGAGGTTCACTATCTTCTATTTGTTTCCTTATAGTCTAGGGTTTTGATTTCCTTTTTTGAAGTATTCGTCTCTGTTTTCAACATCCATCAATTCATAAAGGGTATTCGTCAATTGACAGGAAAAAAATCACTTTGCTTTCCTCATTTTTATCTTTTCACAGCCAAATCGAAAAGCAAAAATTATGATGGGTTTGACCAAATTCTCTTTAAAAGAAAAACATAGGGAGTACCGGAAAAATAGAAAGGAGAAATTATTTAAAGGGGATGTTGTCCATTGTACTATCTGCAATTCCGAGTATAGGGAATTTGGAATCTTTGGCAATACAAAAAGAAAAAATGCACAATGTCACAGTTGTGGTTCTTTGGAAAGGCACAGGTTGGTTTGGAAATATATTCAGGATAAAAAGTTGATCCATAAACCAATGCAATTGCTTCATTTTGCCCCAGAAAAAATATTTTATAATCTATTTTCGGATACCCCCGATATAGAGTACTTCCCATGCGACCTATTTCCACACGTTTATAACTACAAAGGAAAAACTGAAATTATGGAAGCTGATATCACCAAAATTCCTTTTGATGACAATTCTTTTGATTTTATTCTGTGCAACCACGTTCTAGAACATATTCCCAACGACCAACTTGCCATGTCGGAGCTGTTCAGAGTTATGAGACCTGGTGGTTTTGGCATATTCCAAGTACCAATTGATTATAACAGAGAAACAACCTACGAAGATTTTTCCATAACTACGGAAAAAGGAAGGTTGAAGGCTTTCGGTAGGCGAGACCATGTAAGATGGTACGGAAAGGACTATAAAGACAGGTTGGCAAACGTAGGTTTTGAAGTAAAGGAGGATGACTTTGTAAATACATTTTCAAAGGAAGAGCAATTCAAATATGGGTTTGATGTCTCGGAGAAGATATATCATTGCACAAAACCTGATTATCATGTTTAATTGTAAGCTTTAATCAGTTAGTTACTCAACTTGAAAATACTGCTCAAATAGCCTATGAATCCGATAAATACATATTGTTTTAAACTGACTGTAATAAGCAATCAATAGAATTCACCTGTGCTTTTATGAAAAAATGGTCTTAAAAAAAGTTAATTCGGCCAATAATTGCCATTGTAGCATATTTAATAATGAAGAACAAACTTAAAATACTTGCCTATTCACTTGTAGTTTTAATTACCGCGACATCCTGTACGGAAAAACAGAAGGAGCAATCCACTGACAAAAACAAAATTCAACAATCGGTCAACCCAAATGGCGATAGCGAACTGGCAATTTTAATGCGAGAGATGTTCGATGAAGCAAAATCCATCAACTCAAAATAGCCATTCATCAATTTATTTAAGGGTGCTTTCGAGGTATTATCGAACTTTAGTCTTTGTAATTCACTGCCTCTTTTATGTTAGACATAAATACCGGTTCGTTAAAAATTGGCGAAAACATTGAATTTGGTCCCCGAAACAGTTTTGATGAAATTAAAATTCATAAAGTGGGAGAGCTTCAAGAAATCAAGGGTACCAATGGCTCCGAATATCAATCCATCCATTTTAAGAACGTCTTGGTGAACGGCAATTACTATATTTTTAGATTACGCTTTGGACACAACCAATTATCCCAATTAGAAATTTTTATTGGCCCCTCACCTTTTGAATTTAAAAAAGGATGGGATGATTGGAGCTACCAAGAAGAGCTCTTCCATTTAGAACTTTGCAAAGAATGGCTCAAAAAACAGGTTGGGGAGACCAGAGAATTCGATTGGGGGTATATTTGGTGCGGATACGACAGCCTTGGAGGATATAGCAGTATCAAAATCAGATATATATAAGAAACCTATTATTCTAATACTACTTAATATTCTTCAAATTAACCACCTCCTGCTCAGTAAAATGCCTCCTCCGGCCTCAAGGCAGATCCTTCTTGGTGAGCCCTGCAAAAGTAACATGGTCCAATTTGGTAACGTTGCAGCCCTAATGTTCCATATACGTCAATTCAAATAGTGGATTAATCAATTTCGGGGCTGTAATACCCTAACATTTTTGGAACTTCAATTTTTAATTGGTTTAACCTGTAACTATGCTAGACAAAAAATCAGGTACACTAGGAATTGATGAGGGAATCGAATTTGGGCCCAATATAGATTTCAACAGTATTAAAAACTTACAATTTGGAGAGAGCTCGGAAACTATTGGGACTGCAGATGCATTCGTTCAAAAGCTAAAGTTTAAGAATGTAAAAATTGATAACAACTATTTTATTTTTCGTTTAAGTTTCGAACTCAACAGACTCTTTTTGCTGGAAATTTTTATAAGTCCAATTCCATTTGCGTTTAAAAAAGTTGGAGAAACTGGAGTTATGAAGAAGAAATAAAGCATTTGGAATACTGTAATGCATGGCTAAAACAAGAAGTTGGAGATTCCAGAGATTTTGATTGGGGACATATTTGGTGCGGGTATGATAGTCTTGGAGGATTTAGCAGTATCAAAATCAGATATGTCTAAGAAACCAATTGTCAAATACTATTTAATGTTCTTCAAATTGATTATCTCCTGCTCGGTCAAATGCCGCCAATGCCCTCGAGGTAAATCCTTTTTGGTAAGCCCTGCAAAAATAACACGGTCCAATTTGGTAACATTATAGCCCAAATGCTCAAAAATACGGCGAACAATTCGGTTACGTCCGCTATGGATTTCCACTCCCACTTCCCGTTTTGGCGCGCCTTGTATGTAGCTAACACCATCCACTGTAATGGGTCCATCTTCCAATTCGAGTCCGGCTTCAATTTTATGCAAATCACCCAAACTTAGATTGTTGTCCAAATGCACATGATAAATTTTGCGCACGTTGTGCTTCGGGTGGGTCAATTTTTTGGTAAGGTCACCATCGTTGGTGAACAGCAAAAGTCCAGTAGTATTTCTATCCAAACGGCCAACGGGCAACAAACGATTTTTGGAGGCACTGGAAATTAATTCCATAACAGTACGACGTCCCTTCTCATCACTTGTAGTAGTGATAAAATTCTTGGGTTTGTTCAGCAGAATGTACTCCTTCTTTTCTAAGTTGAGTCGTTTTCCATCAAAACGGACATCATCGGAACGTTTTACCTTATAACCCATTTCGGTAATGGTCTTTCCGTTTACCGTAACATTCCCAGCAGCGATAAAAGTATCGGCTTCCCTACGGGAACAGATACCGGCATTCGCAATGTATCGATTCAACCGTATTTCATCGGGGTTGGATTTTTTACGAGGTGTGCTCTGCTTTGGCTTTGAAGAAAATTTTTTATCAAACGGCTTTTGTCTGTCACCGCCCTTGAAGTTTTTAGAAGGTCTTCTGCCTTTGTTGTCTGATTTCGCCATCAGTCGAATTTTTTGCAAATGTAGTCTTTTTAAGCTCCAAAAAACCTAAAGAACAAAGAATTACAAAATTCGGTTTAGCACCACATCCACATCAATTAATAGAATACTGAAAACCCCTGCCACAATAATAAATTTTATGATGTTATGCAGCCAAACGTAATGCTTTTTAGCATCCGCCTTCCACAACAAAACCAAGAACAGGACCAACAGAACAATACAGGCCGAAAAGTAGAGGTACATATAACCAACATCAAAAGTTCTGATGAGCAAAAGAGCCGGAATTAGGGTAAAGACAATCAATAAGGAAATAATAATCTTAGAAACTTTGGAACCATAAATAATGGGAATGGTTTTATAGTCCTGGGCCATATCTCCTGCTATGCTTTCCAAATCTTTGATCATTTCGCGAGCCAAAATCAACAAGAACAAGAAGATGGCATGCACAAATATGACCGTTTGAAAGTTTTGGTAATACACAAATACAACGAAAAATGGCGCTATTGCCAAAGTGGAGGATACCAAATTGCCCACTAGAGGTATTCGCTTAAGTTTATGTGAATAGAGCCATATACCAAAAATATAGGCAGAGAAGAAGAACACGGCCCTAAAAGAAATATAACTGGTTGCAAAAACAGCCAAAAAGTTGAGGATAAAATAGGTGGTCAACTTAAAACGCTGGCTAACCAAACGGTCCAACATACTTTTGGTTGGTTTGTTGATCAAGTCCTTTTCTGCGTCGTAAAAATTATTGATAATGTACCCGCTCGCAATGGTAAGTGCCGAAGCGGTAACGATAAGAAATAGGTTTAAATCCAGAACAACATCTCTTATTGGAATGTCCGGCGCCAAAATATAGATAGACGCTAAATATTGCGCCAGGGTAATGACAAGGATATTATAACCCCTTACAACAGAAAAAAGACTCAACAGCTTAAAAAGCAAGAGTTTATTTTTTCTACTAAGCATGGGATTGCTGTTAGAAGTTGTAGACTACTTCCAAAGTATGGCCTTTAAGTGCTTTTTTAGCTTTTTCCAGATCTTGGGTAAAGCCTAAAATGTATCCGCCACCACCAGAACCACAAAGTTTAAGGTAGTAATCGTTGGTCTCGATTCCTTTTTGCCATAGTTGATGGAACTTGGATGGAATCATTGGTTTAAAGTGATCAAAAACCACATGCGAAAGTTGCTTTAAGTTCCCGAACAAAGACTTTACATTGCCGTTCAAGAAGTCTTCTACACAGGCATCGGTATGTTTTATAAACTGATCTTTAATCATGTTTCGGAAACCTTCCTGCTTCATATTCTCCATAAACAGTTGCACCATAGGTGCGGTTTCACCAGTCATACCACTGTCCAACAAAAACACAGCACCTTTTCCTTCGATATTTTGTGAAGGAATGCTGGTAGATTCAATATTGTCTTTGGAATTGATGAGAATCGGAATACTCAAGTAACTGTTCAATGGATCCAAACCAGAGGATTTGCCGTGAAAGAAAGATTCCATTTTCCCGAAAATCTTCTTCAACCGAAGCAATTTTTCTCGGGTCAAATTTTCCAAAACCGTGATTTTGTCCGTAGCATATCGGTCGTAAATCGCAGCAACCAAAGCACCACTACTACCTATTCCATATCCTTGCGGAATAGAACTATCAAAATACATTCCATCGGCTACATCCTTTTCCAACCCTTCAATGTCAAAAGACACCAAGCCCTCTTCCTTAATTTCGAGCACTTTTAAATACTCGGCATAAGCTTTAAGGCTTTTGTTGGATTCTTGAGCCATTTCAGAATCGTTCTTATCCCTTTTTAAGGCTCCTTTAAAAAAATTATAGGGTATGGATAGTCCTTTGGAGTCTTTAATAATGCCGTACTCACCGAACAATAAAATCTTGGAATAAAATAGTGGACCTTTCATATGATGTGACTAAGATACAAACAAATTTTGTTTAATTTTTAATAAAATTCGATAAACAAATCAATTTTATCTTTAAAACCTGTTCTCATCGGTCTAAAATATTGGCAAATAACGTAAAAAAACAGCTTAGCTGTTCATTTTTAGTAGTTTATTTTGAGGCCCCCTGACCCAACTTGATCATTAATGTATTGACCATTTTCGCAATGTTCCGCCAATTTATCATTTATAAAATCCTGTACCCTTTCCTTGGCGGACAATGGATACAGTACATGGACATTTGCTCCTGCATCGAGTGTGAAACAAACGGGGGTTTTGGTTGCTTCTCTATACTTCCAAATTTTGTTGATGATTTCCAACGTATCCGGTTTCATCAATATAAAATAGGGCATGCTGGTCATCATCATGGCATGCAAGGTCAGTGCTTCACTTTCCACCATTTTGATGAACTCTTCCAAATCCCCACTGGCCAAAATAGGTTTTAGCTTATCCAGATTGGAAAATGCCTGTTCAAATCTATTATCGGCATAAGGATGCGCGTGCATCAATTGGTGACCCACCGTGCTACTGACTTGTTTTTGTCCTTTGTGCACCAACAAAATGGTATCGCAATAACTCTCAAAAACAGGATTCACCTCAAAGGGGTATTCAATACCATACAAATCGGAACTGTTGGGAATGTTTTTGTGCGCACCCCATTGCACCAAGTTGCCTTTTATGCTTCGGCAAGCACTTCCAGATCCCAAGCGAGCCAAATATGACGCCTTTGCATAAAACAGTGCTTCATCCATAGTCGGGTTCAGTTGTTTCTCAATATCCATTAAACACAAGGAAAGTGCCGCCATTCCGCTCGCAGATGAAGCGATACCGCTGCTGTGGGGGAAAGAATTGGATGTTTCGATCGTGAAATGGTACTTCTTCAAAAAAGGCACATACATCTCAATCCGCTCCAAAAAGGTCTGAATTTTGGGTTTAAAATCGTCCTTGGGCTTTCCCTCAAAAAACAAATCAAAGGAAAGTGTATCATAGGCATCCTTTTTCTTAAACGAAACGGAAGTTGTAGTCGCACAAGTATCCAAAGTAAAGCTGATGGATGGATTGGCCGGCATCTGAACCGGTCTTTTTCCCCAATATTTTACCAGGGCAATATTGCTGGGTGCTTTCCATGTTACTTTACCATTTTTGGGTAATTCTTGGTAGGCGCCGGGCAAAAAATCTTTTTCCGTCATTGGGCGTGGATATTTGAGCAAATATAAGAAGCGGCAAACTTACTGGAAATCGGATTGAAATAAATTCTTATTTTAGTCGAAGTTGCACCAACCATGAAAAAAAGAATTGTTTACATAACCATAAGCGTTTTAATTTGCCTTGCCATTGGATTCCTGTCCAGCATAGCGACCCAAAGTTCCGTGAATGATTGGTATGTTACGCTGAACAAACCTGCGTTCACCCCTCCTAACTATCTTTTTGCGCCCGTTTGGACTGCTTTGTACATTATGATGGGGGTTGCTGCTGGGATCGTTTGGTCCAAGGGCTATCACCATATTTGGGTTAAAACCGCGCTATATCATTTTGTGTTTCAGCTATTGCTCAACGCGCTTTGGAGCATTGTCTTTTTTGGATTGAAAAATCCTTTTGCTGGAATGGTAGTTATTTTGGCTTTACTAACTATGATCATACTCACCATAAAATGGTTCAAAGTTATCAGTAAGCCCGCAGCTCTCTTACTTGTTCCCTATGTTTTGTGGGTGGCCTTTGCCTCTGCCCTAAACTATAAAATTTGGGAGCTTAACGGCTAATCAGAGGTCATTTCCAACAATTTTTGCATGGTTTTTTGATTACGGGTGGTTGCTTCCACCTTCAGCTTCTTTTCGATAAGGTTGTTGTTGAGCTTTGCCTTTCCATATCCATTTTTACAAAGCAAATAAACACAGTTATCCGTAATATGGGAATCCTCATAATCAAAATGAAGCTGCTCAAACTGTTGTACTAATTCCTTTTCTGGTGGACTTTTGAGCAAAACATAGTACAATTTGCTCTCTTCACCTTCATTTGCAAACGGATTAACTTTTAGAATTTGTCTGATACTCTTTTTCTGCATTACCAAAGTTGGTACATTAAATCCAAAATGCTGGCGAATCGCAGTTGCAATTATTTGCTGAAGTTTCTCTCTGTCAGCATTATCACTTTCAAAAACAATATTCCCACTTTGGATATATGTTTGGACATTTTGAAGTCCTGAATCTTCCAAAACAGCTCTCAACTCGGCCATTTTTATCTTCTTTTGACCGCTAACATTGATACCCCTAAGTAAAGCGATATATGTACTCCCCATAATAATGGATTCCAAACCCAATTTAATTTTAGTAAATTCAAACGCACTTAAATTAACAAAATGAATCAATATATCCTTGCTTTGGACCAAGGCACCACAAGTTCCCGTGCCGTGGTCTTCGACAAGAAGGGAACCATTATCTCCGTAGCTCAGAAAGAATTCACACAAATATTCCCAAAACCAGGATGGGTGGAGCATGACCCAGATGAAATTTGGTCCACCCAAGCAGGTATGGCCGCAGAAGCTGTCAGCAAAAAAGGATTGAAAGCATCTCAAATGGCCGCCATCGGCATTACCAACCAGCGGGAAACCGTCGTGGTCTGGGATAGAAATACAAGTGAACCCGTATACAACGCTATTGTTTGGCAGGATAAACGCACCGCTGATTATTGCGATGAATTAAAGAAAGAAGGTAAATCCGCTGTGATTCGCGAAAAAACGGGATTGGTAATAGATTCCTATTTTTCGGGAACCAAAGTAAAATGGATTTTGGACAATGTTGAAGGTGCCAGAGAGAAAGCCGAAGCTGGTGATTTAATCCTAGGAACCATAGATTCGTGGCTTATTTGGAAAATGTCGGATGGAGCACTTCACATTACCGATGTTACCAATGCGTGTCGGTCCATGCTGTTCAACATCAACACCATGGATTGGGACAATGAGCTTTTGGAATTGTTGACCATTCCCAAGAGTATGCTCCCAGAAGTGAAACAATCCAGCGAGATCTATGGTCATACCAGTCCTAATTTATTTGCCACTTCAATTCCGATTGCAGGTATTGCTGGTGACCAGCAGGCCGCACTGTTTGGACAAATGTGCACCAAACAAGGGATGGTTAAAAACACCTACGGTACAGGTTGTTTTATGTTGATGAACATTGGAGAAAAACCGATAGTTTCGGAGAATAACTTGCTTACCACGGTTGCTTGGAAAATCAACGGAAAAACAAGCTATGCCCTGGAGGGCAGTGTTTTTATAGCAGGTGCAGTGGTACAATGGCTTCGCGATAGTTTAAATATTATAAAAACCTCTTCGGAGGTGGAAAAACTTGCCAGTTCTGTGGATAGTTCGGATGGAGTGGTTTTTGTTCCGGCTTTTGCGGGCTTGGGCGCTCCCCATTGGAATCAAAAGGCCAAAGGAACCATTTTTGGATTGACTAGGGGAAGTACCGATGCCCATATTGCCCGTGCCGCTTTGGAATCCATCGCTTACCAAACCATGGACATACTAAAAGCCATGGAAGCCGATTCAGGAATTTCCGTAAAAGAATTGCGGGTTGATGGCGGAGCTACCGTAAACGATATGCTGATGCAATTTCAGGCCGATGTATTGAATACCGTTACCGTTCGACCAAAAGTAGTGGAAACCACGGTGATGGGCGCTGCGTATTTGGCGGGGCTGGCCGTTGGCTACTGGGAAAGCCCAGAGGAAATCCAAGATATTTGGCAGACGGATGTACATTTTAAACCTACCGAGGAGCGTGAATCTATTGATGAAGGCATCAAAGGTTGGTACAAAGCCATCAAAGCACTTGAATTCTGGACGAAAAATCAATAAGGTTTTTAAACACTAACATTCCCTATTTATGACTCCTTTTGTATCTGAAATTTTAGGAACTTTTTTACTAATGGTACTCGGATGTGGCGTAGTTGCCAATGTTTCCCTGCAAAAAACCTACGGTAATGGCTCAGGTTGGATTGTGATCACTACCGGATGGGCATTTGCAGTTTACACAGGTGTTGTTGTTGCAGGTCCTCACAGTGGTGCACACATAAACCCTGCAGTAAGTATTGGGCTTGCAGTTGCTGGTGAATTTCCATGGAGTGAAGTTCCTAGTTATATTTTGGCTCAGTTTATTGGGGCGATGTTTGCTGCGTTTTGCGTTTGGCTGGTAAACAAAGATCATTTTGATGCTACCGAGGATGGCGGAACTAAACGAGCTGTTTTTTGCACGGCCCCAGCCATTCCAAATACATTTATTAATCTCTTTTCTGAAGTGTTGGGCACTTTTGTATTGGTTTTTTCCGTGCTTTATTTTACTGATGCAGTGCTATCCACCGACGATACAATTATCGGTTTAGGCTCTTTAGGTGCCTTGCCCGTTTCTCTTATTGTTTGGGGTATTGGCCTTTCTTTGGGTGGTACCACCGGCTATGCCATAAACCCGGCCAGGGATTTAGGTCCACGTATTGTTCACGCACTGTTACCTTTAAAAAATAAGGGGAGTAATGGATGGAACTATGCTTGGATACCCGTTGTAGGGCCTATTTTGGGAGCATCAATAGCAGCTTGGATCGCACTAGCTTTGCAATAGATCCCTTAGGAAACAATGGCCTGGGCAGCAATATAGGCGCCAGTCCATGCATTTTGAAAATTAAATCCACCCGTGATGGCATCTATGTTAATGATTTCACCGGCAAAATATAAGTTTGGATGTAATTTGCTCTCAAATGTTTTAAAGTTGATTTCTTTTAAATCCACTCCCCCAGCTGTAACGAATTCCTCTTTAAAAGTACTTTTGCCTTCTACTTTAAATGACGAGGCCGTCAATTGTTCGGCCAGTACTTGAAGCTGCTCTTTATTGATGTCTCCCCAGCGTTCATCGGGCTTTATGTTCGCAGCTTCTACCAAGCGCATCCACAAGCGTTTTGGAAGTTCGGTAACATTGGTCCGCATCACCGTTTTTTTAGCCTCTACCCCTTTCAATTCCCTTAAATAGGCCTCCATAGATTCTGTGCTGTATTCAGGAAGCCAATTGACTTTTATTCTAAAAGAATAATTATAATCGTGCAGAATGTTCGCGCCCCAGGCAGAGAGTTTCAAAATGGCGGGACCACTCAACCCCCAATGGGTTATCAAAAGTGGGCCATCGGCATAAAGGACTGCATCATCCTTAACCTTACTTTTTAAGTTCAGTGATTTTTTATTCGTTTGAAAAGTTTTCTTGGACATAACCTCAACAGTGGCATAGGCACTTATACCCTGAATTCCCTGAATTCTGTCATCATTGATATTGAAGGTGAACAAGGAGGGAACCGGTGAGATGATACGATGTCCCAAATTTTCCAACTGTTTCCAGATTTTGGGGTTACTGCCCGTGGCAAGCATCAGCTTTTTGGTCTGGTAGTGCTTGTTCATGGTGGTGACCTGCCAACCATCATCTGTTTTTTTGATGCCCTTAACCGAACTGTTTTTTAAAACCTGCACACCTAAGCGGTGAGCTTCGCCCACTAAACAATCTATTATACTTTGGGAAGAATCGCTTTTGGGAAAAACACGACCATCTTCTTCAATTTTGAGGGATACTCCCCGTTCTTCAAAAAAACCCATTACATCCATTGGGGCATATTTATGGAAAGGCCCCAAAAGCTCTTTTTCGCCTCTGGGGTAATTGGTCGCCAATTCTTTTGGCAAAAACTCACCGTGGGTCACATTGCATCTTCCTCCTCCAGAAACCTTTACTTTGGAAAGTACGGTCTTGCCTCTTTCAAAAATGGCAATCTTTAACTCTGGCGAAAGTTCTGCAATTTGAATAGCCGCGTAGAATCCTGCGGCTCCGCCCCCTACAATTATGACGTCGAACATTAATTCACACGTTCAGGATAATTGGTAATAATTCCATCCACCCCGAACTCAACCATTTTTTGAATGTCCTCGGGTTCGTTTACCGTCCATGTATATACCTTAAAGCCCTCTTCTTGGATTTTTGCAGTGTTTTCTTTGGTAAGTGTTCTAAAGTTTGGATTAATTGCGACCGCATTTAGTTCTTTTGCGATATCCAGGGCCTTCGTAGGGTCTTCTTCCGTTAACACGGCAATTTTTATATCCTTGTTGAGGTTTCTAATATCTTGGAGTTCATCCCAATTAAAGCTAGAAATCACAAAATTTTCAGGGCTCCAACCTTCTTTTTCTATATAATAATTTACAATATGGTTAACCCTATCCGCTGTATCGGCTCCCTTAAGTTCTATATTTAAAGCTACCTGATTGTTTATGAGTTTCAATACATTCTGAAGCATTGGTATTTTATGCCCACCATCTAAGGTGAGTTGTTTTATTTGAACAATATTAAACTCTTCAATGTTTCCGCCGGAGTTGGCCAGCCTATCCACCCTTTCATCATGAAAAACGACTATCTCACCACTTCTTATTTTGAACACATCGATTTCAATCATATCCACCCCTAAATCCATAGCTTTCTGAACAGATGCCAGTGTGTTTTCAGTCTCGTGGCCCATAGCTCCTCTATGACCTACTACTATTGGTTTGGGTTTTGTCATCTTACAACCGGTTAAAAGCAAAATAGCCCCAAAGGCTACCATTAAGTTTTTCATTTTGATTTATTTTAGATGTTAAAAATACAATTTGCAAATGAAAAACTATATCATTTTCCAGGAATAGGAAAGAGGTTGTAATTAAGAAAGAATAATGACTGTAAAATGATTCGGGTTATTCTTCGACCTTAAAAATAAAAGACTGCAATGGTTTTAATTCGATATCTATTTGACCCTGGGAATCAATCACTTTCATGGTCTTTGTTACCCCCTGGTAGAGTGTTTCGACCAAAGGATATTCCCCATCCTCAAGTTGCCATTTGGCAATTACACTCTCGGGAACCTTAAAGTTGAAGGAATAGTCTTTATGTTCATCAAAATTGGAGAGGATGATGAGTTTTTCATCTCTTGACCATCTTACATAGGAAAGTACCCGATGATCATAGCCTTCGGTACGGTCCTTATTATAAAAGTGAATTTCTTGGTACTCGCCCATCAATGCTTCACTATTAACAGTAAAGTTTAAGAGTCGTTTGTAAAAATCACGCAAGCTTTTTTCCTCTTCGGACAATTGACCACCATCATACTTTTTATTATTGACCCATCTTTGGTGGTGAGGCACTCCGATGTAATCAAAAATAGAAGTACGTGTGGGTTTTCCGAATCCGGCATTCTCGGCCCCTGGCTCCCCAACTTCCTGTCCAAAATAAATCATGGTTGGCGAAGTACTGATCGTAGCAGAAACCACCATTGCCGGTTTTCCTAATTGGGCATTGTCCACAAAATCAGGGCTAGCGATACGTTGTTCGTCATGGTTTTCCAAAAAGTGGAGCATATGATGCTCAATGTCGGCCATCCCTTTTTGCACTACTGGGATATGGTCTGTCCAACCATACCCTTTCATAATATGTTTGATGCTATCGTAAAGTTCTACCTTATCATATAGGTAGTCCATTTTACCTTTATGGATATAATCTCGATATAAACTTGGGTTATATACTTCAGCCAACAGGAAGGCATCGGGGTTTTTCATTTTGATGTTGGAATTGAGATAACTCCAAAATTCTACGGGAACCATTTCGGCCATATCAAACCGGAAACCATCCACTCCAAAATCCAACCAATATTGGGTTATGTCCTTGAATTTATACCAAGAATCGGGCAGGGTTTTATCTTTCCAAAATTCGTGATGGGCTCTATAATCTTTTTGATGATATTCTTCTGGCAGTTCCTGAAAGTCTTTTGTACCGTCCGGACGAACGCCATAATTGATTTTCACGGTTTCGTACCAATCGTTAAAATGGGGTTGGGCCAATCGGGATCCGTTGCCCGTCCATTTGGCAGGAACTTCTTCAAATTTTGAATCTGCCAACCTATTATCATCGCCTCCTAACGGCAAATACCCATCTTGCCATTCGGGAACTTTAAATGCTTCACCGGGAATGTAATAGAAATTGTTGTTGACGTCATACTCCTTGGACGTATCATCCGAAGCTCCAAAATCTTCCACTCCTTCGGGATTGGTCAGCCCTTTATAATTTCTGGCTACATGGTTCGGTACAATGTCGATAATTACTTTTAAACCTGCATCGTGGGTTCTTTGTATCAGTTCTTTGAACTCTTCCAATCTTTTTGACGGGTCCGTTGCCAAGTCTGGATTTACATTATAATAATCTTTGACTGCATAAGGAGAACCAGCTCTTCCTTTGACTACATCCGGGTCATCATTGGAAATCCCATAAGCGGTGTAGTTATTAATTACTGCATGGTGCGGCACTCCGGTATACCAAATATGGGTTACTCCCAAATCCTTTATTTCGGACAATGCTTTATCTGAAAAGTCGGCAAACTTGCCTACTCCGTTTTCCTGAATGGTTCCCCATGGTTTATTGGTAGTATTCGTGTTTCCAAAAAGACGGGTAAATACCTGGTAGACTACTTCTTTCTTTTTCATTGGTGGAGGGGTAGACTTTAGACTGCGTTCGTGCTCGCACGAAGATACGGTCACGAGGATTATCAGAAAAGTGAGGGTTTGTTTTGTGCTCATGCCATCAAGAATAAAAATTTAAGACTTAATGCGCAATGGAATTCCTTATTACCAAAGTGGGCTCCAATATTTTGGTCTGGTATGTTTCTTCTTCGACTTCACTTTCAACCTTATCAATTAGCATTTTGGCTGAAACTTCTCCCATTTTTTCCCCATGTTGTGCTACTACGGTAAGACTGGGATTGGCATATTTGGACAAAACGCCATCAGTAAAACCAATAAAAGAAATATCCTCTGGAATTCGCAACCCTTTTTCCTGGACCAAGCGCATGCTATAAACGGCAAATATTTCATTTACGCACAAAACGGCATCGGGTTCATTGGTATTTAAAAATGTTTTGATGGCCTTTTCATCCATTTCCATGGAAGGCAACTTTAAAATCATGGATTCATCAATACCAAGACTACTTTCTTCCAATGCCTTACGGTACCCCTTTGTTCGTGCTTGGCTCACACTTAAATAATCATCGGTAGTAATCAAGGCTATCTTCTTCTTGCCTTGGTCTATAAATTTCCTTGTTGCTTGGTATGCTCCAAGTTCATCGTCAATAATTACTTTGTCGCAATCCACCTCATGGGTAATCCTATCAAAAAGTACCACGGGAATTCCTTGCTCCGTTACTTCTTTTAAATGGTTGAAATCTCCTTTTTGCTGGGTTTCGGAGGAAAGCGACATGATAAATCCATCAATACTGCCATTTGCCAGCATTTCCATATTGATTACTTCTTTATCAAAAGATTCCTCGGACAAACAAACGATAACATTGTATCCCCTGGCATTTGCGTATTTCTCAATACCTCGGATAACGGTCGTAAAAAAATGATGAACTATATCAGGAATTACAACTCCGATGTTTTTAGTTCGTTTATTTTTTAAACTAATCGCAATGTTGTTGGGTTTATAGTTGTAAAGTTTTGCAAAGGCTTGCACCTTTTCTTTGGTGTCGCGGCTAATTTCCTCACTATTCTTAAGTGCTTTGGAAACGGTGGAAATGGAGACCTCTAGTTCTCTAGCTATGTCTTTTAAAGTAATCTTTGCTTTCAATGATGGAAATTTTAAGGCAAGCTAATTTTGCTGTGAAAATTACTCAATAAAGTCACAAGGACTGGTTTAAAACCCACTTTTTAACAAAACAAGAATAAAAATCGCAGGCCTTTGTTATGTTATATGTTCAAAAATACCTTTCAAAAAATAAAATTGCTATATTAGTCCTTATATTGCTGATTTCTTAATTCTCATACCTTTTATTAAGATTACAGCAAACTAACTATTTAAGTTTTGCCATACCCGCACATCTCAAAGTTATTAACACGAAACCGTTTTCGTAATATATTGCAATATACTTAAATTTCGATTAACCTTTTTTTTATATATGTTTAACACTTGAATTAAAATTAACTAAACTTAAAATTAATTATTTATGAAGATTACGCTACTAAAAAGCTTTTTGTTGCTTGGAGCATTTTTATGCTTTGGGATAACAAAGGCTCAGACAGTATCAGGTACCGTTTCGGATGCAAACGGGCCGTTGCCGGGGGCAAGCGTGTTGGTAAAAGGTACTACCAATGGTACGCAGACCGATTTTGATGGCAACTTCACTCTTAACAATGTAGAGGATACGGCCACATTGGTTTTCAGTTACATTGGTTTTAAAACTGTTGAAATTGCAGTTAATGGCCAAACAAGTATCAACGTTACCTTGGAAGAAGATGCACAAGCATTGGACGAGGTGGTAATTATCGGATACGGTCAAACAACCGTTAAAGATGCTACCGGTGCCGTGGCAGCAGTGACTTCTGAGGATTTTAATGGTGGTGTTATCTCCTCGCCAGAACAATTAATCCAAGGTAAAACTGCCGGTGTTCAAATAACGCAGGCAAGTGGTGAGCCAGGAGCTGGAATGAATTTAAGGATTAGGGGTTCCAACTCCATCCGTTCCAATAACAACCCTCTCTTCGTTGTAGATGGGGTGCCATTATCGGGGGAGTCAACCACACCATCCGGAGGAGATGTGGTCAATGGTAGTAACGCTACACGTAACCCATTGAACTTCATCAACCCTAACGACATTGAAAGCATGTCTATTTTGAAAGATGCTTCCGCAACGGCCATTTACGGTTCGCGTGGTGCCAATGGGGTTGTAATAATTACAACTAAAAGTGGAAAGACCGGTCAAGGTGGTGTTTGGGAATTTAGTTCCAATTTAAGTATTTCTACACCTGCAAATGATTACGATCTTTTTGATAGGGACGAATTCTTGTCAACAACTGCTTCGATAAGAAGTCAAGAAATTGCAGATGCAAGTGATTATGGCTTTAATACCAATTGGCAAGATTATATTACAAGGACTGTAGCTTCTCAAAACCAAAACCTTTCTTACTCTAGAAACTATGGTAGTGGAAATGTTAGAGCTACGTTCTCGTACGGAAAGCAATTTGGTGTTATAGAAAAATCAGCTCAAGAGCGTATTACCGGTAGACTTAATGCTAGCCAACGTTTCTTGGATGATAAATTAAGATTGAACCTTCAGGCTTCGATTTCCCGAGTTAATGATGATGCACCACCCATTAGTGGTACTTCCGGTGCAAGTGGAAACCTAATTGGTGCTGCTTACTCGGCTAACCCAACATGGCCTGCAAGTTCAACTTTTTTCTTGGAAGGAAACCAATTGAACCCTGCCAATTACTTAGCTAACTTCCAATCTGTAACGCATACAGATCGTGCCTTGATCAATTTCTCAGCGGAGTATGATTTAACCCCTGAACTGACTGCTAAAGTTAGTGTAGGTTATGATGATTCGGATGCGAAGGCAATTTCATCCATATCTGGAAATGCCAACAACTTTAACCGAGTTACAGGAAATGGTCAAACAGCTTACAACACTTTGAATGCAACAAGTAAATTATTGGAAGGTACCCTTAATTACACAAAGGATTTCGATAATTCATCATTGGACGTAATTGTAGGTTACTCTTTTCAGGATTTCCAAAGACAGGGCTTTAACTCCCAAGGTTGGCAATCCCCAACTGGGTCACTAAATGAAATGGGTGACGTTTTGATTGAGGATGTCAATAACATTAGATCCAGTATTAACGGACCTTACCAACAAGCAGGTTATGCTCCAAACGGTACTTTCATCAATAGTATCAACCCATTTGATGATACCGCTACCTTAGGTATCTCTTCCGGAGGTTATACTTCAGTTTGGGTAGACACCTTTGATAACACTGATGAACTTCAATCATTCTTCGCAAGGGCGAATTATACTTTGAACGAAAAATTCTTGTTTACTGCCACAGTAAGAGCCGATGGTTCTTCCAAGTTTGGTGGTAGCAATCAGTATGGTTATTTCCCATCTGGTGCCTTTGCTTGGAAAATCAACGAAGAAGATTTCATAGGAGACAATGTTTCTACATTGAAATTAAGAGTGGGTGCTGGTATTACCGGTAACCAAGAAGGCCTTGGGTACGCAAACTTCCTTAGAAGAGTTCGTTTTGCAGAACCCAGCATTAGTGACAGTGGTGAAATTCTTAGACCAGGTGCGCAAACCGTAGCAGTACAAAACCCAGACCTTAAATGGGAGTCCACTTTGGACATGAACATTGGTTTGGACTTTGGTTTCAACCTAGACCGTTTCAGTGGTTCTGTTGATTTTTATAGGAAAGAAACAAATGATCTATTGTTTAGACAAGGAGCAGCTGCACCAGCAGCCGACCCATTTGTTTTCAAAAACTTAGAAGATGGAACTATTATCAACCAAGGGGTTGAAGTTGCTTTGAACTATGATTTCGTCCAAACACAAGACATTACATTCTCTTCCTCCTTCAATATCGCGTACAACAAAAATACGGTAGAAGGATTGAATGGAGTTACCGCCAACTTTGGTGCTTTGAACGGTCCTGGACTAACCGATGCGTTTGCTCAGCGATTGGGAGAAGGAAGATCACTCTTCTCTTTTTATATGGCGGAGTATTCGGAAGACAACTTTAATCCAGATGAAAAAGATTTTGTTGACGAAGACGGTCTACCTGATGTAAACGCGGGTCTTTCCCTTAATCTTAGAGTTAAGAATTGGGATGCATCTGCTTACTTTTCTGGTCAGTTTGGATTCTCTGTATACAACAACACTGCCAACGCTTTCTTGAACCGTCCAACTTTTGAGACCACAAGAAACGTTACTCAAAGAGCTTTGGACACGAACGTAAGTCAAGAAGTTTCAACATTGTACTTAGAGAGCGGTGATTTTGTAAGATTACAGAACGCTAGTGTGGGATATAATGTTCCTTTAAGTGGTGATGGGGCTATAAAGAGCTTAAGGCTATCTTTAACAGGACAAAACTTGTTCTTGATAACAGACTATAGCGGACTAGACCCAGAAGTATCATCTTCCACAGGTGACCTAGATACTGGTATACCTAGTGCCAGTATAGATTATACAGCTTTCCCAAGGCCAAGAACTGTAACATTGGGAATCAACGCTAAATTTTAAAAAAAAAAGCAATGAAAAATTTAATAAAACAAACGAACAAATATTTTTCCCTGAGCTTGTTCGTAGGGCTTTTGCTAGTTTCCTGTACGGATTTAGAGGTAGAGCCAACGGACTCGCTGCTTGATGACGGGTTTACAGGCATACAAACCCCAGAGGCAGCTTCAAGCCAGATAACCGCAATGTACAATGATGTAAACGGTTATTTCGGTACACAAGCCAACTTGTATGCCCTTAATGAAGTTACTACAGATGCCCTTTTGGTTCCTACAAGAGGATCCGACTGGGGAGACAACGGTATATGGAGACAATTGCACCAACATTCATGGACTCCGGAGCACTCTTACATTTTAGGTGTTTGGAACGAATGGAACGGTCTACAATTGAGCGCCAGTGAAGTTTTGGATTCTAGATCCGCTTCATCCAGTGAAGCAATAGGACATGCCGCATTCTTGAGAGGTTTGGCAATGTTTGTAATCTTGGACAATTTTGGACAAGTGCCTTACAGAGATACAGAATCTACAGACCCTCTAGCAGATCCAGATGTATTTACAGGTGAAGATGCGATTACATTTATCTTAAGTGATTTGGACAATGCTATCGCTAATCTTCCGACATCTGCAGCAGGTGACGATAATTTTAGAGCCACAAAAGCAGCTGCTCGTTTTTTAAAGGCCAAAGTACTTTTGAACAGGCATATTTATAACGGTTCTGAGTCTGCAGCTTCAAGTGATATGACCGAAGTAATTTCCCTTGTTGATGCTATCGAAGGAGACGGGTATGAATTGGCTTCAAATTACTTTGACATTTTTGTACCTGGAGGCGATACTGAAACTATCTGGTACGCACAAACATCAGCTGGAACAAGAATATTCAACACATTGCACTATAACTCTACCGAGTTAGGTGGTGGTGGCTGGAACGGTTTCAGTACCCTAGCTGAATTTTACGATTTGTTTGAAGGGGATGCCGACAGCAATGCAGGTCTTAACGATGGAACATTAAATGATGGTCAAGAGGAGAGAAGAGGTTTTGTTCCTCCAAGCGGTATCGCTTTCGATGGAAGCTATGGTACTGACGACAATAGCGATGGTATTGTAGACGGTTCCAATGTTGGATTTGGATTCCTTATTGGTCAACAATATGGTCCTAATGGTGCTGCTTTGGAAGACAGAGGTGGTAACCCATTATCTTTTACACGAGAATTTTTCAGTGCTGCTGATGGACAACCAAGCCTTGTGGATAACAGCGAGGTAACCGGTATCCGTGTAATTAAATACAACCCAAGAGATGGAGCGTTTGCCAACCACATTATTTTCTTTAGGTACTCAGATGCCTATTTGATGAAAGCTGAAGCTATGTGGAGAAATGGTAGTGACCCAACTGCAATGATCAATGAATTGCGAACTATAAGAGGTGCAGCCCCACTTGGATCAGTGAGCGGGCAAGATCTTTTGGATGAAAGAGCTCGTGAATTGTATACTGAAGGCTGGAGAAGAAACGATATGGTTCGTTTTGGACAGTACACCAAAGACTGGGAATTTAAGGAAGCGGACGCTGTAGGAGATGCAAATCGTCAATTATTCCCGATTCCATCTGCCCAACTTATTCTTAACCCTAACTTGGTTCAGAACCCGGGCTACTAACAATTTAAAAAGTTTAAGCTGTTTATATATGGAAAGACCACCGATCGGTGGTCTTTCCTTTTTGCTTAAAGGACATTAATCAAACATTAATCTTTTCTTAGAAAAAGATTAATAGTTTACGTACAACCACTTGTCAAGGAATTATTTAAATTCCCCGCGGATATTGATGTTAGAGATGAGAGCACTACTATGGATTATTTTTGGGTTTACATTATCCTTAACTGGTTGTGGCAAGAGTAAACCCAACACACTATTTGTCCTAAAAAATTCCAACGAAACAGGAATTAAATTCAACAATCAACTAGAACAAACTCCAGAGCTCAACATCTTAAACTACCTATATTTTTATAATGGTGCCGGTGTTGCCGCTGGAGATTTTAATGGCGACGGCTTTGTGGACCTCTACTTCACTTCTAACCAAGGACCTGATAAGTTTTATATAAACCAAGGTGTATTTAGTTTTAAAGATGCCACCAGCCCATCCAACCTAACTAACGACACAGGTTGGACAACAGGAGTTACACATGCCGATATAAACAACGATGGCCTTTTAGATATTTATGTATGTAAGGTCGGTGACCATGGAACCATACGAGGTCAAAATCTTCTTTACATCAACCAAGGAAATAACAAGGAAGGCATACCAACTTTCAAAGAGCAAGCCTCAAAATATGGCTTGGATTTTATAGGATACTCCACACAAGCGGCATTTTTTGATTACGACTTGGATGGAGATTTGGACATGTACCTTATGAATCATTCGGTAAACCCGAATCGTTCCTATGGCAAAGGCGGCAAACGAAAAATTGTTGACTCCATGTCCGGCGATATTCTTTACAAAAATGAAAACGGCCAATATGTAGATGCATCCAAAGAAGCGGGCATCTATCAGGGAACCATAGGTTACGGTTTGGGATTGGCAATTAGCGACATTAATAACGATGGCTATCCAGACATCTATATTGGCAACGATTTTTTTGAAAACGACTATCTATACATTAACCAACAGGATGGAACCTTTAAAGAAATAATTTCCAATGATGACCAAAAACTAGGTCATACCACACACTTTTCCATGGGCAATGATATTGCCGACATCAATAATGATGGGCTATCGGATATTTTATCTTTAGATATGCTTCCAGAGGATTTAGAAACCTACAAAACATCGGGCTTGGAATATGCCTACCCCGTTTACCAACAATATCTTAAAAATGGATTTGCCCCACAATACATGCAAAATGCACTCCATTTAAACTTGGACGGTGAAAACTTCGGCGAAATTGCCAATTTAAGTGGCATAGATGCAACAGAGTGGTCGTGGGGAGCCCTTTTTGCAGATTATGACAACGACGGTTATAAAGACTTGTTCATCTCAAATGGCATACAAGGAGTTACCAATGATATGGACTACATTAATTACATATCCAACGAAGAAATACAGCAAAACATAGAAACAGGGTTGTCGGATAAAGACATGGAACTCATTGACAGACTGCCCAAGAAAAAAGTACAGAACTATTTTTACCAGAATAAGGGAGGTGCCAATTTCAATAATGTTACCGAAACTTGGGGACCAGAGATAAACTCCTATAGCAACGGCTGCGTATATGCCGATTTGGATAACGATGGAGATTTGGATTTGGTTGTGAACAACGTGAACCAAGAAGCATTTGTAATGGAGAACACTTTAAAAGGTGCTAGTTATATAAAAATCAACTTCGAGGGAAACCCAAAAAACAAATTCGGCATAGGGACAAAGGCAATACTATATAACAAAAAAGGTAAATCGGTTCAAGAAAACATGGCTACCCGCGGATTTATGTCGGCAACCGATAATAGTCTAAACTTCGGCATTGGTAAAGATTCAATCATCGATTCTATACAAATTATATGGCCAGAGGGGAAATTCGAAACTTTGCGCAAAATCAAGGCCAATCAAGTGTTGACGGTTTCTCAATCAAATGCATCGGGGAACTATTTTTCTCAAAAGGACATCAAAACGAAATCCCATTATACTACCTCATCAAACGACTTGGATTTCGTCCATAAAGAATATCCTACCTTGGATTTTGACAGAAACCCGCTTATTCCATTCGCCTATTCCAACGAAGGCCCTTCAACGGCTGTGGCCGATATCAACAAAGATGGACTGGATGATCTCTTTATTTGTGGAGGAAAGAAACAAGCATCAAAACTTTATTTACAAGATAATGAAGGAAACTTCAAAGCAGAACAAGACATAGTTTTTGAAGAAGATGCCATAAATGAAGATGTAGATCAAGTATTCGCAGATGTAGATAGCGACGGTGACGAAGATTTGATCGTGGTAAGTGCTGGAAACGAATTTTCCAATGGTAAACCGTTGCGACCAAGACTATATCGCAATTCCAATGGGATTTTTACCAAAGATGAGGAAAGTTTCGAGGCAATCGAAATAAATGCATCAAAAGTAAAAGCTGTCGACTTTGACAATGATGGTGATTTGGACCTTTACATTGCATCCAACGCAGTTCCGACAAAATTTGGTGCAAAAAGCGAGCAATTTTTATTGCAAAATGATGGAACCGGAAAATTCAAAGAAATAACCACTGCTTACGCCCCAGAATTAAAAAATATAGGCAACGTTAAGGATTTTGCATGGCAAGACCTCGACAACAACGGTTTTCAAGACCTTGTGGTAGCAGGTCATTGGACCGCCGTAACCATTTTCTTCAACAACGGAGAACAACTTACAGCACAAAAAGAAAACGGTTTAGACAACACAAATGGATGGTGGAACGCCATTGAACTTGCTGACCTGGACAACGATGGAGATATGGATATTCTGGCAGGTAATTGGGGACTAAACACAAAGTTTAGTGCATCAATCGAAAAGCCCGTTACCCTTTACATTAACGATTTTGACGGCAATGGTTCCATTGAAACCGTAGTGACCCATTTTCATGGTGAGCGAGAAACAGCTTTTGCATCCAAAGATGAGCTTGCCAAACAAATGCCCTTTTTAAATAAAAAGTTCCTGTTCTATAAAGATTTTGCAAAAGCATCTTTAGAAGAATTATTTGGAAAAGATAAATTAGAGGAAGCGACCAAAAGAAACGTATATCTGCTTGCCACCTCCTATTTTGAAAATGACGGCAACAATAACTTCAGAATAAAAAAATTACCCTTTTTAGTGCAATCCTCTTCCGTTAACGATATTTACTTGGTAAAGAACAACAAAGAAAAGATTAATGAAATATTAATGGTGGGCAATAATTTTGAGATAAGCACCCAACTTGGTAGATTGGACGCTTCGCATGGGTTTTTATTAACAAATAACGAGAGTGGAGACATTAGCTGGAAGCAAAGCCTAGGAATTTCTGGAGCAGCCAGAAAAATTGAAAAGATAGATAGCAATGGAAATGATGGGTTCATTATAACAATGAACAATGAAGCTCCCATTTTTTTGGTCAAAAAACAAAACAACAAATGAAACTGAAATATATCACTTTTTGCCTTCTTTTATTGGCCCTAACGGCTTGTGAAAACAAAGAGCAGAACCAACCTAAAGAAGAAGAGAGGAAAGAGACTCTCTTTACCTTGTTGAAGCCCGAAGAAACCGGCGTCACATTCATTAACAAGGTCGAAAACCAGAAAAATTTCAACATATTTAAATACCGAAATTTTTATAATGGAGGTGGTGTTGCCATTGGAGATGTAAACAACGATGGCTTAGAGGATATCTATCTTACTGGAAACATGGAACCCAACAGACTTTATCTGAACAAGGGTGATATGAAATTTGAGGACATATCAGAAAGTGCGGGCGTACTGGGAAACAAACCTTGGTCCACCGGAGTGGTTATGGTCGATATTAATCATGATGGATTGTTGGACATTTATGTTTGTAACGCGGGGAACATGGAAGGTAACAACCATGACAATGACCTTTACATAAACAACGGGGATTTGACCTTCTCCGAGATGGCGGAAGAATATAATTTGGCCAAAACAGGTTTTACCACACACGCTTCTTTCTTTGATTATGATAAGGATGGCGATTTGGATGCATACATCCTCAACAACAGTAACATTCCTGTAAGCAGCCTAGGGTATGCGGAGCAACGAGAAGTAAGGGCCCAAGATTGGGAGGGAGTCCCAGACATTTTTAAAGGTGTAGGCGATATGCTCCTAAGAAACGACAACGGTAGATTTGTGGATGTTAGTGAAGATGCCGGAATCTACGGGAGTCTTATCGGTTTTGGTCTTGGTGTACTGGTAACAGATTTTAACGGTGACCTTTACCCCGACATTTATGTCTCCAACGATTTTTATGAAAGGGACTACCTCTACATCAATCAACAAGATGGCACTTTCAATGAAGAAATCACGGACTGGACATCACATTTGAGTCTTTCAGCCATGGGAATCGATATCGCCGATATCAACAATGATGGACACAACGACATTTTTATTACAGACATGTTACCGGAAGAAGAGTCTAGAGTAAAATCTGTAATGGAATTTGAGGGGTACAATATTTTTGATCTGAAACAAAGTAAGGATTTTGGTCAACAGTATATCCAGAACACCTTGCAGCTGAACAACGGTAACGGCACATTCTCAGAAGTCGCCTACTATAGCGGTATTGACGCTACCGACTGGAGCTGGGCAGGGCTTATGTTCGATATGGACAATGATGGACTTAAGGATATTTTCATCACCAATGGTATTAACCACGATCTTACCGATTTGGACTTTGTTGATTTTTTTGCCAATGAGATTGTCCAAAAAATGGCATTGACCGGCAAAAAGGAGTCTATCGATTCCATAATAAGCAAAATGCCGATAAAGCCGCAACCGAACTATGCTTACAAAAACAATGGGGATATTTCATTTAAAAACGCCAATAAGGAATGGGGGTTTGAACTCCCCTCCCGTTCCAACGGTGCTGCCTACGCTGATTTGGACAATGATGGTGATTTGGACTTGGTAATCAATAATGTGAACACTCCCGCCTTTATATATAAAAACAATACCGATTCCCAGTTAAACAATAATTATATCCAACTCAAGTTCAAAGGGCCGGAAACCAACCCTTTCGCCGTAGGTACATTGGCCAAGCTTTATTTTGATGGTAACATTGTGAACCAAGAATTGATTCCTTCGAGAGGGTTCCAGTCTTCCATTCAGTATGACATGACCTTTGGATTGGGTCAATCCGATAAATTGGATTCCATTCGTATTGTGTGGCCGGACAACCTCACCCAAAAATTGGAAAATGTGACAGTCAATCAAGTATTGACAGTTGACCACTCCAACGCAAAGGAAACCTATACAATACCCAAGAAAGAAGCTATAAAATCCTTTTTAAAAGAGTTGAACACCGATGTGGTTGCAGCACACAAAGAGGATAATTACAACGATTTTGACTACGAAGGTCTTATTGCCCACAAACTTTCTCAAGAAGGTCCTTCATTGGCAATTGCAGATATAAATGGTGACGGCAACGAAGATATTTTTGTTGGAGGAGCAAAAAATCAACCCGGGGCAATCTATCTCCATAGAGGAAATGGAAAAGTTTTTCCGAAGAAATCCTCTGTTTTTGACGAGGACAAAGAGTTCGAAGATGTTGCTGCCGCCTTTTTTGATGCCGATGGCGATGCAGACCTTGATTTAGTTGTGGGTTCCGGTGGCAATGACGTTAGTATGCAACGTAATTACAGAGCAAGATTATATTTAAATGATGGACAGGGCAATTTTTCAAAATCCGAAAATGAACTACCATCAACATTTAAGAATATTTCAACAATATCCCCGCACGATTATGACAACGATGGAGACGTAGACCTATTTATAGGCTCCCGAAGCGTAGTAGGTGTTTATGGCTTATCTCCAGATCATCTGCTCTTGGAGAACATGGGAGACGGCACCTTCAACAACGTAACGGAACGTTTGGGATATGATCTAAAAAATGCCGGAATGGTAACCGATTCCAAATGGGAAGATATCGATGGAGATGGAAAAAAAGACTTGATCATAAGTGCAGAATGGGATACGCCAAAAATCTATAAGAATACAGGCAGAAGATTGTCAAAAATGAACAGTTCGTTGGATAGTCTTTACGGATGGTGGAATACGGTTGAAACCGCAGATTTGGACGGTGATGGTGACCAAGACCTGATTTTAGGGAATCAGGGGCTTAACCTTCACTACAAACCAACGGAATATGCCCCAATGAAAATGTACATCAACGACTACGATAATAATGGAACCATTGAGCAAATCATGACCATGCAAGAAAACGGTGGCGATTATCCAATTCATCAAAAAAGAGAACTTACGGAACAATTGCCTTCACTAAAAAAACAAAACCTCAAGGCATCCGATTACGCACACCGTACCATTCAACAACTTTTCCCCAAAGAAGTCATGGACAAATCGATTGTGAAAAAAGTGGAAACCTCTGCATCTGTTATTGCAATAAACGAGGGTGGTGGTAAATTCACTATTAAAAATCTGCCTCCACGTGTTCAACTTTCTTGTGTATGTGACATCACCTGTACCGATGTAAACAATGATGGTAATTTGGATCTCATCATGGCTGGCAACAACTACGAGTTTAAACCGCAATTTTCACGTCTGGATGCAAATCAAGGAAATCTGTTGCTGGGAGATGGTAACCTGAATTTTACTTGGCAAGACTACCAAACCAGTGGCTTCAAGATCAGGGAAGAAGTAAAGTACCTGAAGCAGTTCAAGGATAAAAATGGTAAAACATATGTTGTTGCGGCCATTAACAACAATAAACCAAAGATTTTCGCCCTAAATGAATAGGTTACTAATCATATTACTAGCAACAACATTAGTTGTTTCCTGCAAAAAGGGAGGGAGTCTGTTCGAAAACCCCGAAGCACAAAAAACAGGGGTGGAGTTTGCCAATACCCTAACCGAAACAGACGACCTAAGCATTTTGGACTATCTCTATTTTTATAATGGAGGTGGTGTATCCATTGGCGACATAAACAACGATGGTTTGCCGGATATTTTCTTTACCGGGAATCAAGTAAAAAACAAATTATACCTTAACAAGGGTGATCTTACGTTTGAAGATATCTCAAGCTCTGCAGGAGTTGAAGGCAATAGTAGTTGGAACACAGGGACTACAATGGCCGATGTAAACGGAGATGGCCTCTTGGATATTTATGTTTGTGCGGTGGTCGGCATCAATGGCTTTAATGGATTCAACGAACTCTATATCAATAACGGAGACAATACATTTACCGAAAGTGCCGCCAAATACGGACTCGATTTTGATTCCTATAGTTCCAATGCGGCTTTTTTTGATTATGATCTAGACGGAGACTTGGACTTATATTTGCTCAACCATGCCGTACACACCCAAAATTCCTTTGGCCGCTTTGATTTAAGGTACGAACGCCGTTATGAAACAGGCGATAAATTGTTGCGCAACGACAACGGTAGATTTACCGATGTCAGTGAAGAAGCAGGTATTTATGGTGGCGTGAACGGTTATGGGCTTGGCTTGGCCATTTCCGATTTTAATCAAGATGGATATCCTGATATTTATGTGGGCAACGACTTTCACGAAGATGACTATTACTACCTGAACAATGGTGATGGCACTTTCACAGAAAGTCTAAAAAAATATTTTGGACACACATCACGATTCTCCATGGGGAGCGATGTTGCCGACATTAATAATGATGGGCGGCCCGATTTTCTTTCATTGGATATGCTGCCAGAGGACGAAGTGGCCTTAAAATCATCAGAAGGTGATGATAATATCCAAACCCAAAAAATGAGAATTGACCGTTTTGGGTACCATTATCAGTTTACCAGAAACATGTTGTTTGTGAACCAACCCGATGGAAACTTTATGGAAACAGCATTGATGAGCGGTATTGCTGCAACAGATTGGAGCTGGAGTGCTCTTTTTGGAGACTATGACCTCGATGGCCAGCAAGATGTATTTGTTTCCAATGGTATTCCAAAAAGACCAAATGACTTGGATTTCATCAAATTCCTCTCTAATGAACAAATCCAGCAAAAGATGGACAATACTAAACTTGTAGACCAAAAAGCATTGGATCTAATGCCATCTGGTAATGTTCACAACTATGTTTTTAAGGGAAGTGAAGAACTACAGTTCAAGGATATGTCCGAAAAATGGATCACAAAGGATACCTTAATTTCCGGTGCGACAGCAATGGCCGACCTCGATGGTGATGGGGATTTGGACTTGGTCACGAACAACATCAATCAGCCTGCATCGCTATACATCAATAAAACAAACAATAAAGGCAACTATTTAAAACTAAACTTTAATTATACGGAAAAGAACAAGTTCGGAATTGGAACAAAAGTTTACTCCTATACCAATGGTGGTCTTCAATTCAAGGAGTTATTCCCAACTCGAGGTTTTCAAGCATCATCAGAGCCGATGGTGCATTTTGGATACCAGAATGTGGAGCAAATTGATTCCATAAAAATTATTTGGCCCAATAAAACCTATCAAGTTTTACAAAATGTTCCCGTAAACCAAACAATCAAGGTGGAACCCGATAACACCAAACCATTTGACTATAACTCCCTTCGCAATACAAAGAATCCCCGCTTTACATTGATAGGGAACAATCTGGGGTTGGATTTTGAACACATAGAGGACAACTACACCGATTTTAACCGTGAAAAATTGATCCCATATCAAATTTCTGATAGAGGACCGGCCCTTGCCGTTGGTGACCTTAATGGCGATGGCAAAGAAGACGTTTTTTTAGGAGGGTCCAAATACAAACCATCGCAAATCTATATTCAGCAAGATTCAACCTTCGTGAATCAAAAATTTGATAGCATTCAAAAAGATTCTATCCGCGAAAATATTTCGGCTATCATTGCCGACTTCAACAATGATGGAAAAAATGACCTGATCACCACTTCGGGAGGGGGAGATTTTTATGGAAAATCCTCTCCTCTGTTAGATGCCTACTATGTTCAAAAAGACACTGTTTTTAATAGTGCCGTGCTTCCTGAGTTCTATCAGAACTCTTCGGTTGTAAGACCCGTTGATTATGACAATGATGGTGATTTGGATGTTTTTATCGGAGGACATACCATTACGGCAAAATTTGGAAAACCAGCCACTTCATTTTTACTAGAAAACAATGGTGGGGCATTTAAAGTGATGGAAAAATTTGAAAATCTAGGCAATGGAATGGTCACCGATGCTATTTGGAGCGATTTTGATGGAGATAATACTACCGATTTAATTTTAATCGGAGAATGGATGTCCCCAAAGTTTTTAAAACAGGATAATGGGACCTTTACCGAAGTAAATTCGTTAAACCTTAAAGGACTGTGGCAGACCATTGAAGCCTTTGATATTGATGGAGATGGGGATTTAGATTACCTTTTGGGTAATTGGGGAACCAATTCCAAATTCAAGGCTTCCGATGAATATCCGATGAAATTATATTTCAACGATTTTGATGAAAATGGCCAAACAGAAACTGTAACTGCCATGGAAAAAAATGGTGAGTATTATCCTTTGGAAACACTGGACGGATTAGCCTCACAATTGGTCTATCTGAAAAAGAAATATACCACCTACAAATCCTTTGCCGGAAATACCATGGAAGAAATATTTGGTGAAGACGCGTTGGATGCATCAACCCAGTTGGAGGTTAACACACTAAAATCGGGTTATTTAAGAAACGATAATGGTAATTTTGTATTTGTACCATTTAAAAACCAACTTCAGGTGTCCCCCATTATGTCATTTTTGGTAGACGATTTTGATGGTGACGGCAATACCGAGGTATTGATCGGTGGAAATTATTTTGGTGTAAAACCCTATCACGGAAGACTTGATTCGTTCCCTGGAGCCATACTCAAAAGTGAAGATAGCGTCATTTTGGGAAACCAACTAGGATTGGATTTCACCAAAAAATCCATTCGCCATTTAAAAACAATCACGCTTAACAACCAAAAATACTTGTTAGCCGTGTTCAATAACGATAATGCACAAGTCTATAAAATCAATAAGTAACAGCAATAATGCCATGAAAAAAAGAATAAGTTTAATCTCAGCACTATTATTGGTTCTGGCATCATGTCAAAAAAAACAAGAACCTATTGAAATCAGTCCTGAAGAATTCCATGCTTCTGTTGACAAGGTCATTGAGGTAATGATTCATGATATTTTCTCTCCGCCAGTGGCCAGTAGAATATTTGCCTACCCAAATATTGCCGCTTATGAGATTGTTGCCAAGAAAAACGACACTTATAAATCATTGGCAGGACAGGTAACAGGACTGAAAAGCATTCCTGATCCGAAAACTGATGAAAACATCAATTACGAAATGGCTGCATTGATTGCCCATATGGACTTGAACAAAAGGTTGATTTTTTCTGAAGAAAGAATTGAAACTTTCCGGGATAGTCTTTACACAACTTGGATGGAAAAGAACGAAACCGTTTTTAACGCTTCCAAGGAATATGGTTTGGAAGTTGCCGATTTTATTGGTGTATGGATGGATAAGGACAACTACAAACAAACCCGCACCATGCCCAAATTCACGGTTGATTCCGAGGATCCATCCCGCTGGCAACCCACCCCTCCGGCATATATGAACGGTATTGAGCCCCACTGGGAAAAAATTCGCCCTTTCGCGATTGATTCTGCACAGCAGTTCAAACCAATTCCACCTCCAGAATTTTCCATGGAAAAAGATTCAAAATTTTACCAAGAGGTAATGGAGGTTTATGAAGTTAGAAAAAGTATGATTGGCAAAGGCGACAAGTCAGATGAAATAGCCATTGCACAGTTTTGGGATTGTAACCCTTATGTGTCCGTAACCCGTGGACACTTAATGTTCGCTACAAAAAAGATAACCCCCGGTGCGCACTGGATAGGCATTGCGAAAATAGCTTCAAGAAAAACAGATGCAGATTTTGCGAAAACCGTGTATGCCTACACGAAAACTTCCATCGCAATCGCAGATGCATTTATAAGTTGTTGGGATGAAAAATATAGAAGCAACTTAATACGACCAGAAACGGTAATCAACGAATATATTGATGATAGTTGGGAGCCTGTATTACAAACACCTCCATTCCCAGAGTACACAAGTGGACATAGTGTAGTATCCGGTGCTGCAGCCATAGCGCTAACGGACATCTTTGGCGACAACTTTGCCTTTGATGATGACACCGAAGTAGCCTACGGCTTGCCCGTACGCTCGTATACCTCTTTTAACCAAGCATCCGACGAGGCCGCATTAAGTCGAATGTATGGCGGCATCCATTATCGTGCGGCCATTGAGGTTGGAATTAAACAAGGTAGGGACCTTGGGAAATTTGTAGTGGATAAATTGGACATGACAAAAGGCTAATCCGTATTTTTGCTCCAAAGTTATGAGGAAGATTGTTTCAATAATCCTGGCCCTTGTGGTGGGAGTAATTTTGTGGTACCTGTTTTTAAAGCCACAAGATTATCAAGTTAATTTTAAGGCAAAGGCAATTCCAGGAACCATATTCGAAACCGTTAAGGCTTGGAACCAGGGATTTGATTCCATAGTGCCCGTCGATTACATTAGTCCTAGTCATTTTAAGCAAACGATTTTCGTGAACGATTCGGTTCACGTGTATGAATGGGAAATAAATCCGGTTCATGATTCTTTGAGCGAGGTCCAGGTCAATATCAAAGATCAAGATCATTCGCTGAAAAATCGCTTGGCCGTTCCTTTTTCGGACACCAATTTTGAAAAAGGTTCTAGAAAACTGCTCTTGGACTTTAATGATTTTTTAAATGAACACCTAAAAGGTTTCAACGTTTCCATTGAAGGAGAAGAAGAAACTTTCTCCTCGTTTTGTGCTTGTGTTCAACTCAAAACATCACCAGAAGATAAGGCCAAAGGAATGATGGCCAATTACAACTTTCTTAATGCCATTCTTTTGGAAAAGAAAATTAAATTAAATGGTCCTCCTTTTGTGGAAGTCTTGGATTGGGATTTGGAAAACAATAGCCTCTCCTATAATTTCTGCAATCCAATTATTCGCTCCGAAAGACTTCCCGACCATCCTGATATTGAATACAAGCGTATTTTTAGCAAAAATGCTATCAAGGCCATTTACCACGGAAACTATATCACCTCAGACCGGGCATGGTATGCCATAATGGATTATGCCGAAAAGAACAATATTCCCATTGAGAAAAACCCACTGGAAATTTTCTACAACAACCCCAATATGGGCGGAAATGAGTTGGAGTGGACCACGGAGGTATTTATGCCGATAAAGGAATCCAATGAATAAACTCATCCTTATTTTTTTACTGATGGGTGTACAAGCTTGTGGCCAAAGAACCTATTTGGGCGAATTGGGCAAAATGGGCAAATTTCCATCCAAACTTAAAGAAGTATCAGGATTGGAAGTTGCTGGAGATGGCAAAATCTGGGTGATTGAAGATAGTGGGAATAAGGATAAAATATATAAGGTTGATAAGGATGGTGATATAAAAAAATCACTAAAAATTGACCACGCCAAAAACAAGGATTGGGAAGATTTGACCTTGGATGATGATGGCAACCTATATATCGGTGATTTTGGCAATAATGATAATGAGCGAGAAGATTTGGTGATATACAAAGTATCCAAAGATGAAATGACCAAAAAAGAACCCAATGCAGATAAAATTGAGTTCATTTACCCACAGCAGAAAGACTTCCCTCCCCAAAAAGACAGTCTATATTTTGATACCGAAGGTTTTTTTCACCTGAACGATTACCTTTATATTTTCACCAAAAATCGAACTAGACCTTACTCTGGAAAAACTTTGATATATAGGGTGCCAGACAAGGAAGGGGACTATGAAGCAGAATTTTTGGGCTCTTTGTTCTTATGTGCGGATCAAGACCATTGCTCAGTAACCAGTGCAGACATTTCTCCAGATGGAAAAACCATTGCTCTGTTAAGTTATGGTTTTATTTTTTTGTTGAATGATTTTACCGCTCCCGATTTCACGAAATCTTCCATTAAAATTGTTGATTTAAAAACTGAAACTCAGGTTGAATCGGTTTGTTTTGCGGACAACAAAACACTCTTGATTGCCGATGAAGAGAACAGATTCGGGGGTCGAAAACTTTATGAGTTAAAACTGGATTAAAATCCAAATCCAAGACCAAACGCAAATCGCAGACCATCGGCACTATTAAATAGTCCAAAATTCGCAGAAATAACATCAGCACCGTTGAGGAAGACCCCCCCTCCATAAGAATTGTGCCATTTATTCGAATCTTCACCAGGAAACCAAACACGACCATAATCGAATCCTCCATAAACACCTGGGGTTACCGGAAGAACACCTGTCTTTGTGCGCCTAAAACTATATCGTAAATCTGTGTTTTGAAAATAGGCCGTTTTACCTGAGAACCGTTGGAAACGGAAGCCTCGGAGACCATTATTGCCCCCAATACTGGCCGCTTGATAAAACTCATAGCCATTCCCAATGGTAAAATGCCCTTTAAATTTAGTGGCCAAGACCAATCGCCCGTCCGCAGTAAGCTTGTGATCCATGGAAAATGTAGGAATAATGTACCCAAATGATCTGGATGATTCATCCAGGTTGGTTTTGAAACCACCTTCCAAAGAAAACGCCATTCCCAACGTCGGAAATGCTTCGTTATCAGTATTGGAATAGCTGTATGTTGCATCAGCCCCAAAGAAACTCAAATGGCTTTCTTCCCCGTTCTCCAAATAAAACTCATTGATGAACCTGTTTTCGGTTTCCTCAATTTCAATATTTTCATAAGTTACGCCCAAACGCACTTTGGAACCATAAAATCCACGCCATACCAAGGAAGGTGCAAACTTAAGAGTTCGAATTCGGACCCTGTTGTAATCCAATCCCTGAGGTTCATCATCGTCATTATTAACAGTTTCATTTCCGAAACCGAAAAAATTTCTAGTAAAATTCGGACTGGTAACTAGGGCATGTAGCTCTAAGTTTACCATATTGAAGATGTGTGCAAACTCTCCCCTATATCCTAAATCAAAACCATTGGTTGCAAAATAATAGGCTGCGTTAAACCTATGCTGTTGCGTAAATGGATTTTTTCTGAACCCGTTGAATGTATATGTATCTATAAAACCCAACCTAACCCCATCATCAGGATTAAAACCAATTGTGGGCAGTACTTGGTTGTTGCTTGCTTTGATATCCAAAAACTCGTAAGTATTGGTGTTGTAATCATTTATCAACTTAGTTTTCCGGCCATAAGCTTCATCTAAGGTATTTTTCTTGGACTTAAAATCGTAAATCTGTAGTTTTTTGGAGTTTTCAGAAATTTTATAAACATCATTGTTCTGTCCTCCAACAATACGCACCTTAATTTTTGAGGTTTCCGTTTTGGCTTCAAAAACATCATCATCATCCAAACCATAGATCCAAATCTCTTTGGTGTAATCGGGACTATATACCTTATTGAAGAACAAATCTGTGTACTCCCCTCCTTTGATTCTATAGGCCCTTACCTCAATATCACCATTGGGTAAAGAAACAATGTTGAAATAATCGTCTTTATCCGTTCCGGTAATCACACTATACTTATTCAAAACTGTAAAGTAGTCAGTTGCTGTTTGGACCAGGTTTTTCTTTCTGGCCAGAAGTATATTTTTGATTTCGGCAACGGTTTCGTCCCTTACTTCTTCGGGGAAGGCCATAAAGGCGTCATCAATAATTTCTCCATTCAAGTTTTGCTGGATGAATTTGGCCTGCTCTATCCACATATCCAAATCCGTTTCCGATAGCAGGGCCATGTCCAAAGCAAATGTTCTCGGCGACGAAGTAAATCCTTTTACGCTCCTTATATTTTCGTGGAATCCCTCAAAAATACGCAGCCCAGGAACAGCTCTGGAGCCAAAATTCATGATGAGGCCATCACCCCATCGGGAAAAGACCTGATCTCTATCTCTGGCAATTGGTTTGTACACTTTGTTTCCTTCTTCTGTCTCAAATTCTGCCCACCGCCATTGATCTACGTGCCTATCCCAGTCTCCAACAAGGATATCAAAAAGGCGCGCTTTCACATATTCTTTCTGGTCTATGCTGTACTCTTCATCTTCCCTTAGTTTGTCCATGAGGTCGTAAGTGCTCTCGATTTTTTTGGTGAATCCAAAGCTTTTCAAATTATCGTGATCATCGGAAACGTGCTCCTCGATCATATACAGCTCATCTCCAAACTCCTTGTTAAAGTCTCCCAACACCGATTGCTTCGGTACATAATACAATTGGGGATTTGTGTGATACATTTCAAGGGCATCGGAGAGTTTTCCAATAGTAAAAGGAGCATAGGGATGCGCACCGGTATAGAGGTCCAATAAGAGATTTTCTGTGTATGTGTCCTTAAATTGCCCAACAATATACTGCTCTTGGAACGCTATGGACTGAAGGTATCTTTCGGCACTTTTTAGTAGTCCCCTCATCACATATTCCCTGCCTTTCTTGTCAGCTAATCTCAAAGAGTTGGATTGATTCCCACCTCCCTTTCTAACAACCGTTAATCCACCGAAAAGGGTATCCAATCGTACAGTGGGAGCCTTAACTTTGGTTGCATAATATTTTCTGTACCGTTCCCCCCATAACCATTTGTGAAATCCACTCTTATCTATTTGTTCTGGCTCATAAACTGAAGCCATCTTATATGCCGGGAAATCATCGGAAAGTTCTACTTTTTTATTTGACCTATCGGGTGGCAGCACTTCTGTTTGATATAGTAGGGAAGTTGAATCGGCATTGGTACCATAAAACTCAACTTGAGATGAACCATCTTTAAACACCTTTAAAATCGCATATCCATTTCTTCCTGTTGAAAATTTACTGCCGTTCAACAGTCGGGTTGCGCCCGTTTTTGCTCCAGAACCACTTACGATCTGAGGCTTGCCATATTCCTCTATGTATTGGAGCGTATGTTCATGTCCTGATGCAAAGATGATTTTATCAGAATATTGCGAGAGCGTTATAATCCTATTTTTTAACGCATTGTATTTTTTATTGGACAAGTCCTCTGCTGTGGCTCCGGAAGTTTTTCTCAACAGATTGATTGCAGATCCTAAAATAGGCAAAGGCACCTTTCCTCCACTAGGGTACATTCCTTGTTTAAAGGAAAATTGGCCACCATGGGAACCATAGGAAAATATGGGGTGATGCAGTGCAATGACCACTGTTTTATCTCTGTTTTTTTTGATCAAACTCTCCAATTCCTCAAAAAAACGACCTCTATCTTTTATTTCGCATTCATCGTTCATGGTTGGGTGCTTATCCCAATTAACGAGGAACCATTCCGTATCAATCGCGATAATCATGACTTTGTCATTGATTTCAATGTCTTCGATGGGACAACCATTTTCTGGTTGAAAAGCTTCATTATCATTCAAAACTTCCTCAACATATTCTTCCTCCCTTTTAAGTCCTTTTAAACCCTCATTATACCAATCATGATTACCTGGAACAAAGAGCTTTTTACCCTTGAAGTTCTCCAAAGTCTCTAACTGTGCATCTAAATGATTTTTAGCTTCTAAATAGGCAATTGTAGAGTCCTTTCTATCGGGTAGTCCAGCGGGATATATATTATCTCCCAAAAAAATTGCTGTACTATTGCTGTCGGCGCCATCAAGAGCTTTTTTAAATTCCTTTAATGTTGGATTAAGGCCACCCATTGGAGATTTTCCCGCGTCACCGATCAAATAAAAAGTGTGTTCAATGTCTTTATCAACCGTTTTGCCATATGCAGAAAAAGTCTCAGCATATTTGGTTTCGTAGGTAGCGCAACCATAAACCAAAGCAATCAAAAAGACCAGCAAGTAATGTTTCTTCATATACACGAGGTTGATTCCAAAATTTTGTAATTTGGATGTTCTAATATGAAGATATGTCGGAAATTGTTGAAAAAACTAAACACTTCGTTTCTAAACTGTTAACCGAGGAACTTGATTCCAGGTTTCTGTACCACAACTTGCGACATACCCAACGAGTAGTCAAAAGTACTAAAGAATTCCTCAATTATTATAACCTTGAGGAGGTTGAAAACGAGAGGTTATTGCTGGCCTCATGGTTCCACGATGTTGGCCATATAAAAGGTTGGGAAGACCATGAAGAAAATAGTTGTGAAATTGCCAGAGAGTTTCTCAAAAAAAACGATTACCAGTCTGAAGGTATTGAGCAAGTATGCTCGTTGATTATGGCAACAAAAATGTGCAATGCGCCCGTAAATCTTATGGAAGAAATCATCCGGGATGCGGATATCTCGCACTTTGCCAAAAAAAGTTATTGGGAAACCACCGATTTTTTAAAGCAGGAACTCAAAGAATTGGGAATTGCTGATTATTCCGCCAAGGAATGGCGGGACAAAAACATTAAAATGTTCCGGAAGCATAATTTTTATACTGATTATGCCAAAGAGCATTGGGAAGAAGGAAAACAAAAAAATTTAAAACAACTGCTCAAGGAAAAAAAGGCAGAGAAAAAAATTGCGAAAAAAGAAGCGCTGAAAGCAAAGTATAAAAGTGAAAGCCCAGATAGAAGTGTACAAACTTTGTATCGGGTAACATTAAGAAACCACCTTAAGCTTAGTGACATTGCAGATACAAAAGCGAATATATTGTTGTCCGTTAATGCCATTATTATTTCGTTGGTATTGGCCAACCTACTCACTAAACTGGACAATCCGACCAATACATATATGATTTACCCCACGTTCATATTGATCCTGTTCAGCGTTGTGTCCATGGTCCTGTCCGTGTTGGCTACCCGACCTAATATTACAAGCGGTAAATTCACCAAAGAAGATGTGGAGAAAAGAAGAGTAAACCTATTGTTCTTCGGCAACTTCCACCATATGGGTCTTGAAGAATATCAGTCGGCGGTACAAGAACTCGTAAAGGATAAAGACTATGTGTACTCCTCACTTACCAAAGACCTCTACTATTTGGGTATTGTCCTGAACAGAAAATATAAGATACTGCGTTTAACCTACAACATTTTTATGTTGGGTATCATTGTATCTGTTATTGCCTTTGGTATTGCCTTTCGGTTTTTTGGTCCCGAGAGATTGATTTTCTAACTCACGAGCTTAATTCTTCCATAAGGTCATCGTAGGTATAGGTCCGCTCCGATTTTTTATCCTTTTGATATAAAATCTCTGCCCTAATCGCCTTTAATCCAGATATACCTTGAACCCCTTCCAATTCCACAATCTCAATGTTGTTGGTAAAGTATCCTTTCGCTTTTAAGAAACTGATATAGCGCAAATACTCTTTCTCGTCCTTGCGTTGCGAGTACACAATGGCCAATTTTCCTTTTTGGGTAAGGCGCTCATTGGTTCCCTTAATAAAGGATTTGTCTATTCGCTTTTTAATGACTTCATATCTGGCATTATAGGTACCATCGACATCAAAACGTTTTTCATCCATTCTAAAACGAATGGCCAAGGAAGTACTGTAAACCAAAACCAAGGATGCAACATCCAATTTAACCGGAAGATGTGGCTTTAGAGCGTAGTACTTGTTCTCCATTTCACACATCACCTGAAGCTGCCACAATCTTAAATTACTCAAGAAAAGTTCATTGAATTCTTGGTCTTTTGCAATAGAGCTTCCTATGTACATATTGTGCTCCACCCCATCGGTTTTATAGCGCTCAAAATAGTGTGGGAACATTTCCTGTGCCTCCTCCTGTCTTTTATCAAGTAGTGTGGCCAGTTTCATATTGGCCTCCATTACGCTATTATCGTAATTTCTACGATGGTCATAATAGCTTTCGGTGGCCTTGTCTATCTTCTCGTCATATTTATCTAATAGCAAAGCGATTTCATCATCCTCTTTTTGAAGATGACTGAAGACGGGATCCACTTCTTCTTTTACAAAATCAAAGACGGCTTGTTCGGTATGCGTGAACAATGCTTCCTTTACTTCGTTCAAATAATTATTGACCCTAAACATCAACTCCTCATAAATGGGAAGCTTATATTTTTTGAAGGCGATTTCCAAAACGTCATTGATTTCGGAAAGCTGGATCATTAAATCTCTTTGGATGGCAAGATTACGTTCCTTTGCAGAATCCTTGATGTCTATTTGGCCATATAAGGGGTACACATCTTTGAATACAATTTCTTCAAACATGGGTTCGTTGCCAGCTAATTCATCAGCCATAAAGCGCTTGGCTTCTTCCTGGAACTTCCAATATACCGACGGATGTACAGAGGTACACTCGTGCTGAATAACTGCATCAATTAAGTTTTCCTCCTCCTCAATAGTGCGCATTACAGCCGCGATAATGTATGGCATTACATCATCCAACTTGTTTGCGTTAACACTGTTTAGTTCGTTCACTTTACCGGAAACTAACTCAAGAACCCCCAATAACTCTCCATTGACAGAAATTGGCGCCAAAATGGCACTTTTAATGCCTTGGTCCATTAAGTTTTTATAGGGCTGAACTTTTCCCTTTGTTTTTTTATAATATTTCTCCACGTTGGAAATAGCGAAATACTTATTCTCTTTGAACAATTTTCCATGGGAGTAATTGCAAAATGTAGAATCGCACTCCTCCACATCCTTACCGTTTAGGATATAGCTGTCCATTCCTTTTCCGTATATCTTGAAAAAGTGATTCGCTCCTGAATCATAGCCAGCAAAACCAACCTTTATATCGTTAAGTTTAAAAAAGGACCTAAAAGTGTCTTCGAAATTTTCCATAAAGGAATCCTTGCCCCTTTGGGTCTTTCCGATTAAGGTTGACTTTATTTCCGAAACGGAATGCTCGGCGGTTACATCGAACATATTGGATATTACAAAGCCTTTAGCGATAAAACTATTTGGCGGTATTTTCTCTTTCCAAAGATTAAGATTGTAAAAGTTGTCCAACAACTCATCCACATCATCTTGTGTAATCTCCCTGGCCTTGTCGGTGGGGATTATCTCCATAAAATCCGCATTGTACAAAATACGGTACCTGCGCATCACTCCATTGGTGTCTGGAATGTCATAAAAAAAAGGACGCTTAAAGTCCAATTTATAACCGTAATAAAACTGAAGTATAACCGCACACCTCATTATGTAACCGAACTCCCTAGGGATATTGGTTATTTCCAAATCAAAATCCTCCCCTGCATCTTTCAAGATTTGACGGAAACGCTCAGAAGAGTTGAACACCAAATTCTCAAAGGGTGTGGATGCTGTCTTGATTTCATTCTTGGTTAAAATTGGAGAAAAGGAATCCTCCAAAATCACTCGAATCACATCCTTGTGTTTGTCCAATAAAGACAAATCGGTAAAACCTCCCCTCAACTCTGGATAAGGGGCCTGCGTGTCCAATACATATTTTGCCCTTTGGGCAACATGTGGTTTGGAACTATCTAGTTGTTCATCATAATGTTCCAATAATTTGTTGAAACTTACTAATTGAACAAGTGGGCTTTCCGAATGGTAATCGTGCTTCATTCCCAAGTTAGTCGAGGTTTGGCCGACAAAGTTACAAAAAGTAGGAATGCATGCCCATTAATAGATATCTTTATGGGCAAATCACCATTTTTAGGGATAATTAGCAAAAATTTTTCCATGTCCTCCTCAACCCGATTAGACAGAGCCTACAAAAACGCAATGACAATTCCGTTTGATGAGAATTCCAAATTCATCTTTTTTAGTGATTGCCATAGAGGTGATAATAGTTTTGCGGATGACTTTGCCAATAACCGGAACATTTATTTCCACGCTTTGAACCATTATTACCGAGAAGGTTTCCATTACATTGAACTTGGTGATGGGGACGAGCTATGGGAAAACCTGAGTTTCGACTCTATTTTTGAGGCGCATAAAAATGTGTATCAACTTTTACGTCGGTTCCATTTGGAAAAAAGGCTTAATATGCTCTGGGGCAATCATGATATGGTGTATAGGGACCCTGATTATGTGGACAAACACCTTTCCCATTATTTTGAACCTATTGATGGCTCCGACAAAGAACTTTTCGAAGGCATCACCTATCATGAAGCACTTATTTTAAAACATTCGGATACTGGACAGGAGATTTTTTGTGTGCACGGCCATCAAGCGGATTGGTGGAATTATGTGTGTTGGCGTATCGGTAGGTTTTTGGTTCGGGTTTTATGGAAACCCCTTCAAGTTGTCGGCATAGCAGACCCAACAAGTCCAGCCAAAAATTATAAGGAGCTTATCCGAATTGAGAAGCGCATCAAACGGTGGATTTTAAAGAAAAGCTTGCTTATTACACTTGCAGGGCACACGCATCGACCTCGATTTCCAGAACCTGGTCAAATTCCTTTTTTTAATGATGGGAGCTGTGTTCACCCAAGGAGCATCACAGGTATTGAGATTGAAAATGGAAAAATATCCCTCATTAAATGGCATATAGATACCAAGCCAGATGGTACGCTTCAAATTGTTCGGGTTTTATTGGAAGGTCCTGAAAAACTTCAAGATTACATCGATCACTAAGCCCGTTTTGCCATAGTTTTGACGGCATCCACAAATTGATCCAACTCATCCGTAGTTGTAAATACATTAGGGGTAATTCTACATCCATGCACGTTTTCAAAATCAATGGCTACCGTCCAAACGTTAAATTCATCCAATAAGGTTTTGGCCATATCGCTTGGTTTCATGTTCTTGAGACCTACGTTTGCAATGCCGCAACTCCGATGCGGTTCAATAGGCGTGTTTATAACCACATTGTCCACGTCTCTTAATTGATCGCTCCAATATCGTTGTAAATAACGCATACGGTTTTCCTTTCGCTCCATTCCAATCATTTCCAGATAATCTACAGAATCGTTTATGGTCAGGTCCGTATGCACGGGGTGCGTTCCCGTATGGTTCAACCTACGTATTTTGGTCTTATCGGTCTCGTGTTCTGCCAATAAGGGCCAAATTTTGGAAATATTCTTCTCGGCCACATACAGCATTCCCGCCCCTAAAGGGGCGCACAACCACTTGTGTAAACTGGAACCATAGTAGTCGCAATCCAATTCGGCCAAATCAACATTTATATGTCCAATACAATGGGCGCCATCTACCATCACCTCCACATTGTGAGCATGAGCCATGTTACATATTTTGCGAATGGGCAAGATTTGACCCGTGACATTTACCATATGGCACACCATCAGTAATTTGGTCTTTGGAGTAATCTGAGATTCGTATAAGGATACAATCTCTTCGTCGGATTCAGGGTGATTGGGCAAGGATACCTTTTTGCAAACAATCCCGTACCGATCTTCCATTTGGTGAAAGTGCACCTGCATAGCCCCATAATCCTGAACCGCAAAGAGAGCTTCGTCCCCCTTTTTCCATGGATAACCCCCAATAATCATATCCAAAGATTCGGTAGTATTTCGGGTAATAACCAACTCTTTCTCGGAGCAGTTCACCAGTTCAGCCAAGCGGTCAGCCGCCTTTTTTTTGTTATCCCATTGCACGGTCCGCATGTAATAGGAACCTTCGTAATTTACATGTTGTATATGCTGGGTATATTTGTTCAGTATTGGGGTTGGAATAATATTATAGTAGCCACTTTCCAGGTTGATATAATCGGGCTTCAATCGATAATCTTTTCTTATACGTTCCCAAAATGCTTCGGTATCTTGATCCGGATATTGCATTTCTTTGAGTTTAACGTTATCCAGCGTAATTGGGAAAAGTGGGGCAGCCATGGCGGCACTTCCCATATAGCGTAAGAACTGTCTCTTTTTCATTTGGATGATGGGTTGATTAAAAAAAGATTGGTAATTTTCGAGTTCACTTTGTCTTCAAGATACAACTTACACCTATAACATGGATAATGTAAAGGTTATATTTGATCAAATTCCCATTCACTACGACCTTGCTTCGCACATTATGCTATTGGGAATTGTTCAAGGATTTTTCTTGGCCTTAGTTATATTTTTGAGAGCAAAACGAAAATCAGCACTTAATTTGTTTAGTTGGTCTTTGTTGGTACAATGCTTGGTGTTTTTGGACATTTACCTTTGCTACACTGGTTTGATGAAATACGTAATCCATTTAAATGATTCCACGGAATTTTTGGTACTTTTGATTACTCCGACCCTTTACTTTTTTCTGTACACTTTATTGGATCGGAAACCCATAACCCTAAAAAAACATTGGGCCCATTTTGCATTGCCTGTACTGTACGCTGTTTCTCAAATCAACTATTATTTAAGTCCCATTGAGGTGAAACTCAATGCCTATTTGGGCGCATACCATCGAGATTTGGGTTTCGTGGACGTTCCTGGAAACATGAATTATTCCTATCACATCATTAAAGATCATTTTAGGTGGCTTGTACTTTTTAGTTTTGCTTTTTACCTAGTGCTTTCGCTTTTATTGGTAATTAAAACCCGAAAAAAAGGATGGACTTCTCCCAAAAATGTAAAAGTGGACAAGTATATTTTTTCTAGGAACACAGTCGTTGTTTTTTTGGTGCTGCTGCTAAGCCTGTTTCTTATTTATATAAATTATGATGATGATGGCGGAGATCATATTATTGGTATCATACAGACAGTGACCATTTTCCTGACCTCCTTTTTCATTATTTCGGAATCACGTTTTTTTGAAAAATCCTGGATTGCAGAAAAATATGAGACCTTGTCCAGCACTTCCATTGAATTTGAAAACATAGAAAACTTTATGATGGAATCACATTATTATTCCCATCAAGATGTAACACTAAAAAAAGTGGCTGAAAAGTTGAATACCAATAGCAATACAGTCTCTAAATTGATCAACTCCAAAACTGGAAGCAATTTTAACGATTACATCAACCAAAAAAGAATTGCATTGGCACAACAAAGATTATTGGATGATGAATTCAAACACCTCACCGTAGAAGCTGTTGGACAATCCGTCGGGTTTAAATCCAAATCCGCCTTTTACAATGCTTTTAAAAAACATGCTGGGCAATCCCCCTCCGCATTTATGAAGCAAAAAAAGAGGTAATTTCTCCATAATTGCAATTCAGGACGTTTCCCTAACCAAAAAATAACGCTGTTTAGTCGGCACTTTTCATCTTTGGAAAAAATTTTAGGATGAAAACGACTATCAGACGTTACGATTTGGATTGGCTACGTGTTATTGTGTTTGCACTGCTTATATTTTACCACGTAGGAATGTTTTTTGTGCCCTGGGGCTGGCATGTGAAAAATAATGTAATTTACGATTGGCTCCGCTGGCCCATGTCGTTTTTGAACCAATGGCGTTTGCCTATCCTATTCGTTATATCCGGGATGGGAACCTATTACGCCTTGGGCAAAAGAAGTATGGGTAAATTCATGTGGGAACGCTTTCTTCGTTTAGGGATTCCCTTAGTGGTAGGCATGATTTTGATCGTGCCCCCACAAGTATATTTGGAGCGTTTGGTGGATGGGACATTTACAGGCTCATATTGGAAATATTTTACCACTATTGCTTTTGATGGCATCTATCCGGAAGGAAACTACAGTTGGCACCACCTTTGGTTCTTGCCCTACCTTTTGGTGTTTTCATTGATTTTAGCACCGCTCTTTGTTTACCTAAGAAAACACAATACCCGCTTTATTGATTGGGTAAAACGTTTGATTCAAAGAACATGGGGCATTTACATATTTGTAATTCCGCTCTACTTAGCGGAATCCTTGGTAGAACCCTTTTTTCCAATAACTCATGCGTTGGTAAATGATTGGTTCAACTTCATTTTCAGTATTATCCTCTTCTTTTATGGTTTTGTTTTGATTGCTACGGGCAACGTGTTTTGGGAAATCCTGAAAAAAGTGAGGAACAAAGCCCTTGTTTTGGGAATTGTGGGATTTACTGGACAAGCCATTATCTGGTTATTTTTTGAAGATGGCTATGTGATTCACTTTACGGAAGCTTTGTTGAAAGTCGTCAACATTTGGTCATGGATATTGGTACTCTTCTCCTATGCCGCTAAGTACCTCAACAAACCCAGTAAAGGCCTCGCCTATGCGAACAGAGCCGTGTATCCCTTCTATATTTTGCACCAGACCATTACGATTGGCATTGCCTACTATTTGATGAACCTGGATTGGGGACTTTTTCCAAAAGCGATGATACTAATTGTGGGAACCTTTGGTATCAGTTGGCTGATTTATGACCTGATAATTTTAAGAATTCCGTTGTTACATCCCCTATTTGGTTTGAAAGGAAAAAGGGAAAAGAAACCTACAGATTAACGATTTAACTACAATTTATCATGTTGGTGGCAAGGTATTTGCTAATTTTATATCAAGATACTTGCTTACTCTTGTTATGAAAAGACTGATTTTCACTTTATTGGGAATTACTTTTGGGTTGGTTTCGACATTCGCACAATCGTCGGATTTGCCCACTACACGACCTTTGAAAATTGGCACCAACAACAAACTTGATGTAAAAGCGAGCAATCAAGGTACATTACTTCGCATGCCCTCGGTATTGGATAAAAACCTTACTTCCAAAAATGAAAATCCAGGTATCAAAATGCTCCCAGATAGGGAACTTGTGCAAGCTGGCCATGATATGGTCATTGATCCTAAAGTGATTGAAAAACGGGAAAAAAGTGCCAATGAGCATTTTGGCAATCAATATTTGGGTGATTTTAAAACCACCGCAAAATTTGTGGGCATTGTAGCCAGAGATCACGAATATGTGGATGGTGACCGAATAAAAATATATGTAAACGGAGAGGTGGCAGAATACAATCTCTTACTCGGTGGCTCATTTAAAGGTATAAATCTAGATTTGGTAAAGGGCTTTAACCGCATAGAGTTCGAGGCTCTCAACCAAGGTTCTTCTGGACCAAATACCGCTCAAGTTGTTGTAACCGATGATAAAGGCGTAGTTATTCACAACAACCGCTGGAACCTTTCCACAGGTTCAAAAGCAAGCCTCATCATTGTTAAAGAAGAGGATAGCGGCATAGAAAAGAACAACTAAATTCTCCTCAATATTTCTCCCCGGGCCTGTAGGTGGCTTCAGCACGTTTTAAAACATCCTCCTTGTAAAAAGCAGCATCCTTAAATTCTTTATCCGCATAGCGTTGCGCCTGATCATTAAAATGTGGCGAATCTGGATCACCGCTTTGACCACCAGCCAACATCGTTTTTGCCTTTACTTTATCACCAAATTCTACGGCAGCCACAAAACTATTACCTCGTGTACCATAAATCTTTTTGGTATTATTGTTATATCGTGCACCATAAGCGGCCAATGCGCCCCATGTCCCACTAGCAAATCCGATTGGAATACTGGGTTTGGCATCATCAAAAGCTTGGCGGATGTCCCCGTTCAAGCGTTGGTAACGATTAACCTCGCCCCAAGGCATTTTCCAAGTACCGAAATCGTTTTCCAATTTAGATAGAGCCTCTCGAAACATATCCAGTTTTTGAGCGTCGGGCCATTCACTGCCCCAATATTCAACCCATTCCATGGAGTACATACCTTCGGGTCTTTCCGCCTTGGAATAACAAAGTGTGCCATAATAATGCGCCAAAGTCATGGCTATTGATTCTTTGGAAGTGGTAAAATCCCAATCACGTAAAACTTGAATCGCTTCCTTTAATTCTGGGGTTGGGTTAGCATCATAAGCTTTAATCAATCCTGGAATCAATGCCTCAAAAGCTGGTAAATAAGGATCGTGAGCCATTTCAATAAGACCGTCCAAAGTATAACCACTCCTTCCAGTCAACAACTCAATGGCGTGGATGCCTCTAAAATTTTCCTGGTCCCGAGACATATAATTTGGATAATCTTCTTGCTTTGGACTATATTCCAATGCAGAAGTATAAGGTGTGGAATTACAGTTTTGAATCCAACCATTTTCTGGGTTGAGTACCAAAATATTTTCATCGACCGTGTGCAAACCTTGCCAATCAGTGTGCGGATTGCTACCATCAACAGGCTCCGTATAATCAAAAATAGTATCGCGCTTAGGAACAAAATTGCCATGGAAATAGGCTATGTTCCCTTCGGCATCGGCATAAACCGTATTGTTGGATGAATTGGTTCGGATATTCATCATCTCCCTAAAACCATCGTAGCCATCCTGTTTGGTTCGGATGTAGGATTGCTCCAATGCTTTTACTGGCTCCCACATCATAGCAGAGGCCGTCCATTGGTCGTCCACTTGATGGGTAATCGGACCGTGGTGCGTTCGGTACATCGGGAATGTTTTTTCTTTCAGGCTTTCACCATCCTTATATTTTAAAGTTACAGAGCTCGAATCCACAGGGCGCAATTCCTCTCCATATTGATAAAACAGCTTACCATCATTTTTAACAATAGTTTCCTTGAACTCATCCATCACATCGGTATAGGTAGATGTATGCATCCAACCCGTTTTCTCGTTGAAACCCTGGTAAACAAAAAACTGACCCCAAGTCACAGCACCGTATGCATTTAAACCCTCTTCGCTCACCACGTGCACCTCTCCCCTAAAATAGAATGAAGTGTGTGGATTAATCAATAACATTGCATTGCCCGAATCGGTTAAATCTCCGGAAATAGCTATTCCATTGGAACCTTGTGGCTCTGCCATTTCCTCCTCTTTTTTGATTTCAAGGGCTTCCATTTCGGGTAATTCCATCCCACTCTCGTAAAAACTTTCGATTTTTCTGGTCGATATACGCTCAATATCTCCTCCGATAGAGCCTTCACTAAAATACATTGGCATCCAAGGCTCAAAACGAGTCAACAATTTAGGTTGGACCTCAGGGTGGGTATGTAGGTAATAATTGATTCCATCAGCAAAAGAATTACATAATTCCTTTAACCATTCTGGACTTTTCTCGTAATTGGCCTTGGCCTCTTCTTCGGTCATAAACAATTTGGCACGAAGGTCGCTATACAGCGCATCTTCCCCTTCAACTTCCGCTAAACGTCCTGTGGCCCAAATATAGTTTTGCTCCACTCGGTTAAAATCATCTTCACATTGGGCGTACAACAATCCAAAAACAGCATCGGCATCCGTTTTTCCATAAATGTGCGGCACTCCAAAATCGTCTCGGATAATTGTAATGTTTTCAGCTTGTGCTTCCCATTGTTCAATTTCAGTTTGAGATTGTTCGGAACAGGAAATAAAAAGAAAAAATGCAGCCAGAATTGTAATTCTCATCTCGGGGATTAGTTTAGTTATTTTGTGAAAATACGGCAAATCAGAAACAATTACCAACTTCCACTTGCTCCCCCGCCACCGGAACTTCCCCCACCACCGGAAAAACTACTGGATGAACCACTACTAGAACTGGAACCAAAGGAATGGGTGCCCGAAGAAGAAAAAGTTTTGCTGATATAATCTTTGTCCGACTTAAAAAATGATAGTTTGAAGTCTTCTTTTCCCTTACTCTTGATCTTTATTACTACCATAAGGATAGTAAAACATACAAAAGCACCGATTAGAAATAAAATCCAAATGAAATCGTTGGCAAAACGATTTAAAAGGTCCTCAAAACCAAAAATAAGGGAAATAAAAACCAGAGGGACACCAATAAAAACAAGTCCAAACATCAATGGAAAAATCATAAAAACAGCCATAAATAGACCTCGGATTACAGCCAATTTTCCAATGAACATTCCTCGGAGAATCTCAATAAGCGTAGAATAACCTTTGTAAAAAATGAACCCTCCAGCGACAACGAAAATCATCAGAAACAAACCAATTATCACTAAAAGCCACCAAGGCATTTCAGCTTCAGCCTCCAGTTCTGCTTTGAACTCTTCTAAAGCCTCGGAGTTTTTCAAAAACTCAATAATTTGGTCCGAAGCAACATCCAACCCTCCGAAGTAATCTTCCTCTTTAAACCTTGGAATCATTGTATTTCGGATAATACGTGAGGCTACGGCATCTGTTATGTAGGGCTCCAAACCGTATCCCACTTCGATCCGGACTTCCCTGTCCAATTTTGAGAAAAGAATGAGAATACCGTTGTCCCTTTCCCCTTGCCCCAAATTGTTTTGGTTAAAAACTTCCAAAGCGTACTGCTCAATTGTTTCATTCCCCAATTCATTAATGGTCAAAATCACTAATTGATTGGTGGTCTCCGATTCAAATTGATACAATTTAGTACGAAGCCCTTCAAGTTCCGGTTCGGTGAAAATATTAGCGTCATCGGTAACGATTTCAGTCAATCTTGGATAATCCTCCTGTGCGACACACAAGGAGAAAACCAAAAAAAGAAATCCGAACCATCTTGCTTTAAGCATAATTTATTTGAATTCGAGAATTTAAATATACCATTTGTAATCTTTTCAAGCCCAAAAACAATGGATTCGGCATCCTTTTTAATTTGCCGTAACTTGCAGCCTCTTTCTATAAACTGTTATGCCCGATAAAAAAGTAAGTATCCTCACCGCTTTTAAAACCATAATTTGGCCAAAACGAAAACTCGTTTTTATCGGCCTCTTTTTGATTGCTATTAGCAAAGCGGCCAGTTTTGTTGCCCCGATTGCCTCTAAACATCTCATTGATGACGTCATCGTAAATAAAGACGTGGATATGCTTAAATATTTGGTCGCAGGCGTTATGTTTGCCATTCTTGTGCAAGCGGTTACTTCGTTTTTATTGACCAAAATCCTAAGTGTACAAGCCCAATATTTAATTTCAGAGCTTAGGGCTCAGGTACAAAAAAAAGTGCTCGCTTTGCCCGTTAGATTTTTTGACAATGCGAAGTCCGGTGCCCTGGTATCCCGAATTATGTCTGATGTTGAAGGAGTCCGAAATCTCATAGGAACAGGTTTGGTGCAACTGGTCGGAGGAATTATTACTGCAGTGGTTTCCCTGACATTACTTATGGACATTAGCGTTTTCATGACGCTTTTCACCTTTATACCATTGACCATTTTTGCCATAATTGCCTTAAAGGCCTTTAAAATAATTCGCCCCATCTTCAGAAATCGAGGCAAGATAAATGCAGAGGTAAAAGGCAGATTGACGGAAACTTTGGGCGGTATACGCGTCATCAAAGGTTTTAATGCAGAGAAGCAGGAGGAGGAAGTTTTTGAGGTTGGTGTGGAACGTTTGTATGAAAATGTAAAAAAGAGTTTGACCACCACCGCTTTTATGACAAGTTCTTCCACTTTTTTACTTGGGGTTGCTACCACCAGTGTTATGGGTTTTGGTGGCTACAAAATTATTCAAGGCACCCTGACCGTTGGTGAATTTGTGGAATTTACGGTGTTGTTGGGGCTGATGATTGCCCCAATTGTTCAAATGAGCAGTGTTGGGAGTCAATTAACAGAAGCTTTGGCTGGTCTGGACCGTACCGAGGAATTGATGAATTTGGAAGAAGAATCGGATGAGGAAAACCGTAACATCATTTTAGATGATGTCATTGGTAAAATGTCTTTTTCCGATGTTTCATTTTCCTATGAGGAAGACAAACAAGTACTGCACAGCATAAATTTTGATGTGGAACCTGGGCAGGTTATTGCCTTGGTCGGGAGTTCGGGTTCGGGCAAATCGACCATTGCCGGTTTGGCCGCAAGTTTTTTAAATCCTGATTCGGGAACCATTACTATTGATGGGCACGACCTTTCCAAAGTGAACTTAAACAGTTTCCGTCAGCACTTGGGCGTTGTGCTGCAAGATGATTTTTTGTTTGAAGGCACTATTCGTGAGAACATACTTTTCCCACGACCCGATGCTAGCGAGGAAAAATTACTTGAAGCTGTGAAAGCTGCTTACGTGGATGAATTCACCGACCGTTTTGATAAAGGTTTAGACACCCTTATCGGGGAACGTGGCGTAAAACTTTCGGGAGGGCAACGACAGCGAATTGCCATTGCAAGAGCTATTTTGGCAGACCCAAAAATATTGGTTTTGGACGAAGCCACTTCCAGCTTGGACACAGAATCCGAAGCACTTATTCAAAAAAGTTTGGGAGAGCTTACCAAAGGTAGAACCACCTTTGTAATTGCTCACCGATTGAGCACTATTCGCAAAGCAGACCAAATTTTAGTGATTGAAAATGGCCATATTCTGGAACAGGGAACGCACGAAAAGTTGATAGCTTCCGAAGGAAGATACTACAACCTATTTACTTATCAAGCGAGGATTTAAGGTTCTTCTGGGGCCAGTTCCACTTCCAGACCGTCCAAGTCCTCCGTAATGTGGATTTGGCAACCCAAACGGCTATTGTCCTTTACAAAAAAGGCTTCGGCCAACATCGCCTCTTCATCATCCGATTTTTCAGGTAGTTGATGATCGGATTTTACGTAGCATTGGCAAGAAGCGCACATGGCCATCCCTCCGCAAATCCCAATAGTTCCTTCAGGGGCAAGTTCATAGGAACGTACTACCTCCATAAGGTTCATATTCATATCGGTTGGGGCGTCTACCTCATGTAGTTCGCCTTCACGGTCGGTTATCTTCAATTTAATATCGCTCATACCTAATCGGAATGCTTCTATGAAGTTTCCTTAACAATTTAATTTTTGTTTTATTCTTTAGTCGATAGCTTTAACCACAGCTTTTGGCGCTTCTTTTTTACTTCCATCAAATCCTGTAACACCGCCGACAGTAGTATACTTCATTACATATTTTTTATCCGGGAATATTTTCTGATAGGCACTTTGGCACATCAATGTAGCTTCATGGAAACCACACAGAATCAATTTTAGTTTGCCTGGATACGTGTTGACATCTCCAATGGCATAGATTCCCGGAATGTTCGTTTGGTAATCTAAACTATTGTCCACCTTAATGGCATTTTTTTCTATCTCCAATCCCCAGTTGGAAATTGGCCCCAACTTTGGCGACAATCCGAACAATGGGATAAAATTATCGACTTCCACATCTGTTTCTTTGGAGGTAGTGGTGTTTTTTACGGTCACTTTCTCCAAATGGTCTTCCCCTTTAAGCGCAACTACTTCAGCAGGAGTCATCAAATTGATTTTACCTTCATTTTTAAGCTGCTGAACCTTCTCTACCGAATCCAAAGCACCCCTGAACTCATTTCTACGGTGAACCAAAGTGACCTCATCGGCAACATCTGCTAAAAAGATGGACCAATCCAAAGCGGAATCACCCCCGCCAGCAATCAACACTTTTTTGTCTCGATATATTTCGGGTTCTTTGATCATGTAAGCAACACCGTTGTCCTCATATTTTCCCAAATTCTCCAATAAGGGTTTTCTCGGCTCAAAACTGCCAAGACCACCAGCTATGGCAACAATGGGAGCATGGTGCTTGGTTCCTTTGTTGGTTGTGACGATAAATGAACCATCGTCCAATTTTTGTATCGTCTCAGCGCGTTCACCCAAAGTAAAACCGGGTTGGAACGGCTTAATTTGTTCCATGAGGTTATCCACCAAATCTCCTGCCAATACTTCGGGAAATCCAGGAATGTCGTAAATCGGTTTTTTTGGATATATCTCGGAACATTGACCACCTGCTTGCGGTAATGCATCGATTAAATGACATTTGAGTTGTAAAAGACCTGCTTCAAAAACAGCAAAGAGACCCGTAGGTCCCGCTCCAATTATCAGAATATCGGTTTTGATCATATATTAGAAATTTTGGCATGCAACTTACTGCTTGCCCAAAAAAGGATTCATGATTTTTATCAGTTAGCTGATATTGATTACCTCTTCAATCTGGGGAGCGTATTTTTTTATCGTCATTTCAACGCCACTCTTCAACGTCATTTGATTCACACTGCACCCAATACAATTTCCTTCCAAACGAACCTTTACGGTATTGTCTTCAATGGAAATCAAAGTAATATCGCCTCCGTCGCTCTGCAAAAATGGACGTATCTCCTCTAACGCCTTTTCTACATTACCTCTTGTTTCTTCTGATGTCATTGTTGTCATGCTCATTTCTTTTTAACCGCGGAACAACCAGCCATGGTTGTAATTTTAATTGCTTCGGTCGGTGGAAGGTCTGTATTTCTTCTTACCAACTCCTGAACCACATTTTTCGTTAGTTCTTCAAAAGCTTCTTCAGTCGGGGTAGCAGTTTGTAGTGCTGCTGGTCTTCCAACATCTCCCGCCTCTCTGATGCTCTGCACCAATGGAATCTCTCCCAAAAATGGAACTTCTAAGTCTTCCGATAGGTTTTTCGCGCCATTCTCACCAAAAATATGGTACTTGTTGTCCGGTAGCTCCGCAGGTGTAAAATACGCCATATTCTCCACGATTCCCAACACAGGCACATTAATCGCCTCTTGCTGGAACATAGCCACTCCTTTTCTGGCATCGGCCAATGCAATTTCTTGAGGGGTACTTACAACAACTGCACCTGTTACGGGCAACGATTGCATAATACTCAAATGGATATCCCCGGTCCCCGGTGGCAAATCCAACAAAAGAAAGTCCAGTTCGCCCCAATGGGCATCAAAAATCATTTGGTTCAATGCTTTTGCGGCCATAGGCCCTCTCCAAATTACGGCTTGGTTGGGTTGGGTGAAAAATCCAATGGAAAGCAATTTTACACCATAGTTTTCGACAGGCTTCATCTTGGCTTTGCCATCTACATTGATGGACAATGGTTTTTCAGCGGCAACATCAAACATTATGGGCATGGATGGGCCGTAAATATCGGTGTCCAACAATCCTACTTTAAAACCCATTTTGGCCAGGGTAACCGCCAAGTTAGCGGTCACGGTAGATTTACCCACGCCTCCTTTGCCGGATGCAACAGCTATAATATTTTGAATACCCGGAATCGGATTTCCTTTTATCTGGTTTACCTTAGGTTTTGCAGGAGTATCAACCTTTAGGTTGACTTTTATCTTGGCCTTTTCATATACCTCGCTGTGGATGATCTTCAAAATCTCTACCTCGGTCTTTTTCTTTGCTTGAAGACTTGGGTTTTTTATGGTCACATCCACTTCAACCTCATCACCGAATACCTGAACATTGGTTACCGAACCGCTCTCGACCAAATTTTGGCCTTCACCGGGTGCGGATATTTTTTCCAACGCCTTAAGAATATCTGTTTTTTTCAACTTCATGAATCAAATTTTTTAAACCTGCTGTTTGAACTGGTTCTAAACTACAAAGATACGGTGTTGGCGTTAGATTAAGAAGTTGTACTGTTGAATTTCAAAAAATTCACATTCTGAGTTATTGGGAATGGAATAAATAGCACCAAAAGACACAAAACAGATGGATTATTGTGGTGGTTTTTTTGAAAAACTGTAGCTTAGAAGCTGCTATTTCAAATTATCAACCAACATGCTACCAAAAACCAGAATCCCCTTCTTTATTTTATTGTTTATCGCCTTGACTTGGCTTTCTTGTTCCACGAACAAAAATACCTTTACCAAAAGAGATGTAAAGAAGTCGGAAAAACTGATCGGACTACATTTTGCCAACAAAGATATTGATACACTATACCCCTATTTAAAAAGAAATCGAAGCGGGTTTGACTCGTTAAGAAAATATCCTTTGGGTAATGATGTATTTCCCGCTATCCGTTTTGACCCGACCCCTTTAGGCTTTACCATGCCCGAGCAGCAAAACGGAACCGAATGGGACATACCAGATAATGTGGAAATACCCGAGCCGTATGACTTGTTGGCCTTTTATACTATTCCACAATTGGCTTCATTGATCAAAAACCGGAAAATAACGGCTACCGAGCTAACAAAATTTTTCCTAGCCCGATTAAAAAAATATCAACCTGCTTTGCAGTGTAGTATTAGCATAACAGATAGTCTTGCCTTGGCCCATGCAAAAAAAGCAGATGAAGAAATCAAAAACGGAAAGTATCGTGGTATTTTACATGGAATACCATATGGCACCAAAGATTTGATGGCGGTTCCTGGATATCCCACTACTTGGGGCGCTGCTCCTTACAAAGACCAAATGATTGACCAAACGGCCACAGTTATTCAAAAACTTGAGGATGCCGGGGCAATTTTAGTAGCTAAATTGGTATCAGGGGCCCTTGCTCGTGGCGATGTCTGGTTCGATGGTAAAACAAAAAATCCGTGGGATACCACCCAAGGAGCCAGTGGTTCTTCGGCTGGTTCAGGTTCAGCAACATCGGCAGGACTTGTTCCTTTTGCGTTGGGCACTGAAACTTTGGGGTCCATTACCTCCCCAAGTACCCGAAATGGGGTTACAGGACTTAGGCCAACGTATGGTAGGGTAAGCCGCCATGGGGTAATGAGCTTGAGTTGGTCCATGGACAAGGTGGGGCCATTGGGAAGAAATGCGGAGGATTGCGCCATTGTTTTTGAAGCTATTCAAGGAAAGGATAAAAATGATTTGACCACTATTGACCTTCCTTTTGGTGTTGATTGGAAAAAAGATGTCAAAAATTTAAAGGTGGCCTATTTGAAAAAAGATATTGAAAAGGACACCACTGAAACTGGTGACAATCTGAGAAACGCACTCAAATCACTCAAAGAATTAGGCATTGAACCTACAGCTGTGGAAATGCCAGAGAATGTACCTTATCGTGGATTTGATATTATTTTGAGAGCTGAGGCAGGAACCTTCTTTGATGAACTTGTACGTACAGGAGGAGTTGATGTCATGGTAGAACAAGACCAGCGTTCTAGAGCTAACTCATTAAGACAGAGTAGATTTATTCCTGCTGTGGAATATCTTCAAGCCAATAGACAGCGCCAAGTGCTTATTCAAAAAATGCAGGATTTGATGAAAGATTACGATGTGCTTATTTCACCCACCTTTGGAAATGACCAACTTTTAGCAACCAACCTTACTGGACATCCCGTAATTGCGGTTCCGACTGGTCTTGATAAGAAAAATCACCCTACCAGCATAACATTTGTGGGCAATTTGTATGATGAAGCGAGCATTTTATTGCTGGCAAAAGCATTTCAGGATACCACATCGTTTGACGAATTGCACCCTCCGGGATATATTGATTAAAGCTCCGAGCCAGGATTCCAAAAATATTTTTGAAAATCGACAATTTGATTGTCTTTTACAGGAATCCCTTCGTTTTCGAGGAGTTGTTGCATAATGTTGCTGCCATCAAAATGATGTTTCCCCGTCAATACTCCCATACGGTTTACTACTCGGTGTGCAGGCACATCTTTTGCCAAAGAATTGTTCATGGCCCACCCTACCATTCGCGCGCTTCGGGCAGCTCCTAAATATTTTGCTATGGCACCATACGATGTCACTCTACCATAAGGAATCTGTTTGGCCACTTCGTACACTTTTTCAAAGAAATTTTTCTCCTCCATGCTAGCGGTACATAATTCTAATAAGGGTAATGATAAGTAACAACAGCATCAAGGCACTCAAAATATAGTTGGAGTTCTTGGAAAAACGGTTGGTCTTGGTCTCCATTTTATCAAAATAAAAGGTGTAGAGATACAAAACTGCAAAGGTACCTGCTCCTGCGGCCACCACAAAGGTAGTAATGTCCTTAGCCTCAAACTTAATCCACCCTGCTTCGTTCCACATGGCGTTTAAACCGCTATAATAAGGAATGGTCAAGAGATTGAGGGCGGCTAACAAAACCCCCTTAAAAAAACTGTTCTTTTTACTCAGATTGACCTCTTTTATGGCATTGGTCTGGGCTTTGTTCCGTTTTGCCATTATAAAAAAATAAACGGCAAAAAAGGCGAATACAGCCACAGCTATTTTGAACAAAATATCTATTACCTCTGGATTTTTGTACAAAAACTTTGAGATATAAACGGCGATATACGCTTGCACCATTATGGTGCTGGAAACACCCAAACTAAATATAACGCCATTAAGTTTCCCTTTTTCCACACTAACTTTGGCTGCATTCATGTTGAGCAGACCCGGTGGCACGGTAGCCATAAAGGCTGCCGAAAATGTGGCAAAAAAAAGAATAAGTACGTGGGTCATTGGTTAGTTGATCCTAAATTGGACGTAAGTAATTGGTTTTCTGTTTTCAAGATACTGATTTTCGTAGAAAGTCTGAATACCAAGAACTTCGGGAGGGGCTCCTTCATTTTTATAAACATCGTGATTGGCATACAAAATTTCGTGGCCCAAACCCTGTAAAAGTCCGAGTGTGTATCCGTGCATGTACTCGCTATCCGTTTTTAGATTTATAATTCCACCAGGCTTAAGAATTTTTTTGTAACGCTCCAAAAACACGGGATTCGTCATTCGGTGCTTGGTTCGTTTGTATTTAATCTGCGGGTCGGGAAATGTTATCCATATCTCGCTCACTTCACCTTCGCCAAACAAATGGTCCACCAATTCAATTTGGGTCCGTAAAAACGCTACGTTATTCAACTCTTGCTCCAAAGCGGTCTTGGCTCCTCGCCAAAATCGTGCTCCTTTTATGTCGATGCCAATGTGGTTTCTATCCGCATTCATTTCCGCGAGACCTACCGTGTATTCGCCTTTGCCGCAACCCAATTCCAACACAATAGGATTATCGTTGCCAAAAAAGGATGCCCAATTGCCTTGGTACTTAAAACCTGCCAAAACATCCTCCCGTGTTGGCTGCACCACGTTCGCAAATGTTTCGTTCTCTTTAAACCTCTTGAGCTTGTTCTTACTTCCCACTTCCGTAATTAATTGAGCAAAAGTTAATGATTTGGCAAAACTAAGGAAATCTAAAAGCAATTCGCATTTTGTTTTTTTGTTGTTATGAACTCTTCCAAACGTATTCTGGTCGCCCCATTAAATTGGGGACTTGGGCATGCCACTAGATGCATACCCATAATTCAAGAATTGATTAATCATGGTCATCAGCCATTTATCGCTTCGGATGGGGTAGCACTGTCACTTCTAAAAAAAGAATTTCCTGATTTGCCAGGTTTTGAATTACCCTCCTACAAAATATCGTACGCAGAAAAGGGGAAGAACTTTAAAATAAAGATGATATGGGATTCTCCCAAAGTGCTCAAAGCCATTGCGAAAGAAAAAAAAGCAGTGAAACGTTTGGTGAAAGAGCATGGTTTGGAAGGAATTATTTCGGATAACCGATTGGGCGCGTATTACAAAAAAATGCCCTGTGTGTTTATCACACATCAACTCAACGTACTTTCCGGCAATACTACATGGATGAGCTCCAAAGCGCATCAAAAAATCATAAAAAAGTTTGATGCCTGCTGGGTACCCGATGTAAAGGATCAACCCAACTTAACAGGAAAATTGGGCCACCTAAAAAAATCCAAGTTGAACATTGCGTATTTGGGCCCTTTGAGCCGATTTGAGAAAAAAGAGCTGCCCGTTGTTCACGATTTACTGGTTTTGCTCTCTGGCCCTGAGCCGCAACGTGGCATGCTTGAGAAAAAATTATTCGCTGAGCTAAACGAGTTTAAAGGGAACGTCCTTTTTGTAAAAGGTAAGATTGAAAATGAACAGATTGAAGAAGAAATTCGGACATCCAAAGGAAAAATTCTGTTTTACAATTTTATGAAATCCGATGAACTGGAACGGGCTATAAATCAGAGTAAAAAAGTGCTTTGCAGATCAGGATACACCACCGTGATGGATTTGGCAAAATTAGAAAAGAAAGCCTTTTTTATTCCTACTCCTGGCCAGTACGAACAAGAATATTTGGCTAAACGGATGCAAAAGCAAGGACTTGTTCCATATAGCACTCAGGAAGACTTCAAATTAAGGGATTTATCCAGAATGGTTGATTTTAAAGGTTTGACTCAATTTGAATCGATTTCCGCCGACTTTTCGTCATTATTCGGAGTCTTCTCCACGTCTGAAGTCTTTTCCAACGTAAAGGAGAACTCGGAACCTACGTCCACTTCACTTTCCACGTAGATTTTTTCTCCGTGGGCTTCGACAATGTGCTTAACAATGGACAGCCCAAGGCCTGAACCACCTTCAGCCCGGCTACCACTTTGATCCACACGGTAAAACCGTTCAAAAAGCCTTGGAATATGTTGTTTTGGGATTCCAGCTCCATTATCGGTGACCCTCACAATCACTTTGTTTTTGATAAGGTTCTCCACACTTACCTCGGTAGTTCCCTTTGGCAATCCATATTTTATGGAATTTACCAATAGATTACTCATTACCTGCTGTATTTTATCCCTATCTCCGTTTACATAAATCGGTTCAGGATATTCCATATCAAAAGTGAGGGAAATTTCCTTTTTGGCAGCTTTCATCTCCAGTAGATCAAACGTATTTTGAATCAACTCAATGACATCAAAATCCTCTCGTTCCAACTTTAATTCACCTGCCTCAAGCTTGGTAATCAAATCAAGGTCTTTTACAATATAAATAAGTCGTTCCACCCCCTTATTGGCACGTTGGAGATATTTTTTTCGAAGCTTTTTATCCTTCATGGCGCCATCCAACAAAGTCAGAATATAACCCTGTACGGTAAAGAGCGGTGTTTTTAGCTCATGGGAAACATTGCCAAGAAAATCCTTTCTGTACTCTTCGCGAATCTTGAGCGTATCGATTTCCACTTTTTTTCCCTTGGCAAACTTTTCGATTTCCTGCACCAAGGTCCTCATATCGGTGGTTACCGGTTTGGAGGAAAAGGAAGTGGACTCCAAAAGGGACACATCATCATAGATTCTTTTGATTCGTCTGTAGATAAAGCGCTCTACCCGGATTTGTACGATTGCAAAGCAAATGACGAAACAAATGAGTGCAAAAAGTAGGGTGTGCGGCCAATTCACGTAGCCCACATTCAAATGAAACCCTACAAATACCGCGGTGATCAAAACGGTGATTACCAAAGAAGACCGTAACGCAAACTTGTATGATTTCTTTAGTTTGATGGCCATTAGAGCACGAACTTATAGCCCACGCCCTTAACTGTCTTAAAGTGGTGGTCACCGATTTTTTCGCGTAATTTTCTAATATGAACATCTATGGTTCGACCACCAACGACCACTTCGTTGCCCCAAACTTTGTCCAAAATAACCTCACGTTTAAAAACTTTGTTGGGTTTGGAGGTTAGGAGCGATAAGAGTTCAAATTCTTTTCTTGGAAGTACCATTTCTTCACCGTCATTCACGATTTTGTATTCTTCCCGGTTAATAACGATGTCTCCGACCTTGACAATGTCCTCCACTTCCTTTTTATCGTCCTTCAATCTTCGCAACAAGGCTTTTACCTTGCTCACCAATACTTTTGGCTTTATAGGCTTGGTGATATAGTCGTCTGCCCCGGCATCAAAACCGGCCACTTGGGAATAGTCCTCGCCTCGGGCAGTCAGGAAAGTAATTATGGTGTTGTCGAGACCTGGGGTATTCCGGATAACCTCACATGCTTCAATACCATCCATCTCGGGCATCATAACATCCATAATAATCAGATGTGGACTCTTTTTTTTTGCCTTTGCCACGCCTTCTACGCCATTTTTGGCAGTATGTACCTCGTAGCCTTCGGATGAAAGGTTATAGCTTATAATTTCCAGAATATCAGGTTCATCGTCTACCAATAGAATCTTAATGTCCTTGTTTTTCATGGGATGGTATTTCTGTGTTAATCACCCAAATGTAAAGATAATACACTTACGGGATAAACACTTAACGTTCATTTAATCTAGTAACATTATTGTAACAGAACTGAAATAAACACTTAACATACAACTAACACGGCTTTTACACCTCCCCCGTTTCTTTGCCCCAAAATTAATCCTACAGTGCAGCGTATGAAAACATATTTAATATTGGCCTTTTCTTTTTTCACTTTAATGCTTACCGCTCAGCAAAACGGTAGCGTAGTGGGGAAACTTACAGATAAGGAGCTTAACGATGACCCCCTTCCTTTTGCCAATGTCTTAATAAAAGGAACCACTATGGGTACCACTTCGGATTTTGATGGTCTTTTCCAGATTGCCGATGTTGAACCCGGAACCTACACTTTGGTATTTAGCTTCTTGGGATATGAAACTTTGGAAATCCCCAATGTTGTAGTCGAGGCAGGAAAGGTCACCGAAATAAATGCAGGTCTTGGCGCCAGTAGTGTGGGGCTGGATGAAGTTGTTGTGACCACTACTGCAAGCAAAGACTCTGAAATAGCCTTATTGCTTCAGCAAAAAAATGCTTTGGTAATGCAGGAGGCCATCAGTGCAGAGGCACTTACCCTAAAAGGTATCGATGATGCCGCAGCGGCTGTGGCGCAAATTTCGGGTATATCCAAACAGCAAGGGTCCAGCAACGTATATGTTAGAGGTTTGGGCGATCGCTACCAGAACACAACCATGAATGGATTGTCCTTGCCTTCGAACGATGTTAACAAGAAAAACATCAACTTGGACCTATTTGGTTCAAGCATTATTGAAAATGTTTCGGTAAGCAAAGCATACAGTCCAACATTTTATGGAGACTTTGCCGCAGGTAATGTAAATGTCGATTCCAAGGAATATACCGGCGATGGATATATTGAGGTTTCTTTAGGTGGCGGAATCAATACCAATGCTGCCGGTGAGGAGTTCTTGAAAAGCGAGGGAACTAGTGATTTTGGTTTTTACAACAGATATGACAACGACCCATTTGCAGTTGTGCTATCACATGGAGTAGACCCAGAATCTTCTTGGGAACCCATCAATATTAATGGAGCTATTGAAGGTGGATACTCTTTCAACTTCAACGATGATAAATCAAGATTGAGCTTTTTTGGAGCAGCAAGCTTTTCCAACGGATTTGAAATCTGGGAAGGTCCAGCACGTGATTTCACCAACGTTTTAAAGATTGATTTTCCAAACGTCCGTGAGTACGCTTATAAAACAACTACAACTGCATTAGGAAATATTTCGTACAGAATCAACAGCGAGCATAAGATTAAGTTCAACTCACTTTTTGTAAACAGTGCTGCTGACCGTGTTGGATACTACGGTGTAAATGGACAGGGTACCAACAGGGATGCCATCCTTAATACAGATGAAGGTTTTTATGTGATGAACGTTCAGTTCAATCAGGATATGATCTTTGTTAATCAGTTGACCGGACAGCATGTTTTTGATGAGAAATTGACTTTTGATTGGGGTGTAGGTTTTAACAAGGTATTCTCCGATGAGCCGGATAGAAAAAGAATCACTTTGGAGAACTATCACTACGCATTGGATAATGACAATACTACCAATCCTGTTTTCTATACCAACATACCTTTTGATAACCAAAGGTTTTTCCAAAGCATCGAAGATGACGAATTGAACAGTTTTATGAACGTAGGGTATCAGGCTTCAGAAAAAGTAAAGTTCAACTTTGGATACAATGGAAGAAGAAAAGAACGTAGGTTCAATAGTATAAGATATGGTTACGATATCCAAGATAGGGACAACACACCTATCAGCGACGTTAACAATCTCGATCCTATCTTTGATGTAAGTAACATCAACATTCCTGATGGCGAAGGGCTTTGGAACACAATCGTTTTAAATCCTATCAGCAATGAAATCGGGAACACCAACAGACCTGGGCTTCCTGAAAACACATATAAAGGAAACCTGAACATCCATGCACTATATGCAACGGCCGAATTGGGACTATCCGAAAAATTCAGTATTGTTCCTGGTCTTCGTGTAGAGTCTTACGGCCAAAAAGTAGTTTATGATGTAATCAACATTAGTGCAACCGATCCTGGTTTCCGAGAAGTTTATGAGAACATCTTCTTACCAAGCTTGAATGCCAAATATTCCCTAACGGAAAATTCAAACTTAAGAGCAAGTTTCAGTAAAACTGCATCTTTTCCAGAATTTAAGGAAGCTGCACCTTTTGTTTACGAATCCGTAACACAAAGAGTTGGTGGCAATCCTGACCTTTTGGGAGGATTGGATGGAAACGGACCTACTTATTCGGACATCTATAACTACGACCTTAAATATGAGTGGTTTTTGGAAAGAGGCGAGATTATTTCGGTAGCTGCTTTTGCCAAAACCATCAAAGATCCAGTTAACCGGGTTGTTGCCGCTGATGCGACAGGTACGCAACGCTATTTCCGAACAGGAGAGCAGGCTGATGTGTATGGGGTTGAGTTGGAATTGCGTAAAAACCTACTCATGGATGCTGATGAAAATGCCATCATATCTGCTGGCATTAATGCAGCTTACACCCACACTGAACAAGATTTAAGAGATATTCCTGCTGGATCGGAAAACACTTTCGGAACCACATTTGATAGAGATTCCGATGAGCTCGAGGGTGCGTCACCATTTATTATAAACGCCGATTTGAACTATAGCCCGGTATTTGGAAACTATAAACCAAAAGCCACGGTAGCCTTCTCCTATTTTTCTGATCGGATCTTCTCTTTGGGAGCAGGAAGTTTAGGAAACATCGTAGAGAGGGCTGTGCCTACATTGAATTTTGTTTGGCAAAACGCCATCGGTGAACACTTCGAAGCAAACCTATCAGCAAAAAATATTTTAGATCCAGATATCTCCTTGGTTAGAGAAGGAACCGGAATCGGAGATGTCGCCATACGAGAGTATAACCTTGGGGTTAACGTTGGGCTAACCCTTAAATATAAATTTTAATTCTACTTAAATTCTACCAAATGAAAAACAAGTTTTTATTTTTAGGTATAGCCGCTGCACTATTCATTGCATGTGAAGCTGACGATACCTCCGATATTGTTATCAACGATAGCAGTGTTACGAACAATACCACCAACAATACATCCGGAGGTGGTGAAGAAGAAAGCAATACAGTAAATCTTAGTGGGGTGTACACTTCCAATCTATCTTTAGATAGTGATACAGAGTACATCGTTACTGGACCAGTTTTGATTGCTGATGGAGCTACATTAACTGTACCTGCCGGCATGACCATTAAAGCTGAGCCTGTAGGGGTAAATGCTTACATTGCAATTCAACAAGGTGCAAGGATCGTTGCCAACGGTACTGCTTCCAATCCAATCGTATTTACTTCAAATGCAGCTAATCCAAGCTCAGGAAACTGGGGTGGAATAGTACTTTGTGGTAAGGCACCTATCAACTCTACTGCAGATGGTTCAGAAGATACCGCTACAACAGAAGTTGGAGGTTTGTCTTTCGGTGGAAACATTCCTGGTGACGACTCTGGAAGCCTTCAGTACGTTCGTATTGAATATGCTGGTGGTGCCATTGATGGTAATGCCGAGTTGAACGGTCTTTCTGTTTACGGTGTTGGTACAGGAACCACCATCGATTATGTTCAAGTTTACGAAGGGTCTGATGATGGATTCGAATTTTTTGGCGGAACTGTTGAAGCTAGCCACTTGGTAGTGGTAAACTCTGAAGATGATTCTATCGACTGGACTGAAGGATTCATTGGGTCTTTAACAGATGTATATGTGCAACACGGAACTAGCCACGACAAAGCTTTTGAGTGCGATGGCTATAACACAGACTTCAGCAACGAAGGTGGTTATTTCTCCGCTCCTGCCATAACCAATGTAACCATTATTGGTGTAAACGATGGAACTAGTGAAGCTATAAGACTTAGAGCTGGTACTCAAGGTACTTTCACTAACGTAGTCTTCAACGACTTCGATGAAGCTTTTGATTTGGACGGCGATGCTGGTGATAACCCAACAGGACAAGGAGTATTGGACGATCTATTAAATGCCGTGGATGTAACTTTTAACAACGTTACCACAAACTTAAAAAACGATACTGGAGAAGTATTTGACGAATCAGACTTCATTACCGGTGCTGGAAACGGTACAGGAACCGATATTGCCACTTGGGGAGCTGGTTGGACCGTTGGTATCAACTAGTAAAAATTCCTTTTAAAATATTAAGAGCCCTCGACTTATCGAGGGCTTCTTTTTTGCATTTCATCGAAAAGTAACCCTCTATTCGTCAAACGGTTCCACTTTCGCATTGCAATTTTTATATATTTGTGGCATACCGTTTGCATCCATTAACGTATGAAGCACTTTTACCTAGTCATTTTATTATTTGTCTGTACACTTGGGTTTTCTCAGGAAAACGCCAAGTCAAGTGCGGATATTGACGGGTTTAAGCTTTATCCCAATCCTGTCACCCAAGGCAAGGTCTACATTGAGACCTCGCTAAACGCTCCTAAAAAAATTCTTGTATTTGATGTACTGGGAACACAAGTACTTCAAACCACTATTTTAGGAAAGGAACTCAACCTTTCCGAATTGGACAAAGGAGTTTATATTCTAAGGGTTTTTGAAAAAAACAAAGTTGCCACTAGAAAGCTCATTGTGAAGTAGTTCACGGCTCTTTGCCACTCTCCAACAATCCTAAACAACAGTTTTCAACGCTTTACCACCTGTTTTAGTGTTTTCACAACATAATATAGTAAACAAAGTACTGTTTATCTACTTTTATATTGCACATATACCCCAAATCTGCTTATATGAAGAAAATCTACTTTGTTTTACTCATGGCTTTACCATTACTTTCTTTCGGTCAAGACCTGGTTACAGTTAACAATGAGCCCGTACAGGAGCTCAAGGGTTTTAAAATGTACCCTAACCCAGCTTATGGGAATGAAGTATATATTACTACAGAATCCAACGGCACCAAAGAAATCAAAGTTTATGATGTTTTTGGAGAAGTTGTACTAACTAAAAGAATTACCACCAATACTTTGGACATAACCAGATTGGTTCCCGGTGTTTATGTGCTCCAAGTAACGGAACGCAAAAAAACCATGACCCGGAAACTGGTCGTAAAATAATAGAATAACGCATTTTTAAAGCCCTTTTCACGAAGGGCTTTTTCTATTTTTGGGTACTTTTACACTCGAATGAAACAATTTGATACCCATCGGATTTTCAATATCAACAATGCAGATGAATTTGATGATTTAGCATTGGAAGTTTTCCGGTTTCAGTATGAAAACAACAAGGTTTACAACCAATTTTGCGACCATCTGAAAAAGTCGCCACAAAATGTTTCCCTGCTAGAGGAAATCCCCTTTTTACCCATTTCATTTTTTAAAACCCACAAGGTACTTTCAACCCAAAAGGAAGCAAAAACTATTTTTACCAGTAGCGGCACCACCCAGAGCATTACCAGCAAACATTACGTTCCAGACCTTAAACTATACGAAGAAAGTTTTTTGAAAGCTTTTGACGTTTTCTACGGTTCATCAGAAGAGTTCTGTATTCTGGCACTTTTACCCTCCTATCTGGAAAGAGAAGGTTCTTCCCTGATTTATATGGTGAATAATTTAATTGATAAATCCAAACACACAAAAAGTGGATTTTACCTTAACAATCTTGAAGAACTGCATCAAAAACTACAAGAGCTTGACAAAGTGGGAACCAAGACACTTTTGATTGGTGTTTCATTTGCTCTGTTGGATTTGGCCGAGCAATTCCCTTTGCACTTAAAAAATACTATTGTTATGGAAACAGGAGGTATGAAAGGTCGTCGAAAAGAACTGATTCGGGAAGAACTGCACCAAATCTTAAAACAAGGATTGGGCGTTAACAAAATCCACTCGGAATATGGAATGACGGAACTTTTGTCCCAAGGATATTCCAAAGGTGATGGGACTTTTAAGACGCCACCATGGATGAAGATAATCACCCGCGACACCGAAGACCCTTTGACGATTCAGCCCAACGGAAAAACGGGAGGTATCAATGTAATCGACCTTGCCAATGTTTATTCCTGCGCCTTTATCGCCACCCAAGATTTAGGAAAAACCTATTTCGATGGAACTTTTGAAGTGCTGGGTCGGTTTGATGATTCAGACATTAGAGGATGCAATTTGATGGTGCTTTAAGCCTCGAATCATACCATTTTCTCCCAATTACACAGAAAACACCACCAGTTATGGAAAGGTAACCGTCATATTATCAAAGTTTTGCGTACTTTATTTTCGTAACCAAACAAACATAAGATGAATAGAAATGTATTTTTAAAACGTAGCGCCCTCTCTGCAGCGGCACTTGCTTCAATGCCAGCTTTTGCCCATCTTTCTTCCAAAAACGAAAAAGACGGTAACAAGCTCAGCCCAAAAATTGTAAGGCAAGGCGAAGGCAAACAAGTAAATGTACTCGGTGATCAACAAACCTTTAAATTAACCAGCAAGGACACCAATGGTCTTTTTACTTTAATTGAAGAAGTGAATCCGCCAGGCACTATGATTCCACCGCACGTACACACCAACGAAGATGAAATTTTCAAAGTATTGGAAGGGGAGCTCGAAGTTACCGTTGGTGATGAAACCACTGTTTTAAAAGCAGGTGATTTGGCTTTTGCCCCAAAAAACGTTCCGCATACGTGGAAAGTGATAGGAGATCAAAATTGCAAAACCATCTTGAGCGTTTTTCCCGCAGGACTGGAATCAATGTTTGAAGAATTGGGCGGCTTACCTCCAGGGCCACCGGATTTTGCCAAAATAGGTGAGATTTGCGGCAGGTACGGGATTACCTTTTTAACGTAAGAACAATAGGTTGTACAGAAGTGTCATTCTGAATGAAATGAAGAATCTTTTATAAGTGTAACGCTTTCCTGCGTTCAATTTAATGAGGTTTTTAGCCTTCGCTCAAAATGACACATCAGTCCTTTTTTTTTCAAGCTACTTCTATTCCGCTATCAATACAAAATAATTCTTTTTGCCCCTCTGGAGCAACACAAATTTATCGTTTATCAAATCTGATCCTGTTATCAGATAATCTTCCTTTACCTTTTCCTTATTTACCGAAATGGAGTTTTGTTTCAGCTCCCTTCTTGCTTCTCCGTTCGAACCCAAAAAGCTAGTCTTTGCTGCCAATGCACCGATCATGTCCAAACCAGGTTCAAGCTCATCCTTTGCGATAGTAGCTTGGGGAACGCCATCAAAAACATCCAAAAATGTTTTTTCGTTCAGTTGCTTCAAGTCATCGGAAGTTGATTTTCCGAAAAGGATATTGCTGGCCTTTATCGCATTATCCAAATCCTCTTTGGAATGCACCATCATGGTTACTTCTTCGGCCAATTTTTTTTGAAGCGTCCTCATGTGTGGAGCGTCCTTGTGTTCTTTAACCAAATCTTCGATTTCCTTTTGGTTTAAGAAAGTAAAAATCTTGATGTACTTCTCAGCATCTTCATCCGAAGTATTCAACCAATATTGATAAAATTTATATGGCGAGGTTCTTTCCGCATCCAACCAAATATTGCCACCCTCGGTTTTTCCGAATTTGGTCCCATCGGCCTTAGTGATCAACGGACAAGTTAGAGCGTATCCTTTTCCTCCGCCTATCCTCCTTATAAGCTCGGTTCCAGTGGTAATGTTCCCCCATTGATCGCTACCCCCCATTTGCAGACTGCAATTATGGTTTTGGTAGAGGTATAAAAAGTCGTACCCCTGAACCAATTGATAGGTGAATTCAGTAAAGGACATCCCTTCCTTGGCATCGGAAGAAAGTCTTTTTTTTACAGAATCCTTCGCCATCATATAATTTACGGTGATATGTTTCCCTACATCTCGGATAAACTCCAAAAATGAAAAGTTTTTCATCCAGTCGTAGTTGTTCACCAAAACCGCAGCATTGGCCTCTCCGCTTTCAAAATCCAAAAAACGGCTCAATTGTTCTTTTAAGGCATCCTCGTTATGGCGAAGTGTTTTTTCATCCAAAAGATTTCGTTCCGCCGACTTGCCGGATGGATCACCGATCATTCCGGTGGCACCTCCCACTAGTGCATATGGCTTATGGCCTGCCAACTGAAAATGCTTAAGCATCATCACACCTACCAAATGACCAATGTGAAGAGAATCGGCCGTTGGGTCTATTCCCACATATGCAGCTCGCATTTCCTCCATAAGATGTTCTTCGGCGCCTGGCATCACATCGTGCACCATTCCCCTCCATTGTAGTTCTTGAACAAAATTCTTCGTCATGATCAGTTGTTTGGAATAGCTGCAAATATAAAATGAAGTTGGCATTTCACTCAATTTTTACGGCACAAATAGGTATTTTTACTTTATGATTTTGGTTACAGGAGGTACTGGATTGATTGGTTCCCACTTACTTTTCCATTTAATCAACAATGGGAACAGTGTCAGAAGCAATTATAGGACCGAAGCGTCCATAAAAAAAGTCCACAAAGTATTTGGTTACTATACAGATAATCCGTCGATTTTGGTAGAGCAAATTGATTGGGTAAAAGCAGATATTACGGACTTAGGTGGTCTGGATTGTCTTTTTGATGGCATTGACCAGGTATATCATTGTGCCGCTTTGATTTCCTTTGACCCAAAGGACTACAAAATTTTGGAACGCACCAATGTTGAGGGTACTGCCAACATAGTGAACCTTTCTCTAAAATATGGCATAAAAAAACTGTGCTATGTAAGTTCCATCGCTGCAATTGGGCCAAGCATCAAACAAAAAGAAATAACGGAAGAAAACGAATGGAACGAAACCAGTGCTTCGGTCTATGGAATCACAAAATATGAGGCTGAACTAGAAGTTTGGCGTGGTTCACAAGAAGGGCTTAACATTGTAATTGTAAATCCCGGGGTAGTTATTGGACCGGGCTTTTGGAAATCGGGCAGTGGAACCTTTTTTACCTATGCTTCCAAAGAGAAAAAATATTTTATCCCGGGCGGAACGGGTTTTGTCGCTATAAATGATGTGATCAATGCGATGACCGTGCTTATGGATTCCAATATCAAAACGGAGCGTTTTATTCTGGTCAATCAGAATATGACCTACAAACAGTTATTCCATAAAATAGTCCCGAAGTTGGGTGTGGAACCACCAACTAAAAAGGTCTCAAAATTTATGTTGGAAGTCTTTTGGCGATGGGATTGGATTCGAAGCAATGTGTTTGGCAAAAGAAGAAAATTGTCCAAGTCTGTTGCCAAGGGCTTATATCATCAGGACAACTATAGTAGTGAAAAGATAAAAACCAAGCTGGATTTCACTTTTCAAGACTTTGACAAATCCATAGCGTTTTGTTGTTCAAAATTTATCGAGGAGATGTAGTCTTACCCATATCTCTCTCTCCTCTTGCGCCCGCTATTGAATCTTTTTTCGCAAGATTTGCTTTTCGAACACTATCATTCCTTCTCTTTTCTATCATTTCAAGGGTATCCTTTCGTTCTTTCAACCTTGCCTCAACACTCTCATAAATAGATTGGTATTCCAAAGGAATTGACGCATAATAAAGGTCGCTTTCTGCAAATTGGGTACTGTCGATAGTGTATTTTTTATAAATAAAATCCATTACATCGATTCCAGATCCCCTAAACTTGCTTCTTGCACCGGATTTTGCTGCATTCAATATGGCCAAATCATGAAGAATCTCTGTCATTTTTTCCTTAGGAATAAGGTTTTCCGGTTCTTCCACCACTTTTTCGGCGCAGGAAACCATCAACATCAAACCGACAAAAAATGTTAGTGTATGTCTCATTCCTTATCTATTAAAGGTGAGTCTTTTTGCATTTTTTTCCTTACTAAAAGTGCCGTTTTCAAAAGCTAAAAGTCCATTTACAAAGGTGCGTTTCACCTCAGAACCAAAAGTAACACCTTCAAAAGGAGACCATCCACATTTATAGAAAATATTGGCTTTTTTAACCTCATTTTGTGAATTTCGGTTCACCTGTACCAAATCAGCGTAATAGCCTTCTCTTATAAATCCACGACGGTCAATATTGAAAAGTTTGGCTGGATTGTGACACATTTTCTCCACCATCTTTTCCAAGCTTATCGCTCCTTGCTTTTCTTTTTGCAGCATGGCCAACAACGCGTGCTGCACTAAAGGTCCTCCTGAGGGCGCACTGGTGTACGGATTGTCTTTTTCCTCAAGGGTGTGCGGTGCATGATCGGTGGCAACAACATCAATACGATCATCCAAAAGCGCTTCCCAAAGTTTATCCCTGTCATTTTTGGTTTTAACGGCAGGATTCCATTTAATATGGGTTCCCTTTTTTGCATAATCCTCATCGGAAAACCAAAGGTGATGAATGCAAACCTCAGCAGTAATCTTTTTTTCCTCTAAAGGAATTTTATTGGTGAACAAATCGGTTTCGATTCCGGTGGAAACGTGGAAGACATGCAATCTAGCTCCTGTTTTTTTTGCCAAGGCAATGGCTTTCGAAGAGGAAAGATAACAAGCTTCAGCACTTCGGATAATCGGGTGCATTTCTATTGGAATATCGTCCCCGTACATTTCTTTGTACTTGGCCAAATTGGCTCTAATAGTCCCTTCGTCCTCACAATGGGCAGAAATAACCATTTCGGTATTTCTGAAAATCTTTTCCAGCACTTCTTCATCATCCACCAACATATTTCCGGTTGATGAACCCAAAAATAATTTAACCCCGGAACAAGCATTCTTGTCCAATCGTTTCAGTTCTTCCAAGTTATCGTTGGTGCCGCCAAAAAGAAAGGAATAATTCGCAAAGGAATCTTTTGCTGCAATGGCAAATTTATCCTCCAATTTATTTATTGTAGTGGTCTGTGGATTTGTATTTGGCTGCTCCATAAAAGTAGTGACACCTCCTGCAATAGCTGACCTGCTTTCGGTTGCAATGGTACCTTTATGGGTAAGTCCCGGCTCCCTAAAATGTACTTGATCGTCAATAATTCCAGGAAGCAAAAGGTCTCCTTCCAAATCAATGACCTTTGCATTTGCATCGGATATATCGGTATCTATTCGGGCAATAAAATCACCTTTCAGCAGCACATCAGATTCAAAAATGCTGTTCTCATTTACAATTTTCGCGTTCTTCAACAGAATTTTTGACATAACTAAAAGTTCTTTTTAAAAAATATACTTCTAAACTTCATGGCTATTACTCCAAAAATGGCTTCTCGGATAATGGCTGAGTTCATTTTTGATTTTCCGTGTACCCTATCGGTGAAAATAATAGAAACCTCTTCTATCTTGAATTTCTTGAGATAGGCCCTGTACTTCATTTCAATCTGAAAGGCATATCCAATAAACCGTACATTGTCCAGATTAATGGTTTCCAAAACTTTTCTTTTATAGCAGACAAACCCTGCCGTAGGGTCGTGCACCTTCATCCCCGTAATCAGCTTAACATAAAACGATGCCCCATAAGAAAGTAAAACCCTAGCGAGCGGCCAGTTGACCACATTTACACCCTTTTTATAGCGCGAACCTACGGCAACATCAGCTCCATTGAGGCAGGCCCGGTGCAACCTGGACAAATCGGCAGGTCGGTGCGAAAAATCGGCATCCATCTCAAAAATGTATTCGTAACCGTTTTTCAACGCCCATTTGAAACCGTGGATATATGCCGTTCCCAAACCCGATTTTTCCTTTCGTACTTCCAAGAAAAGTCTTTCTGGGAATTCCTTTTGCAGGTTTCTAACACAATCCGCAGTACCATCGGGAGAGTTATCATCTACCACCAGAACATGAAAATCCTTTTTTAGGTCGAAAACCGTTTTAACAATGGCCTCGATGTTTTCAATTTCATTGAATGTGGGTATAATGACCAAGCCGTCTGCCATTCGCACTAGATTAGAATGTCAAAAATACGTTTTTCTAACTTGCCTACACAAGTTAGCGTAAAGAACCAATTTGGCACTAGCCCATTATTTGTAACTTTGCCCAATTAAAATCTCATTTTGATGTCTCAAAAGTTTCCCAGGTTTTTCTTAATTCTCTTAGCGGTCCTTTTTGTACTCAATCTTTTTCAAGCATCTTTTACGGAGCTAATATATGATGAGGCCTACTATTGGTATTATGCACAAAATATGGCCTGGGGTTATTTTGACCATCCGTCCATGGTCGCTTTTTTAATAAAGGTAAGTAGTTTTCTTTTTGATGGTGAGCTCGGGGTCAGGTTTATGAGTGCCGTCCTCTCGGCCGGGACCTATATAGTACTTTGGTTATTGATTGAGAATCCAAAGAAAAAGGATTACGTGGTTCATTTTTTCTTGTTGGTGTTCTCATTTACCCTGATGAACGCTTATGGGTTTTTAACCCTTCCAGATACGTCACTTTTATTTTTTACAGCTCTGTTCCTATGGCTGTATAAGCGCTTTTTGGCAAATCAAAGCACAATTACAGCTCTATTCTTGGGTTTGGTAATGGCCGCACTAATGTACAGTAAGTATCATGCTGTGTTGGTTATCTTGTTCGTTTTCCTATCCAACTACAAGCTCATTTTTAATAAAAAGGCTTGGTTGGCGGTGATTCTGGCAATCATTTGCTATACTCCGCATATTGTATGGCTCTATCAAAACGATTTTATTTCCATTACGTTCCATTTGTACGAGCGTCCCAATCAAGCCTATTCTTTTGACGAGTTTACGTTGGGTTATTTCTTAAATCTTATTGTAATCATAGGTCTTTTGTTTTATTGGATTTATGGTGCATTTTTCAAGTTCAAGGCTACGGACAAGTTTTCAAAAGCATTGGTCTATTTGGTTTACGGGGTCTTGGTTTTCTTTTTTATCTCCAGTTTTAACCGACGGGTACAAGCGCAATGGACTATTGTTATTTCAATTCCTTTGGCCATAATAGCTTTTAACCATCTTTTACAAAATACCAAAAGCAGAAAATGGATGTATCGAATTGGAATTGTAAGTGTGGTTCTTTTGATGTATGCCAGGGCATGGCTTATTCATTATCCGCTATTTCCCATGCTCTATGAAACACATGGCAATAAGGAATGGGTAAAAGAAATTAAAACAAAATCCAACGAAGTGCCTGTTGTTTTTGAAAACTCTTACAGGCGAGCACCTATGTATGAGTTTTATGCAGGTATTCCTGCCATATCCTTAAATAATTATATGTACCGCAAGAACCAATACTCGATTGATGGTTCGGAGGAACGGGTCCGGGGCAAAAAGGTTTTGTATGTCTCAAAATACAGAAAAAGTGGTGATGTTACCTACATGCATTTAGATAGTACCGTTTTTCATGGAATTTATATTGATGACTTTCAGTCCTATCGCAAATTGAAATGCATTGTGGACAAACCGGAAACAGGCATTAAGTATTCACTAAAGGTGTACAATCCGTATCCGTTCGACATCCCTCTGGAACAATTGGAGTACACCATCTCTTATTCCAACGAGCACAAACAGGTCAAGCAAATGCGTTCACTAAAGGTTGAAAATACCACTCCCCAACAATCTTTGTTAAAATCAAAGGATACCATAAGCTATTATTTTGAACTACCGCTGTCCTCTATGGAAAATCCGTCGTATTTTAGAATAGGTATTTCTGAAAATAATTTACCTCCCGGACTTAACGGAAAACCCATTAATATTGAGTAATGGATCCCATTGAAAAAACAATCACTTCACTGGATTGGATGACAATTACGTTGTTCATTGGCATGGTTGTTTTAGCCCTTGGAAAATATCTTTATCACAAAAAATTTTTGAATTTTATCATTCTTCCTTTTAACGATAAATACATTCTTTTACATAATAAGAAGGGGCAATTTTCCCACTGGTTCCACCTGTTGTTAACATTGTTTCAACTCATTAATCTTTCTCTGTTCATTTTTCTGGCCATGCAAGCTTTTGAGGTAATACCAAATGAAAAATCGGTAATATCCTATTCTATTATTTTGGGTTTTTTAGCCTTGTTTGAACTTACTAAATTCCTGCTCCAAATGTTCACAGGTTTTGTATTTGATAACATGAATCTCATTGGCGGGCTTATTTTCAGCAAAGTATCCTATCTCAATTACAGCAGTATTCTAATTTCCATTACCAACATATTATTGATATATATTACAACAGGTTCAAAAACAACAATATATGTGGCAATTGCCCTAATTGCCCTTATTAATGGCATCGGTGTTGCCAAGCTGTTGAAGAACCATCAAAAAGCACTGTTCCCCTATTTTCTGTATTTTATTTTGTACCTTTGCACACTCGAAATTGCACCCTTGGTGTTAATTGGAAGTTATTTAAAAGGTTGATAACTTATGAAAGTAAAAACAATTTTGGTTTCCCAACCAGAACCCAAAGTCGAAAACTCACCCTACTCAAGACTAATTGAAAAAGAAAAAGTAAAAGTTGATTTTATACCTTTCATTCATGTTGAGGGCGTAGAAGCCAAAAATGTAAGGCAACAAAAAATCGACTTGAACAACTTTACAGCAATTATCCTTACCAGTAGAAACTCTGTAGATCACTTTTTTAGGATTGCAGATGAGATGCGCTTCAAAGTTCCGGATTCCATGAAATATTTTTGCCAATCGGAAGCCGTAGCTTACTATTTGCAAAAATATGTTGTGTATAGGAAAAGAAAGATTTATGTTGGTAAAAGAGCTTTTAACGAGTTGATTCCCTTAATCAAAAAATATAAGGACGAAAAGTTCCTATTACCATCTTCGGACTCTTTAAAGCCTACTGTTCCAGAATCGTTGGATGAAATCAGCGTTAATTGGACACGTGGTATTTTCTACAAAACAGTAATAAGCGACCTTTCCGACCTCAGGAATGTGTATTATGATATTTTGGTATTCTTTAGCCCTTCTGGAATTGAATCCTTGATGAAAAACTTTCCTGATTTTGAACAAAACGATACTAGAATTGCAGTTTTCGGGAATAGCACCGTCAAAGCGGCAACAAATGCCGGTCTACGAATAGACATTCAGGCTCCAACGCCCGAAACACCATCCATGACCATGGCATTACAGAAGTACATAACTAGTGTGAACAAATAAAAATAAGCTAGTTTAAAAAAGCAAAAAGCCCCGTCCATGGACGGGGCTTTTATTTTTTAGAAAGTATACCGTTGTGGTCCTCCTCGTCGAATTTCCTCACTGGCATACGATTCAAACTTTTTAAAGTTTTCCCTAAAGGCGTTGGTCAGTTTAAAGGCCGTTTTGTAATAGGCCTCATCATTGCCCCATGTGGCCCTTGGGCTTAATACCTTAGTAGGGACACCTGGACATTCCCTTGGCTGGGCTACTCCGAACACGGAATGGATATGGTACTTTTCATAATTGTACAATCCAAGTTCACCGTTAAGGGCGGCACTGATCATGGCTCGGGTATATTTCAATTTCATTCGGGTACCAACACCATAAGGACCTCCAGTCCATCCGGTGTTTACCAACCAAACATCCACTCCGGATTCTTGCATTTTCTTACTTAACATTTCAGCATATTTCGCAGGATGAAGCGGCATAAACGGAGCTCCGAAACAGGCTGAAAACGATGGCTGTGGTTCCACAACACCAGCTTCCGTTCCAGCAACCTTGGCCGTGTAACCAGAAATGAAATGGTACGCAGCTTGTGCGGGAGTCAGTTTTGAGATAGGAGGAAGCACTCCAAACGCATCGGCGGTAAGGAAAAAGATGTTCTTGACATTTTCGCCTATCGACGGTTGTTGTATATTTTCTATGTGATGAATAGGATAGCTCACCCTAGTATTCTGGGTAATGGAAGTATCAGAAAAATCCACCACTCCCTTTTCATCCATAATCACATTTTCCAAAATGGCTCCCTTCTTAATGGCTCCATAAATTTCAGGTTCCTTTTCCTGGGATAGGTCAATCACTTTGGCATAGCATCCGCCTTCAAAATTAAACACCGTATTGTCGGCCGTCCATCCATGCTCATCGTCACCAATTAATTTTCTGTTGGGGTCTGTGGATAAAGTGGTCTTTCCTGTTCCGGAAAGACCAAAGAAAATAGCTGTATCACCAGATTCGCCTACATTGGCAGAACAGTGCATGGGCAAGGTGTTCTTATTAACGGGAAGAATAAAGTTCAGTGCTGAAAATATACCTTTCTTGATTTCACCTGTATACCCCGTTCCACCGATAAGAGCAATTTTTCTGCTAAAGTTTAGAATGGCAAAATTGTGTTGGCGCGTCCCATCAGTTTTTGGGTCTGCCTTAAAACCGGGTGCATTGACAACCGTCCACTCGGGATCAAAACCATTAAGTTCTTCGTCCGTAGGACGGAGGAACATATTGTATGCGAACATATTGGACCATGGATATTCATTGATTACGCGTATGTTCATTTTATATTCTGGATCGGCGCAAGCATATGAATCCCTTACATACAATTCCTTTTCATTGAGATAAGCAATCACCTTGTCGTAGAGCTGATCAAATTTTCCACTATCAAAAGGAATATTGATATCTCCCCACCAAATTTTGTCAGAAGTAATATCGTCCTTAACAATAAAACGGTCCATCGGCGATCGCCCTGTGAACTCACCTGTATTGACCGCCAAAGCCCCTGAAGAGGCTTCCTTGCCCATTCCTAACTTAATGGTGACATCATGAAGTTCGTCCGGTGTAAGTTGATACTTCACGTTATTATGGGATATCCCATAAGGTTTTAGCGAAATCGATTTCGTAGCTGAAGCAGAATCCTTCATAGTTTAGTTTTTATGTTGGTACAAAACTAGAAAATATTAGCTTTTTGTCATTTGAAAACCTGCTGAATCGAGTTCTTTTTGGGTTAAAATGTGATATCCCAAATAAATCCACCCCATGATCAAGAAAACACCCCCAATAGGTGTTAAAAAACCGATAATTGTAAAATCAAAAGAAGTTAAGCTGTTCAAGCCCAACAGGTAAATTGAAAACGAGAACAAAACAATGCCTAAAAGCACCAGGATAAAAACCATCTTTTTAGTCTTTACAGCTATCCCTCCCCATAATCCTAAAAAAAGAAAAAACAACGCATGGTACATCTGATACTTTACCCCGGTTTCAAAAGTATCGATTGCCTCGGCATCCACCAATTTTTCCAGTCCATGGGCCCCAAAAGCTCCAAGTATAATGGCCAACATGCCCAACAATGTTCCCGCAAATAAAATTGTTCTGTTCATAACTTTTACGTGCTATTTTTTTAAAAATATAACATTTTAATACCTTAGTAACCGTTTAATTCAAAAGTAAACAAAACACATGGTCCGTACTATTTTAGTTGTTGGAGCAGGTAAATCAACCTCATACCTTCTAGATTATTTCCTAAAAAAATCAAATGAAGAAAATATTCATCTCAAGATTGGAGACATCCATCCCGAAAACATTCCCGAGGAGTTTGCCCAACATCCAAATTGTACCGTTTTCCCCTTGGATATATTCAACGAAACTGAAAGAAAAAAGGCAGTTTCCGAAGCCTCTATTGTAGTTTCAATGCTGCCGGCACGTCTGCACATCAACGTTGCTCATGATTGTATTGAGTTTGATAAACATTTTATTACCGCTTCTTATGTGAGTGATGAGTTAAAGGCCTTGGATGAAGAAGTAAAGAAGAAAGGTCTTGTTTTTATGAACGAAATAGGCCTAGACCCGGGTATTGACCATATGAGCGCCATGGAGGTTATTGATAGAATCCGAGATGCTGGTGGCAAAATGTTGTTGTTCGAATCCTTTACCGGAGGATTAGTGGCTCCAGAGAGCGATACCAATCTTTGGCACTACAAGTTTACTTGGAACCCAAGAAATGTGGTGCTGGCAGGTCAAGGCGGTGCTGCCAAATTTGTTCAGGAAGGAACCTACAAATACATCCCATATCAAAAATTGTTTAGAAGAACCGAGTTTATGGATATTGAGGATTATGGCACCTTTGAAGCTTACGCCAATCGTGATTCTTTAAAATACCGCGAAGCTTATGGGTTACAGGAGGCTTTGACCTTGTTTCGAGGAACCATGCGAAGGGTTGGTTTTTCCAAAGCGTGGCAAATGTTCGTAATTCTGGGGATGACGGACGATAGTTATAGCATCGAAAATTCGGAAGGAATGTCATACCGCGAATTTGTAAACCTATTTCTTCCCTATTCCCCTACCGATTCCGTAGAACTAAAAATGAGACATTACCTCAAAATTGATCAAGATGATATTATGTGGGGGAAATTACTGGAGTTAAACCTTTTTGACGACTCTAAGAAAATACCACTGAAAAATGCATCCCCGGCACAAATGCTCCAATATATCCTTGAAGATAGTTGGACATTAAAAGAGAACGAAAAGGACATGATTGTGATGTACCACAAGTTTGGCTACGAATTAAATGGGGAAAAGAAACAAATTGATGCCAATATGGTAGTAATTGGTGAAAACCGAAGGTACACCGCCATGTCCAAAACGGTTGGTCTTCCAGTAGCCATTGCCACCCTCCTAATACTGGACGGTGAGATTAAAACTCCAGGGGTTCAAATTCCGATTAACAAAGAAGTATACAAACCAATCCTTACCGAACTTCATAAACACGGTATCCAATTTAAAGAATATGAGAAACCTTATTTAGGCTATAATCCTGATTCGGTGGCCGGTTAATTTCTTTTATATTTTCAATATCTTTAGCTTCAAATCAAAATCAAACTTGTGAAAAACAATAACAATTCAGTGAAGATTGATGGTATTGACAAGAAAATCCTAAGGTATCTCATGGAAGATGCACGTAAACCCATTCTTGAAATCGCTAGAAATATTGGGATTTCGGGTGCTGCTATTCACCAGAGACTTCGCAAACTGGAAAGCTCAGGCCTAATCGCTGGCTCCAAATTCGTGATAAACCCAAAAGTTTTGGGCTACTCAACCATGGCCTATATTGGTATTTATTTGGACAAAGCCATGACCAATCCAAGAGCAGTGAAACAATTGGAAGAAATTCCTGAAGTTTTGGAATGTCATTATACAACCGGAAACTGGTCGATACTTATAAAAGTGCTGTGCAGGGACAATGAGCATTTAATGCAAGTGCTGAATAAAAAAATACAGCAAATAGATGGTGTCTCCCGCACAGAAACCTTTATCTCCCTAGATCAACAAATTGATCGGCAAATACGTATTTGATATTTGTATTGAATCTAAATAAATATTACATTTGACCCCATGAATGTAATATTTCAATCTACATATTACACCCTATATCAGGCCACGAACGAGCGCTGTTTTTATATTGACTTCGGTCAAAAAATGGCTCGCATGTCTTTGTGCCAGCTACTTGCGCTTCGTCATAAAGTGATAAACATTGCTATTGAAGACCATTTTGACAGCGATTTGAACGCCCATGGATTTGAAGTTTTGATGCTATGCAATAAAGAGCATCTGTTTGTACTAAACACCTTAGAAATTTTAGATTTGAAAAATCTGATAGCCCAAAGTTTTGTTGAAATTGGTCTTTCCGCACCAAAAGCACTTCAAGCCCTCTAGAAAAATTATTTTAATCCAGTCTTAGTTGATTTTTAAATAAGAAGTCAAACTATAAGGAACAGATAAAATTCTGTAACTTTAAAGAACAATCACATTAGAGACTATTATCATGAAGGATATTGCAAGACAAAGTATGAGCATTAAAGTGGAGTCCATGGACATGCTCAACGCACAAATAAAAATGGAAGCCCATGCTTCTGCAATCTATTTGGCCATGGCCTCTTGGTGCGAGCAAAATGGTTTTTTTACCAGTGCCAAATTTTTCTTTAAACAGGCCGAAGAGGAACGGGAACACATGATGAAAATTTTCAACTTTTTGGTTGATACCGGGGGTAACCCAATCTCTCCAGAGGTTACCAATATTAATCATGACTATTCTTCCATTGTAGATGTTTTTGAATCTACCTTGGAACATGAAATCAAAGTGACCAAATCCATACACAATATTGTAAAAAAAGCCCGCGAACTGGGAGATATAACCACAGAACGTTTCTTGGATTGGTTTGTCATGGAACAAGTTGAAGAAGAAAACACGATCAGGGACATTTTGGATATGATCGAGGTAACCGGAACCGAAGGAGTAGGTCTACAAATGATTGACAACCAGGTTGCCAATTGGATTGATTAAATAAATCCAATCACAATAACTAAAAAGAGGCAGTTTTTCGTCTACCTGAACTTGTTTCAGGTTCTTAAAGTAATTTTTTATCAGTTTGATGAGATTCTGAAATGAATTCAGAATGACGACTTTTCAACACATACAATTAAAAAAGGGAGCCGTTTTGGTTCCCTTTTTGTTTAATTTTGAACACATCTTAATCTCTTCCTCCAAAAACCTGTAGCGCCCAGTAAAGCAAGGATGCCAAGGCACCTAGAGCTGCTACCAAATAGGTTCTTGCCGCCCATTTTAGGGCATCTTCTGCCCCTGAATATTCTTCTTGGGTTACCATGTTCTTCTGTTTTAACCATACCAATGCTCTTTTACTGGCATCATATTCTACCGGCAGAGTAATAAAGCTGAACAAAGTGGCAAAACCCATCATAATCAAGCCGGCAACGGCAATATAAAATCCAATACCACCTGCCACACCAGTAGCCGCCATCAGCATAATACCGCCAAACACCACCCAAGTGGACATTCCAGAGGTAACACTTACTACAGGAACCAACTTAGAACGCATGGTCAACCACTCATAAGCTTGTGCATGCTGCACGGCGTGTCCGCATTCATGTGCGGCAACCGCCGCTGCCGAAGCATTGCGTTGGTTGTAAACCCCTTCACTCAAGTTCACGGTTTTGTTTTTTGGATTATAATGGTCCGTTAACATACCAGGAGTGGAAATTACCTTTACATCCCGAATACCATGGTCATCCAGCATTTTCTGAGCAATCTCAGCACCGCTCATGCCATTACGCAAATGAACCTTTGAATATTTTTTGAACTTGCTTTTCAATTTATTGCTCACCAACCAACTGATCAGGGCAATTCCACCGATTAATATATAATATGTCATCATAGCCTTATCTCTTTTATATGAATATAAATATACCACATAAAAGCAAAAACCCCGCCAAATAATGGCAGGGCTCATTTACTGTCAAAATGTTAGTTTGTTAAGCCAGCACAGGTTCCAAGTGAAAATTTTCAGCTATTTCTTTGTAAACTATTTCACCTTCAACAATATTCAATCCTTTTTCCAAGGACTTATCTAATTTACAAGCACTTCGCCATCCCAAATTAGCCAATTTTAGCACATAGGGCAGTGTTACATTCGTCAAGGCAACAGTAGAAGTATAAGGCACTGCCCCTGGCATATTGGCTACACAGTAATGGACCACATCATCAATAATATAAATGGGGTCCTCATGGGTTGTGGGTTTAGTGGTTTCCACGCATCCACCTTGGTCTACTGCCACATCAACTATAACAGTTCCCGGGTGCATTTCCTTCAGCATGTCCCTTGTAATCAAATTAGGGGCTTTTGCTCCTTTTAAAAGAACACCACCAATAATCAAATCGTTTGTTTTTATATGTTTTCGGATATTGAACTCGTTCGAAAAACCGGTCACTACATGGCTCGGCATAATATCGTTCACGTATCTAAGGCGTTTCATGTTTACATCCAAAATGGTTACGTGGGCGCCCAAACCTGCTGCCATTTTAGCAGCCTGAATACCAACCGTTCCCGCTCCAAGCACCAAAACACGACCTGGGGAAACTCCGGGTACTCCTCCCAAAAGTACTCCCTTACCTTTCACAGGTTTCTCCAAGTATTTGGCTCCTTGCTGAATGGCCATCCTGCCAGCAACTTCAGACATTGGGGTAAGCAATGGCAATGTTCCATCTTCATCTTCCACGGTTTCATAAGCTATACAGATGCCTTTTCTTTTTATCATAGCCTTGGTCAAGGCTTCGCTAGATGCAAAATGAAAATAGGTGAAGACAATTTGACCTTCTTGTATTAGGCTATATTCTTCAGCGATAGGCTCCTTCACCTTAACAATCATATCGCTCATGGCATATACCTGACCAATAGTATCTAAAATAGTGGCACCGACCTGTTGGTAATCCTCATTAAAAAAGCCACTCCCCTCGCCTGCGCCAGATTGCACGTAAACCATGTGGTTGTTCTTTACTAATTCAAATACCCCGGCAGGCGTCATACCCACCCGGCTCTCGTTGTTTTTGATTTCTTTAGGTATCCCAACAGTCATAATGTTGTTTTTAATGGTTGATGGGGTCAAAGTTGAACAAAAAAATCAGATTAAAACACAAAAAATCGATAAAAAGTAGGGGTAACAGGTTTAAATATATGTTTTTTAACATTTATGCCCTTTTATTTATATGGGTCAACACATTTTTTTAATTATTTTTTAATTTTAACCCCTATTTTTTTAGGGGTAATAATAATGTAAAACAAAAAAGCATGCCGATTGGCATGCTTTTTAGGGGTATTTCTATAAAATCTTTAAATAATTAAGCTAATAATACTGTTTTGAAACTATCCTACAATATTCACAATCTTTCCTGGTACCACAATTACCTTTTTAGGTACTATACCATCTAACTGAGCTTGTGTTTTTTCATGGGCCAAAACAGCAGCTTCAATTTCATCTTTGCTCATATCCAATGGCAACTCTAATTTAAAGCGCATTTTACCATTAAAGGAGATTGGATATTCCTTGCTGCTCTCCACCAAATATTTCTGCTCAAACTTGGGGAAAGGTGCTTCGGCAATGGAACCTGTATTGCCCAAACGCTCCCAAAGCTCTTCGGCAATATGAGGCGCATAAGGTGAAACCAAAATGGCCAAAGGTTCCAAAATAGCTTTGCTAGTGCATTTTTGAGCCGTCAACTCGTTGACACAGATCATAAAGGTGGACACTGAAGTATTGAACGAGAAGTTCTCAATATCCTCTTCCACTTTTTTGATGGTCTTGTGCAGAGACTTTAAATTATCGGCTGTGGGTTCCGCTTCGGCTCCGCTCAGCGATCCATTTGTATATGGCGCATACAACTTCCAAAGTCTCTTTAAAAAAGAATGCACTCCAGTAATGCCAGCGGTGTTCCAAGGCTTGGATTGCTCCAAAGGCCCCAAGAACATTTCGTACAAACGCAACGAATCTGCTCCATACTCCTCACAAATGGCATCGGGGTTGACCACATTGTATTTGGATTTGGACATTTTTTCCACTTCGCGACCTACGATATACTTTCCATCTTCAAGAATGAACTCTGCATCCTTATATTCTGGTTGCCATTTTTTGAATCCTTCTATATCCAACTCATCGGATGCATTCACCAAAGAAACATCAGCATGAATCGGAATAATGTTTTTTCCTTCAACCAGTCCTTTCGAAAACAACCTATTGGATTCCATATCACGGTACACAAAAGCACTCGTCCCCGTAATCATCCCTTGGTTGATCAACTTTTGGGCAAATTCGTCTTTGGGCACATACCCCATATCAAACATAAACTTCTGCCAAAAACGGGAATACAACAAGTGGCCCGTAGCGTGCTCGCTTCCTCCAATATACAAGTCCACATCTTGCCAATAATTGATGGCTTCGGGAGAGAAAATAGCATCGTCGTTGCGAGGATCCATATACCTATTAAAGTATTGGGAACTTCCCGCCCAACCTGGCATCGTGTTCAACTCCAAAGGAAAAACAGTTTTATGATCAATCAAATCGTTGGAAACGACCTCATTTTTAGCGGTGTCCCACGCCCAAGTGGTCGCGTTGCCCAATGGCGGTTCACCCGTTTCGGTAGGGAGGTATTTTTCAACTTCGGGCAATTTCAAAGACAAATGCTCCACATCAATCATTTGCGGCATACCGTCTACGTAGTACACTGGGAACGGTTCTCCCCAATATCGCTGACGGCTAAATACAGCATCACGCAGGCGATAATTCACCTTGCCTTCACCGTGGCCTATTTTTTCCAATTCAACAATAATCTTTTTCATCGCCTCTTTATAAGGAAGACCATTCAAAAAGTCAGAATTGGCTATCACCGTAGTTTCCTTGTCAGCAAAAGCCTCTTCAGAAATATCGACGCCTTCAAAAATGTTGGGGATGTCTATATTATAATGTTTTGCAAAATCGTAATCGCGTTGATCGCCACAAGGCACTGCCATAACCGCTCCTGTTCCATAACTGGCCAACACGTAGTCGCCAATCCAAATAGGAATAGGCTCTTTGGTGAACGGATGCTCTGCATATGCTCCCGTAAACACGCCTGAAATGGTTTTTACATCGGCCATACGGTCGCGCTCGGAACGTTTTGCCGTAGCCGCTACGTAAGCATCCACCTCAGCCTTTTGTTCAGGCGTAGTGATTTTCGCCACCAACTCGTGCTCTGGGGCCAAGGTCATAAAACTTACTCCAAAAATGGTGTCGGGACGGGTGGTGAAGACTTCAATGGTATCTTGAGATTTCTCGCTATTGCTCGAAATGACATTGAACGTAACTTGAGCTCCAACGGAACGTCCAATCCAATTGGTTTGGGAGTCCTTTAAAGGTTGTGGCCAATCAATTTTGTCCAATCCATCCAACAAACGCTGAGCGTAGGCGGTGATACGCATGCTCCATTGCGTCATTTTTTTACGCACCACGGGATGACCACCACGTTCGGAAACTCCGTTCACGATTTCATCATTGGCCAAAACGGTTCCCAAAGCGGGACACCAGTTGACTTCGGTATCCGCCAAATAGGTCAACCTATATTTCAAGAGAATCTCTTGCTTTTCCTTTTCTGAATATGCATTCCAATCCTCAGCGCTAAAACTTGGCGTATCATCATCACAAGTTGCCTCAACATTTGCATTTCCCTCTTTTTCAAGAATGGAAATCAATGTGGAGATGTTCTCCGCCTTGTCAGATTTTTTATTGTACCACGCATTGAACAATTGAATGAAAATCCATTGCGTCCATTTATAATATTGTGGGTTGGAAGTGCGCACTTCGCGGCTCCAATCAAAAGAAAAACCGAGCTGATCTAGCTGCTCACGATATCTATTGATGTTATTCTCCGTGGTAATCGCAGGGTGCTGACCTGTTTGGATGGCATACTGCTCTGCAGGCAATCCAAAGGAATCGTAACCCATTGGGTGCAACACATTAAACCCTTTATGTCTTTTGTAACGCGAATAGATGTCCGTAGCAATGTAACCCAATGGGTGTCCTACGTGCAAGCCCGCCCCTGATGGGTAAGGAAACATCGACAACGCATAAAATTTAGGTTTGTCGGAATCGTTGGACGCCTTAAAAGTTTCATTTTCTGCCCAATACTTCTGCCACTTGGCTTCAATTTCGCGGAAATCGTAATTCATTGTTAATCTTGTTCAATTTCGTGTGCAAAAATAGGTTTAATCCCCTAAATACAATTTACTTTTCTATTTTTACGTACTGATTCTACTATATGAGCCAATATATTGAACGATATCAGCGACGAAAACTGATTTCCTCTTACTTTTCCGTGGCTTTGAGTATTGCCTTGGTCCTATTTCTTTTAGGGGTTTTGGGCCTTTTGGTGCTGAACACCAAAAAATTGGCGGACCACTTTAAGGAGCAGATCACGATTTCGGTGTTTTTGAAGGACAATGCAAAACCTGTGGAAATAGATCAACTCCAAAAAAGTTTAACGCTGGCGGAGTACACCAAATCTGCTGTATACATTTCCAAAGAAGATGCAGCAGAGCAATACAGCGAGGATATTGGTGAAAATTTTGAAGAGTTCTTGGGATACAATCCATTAAAAAATTCCATTGATGTGAATTTGAAAGCTGATTTTGTATCCTCCCAACAGATTGATGAAATTGCGGAGGAACTCGCGGCCAAAGCTTATGTGGATGAAGTGAGTTACGACAAACCCTTGATTTCCCTGCTCAACAATAATGCTCGAAAAATTAGTCTTTGGATTCTGGTGGCCAGCGCCATTTTTACAGTAATCGCCGTTTTGCTTATCAACAGTTCCATTCGATTGTCCATTTATTCCAAACGGTTTATCATAAAAACCATGCAAATGGTTGGGGCAACGAAAACGTTTATTCGCAGACCCTTTATTTGGACGAATATTAAACTGGGAATGGCAGGAGCTTTTGTCGCCTTGATCGGGTTAGGGGTTTTGGTATATTATATTGACAAAAATTTCCCTGAGCTAAATCTATTGCAAGATTATATGGTACTCATCATTTTATTCGTTAGTGTATTTGGTTTGGGCGTAATTATTTCATGGGCCAGCACCCATTTTGCAACACAACGCTTTTTAAACCTAAGAACGGACGATCTTTATTATTAACTTTGCGACATGAGCAAGAAAAACAACAACGGTCAAAAGCCTACCAAGGAGTTTGTTTTCCAAAAGAAAAACTATCTCTTTCTGTTTATAGGCATTGCCTTTATAGTCCTTGGGTTTATTTTGATGAGCGGTGGTGGAAGTGACGACCCCCAAGTCTTCAATCCCGAGATATACAACTTTAGAAGAATTCGCCTTGCACCGACCTTGATTCTTATCGGTCTTGGCATTCAAGTGTATGCCATTTTGTTGAATCCTCACAAGAAAAACAAGGAGTAATTTGGAATTAATTGATGCTATAATCCTTGGGATTATTCAAGGATTGACCGAGTTTTTACCTGTTTCCTCCAGCGGTCATTTAGAATTGGGAAAAGCCATTTTGGGAGCGCAGGCGGTTCCCGAAGAAAGTCTTTTGTTCACGGTAATTTTACACTTTGCCACTGCGTTAAGTACCTTGGTGGTCTTCCGAAAAGATGTATTTGACATTTTAAAGGGGCTTTTTCAATTTAAATGGAACGAGGAAACTCAGTTTTCTTTAAAAATTGTCATTTCCATGATTCCTGCTGCATTGGTCGGCCTTTTTTTGAATGATTTTATTGAGGTCTTTTTTGATGGCGCCATAGTGATTGTGGGCATTATGCTAATTATCACTGCTTTTTTATTGTACTTGGCAGATCTTGCCAAAACCACTGATAAAGGGGTTTCCTTTCGAAGTTCTTTTGTAATCGGCATAGCTCAGGCCGTAGCTATACTTCCAGGGATTTCCCGAAGTGGGGCAACCATTTCGGCTGCCGTACTATTAGGGGTGGACAAATCCAAATCAGCTCGTTTCTCTTTCTTAATGGTCGTTCCTTTAATCTTGGGCAAAGTCGCCAAAGATTTAATGGGTGGTGAAATCTCTTTTCACGGTGACCAAGCCACAGCTATGGGAGCAGGATTTGTAGCTGCCTTCATCGCTGGACTTGCTGCCTGTACTTGGATGATAAAACTGGTACGCCAGAGCAAGCTTAGCTATTTTGCCATTTACTGTTTAATTGTGGGTCTACTAGCCATTGCGTGGAGCATTTGGGGATAGATCAGTATATTTGCTGCAAAACCCCAAGTTTTTGAACACCAAAGAAGATTTTTTAAACGGTCAAATTTTATTGATCGATAAACCGCTGGAATGGACTTCTTTCCAAGCGGTGAATGCTCTCAAATGGGCTATCCGAAAAAAATTCAGCCTTAAAAAGATAAAAATTGGTCACGCAGGCACCTTGGACCCTTTGGCCACGGGACTATTGATTATCTGCACTGGGAAATTCACCAAAAAAATTCCGGAACTGCAAGGTCAGGTTAAGGAATACACTGGAACTTTTACCTTGGGTGCCACGACACCATCTTATGATTTGGAGACCGAAGTGGATAAAACTTTTCCAACAGATCATATCACGGATACCTCCATCAAAGAAGCTACTAAACAATTCTTGGGCGAGATTGACCAAGTACCACCCATCTTTTCAGCCTTAAAAAAAGATGGCAAGCGATTGTACGAACTTGCCCGTGAAGGAAAACAGGTAGAAATAAAATCACGTAAAATAGAGATTCTTGAGTTTGAGATTACCCGAATTTCCCTCCCCGAAGTGGACTTTCGGGTGGTCTGCAGCAAAGGGACCTATATCCGTTCCTTAGCGCATGATTTTGGGAAAGCATTGGACTCTGGGGCCCATTTATCCAAGCTCAGAAGAACCAAAATAGGGGATTTCAACGTAGATAATGCTACAAGCCCCAATGTTTTCAAGGAAAATCTTGAGGTAAACAACCCTACCTAGATTGGTCGGGATAAAATATTTATGTAAAAAAGCGGTTATAGTTAAACCATGAACCTAAACAAGAGCCAGTTATCACTTTTGATCACTTTCTTCGCTATGTCCATAGTGATTTTATTGTTGTTCAATATTCACTTAGGGGGCATACAAGAGGATGAGTACGTGATTGAAATGAGTTTGGCGGATGAGGATATTGAGAAACTTCTTGAAGAAGAGGAGGAGCGTTTGGAAGAAATGAAGGCCAACAGTGACCCCATCAAAAGTCATATGGCCGTTAACCAAACCGCAAAACCCAGTGTTGGGAACCCAGAACCTCTAAAAACCTTGGAGGAGCTTATGGAGGAGCGAGCTCTAAGCAGTGAAACAGGTGAATATGCCGACAACTCTGCTTTTGAAGAGCAATTAAAACAATTAAAGGCCAAGCGAGACGAGAACAAGGAAAAACTAGGCGAACGTGACGCTCAGAAAGAAGAATTTACCGATTACTTAAAGGATAGACGCACTTCCATTTCCTATTCTTTGGTCGAACGAAATGCTTACTATCTTCCACCACCCATTTATACCTGTATTGAAGGAGGTAAGGTTGTTGTAAACATAACCGTAGACAGCAACGGGTATGTAACCGAGGCAAGTTTTAACGATAAAAGTTCAGGGACCAGCAACGGTTGTTTGGTAGACAATGCAATCGCATATGCCCTTAAGGCACGTTTTAGCCCAGATTCAAAGAATTCACAGATTGGAACGATTACTTATCTATTCCAAAGCAAGTAACTCCAAGATATCTTCCAGAATATTTTGCCCTTTGTTTTTGTTGTACCACATCTGAAGTTCTTGTTTGAACTCATCTGTTAATTTGCCGTGTTCCCTTTTACAATCCTCCACCATTTGGGTGGCAATACTTGGTCTTGGACCCCACTCACCAATAATTTCATTATTGACTTTGTCCAAAACAATCACTTTGGGAATTGAACGGGCACCATTGGTCAAAAAAGCATCCATTAAATCAAGGTTTTCATCGCGTAAAACCAGCTTTAAGGAAATATTTGGGCTTGTATCGGCAATTTTATTTATTATGGGCAAACTTGCAGCTGCATCTCCACACCAGCTTTCGGTCAGGGCCAAGAACACCAGTTCCCTATCCAAAGATTTTATCTTTTGTTCAACAGCTTCAGGAAGCTTAAAAGTTTTTTCCCAACGAGCCATTCTTTTATCGCCAAGTTTGGTATAATTGACCATAGCTTCGGATTGTTCAGGCCCGGTAGTTTTTCCAGTTTTCGCCAATTGACTTACCAAGTCGCGATATTTTGCATACTCCATTCCCTTTGCAATGTTATCCCGAACTATTTCCAATCTGTTTTTTTCCAAAACTTCCATAAAATAATTTTTTTCAAAAGTACCTAGGACAATCATCCTATTTTCTGACTTTTGTCATTGGTAGTTGATAGGCCCTAATCCTTACAATGCTTTTGGATTTATCGCCAAACTCTTGAACAACATCGCCTTGGTGTAGAAAAATTTGTTCTGCATTTCGTTTTGCTTTAAGTAGGCATCAATAAGTTTGCTCTCCCTGGAATTGATCAAGAATAGGGAACTCTCCCCAAAACTGAACTTTCGCTCTTCAGCATTTAAAAGGGTAGTGTAATCGTTCACAATATCCTCGATCAGCTGATTCTGCTCGGTAAAAGAATCCAATTCGTTATAAATGGCTATTACTTTGTTCTGTATTTCCACTTGGGCATTGTCCCTTTCATATTCCGCATCTCTAAGCTTAAACTTGGCCAATTTAAGGTCTCCACGCTCTTTCCGGAGAAATATGGGCATCTGAAAACTTAATCCAGCTTTGTAGTTCTCAGTAATAAAGGAATTCATCAATTCAGGAGTTTCTGTGATAAAATTGTACTCTGCCTTTAGCTTGGGCAGCAACTTATTGGCTTTTAAACGCTTATTCACCGACAATCCTTCAATTTTATAATCCAAGGACATTAGTTTGGGATGGGTCTCCAAATTAAAACTATCCAAGGGTACCCCTTCTATTTCCAAGGTTGAATTGATATCCATTTCCGGCTCTAGATTGGGTTGTATCCCGGGTTGAAGCTCTACAGGCACATCCTCAATCCACAAATAGTTACTGAGCTCCAATGATTTTTTCATTAATTTGACTTTCGCCTGTTGATACCCTAAGTCCCTGTTCCTAACGGCGATTTTAGCCTCTACGGTGTCGATCATGGCGATATCGCCTGCCAGGGCACGATCTTTTATCCCTTGAAAACGTATTTCGGCATTATCCAAGAAATCCTTGTACACCTGGGCATCCCTATAAGCTTGCAACCAATCAAAATAAGACAATGAGGCATTGTACAATACTTGGTTGACTTGTAAATCTTGATCTGCCTTGGTCTGCTCCCTGAACAATTTGGCCTTTCTGAGGGTTGCCATGCGTTCGTTTATCCAGAACCCCTGGAGTACGGACATGGAAACCCCCGCACTGTACAATCCGTCTTCGGGCAAGGTTTCATCAGGGTTTAGATAGTTCCCCTCATTCTGCTGAAAATTTCCCTTGAGCTCAATACCAAACCAAGTCGGGATCTTGAACGTCGCATTCAATCGGTCCCAATATTCCGTATCCTTAAACTCCTTCCTGTCAAAATCCACCTCCACTTTGGGGTCAAAACCGCCCCTGGCCTTCATTAGTTCAGCCTGTCCCATAGCAATGTTCAGCTGGGCTTGCCGGGCAATGGGGTGGTATTTTTTCACATACCCCAAATACTCCTTAAACCCGAGTACCGAGGAATTCTGCTGAGCGTAAAAAAGGCTTACAGAAAGGAAAAAGAGGGTGCAAAATAAAAGTAATCTTCTATTTCTTTGCGGCATCTGCACTTATATTTTGAGGTTGATAATAATTCGGCGGGAAGCCATTCAACTGTCGCCACAGTTCGAACCAAATCGGAACATCTTCCAATAATGCCATGGTGCTTGCTCCCGAACCTACACGAATATCTTTGGGCCAAGGAGCTTCCTCTTCATCTGGCGCCAACAGTATTCGGTACTTACCATTGGGACTTATAAAATTCTCAATGGCGACGACTTTACCACCAAAAGTTCCGTAGGAAACATTGGGCCAACCACTAAATACGATAGCTGGCCAACCATCGAACTGGATACGAACCTTTTCTTCCAAATGAATCAATGGAAGGTCTATGGGATCCACAAAAGTTTCTACAGCTATATCATAATCTGAAGGCATTATGCCCACCAAACGCGCTCCTTCTTTAAAAGTTTCCCCAATTCCGGATTGGATGGCCTTGGTGATATATCCATTTTGAGGCGCTTTTATGTAAAGCATATTGTTCCTCATTTCGTAATTGGTGTACTGGTTCTCCAATTTGGTAACCTGGGCCTCAGAATCGTATTGATTGGATTGAGCCGTAAAAAGGTCGCTTTGCGCCTTTGAAATCTTATCCGTGTACTCTGCTTGCACCCTGTTGATTTCTACCTGTGCATTGATCACATCGTTTTTACTAGCCAACAATTTATTTTCTTGGCTTATTAGTTTGGCCTGGGTTTCTTGAAGTTTGAGTCGTTTTGCTTCCAAATCGGTTACTGCCTTGAGTCCTTCTTCCTGCAGCTTTTCGGTACGATCATACTGGCGTTGGGCAATAGTGATATTGGTGTTTGCAGCTTCAAGGTCAATACTGTCACTCTTCACCTTTAACTTGGATTGCATCAATTTATTCTTGGCCTGTTCCAGCTTTAGACCTCGTTCCTGACTAAGCGCTTTAATTTGTTGGTTCAACGCCTTCACCTTTTCTTGATAAGAAGTCACAGACATGGATTTCGCCTTAATCTGTTTCCCGGTTCGTTCTACAAGGTTTGGGTCGAAGTACTCACTTTTTACTTCCGAGATAAAAAGAATGGTATCTCCCTTTTTTACATAATCACCTTCCCTTACATACCACTTCTCAATTCTTCCAGGAATCGGAGACTGAATGGTTTGTGGTCGTTGATCCGGAGTTAAGGTCGTAAGATACCCTCTGCCGGAAATGTTCTGGGTCCATGGAAGAAACATCATAAAAAGCACTATTACGGAAAAGGACGCCAAAAAGCGGTTAAATTGCTTATAATGTCTCTTATGAAAGACCTTTTTGCCGGCTTCATAACCAGTAAGGTCTACCTTCTCGTTCAATTTATTATTTGAAGAAATATTCAGCATGAACTTTATTTTACGTTGATCAATCTACCTTTGTCCATTCGAACTACTTGTTTGCAGCGACCTGCCCATTTTGGGTTTTCACTTACAACAATAAGGGCCCATCCATTGGCTGGGTCGGTCAAGAAATCCATCATTCTTTCTGTTCCTTCTTCATCATATTGCTCCAAAGGATCTTTTAGAATCATAAGTTTAGGCTTAGTTACAATACTTCGGGCCAATACAATCTTCCTAGAAATAAAATCCGGAATCTTTTTTCCTTCGGGATACAAAATGGTCTTGAGTCCATGGGGCTGTTCTTTTACGAATTCGGTTAGACTAACTTTTTCTATGGCCCAATAAACGTCTTCCATAGGAATGTTCTTGTTACCGAATGTGATGTTGTCCAATAAAGTTCCCTCAAAAGGATACTCTTCAGTAAGGGAGTGACCCAAATAGGAACGGTACTGATTTAGCTTAACTCCTTGGAGCGCTACGTTGTTCACATAAATTTTACCTGCATCTGGCTCGAGGATTCCAGCTATCATTCTCAAAAGGGTCGACCTTCCCGACCCGCTTTTTCCTTGCACCAGCAATTTAGTTTCGGGAGTGATTTTAAGTGATAAATTGTCTATTATTTTCTTATCCAAACCAGGAACCCGGTAAACAATATCCTCAAGTTCCACGGTTAAACCCTCTGAATCTTTAAATGGGGTTTCACCGGTTTGCGGCTCGATTTCTTTGTCCACGACCTGACCCATTTTTTCCAAAGAGGTCAATAGGTCATAGAATGTTTCGAGACCCAAAATCAACTTTTCCACGGAACTAATCACCAATAAAATAATAATCTCAGCCGCCACAAACTGCCCTATGTTCATCTGCTGCTCCAACACCAACAATCCACCAATTAATAACAAACCAGCGGTTACCAAGACCTTGAAGCCAATCATTTGAATAAATTGTAGGACCAAAACCTTAAAGTGGCTTTCCCTTGCCTCCAAATAATCTTCCACCAGCGCATCGTTTTTGTCCAATGCATGAGATGTTTTTCCTGAAAGCTTGAAACTGACAATGGATCGAGCAATTTCTTGTACCCAATGGGCTACCTTGTATTTAATTTTGGACTCCTCTAAACTGGTATCCAACCCTCTTTGCGCTGTAAACTTGAACACAATGTAAATGAGCAAGAGCAACAACAATCCGTAGATTATAAAGAAAGGGTGGTAAAAAGAAAGCAGTAGTAACCCGAATACAATCTGTAACAAAGCTGCGGGAAAATCGATTAGTATCTTTGAAAGCGATTTTTGAACTGTGAGCGTATCAAAAAATCGGTTCGCCAGTTCTGGTGGGTAATAATACCTTAGCTCGCTCATTTTTATTTTTGGAAAACGATAGGCAAACTCAAAAGAAGACCTTGTGAAAATTTTCTGCTGAAGGTTTTCAATAATCCTTATCTGCATTAATTGGAGCGCCCCGACAAAAGCGACTCCAAGCGTTACCAGTACCACAAGGACAATCCAAGAGGTGCTCACTCTAGCTCCTTGTATAAGGTTGATAATGGCCTGTATTCCCAAGGGAAGTGAGAGGTTTACCAAACCGGCAAAGATTGCATAATAAAATATCTGAAAAATGTCCTTTTTGTCCAAAGTCAAAAGACCGACCAATCGTTGCCAAGCGGTGAGTATTTGTTTAGCCATGTATATTTTTATTTAAAGTCCGAAATATGAGATTTGTAAAAAATTCGGTGGGGGTGATTTTTTTGTTACAATTGGTAAGCGTTGGGAAATGTTCCTTTAAAAAATATTGATGTAGTGCCCCCTCCATAACATTGCTTGCCAAACTTATGGGATAAGGATACTTCTCGTCCACCGCAGCAATCATTGCGCTTAGGCGGTTTACCAGTCTTTTATAAACCACAAAATAACCATCCTTGTTTTCTTGGTTCACCTCTTTTACCAAATACGATTTTGAATATTCATTGATGACAAGCCTGTTCAGCACAACCTCGTTGACGTGCGATATGGAGCTGTCCTCCTCCACATTCTGGGTAAGGATTTCAACAGCCTTTTCCAATTTTTTTACCGGATCTGAAATTCCGTTGGTTGCGAATACCATTCGATATTCCATCCATCCCCAATACCAAGTGGCCAAATAGAGCAATAGCTTGTGCTTATTCTCGAAATATCGATAGATCGAGCTTTCATTGGAATTGATCTTTACACCCAATTTTTTGAACGTAAAACTGTCAAATCCAATTTCATCAATCATTAAAATGCTTTGCCCAACAATGTTCTTACCCAAAGTTGAAGATTCAGGGTCCTTTATATAAAGTTTTTCGTTAACTCCTATTTTTAGAGATTGCAGCAATAAATCCATCACACATCACTTTTAAAATTAAGCCTCGCAAATATAAAAGTATTACTATTACACCATAATACTTTAACTTTCAATTAACTCTTGTGTTTTTCCTTTACTTTTGATGAAAACCTGATGGCAATGGAAAAACACAGATGTGGATGGTGCGTGGGCGATCCCCTTTATGAAGCTTACCATGATAACGAATGGGGAGTTCCCGTAAAGGACGACGAAACCCTGTTCGAATTCTTGATTCTGGAGACTTTTCAGGCCGGATTAAGTTGGATCACTGTATTGAGAAAACGGGAAAATTTCAGAAAAGCATTTGACCAATTTGACTATAACAAGATTGCCGATTACGGCGAAACCAAGGTCAATGATCTTTTGCAGGATTCAGGAGTCATCAGGAATAAGTTAAAAGTAAACGCTACGGTTACCAATGCAAAAGCATTTATGGTTGTTCAAAAAGAGTTTGGAAGTTTCAGTAAATACATCTGGGATTTTGTGGATAGTAAACCCATTAAAAATGAGTGGGAAAATTATAAGGACGCTCCCGCAACAACCGAATTGTCCGATGCCATCAGTAAAGATTTAAAAAAACGAGGATTCAAATTTGTAGGAAGTACCGTAATTTATGCACATATGCAGGCCACAGGTATGGTAAACGACCACGAAGTAAACTGTTTTAGATATCATGAAGTATAATTATACTCTCTTTTTAATGCTTTGCATTGTGCAAACGTCCATAGCGCAAGGAAAATACGAGCGGGAGTCCAGAATAGATAGAGATCAGTTTCCGAACAAATCCTATTCGCTCATCCAAGATTATTTAAAGAATGCCAAGAGAATACGGTTTTACCAAGAAACGGACAGTACCAAAAAGAGTTACGAAGCCAAGTTTAAAAAGGGAAGATTACACTACAGCGTTGAATTTGACAAAGAAGGTGATCTAGAGGATGTGGAATTCAAAATAAAGGAAAAGGACATCCCAAATGATACTTGGAGCACTATCCAATTTTATTTGAATAAAAACCACTACAAGCATAGGGTAAAAAAGATGCAGCAGCAATATCCTGTTCAAAAAGGACAGTCTATCAAAAAAACGCTGCACAACGCCTTTCAAAACTTGATTTTACCCGAAGTAAACTATGAGCTGGTATTTTCGGCTAAAGAAAGTAACGGGTTCCAAGAATATGAAGCTCTGTTCAATTCCGAAGGACAACTGATTCGAATTCGTAAATCTTTTCCACCAAGCTATGACCATGTCCTTTATTAAGTGGTTTTTGTTTTTGGCTTTCCTATTGCTGATGAGCACCCTTAAAGCCCAAGAAAACCTGACTGGTTATTGGCAACCTCAAATTGCCTTAAACTACAAGGTGATCGGTTCTTATTCACACAATTTTTCTGTGGCCAATCGAAACTACATATATGACAACGAAGAATTTACCCTACAAGGAAGGCAATTGGACTTAGCCCATTTTTCCAAACTCAAGATTAGGGACAACCAAAGTATTGCGCTCGGCCTTCAATATCGTTTCCGCCAGAATTTTGAAAATGGGGAGAACGAACTGCGCCTTACCCAACAATATAACATTACCAACAAACCTAATGCTGTTCGTTTTGGACACCGACTACGAACCGAGCAACGCATCACCAACTCATTGACTACCCACAGGTTCCGTTACCGTTTTGCTTTGGACTTTCCTTTGGTTGGGGAAAAACTCGATACTGGTGAACCCTACTTTGTTGGGAGTTTCGAAAATCTTTTGAGTGTGGCAAAAAATAATGCTCCGCAATACGATACTCGACTTTCCGCCCAGGTAGGTTGGCAACTGAACCTCGGTATAAAATTTCAGATGGGAGTGGAATATAGAATGGAGGATTACAGTTCTGGCCTACCTCAGAATATTTTGTTTCTATTGACGAGCGCTCAATTGTCCTTGTAAAATCTTCATAAACTCTTTCCTGGGAATCAATTCTGCACCCAAACTCTCCAAGTGGTTGGTATGTACTTGACAATCGATGATTTGATATCCTTTTTCGCCTAATTCCTGTGCCATTTTAATAAAGGCAAACTTTGATGCATTGGACCTTAAACTGAACATACTCTCACCACAGAATACGTGTCCCAAGTCAACCCCGTACAAGCCACCAACAAGCTCCCCGTCTTCCCAAACTTCGAACGATCTGGCATAACCCTTCTTGTATAGATCCCTATAAGCAGTTTTCATTTCAGGGGTAATCCATGTACCGTCCTGTCCTTTTCGCTCAATTTGGGCACAATAGTCCATTACCTTCTCGAAACAAGTGTTTTGGGTTAGTGTAAATATTCCATCACGAAATACCTTACGCATGCTTTTGGAGACCTTGACTTTTTCGGGGAAAAGAATCATCCGTGGGTCGGGTGTCCACCATAAAATCAAGGAGTCATCATTGAACCATGGAAAAATCCCATTTTTGTAGGCCAATAAAAGCCTTTCTGGCGATAAATCACCCCCTACGGCAAGTAATCCGTCCTCGCTGGCGGTATCAACCGGAGGAAACTCCAATCTTTTGCTCAAAAAATGTAACGGAGTATTTTCCACAAGCAATTTTTCCTAAAAATACAAATCGGGCTAAAAACAAGAAAATCCGAACCAAAAGTCCGGATTTTCTTGTTGATTTTATTTTTAATTGACCTTTCTTTTAGAAAGGTAGGTCATCATGATCTTCCTCATTCAGGTCGTCCGCTGGTTCAAAAGCTTCCATTGGAGGAACGGGAGGCATATTGTCCGAACCCTGTTCTTGTTGTAGGTTTTCAATTCGCCACCCTTGAATGGAGTTGAAATACTTGGTTTCTCCTTGAGGGTTCACCCACTCTCTACCTCTAAGGTTTATACTTATTTTCACCATTTGCCCAACACTATAATTGTTTAGCAAATCGCACTTGTCCTGAACAAACTCAACCAATATATGTTGTGGGTATTGCTCCTCTGTGGTTACAACGACCTCTCTTTTTCTGAAACCATTGTTACCATACGTTTTGGTTTCATCTATCATTTTTATTCTTCCCTGAACTTCCATGCAATGTTAATTTTTGTTGAAAACTCAAAAGTACATAAAATGAATTCCAATGGCAGACGTTATTTTAACGAACTATCAACATGTTTTCCATTTACTATCTTTAAAAAAGAATTAGACAACCAATGAACTTTAGTCCAAAAAGGAAAACTTCCAACATTATAATGCTGATTTCGGCATTCATCATTGTGAGTCTTATTTTATGGAATACCAATAGTTTTTTTAGAAAATTTAAGGAGGAAGAACGCTTAAAAATGGAAATTTGGGCCACCGCCCAATTGGAACTCATCCAATCCTCAGTGGACCAAGAACTGGGAAACCTTACTCTTAAGGTACTGGGAAACAACACTTCTACCCCAATGATTTTGGTCAACGAAGAGGGGTCCTACAAAACACACAATATCCCAGAGGACAAAGTAGCCGATAGCGCATACATTCAAAAAAAGATTGCTCAGTTCAGAAGTGAGAATCAACCCATAGAAATTATACAGGAGGATGAACTATTGGAGACGTTATATTATGGCAACTCCGAGGTACTTAACAAATTGAAATATTATCCGTTGGCCCTTTTGTTAATTATTTTCTTGTTTGGCGCAGTCATTTTCTTTTTCTTCAGGACGAACAAGGCATCGGAACAAAACAAACTATGGGCAGGAATGGCGAAAGAAACGGCCCATCAAATCGGGACACCACTAACCTCACTTTTGGGTTGGAACGAACTCTTGAAATCCGAAGACATCAACCCGGAAGTGACCCAGGAAATCGCAAAGGATATTGACCGTTTGGAGACGATTACCGAACGTTTTTCCAAAATTGGGTCTGTTCCGGAATTAAGAGAGCACGATATTGTTGCGGAAACCAAAAAAGCTTATGATTACTTAAAACAGCGCAGTTCCAAACTTGTTCATTTTTCTTTCAGTTCCAATGTAGATGATGCCCCTGTTTTAATGAATACCCCTTTATATAACTGGAGTATTGAGAATTTGGTAAAGAATGGTATCGATGCCATGAAAGGAAAAGGAAACATTACCATTCAAATTGAAAAAAAGGGACAGAATATTAATATTCTAGTTTCAGATACAGGTAACGGTATTCCCAAAAGTGACTTCCAGAACATCTTTAACCCTGGGTTTACCTCTAAGCAAAGAGGCTGGGGATTAGGCCTTTCTTTGGTAAAAAGAATTGTCGAAGAATACCATAAAGGAAAAATTAAAGTATTTTCGTCTAGTAAAGAAGGAACTATCATGCAAATTTCCCTGCGAGCAAATGAAAATTAAATTATGGCCAAGGAAAAACAACTTGTAATACAAGAAGCTGATATTACCAACAACTGCCCCGAATGTTTTAATCAGGAACTTAAAATTACATTTTACCAAAAACATACTTTTAATGCATTTTACCATAGAACCACAGGCGTGGTTACCCATGAAATAAAATGCACAAAGTGTAATTCTATTATCTACCCTGTAAACTGGACCCCCGATATTGAACGGGTTTTTGACTACTACAACAAACTGGTAAAACCGGATAGACCCGCTGTGCGGTTCACCATGTTATTTTTTATCATTTTAGTATTGATGTTATGCTTGGTAGCAGCAGGTGTCTATTTTTACATCGAAGGCATTAATTAAGATAAGACCGGATTTCGGCTGCAACGCCTTCAAACTCCTCTGCAGTAAGACTCTCTTTGTGTTGAAAAGTAGCATTGGCCATACTTTGAAGCGGGATAAGATGCACATGTACATGAGGTACCTCCAAACCAATAACGGACATTCCCACACGTTTGCAGGGCACCGCTTTCTCAATGGCAAGGCCTACCTTTCTTGAAAAAGCCATGAGTTTCATGTAAGATTCCTCATCAAGGTCCATAATCCTATCTACCTCTTTTTTGGGAACACACAAGGTATGCCCTTTTGAGTTGGGGTTAATGTCCAAAAATGCGTAGTTATCATCATCCTCCGCAATTTTATAGGAAGGTATTTCCCCGTTGATGATCTTAGTAAAAATACTGGCCATTACAATTCCGTTTAAAAATAAAAAATCCCGTTTTTCAACGGGATTAAATATAACCAATTTTGTAGCTCCTATTCTCGAGTAATCTCTAAAATTTCAAAGTTCAAAGTTCCGTTGGGCACCTTGATCTCTGCAACATCACCAACTTCTTTCCCCAATAATCCTTTTCCAATAGGGGACGTTACCGAAATTTTACCTGTTTTAAGGTCCGCTTCGCTCTCTGCCACCAAAGTATACTTCATTTCCATACCATTGGCTTGATTTTTAAGCTTAACGGTAGAAAGGACCAAGATTTTAGAGGTATCCAATTGTGATTCATCTATCAAACGGGCATTGGCCAAGGTTTCTTCCATTTTGGAAATTTTCATTTCCAAAAGACCCTGGGCCTCCTTTGCCGCATCATATTCTGCGTTCTCGGAAAGATCTCCTTTGTCCCTAGCTTCAGCAATGGCCTGTGAGGCTTTGGGACGCTCTACATCTTTCAAGTGATTTAACTCGTCCCTCAATTTCTTTAATCCTTCGGGTGTATAGTATGAAACGTTGCTCATATCGTTAATTTTTTATGCAAAGAGGCATCGAAGAAAATCAAAAAATTTCCCCAATGTACTCTTACTTTATAAATACAAAAAATCCTCAACTATACCCATGACCTGCACGGTATTTTTGCGAGGATTTAACGCAAATATAGGTAATTTTTCATCAACTTTGTTCAAGAAACGTTTTCAAACACTGACTATGAAGCACTTCTGGGCCATTGTTCTTTTGGCACTTATTCTATCCTGCAGTTCGGATAACAACAACAGAAATCCTTATTTGCAGGAAGTACGATTTCGATTTGAATTAAATCTAAATCTGCCCCTATATAACAACCTCAACAATATTGGCAATCCAGTATATGTCGGAAACAATGGTGTGGGAACACGGGGTGCTTTTGTAATCAAATCCAGTTTAAATACCTATTATGCATTTGAGGCCAGTTGTCCCAACCATGCACCTAACGAATGCTCAACAATGACGATAGACGGGCAAAATGTAGTCTGCGGCTGCGAGGGATATACCTACAGCCTTTTTACGGGGCAACAATTGGATAGACCTGATGATGGAAATCGATATTACGACCTGCTTTTTTACAATGCGACACTAAGTGGGAATTCAGTGATTATTTCCAACTAATCAGTTTCCAATCAAAATTTTCTCCATGACCCAATTGGTATGCAAGCCGGTCTTTCCAGTTGATGGATGTATTGCTTTACCCAATAGATGCAGCTTTATATTTTCCACATGAAACTCCTGAATATGTTCTGGGTGTGGAATTTCCAAAATATGATGGCCTGATCCATTCTCCAATTCAATCGGTGCTTCATCCAAAACGGCAAAACGAATGCTTCCTTCAGAACCCAAAATTTCGACTTTGTCCGTTCGCTGATGTGTGCCAAAATTCCAACTGCCCGTACCTGTGATGTCCCCCTCGTGAACCCAATTTGCAGTTACTGCATCAAAAGCGGAATATAAGTCAAGTTGGTTGGTTCCAAAACCGTTGGCATGGACAATATCACCTAAAAGAAAGGCAAACAAATCCAGTCCATGACTGGCCAAATCATCAAAGTAGCCACCTCGGGCAATAGTTGAATCGGTACGCCAATTATATTTTTTGCTCAAATCTATGTCGTTTGGCGCTTTGGTTTTTTGCCAATGGATATGGCGAACTTTGCCAATCAAACCATCATCCAGCCAATGTTTAATTTTTAAAAAACGGGGCAAGGAACGTCGATAATACGCTACAAAAAGTGGTATTTCCTTGGCTTGAAAAGATTCATAAATCGCCAAACTGTCCTCGTAGGTAGGAGCCATAGGCTTTTCTATACAACAGGGTTTGCCTGCTGTGGCTACTTTTAGCGCATAAAATTTATGAGTGTCTGGAGGTGTAGCGATATAAATAGCATCAATATTAGGGTTATTGATTACTTCATCTGCATTGGTGGTCCACTTTGGGATATAATGCCTTTTGGCATAATCCTTCGCTTTTTGCGCATCGCGACGCATCACCATATCGACTGTAAAACCAGAAGTGGTTTTATAAGCGGGAACGCTCTTTTTTTCTGTAACGCCACCGCAGCCAATTACTCCCCATCGCAGGGGTGTTTCTTCCGAAAAATGAAAACGGGATTCTATCATTGCATTAAAATTACAGAATCCCGTTAAAAATAATTGAGCTAAAACACAGTTCTACATACAAAATCCCTTCTGGATTTTACTAAAACTGACTCCTTGTCTACCTTAACTTCTTAAAAATTGACTGTTGCACCCAAAAGAAAATTGATTCCTGCTTGTGGGTAATATCCAGCACCTTCTATGGTTGTGATGGTTCCAGGGTTGGAATAATCATCATCAAAAGTGTAGAAATAACCGTTGGAAACAATATCAGCATCAAAAATATTATTCACTAGACCCGACAATTCAATACTCTTTATAAAAGAGTTCATATTGATGGTATACTGAATATTGAAATCCGTCTGTGTATAACTGTCCAAAACAGAACCTTCAGAATCTATATTTCCCATATATTGCTTGCCTACAAATTTGGACAACAAGGAAACCTGGAAGCTTTCATTAGGTTGATAGGAAATGATATTTCCAGCAATCAATTGTGGTGAATAAGCAATGTGCGTATTTCCCAAATTTTGAAGCACTCCATCACGCTCAAAAAAGAAATCCATATTCCTGTTATCGCTCAACGCAATGTTTGGCCTCCATTTAAAAGCATTGGACAAGCTCACATTTGCGTCGATTTCCAGCCCTAAACGGTAACTGTCCCCCACATTAGATCGTAGTGGAGCTCCCACATCGTTCAACTCGCCCGTTAAAACCAGTTGATCTTTATATCGCATATAGTACACATTGGTGTTTAGCTGAAAACTTGGGGAAACGTACCTCCACCCCAACTCAAAATCGTTGAGCTTTTCTGGTTTTGGACTTCCGCTTTCGTAATCATTTCGGTTGGGTTCGCGATTTGCCCTAGCATAAGAGAAATAGAAGTTATTATTTCGGTTTAAATCAAAAGTAATACCTGCCTTTGGATTGAAAAAGTTGAAGGAATCATCCACCAGACCCGTATCATCACCATTGGCTTTGTAAGTTACTCCGCGGTATTGTACATCGCCGAACAAAGACCATTGGTTCGTCAATTTATAATTGGCTTTAGTGTAAAGGTTGAAATCGGTTTTGGTGGAAGTATCGTCATAATATCTATCCCTGATTTCACTATTGCTGGCATATTCCGCCCAGATAATCTCTCCAAAGTGATCCCCTTTGTACTCGTTATATCCACCACCCATAATAAGTTCGAGGTTGTCGTTATTGTACGTAGTTGAAAAAATAGCCCCATAAAAATCATTATCCAACCAGCGACGACGAATTAAATCTGTGTTTTCCACCAAATCACCATTTACGGTAATGGGCTCCAAACCATAGGTGGCAAAATCGTCGTCTTCCCTAAATTGCTCAAAGAAGCCACGACCTCGTGTGTAATGCACTGCTAAATGGGTATTCCAAACAGAATTCCAGGTTTCATACCAATGTAGTTGGAAGTGGTCTTGCTTGTAATCATCGACTTCGTTATCGTAAAACTGAGTGTTGCCATCATCATCAGTATAAATTCCTGCTGAATTAAAAGTACGGTCGTTTTCCAATTGTTCTGCCGTAATACCATTCCAAGCTTGATAAGTGACTTCGTGTCCGCCAAAAAGCAATGCTTTTACCAAGGTATTGTCATCATTATAAACTCCTTGAAGAAAATAACCATCCAGTTCTGAAGATGCACGATCTACATATCCATCCGAAGTAACCCTTGACAGCCTTCCAGAAAATTCAAAATGATCATTCATCAATCCTGTACTGAATTTTACGTTGCTACGAAGCGTGTTAAAGCTTCCCACAGAGGATGAAATTCTAGCATACGCTTCTTCTGAAAAAGCATCGGTAAGCATGTTTAAACTCGCTCCAAAGGCACCAGCTCCATTTGTGGAAGTACCCACCCCACGCTGCAATTGTAAACTTTGGGTTGAAGATGCAAAATCGGGCATGTTCACCCAAAAGGTTCCCTGCGATTCGGCATCGTTGTATGGCACACCATTGATGGTAACGTTTACCCGTGTCGCATCACTACCGCGAACACGAATACTTGTATAACCGATTCCAGCACCCGCATCGGAGGTGGTGACCACTGCTGGCATAAAATTCATGAGAACAGGAATATCCTGACCCAAGTTCCGTGGAGCCAGTTCTACCTTATCCAAATCCGAAAAAGTAATTGGAAATTCCTTGGTTGCCCTAACCGCTTGTACCAGAACTTCATCCAATACAACTTTTTTTCCTTCCAGACTGTCCGCGGGTTCTTCTTGGGCACTCATGGTTAGCCCCAGCCCAAACAGGGCCACTGTTGCACATAAAGTTTTAATGTGATTTTGTTTACGGTTTTTAGGCCGTAAAGAGCCAACCAAGGCTCTTTTTTGAATAATTGAATAGAGTTTCATTCGTAAAAATGTTACGAATAAAAGGGGTCATTATTCTTTGTTAGTAATTGATTGTTGTTTCTAAAAGAAACATAGAAATTCCAAGATGCGACTTGCGCATTCCCTTGGCGGCATTACCCGCCCAGGTTCATTGGGTATAATCTCAGCCTTTTGGTAAAAGCACCCCTTTGAGATACCGCAAATGTAAGTTGCGATTATTGAATTTCATAAAAAACATTTGAGAAATTTAACTTTTGATAACAACTATACCCCCCAACCACCAGCGTATATAATGGTATGCGCTCTAAATCCAAAAAGGGGTTTACCCTTAAAATAATATTGAGCTATGCCGTTTTGGGAATTTTGGCCACACTTGCGGCTTTCTTTATCTATAATGAGTTCAAAAGCTATGCTTCAACGACCAATCAAGACGATAGCAACCAAAAACTCTTGAAGACCAATCGGTTGCTCACCCAACTTTATGATGCTGAAAACCTATCCAAATTAGCGCTGCAAACCAAAAATCCAAAGGATTTACAGTCTTATGCGCAAAAGGTAGACTCCATAACCCAATTTATAGATTCCCTTAAACCTCTGGCAAAAACAAATTACGGAGACCAAAAATCCAAATTGAACAGTGTTCAAGAACTATTGAAACAAAAGGTTTTTAACAACGCCGAATTGCGAAACCTAAAAGTGAAGAATGAAAATAAGACTTCCTTGGATTCGGTTTTGAAAGCTTTCCATGAGATGGAGGTTGATATGGGTAGGATCACTCCCAAGACTTTTGCTCCAAACTTTGATAAGTTGCCTGCGAAAACCCAAGAATACATTAAAGAGTACGTTGCCATACTCAACAAGAATATTCCCAATGCTGATGGTAATACAGATGCCAAAAATATCGACTCCATTTTAGAAGTGTCCAAAGCTATTTTAAGTAAGGTCAAGACACAAACAGCCTCGGCGGAACAAACTGTGTTGCAAAAAGAACTTGAGATTTACCGAACGGATTTGGAGCTTTCCCAAAAAATGCGAAGTATTTTATCGGACTTTGAGCTGGAAATAGCCCAAAACACATATCTGGACAATCTTCAACAAGAACAAGCATTGAAAAAAAGCTATCGCCTGGCAGTTGGAGCGGTTATTCTGGGGCTAATAACGGTGATATTGTTTACTCTCATGATTTCCAAGGATTATTGGAAAGTGCAGGAATACCGAAAACGGTTGGAAAAGGCTAAAAAATACTCCGAATCATTGTTAAAAAGTAGGGAGCAATTAATCACAACCGTAAGTCACGACCTGCGAACTCCCCTGAACACGATAATTGGCTATTCCGACTTGATTGGACAGAATGGATTGGACACCAAACAACTGAATTACCTCAAAAAAATTAAATCTTCCTCTGCCTACGTGGAAAACTTGGTAAACGATCTATTGGACTACTCCAAATTAGAGGCCGGAAAAATTCAGCTGGATAAAGTTCCCTTTGCTCTATCTCAATTAATAGAAGAAACCACTGTTGATTTTGAAGAAATACAATCAAAAAAAGGAGTGTCGCTACAATTGGAAATAGCCAATGATTTAAAAACACCAATTAGCAATGACCCTTTTAGAATTCGGCAAATACTTTCCAACCTAGTAGGCAACGCCTTTAAATTCACAAACACAGGTTATGTAAAAGTTTCCGCAGTGGTTGAAGAAAAAAATGAAACCAAATGGGTACGGATTGATGTGGAGGATACGGGCATTGGGATTCCTACCGAAAAACAGGAAGCTATTTTCCAAGAGTTCACACAAGCAGAAGAGTCATCTCAAAAAGCACCTATTGGATATGGTCTAGGGCTAACCATTTCCAGAAAATTGACGGAGTTATTAGATGGCACTTTAAGTTTGACAAGCGAAGTAAACAACGGAAGTGTTTTTACCGTTCATATTCCTGTCGAGTTTTCCAATATTAAAAAATATGAAAACGTATTCGTTCCACAGGCGCAAGAACTATCCGTTTTAGTGATTGATGATGATGAGAATATCCTTGGTCTTATCGCCGAGGTTTGTAAAATCAACCATATCAAAACAACAACTTTTGCAAATTTTGATGATTTCGACCTCTCAGGAATTTACTCGTTTGATGCTGTGCTGACGGATATTCAAATGCCAAACACGGATGGTTTTACGGTTCTGAAAGCACTCAAACGTGTTGGGTTTGAAAAACCTGTTTCAGCCATGACGGGACAACAGATTTATGACAAAACACCATTTTTTGAAGCTGGTTTCTCGAATGTTCTACAAAAGCCTTTTACGGCCAATGCTTTATTAAAGGTTTTAAAATCGATCGAACAAGTCAATGCAGCCTATCAAATTCCAGATACAGATTCCTCCTTGTTTACAATTCGCAATATTTCTCCTTTTCTGGATGATTTTGAGTCAATTCAGGAGGTTTTGCATGTGTTTTGGGACAATTCGAGCAAAAACATGGGGTTTTTACTTTCAGCTGTTGGCGACAAAGATTATTCCGATATTCGAGCCATCTCCCATAAAATGTTGCCCATGTTCAGGCAATTGGAAGTGCAAAAAGCTATTGATCTATTGGAAACTTTGGAAAGTATTTCCGATGAGATCAAAGGAGAGCAAGTGTTTGAGATAGTTTCAGAATTAAAAATAGAGTTGTCACTACTGGAAATTGAAATCCAAGATTATTTAGCTACACATTCAATTGATATTGATTGATTTTGTTGTAAAGTGTTTTGCGGGTAATCCGGAGTAGTTTCGCCGCTTTACTCTTATTGAAATTGGTTTGCTTCAATGCGCTGAGAATCCTTTCCTTTTCATAATTAGATTTGGAGAAATTCTCCTCCTTCCCATAATTGGCTCGTTTCACTACTTCATCTGCCAAAGCACTGGGAAACATGATTTTCGAATCAGAAAAAAGAACGGCCCTCTTGATCACATTCTTCATTTCCCTTAAATTTCCAGGCCAGTCATACTCCTGAATGATTCGTTTGGTCTCATCTGCAAATTCCAAAACGTTCTTGTCCAATTCTGCATTGGCCTTGGCCAAAAAATAATCAGCAAATAACAGTATATCTTCCCGTCTTTCTCTTAACGAGGGCACTTCTATGGAAAATTCGTTGAGTCGATGGTACAAATCCTCTCTAAAATCACCTGCTTCGCCAGCGGCAGAAAGGTTCTCGTTGGTAGCAGCTATGATTCGAATATCCAGTTCAATTTCCTTAGTACTGCCCACCCGTTTGATTTTTCGCTCCTGGATGGCTCTGAGCAATTGTACTTGGTGCTCATAGGAAAGGTTCCCAACCTCATCCAAAAAAAGCGTTCCTCCATTGGCCGCCTCAAAATGGCCTTGTTTATCATCAATGGCACCAGTAAAACTACCCTTTACGTGACCAAAAAACTCACTAGTGGCAATTTCCTTGGGTATAGCCCCACAATCTACCGCGACAAATGGTTGATTGCTTCTTTTGCTTGCCAAATGAATGGAATTCGCGGTCACTTCTTTTCCCGTACCACTTTCACCCGTTAGCAGAACGGACATATTGGTGGGAGCAACCAACTCCACATACTGCTGAAGTTTTTTCGATTTTTCTCCTTGACCCTTCAAAAAATTCACTGTTTTCTTCTCTTTTTCCTGTGATTTCGAAGTTTCAATGTCAACTTTGGCGTCCAAAACTTCGGTTTTTAAAGCATCATTGATTACGGAGAGTATATTTTCGGGAGTAAAAGGTTTTGAAATATAATCGAAAGCGCCTTTTTTTATGGCATTGACGGCTGTTTTTATCTCCGCATAGCCTGTCATTAAAATAACTTGGGTTTTGGGAGAGTCGTGCTTTACCTGAGATAGCAAAGTAACCCCGTTACCTTTAGGTAATCGCACATCGGACAAAATGATATCGAAGCTAGACGATACCAAAAGTTCCTCTGCCTCCTTTAGGGAATAGCTTATGGATACGGCAAAACCATTCTTTATCAAAAACTTTTGAAGCATTTGACAGAAAGCAGTATCGTCTTCGATGATCAAGATTCCGGGCATATCTCAGTTATCTAATATACGGTTCATACTTTTCTGTAGATTGCAATACCCTTATAAAATTATCACAAAAAATAAGGGGCCGCCAATGCAGCCCCTATCTAACCAAACTAACCAACCAAATGTGGGGTCATATCTTACATATCTATCCAATTACCCTCAGCATCGGCATAAACAGTTCCTGTTGTGCCATCTTCTAGGGTAAGATCTAATTTGTACTGATCTTTATCGTTTTTATATGCTTTGCTAATCTCTGCAGTAGGATAACTTGTTTCCACAGCACTTGTTACCGCGGATGGAAGGTCAGAAACGCTAATCTCTTCAAAGTCTCCTTCTACAATCTCTATGGTGTTATTTTTTTCTAATACTGGAGTTTCTACATTGGCAAATGCTGTTACTCCTACAAAAGATAATACTGTTGCTAAAGCTAAATTTTTCATGGTATCTAATTTTAATTGTTAAACTTGACTATCCATAAGAAAACTTAATGCCAATTCTAAAACCAACTATCAATTAATTTTAATCTACTGATTAGTAAATACTTATAAAAAACAAAGGATTTTCCATGCTGTGTAAAAGTGTGTAATATCGTAAACAAAGTGTGTAAATTTTATACAGGAAAGGCTGCCGAAGCAGCCTCTCATTATTGCCAATTTAATGGTCACAAGGAAAAAAGACCATGGCACAGATTGGCAGAATGGATAATACGTGGTTAGTGTTTACATAGCATCATCCTGATTTTTCATGTTTTTATCCTTATTTCTGTTTTTTAAGTACGAAATCAATCTATACACGGCCAAAATCAGCGATACCACATTAAATAACAGGACTATTTTGTATAACATATTATTTTACGTTGTTCCCTATCGTTTCCGAACCTTATGAAAAGAAGACCGTGCAAAATGCACGGTCTCTTACCAAATCAACCAACCTAGTCGAGACAACCCGCAAGGATTATCAAAATTTAATCATGTCATCGAAAACAATTTCGAATATACTTTTAAGACACGCTATTTGTAGACAGGTCACATCAAAGCACAGAAAAAACCCGCTCTTTTTAAAAAAAAGCGGGTTTAATATATTGTTTACAAAGCTCTTATGCTTGGTGGGTTGGCTTTAAAAGGTCGTTGACCATCTTTACAGGATTGAAGGTTACTAATGGCACTTCAACAAAAATGGTATTCCAAAACGCCATTGCTCCGTTCCATAAGCCAGGAAGTTCCAGAGCTTTCAGTTCTTTACCCTCTTTGGTCTTTCCCGTGATAAACCCTTGTTTGGAATCCACATAGTCCAACAAGTTGAACTTTTCCCCTTTGTGGTTTCGAACACCGCAAATCAAATCCACTGGATTAAAATGTGTCGAGTTTTGAAGAATCGCTGCTTGGTTTTTGTCACCCATATCGATCTGGGCGGACTCTATAATTTGCAGGGAGATATTCCCCTCTCCATCCTTTATCCAAAAAGGGCCTCCCCCAGGCTCCCCTTCATTTTTGACCATTCCACAGATTCGAATGGGACGGTTTATCCTATCATTTAAAACTGATTTTTGTTCTTCAACCCCTAAATCATCATAATTATTGGGCATACGAACATTGAGGTCTTTTTCTAAAAATGCTTTTATCTCATCTGCCTTTACCACAGAAACATCACCTTGGTCCAAAAGTTTAGCATAGGCAAAGGCCTTATCCTGGACCTTTTTTAGAACACCTGCCAACATTTTTTTACTATTGGAAACTGTTTCCAGGTTCTTATCAATCACCACATTATCAATATTTTTAATGAAGATGATATCGGCATCTTGATCATTGAGGTTTTCTATGAGTGCTCCATGCCCTCCTGGACGAAACAAAATGGAACCATCACCATTTTTAAATGGTTTGTTCTCCATATCCACGGCAATGGTATCGGTGGATGGCTTTTGATTGGAGTAGGATACATCGAAGGTTGTATCCGTTTTCTTTGAAATTTTCGGGGCTACCAACGCTTCTTCTTTGGCAAACATCTCATCGTGTTGTTCCGAAACGGTAAAATGAAGATTGGCCTTGCCTTTTGTTTTAGCATAAAGCGTAGCTTCCTTTAAATGTTCCTCGAACGGAGTTGCCGTGCCATAATCATATTTATGAAAAGGTAAAAGACCTTTTGGGTAAAAACCGTAGTTACAACCGCTCTCCGTCAACATCTCCTTTACAAAAAGATAGGCTTCTTCATCCTTGTTGGATGCTTTGCCCTCGATTCTTGACATTATCAAATCGTAAAAAGGAAAATCGGAAAGGTTCTCAGTAAACTTTTGGGCATCCTTATCTCCGGTTCGTTGAATATAGTCAGATAGGCTTTCCTTGGAAGGATCAAATGCTTCCAAAAAATTGAACATTGCCTTGAACATTCGAGATGCTGCTCCGGAAGCGGGAACAAACTTTAATAAATCAAGGTTGCCCCGGTGATCTTCAAAATATTGAAGCAAGTCGAGTTGCTCCTTTTCAGAAAATCGAAGTATACCGTTGCCCACCACCGCGGCCTGCGATAGCTTAACGAAAGGAATACCTTCTATAAATGTTTGTATTTGGTTTTCTACTTTTTCTTTGGAAATTCCTTTGGAATCCAATTGTTCCAAGTCTTTAGGACTTAATTCAATCATGTTTTTGGAGAAGTTTATCTATGTGTTTTATTGCTGTGGATAGCCTTAACGCTTTATCCCCTTTTAAGATAATAAATTTCCTGTTATTATTCTCCAAAGCCTCCCTGAAATACGCAAACATTCGTTCTCTTTCATCTGGTTTGTCACGTAAATCGTCTGCCTCCCATGGTGTGTCAATATATGTCAAGAAGTATAGGTCGTAGGTGTTTTTTAAGGCGTATTTTTCCAATTGTGGGTCACAGGTACTATTATAGTAGGCCTCGGAATATACTTTGGTTTCCAAAAGATCGGTATCGCAAATAAGTACTTTGTTTGCCTTTTTTGTCAATTCGTTTTCCAAAAGCATTTGCCCATAGGCGATAGGAACTAAGTCATGTACCTCACAAGTTTTCTGTTCTCTATTCCATTTATCTTGAAGGTATTCACGGGCGTATTCGGGTACCCATTCCGTATTGTAATGCTCGGCCAACTGTTTGGACAAGGTTGTTTTGCCGGTTGATTCAGGTCCAAAAAGGACCACTTTTATGAGGTTTGAAGGCTGTTGCCCAAGTTTTTCTTCCATGCTAGATATCCCTGTATCGCCAATACAGTAAAAATGAGGTATTGTAAAGAGAACATGCCCCATCCTCTATATGCGTACAAAGGTACAGTTATTAAGTCACCCAAGATCCAAAGGGTCCAGTTTTCCAATTTTTTATTGGCCATATACCACATTGCCGTAAAGAAAATACCCGAAGTAAAAATATCCACATAATTGGTAGGTCCAATTTCGGCCCCAAAAGCTTTGTAAACTCCGTAAGTAACCAACATGGTAATTAAAAAGAATCCGAATCCAATCCATTTTTCCTTAGTACTGGTTCTAGAAATATGTACTACATGTTCTCTATTGTCTTTTCTTCTGGCCCAGTTCCACCATCCATAAATACTCATAATGGAATAGTAAAAATTCATCATCATGTCCCCAAATAAGCGATCCGTAAAAAAAATATAAGTGGTGATCACCGTTGCGACCAAACCAGTGGGATACACTAAAATATCTTCTTTTTTGGCATAGAGCACACTGGCAATTCCAAAGAAAAATGCTGTAGCTTCTAAAATGATGAGGGAAAATTCACGGTCTTCGTACGGACCAAGAAAAAAATCAAAAATGGGGTTCATACTCGCTTCGGTCGGATTTTACCATTTTCATGGTCAGTACCACATGGTCCAAGTTTTCAAAACTTTCCTTGATTTCGGAATGGAGCACTTCCATTACTTTATCATAATCCCCAAAAACCTGCGTGCTCAAAGGATTCTCCAAAACGGTGAGTCCAGAATCCCTCAACTTTTTGATGAAATCAATAATTGGAGCTTCAAAAGCATCCTGAAGCGGGGATAAAGTAAGTTCAACGGATATTTTCATGGTCGGTTATGGATTCAGAACAAAACTACAAAAAGGAATCATCATCCCCCCATCATTTTTAAGGCGTACACACAAGTAAATCTTTCAAACTCCAAGAATTGAACTTCATAATGCGATTTTTTGCCTTGATACATGATTTCCGCAACTGTTCTTGTATCATCAAAAGAAAAATCAATGACATTGATATGCCTTAAAAAACTTAATCCCTGTTGTGCATATATTTTGTAAAGTGATTCCTTAGCACCCCAAACAATGGTAAGTTTTCGCATCAACGCTTCGGAATTGGCCAAGGTTTTATATTCTTGAATCGGCGTGAACTTATGGGCAATACGAAGGATTTTATCCCGCTGCATCTCAATATCAATGCCCACTTCATCAGTTTCGCTAATGATAATTCCAGTAAAATTGTGCGAATGGGTTATGGAGATGAACTTTCCGTCTTTAAGATGGGGCTTGCCAAAATCATCATAAAAGAGATCATTATCTACATAACCTGCTTCTGCCATAAGATGCCGAATACTTAAAAAAGCCCTTCGGTGGGCCTCTGATTTCATGCCATCCATACGGTTTTGACAATGCTGTGTAAGCTCCACATCTTTGGAAAGTTCAACTTCTGGCTCGGTAACCTTCCAGATGTAAACTTTAGTGGTCGGGGAAACTGTTATTGTTTTGTAAACGGGCATTAACAAAAGTTAAGTGAATTCGTATCTTTGTCGCACTATTTAAGCTAAGCTACAAAAGTAAATTTATAAAAAGTATGAGCACAAAGACAATTCCGTATGTACCTTATAAGGTAAAGGATATTTCTCTTGCAGATTGGGGAAGGAAAGAAATTGAGCTTGCCGAAGCTGAAATGCCAGGACTAATGGCATTGCGTAAAGAATATGGGAGCCAACAACCTTTGAAAGGTGCAAGGATTGCCGGTTGTCTTCACATGACCATTCAAACCGCTGTTTTAATCGAAACCTTGGTGGCCCTTGGAGCAGAGGTAACTTGGAGTTCTTGCAATATCTTTTCTACACAAGACCATGCCGCTGCTGCCATTGCTGCTGCCGGTATCCCGGTTTATGCGTGGAAGGGAATGAACGAAGAGGAATTTGACTGGTGCATTGAGCAAACTCTTTTCTTTGGTGAAGACAGAAAGCCGTTGAACATGATTTTGGATGATGGCGGCGACCTTACCAATATGGTTCTGGACCAATATCCAGAATTGGCAACCGCTATAAAAGGACTATCTGAAGAAACTACTACGGGAGTTCACCGTTTGTATGAAAGAATGAAAAAGGGAACACTCCCAATGCCAGCCATCAACGTGAACGATTCCGTGACCAAATCCAAATTTGACAACAAATATGGATGTCGCGAGAGTGCTGTGGATGCCATCCGTAGAGCTACAGATACTATGTTGGCCGGAAAACGTGTTGTTGTTGCAGGTTACGGCGATGTTGGAAAAGGAACTGCTGCATCTTTCCGTGGAGCAGGTGCTATTGTTACAGTAACAGAAATTGATCCTATTTGTGCCCTACAAGCTTGTATGGATGGTTTTGAGGTGAAGAAATTGGAAACCGTAGTACCCAACGCAGATATAGTAATCACCAGTACAGGGAACAAAGACATCATCCGTGAAGAGCACTTTAGAGCTCTAAAAGACAAAGCGATTGTTTGTAATATTGGGCATTTTGATAATGAGATTGACATGGCTTGGTTAAATGGCACCTATGGTGATACCAAGGATGAAATAAAGCCACAAGTTGACAAATACACTATTGATGGTAAAGATGTTGTAATCTTGGCCGAAGGTAGGTTGGTAAACTTAGGGTGTGCAACTGGACATCCTAGTTTTGTGATGAGCAACTCGTTTACGAACCAGACCTTGGCACAGATGGAGCTTTGGAACAATAGTGATAAGTATGCTAACGAAGTGTATATGCTTCCGAAGCATTTGGATGAGAAAGTTGCCAAGTTGCACCTGTCTCGTTTAGGTGCCGAGTTAACTGAGCTTAATAAAGAGCAAGCTGATTATATCGGCGTAAAAGTAGAAGGACCATTTAAGCCTGAATACTACCGATACTAGGTACAAGAGTATAAAACAAAAAACCCATGGCAGAACCATGGGTTTTTTGTTTTATACTCTTAATCCGCCAATAGGGTTTCACCGTAGTAGCACGTCTTGCTTTCCTGTAGCAAAGCCAAACCTTCTTCCCTAGTGTTCATTGGGTCAATTTTTACTTCTTCACCATTTGGCATGTAAACAATATAGAAACCTTCTTCAAAAGAGGATAGTTTAATAATTTTTCCATTTGGACGTATAGCATTCCAAGATTTTTCATCCGGTTTGTACACCAAATCAATTTTCTTTCCTTTTTTAGGGCCTTCTACAACAGTTACCTGAATTCTATTTTTAGTGGCGATCATCTCAAAAGTATTGCCGTCGTGCTCCACCATTTGAGTTTCGGATTCCCCATCTTTCATAGCAATTGGGTTAGATCCGGACCAGAACTCGATTACATTAAATATCAACGTATCCCCAAGAAAAAATAAACCATAAACGGGAACAATGTTCAATCCCCAAAAAATAAGGTTATCCAAAAACTTGCTATTCGTAAGTCCTTGATTCCAATCCTTTAAATTATTGAACGCACTGAAAGAACCTAAGCAGCTTGTAAACAAGATGGAACAAGCCAACAACGAAGAAATAATGATTTTTTTCATGATAAAAGATTTATAGTTAATGTTATTAAAGCTACGAAAAGATTTTTACTACCCACTTGCTTACGGAACACATTCAGATTTAGCATTGGAAAACCTGTTTCATCCCAATGTGATTATTACCTTTAATGGTTCAAAAATGAGAAAACATGGAAAGTGATTGGTACGCTATAAAAAATATTGAAACAGTAGATTCACCCTCAATAGCACTATACTTAGATCATCTCAAGTACAATATTAATGAGATGGTATCTTTGGTTGATGGAAAAACAGAAAGATTGATGCCGCACATCAAGACCAACAAAATGCCCAAGGTAATGCAGCAGTTGTTGGATTTTGGTATTTCCAATTTTAAGGCCTCTACCATTTCCGAAGCAGAGATTGCCGCTGAGGCCGGTGCCCGTTCAGTTTTGATTGCCCACCAACTTGTTGGACCCAAAATTAATCGTTTTCTTAATTTAATAAAACAGTTCCCAAACACTCAATTTTCTACTATTCTGGATAATGAGGACAGTGCAGAGCTTTTACACCAAAAAGCACAAGAAAAAGAGCTTAAAGTTCATGTTTATATCGACATCAACAACGGAATGAACCGCTCCGGTATCGAAATTGGTCCAGGTTTAGACGAACTAATTGCTTATCTAAAAATATGTGAGTCGTTATTGCTTGAAGGCTTGCACGCCTATGATGGTCATTTAAGAGATCTTGATTTTCCTGTTAGAAAAGAAAAAATAGAAAAGGGAGTAAAGGATGTTGAAACTTATTTTGAAGCGCTTAGAATCGACTATCCAACAGCTGAATTAATATGCGGAGGGACTCCCTCCTTTACCTCACACGCGCTACAAGAAAAAAGGATTACCAGCCCAGGTACATGCGTGCTTTGGGATTGGGGGTACGGTGAAAAATTAACCGAACAGAATTTTAAGCCTGCCGCTCTTTTGGTGTCCCGAATTATATCCAAACCCTCAGAAGGAATCATAACTGTTGATTTGGGTCATAAATCGGTTGCAGCTGAAAACCCGATTGACAAACGGGTCAAATTCTTGAATCTTGAGGGTTATGAATTGCTTTCACAAAGCGAAGAGCATGGTGTGATTCAAGTAAAAGATTGGCACAAATACAAAGTCGGAGATGTTTTTTATGGCCTTCCGTATCACATTTGTCCCACTATTAATCTACATGATGAAGTTTCCGTTATTGAAAACGGTAAAAAAATTGATACTTGGGAGATTACCGCTCGTAAAAGAAAACTTCGATTTTAAATTTAGCAGCTAATTAAAATAAAAAAGGCCCCGCAGTTGCGGGGCCTTTTTTATTCATAAGAATGTCCCGTCCTGAAATAAGTTGACACAAATTCGACTTATTTATGAATCATTCTGGAAAACCAAGTAAGAAGCGAACTCAGCGCGATTATAATCTAGGCTTTAAATTAGCTGTAATATCCCAGGTGGAAAAGGGCGAGATGACCTATAAACAGGCTCAAAAAGCGTATGGTATCCAAGGAAGGAGCACCGTTTTGGTCTGGTTGAGAAAACATGGTGCCTTGGACTGGACAAATCCAATCAAGCGCCAAATGCCCAAACCCAAAGAGACCCCGTCACAGAAAATCAAACGTTTGGAACGGGAACTTTCCGATGAGAGGTTAAAGAACAAAGTGCTCAACACGATGATCGACATCTCCGATGAACAGTATGGAACTTCCATCAGAAAAAAGTATTTGCCCAATCAATCCAACGAATCCGACAACAACAGGGACTGAGCCTGTCCCGTTACTGTAGGTTGTTTGGGACAAGCAGACAGGCTGTTTATCAAGCGGAAAAGAGAGCAAAGAGAAGAGCTGACGAATTGGCCTTGGTCAAACCACTGGTTTTAAAAATACGTAAGGAAATGCCAAGACTGGGAACACGTAAACTATATTTCCTTCTTAAGGTTGAATTTGAAAGACTCGGGATCAAAATGGGCAGGGATGCCCTATTCGATTACCTACGCTCGGAATCCATGTTGATCGGACCAAGGAAGAACTATACCAAGACCACCGATTCCAAACATTGGTTGAGGAAATATCCCAACTTGATGAAGGAGGTGGAGCCGATAAGGCCCGAACAGTACTTTGTAAGCGATATCACCTATATCAAGAGCAGGGAAAGGACCCATTACCTCTCATTGGTGACGGATGCCTTCAGCAGGAAGATAATGGGATACCATTTAAGTGATGATATGAGTGCGGAAAATGTAGTGATGGCAATGAAGATGGCCACTAAAAATAGGGTGAACTCAAAAAAACTTGTGCATCACTCAGATAGAGGGTTGCAATATTGCTCTTCGTTATATCAAAAAGAATTGGAAAGGTCTGATACGACCCCGTCAATGACGGATGGGTATGACTGTTATCAAAATGCCCTTGCGGAACGCATAAACGGTATTTTAAAAGAAGAGTTCCTTATTCATAAATGCAACACCGGAAAAGAACTGAAGCAACTGATCAAGGAGTCAATAGAAACCTATAACACCAAAAGGCCACATTTGAGCCTTAACTATAAAACACCTAATTTTATACACAACAAAAAATCCTGTGAAGCTAGCTTCACAGGATTCAGTTAATATTTAAAAACTGTCAACCTATTTTAGGACGACTCAGAATATATCTCTTTAAGCTTCAAAAGGTTCGATGGAAACATAAGATTTACCACCTACTTTTTTCTCAAACTTAACTAAGCCATCCACTTTGGCATGCAAAGTATGGTCTTTTCCTGCGTATACGTTTTCGCCAGGGTTGTGCTTGGTACCACGTTGTCTTACAATGATGTTACCAGCAGATGCTGCCTGACCACCAAATATCTTAACGCCTAAGCGTTTCGATTCTGATTCTCTACCGTTTTTTGAACTACCTACACCTTTCTTGTGAGCCATGATATATAAATTTTAGTTCTTTTCTTTTATTTGCTTAACGCTTCGATCAACTCGGCTTTCTTCATGGAAGAGTAACCGGTAATTTCCTTGGCTTTTGCCATTTCCTTCAATTCAGCAACAGTTTTGGAACTTAAATCCTCTGTTGCTTTAGGAGCTTCTTTTTTAGGAGCTGCTGCTTTTTTCTCTGCCTTTTTTGGTTCAGCAGCTGGTTTTGCTTCAGCCTTAGCTTTTGCAGGAGCCGCTTTCTTAGCACCTTTAGCCACGATACCTTCAACAACGATTTCAGTCAAATATTGTCTGTGACCGTTTTTCTTCTGGTAACCTTTACGTCTTTTCTTTTTAAAGACGATTACCTTATCTCCTTTAAGGTGCTTAACAACTTTGGCCTCAACAGCCGCACCTTCTATGACCGGGGCGCCAATGGTTACGTTACCACCATCTTCCAAAAGAAGAACTTTATCGAAAGTAACTTTTTTACCTTCGTCTTCCTGCAAACGGTGAACGTACACTTTTTGGTCTTTTGCAACTTTAAATTGCTGCCCTGCCATCTCTACAATTGCGTACATAATGCGTTAAATTAGATTAAAATATTGCGCTTTATTAAAATTAGCGGGTGCAAATATACTGCTAAATCCTTAATCTACAAGTATTACTCATTGATTTAGCCCATAATTTTTTTAGAATTGTTACTTGTTTTGAAAAGCTGCATAAAAGAAAGTGTCAAAACCAAAGTTGTAGCAAATCCCATAATGGCTACGGTAAAAAACACAATCCCTTGGAAATTCTTATAGTCGCCGGACCATGCCGAGGAAAGTTTGTCCAAAAAAGCGTTATCCAATTCTGTTGCGTAAAATGCGAAGAAAATTGTAAATAAAAGCGTAGCCACAAATCCTGTGGTAACGCCCGCTGTAAATCCCTTTCCATAACTAAAATCCTTGCCCTGCTTAATTTTGGTGTATTTAATGGTCTCGTAAATGCCAAAACCTGTTATAACTCCATTAAATAAACTATAGAATACATTAGTATGCTTTCCCATTAAGGCCAAAATCAAAAAATATGCTATCAGTACAGCACTGGTAACTATTCCGAAACGAATTGGAAGTGTTAAATTTTTCATGTTTCAATTTTTGGATTCATTGTATAATTTACTGAATGTTTGCGAATTATCCCAAGTTTAAAACCATAAGACTTTTATAAAAAAATAGATCTTTATAAAATTATTCTATATTTTGCGTAACATCCATCGAGAAATCGATACCAACCTCCAAGCAACTTCAATTTTTAAATACTGACTATTAAAATGAAAAAACATTTATTTACTGCATTAGCAATGCTCTTTGGAGTAACGCTACTTTCTGCACAAGAAGTGGTTTTTGAAGAGTATGATTTAGACAACGGTCTGCACGTAATCCTGCATCAGGACAACGGAGCCCCTGTAGTTACCACATCGGTTATGTACCATGTGGGATCTAAGGATGAAGACCCGGACAAAACGGGTTTTGCCCACTTTTTTGAGCATCTCTTGTTCGAGGGCACCAAAAACATTGAACGCGGTGAGTGGGATCAAATTGTAGCTTCCAATGGAGGAAGGCACAATGCGAACACCTTCTTGGACCGTACTTATTATTACGAGGTCTTCCCATCCAACAGTTTGGAAGTTGGCCTTTGGCTGGAATCCGAGCGTTTGATGCACCCCATAATAGGGCAAGTTGGCGTGGACACCCAAAAGGAAGTGGTCCAGGAAGAAAGAAGGCTTAGAACGGATAATGCTCCCTACGGTGCATTTTTTGAACAAATCCTTAAAAATCTTTACACGAATCATCCATACCGCTGGGCAGTAATTGGTTCTTTGGACCATTTGGCAAGTGCCACTTTGGAGGACTTCAAAAAATTCAACCAAACCTATTACGTTCCCAATAACGGAGTTTTGGTCGTAGCCGGAGATTTTGAAACCGAAAAGACCAAAAAAATGATCGAGGATTATTTTGGACCCATTCCAAGAGGTGCCGAAATAAAGCGCCCAAACGCAAAAGAAGACCCGATTACAGAAACCAAGTTTGCGAAATATTACGATCCGAACATTCAAATTCCTGCAATACTATTGGCTTACAGAACACCAGGACAAGGACAAAGAGACGCTTACATCATCAATATGATTTCTACCTATTTGAGCGATGGGGAAAGTTCCAAGCTCTACAAAAAATTGGTTGACGAGAAAAAAATGGCACTCCAAATACTTTCCGTACCGATTGATGCTGAGGATTACAGTTCTTACATTCTCGGAGGGCTTCCTGTGGGTGAAAACTCGATTCAGGATATCAAAAATGAAATTGATGAGGAAATCTTGAAACTTCAGATGGAATTAATTTCCGAAAAGGATTTTCAAAAACTGCAGAACAAATTCGAGAACCAATTTGTAAATGCCAACAGTAGTGTTGAGGGCATTGCCAACTCATTGGCCGAAAATTACATGCTGAAGGATGACACCAACCTCATCAACACAGAAATAGACATTTATCGCTCCATTACCCGTGAGGAAATTATGGAAGTAGCCAAAAAATATTTGAAGGTAAACCAACGATTAGAGTTGGAATATTTGCCAGAACAAAAAGACGCTAATTAAGATGAAAAAGTATTTAGTTTTAGCTGTGCTGTCCTTATTTATGACAGCCACATACGCACAAATAGACAGGAGCACACCACCAGAAGCAGGTCCTGCTCCCAAAATCAACTTGCAAGAACCCGCCCGTTTTGAACTTAGGAATGGCTTGAAAGTACTTGTGGTGGAGAACCACAAATTGCCCAGGGTTCGTATTCAGCTTTCGATTGACAATCCACCTGTTTTGGAGGGTGACAAAGCTGGAGTATCCACACTTACAGGGAGCATGTTGGGCAAAGGATCTAAAAACATTCCAAAGGATGAATTCTACGAAGAAGTGGATTTCTTGGGCGCCAACATTTATATTGGTGAACAAAGTGCTTTTGCAAGTTCCCTCTCCAAATATTTTCCTCGCATTCTGGAGTTGATGGCCGATGCCGCACTTAATCCAGTCTTTCTGCAAGAGGAATTTGAAAAAGAGAAAGAGAAGATCATTACTGGAATCAAATCCGAAGAAAAGGATGTTTCCGCCATTGCCAACAGGGTTCAAGCAGCTCTGGCCTACGGTAAAAATCATCCATTTGGTGAGTTTATGACCGAGGAGACTGTCAACAATGTCTCTCTTGCTGACGTGGAGCAGTTCTACCGATCTTATTTTGTTCCTGCCAATGCTTACTTAGTGGTAATCGGCGATGTTGAGTTTGAAACGGTAAAAGAATTGGTAACCGAAGCCTTTACGCCATGGTCCAAGGCCGTGCCACCATCATTATCCTATTCCGACCCAACAGACGTTCAGTACACACAAATTAACTTTGTGGATGTGCCCAATGCCGTACAGTCCGAAGTTGCAGTGGAAAACATCACAAACCTAAAAATGAAGGACGAGGACTACCTCGATGCACTCTTGGCCAACAGAATCTTAGGTGGCGGAGGACAAGCTCGTTTGTTCCAAAACCTAAGGGAGGATAAAGGGTATACTTACGGTTCCTACTCCGGTATCAGGGCAAATAAATATAGCCCAATGCGATTTAACGCGTATGCCCAAGTAAGAAATTCGGTTACTGATAGCTCAGTGGTCGAAATACTTAAAGAGATAGATAAAATTACTACTGAACCTGTATCCGACGAGGAATTGGCCAATGCCAAGGCAAAATATGCAGGAAGCTTTGTAATGGCCTTAGAAAAACCTGAAACAGTAGCAAATTACGCCTTGAATATTGAAACGGAAAATCTTCCAAAAGACTTTTATAAAACTTATTTGGAGCGATTGGATGCCATTACCAAAGAAGATGTAATTAGAGCGGCAAAAAAACATTTTTCCACCACCAACGCCCGTGTAGTGGTTACTGGAAAAGGAACCGATGTTTTGGAAAACTTGGAAAAAGTGAGCTTTAACGGAAAAACCGTTCCTGTTCTCTATTACGACAGGTATGCGAACAAATCGGAGAAACCAAACTACGAAGCAGCTATTCCTGAAGGAGTAGATGCGAATAGCGTACTAGAAAAATATATTGATGCAATTGGAGGGAAGTCGAAACTAGAAGGTGTTGATTCTTACTCCATGATGGCCGAAGCCGAAATGCAGGGTATGAAATTGGAACTTGAGATGAAAAAGACCGCCCAAGACCAATTTATGCAAGACGTTAAAGTACAAGGTAACTCCATGCAAAAACAAGTTTTGGACGGAGATTCTGGCTACATGGTAGTTCAAGGTCAGCGAAAGGACCTTTCCCCGGAAGAGATTGCAAAAATCAAAGAAGAATCTGCAGCTTTCCCAGAACTAAACTATCTGGTAGCAGGAGATGTTTCATTGGAAGGTATTGAGCCCGTGGGCGACAAAAAAGCCTACAAACTGAAAATCAGCGATGGCAAAACTGCTTTCTACGATGTAGAAACTGGGCTTAAGGTACAGGAAATAAACACACAAGAGGTTCAGGGTCAACAAATGACCAGTACTATGGGCTACGGTGATTACCAAGAAGTATCGGGCATTAAATTTCCATTCAAGTTGATGCAGAGCATGGGCCCACAGAACATGGAGTTTATCGTAAAAGAAATTAAGGTAAATGAAGGGGTAGAGGCTTCTGACTTTAAATAAACAAGATTTTGAGTCGTCCTAAAATAGGTTGACAGTTTTTAAATAATTAATATTAAACCAGAGAAGCTAGCTTCTCTGGTTTTTTGTTGTGTATAAAGTTAGGTGTTTTATATTTTAGACTCAAGTGTGGTCTTTTGTTGTTATACGTTCTTATTGATTCTGCTATGAGTTTTTTTAACTCTTTGCCACTGTTACATTTATAGATAAGGAATTCCCCTTTCAATATGCCGTTCATTCGTTCTGCCAATGCATTTTGGTAGCAATCATAACCATCTGTCATTGATGGGGTCATATTACTTAGCTGTAGTTCTTTTTGATATATGGACGAGCAATACTGTAATCCTCTATCGGAATGATGAATTAGATCTTTGTTCGTCAATCTATTGTTGTTCGCTATTCTTACTGCCTTTACCAAATTCTCGGCACTCAGGTCATCACTAAGATGATGCCCCATTATTTTTCTACTATATGCATCGGTTACCAAGGATAGGTAATGTGTCCGCTCCCTGCTTTTAATGTATGTAATGTCACTGACGAAGAACTCCTCTGGTCTGGAGACTTTGATTTCTTTCATCAGATTAGGATGTTTTCTAAGCCAATGCTTGGAATTTGTTGTCTTGGTGTAATTCTTCCTTGGTTTTATCAGCATCGATTCCGAGCGTAAATATCCAAACAGGGCATCTCTTCCTATTTTTAAATTGTACTTTGTGAATTCGTCCTTTAACAGGTAATACAACTTTCGTGTACCGAGCCTGGGCATATCCTTGCGAACACCTTCGACCAAGTCCTTTACTTTTACAAACTCTTGTTCTCTTTTTATGATACGTTTTTCTGCTTGGTAGACAGCTTGTCTACTTATCCCAAACAATCGACAACAACGAGACAAACTTAATCGTTGTTCTTGTCGGATGCGCTGGATTGATTGGGCAAATGCTTTTTTCTAATAGCGGTACCATACTGTTTATCGGAAATGTCGATCATGGTGTTGAGAATTTTGTTCCTCAATTTTTCATCGGAAAGCTCTCTCTCCAAGCGTTTGATTTTCTGTGCCTGGGTTTCTTTGGGTTTGGGCATTTGGCGCTTGATTGGATTTGTCCAGTCCAAGGTACCATGTTTTCTCAACCAGACCAAAACGGTGCTTCTTCCTTGGATACCATATGCTTTTTGAGCCTGTTTATAGGTCATCTCGCCCTTTTCCACCTGGGATATTACAGCTAATTAAAGCCTAGATTATAATCGCGCTGAGTTCGCTTCTTACTTGGTTTTCCAGAATGATTCATAAATAAGTCGAATTTGTGTCAACTTATTTCAGGACGGGACATTTTTAAAAAATAAAAAGGCGCTCCAAAAAGAGCGCCTTTTTTATTGTTCATCCATTTGCTAAAAACTGTATTGTATAAAAGCAGATAGATTTCTACCAGGGTCGTTGATGGGCACCCTACCATAATCCGCCTGATTCACAAAGGAGAAATTCAAATGGTTATTATAGGTTTCATCAAAAATATTGGACGCTGCAACTCCAACAGTTAAATGCTTAAAAGGTTTTGCCCCAAAACGCAAATCCATAACCCCATAACCATCCGTTGTTTGCTCTCCAAAGGAATTAGCAATATTGGATTGTTCCGAGGTAAGTGTATAGGTAGCCCTAGCCCAGATTGTTTCTTTTTCAAAACTTAGATTAAAACGGGTCACCAAAGGTGGAGTCAATGGAAGGGATTCATCTAAATCTTGATTCTTTGCATACACATAGGATAGTTCTGTTTTAAAGGCAAAATCCTCCAAAAAGGCCAATTCTCCAAAAACTTCAAATCCTGTTTTGTAGGCATCATTCAAATTGGTGAATCTTTTTACATCAGTAGGCTCTGCCATCGGCATATACTTTTTATCCAATGATGGGTCTATCACAGGAACAATATAATTGTCATAGATAGAATAATACACAGAAGCCCCATAATCCAAACGGTTGAAAGCATATCCCTCAAAACTGGTGTTTGCTTTAACGCCCAGTTCAAATTGATTGTTGACCTCGGCATCCAAATAGGGGTTACCCACATATTCGTAAGGATCTTGCCCAACCGTAAAATGGTTGATGAAGCGCTCAATCATATTCGCGGAACGCACTCCTCTACCATATGCCAATTCCAATAAAAGATTGGATGCAGCCATATATTTAAATGATGCTGTTGTACTAAAGTTATGCTCCGTTCTTGTATCCAAATCGGGATATTCGGCAATAAAATCATCCGCTGGCGCATCCGTTTTGGATCGCACCATATCATACCTAGCCCCAACATTCAACAGAAACTTGTCCGACAACGGGTATTTCCCTTCCACAAAGGCACCATAATCATCAATTTGGGAATCTTGCCATACCTCATCTACAAACTCCACAGGAGTGGGCAGCAAATCGCCATTCATATTTCTTTTTACCAAACGTGTCCTATTTCCCGTTCTTCCCACTGAAAATGCATCCAAACCGGTATAGAGTTTTAAGTCTTCAATAGGCCTCCATTCTAGTTCAATCCTACCACCAACAGTAAGGGCATCAACCTCTGATACCGCCTCTGTCATCATAAAAGACGGTCTTAGTTCGTTGGTCATTACATGATCTACTTTAGAACGATAAACCTTTGCGCTCAATGCTTTTAATCCATCGGAAATATTATCCAACTTATAATCGACAGATAGCACATTGCTATCATCTATTTCCGTATCCATAGGTAATCCGGCATGCAACACATCCCTTCCAAAAGATTGTCGAAACCCAAGTTGGATTCTTTGGTTCTCTGTTGGGTTATAGCCTACCTGAACCCCATAATCGGTACTCTTGAAGGAGGAAGGTACTTCGTTTCCATCACCATCTTCATAATTTCCGAAATCTCGAAATCCGAAATTAAGGTTCGCATCAAACTGCTCCCCAACATACTTTAGATTGGCAAAACTAGTAATGGCATTACCGTTGTTCTCACCACCAAAATTTACCTTGCCATGATATCCTTTTTCTTGTTTTTCAACTTCTTGAGTCACCAAATTTACGATGCCACCAAAGGTGGGCCCATATCTAAAGGTATATGGCCCTTTAACCACCTCTACCCGCTCTATCTCTTCTGGGGTCACATGAGTGGTAATAGGGTCCATTCGGTTAGGACAGGCATGCATCACCTTGGTTCCTCCATTAAACTGAACATTGAGTTGCTCATATTGAGTTGCACGGAAAGATGGATCTATAGCATAATTACCACGTTTGATCAGGTTAAATCCATTGATGTCTTTAAAAAGATCAGCTACATTTTTGGATTGGACAATCTTCTTCTCCGGTTCACTTTTGAACGTAGAAAAAACTGGATCTATTTTTCTTTTTCCCTCTACCAGAACCTCATCTAATTGTACTGGTTTTTTTGTTAGGGAATCTTGCGCATTTGAAACTTGCGCGTAGGACACGGTGGTCCCTAAAAGCAAAACACAAAGTTTTGCCAGTGCACTTTTATTCATTTTTGATTTCTTGTTTAAGATTATACATATGCGGCAATGGGTATTTGCCGTTTTTACCGTAAACCTTAAATCATGGGTGGTTTTATAAGAGTATCACTAAAGCGATACGAATAGAAATCCGTGTAATAAAATGGGTTTATCTCGTCCTCATCATTACTGGATAAATTGTAACTAGGCATCTCTATAAAAAATACCAAAATTTCTTCCCAGCCAATTACCGGCAAGGGCTCCTCATCCTCTGCTTGGGTACGGAGCATCTGTGCCAACATACATTTACCATCACAATTAAGTTCCGGTTTGTCCTTGTTTTCGCAAAGTTGTTCTATAAATCCCTCCCTATCCAGGCTATAGTAAACATACATGGAAGAAAAGCGCAGGTTACTGATCATTATCATAAGAATGAAAAGCAAAGAAAAGCCAACCCGTCCGGGTAATGTATGTGAAGATTTATCCAATACTATCCTACTTCTTAATTGAAAGAATCAGCTAATTTAAGAATAGCTAAAGTACTATTATGTGACCAAAGTCACTTTTATTATTAATTTGAATATTTAGCTTTAATCTCCCATTTTTACTATCTCAAATAGTTAAATTTGAGGGCAAAATTCTAAATACCATGAGAAAATCCTTTTCTATCCTTATCTGTTCCATTTTGTTTTTGAGTTTCTCCTGCAAAGAGGAGAAAAAAGCACCCGAAGGTGCATCGCAGATGGACGAGGTAATGGCCATCCACGACGAAGTAATGCCTAAAATGGGAACAATCGGCAAATTGGTCGGTGATTTAAAAGCAAAAGTGGACACTACGGAAATGGGGCATAAGTATGAAGTTGCCATGAAAGACCTTCAAGATGCCAATACTGCAATGATGGATTGGATGAAAGATTTTGGTGATCGATTTAATCACGAAGAGATATTGGAGGGTAAAGCACTCTCCGCAGAAAAACAGGAGTGGCTGGATGAAGAGGAAGAAAAAGTAAAAGTGGTGAAGGAAAAAATTAATGGTAGTATTGCTCGTGCCGAAGCTCTCCTTTCGAAGGACACGGTTCAATAATCACTTTTTCCAACGTAAACTTTCCATAATTCTTCTAATGTCATTCTGCAGGTACATAGCTGCTGGCAGAATGGAATCATAATTGGGTTTGGCGTAGAAGTACAAAGAACCCGTTACAAAATGGTTGATGCTATCCGTTACATAAAACTGGGATTGTGATGCCGCATTTCCACTTACTTCGTAGAACATACCATACACGCCATCTTCTTGATTAATGAATGGTTGTTCCACAATATTATCAGCTTTTACTACATGTTCGTAAGATAGTTTTTGCGCATCCACCAACAGGGTATCCAGATTTCCTTGAACAGGCTTGTAGGTTAGATAAATGGAGCCGTTCATCATCGGGTAATCCAGCACAAGTGAGCAATCTTGATTCTCTTTGATATTGGATAACGTATTTTGGTCAAAAGTATACACACATTCCGAACCGGCAGTAATATACTCGGCTGCAGGATATTCTAATCGCAACATAGCCTTTGGTTTGGGCAAAACCTCATCTTTACAATTTACCAAAAGTGTTGCTACGATAATAAACAGAATGCTATGCTTCATGGGGCAGTGTTACTTTTATTCGTTTCAATCTCTTTTTATCCATACTTTCCACAATAAACCGGTAGTCCTTGAACAATACTTTCTCTCCAATTTTCGGGAAGCTTCCAGATATTTCTAATACAAACCCTGCTATGGTTTCCGATTCCCCTTTTTTACTCTCAAACTCTTCCTCTTCTTCAATCTTTACCACACGATAAAAATCCTTTAGGGCTGTTTTGCCATCAAACACATAATTATAGTCGTCCAATTTGGAGAAGACCAGGTCTTCATCATCAAATTCATCGCTGATATCGCCCACAATCTCTTCAATAATATCTTCCAGCGTTACAATTCCTGATGTTCCTCCATACTCGTCCACCACAACGGCCAAGTGGTTCTTCTTGTCCTGAAACTCCAACAATAAATCATCCAATTTCTTGTTTTCTGGCACGAAATACGGTTCACGGATCAATGTCATCCAGTTAAAGCTCTTCCTTTCAATATAAGGCAATAGGTCCTTTACATAAAGAACGCCCATTACGTTGTCCATATTTTCAGAAAAAACTGGAATCCTGGAGTATCCGTTCTTTTTTATTTCTTGAAGTACCTCTGGAAATTTCATTTTTTCATTCAGGGCGAATATATCGATTCGTGGTCGCATTACCTGTTTGGTATCCGTATTTCCAAAGGTTACGATCCCCTCCAATATTTTTTGTTCTTCCTTGGTGGTATCTCCTTCGGAGGCCAACTCCAATGCTTGGGAAAGGTGGTTTATGCTCAAATTGGATTTTTTCTTTCCTAATTTATCCTCCATAAACAAGGTAACGGAGCGCATTGGGGAACTCAAAGGTGTAAAAATATAATTCAGCACTTTTAAGGGAACTGCCATAAAATGCGAGAACTGTACCCGATTACGGTTGGCATAGATCTTTGGAAGGATTTCTCCGAACATCAAAATCAAAAAAGTCGCAACAACCACTTCTAAAAGAAAACGAAAGGTTCCTTCAATTCCCTCAAAAATGTTGTCGCCAATAGAACTGAACAGCAGTACAATACCAATATTGATAGCATTGTTGGTAATTAATATTGTTGCCAACAACTTCTGTGGTTTTTCCAGTAATTGAACGATCAGTTTACTGCGAGAAGAATCATTGTCCTGCATTTCGTTCAAATTGGTCTGCGATAGACCAAAAAGAGCAACCTCTGCAGCCGAAATCAAAGCTGAGCAGGCCAAAAGAAGTACCAGCACAACAATTTTTAAAGTGAATGTTCCACTAAGCGCGGTAAAGTAAAATGCCAAACAATGGGGCTCGGGATCCAATTTAATATTGCTTTTTAAACTTTTATTTTAGAATGGCAGGTCATCATCCTCTTCCTCCGAATTATCGGCAGGTGCGGCAGGGCTTTGAGCCTTAGACGGTTCTTGGTAATTAGCGGACGAACCTGATGATTGCGCATTGGCCATACTTTCCTTTTTTGTCGTTAAAAAGGTAAAATCCTGCACGTGCACTTCGGTGGTGTATCTCGTATTGCCATCCTCACCTTGCCATTGTCTGTTTTTTAAACGGCCCTCCACATAAACCTTATCTCCTTTGCTAAGGTATTTTTCACATATTTCCGCACCTTTATTGCGTACAACTATGTTGTGCCAATCCGTATTGGTCACCCTTTCACCCGTTTGCCTGTTGGTATAGGTCTCGTTGGTCGCCAAAGGGAATCTGCCAATACAGTTTCCACCTTCAAAATAGTGCATTTTCACTTCGTCTCCCAAATGCCCGATCAGCATTACTTTGTTCAATGTTCCGCTCATATCTCTTTAATTAATCAAAAGTACTAAATTTTAAATGTCTTGATAAAATCTGCTATCAAAACTGGTACGGGAAAATTACCGATTTCTTTCCACGGTGTCCCTTCCCCTAATATATGAGAAGTTTTTAGGATCCAAAATTGTGTGTACAAATGTTGATGTGATAGTTTGTGCACAATGGGTTCATTATTATATAATGATAGCGATTCCAATGTTGGAACATCCTCTTTTTCCTGGATCAATGGCCTCAATGCTTCGCCTTGAAGTTTTTTCTCCGACTCGATCAATGGGAATTGGTAGAGATTCTGCCAAATGCCCTTCCCTTTACGTTGCTCCAAGACGGTATTTTCATTTTCGTCCAATAATACCAAATAATTAAAGTAACGATTCCTTACCTTGGTTTTGTTTTGCTTCACAGGTAGACTGTCCACTTTATTCTCTTTTAGCGCAACACAGCTTTCTTGAAGCGGGCACAATAAACAGTGCGGTTTCTTAGGAGCGCACTGTATAGCTCCAAACTCCATGATACCCTGATTATAGTCTCTAATGTTCGCTGCGTCCATCACCTCACGGGCAAGTTCCTTAAAATATTTGATGCCCTGGGTACTATTAATAGGTATATCAATACCAAAATACCGGGATAAGACACGATATACATTGCCATCCACCACAGGTTCTGGCAAATCAAAACAGAAAGATGCAATGGCGCTGGCCGTATAATCCCCAACTCCTTTTAAAGATTTTAACCCTTTGTAAGTTTTCGGGAATTCACCATCTAAATCCTCTACCACTATTTTGGCCGTGGAGTGCAAATTACGTGCACGGGAGTAGTATCCGAGTCCTTGCCATAGTTTCAACACCTGCTCTTCTGGAGCTTTAGCAAGATCATAAACGGTTGGGAAAGCTTCCACAAAGCTATAATAATATGGCATTCCCTGGGCCACACGGGTCTGTTGGAGTATAATTTCCGACAGCCAAACTTTATAAGGCTCCCGTGTTTCCCTCCAAGGGAGATTACGTTGATTTTCACGGTACCAATTCAGTATTTTTGGGGCAAAATTCATTAAAGAAAGTAATAAAGGTCAAATGTATCAGTTTATATACTTAAAATTAAAGGGTTAAAAGGAAAGATTAATTATAATGTTTATATTTGCAAGCCGAAAAAAATTAGAAAATTAATAAGACGAAATGACGAAAGCAGATATTGTAACTAGGATCTCAGAAAAACTAGGTATTGAAAAAGGAGATGTGCAAGCGACAGTAGAATCCTTTATGGAAGAGGTAAAATCATCCTTGGAGAACGGTGATAATGTTTATTTAAGAGGTTTTGGTAGCTTTATCATCAAAACCAGAGCGGAAAAGACAGGTAGAAATATCTCTAAGAACACTACCATCAAAATTCCTGCACACAATATTCCTGCATTTAAGCCAGCCAAAGTTTTTGTGGAAGGCGTAAAGACCAATGTTCAAGTAAAATAATATAATTAACAACACTAAAGCAAGAGCCATATGCCGAGTGGAAAGAAAAGAAAAAGACATAAGGTAGCGACGCACAAGCGTAAGAAGCGCAGAAGAGCTAACCGACACAAGAAAAAGTAGTTGTTTCAACTACTTTTTCGTTTTACCCAATTACGTTCTTTGACATAGAGATTCAAGAAAAGAATTTCAATCGGTTCGAAAAATAACCGATTCCATATATTGTTTAATCATTTATCCCAAAATTCATGTGGGATAAATAAAAATCGATTCAGGTGAATAGAGAATTAATAGTAAGATCTACGCCCGATGCAGTCGATTTTGCCTTACTAAAGGATGGAAAATTAGTAGAATTACACAAAGAAGAAGACAACAATAACTTTTCCGTAGGGGATATCTTCCTAGCCAAGATAAGAAAACCCGTTACAGGCCTAAATGCAGCATTTGTCAATGTAGGTTATGAGAAAGATGCGTTCCTGCATTACCATGACCTGGGCCCGCAACTGTCTTCCATGTTGAAATTCATTAAACAAGCTAGAACAGGGAAACTAAAAGATTACTCCCTGAAAAATTTTCCGTTTGAAAAAGACATTGACAAGAATGGCAGCATTAACGATGTGATAAAAGCCAATCAGTCACTACTGGTACAAATAGTAAAAGAACCCATATCCACAAAAGGACCTAGAATTAGCTCCGAGCTTTCCATAGCCGGCCGATTTTTGGTCATGGTTCCTTTTTCCGATAGAGTCTCGGTATCTCAAAAAATAGCGAGCAAGGAAGAAAAGGACAGACTAATTAGGCTTGTAAAAAGTATCAAGCCCAAAGGATTTGGGGTAATTATCCGTACCGTTGCAGAAGGCAAAAAAGTTGCAGAGCTGGATAAAGATCTTCAGAACTTGTTTTCCAAATGGACAAACATGTGCAAGAAATTGCAGCGGGCGTCACATCCATCAAAAGTTTTGGTGGAGTTGAACAGGGCGTCATCCATCCTTAGGGATGTCTTCAACGATTCCTTTACTGGGATTCATGTTGATGAAGAAACACTCTACAACCAAATCAAGGATTATTTGCATGAAATTGCACCACAAAAAGAATCCATTGTAAAGTTGTACACCGGTCCGGCCCCAATTTTTGAAAAATTTGGGATAGAGCGTCAAATTAAGACCTCTTTTGGCCGAACAGCATCAATGAGCCGCGGGGCTTACCTTGTTATAGAGCATACCGAAGCTTTGCACGTAATAGATGTAAACAGTGGTAACCGCTCCAACAAGGCCAAAAACCAAGAGGATACCGCACTCGAAGTGAACCTATTGGCCGCAACCGAAATTGCAAGACAATTACGATTGCGCGACATGGGAGGAATAATCGTGGTAGATTTTATTGATATGACCAAAGGTGACCACAGACGAAAGTTATATGACCACCTTAGGGACGAAATGAAGGACGACCGGGCAAAACATAAAATTCTGCCCCCTAGTAAATTCGGTCTTGTACAGATTACAAGACAAAGGGTTCGTCCAGAAATGAATATCAAAACCAGTGAGGAAAACCCGAACGTATCGGGTACCGAAGTGGAAGCTCCCATCGTGTTAATTGATAAAATTCAAGTGGATTTAGAACGAATCCTAAAGCAAAAGGGCAAAAACAACGGAATTGTATTGAACATTCATCCGTTTATTGCCGCTTACCTTACCAAAGGGTTTCCTTCTATCCGTTCCAAATGGTTTAAAACCCATAAGAAATGGATCAAGATCCAACCACGGGATGCCTATAAGTACCTTGAATATCATTTTAAGGATAAAGACGGCAAAACAATAAGACCATAATACGAAGCGACTCCAGCAATGGGGTCGCTTTTTTTGTTTTTACCAGTTTAGTACAAAGCAGTATTTTTGATATTCTAGTACTCAAAATATGAAAACGACCACTCTCCCCCTATTTATTGTTTTGATTATGGCATGTTCCTCGCCAGGAGAGAATTCATTGTCAAATCTATTGGAACAATCTCCGAATATTGGAGGAAAAGAAGTCTACATGAACTCTCCCTACGTTACCGCTGGCAACCGGGTGTATATGGTGGGGCATCAGGACGGAAGCTTTCCTCCTTTGGGCTGGCACATAAAAGGAGAAATGGGTGGAATTTGGAACCATCCCATTAAACTCATGGACGGCTTCGATGCGGAAATTGTTGTTGACAATCAAGTAATGCGATTGAACAAGGCTTCTAAATTTGTAAACTACCCATTTTCTAACAAACATATATTCGAATTTGAAGAAAAAGGTCTTACTGTTGAACGGATTCAATTTGCCCCTGATAGCGTCCAGGGCATTTTGGTCCAGTTTGTCATCAAAAACAATACTCAAGAAAATATTGAGGGCAGTGTAAATTTTGTTGGTCATACCAACTTGCGCCCCACGTGGTTGGGAGAACGTTCGAATATGATAGACACCCAAGATTCAGGGACATTTGAAAAAAACTATTGGGTAGTCAAGGATAGTCTAAATTCTTGGTATACTGTTTTTGGGTCTGACCAAGCACCTATTTCCTCGGAAGTGGTTGAGAAGCCGAACAAGTCCAACGGTGCATCCAATGCGCTTGAACATGTAGTTGAAATTCCTGCTAAATCAGAGAAAATTTTAAATTTTGCCTTAGCCGGCTCATATAATTCCCGTGAAGATGCAATTAATACTTACAAAAATATTCTCGAGAACTTTGTTCCGTTGGCCAAAGCAAAAAAAGCTCGTTATGGGCAACTTGCCGACCAGTCTAAACTAACCATTCCCGACAAGCACCTGCAAGAAACATTTGAATGGTTAAAATATAATTGCGACTGGCTTGTACGTACAATTCCTGAAATTGGTTCGGGCATTGGCGCAGGTATCCCTGATTATCCATGGTACTTTGGAGTGGATAGTGAGTATGCGCTCAAAGGATATATGGCTATTGGTCAGGACGAGATTGTGGAGAATACCATCCGGCTTTTGGATAGTGTTTCAATGGCAGTAAACAATAACGGTAGGATTCTTCACGAAATGTCCACCAATGGTGTTGTTTTCAATAAAGGGAATATTAATGAAACACCCCAATTTGCATCATTGATATGGGAAATCTATAAATGGAACGGCGATAAAGAATTTCTGGCAACATATTTTCCAACTATAAAAAAAGGATTGCATTGGTTAATGGAGGAAAATGACGACAACAAAAATCTATTCCCCGATGGTTTTGGTATGATGGAGATACATGGCCTTGACAGTGAAATGATCGATGTTGCATCCTATACACAACAGGCTTTTGCCGATGCCGCACTTATGGCCAAAGAATTGGACGAAACCAAATTGGGCCTCGATTATCAGAATTTGGCAGATCAGTTGAAGCAAAAAATAAATACTGAATTTTGGTCAGAAACTTTTCAATCCTATGCAGATTTTATTGGAACCGATGAGCAAGCATTACATTTAATAGATGATGCTTTAGTCAGAGCCGATACGTTGAACAAACCATGGGCAGTCGAAGAACTTGAAGCCACAAAACAACAAATTTTGCATAACCCATCTGATGAACCCAGACCATTTGTACTTTATCACAACTGGGTCGTGAATACTCCCATGGAAATGGGCATAGCTGATTCTACCAAAGCGATATTGGCTTTGGACAACGCAAAAAAGTTTACAAATCCTTTTGGAGTATTCGTAACAGGAATTGATCGCGACGACACAGCTGGTGAAGACGACGGCTCCTTCAAAGGAAGTAAGGTGTTTTCCTATACCGGTGCCGTAATGACATTGCCTACGGGAGTGCAAGCGGTTGCAGAAAATAATTATGGGCGCCCCGACCAAGCCTTGGATTATTTAAAAAGAATGTCCCGCTCCTTTAGCTACGCATTACCAGGAAGTATCTACGAGGTTTCTCCCGACTATGGCATGATTACCCAAGCGTGGAACATTTATTCCTTTGCCGTGCCCATTGTAAACCAGTTCTTTGGAATTAAACCTTTGGCCCACAAAAAAACTATTGTTATTGAACCCCAAATGCCAAAAGAATGGGATACTGCTTCATTGGAAAATGTAAAAGTAGGAGACAACGAGATTTCCATATGGTACACAAAATCCAAAGAGTCCAATCAAATTAAAGTTCAGCAAATACAAACAGGCTGGAACGTGAAGCTGATTTTACCAGAGGGAGACTATTTAATAACAGAAGGTAGTCCAGAAACAATAACGGAAAACGGTAAAACCATACTCACTTTTTCGGATGGCCTGATTGTGGTATCAAAAAAGTAAACCTAATGAATCCGTCTTTTTCTTCTCACAAGTATTATTCGCTCCAAGAGGCTACGAAAAAAATGGAGCATTACTGCGCCTACCAAGAGCGGTGCCATAAGGAAGTTACGGAGAAGTTAAGGGGTATGAACATGATTCCTGAGGCCATAGATCAAATTTTGGGACACCTTATCCAAGAAAACTACCTAAATGAAGAGCGCTTTGCCAAGGCCTTTGCCAGAGGTAAATTCAATATAAAAAAATGGGGTGCAAACCGTATAAAAAGAGAACTGAAGTTTCGTGACATTTCCGTGTACAACATAAAAAGTGCCCTCAAAGAAATTACAAATGAGGATTACCTAATAGCCTTTGATGAACTGGCCAGAAAACGTTTGTCCCAAATCAAGGAAACCAACAACTTCAAAAAAAAGAAAAAATTAGTTGATTATCTTCTATATCGAGGATGGGAAAGCCATTTGGTGTATGAAAAAGCCAATGAGCTTATCAAATAAACCATTACTGCTGCAACAATAATTTTTTCGTACGTTCCACTGCTTTTTCATTTTTCCAATCGATCCATTCCTGTCCTTTAAGTCTGCGCATCAGATTATCAAAATGGCGCATCACAAAAATATTATAGACTGCCTTTCCAAAATTCTTTGGCTTTCTGGCTATCGCACGCAGACTCATTGAAAATCCCGGGGTAATGTATTTCATATGGTGCCAATACCCTTCGGGAATATAAAGGACATTTCCATGTTGCAAATGGGTAATATGGCCCTTGGCATGTTTTAAGGCTGGCCATTTTTCAAGATCAGGATCGGTAAAATCGATATCTTCCCGGGTAATCAAGGAGTGTGGGATCTTGTATAAAAACTTTGTTTCGTCTTGGGAAAACAGGATACATTGCTTCTTTCCCTCAAAATGAAAATGGAAAATATTGGCCAAATCAATATCATAGTGCATAAAGGTATGCGAGTTCTCTCCACCAAAAAAGAGCATGGGCAACCCTTTCATAAGACGCAATCCAAAATCTGGGTAAGAATAGTCTTTTTGAAGTTCGGGAACCTCTTTTAAAATGTTCCAAAGAAAGATTCGATATTTGGTAGGGCCACTTTTTAAAAGATCCACGTAGTCTGCCATCTTCATTTTGGCATGTGGTTCATTAAAGCCTTCGTCGTGCTTTACTGGCCTGTCGTCATAAAGGGGCACTTCCTTTTCACCAGCCACCTCCTTTACATAATCTAAGCTCCATTTAGAATATGCAGGCCAATCCCCAATAAAGCGCTCAATAACAACTGGCTTTTGAGGCTTGAAATATTTTTGGAGAAACTCTTTCTTCGAAAGGGTCTTCTCCCGAGGTATCTGTTCAAGGTTCAGCTTCAAAATTTCAAGGAATTTGAAACCTCTAAATTAATAAAAGCTTTTAAATGCCTTTTGTGGATTTAGTCCCAATTGTTTGAAGAGCGCCATATGCTCATTTACATCGGGGTTTGGAATGGTAAGCAACTTATCTCTTGCAAAAATGGAGTTGGCTCCAGCAAAGAAACACATTGCCAAATCTTCGCGACGCATTTCGGTCCTTCCGGCTGACAACCTTGCCTAGGTTTGTGGCATTATGATTCTTATTGTAGCAACCATACGGATCATTTCCCATATTTCAACAGGTTTTTGGTCTTCTTTGGATTGTTGCGTCTATTTAATACTATAGCGCAGTCCGAAAAGCACATTACTTGGCGGCATTGGAACAAATCCAGACTCTATGTAATCCTCATCGAAAATATTGCTTGCGGTAATCGTAAACTCGGCCTGTTTTACTTTGACAGCCAATGAGGCATCCCAAACATTATACGTTTGTCCCGTTGTACGCTCTGCATACTTGTAAATTATATTTTGACGTACGTTTTTGAACAATTGCGTACTTAAACGTGTGGTATATTGATGTTTAAGGGTATTTAAAGAGTAACGCGACAATTCTTCATTCTGATCTAAAATATTGTCATCCAAAAACGCATAGCCAACACTTAATGTTTGGTTAAAGTCCTTAAATTTAAAATTATAAGCAGCATCTAACTCCAGGCCCTTGGTATTTACCTCAGTAATATTTGTTGCCACAAACACATCCTCAGAAACATCGTTTCTCACATAATCTATTAGATTGTCCGCATCTCTATTAAAAACAGCAATACTAGCATTAAATATAGTTGTGGTATACTTAAATCCCAATTCTTGCGCAAACGCTTCTTCTGGTTCCAAATTTGCATTACCACTGGTAACAGGGTCATTGTAAAACAAATCCGTATAAGTTGGTACACGGTACGTATAGCCAATGTTACCATATACCTTTAAGGTATTGGTAAGATTATAACCTATATCCAATCCAGGAAAAGCACGAAACTTAAAATCTGAAAAATAGGTTAATGCTACACCGGGAGTAATGTCCAGCTTGTTGTCTGCAATGCTAAAACGATGTTCTAAAAACACATTGGACATGAAACGGTTTCGGTTACCCAAGTTGTTACTTCTTAGGTATATTTTAGAAAGTTCTACCCCAAAACCAGTAATTCCTAATTTAGATGCATAAGAAGCATTGGTTTCTACACCTATCTTGTTAGAAATATGCATGTTTCTGTAAAAACCAGGTTGGTTTCTTCTTAATAAGAATAAATCTTGATTACGCTTCCAATAGATTCTTGGCTGTATTTTTAGCTTGTTTTTCTTAAAGGTAGTAGAAAACGCCAAAAGGCTGTTTTGGGTTTCTTCGTACTCGTTAAACGTAGGATTGGTGGTGTAAAAGTTCTCAGCCCCAAAATTGCGCTCCAAGAAAGTAGCGGTCATTTCAATAGGCTGTGCATTTTTATTGAAAATGCTCTTTAAAAAGTAATTACCATTATCGTAATCTGAGTTATTTCTATAACCTTCAGATGTTACCCTTCCCACATGTATTATATGAGACGAGTTTTCCTTATCCACACCAGCGGTTACGCTACCATTTAATTGTCCAAAAGATCCCGCTTCTACGTTTAAGGAAACCGAATTGTTCAGATTCTTTTTTGTAATGATATTGATGGCCCCAGCAAAGGCATTCTGTCCAAAAACCCTTGCTGCAGGGCCTTTTATAATTTCTATTCTTTCTATGACCTCCAATGGCAAAGCTGCGTTCATGGTATGGTGACCTGTTTGCGCATCGTCCATTTTAACGCCATCAATCAATAATAAGGTTTGATCAAAACCACCACCTCTTATATACAAATCTGCTTGGCTACCACCAGTACCGCGCCTTCTAATATCCACACCTGCAACTTGTTGCAATAAATCCGCAACGTTGACCGCTGCGCTATTCTTAATATCACTAGATGCTATTATGTTTATAGTCCTAGAATCTTCTTTAAATGGAAGGTTGATCCGGTTTGCAATTACTACAACTTCGCTTAAGGAATCTACCTTGACAGCATCGTCCTGTTGGGCTTGTACTTGAAAAGCACCGGCCATTAAAATTGCAAAAAATAAAATTGATTTCTTCATTATTTGAACTTGCAACGTATGTTTTTTAGTCATTTAAATTAATGCTACAAAAGTCCTAACTTTCCGGACGATTAAACTAGTCCACTTTTAAAACAATGAATAGTCCGGTTTTTGGTTTGTTGGTCCAGCTAGTATCCATAGACAAGTCTATTGTACAGCCTGTATACGTGCAAGTGGCACAGCAAATCATGAACGCCATACAACGAGGCTATTTGGAAAAGGGCAGCAAATTACCCGGGACACGCGTTTTAAGTGAGTTATTGAACGTTCACCGCAATACTGCCGTGGCCATCTATGATGAATTGGCCTCGCAAGGATGGGTAAATATTATTCCCAATAAAGGAACTTTTGTGGTGGTTCCAGAAGATTCCAATGTAAAAATCAAGGCAAGTACACAGCACATCAATCAGGCATACGAGCATCCAAAAAGTCCAGGATTCCCATTTCAGCAATCTTTTCACCTGGCATCTACCAAGGAAGAAACCGCTTCTAAATATGCTATAAATGATGGTAAGCCCGATTTGCGTTTACATCCCGTGCACCAATTTTCTAGGTGGTATAGTGCTGCAATGAAACGAAAGCCTCTTATTAACAAATGGAACGGAACAAGTGCTTTAGTCCCTTCCATTTTTAGCACGCAACTTTGCAACTACTTAAATGCCACACGAGGATTTCATATAAAACCAACCGATTTATTAAATACACGTAGTACGGAAATGAGCTTATACATCGTTTCACAAGTGCTAATTAATCCAGGGGATTTGGTGCTGGTCGGACAACTGAGCAATTATGTGGCCAACATGATATTTCAGCAAGCGGGGGCAAAAATAAAAACAGTGCCCGTAGATAACGAAGGTTTGGACATTGGATACATAAATGAACATTTTATACATGAGAACATTCGTTGCATATATGTTTGCTCTAACAGGGACTATCCTACAACAATAACTTTAAGCACTAAAAGAAGGTTGCAGTTACTGCAATTGGCCAAAACTCATGGTTTTGCCATAATCGAGGACGATTTTGACCATGACTTTCAGTTTGAGGGATCCTCCATGTTACCCATGGCCAGTGCAGATGCCTATGGAAATGTTATTTATTTGGGCAAACTAGGTCAGTCTTTATTTCCGAGTTTTCATACGGGTTTTGTCGTGGCTCCAGAACAGGTAATTACCGAAGGCAAAAATTATTTGCAATTATTGGATACCCAGGGAGATTTAATACAGGAGCAAATGCTTTCTGAATTGATATCAGAAGGCGAAATATACCGGCTCAAGAAAAAAAATATAGTGACCTACAAACAACGCAGAGCTACTTTAAGCGCACTATTAAAGCAGCACTTTACCAATATCCTTGATTGGCAAACACCATCTGGAGGGCTTGCCATGTGGTTACAATTTAGAACTCCCATATCTCTAATAAAATTAACCGAAAAAGCAGAGCAATTAGATTTATTCTTACCTAAAACCATTCTCTATCAAGATAAAAACACCTGCGCCATCCGTTTTGGTTATGGACATCTAAACGAGGAAGAACTTAAAATCGTAATTGAAAAGTTAAAGCAAGCCTACCTTCAGTTGGTAGCTGTTTAAAGTAAAAAGAGTGTCTTATATAATTATTCTTCTAAGGTTTCTTGAGCTTCTATTTCTTTTGATGCGGCTGAGCTTTAAACAAGATTGCATCTGCCTCGCCCTTGGCTTTTCTCCTAACGGGACTGGCCTAGTGCTGAGTCAAAGGGTACCAAAGATGTTTTTTATCCCTTTCCGATAATTTTTCAGCCGCTGCGGAATCTCTCAAAACATTCAAATTTATCTATATTGCGTAGATGATAATTAATGGCCAAAAAGCTGAATACCGTCGTGCTTAAAAAATTCCGTTCCTTTAGCTTTCAAAATCTTGATTGGAAAACAGTACTACTTATTTTGGTTGTACTGGCCCTAATCATTCGTTTCCCCTTCTTTTTTAGGGATTACATTGATCGAGACGAGAGCACTTTTATTATTATGGGACAATCATGGGCCAATGGACATTTGCCTTATACCCAATTATGGGACCTTAAGCCTCCGATGACTTTTTTATTTTTTGCCATTATCATTAAAATATTTGGAAAGAGTTTTATCGCCATACGTCTTTTTGGTTCTCTTATTGTCGCTTTAACGGCTTTGTTCACCTATGGAATTGCTACTAAAATCACTTCCAAAAAAATAGCGTTCTGGGTGGCCATCTTCTGTGTTTTTTTTCAAAGTTTGTTTGGTAGCTTGCAGGGTGTAATGTCGGAGCATATCAGTATTTTATTCTTTGTTGTTGCCCTATATATCTTGTTTTGGAAAGATGATGCAAAATGGTTTTTTACTTCTGGGCTTCTTTTGGGAATTTCGGTGATGACGAAACTGAACATGGCCTATCCCGTATTGATTTTGGGCTTATATTTTTTATACGAAGGGTTTCACAAAAAACAAATTTCCAAGAACATCGTCAATTTAGTTTTTATGGGCATAGGGTTTTTCGTAACCATTGCATTCACCATAATGCCCTTCTACCTTCAAGGGAATATCCAAGTTTGCTGGGAATCTATTTTTGAAGCACCTCTGGCCTATTCAGAAGGCAAGTTTCATTCACCACTAAAGACTTTGCCATTTGTGATTGTCATTTTAGGACTGCTAATCGCTGGTTTTACCCTGAAAATAATTGATTGGAAAGACAAAAAGCTTCAAATTTTAACGGTTGTTGTTTTTGGTATTCTACTGTCCTATATGCAGGCAGGCAAGGTAAATGGCCATTATTTAATCCAACTCTATCCTTTTATTTTGATTCCCTTGGGAATAGCCATTGGCAAACTTCCTCCTTTAAAAAAGAGGTATCAATCTGTAGTCATTATACTTTTGATTTTGATACCCATGGAATCATATCTGGAATATGGCAATATCATATCCAATAAAATAAAAAAAGGAACCTTTTTCAATGGAGAGGGTATTGAAGTACCCGCATACATAACAGAACATAAGCTAGAAACCAAGAATATTTTTTTTACCGAATACCACATTGGATATTGGGTATTGAGTGAAAAACCACCCACAAAAGCAGCCACACACCCTAGCAACATTACCCGTGAAGAAATGTTTCCCTATATGGAAAATCCGAGAAATACAGGGATGGAAGAGCTTCGGTATATTATGGAGGTTATTCAACCCAAAACATTAGTGGCAAGAGAGGGAAAAGAAATCTTTGATAAAAAATTGGTGAACTACAACACCTATATTGATGCTTACCTAGAAAAGCATTATCAGCTAACAGCAACGGTTGGAAGGGGACTTATTTACCAAAGGTTAGATTGATTTCAGAGCTTCCAATAATCCGCCTTAAGAGATTCAGCAACAATCGCCGAAGCTACCGTTTTCCTGACTTCCGTTAAGAATCCGGTAACAAATAGTTTCATTTAGCAGGTCTAGTGATAAAATTACATTGCATGCATTGGTACTTTCTGGGCTCAAAGAAAGGAAACAGCTTATAGAAAACTGTACTTCGGGAGTAATATATTTCAGATTTAGTAGCCTTGCAATTGGGACAAACAACTGGATTGCCAAAATCATCCGTGGCATAGTTTCGGACTTCATCAAAAATTTCTTTGGCCTTCTCTTTATCGCTGGAATACACCTGAAGCTTTACTCCTCCAAGAGCAGCACTGATCAATGGATCGGAATTAATGGTGTTCTCATCTTTAAAAAACACGGTAATTCCTTCCGCCTCGAGCTTACCCTTAATTACTATGGCGTCCGCGGGAAACTCAAATGAGCCCAAGGTGTAAAATTCTGTTTTCATGCTTTCATATATTTTTTGAGCAAATCCAACGTATTTTGATCTAGCGCTCCATTTCTAGCCATTCCCAAATAATCGTTGGAGGAAAAGTCAATCAATGCTTTAGTTTGGGTAAGACTACGCAGTGCGTTGTTTTCCAAGCGTTGTAATAGCTTACCGGACAGTTTTTTGTAAAATTTCTTCATAACACAAATGTAGCACTTACGGTGATTAAACAGTATCTTAGTCGTTATTAAACCTATTCCAAAAATGAAATTTACCCTTTCCATTTTAGCAATGTTTACAGGGCTATTAATGACAGCCCAAACCAATACATATGAAATTTCTTTTGACAATGCCGTTCATCACGAGGCGGTTATTGAGGCTACCTTTCCCGATCTAACATCTGATACAGTGGAGTTTCGAATGAGTAGAACATCACCAGGACGCTACGCAATCCACGAATTTGCTAAAAACGTTTATGGTTTTGAGGCTAAGGACAGTAAAGGAAAAGCTTTGGCCATTAATCGTCCCAACCCTTATGCATGGGAAGTGAGCGGACACGATGGCACTATCAACATAAAATATATTTTGTTTGCCAACCGAGGCGGGGGCACCTATTCCCAAGTAGACGAAACACATGCCCACTTGAACATTCCTGCTACTTTTATGTTTTCTCCCGAACTGAGCGAGCGCAGTATTGAAGTAACTTTTAATGTTCGAAAAGATTTGGATTGGAAGGTGGCCACGCAACTCCCTTTGGTTTCTGGAAACACCTATTCGGCACCGAACCTCTTTTATTTTATGGATAGTCCTACAGAAATCAGCAACTATATGCTTCGTTCTTTTACGGTGGATGGAAAAACAATCAATTTGGCGCTACATCACAATGGAACCGAGGAAGAAGTCGATACCTATTTTGAAAAAGTGAAAAAAGTGGTGCTGGCCGAAAAAGAAGTTTATGGAGAACTGCCTGATTTTGATTATGGAAATTATACATTTCTCGCATGCTATATTCCCAATGCTTCGGGAGATGGGATGGAGCACCGAAACTCTACGATATTGACCAGTACCCGAAGCTTGGCAAACGGTGGTATGGAGCGCAATATTGGGACGGTATCCCACGAATTTTTCCATGCTTGGAACGTGGAACGGATTCGCCCAAAAACTTTGGAACCCTTTGATTTTGAAGAAGCGAATATGAGTGGTGCTCTTTGGTTCGCCGAAGGATTTACCAGCTACTATACAGGTTTGATTTTGTGCAGAGCGGGCCTTTCTTCCCCCAAAGAATATGTGGAAGGTTTGGCTGGAACTTTTAACTATGTTTGGAACTCTCCTGCACGGCAGTTTTTCAATCCCATTGAAATGAGTTTCCAAGCTCCTTTTGTGGATGCTGCGACCTCGGTAGATCCTGTAAACCGTGATAATATGTTTATTTCATATTATTCCTATGGAAGTGTTTTAGGATTGGCTTTGGACCTTTCTTTAAGGGAAGAAGGACTAAATCTAGATGATTTCATGAAATCTGTCTGGAAAAAATATGGTGCTGCCGAAATACCATATACCATCCAAAATCTTCATGATACCTTGAACGCGTATGCAGGAAAAGAATTTGGAGACCATTTCTTCAACAACTATATCTACAAGAGCGAAATGCCCGATTACAAAACATTTATGGAGTCGGTAGGGGTGGTTTTGGAACAACCAGAAACAGCACCCTATTTTGGAGCTTATGTATCCATGAGCGCTGATAAATCAGGTTATATGATTCTCAGAAATACAAAAATGGGCAGTCCTGCGTACAAGGCAGGTTTGGACAATGGTGACGTTATTGTTAGTATCAATGATAAACCATTAACCGAAGACCAAAAGTTTGATGATTATTTAAAGCAGTTCAATTTAAGAGAACCGTTGCAGGTAAAATTCAGCCGATACGGAAAAGAAAAAAGCACAGAACTGGTTTTAGCACCGAGCCCAAATTATTCTTTCAGTTTGATGGAAGACCAAGAACAAGAACCATCCAAAAAGATGCTCGAAGAACGAAAAAAATGGCTTAAAGTGGACTAAATGGTCAGCTACAAACAAGTTGACTCATTGAAAGAGCTGGAACAGATTCTAGCACTTCAAAAACGCAACCTATCCAAAAATTTAAGTTCTGAAGAAAGTCAGAATGAAGGATTTGTAACGGTAGAACATACCTTGGATGTACTCAAGGCCATGAACGATGTGTGCGGGCACATTATTGCAGTGGAGAGTAATCAGGTTGTCGGGTATGCATTAAGCATGCACCCAAAATTTGCCGAGGATATTGAAGTGCTTCGCCCGATGTTCCAAGAAATCGATAAGGCCCTTAAAGGTGAGGTTAATTATATGGCTATGGGACAAATCTGCGTGGCCAAAAGTCATCGGGGCCAAGGTATTTTTCGAAAACTGTATCAAACTATGAAAAACAACTTACCTAAAGGTTTTGATACCATTGTTACTGAAGTGGATGGAAAAAACGTTCGATCATTAAAAGCTCATCAGGCCATTGGATTTAAAACCATGTCTGTTTACCAACAGAACGAAAAAGAATGGCACATCATAAGTTTAACATAAAAAAAGCCGCTCCAATGGAGCGGCTTTTTTGTAAACGAATTCATTTATTTCAATCGGCCAAGACGATTATTTTGTTGTCTTTCATCTCCACTGTTCCACTTGAAATAGACAAAATAGTCTCTCCATTTTTTCCTTTGGAAAATTTGTCCTCAAAAGCTTCTTCAATGGTAATGTTACCTTTCACTTTTACGTTACCAGCTTGCAATAGGGACACAATGGGTGCGTGATTCTCCAACATCTGGAACTCACCATTTAATCCAGGAACAGTAACTGACGTTACGTCGCCTGAAAATAAAGTGGCTTCGGGTGATACTATTTCTAAATACATATTTTCTGTTGTAATTCCCGTGTGCACGGGAATCTTTTAAATTTTGACTTAATTAATAATGAGATTCCTGCTTCCGCAGGAATGACACTACGCTTCCGCCAACATTTTCTCTCCAGCCTCAATAGCTTCCTCGATGGATCCTTTAAGGTTGAAGGCAGATTCTGGAAGGTGATCTAGTTCACCATCCATAATCATATTAAATCCTTTAATAGTCTCTTTAATGTCAACCAAAACTCCTGGAATACCAGTAAACTGTTCAGCTACATGGAATGGCTGAGATAAGAAACGTTGTACACGTCTTGCTCTACCTACGGCCAGTTTATCTTCTTCAGAAAGTTCTTCCATACCCAAGATGGCAATAATATCCTGAAGCTCTTTATAACGTTGCAACAACTCTTTTACACGTTGTGCACAATCGTAGTGGTCTTTACCCAAAATCTCCGGAGTCAAAATCCTAGAAGTGGAATCCAAAGGATCCACAGCTGGATATATACCTAACTCAGCAATTTTACGGGAAAGTACAGTAGTTGCATCCAAGTGAGCAAATGTTGTCGCCGGTGCAGGATCCGTCAAGTCATCCGCAGGTACGTAAACCGCCTGTACCGAAGTAATGGAACCTCTTTTTGTTGATGTAATCCTTTCCTGCATGGCGCCCATTTCTGTTGCCAATGTTGGTTGATAACCAACCGCAGATGGCATACGACCCAACAGTGCCGATACCTCAGAGCCTGCTTGGGTAAAACGGAAAATGTTATCTACGAAGAAAAGAACGTCCTTTCCTTGTCCTTCTCCCGATCCATCACGGAAATATTCTGCAATGGTCAATCCAGACAATGCAACACGAGCACGTGCTCCTGGTGGTTCGTTCATCTGACCGAACACAAAGGTTGCCTTGGATTCCTTCATTGCTTTTTTATCTACTTTGGACAAATCCCATCCTCCTTCTTCCATAGAGTGCAAGAAATCATCTCCGTATTTTATAATACCGGACTCCAACATTTCACGAAGCAAATCGTTTCCTTCACGAGTACGTTCCCCAACACCTGCGAATACGGATAAACCACCGTGACCTTTTGCAATGTTGTTGATCAACTCCTGAATCAATACGGTTTTACCTACCCCGGCACCACCGAACAATCCAATCTTACCACCTTTTGCGTATGGCTCGATAAGGTCGATTACTTTGATACCTGTGAAAAGTACTTCCGTGGAAGTGGAAAGATCTTCAAATTTTGGTGCTTCCCTGTGAATTGGAAGTCCATTGTCTCCAGTTTTAGGCAGTTCCTCCAAACCATCGATAGCATCACCGATTACATTGAAAAGACGTCCGTAAACATCTTCTCCAATTGGCATTTGAATTGGATTTCCGGTGGCTACAACCTCTACACCTCTGCTCAATCCATCGGTAGAGTCCATAGAAATGGTTCTTACGGTATTCTCACCAATGTGCGATTGTACTTCCAAAACCAATCTTGAGCCATCAGCTTTTGCAATTTCAAGGGAGTCATAAATTCTTGGGATCTCTACCCCTGATTCAAACTCAACATCAATGACCGGGCCTATAATTTGGGCAACCTTACCTGTTACTTTAGACATTAGTATGTTTATTTATAATTGAATACGCGGAAAATAACCGCTATTTTTTCGGCTGCAAAGATATGCTTTTACATTTTTATTCAGAAATCGATTTCAGCTTTTTTTTAAAGAAAAAAGGCGTTGGAAAATCCAACGCCTTTACGTTTTCTTTTTTACTGCTGTTTAGGGATTTATGGTCCAAGATAAATAATATATGGAACCGATAAATCCTGTACCGATTGCAGTGTAGTATTCATCACCCAAAAGATTAGATCCACCCAATTTAAAAATAGACTTCATAGAAGGAACCGAATAGTTTATCTGCGCATCCAACACCATATATGCTGGAATATCCCCATCGGCGAATGATGCTTCCCAAGTATAACTATCGCTCCATCTGTAGTTTACATTAAAACCAAAGTTTTTAAATAGTTCGGCATTACCAAAGGATGCCTTAACCTTATGTTTTGGTGTATTAAAGTTAGTTCTTAAGTCTGGGTACCTACCTTCATCAATATCCAGCTCGGCAAATGTATAGTTAACCCCAAGATCAAAGTTTCCAAGTTTTGTATCCACCCCAACGGTACCTCCGAAAGAGTTGATATCTGCTTCGGAATTGGTATAGGTTTGATATACTTGATAATCCCCATTTTGAAGTGCCAATAACGAAAGACCCCCATCACCAGCTTCTCCGTAAAAAGGAACTGCAGTTGTGGTATTGGCCAAAAAGTTAGAATAGCTATTGTAATAGCCACTTAAATCTATCGTAAACCTTCCAACTTGTGCCCTATAACCAGCTTCAAAAGCGGTAATTTCTTCTGGCTGTACCAAAGGAGTGTTCACCGCCTCTGGTGCTCCAGCCTGTAATGAGCTAGTAGAATAAGCATTTTCATAGGCTGCGCGACCTACAAGTTCTACTGTAGATTGACCTATAAGGGCCTGACCACTTTCGCTAACCTCAAAAGTTCGTACATCCCTGTCCAAGTTAGCTGGCGCAGAACCTACCAAGATAGCTCTACCTGCATTTAAGCCGATAAACAAATCCTGTGTTGTTGGGTTTCTAAAACCTTGTTGTACGGAAACCCTTATGTTATGGTTTCTTTCCTCACCCAATGTATAGGCAAAGGAAACTCTAGGCGAAAGGAATCCATCAAAAAATTCATTTTTATCGTAACGGGCAGAACCTGTAAACTTTAAACGGTCGTCCAAAAACTTTTTCTGCACTTGAAGATAGGCTCCATATTCGTTGTATTTGATAGGACCATCAATATCAGTAAAAATGGTTCCTTGAGAATTCAATTCATATTCCCTAAAAGAACCTCCCACTTGGATATCCGCCCAATCATCAATCAAATGCGCTATATTATAGTTACCGTTTACATGACGGAACTTGGTCTTATCAATAAATTTGGCACCGGTGGTCAAATCCCCATTATTGATTACGCTATTAAAAGCATTTTCAAAACCAGTAGTTCCTGGAATTAATCTTCCCTGGTCAGCAGCTTGCCTACCGGCAACATGAGCCTGTTCGGAAGCTTGCTCTGGTGTCAACCCTCCTGCCTGAATGCCTCCAAGATATGTTGGGATATAAGCTCCTGCGTAATCTGTGAACCATTGCGTGTCCGATTTCCAAGCCCTATTTACATTGATCGCTGCAAAACGGGTATCGTATGCGTCACCGGAGTTCTCGGAAACTAAGTATCCCCTTATAAAGAAGTTATCATTTTTGATTTCCAATCTGTGTTGCTGCATGGTAAATCCAGCTACGGCATATCTATTGGCTCCTTGGTAAATGGTAGTACCCCTACCAATCCTACTGTTGAGAATCACTTCCAAATCATCGGCAAAGGGGCGATAATGCAAAGCGAAATCCGCTTTTACACTTTCGGCATTATAATTAGCCAAATCTGCTTCATCATATCCTGTTCTTGAAATCAAGGCCGACCCAACGGTTCCTGATGGGAATCCGGCAGCAGCATCAAAATCTAAAATTGTAGAAACCTCGTCACCATAAACATTCAACCCATCATAACCAGGATTGGAACGATCGGCCCCAGGATTGTTCAAATCCATTCGGCTATTGGCGTGCCAATCCTCTCCTGTTAAAACCGAAAGGTTGGCTTTAACTGCTACTTTATCGCTAAAGGCGTGAGCAGCCCTTACTCCAAAATCTTTGTAAAAATTGCTCCCTGCAGCTTCCTGGTCGGTAAACCCTGCCTTAAAATAAGCGCTTATCCCTTGAAAGTCGAACGGATTTTTACTCGTCATAAAGAGTATTCCGTTAAAGGCACCTGCACCATAAAGCGCAGATGAAGCTCCTGGAAGAATTTCTACACTTTGAACATCCAATTCGGACATACCCACAAGATTACCCAGCACGAAGTTAAGTCCCGGTGCAGTATTGTCCATTCCATCTACCAATTGTAAGAATCTGTTATTGGCAAAGGTTGCAAAACCCCTGGTATTCACGGATTGAAAGGTTAAACTGTTGGTGTTAATATCCACTCCCTTCAAATTTTGAAGACCTCCATAAAACGATTCTGCGGTTGTATTTTTTATTTCTCTCAGCCCAAATCTTTCAACGGATACGGGAGATTCAAAAATACGTTCAGGTGTCCTTGACGCCGAAATAACAATTTCGTCCAACATAGTGTTGGCTGCGGAAAGCGTTATGGAAAGCGTTTGGTTGTTCGAAGTAACATTCGTTGTAAAATCTGAGAAACCAATACTGGAAAATTCAAGCTGAAATGGGGGTTCTTCATCAGTGTTAAAGGTAAAATTTCCATCAAAGTCCGTAGTGGTTCCTTCTGCTTTACCTACCAAGACCACATTGGCCCCCGGAATAGGTTCATTATTTTCATCAACTACCTTTCCCTGTACAGTGGTCTGACCAAAAGTTGCCAAACCCATCAGCATTAGGGAAACAAACATAAGTTTTTTCATTTGCTATGGATTAGAGTTAATTTAGTTTTTGTGCATGTTAAGTATCGAGCGGGAAGATACATTTTTTTTTATTCCAATTATACAAATTTGAAAAAAATTATGCATGCATAATACTTTTTTGGCAAAAAAAGGCGTTTAAATCTACGTTTTCAATAAAAAAGGCGCTGTTTTCAGCGCCTTTTTGAATAAAATTATATGTTTTGAGGGTTATTCCACAGTAACAGATTTCGCCAAGTTTCTCGGTTGATCCACATTACAACCTCTCATTACTGCGATGTGGTATGATAACAATTGTAACGGGATTGTTGTTAACAATGGTGATAGGCTTTCCGAAGTTTCCGGAACCTCTATTACATGGTCCGCCAATTCTTTTACGGTTTTATCACCTTCGGTGACCACAGCAATAATCCTACCCTTTCTGGATTTTATTTCCTGAATATTACTGACCACTTTTTCGTAGTGTCCTTTCTTGGTAGCAATCACCACAACAGGCATATGCTCGTCAATTAAGGCAATGGGGCCGTGTTTCATCTCTGCAGCGGGATATCCTTCTGCATGGATATAGCTAATTTCCTTTAGTTTTAGAGCACCCTCTAAAGCAACGGGGAAATTGTATCCGCGCCCCAAGTACAGGCAGTTGGCAGAATCCTTATAGGTTTCTGATATTTCTTCAACCAATGAATTTGATAAAAGAGCTTTTTCAACTTTAGAAGGCACTGCCTCCAATTCGGCCAAATATTCTTGATATTTAGACTGGGAAAGGGTTCCTTTTTCCTGAGCCAATTTTAAGGCTATCAAGGTCAATACTGTAATTTGTGTTGTAAACGCTTTGGTTGAAGCCACTCCGATTTCGGGACCAGCGTGGGTATAAGCACCAGCATGCGTTTCTCGAGCTATGGATGAGCCTACAACATTACATACTCCAAACACAAAGGCTCCTTTTTCCTTAGCCAGTTTAATCGCTGCCAAAGTATCAGCCGTTTCTCCAGATTGAGAAATAGCTATAAGCACATCATTCTCCGTAATTACAGGGTTTCTATACCTGAATTCTGAAGCATATTCCACCTCAACCGGGATTCTTGCCATATTCTCAAAGATATACTCCGCCACTAAACCTGCGTGCCAAGATGTACCGCAGGCAACAATAATAATTCTATTGGCATTAAGGAATTTTTCCAGATTCTGGTCTATACCGGCCATTTTTATTATACCCTTGTCGGCTAAAAGTCTTCCTCTATAAGTATCTTGTATAGCTTTAGGCTGCTCATAGATTTCTTTGAGCATAAAATGATCGTAACCACCTTTTTCTATTTCTTCAAGATTGAGCTGCAGCTCCAAAATATTTGGATAGGCGATAGCATCGTCCTTAATTTTACGTAGCTTGATTTCCTTACCTATTCGTACAATTGCCATTTCCTCATCTTCCAGGTAAACGGCATTGTTGGTAAATTCTATAAATGGAGAGGCATCGGAGGCAATGAAATATTCGTTTTCACCTATTCCGATAGCGAGAGGGCTACCTAGTTTGGCTACCACAATTTCATCAGGTTTATTTTTATCAAAAACAGCGATGGCGTATGCTCCAACAACTTGGTTCAATGCGATTTGAACAGCTTTACCCAGCTTTACCCCCTCTTTTTTCTTGACTTCCTCAATCAAATTAACAAGTACTTCGGTATCGGTGTCGGATTCAAAAGTGTAGCCTCTTTTTATAAGAGCTTGTTTAATGGATTCATAGTTTTCTATAATTCCATTGTGTATGATAACCAAATCACCTGAATTGGAGTAATGTGGATGGGAGTTAACATCGTTTGGAACACCATGGGTCGCCCACCGTGTGTGTCCGAGACCTAATTTCCCATTTGTGGGGATAGAAGTCTCTGCCTTACTTTTTAAATCTTCTACTTTTCCTTTGGTCTTGGCAAGATGAATATTTTCTCCATCAAAAAGGGTTACCCCTGCACTATCGTAACCTCGGTACTCAAGTCTTTGCAAGCCTTTTATGATAACAGGATAAGCATCTCTATGACCAATGTAACCAACTATTCCACACATAAGATTTTTTTTTAGTTAACAACCATTTGGGGGTTTGGTATCCAAATTTAAAAGCTATACGTTAAAATACGTATTAATGGTTCTTTAAAACGATAAAAGTTCTAAAAACCACGTTAAATCCAAGCTTTTTAGTTGGCCTCGGTGTAGTAAATTTCCAATTTGAGTTTTTTATCTTCTTCTCCACTGGCTACATTGCTTCCATAAAGAACGGTCCCCAAAGGACTTACAGCAGCTGCAATAGGGTAATCCACTCCTTGATTATCGGTTCCAATAGCCTCCTGTACCGTAGTGATACTAATGTTGGGCGTTAATGTAAGGCCCAACTTAGCATTTACAGAATCCCTAACAATAATATTATTGATATGTTCCGTTATTCGAATGGTATATTTCAAACCTAGGTCACCTTCGGTTTCCAGCACACCATCATGACCGGGCACATACCTTAATGGATTTGTCCCTGAGCCTGAGGTTACACTTTCATTGGAAACATCGAACAAAGGCTGATTGTTCTCCGCATTATACAAATAAAGCCTTGGTGGCTCCACAACCGATGCATCCAATGCTTCGCGATCAACATAGAACACTAAATTAGCTTCATTGATTACCCAGTTGTTCTGTTTAATCTGATTTATTATTCCAGAACCATTATTTTCAATTTCATCGAACAACCTCACCTCTGCAACTGTTGCTCCTCCCTTTACAAATATTCTGGAAGCATTTTCATTGTTATCAATTGCACTTTCAACTTCCGCAGGCATCATTTCGTTTTCAAAAACATTCACGGCATTACCCGAAATTCCTGCTGAGGTCCCCACCAAAAAGTTGAGCGTGAAATTACTTTCAGCCGTAACCATTTCCTCGGCTTCCGAATCATAATCATCATACTCATAAGTAATGGTAATGTTTGCCTGGGTCAAATCAAGTAAGAACATCAGCTCATCCATATCGGTTCCAGACAAATGAATGCCTCTCAAAAAGTTTTTAAAATTGGACTGGCTCAATAACTCTGACTGACCTTCTTTGTCCAATATGTTTTCTTGGAAAAAATCTGGATTCAATGCAACCCGTATACCAGGGTTTAGTCTATTGGTTATTTCTTGAGATTCATCAATATCTTCGGTATCCGGATCGTCTTCATTATCACGGAACAACAACTCTTCATCATCAATGGTAACTTCCCCACTAAAAAGTGTTTCTCCTATAAAACTGGAAAAATCTTGATTGGAATAATATTCCTGGGCCTGTTCAAAGTTAGAATTGGGATCTAAGTCTCGCAGAAAATAATTCGACCTTGAAACAATTAGATTAAAAGGCTTTGACCTATCTCCATAAATACTATCCAAATCGAATCTATTGGGATAGATGTTAGCCACAAAATCGTCTCCTGTTCCATCTTCTGTAGGGTCGTAAGGATTTGACCCTATGACACGCTCTTGGTTATCGGTAACGCCATCACCATCATAGTCGGAATTAGGATCTTCCACATCATCGCCACTTTCCAGGGCGTCGGGAATGCCGTCACCATCGGAATCGGGTGTGGGAGCTGTTTGAAACGGAATGTACAAATAAACTTCTTTTACCGTCTCATTTTCCTGACCGTTATCGGCCTCTTCTTCACTTGCCTGACTAAGATCTCCAAAGGTTGGAGAAACGATTGGTAGTGTAAGTTGGGAAATGATACTCGCCTTTCTTTTCCCATAAATAGGGTCGTTAAAGACACCCAATTGATAAAGTGGCAACCTATTGGTCTGTACAGCTGTTATGCCCTTGTTATAGGCAAAAACATCGAACTCTACCTTGCCCGTAGTAAAAGGCTCTCCTGAAATAACACCATCACCTATGGTGTCCAATTCGTCTTCACAAGAGGCAATCAGTAAAAACAAAGTTCCAACAAGTGCCGAAACCTTGAAAATCTTGGTAAATTTCATTCAATCTATTTTAAAACCTCTGTATTATAGAAATTTGTGTATGCCTCTTCTGCTTCCTGAAGAGAAACATAGGGCAGTACCGGTACGGAAAGATTATCTATATGGCTTTTAAGGTCATCCGACAAATCTTCCGCGGCTAAAATAACGGCATCGGAATGATCTACGGCAACCTTTAACAAATTATTATATTCAGGGTGAGACAAAACTGAAATTTCCTCCTTATCGATACCATCAAAGGCAATTTTATCAATCATAGCGCTATCCAGCTCTCCCTCAAAATCTTTACCATAAACAGATGTTACTATCTTACTTTCAGAGAACAACGGCTCATCTGCATAGTACTTTCTTAAGTAAAGTGGAACCATGGAAGCCATCCAGCCATGCACATGGATGATATCTGGAGACCAATTCAATTTTTTTACCGTTTCCACAACTCCTTTGGCAAAGAAAATGGCTCTCTCATCATTGTCAGGAAACAAATTTCCATCAGCATCTGTGAAAGTTGCCTTTCTCTTAAAATATTCGTCGTTATCTATAAAATAGACCTGGATTCGCTCTTTTGGAATGGATGCTACTTTTATGATCAGGGGCATATCCATGTCGTTGATTACCAGGTTCATCCCCGATAAACGTATTACCTCATGTAATTGATGCCTCCTTTCGTTAATATTTCCATACCTTGGCATAAATATGCGTATTTGGCCACCGCTACTGTTCACCATTCTAGGCGCTTCGTACGACATTAAGGAAACAGGATTCTCTGGGAGGTAGGGAACTAATTCAGAAGATACAAACAATACCTTTTTACCATTCATAAACACTTTCTTTTGTTTATCCGAAAAACATAGCTGCAAAAGTACAAAAATTATGCTGATTAGCAGTATTTATAGTATTTTTGCACCCTTTTGTACCTGTATATGAAGATATTCGACCGTAAAAACGAGCTAAACGCCTTCACTTTGGAAAAGCGCAAAAAAGACCACACCATTGGCCTTGTACCTACCATGGGCGCGCTTCACTCCGGTCATATTTCATTGGTAACAAAAGCCCTATCAGAAAATAATTTGGTCGTGGTGAGCATTTTTGTAAACCCAACACAATTTGATAAAAAAGATGATTTGGAGAAATATCCAAGGACTTTTGAGAAGGACATCGAACTTTTGAAGCATGTTTCGGATAATATTGTTGTTTTTGCACCTACGGTCGATGAAATCTATGAAGGAAAACTTGAGTCGGAGTCCTACGAGTTTGATGGATTGGACAAAGTAATGGAAGGGGAGTTCCGAACTGGTCATTTTGATGGAGTCGGCACCATTGTAGAGCTTTTACTAAGAACTGTAGCTCCGGACAAAGCCTATTTCGGGGAAAAAGATTTTCAGCAATTGCAGATTATCCGAAAAATGGCTGAAATCAAGAACCTACCATATACTATTATAGGTTGTCCTATAGAAAGGGAGCCACATGGCTTGGCTATGAGTTCGCGAAACGAAAGACTGTCAAAAAATACCCGCGAACAAGCTGATTTTATTTATAATACACTGGAAACTGCCAAAGCCAAATTTGGCACGAAAAGTGCTACATATATAACGGATTGGGTAGAATCCGAATTTAAGAAACACCCTTTGTTTGACCTAGAATATTTCGAAATCGCGGACGAGAATACATTGACTCCGGCTTTAAAAATACAGGACAACCAAAAATATAGAGCGTTTATTGCCGTTTACGCAGACGGTGTCCGCTTAATTGATAATCTAAGATTGAATTGATAATTTTGCACTATGCAAGTAGAAGTCGTAAAATCTAAAATTCACCGTGTAAAAGTTACCGGAGCAGACCTTAACTATATAGGTAGTATCACCATTGACGAAGACCTCATGGATGCCGCCAATATTATTAGGGGCGAAAAAGTGCAAATTGTAAACAACAACAACGGTGAACGATTGGAAACTTATGCTATTCCAGGACCAAGGGGTTCCGGAGAGTTGACCCTTAACGGAGCCGCAGCCAGAAAAGTGGCCGTAGGCGACATATTGATTCTTATCACATATGCTTGGATGGATATCGAAGAGGCAAAAATATTTAACCCAGCATTGGTATTTCCCAACGAGGGAACCAATCTACTCAAGTAAATTTTGGGCAAATCCCTAAAAAAAGTCCTTAAATTAGTTGTACCCATCGCCTTTGGGTTGTTTCTCGTTTGGTATTCCTATAACTCCACAACATCCGAAGAACGGGAACAGATTATCCATTACATTTCCAATGCAAGTCCATTTTGGGTCGCTATTTCAGTAATTATTGGAATATTGAGCCATATCTCAAGAGCCATGCGTTGGAACTATCTTTTGGAACCCATGGGCTACAAACCCAAGATTACCAACAACGTCTTTATAGTGCTCATTTCCTATTTTGCCAACTTGGGCATTCCCCGGTCCGGTGAAATCCTGAGGGCTACTGCACTCACTACTTATGAAAATGTCCCGTTTGAAAAAGGATTTGGCACAATTGTTACTGAGAGAGTTATTGATTTGCTGATGCTTTTGATCATCATAACCATCACTTTGCTTTTACAAACCGATTTTATCCTAGGTTTTCTGGAAGAAAAAGGAGTGAATATTGTCGGGGCCATCGGAATTTTATTGGTTGGTATTGTTGGATTGTTCCTAGGGTCCTTCATCATTCGTAAATCCAAATCGCCTTTTGCACTAAAGCTCAAAGGATTTTTAAATGGCCTGCAAGACGGCGTACTCAGTGTTTTTAAGATGAAAAACAAATGGCCGTTCATCTTCCATACACTTTTTATATGGACAGCCTACTTCGGAATGTTCTGGGTAATAAAATACACCGTCGAGGAAACCATCACACTGACCTTTGGCGAGTTATTGGTTGCGTTCGTTGCCGGAGCGTTTGCCATGTCCACCACCAATGGCGGAATTGGTCTTTATCCCATAGCTGTTAGTGCTGCTCTTGGCATCTATGGCATCAGTTCGGTTTCCGGAGACGCCTTCGGTTGGATCATGTGGATTGCACAAACTCTAATGGTGGTAGTTTTTGGTACAATATCCTTCGTTGTATTACCGTTATTGAATAGAAATCGGTAAGCCCCAACCGCCTAAATCTTAACCAATGAAAAAATGTCTATTTCTACTGATAGGCTTCACGTGCTTGAACATAGGTGCTCAAGTAAAAAAGGAAATCTTTGAATCGTTCAAACTACAAGAGCGCAGGGATGTCTCCTATTATTTTCCAGAAGATTATACCGAAGAAAAATCATACCCCTTGATTGTGGTGCTGGATGCAGAATATTTGTTTGACCTTGTTGTGGCCAATGTAAAATTCCAAAGTCGCTTTGATCGGATGCCCGAAGCCATTGTTGTCGGAGTTGATCAATTACAAAACGATTTACGATGGGAAGATTGCGATTACGAAGACGTATCGGGCCTACCCACAGAAAAAGGTAAAATGTTCTACGAATTTTTGGGCACCGAATTGATTCCATACCTAGAGACCAGTTATAATATTGCACCCTTTAATATGTTTGTAGGTTACGATATCACCGCCAATTTCGGGAACTACTATCTGTTTAAGGACCGTTCTTTTTTCAATTCTTACATTAGTATTTCGCCCGTTTTGGCCACAGAAATGGAAAGTAGGGTTCCCGCCCGTTTATCAGAATTGGACCAAACCATCTTTTATAATTTGATTGTTGAGAAGCAAGCTACCGATGACAGACAGCGTATTCTTCAAATGAATCATAGCATCAACTCCATCACCAAAGAATCTCTACATTACTTTTTTGATGAGTACGAAAACGCAGACCACACCTCTATTGCTGCATACGGAATAAGTAAAGCTTTTGACAATGTCTTCAGAATTTACAGGCCCATTACCCCTTCGGAATATAAATCGGATATTCTTACTTCCGAAGAACCCGTTTTTGCTTATTTGGAGAATAGATACAACACCATTGAGGATTTATTTGGGTTTGAAAAACCAGTGGAACTCAATGATATTATGGCCATTTATGCCGCTTGTTTAAAAAAGGAAGACTACGAGTCACTCAAACCTTTGGCCGACCTTTGCAAAAAGGAATTTCCTGATACTATGATGGGCTTTTACTTTGAAGCAGAGCACTATGAATTTATTGGGGAACCTAAGAAAGCGTTCAAAACGTTTGAAAAAGCATTCCAAATGGAAGAAATCGACTTTTTGACCAAGGACATGGCTCTCCAAAAAATTGATGCGCTCAAAGCGGACTTTGGGTACTAACGAAATGGATTTCTAGATTTTTGGATTATTGGATGATTCCACTTCTAAAAATTCAATAATCTGAAAAATCCACCATCTAAATCCATATCTTTAGGCCCCTCATTTATTTTGAATGGCCAAGACCAAAACAGCATTTTTTTGTCAAAACTGTGGAGCCCAATTCCCAAAATGGATAGGGCAATGTTCCTCTTGCAAGGAGTGGAACACTATTGTGGAAGAAGTGGTCCAAAAAGAGGACAAAAAAAGTTGGAAGGCCGATAAGGTTGCCAAACAGGCCAATAAACCACTTCGGGTTTCCGAAATCACACAAGAAAAAGAACTCCGTTTGAACACCAAGGACCAAGAGTTCAACCGTGTTTTGGGAGGTGGATTGGTTCCTGGATCGCTTACGCTCCTGGGAGGTGAACCAGGTATCGGAAAAAGCACCTTGTTGCTTCAAATCGCACTCAAACTGCCCTACAAAATTCTATATGTTTCGGGCGAGGAAAGTCAACGGCAGATAAAAATGCGTGCCGACCGTATTCAACCCAACAGCGAAAATTGCTATATCCTTACCGAGACCAAAACACAGAATATTTTTCAGCAGATTTCAACCATCGAGCCCGATTTGGTCATTATCGATTCCATCCAGACCCTGCACACCGATTATATCGAATCTGCAGCGGGGAGTATTTCACAAATCCGTGAATGCACCGCGGAGCTCATCAAATTTGCAAAAGAAAGCCACACACCCGTTATTTTGGTAGGCCACATTACCAAAGACGGAACCATTGCAGGACCCAAGATTCTGGAACATATGGTGGATACCGTTCTCCAGTTTGAAGGTGACCGAAATTACGTATATCGTATTCTTCGCTCCCTAAAAAACCGATTTGGTTCAACGGCCGAACTGGGCATTTACGAAATGCAGGGAAGCGGGTTGCGCGAAGTGAACAACCCATCTGAAGTATTGATATCCAAAAATGAGGAAGACCTTAGCGGCACCGCTATTGCGGCCACTGTGGAAGGTATGCGACCCTTGTTGATTGAAATTCAGGCTTTGGTAAGCACGGCTGTTTACGGCACACCACAACGCTCCGCCACAGGATTCAATGCGAAAAGATTGAATATGCTCTTGGCCGTTTTAGAAAAACGAGCGGGTTTCAAGCTTGGCGCAAAAGATGTCTTCTTGAACATTACTGGAGGAATTTCCGTGGATGATCCTGCCATTGATTTGGCCGTAATGGCCGCCATCCTATCCAGCAATTCAGATATGGCAATTGAAAAAGGCATTTGTTTCGCCGCCGAGGTAGGACTTGCAGGTGAAATAAGACCAGTGCAACGGGTAGACCAACGCATCCTCGAAGCTGAAAAGCTGGGATTCTCAACCATATTTGTTTCGAAAAACAATAAAATCGGTCTAAAAAAGACTGGAATACAGGTGCGAAAAGTATCCAAGATTGAGGACATCGTTGCCCATCTATTTGGATAATCTTTCCATTTGAAGGTTTCTTTATATATTTAGGAAACTTTCAAATCGCAGATGAAAAGATTTTTTCTTCTTCTTTCTTTAGCTCTATTGGCATCCTGTTCCAATCCAAAACCAAACACCGCCAACAAACCCTATTTTACCACTTGGGAACACTACTTGGGCGACCCGGAACGTACTCACTTTTCCAACCTTAATCAAATCAACACATCAAATGTTTCAAACCTAAAGCTGGCTTGGAGTTATAAAAGTGGCGGTCTTCAAGAAGGCAGAACAACACAAATACAGACCAGTCCTTTAATGGTTGAGAACGTACTTTATGGCGTAAATGCAGCCATTGAATTGTTTGCCATCAACGCAACCAAAGGGGAGGAAATCTGGAAATTTTCACCAAAAACCAAAGATGAATCCGGTTTAGGACTGAATCGCGGGTTAAATTATTGGAAATCTGATGGCACAGCACCCAGTCGCATCTTTTTCACTTCAGGACCAAAACTCTATGCCATCAATATAGAAACAGGCCGGCCCATCGCTTCTTTTGGCAACAATGGAAGCATAGACCTGCGCGATGGTTTGGGCAGAGACCCAAGTAAATTATCCGTGGTCTCCAACACTCCTGGGGCGGTTTTTAAAAACATACTTATTCAAGGTACCCGAGTTGGCGAAGGCCCGGGTTCCTCCCCAGGGCACATACGGGCATACGATGTGCTCACAGGTGAAATCCTCTGGACGTTCCACACCATCCCCCAACCAGGAGAATTTGGTTACGATACTTGGCCAGATGAAGCCTATAAAAAAGTAGGAGGCGCTAACAGCTGGTCAGGCATGGCATTGGACAACGAACAAGGTATCGTGTACATCCCAACAGGATCGGCAGCCTTTGATTGGTATGGCGGTGACCGCGAGGGCTCCAACCTGTTTGCCAATTCCCTTTTGGCGCTAAATGCCGATACCGGTGAACGCATTTGGCATTTTCAAATGGTGCATCACGATATTTGGGACCGTGATTTACCAGCACCTCCCAATTTGGTGGATATTGTTAGGGACGGACAAACCATTCCAGCGGTGGCACAAGTCACTAAAAGTGGTCATGTATTTGTATTCAACCGAATAACGGGGGAGCCTCTGTTTCCTGTCGAGGAGAAATCCTATCCCAGTTCCACATTGCTTGGTGAAAAGGCATTTGAAACCCAGCCGTTACCTTTAAAACCGCCCCCCTTTGCACGTCAAATTTTAACAAAGGAAGATTTGTATGCCCCGAACCGAACTGCCTTTGTTGATGATCTGGTTTCAGGAAATGAAACCGAGGACGAACCAACCGTATTGGAGAAATTCAACTCCATAACATCAAAAGGGCAATTTATTCCGATGGATACGACTGGGGTAATCCTTTTTCCTGGTGCCGATGGTGGTGCCGAATGGGGCGGAGCAGCGCTCGACCCAAGGGATGGGGTAATGTACGTGAATGTCAATGAGATGGCATGGATCATTAAAATGAAAGCGGTTGGTGGAGATGTTGAAGGTTCAAGCGTGGGAAAAAGTTTGGCACAAATCCATTGTGCGAGATGCCACGGTGGGGAGTTACAAGGCTTGAACGGAATCCCTGAGCTTCAAAATGTGAAATTGCGTCTAGAATCCGATTCCATAAAAACTATTATCCAAAAAGGACGAGGCGCCATGCCCGGAATGCCCAATCTTTCCGAAGAGGAAACCAACGCTATTACGGAATTCCTATTGGACATGGAAGAGGCCAAAGACCATAGAGTGGAAAAATTAAAAGTTGATGTTCCCTATTCCGTGGCGAGTTTTGCCAGATTCAAAGATGATAGAGGTTATCCTGTGGTAAAACCGCCATGGGGAACTTTGAATGCCCTTGATCTTAACAGTGGTGAATATCTATGGACAGTGCCCTTGGGTCATGAGGAAGGTTTAGACGATCCCGATGTTCCCGTTTCAGGATTGGAAAATTATGGCGGCCCTGTCGTCACCAAAGGTGGGGTCCTTTTTATTGCAGCGACCAAGGATGAAAAAATTCGTGCTTTCAATATGAAAACAGGCAAACAACTTTGGGAAGACCAACTTCCCGCCGGTGGTTATGCCACGCCTATTACCTATCAAGTGGATGGCAAACAATACCTTGTTATTTCCTGTGGTGGTGGTAAAATGGGTACAGCCTCGGGTGATGAGTATCGTGCGTACGCTTTAGAATAGTTTAAGGTGCAGGATTAGGAATCGCTTTGTGAATTTCCTCAATCCCGTTCAAAACCTCATCGGAAAGATCCACATCGATACTACGAATATTTTCCTTGAGTTGTTCCATTGTGGTTGCACCAATAATGTTACTTGTCAGGAATGGTCTCGTATTTACAAAAGCTAAGGCCATTTGCGACATGCTCAACCCATGTTCTTTAGCCAATTGAGCATACTTTTCAGTGGCTTTTACAGCTGTGTCACCACTATATCGGCTATAATTGGGAAATAAAGTCATCCTTGCTTTTCTTGGAGGAATTTCAGTTAGGTATTTACCGCTCAACACCCCAAAACCTAGAGGTGAATATGCCAATAAACCAATCTGTTCCCGCATGGAAATCTCGGAAAGTCCTACCTCAAATAATCTATTTAAAAGGCTGTATGGATTCTGGATGGTACGCATACGAGGAAGTGATTGATGCACTTTGCCTTCTTCCAAATAGCGCATAGTTCCCCAAGGTGTTTCATTGGACAATCCCACATGTCGAATCTTGCCTTCAGCAATCAAATCGCGCAATGTTTCCAAAACCTGGTGGATATTATCATCCCAAACATCCACGGCATGGGCATTATATCCCCGTTGTCCAAAATAGTTGGTGTTCCGCTCTGGCCAATGAAGTTGGTATAAATCGATATAATCTGTTTGTAAACGCTTTAAGCTACCCTCCACCGCACTTATGATGGCATCTTTACTAAATCCGGTGTTTCTTATATGATTGGCAACCTGTCCTGGACCTGCAATTTTTGAGGCTAGCACTACCTTATCCCGGTTACCTGTTTTTTTAAACCAGTTTCCAATAAGTTCCTCGGTTACCGCGTATAGTTCCTTTTTGGCTGGAACAGGATATAACTCGGCCGTATCAAAAAAGTTTACACCTTGATCCAGGGCGTAGTCCATTTGTTCCTGGGCCTCATCTTCATTGTTCTGTCGACCCCAGGTCATGGTGCCCAAACATATTTTGCTGATGCGAATATCGGTATGCGGAATTCTGGTGTATTTCATCTTTTAATGTTTAGGACGGCCAAAGGTACAGAAACTAAAGTACCGGCCTTTATGCCAATGTTATTTTTCAACCTCCAACAAAATTGGACAATGGTCACTATGTTTAGCTTCGGACAGAATTACCGAGCGCTTTAGCCTGTCCTCCAAGGGTTCGGCCACCATTCCATAATCCAAACGCCAGCCCTTATTATTGGCACGTGCATTTGCTCGATAACTCCACCAGGTATAATTATCGGGTTCTTTGTTGAAATGTCTAAAACTATCTATAAAGCCACTCTTCATAAAATCACCTATCCATTCCCGTTCTACGGGCAAAAATCCGGAAACATTTTTGTTCCGAACCGGGTCGTGAATATCAATGGCTTCATGACAAATATTGTAATCACCACATACTATGAGGTTTGGTCTTTCTTTTCGCAGTTCATCAGCATATTTTTGAAAATCGTCCATATAGGTCAACTTAAAATCCAAACGGTCCATATTGGTGCCAGAAGGCAAGTACATGCTCATAACGGAAAGGTCGCCAAAATCGGCACGGATATTTCTGCCCTCTTGATCCATGTAACCTATCCCTGTTCCAAATTCCACGTGGTCGGGCTCATTTTTACAAAGTAAAGCTACACCGCTGTATCCTTTTTTCTGGGCACTGAACCAATAGTGGTGCGAATACCCGGCTTCTTCAAAAACAGAGGTGTCCACTTGTTCTTCCATAGCTTTGGTTTCTTGCAAACAGACCACATCGGGACCAACTGATTCCAACCACTCCACAAACCCTTTTTTTAGGGCGGCCCTTATTCCGTTTACATTGTAGGATACAATTTTCATGCGCTCAAATTTGTCCAAAAATAGCTATTGTGATTCGCTCGTTAAAATTGAATTGGCAATAAATCTTTCGATGAAAAGAATCCGAGGCTTTTTCTTGAAATTTTCCCGTAATTTTAGCCAAACTTTTATGCATGACCTCACTTGTCCTAATCGACATTCAACTTGGGCTCCAAGAAATAGCATATTACGGTACGGAACGTAACAATCCTGAAGCTGAAGAAAACTGTGGTCGGTTATTGCATTTTTTTAGAAAAAAACAACTGCCTATTTTTCATGTAAAGCATAATTCGACTGAACTTAGCTCTCCGCTGCACCCCAATAAAATGGGTAACAAATTCCACCCAGCGGTGGAACCTATGATCAACGAACCCGTATTTGAAAAAACTGTGAACAGTGCTTTTATCGGAACAAACTTGGAGTCAAGTTTAAAAGCAAAAGGCATTTCCGATTTGGTCATTGCAGGGCTCACTATTGAGCATTGCATTTCCACTTCGGTACGGATGGCCTCAAATTTGGGCTTCAACGTTACTTTGGTTTCTGATGCTACTGCGGCCTTTGATAAAAAGGGGTATGATGGCAATAAATATCCAGCAGAAGTTATTTTTCATGCAGAATTGGCAAACTTGCAAGATGAATTTGCCACAATCAAGAATACCGAAACAATACTAAACGAACTCAATAAATTATTTCAATGAACTTAAAATTAAAAGGACTCCCACTACTTCTTATACTTTTTTCAACAATTCAACTATTGGCACAGGGCACACCTAAAGATTCTATTACACATCTTGATGAGGTTATTTTGACCCAAGAGGCCATTCCCAAAAAAGCAACGGGAATCACTTCCTCCTCAAAAATATCCGCCAAAACTTTTGAGCGGTTCAACCCTACGGATATCCCGTCTGCAATAAATCAAATTTCAGGGGTGTATATCCTTTCTGGGGCCATAAATACCAACCGAATCACCATTCGGGGCATCGGAGCCAGAACGCCTTACGGGACCAACAAGCTGCGTATGTACTTTAACGGCATTCCCGTAACCAATGGTACGGGTTCCTCCACCATCGAGGCCTACGACTTTGAGAACTTAGGCGCAGTAGAGGTCATTAAAGGCCCAAAGGCCACTGCTTTTGGTTCCAGCCTTGGCGGGGCCATTATATTAGACACCAAAGCATCTGTTCAGGATAAGACACAGCTCATCAATTCATTTACGATGGGTTCTTACAATATGTTAAAGGATAATTTAACGTTTTCCCATTCGGAAGACGGGTTCAACTTGAGTTTGAGCTACAATCATCTAGAAACGGATGGCTACAGACAGAACAATCAGTTCCAGCGAGACGGGTTTTTACTGAACACCCAATTCCGAACTGGCCAAAAAAGCAGCATGGCCCTTTTGGTAAACTATATTGATTACACAGCAAATATCCCGAGTTCCATCAACCAAACCGACTTTGAGGAAGACCCTACACGTGCAGCATCAAACTGGTTGGCGGCACAAGGATACGAAGCCAACAAATATATTTTGACGGGGCTCTCGCACACATATCAGTTTTCGGAACATCTCCAAAATACCACTAGCATCTTTTATACATACTTGGACCATTACGAACCTAGACCTTTTAATATTTTGGACGAGTTCACCAACGGGTTTGGACTTAGAAGCAGGTTTACGGGCAATTGGGGGAAATCTGAATTCACCTTTGGTGGGGAGTTTTACAGGGATGAATACAATTGGGGCACTTTTGAGAATCTGTACGAAGAAAATGAAGGAAACGGAAGCCTTCAAGGAGCTCAACTTAGCGATAATACAGAGTTTCGGAGACAATTCAATCTTTTTGGGACACTGACCTACCCCATCACAACACAACTATCCGCCCAAATGGGGCTCAACTTGAACAAAACCCATTATGATTTCAGGGATTTGTACAACCAAGGAGGTGCCAATGCCTCGGCAAAGCGTAATTTTGATGCGATATTGTTACCCAGTCTTGGAATCAATTATCAACTAAAAAATGGAAGTATCTACACCAACATTAGTAGAGGTTTTTCCAATCCCAGTTTGGAGGAGACCCTGACTCCGGACGGCATTATCAACCCAGATATTGCGCAAGAAACGGGTATAAATTACGAGTTGGGGAGTGAGTGGTCGCTGTTTCAAAAAAGACTTTCGGCCAACATCACCCTATACCGAATGAACGTAAAAAACCTTTTGGTCGGCCAACGTGTGGGAGAGGACCAATATATCGGAAGGAACGCAGGGGAAACCCGGCACCAAGGATTGGAGGTGGACTTACAATACCGAGGAAAGCTTTCTCGAACGGTAACTATTTTGCCATACATGAGCTATACCTTGAACGACCATAGTTTTATTGATTTTGTGGATGGAGATGAGGATTATTCGGGCAATCCGCTCACAGGGGTGCCAAAAAATAGACTCAGTTCAGGAATCGATTTTCAACATAACAATGGCCTGCAATTGAACTTAAACCATCAGTTTGTGGACGAAATCCCCATGACGGATTCCAATTCAATTAATAGCGATGCCTATAACGTTTTCCATGCTAAGTTAGGGTTCCGAACCGCTATTTCCTCTCATATTACTTTGGGACTTAATGCCGGAATCAATAATGTTCTTGACAGTAATTACGCCCAATCTGTTTTAATCAATGCTGTTGGTTTTGGAGGGTCACAGCCCAGATATTATTATCCTGGAAACGGACGTAACTTTTTTGGAGGGGTTCGATTAAACTATGTTTTTTAGTCATCGTCAATGATACCCAGGATAGAAATCTTTCCCCTCACCAAATTAATAGGAAAAAAATCAATAACCTCCTTTGCCCATAACAACACCTTTGAACTTTGGCACAGATTTTCTCCCCGAAAAAATGAAATAAAGAATTCCATTGACAATGACCTGTATTCGGTTGAGATTTATCCGAATATCGACTTCTTTAAAAGTTTTAATCCCACCCTGGAGTTTGAGAAGTGGGCCGCCATTTCAGTATCGGATTTTGACGAAACACCTAAGGGCATGGACACCTTGACCATTCCTACAGGGAAGTACGTTGTTTTTCATTATAAAGGAAAACCAAGTGAAGCCATGGAAACTTTCAAATATATTTATGCTGAATGGCTCCCGAATTCAGAATATGAAATGGACAGCAGACCACATTTCGCCCTCATGGGTGCCAAATACAAGGGAGAGCATCCCGAATCCGAAGAAGAGTTTTGGATTCCCATCAAGAAAAAGTGATTCAATTTTAAGTTTAATCGATAAGACAGTGAGATTACTACTGTTAGACTAACTTTTTGAGTTTATATGTTATCTTTGGTAGCATTGACATTACCAGCAAAAAAATAAAAACCAACCTCAAAAATGAGAAAATCACTTTTGCTTAGCCTTTCCTTTGTGCTAATTTCTTCAACGGCATTTGCTCAAAAAGACAAGAAAAAGATTATTGCAGATCTGGACGCCAAAAATGATTACTACAAAGAAATCGCCAAAGAGCTGTGGACAAACCCTGAGCTGGGATATTTGGAAGAAAACAGTTCTGCACTCTTACAAAGGGAGCTTGAAAAGGAAGGTTTCACTATAGAAAAAGGAGTGGCCGGAATCCCAACTGCGTTCACGGCAACCTACGGTTCAGGAGGTCCAGTAATAGGTGTTCTGGGCGAATTTGATGCGCTTCCAGGCATGTCCCAAGATGCCGTTCCTTTTAGAAAAGAACGAGTTGTTGGAGCCCCTGGTCAAGCTTGTGGGCACCATTTGTTTGGAACAGGTTCCATGGCTGCCGCCATTGCCGCCAAAGATTATTTAAAGGAATCTGGCACATCCGGAACTATTCGTTTTTACGGGACACCGGCAGAAGAAGGAGGTTCAGGAAAAGTTTATATGGTTCGCGCAGGGCTTTTTGATGATGTTGATGCCATTGTTTCTTGGCATGCAGGCGACAGAAATGCATCTAACCCCAGCACCAATTTGGCAACAATTTCTGGTAAGTTCCGATTTACAGGTAAATCTTCTCATGCCGCCATGGCCCCAGAATTGGGACGTTCTGCATTGGATGGTGTGGAAGGGATGAACGATCTAGTAAACATGTTAAGGGAACATACTACCGAATCAACACGTATCCATTACGTTATCACCAAAGGTGGAGATGCCCCAAACATTGTCCCTAAAGAAGCTGAAGTATATTATGTGATTCGTCATTCCAACCGTAAAGAAGTTAAGGCTGTTTGGGACCGTGTCGTAAAAGCGGCCGAAGGAGCGGCTATTGGCACTGAGACCGAAATGACCTACGAAATCATTGGCGGGACCTACGAAAAGTTGCCGAACAAACCGCTTTCCAAAATAATGCACGATAATATGACACTTGTTGGAGGTGTGGAATACACTCCAGAAGACCTAGAGTTTGCCAAAGAGATCCAAAAAACTTTGGGAGCCCCCAAACCCATCGAAAGCGCTGGTAAAATTCAGCCGATGGAATTTACCTATGGTAAAGCATCGGCAGATACGGGCGACGTAAGCTGGAACGCTCCCACAGCAGCGGTGAATACGGCCACATGGGTGCCCGGAACTCCTGCACATAGCTGGCAGGCCGTTGCCGCTGGCGGAACGGATATTGGTTTTAAAGGAATGATGGTAGCCGCCAAAACCATAGCCCTATCTGCTATGGACTTGTTCAAAAATCCAAAGCTTTTGGATGAAATTAAAGCGGATTTCAATAAAAGAAGAGGACCCGATTTTAGATACGAAGCCTTGTTGGGTGATAGAAAGCCTGCCTTGGATTACAGAAAAAACTAAAACAATGAAAACCACTCTATTATTTTTCCTTGCCTTATTGGGCCTTATCGGTTGTAAGCAAAATGTAGAACCCACATTAGAAAAAGAAGCTGCAAAGTTTGTGCACGATATAAGCGCCGGGCCCAGACCATGGACCGGCGAAACATTCGAAGCTGCAGAGGATGATTTTACATTTGCCATTATATCCGACCTCAATGGCGGGGAAAGGGAAGGGGTTTATACCACAGCAGTACAACAATTGAATATGCTCGACCCTACTTTTGTACTCAGTGTAGGGGATTTGATCGATGGTGGGACCGAAGATACCGCCCAACTGGAAAAAGAATGGAGCTCTTTTGACGACAGAACTGCAAAATTGAACATGCCTTTCTTTCATTTGGGGGGAAACCACGATCTTACTAATCCTACCATGCGAGAATTCTGGAAAAACCGTTTCGGGCCTCGCTATTATCATTTTGTATTCGAAGATGTTTTGTTTTTGATGATGGATTCCGAGGATTACGAAGAAAAACGTATGATGGAAATCTATAATGCACGAGCAAAGGCATTAAAAATCATTAGCGGTGAAATTGAGGGGGTTTATGAGGAATCCGAATACTATAATATGCCCGAACGCAGCATTGGTGGTATGAGCCAAGCTCAATTGGAATACTTTACAAAAGTGTTAAAGGATAATCCAGATGTAAAATGGACGTTCGTGCTAATGCACAAACCACTTTGGATGCGCGAAGACGAAAAAGGACTCGGACCCTTGGAGGAGGTGCTGGCCGATCGAGAATACACCGTTATCAATGGGCATTTCCACTCCTTTGCCAATCAAATGCGCAAAGGACATAGCTATACTATTTTAGGCACTACTGGTGGAAGTCAAAATCCGCAGGACTCTATGGCTTTTGATCATGTGAGTTTAGTTCGTATGGAAAATAAGCCTGTAATCACTCATTTAAAAATGGAAGGAATTTTGAACGAACAAGGAAAAGTACCAAAAATAGAATAGCCCGGTCTTTTATTAAAAAATGTTACCTTACATCATTGCCTTTAATTTAGCATTACTTATTAAATCCCTATGAAAAAATCACTTGTACTCTGTTTAGCTTTTTCAATGTTTGCACTGGTTATTTATGCCCAATCAGACAAAGAGAAAGCAGCTAGTACCGTTAGCAAAAATACAATTGAAAGTCATATCAAATTTTTATCGGACGACCTATTGGAAGGTCGTGAAGCCGGAACCCAGGGCAACAAGATAGCCGCCAGTTATTTGGCCAACCAATTGCGAAGATTTGGCGCCCAACCAGTTCCAGGCGCTGATTCTTACCATCAAAAATTCGATCTTGTAAAAACAGGTGCGCCAAGTTTTGTAGAACTGAGTTTAAACGGAGTTAACTATCCCTTGCAAGCGTCTTTTAAAATGCCGGCAATAGAGCAGTCTGGCGAAGCAGTTTTTTTAGGTTATGGTACCGAAGATGATTTTAAACGCATGACGGTTTCTGGAAAAATGGTCGTGGTGCTCGGGGGAAATGGAGCAGGACAAGATCCTGGCCAAATGTTTCGAAGCAGTAGGGAAAAGGTGGAGCGTGCCAAAACTATGGGTGCCAAAGGACTTTTGGAACTTGTACAGTTTGATGAAGGCATTTGGAGCCGGTTAAAACACTACATCGATGCTCGAACTGAAGTGAAGGATACTGAGGATGCGCTAGAGTCTTCTGAAATGCCACACGCTTGGGTGAACACTAGGTCCAATGATCCAGGTTTTACAGAAGACATGCAGCTATCTTACAATTTAAAATCGGACGGACAGGCGGAAACTATATTGCATACCCAAAATGTGGTGGGTATGATCGAAGGTACCGACCCCACACTCAAAAAAGAATATGTTATTTACTCCGCCCACTACGACCACGTAGGAATCGGACAACCTAATGCTGAAGGCGATTCCATTTATAACGGTGCGCGCGACAACAACATCGGAGTTACCGCGGTGTTGTCCATGTTGGAAAATTTGGGAAAATATCCAACCAAGCGTTCGGCCTTGTTCATTTTGTTCACGGCAGAAGAAAAAGGATTATTGGGGAGTCAATATTACGCAGAACATCCCATGATTCCGCTTGAGCAAGTTTCTTATTGTTTCAATACCGACGGTGGAGGTTATAACGACACCTCTTTGGCTACCATAATAGGTTTGGAACGAACCTCAGCGGAAGAATTGATTATTGAGGGCGCCGGTGCATTTGGACTAAAGGCCATTGGCGATCCTGCCCCGGAACAAGGGCTTTTTGATCGTAGTGATAACGTTAGCTTTGCCAAAAAAGGGATTCCCGCTCCAACCTACTCTACCGGTTTTCATAGTTTTGATGATGAGATTATGAAATACTATCACCAAGCCGATGACGAAGCGGACAGTTTGGATTACGACTACCTCCTAAAATTCTATCAAGGTTATGTGTATTCCGGTCGATTGATTGCCAACAGTTCCAAAAAACTGTTTTGGAACAAGGGGGATAAGTATGAAGAAGCGGGTAAGGCATTGTATGGGATAAATTAATAATTTAGGAATGGTTAGATCGTTATTTCCGTCACCCTGAATTCAGTTCAGGGTCTCATCCTTTTTATGATTATGTGATGCTGAAACCAGAGCATCATAACCCATCTCCCTAAACATCTGTTTATCAATAAATAATTTTGTAATATCGAATATTAATTAGATATTTATCTAAATAACTAAGTTCAAAGAATGAATTCGCTGTTCAAGGCCCTTAATGATCATACGCGCAGGCAGATTGTAGAACTGCTCAAGGAAAAGGACATGAACGCGGGGGAGATCGCCGAACGGTTCAATATTTCTAAACCCAGTATTTCGCACCACTTGGACATTTTAAAACAAGCTGATTTGGTTACCAGCGAAAAAAAAGGACAGTTTGTAGAGTATTCCCTCAACACCACCATTTTAGAAGATTTGCTCAACTGGATACTAACCCTTAAAAAATAAATGATGAACCTAAAAAAAGAACTGCCACTGATAGGGATTGTACTATTGCCCTTTCTTTATTTGGTCTATGTTTGGAACCAATTGCCTGCCCAAGTCCCTTTGCACTATAACATTAATGGTGAGATAGATCGCTATGGGGATAAATCGGAACTTATCCTCATTCCGATTATGACCTCCTTGTTGATCTATCTGATTTTTTTGGCCGTCCCCTACATCGATCCCAAAAAACAAATACAAAAAATGGGTAAAAAATACCATACGTTAAAACTGGTTATTACCACCTTTATGTCAGTTTTGGCATTGTTTATCATATATACCGCAAAAAACCAATCTTTTGCCAACCCTAACTATATTTTGTTATTGTGCGGAGTGCTTTTCATCATATTCGGGAACTATTTCAAGACTCTCAAGGCCAATTATTTTATAGGAATTCGAACACCTTGGACGTTGGAAAACGAAAATGTTTGGAAAGAGACCCACAAACTCGGTGGCAAAATCTGGTTCATATGTGGTTTGCTCGTCATTCTCTCCAGCCTTATTTTTAATGAGCAAACCAATTTTGTCATTTTTATGTCCATCATTGCAATAATGGTTTTGGTGCCGGTTATATACTCTTATTTATTGTTCAGAAAACAGAAAATATAGCCTTTGATCAAATAAAGGAAAAGCTTTCTTACGGGTTTCCGAGTAATCCTTATCTTAGTTAACCTATTAAGGAACCAGTTATGAGGAAACTTGCTTTACTTATTTTTTCTATTATGTTTTTTTCCTGCACCGAAAAAGCTAAGGAAGAAGTGAGTTCCATAGACCCTGTCAATTGGAACAACCGAACTGCTGCAATATCCGAGCAAGATTCTTTATTGAATGGCATTTCCTATCTCTCCGTGTATTCTCAAATCTATAGTGAAACAGAACATAGAACACACAACCTTACCAGCACCATAAGTATACGCAATACCAACCTGAAGGATACCATCTACATCAGTAAAGCAGAGTATTTTGATACCAAGGGCAATCCCATCAGAACTTATTTTGATGAGCCTATCTATATAAAACCGATGGAAACCGTAGAAATTGTGATTGATGAGAAAGACCAATCTGGCGGAACAGGCGCCAACTTCCTTTTTCACTGGTCAACAAAGCCCGATTCCCACGAACCCTATTTTGAAGGGGTTATGATTTCCACATCAGGACAACAAGGCTTATCTTTTACCACTGAAGGTAGGCGGGTGGAATAGTTCTATCAGACTCACAAATATCATAGTTTTAATTCCCCAATTATAGTATCTTGTCTATCAATTTTGGGATATATAAATATTTCCCTTGCGCATAAAAAACTACACTATGACCGATTTACAAATCGCCAAAGGTGTTTCTTTGAAGCACATTTCTACCATTGCGGAAAAATTTGGAATTGACCCTGAGAATATTGAAATGTTTGGAAAATACAAGGCCAAACTTCCTCTCAGGGCCATAAATCGAGAAAAGGCCCAACAAAGTAATCTTATTTTAGTGTCCGCAATTTCCCCTACTCCAGCCGGAGAAGGAAAAACGACCATGTCAATCGGTCTTTCCGAAGGCCTGAACCGTTTGGGCAAAAAATCAACTGTGGTTTTAAGGGAACCATCATTGGGACCTGTTTTTGGAATCAAAGGGGGTGCCACCGGAGGCGGTTATTCCCAAGTATTGCCCATGGAGGATATCAACCTCCACTTTACTGGCGATTTTGCCGCCATCGAAAAGGCACACAACCTATTATCGGCCATTATTGACAACAATATTCAGAGCAAGACCAATTCCGTGCGTCTTGACCCCAGAACCATAGGCTGGAAAAGGGTAATGGACATGAACGACCGTTCTTTGCGCCATATAATCGTAGGCCTTGGCGGCACTACTTCTGGTGTTCCAAGAGAAACCGGTTTTGATATTACCGCGGCTTCCGAGATTATGGCCATACTCTGCTTGGCCGAAAATCTGAGCGACCTAAAAGAACGCTTAGGAAATATATTCCTAGGGTATACCTATGACAAAACACCTATCTACGCCAAAGATTTAAAAGCTGAAGGAGCTATGGCCGCCTTATTAAAGGATGCCATTAAACCTAATCTGGTGCAAACCATTGAAGGGAACCCGGCCATTATTCACGGTGGGCCTTTTGCCAACATTGCCCAAGGAACCAACTCCGTTATCGCTACTTTAATGGGGATGTCGCATTCCGATTACACGGTGACAGAAGCAGGTTTCGGATTTGATTTGGGCGCCGAAAAATTCTTCGATATAAAATGTCAAAGCGCCCACTTAAAGCCTAAGGCCGTGGTGCTTACCACAACTATTCGTGCCTTAAAGTACCACGGTGGTGCAGATTTAAAATCATTGACAGAACCGAACGTAGAGGCTTTGAAAAAAGGACTCCCGAATTTGGAAAAACACTTGGAGAATATTGCGAAATTTAATGTGGTTCCCGTAATAGCCATCAACAAATTTGTTTCTGACACGGATGAAGAAATTGCAGTTATCAAAGCATTAGCCGTGTCCAAAGATGTTCGTGTGGCAGTTGCCAATGTGTGGGCCAAAGGAGGTGAGGGTGCCGAAGATTTGGCCAAATCGGTAATTGAAATCGTAGAGTCGGAGACTTCGGAATTCAAGCCACTTTATGATTGGAAATCTACCGTAGAAGAAAAAATAGCGACTATCGCTACCGAAATTTATGGTGCTGAATATGTGGATTACACTTCTAAAGCCAAAGCTGACCTTAGAAAAATCGCAGACCTTGGTCTAGATGAATTGCCCGTTTGCATTGCCAAGACACAAAAATCATTGTCCGACAATCCCAAATTGTTGGGCAGACCAAAGGATTTTATCATCACGGTGCGAGAAATTGAAATTGCTGTGGGAGCAGGTTTCTTGATTCCAATAACGGGCAACATTATGCGTATGCCTGGATTACCGGCACATCCATCATCCGAAGGAATCGACATCAATGATGATGGTGAAATTACGGGCTTGTTCTAAACCTTAGATTTTCTGTAACCAATAGCGCATATCCACTTCTTTGGAGATGATATTTTTCACCTCTGAAAGTTTCACACGGCTTTGTTCCATGGTATCCCTGTGACGGATAGTTACCGTATCATCTTCCAATGTTTGATGGTCAACAGTAACACAGAATGGTGTTCCTGCCGCATCTTGACGACGGTAACGACGACCTACTGCATCTTTTTCATCATAATCCACATTGAAATCCCATTTTAGTTCGTCCACCAATTTTTGAGCGACTTCGGGAAGTCCGTCCCTTTTCAACAATGGAAGCACAGCTACCTTGTTAGGCGCAAGAACTGCTGGAATCTTAAGTACAGTACGTGTTGAACCATTTTCTAGCTCTTCTTCTTGCAAGGAGTTGGAGAACACAGCCAAGAACATACGATCCAATCCTATGGAAGTTTCCAATACATAAGGGGTGTAGCTCTTGTTTTCTTCGTGGTCGAAATACTGGAGTTTTTTACCTGAGAATTCCTCATGCTTACCCAAATCGAAATCGGTACGGGAATGGATTCCTTCCAATTCCTTAAATCCGAATGGGAACCTGAATTCTATATCAGCAGCGGCATCGGCGTAGTGGGCCAATTTTTCATGGTCGTGGAAACGGTAATTATCCTCACCCATTCCAAGGGAAAGGTGCCACTTCATACGCTTTTCTTTCCAAGCTTCGTACCACTCCATTTGGGTGCCTGGTTTTATAAAGAATTGCATTTCCATCTGTTCAAATTCTCTCATACGGAAGATAAACTGACGGGCTACAATCTCGTTACGGAAGGCTTTACCTGTCTGGGCAATCCCAAACGGAATCTTCATTCTTCCGGTTTTCTGGACGTTCAAAAAGTTGACAAATATACCTTGTGCCGTTTCTGGACGAAGGTACAGGTCCATGGCACTATCGGCTGAAGCTCCCAATTTGGTGCCGAACATCAGGTTGAACTGCTTCACGTCGGTCCAATTTTTAGATCCTGAAAGTGGGCATGCAATCTCCAATTCCTCGATCAAGGCTTTAACATCGGCCAAATCTTCATTTTCAAGGGATTTTCCCATTCTTTTTAAAATGGCATCCGCTTTCTCTTGATAACCTAGTACTCTGTTGTTTGTTGAAAGAAATTGGTCCTTATCAAAGCTATCGCCAAATCGCTTGGCGGCTTTTTTTACTTCTTTCTCAATCTTGGCTTCAATCTTGGCGACATAATCCTCGATCAAAACATCGGCACGGTATCTTTTTTTGGAATCCTTGTTATCTATCAACGGGTCGTTAAAGGCATCCACGTGGCCAGAAGCCTTCCAAGTGGTGGGATGCATAAATATGGCGGCATCGATGCCCACGATGTTCTCATTGAGCTGCACCATGGCCTTCCACCAATATTCGCGAATGTTCTTCTTTAGCTCAGCTCCGTTTTGACCATAGTCATAAACTGCACTAAGTCCATCATAAATCTCACTGGATTGAAATACATATCCGTATTCCTTTGCGTGGGAGATAACCTTCTTAAAAATGTCTTCCTGATTTGCCATTGGGCAAAAATAGAATTTTACCCAAAAAGAAGTGTGCTATTTCAGTTGAAATTCGGTGGAAGCCAACAATCTTTCGTCTTCAAAGACATTTAGCGTGTAAATTCCTTCGGGCAAAGAGCCTTCTGGAACAGTGATAGCATCACAAATACTGATTTCCTTTCCAGTATATACAATCTCTACTTTTTTACTGTAGGTGTTCCCACTAACTGAAATCGTATTGGCATTATCCTCGATAACGGCCATATTTGGGTCCAAAAACTGAAGGTACAGTACTTTGATGTCGCCATCTGAATTGGGATCACTTAGAATAGTGACACACCCTCTCAACTTCTCTATTACTGAAGCCTTATTGGTCTTGATGGGCCTGCCTGCCCTTAACCTAAATCCACTGCCCTCTGCATCCTGTAGTTTTAGATAGCTTTTTATTCGTAGTTCCCTAGTAAGTTCCTTGTTCGTTTCACGTAGCAAAGATTCAGTCTGCTGCATATTATTGGCCCTGCCCCGCAGTTCTTCCAACTGTTTCAAGGTTTCATCATACTTGCTGGCCAATAAGCTATTGTTGTACCTAAGAAAGTTGTTCTTGAGTTTTAGGCTGTCAAAACGTAATTCCAATTTACGTAGTTCCTTTCTGGTCTCCTTCAATTTGGTTATGCTGAAATTTAGCCTTCCAACAGAATCGAGCAATTGTTGTACCCGGAAGCGAGAAGTTTGCAATTCGATTTCGTTGACTTCGTTTAAACCTGATAAACGATCGACTTCAGCCCTCATCAACGTTAAATCTTTTACTAAAAGCCCCTTTTCTTCCTCCAAATAAATCATTTGGTTTTTGGATTGTGCGTAGCTGTAATAAAAGGCAATAAGAATCCCCACAATAACCGCTGCCATTGCGGCAAAGATAATTTTGTAGTTGAAATTGTTATCTTGGGAGTTCATGGGGTTGACAGTCTGCTCTAAATGTATAAGATTTGACACCAAAAAGGTTGGCTAAGATAATAAACGAGATTAATAACATCCTATTGCCAAGGGTATGTTTTGGATGTAATACGCAATTATTTAGGGAAGAACACATTTTGTGTGCCGTTTGTCGACATGATGTGCCACTCACCGATCATAACTATCTGAAAGAAAATGCAGTGGACCGTATATTTTATGGGAGAGTTTCCATAAAAAAGGCAGCTTCTTTCGATTTTTTTTCAAAAAATGGGCTAATAAAAAATTTGTTGCACTGGCTCAAATATAAAAATCGGGAGCAAATTGGAAGCTTTTTTGGTGATTGGTGCGGTGCGCTTTTGAAAGAGAATGGACATTTTAAAAGTATTGATGCCGTGACACCTGTTCCTTTACATCCCAAAAAACAAAAAAAACGGGGCTACAATCAAGTATCACAATTTGCCCTTGAAGTTGCGGAAAATATTGGAGCAGAATATTGTGATGATTGGCTGATCAAGGTAAAAAACATAAAGACCCAGACCAAAAAAGGCCCCCAATTGCGGTGGGAAAGTTCAAAAGATGCCTTCAAACTAAATGCTTCAAGAGAGCGAACATTTAAACATGTGCCTTTAGTGGATGATGTCATCACTACAGGAGCTACCATTGAATCTTGCGCAAAAACAGTTTTTCAACAAAAAAACATGGAGGTTTCGGTATTGAGCATGGCCATGGTACCAGAGGGTTAAATTTTATTAATGCGGTATTCCAGTTTTCAAATTAGTTGTTTCTTTGTTCCACATTATTTTTAGGCATGGTGTACTTAAAAAAATTGTTGGGACTTCTTTTTTTCGCTTTTATGGCATTGGCACTATGGCAATGCGCCAAGAGGGGTTCTCCCAGCGGTGGCCCAAAAGACGTTACACCTCCAGAGTTGGTAAGGGCCGAACCGGAAAACTTTACCACAAACTTTAAGGCAAAAAAAATACGTCTCTATTTTGATGAGCTCATCAAGTTGGAAGATGTACAAAACCAATTGGTGGTCTCACCTCCATTTAAGAACCCTGCCGAAATAACTCCAATGGGAACTCCAAGCAAATATATTGAGGTGGTCATTAAAGATACACTTCGAGAAAACACCACTTACACCATTAATTTTGGGCAAAGTATTGTGGACAATAACGAAGGAAATCCCAATAGTTTTTTGAGTTATGTGTTCTCCACTGGAGATTATCTTGATTCGCTTACGGTTGCCGGTGCAGTAAAAGATGCTGTTAACAGAAAAGCCGATGAGTTTATCAGCGTAATGCTATATGCAATTGACAGCACTTACAACGACTCTACCATATACAAAGAACCACCATTGTATATTACCAATACAGGAGATAGTTTGCCCCTTTTTGAATTAAAAAACCTTAAAGGAGGAAAATATGCCTTGTTTGCCTTAAACGATGTAAACAAGAACAACATGTTCGACCAAGGGCAAGATAAGATTGGGTTTATAAAGGATACCATTACAGTTCCAACGGACTCCATTTACTTGCTGAATCTATTTAGAGAACAGTTGAATTATAGAGCTTCTGTGCCAAGCTTAGTCACCAAAAATAAAATTATTTTTGGGTATCAGGGGGATTATAGGGATATGAACATCGAAACCTTGACTTCCCTTCCCGACTCGGTGAAAACCACGATATTAAAAGAACGGGGCAAGGACACCCTAAATTATTGGCTTACCCCCACGGATTTGGATTCCATTGTTTTTATGGTAAGGAATGATAAAGTTGAAGCCATTGATACTTTTACAGTAAAAATGCGCGAACTAACCATAGATTCCTTAAAGCTTTCTACCTCGGTCGGTGGAACATTTAATCTTGATGACACCTTTAGTGTTTTTGCAAACACCCCTATCGCAGCATTGGATACCAGCAATATTTCGTTGAATGTGAGCGATTCGATTCCCGTAACATATACATATGTATTGGATACCTTGAAAAACCAAATTGATTTTGATTTTGAAGCAGAACCTAACCAGGATTATTCTTTTTCCTTTTTACCGGGAGCCATTACCGATTTTTTTGGAACACAAAATGATACATTGGCCTACAATCTATCTACGGGGAGCTTGGCAGATTACGGTAATCTAAGAATCGTTCTGGGTGGTACTGTAAGCTTTCCCGTAATTGTACAATTGACTAACGAAAAAGGGGAAGTACAAAGGGAGGTTTTTGCCTCTGAATCCCAAATTTTCGAATTCAATAATTTGGATCCGGGCAACTATATAGCCCGCGTTGTACTGGATGAAAATGGAAATGGCAAGATGGATACGGGTAATTATCTCGAAAAAAGACAACCTGAAAAGGTAAGCTATTACCCGGGCGTTATTGAAATTCGGGCCAACTGGGAAAAGGAGGAAACCTTTATCCTCTCAAACTAAAACTGTCCCGGTCCTCTAAAAACTTCAACTTTTTTCTGGTGGATTCAATATGCTTTTTATCTAGAGTAGCATAAAGAATCTCCTCTTCTTCGGAAAAGGCCAACGGCTTGCCCAACGCATCATAAACTGCGGAATGTCCGGGGTATTCGAAATCCAAACCATCTTTTCCCGTTCGGTTTAAACCAATACAATAGGCCATATTTTCTATAGCTCTTGCTTTAAGAAGTGTATCCCACGCATTGATTCTTTTTTTGGGCCAATTGGCCACATAAATCAATACATCATAATCTTCTGTATTTCTGGCCCAAACTGGAAATCGAAGATCATAACAGATCATTGGACAAATTTTGAATCCTTTATACTCGAAAATCAGCTTTTCTTTTCCAGCACAGTAAACTTTATCTTCACCAGCTAAGGTAAAGGTGTGTTTTTTATCGTAAGTCTTTAGTCCGCCTTCTGGTGGAACAAAGAACAAACGATTGAAAAACTTATCTTGCTCTTTGTAAATAATACTTCCAATCAATGCTACCTCGTTTTTCTGAGCCAAACCTTGCATCCATTTTACCGTAACATCCCCTTCATTAATATCAATGTTTTCTGGCTTCATGGTAAAACCTGTTGTGAACATTTCTGGTAACACTATCAAATCTATGTTATCGGGAATGCCCGCTATTTTTTCTTCAAACATTGTCCGGTTGTTTTCCGGATTTTCCCAGTACAAACCAGTTTGAATCAAGGCAATGTTCAAAGTTGTGGACATCTAGTATTTTTTTAAAAGTTCTTCCATTTCGGTATTTCCCTGCTCCAGAACAAGGTCCATGGCAGTTTTTCCTCTGGCATCCTTTACAGAGGCATCCGCACCATTTTTTAAGAGGAGTTCAGCTATTTCTTTTCGATTAAAGGTAACAGCGTAGATAAGACAGGTTGCACCCATGGCGTTTTTTTGGCTGACATTGGCCCCAACATTAATCAATTTTTTTGCAATATTGGTAAACCCTTTGAAGCAAACACCCATTAGAGCAGTATTTCCCGAACCGTCCAAAGCATCCACTTGGGCTCCTTTGTTCAATAAAAGTTCTACAATGTCCTCATGCCCATAATAAGCTGCCAACAATAAGGGTGTGGAACCCCTTTCGTCTTTGACCTCCAAAAAATTTGGGTTGTCTTCCAATAGGTTTTTAACGGATTGTGAGTTCCCGTTGCGTATTTGATTGAAGAGTTCTTCTTTTTGATTCATAGCTATGTGAAAGTTATAAAAAAACTGCCACAACCTTATGGGTTATGGCAGCATTTGAAATTAATTTTCCTATTCTATTTTTTGCTCTGAATGAATTAATCCAAATCAAAGCGATCAAGGTTCATTACTTTAGTCCAAGCAGCAGCAAAGTCTTTCAAGAACTTGTCTTGGGAATCACTGCATCCATAAACTTCGGCAATGGCACGAAGCTCAGAATTAGACCCAAAAATAAGATCTATCCGAGTACCTGTCCATTTTACTTCGCCAGTTTTTCGATCTCTGCCTTCAAATAATTGTTCATCACCGGAAACATCTTTCCACTCGGTTCCCAAATCCAAAAGATTCACAAAAAAGTCGTTGGTCAAGGTTTCACTTTTATCCGTGAAGACCCCTTTATTAGAACCGTCTTGATTGGTTCCCAACATTCTCATACCTCCCACAAGAACCGTCATTTCGGGGGCGGTCAAGGTCATAAGTTGAGCTTTGTCCACCAACAATTCTTCAGCAGGAACACTGAACTTCATTTTTGAGAAGTTCCTAAAACCATCGGCTAGTGGTTCCAAAGCCTCAAAAGCCTCTATATCGGTTTGTTCAGCAGAAGCGTCTGTTCTACCTGGAGTAAATGGAACGGTTATATTTTTACCGGCATTTTTTGCAGCTTTTTCAATAGCTGCAGACCCACCAAGTACAATCAAATCTGCCAAGGATATTTTTTTGTTCCCTGACTGGGCTTTATTGAATTCATCTTTAATTTGCTCCAAGGTATCCAGCACCTTTTTCAATTGCTCTGGGTTGTTCGCTTCCCAATGGTTCTGGGGAGCCAAGCGAATCCGGGCACCATTGGCTCCTCCTCGCTTGTCAGAATCTCTATATGTAGATGCTGAAGCCCAAGCTGTGCTAACCAATTCGGAAATGCTCAAGCCAGAAGCCAAAATGTTGGCCTTTAACTCCTCAACATCCTTATTATCTACCAAATCATGGTCTACTGCAGGAACCGGGTCTTGCCAGATTAGTTCTTCTTCTGGTACTTCTGGTCCCAAATATCGAGAAACGGGACCCATATCCCTATGTGTTAATTTATACCATGCACGTGCATAAGCATCGGCAAATTCTTCTGGGTTTTCAAGGAAGTGTCTAGAAATTTTTTCATAATCAGGATCCATACGCAATGACAAATCGGTCACCAACATAAACGGCGCATGTTTTTTACTGGGATCATGGGCATCGGGTACAGTTCCTGCACCAGCACCATCCTTGGGTTGATATTGCCAGGCTCCTGCTGGGCTCTTTGTCAGTTCCCATTCATAGTCAAACAAGTTTTTCAAGTAGGTATGGCTCCACTGGGTCGGTGTATCTGTCCAAGCACCCTCCAGACCGCTGGTAATGGTATCGGAACCTTTTCCCGTACCAAAATTATTCTTCCATCCCATACCCTGCATCTCTAAAGGAGCTCCCGCTGGTTCTGGTTCCAAGTATTCTGCATCGGAGGCTGCACCATGGGTTTTACCAAAGGTATGTCCCCCTGCAATTAGAGCAACTGTTTCATAATCGTTCATTGCCATACGGCCAAAAGTTTCTCTAATGTAGTGGGCCGCTTCCACTGGGTCCGGATTTGCATTGTGTCCCTCGGGATTCACGTATATCAATCCCATATGGGCCGCTCCCATTTGTTTCTCAAGTGTTCCGTCTTTATTGTATCGTTCCTTATTACCTAACCATTCTTTTTCTGAGCCCCAGTAGATGTCCTCTTCGGGCTGCCATATATCTTTACGGCCACCTGCAAAACCGAACATTTTTAGTCCCATGCTCTCGTGGGCCACATTACCGGCCAAAATCATAAGATCTGCCCAGGAAATCTTTTTACCATATTTCTGTTTTATGGGCCAAAGCAACAATCGTGCTCTATCCAAGTTGGCATTATCGGGCCAACTGTTCAATGGCGCAAAACGTTGGTTACCGGTTCCACCTCCACCTCTACCGTCCGAAATACGGTAAGTTCCGGCACTATGCCATGCCATACGGATAAAAAATGGTCCATAATGTCCATAATCTGCCGGCCACCAATCTTGGCTATCGGTCATTAAATTCGTCAAATCTTTCTTAACCGCCGCCAAATCCAAAGATTTGAATTCCTCTGCGTAATCAAACCCTTCATCCATTGGGTCGGAAAGGGATGAATGTTGCCTGAGGATGTTCAAGTTTAACATGTTTGGCCACCAATCTCGGATAGAGGTACCTCCACCAGCAGCTTGGTTCATTTCTCCGTTTAAAAATGGGCACATCCCTTCGTCTGCTCCATTTGCCATTTCTTTACTCATAATTATATAGTTGTTTGATAATTTTTTCAGATTACTAAAAATACAAAAATGAGTGCTTGATACATAGATTTTTAATATTAAAACATTATAAAAACATAACCGTTTTCTATTGTTTGCAAGGGTATTGAATAGTCAAAACCTATTATTGCGGAACTATAAGCTTTCCTTAACACTATTTGGCAACCCGTTTCCAAATCGAAACAAGTTCTTTATTTAATTTTGATGAAATTATAAAACCCAAGATGATGAGAACATATAAGATATTTGCCCTAATGGCCATCCTTTTGATAGGAACAGGTGTAATGGCACAAAATAGTAAGGATAAAAAAATAATGAAAGACGCCCAAAAGGCTAAAACCACCTTATTGGAAACAAGTCCAAGTTTAGAACGTTTTTTTGATGAATCTGCTGGATATGTCATCTTTCCCAATGTTGGTAAGGGCGGATTTATTATCGGCGGTGCATCTGGCAACGGTGTTGTTTATGAAAACGGGGCGGCCGTGGGCATGGCTGACCTTAAAAAACTGAACATTGGCCTACAAGCCGGTGGACAGGCGATCATCGAGGTGATTTTCTTTGAAACCGATGTGGACCTACAGCGTTTTAAAACTGAAAAATTCCAATTTGCTGCAGAAACCTCTGCGGTAGCCTTGAAATCTGGAATTGCCTTTGAGGCTAAATATAAAGATGGTGTAGCTGTTTTTGCACTACCCAAAGCTGGTCTTATGGCCGATGCATCGGTTGGTGGGCAAAAATTTAAGTATAAAGCTTTTTAAAAATTGATCCCGAACCCCTGGGGTAAAAAACGTCAGTTGGATAGTGTCAGTCTGTACAACTCCATGGAAACGATGTTTAAAAAAAGGTACGGGTTCGCTGGCGTATCGGGACAAATGGATCCTGTTCGACCAACTATTTATGACTTCCAATTTGGTCACCGAAGACAGAACAACCCTTTCCTTCTGGAAAACGGGCATTTTTGCCCCACCATTTATCCGTACCGACAAAGGACGGTTTAAAGGCTATCCGTTGCGCACCTACTCGGGCGGTAGCTATACGTCAGGGTATAGCGACCACTTTCCTGCGTATTTGTTTTTGTTGAAGGAGTTGGGGAGTGAGATTCCCACCTACGCGGGAATGATACCTATTTAAATTAAGCAAACCACTGTCCCCAAGGGATACGACTCAAAATCAACAGTAATCCAAGGCCATAAAAAATGGAGATGGTCTTGAATTTTTTCTCGCTTTCCATGAATTTTTTGTGTCGGGACCAACCTATGGTTATCAAAACCAAAGCTATAATGTTTATGAAAGGGTGTTCTACGGCCAATAAACGTGCAGGAGCATTTAATCCGCCCATTCCCAAGGTTTGAATAGCCTTAAGTCCGTTCGCTGATGTAAAGAACAATAGCAGACCCACCAAAAGCTGAATATGGCTTAAAATAAGTGCAAATAAGCTAATACGAAGATCCTTTTGCATGGTAAAGTCCTTTTTGCCCAACCAGCCCGCTATAGCGTTGATAACGGCAATTACTAATACGGCCAGTACCACATAGGCCAAATAAGAGTGTAGGTTCTTGATGATTTCCATTAGGTATAGTTTAAGTTCTAAAAATACGGAATTTTAAGTATAAAAAAAGCCCCTCGCCAAAGCAAGGGGCTTTTAATATTATGTATTTTGTTGTTCGTACTAGAACCTGTAGGTCACGCTTGCATTAAAAGTACGACCGTTTCCGTAGAAAACACCAAAGGCATCTGTTTGGTTCAAATAAGCATGGTTGAACAAGTTGTAAACGTTTGTTCTTAATTCCATTTTATTTGTACCAAAATCAAAAGTATAGGCTGCCGTCATGTCAAACAATGCATAGGCGTCCAACTTTGTGGTTTCATAAGAGCTTCCTTCTGCAACTACATCAGCTACGTCAACAAACTCATACAAGTTGCTAAAGTGGTTAATATCCAAACCAACCTCGAAGCCATTTGCAAAATCATAGTCCGCATTAAGACCCATGGTGAACTGAGGTGCATTGCTGATCTCAACTCCATCTAGGTTAACATTTCCATCAAAGAAATTTGCTGGAAGTGGATCACCGTTTTGATCCGTATAATCACCTATTTGATCATTGGTAAAGTACGTGTTATCCCTGAAGTCCCTTGTTCTGTAAGGAGTACTTCCAGAAAATACCCAATCACCATAAGAAGTATAAGCACCGATAACCAATCCTTGAGCAGCTCTCCAACGAGCAGTAAGTTCAATACCTTGGTGCAATTGGGTAACATCCGTTTGCTCACGGTTAACATCTACTTCTGCATCGGTAGCGATATCAATAATAGAGTTGCCATTGGCAATGAATCTATTGGCCCATTCTGTTCTGTATAAATCTACAGTGAATTGAAAATCGTAGGTGTTAAATTTGTATCCAATCTCCAAGCCAGTAATTTCTTCATTAGCAACCTCTGGGTCAGCCAATTCTGCTGTACCTGAGAAGATGTTGTCCAAGAAAGGTTGACGTGAATAGAAACCAGCATTCGCATATACAGTGCTCTTCTCATCGAAGTTGTATGCTCCACCACCTTTTAGGTTATATCCAAATTTGTTGGCCTTATCAGATGTTTCAGTGGTTTGGTTACCATTTATATCAGTAGCAAACCTATCTTCTCTTTGATACGATTGATTGGATATGGCACCTTGGAAAAATACTGAGAACGTATCTTCAGTGTACTCAACTTGTCCAAACATACCCTGATAATTGATATCTTCAGAGTAATCGTAGTTGATTCTCTCATCTTCATCTGCGAAATCAGTCAATGTTTTCCATGGGTTAATACTAAATGATTCTGTTACCACACGGTCATCCGGTCTATCGTTAGACCATCCGGACAATCCGTAAAAATCGGCAACTTGTCTAAAGTGATCTCCCGTGTAGAACCTAAAATCGGCTCCAACGTTAAAGCTAAGGTTATCATTTAAGTCATGGCTAAAGTTGGTCACCATTCCATACCATTGGTGATTGTTCATAGAAGCACGACGAATGTAACCTGCACCGTTGGGAGCTCCATAGTCTCCACCAACTCCGACAAGAGCATTTCTTTCGCGCGTCGCGGCGTAGTCTATTTGACCATTAATTCCTCCAGCAACGGGGTAATCTGGCAACCTTAGTGCACTGTTACCTCTAGGTCCGGTTCCACCACCTCGACCCCAAGAAGCATAAAGTACTGTAGAAAGGCCAGATTTATCTGAAATATCCCAATCCCAGTTCAAGTTCATCACTGGTTTGTGGTAGAAGTTTGTTCTTTCCGACTCCAACTCACCTTCGTCAAATCCCCAGTGTTGGTTGTATTTTCTTTTAGCTTCAACCACTTCCAAAGGTTGTGACCAACGTTGCATGTGCCATTGTGGTGCACCGAAAACCAAGAAGTTGAAGTTGTGGTCTCCGATAAGTTTACCAACAGAGAAGAAATAGTTCTGACCCTGTCCTTTAGTTCCTTCGGCAAACTTTCTTTGCCCTTGCCAGTGATCCAACATAACGGAGAATCCCCAGCCGTTCTCATTGATTCCTGAGTCGTAAGAAGCGGTAGTTTTAAAGAAACTGTCGTTGCCGACCATGAAACGACCAAAACCACCTTCTGTTTTTTCAGTAGCCTTGGATACGATATTAACCGTACCACCCACAGAGGAAATGGCCAATTTAGAAGAACCTAGACCTCTCTGTACCTGAACAGCATTGGCAATGTCTGCCATACCCGCCCAGTTGGACCAGTACATTCTTCCATCTTCCATACCGTTGATAGGCTGTCCGTTCAATAGGAAAGCCGTATTGGTTTGGTCAAAACCTCTCAAGAACATTTGAGAATCACCAAAACCTGTTTGGTTGGATACGTATACCGAAGGTACGTTTTTCATAACCTCAGGAAATTCAACGTTACCCGCAGAGACAGCTTGGATTTCGTCTCTTTTAATAGTAGTAACGGCAATTGGAGTACTTCTGTCCTCCTCAAGGTCGATAATACCCGACCCGATCACAACAACTTCTCCCAATTCTTGGGCATCTGGCAACAATTGGATTGAACCTAAGTTTCCTGTTGAAGTAAATTCCACCTGCTTTTTAATAAAACCAATGTAAGAAATTACCAGGGTACCAGAGCTTTGGTTTACCTCCAAAGTAAAGTTACCATCAAAATCTGTAGATGTACCGTTTGAGGTACCTTTTACCACTACGCTGGCTCCTGGAAGCGGGCTGCCAAGCTCGCCATCAACTACAGTACCAGTAAGAGTTCCTTGTGAAAATGCCATCGCGGAAACAAAAATAGCCGCAATAGCCAAGTAGATTCTTTTCATTTAATTCAGTGTTTAAGTGTTTAATTAGCCCTGCAAAAGTGATTTATTTTTGACACTCTGCGATTAAGCCAAAGTTAAAATCGAACAAATATAATTAACACTAAATTAACAAACAAAGGTAACTGACAAACAATTGTTTACGGATTTCACGATCATTTGAGAAGATGGTAATTTACCTCTTAAAAAAATGCAAAAGGTTTAGCGTGGAACTATCGTGTTTACCAATTTCTGAATTTTCAATATCGGTCAAAATATTTTTGGCCAATTGCTTTCCTAATTCCACACCCCATTGATCGTAGCTAAATATATTCCAGACCACACCTTGCACGAATATCTTATGTTCGTAAAGTGCAATCAAAGCACCCAAGCTTTTTGGAGTCAGCTTTTCTATTAATATGGTATTGGTAGGTTTGTTTCCCTCAAAAATCTTAAAGGGAAGCAACTTTGTAAGTTCTTCGCCGGACAACCCTTGAGATTCGAGTTCTTGTCTTACCTCATCGGCTGTTTTACCGTTCATCAAGGCTTCGGTCTGTGCAAAATAGTTCGCCATCAACTTATTGTGATGGTCCTCATCACCGTGCAAGGATTTCTTGTATCCGATAAAATCCGTAGGGATCAGTTTGGTTCCTTGATGGATCAACTGAAAAAAGGCGTGCTGTGAATTGGTGCCGGGTTCACCCCAAATGATGGTCCCCGTTTCGTGACCCACCCGGTTTCCTGTCCTATCCATACTTTTTCCGTTACTCTCCATAATACCTTGTTGTAGGTATGCGGAAAAACGATGCAGATATTGAGTGTAAGGAATAATGGCTTCGGTCTCTGCTTTATAAAAGTTGTTGTACCAAACGCTGATGAGCCCCAACATAACGGGAATGTTCTCTTCAAAAGGGGTTTCTTTAAAATGAATATCCATTTCGTTGGCTCCATCCAATAGCGACTCGAAGTTTTCGTAACCTACAGATAGTGCTATGGACAATCCTACCGCGCTCCAAAGAGAGAATCGACCCCCGACCCAATCCCACATCGGGAAAACGTTTTCATTGGAAATACCAAACTCTTGAATTTTTTCAAGGTTCGTGGACACTGCTACAAAATGTTCGGCTACATCTTTTTCGGATGCGCTTTGCAAGAACCATTTTTTAATGGTCAGGGCATTGCTCAAAGTTTCTTGTGTGGTGAACGATTTAGAAACAATTACAAATAATGTAGTCTGTGGGTCCAGTTCTTTTAAGACTTCATGAACCAAATCACCATCAACATTACTTACAAAATGGGTTTTTAAATCATTTTGATAGAACTTCAATGCTTCGCTCACCATTACAGGGCCTAAATCCGACCCGCCGATTCCAATATTCACTATATCGGTAAAGGCTTTACCTGTATGTCCTTTTCGCTCTCCAGAAATAACGGCTTTCGAAAAGGATTTGATTTTTTCTTTAACGTCAAAAACCTCATCAACAACATTTTCTCCGTCCACCATGACCTTATCACCTTTTTTGGCGCGCAAAGCGGTATGCAATACTGCCCTTCCTTCGGTTTGGTTGATGAGCCCCCCGCCAAAGTAACTTTTTATGGCATCTTTCAATCCTACCTCATTGGCCAATTGTAATAGCAACTTCAAAGTTTTGTCGGTAATCCTATTCTTTGAATAGTCCACCAAAAAATCATTCCATAATATTGAGAAATTTTTACCGCGATCTTTATTTGCGGCAAACAGTTCTCTTAAATGGACGTCTTTGGTTTCTTGATAGTGTTGCTGAAGTTTTTTCCAGGCGTCAGTGGTAGTAGGGTTGATTGTAGGTAGCGCCATTACTGAGTGTATGATATTAAGGTTTCTTCGGGTTCCGTTGGAGTTGAATCTATAAATTCAATACAATCCAACTGTTCTTTGAGTGGTGAAATATGCGCCAAATAATTTATACGCAACGAATCTGCAATAGGTTCGGCGGCTGGGAGTTTTTCTTTAAGAGGATCCACTTGTCTACCATTTTTCCAAAAACGATAGCACACGTGCGGCCCACCGGTATTTCCGGTCATACCTACCCATCCTATAACATCACCTTGGCGAACAAATTCACCTCTTTTTACCTTCTGCGCCTTCATGTGGAGGTATTGGGTACTGTAGGTACCGTTGTGTTTTATCTTTACATATTTTCCGTTCCCTCCTCTTCGGGTAGATTCGGTTACCGTTCCATCGGCAGTGGCAACAATTGGCGTACCAATGTCCGCTGCATAATCCGTTCCCCTATGAGGTCTTACCCTGTTACCGTAATATGCAATCCTTCTTTTTAGGTTGTACCGCGATGACAACCGGTAACCAAATTTAATGGGTGCCCTTAAAAAGGTACTTCTTAGGTTGTTGGCATCTTGATCAAAGTAATCCAAAATCTGGTTTGTAGTGTCAGCAACATAAGGAAATGCATAAACTGTTCTTCCTTTGTGCTCGAAAAGTGCTGCTTTTATTGGGCCTCTACCTGCGTAAACGGTATCATTAATATATCGCTCATCAAAAACCACCTTAAACTTGTCACCTTTTTCCAATCTAAAAAAGTCAATGGTCCAAGCATAAATTTCCGATAGACCAATGGTTACACCGTAATCCACTCCTAAGTTATCCATAGCCTCGGAAAGACTACTGTTAATTACTCCGCCGACTTCTCTCTCTCTTAGGGTAACTTCTTTTTTGTTTTTGTAAGCCATTGCAGAATCGCGCAGGTCCACAACTGTATAGTTGATCTTATCGTTCTGGTAGATGAATACCTCGGCCACTTCGGAAGTATCCTTGGATTTTAGAATGAGGTATGGCTTGCCCACCTGAATACGGCGAACATCGAAAGTATCTCGGTAATTTTCTGAAATAGCGGCTATTTTAGGGTAATCTACTTTGTTCTTGAGCATGAGCTCGCCAAAACTATCACCTCTACGAACCGTATCTTGTACTACATGAAATTCATCAAAATTAAAACCGTAGTGCAACTCAGGAAGTTTTTCTATCGGTTCTGCCTTTGCTATCTCCTTAACCGGCTCCTTTGTCTGTTTACATGATACCAGCACTGCCAGCGTCAAAATTGCCCCAATAATTTTCCGCATTTTTCTTCTATTCCTTGTTTTATTTTTTGTCGGGGTTAAAAACGTGGTCTACCCATTGTTTACCCCATGTGTCCAATTCTTCATTGGTATGCAAAGTTGGGAAAAAAATTATTTTCTGGAAACTTGGTGGTAAATACTCCTTCCAATTGGTACCTCCAGTTGCCTCCACATCCTTGCCTTCCTTTGCCAAATATCTGTGCGCCGACCCCATATGCATCAACGGCCAATTTACATTGGCATTCAAATCTAACTCTTTTAACGCTAAAATCAGCTCTTCATTGTTTCTGGATGCATCCGGAAGCTGAAGATATTTGTGATATATGGTACTGTTCTTCACTTGGTTGGCTATTCTTAAAAGTCTTGGTGTGTATCTTACCTCAAACTGTTTTAAGGTCAAGGTTTTTTCACCAGTGGCCATATCGGTCGCTCCTTTTTTCCAATAAACATGTTCAAACAACTCTTCTATACTGTTTTCTGATGAAAATGATTCCCTTTCGGATGAATGCACCATATTTTCCAACGGAGTAGCGTAAAATTCTATCATCCTATATTGTACGGATTGGAATCCACTTGCGGGAAGCAATGCCATGCGATATCTAAGGAATTGCTCTCGCTCCATCCCTTTTATCATAATACTAAAGGAAGATATGAGCGCCTTGAAGTAACTATTGACCCGCCTTACCTTTTCTATAAAAAATTGAACGTCTTGGGATTTGTCCTCTACGATCTGCTTTTGTTCGTGAAGGATGAGTTTAAAGTGCAGCTCTGTAATTTGGTGGTACATGATGAAGATTTCCTCATCTGGAAAATGAGTCCTTGGCACTTGAAGGCTAAGCAAGGTATCCAAGTGTATGTAATCCCAGTAAGTAAGGTACCTCTCGTAAAGAAGCCCATCGAGATAAGAGCTAAGGTCTTGACCTGAGTTTTTGTACTTTTCCTCAAGCTTATTGATTTGGGAAGCGATTTTTGCGTCCTTATCCATTAATGCCAACTATTTCATTATTATTTTGAACTGGTTCTTTAGTCCATTATAGCCATCTAAATCCGCTTTTAAAGATCCCACGGCCAAATCTGCCTTGATTCGTATAGGGATTTTGTTCCAATCATTCGAAACCCAAAGTGTAAGACTCTCTTTTTCTTTAAAAACACGACCGGACTGAACCAACGGTCTAAATTTAAGACATTCCACCTTTCCATACTTTGTTCGAAGGATTTCTTTTCCCAAATATTTCAATTGGAACCTAAAAACCCCATCATCATCAAAAAGCATGTCCAAATCAATAGAGTCACCGACTTCAAACTCTTCATGGTTGTAGTTGCTCCTTAAAAAGTAGGAGGCGGATATCAAGTCTTGTATTTGATCATTAATTTGAAAATCTTGTTTTGTTCCGTTCTTGTTATCTTTAAGAACTGCTTTGTTCTTTTCATAATTAAATTCAATTTCCAAATCCTTGGTATAGCCACCCTCATCAATTTTTCGGATGAACTTGTAGGGTTTACCATGTTTTCGGCCAAAATAACTTTCATAAGTATCATCGACCTTAAAAAATATACTGGCAAAACCCGTGGTCTTTCCTTTTCCTACGACATGATAAACAGGAACATCATTCAATGTTTCTGAAGTTAAATGCATTGTGGCATAGCTTGCATTCAGAAAACCATAATGGATCCTGAATTTCAACCATTCACCTGGTTTAAAGGCTGGGCGTGAACTTTGACCCATAACCGGTATTGCCAAAAGAAGCAATAGTACAGGCATCAATATCTTTTTCATATACAATTCTATTGGTATAAAATTAGTAAAATCACATTAGGTGCTATGCTGTTCACATATACTTAAACAAAACTTATTCCAAAATAGTATAAACAAAAAAAAGCCCAGTCTTGAGACTGGGCTTTTCCTAAATAACCAACCAAACTTTAAATTATGAAAAACCAATACTTAAAGTTATAAGGGAACCACCCCTTATGTATGTCAAAGATAAGTCAAGGTTTTGTAGGAAAAAGTGTTTTTAACGGACTTTAACTAAACCCCTATTAAATTGGTTGGTTTTATCATTTTTTTTGACAAAATATTAAGAGAAATAACCAAATAAATGAATCTTGAACATTAAAACCAGTACCCTACACTGAAGAAAACATTGCTTTCTGTTATATCTGGCGACCAAGAGTAATATATTTGAATTGGGCCTAAAAAAGATTCAAAACCATATCCAATCCCATATCCTGAATAACTGGGCTCCTTAAACCAATCACCCGTTCTAAAGAGATCATCCGCAATATTGGCATAATTGGCCGAAAAAAGCATATGGTGCTTTGGTGCAAAGCGGTAATCCAGTTTACCATATCCTTTTACATAGCTATTACCCGTAAGGCTAAGAAAATCGTAACCAATAAAAGAAACAAAGTTATTGACAAAATCGTTCCCAAAACCACCTAAAACAAAGTCAAAGGAGGTAACTGCCGAAGTCCCAAGTTTAACTCCTCCCTCTGCTTCCAACTGAAAGCTTAAATTGTGTGCAATTGGTATTATTCCTCCCAACTTGGACTTTGCAATAGCAAATTGGGAAAAGTTCTCGTTATAATCGGAAGAAAGCCCGTAAAAGTGAAAATCTCCATCAAACAAAAGTCCTTTTGTAGGAAAATACTTGTCGTCATATGTATCCAGTTTGATCCGGGAAAATGCATTAAAATAATTTGAGTTTTCGAAAGTGGTCCGTTGATTTGATTCTGACACATTTATTTCCGTCTCCAAATCCAACTGCCCTATTGTTCGAGTGCTATAATTTAAGTATTTATGTTCTGCTCCAATGGTTAAGGCAAACTCTTCCTTAAAAACTGTTTGGAGATATATTTGATTGGTCAAATCTGTTACATCCAAATTTATCCTTTGGATATTTGGGTCATTGGGAATATCGAAATTCCCCTGGATCAATGAGTAGTCGGTTTGAGCATCAAAATCTGTCAATTTTGAATTAACGCCAAAACTCCAATAATACCCTTTATCAATATAATACTGCATATTATACCTAATATGATCTCCCAAAATAAAATCAAACGAAGCCACGTCATCCTTCATTAAAAAATTCTTTTTGGTAAGATTGATCAGCGCCGCACTTTTATATAGATCATCATAATGGGCAGACATCTTTATAAACATTTTGGTGGGGTCTTCCTTGAGTTTTAAAATCAAATCTGTGCCAAATCCGTTGGATAAAAGATCATAGCGAATAGCTTTAAAGTTTTCGGTGGCCGCAAGATTGTTCATGCCCTGCCTTAGATCAGCAAATGAAATTTTTTCCGATAGGTCAAACCTTAACTTACCTTTTATATAGCCCCTGGTATATTGATCATTCCCCTTAATGATCATTCGGTTTATTGTTAAGCTATCAGTTATCCTAATGCCATTTCTAGGTTGTGAAGAATTTTTTTGAATTTTTGCTATTTCTTGCAGCTCTTGAAACTTGTTTTTGGCCGCATCCTCACCGCTAGTTACTATTTGACTTCCTTTATCAAAGGCTATCACCGAAAACTCATCAATATCCGGTTTTATGTAAATATCCGTTTCCTTGGATTTCTTCTTCATATCGTTCACCGTGCGATAATTATTGATCTGAAGCAAAATCTCCGTAGCGGACGAAAGTGATTCACGCGTGGCCAGGTCGTGTTGTACATCCACCCCGATAATTATATCGGCGCCCATGGCCCTAACCTGATCAATGGGATAATTGTTGACAACACCTCCATCCACCAAAATTTGTCCATCTATTTCAGCAGGTTCAAAAAGCGAGGGAAACGTTCCGCTTGCCACAATAGCTTCGGGTAGAAAACCGCTATCCAATAAAACCTCCTCTCCAGTTTCCACGTTTGTGGCCACACATAAGAATGGCGTTGGCAACTTGCTGAAATCCTGCACATCTTTTACGTGAAAAAGAAGTTGGATCAATAAATTATAAATATTTTGACCCCTGGAAATAGCCTGAGGAAAAGTAACCTTAAAATTATTGAAGGGGAGAGAAAGTGCATATCGTTCAGAATTGTCTTTTTCATAAAATGTTTTTGCGTTTCGGGGAACATCATCCTGAATCAATTTGGTAAAATCAGTGCTTCGAAAAATAGAGTCCAATTGTTGCGCGGAATATCCAGAAGCGTACAATGCCCCAACGATGGCGCCCATGCTTGTGCCTCCTATGTAATCTATTTTAACCCCGGCTTCCTCGATTACCTTTAATGCCCCAATATGGGCCAAACCTTTGGCTCCTCCTCCACTCAACACCAGACCCACCTTTGGTGGTTTGTTTTCTGAATTGTTTTGGGCCATACCCACGGCACCAAGTAAAGCAAAAAAGAATGATATGAATATGGCCTTGTTTCGCATTGCTTACTTATGAAAGGTTTTATGGATTTTCTTTGCTTTTGATTCCCCAACCGAGATTATCAACTTTTCCAGGGATGCTTCTTTAATTCGTTTTACCGATTTAAAGGTTTTTAATAATTGCTCCGCGGTTTTCTCTCCTATCCCCTCAATATTAACCAATTCTGAGCTAATCGCACCCTTACTTCTTTTGTTTCTGTGATGCGTGATGCCAAATCGGTGCGCTTCGTTTCTGAGCTGCTGTATTATTTTTAAGGATTCCGATCTTTTATCCAGGTATAATGGAACAGGGTCCTCGGGAAAATAGATTTCCTCCAACCGTTTGGCTATGCCGATAATGGCTATTTTTCCACGCAGTCCCAAAACATCCAAGCTCTTTAATGCAGATGACAACTGGCCCTTACCTCCATCAATTACAATGAGTTGGGGCAGGGGTTCCTCTTCATTGAGCAATCTTTTATATCTTCTAAAGACCACTTCTTCCATGCTGGCAAAATCGTCTGGTCCCTCCACGCTCTTGATATTGAAATGTCGATATTCTTTTTTTGAAGGTTTGCCATCCTTGAAAACAACACATGCCGCTACGGGATTGCTACCTTGGATATTGGAATTGTCAAAACATTCAATATGACGGGGTTCTTGCGAAAGTCGCAAATCTGACTTCATTTGAGCCATAATCCGTTTGGTATGGCGGTCTGGATCGGTTATTTTGATTTGTTTCAACCTATCTTGACGGTAAAATCTGGCGTTACGCTCGGAAAGGTCCAGGATTCTGCGCTTATCCCCCAACTTAGGGAGTGTTACTTTTAATTCCCCATCAACCGTAACCGGAAAAGGCAAATACACTTCCAGGGATTTTGAATTAAATCGTTGCCTTAGCTCGGTAATGCCCAACTGCAACAATTCTTCATCGGTTTCATCCAGTTTTTTCTTTATTTCCAAGGTATGCGACCGAATTATTGCACCGTGGGAAATTTGTATAAAGTTGACGTAGCCATGGCTTTCATCAGAAATAATGGTGAACACGTCCACATCGTTGATCTTTGGGTTAACCACAGTGGATTTAGCTTGATAGTTCTCCAGAACATCAATTTTATCTTTCACCCGTTGCGCCTTTTCAAACTCCATCTTTTCGGCATAATCTTTCATTTGTTGCTTAAAGGTCTCTATGGAGTTTTTCAGATTCCCTTTTATAATCTGTCTGATGTCCTCTATCTGATCATGGTATTCTTTTTCGGTTTGAAATCCCTCGCAAGGACCCAAACAATTGCCCAAATGATAATCCAAGCATACTTTATACTTTCCAGCTTCAATTTTTTCTTTGGAAAGATCATAATTACATGTACGAAGTGGGTAAAGACCTTTGATCAAGTCCAAAAGTGTCCTTACCGTTTTCATACTTGTGTAAGGGCCAAAATATTCAGATCCATCCCTGATCAATTTCCGTGTAGAAAAAACCCTGGGGAAACGTTCATTTTTGATGCAAATCCATGGATAGGATTTATCATCCTTGAGTAAAACGTTATATCTGGGAAGCAGTTTTTTTATAAGATTGTTCTCCAACAAAAGAGCATCCGACTCTGTAGGCACCACAATATGTTTAATGGAGTGTATTTTCTTGACCAGTACCCGGGTTTTGCCATATTCCTGTTTTTTATTGAAATAGGAAGAAACTCTTTTTTTCAGGTTCTTGGCTTTACCCACATACAAAATCTTTCCATCGGCATCGTAAAACTGATAAACTCCGGGATTGTTTGGGAGGGAACTTAACTGTACTTTTAAAGATACCGGTTTGGACATATGAGCTCTGAAAATGAACTGTTTTTTGACTTTATAACAAAGTTATATTTTAATTGCGGTGATTCCTCTTAAACTTGATCAATTCCTATTTTAGATTGATATTTATCCGTTTTCAGCCAATAAAACCACTAATCATTAACAACATCGGAATTTTAGTTAAAAAATGCCTCCTAATCAAAAACTGGGAGTTTTGCTCTAAAAAACTATGGAAAAGCCATTGTTTGCAGGTTGATAATTAGACTTAATTGTTAAACAGTTGCTAAAAATTGTGCATTTCATCGATAAAAGATGCATTTCGTGGTATATTTTTCAATTGTTTTACTTACATTTAACCATATAAATACAATCCTATGGAAAACTATATTATCGTTTTGGGAATGTACTTGATTTTGATGCTTTTCTTCAAAATCTTTTTCTCCGTAGCAACTAAAGGAGAGTAATAGTCCATAGCCCCAAAACAACCCTAAAATCTTCAACAGTTAAATGTTGAAACGTGAACTAAGAAAAAAATACAAAAATCTGAGAGCGGATATTACTCCGGTACAAGCCTCGGATTTAAGTTTGATTTTAGCAAACAGTTTACTTCAAATCCCAATTTGGGATTTTTTTTATTACCATACTTTTCTGAGTATGGAAGATAAAATTGAGGTGGACACTCTTCCCTTGATCACTTTATTACAGGGCAAGGATAAGAATATTGTTGTTCCCAAGGTAGCAGGCCCAAACTCCATGGAAAACTACTTACTCACCGACAGCATAACCATCAAAAAAAGCCCCTATGGTGTTCCAGAGCCAGTTGATGGTATAGAAATCCAAGAAAGTAAAATAGATGTGGTCTTTGTTCCGCTATTGGCATTTGATGCTACAGGAAACAGGGTGGGGTATGGCAAAGGGTATTACGACGGATTTTTGAACAAATGCAGAAAAGAAACCGTGAAAATCGGTATGTCCTTTTTTGGTCCAGAAATAGAGCCCATAACGGATATTAACGAAAATGATGTAAGATTGGATTATTGTGTTACCCCAGAAAAGGTCTACAGATTCTGATCACTCAACTCTTCCTTTACATTTTTGTTCTCATTCTTAGGAAAAGCTTTTTTATTGAACACAATTAAAATACCAACCCCTGTACTAATAGCGGTATCAGCAATATTGAATACTGGTTCAAAAAAACGGAAACGTTGCCCTCCCACAGAAGGAACCCACTCTGGCCATGTAGTATCCACCATAGGAAAATATAGCATGTCCACTACCTTGCCATGGAATAGGCTTCCATAAGACTCGTCCGCAAAAAGTGTGGCAACCTGACCGTTGCTATGATCAAAAATAATCCCGTAGAAAACAGAATCGATAATGTTCCCAATAGCTCCAGCTAAAATTAGGGAAACCGCCAAAATCAAGGTCCGGGGTGATTGCTTTCTAATAATGTCCCATAACCAATATCCAATTCCAAGAACAGCGAAAATCCGGAATATGGTCAATATCAATTTCCCTGCTGGCTCTGAAATAGGTAAAAGGTCACTCAACTTTGTACCCCAGGCAGCCCCTTCGTTCTCAATAAAAAGAATTTTAAACCAACTGAACACCTCATGGGCCTCACCCAAGATAAAACTGGTTTTGATATAGATTTTACTGATCTGGTCCACCAAGAGGATCAGTATAATGATAATAAGGGACTTTTTTAAATTCATGCTTGTACTAAAAGGATTGCAAAAATATAGATATTATTTTGTTTTCGTGAGGAAGATATCCCCTTCTATTGTCTTCAGAACAAATTGATTGTAACCAAAGGGGATTGTTTCCCTTTTTACTTTTCCATAAACACTTTCCGCCGTAATATTCCCACTTGGTGCCGCTAGCAAAATATCTCCTTTTTGAGTAGTTACCTCCACAGATTCCGAGACATTCTCCAGATTACATCGGCCATCGGACAAGGTAATGTTTAAATCCTCATATATTCCTTTGGCGTATAGGTTGGTATTGGTCCCGAACACATCCACATTTTTGTACTCGGGCACACTTATTTCCAAAGCAATGGAAACAACTTTGTGTGCGCTGAGTTTATCATTGGGGTTTATAAAAAGAGGCTGGAAATCTGCACTTATCATAGCGGTGGTTCCGCTTTGCTCAATAGAAATCAATAAATCTTTTGCATACTCCCCCTCCATACTTGCAGAGACCTCAATCTCATTGGAAAATCCGGTCTTCAAATCAATTCTGTAGCAATATTGGGCATCAATTTGAATGGTTTCTGTTCGTGGATCGACAAAGGCTTTCCTTACTAATTTTTGCGCGTGAAGATTCACGAGCGCAAAAAAAACCAAAAAAAACAATAATGCCCTCATAAAGAAAAAACGCCCGAAGGCGTTTTGATTATTTCTGCATATTCTTCGCCTCGATGCTCAACGTAGCATGCGGCACAAGCTTTAAACGATCTTTGTTGATGAGCTTTCCGGTTACTCTGCAAATACCGTAAGTTTTGTTCTCTATTCTCAACAAAGCGTTTTTAAGGTCGCGGATAAACTTCTCCTGACGAATGGCCAACTGTGTGTTGGCTTCCTTGCTCATAGTCTCGGAACCTTCCTCGAATGCCTTGAACGTTGGTGAGGTATCGTCCGTACCATTGTTGCCATCGTTCATATAGGAGCTCTTCAAAAGGTCCAAATGTTTTTTGGCTTTATCTATTTTTTCTTCTATCAAAGCCCTGAATTCTGCAAGGTCTTTATCGGAGTATCTTACTGTTGAATCTTCTGCCATTTTCTTAATGTTTTTGAATAAACAATTTTGTGTTCACCTCATCAAAGGCTATTGCAACACCTTCTTCAAGTTTCTCTTCAAAGTTTAGCTCAGCGGTCAACGTTTCCGTTTTGATGTAATCTTCGTTGCTGGAAACCGCATTTTCCACTAGGCCGTCCTTCAATATTTTTATATCAATTTTATCTGTTACCTCAAATCCTGATTCCTTTCTAAGGTTCTGAATTCGGTTTACCAGTTCTCTTGCGATACCTTCTTTTCTTAAGGTCTCATCTATGGTCACATCCAAAGCTACGGTCAAGGAACCTGAACTTGCTACCAACCAACCTTCGATATCTTGGGAACTTATCTCTACATCGGTTAACTGTAAATTAACGGTTTTATTTTCCAACTGTAGTAATAATTCCCCTTCGCGTTCAATTTTTTGAATATCCTCTTGGCCCAATTTTGATACCTCAGCGGCAATCGCTTTCATATCCTTACCAAATTTTGGGCCTAAAACCTTAAAGTTGGGCTTTATTTGTTTTACAAGAACTCCTGAAGCATCGTCCAACATCGCAATCTCCTTTACGTTTACCTCGGTTTTAACTAGGTTGGAAACAGCTTCAATATCACTTCGTTGTTCATCATCCAATACTGGAATCATAATTTTTTGAAGCGGTTGACGCACCTTTATTTTTTCCTTTTGACGGATGGAAAGTACCAAAGATGAAATTTTTTGGGCCAACTGCATCTTGCGCTCCAGGTCTTTGTTCAACATATTGGCATCAAAAACAGGAAATTCCGCTAAGTGAACGCTTTCAAAGCCTTCTTTTTTAGTGGTCGCATCCAAATCCCGGTACAACTGATCCATAAAGAACGGAGCAATCGGTGCGGATAATTTGGCTACTGTGGACAAACAAGTGTAAAGGGTCTGGTAAGCCGAAATTTTATCGGTTTGATAATCTCCTTTCCAGAAACGTCTCCTGCTCAAACGAACATACCAGTTACTCAAGTTTTCCTGAACATAATCGGAAATCATTCGTGCTGCACGAGTGGCTTCGTAATCTCCGTAGGCTTCATCCACATTTTTTATCAAGGTGTGAAGCTCGGACAAAATCCATTGATCTATCTCTGGTCTATCCTTTAACGGAATATCTGCCTCGGAATAATCAAATTCATCAATGTTGGCATAAAGTGCCATAAAGGAATAGGTGTTGTACAGCGTTCCGAAGAACTTTCGCTTAACCTCAACAATTCCTTCTATATCAAACTTAAGGTTGTCCCAAGGGTTGGCATTGGAAATCATATACCAACGTGTAGCATCGGGTCCGTGCTCTGGAAGCACCTCGAATGGATCAACAGCGTTGCCCAATCGTTTGGACATTTTTTTGCCTTCCTTGTCCAAAACAAGTCCGTTCGAAACTACATTTTTATAAGCAATGCCATCAAAAACCATAGTGGCGATAGCATGGAGGGTATAGAACCAACCACGGGTCTGATCCACCCCTTCGGCAATAAAATCGGCCGGGAATGCAATCCCATCGTCTATCAGTTCTTTGTTCTCGAAAGGATAGTGCCATTGCGCGTAAGGCATGGAACCGCTATCGAACCAAACGTCGATAAGGTCGGCCTCCCGCTTCATGGGTTGTCCCGATGGCGAAACCAAAGTGATTCCATCCACTATATTTTTGTGCAAGTCAACTTTATCATAGTTGGACTCGCTCATATCGCCCACCATAAAATCATCAAAAACGTCCTTCTCAAGAACACCTGCCTCAACAGCTTTGGCCATCTCAGATTTCAATTCTTCCACCGAACCGATCATCAATTCCTCTTTGCCATCTTCGGTACGCCAAATAGGTAATGGAATTCCCCAATATCTTGATCTAGATAGGTTCCAATCGTTAGCATTCGCCAACCAGTTGCCAAAACGTCCCTCACCAGTGGATTTTGGTTTCCAGTTAATGGTTTGGTTCAGCTCGAACATACGATCCTTTACATCGGTCACCTTGATGAACCAAGAGTTCAAAGGATAATACAGGATGGGTTTGTCCGTACGCCAGCAGTTCGGATAGCTGTGCACATATTTCTCGACCTTAAAGGCCTTGTTCTCTATTTTTAGTTTGATGGCAATCTCTACATCGATTGACTTTTCAGGTGCTTCGCCCTCATCATAATATTCGTTCTTAACGTACTTGCCACCAAACTCTTTCATTTCGGGTCTGAACTTCCCTTGCAGGTCCACTAAGGGAACCGGGTTGTCATTTTCATCCAAAACCAGCATTGGTGGAATCTCTGGGGTGGCCTGTTTTGCTACCAAGGCATCGTCTGCACCAAAGGTGGGCGCTGTATGTACAATTCCCGTACCATCTTCGGTAGTCACAAAATCCCCAGAAATTACGCGGAAAGCGTTTTCCGGGTTTTGATAAGGCTGCACATAATCAACCAGCTGCTCGTATTGGATATTAACCAAATCCTTGCCCACAAAACTTTCTCCTACTAAAAATGGGATTTTTTTATCACCTTCTTGGAATGCTTTCAATTCCTCGTCTGTCTCAACTTTGGAGAACTTCCCCGAAAAATTGTAGTTGACCAAATTTTTGGCCACTACGACATTGATCGGCTCAAAAGTGTATTGGTTGTACGATTTTACAAGAACATACTCAATTTTTGGCCCAACGGTCAATGCCGTGTTGGATGGAAGCGTCCAAGGTGTGGTCGTCCATGCCAAAAAGTAGATGTCGCCATCAACTTTCTTCAAAAATTCTGGAAGCGAATCTGTTTTTGCCTTGAACTGTGCAGTAACCGTGGTATCCGTCACATCCTGATAGGTTCCTGGCTGATTCAACTCATGGGAACTTAAACCAGTACCCGCTTTTGGCGAATAAGGCTGAATAGTATAACCCTTATAAATAAGTCCTTTATCGTAAATCTGTTTCAGCAGCCACCAAACGGTTTCCATATACTTGGGCTTGTAAGTGATATATGGGTCGTCCATATCCACCCAATAGCCAACTTTTTCGGTCATTTCGTTCCAAACGTCCGTGTAGCGCATTACTGCTTTTTTACAGGCCGCGTTGTATTCCTCTACAGATATTTTCTTTCCGATATCTTCTTTGGTGATGCCAAGTTCCTTTTCCACACCAATCTCAACAGGCAGACCGTGGGTATCCCATCCGGCCTTTCTTTTTACCTGAAAACCTTTCATGGTTTTGTACCTAGGAAATATATCCTTTATGGTACGTGCCATTACGTGGTGAATCCCTGGCATTCCGTTTGCAGATGGAGGCCCTTCATAAAATACATAGCTCTCCTTGCCCTCCCTGGTGGAAACGCTCTTTTCAAAAATCTGTTTGTCTTTCCAAAAGTCAAGAATTTCTTCAGATACCTTTGGCAAATCCAATCCCTTATATTCCGCAAACTTCATATACTGCTTCTTCTACTAGAATTCAAGTTTGCAAAATTATAAATTTAGATGGAATTATACCCTCCCTTTTCACAATAGAATTCACTTAATTCCCTTAACCTAAATATGATAAACTACTAACCTTCCCTTTATATTAATTTACCTATCTTACTACATTATTAACACTTAACCATTTTTACTATGAAAAAAATACTTATTGCCACAATGGTATTGACTTTATCCATGACTTTTTTGTCATCTTGTAGGGATACCAAAGACAAAGCCAAGGAGGCTACCGAAGAGGCCGCAGAAACATTGGACAAGGCCGGTGAAGATTTAAAGGAGGCAGCAGACGATGCCGCAGACGCCATGAAAGAAGCTGGCGAAGACGCCAAAGAAATGGGCGAAAAGGCCATGGATAGCATCAAAAAAGCCGGTGAAAAAACCATGGACGCTGCAGAAAAAGCGGGCGAAGACATGAAAGAAGCCACCAAAAAAGCTATTGACAGCATGTAGGTTGTCAAAACCATCTTTTGAAAAAACAAAAAACAAAGGCTCGGAAAATTCCGAGCCTTTGTTTTTAAAATACATATCCCAATCCCAAAATTAAGTTGGTTCCCGGAGCGACTATACCCGAAGAATACATTCGATATCTCTGATTGGTCATATTTTCCAAACTCACGGATGCCTTTAAGGCATTGGTAATTTGATATTGTGACCTAAAGTTTAAAGTGTACCAAGATGGTGAATAAGGGTTCCCGTTGGCATCGATGGCGTACATATAGGTTTTGCCCTGCTCGGAAAGCGCCAAATCGTCGTTGCTAACCTCCCCGTTGTAGTTTACAAATACATCTGCTTTAAGTTTATGATTGTCCCAAATCAAATGTACATCACCAAAGGTGGGTGCAGCATGACGCGATGGACTATCCGTTCCATCATCATCCTCCTCAATTCCTTCTGTTAAAGTTAGATTTGAATTTAAGGAAAAGTGTTCGCCAAAATATGCTTGTAAGCCAAATTCAAAGCCATACACATAGGCTTTAGCCGCATTCTGAATCGCCTGCACATTGCTGGGTTCCCCATTGTAATCAATTTCTGTTTGACCGCCGAAAGAAAAATCCCTTCGTACCAGCGCATCCACCAAATAAGTATAGTAGGCAGCACTTTTTAGCACCACAACATCATTGAAGTTTTTTCTGAGGCCCAATTCTCCATTATAAGCATATTCAGGCTCCAAATCGGGATTGGGTACCACTACGGAACCTGGTTCGGAATCAAATATTTTTCCGATATCATCAATGTTAGGTGCTCTAAAACCTGTAGAACCGTTCAAAGTCACCTGTAAATCGGATCTTGGGAACCAGCTTATGCCCAAGCTTCCTGTAAGCGCTCCTGTAACGATGTCGGCTTCTTCAAATGGAAAGGGATAATAAGTGGTATCAAAAGTAGCATCCACCCACACTTGGCTATAGCGAATTCCTGACAGCAAGGAGAGGTTGGGTTTTAACTGATAATCCCCGTTAATATAACCAGCGAAGGTTTGCCAAGTGGCACCATCGGGATATCTGGATGCTGTTTCTTGAATCTCATCCGTTTCAATATTTCGCATATTTCCTTTGGAACCCACTTTATTGAACACATATTCAGTCCCATAATATAGGTGAAGGTTACCCATTTTTTTATTCTCAAAATCCAAGTTTACGGATAGTGCGTCCACTTTTTCACTTGTTGAATACAATTCCACATCTTGAAACCCTCGATCGTGTCGACTTTCTTCAAAAAACTGATAGGCCGTGGTCAATTTTACCCCATCATAGAATTTATTTTTTCCTTTCTGGGTGATTTGAAAGTTACCCATGAACCATTTTTGTGGTCCATAGTACCATTCCGCGGAACGGAGGCCATCTCCTTCGCTGTTTGGCCTGATTAACCTATCATATCTGGGGAAATTAGAGGTTTCGGAATAATAAAGTCCCAAATCGTAATTCCATGTTTTGTTGGGCCTGTATGTAAATTTTTGCAGGAAATTAACCTGATCGTAACCTGTGCTTACTTGTTTTTTAGGGTCATCATTTTGGACCAATGCATCGGTTCCGTTCTCACGAATCACATAATTGTTACGTAAATAAGAGTTGGGGCCATGCTCGCCCATTTTTAAATCATCAAAACTGTTATAGGTAAAACTTGTGTGGGACGCCCACTTTTGTTTTCCAAAATTAAAATCGACATGTGTCGTGTTCTCATTGTTGGCGGTTGCATGTCTGTAATTTACATTCCCTGAAAAAGCTAAGCTATCCGCATAGGAAAAGTGAGGTGTTTGGGTATAAAAATTCATCACACCCCCAATGGCATCACTCCCATAAATCACAGAACCAGGTCCAAAGGTCACCTCTGTTTTTTTGATGGTGAACGGATCTATAGATATTACATTCTGAAGATTTCCTCCACGAAATATAGCGTTGTTCATTCGAACACCATCGACCGATAATAAAATACGATTGGTGGCAAACCCTCTGATCATAGGACTTCCCCCTCCTAATTGACTTTTTTGAACAAACACCTTTCCGCTGTTCTGTAAAAGATCGGCAGAAGTCTGCGGATTTGAAAAAGCGATGTTCCGTGCATCAAAAGTTTCAATTTTTTGGGGAATATGTTTTTTCTGCTGCTCCCATTTGGATACAGACATCACCACTTCTTGAAGCTGTTCTGTTTTTAAATGAAGATAAACGCGATTTCCCCTTCGGGCAATATGGCCCTTTGTTGTGGTGTAAGTTTCGTAACTGATGTGTCTGAAGGTGATTCTCTCGTTGGATAAAAAAATATCAAGCTCACCTTCGCCATTGGCATCTGTTAACGTGCTTTTGGACTGATCTTTGTTATAAATGGCTATATTATCTATCGGTATGCCCGTATCAGCATCTAAAACGGTCACTTCTTGAGCATAAAACAATAAGGTGAATAATGAAAAAAGTAAGGTTAAGGTTGGTTTTAGGTTTTGCATTTTTAAATAAATACTGCATTAAAAACAGCGAGCGACTTTGGTTCACGGAATCCATGCACATGCAATTGATAATATTGAATCACCGTTTTTAAGAGTTCTCGTCTATTTGACTTAGTTAGTTGGATTGTTTTTAATGCCTCAAAATCCGTGCCTAAAAATTTCTTAAAACTTTCCAAGTTTTCACTTTGAATCAAGGGGTTGAGGGATGGTGTTTTGCAGAAGCTACCTTCCAAAAGATCAAAAAATGGCAAATTCTGTAAAGAAGTGTCTGGATAGAAGCCTAAATATTTGGTAAGATTGAGCAAAAAAAGAATATGGAAATTCGGTGATAGCTTATGTGCATCCATCCATTGAAAAGCATATTCCAAATAATTAAAAAGGCTTTCATCCTGCTCCTGTTCTTGAATGCTGTTGCCCAACATTTCTGCCAAAAAAAGGACCACACTGTTTTTTACAACATCGGTGTGCATGGTTTGGTATGGCATGGCCAACTTAACGTCCCGGATACCCTCCAAAGTTCCTTTGTTTTTGTGATTCGCCACGATTTCCAGCTGCATAAGTGGAAGAAAGTAAGCGGGTCTGACTTTTGCCTTTTTTGAGGACAGGACTCCTTTGAGCAAATACGATTTTAATCCATCTGATCGGGTAAATGCTCGAACAATAAGGCTAGTATCCCCATATTTTATGGAAGAGAGAACTATGGCCTTTGTTGTGATTTGCATGGGCTAATAAAAAAGCAGTTACCAAAAGTGTAAAAGTAATCACTCCTCTTGGTAACTGCTAACCAAAAACCATTCTAGATGGTTTATATTATATCACCCCCTGGGCCAGCATAGCATCAGCGACTTTAACAAAGCCAGCAATATTAGCTCCTTTTACGTAGTTGCAATATCCGTTTTCATCCCCATATTCCACACAAGAATCGTGGATATCGGACATGATTCCTTTCAATCGTTTGTCCACTTCTTCCCTGGTCCAGCTAATACGAAGTGAGTTCTGGCTCATCTCCAATCCTGAAGTGGCCACACCTCCAGCGTTTGACGCTTTGCCTGGTGCAAACAAAATCTTTGCATCGTGGAATGCATGGATAGCTTCCGGCGTAGAGGGCATATTGGCTCCTTCCGCCACAGCCATACATCCATTTTTAATCAATGCTTTGGCCGCATCCCCGTCAAGTTCGTTTTGCGTAGCACATGGCAACGCTATATCACAGGCAACTTTCCAAGGTTTTTCACCTTTATGAAACTCTGCTGATGGGTATTTATCCACATACTCGGAAATTCTTCCTCGTTTGTTATTTTTTAAATCCATCACAAAGGCCAGTTTTTCTTTATCAATACCGTCCTTATCGTAGATGAATCCTCCAGAATCAGAGAGAGTCAATACTTTGCCTCCAAGATGCAATACCTTTTCTGCGGCATATTGGGCCACATTACCAGAACCTGAAATCACTACTTTTTTACCTTCAAAAGTTTCGTTTTTGGTCTTTAGCATGCTATCTGCAAAGTAAACGGTACCATATCCGGTTGCTTCTGGACGTATCAAAGACCCTCCCCAAGAAAGTCCTTTCCCTGTTAGCACTCCGGTAAACTCATTGCGTATTTTCTTGTACATTCCAAATAAGAAACCAATTTCACGGGCACCTACACCTATATCACCAGCAGGAATATCAGTGTTTGGACCAATATGTCGGCAAAGCTCTGTCATAAAAGCGTGACAAAAGCGCATAATCTCGTCGTCCGATTTACCTTTTGGGTCAAAATCGGAACCACCTTTACCACCACCCATGGGCAGGGTTGTCAAACTATTTTTAAAGACTTGTTCAAAAGCCAAGAACTTCAGAACGCTGGCATTTACGGTAGGGTGAAAACGAAGCCCTCCCTTGTATGGTCCAATGGCAGAGTTCATTTGTACACGGTACCCTCGGTTTACATGGATTTCACCATCATCATCTATCCATGCCACACGGAACGAAATCAATCGCTCTGGCTCCACCATGCGCAACAGAATATTTTTACCGTGATAAATGTCGTGCTGTACAATATATGGTATCACTGTTTCAGCTACCTCTTGCACTGCTTGAATGAATTCGGGCTCATGACCATTTCTGTCAATCACCTCGTTCATAAACACTTTTATTTTATCTTCTATTTTTTCTTCCATATGTAAGGTTAAAATTAATTCTCTTTCCGCGGACGAAAAGAAATTTTTATTGAATTAGGAATTTGAGGGCAAAATTATATTATTTCAATAATTTGAATGTTTATTTTTTATAAATTTTTCAAATAATGTTATTTCAATGCCTGATCTAAGTCTCCAATTAAATCTTCCACATCCTCTATGCCTACACTTAGCCTGATCAAGGCATCCACAACTCCATTTTTTTCTCTTTCTTCTTTTGGAATACTGCCATGCGACATACTTGCTGGATGCCCTACCAAACTTTCCACACCGCCTAACGATTCCGCCAAGGTAAATAGTTGAAGTTTTTCTACAATTTTAATGGCATCCTCATAGCTTCCACCTATGGGTACAAAGGAAATCATGCCTCCAAAGCCCTTCATTTGCTTTTTTGCCACATTATGGTTGGGATGATTTTCAAACCCCGACCAATAAACAGTATCAATTTTTGGGTGATTCTCCAAATATTTAGCAATGGATTCCCCATTTTCACAATGTCTTTGCATACGAACATGAAGTGTTTTGATACCACGAAGAGTTAAAAAAGCATCCATGGGTCCACAAATACCTCCACTTGATTTTTGAACAAAATACAATTGCTCGGCCAAATTTTTATTCTTCACAACCAAGGCTCCAACAACAACGTCGCTGTGTCCAGACAAATATTTGGTGGCAGAGTGCATTACAATATCAGCACCTAGTTCCAACGGTTGCTGTAGATATGGTGTTGCAAAAGTATTGTCCACCGCTAACAGCAGCCCATGCTCCTTCGTAATTTTCGACACTTCTTCAATATCAATAATATTCATCATGGGGTTGGTAGGTGTTTCCACCCATACCAATTTGGTGTTTTGGTTGATTTGTGAAGTCAATTCCTCCATATCCACCATCTCCGAAAATCGAAACTTGATTCCGTATTTCTCATACATACCTTTAAAAAGTCGGTAGCTCCCCCCGTACAAATCACTTGTGCAAATCACCTCATCGTCCGGGCCCAACAGTTTCATAACAGCGTCGATTGCAGCCATTCCGCTTCCAAAAGCCATTCCAAAGTTGCCGGTTTCCAAACTGGCCACCGCATTTTCCAAGGCCGTTCTTGTTGGGTTTGCGCCCCTGGAATATTCGTAACCTTTATGTCCACCCGGAGTGGGCTGGGCATATGTCGAGGTTTGATAAATCGGTGGCATAACGGCACCATAAGCGGCATCGGGCTGCTGCCCACCATGAATAGCTTTACTATTGAATTTTAACTCTTTTTTGCCCATGTTGAAACTATCTTCATACAAATGTATCGTTATCTTTCCGAAGTATTATTTTTGATGACCCAAAACCTCAATCCATGAAAAAGCACCTTGGTTCCATCCTATTTTTGTGTTTCTTGATAAGTTGCCAAACAGAAAGCAAACTTACTTTTGAACCCTTGCAATTACAAGGAGAAAACTGTGACGGTTGCCCTAAAATAGAAATCAATATTCCAAGCGCTTTGGACGATTCGTCCGTTTCCGAAGCTATAAACCGGTCACTTCAGGAGGAAATTATCAGTGTTTTATCCTTTACGGAAGACAAAACCATTGATAGTGCAGACAAAGCCCTACAATCCTTTACCGATAGCTACAAAGAGTTAAAGGTTAAATTCCCAGACGAAGTGCAATGGGAGGCCACGATAGATGGCGAAGTAGTTTATGAGGATGAAAATATCATCACTCTAATGCTGAACTCCTACTCCTTTACGGGTGGTGCCCACGGTTATGCTTCCACTTCTTTTTTAAATTTTGACAAAAGAAAAGGTACAGAACTGGAAAACTGGGAACTTTTTGATGATTTGGACGGTTTTGAAGATTTTGCAGAGTCCAAATTTCGAACTCAAGAGAAAATCCCACAAGACAAAAATATCAATGCCACGGGTTTTATGTTCGAGGGGGATTCCTTTCACTTATCAAACAACATTGGGTATACCAAAGAGGGTATTAAGCTAATCTACAATCAATACGAAGTGGCATCCTATGCCGATGGCCCCATTGTATTAGTTTTACCCTACAACGAAATCAATCCATATCTAAAACGGAAGTTGAAAAATTAAGGCATCAATCTATTTTAGGTAATAACGAAGTCCTGCGCCCAACAATAAAGTGGAATCGTTAAGGTCGCTATTAAAATGATAGTATCCGTTGTTGGGAACTATCAAGGAAAAGGCATCCGAAATAAAGAAATCCATTTCAAAAGAGGCCTATCCACCATAGATAAAACCGCTCTCTGCCTCCAAGGCATCAAAAGCAAACTCGGTCTCCCCTTCATTAATATATTTCTATCCTACGGAGGGGCCTCCCCCAAAATAAAAGGAAATTCCCCGTTTGGGAGAAGTTAAAATGGTGGTGAAGTATCCCAGATTGAACCGGTAGTCCTCGTACGGAAATTCTACTCCTGAATGGGTTTTTCCTTTGAAAAATCGGCCACCAAGGATGCTTGCATATAATCTGTGGTACTATAATAATGGTTTATGTTGAGCTGTATTCCGTAGCCATCCGTTTTATAACTGGGCACAGCGCCAACAGAAAAATTACTGCGTTGTGAAAAATTTTGTTGTACCGGAAAAATTAAGTCCACAAACAAGAGCCCATAGAATAAATGGTAGTGTTTCATTTTGATTAAGATTTGGGTTCTTAAAATCTGGCAAACAAATATAACTGATTTTCATTGAGTTAAACTCACTCAGAATCATTTTGGTTGAACAGAATAGAATCCTAACCTACAAAATCAATTAGTAGTTAAAGCGAAATACTTCCTAGCCCTGTGCCAATGCTTTCTTCAAGGCCAAGATGGCACCGAGGTGAAGTCCTTCATGAAAAACATTGAAGGACAAAGCATCTTCGGGACTGTGCAACCCAATTTTTGGTGTGGTCATATATTCTTGGAAATTCCTGAACTTACCATGTTCATAATCCAGCTGAATATGTTTTATTGTACTGAAAAGATAGGCTGATATTTTTTCCTGTTCTTCCTTTGATGGTTCCCCATCCGGAAAAGTGCCTTTTTTGTATTTGTTGACCAACTCTTCCTCTATGGTAAAATCCAAACCGCTCAATTTATACATCAATAGTTGAGGAGTAACCACTACGTGGGCAATATTCCACCAAATGTTGTTGTTGAATCCTTCTGGAACCTTAAATAAATCCTCTTTCGGCGTGTTTTGCAAAAAATCGTGCAATATTTTTCTGTTTTTCAGAAGAATGTCAAATGTCTTTTCCATAGGATAGCGATTGGTTGATGTAAAACTAGCCTTAAAATCTGAAATAGCTTTGTATGGAAAGATTAAATCCATGCATTCAAAAACAAACAACACTCCCAAAAGCTGTTGAATTTAAATGTTCGTAATGTAATTTGATTAATTTTTGATTTCCTTTGTCCATCCAACACTATAATCATGAAAAAAATATACCATTTGGGCAGTTGTTCTACCTGCAAACGTATTCTCAAGGAATTGGAACCCTTGGATGGCGTGGAACTCCAAGAAATTAAATCAGAGGCCATTACCCGAGAGCAATTGGAGCAAATGGTCGCATTGAGCGGAAGCTACGAATCACTTTTTAGCAGAAGGGCAATGCTTTTTCGCCAAAAAGGGCTCCATGAAAAAGAGCTGTCTGAAAACGATTACAAAGATTTGATTTTGGAGCACTACACCTTTTTAAAAAGGCCCGTAGTTGCATTGGACAGCGAGATTTTTGTTGGAAATTCCAAAAAAACGGTTCAAGCCGCTAAGGAAGCCTTGCATTCATGAGCAAAAGAACCTTGGCCATTTTTGCCGCCATCGGTGCCACCATTATTTATGGTATAAACCACACTGTGGCCAAAGGAGTAATGCCCGACCATGTTAAACCCTTTGGGTTTATATTTTTAAGAATGGGAGGAGCTGCCCTTCTTTTTTGGTTAATCTCCTTTTTTGGGCCTAAGGAAAAAATTGAAAAGCGGGACTGGGGCAGAATGTTAGTTTGTGCTCTTTTGGGAATGTCCATAAATATGTTGTCTTTTTTTAAGGGCCTACAACTTTCCACACCCATTAACAGTGCTGTTTTGGTAACAATTACCCCAATTATCGTAGTAATTGTTTCAGCGCTATTTTTAAAGGAAAGAATCACCCTGAACAAAGGGATGGGCATTTTTTTGGGTTTTCTGGGCGCGGTTGGACTTATTCTTTTTGGAGCGGAAGCACGCCAAAATGCACCCAACATACCTTTAGGAAACTTTTTGTTTATTATAAATGCAACTTCGTATGGCGCCTATCTGGTTGTTGTAAAAAAGCTCATTGAAAGGTATCATCCCTTTACCTTGATGAAGTGGCTTTTTACTATCGGCATCGTTATAAATCTACCGATAACCTTACCCGAAGCATTGGAAATACAATGGTCCTCCATGCCACTTTGGGCATATGGTTCGGTTGCCTTCGTGGTTATCGGAACCACATTTTTAACATATTTGTTCAACATTTTTGCGCTAACGCAGCTAAAAGCATCTTCTGTAGGGGCTTTTGTATATATACAACCTTTGGTCGGTATTCTTTTTGCTCTTTTTTCAGGAAAAGATGAGCTTACCTTGGTTAAAGTAGCGGCAATGACCTTTGTGTTGGTAGGTGTGTATTTAGCAAGTAAAAAGCCTAAACGAAGTTCTTGATATTGTTTAAAAGTAGACCTACGTCAAAAGGTAAGGCCCATCCATCAATTCACCCTCTTTTTTCCAATTTTGATTACGCAGTTTTCTTTTGTAAAGGAACACTATGACAAATTATACCCCGCAAATCCATTGAATTAAAAATAAATTGCTCCAAGCAAAGGAGAAAGATGAACTTTATAAAGTTTTTGGCGCTGACAGTCACAAATACGAAATAAATGCTCCAATAAATATTTCGCGGATTGATGCTTTCGAACATTATTATGGGGTCCAACTGCCTGAATGTTATAAATCCTTTTTACTACATATTGGAATTGGTGGAAGATCATACCTAAACCCCGGTGCTGGACCATTTTTTGGAATTTACCCTTTTGGTGAAAATCTGAATGACCTAATTCACAACAATGTTAAGAAGCATTTAAAAAAGGAGTGCACACTACATCCACATATCACCGAAACAAAATGGGATGAATGGACGGACCCTTTTTACAAAGACAATATTTCAGATGAAGATTACGAAGAGTTGAACGTTTCACTTTATGGTGGAATATTGCCGCTGGGTTCGCAAGGATGTTCCTATATCCATGCCCTTGTTTTGAATGGTCCTTATAAAGGTATGGTCGTGAACTTGGACAGAGGCGAGCTATCACCTCCTAAATTTTCAGAAGATCAAAATTTTCTGGATTGGTACGAACGATGGCTCGATGAAATTATCTCAGGGAAATTGATAACAACTTCCCCGAGTTGGTTCGGCTATCCAAAAAAATGAAAATCCAGTTTACATAATCTCCATATCCTTGGGGACTTGAACATGCTTTCTAGTATCGGCCTTGGTCAAAATCTTAAAGTCCTCTGATTTTTCCATGGATTCAAAAGCTTCCAAGAATTCTTTGGGCAATCCCGTTAATTTCCTTTCTTTCAAATCAATCCAGGCGCCCATCATTTCGCAACGCGCAAAATTTTTGCCTTTGTAATCGTAAAAGTTGTGTCTAAACTCAAAAAACATTCCGTCTTCGCTCATCCCAACAAACTCCAATGAAACCCTTACCGGTCTTCCAGGAAATGCTTCTTTAAAATAATATACGTGCTCATAGAATACTACTGGACCAATGTTGTTTGCAGCCATACTTTTATGGTTAAAGCCGAGCAGCCCCAGATAAGCCATTCGAGTATGACTCATAAAGTTAATATAGGCGGAATTCGCCAAGTGTCGATTAGCGTCTATATCGCTCCATCTAATCTCAAATTCTTTAAAAAACATAGTGGGTTATTTTGTTATGCATGCATAATAGTTATAAAAATACCATAGTTTTGATAACTGATTCCAATAAGGAAGAAGAATTGTTCCTATTTTTAAACATAGTTTAACACAAAACCTATGAGCCAAAAAGCTGAATTCATCAAAAATCTATCACTTCCAGTAATTGCTGCGCCCATGTTCTTGATTTCGGGACCAAAACTGGTAGTGGAATGTTGTAAAAATGGAATTGTAGGCACTTTTCCTGCATTAAATCAACGGACCAGTGAAGGTTTTGAGGAATGGCTCGTTCAAATAAAATCGGAGCTAAAAGCTTTTGAAGAGGAAACAGGTAAAAAAGCTGCGCCTTTTGGGGTTAATCTGATTGTCCACCCTACCAATCCCCGGTTAGAGGCGGACATAAAACTTTGCGTAAAACATAAAGTGCCTCTTGTTATTACTTCTTTAGGTGCTGTGAGCCAAGTTGTGGATGCCATTCATAGTTATGGTGGATTGGTGTTCCACGACATTGTTAAAAAACGACATGCCGAAAAAGCAGCTGAAGCTGGGGTAGATGGACTTATTTTAGTGTCTGCCGGAGCTGGTGGACACGGTGGTACCATAAACCCAATGAGTTTGGTGGCCGAAGTAAAGAAATTCTTCAACAAAACGATACTTCTTTCGGGATGCATCAGCACTGGAAGAGATGTTGCCTCTGCCCTGCAAATGGGTGCAGACCTTGCTTATATGGGCACCCGTTTCATCAATACGGAAGAAAGTAAGGCCACAGAAGAATATCGCAAAATGATTATGGATGCGGGTGCCAGTGATGTAATATATACAGCAGCTATTTCGGGAGTTCCTGCCAATTTTTTGGCAGCAAGTCTCAATGCGGCTGGGATTACCAAAGAAGATTTAAAAAAAGACACAAAAATTGATTTTGGCAAGGAACTCGATACCGAAGCCAAAGCATGGAAGACCATTTGGTCGGCCGGTCAAGGAGTAACCACCATAGACAACGTACTCCCGGTATCAAAATTGGTTCTAAACCTCAAGGATGAATTCAAATCATCAATAGAGGAGCAAGCTACTCTTTTAAAAACCTATCCTAAGGAATAACAAATGCCCCAAGTTGCGTCCCATTACACTCCCCCTCTTTTGTTTAAAAATGGACACTTTGCCACCATTTATTCAGGCATTATCCGGTCGGTAAACGGTGTGGTTCAGAAGCGGGAACGGATTACCCTTTCCGATGGGGACTTTTTGGACTTGGATTGGAGCTCTTCACGAACCCGGACCAAAAAATTGGTGGTGTTGCTTCACGGCCTCGAAGGAGATGCCCAACGTCCATACATTACAGGTAGTGCCAAAATCCTGAATCAAAATGGATACGATGCTTGCTCGGTGAACTTCCGTGGATGCAGTGGCGAACCCAACCATATGTACCGTTCCTATCATTCCGGGGCCACTGAGGATTTAATTGAAGTGCTCGACCATGCTCTAAATACAAGAAATTACTCTGAAATCTATCTAAAAGGGTTTAGTTTGGGAGGCAACCTGTTGCTCAAATATTTAGGTGAAGGAAACGATATCCCAAAGGAACTAAAGGGAGGCGTTGCGGTATCCGTTCCATGCAATCTTCACGATTCCTGCCAACAACTGCTCAGTACAAAGAACATAATGTATGCCATACGGTTCAAAGGAAATTTATTGGGCAAGCTAAGGGAAAAACAACAGCTATTTCCAGGAAAAATTAGCGATGCCGACATCAAAAGAATAAAGACCCTAAAGGATTTTGATGATATCTACACCAGCAAGGCACATCATTTTAAGGATGCTTTGGATTATTATGAAAAATCCAGTTCACTGCAATTTTTGCCCCAAATTAAAGTGCCCAGTTTAATCATCAACGCAAAAGATGATTCTTTTTTGGGTCCTGAATGTTTTCCTTTTAAGGAAACCGAAAAAAATCAGAATTTATACTTAGAAACTCCCAATTATGGGGGTCATGTAGGCTTTTGGGGCAAGAACAATATCACTTATACAGAAAAAAGAGCCCTGGATTTCTTCGATTCCATTTAAATAAGGTGATCAGAATCGAAATGTGAGCCACAAAACAAAAAACACTCCGATTATTAGACCCTAATTACCTATCTTAGTGCCTACATTTACACAAAAAACTTCAATAGAATTCAGAATGAAAAAAATTGTAATGGTCTTGGCCTTAGGTGCCTTGATAATGAGCTGCGGCGGTAAAAAAGAAGAAAAGAAAGATGGTTTTGAAGTGAGCCGTACCAAAACTGAAGAGAAAAAAGCCGAGAGCAAGGAAGGTGTTCCCGTTGATTTGGACAACAAAGGTGTGGGCCCCATAACCAGTGTGGAATTCCCGGAAGAAATCAATGATGAAATGGCCGCACGCGGAAAAGCAAAATTCGATGCCATTTGCGTTGCATGTCACATGATAGACCAACGGATGATTGGTCCAGCCTTAAAAGGAGTTTACGATAGAAGAAGCCCGGAATGGGTTATGAATATGATTTTAAACCCTGATGGAATGTTGAAAGAGGATCCTATTGCCAAAGCTTTATTAAAAGAATACAACAATGCAATAATGCTCAACCAAAATTTGACCGAGGATGAGGCTAGAGATGTTGCCGAGTACTTAAGAACACTCTAACAAACCAACCCTATTAAATTGAGAGCTGCTGTTTTACAATAAAACAGCAGCTTTTTTTATCTTACTAGAAAACTTTAACACATGAAAAAAGTACTGATCACCCTTTGTTTACTATTTGCCCCTTTTGTGCACGGGCAAGATATGCATGGCGCTTGGACCACAGAAGAATCCAATGATGAAGGAATCCAAGTGGAGCATACCCTTACCTTTACAAAAGGTTTCTTTTCCGAAGCTATTTTTGAAAAGGCCAACGGAAAGTTTGTGGGAACCAATGGAGGCAGTTACACATTAAACGGTGAAACGATTGACTTTTTATACGAATTTTCTACCCAAAACCCTGAATTGGTCGGCGAGACTACAGCCAAGTCGTACAATATTAAAAATGGAATCCTTGAATTTGGCGGAATGACTTGGGTCCGAATTGACGATGGAACCCCAGGAGAACTTTTCGGAGCTTGGTTGATTTCTGGAAGAAAACGAGATGGTGAGATTGTAAAGCGCGATACCTCCGGCCCTCGAAAAACCATGAAAATACTTTCCGGAACGCGTTTTCAATGGATTGCTTATAATACAGAAACCAAGGAGTTTATGGGTACTGGCGGCGGGACCTACACAACGATTGACGGCAAGTACACAGAAAACATCGGTTTCTTTTCCCGCGATGATTCGAGAGTAGGGGCGAGTTTACAGTTTAATTATGAGTTGATAGATGGTGACTGGCATCACTCGGGATTAAGCAGTAAGGGTAAACCGATTTACGAGGTATGGAGTAAAAGAACTCAATAGAAACAATATTGTTTATTGATTTAACTAGCTAACTGATTGGGGACCTCATTCATTTTTTTAGTATTTTACTATTGCATTAACCATTAATTTCTGTGAAATGAAAACCTCAGTGATGCTGTTTTTATTGGCTATTCTTTTAGCTGAATCTTGTAACAGCACCAAATCAAGCGAAGAAGCATTGTACGGCCCCACATGGGAACTGGAATATATTTCGGGACCACGTATCGCTTTTGATGGCTTATTCCCCGAAAAAAAACCACAAATCGCTTTCAACAAAGAATCCGGTGAGGTATTTGGTACAGATAGCTGCAACGGATACTCCTCAAATTATGAGCTGGAAGGGAATTCCATTTCTTTTGGAGACCCAGGCCCAACCACCATGATGTTCTGTGGGGGCAGCGAACGTCAATTCTTGGAAATGATGAAGAAAATCGACGGCTACACTGTAGAAGATGGCAAACTCAACCTATTGGTTGGAGAAATACCCATGATGCGATTCAAAAAAATAGAACCATGAAAAATATACTCCTACTAAGCTGTGCCGTGTTTTTATTGTTCGGCTGTGTAGAAAAGAAGAAAGAAGAAACTTCCGATCCTGAAGTCACCGAAACATCAGAAGAAATTACAGCAGATACTATTCAAGTGGAGGAAAAAGTAAGGAAACTGGAACCGATTGCCATGGAAATTGACGGCAGTTATTTTAAAGCAACGGGTACAGAACCGTTTTGGGGACTCAAAATCTATGATAAAAGAATAGAGCTTCAGACCATGGAAGACACCATTCAAACACCTTCTACGGAACCTATAAAAGCTCAGGATTCCAACATTGCCATGTACCGAATCCAAACGGAGGCTACACTTATGGACATTATAATTTCCCATAAGGAGTGTACCAATGCCATGTCGGGCGAAATGTTTCCTTATACCGTAACTGTTTCTTACAAAAACACAGGTGGGGGAGAAACCACAGTATACGAAGGCTGCGGATCTTATAATACCGATTATAGGCTTCACGATATCTGGGTGCTGGAAGAAATGAAAGGCACAACCGTCTCCAAAGAAGATTTCAATGGAAAAGATGTTCCCAATATGGAAGTCAACATCAACAACAATCGTTTTTCTGGCTTTTCGGGATGCAATCGTATGACGGGAAATCTTTTTTATGAGCAGGATGTTCTTCGTTTTACACAGATTGCCTCGACCCGAATGGCCTGCCCAAGTATGGACAAAGAAAATGAGTTCCTAACTACGCTCCAATCAAGCACGACCTATAAAGTGGAAAACAATAGACTCTACCTCTCCAACCCTTCAGAAGAAAACCTGCTGATATTCAAAAAAATAGACTGATTATGAAAAACAGTTTCCTTTTTCAATTGACCATGGTTCTCTTTGTTTTGATGGCTCACGCAAACCTACAATCACAAGAAATGGAATTACCCTATAAAGAAATACCTGCCTATCCATCGGATTATTCCTCAGGCAATTTAGTATCCAGAATGATTGATGGGTTAGGGTATCGGTACTATTGGGCCACAGAAGGATTAACCGAAAAAGATTTGGCTTACAAACCTTCAGAAGATGGGCGCACCATCTTGGAAACTTTGGAACATATTCATGTTATGTCCAATAATATTTTATTGGCTCCAGATGCGAAGCCATATGAGAGACCGAGAAATCCACCAAAATATTCATACCAAGAACTCCGTGCACTAACATTACAAAATTTAAAGGCTGCCACCCTAAAAATGTTAGGTAAAAGTTCTCAAGAAATGGAACATTTTAAAGTGGTTTTTAAACAGGGTGCCAGAACATCCGAGTTTCCCTATTGGAATATGCTTAATGGCATGATTTCAGATTGTATTCACCACACAGGTCAAATTGTATTGATGCGCCGTGCAAGTGGAAATCCGCAGAATCCGAATGTAAATGTATTTTTGGGAAAAACTAAAGAGTAAGGTTTAATCCTAATCCACCACAACCTTATAGGTTGGATCTTCCAATACGTTTACCTCGATAATATCGTCGGCATTGGCCAATAGTCGTCTACAGTCGCGACTCAAATGTTTTAGGTGCAATTTTTTACCCACTTTTCGGTAACGCTCGGTAATCTTGTTCACCGCTTCAATCGCAGACATATCTACCAACCTACTTTCAGCAAAGTCGATAACCACTTCTTCAGGGTCGTTCAGTACATCAAACTTTTCCGCGAACATGGTAGTACTCCCGAAAAACAATGGACCATATATCTCATAATGTTTTACGCCTTCGTCATCAATGCTTTTTCTTGCACGAATACGTTTTGCGTTGTCCCAAGCAAATACCAGAGCGGAAATGATAACACCGACCAAAACGGCCAAGGCCAAATTATGAAGGAACACTGTTACCAGAGTAACGAGCACCATAACCAACACATCGGATTTTGGCATACGGCGGAAGGTTTTTAAACTCGCCCATTCGAAGGTTCCCAAAGCAACCATGATCATGAGTCCTGTAAGTGCGGCCATAGGTACTTTTTCAATAAGTCCAGAGCCAAACATAATGAAGACCAAAAGCATCAAAGCGGCGACAATCCCGGAAAGTCTTGCTCTTGCTCCGTTGGAGGTGTTAATCAAACTTTGCCCGATCATAGCACAACCACCCATTCCAGAGAAAAGTCCTGAAAGGATATTTGCCGTTCCTTGAGCTACGGCTTCTTTGTTGCCACGACCGCGTGTTTCGGTAATTTCATCAATAATATTTAGTGTCAAAAGGCTTTCAATCAAACCAACGCCCGCCATAATTGCGGCAAAGGGAAATATAATCTGTAAGGTTTCCCAAGTAAAAGGTAGGTCGGGAATATGAAAAGGAGGAAATGTTCCCTGAATGGAAGCGATATCACCAATGGTCCGTGTCTCCAATCCAAGGAAAAACACAATCCCGAACACCAAAAGAATTGCCGCCAAAGATGCTGGGATTACCTTAGTAAGTTTGGGTAGTCCCCAAATCACTACCATGGTCAACAGCACCAATCCCAAGAAAATATATAAAGTGCTTCCGCTCAACCATTCACCATCCACAGTTTGGAACTGGCTCATTTGAGACATAAAGATGATTACGGCCAAACCGTTCACAAATCCGAAAATTACGGGATGTGGTACCAAACGCATCAATTTTCCAAGTCGAAGCACCCCTGCTAGCATTTGCATAATACCTGCAAGAATTACCGTGGCAAAAACATATTCCACCCCATATTGCTGGGCCAAACTCACGATGACTACCGCAACGGCGCCGGTAGCACCAGAGATCATTCCAGGTCGGCCACCCAATATTGAAGTGACCAATCCCATAACAAAAGCGGCATACAAACCGGTTAAGGGAGACAGGCCTGCAATAAAGGCAAAGGCAATGGCTTCGGGTACCAAGGCAAGTGCAACGGTTAAGCCCGATAAAATTTCTGTACGATAGTTTACTTTCTGGGAAAAATCAAAAAGGTTGAGATACTTTTTCATGGCTTCTTTCTTGAAGCGCGCAAAAGTAGCATTATTAAATGCAAGACCCTAATCCACCGGAAATTTTTAAGGATTTGATAATCTACCAGTTAGTCAACCCTAATAACTTTTGTCCAAGCGGACTTAATTTTGCAGTTTCGTATTTGGTTTGTTCCCATTTTCTAGGATCTCCCGGAAAGGCATATCCATCTGGAGCAATCCTATTTTTCCACGAATTGATTCGCCATTGGCGCATTTCTTCATTGTCCTCTTCGGCAGGCATCATGGAAATGTATTGTGCAATCCGCACCTTGTCGCCAGATTTGTTGGGCCGAATACCATGTGGTTGCGTGCTGTTAAAAATCAAAAGGTCACCAGCTTCCAGTTTTACTTTCACGATTCTATCCTCTAATCCCGTTACATCAGGTTGAAAATGGTCGCGGTCTTCGGGTTGGGTCAATTTCCACCTGTCATAATTTCGATACAACCACGGAATACATTGAAAACCTCCCATGTTTTCATCCGTTTGGTCAGCCAATGCCAATACCCCTTGTACATTTTGCGGTTTGGTCTCCGGGGCGTAATCCCAATGGATAAATCCTTTTTTGTTCTCTCCTGGACGTTGAGGCATATTCAAATTGGCTCGATCTATCGTCACCCATAACTTTTCCGTTCCCCAAATATCCACAAAGGCATCATATACTTTTTGAGTTTGTCTGTTGTTCCACAAATGCTGATGATTATACACTTCAACCATTCCAGTTCCCGTAAGTTCTTTCATTTTCATTTCTGCTCGTGGAGGTGCATACCAAGTTTCTGGGTCGTTCGGATCTTTTTCATCAAATTCCCATAAAAAATCAGCCGTGGCTTTGGCTTGTTCTTTTGGAACCGCACTTTTTATTACAATGTATCCGTTCTCTATCCAAAATGCCCAGTCTTCTTCGGACAGTACGCGTAGTGGTTTCCCGTTGGACCTATCATTCAGTTTTGTTTTACTGTTGGTAGCCGTAGATGGATTTCCAGGAATTTCTTTGTGTGCCTTATTGGCCATTTCCATTTTTTGTTGCATGATGTATTGCTGTTTTTTAGTTGAATCGTCTTTACCTCAAAACTATGGGAGTTGCTCAGCGGTTTCCACCCTGTCATTGACCAATATTTGAACTATTTTGATTTATAATATTTATTTTTAGGTTTATTTGAGCAATACAATGAAAATTCAGCTTGAAAACATACGACCCAACGACAAGAGCTCCTTCCATTTATTGCACAATCCTAAGTTGAACGATCTCTTCTTTTGGCATTTTCATCCAGAGTTTGAATTGGTCTACATCGAAGGTGCCAATGGTAAGCGCCATGTAGGCAGGCATATTTCCAATTTTCAGGGAAGTGACCTTGTTTTGATAGGTTCTAATATTCCCCATTTGAATTTTGATCACGGCATAAAAACAGCATATCACAAAGAGGTTTTGCACATCAGCGCATCGTTTAAAGAAAAAGTGTTTACGGAAATCGAGGAGCTAGAAGATGTCCACGAACTTTTGGAAAGGTCTCAGTACGGCATTGCTTTTTACGGCAAAACCAAGGAGACAGTGGGAGCTCTTATGAAGCAGTTGCAAGGAATGAGCAGGTTTGAACAGTTTCTTAAAATTCTACAATTGCTCAAACTTTTGGCAAATAGTGATGATTATGCGCTTTTGCACCAAAACCCGATTATAAACGACAAGGCCAACAAGCAGCAAGAACGTTTGCAAAAAGTGTATTCCTATATTGATGAAAACTACGCCAGGAAAATCGCATTAGAGGATATTGCAGCATCTATCAATTTGGGGAAAGAGGCTTTTTGTAGGTATTTTAAGAAGAATACGGGGAATACCTTTACCAATTTCTTGAACCAGTATCGCATAACTCAAGCCAAAAGATTGCTGTTGACGGGCAGGAATATTGGCGAGACCTGTTACGAATGTGGCTTTGAAAGCTTGTCCTATTTTAATAGGATTTTTAAAAAGATCAGTGGGGAGAATCCATCAGAATATAAAAAGAGAAACCAATAAAAAAGAACCGCCCCGAGCTAATGTGCTCAGGGCGATTCTTAACTAAATAACCAACCAAAAAAACTGTTTGTATAGTCGAACTAAAATGTTCTTCCTTACATATCTCTTTGACGGACAACGTCCATTACAGGATTGTTGGTCTTTGAACGTTTTTTACCTGTTCCGTCACTAGATTTCAAATATTGAATGTATCCTCTTCCCGTGAATTCATAAACCGTTCCGCTGGATACATGGTACAATTCTATGGTACTATCATTGATAACGTACAACTCAAAATAATCATTGCCCAAATAGTCATAATCGAGTGTTAAAGTTTTCAGGGAGGCGTCGTCGGCTACATCGTAGACTTCGTAATCACCTTCATAATCCCATTGTATATCGGTAAGGGGAATGCTAGTTGCATCCACCGATGACCTAAAATATCCCCTACCATCAGCAAAAAACTGTAGATAGTTTTCCTCGTCAAACTCGTTCAAGGCACCCACCTCACTGGTATAGGTTTTCTCCCAAACTTGGTATTCCTGTAAGAAATAGTGGATATTGTCGTAGAACACCATATCGTAATCGAAGTTGCTTTTTTGATAGCCTTCCAAAATATAGGAGGTGTCCGAACGCGGATCATACAATTCCAATGTGTTGTTATCCAAGGCGAACACTTCCATCAACCAAAGACCGTCAACATCGTGATCTATTTCCACTTGTCCACTATAGGTTGCGTAGGCACCCACATCTATTCCCAATCCGTTGCCCGTTTTGCCCAATCCTGAAAGATTGTTGTTGGCATAAACGATTCCTCTATCAAAGGAAATGGTGAACGCTCGTTGCAAAAACGGTACTTCGCCATTTCCACGGGTTTCATTGATATCCACATACCAAAGGTCGTGCGATTCCAAAACCAAGGCGGTATTGATTGGTGATTCTTCTATGAAATCATCTTCCACAATAACCTCGGTATAGCAAGAACTGGCGAAAAGACCGATGAACAAAATTCCAAAGAGTAGTTTTCTATTTTTCATAATCGAGGTTTTAAAGTTCTTCTAAAGTAAACCAAGCACTGTGCCAAATTTTTCAACTATTTGATAATCAAACTAAAACGAGCTGACGGATTTATTTTTTAGATTTACACTCTAATTTGGGTGCATGAAAGACAAACTTAAGTTTGGAGTATTTGGAGGTGGAAGTTGGGGAACGGCCATTGTTAAAATGTTGACGGAGAATTTGGAGCAGGTAAACTGGTACATGCGAAGCGATTCGGCAATTCGGCACATTAAAAAGGAATGGCACAATCCCAACTATTTGAGTTCTGTGGAGTTTGATGTAAACCAACTTGCCATGAGCCATGATATTAATGAGGTGGTGGAAGCATCGGACGTGCTCATTTTTGCCATTCCTTCCGCATTTTTAGATCGGGAACTTCAGAATTTGACGGCTTCACTTAAAAATAAAATCATCTTTTCCGCCATTAAGGGGATTGTTCCGGAAAGTGGGCGGATCGTCGGGGAACATTTTAACGAGAAATATGAGATTCCTTTTGAGAATATCGGGGTAATCACGGGACCTTGCCATGCCGAAGAGGTGGCCTTGGAACGTTTATCGTACCTTACCATTGCTTGTGCAGATGCTGACAAGGCCAAAATGGTGGCCAAACATTTAAAAAGTGACTATATCCGCACTAAAATATCGGATGACATTATCGGTACCGAATACGCTGCCATGCTAAAAAACATTTATGCTATTGCTGCAGGTATTGCCCACGGACTCGGCTACGGGGATAATTTCCAAAGTGTGCTGATGAGCAACGCTATCCGAGAGATGAAGCGTTTTATTGACCGCGTGTACAAAATGAAACGTAACATCAATGCCTCTGCTTATTTGGGTGATTTGTTAGTAACGGGCTATTCCGTTTTTAGTAGAAACCGTATGTTCGGGAATATGATTGGCAAAGGCTACACCGTAAAAAGTGCCATGATGGAAATGAATATGGTAGCCGAAGGATATTACGCCACCAAAAGTGCCCATGACCTTATGGACAAACTGCAAAAAAAGTCCAAAACTCCCATTATAAATGCGGTGTACCAAGTGCTTTATAAAAACAAAAACCCTAAAAAGGTTTTTGAGAAATTGACGGAGAAGTTGGATTAATCCCGCTCCAATGAAAAATCGGAATGCTCCTTTAATTGCGCATCCAATTCCTTGGAAAAGGCCTCCATTTCTTCTGTTGAATAGTTGTACGCCTTCTGGAATTCTTCAAAAACAGGTTCCTTGTACTTTCGAACGCTGTCAATATCAAAATAAAGTCGGCCCGTTCTTCTAATCAAAAAATCCAATGGATTCAGAGCCATTTCGTATGCTATGGCAAATTGTGCCTCAGCCCTGATCATTCTTTCCTTGGATTTGTCACCTTTGATTTTGGCATACAACTCTAAAATGGATTCGGTTTGTTTCCCATAAGTGGTCACCAAGTACCAAGCATCGTATTTGGTAAATCCATCGGCTTGTAGTCGCTCTTGTATCTGGCCAATATATTTTTTTACGTGTTTGAACTTTTTAAAGTCATTTCCACAAAGCGGAATTTTATCCGTAGAGCAATGCTCCAGTTCCACAGTGTGATCTTCCTCCATCTTTTTAGCAATGCGATTTACTGTTCGCTCGGCCATTTTTCGGTATCCTGTGAGTTTCCCTCCTGCAATACTCACCAAACCGGTGTCGGAAGTGAAAATTTCATCTTTTCGTGACAATTCGGAGGCTGCTTTACCCTCTTCGTGAATCAAAGGACGTAAGCCTGCCCACGATGAAATAATGTCATCCAACTCCAATTCAATATCCGGAAACATATTATTCACCGCGGATACCAAATAAATAGCATCGGCAATATCTGTTGTGACTTGGTCCTTGTCCAAATTGAAATTGGTATCGGTGGTGCCGATGTAGGTTACCTTGCCGCGCGGAATGGCGAACATCATCCGTCCATCAGGGATATCAAAATAAACGGACTGTTTTACGGGAAGTTTTTCCTTTGGAAATACCAAGTGAACACCTTTCGTCAAATGCAATCGCTTGCCTTTTTGGGATTGGTTTACACTTCTGAGTTCATCCACCCAAGGCCCGGCGGCATTGATTACATATTTTGATGAAATACTATATGCATCTCCAAACACCTCGTCTGTGAATTTTACACCTGCTACTTGCTCATCCTCGTAGATAAAATCGGTAACCTTGGTATAATTGAATAGCTGCGCACCAAATTGAAGACTGGTCTTTAAATTTTCCAAAGTGAGTCGGGCATCATCGGTTCGGTACTCAGCATAATATCCTGCTCCGTTCAAAATCTTTTTGGGCAAAAGGGGCTCTAATTTCATAGCCTCTTTTTTTTCCAGCATCTGCCGTTTATCATCCCCTGAAACTTGTGCCAGAATATCGTACACCTTCAAGCCGATGGAGGTTAACCATTTTCCGTAGGAACCACCTTCGATAAGTGGAAGCAACATCTTTTCCGGAAGAACCAAATGCGGGGCCAATTTGTGTACGATAGCTCTTTCCGAACCAACTTCCTTCACCAACCAAAAATCGAATTGCTTTAAATAACGGAGTCCGCCGTGTATGAGCTTGGTGGATTTGCTACTGGTGCCCGAAGCAAAATCACCTTTTTCGAGCAACAAAACCTTCATGCCTCGAGAAGACGCATCCAAAGCAATTCCAGCTCCCGTGATTCCCCCTCCGATTACCACAAGGTCATACGCCTCCTTGACAACTTTTTGCAGGGTTTCTTTTCTGTTTACGTTTGAAAAAACAATGTTCTCGCTCATGAGTCTATTTGTTGAATTCGTATTCTCGGTCCACTCGGCACACTCTCACTTTGTACCAAGAGTACCATTTTTGGATTCCTTTCTTTTGGGCTTCTTCATGATCTAATTGGGCTTTCCAGTTAGCGATTGCCTCCAAACTCTCCCAATAACTGATAGAAATTCCGAGATTGTCGCGGGCACTTTCAAAATCAATGAAACCAGGTTGTTTTCTGGCCAGAGTTGCCATTTCTTCTGCCATTTTAGCGTAACCATCATCACCAGAGGTTCTAAGATTCGTAAAAATTACAGCGTAGTATGGTTTTTGTAGCTCCATTTTAAATGATGTATTCCTTTTCCATGAAGTAATTAACCAAGGCTTCTTTCATTAAAACGGATTGTTCTCCTGCTTTTAATGGTGGTAACTGTTCCTTAATTTTATAATGGGGCCATCCGTCCTCATCAAAAAAATCAAAATCATAATAACCATAAGGCTCCAATAGCCTACAAATGGCAATATGCATCAAATTGACTTTTTCATCCTTTTTGAACTTCCGATGAAAATTGCCTAGTTCCTGAACTCCTACCAAATAAACAATCCCATCCAACTCCAGCGGGTCACCATCCGAAAATTGTGCAGATAGTTTTTCCACCAAAAACTCCCATCGTTCCTTTAATTGTTCGTCTCTTGACATGTGTTTTGATATGAGTGCCAAAGGTACAAATCAATATTCTATATTTGTTAAAACCCACGTATGAGCTTTTTGGATATTGTCATCGGAATTCTTTTGGTTTGGGGCCTTTACAAAGGTCTCAAAAACGGCCTTTTTGTGGAATTGGCCTCTTTGATTGCCCTGATTGCAGGAATTTACGGTGCTATCCATTTTTCTTACATAACGGGCGATTACCTGGCCGAAAAATTTGATTGGAGCGACCAATACCTGAAAATTGCTGCATTTTTGATTACGTTTCTTGCCATCATTATAGTAGTGAACTTGGCGGGAAAATTCTTGACCAAGATTGCCGATTTTGCCATGCTCGGTCTATTGAACAAAATTGCTGGGGGTATTTTCGGCGCCCTAAAAGTTGCTGTTATCTTGGGTGCATTTTTGATTTTCTTCGAAAGGCTCGCCTCTCCCCTAGAACTTATTAATGATGAGACCAAAGAGGAATCCATTTTTTACGAACCCATCAAGGAAATTGGCGCACTGGTTTTTTCTTATGTTTTTGATGATGAAGAAAACACACCTTCAGACCAAATCGAGACTTCGGAAGAAATTATTTAAACGGTTCGTTTTTATCGATAAAAGGGTTTTGGTGTTCCCGGGGAGCTACCGTTCACCCCAGTAATCTGTATTTCAACGTGATAATCTATCCTAACACGGAAATTTCATGGAAAAGGAACGAGTCTCCATTATTTTTGCTGCGAGAACACAAGGGAACTTAGAACACTCCTGAAAACACCCCGGAAATGAAAAAATTATATGGCACATTGTTGGTCATAGTACTTGCCGTTGTCTTAAGTCATTGCAGCACAACTTCTACCCAAGAAGAAGAGCAAAGCTACACCGAAGCAGCCCTTGGAAATGAAAAAATAACCATTGATCCAGAAAAAATGGAAGAAGAGTTGGTCGGTTTGGTAAACCAGCACCGAAATTCCATTGGCTTAAATTCCTTGACAAATAGTGCTCCTGCATATAAATATGCAGAAGAGCATACAGATTACATGATTTCACACAATGTCCTGAGTCACGATAATTTCGACACTCGTGCATCCAAAGTTGCCGAAGAGACTAATGCCGTAAGTGTTTCGGAAAATGTGGCAAGATACTATACTTCGGCAGAAAAAACCTTGGAAGGCTGGGCAGAAAGTGCTTCGCACAAAGCTGCAATGGAAGGGGACTTTACCCACACCACCCTGAGTATTCAACTGGATAAAAATGGAAGACCGTATTTTACGCAGTTATTCATCAAAATAGAGTAGCAAAACAAGAATGTAAATTTTAAAAAGACCAGCTGCTTGGCGGGTCTTTTTTGTTAATCGCTATGTTGCCAGCAAGGTTTTTTTTACCTTTCGTAAAATCTTTGAACATGGCAATACAGTCACCTTTCAACCTTAACAAATGGATTGAGGATAACAGGGAAACCCTAAAACCTCCGGTTGGCAATAGAAATCTTTACAAAGAGTCGGGCGACTATATTGTTATGATCGTGGCCGGACCCAATGCAAGAAAGGATTACCACTACAATGAAACGGAGGAGCTTTTTTATCAACTAGAAGGCCATATAGAAGTACACATTCAAGAAGATGGCCAGAAAAAGACCATGAAATTGGGACCTGGAGATATGTATCTACATCCCGCTAAAGTGCCACATTCCCCTGCCCGCCATGAAGGTTCCATTGGGCTGGTAGTTGAGCGAAAACGTGTAGACCTTAATGCTGAAGATGGATTACTTTGGTTCTGTGATAACTGCAACCATAAATTGTACGAGGTCCATTTTAAATTGAATGATATTGAGAAGGATTTTCTGGGCCATTTTAAGCACTTTTACAGTTCGGAAGAATTGCGCACTTGTGATAATTGTGGAACCGTTATGCCGGTTGATGAACGTTTTATTGCCAAAGAAGAATGATACTCATTTTAGCAAAAATAATAATGGGGATCGTGGCACTGCTCCACATCTATTTCCTATGGTTGGAAATGTTCGCATGGACCACCAAAGCAAGAAAAGTATTCCGCAATTTCCGGGAAGATTTATTCGAGCCCACAAAGACACTGGCAGCCAACCAAGGGCTCTATAATGGCTTTTTGGCAGCAGGGCTTATTTGGTCCTTGTTAATACAAGATGCTACATGGCAAATTTATGTGGGATTCTTCTTTTTGGGATGTGTTACGATTGCCGGTATTTATGGTGCATTGACAGCATCAAAAAAAATATTTGCAGTTCAGGGGCTTCCGGCAATAATTGGAATTCTTCTTCTCTTGGTCCATCAATTCCTCTAAACCGTTTATCCTCTAGGATAATATTCGTAATATTGTAAAAATATAACAATACACCATAAAAAAGTTATAAATGTCAAAAATTGCAACTGCTTTTGGAATAGAAGAAGCCTTAAAAGAACTTGGCTTAAACGAAATAAATAACGGTACTTCCACAGGAAAGGATTGGTTTTCCAATGGAGATATCATTGAATCTTACTCTCCCGTTGATGGAGCTTTAATAGGAAAGGTCAAAGCCACAACCCGTGAAGATTACGAAAAAGTAATCAGTACAGCTCAAGAAGGCTTTAAAAAATGGAGGACCATGCCAGCCCCACAACGAGGTGAAGTGGTTCGACAGTTTAATGATGAACTTAGACGTTTAAAAGAGCCTTTGGGCAAGCTTGTTTCCTATGAAATGGGAAAAAGCTACCAGGAAGGTTTAGGTGAAGTACAGGAAATGATAGATATCTGTGACTTTGCTGTAGGTTTATCGAGACAATTGCACGGACTTACCATGCACAGTGAGCGCCCTGGTCACAGAATGTACGAGCAATATCATCCGCTTGGTGTTGTAGGTATAATTTCGGCCTTCAACTTTCCTGTTGCAGTTTGGTCATGGAACACTGCCCTAGCTTGGGTTTGTGGTGATGCCTGTATTTGGAAAGGCTCTGAAAAAACTCCAATGACATCCGTGGCTTGCCAAAATATTGCTGCCCGTGTGTTTACGGAAAATGGTGTTCCCGAAGGTATTTCTTGTTTGATTACAGGTGACTATCACGTTGGGGAATTTATGACCAAAGATGAACGTGTTCCATTAATTTCCGCTACAGGCTCTACCCGTATGGGAAAAATAGTTGCAAAAACAGTAGCAGGTCGTCTTGGAAAGACGTTGTTGGAACTTGGCGGAAACAACGCTATAATCGTAACTCCCGATGCCAACATTAAAAACACAGTGATTGGTGCAGTTTTCGGAGCTGTGGGTACTTGCGGACAACGTTGTACCTCAACGCGCCGATTGATTGTTCACGAGGATGTGTACGATAAGGTGAAAAATGCCATTGTAGACGCCTATAAACAAATACGAATTGGCAACCCATTGGACGAAAACAACCATGTTGGACCACTAATTGATAAAGACGCTGTAAAAAATTATTTAAACGCCTTAGAAAAAGTCGAAGCCGAAGGTGGAAAAGTTTTGGTCGAAGGTGGAGTACTTGAGGGCGAGGGCTACGAAAGTGGTTGCTATGTGAAACCTGCCATTGCCGAAGCGGAAAACCATTTTGAAATTGTTCAGCACGAGACCTTTGGTCCTGTTTTATATATTTTAAAATATAAAGGTGATCTTGAAAATGCCTTGGACACGCAAAATGGTGTTAGGCAAGGTCTTTCTTCTGCAATAATGACCAACAATCTGCGCGAAGCAGAGCGTTTCCTTTCCGTTGAAGGTTCCGATTGCGGAATTGCGAACGTGAACATTGGTACATCTGGAGCAGAAATCGGAGGAGCATTTGGTGGCGAAAAAGAAACCGGAGGTGGTAGAGAAAGTGGTTCCGATGCATGGAAAATTTACATGCGCAGACAAACCAATACCATTAACTACACAACCGAGTTGCCATTGGCCCAAGGCATAAAGTTTGATTTATAAAACAAAAAGCCGCCCGTTCAGTATCCAACTGAACTGGGCGGTCTTTAAAACCAACTTAACTAACTCAAACTTAACTTAAAAACCCCATTCCAATGCCGGAACTTTGTCGGGAGAAATAGGGTTCTTTACCTAATATTTGGCCTAAATTTCATCATATTTATTCAAGTATTTAAGAGGTATCTTACAAGTGGCCGTAAAAACTGTATGGTTGGTTCCATTTGTTCTATTTTCTGTTTTTGATTTTTCTTTGAAACCACCCAATTTTTCCAATTAGCTCATTTCCTGAGGTTTTAATTTAGAATTTTAAGATTTTTTTAATATTTTAAGTGGGCAGTTTTTGCTGTTTAAAAAACTAAACTATGGATTGGGAAAGTTCAACTATGTGGTATTGGATTATTTTGGCCATGACGGGAATTATTTCCGGGATTCTTGGATACTTTTTTGGAAAGTCGGATACACCATCTGTTCCGGAAAAATTGGTTGGGCTTCATGGGTTAGAAGTTGAGAACGCCAAATTAAAGTCAGATCTGGAAACTTGTCGAAAAAGGATTGAATCCCACACTACAAAAACAAAACAGCTTGAATTTGACAGACATATAAATCCTTCACCGAAGGAATCTAACTCTTTTGATGCAAAAGAAGCTAAAGCTGCGTTTGGAAAAACCATCAAGGAAAATGACCTCAAGCTTGTCGAGGGTATCGGTCCAAAAATCGAAGGTTTATTTCACAATTTCGGTATTAAAACCTGGAAAGAACTTGCCGAAACCTCCGCGGATAAATGTCAGGAAGTGCTGAACTCTGGAGGAAAACGCTATCGCATCCATGATCCTGCCTCATGGCCCATGCAAGCAAAAATGGCACATGAAGGGCATTGGGAACAGTTGCACGAGTGGCAGGAAAAACACCGTGCTGGCAAATACTAATCAGCAAGACCGACTTGTCTTTCTACAACATTCCGTTTGCTTGCACCCATTTAAAAGTGTATTGATCTTGTGAAAATTGCATTCGCTCGGATATGCGTTGTAACCTTTCTGGAAGTTTCATTAAATAAGCCTGTGCCTTTTCAGCTTGATCGGAAAGTCCTCGAAGGTTCCCTATATCCCAGTAATCGTTCAATTTTTTCAAGATATCGATATAGTCCTGTGCAGTGTATACTCCCAAACGCTGGGCACAATTGGAAAACTGCTCGAACGCCTCGCCAATATTTCCTCCAGATTCCCTTAAAAAATGGGCAGGCATCACTATTTTTTTCTTCATCATATCGGCAAATGCCAATACCATCCCATCCGGGTCTTGTCCCATAATAGCTTTTACAAACTCCCGATACGCTAAATGATGTCTCATCTCATCACCGGCAATAATGGTACACATTTTTGCGAGAAGGGCATTCCCTTTCTTTCTGGCCATTTTTCCCACTCTCTTGTGTGAAATGTTAGTGGCCAATTCCTGGAAAGAGGTGTATACAAAGTTTTTGTAAGGATCCCTATCCGTTCCAATATCAAACCCATCCGAAATTAAATGCTGTGTCGTAATCTCGATCTCCCGCATATTTACACGGCCCGATAGATAAAGATATTTGTTTAAAACATCCCCATGCCGATTCTCTTCCGCAGTCCAGGCTCGCACCCATTTGCTCCATCCATTGTCCTTGCCGTTGTGCTGATCAATGCCTTCCACATCCATCAACCAAGATTCATAGGTCGGAAGCGCTTCCTCAGTAATGGTGTCTGCTACAAGGGTCACCCAAAAATCGTATCCCAATTCTTTCGCCTCTCCACGAATTTGTTCCACCTCATCAAAAAACTTATCGCTTTGGGAATCTGGCAAGAAATCAGTGGGCTGCCATATTTTTTCACTTGGAATAAGAAATTCATCAATAAACCCTTCAACCTTGGGCTCAATCTGCTGCATTACTTCCAATCTTACATTTTTAATCGACATAGTATGGGGTTTTACACAAAGATCACCATAAAATATTGGAATTTCCTTAATTTCTTCCTCTTTCGCCCGGATAAAATGTATGTACAGGGTCACTTTGCCAATATTCTTTGCTTTCTACGTCCAATATCGTTAACCCACCCATAAATGCTGCTCCAGTATCCACGTTCCAAACATTGGCCTTCTTCTGTGGTTCTACAAACTCATTTTTGGACAAGGGCGTATGGCCAATAAATACTTCCTTATAGTGGGTCAATCTTTTTGGAAACTTTGGGTCTGTTGGCTTTAAACCTGGATCAAGTGCAGTGGCCAGTTCCCATAATGTTCTGTCCCAATAAAAGGATTGTTCAAAATATTCGTAGTCTATTCCCTTTAGGTTTGTATAGCCGGCGTGCAAATACAAACGGTTATCTTCAGCGAGGTAATAGTTCTTTAGCTCTTCATAAAACTTGAGGTGCAAATCCCATTTATCTCTATCCGCATTTAAGTAGGAGTTCCTTGTGGCGGTGCCACCATGCGCTAACCATTGTGGATTTTCTTTTTGAGTTACCAACCAAGCTCTGCAGAGTTCATCGTGGTTTCCGCGAATGAACGTGCATTTGTATTCACTTTGTAACTGAATCAAAAAATCAACCGTTTCAACAGCAGTGCTCCAGGCATCAACATAATCTCCCAAAAAAATAATATGATCGTTAGAGGTAACCTTGGCTTTGGTCATTAATTGCTCCAAAGCCCTCACCCCAGAATGGATGTCGCCCACAACCAGTGTTCGCATAAAATAGTTTTTGACAATATTACACACAAATGGTTGGTTGATGAAAAATCATAATGGCTTTATCACGTATTTAACCTAGAATTTAAATAAACCGAACTGATTTTTGGACGTGGTATAATTTTCTATGTACCTTAGAATAATTCGAAACAATATGAAGAAAGTATACTGCATTGGTGAATTATTGATCGATTTTGTTGCCGAACGGCAAGGGAGCGACCTTTCCAAAGCAAATGAATTCACCAAAAAAGCAGGCGGTGCACCAGCCAATGTAGCTTGTGCCATATCCAAATTAGGGGGGAATGGAATCTTTATTGGATGTGTTGGGGAGGATCCGTTTGGTAAATTCCTTTTGGAAACCCTAAAAAACGAAGGGGTAGATATTTCGTTGACCCAACTATCTAAAACCTTTACCACTCTTGCATTTGTTTCCATCTCGGAAGATGGAGAGCGGGACTTTGTTTTTAGCCGGGGCGCGGACAAGGAGCTCAAATACAACCCTGACCTAAGGAAAAATCTTCTGGGAAACATACTTCACCTAGGGGCAGCAACCGCTCTTTTAGGTGGCCCTTTGGAAAAAACATACACCAAATATCTTTTTGATGGCCTTACCAAGGAAATGTTTATTTGCTTTGATCCAAATTTTAGAAGTGACCTTTGGAAAGATGAAGAGGAAACCTTCATAAAAAAATGTATGCCTTTTGTGGAGAAATCACATTTGTGCAAGTTCAGCCTTGAAGAAGCACAATTAATTTCAGGCAAAGAAGATTTAAATGAAGCCTGTGATGTACTGCATAAGGCCGGAACAAAAATTATTACCGTTACCTTAGGAAAAGATGGGACTCTTTTAAGTATGAACGGCTCTAAAAAAGTAATTCCAAGTGTTCCTGTGAATCCTGTTGATACTACAGGAGCAGGGGACGCATTTATAGGATGTTTATTATATCAAATTTCCGATTTGGGTAATTTTGAACCTGTCTTCGAGGATTTTTCTTTAGTTGAAAACATGGTGCGTATAGCCAACAAGGCCGGAGCCATAACTACTACAAATTACGGGGCCATAGTCGCCTTGCCCACCAAAGACCAGCTAGAAAAGTAAATGAACCAAGCCAAATTACATAAATTACTTTCTCAAAAAGGGAAAGACAGCAAGGAACTATTCGACCTTCGGTTGGCCACCAACCTCACCTTGATTCAGAAACAGTTCTTTACCCTCTACCCTGAAGATGCCCACGAAAAACACTTCCAAAAATTATTGAACCTTCTTCCCAAGTTATTTTTTGACAGACCTAAAGAGTTAAGGAATCAAGATTTAGAGAGATTGAAATCCGGCAATTGGTACCAATCCGAAAAACTTGTGGGCATGCAGTTGTATGTGGAGCATTTCAACAAAGACCTAAAAGGGCTGCAAAAAAAAATACCCTACTTTAAAAAATTGGGAATAAACTTTTTGCATCTAATGCCCATTACCACCAGACCCAAAGGGGAAAGTGATGGTGGATATGCTGTAAACAGCTACCTTCAGGTGCATAAAAAATATGGCTCCAAACAAGATTTACTGGAGTTGACCACAGCTTTCCGCAACAATGGTATTTATTTGATGCTCGATTTCGTAGTGAACCATACCTCCAACGAATTTTCTTGGGCCAAAAAAGCGATAAAAGGCGATAAAAAATACCAGGGCTATTATTACACTTTTGAAGATTTCACTATTCCAAGGGAATTTGAAAAAACTCTGCCCGAGGTTTTCCCAGAAACCTCACCCGGTAATTTTACCTATATCCCAGAAATGGAAAAATGGGTGATGACCGTGTTCAACAGTTATCAATGGGACCTTAACTATACCAATCCCGAAGTTTTTTTAGAAATGCTCACCAATTTGGTAAAGTTAACGGATATGGGCGTGGATGTGGTTCGTTTTGATGCTCTTGCTTTCCTATGGAAAAAAATCGGGACAATTTCCCAAAACCTACCCGAGGCCCACAATCTCATCACTTTGTTCCGAATGTGCTTACAAGTTGTTGCTCCGGGCACCATACTGTTGGCAGAGGCCATTGTGGCTCCAATGGACATTGTAAAATATTTTGGAGAAGAAGAAAAACGGGGCAACGAATGTGAAGTGGCCTATAATGCCTCGCTGATGGCGCTGTTATGGAATTCCATTGCCACTAAAAAAACTCAATTACTCTATAAAAGTTTGATGCACGTACCACCAAAACCCAAAGATTGTACCTGGATCAACTATATCCGTTGCCACGATGATATTGGACTGGGATACGAAAACCACCTCATCGAAGAATTAGGTTGGAACCCCTCTATGCACCGCAAATTTTTATTGGATTACTATTGCCAACGATTGGCTTGGTCCCCAGCCACGGGAATGCTTTTTATGTACAACCCAAAAACAGGCGATGGGCGAATCACTGGAAGTGCAGCATCTTTACTGGGACTGGAAAAGGCTTTGGCAACAAAAGACGATGATTTACTAGAGGAATCGGTAAGGAAAATCATCATGTTGCACGGAATTATCTTGGCTTTTGGTGGTATTCCCTTAATCTACGCAGGTGATGAGATTGGCACCTTAAACGACTATTCCTACCAACATGATGCATCCAAAAAAGGGGATAGCCGTTGGGTTAATCGTCCCATGCAGGATTGGGAAACCATTTCAAAACTGGACGATCAGAACCTACCTCAGCCCAAAATATTCCATACGCTTCAAAAACTTATCGGAATTAGAAAAAAGAATACGGTTTTTGCAGATAACAATAATCTGGAATTGTACCACACGGGCAACGACCATATTTTATCATTTGAAAGAAATGAAGAGAGTGAAGGATTACTTGTCATCTGTAATTTTGATGAAAATCCTCAGGTCATCGATAGTAGCTGGATCAAAAAGCTTGGCTATTTCAGCAGAGGGGAACCCTTGGATGTAGTATCCGATGTAAAAATTAGTTTAAACAGTGGTCTTCTGGAATTAATGCCCTACCAAATGATTTGGTTACGAAGAGGTTAAGCGTAATGTACTTTGCGTAAAATCCGCTGCGATTCTTTTAAGGATTGATACACGTGGCTATCGTAAGCTTTTATTAAGGGCCGTGCATCATCCATTTTATCCCTTGCTTCTTCAAAACCGTTTAAATAGCAAATAAGATAGGTTGCCGGGAGGTGGGTCATATCCGTATGTTCCGAATCCGTTAAGGGAATATGGTTTTCCAATTTTTTGAGCAGCGCATTGTTGGTATTGTAAACATGGTAAAGCGTTTTTTTATCAAATTGCGGCGGTTCAAATATCAATTTACTGTTGATGGTGTATTTACCATTGTCCGAAAATGTAATCACCATTTCTTCCAATGGGTAATATTTTTGTTGGGAACCCAATCCCAATTGCACATATTCCAGTGTTTTAAATGAACCATCATCGTACTCAATGGTGATTTCATCCAAAGCGGAATAAAATAGTTTTACTTGTTCGTTAATGAGTTCTATGTCCACTCTCGAATAGTAGATTTTGCCCTTTACTTTTTTCTTGTTCCCGGCCCAACAGACCACAAATTGCTCCTTGAACACCTTGTAATCACTAGTTAAGTCGGGATGGCGCGTATTAAAAAAATTTAGAACAGCATCCAAAGTGTATTCGATGTTGTTACGGGCATGCTGTTCAATGGTGCCCACCTTATCGGAGTTAATATCCTTCAACTCAATATCAAAGGCTTTAGGTAGGCTAATGCTACCTTCCCTAAAGAAAACCGCACCTCCATAATACTTCCAAATGTTTTTGCGAAGGGCACAGACTCTCCCATTGGATCTAATAGTGACCAGACCGACTACCCTACCTTCTGGCAAGTGGGGAAACGGGATATTTTCATAGGATATTAAAGGCGGATTATCCAAATAGGCATTAACGAGGTTCTGGATTTTACTGTCATCAAAAAAATCGACACCTACTATCGTATTATCTTCGTCCTCTACCCCTATTACAATAAAAGAATTGTTTTTTGGATTGCTGTTGGCCAAGGCACAGACATGTTTTAGAAACTTGGCTTTCCCTTCTTTTTCACCAATGGATATAAAACGCTTTTTGTCGTAAAAACTATTTTCGTCGTTGTGGGCTAACAGGTTTTTTACGAGTAGGCGTTTGTTGATCATAGTTCCTTCTTCACTATTGTGCTGCTGGCCTGTGCAGTGGGCATTACCACAAGGTCGGCAATGTTCACATGGTAAGGACGCGTGACAACAAACAGAATGATATCCGCAATATCTTCCGGTTTTAAGGGCTGAAAGCCTTTGTACACTTTGGAAGCTTTTTCCGTATCGCCCTTAAACCTAACGTCGCTGAATTCTGTTTCTACCAATCCCGGGTTTACGGCCCCTACGCGAATTCCGTAGGCATTTAAATCTATCCGCATGCCTTGGTTAATGGCATCAACTGCGTGCTTACTTGCACAATACACATTTCCGTTTGGGTAAACTTCTTTTCCGGCTGTTGACCCTATGTTGATGATATGTCCCGATTTACGTTCCACCATTTTAGGAACGATTGCCTTGGACATGTACAACAATCCTTTAACGTTAATGTCCAACATAGCATCCCAATCATCTGGGTTACCTTTGTCAATCGGGTCCAAGCCATGAGCATTCCCGGCATTGTTCACCAAAATATCTATTTCCGAAAACTCCTTGGGCAAACTCTCAATGGCAGTGAACACGTCTTCACGATTTCTTACGTCAAAATTTAAAGTAAAAATTGCTGTGTCTCTTCCCAATTCATTTTTGAGTTGCTCCAAACGTTCTTGCCTGCGACCACATAGAATTAAACTGAATCCTTGTTTTGCAAAAAGTTCGGCTGTTGCTCTTCCAATACCGCTGGTTGCTCCGGTTATTAATACTGTTTTTTCCATTTTTGATTTTTATTCTAGGGAACATCGTGTCCTTGGCTTGCCACCAAAAGGCTGAACCAATCTTGAAGTTCCAATTCTATTTTGCTGGCCTCAGCGGCCAATTTCATTCTTTTTTTGTTTGTTGTGCCGATGACTGGATGCACATGTGCGGGGTGTTTTAAAATCCAAGCCAAGAGCAACTGGCTTTCATCGGCATCATACTTGTCCATCAACGGACCCATAGCCTCTTTTATGCATGTCACTTGTTCGTCCTTATCGCTGAAAAATACTCCCAACGGGCTCCATGCCATAGCCATTCTTTTATTCGCAATGCAATCATCAAAAGTGCCATCGTACATAGGATTGTGGTGCGTTAATGAAAATTCCACTTGGTTTCCTTCAACAGGTATGGCAGTTTCTAACATAGCCACTTGGGATGTTGTGAAATTGGACACCCCAAACTGTTTTATTTTTCCACTTTGCAACAATTGATTTACCGCTTCCGCTATCTCTGTAGGTTCCATTAATGGACTTGGCCTGTGAATTAAAAAAAAGTCCAGATAATCCGTTTTCAACTTTTTCAAAGATTCTTCTGCCGACCAAACAATGTAGTCCTTGTCATACTGGTAATGATTGATTACATTATCCCTGCCCCTTGTCATTTGAATTCCACATTTGGTGATAAGCTGAATGTCTTCCCTTTTGATGCCACTTTCGGCATAGGCCTCTCCAAAATGAACTTCGGTGGAATAACTGCCATAAATATCCGCATGGTCAAAAGTTGTAAGCCCACAGGCAACACTATGATTCATCAACTCAATCATTTCTGTTTTGGAAAGTTTTTTGCCCCAACTTCCCCATGTCATCACTCCCGATATAATACGAGAAAAATTCGTTGTCCGTTCCATATGCGCTGAAAGTATAAAATTAAACCCTTAAATCCTTCATAAAACTAGGTGTTTAGCGTTTTTTTTAACCATTAATTAACAGCTAGGTTTTAAATAAATTTTCATTTTGCACACCTTAGTAAAAACCCCGACATTAATACCAAACAATAAAAGTTTATAATGGAAGAAAACACTACTATTGATATTAGTGCTGTGAATGAAAAAATCGCCCAAGAAAGCGCTTTTATTGACCTTTTAACGGTTGAAATGAACAAGGCCATTGTGGGACAGACCCACATGGTCGAGCGTCTGCTCATTGGTCTTTTGGGAAAAGGACATATACTTCTCGAAGGTGTCCCAGGACTGGCAAAAACATTGGCTATCAACACTTTGGCCAAAGCAGTAAAAGGGAGTTTTAGTAGAATACAGTTTACGCCCGATCTTCTGCCTGCCGATGTTATCGGTACGCTCATTTACAACATGAAAGAGAATGATTTCTCCATTAAGAAGGGACCAATCTTTGCCAACTTTGTTTTGGCAGATGAAATCAATAGGGCTCCTGCAAAAGTACAATCAGCACTTTTGGAGGCCATGCAGGAAAAGCAGGTTACCATTGGTGACGAAACATTTATTTTAGATGCGCCATTTTTGGTAATGGCCACACAAAACCCCGTAGAACAAGAAGGGACTTACCCGCTTCCTGAGGCACAGGTAGACAGGTTTATGCTGAAAACCGTGATTGATTATCCAAAATTGAACGAGGAACAACTTATAATCCGGCAAAACCTTAAAGGCAAAACAGAGACCGTTAATCCAGTAATTTCTTTGGAGCAAATTCTAAGAGCCCAAGAAACCGTTGGTGAGGTTTACATGGACGAAAAAATCGAAAAATATATACTCGACCTCATTTTCGCTACGCGTTACCCAGAAAAATACAACTTAGAAAGCTTGAAGCCACTTATCAGTTTTGGCGCTTCTCCAAGAGGTAGTATCAACTTGGCCAAAGCGTCCAAGTGTTACGCGTTCATAAAACGAAGAGGTTATGTGGTTCCCGAAGATGTAAGGGCTGTGGTACACGATGTGCTACGTCACAGAATCGGAATCACCTACGAGGCCGAGGCAGAAAATATTACTTCCGAAGAAATCATCAACAAGATTGTAAACGAAGTAGAGGTGCCTTAGCGGTTCAATGTTTATCGGAATAAGTAGCAATACTTTTAACCAACCCGAAAACCAATTTTTTTGAACCAAATGGATACAAAGGAACTACTAAAAAAAGTACGTAAGATTGAAATAAAGACCCGGCGTCTTTCCGACCATATTTTTGGTGGGGAATACCATTCTACGTTTAAGGGCCGGGGAATGACGTTCAGTGAAGTACGCCAGTATCAGTTTGGGGATGATGTGCGAAGTATTGACTGGAACGTTACCGCACGCTACAACGAACCTTATGTAAAAGTTTTTGAAGAAGAACGCGAACTCACCATGATGCTAATGGTCGATGTGAGCGGGTCGGAACTTTTTGGTACTTCCAAGCAATTCAAAAAAGAAATTGTCACCGAAATTTCCGCCACTCTTGCTTTTTCAGCACTTCAGAATAACGATAAGGTTGGCGTTATTCTTTTTTCTGATGAGGTGGAGCTTTTTATCCCTCCAAAAAAAGGAAAGAGCCACGTACTTCGAATTATTAGGGAATTGTTGGAGTTTCACCCAAAAAGTAGCGAAACCAACCTTGCGGAATCTTTAAAGTTCCTGACCAATGTGATGAAGAAAAAAGCTATCGTTTTTGTGCTTTCGGATTTTATCGCGGACGACTATGATAACACACTTCGTATTGTTGGCAATAAACACGATGTAACAGGCATCCGAGTTTATGATGAACGTGAAGAAACTATCCCAAATCTGGGAATGGTGCAAATGCAGGATGCCGAAACTGGCGAGATTCAACTGGTGAACACACAATCCAAACAGGTGCGTTTGGCTTATGGTAAGTACTACCAGGACAAAGTCGCATACTTTACCAATTCCTTTAATAAGTCAGGATGCGGTGTAATAAATTGTCGTGCGGACGAAAGTTACGTAAAGAAGCTGCTGGGATATTTTAAACGAAGAGGATAATGCGAATGCAAGTTCTACATAAAATAAGAAGCACAAAAAAGTTCCATTATGTATGGGGAGCTTTGCTGTTCCTATTGCTCCTGCCTACCGTAGGTTTTTCACAAACTGGACCCAAGGTCGATGCCAGTGTGGACACACTTGCCATCAAAATTGGAGAGCAAATCCAATATAAAATTACCGTTGAGGCAGATTCAACCGATGTAGTTTTCTTTCCTGAGGGTCAAACTTTTTCTCCGTTGGAAACTGTAGAGGCCATTATGGCCGATACCCTAAAAAATGATGAGAAGGTCATTCTTCAGAAAATATATTCCCTAACCCAATTTGATAGTGGTGCATACACCATTCCACCGCAGCGCATTGCCATAAATGAACAACCGTTCTTCACGGATTCTTTTCAAGTGAAGGTGGCCGATGTGGCCGTGGACACCACCAAACAAAAGATGTACGATATCAAACCCTTAATTGAGGTAGAGCGAAGTACGGCAGATATGTGGCTCACCGCACTATATATTGTTTTAGGGTTGATTGTAATCGGCGGGCTGGTATATTGGTTCTTTTTAAGAAAGAAACCTTTGACCGAAGAGGAAAAAGTGGCCTTGCTACCACCATATGATCGAGCCCTTATGGAGCTTAAAAAGTTGGAGAACTCAAAGTACCTTATCCAGGACGAATACAAACAATATTATTCCGAGCTTACCGATATTGTGCGGTCTTATTTAGAAGAAGATGTGCATGTAAGTGCTATGGAAAGCACCACGTCCGAGCTGATTACCAAACTGGAAATGTTGCGAGATGCCGGTGAACTAAAATTGGATGATGATACGCTGCAACAATTCCAAAAAATATTACAGATGGCGGACTTGGTAAAGTTTGCCAAAAACAAGCCAGCCACGTCCATTGCCGAGCAGGATAGAAAACTGGTCGAGGATATTGTGACCAAAACCCACGAAGCACTTCCAGAACCAACAGAGGAAGATTTGTTGCTGAATGAAGAATATCTGGAAGAATTGGCAAAGAAAAAACAACGTAAAAAAATGTATTGGGCTGCAGCAATTTTTGCAGGAATTATTGTTTTGGGAGCAATATCCTCGGTAGCATATTTCGGGGCCAAAAAAGTGCGGGATACGGTTTTCGGTTACCCGACCAAAGACCTATTAGAGAGCGAGTGGGTTGCTAGTTCCTACGGGTTTCCTCCCATTCAAATCGAAACACCAGAAGTTTTGGTGCGACAAGAGCTGGACCTTCCAAATGAAACCAAAGACCTGATAAAGGAACTTCAGGCCTTTTCTTACGGCAGTTATGTGGGGATATTTTCGGTGAGCACGAGCTCCATCACCTTTAAAGAACAAAAAGAAGACCCCCAATTCGATGCGATGATTAGTTCCACCTTGACCAATTTTGAGCAACTGGGACTAAAAAACATCATTACCAAACAAGAGGAATTCGCAACCCAATCAGGTGTAAAGGGAATGAAGACTTTTGGCACGGGAACTTTAGAAACACCCAACGGTGATTCCAAAAAAGCCAAGTACAACATTCTTTCTTTTGGTGGAAAAGGTTTTATCCAGCAGGTTGTAATCACTTGGGAAGAAGGTGATGAATATGCAGAGCAGATCGTAAGTCGAATTTTGAACAGTTTAGACGTAAAAACACAAGCATAGATGTTTGAAAATATAGAATTTGCAAACCCTGAATTTTTCTGGCTGCTGCTTTTGCTGCCATTGGCTTTGCTGTGGTATTTTTTCAAACGGAAAAATGAAATGGCGTCCCTGCGGATTTCAAGCATCAAAGGATTTACGGTAACCAGTTGGGCCTCAAAACTAAAACCTGCTCTATTCGGTATTAGACTGTTGGCCTTGGCCGCAATCATAACCGCATTGGCCCGACCTCAGACCGAAGATATTTCAACACGGACCAAAACCACGAAGGGTATCGACATTGTAATGGCCATCGACGTTTCGTCCAGTATGTTGGCCCGCGACCTAAAACCCAACAGACTATCGGCGTTAAAAGAAGTAGCTGCCAATTTTATCGAAGGCCGCCCTAACGACCGTATTGGATTGGTCGGTTATGCTGGGGAAAGCTATACCAAAACCCCTATTACCAGTGATAAGACCATTGTTTTGAACGCTTTGGAAGAAATAACCTATGGTGAATTGGAGGATGGTACCGCCATTGGAATGGGCTTGGCAACATCGGTAAACCGATTAAAAGAAAGCAAAGCAATAAGTAAAGTTATCATTCTTTTAACGGACGGTGTCAACAATTCTGGCTTTATTGAACCTAGAACCGCTGCCGACCTTGCCGTTGAGTTTGGAATAAAAACATACACCATTGGTCTTGGTACCAATGGAAATGCATTGACGCCCATCACTTACAACAGAGATGGTTCTTTTAGGTACGGTATGAGACAAGTGGAGATTGATGAGGAATTGCTCAAAGAAATTGCGGATGTAACCGGAGGAAAATTTTTCCGTGCCACCGACAACGAATCTTTGGAAGGAATTTATGATGAAATCAATAAGTTGGAAAAAACAGAAATAGAAGAGTTCAAATATTATAAGTACGAGGAAAAATTCAGACCATTGATTTTTTTGGCCGGGATTTTATTGTTGTTGGAATGGGGATTGCGAAATTCCATATTTAAAAGTTTTATTTAGCGAATGATTCAGTTTGACGAAAAAATATATTTCTATCTCTTGGCCATAATACCAGTTATGGCCCTAGCTTTCTTTTTTCTTCAAATCTGGAAGAGAAAAACACAAAAACGTTTTGCAAATACAGGTCTCCTAAAACGATTGGCCCCCAATAAATCAAGCTTTAAATCCACGGTAAAATTGGTGTTTTTGTTGGCAGGTCTTGCTTTTTTGGTATTGGGATTGGTCAATCCAAAAATTGGAACAAAATTAGAGACTGTGAAACGAGAGGGTGTGGACATCGTGTTTGCCATTGATGTTTCCAAGAGTATGCTCGCAGAAGATATTGCACCCAACCGTTTGGAAAAATCCAAGCGCATTGTTTCGGAAATCACCAACCAATTGGTAAGTGACCGAATAGGAATAATCGCCTACGCAGGGCAAGCCTATCCACAACTGCCAATTACCACGGATTATGGTGCGGCTAAAATGTTCCTGCAGAGTATGAACACCGATATGCTCTCATCACAAGGAACCGCAATCAACGCTGCCATAGATCTGGCCAGCACGTATTATGATGATTCCCAACAAACCAATAGAGTACTCTTTATTGTTTCTGACGGTGAAGACCATTCCGAAAGTGCCACTACCAATGCAGTTGAGAAAGCAACACAAAATGGTATCCGTGTTTATACGATTGGTGTTGGTAAAGCCAAGGGAGCTCCAATTCCCATCAAAAGAAACGGAATTGTGGAAAGTTTGAAAAAGGACAATCAAGGAGAAGTTGTCATCACCAAATTGAACGAAAACATATTGACTGAGATTGCCGACAGGGGCAATGGCGAATATATTGATGGTTCCAACACGGAAAGTGCCGTAGAATACATCAAAGAAGAGCTGAACAGAATGGACAAAACTGAATTTGAAGCCAAGCAATTTGCGGAGTATAAAGACCAATTTCAATGGTTCCTTGCCGCTGGCTTTTTATTTCTATTTTTGGACATCTTCGTTTTGGATCGAAAAACACAATGGTTGAAAAAACTGAATCTTTTTAACGAACATGATGAATAAGATAAAGTTGACATTCGGACTATTGCTATGTTTCGGGATCGTGCAAGCGCAGGATGACATTACCGAACAAGCTAACAAAGAAGCGGAAAAGGCATTACAAGCTTCCACAAACCTGACCTATGAGGCGAACGAGGAGCTTACTTCCAACGACTTTATAACTGCCGAGGCCGATTACCGAAGAGCTATCTCCAAAAGTAATAAAAATGCCACTGCAAGATTCAACTTAGGTAACGCCTACTACAACAGAGAGAGTTTTGGAGAAGCCTTTGGCAGGTACAAAGAAGCAGGAGAAACAGCAGAAGACAAAGCAAAAAAACACAAAGCTTTTCATAACATGGGCAATGTGTTCATGAAAAACAAAGAATACGAAAAAGCGGTGGAAGCTTACAAACAAGCGCTTCGCAGCAACCCCAACGACGACGAGACCCGTTACAATCTTGCATTGGCCAAAAAGATGCTGGAAAAACAACAGGACGAACAAAAAAACGATCAAAACAAGGACAACCAAGACAAGAAAGACCAAGAAAACGAGGACAAGGATAAAAACCAAGACCAGAACAACGAAGGAGGGGACAACGAGAAGAAGGACGAAGGAGAACAGAAAGAAGACGAAAACAAGGACAAAGGTGACCAAGGGGAAAACGGAGAAGATAAGCCTGAAGAAAATCAGAAAGGCGATGGGAATGAGAAGAAAGAACAAGAGAAAAAGCCAAATGAAGGAGATCAACCCCAAGACCAAAAACAACAGCCTAGACCTAATCAACTTTCCAAACAGCAGATTCAAAATTTGCTAGAGGCCATGCAGAACGAAGAGAAAAAGGTGCAAGAAAAAATGGAGGCACGCAAAGTTCGCGGCAAAAAAGTTAAAAACGAGAAGGACTGGTAATGAAAGTGTTCAAGGGCAACATATTGTTTATTTTGGGAATGTTCCTCTTAACTGGTTTGCATTCACACGCCCAAGAGGAAACCGAGGCGGTCGAGTTTGTAATGAACTTGAGCAAAGAGGAATTGGGAATAAACGAACGCCTTCGGGTAGATTTCACCATGAATAAGGATGGTGACAACTTTAAACCGCCCCAATTCAATGGGTTCAATGTTGTAATGGGACCTTCGCAATCCATTAGCTCATCCTGGGTAAACGGAAAGCGTAGCTTTTCCAAAACCTACTCCTATATTCTAAAGCCTACAGCAAGAGGTAGTTTCACCATAAACCAAGCCACTATAGAAATTGATGGTCAAACATACAAGACAACACCACAAAAGGTGGAGGTAATGGCAGCTGTTGACAAGCCAAATTCTCAAAAAACAGTAGATGATGTAGCTGATGAAAGTCTTCATTTGGTTGCAGAAGTATCCAAAGGCAACCCCTACCTTAATGAAGCGGTTACGGTAATCTACAAGTTGTACGTTAGTCCAAACATAAGTGTAACCAATTATCGCCCGCTGGACAATCCTACCTATAACAACTTTTGGAGTCAAGACATTCCGGTCACCAAACACACTGCTCAAAATGGCACCTACCAAGGTAAACCATATCGATATGTGGTGTTAAAACGTGTGGTGCTTTATCCTCAAAAAGCTGGTCAGTTGGACATTGAACCGCTTTCTCTCGAGATTTTTGTTGATGTCCCCACAAACCGAAGAGACTTTTTTGGAGGTCGAATTTATACCCAGACAAGCAAAACAGTTTCTGCCGGCAATCGTACAATAAATGTAAAACCCTTACCTGAAGCAGGAAAACCTGCGAATTATAGTGGAGCCGTTGGTGATTTTGATTTTTCCGTAACAACAAGCAAAACACAATTGAATGCCTCGGAATCCCTGCAAGCCAAAGTTGAAGTTTCTGGAAAGGGAAATCTAAAGTTGTTCCAACTTCCAGAGCCCGAACTTCCAAGTTCTTTGGAGGTTTATGATCCCGAATACGAAGAAGCCATCAACACCTACAGTTCCGGCATGGAAGGAAAAGTATCAAACAGTTATACCATTGTGCCCTCTTTTAGGGGTAAATATCCCATACCCAGCATTTCCTTTAGCTACTTTAATCCAAGTACGAGAAATTACGAAACCATTAATTCGGAAGAGATCAATATTGAAGTAATTGAAGGACCAACAGGTGGTTCGGACAATATTACAAGTTCCTCTGCTAACAAGCAATTGGTCGTGCCAACAGGAGAACAGTTTCATTTTATCAATATAAATCCCAACCTGAGCCCTATAGTTGTAAAACACTTTTTTGGTTCCAGACTATTTTTTATTCTATTGCTTGCTCCCCTTTTATTGATTCCGATAGCCATCTTGGTTTTCAAAAAAAGAGAGGCCATCGCAAGCGATGTGGTCGGCAATAAAATAAAACGGGCCAACAAACTGGCTCGAAAATATCTGTCCACAGCTAAAAAAGAATTAGGGAACAAGGAAGCATTTTATGTTGCTCTCGAAAAAGGACTGCACAATTATTTAAAGGCCAAATTGCACATTGAGACTTCTGAATTCAGCAAGGATAAAATAACCCATATTCTTTCAGAAAAAAATATTGAAAAACATGATATCGAAGGATTTATTGGATTATTGACCAGTTGCGAAATGGCACGCTATAGTCCCTTTTCCAATGTTCAGATGCAACAAGATTATGAAAAAGCGAGCGAAGTAATTTCTAATTTGGACAAACAGTTATGAGCATGAAAAAGATAGTCCTATTAATAACACTCCTTTCGTTCTCTTTTGGGTTTGCTCAAAACGAAACCCTGTTCAATGAAGCTACCGAGCTTTATAATAACGGGGAGTATTCTGCGGCCATAGAAAATTATGAGCAAATACTCGAGGGTGGTCAACATTCCGCTTCGCTATATTTTAATTTGGGGAATTGCTACTACAAACTTAACTCGATAGGGCCCAGCATTTACTATTATGAAAAAGCATTGCTTTTAAATCCAAATAATGAGGAAATCAAAAATAATTTAAGGTTTGCCCAAAACATGAGGTTGGATGCCATCGAGGAGGTTCCAAGAACGGAAATCTCCAAAATATACAAATCCGTTATAGGTTTGTTCTCATACGATGGATGGGCCTATTTAGCCGTAGCTCTGGTATTTTTGTTTGTTTTGGGTTACATGGCCTATTATTTTTTAAGACCGGCCAATCAAAAAAGGGCCGCCTTTATTTCAAGTATCTTTTCGTTGGTTATTGGAGTAGTTTGCATTTTGATGGCCTATCTTAACTTTCAACAATACAAAAACAATGATCCTGCTATAGTTTTTGACAAAGAGGTGAACGTTAACTCAGAACCCAATGCCAACAGCAGTACTGTTTTCACGATTCACGAGGGCACCAAAGTGAATGTTCTGGATGAACTTGACGATTGGAAAAGAATCCGTATCGCCGATGGCCAAACAGGATGGTTGTTGAGTGACCATATTAAAGAGTTAAAAAAAAATTAGTTATTTAACAACTATGTCTAAATCGTATCTTAATTTTGCGATAACCCTATGATAATGCGAATACTGGCCATACCTTTTATTTCTATCATGATGGTATCAATTTTATTGACATCATCTTTTGTCCCTCTTTTGGGACAGGAATACAGTATTGCCATTATTCTTGGTTCGTCCGAAGAAGAAAATAATACTCATGACACTTCGAGCAGTAACACTTTTGATGCAAAGTACTTTATGTCAAAAAGTTTCTTTTCTGCGAATCCATCCCTAAATCAGGAAAATAATAATAATACATCAGGATATGTATTCGCAGTTTTAGAGTTCACCCTCGAAACTCTAGACCCACCCCCCCGAAAATTGATTTAACCATAAAGTTCACGTTCAAATCAAATTTTTAATCGTCTTCTACCAGAATTCATTTCATGTAGAGGACTAATCTTATCTTATTATGTTCAAGTATATAAAAAATGACTTGCCTGCCAGTATTGTCGTCTTTTTTGTGGCACTACCGCTTTGTTTAGGTATTGCATTGGCCAGTGGCGCACCTTTATTCTCGGGACTCATTGCTGGTATTATCGGGGGAATCGTCGTTGGGGCCCTTAGTGGTTCCCAAATTGGGGTGAGCGGACCTGCTGCAGGACTCGCCGCCATCGTTCTTACCGCTATTGGAACCTTGGGGGGCTATCAAAACTTTCTGGTTGCCGTAGTTTTAGGAGGTGTTATCCAACTTATTTTTGGGTTCTTAAAAGCTGGGATCATTGCATATTATTTTCCTTCATCGGTAATTAAAGGAATGCTTACCGGTATTGGTATCATTATCATTCTAAAACAAATACCTCATTTTTTTGGGTACGATGCCGACCCAGAAGGTGACTGGGCATTCTTCCAAGTGGATGGCGAAAACACATTTAGTGAAATCATTAATACAATTAACTTTATTAGTCCAGGTGCAACCCTAATTGCAGTTATTGCCATGGCCATATTAATTTTATGGAGTCAGGTTTTAACAAAAAAGTCCAAAATCTTTGAACTTGTCCAAGGGCCCTTGGTCGCTGTGGTAATAGGTATTTTGTACTTTTCCCTAACTCAAGGTAATGGCACATGGGGCATCTCAGCTGAACATTTGGTAAAAGTTCCAGTTCCAGACAGTATTCAATCATTTTTAGGTTTCTTTAGTTTTCCCAATTTTGCAGTAATAACCAGCACAGAAGTCTGGATAACCGCATTTACCATTGCCTTGGTGGCCAGTTTGGAAACACTACTCTGCGTAGAAGCAACAGATAAACTAGACCCAGAAAAAAGAATTACACCAACCAACCGAGAGCTGAGGGCTCAAGGGGTCGGAAATATTCTTTCCGGCTTAGTTGGAGGACTCCCGGTAACCCAAGTTATAGTGCGAAGTTCCGCCAATATTCAATCCGGTGGTAAAACAAAGGCTTCCGCAATAATTCATGGATTTTTGCTTTTGGGTTCTGTTATTATAATCCCGACACTGCTCAATATGATTCCTTTATCTGTTTTGGCGGCGATACTATTTATTGTAGGATATAAGCTCGCGAAGCCGAGTTTGTTCAAAACCATGTACCAATCAGGATGGAAACAATTTGTTCCTTTTGTGGTAACGGTGGTAGGTATTGTCTTTACCGATCTTTTGGTTGGAATCAGCCTGGGACTTTTGGTCGGGATTGTAGTGGTACTAATTAAAAGTTACCAGAACTCCCACTTTCTTCATATCGAGGATAAAAGTAACGGAGCTCATAAAATTAAAATGACTCTTGCAGAGGAAGTTACTTTTTTTAACAAAGGAGCTATTTTGAAGGAGTTGGATAGTCTTCCAGAAAACTCCTACCTTGAATTGGACGTTAGAAAAACTCGTTATCTTGATAATGATATCGTGGAAATCCTCGAAGATTTTTCAGAAAAAGCAAAGAACAGAAACATCGATATAAAAATAATTTCGGAAAGAGGTGAGGCTGTAAATCCAGACAGCTACATTAAATTTTTTAATCTTACCCCGAAAAAATCGGCTTAAAATATATAATTATGAAAGCACATACAAAAGAAACGCAATCGACGATGACGCCCGAAAAGGCCATCCAATTTTTGAGGGAAGGCAACGAGCGTTTTCAACAAAATTTAAAAGCAAACAGAAACCTTTTAGAGCAAGTAAACGATACCAAGGATGGGCAATTTCCATTTGCTACCGTTTTGAGCTGTATAGACTCCAGAGTATCTGCTGAGCTTGTTTTTGATCAAGGACTTGGTGATATTTTTAGTATAAGAATAGCCGGCAACTTTGTAAACCAAGATATTTTGGGCAGTATGGAGTTTGCTTGTAAATTGGCGGGCACCAAAACCATTGTAGTCCTAGGGCATACCAGTTGCGGGGCGGTTAAGGGGGCATGTGACCATGCGCGTCTCGGCAATCTAACGGCTCTGATAAATAAAATTGAGCCAGCGGTATATGCTGTAAAAGAGCCCAAAGAAGAATCCGAGCGGAATTCCAAAAACTTGGATTTTGTGGATGCCGTATCTGTAAAAAATGTTGAGATGACCTTGGAAAACATCAGAAACCAAAGTGTCATCTTAAAAGAGATGGAAGATAATAAAGAAATTGCCATAGTCGGCGCCATGTACGACATCTCGGATGGTAAGGTGACTTTTCTATAGAAATAATAGTATTATGTGATAAATGCCAGTGGATTGTATCCACTGGCATTTTATATTTATAATATTACTATATTCAAACTGCGTATAAAAAACCATACCATGTTTAAACACCTAAGGGGAGATTTGTTCGGAGGTATTACTGCAGGCATTGTGGCCCTGCCATTGGCTCTTGCTTTTGGTGTAAGCTCTGGACTAGGACCCAGTGCAGGTTTGTACGGAGCCATTTTTATCAGCTTTTTTGCGGCTCTTTTTGGAGGAACCAACACACAGATCTCTGGCCCTACCGCTCCTATGACTGCGGTTAGTATGGTGGTTATTGCAGGTATCATAGCCATTAATGATGGTGATATCAATAAGGCACTCCCCGCTATTCTTACCGTTTTCTTATTGGCAGGAATTATGCAAATTGGTTTGGGCCTTTTAGGCATGGGAAAGTATATAAAATATATTCCATATCCGGTAGTCTCTGGTTTTATGACCGCTATTGGGATTATCATTCTAGTGACTCAAATATTGCCTGCTATCGGGTATTATCCTAAGGAAGACGAAGCGTACGTCAATCAATTTATGCCAGAGGCAGAAGAGAAAATTTTAGAAAATATTCTTAAAGAGGAGGCCGGTGAGGGCATTTTGGTTTTGGAAGATTTTACAGAGACCATAAAACGAGCTGAAAAAATTACCCATGCCGATATGTTAAAAGAAGCTGGTACCTTAGCTTCCAAGGAAGCATCCGGAGTAATTGGAACTTTTAAAGTGCTCCCCAGAGCCTTTAAAAATATTAATTGGCTGGAACTGGCCCTGGCCTTGGCTACCATAATTATTATTTATGGGTTTAAAAGAATAACTACGGCCGTACCCAGCACTCTAGTAGCCCTGATTGTAGTATCCGGGGTGGCTTTTGGGTTTAAAATGGATTACAGGCCAATTGAACAGATTCCCAGTGGTTTGCCAATTCCCAACCTTGAGATTTTTACTGCTTTCAACTTGGATGTTATTACCCCTTATATCTTCACCGCACTAACTTTGGCCCTCCTAGGCGCCATAGATTCGTTGCTGACGTCGGTTGTTGCGGACAATATGACCCAGACCAAACACAAACCCAACAAAGAATTGGTGGGTCAGGGCATTGGAAACAGTATTGCTGCCATTTTTGGTGGTATTCCAGGGGCCGGCGCCACGATAAGAACTGTGGTAAACATAAATTCTGGAGGTAAAACAAAACTATCCGGTATGATTGCCGGTATTCTTTTACTTATAATTTTACTGGCACTGGGCCCGGTCGCATCCCAAATACCCGCTGCCGTATTAGCCGGAATATTGGTTACCGTAGGCATCGGTGTGATGGATTACAGGGGGTTAAAAGCTATTCCGCACTTACCGAAGGACATTAAAATCGGGCCGCTTAAGCTTAGCTCTGAAGTGATTATTATGTTGGTGGTAATGGCACTATCATCTATTTGGAACTTGGTTTATGCTGTTGGAATAGGGCTTGTAATTGCTTCTTTGATGTTTATGAAAAAAATAGGAGACCTCACAGCCCAACGCTCAAATGTTAAAGCTTTACGCGAGGAAGCTTGGTCCGATGAAAAAAACTTGCCACAGAAAATTAAAGATGAAGTCTTCATTAAACATATAAAAGGCCCGTTGTTTTTTGGCTCTACCAACGAATTTCAACAACTCGCCTTACAAATTCCCGAAAATGCTTCCACAGTAATTATACGAATGGGCAGAATGCAGTATATGGACCAAACTGGGCTATATGCCATGGAAGATGTTTTGCAAGACTTAAGACGCAAAAATATCATTGTGCTTTTGGTAAATGTTTTGGACCAACCCAAGTATATGTTGGAACGTATAGATATTATTCCTGACCTGATTCCAAAAGAGCATATCTTCAAGAATTTTAAATCTTGCTTGGAGTGGGTAGATACAAGCTTGAATTCTAAAGAATAATATAAGTATTTGATGCCTTTCAATGATTTCCCTCAGGATTCTGGGCCCATATACATGGAAACGGCCGAAGGCAGGTTTCCAATAGAGCCCTTTAACACCTACAGTAACTTAATTTTCTTGGTTTTGATCATCTATTGGGGCATTAAAGTATATCGCAATCCGAAACAACATCAATTTTTAGCTTGGGTTCTTCCCATAATTGGAATTAGCTATGTTGGCGGTACGGTTTACCATGCCACACGTAGCCATGAGTTTTGGCTTCGTTTGGATTGGATGCCCATAATGTTGTTATGCGCCGCTTTGGTAATCTACTTTATTTTTAAATTGGTAAAGTCTGGGTGGCAACGATTCCTGTTGATCACAGTATTGCTCGGGGCTTCCTTTTTGCTGCGGGTTCTTCCCATTCCCACAGGTTTGAGAATCTCTATAGGATATGTAATAACAGCAGCAACCATACTTGTTCCCATAGTTTGGTATTTGGTTAAAACCCGAAGTAAAAACATGGGTTATGTAATTGTTGCCTTCTTAATTTTTGCAGTTGCCATTTTCTTTAGAAGCATTGATCTCCATCAAAATTTCTTCCCTATGGGCACTCATTGGTTATGGCATATTTTGGGTGGAATTGCAGTACATTTTCTTATTGCCTATATATTCAAAGACAATTTGCTAAATTTGTCCGCCAATAGCGCAAGCAATCATGATTGATACCATTAAGGAACACATCGCCGAAGTAGAAAAATTTACTTCGGCCTCAATAGAAGAAATTGAAGCCTTCCGAATTAAGTATTTGGGGAAAAAAGGACTTTTGAACAGTTTTTTTGCCGAATTTAAAAATGTTCCAAACGAGCAGAAAAAAGATTTTGGCAAGGTTGTCAATCAGTTAAAAAATGTGGCTACGGACAAAGTCAACGAACTCAAGGAAGCTTTGGAAAAACAAACCGAGGCCACTGGTAAATATGGTGACTTGACACGTCCTGGCGAACCTGTGGAAATTGGTTCCCGTCATCCTATCAGCATTGTAAAGAATCAAATCATTGATATTTTCTCACGAATCGGATTCAATGTTTCTGAAGGGCCAGAGATTGAGGATGACTGGCACAACTTTACAGCACTCAATCTTCCGGAATACCACCCTGCCCGAGATATGCAGGATACTTTTTTCATCCAAACGGATCCGGATATTCTTTTGCGTACCCATACATCATCCGTACAGGTAAGGTATATGGAAGCCAACAAGCCTCCTATCAGGACCATTTCTCCTGGAAGGGTTTACAGAAATGAGGCCATTTCAGCACGTTCCCATTGCTTTTTCCATCAGGTGGAAGGCTTATATGTAGACAAGAATGTGTCCTTTGCCGATTTAAAACAAACTTTGCAATATTTTACTTCCGAAATGTTCGGCAAGTCCAAGATTAGGTTGCGCCCTTCTTATTTCCCGTTTACGGAGCCCAGCGCGGAAGTAGATGTTTACTGGGGCTTGGAGACTGAAACAGATTACCGTATGACCAAAGGTACCGGTTGGCTGGAAATTATGGGCTGCGGAATGGTGGACCCGAATGTGCTTAAAAATTGCGGTATAGATCCCGAAGTCTATTCCGGTTTTGCATTTGGTATGGGAATAGACCGTATCGCTTTGCTGCTTCATCAAATTTCCGACATTCGCCTACTTAGCGAAAATGATGTTCGTTTTCTGGAGCAGTTCAAAAGTTCACTGTAAATCATTTTATGAAAAAGGATATTGAAATTCCCGTAGCCAAGGATGTACATGTTGCAGTAATTCGCGAGTGGAACGATGAATTTCTATCCAAAGATTGGAATGCCTACCTTATCAATAACAGAACGGATACCATTGAAATGACCATTGTAGTTTCCAAAGGCTTCGACGGGGACACAAAAACCTCTACCATGCGCCACGGCTTTGGAGTTCTTGAGCCAAGGTCATTTAAAAAAATTGAATTGCTACAAGAAGAGGTGCTAGCACTCAACAATGAATTCTTTGTTACCTTTTTTGCCGAAAACAAACTATTTGAAAAAAGGTTCCTATTTCCTAAACATACCATCACCGAAGAAAACCTTACCACAATCCCAATCCTAGATAAAGAAGGAATTCTTCCGAAGGGTTGATGGATGTTTTAGAATCTGAAACTTTCTTTTAACAAAATTTTAGTTCTTGTTGGTTCGTTTTGTTCCGAACCAACATTACTTTTGTTTCTTCAAAATCCACCTTATGGAAAAGACGAAGGAAGAAATAATTGAGACTTTAGGGCTCCATTTAGAAAAAGAGTACAACCTACCTCCTTTGGCTGCCCGCATATACGCAATACTAATATTGACCGACGAGGATGGAATTACTTTTGAAGATTGTTTGGCAAAAAGGGGTGCTAGCAAAAGTTCTACCTCCACCTCTTTAAATCTATTGCAAAATATGGGCTTGGTCACCTATTTTACAAAACCCGGTGATAGAAGAAGATACTTCATAACTGCAAAGAAAAAAACATTTTTTCTTTCCAAACTTCAGGAAAACTTGAACCGAGTAGAAACCGAAAAAAATATCATCACCTTAGTTTTGGACTACCATAAAAAACATAATCCAAAAAAGTATGAAGAAGGCCAGGTGAGAACCCAGGTGTACCTTGATTATGCCAACGAAAACGAAAAGATTTTAAAAAAATCAATCAAAAAGCTTGAATCAATATTAAATGAGTTACCACTCCAACAACCATAAACGTCACAAAGTAAGTTCGTACATGAAAACAATCAAATCAATCTTAGTATCAACAGGCGCACTTTTGATCATATCCTGTGGGGGCAAAAATCAGCAGCAAGCTGCAGCAGGAGCCCAAACCCCTTCACTTAAGGTTAGTACCTTGGAAAAGCAGGACATCACCCTATACAATTCTTACTCCACCAACATTCAAGGGATACAAAATGTTGAAATCTGGCCCAAAGTATCTGGGTTTATTCAAAAAATTCATGTGGAAGAAGGTCAACAAGTAAAAAAGGGACAATTGCTCTTTAAACTGGAAACCCAAACACTTTCCCAAGATGCAAAAGCGGCCAAAGCGGCCGTAAATGTCGCCCAAGTAGAGGTAAACAAGCTGGTCCCATTAGTTGAGAAAAACATAATTAGCGGAGTACAATTGCAAACTGCCAAAGCCCAATTGGAGCAAGCAAAAAGCAACTATAGCAGCATTGCAGCAAACATTGGCTACTCCAATATTGTAAGCCCCGTAAATGGGTACATTGGTGAAATTCCATACAAAGTGGGCGCCTTGGTGAGTAGCACAAGGGGGGAACCCTTGACCATGGTTTCAGATATCAGCGGTATTCGAGCTTATTTCTCCATGACAGAGAAAGAACTATTGGAAATGAAAACCAAAATGACCAATGATGGCACTTCTGCTTCTTCTGAAAACACCCCAGATGTAGAATTAGTTATGGTAAATGGTGAACCTTATCCCCAGAAAGGTAAAATTGCCATGGTAAACAACATTATCAATCCAACTACTGGAAGCGTTACCCTTAGAGCGGATTTTGACAATCCCAACCTTTTATTGAGCTCTGGTAGCACGGGTACCATAAATGTTCCATCTACCTACAAGGATACTTTTGTAATCCCGCAATTTGCCACCATCGACCTTCAAGGCACCAAAATGGTTTTTGTGTTGAATGATGACAACACGGTAAAAACGGTCCCCTTGAAAATAGTGGCGGAGACGGAAACCCAATTTATCGTTACTGAAGGATTGCAGGAAGGAAGTACCATCGTAACGGAAGGAGTATCGAAACTAAAAGATGGGCAAACCATTGATCCAGTAAAACAATAATTGCTACAAACCAATTCTAGAACAACTAATATATGTTCCAAAAATTTATAGATCGCCCCGTACTTTCCACCGTAATATCCGTTATTATTTTGATATTGGGCATTCTAGGGCTAAGTACATTGCCCGTAGAACAATATCCCGAAATTGCGCCTCCTACCGTTCAGGTTAACGCCAATTACACCGGTGCCAACGCCGAAACGGTGCTTAAAAGTGTGGTAATTCCGCTTGAAGAACAAATCAATGGGGTGGAGGGCATGACCTACATGACCTCATCCGCCAGTAATGATGGTGCAGCCAACATCAGTGTATATTTTGAACTTGGTGTTGATCCCGATATTGCTGCGGTAAACGTACAGAACAGGGTGGCAAGAGCCAATAGCTTGTTGCCACAAGAAGTAATAAACACAGGGGTTACCACCCAAAAAGCACAGAACAGTGCATTGCTCTTTTTCTCTATTTTTTCCGAAAACGAGGATTACGATGCCACTTTTGTGGAAAACTACGCCAAAATCAATTTAGTCCCCCAATTACAAAGGGTTAAGGGTGTTGGTAACGTAAACGTATTTGGATCCAAGGATTATTCCATGCGTATCTGGATCTCTCCTGATAAAATGGCAGCCTACAACTTGGTCCCCGCTGATATTCAAGCGGCTTTGAGAGAGCAAAACAGAGAAGCTGCAACAGGTAAAATTGGTGAAAACGCCGATGGTATTTTTGAATATGTGATGAAATACAAAGGGCGTTTATCTGAAGTTAAAGAATATGAAAACATAATTCTTAGAACCACGGATGATGGTGGTTTTCTCCGTCTAAAAGATGTAGCCGAAATCGAATTGGGCGCATTGAGCTACGTAAGGAAAAACTCCGGTATGGGAAATCCCGGTGTTGCTGTGGGGGTGTACCAAACCTCAGGTTCCAACGCCAAGGAAATCATTGACGAGATCGAAACCATTTTGGAGGAATCGAAAGCAGATTTTCCAACAGGACTCGATTATGTAATACCCTTTAATTCCAAAGATTTCTTGGATGCTTCAATCGATCATGTGGTACAAACCTTGATCGAGGCATTTATTCTAGTGTTTATCGTTGTGTTCCTGTTCCTTCAGGATTTCAGGTCCACTTTAATTCCAGCCATTGCCGTGCCCGTGGCCATTGTAGGTACTTTTTTCTTCCTACAATTGTTCGGATACTCCATCAACATGCTTACCCTTTTCGCCATGATCTTGGCCATTGGTATTGTGGTAGATGATGCCATTGTAGTGGTCGAAGCTGTGCACGCTAAACTGGAAGCGGGAGCTGATTCGGCAAAAACAGCTACCAAGAATGCGATGAGCGAAATTTCAGGGGCCATTATCTCCATTACCTTGGTAATGTCTGCAGTATTTATCCCTGTATCCTTTATTCAAGGTTCCTCGGGTGTTTTCTACCAACAATTTGGCATTACGTTGGCCGTGGCCATTTTGATTTCAGCGGTGAATGCATTGACATTAAGTCCCGCCTTGGCAGCGCTGTTCTTAAAGCCACATGACCATGAAAAAGGCAAAAAATCAAATTTCATGGCCCGTTTCTTTAGAGCCTTCAACGTTGGCTTTACGGCAATGACCAATAAATACACCAATACTATTGGCACTTTGGTAAAGAAAAAATGGATAACCCTTGCACTCCTACTAGGCTTTAGTATACTGGCTATATTCTTGTTCAAATCCACCTCCTCCGGCTTTGTGCCAGATGAGGATAGAGGAATGATCTTTGTTAATGTAAGTATGCCTCCAGGTACAACCATTGAAAAAACTGAGGAAACCATAATGAAACTGGATTCCATTTATGAGTCCATGGATGTAATCGATGTAAGGATGAGCGTGGCAGGTTTCAGTTTGTTGAGCCGTGTAAGTGCAGGTTCCTACGCATTCTCAATTATGAAATTGAATGACTGGAACGAAAGAGAGGCTGATTCCTTATCAGTAAATGCGACTATGCAAAAACTCTATGGTATAACTGCAGGTTTTAATGATGCCGAAATCATTTACTTTACTCCTCCGAGTATTCAAGGATTTGGTACCAGCTCAGGGTTTGAGGTACAACTTCAAAGCAAGACTGGTGAAGATTGGAATTCCATCAATGATGTTAAGAATCAGTTTTTGGGAGCGCTTAATGCCAGACCAGAAATACAATACGCCATTTCGCAATTCGATCCAGGTTTCCCTCAATACGACTTGGACATCAATATGGAAAAGGTAAAAATGGCGGGGTTGACTGCAACCGACATTTTTAATGCGCTACAAGGTTATTTTGGAGGTATTTACGCGAGCGACTTTAATAGATTCGGAAAGCAATACCGTGTTATGATCCAGGCCAAACCTGAAGACCGTGCCAACGAAAACTCCCTGAACCATATTTTTGTTAAGAATGCTAATGGAGAATCTGTTGCGGTAAGTCAGTTTGTAGACCTTAACAAAATTTACGGGCCCGAGGTTGTGCAACGATTCAACCTGTTGAGTTCCGTAAAAATAACAGGGGTTCCAAACCCAGGTTACAGTACTGGTGATGCCATTACCGCCATTGAAGAAGTAGCGGCACAAGTATTGCCAAACTCGTACACTTACGATTATTCAGGTTTGACAAGGGAAGAGAGCAATGCAGGGTCGCAGACCATACTTATATTTATTTTGAGTTTGGTTTTCGTTTACTTCTTGCTGAGCGCGCAATACGAAAGTTATATTTTACCGCTTTCCATATTGTTTTCCCTTCCATTTGGTATTGCAGGTGCTATTCTTTTCATCAATATAGCAGGTTTGCAAAACAATATTTACTTCCAGATTGCATTGATCATGTTGATCGGTTTATTGGCCAAAAACGCCATTTTAATCGTGGAATTTGCCTTGCAACGTAGACGCGCAGGACTATCCCTGTTCGATGCAGCTGCCGATGGGGCTAGAGCAAGACTACGTCCCATTTTAATGACCTCTTTTGCATTCATCTTTGGTCTGTTGCCGTTGGCACTTTCCTCTGGTATTGGGGCTATTGGCAACCAGTCCATTGGAGTAAGTGCGGTTGGGGGAATGCTTGTAGGCACCATATTGGGTGTATTCATCATTCCTGTATTGTTTGTGGTATTTCAGGCACTACAGGAACGTATTTCCGGAAAGCCTGAAGTAATTCAAAACGAAAACAATGCCTAATTATCCTTTGACCAAACAATGTATATCATCCATGAAAATAAGACACACATATAAACTGCTCTTGATATTAACGATTCCACTTTTGTTACAATCTTGCTTTGTGGCCAAAAACTATTCAAGACCGGAAATTGAAACTGAAAATCTCTACCGAACCGATAATTTGCCACAAGACAGTGTTTCCATGGCAGATGTATCATGGAGGGACTTGTTCAACGACGAACAATTGAAATCCTATATTCAACAAGGCTTGGAGAACAATATTGATATAAGGATTGCCCTTCAAAATGTTATGGCAGCTGAAGCGTATGTAAAACAAGGGAAGGCAGGGTATTATCCAACCATATCTGGAACAGCCAGTTTTACAAGAACAAAAAACTCGCAAAACAGTCAGTTTGGTAGTTTTTTCACCCGTCCGTTGGAGCAATATGAACTATCTGGTGCCCTGTCGTGGGAAGCTGATATCTGGGGCAAGATAAGAAGTAACAAAAGAGCCTTTGGCGCGGCTTATCTTCAAAGTGTTTCTGTCCATCAAGCAGTAAAAACAAACTTGATTGCCAGCATTGCCTCCACTTATTATCAATTGTTGGCTCTGGATAAACAGTTGGAAGTCTCCACACAAACTTTGGAAGCTAGAAAAAACAGTTTGGAAACCACCATAGCCCTTAAAGAGGCCGGACAGGTAACCGAAGTTGCCGTAAAACAGACGGAGGCCCAAGTGCACACCACAGAAATTATTGTGATTGACCTGGAGAACAATATCAAGCTTTTGGAAAATGCCTTTAGTATTCTGTTGGCTGAAGCTCCACAAAAAATTCAACGGGGTAGTTTGGACAACCAAACGATTGATACCGAATTGAGTACAGGTGTTCCTTATTTGATGCTTTCCAATCGTCCCGATGTGATGCAGGCGGAATACGGTCTCATCAACGCTTTTGAATTGACCAATGTAGCAAAGAGTAGTCTATACCCCTCTTTAAGTTTATCCGCTTCCGGAGGCTTTCAGAGTTTGGAGTTCGATAATTGGTTGGATGCAAGTTCCCTGTTTTCCAATTTATTAGGGTCTTTAACGCAACCCATTTTCAACGGTAGAAGGCTACGCACTCAAATGAAAGTGGCCAAAGCACAACAAGAGCAAGCTTTATTAAGTTACAAGCAAGCTTTGCTTACTGCGGGACGAGAAGTAAGCGATGCCCTGTATACTTACGATGCGGAAACAAAAAAATTGGAAGCCCGCTCCAAAGAGCTTGATGCTTACGCCACTGCAGAGGATTATTCCGAAGAGTTGCTGAACAATGGTCTTGCCAACTATTTGGAAGTATTGACCGCTAGGCAAAACGCTTTGAATTCCGAGCTTAACTATGTGGATTCTCAATATGCCCAATTGAGTGCCATTGTGGAATTATACAGAGCACTTGGTGGTGGCTGGAAATAACGCTTGGATTGTATTGGAGAGAAAATTACTCGTCAATCTTTTTAAAAAAACAACTATTATTAAGGGCTCAGAAGCAAGGTAAATGCTGGGGAATTTATACTCTGTTTTTACTTAAATAGTAGAAACTGTGCATATTAAGGTCATTTTATTGGTTAAATACAGTATCCGCGAACTGCTAGACTATATCATTATCAGTAATCTACGTGGTATCTTTATGTTGCAATATCTTCAAAAAAGCCCCTTTTAGCAACCATCATTACTATCATTTTTTTATATAAACCTCTTAAATTTTGATATATTCTTATTTAACAGACTGATTTTTACCATTTTATCGTTGTTTTTAACACGTTGATCGCATAGTTTTAATTCCTTCTAAAAAAACTAAAAAACCAATGGGAACTACAACTAACATCAACAGACGTGATTGGATAAGAAAAAGCGTACTCACTGCAGGCGGTGCAATGGCATTGCCTTACATAGGATTAGCTGAAACACCAAAGGCTCCATTAACCCTGGATGCCGAAGGCAATGCAGTGTACAGTCCTTTCTTTAAGGAATATTTACCCAAACCTGAGGCGGTCCTTCCTGAACTGGCTGCAAAATTGAATGCCAACGAAAATCCATACGGACCTTCACCTATGGCTTTGGAAGCCTTTAAAAACTCCGCTTCAGGAGGAAACAGATATGCATGGAAGGAATTGTTCCAATTAGTTGATAAAATTGCAGATTTCGAAGGTGTTGAAAGCAAAAATGTCATGATGGGCCCCGGTTCTTCCGATTTATTGGAAAAAACAGCCATGGTTTTCTTTATGGACGGAGGCAATGTGGTTTCTGCAGATCCAGCTTACATGTCTCTTATTAGAGTGGCCGAATCTGTTGGAGCTTCGTGGAAGCCTGTTCCGTTAAAAGACGACTGGTCACACGACCTTAAGGCCATGGAAGAAGCTATTGATGATGAGACAAAATTGGTCTATATCTGTAACCCGAACAATCCAACGGGTTCCATGACGGACCATGAGGAGTTGGTCGATTTTTGTTCACGAGTATCTGAAAAAGTCCCCGTATTTGTGGATGAAGCCTACCTATGGTTCTTGGATGAAGGAGCTAAGAAAAGTATGGTTTCCTTGGTAAATGAAGGTAAAGATATAATCATTGCCCGAACGTTCTCCAAAATACACGGTATGGCGGGGCTGCGTGTTGGATATGCTGTCGCCCAAGAAGAAACTTTGGGAAGAATCCAAAAAATAACACGAGGTGGTATGGGAATCTCTTTACCCTCCGTGTATGCCGCGATGGCTGCCATGGATGATGATGCTTTCATTGAAAAATCCCGTAACCTCAATGCCGAGTGTAGAGAATACGTATATAAGAGCCTAGAGAAAATGGGCATCACTTCTTATGTTCCCTCTTCGACAAGTTTTATCATTTTCCCTATTGAAATGGAAGGTAGGGCGTTTTTAGAACAAATGACCGAGTTAAAAGTGGGGGTTCGTGCTTTCGAATTTATGGATCAAAACTGGTGCCGTGTTAGTATGGGAACCATGGACGAAATGAAAACATTTACCGCCGCACTCAATAAAGTGTTGGTATAGTGGATGTAGGCATTCAAAAAACCATTGTATTTCTTTTTTTCATCTTCATTGGCGTTTTACTAAAAGTAAAATTCAAATCCAAAGAAGAGATTACTGGAATAAAAAAGGTAATTCTTAACCTAGCATTACCCGCAACAATTTTTATTGCGCTGTTAGGGGTAAAGGTGGAATTACACCTATTAATATTGCCGCTGTTGGCGCTTGGGCTTAACCTATTGTTGTTTTTTACCATGCCCTTTATTTTGCCCCTAATGGGCATTGGCAAAGGAACTTCGGAGTACAGAACCGCCAAATTATTAGTGCCTTCTTTGGCCCCGGGATTATCTTCCTTTCCCTTTATATTAGAGTTTTTAGGAGAGGAATATCTGGCCAAAGCTGCCATGTCCGATCTTGGAAACAAGGTTTTTGTGCTGTTCTTCTTGTATTTAGTCGCCATGAACTGGCACTATAGTCTTCAGTCAAGCGAAACGAGAAATGGTGGGACCAAGTTAAAGCCCTTAATCAAAGCCATGTTATCAGAGCCAGTAAACGTTTTTATAGGTGCTGCTTTAGTGTTGTTGGGATTTGGCCTTAGTATGGATTCGCTTCCTTTCTTTATGAGTGAGACCTTAGAGAAGCTAAGCTCAATCATGACGCCTTTGGTGCTCTTGTTTATTGGATTGGCAGTTAAAATCAAAAGGAAACAATTTTTCCAGATTTTTTCCTTGTTATGTACCCGTGCAGGATTGGTTTTGTTGATATCAGGAATTTTCGTGACCGTAGCAGGAATCGAGACTCGAAACGAAATATTGCTTACCATGGCCTTTGGTCTAAGTGCTTGTAGCTTTTGGCCCTACGCCCATATAGCTGCAGTAGATAGTATGGAGATGGACAAAAAATCCAAGAAAAAAACATTCAGTAGTGACTTTGGTGTGGCCATATTGGCGTTATCATTTCCATTGTCCACTATCTTGATTTTGGCAACTTTAAACAGCGGTTCGTTCTTTGTGAACCCTTTCAATATTTTCATGATGGCCGTTGTGCTCTTAACAGTTGGTTTTGCAATACCATTGACCAACGTTGTCGGTAAAAAAAAGTGGTCAGAACAAAAATTAATCGATCCTAAGATAAATTCTGCTGCCACAGAAAAAGCTGCCTAGATTTCCGAAGAAAAGTTACTTTTAAATTTCTAACTTTCAAAAAATTAGGAAATCATGAAACAACTACTCACCACTGTTTTAACTCTTTTTTTCGTTGGAGCACTATCTGCTCAACAACCAAAAGTCAATCAAGACCGACTTGAAGATAGAATATTTGACCTTTCCAAATTCGGTCTTCAGGAAAATGGCGAGACGGAACGGGTGGCTTTCAGCGATGCTGATGTTGAAGCCCGAAATTGGGTAATCAAAACCCTAAAGGGTTTTGGTATGAGGGTGAAGGTTGATGCTGCAGGAAACATTATTGGAAAAAGGCAAGGAACAGATTCATCAAAAAAACCGATAGCTTTTGGTTCCCATATTGATAGAGTGCCCAATGGAGGCAATTATGATGGATGTGTAGGTTCCATGGCAGCTCTGGAAGTGATTGAAACCCTCAACGAAAACAATATCAAAACCAAACATCCTCTGGAAGTCATCATTTTTCCAAATGAAGAAGGCGGGGTAATGGGAAGTAGGGCCATGGCAGGAAACTTGGGTAAATCAGCTCTTTCGGTTGTTAACTCTACAGGATATTCAATGGGTGAAGGCATCATGAGAATTGGTGGAGATACCACAAAACTTAAGGAAGCTAAACGCGAAAAAGGCAGCTTGGCCGCTTTTTTGGAACTTCATATTGAACAAGGAGGCAAGCTTGAAAAAGAAAATTTGGATATTGGTGTGGTGGAAGGCATTGTTGGCCTAAATTGGTGGGATGTTGTCTTTACAGGCTTCGCCAATCACGCAGGCACCACCCCCATGAATGCCAGGCAAGATGCGTTGTTGGCCGCTGCCAAATATATTGTGGCAGTAAATGAGATTACCAACAGCTTCGAAGGAACTCAAGTCGGTACTGTGGGGCAAATTAAGGCAGAACCAGGAGCCCCAAACGTAATTCCTGGAAAGGTCGTTGCCAGTTTGGAGATTCGTGACCTCTCCTCTGAAGTCATTCAAAAAGTGTATCAAGCCATCAAGAAAAAAACGGAAGAAATAGCCCAAGCATCCAATGTATCCGTAGAATTTTTACCATTGGACACAACTGCGGAACCAGCCTTGACCGATACAAGTATCCAAACAGAAATCGAATCATCTGCCAAAGAACTTGGTTTAAGCTATCAATATATGCCCAGTGGTGCAGGACATGACGCTCAAGATATTTCCAGATTTGCGCCTGTGGGGATGATTTTTGTGCCGAGCAAAGGAGGAATTAGTCATTCACCCAAAGAGTTTACTTCAGCAGAAGATATGGCAAACGGTGCCAATGTGCTTTTGCGCACTATTTTGTCCTTGGATAAGAAGTTGGATTGATTTATTCGGCCTTCCTTAGCAAAAGAATCTTTCTAGCAGCATTCGCAATCAAGCCAATACTTAACCAATAGGTGCTTAAAATCACAATGTTGGAATAATCAAAATCTGTTTTGAATTTTGAGATGGCAATCATGGTATCGGAAAACATAAAGAGCAAAACAGCTATAGCTATCCAAAGAAATTCTTTTCTCTTTTCCTTAATGAAAAGACCAATACCTTGCCACGCCATAAAACAAATAACCACTACGTAACCACCGACGGGAATCATAAAGTCTCCCAAACCAGGTTTCAACCATAAGAATAGTGAAGTCCCAATGGCATAAAGTATCAAAAAAGAAATCCAATGCGGGTGAAATCCTTTAAGGTTTATAAACCCAATTGTAAATAGGATATGTGCTACCAAAAAAGCGGCGAGTCCGAACACAAAATAAGCTGGAAACAACAAAATTATATCCCCCAACAAACAAAACAACAATGCGGAAATCATTAATTTTTTAAACTTGGAAGACTCTTGTTTGGGCAGAAAAAACAATATAGAAGTCACCAGAATAGTGGTCAATGACTTTAAAATCAGATAAAACGTCCTATTCCCCAAAAACTCTATCAAAATGGCCAAAATAGCGCTTAAAACAATCAATAGGTTGATTGTTCGTGTAGTTTTTAGTGACTTGGCTACCATTGCTTAAATGGTTTTTTACTTAATTGGGAATTGTAATATTGAACTTGGCCCGTTACTTCCCCGCCCAACCAATCAGGTTTCTCAAAACGCTCGTCCTCATGGTTCAATTCAATTTCTGCCAAAACGAGACCTTTATTCTCTCCCAAAAACTCATCTACCTCATACAAATGATTGCCAAAAGGCACTTCAAACCTTATTTTTTCCAAGATACCTGCTTCACAAAGGTCAATAAGATTGGCGGCTTCCGAAGCAGTAATTTCCGTTTCCCATTCAAATCGAGTGGTGCCTGATTCATTACTGGCGCCTTTTACGGTCAAAAAACCCTTGTCGCCCTTTATTCTAACCCTAACGGTTCGATCGGGGTCCGTATTCAGGAATCCCTGTACTATTCGCGTTTGGGATGTGAATTTCTGTTTAAATCCATCAGACCTGACTAAAAATTTACGTTCTATTTCCAAATGTTCCATCAATCTAAATATACCCTAAATTTGAAAATGGACTTTGATTTTCCTTTAAGAAAAATTATTCATGTAGATATGGACGCCTTTTATGCGTCCGTAGAACAGCATGACAACCCCGAACTTAAAGGGAAACCTATTGCTGTAGGCGGAGGTTCCAAAAGAGGTGTGGTTTCTGCCGCTAGCTACGAGGCAAGAAAATTTGGAGTACGAAGTGCCATGGCGGGATCCATTGCGAGAAGAAATTGTCCTGAACTCATCTTTGTAAAGCCCCGTTTTGATCGCTACAAAGAGGTTTCCATGCAGATTCGGAGTGTCTTTTTTGAATACACGGATTTGGTTGAACCCCTCTCTTTGGACGAGGCTTATTTGGATGTGACCGAGAACAAAAAAGGAAATCCGTCCGCTACTTTGATTGCCCGAGAAATTCGTCAAAAAATATTTGATAAAACAGGGATGACGGCTTCGGCTGGAATTTCCATAAACAAGTTTATAGCCAAGGTCGCCAGCGATTACAACAAACCCAACGGACAAAAAACGGTAAACCCCGAAGAAGTCATTGAATTTTTAGAGAACCTCGACATTCGAAAGTTTTATGGCGTGGGCAAGGTAACCGCCGAAAAAATGTATCGGTTGGGCATTTTTACCGGACTGGACCTAAAGAAAAAATCACTTGAATTTTTGGAGGACCATTTTGGAAAAAGTGGTAGTTCCTATTACAATGTAGTTCGAGGAATTCACTTGAGTAGTGTAAAACCCCATCGTATTCCTAAATCTGTAGGTGCGGAGCGCACGTTTTTTGAGAACCTGAGCAGCGAGATATTCATGTTAGAGAAACTGGAAAATATTGCCGCCGAATTGGAAAGAAGGCTTCAAAAATCAGAAATAGCAGGAAAAACGGTCACTTTAAAAATCAAATACAGCGATTTTACCCTGCAAACCCGAAGCAAAACCCTCCCTTATTTTATTGCAAGCAAGGATTTGATTTTGGAAACAGCTAAAGAACTTTTGTACCAATCCACTTTGGAAAATTCAGTCCGGTTATTGGGCATTTCGTTGGCCAACCTCAACACGGAAAAAGAAAAAAAGAACGAGGACAAAGAGTCCGTCCTCGTTCAGCTAAAATTTGATTTTTAAAAAAAACTGTCTAAAAACGATTCATTCGTCAACCTGAACTTGTCTCAGGTTCTCAAACCAATTGTTGATTTGTTTGATGAGATTCCAAAACGAGTTCGGAATGACAACTTGAAAAGACTTCTTAGACCTTTAGTTTTTGATATCTGTTTTAACAGGTTCTACTGCTGGCTTCTTTGGATTACCATCGGCATCGATTTCTATGATGTTATCAAAACCAAGTTCATCCAATTTATCTATTATTTCAGCTCTATCTCCTACCATAAACCAGTTAACCTTTCCAGGTTGAACCACTTCATTGCTCACCTTTCTGATATCATCCACAGAAAGGTTTCTTACGTTCTGATCGTATTTTTGATAATAATCATCCGGTAAATCATATCTGATCAAGTTCCTCACCGAACTATTAACAGCACTGTTGGTCTCCCATTGGCCCGGAAGCTTCAACACTTGATTGGTTTTTACTTTCTCCAACTCCTCACTGGTTGCAGGTCGTGTCGAAGTGAATTCGGATATTTCCTTTCTAATCTCAGTCACGGACTCGGCTGTTTTATCAGTTTGTACAGGAGCATAAACAATAAAAGGACGGTCCTCTTTGGAACCTAACACAAAACCTCCGGCACCATAGGACCAGTGTTTATCTTCCCTTAAATTCATATTGATTCGGGAAGTGAAATCTCCTCCAAGGATATTTACCATTTGCTCCAGTGCTATCTCCGAAACATCACCGTACTTTTCGGTCAAATGTCCAGCAAGAATTACAGATTGTTGGGATTCTGGTCGGTTCATCAAATACAGCGTATTCTTGGAATTGGTTTTAGGTTCGTTGAACGCAATGGTAGGCACGTCCCCTTTCTTCCATTTACCCAATGTTTTTTCCAATTTGGATTTCAACTCGCTCATCTCAACATCCCCAGTAACAATTAAGGTAGAATTGTTGGGCTTGAACCATGTATTATAAAATTCTACAACATCTTCCCTAGTCAATTTTGAAACGGTATCCTCATATCCAGTTCCTGTATATGGACTACTGTATGGATGGTCTTCGCCATAAAGGTATTTGTTCATGACCCGCAAAGCCATAGTTATGGGTTGCGATTTTTCTTGTTTTATGTTATTGATCTGTTCTTTTTGAAGTCTTTCGAATTCTTTCTCGGGGAAAACAGGGTTGAGGACTACGTCCATAAATAAATCCAGACTGGCATCCAAACTTGGCTTTAAAGTACTCATGTACACATTAGATTCATCTTGACTTGAAAAGGTGCTCAAGGATGCCCCTAGGAGTTGAAGCTGCTCATTGATTTCCAATGAAGTCATGTCTTTGGTTCCCTCGTCCATCAAATTCATGGCCAAATTCGCCGTTCCAGGACTGGATAAATAATCGGTTTTGTAACCTCCATTGGCAACTAAATTGATAACTACCGTGGGAACTCCTTCGCGCTGGGCCAAAACTACATTAAGTCCATTGGATAATTGTGTACGCTGGAGTTCTGGAAATTTGGAGCTTTTTGGTGCTCCAAGCTCCGGCAACTTGCTCCTGTCTAGAGAAGATTCTACAATATCATATTCTGGAAATGGTTTACAAACCAAAATGTGCTTCCCTTTGGTAAGCCATTTGGCAGCAGTTTTCTGTAGATCCGCTATAGTGGCTTCTTCAACGTATTCCAATTTTGTTTTGTAGTAAGATGCGTCTCCATGATAGGTTTGATTGGATGCGAGAATGTCCGAAACTCCACCGAAGCCTCCTATTCGCTCCATACCCTTGATGAAATTGGCAAAGTAATTCGCTTTTACTCTTTTAAGTTCTTCTTCTGTTGGGCCTTCTTTGATAAATTTATCAATCTCTGCCTGAAGTTCCCTTTCTAACTTTTCAGGATCTTCTCCCGCTTTTACATTTAAATAGGTGATGAATCGACTTGCAATCTCACTGGATGCCTGAAAAGAAACGGCAGTACTGGCCGATTGGTCTTGATAAATGAATTTTTGATATAATCTTGAATTCTTGCCGCTACTTAGAATCGCCGAGATTAGGTCAAAGTGCAAATCCTCTTTGAATCCAAAGGGAGGGGAGTTCCACGCAAACAATACTCTTGTCTCAGGAACTCGATCTTGGTATTCTTGACGGGAATCATAAATTTTATTAGGAATATTAACCTCTTGACGTTCTACAGTAGGGCCCGAAGGGATATCTCCAAAATACTTGATTACCTTCTGATGTGCTTCCTCAGCATCCACATCTCCCGCGATGGCAACAACAGCATTGGCTGCTCCATAATAGGATTTAAACCAATCCTGTACATCTTCCAAGGAGGCGGCGTTCAAATCTTCCATCTCACCAATTACGGTCCAGGAGTAAGGGTGTCCTTTGGGATACATGGCCTTGGTCAAATAATCCCATTGCATTCCATAAGGCTGATTTTCGCCCTGTCTTTTTTCATTTTGCACAACACCTCGTTGCTCGTCCAGCTTTTCTTGATCAATGGCTCCTAACAAATGTCCCATCCGATCGGACTCTAAAAACAGTACTTGATCCAAAGCCGAAACAGGAACATTCTGAAAGTAATTGGTCCTGTCTGTATTGGTGGTTCCGTTAAGGTCCGTTCCCCCTATACTTTCCAAAGCTTGGAAATAATCGGTGTTGTAATTTTCACTTCCATTGAACATTAAATGCTCAAATAAGTGTGCAAATCCACTTTTCCCGGGTTTCTCATTTTTGGACCCCACATGGTACCATACATTTACAGCGGCTATAGGTGCTTTATGGTCTTCATAAACCAATAGGGTAAGACCATTTTCCAAGGTGTACGTTTTATAGTCAATGTTAATGTCATCTGCTTTAAACTGAAACTCTTGCCCATAACTAAAGGGAATGCATAAAAGGCCTATGATCAAGGCCAAAAGTAATTTTTTCATTTTGGTAGTGTTTTAATTATTTGATTGATAAAATTGCTCAATACAATATAGGGAATAGTTTGCAATCAACACTAATTTAATAAGTTAGGAGCATAATTAAAGGGGCGGTTCAATTGCCATTCGCTCATTAAACCACCACTTCAAAGTATTATCTGAACTTTAATTTGGTTTTTTGAGCTGTACTATATTGCCCGACACATAATTTCTTTATTAATTTGTAATAGCATCTCCCCCAGTTTTTATAATTTCAATTTCTTCTATGCAAAGAAACCAATTGCGCGAACACATTATAACTTTTGCGGGCGACCTTTTTTATTACCAAGGATACAATTCAACGGGAATCAATGAAATCATAGCCAAATGTGATATTGCTAAAGCTACGCTTTACAGTCACTTTAAATCCAAGGAAGATATTTGTATTGCTTATCTAACTCAGCGGCACAGTGTTTTTATGAACAGGCTTGAAAACTACGTTGATCAAAGAGATGAAAGCAGGGGCCAACTGCTGGCTATTTTTGATTTGTTACGCGATATGTATCTTGAAGATAATTTTCAGGGTTGTTGGGGCCTTAGAACCCTTGGGGAACTTTCTCCCGATCAAACTACTATACTTAATGTGATTCAACAGCAGAAGAAGGAGCTGTTGCTTTTTTTGGGAGAGGTTGTTGGTGATACTATTTCCAACCTTTCAAAAGCAGAAACTGAAAAAATATCGGGAGGTCTCTATCTTTTGTATGAAAGTGCGGTTACCGAGAGTCACTTGTTTAAAAATGATTGGCCCATTTTTATGGCCAAGAGCATAGCGCCCTCTCTTTTTATTGATACTGAACTGACATAAAAAAGCCCTTCCAAAATCGGAAAGGCTTTTAAACCTATAATTATATTTTGTTTAGGCTTCTGCGGCTTCCAAAGGCTGCGCTACTGGAAAATCAACAGGAACTTTTGTAGTGCTATGAAGATAGTTTGAGATGGTTTTATCTCCCACCAAAGCTATGGTGTCAATCAAATTTTCCTTGGTCCATCCGGCTGCAAAGAAATTATCCAACACTTGGGCATCTGTTGCTCCTCTGTTTTCAGTAATGTTTTTAGCCAAGCGTGCCAAAGCATCCAATTTTTCATCAAAAGAGGCTTTTCCTGCCCTTAATTCAAGAATCTGCTCCTCGGTAAAACCATTCATTAGACCAATGGCAGTGTGCGCGGATAAACAATAAATACAGGTGTTTACCTGGCTCACGGCTAAGTTAACCACCTCTTTTTCTTTAGCCTTTAATGAGGTATTGGCATTAGAAAAATTAAGATAGTTAGCTAACGCATTTTCTGAGTGGGCATAGGTGGCGAAAAGGTTGGGTACAAAACCCACTGCTTTTTCCAGATCGTCGAAAATCGCCTGATTGGCCATACTTACTTCTTCTCTTTTAGGTACATTGATTGTGCTCATAATTGTAATTTTTAATATGGATTGTTTTTAAACGGATTAATACGTCGGTACAAAAGGTTGTTCGGCATCACAATAGAAATCGTGATGGTACTTTTGCTCACAGTGTTCCGTAACCCTTACGGTTTGTGCATCGGTTTTCTGTGATGTTCTAAAAATCTCAATGAGATTGAAAATAGATCTTTCTGTGGGCTTCATCTTTTGTCTGTTTTTTAATTACGAGGCAAAGATGCTCCGAAAAGAAGGGCGGGTGTTAGGAAGGATTTCCCGATGGCTTGATCAATTTTCCCTTAGGCCACCAAAAAAAGGTTTTCCCGGTATTCCGAGGGGGTCATCTGGGTCATTTTTTTGAAAAATCGACTAAAATGGGCGGGGTCATTAAAACCAAGTTCAAAAGCTATTTCCTGATTCTGCTTGTCGGTAAAGTTGATGAGTCGTTTAGCCTCCAAGGTTATACGTTCCAGTATAATCTGTTGGGGCGATTTTTGGCTGTAAATCGCAAAAAGATTGGAAAGTGTTTTGGGCGACCTGTGCAACAAATCAGCATAGTCCCCAACCTTACGTTTTGTTCTAAAATGCATATCCACCAAAAAGTTGAATCTTCGGATGGTGTCTATTTGGTCGTTCCCAAGTGTTTTAACGATGAGCTGGTCCTTTGCCAAACGCGTGCTCATAATAATCAATCTTTTAAGGAGCATTTGTAACATATCGCCCTGAATATTGTCGGGGGTGGAAAACTCCTCGATGAACATGTCATACAGCAGATTGAACTTGTTCAATTGTTCTGGTGGAATGGTAATAATTGGTATGTCCTGAGTTCCAAAAAACAAAATACCATTGCAAGAAACCTCACTATCATGATCGGATATGCAATAAAATTCCCTGTTGAAAAGGATGGCCGAGAGCGGTAGCTTTGTTTCTGAATAGGAAACATATTGGAGGTAAGTAACGGTAATCATCTGGTTAGGCAACAGTTCCAAATCTATTCCATCAATATTAATGGTAAGTGGACAATTGTTTCTGTTCCACAAAAACTTAATGGTATTTGAGGTTACAGAAAATTGTTCTTCGTCTCTTTTGATGTCGCCCGTAAAACCCAAAATAGCTCCTAATCTGGAATCGTTGTATTCGTGTTTCATGATTTAATTGCTCACTTACTGAACAATTAGTCCAATATTTTTGTTCATGCTTACAATGATAAACTTGTCATTAGTAATAAAATCATACATAATAGTCAAATAAAAAAGGTGTGCATTTTTTCAATGCACACCTTTTTACAAACTTATTTATTGGAACTTTTAAAAGTTACAACTCTCTATTTCGGTTACACGCAAGGTGTTCACCATGCCTTTTTCTTTGATCGGCATTGCCGCCAAGCTTACTAGCATATCTCCAACCTCCAAAAAGCCTTTTTTACAGGCGATTTGGTTCACATCTTCAATAGTTTGGTCGGTAGACACAAACTTATCGTAGTAGAACGCCTTTACCCCCCAAAGAAGGTTAAGTTGAGTCAAAATTCTTTTGTTCGACGTAAACACAAGAATGTGCGCAGCAGGTCTCCAGGCGGAAATCTGAAATGCGGTATAGCCACTATTCGTCAATGTGGAAATAGCCCTTGCTTCAATTTCGTTGGCCATTAATGCCGCATGATAACAAACTGATTTGGTGATGTATCTTTTTGTTCTGATGTGTGGGGGTGTCTGTGGTACTTGAATCAAGCTCGACCCTTCTACACTGCAGACTATGCTGGACATTTTCTCAATAACCTGAACCGGATAATTACCTACAGATGTTTCTCCCGAAAGCATTACGGCATCTGCTCCATCCATCACGGAGTTGGCAACATCGTTTACTTCTGCACGAGTTGGAGTTAAACTGGTAATCATGGTTTCCATCATTTGGGTGGCAATGATTACCGGTATTCTTCCTTTTTTGGCACTGAGCACCAACTTTTTCTGAATCAATGGAACCTCTTGTGCAGGAACCTCTACACCCAAATCTCCACGAGCCACCATAAGTCCATCAGAAGCTTTTACAATTTCCTCAATATTCTCAAGTGCTTCTGGCTTTTCAATCTTAGAAATTACCGGGATTTTATGTTCGGTATGTTCCTTGATCAAATTATGAAGGTCATACAAGTCTTGTGCATGGCGCACAAAAGACAAGGCTATCCAATCGACATTTTGCCCTATCGCAAAAATGGCATCCTTAATGTCTTTTTCGGTAAGGGCCGGCAAAGAAATATCTGTATTGGGCAGATTTACCCCTTTTTTGGATTTCAACGGACCTCCCTGTATTACTGTGGCGACTACTTCATCTTTTCCGTTGGTGGATTTTACTTCGAAAATAAGTTTACCATCATCCAATAGTATACGCTCCCCCGCTTTTACATCCTTAGGAAAGGTTTGGTAATTCATGTAGACTCTTTCAGCAGTTCCTTCGAAAGGTTCGCCCGTAACAAAGGTAACTTCGTCACCTGGAGCAACAATGGCCTCTCCTCCCATGACCCCTACTCTTAGTTTAGGACCTTGCAGGTCGGCAAGTATGGCGGTGTTGATTTCCAACTCTTCGTTGAGTTCCCTTATCATCTTAATGCGCTCAGCCACATCTTCATAAGCCGCATGGGAAAAGTTTATTCTAAAAACATCCACGCCCGCCAAGATCATTTCCTTTAGAACTTCCTTTTTACTGGTGGCCGGACCCAGGGTTGCTACAATTTTAGTCTTCTTTCTAGTTGGCATTGTTAAAAGATTAAATTTCTTTTTGATTTTAAGTTTTGTGTGTCCAATGGGTATGCTGTTATCACCCTGGAAATCTTATTGATAGCTTTAATTTTTTGAGAAAACATAGCTTCATCTGCTACATCTACTTTCAAAAAATAATCCACTTCTTTCCTTTCCTTCACCAAATGTTCTGTCCTTTTGGTAATATTGTTCCCAAACAGACCTACCGAAGGTGTTTCTTCCTCAATTTCGCATTTGTTCGAAATCAACGTCCAATACACATCGTTTATCTCATCGTCCCAATCGAACACGGAGAAAGACATATTCTCATCTAGATGAAGGTCTTTTTTCATCCGTTTTAGATACAGACCACAGGTGGAATTTATGGCATAAGTGATGGCATAATCTTCCAAATCACTGTGTATGGCGATGAGAGAAAAACAATCATCATATAAGTCTGCAGATATCTTGTACGTCGTTAATATGCCCATAACACGAACGGTAAATATAGGCTTAATCCTAATGAATGCCTAGTCAATACAAAACAATACACTTATTAAACAAGCGAAAACGTTTGAGTTTTACTATTATTTATAGTTACTGATTTTCAATTTTGCTCTGTAGTGCAAAATAAGCTCGTTTGGATGCTTTTTCCTCAGCTTTTTTCTTGGATGTAGCCCTCGCTTTCGCCAACATCCTGTCCCCAATAGTAAGTTTTACGGCAAAATGCTTGAGTTCATCATTGCCCGTATCTTCGTAAACATGATAATTAAAGGGTTTCTTCTCTTTTTGACACCATTCTATCACTAAGCTCTTATAGCTGATCACCTTTCCTTCCAGCTGTTCAATATCCACATAAGGCTCTATAACCCTCTCATCAATAAATTTTTCGCAATAGTTGTAGCCTCTGTCCAAATATATGGCTCCCACTAGTGCCTCAAATACATTTCCGTGTATGTTTTCTCCAAAATGTGATTTAGGAATCCTACTCTCTACATATTTTAATAAACCCAAGTCCTTTCCCAATTCGTTAAGATGCTTCCGGCTCACCACTTTGGAGCGCATTTTGGTTAAGTAGCCCTCATCTCCTTCTGGAACTTCGTTGTACAAATGTTTTGAAATAATGGTTCCTAGCATGGAGTCACCCAAAAATTCCAAACGTTCGTAGTTAACAGGATTGCCCTTTTCATCCTTTTTGTTCATGGATCTATGAAGGAACGCTGTTTTATAGACCTCCAAATCTTTGGGCTTAAATCCAAGGATTCTTTTCATTCCCAAAAAAAAATCCCCATCCGAACTCGGATGGGAATTGAATATTTTGGGAGTAAGTTTCATGTTACAAAACTATCCTATTTTTTTGAATAGCACACAAGCATTGTGTCCTCCAAAGCCGAACGTATTGCTCATTGCAACCTTTACCTCTCTCTCTTGTGCCTTGTTCAGGGTCAAGTTTAGCGAAGGGTCTATTTGCTCATCAACAACACTATGGTTAATGGTAGGAGGCACCAAACTATGCTCCATGGCCAAAATGGATGCTATGGCCTCTATGGCTCCTGCAGCACCCAACAAGTGTCCGGTCATGGATTTGGTAGAATTGATGTTGATGTTTTTGGCATGATCGCCGAAAACTTTAGAAATAGCCTTTAATTCAGCGACATCTCCAAGTGGCGTTGACGTCCCGTGAGTGTTTATAGCGTCTACGTCTTCTGGTTTTAGTCCGGCATTTTCTAAGCAGTTTTCCATAACCTTGACTACCCCAATTCCTTCAGGGTGGGGTGCGGTCATGTGGTGAGCATCGCTAGATAGTCCACCACCTAACACTTCTGCATATATCTTGGCTCCTCTAGCTTTGGCATGCTCATACTCTTCGAGAATGAGTGCTCCTCCTCCTTCTCCCAATACAAAACCGTCTCTTGTGGCATCAAATGGTCTGGAAGCGGTTTCTGGACTATCATTCCTGGTAGAAAGTGCGTGCATAGCGTTGAATCCTCCCATACCTGCAATAGTCACAGCTGCTTCACTACCACCGGTAACAACAACATCACAGTGTCCCAACCTAATATAGTTAAGCGCATCGATCATGGCATTGGCCGAAGAGGCGCAAGCAGAAACCGTAGTATAGTTCGGCCCCATAAATCCGTGTTTGATGGAAATGTTGCCAGGGGCGATATCCGCAATCATTTTAGGAATAAAGAATGGATTGAAACGTGGTGTACCATCGCCATTGGCGTAATTGATCACCTCATTTTGAAAAGTTTCCAATCCGCCTATTCCTGCACCCCATATAACGCCTACCCTAAACTTGTCCACAACGTCCAAGTCAATTCCAGAATCTGCTATGGCTTCGTCTGAAGACACTAAAGCATATTGGGCAAATCTGTCCAGTTTTCTGGCTTCCTTTCGATCAAAAAAATCTGAAGGATCATACCCTTTAAGCTCACAAGCAAACTTTGTCTTAAATTTTTCGGTATCGAAATACGTAATGGGGGCAGAACCGCTCTTACCGGTCCGTAGTCCTTCCCAATAAGCTTCCAAATTGTTACCTATGGGTGTTAACGCTCCCATTCCGGTAACTACAACTCGCTTTAACTGCATTGAACTATTTTTTTACCCTTTAGACGTAAATTATAAAAAAAATTATCCATGTGATAATAACCACATGGATAATTTAAAATCTTTAGCGATATATCATATAATTACTTAGCTTCTTCTATATAGCTAATTGCTTGACCTACAGTGGCAATGTTCTCTGCTTGATCATCTGGTATCTGAATATCAAATTCTTTCTCAAACTCCATGATAAGTTCAACAGTGTCCAAGGAATCCGCTCCTAAGTCGTTGGTAAAGCTAGCTTCTGCAACTACTTCATTTTCATCTACACCTAGTTTATCAACGATGATAGCCTTTACTCTTGATGCAATGTCTGACATAATTATTGTGGTTTTAAAAATTTAAATCGTTGGCAAAAATATAAAACTTTGGATTAAATACACTATTTGACGATAAAATGTGCTCCAAATTAATGATCTTAAAGTGCTGTACCTTACTTTAGCCGTTGTAATTTAGTCCAAAATCACATGAATTCCTAACGAATGAAACGAATTGTAATCTTCGCATCGGGCAGTGGGTCCAATGCAGAAAATATTATTTCCTTTTTTCGTGAAAAACCAGAGGTAACGGTAGCTGCGGTGCTCACCAACAAGAACTCGGCCAAAGTCTTAGAGCGTTGCGACCGTCTCGGGGTGCCCGCCTTTTACTTTAATAAACCTGCATTTAAAAATTCTGATGCGGTCCTAAATTTTTTACAGGGACTTAACACGGATTTAATTGTGCTGGCCGGTTTTCTTTGGAAGGTTCCATCCAACCTTATTGAGGCTTTTCCCAATAAAATCATCAACATTCACCCAGCTTTGCTGCCTAAACATGGAGGAAAAGGCATGTATGGAGACCGTGTTCATCAAGCTGTAAAGGAGAATAAAGAACCTGAAACAGGTATTACCATACATTATGTAAACGAAAATTATGATGAAGGCGCCATCATCTTTCAAGCTAAAACCGCAGTGAAGTCTTCGGATGACGCCAAAGCCATTGCCCAAAAAGTACATCATTTGGAATATGAACACTTTCCAAAAGTGATTGAAAAACTTTTATCCTGATGGCCAAGAAGAAAAAGTTTTATGTAGTCTGGAAAGGAAAACACCCAGGGATTTTTGAATCTTGGGCAGATTGCAAAGCACAAATTGATGGAGTAAAAGGAGCACAATACAAATCCTTCGCCACTTTTGAAGAAGCGAAAAAAGCCTTCAACAGCAATTATTTGGAGTACAAAGGCAAGTCCAAGAGCAAAAAAGAGCTTACCCCAGAAGAATTGCTGAAAATTGGCGACCCCAATTACAATTCTATTGCCGTAGACGCAGCATCCAGCGGTAATCCAGGAAAAATGGAATATCGCGGTGTGGACACCAAAAGCAAAAAAGTTCTTTTTCATCAAGGTCCTTTTCAACAAGGAACGAGCAATGTTGGAGAATTTTTGGCCTTGGTACACGGCCTTGCATTTTTAAAGCAGCAAAAAAGTGAACGAATCCTTTATTCGGATTCCAGAATCGCCATTGGATGGGTGCGAAAGAAAAAGTGTGGTACCAAACTACAAAAAACACCCAAAAATGCCCAATTGTTCGAACTCATCCAACGAGCTGAGGAATGGCTGAAAAAAAACCGCTATAACACCCCGATTGTGAAGTGGGAAACCAAAGCTTGGGGAGAAATTCCAGCTGATTTTGGAAGAAAATAATCTGTTTAGCCAACAAAGAAGCCATTTTTTGATAATTGGAACATCCATGCCGTATATTTGCAGCAAAAATTAGGGAATGGGCAAATTACTGATCGTGGGCACCATGGCTTTTGATGCCATTGAAACACCGTTCGGGAAAACAGGAAGAATTTTGGGTGGCGCCGGCACCTTTATCGGCTTGGCAGCTTCACAGTTTAATATAGACTCTGCAATTGTATCCGTAGTGGGAGATGATTTTCCACAATCCTACATGGATATTTTAAAAAATAAAGACATTGACCTTTCTGGGGTTGAAGTGGTAAAAGGAGGCAAAACCTTCTTTTGGGAAGGAAAATATCACAACGATCTAAATGCAAGGGATACTTTAGCCACCGAATTAAACACCTTGGCCGACTTTAATCCAGTGGTACCGAGTGATTATACAGGTGCCGACATTGTAATGTTGGGGAACCTTCACCCAAACATCCAGCTGAGTGTAATTAATCAGATGGAAAAACGACCAAAATTGATAGTTTTGGATACCATGAACTTTTGGATGGACAATACATGGGATGAATTGATGGCCGTTATTTCCAAAATCGATGTGATTACCATAAATGATGAAGAAGCGAGACAGATGACCAACGAATACTCTTTGGTAAAAGCCGCTGCGAAGATTCAAGAAATGGGGCCTAAATATGTAGTCATTAAAAAAGGGGAGCACGGCGCTCTATTGTTCCATAAGGACAATATTTTCTTTGCCCCTGCTCTTCCTTTGGAAGAGGTCTTTGACCCCACCGGTGCGGGAGATACTTTTGCCGGCGGATTCGCAGGATATTTGACCGAAGCAGGAAATATATCTTTTGAAAGCATGAAAAACGCCATTATACACGGCTCCAATTTAGCCTCGTTCTGTGTGGAAAAGTTTGGCACCGAACGCATGGTAGATTTACAAAAAAGCGAGGTAAATAATCGTTTGGAGCAGTTTAAAGAATTGACGCAGTTCAATATTGAATTAACATAAATGTTTGCCCTGAAAATTTCGGGGCTTTTTTATTCGGTTTGTTATGAGTGATCCCATTAAGCACGAATGCGGAATATCGTTGATCCGTTTGCTTAAACCTTTGGAGTACTACAAAGAAAAGTACGGTACGGCTTTTTACGGTGTAAACAAGATGTACCTAATGATGGAGAAGCAGCACAACCGCGGACAGGATGGCGCTGGTTTTGCAAGTATAAAAATGGACATGGATCCCGGAGAAAGGTACATGAGCCGCGTAAGATCGGCCCAGCAACAGCCCATACAGGATATTTTTGCCCAAATCAACAACCGCATCAATACCTCTCTGGCTGAAAATCCAGAGCACAAAGACGATGTGGCCTGGCAAAAAAAGAACATCCCTTATATTGGAGAACTTTTGATGGGACACGTGCGCTACGGAACGTTTGGCAAGAACAGTATTGAAAGTGTACACCCATTTTTGAGGCAAAACAACTGGATGCACCGTAACCTAATTGTTGCTGGGAACTTTAACATGACGAATGTTGATGAACTCTTTAGCAATTTGGTGGAATTGGGTCAGCACCCGAAGGAAAAAGCCGATACCGTTACGGTAATGGAAAAGATAGGTCACTTTTTGGACGATGCAGTTGCCAAGCTCTACAAGAGAATCAAAAAAGAAGGGTACACCAAAAGGGAGGCTTCAGCACTAATCGCAGAACGTTTAAACGTGGCGAAGATTTTGAGGAAAGCCTCCAAAAACTGGGATGGTGGATATGCCATGAGTGGACTAATTGGCCATGGTGATGCCTTTGTGATGAGAGATCCAGCGGGAATACGACCCGCTTATTACTATCAAGATGATGAAGTAGTCGTCGTGGCATCAGAACGTCCGGTAATCCAAACGGTTTTCAATGTTGATTTTGATGATGTAAAAGAACTGGATCCCGGACATGCGGTGATCATCAAGAAAAGTGGTTCTATGGCGCTAAAACAAATTTTGGAGCCTACAGAGCGTAAAGCTTGTTCTTTTGAGCGCATCTATTTCTCTCGCGGTAGCGATAAGGAAATCTATCAGGAAAGAAAGAAATTGGGAAAATTGGTGTTTCCAGAAATATTGAAGTCGATAAACAACGATTTAGAAAATACAGTGTTCTCGTATATCCCAAATACCGCGGAAACATCATTCTTTGGAATGGTAAAAGAGGCCCAGAATTACCTCAACAAGAAAAAAGAGGAACAGATTTTGGCCTTGGGTCCAAACATTACAGGAGAAGAACTTCACAAGATATTGGGTATAAGGCCACGAATTGAAAAAGTGGCCATAAAAGATGCCAAACTAAGAACCTTTATTACCCAAGACAGCAATAGGGATGATTTAGTAACCCACGTTTACGATATTTCCTATGGTTCGGTAAAAAGTACGGATAACCTTGTTATTATTGACGACAGTATTGTCCGTGGAACTACCCTGAAAAGAAGTATCCTAAAGATTTTGGACAGATTATCGCCAAAGAAAATCGTGGTAGTTTCCTCAGCTCCTCAAATACGGTATCCAGATTGTTATGGAATTGATATGGCAAAGCTGGAAGATTTTGTCGCATTTAAAGCCGCCAAGGCATTGCACGAAGACCATGGCACTACGCACCTGATAAAGGAAATCTATGAAAAGTGTTTGACACAAACCGATATATCCAATAAGAACGCAGTGAACTATGTGCAAGAATTTTATGCACCATTCTCCGCCAAACAGATTTCGAAGAAAATCGGGGAGATATTGAGCCCCGAAGGTATAAAGGCCGAAGTTGAGATCATCTATCAGACGATTGAAGGATTGCACAGTGCCTGTCCCAAAAACTTGGGGGATTGGTATTTTACAGGAAATTATCCCACACCGGGTGGAAACAGAATAGTTAACAAGGCTTTTGTGAACTTTTTTGAAGGTAAGAACGAAAGAGCTTATTAGTCAATAAGATAGAGGATTAGCATATTCAATGCACTTTATCGATGAAACTAGCAGAACAGCGGGTTTTTATACAACACACAACCCGCAATCCTACTTTAGTACCTGCCATAGCATAAGTAGGTTAAGTTCATGGTAAGATTTGGGGCAAAAAAGGTGGAAGCTATTCCACCTTTTTTATTTTCCACATTTCACTAATCAGAAACAAAAATCTCCCGAGTTTCTTGATATTTATCAATTAACGTCCCACGCTGAACACTTCAACCAATTAAAGGGAGTTTCATCTAAAAGCTTGTGCAGCTAAAACCACCTTGCCTTACATTTGGAGGACCATAGCATAAGTAGGTTAAGTTCATGGTAAGATTTGGGGAAAGAAGCCGGAGCACGCTCCGGCTTCTTTATGTTTGACTACCAAGCTTTTATCCATTTTATCGATGAACTGCACGTTTTCTTTTTCTTCTTAAAAGCAAAATATTTTTTAAAACCCTTTGTTATTTCTCACAATACCAGTATTTTAGTCTTGCCATAGCATAAGTAGGTTAAGTTTATGGTAAGATTTGGGACGAAAAGGGTGAGGACTTCCTCGCCCTTTTCTATTTTAAAAAAACAGAAACAAAAAAAGCCGTGCACCAAGTGCACGGCTTTTTACATATAATAATGTGCTAGTTCTTATTTGCTAGCTGCATAGTTCTCTGAAACTTTATCCCAGTTAATCACATTAAAAAATACGTTTATATATTCTGGACGCTTGTTTTGATAGTTTAAATAGTATGCATGTTCCCATACATCCAATCCCAAAATTGGATAACCACCACAACCTACTCCGGGCATAATTGGGTTATCTTGGTTTGGAGTGGAGCAAACTTCCACTTTTCCACCTTTGTGCACGCACAACCAAGCCCATCCTGATCCGAATTGGGTAGCGGCAGCCTTGGAAAAGGTTTCTTTGAATGCATCATAAGAACCAAAAGCCTCATCAATCGCAGAAGCTAATTCCCCTGATGGAGCTCCCCCACCGTTTGGAGACATTACTTCCCAAAAAAGGCTATGGTTAAAAAATCCACCTCCATTGTTTCTCACAGCGGAATTGGACATATCCAAACCAGAAAGGATTTCTACGATTCCCTTACCTGCTAAATCAGTTCCTTCGATGGCCCCATTCAATTTAGTGGTGTAGCCATTGTGGTGCTTGGTATGGTGGATTTCCATGGTCCTAGCGTCTATATGTGGTTCCAATGCATCGTATGCATACGGTAACTTCGGTAATTCAAAAGCCATAATATTCTGTTTTTTTAGGTTATTACTTTATTCACGTAAAAATACAAGTTTTAACATTTATATTCAGCTAAAAGCATGTTAACATCAAGTAAGGAATTCTTATTTTGCAGGAAAAACGTCCTTGGAAGGGTCTAATTTTAAAATATATAGCGCATCTGCGGGTTCTGGCAAAACGTATGCCCTTGCCAAGTCGTACCTCAAATTGTTGCTATCCAATGATTCCGCTGTAAAATTTCGCCAGATTTTGGCCATTACGTTTACGAACAAAGCGGTGGACGAAATGAAAACCAGGATATTGGACAACCTTTATGCTTTTGGACAAGATAGGGTTCCCGAAAAGCAAGAGGTTCTTTTCCAATCACTTTGTGATGAACTTTCTTTGACCGTGGAACAATTGCAAAAAAGGTCCCAACATATCCTAAAACGAATTCTCCATAATTACTCCTTTTTTGAGATTTCCACGATTGACAAGTTCAACCATAAAATCATAAAAACATTTGCCCGCGATTTGCACCTATCCCAAAATTTTGAGGTAGAGCTAAATCTTGACCTATTATTGGAGGAAGCTGTGGGCAGATTGCTGGAACGTGCGGGCGACGACGAAAAACTTACCGAAGTTCTTATTGCTTTTTCTTTAGAAAAAATTGATGATGACAAAAGCTGGAACATCACTTATGATCTAATAGAAATCGGAAAACTCCTTTTTCAGGAAAACCATGCAGAACACGTGAATCCGCTACGTGAAAAATCAATCGGGGATTTTCAGGATATTCAAAAACGGATAGCTTCGGAGAGCAATTCCATTAAAGAAAAGGTAACTCAACTGGCACAAATTATGCTTCAGGAAATGGAGAATCAAGGATTTGATTATTCTGATTTTCCTAGACAAACCTTGCCCAATCATTTTAAAAAAATGATTGATGGAGAACTCGACCCAAAAAAATTATACGCCGCCAAAACTTTGGAGCCCAATCTAGTGGAAGGAAAATTGCTCAAGGCCAGTGACAAGAGAAATGTAACCAATTTGGCCGTCACTATTTTGGAAAACTACCTCGCGATAAAGCAACTAATTTATCGGCATAGTTACTTGCAAAACATTTATGGCAACATTGTGCCGATGACGGTTTTGAACGAAATCGCCAAGGAAATCAAGAATATTGAGCTAGATAGGGATATTATTCCCATTTCATCACTGAACGCTATTCTTTCCAAAGAGATTAAAAACCAGCCCGTCCCGTTCATTTATGAACGAATGGGCGAAAAATACCGTCATTATTTTATAGATGAGTTCCAGGACACCTCAAAAATGCAATGGGAAAATTTGGTGCCGCTCATTGGCAATGCTTTGGAAAGTGAAGATGAAAAACATGAACGCGGTTCTCTTTTTTTGGTGGGCGATGTAAAACAGGCCATTTATCGCTGGCGTGGTGGTAGAGCAGAACAGTTCCTCAATTTAATCAATGGAAAATCACATCCATTTGTGGTCGAACCCAGCATTCACTCGCTGGATACCAACTGGAGGAGCTATGATGAAATCGTGAGTTTCAACAATAGCTTTTTTACCGAAGTGGCCCCTGTGCTCAGTAATGAAGATTACCAAAACCTCTTTTTGAACGATTCTCATCAAAAAACAAACAACAAACCCGGGGGCTACATCCAAATGTCCTTTTTGGACAAAGATGTGGGAGATAAGGATGCTACCTATTGCAATGAAACCCTAAAAGCTATTCAACACATCATTTCGGAAAACTATGCGTATGCTGATATCTGCGTTTTGGTTCGCGACAATAAAAAGGGAATGTTACTGGCAGATTTTTTGGCGCAGCAAGAGATTCCTATTATTTCTTCGGATGCCTTGCTGTTAAGCAAAAATGAAAAAGTCGTCTTTTTGGTTTCCATCCTTCGGATTTTTGAAAATGTAAAGGACAGAGAGGCAGCATACCATATATTAAGATATCTGTCCCCCGATGAAAACGGCAAACACGACTTCATCAGCAAAAACTTGGAAAATATTGAAGGCTTCTTGGCCTCTGAATACGACTTCAATATAAATGAATTAAAAGGAGAACCTGTGCTCACTATTTTGGAAACCGCTATTGTCCAGTTTGAACTTTATGAAGGTTCCGTTGCGCACATTTCCTTTTTGATGGATGAAGTACTCGATTTGGAAAAAAGGGAAGGACCCAGCGTATATGCTTTCCTTAATTATTGGGAGGTGAAAAAAGGTTCTCTTTCCATCGCAGCACCGGATGGTGTAGATGCCGTAAAAATTATGACCATCCACAAGGCCAAAGGTCTTGAGTTTCCGTTTGTGGTTTTTCCGTTTGCCAATGCAATTCTAGATGATAAACGAAAGAAAAAGAAATCTTGGGTGCCAGCCACTAAAACTGATAAAACTTTAGGGTTGGACGAATTCCTCATCAACAACAATAAGGATATGTTGGAGTACAATGAGATGGCCCAACAAAAATATGTGGCTGAAGAGCAAAAGACCCTGTTGGACTCCATGAACGTGCTTTACGTAGCGCTGACCCGTCCCGTAAAAGGATTGTTTGTGATTACCGAGAATGGCAAAAAAGATGTTGCTTCAATTGAAGCCGCTTCATCCTACTCGGACCTTTTTCATTTGTATGTACAGCAGAAGAATATTCCCGAGAATGAAAATGGTGTTTATACCATCGGAGGATTCCCATCGAAAGAAATAGGGACTTCTCCTCCGGAATCCGACGAAAATTACATCTCCTACGTTACCCGACCAAAAGAAGATGCTGGCTTTACGATTTCTACCAAATCTGGCCGTATGTGGGATGATCAGCGCATGGAGGCCATCGAAATGGGGAACTTGATTCACTTTGCATTGAGCCAAATTGAGACCGAGCAAGATGTTGATGCAGTGTTAGGCCGATTAGAAATTGAGGGGCATTTTCCCAAAGAGGCCGCGAGCGACATCAAACAAAAAATAATGGCCGTTGTGAATCATCCGAAATTGAAAGGTTTGTTCTTGGAGAACCTTAAAATATTGAACGAAAAGGAAATCTTGACTACAGATGGGGATTCCCTTCGACCTGATAGGATCATTATTGATGGAAATCAAGCTACAATAATTGATTATAAGACGGGCAAACCTTCGCCCAAGCACAAAGAGCAAATCTCAAACTATGCCGATATTCTAAAAGAAATGGATTATAAAATCAAACAATCCATTATTGTTTATATTGACCAAGAAATAGACCCTATTTTTGTATAAAGCTAATTAACGATATGTACGGAAAAATAAAAGAACATTTGGCCAAGGAACTGGAAGCAATTGAAGAAGCTGGCCTATTTAAAAAAGAAAGAATAATTACCTCTCCACAGGATGCAGTGATAAAAATCTCCACAGGGGAAGAAGTCATCAATTTTTGTGCGAACAATTATTTAGGCCTCTCTTCACATCCGGATGTGATCCAGGCAGCAAAAGATACGATGGACACCCATGGTTTTGGAATGTCGTCGGTACGTTTTATCTGTGGAACGCAGGATATCCATAAAGAACTGGAACAGAAAATAGCCAATTTCTACGGAACGGAGGATACCATTTTATATGCAGCCGCTTTTGATGCCAACGGTGGCGTGTTTGAGCCCTTGCTCACCGCTGAGGATGCAATCATCTCAGATTCCTTGAACCACGCCTCCATTATTGATGGGGTGCGTTTGTGCAAAGCAAAACGGTATCGCTATACTAATAATGATATGGCCGACTTGGAAGAAAAGCTTAAACAGAGTAATGCTGACGGTGCACGGTTCAAGATTATTGTAACGGACGGGGTTTTCTCCATGGACGGCCTTTTGGCTCCTTTGGACAAAATCTGCGATCTAGCAGATAAATATGATGCGATGGTAATGATCGATGAATGCCACGCAGCCGGTTTTATTGGTGAAACAGGTCGTGGCACCTTAGAGGAAAAAGGCGTAATGGACCGAGTCGATATCATCACAGGTACTCTCGGCAAGGCCCTGGGTGGAGCAATGGGCGGATACACCACGGGTAAAAAGGAGATTATCGAAATGCTTCGACAGCGTTCAAGACCTTATTTATTTTCCAATTCTTTGGCTCCCGCCATTGTTGGGGCTTCCATTAAGGTTTTTGATATGTTGGACAAGGACACCTCATTGAGAGATAAGCTCCACAGCAACACGGAATACTTTAAAAAAGGAATGAAAGAAGCCGGTTTTGATATTATCGATGGTGATTCCGCCATTGTACCAGTAATGCTGTACGATGCCAAGCTATCACAAAATATGGCAGATATGCTCTTAGAGGAGGGTATTTATGTGATCGGTTTCTTTTATCCCGTGGTTCCAAAGGACAAAGCAAGAATTAGAGTACAGCTGTCAGCAGCCCACGAAAAAGAGCATTTGGACCACGCTATTAAGGCCTTTATCAAGGTAGGAAAGTCGTTAAATGTCATCTAAATTCGATGAAATGCAGCAATTCTTCTTGTAAATGTGTCAAAAAAAAAGAAATTTAGATTTTGTTAATAAGTCTTAACAACTTACATTTGCTGCTGATAAACACTTAAACTTAAAATTTTGAGCATGAAACATCTTAGCAAATTATTGGTTGTTGCTCTTGTATTTGTAGGGTTCAACAGCATACAAGCGCAAGACGAAAATAATCCCTGGCAAGTTAGCATTGGGGTGAATGCGATAGACGCTTATCCTACTAACGATAGTAACAATCCTTTTTCAAGTTCCACATTGTTCGATGAGTACTTTAATGTTGCCGATCACTGGAACATTTTACCATCAGTATCTTACGTAGGCGTTTCCAAGTATATTGGAGATGGTTTCTCTGTAGGAGCAAGAGGATCTTTGAACAGGATTGAAAAAATTGGAGATTTCGAAGTAGATGATCTTTCTCACTACGCCATCGATGGTACCATTAAATACAACATCCTTAAAAACACTATGTTAGATCCTTTTGTTGAAGTGGGTGGTGGTTACACTTGGATCGATGAAATCGGAGCTGGTACTGTAAATGGAGGTATTGGTGTTAATCTTTGGTTTTCTGATAACCTAGGTTTTACACTTCAAACACAATACAAGCACGCATTTGAAGATTACTTGATTTCTCACTTCCAGCACATGGCAGGACTTAGCATTAAGTTTGGTGGTACTGACACTGATGGTGACGGTATCTACGACAAAGACGATGCTTGTCCAGAAGTTGCTGGTCTAGAGGCATTCAACGGATGTCCTGATTCTGACGGTGATGGTATCGAAGATGCAAAAGATGCTTGTCCTAACGAAGCTGGTTCTAAAGAAATGAACGGATGTCCTGATTCTGACGGTGACGGTGTTGCCGATAAAGATGATGCTTGTCCTAACACTCCAGGTCTTCCTGCACTAGCTGGATGTCCTGATGCTGACGGTGATGGTATTGCTGACAAAGACGATCAGTGTCCTAACGAAGCTGGACCTGCTGAAAATAACGGATGCCCATGGCCTGATACTGATGGTGACGGAGTTCTTGACAAAGACGATCAGTGTCCAGATGTTGCTGGTACAGTTGCAAACAACGGTTGTCCAGAAGTAACTGAAGAAGTTCAGAAACAATTGAACGACTACGCTAGAACTATCTTGTTCGATACTGGTAAGTCTTCTATCAAAGCGGAATCTACTTCTGTAATGGTTGACATTATCCAAATCTTGAACGAGTATCCTACTGCTAAGTTTACTGTAGAAGGTCATACTGACAGCGTAGGTAGTGAAACTTTGAACCAAAAACTTTCTGAAGAAAGAGCTAACTCTGTTAGAAATTTCTTGATTGACAAAGGAATTGGTTCTGATAGATTGACTGCTATCGGTTACGGTGAGGCTAAGCCAATCGCCACTAACAACACAAGAGCTGGTAGAGCACAAAACAGACGAGTTGAAATCAACTTGGTAAAATAATAAGAAACAAAGTTTTCTTGAAAAAGGCTCCGCAAATGCGGGGCCTTTTTTATTTTTAATCCATGCATAATACTTTCCTAGAATATGTACTGGATGACCTCCATAGCAAACAATTGGATTTAACCAATTGCACTTTTGTACTGCCAAGTAAAAGATCGGGTACGTTTTTAAAAAAACACATTTCCAACAGGCTGGACAAAAATATATTCAGTCCAGACGTAGTATCCATTCAAGAGTTCATTGGAACCCTATCCGATTTAAACCAAGCATCAAATATAGATTTGCTGCTCCTTCTTTTTAAGGTCTATAAAGCATCACAGATTGAGGAATCGGATGATTTTGCATCCTTTATCAATTGGGGGCAAACACTTTTACAAGATTTCAATGAAATTGATGGATATCTAATACCTGCTCACGACATATTAAATTACCTTTCTGCCATAAAGGAAATCAACCATTGGTCCGCTAGCAAGGAAAAAACGGAACTCGTTGAGAATTATCTACAGCTTTGGAAAAACTTGGAAACCATCTATAAAAATTTTTATGATGCGCTGCTCGAACAAAAAAGAGGGTATCAAGGATTGATTCAGCGTGAAGCAGCGAAAGCAATTAAAAACGGTGATTACCTACAAGCAAACACCAATCCCATCATTTTTGTTGGCTTCAATGCCCTCAACGCAGCAGAATCAACCATTATTCAACACTATCTGGAACAAGGCAATGCACATATCTATTGGGACATCGATGCCTATTTTTTAAACGATCCCGTTCACGATGCAGGATTATTTGTACGAGATTATCAACACAACTGGCCGTACTACAGGCATGGGCATAAAATAGAGCCGCATCACAACTTTCTCACAAAAAAGAATATCACCATCACAGGAGTACCTAAAAGCATATCTCAGACGAAATATGTAGGTCAATTATTGGAGAGCATTGGCCAACAAGAAGATATTGATTTCACCAAAACCGCTTTGGTACTGGCAGATGAGACTTTGCTCAATCCAATGCTCAATGCCGTTCCCAGCAATATCCCAGAGGTCAACATTACGATGGGAATGCCGTTGAACAAAACAGTGCTGTATTCCTTTTTTATAAATTATTTGGAGCTAAACCTCAATGTTTCCGAACGAGGTTGGTTTTTTAAACGCGTTTTGGAATTTATATCCAACCCCTACACCTTGACCCTTTCTTCTGAAGAACAAGGGAATTTTGCGCAACGCATGTCCAAGGATATTAAAGAAGGAAACCTGCTTTACATCAACTCGGAGACACTCTCGAAATATCCCAAGGCAAAAGGTTTGTTGTCCATTGTATTTCCATCAGGTGAAATCTCACCAATGAATTGGATCAATAATTGTTTGCTGCTTATCGAAAGGTTGAAATTGATTTATCAAGACGAGAAAAATACCTTGGAGCTGGAATATCTATATCGGTTCTATGCGCTCTTCAACCAATTAGAGCAGTATTTGGACAAGGTTGATTTTATGGGTGAGCTCAAGTCCATCAAAAATCTCTTCAAGCAATTGGCCAATATGGAAACCTTGGATTTTATTGGCCAACCGTTGACGGGCTTTCAAATTATGGGAATGTTGGAGAGCAGAAACCTAGATTTTGAAACGGTCATCATCACTTCGGTGAACGAAGGCATTTTACCATCGGGCAAATCCAACAATTCCTTTATTCCCTTTGATGTAAAACGAGATTATGGCCTACCTACCTACAAGGAAAAGGACGCCATCTACGTGTATCACTTCTACAGATTGCTTCAGCGGGCCAAAAACATTTACATCACCTACAACACCGAACCCGATGTGCTGGAAGGCGGAGAAAAGAGCCGATTGATCACACAGTTGCTGACAGATGAAAATCTAAAATCACACATTGTTCATACCATTGCAACGCCAAAAATTTCTATTGAGCCAAAGCAACTCATGCAAATCAACAAGCAGGGTGCATTTATGAATGACCTCATGGCTTTTGCCCTAAACGGTTTTTCGCCCACTTCGCTCACCAACTACATCCGAAACCCAATCGATTTTTACACGATAAATATTCTTAAAATCAATGATTTGGAAGAAGTGGAAGAAAATATTGCGGCCAATACCTTCGGAACTATTATTCACGATAGTTTGGAGCAACTCTATACGCCGCTCATTGATCAACTATTGACGGAAGAAAATGTGAAGGCCCTAAAAACACAGGTTGCCGATGTGGTTCAGCATCATTTTGAAAAGAACCTTTCCGGGGTGGATGTTTCCAAAGGAAAGTTCCTGTTGGTGTACAATGTTGTCATAAAATACCTGCACAACTTTTTGGATGATGAACTCAAACAGCTCAAACGACACGAAATCAAAATATTGGCACTTGAAGAGCGCTACGAAGAATTTATCACCATCCCTGGGCTTGATTTTCCCATTAAATTAAAGGGAACTTTGGATCGTGTGGATGAGTTCGACGGCACCATCAGAATCATAGATTATAAAACAGGTAAGGTGGAGGCCAAAAATGTGAAAATAGCGGACTGGGAAACGCTGATTACGGACTACGACAAAAGCAAGGCGTTCCAATTGCTTTGTTATGCCTACCTATATTCCAAAAAACACGGCATAAACGACGTACAGGCGGGAATCATCTCCTTTAAAAAACTGAGTCAAGGATTGTTTCGCTTTTCAGAGGACAAGGATACCCGGATAAACGCGGATACCCTTGCTAACTTTGAAAATTACCTGTTCCAACTTATACGCGAAATCTGCAATGCAGATGTTCCCCTTACCGAAAAAGTAGAGTAATTACTTCAAATCTGGACGCGTAGGGCGCACTTCAATTTTACTCGGCAAGGTTCGTGGGTGCATCGTAAGAAGGTCGAGTACCAACTTACCAATATCCTCCGGCTGAATTTTCCACGCATCTTTATCCGATGGTTCGTTGTTGTTAAAGTGGCTTGCTACGGAACCTGGCATAATGGTGGTTACCTTGATGTTGTATTGTCTTAAATCCAGCATAGCTGCCTGTGTAAAACCGACCACGCCAAATTTGGTGGCATTGTATCCTGCTCCTTGTGCAAAAAAATTGGTTCCCGCCAAACTGGCCAAGGTCATATAATAGCCTTCTGATTTTTTCAAAGCTTCCACCGAAGCTTTAAGTGTGTGATACACTCCGTTCAAGTTAGTGTCTATCATTTGATGCCATTTCTCGTCCTCCAATTCATCGATCGGAGCAAAGTGCCCCACACCTGCGTTGGCCATCACTACGTCCAATTGCCCCCATTTATCAAGAATGGCGGCCACGGCCTTTTGCTCGTCTTCCAGTTTGGAAACATCGGATACCAATCCCAATACCTTGTCTTGATAGTTCAAGCCTTTTACAGCGGCATCGGCACTTTCTTGGCTTCTTCCGCTAACGGCAACCTTCATTCCTTGTTCCAACAAGCATTCAGCAATACCGTATCCTATGCCTTTGGTTCCTCCAGTGATGTATACTACTTTTCCTTCTAATTTCATGTTGATTTGTTTTGAAGTAAAGTTCAAAAAAGGATGGGCCAATTACAAAAAATCCATCCTAAAGGATGGTTAATGTTTGAAGAGGGAACTGCAATCTACTGAATGGCTTTAAACAAAAATTAGTAGTTTTAATAAATCGAAGCAACTGAAACCCATATCGTACCCAAGATTACCGAACCACAACGACTACAGGAATACGGCGTAGGTGTTTTTAAGTCAGCATCTACAAAATCTGCACTTAAAAAAGCGCTGAAGAAAAAGTACATCTCCGTAAATGGAACCATTGCCTCCACAGCAACAATGATTACTGGGGAAGAACACATTACGCTTTCCATTGCAAAAGAAACCCTCCCAAAAAAGCAACTCGTTTTTCCGCTACAAGTTTTGTTTGAAGATGATCATTTGGCCGCCATCCATAAACCAGCAGGCATAGAAGTGAGTGGCAACAAGTTTAAAACCATCGCCAATGCCCTGCCTCAAAACCTAAAACCGAGTTCATTGTCAGATGCCACGAGACCTCAACCTGTACACCGATTGGATTATGCCACTACAGGTATTGTTTTGGTCGGGAAAACGAGCGGCAGCATACGAGCCCTTAACAAAATGTTCGAGGAAAAAACCATTGCAAAAACCTATTATGCCATCGCCATTGGTAAAATGAAAAGCAACGGAACCATAACATCAGAAATAGACGGGAAACCGTCAGAATCCGACTATAAAATAACGGAATCCGTTCCCTCGGAACGGTTCGAGATCCTTAATTTGGTGCAATTACATCCCAAAACGGGCAGAAGACACCAATTACGCAAGCATCTCTTCGGTTTGGGAAACCCCATACTCGGAGATAAAGAATACACATTAGAAGGCTTAGTTTTGAAGGGTAAAGGTCTTTATCTACATGCTTTTTCATTGGAGTTTAGGCACCCGTTTACCCATGAAAGCATACGCATTACAGATGAGCTTCCTGAGAAGTTTAGGAAGATATTTCAAGATAATCTAATATAAGGTTTGATGCTACCATCGAACAGAATCGTAACAAAACTTGGCCCAGCTCGTCATACATTACAATCAATCAAAAAATAAAATGGCAAAATCAACAACACAAAAGAAAGAAGCGTGGAGCACCATAGGTATCTTCTTACTACTTCTAATTACATTTAGTTCCATTGCATATTATGCAATTCTAAAATTAAATCCCACAAGTATCTATGTAGGTTTATTGATGATTTCTCCCGCTTTGGCAGCCTTTCTTACCCTAAAAATCAAGAAACGGCCTATTTCCAGTTTACCTTGGAGTCTTAAGAATCTGAAATATGTAAAATTCTCATACCTAATCCCCCTACTTTATGTTTCCATTGCCTATGTTTTGCTCTGGCTTTTTGGCTTTGCAAATTTTATGAACCCAGAAACCATTACGGAATGGAGCAACGAACTGGGCATTGCAGAATCTAATCAATCCCTAGTAATAGCAGTGATGGCAATTTTACTATTGACAGTTGGAGTAATTAAAAACTTAGGCTCTACCTTGGGAGAGGAAATAGGTTGGCGCGGCTTTCTCATATTCGAATTGCGAAAAGTAATGTCTTTTAAAGCCCTAGCTATTGTGAGTGGCGTTATTTGGGCTGTTTGGCATTACCCATTGATCAATCTGATTTACGGAAGGGGAGAAAACCTTTTAATGCACACAGGTGCTTTCACTATAATGATCATAGGCATATCTGTGATTTTGGCCTATTTCACGTTTAAATCCAAAAGCCTATGGCCAGCCGCCATTTATCATTCAGTTCACAATATTTATATTCAGAAAATATGTACCCCATTGACCATTTCTAATGAAAATACTGCATTTTGGATAGATGAATACGGATTCATGATTCCCATTGTTACAACTGTTTTTGCAATATACTTTTGGATAAAAGCTGGAAAAGAAAAGTTATAGCACAAAAAAAGCACCCCGTTTATGAGGTGCTTTTACAATTTTTGGTGGAGAATACCGGATTAACATGTTGTTCCGTTAAATCCAGTTCTGCAAATGCAAGGGCCATGACCTAGGTCCTGGGCATTTAAAACATAAAAGCCGCTCAAATAAATTTGGCGGCTTTAATCAGTTTTAAACGCAATCCCTTGCGCTTGATCGTGGAGAATACCGGATTCGAACCGGTGACCTCTTGCCTGCCAGGCAAGCGCTCTAGCCAACTGAGCTAATCCCCCAAAGTGAGCGCAAAGGAACTACTTTTTTCCGAAAGTATCAAAAATTGCGCCGCTTCCTTAATCTTTTTTAGCGCTGAGTACCAGTACGGGTATCTTTACAAAGAATTCCGATTTTTGGATGGTGTTCTTTTCCCATAGTTTTTTAAAGAACCCACGTTTTCTTCGGAACACGCACAACATATCCGGGTGTACCTTTTGAAAATGCTCCGTTACCCCCAAATACGTAGTTCCGTTTTCGGTAATGGATAAATGTGAACTTAAATCCATTAAAGCAGTGTTTACCTTCAAATCATCTTCCGTATAACCAGGTCTTTTTACTAATAACAAACTAACCTCTGATCTAAACTTGTTTTTGATCATGATCAATGGAGTAAGAATACTGCTTCTTTTCAAAATCCCAGATCCAAAAGCTGTCAATATTTTTTTCGCTGGTTTAAATATGGTCCCTTTAGGAACAATTAGCGTAGGTATCTCTGTTTGTTTAATAATTCTACCAGAAGTATTTCCCAAGTAAAGTTCTTCCTGGATATCGTTACTTCTTGGTGCTATAATGATCAAGTCAATACCCAGTTCTTTATTGATGCTCTTTAAGCCATCTATAATATCGCCATTATAAGTGGCCATTTTTATCTCAACTCCTTTGGTTTCAACCTGATCTATGATTCCTTTTAAGTGTTCCTTGCTGCTCTTGGCAACCTTTTCTTCCACATTGGCCAAGCTCCCTACGGCCGTGGTTACATTAAATACATCCATCACATAGATCATAGCTCCAAAATTTGAGGCAAAGTCAACAGCGTATTGCAATGTTTGTGAAGAATTTGGAGAAGTTCCAATGGGTACAAGTATGTTGTTCATGCTTTGGTGATTACGATTAAACCTTAAATTTACAATTAAATTGAAACGAATCAATGATAAGATGCGCAAAGATATCTGAAATCCCCGATATCTTGACCATAACCCGGGCCTGTGCCAAAAAAATGCGGCAGGATCGAATTTTTCAATGGAACGAACACTATCCTTCCCGTGAAGCTTTCTCCAAAGACATTGAGCGTGGGGAGCTTTTTGTGATAACCGAAAACAATGCCGTTCAAGGGACTATCGTTATATCAACTTTAATGGATGATGAATACGAGCCCATTGAATGGTTGACCCCAAATGGAAACAGCACTTACATTCATCGTCTTTCCGTTCATCCAAACCTTCAAGGCCAAGGACTCGCACAAAAAATGATGGATTTTGCCGAAGCTTTTTCCAAGGAAAACGGATTTGTCTCCGTTCGTCTGGATACTTTTTCCCAGAATAAAAGAAACCAACTTTTTTACGAGAAAAGGGGTTACCAAAAACTGGGGGATATCTTCTTTCCCAAACAAAGCGAGCATCCTTTTCATTGTTATGAATTAGTGCTGTAACTTGCGCTCGATTTGAGCACACAGGTAAATTTTAAGAGCATTAATCAACTAGCAATTCCCGCTACCATTTCGGGAATTGCGGAACCTATCCTTTCCATTACAGACACAGCCATTGTGGGCAATATTCCAGTGGATGGATTGGAGTCCTTGGCAGCAGCAGGTATCGTAGGCTCCTTTTTGTCCATGCTTATTTGGGTGCTCGGCCAAACCCGAAGCTCCATTTCAGCTATCATTTCCCAGTATCTGGGCGCTGGACGGTTGGACGAAGTAAAAAACCTGCCCGCACAGGCCATTTTCCTCAACATCCTTTTGAGTATTGTGGTATTGCTCACCACTATCTTTGTGATTGAAGAGATTTTTGCACTCTTCAATGCATCGGGAAAAATCCTGGAGTATTGTGTTTCTTATTATTCCATTCGGGTATGGGGGTTCCCTTTAACGCTCTTCACCTTTGCGGTATTTGGTATTTTCCGAGGACTTCAAAATACCTTCTATCCGATGGTGATTGCTATGCTGGGAGCAGGCCTCAATATTCTTTTGGATTTTGCTTTGGTCTATGGAATTGACGGGTTCATTCCCGCACTCTATTTGGAAGGCGCAGCTTGGGCCAGTCTAATTTCCCAAGCCATTATGGCTATTTTGGCCCTCGTTTTATTGGTGAGGAAGACGGATATCAGTATGAAATTGACCCTTCCCCTGAACAAGGAAATCAAGCGGTTGATTTTTATGAGCCTCAACCTATTTGTAAGGACCTTGGCACTCAATGCCGCTTTGATGCTGGCCGTTCGCGAAGCCACCACATTGGGAGACCGGTTTATCGGAGCACATACCATTGCCGTAAACCTGTGGTTGTTTGCTGCATTTTTTATTGATGGCTATGCCGCCGCGGGCAATAGCATGGGCGGAAAACTTTTGGGGGCCGCAGATTACGATGGCTTATGGAAACTGGCCAAAACCATATTCAAATATGGAATGATTGTAAGTCTCGCCCTCATGTGCCTCGGGTTTATTTTTTACCGACCCATCGGGCATCTTTTTTCAAATGAAGAAATTGTGCTCAACACTTTTTACAGTATTTTTTATATCGTGATTATAGGACTGCCCATGAACACTTTAGCCTTCATTTTTGATGGTATTTTCAAAGGAATGGGCGAAATGAAATACCTGAGAAATGTACTCCTGGCCGCCACTTTTTTAGGATTTATCCCATGTCTATATCTGGGAATGTATCTAGGACTAGGTTTTTACGCCATTTGGATAGCCTTTGTGGTCTGGATGATGATTCGCGGATTCTCCCTGGTTTGGAAATTTAGAAGAAAGTTCAGGCCCTTGGTGCAAAACCCTTAATTTAGTGCTCACAAAGTACAGTCATCTGACATCTGATAACTGAAAACTGAAAATAAATGCCTACTGATAGAGCAAACGGAAGTTTATATGCCAAAATAGAAAACAAGGTAGCGACCGTCGAATTTGGTCATCCTGCCAGTAATTCCTTTGTTTCTGAACTTTTGGCCCGACTTGCCAAGGAATTCGACAAGCTTGGTGAAAATGACGAGGTTTCCATCATCGTCTTAAAATCTGAAGGAGAACGAGCCTTTTGTGCCGGTGCCTCTTTTGATGAATTGGTGGCCGTTTCCAACTTGGAGGAGGGCAAAGAGTTTTTCAGCGGATTCGCCAACGTAATCAATGCTATGCGTAAATGTCCCAAGCCGATTATCGGTCGGGTTCAGGGCAAAACCGTAGGTGGCGGGGTTGGATTGGCCTCAGCATGTGATTATGTGCATGCCACTGTAGATGCGGCCATTAAACTGTCCGAGATTTCCATAGGAATTGGTCCATTTGTGATTGCTCCTGCTGTGGAACGAAAAATGGGAAAAGCCGCCTTGGCTGAACTTACACTATATCCCACAGAGTGGAAAAATGCATATTGGGCCAAAGAACAAGGCTTATATGCCAAAGTATATGATTCCATTTCCGAAATGGACAAAGAACTGGACATTCACATCCAAAAACTGGCAACCTACAATCCAGAAGCTCTGGCCGAAATGAAAAAAGTACTTTGGGAAGGAACCGAGCATTGGGACGACTTATTGTTGGAGCGTGCCGAAGCTTCTGGAAGATTGGCACTGTCTCCGAATACTAAAAAAGCATTGGAAAAGTTTAAAAAGTAGTTGAATGCTCTCTATCAATCTTAATAATATTCGTCACCCTGAACTTGTTTCAGGGTCGCATCAAAAAGATATTTACCATTATTAATTATGAGATGCTGAAACAAGTTCAGCATGACGATTATAAGAATACATTGTTTAAAAATAAATTTAGTTATGACCGATTTATTGTTCCCCTTATTGGCCCTTTTCGTAATCGTGGTGTATGTGATCAACAGAATACGTAGCAAGAGGCGTTATAAAAAATAGTTATATATAATATATATTTTATATATTTGTTAATATAGAATTTGAAAGAACTGGTTTTATGGAACATCATGTAAAAAAGCTTATTGAAGTCGATAAGTCACTGGTGGTAAAATTAAAAGTGCTTTCCGCTTTTGAAAACTTGAGCGTTAAGGCCTTGATGGAAAAGGCTGTTGTTGAATACGTTAAGAACAAAGAACTGGAACGTTTCGAAAAACTTTCAGAAGAGGAAAAAGAAGACCTTGGTCTTCTACTTTTGATGCAACAAGCAGACAAAGAAGACTTTGTTAGCGAAGACGATGTCTTTAAAATTCTGGATGAATGAAAATCAAATATCATAAATCACTTGAAAAAGATTTAAGAAAGATTAATGATAAAAAGGTAAAGCAAAAGGTAAAGCTTATCATTCTCGAAATGAAAAAGGCCAAGATTTTGGATGAACTTACGTCCGTCAAGAAGTTAGCAGGACACCCTAACGCTTTCAGAATGAGAATTGGTTCATATCGCCTAGGTTTTTATTATGAAAACAATACCTTAATATTGTCTCGTTTTGTAAAACGAAATGATATTTATAAACTTTTTCCTTAGAGCCCTTGAATAATATCTCACTTCCTAAAGGCAAAAGAATCTATTTCGCCAGCGACAACCACCTTGGGGCACCCACCCGAAAAGACAGTTTGCCACGTGAGAAAAAATTTGTGGCCTGGTTGGATTCCATAAAGGATGATGCCGCCGCTATTTTTTTAATGGGCGACCTTTTTGACTTTTGGTTCGAGTACAAAACTGTAGTGCCCAAAGGTTTTACACGTACCCTTGGAAAATTGGCCGAGCTGTCGGACATGGGCATACCCATCACCTATTTTGTGGGTAACCACGATCTTTGGATGAATGGCTATTTTGAAGAAGAGCTCAACATTCCTGTTTATCATAAACCTCAGCAGTTTTTAATCAACAACACCTCTTTTTTTATCGGTCATGGTGATGGATTGGGTCCTCACGACAAAGGTTTTAAACGAATGAAAAAGGTGTTTACCAATCCCGTGGCCAAATGGTTTTTTAAGTGGTTACATCCTGATTTTGGAGTTCGCTTGGGACAACATCTTTCCGTGAACAACAAAATTATTTCAGGCGAAGCTGATGCTAAATTCTTGGGTGAGGACAAAGAGTGGCTCATTTTATATGCCAAGCGCAAGCTGGAAGAGCAACATTACGACCATTTTATCTTTGGTCATCGTCATTTACCGATGGAAATAAAACTCAATGATAAATCAACATATACCAATCTTGGGGATTGGATTTCCTATTTTACCTATGCCGTTTTTGATGGAGAAAAATTAACACTGGAAAAACTAGAAGATTAGTTTTCTTTTTCGTGTAGATCAATATCATCTTGAAGGTCCAATTTCCTAAACGTAGGTGAAACAATTGCTGTTGTTCCTGCTGTTAAAAGTGTCATACATCCACCGAACACTACAGCTGTAACCGTTCCCAGCAATTTGGCAGCCAATCCACTTTCAAAAGCTCCCAGCTCGTTGGAAGAACCTACGAACATGGAATTTACCGAAGCAACCCTTCCTCGCATATTATCCGGTGTTTTCAGTTGCAAAATAGTCTGGCGTATAATCATGGAAACGCCATCTACGGCACCGCTCAGGAATAATGCAATCACCGATAACCAGAAAAGTTCCGACAGTCCGAAGACGATAATACATATCCCGAAGGCAAACACAGCCATCAATAATTTTTTACCTGCATTTTTGTGCAGTGGAAACCTCGTGGACCCCAACATGGTAATGGAAGCTCCCACCGCTGGGGCAGCCCTCAAAATTCCAAATCCTTCAGAGCCTACATGCAAAATATCCTGTGCGTAAATGGGCAATAGCGCAACAGCTCCACCAAAAAGTACAGCGACCATGTCCAAGGTCAGTGCCCCAAAAATGGCCTTGTTACCAAAAACAAATTTGAGTCCATCCCGTAAACTTTGAAAAACAGGCTCCCCAATTTTGGGATTCATGATGGGTTTTTTAGGAATCTGAAAAAGGAAAATTAGTGCCATCAAAGAGAAACCGAAAATGGCACACATGCTCCAATGCACTCCAATCCAACTAATAGAAAATCCTGCCAAGGCAGGACCTAAAACCGATGCTAATTGCCAAGTGGAGCTGCTCCAGGTAGCTGCATTGGGATATATCTTCTTGGGCACGATCAGAGCAATCAGGGAAAATATCGTCGGACCCAAAAAAGACCGAACAAAACCACCCAAAAATACCAACGCATAAATGGAATACAATATGGTTTTGGATTCCCATGAATCTTCAAGGCCTGGCCAACTTAACAAGAACAGTCCAAGACTTATCACCGAGAACCCTACTATACAGGTGACCAAAAGGTTTCGTTTTTCTCTTTGATCTACAATGTGTCCGGCAAAAAGGGCCATACTCACTGCGGGAATCACCTCCATCAACCCAATAATTCCGAGCGAAAGTGGATCTTTGGTCAAAGAATATACTTGCCACTCAATCACAATAAACTGCATGGACCAGGCAAAAACCATGGCAAAGCGTACCAATAGAAATATATTGAATTCCTTATAGCGTAGAGCAGCGTAGGGGTCCATAAGTTGCTAGCGAATATCTCTTAGTTTAAGTTGCAGGCTCACCGTTCCGTTCCATTCATTTTCGTCCAACGAAAATACGGCATCGAACGGTTTTATGCTTTTAACTCGATCTAATTTATTGCCCAAATTAAACCCAATACCTCCAATGGGATTGGAACCTGTTTGATATAAACTACATTTTAAATGTTTTCCCCCCTCACCTACTCCGCGGGCATATCCAGTATCGTTTAATCCTTCGGCCATAAATATGGGGGTCATGTTTCCGGGACCAAAAGGCTCAAATTGTTTTAGAATCCGCATCAATTTTGGTGTAATTTGATGCATTTCTATTTTGGCATCTGCGGATATTTCAGGTTTTAGTAGTTCTGGGTCGATTGATTCCGATACCACTTTCTCGAACTGCTTTTTGAAGGCTTCGTACTGCTCTTCCAACAGTGTGAGTCCTGCTGCGTACATATGCCCGCCAAACTGTTCCAAACAATCGGAACAGCCTTCTAAGGCGTTATAAATATCAAACCCTTTTACCGAACGTGCGGAAGCGGCCAATTTATCCCCACTTTTGGTGAAGACCAAAGTTGGCCTGTAATAAGTCTCCGTTAATCGCGAAGCCACAATGCCTATGACCCCTTTGTGCCAGTTTTTATTATAAACCACAGAGGTGAATTTCTCTTCTTCCCGATTTTCTTGGATTTGAACCAAGGCTTCTTGGGTAATTTCCTGGTCCAAGCTTCTTCGTTCCGTATTGAACAATTCAATTTCCGAAGCATATTGTTGTGCTTTGGCAAAATCACTTTCCACTAAAAGCGTAACGGCATGTTGCCCATGCTTCATGCGGCCTGCGGCATTGATTCGTGGCGCTATAATGAATACCACATCGGTAATGGTGAGCTCTCGTTTTTTGGTTTGATCAATGAGTGCCTTGATTCCTGTTCGTGGATTTTCGTTAATAACCATCAGACCATAATAAGCCAACACACGGTTTTCGCCGGTAATCGGAACTATGTCTGCAGCAATAGCTGTAGCCACCAGATCCAAATAGAGAATTAAATCATCAATGATTTTCCCCTGTTTGGTGCCGAGGGCTTGAATTAGTTTAAACCCAACTCCACAACCACAGAGTTCTTTGTACGGGTATTCACAATCTTTTTGTTTAGGATCTAAAATGGCCACTGCATCCGGTAAAATTTCCCCTGGCCTATGGTGATCACAGACAATCACATCTATTCCTGTTTCCTTGGCATATTTTATTTGGTCTATTGCTTTAATTCCACAATCCAAGGCAATCATCAAACTAATGTCGTTATCCGCAGCAAAATCTATCCCTTGAAACGATATGCCATAGCCTTCCAAATACCGGTCTGGAATATACGTTGCTACATTTGGGTAGGTCTCTATCAAAAATGAACTCATCAAAGCCACCGAAGTTGTTCCGTCCACATCATAATCACCATAAATCATAATGTTTTCATCATTCGCAATGGCTTGCTCTATCCGCTCCACTGCCTTGTGCATGTCCTTCATTAAAAAAGGATCGTGCAAATGGTTCAATTCTGGTCGGAAGAATGCCTTGGCTTGTTCATAATTGGTAATGCCCCGTTGAATCAATAATTGGGCTACCAAACCATCCACCCCTAATGCTTCGCAAAGGTGGTCTATATTTTCTTGTGTAGGCTTCGGCTTTATGGTCCAGCGCATATTGGATATTAGTTTGTTGTTGGGACGTTGTTTTCAAATCTTTTGATAAGCGAAAATGTGATGAAAATATGGGCGAGATAATAGGTCGGGGTGATGAGAAAATCGAACGTATGATAATCCACAAATTCTTTGAAAGCGATAATGGTGTCTGAAAAAATGATCAGGATAATACCAAGAATATAACTCCTTTTTGCTGTTCGGTCACCTTTCATCCCCATGGCTGCTCCCAAAGAAAAACAAGAGATAAGCAAATACACCAAAGATGCCACCATTAGGGCCACATCTGTAAAAGTAGGATAGAGCATCAAAAAGAAAAACACCAAATATGCCGCCAATAAAATTAAGGTGAACATTCCCTTGATCCGACCATTGAACAAAGCGTAGAGCAAATACCCCACATGTGCCAAAAAGAAGAGGGCGATTCCCTTTACGAACATTTGGCTGTCCCCATCCATATTGGATAAAAACCAATCTCCAGTAATGGAAAATAAAAAGGCCCCAAGAATCCACCATGTGTCCCTGGCTCTTTTCTTTGCTTGCGCATGGATTATTAGGATTATGAGAATTCCTGTTCCGGCCGTGCCGGACTTAAAAATAAAATTTGCAGTGGTTACCCCTAAAATTGCGAGGGTTACTGAAACTGCCAATAATACATATAACCCATTCTTTTTTAGCCACATTTTGTTTCAATTTTAATGTTGATTGTTTTAAAACATAGGCTTTACAAAAAAACCTACATCAGCAAAAAGGAATTAGGGATTATTGTCCTTCGAAAAAATTCTATTTGTTATGATAGAAAATCTTGATGTCCAATTTGGCAAATTTTCTGAACATTTCCATCACACCACAATATTTTTCTACGGAAAGATCTACTGCTTTTTTAAGTTTGTCCTCCTTTAGATTGGCTCCCGTAAAATGATACTCAATCACGGCAGAATCGTAGTATTTTGGGTGCTCATCTGTAAGATTGGCGATGGTCTCAATCTTGAATTCTTCCACTTCAAGTTTCATTTTTTTCATTAGCGATGCCACATCCAATCCTGAACATCCTGCCAATGAAGTAAGCATCAATGCCTTGGGACGCAATCCTTCGCTTCCCCCTCCATGCTCAGGAGATGTGTCAATCTTAATAGTATGTCCAGAAGGATTTGTGCTCTCGAAAGTAGTTCCACCCAACCATTTAGTCGTTATGTGATTTGTCATGAAGTTAAATTTTTGTTTCTTGTAAGGGTATCAAAAATACAATATAAAATATCATACATGGCCTTAGTAAACCCCCTTTCCCCCGATCATGACCCAGAAACTAAAGAACTGGCGGCGTTTTTTAACGAAACACTCGGGTTTTGTCCCAATTCCGTATTGACCATGCAGCACAGGCCTGCAATTTCCAAAGCATTTATTAACCTCAACAAAGCGGTAATGGCCAATGAAGGCGGGGTAACGTCCGCCCTGAAACGAATGATTGCCTGGGTGAGCAGTAATGCAACCGGGTGCCGTTATTGTCAAGCACATGCCATAAGGGCCGCAGAGCGGTATGGCGCCGAACAGGAACAACTGGACAATATTTGGGAATACAGGACTCATGACGCTTTTTCAGATGCAGAAAAGGCTGCGCTGGATTTTGCTTTGGCTGCTTCGCAAGTTCCAAATACGGTTAATGCTGGTATTAAAAAACGGTTGCACGAACATTGGAACGATGGAGAAATTGTAGAAATGATGGGGGTAATTTCCTTGTTTGGATATCTGAATCGCTGGAACGACTCCATGGGGACCAACATTGAAGATGGCGCCGTGGAAAGTGCGGAAAAATATTTAGGTGAAGTGGGTTGGGAAAAAGGGAAGCATGATGGGTCGAAGTATTAAAGGAATATTTATTTCTTCCCACTGACCACAATCACAAATTCCCCTTTTGGAGGTTTATTATTGAAATGTTCCAAAACTTCTGACACAGTTCCTCGAACTGTTTCCTCGTACAATTTGGTCAATTCCCTAGATACGGAAATAGGTCTGTCTTCTCCAAAATACTCGGCAAAATGGGTCAATGTTTTAATAAGCTTGTGGGGCGATTCATAAAAAACCATGGTCCGGGTTTCTTCGGCAAGTTCCAAAAGTCGGGTCTGACGACCCTTTTTAATAGGCAGAAATCCCTCAAAAACAAATCGGTCATTCGGCAAGCCACTATTTACCAAAGCAGGTACAAACGCAGTGGCACCAGGTAAACATTCCACTTCAACATCGTTCTCAACGCAAGCACGCGTTAATAAAAAACCGGGGTCGGAAATAGCTGGGGTGCCTGCGTCGGAAATTAGGGCATAAGTAGCCCCAGCTTTCATTTTTTGCACCAAAGAATTCACTTGCTTATGCTCATTGTGCATATGGTGACTCTGCAAAGGGGTATTAATTTCGAAATGCTTTAAAAGCTTTCCGCTGGTTCGAGTATCTTCTGCCAAAACAACATCAACCTCATTTAAAACCTTGATGGCACGGAGTGTCATGTCCTCAAGATTTCCGATTGGTGTTGGAACCAAATATAGCTTTCCCATGGACCAAAGTTAAGGTCTTCCAGTGAAATTAAAATTGGAAAAACGGATTTATGCGAACCTGCGTTCAATTAAAGCAATAAAGCGAACTTCGTATTCCTCTTTTCCTTCCCAATTGTTGTACTCCGGTTTTACCATGTTGTTGATAAATGCAATGGAACGTTCTTCGGTGTCAATAGTGTTGAGTTGGGAAAGTACCCTTGTATAATCTTCCATACTATTGTTAAAGAGGTGCTTTACAAAAGCAAGCTTATCGTTAAGCCCAACTTGGAGGTCTTTAGCCAATCTGTCGTTCAAGGATTTAGCTTTTTTCTGCTGAGCGGTAACAGCACTATCGTCGGTCGGAGCCAGGTTTTCCTTATCATTTTTCATAAAGTCGGGCTTGGCTACAAATTCGGCAAACACCTTTTCCAAATCAGCATTGGAGGGCATTTCGGAAACCATATCCTTAATGGTGTCCATACCCGGGGTCATAATATCTTCCTGATGTGGATTGCTTTCAGGTACAGAAATGTTTCCGCTCAAAACTGCGTTTGCCATTTTTTCAAATCTTGTGGCAATCACATTTTTACTTGTGTCAACCTCAACATCGCTCAATTTTTCGTCTATGAATTTCAATACGGCCAACTTCTCATAAATCTCTTTGGACTTCTCATAAAGTGCAGCAAGATCCGTGTCCTCTCTTGCCGTAATTATTTCGGTGGACAACTTGATCAACTCTTCCCTCAATTTCCGTATCATAGCTTTTCTTCTTTACTATAAAAATATAATGATTTTGCTAATACCCTATCAACAAAAGGTTAAAATCTTATTGAAAACAGGGGTGCAATTTTTTAGTAGCTTTGTGCTTGTCCCAATATAACGGGAAAACAAACAATTTCTTTCAAAAATACGGTATGTTTCTCGAAAACACGGTCAATCATAAAGAACAGTTTGGATGGATTGAGGTTATCTGCGGCTCCATGTTTTCCGGAAAGACCGAAGAGCTTATCCGAAGACTAAAGCGGGCACAATTCGCCAAGCAAAAGGTAGAAATCTTCAAACCTATTGTGGATACTCGTTATCATGAGGAGATGGTGGTCTCCCACGATTCCAATGAAATTAGATCCACACCTGTTCCGGCAGCAGCCAATATTCGAATTTTGGCAGACGGATGTGATGTTGTAGGAATCGACGAGGCCCAATTTTTTGATGATGAAATTGTGACGGTCTGCAACGATTTGGCCAATCGAGGGGTTCGCGTTGTGGTTGCTGGTCTGGATATGGACTTTAAGGGCAATCCATTTGGGCCCATGCCCTCGTTAATGGCCACCGCAGAATATGTAACCAAAGTACATGCTGTTTGCACACGAACCGGAAATTTGGCCAACTACAGTTTTAGAAAATCCCTTAACGACACTTTAGTGTTGCTAGGCGAAACCGAAGAATACGAGCCTTTGAGCCGAGCCGCATTTTACAAGGCCATGCTGCGCGAAAAAATCAAAGAAATGGATGTGGATTCGGAAGAAGTAATTACCAAAAAAGAGGAATCGAATGAGTAAGGTCGGAGAAACCACATTGATTCTGAACCTTTCGGCCTTGGGACACAATTACAACTACTTACGGTCCCAAATAAACCCTGGAACCAAATTTTTGGGTGTTGTTAAAGCTTTTGCCTATGGGAGCGATATGGTGACCATAGCAAAAAAACTCGAACAATTGGGTGCCGATTATTTGGCCGTTGCTTATGTGAGTGAAGGTGTTTTGCTCCGAAACGCAGGTGTCAAAGCACCTATTTTAGTATTGCATCCTTTAGCTTCCAATTTTGATGGTTTGATTGCATACTGCCTGGAACCGAGTATTTATTCTAGAAATATCCTGAACCAGTTTCTTGACGTTGCTAAAGCAAAACAACAGTCGGATTATCCGGTCCATATCAAATTCAATACAGGATTGAACCGTTTAGGTTTTGCTGAAAGTGATATTGATTTTATTGCCAAGGAAACCAAGCACAGTGGATGCATCAGAATAGTTTCTTCCTTTTCACATTTGGCAGCTTCTGAAGATTCCAACGAACGTGATTTCAGTTTGAATCAAATCAACTCCTTCAAAAATTTGAGCCGCAAGCTCACGGATAGGTTGGGCTATCAGCCTATGCGACACATGTTGAATACTTCGGGCATCATCAATTATCCAGAGGCACAGTTTGAAATGGTGCGAAGCGGAATCGGGCTGTATGGCTATGGAAATGAAGCTGAAATTGATGCGCAATTAAAGCCAGTTGCTACATTAAAAACCATTATCTCTCAGATTCATCAAATTGAGGCCAACGAATCCGTAGGTTATAACCGAGCATTCAAATCGACCAAAACCGTAAAAAGTGCAACGCTACCAATAGGTCATGCCGATGGTATTGGCAGACAATATGGAAAAGGAAAAGGTTCTGTATTGATTAATGGAAAAAAAGCACCCATACTCGGTAATGTTTGCATGGATATGATCATGGTAGATGTTACTGGAATCGATTGCCAAGAAGGAGACGAAGTCATCGTTTTTGGCCCTAAGAAATCGGCCGAAAAATTTGCTGCTACCGCCAACACAATTTCGTACGAAATCCTCACGGCCATTTCACAGCGTGTAAAAAGAGTAGTGATAAACAAATGATTTTTTGATTTAAGTTAGAAGGCAAGCCGCTTTTTTGCTTAATTTGTCTCTTGATTAACCAATACTCAACTACAAAAATGGGATTTTTAAAAGAGTTTAAAGAATTTGCAATGAAAGGAAACCTGGTGGATATTGCCGTAGGTTTCGTTATGGGTGCCGCTTTTAAAGAAGTGGTTTCTTCGTTCACGGGAGGTATTGTTTCTCCTTTGATCGGTTTATTGTTCAACTCAGATTTCAACGATTTGAAATATGTTGTTACAGAAGGAACGCCCAATGATGCCGGAGAAATTGTCGGGGAAATAGCAGTAATGTATGGTGCATTCCTTACCAATGTCATCGACTTTATCATTGTGGCCTTTGTTATGTTCCTTGTTGTAAAAGGAGTGAACAAAATGAAGAAAAAAGAGGAGCCTGCTCCAGAAGCTCCAAAGGGTCCGACCCAAGAGGAATTGTTGGTAGAAATTCGCGATTTGTTGAAGAAATAAAAATCGTTGGTGCCGAAAAGTTTCGGTATCGCCGCTACATCACAATAACCTTTAAAAACCATCAATGTGTTTCGCTAACATGTTGATGGTTGTTTTATTTATAACATTTTGTTATTTTTTATTGATTGATTACAAAAAAGCTTGTTTAAGTCGCTGACTGAACTACCTTTGCGACAAGAAATAATTTTACGATGAAACCGTCATGGTTAAAATAATCTTTAAGTACACATGAAATGATTATTTTAATCATCAAAGGTTACATCTGACCAATAAAAAACAATAAACGCAGGCAGATGAAAGTAGCAGTAGTTGGAGCCACCGGAATGGTTGGCGAAGTCATGTTGAAAGTATTGGAAGAACGTAACTTCCCTATTACAGAATTGTTGTTGGTTGCTTCGGAGCGCTCCGTAGGTAAAAAACTCACCTATAAAAATGCAGAGCACACCGTAATCGGATTGGCAGACGCTGTTGCTGCCCAACCGGACATTGCCATATTCTCTGCAGGGGGCGACACTTCTTTGGAGTGGGCTCCCAAATTTGCCGAAGTTGGTACAACGGTCATCGATAACTCATCCGCTTGGCGCATGGACCCGACCAAAAAATTGGTGGTACCTGAAATCAACGCCAATGAATTGACTGCTGATGACAAAATCATAGCCAACCCCAACTGCTCTACCATTCAAATGGTGTTGGCCTTGGACCCGTTGCACAAAAAGTATAAAATGAAACGCGTTGTGGTGTCAACTTACCAATCTGTTTCGGGAACAGGGGTTAAAGCGGTAGAACAAATGGAGAACGAAGCAGCTGGAATCGATGGTGAAATGGCATATCCTCACCCTATCAACCGTAATGCATTACCCCATTGCGATGTGTTTTTGGAAAACGGATACACCAAAGAAGAGATGAAATTGGCCCGTGAGCCCCAAAAAATATTGAACGACAGAACGTTTTCAGTAACTGCCACCGCAGTTCGTATCCCAACCGCTGGAGGACATTCAGAATCTGTGAACGTGGAGTTCCACAACGATTTTGATTTGACAGAAGTTCGAAAGTTGCTCAGTGAAACCCCAGGAATCGTGGTTCAGGACAATCCAGATACCAACACCTACCCCATGCCTGTTTTTGCCAATGGCAAGGACGATGTTTTTGTAGGTAGACTCCGCAGGGACGAAACTCAACCCAACACTTTAAATATGTGGATAGTGGCGGACAACCTAAGAAAAGGGGCGGCTACCAACGCCGTTCAGATTGCAGAGTACTTGGTAAAAAATAATTTGGTTTCGAATACGTCAGAGGCAATTTCTTAAGAAAATCATTGCTTATTTAAAATAAAAAAAGGAGCCAATTGGCCCCTTCTTCTTTTATAGTGATAGGGTTAGTTTATACCGATTGTATCAGCATTTCCGTCAGGGTCACCACTTACAGTTCCTCCATTGCTAATATTACCTAAAAGCAACAGACCACATGCATGTGGAGAAGCCATGGAAGTACCGCTTATGGTATTGTATCCTCCTGGCCAAGTAGACTTAATAGCTACACCAGGCTCACAAAAATCAACGGGTGGATTTCCATAGTTTGAGAATGAAGCCCAAATATCTCCTTCGGACATCGCAGAAATGGTATAGATATTATTTCCGTTGGCTGAAGCAGGAGAAGACCCATTCGCATCCGCACTTTCGTTACCTGCTGCAATGGCAAATTTCACGACTGATGAAGCATTGATTACCGCATCGTTAACAGCTTGGGAAAATCCACCTCCCAAACTCATATTGGCCACATCTCCATTAGAAGCATTGGCAGCCACAAAATCAATTCCTGCAATAACTCCAGAGTAGGAACCACTACCGCGACGGTCCAAAACCTTCACTGGAATCACAGTAGCACCGGCAGCAACACCAACAACACCAATCTCGTTATCAATGGCAGCTACAGTACCTGCTACGTGGGTTCCGTGACCGTTTTTATCCACGGTTAAGTCAGAGTCAGGTCCATTGGTAAAAGCATTGTACCCTCGGCTTACATCCACATTCAAATCTTCGTGAGTAGATTCTATACCGGAATCAATAATCCACGCAACATTATTACCAGTATAAGAAGACCCGCCATTAACTCTGGCTATTCCCCATGGAATTTCTTGAGCAGCAGATCCGCCGCCTCCACCTGGACCTTTTCCTGGTGGTGGTGCCAAAGTAAACATTTGGTCTTTTTCAATATAGGCCACACGATTATCTCCAGAAAGCTTGGCAGCATCTGCAGAACTCATTCGGGCGGAAACACCCATCAAAGTTTTGCTATACACATGATCAATGATTTCTCCTTTCATTTGTAGACTTCCCAAAACTTCATTTGCCAATTGTTTCACGGCTCCTTTGGCTGATTTATAATCAGTTCCAAATTTAGTGCCAACATCACCGGTCACCTTTTGATCAAAAACAACAATGTACGAACCATCAATTTCGTAACTGCCCTGATTGAAAATCACAGATTCCTCTGTTTCAGGAACTGCAATTGAATTTTCGAGGTTTTCCATTTCAGTTTGACTCTCATCCGAACAAGAGAATAAAATCAACCCAGTACTGGCCAAAAAGACCATACTTTTTAAAAGAGGTTTTTTCATAATTCTATTAGTTTTTAGTTTTAATCCAGATGAATGTAATACTTTTCCTCACAAAAATATGTTATATATTTAAAAAATTTTTAACATTGCCTTAACTTTTTTATGTGGATTACGCTTTCCAGCCCATATCTTATCTTGTTTTTTATTTTTTTAAACTCCTATAAAAAAAAGGACTCACACAAAACCAGACAGCATCAATCTCATAAAATTCGTTAAAGCCTATTTGCTTCGTTCAGGTTTCTTTGTTTTATGGTATTTTTATCCGAATCAATCCGAGAAAATATGAAAAACATAAGTTTGCTGGCTGCATTGGTTTTATTTGCAGCCTGTCAAGAAACTAAACAAAGAGATCCTATTACTGTGAATTACCCCACTACCAAAAAAGTTGACACCGTAGATAATTATTTTGGAACTGAAGTTCCCGACCCTTATCGCTGGTTGGAAGATGACCGTAGCGAGGAGACCGAAGCTTGGGTGAAAAAGCAAAACGCAGTCACTTTTGGCTATTTGGATAAAATTCCATTCCGTGAAGATTTAAAAAACCGGTTGGAAAAACTCTGGAATTACGAAAAAGTAGGTTCCCCTTTTAAAGAAGGTGATTATACCTACTTCTACAAAAACAATGGTTTGCAGAACCAATATGTGGTTTACCGTACAAAGGATGATGGAGAAGAAGAAGTCTTTTTGGACCCTAACACATTTTCAGAAGATGGCACCACATCCTTGATGGGACTCAGCTTCACCAAAGATGGCTCTAAAGCCGCTTACCTTATTTCCGAAGGAGGAAGTGATTGGCGAAAAGCCATTACCATTGATGCTGAATCAAAAGAAATTGTAGAGGATACTTTGGTCGATATCAAATTTAGTGGTGTGTCTTGGAAAGGAAACGATGGTTTCTTCTACTCCAGCTACGACAAACCTGAAGGAAGCGAACTTTCCGCAAAAACAGACCAACACAAACTGTACTATCATAAACTGGGTACGCCCCAATCCGAGGATAAAATCATCTTTGGTGGCACTCCCGAGGAAAAACACCGTTATGTAGGTGGTTCCGTTTCTGAAGATCAAAAATATTTGTTCATTTCTGCATCCGTTTCCACATCAGGAAACAAATTGTTTATGATGGACCTTTCTGAAATCAATCCAGAGCTCATCACCATTTTGGACGATACCGATTCCGACACCTACGTTATCGACAACGAAGGGTCTAAACTGTTTTTAGTAACCGACCGAGAGGCTCCCAACAAAAAAGTAGTGGTTGTGGATGCTTCCAATCCTACCCCCGACAACTGGGAAGATTTGATTCCAGAGACCGAAAATGTCTTGACCGCGGGTACCGGCGGAGGCTATTTCTTTACGGAATATATGGTGGATGCTATTTCCAAAGTACTTCAGTATGATTATGAAGGAAATTTGGTTCGTGAAGTAGAGCTTCCAGGCGTAGGAAGCGCAGGAGGTTTTGGCGGCAAAAAAGAGGACAAGGAATTTTACTTCTCCTTCACCAATTACAACACCCCTGGATCTTTGTACAAATACAATGTGGAGACTGGGGAATACGAGCAATATTGGAAGCCTCAAATTGATTTTAATCCAGAGGATTATGAATCAAAACAGGTTTTTTATAACTCCAAAGACGGCACAAAAGTACCAATGATCATCACCTATAAAAAAGGAACAGAGCTTAATGGTAAAAACCCGACCATCCTCTATGGTTATGGGGGTTTCAACATTAGTTTAACCCCTTCGTTCAGCATTGTGAATGCCGTTTGGATGGAACAGGGCGGTGTGTATGCTGTCCCCAACTTGAGAGGTGGTGGTGAATATGGTAAAAAATGGCACATTGCCGGCACAAAGCTTCAAAAACAGAATGTTTTTGATGACTTTATCGCCGCTGCAGAATACTTGATCGAAAACAAATACACATCAAAAGAATATTTGGCAATTCGCGGAGGATCTAATGGTGGTCTTTTGGTAGGTGCAACAATGACTCAACGCCCAGACCTAATGCAAGTGGCATTGCCAGCCGTGGGTGTAATGGACATGTTGCGCTACCACACTTTTACCGCCGGTGCCGGATGGGCCTACGATTACGGAACTTCTGAGGACAATGAAGAAATGTTCAATTACATAAAAGGGTACTCCCCAGTCCACAACGTAAAAGAAGGTACTGCCTATCCAGCTACATTGGTCACCACAGGGGATCACGATGATCGTGTAGTTCCTGCACACAGCTTTAAGTTTGCTGCCGAATTACAGGAAAAGCAAGTTGGTGACCAACCCACACTCATTCGAATTGAGACCAATGCAGGTCACGGAGCAGGAACGCCCGTAAGTAAGACCATTGAGCAATATTCAGATATCTTTGGGTTTACTTTTTATAATATGGGGTACGATGAATTGCCGAACCAAGCCGTGCTCAAAGAATTTAAAGATTAAACATATAAAGGGCCACTGATTTTGAGTGGCCCTTCTTTTCTATGCTAAAAGTTCACGTAGACTCTTTCGGTTACCAAGACCAAACCATTTTAAAGGACATTTCTTTTGAAGTGGCCCCAGGTGAGCATGTGGCTTTGATGGGGGAAAGTGGTTCGGGCAAAAGCACCTTGCTAAAAATCATCTACGGTCTGCTACATGTAGAAGAAGGTTCTATTTTTTGGGGAGATATTGAAGCTCTTGGGCCTAACTTTAATTTGGTTCCCGGTGAGCGATACATGAAATATTTGGCGCAGGATTTTGATTTGATGCCTTTCATATCCGTTGCGGAAAACATTGGTCAGTTCCTTTCCGTTTTTGAGCTGGAAACACATCAAGAACGCATAAACGAACTCTTGGAATTGATTGAAATGAAACCGTACGCAAAGACCAAGGTAAAATACCTCAGCGGCGGTCAGCAGCAACGCGTAGCACTCGCCCGCGTTTTGGCTCAAGAGCCAGAAATCCTGCTGTTGGACGAACCTTTTGGACATATTGATAATTTTAAGCGCAATTCTCTCCGAAGAAATCTCTTTTTGTACCTTAAAAAACAGGGTGTTACAGTACTTACCGCAAGTCACGACCCAAGTGATGTTCTTCCGTTTGCGGAACGCACCTTGATTTTGGAAGAAGGAAAAATAATCGCCAATCAAAATACACGAAATCTATACAACAACCCTCCCAACTACTACACGGCAGCCTTGTTTGGACAGGTAAACCAGGTTCCCATGAAACTTTTAAAATCCTATTCCCAAATTGATATGTCGGTGTTGGTATACCCACATGAGTTTAAATTTTCCGATTCCTCTGGGTTAAAAGTTGAAGTGATTCATTCCTTTTTTAAAGGAAGCCATCACTTAAATGAAGGAATTGCAGAAGATGGTACCATTATCTTTTTTAATTCCGAGAAAAAGCAGGAAAAAGGAGCAACTATATTTCTTAATGTATCTTTGGGAACCATCAACAGGAGGCTCCAAGTTGGACAAAAAACAAATACATAGGGAACTTCAGTTCAAGGCCATGCGAAGCAGTGGTGCCGGAGGGCAGCATGTGAACAAAGTCTCCTCCAAAGTGGAACTCACCTTTAACATTCCTGCCTCAGAAGGGCTTTCGGACAGAGAAAAACAACAGGTTCAACTAAAACTACAATCGCGCCTGACCAATGAGGGCGCCATTGTTCTTCACTGTGATGAAGCCAGAAGTCAGCACAGAAACAAAGACTTGGTAGTGAAGCGCTTTTTCGATCTTTTAAAAAAAGCCCTTACCCTACCCAAAAAGCGAAAACCAACAAAACCGACCAGATCTTCCAAGGAAAAAAGATTAAAGTCCAAAAAGAAAATCTCAGAAAAAAAAGCAACCCGTAAAAAACCGGATTTGGGGAAATAAGAATTTGTTGATTTTACCAACACTAGGTTATAAACCCATTAAAAAAACATCCTCCACAGTAATTCTAACGGACTTGATTTAATATCCTCGTTACAAATGCTTAATTTTCAGTCAAATTATAACTAATTCAAAAAAATGATTTCTAAAACTGCAAACCTCAAAACATTGCTGCTCTCCGCTGTGATGTTTTTGTCTTGCGCTGCGTTTTCCGTGGCACAAAATGTTCCCTCCCCCGAAGACATATATGGATTTAGGGTAGGAGCCGATTACAAATTGGCCGATTATTCCCAAATAGAAGATTACTTGTCCAAACTGGACGCCGCTTCCAACAGGGTTAAAAAAATTGAGATTGGAGAGACCGTTCTAGGTCGCAAAATGTACCTCTTGTTCATCTCAACCGAAGAAAATTTAGCACAACTTGATAAGTGGAAGGACATCAGCACCAAGCTTGCTCGAGTTCAAGTTGGCGACGAAGAAGCCGTTAAACTTTCACAAGAAGGTAAAGCCATCGTATGGGTAGATGGTGGAATGCACTCTACGGAGCTGGCCCACGGGCAGATGACCTCTGAACTAGCTTACACCCTTGCCACATCCGAAACGGCCGAAATGAAAAAAATCAGGGAGAATGTGATTACCCTTTTAATGCCGGTAATGAACCCAGATGGATTGGATATTGTTGTGGACTGGTACCGAAAAAACCAAGGTACGGCTTATGAGACCTCACGTCCTCCGATTCTATACCACTACTACATGGGTCACGACAACAACAGGGACTGGTTTATGAACATAATGCCAGAAACCTATAACGTTACTAAAATTTTGTACAACGAATGGTACCCGCAGATTGTTTACAATCACCATCAATCCTCACCGTCCTGGACCAAAATTTCACTTCCACCATACGCCGATCCGGTAAATCCAAGAATCCATCCAGCAATCACTGCAGGTGTTAGCGAAGTAGGCTCCGCCATGACGAAGCGTTTTTCGCTTGAAAATATGCCCGGGGCCATTGCAGACAACTTTTATACCATGTTCTGGAACGGTGGTGGACGTACGGTGCCATACTATCACAACATGATCGGTATTTTGACCGAAACTGGACACACTACGCCAACCCCAAGATTCTATGACCCAGAAAAGCTTCCAAAGACAGTGGCGGGAGGTACGCCAACAGATGGCACGGACATTATGTACCCAGACCCATGGAAAGGTGGCGAATCCCATTTTAGGGATGCGGTAGATTATATGTTGACAGCAACTTGGGCAACTTTGGACCTAGCCGCTGACCGCAAAAGCAACTACCTGCAAAACATTTACAAAATGGGCAAATCTGCTGTTGAAAAAGGAACGACCGAAGACTTGTTCGCTTACATCATCAGCAAAGAACAATGGGATTCGTTTGAAGCGGTAAACTTGGTAAATGTATTGCTCCAAGGGGGAATTGAAGTTGAAAAAGCTACCAAAGACTTCACGGTCAATGGAAAAGAATATGAAGAAGGTTCGTATGTGATCTATACTTCACAAGCTTTTAGACCTTACTTGTTAGACCTTATGGAAAAACAAAACTATCCAACGCGTTTCCAATACCCGGGTGGACCTCCGGATACGCCATACGATTTGGCCGGGTGGACCTTGCCAATGCAAATGGGCATTGATGTGGATAAAATTGCAGAAGCATTCAAAGCCCCAACAGAAAAAGTTACAGGTCTTGTAAAATATTATGAAGGTGATGTAAATAGAAATGGTTCTTTTGGTTACGCCTTGAGTGTAAACACCAACGCTTCTGTGGTCGCCACAAACAAAATTTTGAAAGCTGGAGGAACTGCACACAAAAGCATGGCTGAATTCAAAGCTGGAAAAGTAACTTTCCCAGCAGGGTCTTATATTGTTTCTGGTGATAAAGAAATGATGGAGTCCTTGGCCGATGAGTACGGACTTGAATTCACAGGACTTGCAGCCAAGCCGGAAGTACAGTTGAAGAAAATCCATTTGCCCAAAGTGGGATTGTACAAATCTTGGGTGGCCAATATGGATGAAGGGTGGACACGCTTTATCATGGACGAATATGAGTTTGACATGGATACCTTGCACGACGCAGATATTAAAACCAAGGATTTGTCCCAGTATGATGCAATCATTATTCCATCCCAAAGACCAAGTTCCATTTTGCATGGACACAGTAATTTGAGCATGCCAGAAAAGTTCACCGGAGGAATTGGCCTAAAAGGTTCGGTAGCGCTTAGTGACTATGTAAGCGAAGGCGGAACTTTGATAGCCTTTGATGCCGCCAGTAATTTTGTGATTGAGCAATTCGGATTACCGTTAAGCGATGCAGTGGAAGGTGCCGATAGTAATGATTTCTTTATTCCAGGATCATTGATCAAGGCCGGAGTGGACACTTCCCATCCATTGGCCTTTGGTATGAAAGACACGGTTGCAGTATCCTTTAATAGAAGTAGAGCGTTCACCATTGACAAGCAACGAAAATCGGGTGAAGGTGGTAAAGAGGACATTAAAGATGCTCCTGCGCCCGAAGTTGAAGTAATTGCTTCCTATGCCGCCAAAGACCTATTAATGAGCGGTTGGGCCATGGGAGAAGATAAATATATTGCTAAAAAGCCAGCAATGGTGAAGGCAAAGTATGGAAAAGGTTCTGCCATCTTGTTTGCATTCCGTCCACAGTTTAGGGCGCAACCTCGCGGAACTTACAAATTGATCTTTAATGCGATTTACGACGGTGCTTCGGAATAGCAAAAAGCATATTAGTGGATAAAGGAAAGCCGCATCGAATTGATGCGGCTTTCTATTTGAATACATTTTTTGTCTTACTTAAAAAGAATCGCAACAGCTCCGATTGCCGTCACAATCAAAATAAAGCGTTTGTAATTTTTTTCGTTGATTTTTCTCACCAAAAAGACACCTAAAATTAACCCCGCCAAAATAGCAGGAAGCAACCTTACATTAATCAAAAGGCTTTCCACCGAAATTGTCTTCCAAACAAAAACATGAAAGGGAAGCTTAAACAGATTGGTGATAAAAAACAACCAAGCTGCTGTACCTACGAATTCATTCTTGGGCAAACGCATCGCTAAAAAGAAAATGTTGGTGAATGCTCCGGCCAAATTGCCGATCATAGTACAGATACCTGCAAATATTCCCATAGAACCAGAAAACAACCAATGGGTGGGCACTTTTTTGGATTTTCTGCGGTCCCACCAAATCAGCATTCCCAAACTGATGAATATAACGACCACCATTCCCCATTTAAATTCCCTCTCCGGAAGATCTTTGCCAATCAAAACCCCAGCCAAAATCCCAAGAATCATCCAAGGAAGAAACTTAATAATGTACTTCCATTGAGTATGTCGGTTGTAATAGACCACCGCAAAAATATCGCCCACAATAAGCAAGGGAATAAAAAGTCCAGTAGAAGCCCTAGAACCAAAGGCCAACGCCATTAACGTCACGTTAAAAATGGACATCCCTTTCAGTCCTGCTTTGGAAACCCCCATTAAAAAGGCTGCGGTAGCTGCCATGGTCCATGCGGCAACAGAAATATCCGAGAAAGTGGAAAGAAACATGAAGACTTTTTACTGGTCACAAAAGTAACCCAAAAAAGCTATCTTTAGCTCCAGCCAATCCAAACAAATGAAACTAGAACTTTTAGACTACATCATCATCTTTGGATTTTTTGCCATAGTCCTTTTTATTGGAATCTATGTCTCCAAAAAATCAGGGAAAAACACAGCAGAATACTTTTTGTCCGGTCGTAGCATGCCTTGGTGGCTTTTAGGGTTTTCCATGGTCGCCACTACGTTCTCAACAGATACTCCCAATTTGGTGACAGATTTTGTTCGTACGGATGGTGTTTCCGGCAACTGGGGATGGTGGGCCTTTTTGCTCACGGGTCTGCTTACCGTTTTTGTCTATGCCAAACTTTGGAGAAAATCCAATGTCTCTACCGACATGGAGTTTTATGATTTACGATATGGAGGAAAACCAGCTCATTTCCTAAGAGGATTTCGGTCGTTATACTTAGGGGTGGTCTTTAATGTGATGGCCATGTCGGCCGTAACTTTGGCCGCCATTAAAATTGGACAGGTAATGCTCGGCTTGGAACCTGTTGAAACCGTGCTGCTGGGAGGAACCATCACCGTAATATTTAGTGCTATTGGTGGTTTTAGAGGAGTGGTTTACACAGATTTTTTATTGTTTTTTGTTGCCATGGGAGGTGCTATAGGAGCTGCAATTTACTTGGTAAACATACCTGAAGTGGGTGGATTGGACAATATTTTAGCCAACGCTCAAGTACAGGAAAAAATGTCCATACTGCCCGATTTTTCAGACACCGATGCCTTAATAGGCTTGTTAATCATTCCTTTGGCCGTACAATGGTGGAGTGCCTGGTATCCTGGTGGTGAACCCGGTGGGGGCGGTTACATTGCCCAACGAATGCTGGCGGCCAAAAATGAAAATCATGCCATTGGAGCAACCTTTTTCTTCAATATATTGCACTACGCGCTAAGGCCTTGGCCATGGATTTTGGTGGCCTTGGCCTCCATCGTGGTCTTTCCGGATTTGGAAAGTATTCGTCTAGCCTTTCCCGATGTGCCGGAAAATATCCTCAAAAACGATTTGGCCTATTCCGCTATGTTAACGAAGTTGCCCACAGGGTTATTGGGACTAGTATTGGCTTCATTGGGAGCGGCCTATATGTCCACCATTTCCACACACCTTAACTGGGGTTCCTCTTATATTGTAAATGATTTTTATAAGCAACAGGTCAATAAAAATGCCTCCGAAAAAGAATTAGTGAACGTAGGAAGGATTTCCACCGTTGTTCTGATGATTTTGAGCAGTTTGTTTGCTTTGGAACTCAATAATGCTACTCAGTTGTTTGATATCATCATTATGTTCGGCGCGGGAACAGGACTTATCTTTTTATTAAGATGGTTTTGGTGGCGCATCAATGCATGGAGCGAAATCGTTGCTATGTTCTCATCCGGTATCATTTCTATTTTGTTCTGGCAGTATGAAGATATCCTCTTTTTGTCGGAAAGCGCACCCTTCCCCACTTGGAGCAAATTTCCATTGGTCGTGCTAATCACCACCATTCTATGGTTGGCAACAACCTTTTTGACCAAACCAGAGGAAAACAAGGTATTGTACCGATTCTATAAAATCACAAAACCGGGAGGCCCTGGCTGGAAAAAGATTTATGCGGACGCCAAAGCGGAAGGGGTTTCTCTGGAAGATGAAAATGCAAAATGGACGGTTCCATCAGGAGTTTTGGCCATGATTATAGGCTGTATTTTGGTGTACGGATGCCTTTTTGCCACAGGAAACTGGATCTATGGAAATTATCCGTTAGCCTTAGGACTTACCGTTTTAGTAGCGGTAGCCGCCTTTGTCCTTTTAAAAGTATGGCGTGGAATGCGGAATGTGTTTTAGTGGTCTTTTACCCTCTCAATTCCAATAATCGTGAAACATATTTTCCCACCACATCAAACTCCAAGTTTACGATGGTGCCTACTTTGTAGGTGTGAAATCTTGTATGTTCGTAGGTGTAAGGAATAATCGCCACGCTAAAACTGTTTTTTTGGGAATCCACCACGGTTAAGCTTACTCCATCTACGGTAATGGACCCTTTTTCAATGGTCACATTATTGCGTTTGGGGTCATATTCAAAACTATAGACCCAACTTCCATCTTTTTCGGCAACGGATTTACAAACCGCGGTTTGGTCCACATGCCCTTGAACAATGTGTCCATCCAAACGGGCACCAAGCACCATGGCGCGTTCCAAGTTCACCACATCCCCTAACACCAAATCATCCAAATTGGTTTTATTTAGGGTCTCTTCAATGGCTGTCACGATATAACTATCACCATCCAAAGAAACCACAGTAAGGCATACCCCATTGTGGGCAACACTCTGATCTATTTTCAATTCTGACGTAATATCCGAAGCGATGGAAATGTGTAGATTACCACCATCTTTTTCAAGCTTTTCGACTTTACCCAAAGTCTCTATGATTCCTGTGAACATGTGTCTTATTAATTGACTAGTTTTGTAATGCAAAAGTAGCCATAACGGCATTCATTTTATGAAGGAAGAGCAAAAAATAAAGTTAGGGATTTCCATAGGGGATATTAACGGCATTGGGTGCGAGGTAGCGCTCAAAACATTTGAAGACCCAAGAATGTTGGAGTTTTGTACTCCAATCATATTTGCATCCAACAAAACTATTTCCCAACAATTAAAGGATTTGGGGATTAACATAAAGTTCAATGGTGTCCGGGATGCCGAACAGGCCATCGAGGGCAAAGTGAATATTGTCAATGTTTGGAAAGAAGTCCCAAAAATAGAATATGGCCAAGCTACCAAAGAAGGGGGCGATTTTGCTATTCGCTCTTTAAGGGCTGCTGTTGCTGCACTAAAACAAGATAAAATAGATGTGCTGGTCACGGCGCCCATCAACAAAAACAACATACAATCCGAAGATTTTAAATTCCCTGGGCATACGGACTTTCTTGCCCAGGAACTCGAGGGTGAAAGCCTCATGTTTATGGTCACGAATTCGTTACGTGTTGGTTTGCTTACCGATCATATTGCGGTAAAAGATGTGGCCAAAGCCATTACCCCAAAATTAATCAGGGACAAGGTGACCACGATGGAAAAATCCCTGAAAATGGATTTTGGTATTCGCAGACCCAAAATTGCTATGCTGGGCATTAACCCTCATAGCGGAGACAGTGGAACTATTGGTGAAGAGGACGATAAAATCCTAAAACCAACCATAACCGAATTATTCAATAAGGGAACCTTGGTCTATGGCCCCTATTCGGCAGATAGTTTTTTTGGCTCCAATAGCCATCAAAACTTTGATGCAGTTTTGGCGGCCTATCACGATCAAGGATTAATCCCTTTTAAAACCCTTTCCTTTGGAAAAGGAGTGAACTATACGGCAGGACTGAATAAAGTACGTACATCGCCCGACCACGGAACAGCTTATGAAATAGCAGGAAAAGGCACGGCAGATGAAAGTTCTTTTAAAGAAGCCGTATTTACTGCAATGCAAGTATTTAGAAACAGAACGGAGTATCTGAAATTGACCAAAAATCCTCTGCAAAAGCAGAAAATTAAACGCGGGAACTAAAAAGTTGACCGCATTTTGGATATTTGTTGCGACAGGAATTGCAGTTTTGTAAATTAGTAGTATCTTTGCACCCGCCTTTAAAGGCTGGTACACAAACCTTAAGTGTAGAAATGATGAAACTGAAAGAGTTTTTTATCCCTTTTTCAGGTCTGAAGCTGGGAGAACATAAATTTGTGTACGAGATTGATGATGCGTTCTTTGAATCTTTTGACTACCAAGAATTTAACGGAGCTTCCGTTCGAATTGATGCCGTTTTGGAAAAAATGAGCACCATGATGGAACTTCAGATTGAAGCGAAAGGTACAGTAAATGTAGATTGTGATTTGACAGGTGAGCCTTTTGACCAGCCTATCAATTCCAACTTAAAACTAGTCGTCAAGTTTGGCGAAGAGTATAATGATGAAGATGATGAAATCTTGATTATTCCACATGGAGAGTACCAATTCAACATAGCACAATACATTTATGAAATGTTAGTGCTGGCCGTTCCACAAAAAAGGGTTCACCCTGGGGTTGAGGATGGATCGCTGCAATCGGATATCTTGGACAAACTCGAAGAGTTACAGCCAAAAGAGAATACAAAATCATTAGAAGAAACAGATCCCAGATGGGACGATTTAAAAAAGTTATTAACGGACAAATAGGTTTATAATGGCACATCCTAAAAGAAAAATATCAAAAACCAGAAGGGACAAAAGAAGAACCCACTACAAAGCAGTTGCGCCAACAATTGCCAAGGACTCAACTACAGGTGAAATGCACTTGTTCCACAGAGCACACTGGCATGAAGGCAAATTGTATTACAGAGGTCAGGTATTGATTGACAAAACAGAAGAGGAAACTGCGGCATAACCGCAAATCCCTTAAAATAAAGCAACTCCCGTTCAATTATTAACGGGAGTTTTTTTATGGACCCATGTTGACGCCCAAAATCGGTTAATTTTGACTATAAAGTCATATAAAATGACTAATTTTCACCGCTTTTGGGTCAAATTTCAAGGTTTTTGACAATAAAGAGAGGCTAAAAATGAAGAAAACAACAGCAGCAATAACAGCTGTAGGAGGGTACGTTCCAGACTTTGTTCTTTCCAACAAAGTATTGGAAACTATGGTGGATACCAACGACGAGTGGATTACCACGAGAACAGGAATCAAGGAACGTAGAATCTTAAAAGAAGAGAATGCGGGGACATCTTACATGGCAATCAAAGCTGCGGAAGATTTGCTTCAGAAAAGAGGCATTGAAGCTTCCGAAATAGATTTTGTGCTAGTTGCCACCGCTACTCCAGATATGCCCGTTGCAGCTACAGCAGCCTATGTTGCTTCGGAAATTGGTGCGGTAAATGCTTTCGCGTATGACTTGCAGGCAGCATGTTCCAGCTTTTTATACGGAATGTCAACAGCAGCTAGTTATATTGAATCTGGCAGGTACAAAAAGGTGTTGCTTATAGGTGCCGATAAAATGTCATCTATTCTAGATTATACAGATAGAACCACTTGTATTATTTTTGGAGATGGTGCCGGAGCGGTTCTTTTTGAGCCCAATGACGAAAATTTAGGATTGCAGGATGAATATTTGCGCTCGGACGGAATTGGTCGCCAATTTTTAAAGATTGATGCTGGAGGCTCGATTTTACCAGCTTCGGAAGAAACCGTAAAGAACAAACAGCATTACGTCTTTCAAGATGGTAAATCTGTTTTTAAATTTGCTGTCTCCAACATGGCCGATGTGTCCGCGCTTATAATGGAGCGGAACAACCTTACAAAGGACGATGTACAATGGTTGGCACCTCATCAGGCCAACAAACGTATTATCGACGCAACGGCCAATAGAATGGGCCTTGAGGCCGAAAAGGTTATGATCAATATTGACCGATACGGAAACACCACTTCCGCGACCTTGCCCTTGCTACTTTTCGATTACGAAAAGCAATTAAAGAAAGGAGATAATATCATTTTCGCCGCTTTTGGTGGAGGTTTTACATGGGGTTCCATTTATTTAAAATGGGCCTATAATTCTTAATCACACAACTAACTAAATTATATTCCATGGACATTAAGGAAATTCAAAGTTTAATCAAGTTTGTGGCCAAATCGGGTGCCAGCGAGGTGAAGTTGGAAATGGAGGACATTAAAATCACCATTCGAACAGGAAGCAACGACTCCAGCACGCCGGAAACCACAATTGTTCAACAAATCCCTGTGGCTCAAGCCCCAACAGCCGCTGCACCGGCACCAACACCGGCAGCTCCCCAAGAAGCCGCAGCGCCATCATCAGATTCCAAGAATGCAGATGATGACTCAAAATATATTACTATCAAATCCCCTATCATAGGAACATTCTATAGAAAACCGTCGCCCGACAAACCGCCGTTCGTGGAAGTTGGAAGTACCATTAACCAAGGTGATGTTCTTTGTGTAATCGAGGCAATGAAACTTTTCAACGATATCGAATCAGAGGTTTCAGGTAAAATAGTTAAGATATTGGTTGACGATTCCTCACCTGTTGAGTTTGACCAACCATTATTCTTGGTAGACCCATCGTAGTGAATTTTAAATGATAGATTTTGGGTGACCATCCGTTTCCCAAATCCATTTAAGATTTAGAATTCCGAATTTAAGATTGTGTTCTATGTTTAAAAAAATATTGATTGCAAATAGGGGAGAAATAGCCTTGCGGATTATAAGAACCTGCAAGGAAATGGGCATTAAAACAGTGGCCGTTTACTCCAAAGCCGATGAAGAAAGTCTTCACGTACGCTTTGCAGATGAAGCCGTTTGTATAGGTCCAGCACCCAGTAGCGAATCTTATTTAAAGATTCCAAATATTATAGCTGCAGCGGAAATTACCAACGCCGATGCCATTCACCCGGGATACGGATTCCTTTCGGAAAACTCCAAGTTCTCAAAAATCTGTGCCGAGCACGATATCAAATTTATCGGAGCCTCTGGTGAACAAATTGATAAAATGGGGGACAAGGCAACCGCCAAGGAAACCATGAAAAAAGCCGGTGTACCTACTGTACCGGGTTCCGAAGGTTTGTTGAAAGATGTTGACCACGCCATTAAGGAAGCCAAAAAAATGGGCTACCCGGTTATGATCAAAGCCACTGCGGGTGGTGGAGGTAAAGGAATGCGTGCCATTTGGGCCGAGGATGAAATGGAGAAAAACTTCAACAGTGCCGTAAACGAAGCTACCGCAGCCTTTGGCAACGGTGGCATGTATATGGAAAAGTTGATTGAAGAGCCACGACATATTGAAATCCAAATTGTTGGTGACCAATATGGAAAAGCTTGTCACTTATCCGAAAGAGATTGTTCCGTACAACGTAGGCATCAAAAACTTACCGAGGAAACCCCCTCTCCATTTATGACGGACAAACTCCGGGAAGATATGGGGAAAGCTGCAGTAAAAGCAGCCGAATTTATCAAATATGAAGGAGCGGGGACCATTGAATTTTTGGTTGACAAACACCGAAACTTCTACTTTATGGAGATGAACACCCGTATCCAAGTAGAGCACCCTATTACAGAACAAGTTGTGGACTACGACTTGATTCGTGAGCAAATTTTGGTTGCAGGTGGTGTGCCAATCTCTGGGAAAAATTATTTCCCAAAGTTGCATTCCATTGAGTGCAGGATCAATGCGGAAGACCCGTATAATGACTTTAGGCCATCTCCCGGGAAAATAACCACATTGCACACTCCAGGTGGGCACGGAGTCCGTTTGGACACCCATGTGTACAGTGGTTACATGATTCCTCCGAATTATGATTCCATGATCGCCAAGTTGATCACAACTGCACAAACAAGGGAAGAGGCCATCAACAAAATGAGAAGGGCCTTGGACGAATTTGTAATCGAGGGAGTTAAAACTACTATTCCATTCCACCGTCAATTGATGGATCATCCAGATTATTTGGCTGGCAACTATACCACCAAATTCATGGAGGATTTTGAAATGGATCCGAAATATAAAGATCATCATTAAATAAAGCCCCGATAAAATCGGGGTTTTTCATTTATGGAATTAAGTTATTGGGAACATAAAAGTTGGTTTTCCAAAGTGGATTTTACCATTGTAGGTAGTGGTATTGTTGGTGTCAACTGTGCCATCCGCCTAAAGGAAAAATATCCGGACAGCAACATCTTAATTTTGGAAAAAGGCAGTTTGCCGCAAGGGGCAAGCACCAAAAATGCCGGTTTTGCCTGTTTTGGAAGCGTTTCCGAAATTTTATCCGACCTGGAACACCATACCGAGGACGAGGTAGTGCAGTTGGTTCAAAAGCGTTGGGATGGTATTCAACGATTACGAAGTCTGTTGGGAGATGAATCTATAGGTTTTCAATTGCACGGCAGTCACGAACTTTTCCCTTTAGAAAAACCTAAGTTCTACGAAAACTGTTTGGAATCCATTCCTTACCTCAACAGTTTGATGGAGCCCATTTTTGGTCAAAAACCATTTGTAACCAGCAGTAATCTGTTCAATTTTAGCAATATTCAAGAAAAATACGCCACACACCAGTTGGAAGGACAACTGGATACGGGTAAGATGATGCGTTCCTTGATTCAAAAGTGTTTATCCATGGGAATTCCCATTTTAAATGGGGTTATGGTCAATGATGTGGTTGAATCGAATAATGGAGCTGCCATTGTAACGGATGACTTTGAGTTTTCGTCCAAAAAAGTATTTGTGGCCACCAATGGTTTTGCTTCCAAACTATTAAAATCAGAAGCTGTTAAACCTGCACGAGCACAGGTTTTGGTTACGGAACCCATCAAAAGTTTGGAAATAAAGGGCACCTTTCATTTTGATGAAGGGTATTATTATTTCCGAAACATTGACAACAGAATCTTGTTTGGAGGTGGCAGAAACCTTGATTCTAAAACCGAGGAAACTACAGAATTCGGAGAGACTGAAATTATTCAAAACAAACTTGAAGACTTACTCCGAAATATGATTTTACCAAATCATCCTGTGAAAATTGAACGAAGATGGAGTGGCATTATGGGTGTGGGAAAACAAAAATCGCCTATCGTAAAACAGGTTTCCAATTCCATTTTTTGCGGTGTTCGGTTAGGAGGCATGGGTGTGGCTCTGGGAAGCCTTGTTGGTAAAGAATTGGCTGAATTAGCAGATTAAACCATTCTCCCATCCAATAAATTGATGGTCCTAGAACCATATTCGGCATTTTTCTCGGAATGTGTCACTTGAATGATGGTTACCCCCTCTTCATTTAATTTTTTGAACAACTCCATAATTTCTTCCCCTTGTTTGGAATTTAAGTTTCCTGTGGGCTCATCCGCCAAAATCAGTTTAGGATTTGATATCAATGCTCTGGCCACACCGACCAATTGTTGCTGTCCCCCACTTAATTGGGCGGGAAAAAGATCCTTTTTCCCCACAATGTTGAACCGGTCCAACATATCAGCTACCATGGCCTTACGTTCAGCGCCTTTAATTTTCTTGTAAATTAAAGGCATTTCCAAGTTTTCCTTTACCGTTAGCTCATCCAACAGGTGGTAGGATTGGAATACAAAGCCAATGTATTGTTTGTACAAATTAGAACGGTGTTTCTCCTTTAGAGAATGCACCGATTCGTCCAAAAAATTATACTCTCCCTCGTCAAAGGTGTCCAGCATCCCGATAACGTTGAGCAAAGTGGATTTTCCCGAGCCCGATGGTCCCATTACAGAGATAAACTCTCCTTCTTCTACTTCAAGATTGATGTCCTTTAGTAAAAAAAAGCGTTGGCCTCCTGAATGCACCCATTTAAATATGTTGTTGAGTTGTAATAGCATAATATATGTTTATTCTGTTCGTAAACTTTTTACCGGATTGGCGCATGCGGCTTTTACAGTTCTCGAGCCCACCGTAATAAAAGCAATCAAACAAGCCGTTAAACCTGCTCCCAAAAAGAACAATGGACTCAAGCTAACGTGTGAGGCATAATTTTGCAACCATTCATTTAAAAAATACCACGATATCGGAGTGGCGATGATAAAAGCAATGCCTACCAGCTTTAAAAAATCCTTGGTAAGTAGTAGTGCAACGGAGGAAATACTGGCGCCAACCACTTTTCGTACTCCGATCTCCTTGGTTCGCTGTGCAACCACCAACATGGATATCGCAAAAAGTCCCAGACAACTTAAAATAATCCCCAATACACTGCCACTTGTAATAATGGTTGCCATGGTTTTTTCCCTTTTAAAGGTGCGGTCCACATTTTCGTCCAGAAATGAGCCCAAGAACTCGGCCTGCGGTTCAACTTTCTCCCATGCATTTTTTATGGCATCAAAAGATTGTGCCGTATTTTGTGGGGCAATTTTCACATAGGCATAATAAATGTCCCAATTACGATTCATGAAAAGCGTAAGTGGCTTTATTTTTCTGCTGACTTCCTGAAAATTATAGTCTTTTACAACTCCAACAACCGAATATGTAATGGAATCGTCCATGGGAATACGGATGGACAAAGGGTCCTCTTCGCCTAATTGCTTCGCCATACTTTCGTTGATTACCATACTAAGGCTGTCCGTACTAAATTCTCGGTTGAACATTCGGCCTGATTTAAGCTCAATGTCCAGCGTTTTGGCATAATCATAATCCACTGTTAGGGCATTGGTGACGACACCTCTGCCTTTGTATTCAAAGCCCATTGCACTGCTAGTAATACTTCCGTCTTTTCCAAGTCCCAAATTACTGTCAGAACCCGAAACGCTCAAAATATCAGAATTTTGGGAAAGCTCATCACGCAATAAATCCAGAACAGCATAGCTATCCTTTCTTCCATTTAAGGGAATAGACACCACTTGCTCCTTGTTGTATCCAAGGTCTTTGTTACGTAAAAAGTCTATTTGCCCATGCAATACCAAAGTCCCACTGATCAAGATAATGGCAATGACAAATTGAAGCACGATCAACCCATTGCGCAATCGGTTTTTGCCCAAATCTAGCTTGCCCTTTAGTGCCCGAAGGGTACTCAACTTGCTCAAAAGTAATGCAGGATACCCTCCAGCAATCAGGGTGATTACAAAAATGGATACCGCAAACAGCACAATAATTACTGGTTGGGTCACCTCGGCGAATGTGGCCTTTGTATTAAAAAGGGTCTTGAACGGGTCTATGAGCAAATTACTGACCATAAGTCCCAAACCTATCGCAATCAAAAAAACAATCACACTTTCCATCCAAAACTGGAAGAACAATTGCTTTTTGACAGCACCAAGGGTCTTGCGCATTCCAATTTCTTTGAGTCTTTTTTCACTCAAGGCAATATTCATGTTAATGAAATTGGCGCAAACAATAAATATGATTACTAACGCTACCCCCAAAATAATATACGGAAAGGTTCGTGGCGCTTCAGCTTTACCTGCTTTAAAAGATGCAAAATGCATGTCCGTAATGGGCATCAAGTGAAATTGTTTGTATTGCCCGTTGACATCAGGAGTGGCACCATCTCTTTTATCACTTTCAATACTTTCCGCATAATGAAGGTTTGCAAAGGCTCTTGTGTTCTCCTCAAATTGTTGAGTTGTCACTCCTTCTTCCAGCTGCAGGTAAACAGGTAGAAACTGAGAACCCCATACATCTTTGTTGGATTCATATTCCGGATGATTCTCAAAAGGAATCACAATATCAAAATCCATACTGCTATTAGCTGGTGTATTCTCCAAAATGGCTGCAACGGTAAATGGTTTTTCCTCGCTTCCTATTCTTATCTGAAGAATTTCTCCCACAACATTGGTTGTGCCAAAAGTTTTTAACGCAGTTTCCTCTGAAATAGATACCGAGTTTTTGGTGGGAAGCGGATTGTTGGTATTACCATTAATTACAGCAAACGTAAATAGGTTGAAGAATTCTGGATCTACATATTCAGCATCCAAATTCAAATCCTCCTCTTGAAAAGACACAAGAGCATCCTCGCTCAAGCTGCGGGCTATTCGTTTTATTCCGGGCACCTCTTCCTTTAGGGCTGTTGCCAAGGGCACCGGATTCGAAGTGCTTACCTCTGCTCCCCTAGGGGTTTGGTTAGTAAGATAGACTTGATATGCGGAATTTTTATTCTCATGAAATTGATCAAAAGATAGTTCGAACATTGCAGTCATGGTCAACAAAAGTGCAACGGCAAACGCGCAGGTAAGCCCTATTATGTTGGCAATGCTAAATATTCTGTTCTTAATCAGGTTTCTCCAAGCAATTTTTAAATAGTTCTTGAACATCTTTTAGGTTTTGGTTGATTTATTCTGTTCTAAGACTCTTTACTGGATTTACGATTGCCGCTTTTATACTTTGATAACTCACGGTCAACAGGGCTACTCCTACCGCCATGAATGCAGATAGTGCAAAAATCCACCATGGAATGTCTATTCGGTAAGAGAAGTCTTGCAACCATCTATCCATGGCATACCAACCCAACGGTAAGGCAATAAGCACGGCTAGCCCTACAAGTTTTAAGAAATCAACGGATAGTCGGTAAACAATCTGTCCGACACCTGCTCCCAAAACTTTTCTTACTCCAATTTCCTTTACGCGTTTTTGCGCATTGAATGTTGCAAGCCCTAAAAGTCCGAGGCATGCAATGATTATGGAAAGTATGGTAAAAATCATAAAAATTCTTCCCAAACGTTGCTCTGCTTCATAACTTGTGTTGAAAGAGTCATCCATAAAATAACTATCGAAGGGTTGGGTAGGCGCCATTTCCCTCCAAATATTTTCAATTTCCGAAACGGTTCTCGACACATCGCCTCCATTGAGTTTTATGGCCAGATTGCTGGCATATTCTGCTCCATGGAACAGGGCCAATGCACCGACCTCATCTCTAAGTGTCTCGTAGTGGAAGTTTTTTACCACGCCTATTACGGTAGAATAGCTTTCCTCTTGATCTAAATGCCCTACAAATCGGGTTCCAATAACGCTTTCAGGGGTTTTTCCCAGAATGGCAACGGCCTTTTCATTAAGAATCACCGCTGATGAATCCGTCGCAAACCTGTCCAAGTCAAATGCTCTTCCTGAAATTAATGAAAGGTCTAGGGTAGACAAATAATCTTCATCCACTGCCCATTGTTGCATATTGATGGATTTTTCTTGACTACGGTCTTCGGCCAACAAATATGTTCCATTACTACGTGCTGATGGAGTGGGCAAATAACTGCTTAAAGTAGCTTTGTTGACTTGGCTAATTCGCAAGACAGCATCTTTAAATGCCTGTTTTTTTCCTTCAAGGGAATTTACTCCGCCGATTACAAGCACTTGGTTTTTGCCATACCCAAGGTCCTTTCCCTGAATGTATCTAAGTTGTTGAAATACGGTCAACGTGCCCATGATCAAGAACACTGATATACTGAATTGAAATATTACCAATGCATTCCTAACCCTTCCCCCACCAATAGCATTGTCTCCTTGACCCTTCAATACTTTTGCGGCGACAAAGCGTGACATAAAAAAGGCAGGATAGCTTCCGGAGAACAACCCAAGAATCAATGTTGCCAAAAGCAAAACCAACCAAAATAAAGGGTTTGAAAAAGGGATTGACAAATCTTTTCCTGAAAGGTCATTATAAAATGGCATGGCAATAGATGCTATGATCACCGCAAATATCAATGACCCCATAGCTATAAATCCGGATTCCGTCAAAAACTGTCCAATCAATCCACTACGCTGAGAACCAAGTGTTTTCCGAATCCCGACTTCCTTTGATCGTTTGAGGGAGTGGGCCGTGGATAGGTTCATAAAGTTTACACTGGCCAACACCAAAAGGATTATGGCTATCGCCCCAAGAATGTATACGTTTTTAATATCACTCACAGCACTGAATTCAGGACTTCTTCCAGAGTGTAAGTGAATATCCGTTAATGGAATGGTGGAATAGTTCACATAATTCCCGGAATCCAAAAACTGTTGTTCTGTTATCCCTGGAAAAAACCTTTGGGCATATGGGATGAGATATTTTCCGACCATGCCCTGCATTTCGTCCTGTATGTCCGAACCAGAAGCTCCGGGCACCAATTTTATAAATGTGTAATAATTATGGTTTCCCCACTCGGCGAGTTGAGCATCTTCGTATCCAGACATGGACAAGAAAATGGGCTTGTCCCTAAATATTGAGTTTTTAGGAAGGTCCTCTATTACACCTGAAACAGTATACACATCTTGGTCGTTGATGACGAGCGTTTGCCCTATGGCTTGATCTACTGGAAAATGTTTTTCGGCTGCAGTTCTAGTCATCACCAAAGTATTGGGTTCTACCAATGCGGTGCGCTCATTCCCATAAAGCAATTTAATGCCGAACATTTTGAAAAATGTGGAGTCGGCGTATGACACTTGGGGTTCCCTAACATTGTCTGTCACATCTTGTGGTCTGATTAAAACACTTCCAATGCCCCTAAATCTTGTGGCCATTTCAACCTCTGGAATATCGGTTACCATGGCTTGGGCCATAGGTGCGGACACCTGTGAAGACCTTTCTGCCGCTCCACCAAACTTCATGTCCGTGTTGATTCGGTAGATTCGTTCTGCATCGGTGAACATTTTATCATGACTCAGGTCATCATAAATGTAAAGACCGAGCAAAAGCCCACCAGCCATTCCGATAGCTAATCCAAATATGTTGAGAAAGGTAAAGAATGGCTGCTTTTTAAGGCTCCTCCATGCTATTTTAATGTTGTTTTTAAACATGATTTCCGTTTTTTGATGGTACTGTTATTCTGTTCGTAAACTTCTGGCGGGATTTGATTTTGCTGCTTTAATGGCCTGAAAGCTTACCGTTAAAATGGTAACCGCTAAAGCGCCGATCATGGCCAGAGCAAAAATCCACCACTTCAAAATCACACGATATGGATACTCTTGTAACCAACCGTTCATCACATAATAGGCTATCGGGACTGCTATAAAACAGGAGATAATTACCAGTTTTAAAAAGTCCCTGGACAACATGTTCCAAACATTGAACACCGAGGCACCCAGAACTTTACGTACGCCTATTTCCTTAGTTCTTTGTTCCGCTACAAAAGAGGTCAGTCCAAATAATCCCAAACAACTGATTAAAATGGCAAGGGCGGTGAAAATTCCTGAAAGACGACCTATACGTTCTTCTGCGGCGAATTTTTCACCATATTCTTCATCCACAAAATCGTATTGAAACGGGATATTGGGAAAATGCTCTTTAAAAACTCGTTCGATTACCGCTATATTTTGGCTGGCACTTTGGCTAGGGTTCAACCGCATATTATAATAAGAACCGTTTCCATCTTTGTCAAACACATACATCCCTTGCTTTACGGGTTCATATGGAGATTGGGCTATCATATCCTGGACCACTCCAATAATCCTCATAGGATCGATAGGGTTTTCTGTGTTAGGATCAGTGATTACTTTGCCTATAGGGTCTTGAAGGCCCATATATTTCACTGCAGTTTCATTAAGTAAAACACCAGTAGAGTCAGAAGCAAACTCTCGTGAAAAATCCCTTCCTGCTATAATTTTTAAATTAAGGCTCTTGGCATATTCTGGTGATACTTCGGTCCAAGCTAAATCTTCCTGGAAACCTTCCGGTTTGCCCTCCCAGTCAAACCCGCTTCTATTGGACCAGATCTGTGTAGTAGGAGCACTTGAAGTTGACATTTCGGTAACTGCTCCGGAATTGATGAATTCTTCCCGCATCAATTCAAACTTTCCGGTAAAATCCTCACTCATTGTCGGCACTTGTACCAAACCTTCCTTGTCATAACCAATAGGTCTGTTTTTTGCATGGTTGATTTGCTGCATCACGATTACAGTGCCTATAATGAAAGCCACGGATACCGTAAACTGAACCACTACCAAGATTTTTCTGGGCAAACCGGAATGTTTCCCCGTTTTAAAGGTGCCTTTTAGCACATCAACTGGTTTGAACGAAGACAAATAAAGTGCAGGATAACTGCCTGCCAATAATGCGGTAAACAGAATGAAGACCAAAGACGACGCCCAAAAACCAATAGATCCCCATGGAAACATCAACTCTTTTCTGGCCAGGTCATTAAACCCGTTAAGAGAAAGCACTACAATGGCAACAGCAATAACAAATGCAAAAAGCACTACCAAAAACGACTCTCCCAAGAATTGATTGATCAATTGACTACGTTGTGACCCAATCGATTTTCTGATGCCCACTTCCTTGGCCCTCTTCTCGGACCTTGCAGTACTAAGGTTCATAAAGTTTATACAAGCCAAAAGCAATACAAAAGCGCCGATGATACCAAATAACCAAACGTACTTAATTCTACCACCGGCTTGTTTTCCATTTTCGAATCGTGAACGCAAATGCCAGTCCTTCATAGGAAGCAAAAACAATTGAGGGTTAAATTCTCGAGAGTTTTCGTTGAGGTCTTTTTTTACATTTCTTATCTTATCTGTGACCGCTTCCATGGAAGTATTATCCGCAATCTGGACAAACATCTGATAAGAGTTGTTGCCCCAGTGGTCTTCAGCATTCTTAACCCACTCATTAATGGAAACATACTTGTCCCAAGGCATCAAAAAATGGGTGTCATTAAAGGAAGTGTTGAACGGAATATCCTCAAAGACTGCCGTTACCATCATATCATACTGACTATTGACTTCTAAAATCTTACCAATGGGATCCTCGGTACCAAAAATTGCATCAGCTGTGGATTTGGAAAGCATGATTGAATTGATTTCCCGAATTCCATCCTTTTCTCCTTTTAAAATATTAAGGTCAAACATTTCAGGAGCCTCTCTTTGTATAAAGTTTCCCTCCCGTGAAATGCTGGTTTCTTTGTACTTAAGATACTGTGGAGTGGTCCAGGATGACATCACTACATGCTTAAAATTATCCATATAGCCTTCCCTAATAGCCATTTCTAAAGGTCGTGGAATGGCTGGCCCAGTTCCTGTTTCTCCATTATTTGTCTGAGATTGATATATCTGCGCTATTTGATCTTTGTTCGAAAAATAACTGTTATGGGAAAGCTCATCCTTGATCCATAACCCTATAATTAAGGCCACAGCCATTCCAAGTGCAAGACCGCCCACATTGATAATGGTATAACCCTTGTTCTTCGTAAGGTTTCTCCAAGCTATTTTTAGATAATTCTTAAACATGATTGATGGTTTTTGATACTGAAACAAGTTCAGCACAGGTTGTTTTATTCTGTTCGTAATCCTTTTGTGGGCTGCAAAAATGCCGCTCCTATCGATTGATAACTAATTGTAAGTATTGCTATGCCAAGCGCTATAAGTGCCGCGGTTGCAAATATTTCCCAACCAATGGTTATGTGATAGGCAAACCCCTCCAACCATCGGTTCATAAAGTACCACCCAATTGGAATCGCAATGCAGATGGAAATAACGATCAGCTTTAAAAAATCCAGCGTAAGCAACTGGTAAATATTCTTGAACGGGGCTCCCAAAACACGTCGGATGCTTATTTCCTTTCTACGTTGCTCCACCATAAAGGCAGAGAGAGCAAATAATCCCAGACAAGCTACAAGTAGGGCGAATAAGGCGAAACTGTTGAATATTTTGCCCATTCGTTGAACGTCATCATGCATTTGTGCAAATTCTTGTTCCAAAAAAGTATAATTGAGTGCTTGGTTCGGTATATTCCTGTTCCACACTTTTTCTATGGATGATAAAGCTTCTGATGGATTCCCTTTTTCCAATTTTACGGAAACGGCCCCAACGTCTTCTCCTATTACCAAGGAGAGTGCAGAGATATCCTCTTTCAAAGATTTAAAATGGAAGTTTTCAATAACTCCGATTACTTCGAAGGTTTGACCACCATTGTCAATTTTTTTGCCAATTGGGTCCTTTAAACCTAAATCAGAGGCCATTTTAGTATTGATGACAATGGAATTAATCGAATCATAGGCAAACTTTTTGGAGAAATCCCTCCCTTTTGTCAGTTGAATGCCCAAGGTTTTAATGTAATCGTAATCCACTCTCCAAATTTGGGCGGGAATGCCTCTTCCGCCATCATCTTGCCCTTCGACCATAAAGGTGTTTCCGTTTCTACTTCCACCATCAACGGGCAGGTAATTGGTAGATGTTACATTTTTTACTTGTGATAATGATGATAGTTGCTCCTTAAAAGATGTTATTTTATTGCCTAGAATATTGGTCCCCTCGAGAACCACAACCCGCTCTTTATCATATCCTAACTCCTTACTGATTATAAAGTCCATTTGACGATAAATAATCAACGTTCCAATAATCAAGATTACCGAAGTGGTAAATTGAAAAACCACTAAACCACTCCTTAATCTTCCACTTTTACTTCCAACACTCAGCGTGCCTTTTAAAACGTTCACTGGTCTAAATGCAGATAAATAAAAAGCTGGGTACAAGCCGGCCAAAACTCCGATCAACAGAGCGGCCAACAATAAAGTTGGAAGAAACCACCATGTGGACCATGGCAACTCCATGTTTTTCGATGCAATCTCATTAAACATAGGGAGCAATGCCCATGCGAGTGCAATCCCCAATACAAAAGAAATGATACTGAAAACCACCGATTCGGTAAGAAACTGGTTCACGAGATTGTTCCTAAAAGCACCAATAGTTTTTCTAAGCCCTACCTCTTTTGCCCTATTGGCCGATTTGGCCGTGGAAAGGTTGATAAAATTGATTATTGCCAAGAGCAGTACAAAGGCGGCGATTGCTGCAAATAACCATGTAAACTTAATATCACCATGCTTTAGACCGTCCTGCATTTTAAGGTCTGATTTTAAATGGATGTCTGTTATTGGTTGCAGTTTGTACTCAGCCGTTCTCAACACATCAATAAAATCAGCCGAACGACCTCTCTTTATTTGTGCCGGAATGATATATTTTTCAACAATCAAGCTCATTTTTTGCTCCAATTCCTGAATGTTGGTGTTAGGGTTTACCAGCACGTAAGTAAAGTAGTTCTGGTTAGTCCAACTACCATAGTTGTCCTCTATAGGAAGCATAAAATCAAAGTCAAGATGAGAGTTCTCGGGTATATCCTCCATTACGCCTGTAATGGTATACGGTTTTGAAGTGTCGTTATCCAAAAATATGGTCTGCTCCAGAGCATTACCGTTTGGAAAATACTTTTCCGCCTTGGATTTCGAAATCACAAGGCTTTTGGGTTCTGTTAAAGCAGTTTCTGGATTGCCTTGTTTCAAATTAATTTCCAAAATATCAAATGCTTCTTGGTCGGCAAGAATAAAGTTCTCCTCAAAGGTGTTCTCTTGCTTTCCGTTCAACCGCATTCCTCTTTTGCCAGCGCCAAAAATCTCTATGGTGTTTACTTTTCCGGCTTTGATTATTTCGGGGAAATCGGTCTGGAGCGCATCCGCAAAAGGCAATTGAAAATGGGTGCTTTTCATTACCTCGCCCTGAAGCATTCCCTGCATCACTACCCTATAAATTTGGTCTTTCTTGGCATAATGCTGGTCGTAACTGACCTCATTACGAATAAAAAGCGTAATTAAAAGACAAGCGGCGATACCCACGGCAAAACCTCCTATTTTTATAAAAGTGAAGAGCTTATCTTTTTTGATAGTCCTCCAGGCGATATTTAGGTGGTTTTTGAACATGATTTTGATTTGATTTTTTTGATTGATGATTAAACTCCTATGCCATGGTTTTCATTGGCTTGTTCTGGCTTTCGGTCACAATTTGACCGTCGAACAGGTTGATGACCCTGTGTGCATAATGCGAATCGCGGTCGGAGTGAGTTACCATAACAATGGTGGTTCCTTCTTGGTTTAGCTCGGTCAACAGGTTCATTACCTCGATACCGTTTTTGGAATCCAAGTTACCTGTTGGCTCATCCGCCAAGATCAGTTTTGGATTGGTGACTACCGCACGGGCAATGGCAACCCTTTGTTGTTGTCCTCCGGAAAGTTGCTGTGGAAAGTGCTTTTCCCTATGTGCAATCTTCATGCGCTCCAATACTTTCATAACTTTTTCCTTTCTTTCAGCCTTGTTCATTTTAAGGTAGATCAAGGGAAGTTCCACGTTTTCAAAAACGGTAAGCTCATCAATAAGGTTAAAGCTCTGGAACACAAAGCCCAGGTTACCTTTCCTAAGTTGGGTTCGCTGGCTTTCTTTTAATCCGCCCACTTCGTGCCCGGCAAAATTGTAGCTGCCCTCCGTGGGGTTGTCCAACATGCCGATGATGTTCAACAAAGTGGATTTTCCACATCCGGACGGGCCCATGATTGCCACAAATTCACCCTCTTCCACTTTTAGGTTTACACCGTTCAAAGCCAAGGTTTCTACTTCCTCCGTTCGGAAACTTTTTTTAAGATCTGTTATCTGTATCATTTTTTTGATGGTTGTTTTATGTTTTGTTAAAGACTACACTTTTTTGATTGATGTTACATTTCTACGAATTATTTCAGTACAATCCGTTCTGCATCACCAAAACTATCATAGTTACTGGTAATGACTTGTTCCCCTGGTTGAAGTCCTTCGAGGACTTCATAATATCTTGAATTTTGTTTTCCCAATCGTACATTACGCTTAATGGCTTCGTTTCCATCAGGATTAACTACAAATACCCATTGGCCTCCCGTACTTTGGAAAAAGCCTCCTTTGGGCAACAAAAGGGCATTGTTGGATTCGCCCAATTGCAATCGTATGTTGTAGCTCTGCCCTGCGCGAATGGTTTCTGGTTTTTCGTCCACAAAAACCAAGTCTACGCGGAACCTGCCGTTCCTTACCTCGGGGTATACTTTGCGCAAGCGCAATTTGAACTCGTTGCCATTACGTTCCAAAGTGGCGGAAAGGTCTCTTTTTACACGATCAATATAGTGCTCATCAATATCGGCTTCAATTTTAAAGTCGGTGAGCACGTTGATCTGCCCAATACGTTGCCCCTGAGAAATATTCTGACCAATTTCAGCATCCAAAAACCCTAGTTGCCCATCAGCGGGCGCGCGAACATTTAAATGATCCAGACGTTCGTAGACCATGGATAAGGTTTTTTGCATACGCGCCAAGTCGGTGTCCAATCCTTTTAAGGAGGTTTCCCTCAATTCATCATCCTGCTCGGTCTGTAGCTTTACGATTTCAAGTTGTTTTTCGGCCAGTTGATAGTCTTCTTTGGATTTTAAATAGGTTTCCTTGGAAATCAACTCTTCTCCATACAATTCTTGGTTCTGCTCATAGGCACGCTTGAGCCTTTGTGCATCGTATTGTGCGGTAGCCAAGGATTTTCTTCCTTCAACCTGTCTGGAATCAAAAGTTAGTTTGGTAGAGCGAAGGTCGTTCTGCTTTAGTGCCAGGTTGCTTTCGCTGGCCAAAATCTGTTCGTACAGGGCCATATTCTCTAGTTTTAGAATAATGTCCCCTTTTTTAACCATGGAACCTTCTTCTATCAACTTTTCGGATACTCTTCCACCTTCATACGCATCCATATAAATAGTTGCAATTGGGGCTACATTACCATTTATGGTAATATAATCATCAAACTTGCCGTCAGTAACGGAAGAAATGGACAAACGCTCCTTTTCCGTTCTAAAAGTGGACATGGAAGTGGCAAAAATAAATTTGTAGCCAACAAATAAGAGCAATATTCCTATGGCTATATAACCGTAGTGCTTGAGCTTAAGTCCTTTCTTTTTTTCTAATTGTATATCCATCGTATTTTTTAGTTGATATTAAAAATTGGTAGCCCGTTATAAAAGTCAATGGTGCTCTGGTTGACTTTTAACCTTAGACCTACTTGTAGGTTTTGGTTCTGCGCAACACCATAAAGGTTCTTTGCCTGAAAAAGCTCCAAGGCATTGATCAATCCTTTTTCGTATCTCTTTTGCGCTATGGTAAAGGCTATTTGTTGTGATTCTACTTGTTTTGCACTCTGTTCGTATTCTGCAATGAGGGCCCTATTGTCTTGAACAAGTTGTTGCAGCAACTGAAAAAGCTCCTGCTCCTGAATCTCCAAATTATTCTTGGCCTGCATATACGCTATCTTCTGCTGCTTAACTCTGGAATGGTTGGACCATCCATTACTTATCGGAATATTCAATTGTGCCCCAACAAATTTGGATGTGTTATCACTAAACTGTGTTCTAAAAGGTATAACATTGCCATTTTCATCCACATTGGTCTCAAAATAGCTGGTTCCGTAACCTGCAAAAAGTGATAAAGAAGGAAACAATCCCCCTCTTGTGGCCTGCAATTGTTTTTTGGCTGCTGTGACTCTATATTCTTGCGATTTCACTAAAGGCACAAATCCTCTAGCGGATTGGTACAGGGAATCCAAAGTTACATCCTCATTTACCAAAGTTTCTTCCAAGCTCTCTTTTAGTTTTATATCCGACACTTCGGTCAAATTCATTTCTTGAATCAGGACTAGTTTGGCATTGGTAAGTTGGTTTCTATTCTGTGTCAACAAAAGTTTATCTCCCAAAAGATTGGACTCTGCTTCATAAAGGTCGGCGCCGGCCATTAACCCAAGTTCCACTTGTTTTTGGACCAAATCATAGTTTCCTTGTGAAATTTCCAGTTGCTCCAAGGAATTGGCCACCAACCCTTCGAAAAATTTAATATCGTAATAGGCGCTCATTACCCTAAAAGCCAGTAGAAATTTCTCTTGTAGAATATCTTCTTGGGTAGCCTTATAAATGAACTTGGAGGCTCTAATGGAATTTAGCTTTTGAAATCCACGAAACAAGTCCAAGTTGGCGTTAAGGGAATAATTATTACTGAAGAACTGCGTATTCACAAAATCGTTGGTCTGTGGGTCTGCTGATCTACCGTATCTAATACTGTAATCGGTGGACCCATTTACGGATGGTAACAAGTCCCTGACAGACTGTCTATAGGATTCCCTGCTAGATTCGTTGTTATAAGCAGTATTCTTCACTTGAAGGTTATGCTCAATGGCATAGTCCACACATTCTTCTAAGGTCCAAACCTCTTGGGAGACCCCAATGAATGCAGTAAATAATAATAAGGTTGTTATGTATGTTTTTAAGCTCATAATTTTATCCTGTGCCAAACTACTGTCCATTCTTGTGCCAAAATCATTTTAAACTGATTATCAATTAGTTACAATATTTAATCAACAACAAGCACTTATTAGATGTAAAATTTTTATACAAAAAATGTCAAAATATTTTACACTGGGTTAAAACATATCGATGCAATTACTAGTTTTAATTAAGAAAACGAATCCAAAGCCACATGGTTGATGCCAAAATTTTAGTTGTTGACGATAATAAGAGCGTGTTAAGTGCTTTGGAAATTCTATTGCAGTTTGAGTACAAAAGCGTTCAAACCATTTTTAATCCTAACCAGATTTCCTCTTTTCCCAATTTGGAGGATATTGATATTGTTCTTTTGGACATGAATTTCTCCGCTGGAGTGAATACCGGAAATGAGGGATTGTATTGGCTCAACGAAATCAAAAAGAAGTCGCCCAACACATCGGTAATTATGATGACAGCCTATGGTGCTGTAGATCTTGCCGTTAGAGCTCTTAAACAAGGAGCTTCCGATTTTGTACTGAAACCTTGGAACAACGAGCGTTTAATGACTACCGTAAAATCGGCCTATGAGCTGAGAAAGTCCAAACAAGAAATACATAACCTAAAGAAAAAAGAGAACAACCTTAAGCAGGTCATTAATGAAGGGAGAAATTATATCATTGGTCAATCCAAGGCATTGACCTCTGTACTAAACCTGGTGGCCAAAGTAGCCAAAACTGATGTCAACGTTCTCATTACGGGTGAAAACGGTACGGGAAAAGAATTGATTGCACGAGAATTACATCGTTTATCTTCCAGAAAGGATGAGGTTTTTATTGGAGTGGACATGGGTTCCATTGCGGAAAACTTGTTCGAAAGTGAACTCTTTGGGCACACCAAAGGCTCTTTTACCGACGCGAAAGAAGATAGGGCCGGTAAGTTTGAGGCCGCACACCAAGGCAGTCTATTCTTGGATGAAATAGGTAATCTTTCGTTGCAGATGCAGGCCAAACTATTGTCCTCCATCCAAAATAAATCCGTTGTGAGAGTAGGTTCCAATCAGCACGTCAATGTAGATATTCGGCTCATTTGCGCCACCAATTGCAATTTGGAGCAAATGGTCTCGGATGGCTTGTTCCGTGAGGATTTGCTGTACCGAATTAATACCATACATATAGAAGTACCTCCATTACGCGACCGCGATGACGATATTTTGGTGCTAGCTGATTTTTTCCTGAAAAAGTTTGCCCATAAATACGATAAGAGCGGATTGCGCATCAATCAATTGGCACAAGAAAGGCTAATGGAATATCCATGGCCGGGCAATATAAGAGAGCTTCAGCACACCATGGAGCGTGCCGTTATTCTTGCTGATGGCAATGTTTTAAAACCCTCCGATTTTCTATTGCACGCCAAACCCATGCAATCTATCGACAACGAACCCATGACCCTCAATGAAATGGAACAGCAGATGATTTTTAGAGCTTTGGAACAGAATGAGGGAAACTATAGTGCAGCAGCCGAACAATTGGGCATATCGCGCCAAACACTTTACAATAAATTGAAGAAAAAGAACGATTGATGGCAAGTAGAAACTTTTACATTCAGCTTATTCTTCGGGTAATCTTTCTCTCCGTAACAGCCATCTTAATGGCTTTTTCATTATCGCATAAATGGTATTTTGCTATGGGGCTCTGTGCCGTGTTAATGGTCGCCCAGGTCTTTTCCTTGATTACTTTTATAAATCGCACCAACAGAAAAATCTCGTATTTTTTTGATGCCATTAAAAATGAGGATTTTACGCTGCGTTTTCCAGAGGGGGTCACCATTGAATCTTTTAAAGAGTTGAACAAGAGCCTAAACCGGGTCAATGGCCTTATCCAAGAAGTGCATCTGCAGCTTCAAATACGAGAGCAGTATTATCAGGAAATCTTGAAACAGGCCAGTATTGGTATCATGACCTATAACGATAAAGGGCATATCCTTTTTGCCAATCCTACGCTTGAGCATTTATTGGATTACAGTCCTTTGAACCATATCAAACAACTGAAACAGGTAGATGAAAGTTTATACCAAATTTTCAAAAATTTTAAGCCTTTTCAGCGGAAGTTGTTCCAGCTGTCCAACGAACGTGAACAAACTCAACTGGCCTTAAAGTCAACTCCCTTGACATTGGATGGTCAGTCTTTACAATTGGTGGTAGTCCAGGACATCCATAAGGAACTAGATGAAAAAGAAACGGAATCTTGGGTACGACTTATCCGTGTGCTTACCCATGAAATTATGAACACCATCACGCCGATTGCTTCCATTTCAGACTCCATTATTAAATATTATCGAAAAGGGGACAAAATTACCCCAATGGAAGAGTTGGAGGAAATCCAGATAAAAAACACATTAAAAGGGCTAGAAGTTATTAAGGATCAAGGGAGCGACCTTATGGATTTTGTACAGTCCTACCGAAGCTTGCTGCATGTGCCCGAACCGAACAAAACTCTTGTGAAAGGTAAAGATTTGCTGGAAAAAATTGATGTGTTGATGTCTGCAAGGCTTATTGAGGGCGAAAGTGAGTTCACCACACGTTGCAACCCCGAAGATTTGGAATTCTATATTGATGAAAAGCAAATTTCCCAAGTGTTGATCAACTTGGCGAAAAATGGCCTGCAATCTGTGGAGTCCACCAAAGGTGGGAAAGTACAAATGGTTGCGGGAGTCGATGAAAAAGGCTCAAAATACATTGAAATCCGAGACAACGGACCAGGTATTCCACCTGAGGTAATGGACGAAATATTCGTCCCTTTTTTCACCACAAAAAGTGAAGGTACGGGTATTGGACTAAGTCTTTCCAAAAGAGTAATGCAGCTTCATGGAGGTGGTATACAAGTGCGTTCCGTTCCTGAAAAAGAAACTGTTTTCCGACTTACATTTGCGTAATCAAATTATGAAAAAAGCGCTTTTAGAATTTTGCTGGAGCTATGTGGACGAGAGAACTGCTCGCCTCAAAAAACAGAGCGATGGGCTCCAAGAATCTTTGGGCTCCGAAACTAAAAGTTCGGCAGGCGACAAACACGAGACTGGGCGGGCCATGGTACAGTTGGAACAGGAAAAACTGAGCCAACAATTGCAGGAACTCAATGCAACCCAAAGTATTCTCAATAAAATTAATATTGAAAAACCGTCAGACAAAATAAGATTGGGGTCCCTGGTAAAAACGAGTATGGCCTATTATTTTATTGCTATCTCCGCAGGAGCTTTTAAATATAATGATAGTGTTGTTTACTGTATTTCGGCCAATGCACCCATTGCCAGATTACTTTTAGGAAAAGAAAAGGGTGAAAATTTTGTTTTTAATGGGAAAAGCCAATCAATCTTTGAGGTTTTTTGAATTTATAGCCTGTTTTAAGACTCTTCTTCCACAAGCCTCATATTTGATTTGTCGCGATGGAAAACGATAACAAGAAACAATATTCCAATAATAATCAAGAACACAATTTCTATGCTAGACAACAACTGGTTCATACCTAAAGACCTTTTGGAGCGCTGTGTCAATTGCCTGCCCTCCGAGAGCTGTACTTCTGCAAGTTCGTCCAAATTTCTGCTAATATTATTCAGCACGGAAACAATTTCTTTTCTTGAATCATCACTTCTGGTATAATTGGCCTCCAAGGTTGTAAGCTCCGAGTAATTTTCATTCAAATTTGTTAAGTACCTAGCTTCTTCGGGGGTTAAATCGGTTTTTTCAAAATCTATAAGAATGCTTTTAATATTGGGGAATTGGGGAATAGTTCCATTATCTGGCGAATTATTGGCCAAAAACAATTCTTTTTTATGGAACAGATTGTTCAACCTGTAAATATATTCCTGGACTACCAAGCGATCTTCAAAAACAGAGTCCACTCCATGCTCAACCGTAGAAAAATTTCGGTTGTTCAGCCGATTGGATGCAAGAACCAATAAAAATGCTGCCGCAAGTATGAAACCTGCATGAATACGTTGTCTTATTGTTCTCATATATAGCATCCTTTTTAGGTTTTTTTTATAAAAAACTTTAGTTGTTCTTTAATGATAAAGAAAAAAATTGAAGAAACAAATCCGCCCAGCCATTAGCTAACCATTCTAATTGAGCAAACCTAAAAGCTTTAAGCTGAGCGGAAATCATAATTCAATTATAGTACACTTAACTCTCCGGACTCAAGTGCATCTTTCAAATCCGCTTTGACAACAGGATGACTGTTAAAAAATCTTTTGCCGTCGGTTTTTTTGATTTTTACCACAACGGTACCATCTTTTTTCTCCTTGATGTCCGTTACCACCACCTTGTTTCCAACCACTGTTTTATAATTGGCAATACCTCCTTTTTTAATGATGAAGTTTGCTCTCGGAAAATCAATGTGCTTAAACTTGGGTGCATCGGGACGACCAATTTCCAAAACATCGCCCACTTTTACCTCTTGGGGGTTTAAGCTTTGTGCGTTGATATTTGTGGTGGCTACCACGAACAGAATTGCTAAAACTAATATTCTCATAACTATTTATATTTAGGGTTTACAATTAATTTTATCGCTATATTTTTATAAATCAAAACTGGGTGATGTTTGGTGTGATTGTTCCACTCCAACAATCTTGAAGGATTGAATATCCGAGGGAAACCCGAGTTGAATTTGATCGCCCACCGCAAGTCCAATCAAGCTGGATCCTAAGGTACTTGCGACGGAGACCATGTTGTTTTTAAGATCGTCCCGGGTTGATGCAACCAAATGAAAAGTTTGACGTGATCCCTTCATAAATTCCACCATAACCTTAGAGTTCAACCGAACCACATCGTCGGGCATATCCCACTCATCTTCTACCAAAGCTTGATCGATTCTTTCGCCCAACTGTTCCAAGGCATCCTTATGGGCATAATCCTCATAATACCTGTGAAAGTTCAGTATTCTTTTCAGTGTTAGGTAATCCTTTTTTTCCATGATAAGGCTTCCGTATTTCATTTCCAGTTCTTATCAAAATGGGACACTCAAAGCATCCCCGTAATTTGTTAATAAAACAGCAAAGCGTGTGCCATTTAGGAAGGTTTTAATTATTCAATAACGGCAATAATTTGAAAATCAGGTTTTTAACTATATTCCCCCATAAAATCAAGAGAGATTAAATCGGGTATATTTTACCCGGTTGGGGCGAAATGCCCCGGTGGTTATTTTAGTTTTTCACGAAGTGTTTTACGGTTGATTCCTAAAATTTCGGCGGCTTTGGTTTTGTTGCCTTGGGTGGAGAGTAGTACTTCTTCAATGTATTCTTTTTCTTTTTCCCGGAGTGTTTTATAGCTTTTTTTCGGGAAATCGATTTTGTATTTTAATTCGTCCGGAAGGTGTTCCAGCTTAATTGTACCATCACACATAATTACCGCACGCTGAACCACATTTTCGAGCTCGCGAATATTGCCAGGCCAAGAATATCGTTCCAAAATCTCAAGGGCATCATCTTCAATTCGAACAAAACGGTCTTTGTACTCAATACCATACTTCTGCATAAACTTGTCAACCAGCAAAGGAATGTCCGAGGAGCGTTCCCTAAGCGGTGGCACATCAATAGCAACTACCGAAAGGCGATAGAAAAGGTCCTCCCTAAATGTTTTGTTTTGAATCAGTTCTTCCAAATCACTATTGGTGGCAGCTATGACGCGAACATTCAATTTTTCAGGTTTTTGCGAGCCTATTTTCGTCACTTCTTTTTCCTGAAGCACTCGTAACAATCTATTTTGAACGGGCAATGGGGCGTTTCCTATTTCATCCAAAAAAATAGTTCCCTTGTGCGCCGCCTGAAAGAATCCGTTGCGATTTTCATTGGCGCCCGTAAACGCACCTTTGGTATAGCCGAAAAGCTCTGCTTCCAATAAATTCTCGGGAATAGCACCACAATTTACAGCGATAAAAGGTGCTCGTGCAAACTTTCCTGAATAATGAATTGCTCGTGCGACGAGCTCCTTTCCTGTCCCGCTTTCCCCGCGAATCAAAACCGTAGCCCGGTTGTCCTTTACACGATCTATAATTTCCGTAACATTCTGAAACGCAGCGGAACTTCCTATCATATCGGCATAACCGTTTGTAGTTACCGGTTTTACTGGCGGAGTTTTAAAAGTATCCCTCGCCTCCTTGCTGGCCAAGGCTTTTTTAACTGCTAATTCCAACTCCACTTTGGTAAAAGGCTTTGTCAAGTAGTCAGTTGCCCCGTGTTTGATTACACTAGACGCATCTTCTACCGATGGAAAGCCCGTCACCACCAACTTGGGCATATTGGGGTAATGTTCGGCTACATGTTTTACCAGTTCCAACCCATCGATCTCTGGCATATTGATGTCCGTTACCAACAAATCTATCTCGGTGTCTTTTAAAATGTAAAGTGCCTCCTTTACCGAAACGGCTTTGTAGGTGTGGTAATCCATCGACTTTAAGTGCCGTTGCAGTAGCTCAAGAATATCGATATCGTCATCAACGAGCAATATGTTCTCCTTTTTCAACAAAGTGCTTACTTTTTAGGGAATTGCAATGTAAAGATAGTGCCTGTTGGGGTATTGGGCGTAACCGCTATGCTTCCTTGATGGCTTTGTACAATACCGTGCACCACACTAAGTCCCAATCCTGACCCTTCTCCAACAGGTTTGGTGGTAAAAAAGGGATCAAAAATATGGGGTGTGGATTCTTCGGGGATGCCAGGACCTTCGTCTGCTATTTTCAGAATGACATTGTCATCTTCTGTTCCAAGAAAAACGGAAATAGTACTTTTAGGTGGCGCAAAATAGATGGCGTTTACAATCAGGTTGAAGACCACTTGGGTCAACTGAATTTTATCAATACGAAGTTCAATGGTATCTTCAGAATGTTCAAAGTCACAAGAGACGTCATTCTGGCGCAAGGTAGTCCGCAACATATTGATAGCTTCCTCAATTACTTCCACTACATTGATGACTTCCTGGGTCTCTGGCATTTCACAAGCAAAGAACATCAGTTTTTTGACCACTTCCCTTGAAAAAATGGTATTAGAAATAATTTTATCCAAATCCTTGAGCGCTTGTGGGTCATCGCTGATATGTTCCTGTAAGAGCTCGGTAAAACCCAAAATGTTCGCCAGTGGCGTGTTGAGCTCGTGGGCGATTCCAGCGGTAATCTCTCCCAAGATGCGGAGTCTATCGGATTGTTCCACCTGTCGGCGGATATGCTCCTCCTTTTCCTTGATTTCCTTGCGCTCCAACAGGTTACCTACTTTTAGACAGACATTGTCCAACAGTTGCTGCTCCTCCTTCAAAAAATCCTTGAGTTGGTACTTAGGGGACGGATACCCAACTTTTATCTCGCCCTGCGGCTTGTTGAACACGGTTATGACTGATTCCAGAAACACATAGTCTTCCCCTTTCTCCTCGGTCTTTATAAAATAATCGGAGGTGGATAGTAACACGTAGGTTTCCTCATCGAACTGCCAGGCACGCTCCAAGCATTGCACAATACCAAGCAGTGCGGTTTCCATATCGTCGTAATCGCAGTTGACAATCAATGAAGTTACCTCGTACAAACAGGTGAGTTCTTTGATGCGTTCCTTGAGCTTTTGTTCGGCGGTGAGCATGTTGTTATCCTTTGTAGCAAATTAGTGAATTCTTGGAATTCAAGTTGTTTTGCGGAAAAAATAAGTGTCATTTAAGATTTTACCCCAATAAATCAAAAACCTTTACAAATCGGAAATTTAAAAGGGTTTAAAGATCTCATTGGGATTATGGAAGTAAAAGGCAGAAAAGAACCAGTTGTCCTTTTCGTTCCCTTAATCCACACTAATTCTTTAAGGACGTCAAAATCTCTGGGAGCTTTTGTGCAAAATTGAAGTTGCAAAAGCCAAAAAACTCGGATGACAAAAAGCCACACCATCAAATATGATTGATTTTGAGGACACTGCAATGAGCATAAACAATATCTGCGTAAATTAGAGGACACATACATCAAACCAATTGCCATGAAAATACTTCCAAGCTTTCTATTTTCCCTTTTTTTATTAGTATCCGCCTGTAAAAAACAGGAAAGTCCCAATACAATCCAGATAGCGGGCCTAACAGAAAATGTAGAAGTACTTCGGGACGAGGTGGGAATCAACCACATCTATGCAAACAACCAACATGACCTGTTTTTTGCACAAGGCTATTATGCTGCCAAAGATCGGCTGTTTCAATTTGAAATATGGCGAAGGCAAGCTACCGGAACGGTTTCGGAAATTTTTGGGGAAAGAGAGCTGAAACGCGATATCGGAACCCGCTTATTCAAATTTAGGGGCAACATGAAGACCGAGATGCAGCACTACCACCCCGATGGGGAAGAAATCATAACAGCTTACACCGATGGGGTTAATGCCTATATTGAGGAAGTCCTTAAGAACCCAGAATTGTTGCCGGTTACCTTTAAGGCCTTGGACATCTTGCCGCAAAAATGGACCCCCGAAGTGGTTATTTCCCGACATCAGGGTCTACTGGGCAATATCACCACCGAATTGAAAATCGGTCGAACAGTGGCCAAATTGGGGTCAGAAAAAACAAAGGAATATTATTGGTTTCATCCCAAGGAGCCAAACATAACATTAGACCCAGCAATCAATTCTTTGCTTTTATCCAACGATATCTTGGAATTGTATGAAGCATACCGAAAACCAATAAAATTTGAACCCGAGGATATTCTACCGGCTTATCGTGTGGAAACAGAACTGGCATTGAATACTTCGTCAGATTATTCAAGTACATCTGAGGCCGATAAAATGTGGATTGGCAGCAACAATTGGGTAACAAGTCCATCCTTGGCAGCAAACGGACATGCCTATATGGCCAACGACCCCCACAGAACGTTGGCCGTGCCTTCCCTTCGCTATTGGGCCCACCTATCCGCTCCAGGTTGGGATGTAATCGGTGGCGGTGAACCGGAGATTCCCGGAATTTCCATTGGTCATAACCAATACGGTGCTTGGGGTTTGACTGTTTTCCGAACTGATGGGGAGGATTTGATGGTCTATGAGCTAAACCCTGAAAACCTCAACCAATACAAATACCAAGACAACTGGGAAGACATGGAAGTCATTACCGAAACAATCCCGGTAAAAAACAGTGACGATGCTAAAGTGGATTTAAAATATACCCGACATGGCCCTGTAACTTATATCGATTCCATCAATCATGTGGGCTATGCTGTAAGATGTGCTTGGTTGGAACCAGGCGGCTCCCCCTACTTGGCATCCTTACGTATGAACCAGGCCAAAAATTGGGAAGAGTTCCGCGATGCCTGTAACTACAGCAACATTCCGGGTGAGAATATGATATGGGCAGACAAAGAGGGCAACATTGGATGGCAAGCAGTAGGTATTGCCCCCATCCGTAGAAATTTTAGTGGTTTGGTGCCCGTTCCCGGAGATGGAAGGTATGAGTGGGATGGTTATCTGCCTATCAAACAAAAGCCACATGATCAAAACCCTGCCAATGGGTTTATCTCCACAGCCAATCAAAACGTGACGCCAGACAGCTATACAGAATGGGATGTTATTGGTTATTTGTGGAGTGATTCCTTTCGCGGAGATCGATTGAAAGAAGTATTGGGCTCGGGCAAAAAACTGACCATGGCCGATATGAAGGCACTTCAAACGGATTATTTGTCCATACCCGCACGTAGCCTTGTTCCTATTTTGGGAGAGCAATCCTTTACGGAAGATATGCCTAAAAAAGCACAGCAATTGTTATCCGATTGGAATTTTGTTTTGGATAAATATTCTACAGAAGCCGCCATTTATGTTGCTTGGGAAAGGGAATTGCTGAATAGCTATTTTGATTATTTCCCCGATTCAGAGGCCGAGCAAGTTATACCCAATATTCAAATGAGCAAATTGATGCAATGGCTGATCGAACCACAATCCAAGTTTGGTTCAAACGCCATAAACAAAAGGAACCACTTTTTAACAGGAACCTTTGCTACAGCTGTAAAAAGTCTTACTGAAAAATTTGGTGATCAAATGGATTCTTGGAAATATGGGGACGCCGATTACAAACATGTACAATACATTCATCCGTTGGGTAGTGTGGTCAATATGGAATTACAATCCAAATTGAACACGGTGAAATTGGCAAGGGGAGGCAACCAGTATACACCTGGGGTAACCGGAAGCCATAACAACCAAACATCCGGTGCCACATTCAGAATCATTGTGGATGTAAATGACTGGGATTTATCCGTTGGTACCAATGCACCGGGGCAATCCGGCAACCCCGAAAGCCCTTTCTACAAAAATTTGTTCGAAAGTTGGGCCAATGACCAGTACTTTCCAGTATATTATTCCAAGGATAAAATTGATTCGACAACCGTGAAAAAGGAACTGCTTGTCCCCTTAGAATAAATGAGATAGAATCACCCTCCAATGCATACGGTTGCGTTTTTTTTAACAAACACTGTATAGTTCTCGCCCTTAATTATTTAAGTGTGTTGCCATTTGTGACATTGAGATAATAAATGCGTGATTTTAAGGTAAAAATGATGCGTCAAAAACATCTCTAACTGTTATGATGTCAACATAACCCTAAAAAAGTAAAAACCCCTCCAAATCAGCGACTTGAAAGGGTTTTATGTGGTCCCACCTGTACTCCATATATTTTTACCCCATCTTACTCTAATTGATTATATTTTATACAATTAACCCAGTATTCACAGGATTTCACAGATTAACTAAAAAAGGGTTCAATTAAACGAAATTAAAAGTATTTGTCCCCTCTCTCGTCCCCTAGGGGATTTTTGTTGTATATATTTGGGGTATGCCAAACGCAAGATTTATCCTAAAAGAACCTAACGCCAAAACTCAAACTTTGGTGTACTTGGTTTACGACTATCAGTACAAAAGGTTTAAATATTCCACAGGGGAAAAAATAGACCCTAAATTTTGGAACAAGAAAAGCCAACGAGCAAAAGAAACAAGAAAGTTTCCACAATATCCTGAATTCAATGCAAGATTGGATATGCTGGCAAATGGTATTAATACAGCTTTTAGAAAATTACTAAATGATGGAATTCAACCAAGCAATGAAATTCTGAAGAAAGCTTTTTTGCAAGCCGTAGAGGGAAATGTGATTCAACCCGATAAAATCACTCTTCCAAAGTTTATTGAAAAATTTATCGATGAAAGCAGAACTTCAAAAAAAGAGGGGACTCTTAAAGCGTACAAAACTGCATCTAGGTATTTAAAAGAGTATTCTCAAAAGATTAAAAAGCCCTTAGATTTTGATTCAATTACCCTAGAGTTTTATAATCAATATACTGGCTATCTGACCCATGAGCATAATCTATCCGCAAATACAGTTGGGAAACATATCAAGACTTTGAAAACATTCTTAAACGAGGCAACAGATAGGGGCATTAATCAAAATATGGACTTTAAAAAAAGAAAGTTCAAAACCACTAGAGAAGAATCAGACAGTATTTATCTATCTATAGAGGAACTTAAAAAAATAGAGTCTATTGATTTCTCAAACAGTCCAAGGCTTGATAAGGTTAGAGACTTGTTTCTCATTGGCTGCTTTACAGGTCTTCGTTTTTCAGATTTTACACAAATTAAACCAGAAAATATAGACCACCCTAAATCAATACTTCAAATACGTACTCAGAAAACAGGTCAAAGAGTCTCTATTCCTCTGCATCAAACTGTAAAAAGAATACTAGAAAAGTATAATAATGAGTTGCCAAAAGCCTATGTAAACCAAGTAATGAATAAGTATTTAAAGGAGGTTGCAAGTATTTCAGGTTTAAAGCAAATGGTTCAAACAACTATCACAAAAGGCGGAAAAGTTCAAAAGAACAATTGTCCCAAATATGAATTGGTCACTACCCATACAGCTCGAAGAAGCTTTGCAACCAATCTTTATTTAGCAGATGTCCCAAGTATTTCCATTATGAAGATAACAGGACACAAAACTGAGCGTTCTTTTATGCAGTACATTAAAATATCCCAAGAACAGAACGCTGATAAATTATTGAACCATCCATTTTTCAATTAATGAAAGAACAAACTGAAAACAACTTCATATCCAAGTTTGAAAAAAGGCTAAGTGAAGTCCCAAATAAAGAGTACTTAATCCAAAATGAAATCAATCAAATAGAAAAAACTACAAGTTCGGACGAACCTTGGCAGGAGTTTGACAATGAACCTTGGCGAGAGTCTGAAAAACACTCAGTTTTCAGGTTGGAACAAGTCGGCAGTCTTTTGCTCTTTAACGATATTTTCCATTTTTATTTGATGAACAATGAGTGTGATAGCATATTGGGCGAGGGCATGAAAGAAGATGATTCCATTATGTCCACAGTAGAAGAGGCTATTCAACTTGCTGATTATTACACTTGGTTGAAATCACTTAAAATCAATCTTGTAAAACCAAAACAAGCAGCTTCTTTGTCACATCGGCAAAAAATGTTGGCTCTTCATTATTTGGGATTGGATTTGAGCAGATATGATAATACCAAGTTAGGTAATATATTCGGCGACATCTTGGGCTTGGACAGAGGAAATACCAGAAAATATCTTTCTTATGTTAATGCGGGTAAAAATGATGTTCGAACAAAAAAGAATCTTCAAGCCGTGCTCAACCTATTTGAATCCCAAGAAATTACAGATATATCCGCCAAAATTAAATCGGATATTGATTCTCTTTCCTAAACAAGTTGTGGTGACCACAGCACCTACCACAGGCTAGTTCTGTTCTCACTTTTACGCTATTAAATCAAATTAAATAGTGTAAAAATGAAAGAGTTATTATTTACAAGTCTTCAAACTGAGGACATCAAAGCAATTTTTGAAGAGGTCTTGAAAGAGCATGTTTCAGAGCTAGTATCTAACAAACATGATAGTATTGACAATCTTCTTTTGACAAGAAAGGAAACCGCAAAGCTCTTGTGTATCTCCCTTCCCACTTTGAACGAGTGGACTAAAACGGGAATCCTTAAAGCCCATCGGATTGGCAATAGGGTACTTTACAAAGAGAAGGAAGTCATTGAGGCTTTGGTGGAAGTTCAAACCCTAAAGAATGGAAGGGGGCTGTCATGCTAAAAAAGAAGAATGATTATTCCGTTATCGTATTTTTTGAAGATGGCACAAAACCAAAGAAGTGGACTTATGTGCATAAGCTCAACGGGTTCTCCTTGTTCTTGAGAAAGAAACATCCCAATTGGGAGTATATGAACGTCTATAACCGCAGGGCGGGCACCTTTATGCGTAGGTTCAACAGGGACAGTTTCATTCCGCCATTCATAAGCGAGTAGCGTTTTCTTTTTTTTAACCTTTAGAAATCATTGCGCATTCTATAGAAACCTTTGGTTAAAAACCTTTATATGGTATTTATAAATGCGCAACGATTCCGATTTTTTTTTTAGCGTAGCATGATAGTCAAAAACACATACGGAACAAGCGTTGAATTTTCAACCAAAATGTATGGGGTCGTTCCAAGTGAAGAGTTTACTGGTTCCTCACTCCAACGAAAGAAGAAAAAACCAGAAGATGAAGAGGAGACCAAGGCAAAGAAGCAAAAACCAGTCAAAAAGAAAGATGATAAACCAAAAATGCGTTCCCTTTCAAGGCGTTCCAAGCAGAAAATCAGGAAGAAGATTATCTGCTTTTCAAGACGATACAAGCGATTTAGTTTTGTTACTCTTACGTTTATGAACAAAGTGGAGGACGAACAGGGGGTTGATCTGCTCAGAAAGTTTTTGGACAATGCCAAAAAGCGTTTTGATGATTTTCAGTATATCTGGGTTGCGGAGAGGCAAACGAAGAACAATGAATTTAAGGGCAATGTCCATTTCCATATCATCACCAACAAATATTGGAAAATAGAAAAATGGTGGAAGTATTGGGTAGCCTTGCAGAAAAAGAATGGAGTTCATCCAAGAGATGAGAGTTTCAATCCGTCAAGTGCTTTTGATGTTAAGCAAATCCAAACCAAGAATGTGAAGGCAATTGGCTCGTATGTTACTAAGTATGTGACCAAAAACAGAGCAAAATTCAAATGTCAGCCTTGGAATTGCTCCAAATTGGTTTCTCGATTTTATACGGATTTCTATACCACCCCTGACTATTTAAAAAACTTTGAGAGGCTCGATGCTATCTTAGGGGAATTCACGGTCAAAGACACTATGGGCAGGACTTTTTTAAGGGTCAAAAGTATTGATTTGAATAGGCAAACTTTACCTCTTTACAGGAGGTTGGACGAAAAGAACAAAGCAATAAAATAATAAGAAATGGAAAGTTTTAAATATGATTCGGAATTGGGTTCTGGCTTGCTAATTACCCACAACAAGGAAAAAATTATTGCCAACGCCAATAAATATGAGGAAAGTAGTGTTGATCTGTTAGATATAACAGGCACAAGATATGTTTGTGTCTCTCATATTATAGGGTCAATTACAATGTTGACTTTTTTGAAAGACGGGGTTTTACCTTTGTGCCAAGTCATATATTATACCAATAAAGATTTGGTAAACATTAAACGTGAGTGGTTATTTTCTAAATTCAATGTAATATTAGCGGACTTTTTAAAGAGCTATTTTGAACTAGAATAACTTAATAAAACATTCAATTTTAATTAATAGAAAGATTTCAAAATCAATTTATTTGTTTTTCTAGCACAATAATAAATTCATTACTCATTGTTCCAACATTCTTTCCTTTTTTATTGGTTGGGCTGGTCCTGCTTGGCATGCGCTTATTGGGAATGCTCCTCACGAATGTATTAAGGTGTTTAAACCCATTCCTTTCAAAAGTTTCTACCGTAAAGAAATCCAAGGGTATTTGCACTCCCTTGACGTTCCGGTTTCCAACAACATAGCAGACTCGCCCACCATTTCTTACCGATTTAGAAACATTGCAAATAGAATTATAATAATCATCTAAAAATGATAACACCTCATAATATCTTTTCTCATCAATGTTTTTAATTTCCTTTAATTCATTAGAAATAGAACTTGTTTGTAAACTAAACTCTTTTAATTTATTTCCTCCCATTAAGTGCTTATCAAGGTTTTTAGCGTTTTCAAACTGAAACCATTCATTTGCCCATCTTGAAAATTGACCATATGCAACGGTTGTTCTAGAATCACCATATGGAGGGGACGTTACAACCAAATCAACAGAATTGTATCTGATTTCATTTTGTGGCAATCCATATACGGTGTTAAATGAGGAAATAGTCGCGGTACAATTGTTTTCTTTTTTGTTAAAATCTATTAGACCCTTTTTATTCCTTTCAAGCTTTTTAATAAAAAGTTTAAATGTGTCCGGGTTAAAATCGGGAATTTTATCCTTTGCCATTCTGTACCTTTTAAATTCCCCATTTCTTGTATAAGAAACTTCTCGAACACATTCGGAAAGAGCTAATAGAAAAAAGTTTTTAATGGTATTTGGAAATAGGTTAATTGTATCAGTTAAAAAAGTAAGCTCTGAGGCGTTCTTTTTACTATACCAAAAATCTACATTGGTAATATGCTCTAAATTGGTTTCCGGTATGCTAGTATAGCTATTTATCGACGAAATAATTTTGTCAATATATCTTTCTATCTCTTTTACATCAAAATTGGTTGTTTTTGTTCTTGAAATTAGTCTGGCTAATGGGTTTAAATCTGTTCCTATTGAATTAATGCCTTTCAGTTTAGCTTCAACCAATGTAGTTCCTGAACCCATATATGGATCAAAAATTAAATTAAGGCATCCCTCCGGGGCGTATTCTTCTATTAATTTTCTCGCAATTTGAGGTATCATCATTGCGGGATATGTGTGGTAGGAATGCGTGAAGTCTTTGGTGTCACTTGTCCTAAAATCCCACTCTTCCGTATATGTCCTATTATATGTTGTTTCTAGCATAATACAAATATAATACTACCAAAATAACGGACAACAAAAACACTCACTTTTTGTGGGTGCGTAACGTTTTTCACAACAATAGTTTTGCTCACAAATTGTTGGTGTTTTTATGAAAACTGATATACAACTACAGGTGATTAATACAATAAGAGAACTTAGAAATGATAATGCTTTATCACAAGCAGGGCTAGCCGATATATTAGGTATAAGCTATGGTCTTATTGGAAATATTGAGTCTCCAAAATACAGTCAAAAATATACAATTAAACAGTTATATGAATTGGCAAAATTTTTTGATGTCCCTTTTGAAAAATTGTTTTTAACGGATGAGGAGATGAAAGGAAACAAAAGAAATATAATCGATTTATTAATTAAAAAAATAGCGGAGTATGATTGAAAAACAAAAAATAATTGATGAGTTTAATAGAATAAAAGAACTCGGCTTTGTAAAAAGCAGGCGCGCGCACAATACTGGAATTGGAAAAACATTCGAAGACTATCTAGGTGTAACAGAAAACAATGACAAATTACCCGATTTTGCTGGTTTTGAAGTAAAAAGTCAGAGAGCGTTAACTAGTTCCTATCTGACATTGTTTACAAAAAGCCCCACAGGTCCTAGAGGTGCAAACACTTACTTAAGAGACACCTATGGCGAAGAATATGAGGAATATCCGGGATTAAAAAAACTGCACACTTCTATTTTTTCAAATAAGTTTAATTCCTACAAAGGCACTACTGGCTTCAAAGTGGTTAATGATTTAGAAGAAGAAATTGTGCGATTAGATGTAAAGAATATTGAAACTGATGAAATAATGGACAATTCGGTTTTTTGGTCTTATAAAGATTTAGGTATGGCGCTAAACAAAAAACTAAATGCCCTTTTCTATGTCAATGCAGATACAAGAAGAGTTGATAATAGAGAGGAGTTTCATTATACACAGGCAAAAATCTTCTTAGAGCCAAGTTTAGAAAATTTGCTAAAACTAATTGATGATGGAAAGTTCATGGTTGATATTAGAATTGGTTCATACAAGACGGGTAATAAAAAAGGTAAAACTCATGATCATGGGACAGGCTTCAGAATTAAGCCTGCTGACCTAAAACTATTATACAGTGAATATATAGAGATATAAGTAGTTTTATGAATGATAATTTAACCTTAATCTTCAAAAAGGTTTGGTTCGACCAAATTTTAAAGGGTACAAAAAAGGAAGAGTACCGTAACTTAAGTAAATATTATTTTCAAAGACTATTATCGAACTGGTATGAAAACCTTCCCCCTAAAGAATATGAATTTAGAAATTACAAGACATTAACTTGTCTTAATGGTTATCGCAAAAATAGACCTGAATTTTTAATTGAAATTAAGGCCATTGATATTGGAAAAGGAAACCCAAAATGGACGAGTTCTCCTGAAAAGGAAGTGTTCAGAATAAAACTTGGAAAAGTGATTTCAAGAAAAAATTGTTAGAAACTTTATAAAGAAATATCCCCCCAGTCGTCCCCTCCAAAGAAAAAAGCCTTGCAAACAATTGATTTACAAGGCTTTTAAGGCAATAAAAGTGGTCCCACCTGGGCTCGAACCAGGGACCCCCTGATTATGAGTCAGGTGCTCTAACCAGCTGAGCTATAGGACCCGCATTTTGCGGATGCAATATTAGTGTTTATTTTTCTTCAGCGCAAGGTTTTGCTACTTCTACCCTTCTTTTATTTCTTGGCAAAGCTCCACCAGTACCCCATTGGTGTCCTTTGGATGCAAAAAAGCCACCTGTTTGTTGTCCGCTCCTTTTTTGGGCGTTTCGTTCAAAACCACAAAGCCTTCGCCTTTTAATCGTTCTATTTCCGAAGCTATATCTTCCACTGCAAAAGCGATGTGATGGATACCCTCGCCTTTCTTTTCCAAATATTTGGCAATAGGGCTATCGGGCTTTGTCGCCTCCAGTAATTCAATTTTATTGGGACCTGATTTAAAGAATGAGGTCTTTACCCCTTCCGAGGCCACTTCCTCCGTTTTATAATGCGGCACGCCCAAAAGCTTTTCAAACAATGTGTTGGATGCCTCCAAGTCTTTTACCGCAATACCGATATGTTCAATTTTATCCATAGGAGTTACAATTACCGTTAAAATGTTCATCTTTTACCAAAATTACATACTGTAAATGGTTAATAGCGTGAGGTTAGTCATTTATTCGCTTATTTTTGCAGTATGGAGGAAACACAAAGACAGAAAAAAATAGCAGGAATCATTCAAAAGGACCTGGCCGATATCTTACAACGTGCCGCTATCGATGGTGGCCTTAAGGGAACCATAATCTCTGTGTCCAAGGTTTCCGTAACCACGGACCTGTCCATTGCCAAGGTATATGTAAGTATTTTTCCAAATAAGGGTGCCAAAGAATTGTTGAATGGCATCAAGGAAAGCCAAGTAACCATCCGACATGAATTGGCCCAACGTACCAGGCACCAATTAAGGCGAGTACCGGAGCTTAATTTTTATCTGGATGATTCCTTGGAATACATCGAAGGGATTGAAAAATCATTGAAAGGAGAAGAAAATCCTATCGAGAATAGGGACCTGCTCGACAAACGTAAGAAATCCTGATTTTGAACTTTTCCCTTTATATCGCAAAGCGTTACTTACGATCCAAAAGCAGCCAAAATGCGGTAAATATCATCAATTTCATCACTTTTTTGGTGATTGTGATAGGTTCTGCGGCGCTGTTTATCGTGCTTTCCGCTTTTGCTGGTCTAAAGACATTCAGCCTTTCTTTTTCCAATACGTTTGATCCCGATTTGAAGGCTTCTCCCTCCATTGGGAAACATTTTACCATCTCTCCAGATGAAGAATCTGAGCTAAACCATATTGAAGGACTGGCCAACTATTCCAAGGAACTGGAAGAACGTGCCTACCTTACCTACAAAGAAAAAAGCACCATCGCCTATATAAAGGGAGTTGATGAAAATTACCGTTCCGTTACAGGGGTGGACAGCACCCTGATTTTTGGAAACTGGGGCTCCGATGTGTACAACGGCGTCATTGGAATTGGCATCTACAATCTGCTGGGGGTGCCTATGAACAACAGGACCGCGATGGAAGTTTTGGTGCCCAAACCTGGCGAGGGCTCTTTTTCGCAACAAGGCTTTAATGCCAAACCTTATGATGACCTTGCGTTGGTGGTAAGCGGCGTTTATGCGGTGGAGGAAGGTTTGGATAAAAAATACGTGTTTGCCCAACTTCCTTTGGTGCAAGACCTGTTGCAGAAGGATAGTACGGAAGTGTCTGGAATCAATTTTAAATTGATGGAGAACGCCTCTCCGGATGCGGTTCGGAACTTAATCTCGGAGATTTTGGGTGACAAAGCCTCAATTTTGACGCGCAGGGAACAAAACACCTCGCTCTACCGTATGCTGAACACCGAAAATTTAGCAACCTATTTGATTTTCACGCTCGTGCTGATCATCGCGCTTTTTAATGTTGTAGGGGCCATTATTATGATGATTTTGGACAAACAACAGAACTCCAAAACACTGTATAGTTTAGGTACGACCATAAAAGAGCTACGTCGCATCTATTTTATTCAAGGATTGTTGGTCACCTCTCTTGGTGGATTGATAGGTGTTTTGATCGGTTCCTTGTTGATTGGTTCCCAATTGGCGTTTGGGTGGTTGAAGATAACACCATCACTGGCCTATCCTGTAGAATTTAATATGGTAAACTTGTTTATTGTGATAGGTACCATTGTGGTTTTGGGCTTTATTTCTTCCAAAATTGCAAGTAGTCGAATTACCGAAAAACTGGTTTCTGCTTAAGCAAACTGAAAGTCTCCAAATTTTTCCTGTACCTCATCAAAAGCGGCAAAAACATCCGCGGCTTCATCGCTGGTCACCATTTTCATTCGGTATTCCTTAAAGTGCGGAATACCCTTAAAGTAATTGGTATAATGTCTTCGGGTTTCGAAAACACCCAATTTTTCACCTTTCCAATCAATCGCCATTTGCAAATGCCTACGCGCGGCCTCCACGCGTTCTTGCATGGTTGGTGGCGCCAAATGCTCTCCTGTTTTAAAGTAGTGTTTTACTTCCTTAAAAAACCAAGGGTAACCAATGCTTGCTCTTCCGATCATGGCACCATCAAGACCGTATTCGTCACGCATTTTTACGGCAGCTTCGGGTGTGTCCACATCACCGTTTCCGAACACAGGAATATGCATCCGCTGGTTGTTCTTTACCTCGGCAATGGGTTTCCAATCGGCCTCCCCTTTGTACATCTGCACACGGGTGCGTCCGTGAATGGAAATGGCTTCGATCCCAACATCCTGTAATCGCTCTGCCACCTCAATAATTTTGATGGAACTGGTATCCCAGCCCAAGCGAGTCTTTACGGTTACGGGCAACTTTGTGCGTTTTACGATTTCTTCGGTCAATTTTACCATTAAAGGAATGTCTCGTAAAATACCTGCGCCAGCATTTTTACTCACCACTTTTTTTACTGGACAGCCAAAATTAATGTCGATAATATCGGGGTTGGATTTTTCAACGATATCCACCGCCTGAAGCATAGAGTCCAATTCGGCACCAAAAATCTGAATGCCCACAGGACGCTCCTTTTCATAAATGTCCAATTTAATGACACTTTTGGCCGCATCCCTAATCAATCCTTCGGAAGAAATAAACTCGGTGTACACCACATCGGCGCCCTGCTCTTTGCACAGTTTGCGGAAAGGCGGGTCGCTGACATCTTCCATCGGAGCTAGAAGAAGCGGAAAATCAGGGAGTTCTATGTTTCCAATTTTTGGCAAATCCTACAGTTTTTTGGATTGCAAAAGTACAAAATAGGTGATAACCTAAAAGTTAGTCTTGCGATTCTAGTCTTTCACGTTCTTTTTTGTCAATTCCACGCTGGTTATCCTCCAGTCGGAAATTTCCAAAATTATAGGTGAATCCAAAGCGGATAAACTGTGTTTCGGGACGTCTACGGTAAAAGTTATCTTGGTTGAGATACTGAGAGCGATAGGTAGGTACATACTGCTCCAAAATATCTTCCGCAGCAAGCGATAAGGTTATCTTGTTGTCAAACAAAGTCTTTCGCAAACCAATCGTCAAATTAAATTGTTCGTCGGACACATACGATCCAAACAAGAATTTAGAGACATAGGTGGCAGCAACCTCTCCTGTGAAGGTTCCATCGCTAGACAAGGTTAAATAATTGCCCACATAAGCATACACCCCGTTCACTTCATTCGTGTAGGGCACATTGCCGCTTTGCTCCGCCAAAAAAGTCTCTTCTTCATGGAAAATAGAGGTGTACGCATACATATACCAAGGAGGTAAAATGGATTTGCTCATGGTAAAGTCCAACCCATAAGATTTACTGTCCATCACGTTCTGTTTGAGTTCCACCAAGGTTTGATTTTGATTATCCTGAAACACCAAATAGGCAATGTTGGCCCCATTGTCACGATAATAGACATCGAAGAAGTATTCACTGTTGAGCGTATAGTTGAAGTTAAAATTATTACTGAAACTTGGTCTCAAACTTGGATTTCCCTCTTCATAATCGTTTTCGTTGTAGAAAAACCGAAAGGGATTCAAGTCGTTGTATTTGGGGCGGTTGATGTTTCTTCCATAATCAAAAGAAAAGCTATGCTTGTCCGATGGGGAGTAGAGCACATATACCGACGGGAATGGCTCAAAAAAGTCCTGAGTGTTAACTTGATTTAAAGTCAAAGAACGCCCCTCTGCCTTGGTCAACTCCCCACGTACCCCTAACTTCATGGACCATTTTTCCCAATTCTTTACAAAACTCATGTAGGCTGCGTAAACATCCTCATCATAGATATATCGGTCCGACTGTGAGGCATCCACCGTGTTGCTGGATCCGATAAAATTGAAAAAGTCCATATTGTTTTCGGAGGTAATGGACGAAATCTTTGCTCCCGTTTCAAAAGAGGCACTTCCAATCGGAGTTGAATAGTCCAGTTGTCCTGTAAAAATTTCAATTTCTTGGTCCGAGTCGGTATCAAACCCAAAATCCCTCAAAAACGTACCGTCTGCATCAAAATAATTGGATGATAGCCGCTGAAACATTTCCCCATTAAAATAGGTGTAGTGGCCATTGGCGCGAATTTGGGCTCCCTCTTTTTTTAGTTTGTGCACATAAGTCAGGTCAAAAGCCAGGTTGGTGTTGTCCATATTGGCATTGTTTTGCGAAGTAAACGTAGAATCCAACTGTGCCTGTGCATTCCTCATTTCGTTGTCCAAAAGGGTCTCCTGCTCTTGGTTTAGATTGAAAAGTAGATTTGATGTAAGGTTCAAGCTGTTTTGGTCATCAAAATCATAATCCAATATAAAGCTTGCATTTTGAGATTGTGACCTGTCCGTTTGATTATAATCCGTGTCCCAAACCGAGAAAATAGTATTGGCATTATCCATAAAATTGATGCCCTTTTTAGTTTTGTTGATCTCTTTTTTGGGGTTGATGGTATAGTTCGCAAACAAATTGAGCTTCTCCGTTTTGTAGTAATGGCTTGTACCTACGCTGTATTTTGGGAAAACGGCTTGGGTGAATGTCCCGTTTATGCTTCCTTTATATCCTGGAACAATATTTTTACTGGTAACAATATTTAAAATGGGGCCCCCTTCCGCATCATAACTTGCAGGAGGGTTTGCGATCACCTCCACCGATTTGATGTTGGTCCCTGAAAGTCCTTGGAGCAAATCCTGAACCTCCTGCCCTGATAGCTGCACTTTTCTATCATTAAGATAAACGGTGGCATTTTGACCGCGAATCAATAAATTATCCTGATTTACAATAACTCCGGGCGTATTTTTAAGGATATCCCACGAAGTTCCCTGGGAAACCACGGTGTTCTCCACAGTAAAGACCAGTCTGTCCGGTAGTCGTTGAAGTTTGGGACGCTGTGCGGTAACCACCACCTCATCCAATTCATTGTTTTCCAAAGGAATTATAAGGGCTCCTAAAGATACATCCTTTGCTATGTCCAAAGCTCTTGGTTCCGAACCTCTTCCCACATAACTTGCCTGCAACAAGTAAAGGTTGGGCTCAACTCCATTGAGTTCGAAAAAGCCCGCCTCGTTTGCCGAAGTTCCTTGAACAAAGGTGGAATCCGTAGCCTGAAGCAATAAAATATTGGCGTAGGGAATAATCTGATTTTGTTCGTCCACAACCTTTCCGGTAATAGTAAAGGTTTGGGCGTAGGCGCCACACATTGTAAAAAACACCAATAAAACAATAGAGGTGAGGTTCTTCATTCGAGGTTTGGGTTGAACATCAAATCTAAGAAATTATTTTTGAGCGGAATAGTTGCTTGTTTTTCTTATTTGGAAAAAACCGTTTGCGGGCATTTAAAACAATTATATTTGCAGTTGCTTATATCCCTTTTTTAGGGTATGTTATTGTTGATATGGAGAAGATCAGGAATTTTTGCATCATTGCACATATAGACCACGGTAAAAGTACCTTGGCAGACCGCTTGTTGGATTTTACCGGCTCAGTTACAGAACGCGAAAAACAGGACCAATTGTTGGACAATATGGACTTGGAGCGCGAACGGGGCATAACCATTAAGAGTCACGCTATCCAAATGGACTACGTTCATAACGGTGAAAAATATGTCCTCAACCTGATTGACACTCCCGGACACGTAGATTTTTCTTATGAAGTATCTAGGTCCATAGCAGCCTGCGAAGGTGCTCTTTTGGTGGTTGATGCCGCACAGAGTATTCAGGCGCAGACCATATCCAACCTATATTTAGCCTTGGAAAACGATTTGGAAATTATTCCTGTGCTCAACAAAGTTGATTTGCCGAGTGCAAACCCAGAAGAAGTTACGGACGATATTGTTGATTTATTGGGGTGTAAACCTGAAGAGGTGATTCAAGCAAGTGCTAAAACGGGCATCGGAATCGAGGATATTCTTACCGCAATCATTGAACGTGTTCCCGCCCCAAAGGGCAACCCAGACGAGTCGCTCCAGGCCCTGGTGTTTGATTCGGTATACAATCCTTTTAGAGGTGTCGAAACCTATTTTAGGGTGGTAAACGGCGAAATTACTAAAGGTCAAAAGATAAAATTTGTTGCTACAGGAAAATCTTATTTTGCCGATGAAATTGGCACCTTAAAATTGACCCAACATCCTAAAAATAAAATTTCCACAGGCGATGTTGGCTATTTGATCACCGGAATTAAAGATGCCCGCGAAGTAAAGGTGGGTGACACCATTACCGATTCGGCTAATCCTACCCAAAATCCCATTGGTGGTTTTGAAGATGTAAAACCTATGGTTTTTGCCGGGATTTATCCTGTGGACACGGAAGACTTTGAGGATTTACGCTCTTCCATGGAAAAATTACAGTTGAATGATGCCTCCTTAGTATTTACACCAGAAAGTAGTGCCGCCCTAGGTTTTGGTTTTCGATGTGGTTTCTTGGGAATGCTTCATATGGAGATTATCCAAGAGCGTTTGGAGCGTGAGTTTGACATGACCGTGATTACCACAGTGCCCAACGTGAGCTACCACGCGTATACCACCAAAGGTGACCCAGACCCTATTATAGTCAACAATCCTACCGATTTGCCGGATCCATCTACTATTGATCGGGTTGAAGAACCATATATTAAAGCAACTATCATTACAAAGGCTGATTTTGTCGGAAACGTAATGTCTCTTTGTATTGAAAAGAGGGGACAAATAGTTAACCAGACGTATTTGACCACCGAGCGTGTTGAGCTCATTTTTGATATGCCTTTGGCAGAAATCGTTTTTGACTTTTATGACCGTTTAAAAACAGTTTCCAAGGGATATGCTTCTTTTGATTACTCCCCTATTGGGATGCGTACTTCAAAATTGGTTCGTGTGGACATCTTATTGAACGCACAACCTGTTGATGCCCTTTCCGCTTTGGTTCATTTTGACAATGCTTACCATATTGGAAAAAAAATGTGCGAAAAGTTGAAAGAACTTATCCCAAGACAACAATTTGACATTCCAATACAGGCTGCCATTGGTTCGAAAATTATTTCGAGAGAAACAATAAAAGCCTTGAGAAAAGACGTTACCGCCAAATGTTACGGTGGTGATATTTCCCGTAAACGTAAGTTATTGGAAAAGCAGAAAAAAGGTAAAAAACGGATGCGCCAAGTAGGTAATGTGGAAATTCCACAGCAAGCTTTTATGGCTGTTCTTAAATTAAATGATTGACGCTAGCTACAACTATAAGCAATCTTCAGCGGTAATATGACCATTAAAACTGTGGTGCTTGTTTGTCATCATCACATTCAGACCGCACCACCTGTTTAGGGGTAAACCCTTCCAATTCACCCTCCTTAATAGTTGCTTTTATACCGTTATAGGAAACATCATATGTTCCGTTTCCATTATCACAAATCTCAAATTTGGTTCCCAGTTCGGAAGTACATGGTTCACATTTCTTATCATCATCTTTGGAGCAAGCGGTAATAAATGCGGCGGCAGTGACTGCTATGAGCACAAGTTTTTTCATCTTTTAAATGATTTATTCGGTTAATAGAACACCAAAATACTTGTACTCAACCTTTTATTTGCCCCTCAATTGACGGATGCCCTATATCAATTGATATATTGGGCATGTGTCTTAACTTAGGGTTTTGGCTACTCTTCTTCCTGGTTGTTTTTCTCTACTTCAAGGATTTTTCCTAAGTACACCAACTTATAACCTTCCCCTTTTGGGGTAAAATCTTTGCTGTTGGCAGGGATAATATCAATGCTTCCATCAGGGGATTTTGTAAACAATGGAACGATGTCTCTCTCTTTTTGAGTAATATCTATCAACCCATCATAGTGTTCCTTACTGTTAAGATCTATTTCATGGATGGTGGGGTGTTTACGAACAGTGTCCATAAGTTGGATAAAATCATCCGTATGGGAAAAAAGACCCTCCTTAGGGTTGTTTTCGGGATTATTTACCTCTTCGGTATTTACCAATCTAAACGCTCCGTTTTCGCCAAATTGTCTCTGAAATTTATTGATGGCAAACCTGTTTATATCCGAGTTTCCGGTTAGTGCCATTAAATATCCCATGTCGTTCAGCTCAATATTGTCTGTCAGTGTATCGGAAAAGATGTTGGCCGTAATAGCTTCGAGGCCCAGTTTCTTTGCTTTTTCAACATTGTTTTGGTTGTTGTCTATCAAAACAACGTGCCGGTTGTTCTTCCTTAAATAATTACCAATAAGCCTGGAAAGTTTGGAGGCGCCGATAATCAAAATACCCTCGGACTTTGTTAAGAACACGCCAACCAGCTTAGCAAACAAACGTGCGGTAGTGGCATTTAATAAAACCGTGCCCAAAACAATCATAAAAACCAAAGGAGTAATGTATTCTGCCCCAGGTTCTCCCCTAGACATCAACTTTGAGCCGAAAAGGGAGGCGATACCAGCGGCCACGATACCTCGTGGGCCTACCCAGCCAATAAAAAGCTTCTCCTTAAATTTTAAATTGGACCCCTGTGAACTCAGAAATACCCCCAAAGGCCGTATTATAAAAACAATAACGGCAAAAAGGACAAGTGTTCTCCAGTTATAAATCAGCTCCATATCACTAATGTTGATATTGGCGGCCAATAAAATAAAAAGTATTGAAATCAGTAAGACACTTAGGGATTCCTTGAAATACAGCAGTTCCTTTATATTGGGCAATTTCATGTTTCCCAATACCATGCCCATCACTACAACGGCCAATAGCCCCGATTCATGGGCAAAAAGGTCAGACTCCACATAAACTAAAAGCACCGTGGACAAGGAAACCACATTCAACAGATAATGAGGGATAAAGTCTCTTTTAATGGCAAAAGCCAAAGCGTGTGCAAAGGTGAAACCAAAAGTTGTTCCGAACAGAATAATTTTACCAAACTCTACAAGTGCCGTTTGTGTAAATGCCTGCCCCTCACCAACACTAATAAACTCAAACACCAATACGGCTACAAGAGCACCGATTGGGTCAATTAGGATTCCTTCCCATTTTAATACGGCCGAAACATCCTTTTTAAGGGGAATATTTCTTAAAATAGGAGTAATAACTGTTGGCCCCGTAACAATTATTAAAGCAGAAAACAGGAACGAGATCTGCCACGAAAGGCCAAAAATATAGTGCGCTGCAACACCTGCGCCAAAAAACGTAACTATTGTACCTATGGTTATCAGCTTAGATATTACTGGTCCAACATTCGATATTTCCGCTCTCTTAAGGGTGAGGCCACCTTCAAAAAGGATAACACTAATGGCCAAAGACACAAAATAGTAAAGTCCCTCTCCTGGAAACAAGCCTTTTTCTCCATTCCAGATGGGCTCAATAAGTTTTGAACCATCTTCTGTATACAATGTTGCTATGGGTCCAACCAGTAGCCCAATTAATATAAGGGGTAGAATAGCGGGTAGTTTAAACCGCCAAGCCACCCATTGTGCAATAATGCCAAGAATTATAATTCCAGCAAGTTCGACCATGGTCTAAGTTTTGTGGAAATTTAATGTTTTTCTTTTAGATAATCATTCTTCACTGGAGCTCCAAACGTTTTTGTTAAACCTCCATGTCACATTTTTGGATAAACTATCTGCGATATACCTACGCGGATCCTGTTTTTGTTAAAATACGGCCAATATATCCATATTTTTTCGCCATTTGGGCGGTGCTTTTCTTATTTTGCATCTCATTTTACTTTCAGAATGACAATTTATCCCATAGAGACCGGTAATTTTAAGTTAGATGGAGGCGCCATGTTCGGTGTGGTTCCCAAGTCCATTTGGAACAGAACCAATCCTGCAGATAACAACAACATGATTGATTTGGCCGCCCGTTGCCTTCTAATTGAAGATGGCGACAGGCTTATTTTAATAGATAACGGCTTGGGCAACAAACAGTCCGAAAAGTTCTTCAGTTATTATTATCTGTGGGGCGATCATTCTTTGGACAAGTCCTTGAAAAATGCCGGGTTCCACCGTGATGATATTACGGATGTTTTTTTGACCCACCTTCATTTTGACCATTGTGGGGGCAGCATACAATGGAACAAGGACCGAACCGGATACGAGCCCGCCTTTAAAAATGCTCGCTTTTGGACCAATAAAGACCATTGGGAATGGGCAACCCGGCCCAATGCTCGAGAAAAGGCCTCCTTTTTAAAAGAAAACCTTTTGCCCATGCAAGAAAGTGGTCAGTTGCATTTTGTGAACCGAAAAGAAGGTTCCTTTCTGGAAAAATCTGAACTCGGTTTTGGTATTCACTTTGTGGATGGTCATACAGATAAACAAATGCTGCCTCATTTAAAATACAAGGGTAAAACTTTGGTTTTTGTTGCCGACCTAATTCCAACCGTGGGTCACATTCCTCTTCCGTATGTAATGGGATACGACACTCGCCCCTTGTTAACATTAAAAGAAAAACATTCGTTCCTAAATAAAGCCGCGGAAAACGATTGGCTCTTGTTGTTTGAACATGACGCCCATCATCAAATCTGCTCACTAAAGCAGACCGAAAAAGGGGCGCGTTTGGACCAACTCTTTTCTTATGACGAACTATTCAAAGTACAATAGCCTCATACTTTTACAAATAAATTTTATGAATCGCACATATAACAAACTATTATTCCTGTCAATTACCGCCGCACTGTTTTTAATGGGCTGTGGATCAACCTCACTGGTTTCAACACCTGTCGAAAACATTGATGCAGTTCCCTTAAAAGTTGCCGAACTTACCGAAGCCGAAAAAAAACATTGGGGCCATCTGGACCTTGTTGCAGACACTATTCCAGGGATGAGTATAGACAAAGCCTACAACGAAATCATAAAAAACAAAAAAGGAAAGGCCGTAGTGGTTGCAGTTTTAGATTCGGGCATGGATTTGAAGCATGAAGATTTAGAAGGTGTACTTTGGACCAATACAGACGAAGTCCCAGACAATGGAAAAGATGATGATGGCAATGGCTATGTAGACGATGTTCATGGTTATAATTTTTTGGGAGAGGCCTACAATGAGCAACTGGAATACGTTCGAATGCTTCGTCTAAATATTGGCGATGCACCTGAAAGAGCCGAAGCTAGACTTTTATTGGACAAAGAATATCCCGAAGCTGTTCAGAACAAACAGCAGTACGAACAAATATTCCAGGTGGTAAAAGGGGCTGATCAATTGGTTAAAACCGAATTGGACAAAGAAATTTACACTAAAGAAGATTTGCTTTCCATTGAGCCAAAAACTGCCCAAATGGAACAAAGTGTTGCGGTATTGACCCAAATGTTCACTTATGGCGATAGTATTCCAGAAGTGTTGGAAGAGTTGGAGGAGGGCATCAAGTATTTTTCCGAACAAGCCAATTACAACCTCAACAAAGATTTTAATGGAAGAAAGCCCGTGGGTGACGACCCATATGACATAACTGATGTTCCATATGGAAATGGCAACCCAAAAAACATAGTGGCTACCGAAAGCCACGGTACCCATGTTGCCGGAATTATTGCTGCAAAGCGAAACAATGGTATTGGGATGGACGGCGTCGCCAACAATGTAAAAATAATGAGTATTAGAGCCGTTCCCAACGGTGACGAATACGATAAAGACATTGCTCTTGGCATTCGATACGCGGTCGACAACGGCGCATCAATAATCAATTGTAGTTTTGGTAAATCCTTTTCGCCCAAAGCGGAGTGGGTTTATGATGCGATTAAATACGCGGAATCGAAAGATGTTCTTATCGTTCACGCTGCAGGCAATGATGGCGAGGACTTGCAAGACCCTGAAAATAGAAATTATCCAAACGATGATATGGACCAAAGCAAAGAGTTTGTTGACAATATGATTACTGTTGGTGCGCTTTCCAGTAGCTATGGGTCCGAGATGGTTGCCTCTTTCTCCAATTATGGAAATCAACGTGTAGACGTATTTGCTCCTGGTGCCGAAATCTACTCAACCATGCCCAATAGTGAGTATGAATTTCAAGGGGGAACTTCTATGGCCGCCCCAGCAGTTGCCGGTGTGGCTGCATTGATTCGTTCATTCCACCCTGATTTATCTGCATCACAGGTAAAAAATATTATCATGCAATCCGGTCTTAAAACAAAAAGATCTGTAATTGTAGCTGGCGATGAGACCAAGGCCACAACTTTTGATAAAATTTCTAAGTCTGGTAAAATGGTCAATGCCTATAATGCCTTAATTTTGGCGAACAACATTTCAAACGGTAAAATGACTTTAGAAAGTAATTCAAAATAAATATGAAGCGTTTCTTTTTTTTAGCCTTTTTTGGGGCAACTCTTTTCTTAAGTGCTCAAAGTTCGAGTAGATGGCAACAGCATGTGGATTATACCATGGATGTGAAAATGGATGTGAAAACATACCAGTATACAGGAACTCAAAAACTTGTATATACCAACAATTCTCCCGATGATTTGAATCGAGTTTTCTATCATTTGTATTACAATGCTTTTCAGCCGGGCAGTGAAATGGATATTAGACTCCAAAACATTAAAGATCCCGATAAAAGGATGATGGAAGACGGCAAAAGTCGAATAGCCTCTCTTTCTGAAGATGAAATGGGATATTTGCACGCCAAATCACTTACCCAAGATGGACGGCCCGTTACTTTTACGGAAGAGGGGACCATTCTTGTGGTAGATCTGCCGAAACCTATTCCAGCTGGTGGTAAAACCACATTAGAAATGACTTTTGAAGGACAGGTTCCTTTGCAAATAAGGCGTTCTGGTAGAAATAGTAAGGAGGGCGTTGCCCTTTCTATGAGTCAATGGTACCCAAAGCTTTCGGAATATGATTTTGAAGGATGGCACCCCAACCCCTATATTGCTCGTGAATTCCATGGCGTATGGGGCGATTTTGACGTAAAAATCACATTAGATAAAGACTACACGGTTGGTGGCTCTGGATATCTTCAAAATCCTCAAGAAATTGGACATGGATACGAAACTCCGGGCACCAAAGTAAAAACCAAGGGAAAAACCCTTACATGGCATTTTAAAGCCCCTCAAGTACACGATTTTATGTGGGCGGCCGACCCTGATTACATTCACGATGTTTATGAGATGGAAGACGGCCCAACGCTTCATTTCTTGTACAAAGACAACCCAGAGTTCAATGAAAACTGGAAAAAACTTCAGCCCAAAACAGCGGAAGCGATGACTTTCTTTAGCAATAACGTGGGTAAATATCCATACGAACAATATTCCGTGGTTCAAGGAGGTGACGGCGGAATGGAATATGCCATGAGCACCTTGGTTACAGGAAATCGCGAATTTGGCAGTTTGGTCGGCGTAATGGTACACGAAATGGCCCATTCATGGTTTCAGCATGTGCTGGCTACCAACGAGTCCGAGCACGAGTGGATGGATGAGGGCTTTACTTCTTTTATCAGTAGTTTGTGCATGAACCAAATTATGGAACAAAACAAACAAAACCCTTTTGAAGGGTCGTACAGGGGTTATTATGCTTTGGTGAACTCTGGATTGGAGATGCCGCAAGCCACCCATGCCGATAGATATACCACAAACTTTGCCTATGGTATTGCAGCCTATAGCAAAGGGGCTATTTTCTTATCACAGCTAGGGTACGTCATTGGACAAGACAAGCTGATGGAAACCATTCAAAAGTATTTTGAAGACTTCAAGTTTAAGCACCCTGTTCCGAACGATATCAAAAGAACAGCGGAGAAAGTCTCTGGAATGGAATTAAACTGGTATTTGACTGATTGGACCCAAACGACAAACACCATTGACTACGGAATTAAAAGTGTTGAGGCCGATGGAAGCAAAACCAAAGTAACCATGGAAAGAATTGGGGAAATGCCGATGCCTTTGGATATTTTAGTGGTAGGAAAAGATGGAACTCAAAAAACGTATTACGTACCTCTTCGTATGATGTATGGAGAAAAAGACAACCCTTACCCCAACCTAGAACGCACTGTTTTGGAAGATTGGCCTTGGGCTTACCCAACGTATGAGTTTACATTGGACATGCCATTGGATAATGTTCAAGCCATTATGGTGGATCCGTCACAATTGATGGCAGATGTTGATGGTGAAAACAACGTATATCAGGCAGAGGAATAAGATTTTCTTTTTTAAAAAATTTAAGGGTGGCCGATTGTGCCGCCCTTTTCTATTCTAGGTAAAATTTATTTAAGTAATTTCCCCATTAAAAGGAACCGCTGGTAAGATGCTGGAAGAAAACAACGATTCAAATAAAGTAGATGCGCGCCCAAGGTCCTCTCAAGAGGATAATTTTTCCTTTCCAAAAAAAGAAAAACTGACGAACAAAAAAGTGTTCGAGGCGCTTTTTACCGAAGGCAAAAGCTTGCGTGAGTTTCCCATTAAACTTATCTACCTCAGCTCCAATTCCAAAGAAGAGGCGCCCATAAAAGTTGCCGTGGTCGCTCCCAAGAAAAAATTTAAGACCGCGGTTCAGCGTAATCGGATAAAACGCCTTTTACGCGAAGCATACAGGCTCAATAAGCCCCTCATTTTTAACAACATTAAGGGAAACTTTGCGTTCATGTTTTTATACCTTGGCAAGAAGACCCCAGGTTTTAATGAAGTTGATAAGGCTATGAAGAAATTGTTAGAGGCCTTTATAAATAAAGAATTCCATGAAAAGATTGATTAAAAAGCAGGTTTTGATTCCCGTTTTGGCAGTTGCCGTTTTGATTGGGGCCAGCAGTTTTAAAAGCGACTTCTTTGAGATTGCCAAGCAGATAGAAATCTTCACTACGCTTTTTAAGGAACTCAATATGAACTACGTGGACGAGACCAATCCTGCAGAGCTGATGGATTCCGCCATAAAAAACATGTTGAACGAATTAGACCCCTATACCCAGTTCTTGAACGAGCAGGATGTTGAAACTTATAAAATCAACAATTCGGGCGAATATTCGGGTATTGGCGCCCTTGTCCGTTCGTATGAAAACAAGCTTGTGCTTGTTGAGCCCTACCAAGGTTATGCAGCAGACAAAGCAGGTCTAAAAGCTGGAGATGAAATTATTAAAATAGGAGAAACCTTGGTTGCCGACTTCGACGATAATGCCGGAGAACTCCTCAAAGGAGCCAGTAATTCATCCGTTGAGGTTACTTTTTTAAGGCAGGGAGCAACCAAAACAGCAACCATAACCCGCGAAGGTGTTGAGGTAGATGCTGTTCCATTTTATGATATGATTGATGAAAAAACAGGTTACATTGTACTTTCCCGATTCAATAGAAAGGCTTCCAAACAAACTAAATCTGCCATGCAAGACCTTAAAGGTCAAGGAGCGGAGAGATTAGTATTGGACCTAAGAGGGAATCCCGGTGGATTATTGTCCGAGGCTATTAATGTTACCAACCTATTTGTACCCAAGGGAGAATTGATCGTGACCACCAAATCCAAAGTAAAAAAGTTCAACCAAGAATACCGAACCAAAAACAAACCTGAAGATGAAGAAATTCCATTGGTTGTTCTAGTAGATGGAAAAAGTGCCTCTGCGAGTGAAATAGTTTCTGGTGGATTGCAAGACTTGGACCGCGCCGTGATTGTTGGGGCTCGCAGTTTTGGCAAGGGATTGGTGCAGCGCCCCCTAAAACTTACCTACGGAACTCAATTAAAAGTGACTATTTCAAGATATTACACTCCTTCCGGAAGATGTATCCAATCTTTGGATTATTGGAATCGAGATACGGAAGGCAATGCTGTACGTAACACCGATTTTAAAGAATTCACTACCCGTAACGGAAGAAAAGTATGGGACGGTGGGGGAGTAATGCCCGATATTACTATAGAATCCTTAAAAACAAATTCTCTAGTTGATGCCTTGGAGGCCAACAATATTGTTTTTGATTTTGCAACAGAGTATTTCTACAATCACAATTTTGATTCTGTAGAAAACTTTACTTTTTCCAATGCTGATTACAGTGCTTTTAAAACCTATGCCGAAAGACAAAATTTCTCCTACCAAACCAAAACGGAAAAATTATTGGAGGAGTCCATCAATGGTGATGATACCTTATTGGGTGCCGAGGTACAAGAAAAGTATAAAAACCTGCTTCTTGCTGTCAACAGAGGAAAAATAACGGCCCTGGATACTTTCCAAAAGGAAATCCAAAAGAATTTGGAAGATGAAATCATTACCAGATATTTTTACCGCGAAGGGCTTTACAAATACTACCTAAATCATGATGATGCCATTCTTACGGCAAAAGAATTGTTGGCCGACAGCAACAAATATTCTGACATTCTAAATTAAGATTAGAACAATCCATATAGGGCATCTGTCAATTCATACATAGTAACCGTCAAGTTTTACAGAAAAGTCACTTCCCAAGGTGTTAACTTAACTGAAAACTTGCTCATGACCTACACAACTATCCCCTTGGCCCTAATTGGGTTTATCCTTCTATTTTGGTTGTATAACCTAATGGATAACCGCTTTAATAGGTCCTTCTGCATACTGAAAAACAGAAATAGTGGCTCAGTCGCAACAAAAGATGCCTCCATTATTTCGGTCAATACGGTCAAAGATGGCAAAAAACCGTTGCTTGAACTATTGCTCCTTTTCCAAAACTTCTCCGGTTTTCATATTCATAGAAAAATACGGGTGTGGGACAGTAAGCCCCACCTAGATAGGTTTCAACCTGATAAAACAATCCCGATTGGACTGAATGTGGCAAGAAAATCTAAAGATCCTGTTTTTCTTTCTCAGCAGATGTGCCGTTTTTCGTTTGTTTTTGTCATTGTCTGTGCAATAAAACTAGTTATCTATGTGTCTGGTTGTTATCTGCTTATGGGTGAGACGCTACAGAAAATCTTTAGTGCGCCGGAAAAATATGAGATTGTTTTTAAAACTTCCCACACTTGGCAAATCGGCTTAATATGTATAGGTGTTAGTACTCTTTTGTACTTGCTCTTACAAAAAATCGGTGTTTTGGTAAACGGAAAAACCTTAGTTCAAAATTGGAATTTATTATACCATGGGGTGAGAACAACGGCAAACGTAACAGGACATAAAACCGTGGGGGCATTCAACAAAAAAAATACAATAATGCAGCTCTCCTATGTTTTTAAAGACCATTCTGGAAAAAAAATCATGGGAAAAGACAAGAAAATTATGGAAAATGAAGCGGTGTTTTCTATCTCAGAAACTGATCAAATAGAAATTATGTATCTCCCGAATGACTCCGATACTTCAAGAATTGCGGAGAACCTCGGGGCCAACGATTTTTCACGATTTTTAAATGTAATATTTATGGTCGTTACGTTTATTTTTTCCGTGGTGTTCGTGCTTTCTTTTTATCGAACTGTATTTGAATTTTAAAATGGAACCAAAAAAGCGGGAATAAATTCTATTTTTGGGCATGCAACAACTAAAAGTCTGCGAACTTTTTGCCGGAGTAGGCGGGTTTCGTTTGGGTTTGGAAAACACCCAGCACTACAAAGTGGTGTGGAGCAACCAATGGGAACCTTCCACTAAAATGCAGCATGCTTCTTTGGTTTATGAGGCTCGTTTTGGGTCTGAAAATCACTCCAATTCCAATATTGAGATAGTAGAAACCTCAGAAATCCCAGACCACGACATGCTTGTGGGTGGTTTTCCTTGCCAAGATTATTCCGTTGCAACATCTTTAAAAAACTCCAAAGGACTAATTGGTAAAAAAGGTGTGCTTTGGTGGTCTATCCACCGGATTCTTTCCGAGAAAAAAAACAAACCAAAATACCTCTTTTTGGAAAACGTGGACCGTCTTTTAAAATCACCATCCAATCAGCGTGGTCGAGATTTTGCGGTTATGCTCCGAAGTTTATCAGATTTGGGATATGCTGTGGAATGGCGGGTAATAAATGCGGCAGAGTATGGAATGCCACAGCGCCGGAGGCGCATTTTTTTTCTAGCCCATTTAAAGGGTACCGGGATTTACCAAAAACTCCAAAAAGCCGAACCTACAGACTGGGTTTTGAATGAAGGAACTTTTAGTGATGCCTTTCCAGTTGCCCAAACAGACCAAAAGCTGGTTTCTTTTGATTTGGAAAAAGATTTAGTGCGTTTGTCCAACAATTTCAATAAAGAACAAGGTCTTTCCCCGTTTTTAAACACGGGAATTTGCATTGATGGAAAAGTATCCACTTTAAAAATTTCGCCTTATTACGATGGAAAAAGAGTTTTACTCTCCGATATTTTAGAAAAAAGTTCGATTCCCTCCGAATATTATATCGATGAATCGGATTTACCCAAATGGGAATATTTAAAGGGTTCCAAAAAAGAAATACGAAAGACCAAAGCTGGTTTTGAATATAATTATAGCGAGGGAAGCATGGTGTTTCCTGATGCTCTTGATCAACCTTCCAGAACAATAATAACCGGCGAGGGCGGTAAATCCCCATCCCGGTTTAAACACGTAGTCCAAACCTCCAAGGGACTGCGAAGACTTTTACCTGTTGAATTGGAACGGTTGAACATGTTTCCGGATAATCATACGCAATTGGAGGGCATCTCGGATGCCAAGCGTGCCTTTTTTATGGGCAATGCTCTTGTGGTAGGGATTGTGGAAAAAGTAGGTGCTTCCCTGTTCCGGAAAATAACCAAATTTGAAAAGCAAGTTCAAAGCTGACCTATCCAAAGAAAAACAATTAACCCCCTTAATGGATCATTATTATCAAAAACACTTGAAGCATTACCGTTTTGAGCGTGTTTCCAATCTAAAAAAACAATTGCAGGGTATAGATCTTATCCTAAAGGACAATCGTTCGGAAAAGCAGTTTTTTGTGGATGAGAAAGCACAGTTGGATTATATTAACGAAAGCTTGCCCACCTTTGCTTTTGAACTGTATTACCAAAAGAATGGGGTTCAAAAACAGGGATGGTTGTTCGATGTTTCCAAAAAAACGCAATTTTATACTTTGGTTACTAGTATTTATTCGGATGATGATGATGTTTTTACCTCTTGCAATATCACGTTTGTGAATCGGGAAAAATTGATTCAACATTTAGATAAAGTAGAATTATCGCAAAAGCAGCTAGAGGGAATCATTTCTAAAAACCAGGACATACACGGTAAGCTGAATTTAGAACAACTAAACCCGAAAAGCGAAGGATATCTCTTCTTTTCCACAAAAAACAAAGCGGAAAAGCCCATTAACCTTATACTTAAACTGGATTATTTGATACGGATTGGTGTGGCGAAAAGGTTAGTTTGATCAAAAACGTTTGCAATTCTCTGTCATTCCTGCCTGCGCAGGCAGGAATCCATTTCAAACCATATGGATACTACACTTCCACTTCGCTTAGCATCCCTGCCACATGACATTATAGCTTTACACTTTCAGCATTCTCCTATGCGGAATACCGTCTTCCAAATATTCTTCGCCAAAGGCATTGAAACCCAATTCCGTGTAAAATTTTAATAAGTAGGATTGCGCAGAAATTTCTATGGCTTTATTGGGAAATTTTTGATCTATTGCTGCCAAAGAAGCCTGCATAATCTGTTTACCCAATCCATATTTACGCTGGTCTTGGCTAACTACCACCCTGCCAATGCTTACATTATCAAAATAATCGCCTGGTTTAAAAATGCGTGTATAAGCCACTATTTCACCATCCTTTTCTCCTACGACATGTAATGCCTTTTGGTCTTTGTTGTCCACATCTTGATATACACAATCTTGCTCCACCACAAAAACCTCACTTCGAAGGCGTAAAATTTTGTAGAGTTCTTCGGTAGATAATTCGTTAAACCTTTTTACGGATACTTCCATTAATCTTGGACTATTACACTTTTGGAATCACACTTATCAAACTCTGGTTGAATGTTCACATGGTTAATACCGTGCTTATGATAGACGTGTTCCTCTATTTTCTCTAAGATTTCGTCGAACTCCGAAAGTCTAATATCATTTTTAAAATCAATATGGGCCTCCATATGCACTTCTTCTTCATTAAGTTGCCAAATATGCACATGGTGTACATTTTTAATCTGGTCTATGGTACAAATGGATTCCACAATATCTTGTATTACCACAGATTTTGGGGTAAAAAGCATCAATACCTTGGTTGATTCCTTCAACAGATCATACCCCATGTAGATCAGGTAAATACCAATAAGCAAGGTCAATATGGCATCCACCCAATAAATTTGAAAATACTTCATCAAAATACCGCCAATCAATACTGCTACTGAGGCCATCATATCCGTAAGCAAATGTAAATAAGCGGATTTCATGTTCATGTTGTGGTCTGCATCTTTTTTTAACAACAGCACACTAAAACCATTACCAGCAATGGCAATTAAAGCTAACCAAATCACAAGGTTGGATTCAATTTCTTGAGGATCCATCAACCTTTCAACGGCTTCTTTCATCAAAATTATAGCCACTACCATAAGAGTTGCCGCATTTATAAATGCGGCCAAAATTTCGGCACGTTTATAACCAAAAGTTTTATGACTGGATGCTTTCTTTTTACCCAATCTTCTTGCACCATAACTAATTACAAGAGAAATAACATCGCTAAAATTATGAAGTGCATCCGACAATAATGCCAAACTTCCGGATAGTAAACCTCCAATAATTTGAGCCAACGTAATGCCAATGTTCAGGAAAATTGATATGAGAAGATTTCTTCCTTTTAAGTCAGGGTGTGCATGTGAATGCCCATTATGATGGTGGTGACCCATAAAATCTATCTACAAGGAATTTTTTCTATTCTTCGTTCATGTCTGCCTCCGTCGAATTCTGTATTCAAAAAGGTTTGAACCATATCCAATGCTTGCGGAAGCGAAATAAAACGAGCTGGCAAACTTAAAATATTGGCATCATTGTGCTCCCTTGCCAATTGGGTAATTTCTTTGTTCCAACAAAGTGCGCCCCTAACATTTTGGTGTTTGTTAATTGTCATTGTGGCACCATTGCCACTGCCGCACAACACTATACCTAAATCAACAGTTCCTTTTGCCACATCGGTGGCCACAGGATGTGTAAAATCAGGGTAATCAACACTATCGGTACTATCGGTACCATAGTTTACTACTTCGATTCCCTTAGATTTTAGTAGCCCTATAATGGCTAATTTATAATCAGTTCCAGCGTGGTCGTTTCCTATCGCAATTTTCATGGTTTTGTTTTAAAATGGATGCAAAACAAAGGTACAATATCTTTTAATGTTTCATTGTTTATAAAAACGTAGGGGGTTTTTGCATTAGGTTAAAAAACAACCCATTAACAATATTGCCGTTTTGTTAACTATTTAGAGAAAACTATTGGTAACCAAATTTTGTTTTTCAATAAAATCGATCAGTATAAATAATTATTTAATGTTGAAGGGATATTCCATTAAAATTTAATCAACCGATATAAACCTTTTCTTATGGATAATTAACATTAAAAACACATTAACTTTTCAATAAATTGATGTTGACAACGGATATTAAAAACCGTGTATAAAAATTATAAAAGACTGATTCTTAATTTTCTCCTTGTCTAACAAATTGTGAACAAAATATTTTGATCGTTGAAAGCAACTTTTTCTCGAAAATTTTATTCCACATTTCAACGATCCATCATAATCATCATTTTAATTTAATTTAAAAAAGAAGAAAAAATATAATATTGATTATTGTTGATAAAGTTGACTTTGTTTGCGATTACTCTTCCTTTCCTTATGGGTCAAGGATTATAATTTGTATTTTTCAAAAAAATAAGGACGTTGATGTCGAAGAAAAAGAAGAGAGCTGGTAGTCAGCGAAAGAATGAGATTACGAAGGGCATTTTTACCGTACTTGAAAAAGAACCGTCCAAAGCCTTTAATTACAAGCAAATAGCTTCAAAGTTAAATATTGATGATACTCAAGATAGGAATCTTTTAATTAAACGTTTAGGTCAGTTAAAAGCCAGCGAACGAATTGTTGAACCAGAAAGGGGCAAGTACCAAAAGAAACCGTCGCTCCATACTTATTTTACGGGAAGAGTAGATCTTACTACAAGCGGGAACGCCTATATTGTTGTCGATGAGCTTGAAGATGACATATTTGTACAGAACAATAATTTGAAGGGTGCGTTCCATGGTGATACGGTCGAGGTATTTATAAAGCCGAGGCGCAAGAGCAAGAAGATGGAAGGTGAGATTGCCAAGGTGCTCGAACGTAAAAAAACCTCTTATGTAGGGATTGTGGACAAGCAAAAAAGCTTTGCTTTTGTTCGCCCAACCGATTCCAGAATGTATACTGATATTTTTATACCGCCCGAAAAGCTAAAAAAAGCAAACGATGGGGACAAGGTATTGGTAAATATTGGTGATTGGCCAGCTGATGCCGATTCACCCTACGGAGAAATTGTGGAAGTACTGGGCAGGCCAGGGGAACATAATACCGAAATACATGCCATTTTAGCAGAATATGGTCTCCCACATGAGTTTCCGTATGAAGTGGAACAGTTTGCCAAAACCTTGGATACATCGATTAAGGAATCCGAAATAGCCAAACGCAGGGATATGCGTGAGGTGCTAACTTTTACGATTGATCCCAAGGATGCCAAGGATTTTGATGATGCACTTTCCTTTCAAAAACTGGAGAATGGAAATTATGAGATAGGTATCCATATTGCCGATGTGTCGCATTACGTGCAGCCCAATACGATTTTAGAAGAAGAGGCCTATGATAGGGCTACTTCAGTTTATTTGGTGGACCGTGTGGTTCCCATGTTACCTGAGGTGTTATCAAATAAAGCATGTTCGCTACGTCCAAATGAAGAAAAATATACATTCTCCGCCATTTTTGAAATGGATGATAATGCGCAATTGGTAAAACAATGGTTCGGAAGAACGGCCATTAATTCCAATGAACGTTTTGCGTACGAAGAGGCGCAGCATATTATTGAGACCGAACAAAACAACATACCCAAGGAAATTTCCATTAGGGAAAAAGCTTATTCAGTATCGGATGATATAAAAGAAGCTGTTTTAACCTTTAATAAACTGGCCAAAATCATGCGCCAGGCACGTATGGATGCCGGAGCTATTTCTTTTGATAAGATCGAAGTAAAGTTCCATTTATCTGAAGACAACGAACCTGTAGGTGTATTTTTTAAAGAAGCAAAGGACGCCAATAAGTTGATTGAGGAATTTATGTTGTTGGCCAATAGAAAAGTGGCCGAGTATATAGGTAAGCAAAAGAAAACATTTGTGTACAGGGTTCACGATAAGCCGAATGAGGATAAATTATTGGCCCTGAACGGGGTTATTTCCAGATTTGGACATAGTATCAACCTAAAGGATAGTAAGACCATTAACAAGTCCCTAAACCAGTTATTGGAAGATGTAAAAGGTAAAAAAGAACAAAACCTTGTGGATACTTTGGCCATACGAAGTATGAGCAAGGCCATTTATACCACTGAGAATATTGGACATTACGGACTTGGATTTGAATATTACACCCATTTTACCTCACCAATTCGGCGCTATCCCGATGTGATGGTGCATCGTTTGCTACAACATTATCTGGATAAAGAGAAAACACCAAAAGCGCCAACGTTCGAGGAAAAATGCAAACATTCTTCCGATATGGAACTGTTAGCTGCCAATGCAGAACGTGATTCTATTAAGTACATGCAGATCAAGTTTATGGAAGACCATAAGGACCAAGAGTTCTTGGGCGTAATATCCGGGGTTACCGAATGGGGAATTTACGTGGAGATTGTGGAAAACAAATGTGAGGGTATGATTCGTATCCGTGACATTAAAGATGATTATTACATTTTTGATGAGCGCCAATATGCCATAATCGGTGAAAGAACCAAACGAATGTATCAACTTGGCGATGAGGTTTATGTGATGGTGAAGAGCACGGATTTGGTCAAACGTCATTTGGATTTTTCGTTGATCGGTAAAAAGAAATAATACTATTTTGGAATAAAATTTGTTATCCTATTGAGAACCAAATTTTTATAACATGAGAATAATTACGATTGTTATTTTATTTCTGTCTCTTCAATTTATTGAAGCCCAGGATGCAACCATTACCCAAGACCTACAAAAATTTACCGAAATAAAAGGATTTGATGGTATATCTATTAATTTAATCAAGTCCAACCAAAACAAAGCGGTGATTACCGGTGCCAATACAAATAATGTTGCTATTGTAAATAATAATGGGGTATTGAAAATACGGATGGAAATCGTTAAAATATTTAGCGGATATAGAACGTATGTAGATTTATATCATTCTGAAGAATTGGTAGTTATTGATGTTAACGAAGATGCAAGAATAGCATCGGATGATACCTATGTGCAAGAAGTTTTGGAACTTAAAGCTCAAGAGGGTGGGGAACTGGAAATTAATTGTGAAGTGGAGCAATTGTTAATAAAGGCAGTTTCTGGCGGAGAAATATTTACAGGTGGATTTTCCAATACCCAAGATGTGATTATCAATACTGGAGGCACCTATAATGGAAGAACATTTAAAACAAAGTTCACCACAATTAGTGTAAACGCAGGGGGGAATGCTGAAATTTATGCAGCAGATTATGTAAAGGCAAATGTGAAGGCCGGAGGTGAAGTGCTAGTATATGGAGACCCAAAAAAAATGGATGAGCAAACCCTTTTTGGTGGAAAAATAAAAAGAATGTAAAAAAATGATTGATGATATCCAAGCAGCGATCCCTTTGGGATTTTTGTTGAGCTTTATGATTGGTCCTGTTTTCTTTGTTTTATTGGAAACAAGTGCCACAAAAGGCTTCAGGGCTGGTGTAAGCTTGGATATAGGTGTTATTATTGCAGATATTGTTTTCTTGTTGATAGCTTACTTTAGTAGTTTTCAATTATTGGAAAACCTGAGCAACGAACCTGGTCTTTTCGTTTTCGGTGGGATGATTCTTTTGGTTTATGGAATTGTTCTCTTTGTGAAGAAAGCCAAAAAGAAATCCAATGTAAAAGCGTCCAAAGGAACTTACTTAGGTTTAGCGGTAAAAGGGTTTTTGTTGAACTTCATAAATATTGGTGTACTTGCTTTTTGGTTAGGCTTGATTATTGTGGTAGGTCCCAGCTTGGAGAATAACCCTAATAGGATGATGGTTTTTTTTAGTACCGTTTTGCTAGTTTACTTTGCGACAGATCTTCTCAAGATAATTTTAGCAAAACAATTAAAACGTTATTTGACCCAAGAACGTATTGTACTTATAAAAAAGGGATTGGGCATAGTTTTGATTATTTGTGGAATTGTATTGATTATCAAAGGATTCTTACCCAAGGATAAATTTGATATCCAAGAAAAGATTGAAAAAATAGAGAAGCTATAAACAAAAAACCCAGCACTAAGTACTGGGTTTTGAGGCATCGAGCGGATTCGAACCGCTGTACAAGCTTTTGCAGAGCTCTGCCTAGCCACTCGGCCACGATGCCAATTGGATCGCAAAGCTAAAAATATTTTATGAATATTTAGATTGAAAAATGATCTAAATGGAATTGAGTGTTACTTTTGTAATAAGTATAGCTTAGAGGCATCGGGTGGACTCGAACCACCATAAAAATCCTTGCGGGACTTTGTCTATCCAATTCGACCACAATGCCGTTCAAATTGTTGACAACAACAATTATGAGAAGTTAAACAATATCAGTAGGTTAAAGGTAACGGTTTATCGAGTAATTCCGAGTTTCACCGAAACACTTTCCACATCACCACCTATTGGTGGGTTTATTTTAGAAACTTCCACCTCTACTTCGGTAACTTCAGTAATTTCATCAAATATGCGATTAATAATTCTTTTGGCCACATGTTCCAAAAGATTGGAACGCACGGTCATTTCTTCTTTTATGATATTATTGAGGTGCACATAATCAACTGTTTCGGAAAGTTGGTCGGAAGCCGCAGCTTGGGAAAGGTCAGCGGTAATTTCAAGGTCTACCCTATAATCGCTGCCAATAAGCATTTCTTCCTTTAAACATCCGTGGTTGGAATGTATTCTAATGTTTTTTAACCTAATTTTTCCCAAAGCTTTGAATTAAGAAAGGGCAAAAATAGGGTAAAACCACTTAAATCAATACATACATCTGCAGTTACTTATCCCTTGGAATAGATCCATTCCAACGGTAAGTACGTGCGTACCGGTACTATAACCTAAAATCTCGTTGGTGATTACCTGATAGGAATACCCAAAATAAAAGTTACTCTTTTTAAATCCAGCAATGGGTGCTATATATAATGGTTCTCCCAATTGATCGTTCAAAAAACGATAGGTAAGTCCTACATAGTAATAGTCTTCAAAATCGCGAAAACGGAATTTCGTATTCAAATCGGTTACGGAACGTCCATCACTTTCAAACCATTGAAAAAACACTGATGGTTCTATTTCCAATTTACTGTTTTTGCTCTTTGAAAAACTGTAACCCGTATAAGCGTAATAGTTTCTAAGTTTATTGGGCTCTATACGAATGATATCGGTATTAAAATTGGATAAGTCCTTGTTGAGTACATTACCAGCGTTTAAACTAAAGAAAAACTTATCGTACCGATAAAGAACTCCCAAATCAAAGTTATGGTTGGTAGTGGCTTTATCATCTGCTGGTAATTGACCATTATTTTCTTCGAACTGTTCTACATCTATCCGAAATTGGTTAAAGTTATACGAAATACCGAACGAAAGGAAAATGTCATCATATCTGTCCAATGTCAAATGGTGCGCAAATGAAACCCTGGCCCCTCTTTGTCTTGTAAACCCATTACTATCGTTATAAAGCAGCATACCTACACCAGACCTGTTCCCAATACGGGCATCTGCCGCCAAGGTTTGGGTATCAGGAGCATCTTCTATCCCCACCCATTGTGTTAAGCCGTTTAAACGGACTTTTATATGGTCTCCAATACCAGCATAGGTAGGGGACATTAAAAATGGATTATCCGCTATATATTGGGATAATTGGGGTACGGTCAACTCTTGTCCCCTGGCACAAATTGCCAAGGAAGCCAATAGGATAGTTGAATATACTTTTTTTAACATGGGGTTAATGTAGGTTAAGTGTTATTGTCGATATAGTGTAAAGTGTCCAACAAACTCTCTGTCGTCCTGTTCTCCTTGGAGTTGAACAACATACCAGTAGTCTCCAGTAGGCAATGGTTTTCCATCATAATTGCCATCCCAACCTTCAACATTTCGGCTCATCTCTTCCACTACTCTACCATAACGATCATATATCTTAATTAGTACGTCTGGGAAGCCCTCAATGTTGTCAGGTATCCATATATCGTTGAGACCGTCACCATCTGGGGTGAAAAAGTTCGGAAATTCAACATCTATGAATTCCATAAATATCTCTGCGGTGGCCTCACAACCATTCTGATCCACAACAGTTACGGTATATGTATCTGTTCTGTTAATGTAGAAGGTGTTGTCGGTTCCATTGTCAATATCATTAAAGTAGAAGGTATAATCTTCTACGCCACCTTCAGCAATTGCTGTTATTTGGTTGATATTGTTATTCTCCAATGTCAACGTAAGTGGTTCGTATGCTTCAATGGTAAATTCGTAGGTTGTCATACACCCATTGGCATGTGCAATGGTCAAATAGTGATCGCCGGGAGTCATATTGGTAAAGTCCGCAGTCAATTGCATATCTGATGGATCTGTAGAATCCAAGGCATACATTAGATCGGCCACAATAGATTCATCCTCCAATACAATATCCAAATAATTGTCCGGGATATTTCCGGTACACTCGTACATAGGTGTTACTGTAGCGGCAAGGTTAACTCCTGGCTCTATTTCTACAATTACGTTGGTTTCACAGCCTTGGGCATCCCTTACAAAAACAACATGCGTTCCCGCAGTTAGATTTTGGAACAAGAACTGGTCTTGCACAAAGTTTGCATCGGCACTGGAGTTTAGGCTTGTTTCGTAAGGAGCGGTACCTCCAGAAATTTGAACTTCAAAGGAACCATCACCGCTTTCAAAACAAACTTCATCCATAATATTGATGGCTTCTGCCACAACAGGTTCCGGTTGTGTAAGTTCGAATTGGAAGGTGATGAAACATCCATTTACATCTTGGGCAATTACATCATAGATGCCGGGTTCTAGATCAGTAAATGTGTTCGTCGTATCAAACTGATCTAGATTTGGTGAAATAGCGTAAAGAATTTCACCGGTTCCACCCGACACTTCAACAGTAATGGTACCGTCGTTCATTCCTGAACATGTAATATTTGTAAACTCTTCTCTTTCTACTACCAATGGTTCAGGATCAATAATGGTAATCACTGGTGATACTTCAACACAGTCCTCGCTGGTTACTCGTACATAATAATCACCTGCCATTAGTCCGTTAAAAGTTCCACTGTTTTGTGGTCCATCAACAAGGTTGGTCAATGCAGCATCGCTGAACAATTCATAACTATAGTTCCCTAGGCCACCTGCTGCTTGCGCTATAATGGTTGCAGATGCTTCGCCCATACAGTTGATGATAGCTGCAGACTCGTCTATTTCGAGCATGAGTTCAGGAACTTCATCAACGGTTACTTGGTTTGATATCATGGCATCACAACCATTGGCATCACGCACATAGTATTGATAAACACCAGGTCCCACATCGAACGTATGGGTATCTCCACCACTCATGGCGCTGAAATTGATTCCGTCGGGGCTATAGAAATATGGTGCCGTTCCGCCTGAAGCACTCAACATAATTTGTGCGTCGTTGTTACATGTCATTTCACTAAGTTGAATTAGTGATGCCATTACTTCCGTTGGTTCGGTAATGGTTACCTGAGGTGTTTCCACACCACAATTCCATCCATCGGACACGGTTATGCTGTATATTCCGGCACCCAATCCAGTGAAGGTGTTACTGCTTTGTGCGCCAGTTATAAATTCTATAGTTGTCCCGGTTTCGTCGTAAATGTTCAACTGGTACATATAAGAACCTTCACCGCCTATAACATTGTGAGCCCAAACGGATGCACTGTTATCTCCATAACACAACAAATCGATCGGAGCAGCATCGATATCTGCCGTAATAGGCAAAGGCTCTGTCAATGTCAATGTTCTATCTTCAATACAACCACCATTATCGGTAACACTTACCGTATAATCACCGGCAGATAAACCTGTGAACACATAGCTAGCTACATCATTCATAGTGTAAACTTGCGATGTGGTCGTGTTGGTCAATACAATATCATATGGTGCATAACCTCCTGTTGGAGCTATCAATATTTCACCTTGATCATTGGTACAGGTTACATTGGCCACTTCTTGTGGCGTATAATCCAAGGCCGAGCTCGGAGAAACTATGGTAATGGTATTGGAATCTTCAATACATTCTGGATAACCTGTTTCTGAAACGCGCACAAAGTAGTTTCCACCGACCAATAATGGATCAGTAATAGACATTGGATTGGTTGAGGTATTTCCACTTCCAACTATTCCCGTTGTTGTACCATTGGCATGGAACACCTCATAATCGTATGCTCCTGTATATCCGGTTACATCTATTTCCAGAGTTCCTGCATCACCAAAACACATCGCAGGTGATGTAGCTGTGGCCACAACATCGATGGTATCGTATGGAGCTATGGTGTGCATAGTTTCTACATAACATCCAGTGGTATCATTAGTTGCCCTGAACGTATAGCTGCCAGGTTCTGACAACTCAAAAGTTGCTGTGGTGCCGGTTGAGACCGTCATTGATCCGTAAGGATTTCCAACTGGCAACAATTCAAAAGTATAGGTATCGCCACCAATGCTTTCCGTAACAGTTAAGGTTACTGTTTCTGGATTGACACAGGAGATAGCAACATCTTGATTGACAGCCAATGTGAAAGTGTTTAAAGGTTGAACATCAATACTATCAGGATATTCGCATCCGTTGGCGTCCCTAACAATGTAATTGATGGTTTGAACAGTTGCATCATCCACTACATCAAAAGTAGCCTCCGAAGTGAAGCTGTTTCCTTCAAAACTATAGAAATATGGCGCTGTTCCACCAGTTGCCGTTACCGTAACCGTCGCTTTGTTAACAGAATTGCTAGGACTACAGGCAAAATCTGTTGCCACAGCTGAAGCAGCTAGCACCGGAGGTTCGCCAACGGTTGCATCAAACGTATCTTCACACGCTCTTGATGAAATCACCCTTGCTTGGTAATCTCCAGCCGGTAGATTATCAAATACCGGACTTGATTGTGCAAATCGATATGGATTTACCAAGTCGGACATTTGATAAAGTTCATAAGTATAGACAGGGTCGACGACAGTCGCTGGATCTAACACTACGGTCAAACTTCCATCGGAACCTCCGAAGCAGTTCACATCATCAACAATAACATCGTCAATAATAGGATCAACTTTATCATCCAATTCTTGTGTAACCACATAGGTACAAGGTGTAGTTGTATCATTGTCAGTTACCGTAAAGGTGTAAATACCTGGTTGGGTAAGTCCAGTAAATACACCAGTAGTATTACTGTCGGTTGTTGTTAAATCAGGATAAACTACATCAAAGGTCAAGTTAGAAGAGCCGCCAGATACGTTAACCGTAATCTGACCTCCCGGGTCTACGGTACAGTCAATTGGTTTTACCACGGTTGTGTTGGCCGTCATGGCATCTGTTAATACAACAGGACCAACGGTTGTGGTACAAGACCACTGATCGGCAATCAACACTTCGTAAGAACCGGCACCCAATCCAGAGAAAACATCACTGGTTTGTGGAGAACCTACGTTAGATCCATTTCTAATCAATTGGTAAGTATAATTACTTCCCTGACCACCAGTTGTTCCTATTACTTGGATTTCACCTTGTAGGTCGGTACAGTTTTCAACATTGACTTGCAAAGTTGCTGTAATTGGAATCGGATCAGCAAGGGTTACGGTATCCACTAATTGTTCACATCCACTGGAGTCGATTACCCAAGCTTCATAAGTTCCAGCAGCTAGACCTGTAAAGTTTGGACTGGCCACATAGTCACCTGGCGCTGTCGGAGAAGTGGTTCCTACATAGTAGGAGTATCCGCCCCAACCACCGGCAACATTGGTAATTTGAACGGCGCCATCGTTACCCAAACAGGTAATATCGGTTACCACGGTAGCTCCTGTAATTGCTGCAGCTGGACCTGCAATATTGAATGATTCGCTGTATTCACAAGCCGCACCTGGAGGGTTGGTATCGGTAACTTCAATATAATAAGTTCCCGCAGCCAAGCCTGAGATGGTAAAACTTCCATCTGTATCAGAACCTGTGGTCGTTACATCATCACCCAAGTTGGTCGGCGTGTTGTTAATGTCGTAGTATAAAGTATAGGCAGTAGCACTTGCATAGGTTACGTTGGAACCATCAACAAGATTTAATTCTACAGCACCATTGGTATCTCCGAAACAGGTAATATCTGTAGTGTTTACTACATTTAAATCCAATACTTCTGGATCAGCCACTTCGTGAGAAACGGTAATGATACACCCTGTTACTGTATTTCTTACTTCAAAATTGTGTGTGCCAACACTTAGTCCAGTAAAGCTGCCAGAGGCCTGGAATGGACCAGATGGCAATTCCCTAAACTCATAGTTCGCAGGATCTGTTGTTGAATTCGTAATAGATCCAATTGCGGTAATGGTAATATCCTCACCAGTTGCACAGGTGGCAACAGCATCTATGGCAACAGTGGCATTGTCCAAACTATCGAATGGTGCAATGGTAGCTGTGGTTGTTCCTATACAACCGTTGTCGTCATAAACATTGATCGTGTAGTTACCTCCGTTAATGTCGGTTTCTGTGTACACAGGATTGCTTCCAGATTGTACCACTACGGAACCGGCATCGTTGATGAATTCGTAGATTACATAGTTTCCGCTACCTCCGGTTATGGAGGCTGTGTCGACCGTAATGGTGGCATTGTTCATATTGTTACCAGCAGTACAACCGAATTCTATAACTGATGCATTTACATCGGTTATGGCATCTGGCTGAGCAATAACGATTCCGGTGATATCAAAAGGACAATTATTTGACCCCACTGCACGAACATCGTATGTTCCTGCGGGTAGATTTTCAAAAGTATTTCCGTTCAAAACGGCACCCACCGGCATTGGTGTTAGGGTGTAGGTCAATGGAAGGATGCCATTGTCTATTGGTGTCAACGTAATGCTTCCGTCGCTACCTCCAAAACAAGTTACATCTACATGAGTTTCTGTAAAATCTGGAATCGGAGCATCTGGAACGTCAATTGTAATGGTTTTGGGACAGTTAGGTGGAGCTGTTCCCATATCAAACACAATCACATCATATATACCGGCAACTGCTGCGCCGGTCCATATAAACTGGTCGGATGCATCTAAAGTTAGAGCGGTTCTCGCTACATCGTTCGTGCCGGGTCCATCGATCATGTACTCATAGTTTCCAGACCCCGAGATTACTTCGATCAATAGTTCTGCATTACCTGCAGCACCAATTTCACAATCCAAAGCTACCGTTTGTGTAACCGTAAACTCTAATGGCGGATGAATATCAAAAGTTTCTGTTTCAGAACATCCGTTTAGGTCTCGAACTGTTATAGTCTGACCCACATTGGAACTTAAGTTGGATATTTGATATTGATTGCTTCCATCGAACGTAAAGTTTTGGAATGCGCCGCCATTAATACTTATTTGGAATGGCGCCATGGCCACAGCTGGGTTGTCCAGAGTAACCGTAACTTGGAACAGACCTTCATCTACACATTCATCTACTATGGCAATTGAAATTTCTGGACTGGGATCAAGTAGAACGGTTACAGGATCACTTTGGATACAATCGTTGGCATCTTTTACATAAACAATAAAATCGCCAGCTTCAACATTGGCCGTGTTGCTGCTTGTCCATCCAGCTGTAGCTGCTGTTGGAGCTGGGTCAGTGTCCAATAAATATAGGTACTCATATGGAGCAAGACCAAATTGGGCCGATGCGGTAATTACACCTGCATTTGGATTACAATTGTCGTTTGTTGGCGAATTTGCTGTAACCTGGAGCAAAGTCGGTGCTTGTTCAATAAGGAATTCATCAGAAGCAATTACACAACCAGCGTTAGGTCCATCGGCCTCTTCGTAAAGAATGTAGTATTCTCCAGGACTCAAACCTGATGCTGTATCGCTTTCCGGACCTCCAACAGCACCTGAAATAGTTCCGGTAATTCCCGTTGTAGTATGGGTGTTGGTGTAGAAAATTTCGTAATTCACATTGCTTCCTCCGTATCCAGATACGGTAAAGTCAACCGTACCATCGGCAGCACCAGTGCAAGTAATATTGGTTGAAGCATCTATAGTTGATACCAAAGTAGAATTGGTAGCTACTGGAACTGTTGCTTCTTGTATATATTCACAATTGGTATCAGTATCATAAACAATAAAGGTATAGGTAACCCCAGGAGTAAGACCTGTAAACAAGTGGGTGTTGTCCGGTGCAGGTAGTGGATCTTCCGGGAACCAAGCTGGATCCGCAATGTTGAACGTCGGAGCCGGATAAATGGCAAAGTAGAACGTTCCAACACCCAAAGTTCCATTGGAAGCTTGAGCTTCAACGGTCATTTCGCCGCTGCCCGGTGTACATCCGGAAGCACCTACTGTGGTTATTAATATATCTGGACCTGTTGTAATGGTAACCGTTGATATATTTTGACAACCGTTGGTATCTGTAATTTGTACGGTGTAATCTCCAAAATCTAGCCCTGTAAAGGTGTGATCATTGGTGCCTGTTGAGGTATCGTAAGAAAGGTTTACACTAAAATCGTTGTTATATACCTGATAGATATAATCCGGTGTTCCTCCCGAAGCATCTACGGTAATTGTTCCCAATTCGGTGGTTGATGCAATACAAGTAAGATTGGTGTGCGTTACATTTGGAACTATTGGGGTAGGTTCAGAAATAACTACAGGGAATGGTGCGGACACACATCCTTTATCATCGGTTATGGTAACTTCATAAGAACCTGCTGGCAATCCTGTAGTTTGACTTCCATAGTTGGTTGGTCCACTTGTTTCTACCACGTTAATAGTATATGGCGGAACGCCAACCGTAGTGTCGATTGTAACATTCAAAGACCCGGTGCTATCTCCAAAGCACAAGACATCTGTTGGTATAACATTACTGATTACGGGTTGGGTTGCGGGAGTTACTACAACACTATTTGTTGTTGTTGTACAAGTAGCAGTATCCGTCACACGGAACAGATAGGTTCCATCTGTATTAGTTGTGAATACATTTCCAGTGAAACCAGTTGAGAAATAATTGGTTCCTCCATCGCTGGACCATTCGTAGGAATAGGTTCCTGAACCACCGTTCGCATTAATGGTTATAGTAGCATCTGCCAAACAAGTTAAATCACTGTTAAGCGAAGCAGAAGCTGTTAAGGCAGGATTAATGGCAGCAGTATCTGTGGCAGTACATCCGAATGCATCACGCACATCTATGGTATACGCTCCTGCCGTTAAGCTAGAGAATGTATACGTTGTTGCGGTTGATGGGGTTGGTGTCATCCATGCGCCTCCGTTAATACTAAATTGATAGTTACCGTTTCCATCGGTAACATCTACTTGTATGCTTCCATCATTGTTTCCACTATAACAAACCGTAGGTGTTAGATTAAACGCGATGGTTGCTGGAGGATCAATTGTAATATTCGTAGTATCCTCGCATAAATTAATATCCCTCGCACGAACCACATAATCCCCCGCAAGAAGTCCAGTAAATACATTTGATGACTGGAAAGCGGTAATTACAGCACCTAAATCATCCTCCAATTGATATTGGTATGCCGGTGTTCCATCAGTGGCCGTGGCCGTTATAGTTGCGCCACCATTGGTACAGGTCAGTACATTGGTTATCGAAGCCGTTACATCCAAAATATCGGGCTGTGTCAACGTTTGATTCAACACAACGGAACAAGCGGGGTCTCTTAAATCAACAATGTTGATCGTGTGTGCACCAGCTGTTAGTCCCGAAACGGTGATTGGACTGGCAAATTGAGCAGCAGAAACCGCACCACCATCAGCCTGATAAGTAAATCCGGTTGCTGGATCAAAGTTTTCAGCCTCAAAGGTGATGGAACCATCAGCTACTCCGTTACAAGTTATATCTGTGTAAGAAGTAATAGCGCCATCAAAAGCATGACCATCCTCAACAGTAACATTAAGAGTTAATGAATCGGTACAAACTTCCGGAATTTGATAAGCCTCGATGTCATCAATTGCGATGTCGTTTCCATTGATTACAGCAGAATTTGTTCTGATTACAATATCCAGGTTGTTGTTGGCGCCAGGGTTTAGATTCACGGAATAATTATTCCAATCGTTGGCTCCTGTATTTTTTGGGATACTTCCAGTGGTTGTACTTGCAATAATGGCCCCTCCAGCATCTACCAATTGAATTTCAATGGAAGGATCTCCTCCACCGGTTCCATTTCGCAATAGGTTAAAAGCATAGAGAGAAACCGTAATATCCCTGTTGGGAACAACTTCCACTCCTGTTTTTTGGTAGACAATGCCCCCAACGCCGGCAACACCGCCCACGTTTATGGCCAAGAACCTACCATTTGCCACCCCTGTATGGTCATTTGGATTCTGCCAAGTACCATAAGGGTTGTCTATGGATTGTGTTACGGAATATTCTCCGTCTTGAATATGGGTGTCTATTCCCCATCCACAAGAGTTTACGGCACCATTTTGTGGTTCGTAGCAATAGGCGGGATCAATTTCGGTAATACTTGTATTTGGTCCTACCCCAAAGTTTTCGGAAAGGAGTATACTTGGAGAAGGCGCCAAATTACTGGTATAGTTCACAGTGATAGTGTGATTGCCAACAGCCACATTTGGAAAAATGTTTGAGGTATCCGGGGTGTTTGGATTACCATTTATTTCGTAGGTATAATCAAAATCGGTGCTGCTTGGGGTAACGGTTATCGTTCCTTCACCATCACACTCGTAATCAACAGTCGCTGTTGCGGTAGGAGGCGTAGGTTCGGGATCAATGGTAACGGACATTGGATAGGTACACATATTGGCATCCCTAATGTAAAGGGTGTGTGTCCCAGGCATTAAATACCCTATGGAGCTTGCTCCGTAGTTAGAACCTCCATTAAAGCTGTATTCGTAAGGGGCGGTTCCACCAATGGCATTGGTAATACGTACCTCAGCACCCATTCCCGGATAACATTCTGCCAAAGCGGTCACTGCAGCAGAAGCTGAAAGCGTCAAGGGTTCTGTAATGGTGTAAATTTCGGTTACTTCACAGTTATTGGCATCCCTAACTCGAATATTGTAACTGCCCGCTGGTTGGTTTACAAAAGTGTTGGAAGTTTGATATGTGGTTCCATTATCAATACTATAAGTGTACGGCCCCTCACCTCCTGTGGCGGTAATTGTTATCTGTGCTTGTGATTCACCACTACAAAGAATATCGGTATTGGTTATTGAAAGCACCAAAGGGTCATCTTGAAGAATGGTAATGTCGTAATTGGCCTCACAAAAATCAGCCGCACCGCCATTATCCCTCACATAAACATCGTAATCTCCAGCTCCGGTTACTGTTGCTGGATTTGTTGTTGAGAAATCACCAGCTGTTGGTGATACTCCATCTGCAACGACAGCATAGACATAATTTCCATCTCCACCCACGGCAGTAATGGTAATATCAGTATCTGTTGCACAAGCTGTAATATTCGGAGCGGAAGCAATTACACTTAATTCTGGGTCAATAGTAATGGAGGCCGCATCGGTACAAACGTTTCCATCCCTAACATCGATGGTGTAGGTGCCTGGACCCAGACCCGAAAATACGTTGCTGGATACAAAAGGACCTCCGTTTAAGCTGTATTCATAATTTCCGTCTCCGCCAGATGTAACATTGGCCGTTAAGATTAATCCTGTCGCATCATCATAACAAATATCGTTGGGTACAATGTCCAAAACAGGGGCAACAGCTTCGTTAATAGTGAAGGTGTCTGTAAACACACAACCATTGGCGTCGGTAACCGTAAATGTATAGTTTCCGCCAATACTCAATCCAGTGAACAAACCATTTGTCTGCGCGGCCGGGGTTGTATATCCAGCAGGTCCTGCTGTAATTTCATAGGTATAACTTCCCCATCCGCCTGCGGCGGCAATGTCTACAGAGCCATCCGCCACACATGTAGGCTGAACAATGGTAATGGTCGCCGCTATTGCTGCGGGAGGAGCTGCGATTGTAACATCAACTGTATCGGTACAGTTTGTAAAATTATCTGTAACTATGATCGTGTATGTTCCTTCGGCCAATCCGGTTAAGGAAATAGTGCCGTTGGTTTCACCAGTTCCAGAGAAACTTGCGGGACCAGTTACGGAATAATCATAGTCTGTGTTGAAGTTGTTTACGGTGTATTCGATTTCTCCATCACTATCACCAAAACAAGTTATGTTGCTAATTGGTTGTCCTGTAACCGAAATTTCGGTCACCGGGTCAATTGTGAAACTTTCATCATAAAAACACCCGTCATTATCGGTTACCCGGAACATATAGGTTCCTGGGTTTAAACCGGTAAAAGTGCTGTTGTTTCCATTGTTCACCGCACTTCCTGCAGGCGAAATGATTTCATAGATCAAATTAGGCTCACCACCTGTTACCGTCAAGGTCACATCCGAAACAAATGTGGGGCACTGTGGGTCGGTCGCTGAAAAATCGATATCCGTTGGGGGATCTAAAGGGTTGATGGTGACCGGATTGGTCACATAGGTACATCCACTGGCATCCCTAACAGTGATGGTATAAGTTCCATCTGTAAGATTGTTGAATGTTGGAGAGTTTCCAAAGGAAACCCCATCAATACTATATTCATAAGGAGCGGTTCCGCCCGTTACATTCTGTGCTTCAATAATACCGTCTTGTAAACAGGTGAAATCCTGGGTCAATATGGCATCTGCATCCAATGCAAATGAAGGGGCAGAAATAGTGGAATACTCAAAATAATCACAATCTGCACTACCTTTTCTTTGGTTGATGACCACTACATAATCACCATCTGTTAATCCAGGGAAGTTTCCAGATGTGTTCGTAGCCAAAGCATTGTTCACATCGAAATTATCTTCATCAAAACCGGTTGCATCAAACAAATAGTAAGTTAACTGATATCCGTTACTACTGATTAGGTTAAAGGTAATAGCACCTGTTGCATCGCCATAGCAAAGTACATCCGTGACCGTTGTTGGGTCAAAATCCGCAGCAGGTCTAAATTCAATCGTAACCGTGTTGGAAATATCATGGCAGTTGTTCCTATCTACAACAACAAAGGTGTACTGTCCTGGGTCAAGAATGTCAAAGATTTGACTGGTTTGATAGGCAGATGCCGGAATATCATTGACCGAAGGATATGAAATTTGGGTTACTCCATTATCATCAATATAAGACCATATAGCATAGGTGTGCGGAGTTTTACCGCCTGTTGATTCCATTAGAATATTACCTTCTTTACAGGTAATATGTTGAGATACTCTCGCAGATAGCTCAAGATCAGTTAAGTCGTTAATGGTTACTTGTTCTGTATAGTCACAACCATCGTCGGTTGTAACAGTAACATCATATACACCATCGTTTAAATTTTCAAAAGTGTAATTATTGTCGATTGACGGACCATACGTGTCCACGACAGTTCCTCCGGATGAAATTTCGTAGTAGTATTGAGCTTCAACATTTAGTACGGAAATGGCAATTTCTCCCAAACCGTTACAGTCGGTGTCTTGAGGAACAACGTCTACTTGGAAATCCCTTTCCAAAATACCGATATTGTCTAGAATAAAGACACAGCCATCCGTTACCCCCTGTTGTCTCATCTCTACCATATAAGCTCCATTGTTGGCGATGTCGAAACTTGGGTTGGAATTGTAAGGAGCCAAAACGTTTCCTGTTGATTGGTCTACAAGTTGGAACTCATAGGTCAACGGCATATTGGTCACCGTAATGTTACCAGGTGTATCACAGATAATGTCGCTACTGGTATACTGTGGGTCCAAAGGGTTTTTGTAAATATTGAAATAGAACCTGCTGAAACAACCATTTTGGTAGTTGATTACCAATCGGTATTGACCTGTATCGGAGGCCATAAAGTCATTTCCTGTATCAACGGTATTCCAAGTACAACCACTATTTGTATTGGCACAGCCATCAACTGATGCACCACAACTTGATTCGTCCAGTTGTTCCCAATCAATACTTATGGCATCAGGAATATTTATTTGTAGAAGTTCGGTATCGTTAAGTCCGCAAAGGAATATTTCAGGAAGTTCACTACCATCATTAGGACATATTTGAATATCTCCATCAATGGTGTTGGAGCTATCGTTGATCAATGCCGTTATCGGGTTGGACTGTACCGAACCAAACAATTCTACTGTAATAATCTCTTGAAAGTCCTTACAGGGGTCGGCTACCTGCTTGTCCACGATATAGGTACCTATATCGCTTACTAAAATAGTGCTTGGGTCGTTATCGGAATCACCATCTGTAATAACGGTATCGGTTCCTATATCGATTTGATTGTTTCCATTTTCGTCAAAATACCAGATGTAATTGTCAAAATTGTCACCGGCGTCTAGCAAAACATCTTCCCCGCACAGTTGCACGGTTCTGCTAAAGTTACATGCGCTTAGATCATCTAATAAAAAGTTGGTAGCTCCTGGCGTACCAAAACCACACCCATTAAATTCTGATACAGAAGGGTCATCGGTTATCTGAGCTGAATTAATGGCCCCTTGATAAGTCGAATATGCTAAGTTTTGAATAATATCCGTACAAGCATCGACAAAGTCAAAACAGTTTTCGGCGACCTGTACGCGCATACGGATGGTTGCGGGCGGATCCCCTTCCTCAATCATACCATCTGGAATGGTGAACAATACGGTTCGTGTAGCGGGATTATAGGAATAGGTTACCCCTGTCGGCATGCTTATGCTGGATTCGTCCAGGACCACATTAATTGGGAGCACATCCCTTATGGTATAATTAACGGCGTCATCGTTCCCTACATTTTGAAATGTAAGTACATAATCCAGATATTGTCCCAAATTAACACCTTGACCGGTAATGTCATTACCTCCAATATCTTCTACGGTCTTTGCTAGGTTCATTAAAGGCTCAATGATCTCAACATCCAAGGAGGTGAAGAATATGTCGTATTTGTCCTGAGATGATGAGGCCCGTAAAGTGGCCCCGGTTTCACTATTGGGAATTACTGATTGACTTGGGTTCGGTATGGTAAAAAGATCAACATCCCAACCTAATGTATTAACACTGTTAGGGTTGCGGTTAGTTTGAATAACTCCCTCATCCGTAATATTACTGTTAAAAAAGTTGTTTGAAGGGTTTGCTGTGTTTGATAAAGTGGTAAACGATGCGTTGCTGTCCGCTCTAATGGCCAATTGGTCCCCACTGATTCTATTGTCTCCCTCCAAGGCTGCAACACCGAGCTTTGCGTTAACTGGAAATGGGGCCGGTAAAGTGGTAAAACCACTAAAAGGGATATCTACAGTTTCTCCGGATTTTATACCGGCATATCCATCAAAAGTGGTAATATATTTACCAGGAAGGGTTGGGTTTTCATATACCACAACTAAAGACCATCCTCCGGAAACACCACCTTGGACATTGTCTCCAGAACTGGCCCTAACATTCGCCACAAAATATTCCCCATCTGGGTTGGCAAGTCCGGTTATTATTGAGGTTACATCTTTATAACACGCATAGGGTGCGTAGCTGCCAAAATCCGAGTCACCATCACCATCAAATAAAATTTCGTCTGCTGTTAGATCAACATAGGAACCTCCCGGAACCCTGAATTTAACTTCATCAAAATCACTACTTCTGTTGTTGTCCCGGTAAACTGCGGACCAATATAAGCCTGCATAGCGCACCAATGAGCAATTAGAATCTGGCACTGCAAGGGTCGCACTACTCGAACTAAAGGTAGAGGGGTCGCCATCAATATCTATATATTGCATGTTCAGCCGATCATTGTATTCTGAACTCCTCCCGGTTGAATTATAGGGGTCTTCTGGGTCGTCGCCACCTTCATCCCTATTTACTATGTTGTTGGCAATAAAGGTTAGGTCTCCCCTCAGTTCATTTTCGTAACGAACGTCAAAGTCGTTTTTAACCTGTGATATCCCTGTATAAGCAAACAGAAGCAAACAAGTAGTTGTGCCCCACCTGAGTAATGATTTTTTCATAAGTATGGCAGGTTAAATGGTTGTGTTTGGTTTTATGCGCATGATCCACATATCATCATCATACGATGCGTTTAGCTTGGTATAGTAAGAAGTTAAAGCGTTGTTCCAGGTTTCATGTTTTTTCAAGTATACATACCTGTGCTTGTCTTCTGGACTTATAAAGTAGCTTGCGTGCAAGCCTCTTGCATTTAGTTCTTTAACAAATTCTTTTGCGCTTGAAGAGTTTTCAAACACATTGGCTATTATATAGTATCCCTCTGGCAGTCCATCGCCGGATTGCGTTCTGATTACCACATGCTTGTTTCCTTTTCCCAGAGTGTTCGCCACATTTTTGGAAAGGATGTTGCTGTTGTATTTCGAGTTTGATGTTGTTGCCGTACCGTTATAGCCGGCAATAGGGGAATCACCACCGTTAACGTTCATTACCCATGCATCGCCCTGGTATTTTCCATCCATTTTGGTGTGGTAGGCCTCTAAAGCATCATTTTTATTGCTAAAGTCGCCAATGTATACATAGTTGAGCCCGTTCTTTGGGTTTTGGAAATAATCCGCATTAATCCCCTGGGTCCTAAGTTTTTCTATAAATGCATCAAGATTTTTAGTGTCTCTAAACACATTTGCAATCAAGTAATGGCCGCTTTCCACATTGGGTACGACGTGTGTTTTGAACCCTGTTCTTTTATTTTTATTGGACCTAAAGGTTTTGTCTTTCTTTACACTGGAATTGGACGCATATGTTGAAGCGGTTTTATCCTTGGCCTCATTAATTTTAATAACCTTTTTGGTGGATGTACTGTTGGACAGACCGTGGTTGGCCAATGGTTGTTTTTGTCTGGATACGATTTCTGCGCTATCCATATTGGCAAAGTATACCTCTTTTGCTCTTTGTTCTAATGCTGGGTTTTGCCCGCGTGTTTCACGTTGTACCATTTTCATAACGGTTTCGAAACGTCTTTCCAAATCTTGTTTCCGGGTGGATTCAATAGAGTCTTGACGCATCAGCAATTCATCCAAAATGGCATCGTTTTCGGCCAGTTTGTCTTTTAATTGGGCAATTGCAAGATCTTTATCGGTAATGTTCAGGCTGTCTTGAGGTACATCTTTATCGTTCGAAACCAATTCCTCATCTTCTTTTTCCAACATTACACGGTCTTCGGTAAGGTTGGGTGTAAAGGAATAAGCCAATGATATTTCGTGGGTAACCCCAAAGTTTTCAAACTCGTTGGACAAGCCCTTTTCCACCGTATAACCTAAGGATATGTTTTTGGTAAGGTTAAAACCAAGCCCGGCGGACGCTCCGTAAAAGTCATCGTAACCCGCTTGTACCCAACCTAGCTTGGGAAGGTCCAAAATTAAGTTACCGCCCAAGGTTATATCTTGTTCGCCCACTTTCCTTACCCTTGCCAAAGGCATTAAACGAGCACTTTCCATTATGCCACTTCCGTTTTCAAACTGATGGGTATATTGTAAGTGCCCAGAATAGGTCTTTTCATTAAAATCCGTAATGGATTCGCTGGTTTTCAAATTATAATCGAACAAGTTTTCTGCGAAACCACCAATATCGAATTTGCCAATGGAAAAGTTAAAGCCGGGTTGAAAGCTTACTAAGGAACTGCTTTCCAAAGTATTTAGAAAAGGGTCTACCTCAACGGAGTTCGCCCTGTCTTGGTTAAAGGCGCTTTGATAATAACTAATGTTTGCCCCAAAAGTAAAGGTGCTTTTTGGACTCAACCTTACACCATAGGCGTAATTTGCATGCACACCAAAGTTGTTGAAAAGACCTTCGCGGTTGGTAAACAGGCTTAGGCCAACACCACTTCTATCACTCACTCTACCACTATAGCTCAAGAAGTAAACCTGATTATTGTCATCAAAAGATACTGATTGGTTTCTATGAAAAAGATTGATGTACGACTTGTCCTCCCTTACTGTGGAAAAGGTCGGGTTCAACAAGAACCTGTTGAACTTTAGAAGGTTCTGCGAGGGTACATTATAGGGTACATAGGCCTCTTCCTCTTGTCCCCTCATTCCAGAGAAGGCAAGTAGCAAGATAGCAAGTAAAAGTAGAGGTTTTTTGGTTTGCATTGCTGCTTATTTAATAACAGTGATGGTTCCTTGTTTTAGGCTTTTACCACCGCGTGTAATCTTGTAATAGAAGATCATACTTTGCTTGTTGAAAGCCGTGGTGGATTGTGGCCAATTATTTTCATAGCCTGTTTGGCTAAATACTTGTTCTCCTCGCTCATTGAAAATGGTGACAAGAACATTTGGGTCTCTGGAATATGTGTTCGGCAACACCCATAGATCGTTGATACCGTCACCATTGGAGGTAATAACGTTCGGTATGGCAAACATATCCCTGTAGGTAACAGTAATTACTTTGCTAACGGAACATGTTCCGAAGGTGGCAATCAACAGGTATTCCCCTTCTTCTGTAAAGTCGAAATAACTACTTGAAGAAACCAGGTTGTTTCCTGCATCATACCATTCGTAGGCATCTGCCCCGCTTGCGGTAAGAGTTTTAGTCTCTCCCTCAATAATGATGAGGTCTTTGGATTTGTCGAGCACCAATAGCGACTCATCAAAAGCACCAACGGTTACTTCGTTGGATACCAACGGGCATTCGTTGGAAGTAATAAAGAGTTGATATACACCTGTTTCGTTAACGGTTAAGTTTTCAGATGATGAATTGATCACAACTCCATCTTTCTTCCATTCAAAAGTTTCATTGGTTAAGTCGGTTGTTGTTTCTAGAACGATGGCATCGCCTCCTTCACATAAAACGGTACCGTTTGTGGTAATTTGTAGTGTTTCGTTGGAGGCAAGCTTTACTTGTAAACTGTTGGATGATGCCTCGAAAGCATCAATACTACCATATAAAGCATAGTCACCATTATCTTCTTGATTTGATAAAGTGATAGTTTTGGAGGTTTCACCAGAAACATCCACGCCATTCAATTTCCACTGATAGTTAAATGAGTTTTGTAAGTCCGCGGTTACATTGGTTTTGGTTCCGTTGTCACTTACCGCATTTATTGTTGTTAGATTTAGGGTAGCATCGACACTCTCACAAGATGAATATGACCCAACATAGTCTACTATAAACTCAAAGGAATCTGGGGATACAATTGTTGTAGTGGTTGAAGCTACCGGAGTAGGAGTACATGGCCCCCCGTTATCCGTTACCTCTACATAGTATTCCCCTACTTCATTAACGTTCAACGAGTTGCTGGTTGCATCTGTGATGGCGGCACCATCCTTAAACCATTGGTAAGAAGCGCTCGATGCCGAGGTACTAACGGACAGTGTTTTGGTTTGTGAAGGAAGAAGCACAATGTTTTCTTCGTTATCTAGGGTTATATCAAAAGAACCCGATCCTGTAACGGTTACTGGAGCGGATAATTCTTTACAAACCCCGGCGCCATCTATTTCTACCTCATAAGAACCCTCAAAACCAAGGGTACTTGCGTCTACAGTGAAAGTACTTCCGTCAACAGTTGGGCCACTTACTGCAGTCCCATCCTTGTACCAGGTATATGTTAAGCCTAGTCCAGTAATGTTTGCCTCTAGGAGATATGTGTCCCCTGGGCAAACCTCAATATTGCTCGCTCCAGTTATAGCCAAGCCCGAACTGGTGCCAGTTGAAATTTCAATAGTATTTGACAGGGTGTTCGCTGAACCCGAACAATCTCCATAATCCAGTTCCACATAATACATGCCTGATTCAGATACGGTGATGCTTTCTGAATTTGTGGCCAATAATGTTCCGCTGCGGTACCAGTTATATATGTAGGTGTCCGCGTTGGGGATATTGTGGGGTTTAAGGGTTACAGAACCTCCACCGCATATTTGTATTTGGCCTCCGGAAGGAATGGTTCCACTTCCGTTTTCGCTGATCAGCAATGGGGAGTTATAGTCAATAAAGTACATAGAAAAGGCCTCCGAAGCCGGACTTGTCTTGGCCGGACTGGTGCTTCGAACCCTCATTTTAAAATTATCCCCCCTCATATCTGTTGGAAGGGCAAATTGGAATTCAAAATCGAAGGTTGTGTTTTTGTCGCTAACGCGTACCAGTTCGGTAGGGTCGGCAAAATAGCCATCTGCATCGGATAGCTCCAGAATAAATTCGTTATCACTACCTACCATTGGAGGGTCCCAGGTAAAGTTTACAAAGTACTCGTTAAAGCCTGCTGATGCACAAACAGCTGTCCATGCGGAGTTTCCGGCAAGGTTGGGGTTGTCTGCTGGCACGGGTTGATTAAGTACTTGAGCTTGTGTACCGAGAGTACCAAGCAGCACAAAAGCCAAGGCCAGAACTAGAATGCTATAGGTTGAATTACTTCTTTTCATCACCGTTAGTTTTTAAGAGGTTATGGGCTTAATAGCCCTGTTAGTTTGTGCCCCTTAATTGTAATTCGTTCAAAAAGACGTTGTTCAAGCGTCTCTTGATCATATAGTATTCCAATAACAAATATGTCTCTAATTTCTGCGAAAGGAAAGATATTGTTGTAGGCTATACCAAAAGTGTTGTGAAATCGCCTACTTTGTATACACAGATGTTGGAAAAATAGCTATCAACAGGGGATTTTACTACATTTGCGCATCAAATAATTGCTATGGCAGAAGAAGCTAGATCGCTCAATTTTATAGAACACATTGTTGAGGAGGACCTTACAAAGGGTTATGATCAGAAGGACTTGAGGTTTAGGTTTCCGCCCGAACCGAACGGGTATTTACATATAGGGCACGCAAGTTCTATTTGTCTCAATTTTGGCCTCGGATTACGCTACAATGCTCCGGTTAACCTTCGTTTTGACGATACCAATCCCGCTAAAGAGGAGAAAGAGTATGTCGAAGCCATAAAAAACGATGTTGAATGGCTTGGTTTTGAGTGGGATACGGAATGTTATGCTTCAGACTACTTTCAACAATTGTATGATTGGGCCGTTAAGTTGATCAAGGATGGTAAAGCCTATGTAGATAGTCAATCCTCTGAGGAAATAGCTAGCCAAAAAGGAACGCCAACAGAACCTGGAAAGGACAGCCCATATAGAAATCGCTCCGCTGAAGAGAACTTGAAGCTCTTCCAAGGGATGAAGGATGGCGAGTTCAAGGACGGGGAACATGTACTAAGGGCTAAAATTGATATGGCCTCCTCGAACATGTTAATGCGCGACCCTGTTATGTATCGTGTTTTGCACAAAGCGCACCATCGCACAAATACCGATTGGTGTATTTATCCCATGTACGACTGGACCCATGGCGAGAGCGATTACATTGAGCAAGTCTCACACTCCCTTTGCACACTGGAGTTTTTACCTCACAGAGAACTATATGATTGGTTTTTAGACCAAGTGGTATCTTCTGATAAGTTAAGGCCAAAGCAAAGAGAGTTTGCCCGCAGGAACCTAAGCCACACCGTTGTGAGCAAGCGTAAATTGCTCCAATTGGTGGAAAAAGGCGTTGTAACGGGTTGGGACGACCCCAGAATGCCCACCATTTCAGGGTTACGACGAAGGGGATTTACTCCAGAATCAGTCAGAAATTTTGCAGATACTATTGGAATTGCTAAAAGAGAGAACGTGGTAGATGTCTCTTTACTAGATTTCCATGTTAGGGAACACTTAAATAAAATTGCGCCTAGGGTAATGGGGGTACTTAACCCTTTAAAGGTTGTGCTAACCAATTATGAAGAAGGAAACGAAGAATGGTTAGAGGCGGAAAATAATCCTGAAGACCCATCTGCAGGAAGTAGAAAGGTGCCCTTCTCACGTGAACTTTATATTGAACAAGAAGATTTTAGGGAAGAAGCCAATAGAAAGTTTTTTAGGCTTAAGCTTGGTGGTGAAGTTCGTTTAAAAAACGGGTACATCATCAAAGCAGAAAGTTGCACCAAAGATGAGTATGGAAATATTACAGAGGTACAATGTACGTATGACCCAAAAAGCAAAAGTGGTTCAGGAACGGAAGAGAGTTTGCGTAAGGTAAAAGGAACCTTACATTGGGTTTCCATTCCACATGCTATTACCGCCGAGGTAAGATTGTATGATCGCTTGTTTTCTGACCCTACTCCGGATGGGCATAAGGATAAAGACTTTATGGATTTTGTTAATCCGGATTCTTTGCAGAAAGTTACTGGTTATTTGGAGCCAAGCTTGAAGGATTCTAAAATTGGAGACCAAGTACAATTTCAACGTTTGGGTTATTTTAATGTGGATAAAGATTCAACTTCTGAAAATTTGGTCTTTAACAGAACTGTGACTTTAAGAGACACCTGGGCAAAGTTGGAACAAAAAAGTTAGCATAACATTTTCTTATTTCAATTATGGGGACCATTGAAGATTCTTATTAAAAAAGAGTTCTTTAGGTGAACTATGACCGCATTTTTTATTCTCCAGCACAAAGAACCCAGCATCGACCATGGAATGTTCTAAAAAGGGCTAAATCGCAATATTTCTTCAAAATTTAGCTAACGCGTCAAGGTTTAGAGCGATTGGATCGATCATTGCGTCGATCTCATCTTACATTTGGATAAATCGATTGGGTCAATAGGTTTTGGCTATGAAAAGTGACCCGTTGATAGTACACTGAAGTTTAATCAAAAATTTAAAACAGTATGTCAAATAACACTGGAAACGTATTAACCGCATTATTAACCGGAGCAGTTGTGGGAGCAGGAATTGGGATTCTTTACGCACCGGATAAAGGAAAAAAGACAAGAAAGAAAATTAAGAAGAGCGCTGTAAAAGCTAAAGACGACATATCTCAGAGCTTAACTAATGCCAAAGAGGAATTCAGTAAAAGTGCTGATGCCAAAAAAGTTGAGTTTGAGGAAAAGTTGGAAGACACGCTATCGAACATGAGCTATAAGGCGGATGATATTTTGGTTGCCCTGGAAAGCAAGCTTGAGGATTTAAGAGAAAAGAACGCTCAACTACAGAAGTAATATATGGCTTTTGAAGAAATTAAAGAACAGATAAATCATGTGGAAGAAGGGGTAAGGTCCTATGTAAAAAACAGTTTGGACTTCTACAGGCTTCAAAGTTTTCGTTCCATGATGAAGGGCGTGACCATGGCCACCAAGGTGCTTATCATTGGTGGAATCACATCCATTGCCCTACTGTTTCTTTCATTGAGCGCCGCTTTTTGGCTCGGCACTATGTTGAACAATACGGCAGAAGGCTTTTTAATAGTTGGCGGTTTTTATGTACTGTTAGGTATAATACTTTTCTTATTACGAAGCAAAATTGAAAAGCCGCTCCTAAAAAAGTTTTCTAAATTTTATTTTGATGAACTATGATTCAAACACAATACACATCATTTAACGAGATTGACCGCGACCTCAAAATCTTAAAATTGCAAAGGCAAATCGAAGAGGAAAAGGTAAAGTTGGCCGTCCAACATACTAAAGAGGAGCTATATCCAACCAATATCCTTGGAGGTTTAGCGCCTTTGATTCAAAAAGTTGCGATATCCTTAATCGCTAAAAAATTGCTTAAGAAACTAGATTAGGATATAGTCGTCAGAAAAACTGAGTATAGTAAAAAGGCCCCTTTTAAGGAGCCTTTTTACTTAATTGAGTTTGAATTAGGCCTCAGAATCTTTTTCGTTCTGTTTTCTTCTCATGGCTTCACCAATTTGGTTGCTTGCCGTAAAGGAGGCAACCATATTGTTCAGCATGTCGCTACCAGCTTGTGGAGAGTTTGGCAACAAAATTAGATTTGTATCTGTTTCTTCACCAATGGCTTGCAAGGTATCATAGTGTTGGGTAACTACGATTAGGGCCGAAGCTTCTTGGGAATTAATTCCAACTTTGTTCAAAACCTCTACAGATTCCTCCAAACCACGGGCAATTTCCCTACGCTGATCGGCAATACCCTGTCCTTGTAATCTTTTGCTTTCTGCTTCTGCCTTCGCTTTTTCTACAATCAGGATGCGTTGTGCATCACCTTCAAATTGGGCCGCTATTTTTTCTCGTTCGGATGCGTTGATACGGTTCATAGCTGACTTCACCTGTGCATCCGGATCAATGTCTGTCACCAATGTTTTTATAATGTCAAAACCATAATCCAACATTGCGTCTTGTAATTCTGATTTTACGGCGATGGCAATGTCATCTTTTTTAACGAATACATCATCCAACTTCATTTTAGGAACTTCGGCACGGACTACATCAAATACATAAGAGGTAATTTGATCGTGCGGATATTCTAGTTGGTAGAAGGCTTCATAAACCTTTTCACGGATGACAACATATTGAACGGAGACCTTTAGTTTAACGAATACATCGTCCAAAGTTTTGGTCTCCACGATTACATCAAGCTGCTGAATTTTAAGACTTAACCGGCCAGCGATACGATCAACAATCGGAATTTTCATTTGTAGCCCGGAATTTCGAATACTGTGGAAACGACCAAAGCGTTCAACGGCAACGGCCGTTTGTTGCTTTACAATAAAAAAGAACTTGAATAGGATTACGAGCGCGAAAAACGCAATAGGTATAAGAAAATAGTTGCCCATAGTGTTTAGATTTTATGTTAGAAATGGAAATTACGAAACTTGACTATAGTATTAGTAGTCAATTGTAAAATAATGTTACACTTCGAACAATGCTAAAGCCGGGCAATTGCAGTTTTGATACGGTTTATACTTTCCTCTTTACCAATTAATTCCATGATATCGAACAAATGTGGTCCTTTCATGTCTCCGACAATTACCAACCGTAGCGGAGGCATCACTTTTCCAAAGGAAAGTTCGCTTTCCGAAATCCACCCTTTCACTTTTTCCTCTATGTTGGAAGATTCAAAGTCATCAATGTTTTCCAAGATCGTGCAAACACCCTGCATAATTTCAGGGGTACCTTCTTTCCATTGTTTTTTGACGGCCTTCTCATTGTAAGAAGATGGTGCTGCGAAGAAATAGTCCGACAAATCCCAGAAATCTTTGACAAATACGGCACGTTCCTTAATGGCCGACACTACTTTTTTAATGTAAACCAGCTCCGCAGAGATTTGCTTTTCTTTCAGTTCGGCAGCGAACATTTCGGAAAGAACGGCATCGCTTTTTAGTTGTAACCATTGCTGATTATACCAATTGTTCTTTTCTGGGTCAAAACGAGCACCGGACTTGTTTACACGCTTCAGGGTAAAGGTGTTTACCAATTCTTCCAGACTAAAAATCTCCTGTTCCGTACCTGGGTTCCAACCCAATAAAGCCAAGAAGTTAACAACGGCTTCTGGGAAAAATCCAGCTTCTCGATATCCTTCCGATTGGTTCCACGTGAGCGGAAATACGGGGAAGCCTCCCTTTTCACCATCACGCTTACTTAATTTTCCTTTGCCGACAGGCTTCATAATTAACGGCAGGTGTGCAAATTTGGGAGCATCCCACCCAAAGGCATCATATAGCAAGGTGTGCAATGCCAAGGACGGCAACCATTCTTCACCACGGATTACATGGGTAATCTGCATTTGGTGGTCATCCACAATATTCGCCAAATGATAGGTGGGCATCCCATCACTTTTAAAGAGGACTTTGTCGTCAAGAATATTGGTGTCTATTTTTATTTCCCCACGGATGATGTCGTTCAGTAGTATCTCTTGATTCTCTGGAGACTTAAATCGGATAACGTAATCTTCGCCCGCAGCTAGTTTTTCTTTCACTTCTTCATTGGATAAAGAAAGTGAGTTCGTCAACTTTAATCGGTTATGCCAATTGTATATAAAAGTTTTTCCTTTGGCCTCATGATCTTTTCTATGTTGATCTAAGGTTTCAGCAGTATCAAAAGCGTAATAGGCTTTGCCATTTTCTATTAGTTTTAGCGCATAGGCTTTATACAATTGTTTGCGCCCACTTTGTCGGTACGGTCCAAATTCACCTTCTTTGTAAGGTCCTTCATCAAAGGGAATTCCACACCAGTTCAAGGCTTCGATGATATATTCTTCTGCACCTTCCACAAAGCGATTTTGATCGGTATCTTCAATGCGAAGCACAAAATCACCACCATTTTTCTTGGCAAACAAATAATTGAACAAGGCGGTACGAAGACCACCAATATGTAAAGGCCCTGTGGGGCTGGGTGCAAATCGAACACGTACTTTTTGACTCATAATAGGGTTTGATTAGGTCGCAAAGATACATTGCCGTCAATGAACGGGAAAGCATTTATCCGCTGTCTTTTGCTTGGCTTGCTGCGGTAGATAGATCAAGGTTTAACAAATTTTTTCTACTGATTTCCAACGGATCGGGTAATTTGGTAATAATTATACTCCATTTTGAACGCATATCAGAACATAATAGCGAAGCTAGAGCAGTTTATCAAACGGTTTTACACGAAACAATTGATAAAAGGAATCTTTCTGTTTTTGACGTTGGGCACTTTATTTTGGATGGCCATTACATATTTTGAATATGTTCTATGGTTGAACGAATCGTGGAGACTTACCCTGTTCATCCTGTTTCTTGTGGTAGAACTGTATCTTTTATATCGGCACATCGCGGTTCCCTTGTTATATCTACTTAAGATTCGTGACGGAATCGATAATAGAGCTGCTTCGCAGTTGATCGGTAAACATTTTCCCAATGTGGATGACAAGCTTCTTAATCTATTGGAGTTGTCCGAGAACCAGCATAAGTCGGATTTGCTAATGGCAAGTATTGAACAACGTGCAGCTAATTTAGGACCTGTACCTTTTGCTGAAGCGGTCAATTTTAAGGACAGTTATAGGTATGCCAAGTATATTTTGATTCCTGTTGTCTTGTTTGCTTTTATTTGGATTACAGGGGATATTGTTTCGTTCTTCAATTCGCACCAAAGAGTGATGCATTATGATATGGCTTACGAAAGGCCAGCGCCCTTTTCTTTCGAAGTGATGAATACCAGTTTAGAGGTATTGGACAATGAACCATTGCTTATTCAGGTTAAAACAGTTGGAGATGTGCGACCGGACAATGTTCAAATGATGGTGAATGGTGAAGAATTATTGATGCAGCGAAGAGGGGAGTTCTACGAATATAGATTTGAAGCACCTGTGCCGGAAACATCTTTTTATTTGACTGCCAATGGATGGAATTCGAGAAACTATTCCATTAATAGTTACCGGACACCAACCTTAGTTGATTTTGCCTTAGAGTTGCAATACCCAAAGTACCTAAATCTTATCCCAGAGGAGATTACCGGAACAGGTAATGCAGAAGTTCCTGAAGGCACAAAAGTTACATGGAAAATTCAAGGAAATTACGTAGATGAGATTAAAATGATTGCAACAGATTCCACACTTTCATTTGACAAAGAAGACAATGTATTTTCCGGTTCCAAACGTCTGTATAACGATTTTGACTATGAACTGAGCACATCAAACAACAGAGTGCAGGATTTTGAAAAATTGGGCTATCGGATAAACGTCATCAAAGATGAAAAGGCAACGGTTCAGGTGGATCAGGTTTTGGATTCCTTGAACCCTAACCAATCATTTTTTATTGGACAAGCTGCGGATGATCATGGGTTAAAAGAAATTCGCTTGGTGAGCTATCCTTCGGATGACATCAATAATGTACAGCGACTATCCCTGGAGTCTCCAAGTAGCAATGTCTATCAATTTTATTATACGTTTCCGTCTGGACTGAATCTTGAAGTGGGTAAGAAGTACAAACTATACTTCGAAGTTGTTGATAATGATGGTGTTAGAGGTGGGAAGGTGACCAAAAGCGCTGTCTTTGACGCATCACTTTATGATGATAATGAATTGAATAACAGAGAGTTAGAATTTCAAAATTCTACCTTGAACAAAATGGGTGAGTCCTTAAAGAAGTTAAAGCAACAGGAAGAAACACTCTCTGAAATAAATAATGTTCAGAAGGAAGAGAAGACTCTTGATTTTGAAGACAAGAATCAGATAAAGAACTTTTTGCAGCAACAAAAAATGCAGGAAGAACTAATGGAGAAGTTTAGTAATGACTTGAATATAAGCATAGACCATAGTGATCAAGATTCAGAAATGAAGAAGATGCTTCAAGAACGGTTGGAAAGACAGGAGGCCGAAGCAAAAAAGAATGCCCGGTTACTAGAAGAGCTAAACAAAATTGCTGATAAAATTGACAAGGAAGATCTCCAGAAACGATTGGAAGAACTGGGTAAAAACCAAGGTAAGAATACAAGAAACCTTGAACAAATTTTGGAGTTGACCAAACGATATTATGTTACCGAGAAGGCTTCACAGATTTCGAAGGAGTTAGAGGAATTGGCAGGGAAACAAGAGGACTTGTCTAATTCTGAGCTCAAAGATAATAGTGATGAGGAACAAAAGGAAGTTAACGAAGAATTCATTGGTCTTGAAGAAGAAATTAGAGAGTTAGAAAAAGACAATGAACAGTTGCAAAAACCTTTAGAACTGGACACGGGTCAAAAGAAGACCGATGGGATAAAGCAGGATCAAAAGGATGCTTTGGAAGAAATCAACAAGCATCAGGGCATGGAGGAATCTACGCAATCAAAAGAGAAGCAAGATGCGGGAAACAGCGCATCCAAGAAACAAAAGTCTGCCGCCCAGAAGATGAGAGAGATGAGCCGATCCATGAAGTCAAGTTCAATGGGCGGTGGTGAAACCGACGCTGAAGATGCAGAGATGTTACGTCAGATTCTTGATAATCTGGTCACATTTTCGTTTAAACAGGAGAAGCTTTTTGATAATATTCAAAGTGCCGATGTAGACATCTCGCAGTTCTCACGAACCGTTAAGGATCAACAAAACCTGAGAAGGTTGTTCGAACACGTGGATGATAGTTTGTTTGCACTTTCATTGCGTAGAGCTGAGCTTTCAGAATTTGTTAATGAACAAATTACCGAGGTCTATTATAACATTGATAAATCTTTGGAGAGTATTGCCGAGAATCAAATTTATCAGGGTGCATCTTATCAGCAATATGTAATCAATGCAACAAATGCTTTGGCAGATTTTTTGGCGAATATTCTCGACAATATGCAACAGAATATGATGCATGGTCAAGGACAGGGAGAAGACCAAAATTTTCAGTTGCCGGACATTATTAAAGGGCAACAGGGTATTCAAGAAAAAATGAATGGCTCTGGACCAAAGGGGAAGCAGTCTCAAGGGCAGGGTGGTGAACAAGGCCAGAACGAAGGTGGTCAGCAAGAAGGGGAAAAAGGCAGTCAAGGGCAAGGAGAGAATGGCCAGCAAGGAAATGATGGTGAAGGTCAAGGTGGTAAAAAGGGAGATAAGGATGGAGATGGGTCGCAGTCAGGTGGAAATGGATTGGGAGAAATGGATCTTAATGAGGTCTATGAAATATATAAGGAGCAGCAATTTTTGCGTGAGAATTTGGAAAAGCAGTTGGAGGATATGATGCGTGCATCGGATAAGGACCTAGCTCAAAAGTTGATTCAACAGATGGAAGATTTTGAGAATGATTTGTTAGAAAATGGCATCACAGAACGAACGCGAAACAAGGCCAACAACATTCAGCACCAATTGATGAAATTGGAAAACGCATCAATGGAGCAAGGTGAGCAAAAGGATCGGGAAAGCAATACAAACCAAGGTCAGTTTACCAATCCTATTACCACAAAACCCGAACTACTTCAAGATTACCAGAATAGCATTGAAATATTAAATAGACAAGCTTTACCTTTGCGGCAAAATTTCGAGAAGAAAGTAAAGGTTTATTTCGATAATGATTGAATTCCATTTTAAAAGTGATTTGGTACTTGAGAAGACAACCTCTTATGCCGATTGGATAAATAGGGTTATAGGTTCTGAAGGGTTTTCTGTGGGTCAAATTGACTATGTTTTTTGTACGGATGAATACTTATTGGAACTTAACAAACAGTATTTAGACCACGACACTTTTACGGATATTATCACTTTTGATTATAGGGATGGGAGTATTATTTCGGGAGATATTTTTATATCAACGGATAGAGTGCGAGATAATGCTATAAAGTTTGATGTTGAGTTTATAAATGAATTAAAGAGGGTAATGAGTCACGGGGTCCTTCATTTGGTTGGATTTGGAGACAAATCCGAAGAGGAGAAGACGTTGATGAGAGAAAAAGAAGAGGAAAAAATCAAAATGTTCCACGTGGAACCATAGGTATGTTTGAAAAGGAATATGATGTTATAGTTGTAGGGGGAGGACACGCAGGTGCGGAAGCAACAGCTGCTGCGGCGAACATGGGTTCAAACACTTTGTTGGTTACAATGAACCTTCAAACCATTGGACAAATGTCTTGCAATCCTGCAATGGGTGGGATTGCAAAAGGTCAAATTGTTCGAGAGATTGATGCACTTGGAGGGTATAGCGGAATCATTACAGATAAGTCCGCCATACAGTTTAAGATGTTGAATAAATCCAAGGGCCCCGCAATGTGGAGCCCACGAGCTCAGAACGACAGAATGCGTTTTGCGGAGGAGTGGAGAATCGCTTTGGAGAATACCCCCAATGCAGACTTCTATCAGGAAATGGTAAACGGATTATTGATAGAAGATGATAAAATTGTAGGGGTAAAAACGAGCCTGGGTTTGGAGATTCGAGCTAAATCCGTGGTACTTACCAACGGTACTTTTTTGAATGGATTGATCCATATTGGAGAGAAACAATTGGGAGGAGGAAGAGCTGGTGAAAAAGCCGCAACCGGAATAACCGAACAATTGGTTGAATTAGGTTTTGATAGTGGACGGATGAAAACAGGAACACCTCCGCGTGTAGATGGAAGATCTTTGGATTACTCCAAAATGATTGTGCAACCTGGGGATGATTCACCCGAAAAATTCTCTTATTTAAACACTCCTGTTCTTAAAACACAACGGGATTGCCATATGACGCATACGAGTGAGTTGGTGCACAATTTACTCCGTGAAGGTTTCGAAAGATCACCAATGTTCAATGGTAGAATCAAAAGTATCGGTCCGCGATATTGCCCTTCCATTGAGGATAAAATCAACCGTTTTGCGGATAAAGATTCACATCAGATTTTTGTTGAGCCAGAAGGATGGAATACTGTGGAAATGTATGTCAATGGTTTCTCCACTTCCTTACCAGAAGATGTTCAATACAAGGCCCTCAAATCTGTAAAGGGATTTGAAAATGTCAAGTTTTTTAGACCAGGATACGCTATTGAATATGATTATTTTCCACCTACCCAATTAAAGCATACACTAGAAACCAAGTTGGTCAAGAACCTTTATTTTGCTGGTCAAATTAACGGTACAACAGGGTATGAAGAAGCTGCTTCTCAGGGCTTGATGGCAGGCATAAATGCGCACTTAAAAATAAATGATAAGGAGCCGTTTATCCTAAAAAGGGATGAGGCTTATATAGGTGTTTTGGTTGATGATTTAATCACAAAGGGAACCGAGGAGCCATATCGGATGTTTACCTCAAGAGCCGAATACCGCACTTTATTGCGGCAGGACAATGCAGATTTGCGTCTTACCCCGAAAGGCTATGAAATTGGTCTGGCTAAGGAGGAGCGCTTGAAAAGAATGGAGGAGAAGATGAACAAGTCGGACAGCTTTGTCCATTTCTTTAAAAAAACGAGCTTCACTACGGATGAAATTAACCCCATTTTGGAGTCTTTGGATTCCTCCTTGGTGAAACAATCGGATAAGTTGTTCAAGGTGTTCTCTAGGCCAAAGGTAACCATGGACCATATGCTGCAATTGGATTCCGTTTCTGAATTTGTAAAGCAAAATGAATTGGATTCCGAGGTGTTGGAGCAAGCTGAAATACAAGTGAAGTATTCTGGATATATTGCCAAAGAAAAGACAAACGCGGACAAACTTCAGCGGTTGGAGAATGTTCGCATTCCAGACAATTTTGATTACTCCAAGCTAAAATCCTTATCCTACGAAGCTCGAGAAAAATTGGAGTCCATTCAGCCTGTGACCATATCACAGGCATCAAGAATTAGTGGTGTTTCTCCTGCGGATATTAGCGTTCTTTTAGTTTATTTGGGTAGATAAAAACAAAACTGTTCCACGTGGAACACTGGTTTTTGTTTTACAAGAGCGCATAAATGGCGTAGTTTTTGTTTCGAATTTGGAATAATACTATGCCAGATGAAACCAACTTTACTAGCCATCTTTGTTTTGATTTTTTTGAATTCTTGTATTCCACTTCGTATTGCTCCAAATATCAAAGATTTTAAATTGACTAAGGGAAAGCGATTCAAAAAAGGTCTCCCAAAAAAAAATGTTTTTGTTTTTGAAGACCCTAAGGAGGCCAAGGAATTTTACAGTTATGTCAACACAAAGTTTCAGCTCGATGATTATTTTGTGGATGTCCAAGTTCCATTTTTGATCGAAGGGCAAACATTTTATTTTTCATTTTACGAGGTTGAAATCCCCACCAAAACAATCAATTTAATTCCTTTGGCTTTGGACGTTGCTCTAAACCAAGCGACGGATATGGAGCCAGTTTTTAATGAGGCCCATACCTCACGCATTGGGAATTGGTATGTCGCCATGGAAGTTTTTAGCGATACCGAAAAGGATTGTTTGTCTGAAAATTCCATTTCAAGAGAAATAGTTTTATCCTATCTTCGGGATTTGAAAAACGAATATTTGGCTACCGATAATTATAATGAGATTGTTTTTAAAAACTAAAGACTTTTCTGTTTCTGGCGAAGAGTTCGAACTACATCTTGACCAAGATCTGGACATGTTGGTCACTAAGCCGCAACCGGAAAAGCTGACTTCGTATTACGAAAGTGAGGACTATATTTCCCATACCGATTCGAAAAAGTCATTTGTAGATCGATTGTATCAGTTTGCCAAGCTAAATAATCTTAAAAATAAACTACAAACTATTGATAATCAAATAGATAAACGCCATAATCTGTTAGATGTAGGTGCTGGAACGGGTGATTTTTTGATTTCAGCGCGAGATTCAGGTTTTTCCGTGGTTGGGGTAGAACCAAATGAGAAAGCGAGACAATTGGCCCATAAGAAAGGAATGAACCTTCAATCCACTTTGGCGGATGTGTCGGGGCAAAAATTTCAGGTAATCACGCTTTGGCATGTTTTGGAGCATCTGCCCAATTTGGAGAATCAGATAGAAACATTGGGCGGGCTTTTGGAAGAGGATGGAATCTTGGTAGTAGCAGTTCCCAATTTTAAATCGTTTGATGCCAAACATTATAAATCATATTGGGCAGCATATGATGTGCCACGACATCTTTGGCATTTTTCAAAAGCATCCATCTCCAAACTTTTTGACTCCCATCAAATGGAGGTCATAAAAATTAAACCTATGTGGTTCGATGCTTTTTATGTCTCCATTCTTTCTGAAAAATACAAAGGAAACAAGTTTTACCTGATCAACGCATTTTTTGTTGGATTGTGGTCCAATCTCACCGCTGTCTTCACCAAAGAGCATTCTTCCCTGATTTACATCCTTAAAAAGAAGAAATAAGCCGTTTTAACGCTCTTTTATGCACGAATCGATTACAAGACAGGCAATCATATTAAACAAAAAAGTTTCGCTTAAACCGGCTGGTTTCTAAAAGCCGCCACAATAGACGCCTCCAATAATATGTAACAGAAAACATAGGTATTTCTTATAGGACGGTTGCTGGTAAATTTCACATCATATAAACTTAATGACCTCCTTTCCAAAAGCTTTTCTATTTTTGCGCATCAATAAAAAGTAAAAGATGAAAAAATTAGTAGTGCTTGCGATTGCCATCACCGCCATGGCATGTCAGCAAAACAAGATTGGATATGTGGATAGTGTGAAAATCATGGACGAGTATCAAGAAAAAATTGATGTGGATGCCAGGTTTAAAACAAAAGCGGAGGCCATGACAAAAAAAAGGGACAGTATTTCCCAAGCCTTCCAGATGGAGTTGCAACAATTTCAAACAAAAGCACAGAGCATGTCCCAGAAAAATGCACAAGAGGAATATGCTCAATTACAACAACGCGGTCAATTTGTGGGTCAGCAATTGCAGCAAGAAGAGCAACAGCTGCAACAAATTAGTCAGGCCGAAATGGATACCTTGGTTAAAAAGGTGAAAAAAGAAATCAGGGATTACGGTAAGGCCAATGGCTACACTTATATTCTTGGAGGGGGAGACGGAGGTTCCGTAATCTATGGTGACGAGGCCAAGGATGTAACCGATGCCATCCTTAAGATCTTAAATGACAATTACGAGAATTAAACTCGATACAATAATTGGATTTTGAAGGCCCACTCTTTTAGAGTGGGTTTTTTGTTTATTGTGATTGGTTCTTTTTATACGATAGAAAAAGAAAAATTCCGAAGCCAATCTCTATCATCGAGCCGGACAATGCAGAGATTGCCGGATTCCCGTTAAAAAAGAATAAGGCCAATGCTGCAGCACCCAGAACCGCCCCTAGAATCCAATACGTTTTGATGCCGTAGAGCGTGGCAAACGTCAAATATCTGCCACCAATGATCAACAGCATCCCTTGAAAAAACCAAGCATGGTTCTGTAAGGAAAGCAGCAGGGCCAAGGGGATGCACATCAACATAAAAATAGTTCCCTCCACAGCGAGCTTTCCTAGAGGGTTTTCCTTGGAATGATTTCCGGGGACGCCCAATAACTTGGCCAACAACAATCCTAAAGGGTGAATGAGCATTCCTCCAAAAAACAACGTCCAAATGGCAGTTTGTGAAGAAACCAAAAAACCGACCAAAGCGGCCGCCATCCAAACCGTTCCCGAAGCTAGCACCCCCAGAGTACCATCTGCATAACCTCTGCGAAGATCGGCTTGTGCGTTTGCAATATTATCAACAGAAACGCCCTCTCTATTTTTTGATTGTTCGTTCATTTTTAATGATGAGTTGTAGTTATTCTTTTGACTTTTTGTTGTTCCCAACCATAACAAAAACCATGGCCCCAATTAACAAAACATTGGAGACCATACCCCATATGGCACTATTGCTTTTCTCTAATTCAAAAAGATTGAAAACAAATAAAACCAAGCTGATTAGGATGAGCACCAAAGGCACAATCGCTTTTTTTCCAAACATACTTACATCTTTAATTCAATATCAAGCTGTCGTCCCTCTTCCTTGGCCTTAATGTCCATTTTTGTCCCGACTGCAAGCCCAATTGACATGCCTACAGGCAAACCGATACCCAAATAGGCCATGTTGTTTAGGCTGAGCCCGAATGCTGCACCAATGGGAATTCCAAAAACCGTCATGCCCAAGACAAACCAAGTTTTTCGGAAATAATTTATGGGTACAATTTTTAGTTTTCTGGCCAACAGACCAACAATTTTTGATTGTTCTTTTCGGATTTCAGTTCTCAGGATTTTTTCAGAACCTGTGGCTGAATTTAGGCTTGAAATCTGTCTATTGATAACCAACTCTATTTCTTCGGGCAGCTTCTTTTTTTTGATTTCCAGAATCAACCGTTCAAATTGCTCGTAGGAGGCCTTGGTTTTACCGGAAAGTTCAGGTCTCTGAATTGGCTCAAGAATCATGTTGGTAAATTTTTATTGCATCAGATACACCAAAAATATCGTTGGAATCAAATATACCACAATGGTCTGTGCCCCGACATAGTCTTTGGCAACACGTTGTCCCAACAACAGCATCAGCAAGGTTATTGCAGAAAGAATGGCACCATATAAACCATAAAGACTTTCTCCATCAATGGCGAATTGAAAAACACCGACGCCCGCGAGTATTCCGGAGAGCATTTCAAGCACCAATATAATACTGAGAAGCACAGGAACTGTTCCCTTAAAAATAGATTTCGCAAAATGTCCGGTCAACCATTCTAAATTGCCTTTCCAATCTAAAATTTTATCTATTCCACTTTGTAAAAAGGCAATGGCCAAAAACATCAGCAGTAAAATTTCTGTGGCATTCGAAAATAAATTGTTCATGTTTAGTTTTTATTTAAGCAGCTTTTGCATGTAAAAGCCGCGTAAGTTTAATGGACAGGTCCGTAAAAATCAATTTGGAATTTCCGTTACGTTCCACGTGAAAAATCGCTTGTTCCAACTCCTTTACAATATCCAAAATATTGTTTTCATGTACAAAAGGGGCGAACTTATTTAGGTCAAAACCCTCCATATGTACTTTTGCGTACACAAGCTCATTCGCATTATAATTCAGCAACAGTGCTTGCCGCATCATGGTTAGGCAGTAGTTTAAGAATTTTTTTTGGACCTCACGTCCGGTTTTTGCCACCTCTTCGCTCCATAGTATTAATTCCTGAATGGCTCCTTTATTGCCCTTGGCCTTAAAAGCACTGCGTACCCATTGCACAAACCAGCGCTCAAAGACCAAGTCCTCTGAATCTTTGTTCAACAGATCAAGTGCTTTATTAAAGTTGCCGTTTGCTTCTAACGCAATGGTAAGCGCTTCTGTCTGCGAAACATCTCTAAGCAAAAGTTCATCGGTAACAACTTGCTCCGTCAAAGGCGGAAAGTTCAAAATTTGGCAACGAGACCGAATCGTATTGATGATTTGTTCCTCATCTTCCGCCAATAGAAGCAATACGGTTTTGTTCGGGGGTTCTTCAATGAGTTTTAAGAGCTTATTGGCGGCAGAGGTGTTCATTTTTTCAGCCATCCAAACAATGAGGATTTTATACCCCCCTTCATAAGATTTCAACGACAGCTTTTTTACCATATCCTGGGCTTCGTCAACACCGATTTGGCCTTGTTTTTTTTCAATACCGATGTGTCGATACCAGTCAAAAAGATTGCCATAAGGTTGCTCTTCCACAAATTGCCGCCATTCTTCCAAATAATGGTCGCTTACAGCATGTGATTTCACCTTGTCCGAATTTGAAACCGGAAATGCAAAATGGAGGTCTGGGTGTGTCAACGAATTGCATTTGGTATTGCAAACCGTATTTCCCCCATCATTTTCACCACCTGTATTACCACAGAGTAAATATTGGGCGTATGCAAGCGCCATGGGAAGCACCCCGGAGCCTTCGGGACCCACAAATAATTGCGCATGGGCCACACGGCCCGTTTCCGCCGTGGTCACCAAATGGTTTTTGATGTGTTCGAGCCCTAAAACATTTTTAAAAAGCATGTTTCAAAGATACATTTTAAGAGTTGAAGTTTTGCAGGAACCCTTTTGCAATCATTTGCGGGTTTAACATATCAAACCAAAAAGGTTAAAAACCGTGAAACATTAAAATATTAGGCCTCCCAAACCACGGAAAAAGCAGGAAATCTTTACATTTGAGACTCTCAAAAAAAGAACACACTACATGAAGACGATAGACGACTTTAATTTCGAAGGAAAAAAAGCATTGATCAGAGTTGATTTCAACGTACCATTGGATGGCGATTTCAACGTTACCGATACCAGCCGTATTGATGCTGCAAAACCCAGTATACTCAAAGTTTTGGAAGATGGCGGGTCTGCTATTTTAATGAGCCATATGGGAAGACCAAAAGGAAAGGTAAACCCGGATATGTCCCTTTCGCACATCACCGAAACCGTATCCGAGATTATCGGTGTACAGGTAAAATTCGCTGAAAATTGTGTTGGCCCTAAGGCCGATGAAGCTGTTGCAGGATTGCAAAGTGGCGAGGTGCTTTTGTTGGAGAACCTTCGTTTTCATGCCGAAGAGGAAGCCGGTGATGAGGCTTTTGCAGAGGAATTGTCCAAACATGGTGACATTTATGTAAACGACGCTTTCGGCACAGCCCACCGCGCACACGCCTCAACAACCATTGTGGCCAAATTTTTTCCAGAGAACAAATGTTTCGGATATCTGTTGGCCAAGGAAATTAAAGCGATAGATAAAGTGATGGAAACAGGAGAAAAACCTGTAACCGCAATTTTGGGAGGGGCTAAAGTTTCTTCTAAAATCACCATCATCGAAAACATATTGGACAAAGTCGACAACCTTATCATTGGAGGGGGTATGACCTACACTTTTGTAAAGGCAAAAGGAGGCAAGGTTGGGGATTCTATCTGCGAGGATGATAAAATGGAGTTGGCTTTGGACATTCTTAAGCAAGCCGAAGCTAAAAACGTAAAAATATATTTACCAGTGGATGTATTGGCAGCCGATGACTTTGACAATGGCGCCAACACCCAATTTGTTGACGTAGATAAAATTCCTGACGGATGGCAAGGATTGGACGCTGGTCCAAAAACATTGGAAATCTTTAAACAGGTGATTTTGGCCTCTAAAACCATTTTATGGAATGGCCCTGTTGGTGTTTTTGAAATGGAAAACTTTGCCAAGGGCACCATTGCCTTGGGTAATTATATTGATGAAGCTACCCAAAGTGGAGCGTTCTCCCTGGTTGGTGGTGGAGATTCCGTTGCCGCAGTAAAACAATTCGGTTTTGAGGATAAAGTAAGCTACGTGTCTACAGGCGGCGGTGCGATGTTGGAAAGCTTAGAAGGAAAAACCCTTCCAGGTATTGCTGCAATATTGGGCTAAGTCTCACGTTGTGAGTTATTGGGGGAAACGTTAAAACTAAGAGAATTTTGTCTCTGGGCTTTACTGTTTCAGAAAAAAAAGCCATTTTAGTTTGCCCCAAAAATCAAACCTTGTCCAAATGAACCAAAAATTTAAAATAGTTGTTTGTGCTTCCGTATTGTTTGCGACTTCTTATTTAAGTGCGCAACAAGGAGATGTGACGCCGAGCGCAGAGAAGGATTCCACCTTGCTTCAGGAAGAGGAAAAAGGAACTATTGCAGTATCCAACATTAAAATTGATGGTCAGTTGATGGCCTTGGAAACTCAAGAGGATGGCAAGTTTAGATTGCGGGATTTGGAAGAAGCTTGGAGGTATGACAGCCTTTGGCTGAACGAACTGTACAGCAATGCGGATTTGTTCAGCGACATGTTGTTGGAGATTCAGAAAGGCCCGGAGCAGGACTCGGTTTTTGTGGTGGATTTGCCAACGGATACGCTTAAGGCCCGTTTGGCGCGAATGGATGAGAAAACACCGTTCAATATCACATACAATTCATCCTTGGAAAGCGTGATTAAGTCTTTTTTAACCAGAAGAAGGGACTTAATGCAGCGCATGATCACTGCCAGTCAGTTTTACTTTCCATTGTTCGAACAGGAGCTTGACAACCAAAACATTCCCTTGGAAATTAAATATTTGGCCATTGTGGAATCTGCTCTTAACCCAAAAGCAAGATCTAGGGTAGGCGCCAAGGGGCTTTGGCAGTTTATGTACAGTACGGGAAAAATGTACGGCTTGGATGTAAGTAGCTATGTGGACGAAAGGCACGACCCCATTTTGGCAACAAAAGCCGCAAGCAAATACCTTTCTAGGTTATATGATATTTTTGGTGATTGGGATTTAGCACTTGCAGCGTATAATTCCGGTCCAGGAAATGTAAATAAGGCCATTAGACGTTCGGGGGGATATGAAAACTATTGGAACATTAGGCCTTTTCTTCCACGTGAAACCGCAGGATATCTTCCAGCTTTTTTGGCAACCATGTATATTTTTGAATATGCTGAAGAGCACGGTTTACAATACAAAAAAGCCGACCGCCCTTATTTTGAAACAGATACCGTTCATGTAAAAAACCTCATCACCTTTGATCAAATATCCAAGTTGGTAGATATTAGCACCGAGGAGTTGGAAATATTAAATCCAGCCTACAAGTTGAATATCATACCAAAAGTAGGGGGCAAAAACTATACTTTACGACTGCCAACATCCAAGATCGGGAAATTTGTTTCCAATGAAAAAGAAATCTATGCCTATGTAAAAAAAGAGCTGGACTCTTTGGAAAAGCCATTGCCAAGCATGATAAAGGCCAAAGACCAAATCAGGTACAGGGTAAGGAGCGGTGATTATTTGGGTAAGATAGCCGAACGATATGGTGTTGGGGTCAGTCAGATTAAAAGGTGGAACGGGCTTAGGAGCAATAATTTAAGGATAGGGCAACGGCTGACTATTTTCCCAAGAAAACCCTATATCGCCAAAACAAGCACAAAAAGCAATAGTTCCAAATCATCAGGAAGTGTGGCGAGCGGTTCCAAGATCCACACGGTTAGATCAGGTGATTCTCTTTGGACAATTTCAAAAAAATATCCTGGAGTTTCCATCGAAAATTTGCGAGAATGGAACGGTATTAGCGGGAATAATCTTAAACCGGGTACAAAACTTAAATTGTGTGATTGTTCTTCGTAAATTTAACGCAAGATGAAAAAATTAGGAACACTATTGTTTGCCACAGTTTTGTTGGCATTGGGAGCTTGTAATACTTCAGGCTCAAAGGAAAAATTTCTACCTCCCTCGACTGGGGGCATCAACTCTTTGATGGTTGTTATGGATACCGAACTTTGGAGAGGTCCGGTAGGTGAGAAAATAAGGGACGTGTTTGCAGCACAGATTGTTGGTTTGCCCCAAATAGAGCCCAAATTCACCATTACACAAATACCGCCAAAAGTGTTTAAGGGCACAACTACCCATTCAAGATCATTATTGTATGTGGAACAAGACTCAACCTCTTTGGCACATATCAAGGACGATGCATACTCAAAACCCCAAAAAGTGGCAGTGGTGACAGGGCCAACCGAGGAAATATTGATTAAAAATTTAGACTCTCTGGCCGACAGGGCCATAAAAGAGTTCAAAGCGAATGAGATTGCCGAGGCGCAAAGGCGATTTAATCGCTCCTTAAGCAAGGACAAGGCGCTTGAAGAAGAGTTTGACATACATCTTAATGTACCATCATTATATAAGGTGGGAAGAAGAGAAAACGACTTCGTTTGGATGGATATTCAGATTCCGAAGGGCACAATGAACATTATAGCTTATGAAATGCCGTGGGACTATTTCAGTAACGATTCCACTTTTGTTGAGGATATTATGAGGATGCGGGACTCCATTGGTCAAAAATATATTCCTGGACCGTATGAGAACACCTATATGATCACTGAAAAGGCTTTTGCCCCTTACGTGTTCCCAGCTGAAATAGCAGGTAAAAAGGCAGCTGAGGTAAAAGGTGTTTGGGAAATTCATGGATATCCGATGGCCGGTCCGTTTTTAACCTATATCATCAATGACAAAGAAAACAACAGAAAAATGGTCATAGAAGGATTCACCTTCGCCCCTTCTGAAGCAAAAAGGAATTATATGTTCGAGCTAGAGGCCATATTGAAAACCATAAAATTTGATTCTTCTTCTTCGGCAGACTAAGAAGCTCAACAGTAATAAAATCAAAAAAGCCCAGCGCCTAGAGCCTGGGCTTTTCTGTTCTTTAAAGCTTAGGTTGGTTTAATCAAATGCAAAGCCTGTAGCTATCCTGTACACAAATGCGTATAGCACTATAAAGAACATGATGAAACTGAACCAGGCAAATACCTTAAAGTATTTTTCCAATATAATATGTCCCAAATTGCGGAAACCTTCTAAATAAATTTCTTTAACGAGTAGTAATTTTTTCATAAGTGTGATTTTAAGATTTAAAGACAGGTCAAAGATTCGACATCGAAGAAGAGAATCGAAAACAAACGGATAAAAAGCGGTAAAAGCAGGGTGAACGCTACTGGAAATAGTGTTAAATCCATGAGACTGTCGTTTTAATCGACAAACTACATATTGCACATATCGGCCGGATGACAAAAAATATCGATAAACTGCAGGCGACGCTTAAAGAATAGGAAAAAACTTCTTTTTATTGGAAGGATAGATTGTTTATTCCGCAATGATAATGAACTCAGACCTCCTGTTTAAACGATGTTGGCCTGGAGCGCAAGGTTGGCCATCCGAACAGTCGTTTAGCAACTTTTCCTCACCATAACCAACCGCGCTAACAATTCTTGTAGGGTCTACTCCTTGCGAAACAATATAGGCCTCTGTAGATTTGGCCCGCTTCTCGGATAAGTATTTATTATAAACTTTGGGACCAACGGCATCGGTATGCGATTCAATTTTTAGAGAGAGGTCTTTGTGTTCTTTTAAAACAGCGATAAGCTTGTCCAGTTCTTTTGCAGAACCGGGTGTAATCTTATAACTATCAAAATTAAAGTACACATCGTTGGGCTCAAAAGATTCAACAATAGGTTTGTCCGCTAGAACCTCATTCTGTTCTTTTAATCGATGGGTTACTTTTATATTTTTGTTCTCTTTGATTTCTACCAATAGGCTATCGTTTATAAAACCCTCTTTTTTGACTACTACAGTATAATCGGACGCTGGGTTTAGGCCGCTGAAAGAATATATTCCCGTATCGTCTGCCGTAGCTTCGTTTACTAGCATACCTTTTTGGTATAATGAGATGTTTGCGCTTTCAATGGCTTCTCCTGTAGATGTCTTTTCCACAGAACCTGTTATGGCATTTAAATTAAGGGTGTATGTAAAGGAATAAATGTCATCGTCCCCTTTCCCCCCTTTTCGGTTAGAGGCGAAATAACCTTTTTCACCAGAGGAATCGATAATATAAGAAAAGTCGTCTCGGGTACTATTGATGGGTTCTCCTAAATTTATACCTACACTGAACATCTGATCTGCTGCATCCGATTTGTAAATATCGAGCCCCCCAAGTCCCATGGCTCTGTTAGATGAAAAATATAAGGCGTTTTCTGTCACATACGGAAACATTTCCTTTGCTTCGGTATTTATGGTCCTTCCCAGGTTTTTTGGCTCAGAGTACGTTCCATTGTCGTAAATGTCGACTACATAGATGTCCGTTTCACCAAAACCGCCCGGTCTATCCGAAACAAAGTACATTTTTTTACCATCTGTACTGATAGCGGGGTGGCCTGTGGAATAATTTTCGCTGTTAAACGGAAGCTCCATAGCTTCGGTCCACTCACCATTTATCCATTGGGAACGATAAATTTTTAAATGATTAATGCCGTTTTTCCCCCTCTTTAGTCTTTTGCCATAATTATTTCTAGTGAAATAAATGGTTTTTTGGTCTGGGGAAAAAGCTAATGAGGCCTCATGAAACTTGGTGTTTATTTTATTGGAAAATTTTTCAGACCCGAATAGATCGCCCTCTTCATTCTTGGTCTTGGCCACATAAAGGTCTAAAAAAGGCTGATTGGTCCAACGATAACGTCGAGTTGTTAAAATTGAAGAATCTTTTGCCGAGGCATAAACAATATCCGAACCATTGTGAAACATGGGAGAAAAATCGGAATACTTGGAGTTTATCCCAAGGTTTTTGATTTTTACCGTAGCGGCCCCTTTCCAGGTGTTTGCCTCCAATTGTTTAAGTTCTTTCAGGGGTTCATCCCTTTTTTGTCTCATAATCTTGGTCAATGCAGCAGCTCTTCGGTACTTTCCGGTTCCCTTAAGGGTTTGGGTATATTTAAAAAAGGTGTCGTCCTGAATTTCATCTCGGTATAATTGATAGAGCTCATTATACCATTTGTACGATTTTTCAAGATTACCGCTATAATAATGGGAATCTCCAGCCTTGGACAGTAACGGTAAAGTGTGTTCGACCTTTGTTTTTTCTAGAACAATATCGAAAACACGGGCAGCTTCCGCATACCACATTTTATCGAAATACTCGTTCCCCTTTTTAATAAGCTTTTCAGAAACGCCTTTTTTGCTAAGATACCTGTGCAGTCTTTTATTACTTAGTCCATCAAGGTGTTTTATAAAGTCGTTTTGGGAGACATTATCATTGCTCCCCTGCACCGTTTTGGACGATGAAGTATCCGCTCCATAATTATTGGATAGAGCGAGCTCTTGGGCATAATTGCCAAGTGAGCATAACAAGGAAAAAAGCAAGATCAATCTTTTCATTACCACTCCATCTGCGCAAATGAACTGTATTGTTCATTTGGAGGTTAAGCATAGGGGGCTTAACAGTTTAGTTGTAACCGCTAAAATAGGGTAAGGTAAGTGGGGCGATAATTTTTTGTTGTGAAAGGGCGGATTTGCGGCATTGAACGCTTAAAAAATGTTGTCGTTGGTCAAAAACCACTTAGAACACAGTACGTTCCAACCCACAAAAAGTCAATTAGGATTTTGACTCGTTGCTTCCACCTTCCAGCTTTTCGTCCTCTTTGGTTGCGTCCTTAAATTCTTTAATTCCACTTCCAAGACCCCTCATGAGCTCTGGAATCTTTCTTCCTCCAAAAAGCAAAACCACCACGGCAACGATCAAAACAATCTGCCAAGGACCTAACATGCCTAAAAATATAGTTTGAGCAATCATATCTTCAAAACCTTTAATTAGAAACGTAAAAGTACTAAAAAGATGTGGAAGACTATGTTGGATTAACGAAAATTAGCATTTGAAAATGATTTTTAGGAACTTAACAGCCACACCTTTTTAAAAAGCTTAACATGCATATTAAAATCTAAGACTATCTTTGTTCATCATGGCAAAGGACAAAAAGAAAAGAAAGGAGATAAAACGAAAACTGCTGCACAAGTACCGCTTGGTGATTCTGAACGAGAGCACCTTTGAGGAGAAGATTTCTTTTAAGTTAAACAGGCTCAACGTTTTTGTTACCGGAACCATGTTTATTATTGTGTTGATAGGTGTCACTACATTGATAATTGCCTTTACCCCTTTACGAGAATACATTCCCGGGTACTCTTCCACAAAATTGAAGCGTCAAGCCACAGAGCTAACCTATAAAACGGATTCTTTGGTCACCGTTCTCAACTATACCAATCGGTATTTGGACAATGTTAGAAAGGTACTGCGAGGTGATATCGAGAACAACCAGACCAATCGAGATTCTTTGTTCGAACAATATAAACTGGACCCCGCCTCCGTTGATCTTTCTCCCATTAGAGAAGACCTACTTTTAAGAGAAGAGGTGGAATTAGAGGACAAATACAATCTTTTCGAAAGGGACGTGGAGAACTTGGGAACTTTGTTCTTTTCTCCCGTCAACGGAACTTTATCACAAGGGTTTGACCAAAAAACAAAGCATTATGCGGTTGATTTGGTCGCCCCTAGGGATACACCTGTAAAGTCTATAGCCGATGGCACTGTTCTTTTTGCCGAGTGGACCACTGAAACGGGGTATGTCATCATTATTGAACACCAAGAGGGCATTACATCGGTCTATAAACACAATGGCTCTTTGAGCAAAGTTCAAGGTGATATGGTAAAAGCTGGAGAAGTAATCGCATCGATTGGAAATACTGGAGAGCTCACCACGGGACCTCATTTGCACTTTGAGCTTTGGAGAAAGGGCAAACCGGTAGATCCCCAAAACTATATTGATTTTCACTAAATGTCCTTAAAAGCCTTTGCAGCAAAAATATTTGCGAATCGGATTGCAAAAAAGACCGATAAATGGGTTGGCCAACCTGTGCACACCCAACAAAGAGTGTTCAATCAACTGGTCGCCCAGGCGAAGGATACTGTTTTCGGTAAAGACCATCAGTTTAATTTGATTCGTTCCCATCAAGATTTTGTAGAAAGGGTTCCGATTCGAGATTATGAAGAATTAAAAGGATATGTTCAACAAATTTTAGACGGAAAAAATGACGTGCTCTGGCCCGGAAAACCCATTTATTTCGCCAAAACCTCTGGAACTACTTCGGGGGCCAAGTATATTCCCATTACCAAACCTTCCATTAAAAATCAGGTTGAAGCGTCTCGGAACGCAATACTGAACTACATTCATGAAACTGGCAATGCCGATTTTGTGGACGGAAAAATGATTTTTTTACAGGGTAGTCCTGTTTTGGAAGAAAAAAACGGAATCAAGTTAGGAAGACTTTCTGGCATATCTGCTCACTATGTTCCCAACTACCTTCAAAAAAATCGATTGCCAAGCTGGGAGACCAATTGCATTGAGGATTGGGAAACTAAAGTGGACAAAATAGTTGAGGAGACCGAAAAGGAGAATATGACCGTTATTGCAGGAATTCCTTCTTGGGTACAAATGTATTTTGAAAAACTGAATGCCAAATCAGGAAAAAAGGTAGGTGAACTATTCAAGGAGTTCCAATTATTTATTTATGGCGGGGTAAATTATGAACCATATCGGGCCAAATTTGAGAATCTAATAGGTAGAAAGGTGGACAGTATTGAGCTTTTTCCCGCAAGCGAAGGGTTTTTTGCCTATCAAAATGTCCAAAAGGAAAAGGGAATGTTGTTGTTGTTGGATGCCGGAATATTTTATGAATTTGTAAAGGCAGATGAGTTTTTTGATGAAAACCCCAAACGGTTGACCATAGCGGATGTGGAATTAGATGTAGATTATGCTATGGTAATTTCCACAAACGCAGGACTTTGGGGGTATAATCTAGGAGATACCGTTCGGTTTGTTTCCAAAGGCCCTTATAAAATTGTTGTTTCAGGACGCATTAAACATTTCATCTCCGCTTTTGGGGAACATGTGATTGCCAAAGAAGTGGAAGAGGCCCTTAGATTGGCCGTGGAGCAGACAGATGCAGTTGTAAACGAATTTACCGTAGCCCCCCAGACTAATCCCGAAGGCGAAGAACTGCCATATCACGAATGGTTTATCGAATTTGAGAAAGAACCATCCGACCGCACTAAATTTTCCAGGATTATTGAGGAAAGCATGAAAAAGCAGAACAGCTATTATTTTGACTTGATCGATGGGCACATCCTTCAACCCTTAAAAATCACTAGTATCAAACCAAATGGTTTTCAGGATTATATGAAATCTATTGGTAAACTGGGCGGCCAGAACAAGGTACAACGCCTTGCCAACGACCGTAAACTTGCAGATGGATTGCACCCCTTTAAAATTAGTTGACCCGGAACAACCAAATTTTCATAGGAATTCACTTATTTTTGCCAGTAGATATGATGGCAACAGAAGTAAAACAAACGACTAGGGCACAGGAATCCACCAACGCAATTGAGCGCTTGTACATCACTATGCGCCATTTGCTCAATCGTGGATTTTATAAACCATCGGGCGTTTCCGGCAATGCACTTCGAAGTGCACTCTTGTTACTTAGGCCCGAAATTTATGGAACTATTGCAGAGGACAAAGCCGAACTAAATGGATTGATTTATGTACTTGAGCGTCTGCCAGAAGGTATAGAAGAATGCCGGTTCATCAATTTAACTTCCGATGAAGGTTATGCCAAATCACATCTTAATCCCATTGTTCCCCCAAAACGGAGACGAAACTGTTATCGTATAGACGATGAGCAGATGAACATTGAGATCACTCGTGGTCGAAGTGACATCTACGATATTCTTACCCACCTCACTTTTTTGTTTGTTGAATCCGGTAAAATATCAAGAAGGGTTTTGGTCGATGATGGAAATGCCACCATTCGTGATTGGGACAAGCTTACCGAGTTTGTACTTTCCGAGGAAAAGGACAATGATGAACGAGAGGTTGCTCTTATCCATTGTGCCAATATTTTGGGCAGAACCTTTGATGAGGTGGTGGAAATTGAAAATAAGTTGAAGACTCCAGAAGATCCCGACCGTTTTTTAAACGTGATTTATTGGTTGGGCAAATTAGCGATCGAAGAGGAAACCACGGGAAACAAAAGGACGATAACCTTCAGCCCCTTGTTGCGAGAACGTTTGGGACATCACATTCACGGAGAAAAGTGGGCCGAAAAAATAAAGAAAACGCTAAAACAGCATAATTTAATGCATAGGCCGCTTCATATTATCAGCGCCAACATGCACAGTGTTATGAACTCCCTGTTTGCCAAAAAGGCCTTGGCCAAGGAATTTCCCGACAATGAATCATTGGACCTTTATGAAGCTCTTGGCTCCGAAAAGCATAAAGCACTCAATAAAAAGGTGAAAAACCTTGCGGAAAAGAACGGCATGATCTTTTTGGATGATGAATCGGGGGCCAACATCGACGTGCAGATTTTTGATGCGGCCAAATTTGGAAATGAAAGCTGCTGCTACAACTTACAAGAGAATATTTCCCCGGAAGAAAAACCCGTTATATTTGTGATGGATTATGCCTTTGGAGAGCAAGCTTATGAAACTATAGATGAGTTGTTGAAACCCTTGGGAGAAGGAAAAGAAAAAATTTTCCTAAATGTAGATTCCGTATCCATTATGGGAAAGGCCGGTATTTTAGAAGGGGGAAAGGGAGATTTGATGATCCCATCGGCACATATTTTTGAAGGAACGGCGGATAATTACCCCTTTAATAACGAATTGTGCGCCTCCGATTTTGAAGGTTATGGTCTCAAAGTTATGGAGGGTACCATGGTAACAGTATTGGGAACCTCTTTACAGAACAGGGATATTCTCCAGTTTTTCCACGAATCCACATGGAATGTGATAGGACTGGAAATGGAAGGGGTGCATTATCAAAAGGCAATACAATCAGCGTCCCAGATACGCAAAAGCATAAAAAAGGACGTTAAAGTGCGATACGCATATTACGCATCGGACAACCCTTTGGAGACAGGTAGCACATTGGCTTCCGGCGGATTGGGAACAACAGGGGTAAAACCCACATATTTAATAACGGACAGGATTTTAAAACAAATATTCAATTCATAGGTATGGCAGACCAACCAGTAAATCAGAATAATTCGGATGAAATAGATCTGGGACAATTGTTCCAAATGATCGGTAGGGGCTTTCAAAGGTTTTTCAACTTCATTGGCAGTATTTTTAAAGGCATTTTCCACTTAATCATGCTATTTCTTCTTTTTGTTCAAAAGAACATTATTGTAATAGCTGCCGCTGTGATTATTGGAGGTGTAGGAGGGTTTATTTTGGACAAAGTATCACCTGAAAAATACATTTCCAGAATGGTGGTGGAGCCAAACTTCAACAGCGTACAACAACTTTACAACAATATTGCATTTTACAACGACCTGGCTAAGGCACAAGACTCTGTTGCATTGGCGACAGCATTGGACATTACAGAACATGAAGCAGCTACAGTAAAAGAAATTTTTACCGACTCCTATTCGGATGAAAACCAGAAAATAAAGCTTTTTGACCAATTTATTAAAGAATTGGATACAACCACGATAAAAGCAATTGATTATGAAAATTACCTGGAAAACTTCAACTCTTTGGACGCTAGGTTTCATCAAATATCCGTAATAAGTACGGATAACAGAGTGGCCAAAAAAGCGCAACCGGCGATTATCAACTCGATTTCTGTGAATGAATACTTCAAGCTCCAGAAAAAAATTAACGATGAGAACCTAGATCTCCAAGAAGAGATTTACAAAAAGCAATTGATTGAGATTGATTCTCTTCAAAGCCTTTATAGAACGGTTATGGTAAAAGAAGCCGATAAACCCATGCAGGGCACCAACATCAACTTGGCCGAAGGCGGGGAGTCGCAAGGACGTGAGCTTGCTCTTATACAGGAAAAAGATATTCTCAAGGAAAAATTGGTTGAATTGAATGAACAAAGGGCCAATAAATCTACTATTGTCAATGTAATAAGCGATTTCCCAACAAGAGGCGTAGAGCAAAAGGGAATATGGAACAGTTATAAGTTTAAACTCCCTTTAGTATTGTTGATTTTGGTATTTGGCGTTTTGGCATTGCTTGAACTTAACAAGTACCTTAAAACCTACAATAAAGAATAAATTACATTTGGTAGATCAGCACTTTAGTTTTTAGGTGTTGGCAAAAACCAAAGCAATAAAAATCCGATGAACAAGATTTTGGTAACTGGAGCTGGAGGCCAATTAGGTCTCACAATTCAAGAACAGGCCCATAATTTTCCAGAGGACTCCTTTGATTTCAAGACATCTAAGCAACTTGATATTTCTCAACTCGACCAATTAAACGAGGCTTTTAGGCACGAGCAATACGATTTTTGCATCAATTGCGCGGCCTATACCAATGTTGAAGAGTCGGAGAAACACCCCGAAAAGGCTTTTAATGTTAATTCAGAAGCGGTAAAAAATCTTGCCGAAGTATGCAAAAAACATTCCACCACCTTGATTCATGTATCCACGGATTATGTTTTTGACGGAAAAAAGGAGGGTGCTTATACTGTTGATGACAAAACCAACCCGATCAATGAATATGGAAAGTCCAAATTGGCGGGAGAAAAATTTATCCAACAAATCCACCCCAACCATTTTATAATTCGCACATCTTGGTTGTATAACAAGAAATATGGGCACAATTTCTATCGTACAATTCTGAGAAAGGGATTGGCGGGAGATGATTTGTATATCACGGATACCCAAAGAGGGTGTCCTACCAACACGGAAGCATTGACTACTTTTATCTTGAAGGAAATCGTGCTGGGGAACAAGCCTTTTGGAATTTATCACTATACCGATGGGAATCCGATGACATGGTTTGAATTTGCCGAGCAAATATTATATGAGAATGGGTTGACGGACAAGGTGAAACTTGTTTTGGATACGAATTATCGTACTTTCGCAAAGAGGCCAAAAAACAGTGTTCTTGGTAAATAATTAAGGGCGCGCTAAGATTTTAAGGGAGCTTACATGGAAAAGGATACCCGCAAAAACATTTTAATTACAGGAGGAGCTGGTTTTATCGGTTCCCATGTGGTCAGGAGGTTTGTTACCAAGCACAGTAGTTACAATGTGTTCAACCTTGATTCCCTTACCTATGCAGGAAATCTTGAAAACCTTAAAGATATTGAGGGAGCACCGAACTATTTTTTTATAAAGGGAGACATCACCAACACGGAGTTTATAAACGCTCTTTTTTCCAAATATAAGTTTGACGGGGTAGTTCATTTGGCTGCGGAATCCCATGTAGATCGGTCCATCACAGACCCTTTGTCTTTTGTACGGACCAATATTCTGGGCACTGTCAATTTATTGAACGCGTCCTTGAAGCTATTAAAAGGTAACCCAAACTTTCTGTTTTACCATATAAGCACTGATGAGGTGTATGGAAGCTTGGGAGAAAAGGGCCTGTTCAAAGAAACTACATCATACGACCCAAACTCCCCATATTCCGCTTCAAAGGCAAGTTCAGATCATTTTGTTAGGGCGTATGGGGAAACTTATAAATTACCGTTTATCATTTCCAATTGTTCCAACAATTATGGCCCGAATCAATTCCCTGAAAAATTGATACCTCTTTTCATAAATAATATTATAAACAATAAACCGTTGCCCGTTTATGGTGATGGGAATTATACCAGAGATTGGTTGTATGTTAAAGACCATGCAGGGGCCATTGATTTGATATTTCATAAAGGAGGAAAAGGAGAAACCTATAATATTGGGGGGTTTAATGAGTGGAAGAACATTGATTTGATTCATTTGTTATGCCGATTGATGGACAAAAAACTCAATAGGGAAGAAAGGGCATCGGAAAAACTGATAACTTTTGTAAAAGATCGTCCAGGCCACGATTTAAGGTATGCAATCGATGCGACCAAAATTAACAAGGAATTGGCGTGGAAACCCTCGGTTACATTTGAGGAGGGGCTGGAGAAGACCATAGATTGGTATTTTGAAAATCAGGAATGGCTGGACCATGTTACCTCTGGAGACTATTTGGAATATTATAAAGAACAATATCAAGCATAAATACAATGAAAGGAATCATCTTGGCAGGCGGAACCGGTAGCAGGCTGCACCCACTTACCCTTTCGGTGAGCAAGCAGTTGATGCCAATTTATGACAAACCGATGATTTACTATCCATTATCTACCCTAATGTATGCTGGAATTAGGGAAATTCTGATTATTTCCACCCCAAAGGACCTCCCGTTGTTCCAAGAACTATTAGGGGATGGTAAAAAATACGGTTGCTTCTTTTCATATGCTGTTCAAGAATCTCCAAATGGCTTGGCAGAAGCATTTATTATAGGAGAAGATTTTATAGGAAATGATAAGGTAGCCCTAGTTTTGGGCGATAATATTTTTTACGGAGCAGGCCTGTCAAAGCTTTTGCAAAAAAATAATGACCCAGAAGGAGGAATCATTTATGCCTACAGGGTTAATGACCCACAACGATATGGTGTAGTTGAATTTGATGAGAATGGAAAAGCCATCAGTATTGAGGAGAAGCCAAAGAAGCCTAAATCCAATTATGTAGTGCCAGGGATTTATTTTTATGACAATGAAGTTATCTCCATAGCCAAAAGCATTAACCCCAGTACCAGGGGCGAATTGGAGATTACGGATGTGAACAAAGAATATTTAAAAAAAGGCAGGCTAAATGTTAGCATATTGGACAGGGGTACCGCTTGGTTGGACACAGGAACCTTTCAGGCTCTTATGCAGGCATCACAATTTGTAGAAGTCATTGAAGAGCGGCAAGGACTGATAACGGGGTCCATTGAAGTGGCAGCCTACGAAATGGGATATATCGATCAAGATCAGTTTAGGGGACTGGCAAAGCCGTTGATGAAGAGCGGCTACGGAAATAGATTGTTGGGCATATTGAACGCAGAGGCATGATAAAGGCAACAGAGACCAAATTAAAAGGATGTTTTATAATTGAACCCACAATTTTTGAAGATGAACGGGGCTATTTTTTTGAGAGTTACAACCACAGAGATTTTTGCGAGGCGATTGGACGAGAAGTAAACTTTGTGCAGGACAACCAATCTTTTTCAAAAAAAGGAGTTTTGAGGGGGTTGCATTTCCAAAAAGGAGAGCATGCTCAAGCAAAATTGGTTTCGGTGATAGAGGGAAGGATTCAGGATGTGGTTGTTGATTTGCGTAAAAATTCCCCTACTTTTGGCGAGTATTTATCAATTGAGCTCTGCGGTGATGACAAAAAACAGTTGTTTGTGCCGAGAGGATTTGCCCATGGATTTTTAACACTGAGCGAATCGGCTAGAATGTTTTATAAATGTGATAATTATTATTGTCAAGAGGCTGAAGGAGGGATTCGATTTGATTGTCTAGAACTGAATATAAAGTGGTCAATGGACCTAGATAATTTGCTACTCTCCAAAAAAGATAAGAACTTGCCGAATCATTCAAGCGCACTAACCTAAAACGCTATAAATTGAACCCCGTAGTATTAGATCAACAACTTTCACTTGCCATTAAGGCATCCATAGATGCCGGCAATGGAATTATGGAAATATATAACTCAGCTGATTTTGGAACTGAGTTTAAAAAGGATGATTCTCCACTGACCCGAGCGGATTTGGAATCTAATAAGGTAATTATGTCTTATCTAAACAAAACAAATATTCCAATCATAAGTGAAGAGAACAAAAATCTCGAATATAGCGAAAGAAAAGAATGGGATGTTTGCTGGATGGTGGATCCCTTGGACGGAACCAAGGAGTTCATCAAGAGAAATGGAGAGTTTACGGTGAACATAGCCTTAATAAAAAATGGAGCTCCAATACTTGGGGTTATTTATGTTCCCGTAACCCAAGAACTCTATTATTCCAATGTTCCAGAAGCGAAGTTGTACAAAATAGTAGTTGGTGATACAATGGAATTGCCCGACAATCTTTTTGATATCGGAAATCAATTACACTCTTCGGAAAGTAGTGGTTCAACAACCAAAGTCGTTGGGAGTCGATCTCATATGAACGAGCAGACCGAACAGTTTATTGATGAACTAAAAAGTAAAGGGAAAGAGGTGGAAATAGTGTCCAAAGGAAGCTCCCTAAAATTTTGCATTGTTGCCGAAGGGAAAGCTGACATCTATCCCAGAGTGGCACCTACAATGGAATGGGATACGGCTGCAGGCCATGCCATCTGCAAGGCCGTAGGTTTAAAAGTAACCAATTGGGAAACTGGCAAGGATTTGGTGTACAATAAGGAAAATCTTTTGAATCCCTTTTTCTTAGTTAAATAGATGACTCCAAAGGTATCCTATAAAAGGCATTTGGCAAAGACCATAACATGGAGGCTTGTGGGGACACTGGACACCATTATACTATCTTGGGCCATCACAGGAAACCCTTTTACTGGGCTTAAGATAGGTTTGGCAGAAGTAGTCACCAAAATGGCCCTTTACTATTTCCACGAAAGAATATGGGTAAAAACGGGGATTGGCGATAGCCGAAAAAGGCATTTGATTAAAACGGTAACATGGAGGGTATTGGGTACCATGGACACCATACTACTATCTTGGGTTATATCCGGAAACCCACTGACCGGACTAAAAATCGGATTAGCAGAGGTAATAACAAAAATGATTTTATATTATTTTCACGAAAGGTCTTGGTATAAGATCAACTACGGTCTTGACAAAAGAAAGCGAGCTAAAAAATGGAGGAGAACATCATAAAACATGATTATAAGATTGGAATGAATGAAAGAAGAAAGGCCAACGGGCATAGTTCATTCCTCATATTTTTTACGGGCCTTTCAGGTTCGGGAAAGTCCACTATAGCGAATGGCCTGGAACAAAAGCTGGTTAAAGAGAACATCAGAACCTATACGCTTGATGGTGACAATGTTAGGAAAGGAATTAATAAGGACCTGAGTTTTTCACCGGAAGATCGTTCAGAAAACAATAGAAGAATAGGAGAGATGGCCAATCTATTTGTAGATGCAGGAATGATAGTTTTGGCGGCCTTTGTGGCTCCTTTTCAAAAGGACAGGAATTCAATAAAGGAAGCCGTGGGCAAGGAGAATTATGTTGAGGTTTTTGTAAATACCAGTCTAGAAGAATGTGAAAGAAGAGATGTAAAAGGACTGTACAAAAAAGCAAGAAAAGGTGAAATAAAAGATATGACGGGTATTTCCAGTCCATATGAAGTACCTTTGCGCCCAGATATCACTTTAACGGAGAAAGAGTCCGTTGAAGAGGCAGTAAACAGAATATATGAATTGATTCGACCCAAATTACAATTGTAATGAGTAAATACTATTTAAACTATTTAGACGAACTAGAATCCGAGGCCATTTTTGTGCTTAGGGAAGTTTGGGCCCAGTTCCAGAATCCTGTTATCCTTTTCTCAGGAGGAAAGGACTCCATAGTGGTGACCCATTTGGCAAGAAAAGCGTTTTATCCAAGCAAAATACCCTTTGCTTTGATGCACGTTGATACAGGACACAACTTTCCAGAAACCATCAAATTCAGGGATGACCTAATCGATAGTTTGGGAGTAAGGCTCATTGTCGGTTCTGTTCAAGAGTCGATTGATCAAGGAAGGGTTGCCGAGGAAAAAGGAAAGAATGCCACGAGAAATGCACTTCAGATAACCACATTGTTGGACGCCATTGAAGGAAACAAAGTAGATTGTGCTATCGGTGGAGGTAGAAGGGATGAAGAAAAGGCGCGCGCCAAAGAACGGTTCTTTTCTCATAGAGACGATTTTGGCCAATGGGACCCCAAAAATCAACGTCCAGAGTTGTGGAACCTGTTCAACGGAAAACAATTTGAAGGAGAACACTTTCGAGTGTTCCCGATCAGTAACTGGACCGAAATGGATGTTTGGAACTACATAAAAAGAGAAAACATTCAGATACCATCGCTTTACTTTGCTCACGAACGCGAGGTGGTCTGGAGAAGCAATTCTTGGGTTCCAAACTCCGAATTTTTAAAGTTGGATGAAGGCGAAGAAGTTGTAACCAAAAAAATCAGATTTAGAACACTCGGAGACATCACCATTACCGGTGGAATCGAATCCGATGCGGACACCGTAGAGAAAATAGCTCAAGAAGTATCGGCAATGAGACAAACCGAGAGAGGAAACCGAAGTGACGACAAACGTTCGGAAACAGCAATGGAAGACAGAAAAAAACAAGGATATTTTTAGATAGTATATGTTGGACAACAATCAACTTTTAAGATTTACCACCGCAGGAAGTGTAGATGACGGAAAAAGCACCCTAATTGGCCGTTTATTGTACGATTCAAAATCCATTTTTGAAGATCAATTGGAGGCCATTGAAAGTACAAGCAAAAAGAAAGGGCATGAAGGTGTTGATTTGGCACTTTTCACTGATGGCCTTCGCGATGAAAGAGAACAAGGTATCACCATCGATGTGGCCTATCGTTACTTTACAACGCCAAAACGAAAATTCATCATTGCGGACACTCCAGGTCATATTCAATATACCCGAAACATGGTTACAGGGGCGTCAACGGCCAACGCAGCAATAATTTTGGTAGATGCAAGGCACGGTGTTATTGAACAGACGAAAAGACACGCTTTTATTGCCTCCCTGCTTCAAATACCCCATGTAATTGTTTGCATCAACAAAATGGATTTGGTGGATTATTCCGAAGAGGCCTACAACAAGGTGATATCCCAATTCGAAGAATTTTCATCTAAACTATTGGTAAAAGACGTTCGTTTTATCCCTATAAGCGCTTTGTTGGGAGACAATGTAGTGAACCGATCAAAGAACATGGATTGGTATCAAGGGGCGCCCTTGCTTCACACATTAGAAACTATGCACATAAGCAGTGACATCAACAAAGTGGATGCGAGATTTCCCGTGCAAACCGTTTTACGACCGCAAAGCGATGAATATAGGGACTATCGGGGATATGCCGGGAGAATAGCAAGTGGGGTTTTAAGAAAAGGAGACGAAGTCACCGTGATGCCGTCTGGGTTCAATTCAAAAATAAAATCTATCGACACCTTTTCTGGAGAAGTGGAGGAGGCATTTGCCCCGATGTCGGTTTCCATTACTTTGGAAGATGACATTGATATAAGCAGAGGAGATATGATCGTTCGCTCCAACAATACACCAGAGACCCAACAGGATTTAGAGGTTATGCTTTGCTGGTTAAATAACAGTCCAGCAAAACCTAGGGCAAAATATACGATTAAGCACACTTCTAACGAGCAAAAGGCAATGGTGAAGGAAGTATTGTATAAAATTGACATCAATACCTTAAGCCGCAGTTCCGACGACACGGAAATGTCCATGAACGATATCTGTAAGGTGCGCATAAGAACTACCAAACCATTAATGATAGATCCATACCGCGAGAACAGGACCACAGGTAGCATTATTTTAGTAGACGATGCCACTAACGAAACCGTAGCTGCGGGTATGGTTGTTTAAAAATTGTAATGATGTCTTAACGTTCTTTAAAAGAACGCATTTTCTATTTAAAATCAAAAGTTGATCTATGGAGTATAAATCATTTTTAAGATTAATAGCCATAGATCTTTGTCAATCGGCAGTTCAAGCTTATTGTAAAAGAACTTTCATTTGAATCTGAATTATGAGAAATGGCTAACCGGTTCAATACTGATAAAAAAGAAATACTAGATAAAGGCATAAAAGTTTTTTTGATTCGGGTATTGGGGTATGGGTTTGGATTTTTGTTTACGTGGATTATAGCCAATAAATATGGAGCCAAAATACAAGGAATCTTTTCTATAAGCTTTTTATTTCTTTCCATTGGAGCAATGATTGCAAAGCTTGGTGTCGAAACAGCATTGGTGAAATGGATTGCTAAATCAACCAACATTTTTGACAGAAAGTCAATTTATTTTAAGGCGTTGGGATTAATAGTGATCAGCTCCCTGTTAACTGCAACTTTGTTGTTCTTTTTAGCCCCTACAATCTCTATAATGTATAATAAACCTGATATAAAAGACAGTCTTAGGTTGGCTGCTTTTGCAATTCCCTTTTTATCAATTTTAGATGTTTCTGGTTCCTATTTTAAAGGTATACGGGCTATCAATACCTACGGTCTTTATTTCCATTTCATTAAATTCTTTTTCCCTTTAATAACAATACTGATTTTTTACTTTTTATCTGTTATAAGCTTTGAAGCTCCAATTATGTCCTATCTAATAGGACTTCTGCTGGGTTCTATTATAATCTTTGTACATATTATTTATCAGTTTCAAGGTTTTGTAAACAAACCATTACAGAAAACGCCCACGAAAACGGAAATGTTGTTGGAATCATATCCGATGATGATATCGTCTGCTATTGTAATGATTATGGGGTGGAGCGATGTTTTTATTTTGGGCTTTTATGTTGAAGAGGATACCATTGGTATTTATAGCACTGCAATAAAAACAGCAACAACTGTTTCTTTCATTTATAATGCGGTTGCAACCATTGCAACACCTAAAATCGCAGCTTTTTTTCATAGTGGAGATAAAGAAAAACTGATAGAGACGGTTTCTTTCTCTGCAAGAATAATGTTTTTGTGTGGGCTTCCCATATTTTTAGCTATCTTCTTGTTCCCAGAATTTATCCTAAATCTTTTTGGCAGTGAATATGTTTCTGGTAAAACTGTTTTACGAATATTATTGTTGGCACAATTAACAAATATCATTACCGGCCCCGTAGGCCCCATGTTTCAAATGACAGGAAGGCAGAAATTGCTTCAAAATATAATCGCATTCGCGTTGTTTTTAAATGTTACACTTAGTCTTGTTTTGGTTCGCTATTTTAATTTTGAAGGAGTTGCTGCTGGAAGTGCAATAGGGATGATTTTTTGGAATGCTTTAGGAGCATGGTACATTTGGCGGAAAGACAAGATAAGAACCTGGCCAACCTTTAGAAAAGAATGAAGGCAAATTTAAATATTAACAAATCCAAAAGTCTACTGTATCTTTTTTTGCTTATCCCCGTCATTGTAGATTTATTGATAGGAGTCAGCATGGTTTTGGAAATTAATTTTTCCGTTGGAAAAGTATATCGTGGCTTGTTATATTTAGCAGGGTTCATTTTCTTTATTAAAAGGAAAAGGGTGAATTTTTGGGCCATTTTCATCATCACATGGTTTGCGTTTTTTTTAATTTGGATTATAAACAGCGACAACTTTTCCTTTTCAAGGGAAATAACCTTCTTTTTTAAAGCTACCTATGCTTTTGCTGTTTTGGAGCTGATTAAAGGTGTTAAAATTGGGTCTAAAACCAAAATTTTTTATTTACACCTTATCTTAAAGCGTTATGGCCAAGTTATTGCAAGCTGTATTCTTTTTTCTTTTTTCACCGGTATTGGATTGGATACCTATGGCAAATGGGTTTTTGGAACAACTTCATTTTTTGTTGCTCAAAATGATATAGGGGTTTCACAACTATTGGTTTTTGCCTTTTTATTGTTCAACAAGAAAATAGTTGATATTGGATGGGTATGGTTGATTATGATTTTTTCTTCCTTAATCCTACTGGGAACCACGACAGGTATGTTCGGATCAATAGCTGTTCTGGCAGTATATATTTTTGTTAAGCTAGTTTTGTCTAAACTGTCCTCTGCCCTAAGCTTATTTTTAAGAGTTTTTGCCATTATCATTTTAGGGATCACAATAGCGGTGTCATCTGTTTTTTTAATTAATTATATTAAAAGCTCAGAATACTATTCCAAAAAATATTCAAATGTATTAAAGGAAGGAGTTAGGTCAAGGTTGACAAATGCCGGGGATGCCTATTTTGATAAAAGAGGGCTTTTCATCAATATTTTTGGCGAAGGCTTTTCTAGTTATACTACTAACTTGGGAAACGATGCACCTGAGATAAAATACTCCAAAAGCAATTACAAGGACTGGTTGTTGGTTGAAACAGACTATTATGATTTTGTTGGAGCTTATGGCATATTGCTGACACTTACTTTTTATAGCTTTTATTTTTATTGGTTAGCCCTTTCTGGAATTAACTTTTACAACAAGAAAACCATTTACAGTTTTTCTTTGTTTATGATTTTTATGATGGCCATGGGCCATGGGTATTTGGCGGGACATGTATTTTATAGCCCAACAGTTATGGGAATTATGGCAATTGTGATAACGATGATTATGTGCCAATCACGGAAGAGGAAAGAAACATGGGGCTAAAGAACACATTCCTTATACTTCTAGTAGCAGTGACCTTTTTTATAACTTGTAAAAGAGATGAAAAGGGGAGCGTTAACCCTCCAAAAAGTATTGGCGGGCTAATATATGGCAATTCCTTTGACTTTGCAGAGGCCTCTTTCAAAAAAATTTCCAAATCAGGAATACACAAAAAAAGTATTTGTTTCAGCAGCAAAGATTCAACTTTGGTTGTATTTAATAAAAGGTTGAAAGTTTCTTCCGAGATGACGATGATAATGTGGTTTCAACCACATTTTTATGGACGCAATGGCACTATTATAAACCTATCGGTAAAGGAAAAAGACTTTCCTATCAAATCAAAGCTTTCAATCTTCATGAACAAAAACAGAGTTGGCGTAATGCAGCAAGGAAAGGACTTAAGGAAAGAGGACTATACAAACCAGCGGGAGTTTACAAAATATTTTATGTCCCTCATAGAGCTTAAACCGGGAGACATATATTTTTTGGCATATATTTTCTCCGAAAACAAAGTGAAAATATACATAGACGGTAAAGAATATGCGATATTTGAGAATGTTCCAAACCTGAATGACATAAATTATATTTCATTAGGGGCATCATGGAATAATCAAGGCAGCAAGTATCATTTTAACGGCTGTATGGATGATTTATATATATATAATAAAGCGTTGAGTGAAGAGGAAATCTATAGTTTAATGGATTATACACATGTATACCAATATGCCAAATAAAGTTATGTTAATAGGTAGAGCCTCTAAAAATATTGGGGGCAATGCTACAGGAGGTATTGCCAAACATGTAGAGGATTTGGCCCTAAATTTAAGTGAAAGGGGCATTAGACCTTTCATTTGGGATTTTACACTTCAAAAAACACTAGATAAGAAATCAGTTACGATTTATGGAGTTTCTTATTTTAATAAGTTACTTGGATTGTTATACAGTTTATTCTTGGCAAACATTTGGTTCTCCAAATCCTATAAAAACCTATCTCTAAGGGATAAATTTATTGTAGGCATACAAAGCTATCAAATTATAAAGATTGTACAGAAACACAACTTCAGGACAATCCATATCCACTCACTTAATAGGCCAATAATAGGCTTGCTTCGCAAAAAATTTCCCAATATCAATATAGTTGTTACAGATCATGGATTTTGGCAGAAAACAGATAGGGCAAAAAGTAAAAAAAAGAAGCAAACACTAGGGAAAATTTTAGAGAACATTGAAGCATCCAATGTTATAATTGTTATTTCAGATTTTTCTATTAAAAAGTTCAAAGAATATGGTTTGCCACTTTGCAAGACCCAGAAAATATCCAACCCAATTTATATTTCAAATATCCCAATGGACACCAAAGCCAAAAAAGAGGATATTATATTGTTTAATGGCTATAACGAGAGCATTAATATAAAAAACTTGCCAGTTTTATTACAAGCAATTAGCAAGAGTGAATTTTTGCGAAAGGATTTTAAACTAATTGCAATAGTAAACAACAAAGCAAAAGAGCTGATAGAAAAACAAAAAGTTACATTTGAAATGGAGCTGTTGGGATCCCAAACCTGGGAGAAATTGGTTGATCTTTATAACAAAAGCAAGATTTTGGTTGTTCCGAGCAAAAGTGAAAGCTTTGGGTTGGTTTATATGGAAGCCTTGGCAGTTGGAACCCCTGTCATTGGATTTCATAAAACTATTGAAGAGTTTCAAAAAACTTTACAAATTGAAATAGGAGAAACTTTTGACAATGAAAAGGAAACAGCAGAAGAACTATCTGCTAAAATTGAAAAAGTTGTTTCTAAAACCTATGACAAGGAGCTTATTAGGGAAAGAGTTAAGGAAATCTATGACTGGGACAATAAAACAGAAAATTTTATCAAAATATATTCTAAGGAGAGCGAGAATACTAAATTAAAAACCTAAAAAGACAATAAGCCAAAATCAATAATAAAACAACATACACTAGATGAAGAATCTTTTGAGAGATTTTATATTTCATAGGCTAAAATACGGCTCTGAATTTAGAAAGAGGCTAGGCCTGATAAAGTCATATCAAAGACTTTCCCAAAGTGAGCTTTTGATAAAGGAAAATAGTATGCTGGTCGAGCACATAAGAAATGCTTACAATAACTCTTCTTTTTACAAAGAACTATACAATTCATATGGAGTAAGCCTTAGTCAGGTACAATCCTTGGAAGATTTATCAAAACTACCTGTGGTTACCAAAGATTTAATCAGAGACAGAGTGGATGACATATATATTGGCAAAAGATTTAAACATACGGCACATACAAGTGGTACATCGGGTAGCCCATTAAAAATTTATTATAGTTGGGATTGTGTGCTTAACGAGGCTTCCTACAATGAGATTTTTCGAAATAATGCTGGACATTATTTTGGCGATAGAGTCATTTCTTTAAGGGGTGCATTGGATGGTGCAAAAAAAGAACATTATGACAGATTCAACAAAACATTATTCTTGTCGAGCTACCATATAACACCAGATAATGCCGAGTGGTATCGTAAAAGGATAAAAGCCTTTAATCCTAAGACCATTCTGGGCTATCCAAGTTCTTTGGAGGCATTATCAGTGATTTTATCGGAATACAAAATCAAAATACCAATTGCCTTTACATCTTCTGAAACGCTTTATCCTCATCAACAAGATTTAATAGAGAGCAGTTTAGGGTGTAAGGTTTATGACAGATATGGAAATGCCGAGAGGACAATTTCGCTCGTACAAAAAAAACATAAAGGGAGTTATTTGTTTCCTAAACTATATTCCGTTAATGAGTTTAAAGGGGACAATAAAATTATTACAACCAATTTAATCAATCCACAATTCCCACTTATTAGATATCAAGTTGATGATGAAATTATATTATCAAAAGACAATACAGTAACGAGAATAGGTGGCAGAATAGACGATTGTCTAATTACGCCAGATCATAGAAGAATTGGCAGTGCGGCAATGTCCCTTGCGTTTAAAAAGGTGCCAAACATCGAAATGTCCCAAATAGAACAGGCTTTTAAGGATAAAATAATTGTCAACATAGTTCCCGGAGATAACTTTTCCATAGAGGATTTGAAACTTCTTGAAACGGAATTGAAGAAAAGAATTGGTGAGGAAATGATAATTGAGATAAGAAAAGTAACCAGAAGCGAAATAAAAAAGACCCAAGCCAATAAATTCAAACTAATAATAAATTCAATGGAAGGTCTTCATTAGAACATATCATGGAGATGGATGATATTTTACTTTTACCTTAGCAATATTTCATATAAAAAACAGTAAAAGAAGATTGAAAAAACTAAAGTGGTATTACAGTAGATTAAAATTGATGAGCCTTAATGAGGTTCTTTTCTTTAGAATACCGCAATTTATCCAAACGAGCATTAAAGGTCATTTTCAACAAAGGGTCATAAAAGCGCTGCTGCCAGTAAATGAATCCTTTAAAGGCCCGCTCTATAATTCCGAGGAAGTCCAACATCTTTTCCGCACATTTCCGTTTCATGGCTCATTTAAAGTTTTTACAGAGGAAATAGATATTTTAAACTTCAATGATTGGAGAAAAGATGTCACGACTGGAATCGTTTCCCCTCCAGCCTATTATGGTCGCATCGCAAAACAGGACTATGAAAAGAACGGGGACGTAAAGTTTGTATCCGAAATTTCAAGGATGGAATTCCTTCCTTTTGTCGCATTAAAATATGTAGAAAGTGGAGAAGAGAGGTATTTAAAAAGAGTAGAAGAGATAATAACTGGATGGAGCAAACAAAACCCATATTTATATTCGATAAATTGGACCTCTGGAATAGAGGTTGGTATAAGGGCGGTCAATCTAATATTTACCCATTATATTTTAAATCAATTTCAAGCATTATCAACCGAGACCAATCGGTTCATAGTAGAAATTGTAAGTGATTCATATCGCTTTTTAAAGAACCATTTGTCTTTGTTTTCATCAGCAAACAACCACTTAATGGCCGAACTCATGGGCCTTACAGTAATTGGATCCTATTTTAAAATAAGTGAGAAAGAATTTGCTAAATGGAAAAATATGTTTTTCGAGCAAATCGAAAAACAAATCAACGATGATGGAGTAAATATGGAGCTTTGTACCAGATACCATGCAGAGGTTACCGATCAGATTTTGATAGGACTTACATTTTTAGAGGATGTCAGCAACGACGTTCCGTTTCAAGTTTGGCAAAAATTTAAAAAGATGTTCCAATTTACCCAGCACGTGGATTACTTGGGTAATGAGACTATTTTTGGAGATAACGATGAGGGTTCGGTGATAAACCCGTTTTTTGTCAAAAACTTTTCACTGTACAGGTCGCAACTTCAAACAAGCAATTTTTTGTTTCAGACAAAATATAAGTCCGATGGCAAAATCGATTTCAGGAACTATTTAATTTTTGGTTCTCGATACCGTATCCAAAGGTCCGACCTTCCAGAAAATGATATGCTGTTCAGGGAGTCAGGCTACTGTTTCCTTTATGACCATACCGCCAAAACCAAATTGTCTTTTGATTGTGGCAATATAGGGGATGAGGTTTCTGCAGCCCATGGACATTCCGATATTTTCCATTTCAATCTTGAGGTTGGGGGCATACCTTTTTTGGTCGATTCAGGAACCTATCAGTACCACTCAAAGTACGAACACTGGAGAGACTACTTTAAAGGTGTATCCGCACATAACACTATTTCTATAAACAATAAAAATCACGCACTCAACAACGGTAGGATGAGCTGGATAAATCGACCAAAAACGGAGGTTATAAGCTTTTCGCCGAACAAAACCGAATCAGTTTGCAGGGCCACTACAAACGCTTTTGAAGCTGAAAAAGTTGTTTTGACGAGGGAAATAATATTCAATAAGGTTCAAAAAAAGATAATAGTCAAAGATTTTGTGGACGCTGAAAGCAACTGTTGTTACGAATTGTTTTTTTATCTTCATTTCCCCCCGAATACATTAATCAACAAAAAGGGTACATTGGTCAATTTGGAAAGGGAGAACAAACAAATCAGAATCACCAATGATCACTTTGAAAATGCACATCTCATTTCTGGACAGGAATTTCCGCCATTAGGATGGTTTTCAAAAGAGTTTAACAGGAAAGAGGAAACGAACAGCTTAAAAATTTTTATCAATGGGCGGGGTAAATGTGAAATAGAAACCACCATTTTGTATGACTAGTACAGCGGCCTTAACATCTAAAGCTTTGAAGAGATTTGGTGTATCCCAATACTGCCTGACCATATCGATGTTCTTTTTGCCTCTTAGCCTACAAATGAACAATATCTTCTTCGTTCTTTTTTTGATTACTTTCATATTTGAAGGGGGCATCAAGGAAAAAATATCATCGTTGTCATCAAACTATAAAAAAGCGCTACCGATTGTTTTATTGTTTTTTTTGATTGTGTTTAGTTATTCCTATTCTTTTTACACCCAAACGGCGCTTGATCAAATATTAAAAAGCATTCCTCTTTTACTTGTGCCTCTGGTATTCATCTCTGATCCAAAGATGTTTGTTGAAAACAGGAACAAATTTTTATATGGTTTGGTGGCGGGGTGCCTAGTTGCGGCGATAACAAGTTGGGGCTGGTTGGCATACCAATTATGGTTGGAGGAAGATATAAGCAAAGCAATCACTTGGAAGTATAGTAAAGGAAACCTTATTTCAAAACTTGATCAACATACGCCATATTTAGCTATGTTTTTGTTTACTTCGGTTGGATTTATAGCATCTAGGCTAGAGTTTATTAAGAGAAAGAAAACCAAACGGATACTAAATATAATAGTTATAATTCAAATTTTATTCCTTTTACATTTGCTATCGAGAACGGCCATATTATATTTTTTTGTTGCCGCAATAACCTTTCTTTTAATTAAAAGAAGAATATTTGTATTGTTCGCGCTTTTGTTGGTTTCATTCGCTTTTTTCAATATTTTAATACATGATGCTAATGATAATAGCGGATTTTTTGAAAGACTGCTGTACAAGGAAATAGGACTTAGTGGAACCGATGGTTTGGACCCTAGGTTCGAAAGATGGCAATATTCATGGAATCTTTTCAAAAAGTCACCTATTATAGGGGTTGGTGCCGGAGATGTAGATATTATGAGAGTGACTGCCTACAGAGAAGCAGGAGATTTAGAAGCGTATAAGTTAAAATATAATGCACATAATCAATTCTTTGAGTTTTTGAGCGCTCAAGGAATAATTGGGGGGGTATTGTTCATGTTTTGTTTTGGATATATAATTTATTTGGCCTTTAGCGCAAAGGAATACTTTTTGTTTTATACGGTTGTTGGAATTTTTATATGTTCTTCTACAGAATCTATGCTTCGAAGATCCTGGGGTGTAGTTTTCTTCTCCATTATTGCATCGTTGGTAATTGTATCATATATAAGAAATAAAAATAATTCCTTAGAGTTTTAAGATGGGATAGTTAATAATCGTTTTGCTGTTTTTCACATCGCAAAGCTCAATATAAAATGTTTAAGTTGAAGAAAATAAATCTTATTTACTTGCTTGGAGCCGGCCGAAGTGGCACAACTTTAATGGCAACCATTTTAAATGCCCACAAGCAAGTTCAGACTATTGGGGAAATGCATCAATTCATTGACCATATCAACCAGAACAAAGAATGTTCTTGTGGAGAAAGTTTAAACACTTGCGTGTTTTGGTCTTCAATAGTAAGGAAACTTAAAGTATTAAACGATGACTTACCACAGAAGCAATCACAGTTTGAGCAAAAGGAAGCCCACAAAAACATAGTTCAACTTATTTTGGAGAAAAAAGAAGATGAGGAGTATGTGAGTTTCAATGAACAAGTTTTTTCCGAAATAAAAGAACAAGTTAAAACAGAGTGGTTTTTAGATTCTTCCAAATATATTGCTCGGTATTTGCTTTTAGAAAAAAGTGAGAACATTAATATTAAGGGAATTTATATAGTCCGGGACGTTCGTGGGGTAATTAATTCATTCGGAAAGCAAGTACAGACACCCAAAAAACCGTTAGCAACTATTATTTACTATTTGGCAATTAATTTTTTTGGTCAAATAGTGTTTGCGTTGGACCGCAAAATTTTAAAGGTCAAATATGAAGATTTTGTTGAAAAACCTGAGCAATGCCTGAATAAGATTTACGGACATGTTTTTGGAACCATGGATAGTGTTAACAACATTTCAGCATTGCCGGAATTTTACGAAATGCCTCATATTATCGGCGGAAATAGAATAAAGGCCAGTAAAAAAATATCCATAAGAAAAGACGAAAAGTGGAAAGAAAATATCTCGAGAATTAAACAAATTAAGTACTATTTACTAGTATTTCCTTTAATGCTCTTTAATAAATACAAGATTTGATGAATATCTACATAACATTGGATTATGAGCTTTTTTTTGGACCCCAAAGCGGATCTGTTGATAAATGCATCATAGAACCGACCAAAGCTTTATTGGAAATATTGGATCCCTATGGCATAAAGGCGAATTTTTTTGTTGATTCTGGATATTTGGTTGCCCTAGAAAGGCAAAAAGAAGAATACTTGGAGTTACAGGAGGATTATGATAAGATCACAGAACAGATTGGATACCTGGCATCAAAGGGACACGGCATTGAGCTACATATCCATCCGCATTGGGAGGATTCGTTTTATGATGGAAAGCAGTGGGTTTTTATTACCGAAAGGTATAGGTTGGCAGATTTTAATAAGAATGATGTTATGGATATAGTTAATAGATATACTGAAATTCTTTATAGAATATCTACTAAAAAACCTGTTGCATATAGAGCGGGAGGATGGTCTGCCCAACCTTTTGACCACATAAAAGATGCTCTAAAAGAGAACGATGTACTTATTGACTCAACGGTATTCCCCAACGGGCACTATAAATCAAGAAATCAAGTTTTTGATTTTAGGGGAGTATCCCAATATAAAACAGAATATTCTTTTGAAGATGACCTTACCAAAGAAGTGATTAATGGAAGCTTTAAGGAAATTCCAATAAGTTCAACATTGGTTTCGCCGATATTTTATTGGAAATTTGCAAAAGCTAAACTTTTTGGTAAAAAGGAACACAAAGCCTTCGGAAATGGAGCTGCAATTCCAATGGATAAAACAGAAATGTTCAAACTAATGCTTTTTCCATCGCACAGTGTTGTCTCAATGGATGGATATAAAGCCAGACTGATGAAGAAATCATTAAGGCAATACAATAAAAAAACTGGAGGAAAGGGAAACTTTGTTTTGATAGGTCACCCTAAGGCTTTCACGCATTATTCACTTAACAAAATGAAGTATTTCGTGGATTTTTCACACAACAAACATAACTACATTACATTTTAATTTAGGAAATTGAGATATCATCTTTTAAATTGCCATATAGACAATCTTAGTATGGTGGAAACCATTACAATGATTGAGCAGATTATAAATAAGGATAAACAATTACACCATGTAGTTGTAAATGCCGGTAAAATTGTCGCTTTGCAAACTGATGCGAGGTTACGTCAAAGTGTCAACAACAGTGATTTGATCAATGCAGATGGTCAAGCCGTGGTATGGGCTTCACGTATATTGGGCAAGCCTTTGAAAGAGAGGGTGGCAGGAATAGACTTGATGGTTAAATTAGTGGAAACTGCCCACAGAAAAAGATACAAAATTTTCTTTTTTGGAGCAGAAGAAGAGACTGTTAAAAAGGTCGTGGATCATTACTCCAAAGAGTATTCCGAAGAATTGATTGCGGGTTATCGGAATGGATATTTTAAGAAAGAAGACGAAAAACAAATAGCCAAACAAATAGCAGATAGCGGAGCTAATATTTTGTTTGTTGGAATAAGCTCACCGACTAAAGAAAATTTCTTATTTGAGAATAGGAAAGCTTTAAACAAAGTAAACTTCATAATGGGAGTGGGAGGAAGTTTTGATGTTATTGCTGGAAAGGTGAAAAGAGCCCCAATCTGGATGCAGAAAACAGGACTTGAGTGGTTTTATAGATTTATTCAAGAACCTAAAAGGATGTGGAAGAGATATTTGATAGGAAACAGCAAGTTTATTTTTTTGGTGTTAAAAGAGCGATTTAAATTTTGATACCTTTGGTACCTTATATTCGCTACAACGGTTATCCAAATGTTTTTCAGGCAGCACAGATATTCCAATTTGATTACTCCTATTTCAGCAGGGATAGATTTGCTTATTGTAAATTTGTTTTTACAAATCCTGCCAATAAACTTTCAAACACCTGTTTTAATTCATACCTATATATCGGTATGCTGGATAGTACTTTCAACTAAGAATGAGTTCTATAAAGTATATCGTTACACAAAGATTGCATATCTGTTACGATTACTATTTACACAGTTTGTTTTCTTTTTCCTGATTTTATATGCGTTCATTGGATTTTTTAAACAACCCGTCATAAGTAGACTTGCTTTAGGCGAATATTTTGTTATTGTCCTTATAATTATCTCAACAGTTAAATTCTTGAGTTTTTTCCTGCTTATGGAGTACAGGGAAAAAGTAAAGGGGAATCTAAGAAACGTTGTCATAATTGGGAAAAATAAAAAAACCGACCAACTCCGAAATGTTTTTAAAGAAAAGGCGGAATTCGGGTATGATTTTAAAAAACAGTTTTCCCCTAAGGTAAATGGCTTTGATTTAAAGGATTGTTTCAACTATATTCAGGACAACAATATAGATGAAGTCTATTGCTCTGTCTCCGAATTAAAAAACGATGAGATTGCCAAATTTATCACCTTTGCCGACAACAATTTAAAGACTCTTAAATTTATACCGGACAACAAAAACATCTTTTCAAAGAAACTGAAATTTGAGTATTACGACTATATTCCAGTTCTTTCTTTAAGAGATATCCCGTTAGATAGTCCTATAAATGCCTTTTTCAAAAGAAGTTTTGATATTGTTTTTTCCATAATTGTTGTTGTTGGAGTCCTATCGTGGTTAACGCCAATTTTAGCCTTGTTGATTACACTTGAATCTAAAGGCCCTGTATTCTTTAGACAAACGAGGAATGGTATAGACAACAGGGAATTCTATTGTTATAAGTTCCGATCAATGGCGCCCAATAAGAATGCTGATGACATCCAGGCCACCAAAAATGACATGCGCATTACCAAAATAGGAAAGTTTATTCGAAAGACAAGTATAGATGAGCTCCCACAATTTTACAATGTGCTCTTTGGAACGATGTCCGTTGTAGGGCCACGCCCACATATGGTAAAGCATACAAATGAATATGCATCCAGTGTGGATAAATACATGGTTCGCCACTTCGTTAAACCAGGCATAACAGGATTGGCTCAGGTACGCGGGTATCGAGGTGAAATTGAACAAGAGGCTGATATTCAAAACCGAATTAAGTTTGATATCTTTTATATTGAAAACTGGTCCCCTTTTTTGGATTTAAAAATAATAGTACAAACAGTGTTAAATGCATTGAAAGGAGAGGCTAAAGCTTATTAATATCAAATGAAAAAAACACTTATAACCGGAGCAGCAGGATTTTTAGGTTCACACCTATGTGATCGTTTTATAGCTGAAGGACATCATGTGATTGGCATGGACAACCTGATCACAGGAGATATTAAGAATATTGAACATTTGTTTCACCTAAAACGATTTGAATTTTTCCACCACGATGTTACCAAATTTGTCCATGTTCCAGGAAAAATGGATTACATTCTTCATTTTGCCTCACCAGCAAGTCCCATTGATTATTTAAAAATTCCGATAGAGACGCTAAAGGTTGGCTCTTTAGGCACGCTCAATCTTTTGGGTTTGGCCCGGGATCATGGGGCACGTATTCTGGTGGCATCTACTTCAGAGGTATACGGAGACCCTCTAGTGCATCCCCAAAGCGAAGACTATTTTGGAAATGTTAGCCCTATTGGCCCTCGAGGAGTCTATGATGAGGCCAAACGATTTATGGAATCCATCACTATGGCCTACAATAGACATCATGGATTGGATACCCGCATCGTTCGGATTTTTAACACCTATGGCTCACGTATGCGCTTGAACGATGGCCGTGTGGTTCCTGCATTTATGGGGCAGGCACTTCGCGGAGAGGATTTGACCGTTTTTGGAGACGGTTCGCAATCCCGTTCGTTCACTTATATTGACGACCAAATCGAAGGAATCTACCGCCTATTGATGAGCGATTATGTGGAACCCACCAATATTGGAAACCCGGACGAAACCACCATTTTGGAGTTTGCAGAAGAAATCATCAAACTAACAGGGACCGACCAAAAAATAGTTTTCAAACCATTGCCACAAGATGACCCAATGCAACGACAGCCAGATATTTCTCGAGCGAAGGAAATTTTAGATTGGGAACCAAAGGTACACCGTTCCAAAGGCCTCAAAAAAGTATATGAATACTTTAAATCGCTATCCCATGACCAGTTATGGGAAACACACAGAGAGTTTTCTCCCTAGTTCTTTTTGGTCATTTCGAAGAAGCTAAGAGACTGAGAAATCTATTGTTGGCAGTATAGATTTTTCGCAAATGCTCGAAATGACGACTATTTCAATAATGAATTGGAGGTTAGTGCAATTCGTGTCAAGCATTATGTTTAAGATCATTTTCAGATAACCCCTCAATTAAATTTGAATTGAGTTATTTTTGCCAAAACGTTGAATCATGAACATCTTGGTCTTGGGTTCTGGTGGCCGTGAGCATGCCATCTCCCTTAAAATTTCTCAAAGTCCCAAAACATCTAAATTATTTGTAGCTCCCGGAAATGCAGGAACTGATGAAATAGCCACAAACGTTGAGGTGGGTGTAAACGACTTTGATGCCATTAAAGCATTGGTGCTGAAAGAAAGTATCAACCTTGTAGTGGTTGGACCAGAAGACCCCTTGGTAAATGGGGTTCACGATTTTTTTCTGAATGATGAAAAATTGAAATCTGTTCCAGTCATTGGACCGGAAAAAGCAGCAGCAGAACTGGAAGGAAGCAAGGAGTTTGCCAAAGAGTTTATGATGCGCCACAACATCCCAACAGCGGCCTATCAAAGTTTTACGAGCGAAACCCTAGAAAGGGGCTATGCGTTTTTGGACACCCTAAAACCACCCTATGTGCTCAAAGCCGACGGTTTGGCAGCCGGTAAAGGCGTTTTGATTCTTCAAGGCCTACAAGAGGCCAAGAAAGAGTTAAAATCCATGCTGGTCGACTCCAAATTTGGAAATGCGAGCGCCACAGTGGTCATTGAAGAGTTCTTGGACGGCATCGAGTTGAGCTGCTTTGTACTTACGGACGGCACCAACTATAAGATTTTGCCTACCGCGAAAGACTACAAAAGAATAGGTGAGGGAGACACTGGTCTTAACACAGGGGGTATGGGAGCCATTTCCCCGGTTCCTTTTGCCAATACCGTCTTTATGGACAAGATAGAGCGGCAAATAGTAAAACCTACCGTAGACGGCCTTAAAAAGGACAATCTACCATATGTTGGTTTCATATTTATTGGGTTGATAAAAGTCGGAGACGAGCCTAAGGTGATCGAGTACAACGTTCGTATGGGCGACCCGGAAACTGAGGTAGTTATACCTCGTCTTAAAAGTGACCTTGTTGAAGTGTTATTGGCCATGGCCAATGGAACTTTGAACCAAATCGACCTTATAATTGACGAAAGAGCTGCAACAACGGTTATGGCCGTATCGGGGGGATATCCCGAAGCTTATGCAAAAGGTAAGGAAATCACCGGAACGGAAAACATTAAGGATTCCATTGTGTTCCACGCCGGAACTAAACTGTCCAATGGAAAAGTGGTGACCAACGGGGGGCGCGTAATAGCAATTACTTCCTTTGGAAAAGACTTTAAGGAAGCGCTACAGAAATCTTATCAAAACATGGAAAAACTCCATTTTGATGGAATGTATTACCGAAAAGATTTAGGTTTTGATCTATAGGTAAGAATGGGAGCTTACGCTCTTGTCTTCCTCACCGCTTTCGTTGAAAATCTTCAACTGGCCCATCCAATAAACCAGGGCTACAAAACCGATAATCATAAAAATCCAGTTAATGGAGTTGGCACCCCACCAGCTGTGCATAAAACGAAAAGCATCGTATGGTGCGAAAAGGTAATTTACAAATAAGTCTTCTATACCGTAAAAAAACTTGCTCATGTTGGCTATATTTACTTTACAAAAATAGCAAAAGATAGGATGATTTCAAGCTTTTTCGCAAAAACAAAACCCATAAATTATATTGTCCTTGCTATCTTTTTGTTTCTTTTCTATTTCGCCAATGTTTTTTTTCAAATGGGCGAACAAAGAATCAATGAGGTGATTCCCCTGGAAATCGTACTGTTCGTCGCGTTATTGTTGGCAGTTTTTATCATCAATTTAATTGTAAGAACCGAAAAGGCAACGGAGTCCAACTCCTACACAATGGCTTTTTTTGTACTGTTGATTGTGGCTTTTTCCGATGAACTGGTTCTTCAAAACGTAATCTTTGCCAACTTTTTTCTACTCTTGGCTTTTTGGAGAATATTGTCCATCAAGTCCACAAGAAGCGTTAAGCACAAGATTTTTGATGCTTCACTCCTGATTTCGATCGCAAGCCTTTTTTATGATTGGGCCATCGCATTTATGCTACTGGTTTTTTTTGTTATTCTGGTGTACGATAGGAAAACATTCAAAAATTGGCTGGTTCCATTTCTGGGCATGGCCAGCATTTTTATAGTAACGTTCACGGTACTCAGATTAAAAGGCTCTTTGAACTTTTTTGAAGAACACTATAAATTCTCCTTAGGGCTTTTTACCACAAAATCATTTTTTCAGGTATTGAACATAAAGACCCTGATTTATCTTATTTTGGCCATTATCGTTTCTATTTTGGTATTTGTGCGACTGCGTAATGTAAGCGGTGGCAAATTATTATTACTTCGAATCGTGTTTTTGATTTTTGTGCTGGGAACCGGTATTATTCTTTTTACGCCTGTCGATGGTTCTCCTGTGTTGCTTACTTTTTTTCCTGCATCCGTTTTTCTGACCAACTATTTTGAAGGTATTAAAAAGCGAAAGCTTCAAGAAGTGGTTTTGATCAGCTGTCTGGTGTTGGCCTGCTCGCTTTTTGCCATCCATCTTAACTAGATAGGCGATAAAGCAATATCTTTGAACAAATTTTAAGCTATGTTCAGCGATTTTGCCTTCAAGATATTTCAGGAAAGTATAGAAACCTATCACATTAAGGATAATGTGTACCAAGAATTTTCTAACCCTTATCCAAAGGATAAAGTGGAGCACCTGCTCTATAGAAAAAATTGGATAGATACCGTGCAATGGCATTATGAAGACATCATCCGCGACCCGGAAATTGACCCAGTGGCCGCATTGGACCTCAAACGTAAAATTGATGCCAGCAACCAAAATCGTACAGATTTGGTGGAGTATATTGATGGATACTTTCTAAATAAATACCAATCGGTAAAGGTTAAGGAAGATGCCACTATCAATACCGAGAGTCCAGCTTGGGCTATTGATCGACTTTCCATTTTGGCATTGAAGATTTATCACATGCAGGAAGAAGTAGACCGTACCGATGCCTCTTCGGAGCATATCCAAAAATGTGGTGATAAACTCAAGGTTCTTCTGGAGCAAAAAAAAGATCTTTCTATAGCTATTGACCAATTGTTGGCGGACATTGAATCTGGAAACAAGTACATGAAGGTCTATAAACAGATGAAAATGTACAACGACGACGAACTAAACCCTGTGCTTCGTGGACAAAAAGGGTAAACAGACCCATATTTTACTCATTCGGTTGTCTGCCATGGGCGATGTGGCGATGACTGTGCCTATTATACAAGTACTTACCGAAGGATATCCACAGCTACAACTTACCGTACTTACAAAAAAATCGTTCATGCCCATTTTTGATGGGCTGGAGAACGTGCAAGTTAAAGAAGCCGATGTTAAAAAACGCCATAAGGGTTTAATCGGACTTTGGCGGTTGTACAAAGAGTTAAAACCCTTAAAGTTTGATGCTGTTGCGGACCTACATAATGTGTTGCGCAGCCGTATTCTTAAAAAGTATTTTACGCTAGAGCGGGTACCTTTTGTTCAGATTGATAAGGCCCGAAAGGAGAAAAAAGCACTCACCCGACCCAAAAACAAAGTTTTTCAGCAAATAAAAAGTACTCATCAGCGGTATGCCGATGTTTTTGCAGAACTTGGTTATCCCATTGATTTATCAAATGCCAGACCCTTAGAACGAGTTCAACTTTCAGCGAAGGTGCTTGAATTGGTACAGCAGGACACCAAGAAATGGGTGGGAATTGCACCTTTTGCTGCCCACGAAGGCAAAATGTATCCCCTAGAACTCACTGAAGAGATAATAAAATCGCTCAATGATACCGATAAGTATAAAATATTATTGTTTGGGGGTGGTGCCGAAGAAGTAGAAGTATTGGAGGAACTCGCTAACACTTACCAAAATGCCTTGTGTATGGCCGGTAAGTTAAATCTTTCCGAAGAATTGCAACTGATTTCCAATTTGGATGTGATGCTGTCCATGGACAGTGGCAATGCACACATGGCCGCCAATTATGGTATTCCCGTGGTAACACTTTGGGGAGTTACCCATCCTTATGCTGGGTTTTATCCGTTCGGTCAGCCCTTAGAGAATGCGCTTATGGCCAATCGCGAAGCCTATCCTTTAATTCCTACCTCGGTTTATGGTAACAAAGTGCCCGAAGGGTACGAAAATGCCATGAAAACCATTCAACCACAAACGATATTGAATAAGTTGTTTGGTATTTTGGAGGTTTAAGGTTTAAGCCACCGTTCCCTGGCAACTACTTCCTGCTCCAGCAGTACAGCCATAGCAATGTTGTGAGATAATAATATCCCTATTGTTCAGCACATCATCATTATAATCCTTAATGTGTTTTACTTTACTTGCCACTTTTAAATCCAACATTTGGTTAAAATCACAATCATATAGCCAGCCGTCCCAACTCACAGAGATAGTGTTGGTGCACATTACACTTTCCACTGCGGCAGGGTTATAAGCCTCTACCAAGGAGTACATATAATCTTCATAATTGTCGGAAGCAATGAGGTAGTCCAAAAACCTTGAAATAGGCAAATTGGTTATGGCAAATAAGTTGTGGAAATCAATATCAAAATCCTCCTTTAATGCTTTTTTAAAATCCTGCTCCATCGCAGCTTGGTCGGCGGGTAAAAACGCTCCAGAAGGATTATAAACCAAGTCCAACCGCAAATCACTGTCGGGCATGCCGTATCCCACCTTGTTGAGCATTTGTAACGCCTTTATGGATTTGTCAAAAACACCATCGCCTCGTTGCTTGTCCGTTTTACCACGGGTGTAGTGTGGCATGGACGATACTACGTGCACATTGTGCTTTTTAAAGAAATCTGGCAGGTCGTGGTATTTTTTGTTGGCCAATATAATGGTCAAATTGGATCGGACGATAAAATCTTTGATGCCCGCTTTGGACGCCTCTTCCACAAACCAGCGAAAATCGGGATTCATTTCGGGGGCACCGCCGGTAAGATCTAAAGTATGGGCACCAGTATTTCGGATTACATCCAGACATTGTTGCATGGTTTCCCGTGTCATAATTTCCTTTCGGTCCGGGCCTGCATCCACATGACAATGCCCACAGACTTGGTTGCACATGTACCCCACATTGATTTGGAGCACTTCCAGTGTTTTAGGACGCAAAGGAAACTGATTTGTTTCCGCAATTTTATCCTTGAAATATGGTAGTTCTCCATCTTCAAAAAGTTCTCCATTCAAGATTTCCAATTGCATTTGGGTATTGGCAAGAATATCTTTCTGGCCTTTTAAGGATTTCTTCGCTGCTTTTTTTATGTCCGTTAGTATACTTTGAGTCATTTTTTAATTTCTATAATCACCGCAAAAACTTTTACTTTCCACTTTATATTTTGTTCTTCTACATATTGTATCTAACATCTAACAGCGCAGCGTTCCAAAATTACATGGAAAGTTTATCGTACTTGTTCATCATTTGCACGCCATGAACAAGAGTGGCCCCACTTTCTATGGCTGCACCCACGTGTACGGCCTCCATCATTTCTTCTTTCGTGACACCACGTTGTAGACCATCTTTGGTGTAGGCATCTATACAATATGGACATTTTACCACATGCGATACGGCCAAGGCTATCAAGGATTTTTCTCTGGCACTCAAAGCACCCTCTTCAAAAACCTTTCCGTAATAGTCAAAAAACTTGTTGCCCAGTTCCTCGCTCCATTCGGTAATCTTACCAAACTTTCTTAAATCTGCCGGGTCGTAATATGATTTGGCCATGCTTCTTTATTTAATGTTCTTCCTAAACATACAACAAATATCACTATTCGTTTTGGTCGCAAGTCCACATTAAAGATTACAATTTCTTATAATAAAGTGTTTATTCATCAATAAAGCTTTTGCTTAGTTTTGAAAATGAGATGATTACCTAATATACTTGTGTTGGGAAAACAAGAATTGATCCTGTAAAAATGAACAGAGAAATCAAACAATAGATTACATTTGCTCTATCAGTAAAATAGAACAATAAAAATGCTTGAAAACAAATCCATAGGCCTCGTGCTTTCGGGAGGGGGTATACGGGGAATGGCGCATATAGGACTGATCAAGGCCATGAGGGAACACAGTCTTGAAGCGAATGTAGTAGCGGGCACCAGTATTGGGGCATTGGTCGGAGCTCTTTATGCCAACGAGAACTCCGTAGAGGATATGCTTTCGTTCTTTAAGGAAACGCCCTTGTTCCAGTATAGTTTTTTTACCATCAACAAGCCTGGTTTTATAGATACAGAACGGTATACCAATATTTTCAAGAATTTTTTTCCGGCCAATTCTTTTGAAAGCTTGGGTAGACCCTTGTATGTTGTGGCCACTGATTTGCTTAGAGGCAAGGAAACGGTTTTCAATAAAGGACAACTTATTAAACCATTGTTGGCCTCTGCTGCCCTACCTCCTGTGTTCAGCCCTGTGGAAATAGATGATGTACTTTATGCGGATGGAGGCATCATGAACAATTTTCCAAAGGAATATGTGGAAGATAAAACGGAGTTTATCATTGGTAGCAATGTTTCCGCTACCGTACCATTTCAAAAGAAGGATTTACGGAATTCCTTTCAACTTACCGGAAGGGTCACTAGTTTAATGATCCACGCCTCGAACGACGAGAAATTACAACAATGCGATCTTTTTATAGAACCTAAAGAATTGGAAAAAATAGGGGTTTTCGATAAAAAAGGCATCGAAAACGCATTCAATATTGGGTATGAGCATGGCAGTAGGGCCTTGGAAAAGATGCTGTCGAAGATTTAACCCTTCAATATAGATGTGCTTTACATTTGGGTAAATGTTAGTTCGAGTTTTTTCCTTGGGGAAAAGTATCGAGAACAAGGTTTTATGTAACCAAATTCTAATTCTCGATACAATTTTTATTCGCATTCACTCTAGAAAAATCACTCAAATTGACGAATTTCAATCAAATAAATTGAAAGATTACACATCATCATAGTCCACCGTAATCTTGGAGGAAATAGGATGTGATTGGCATGTCAATACAAAGCCTTCCTCAATCTCACCATCGGTAAGAATCTGGTTCTTTACCATTTCGGCTTTTCCTTCGGTCAGTCGTGCAATACAACTACTGCAAACACCACCCTGGCAAGAATAAGGAGCATCGATGTCCTGTTTTAAAACTGCATCGAGCACCAATTCTTTTTTATCCATTATAAAGGTAAAGGTCTCATCGTCCAAGATTACTTTCACCTGTGTTTTACCTTCCAGTTCTTCGGCAAGTTCATCTTTCGTATCCTCGCTGGTGAAAAGCTCGAAATTAATTCTCTCCTCGGCAACACCATTCTCTTTTAGGGTGTCGGTCACCTGATGAATCATATCTTCGGGCCCACACAGATAAAAACCATCAAACGCTGTTCCCTTGAATTTGTTCTTAAGAACAAAGTTCACCGTTGATCGCTCAATCCTTCCAAATAAGGCCTCATCCACATTGGTTCTACTGTACACGTATTGAACAAAAAAGCGCTCACCGTATTTTTCCTTGATGGCTTGAATCTCCTTAAAATACATGGTTTCTTCCGGGGATTGGTTGCCAAAAACCAATACAAACGTATTTTCGGGATTGCTTTCCAAAACGGTTTGGGCAATGCTCATAATTGGTGTAATGCCACTTCCGGCAGCAAATGCAGCAATTTTCTTTGGAGTGGTTCCTTCAAAAACAAAACGGCCTTCTGGAGGCATAACCTCTATCTTGTCACCAGCTTTTAAACTCTCGTTGGCATATACGGAAAACGTGCCGTCTTCCATTTTTTTGATGCCCACCGTTAATTTCCCAGAAGATGGCGGAGAAGAAATAGAGTACGCTCTGCGCAGTTCCTTTCCGTTCAATTCATGTTTTAGGGTAATGTATTGTCCTGCTATGAAACTATAAGCTTCTTTAAGGTTTTCTGGAATGTCAAATGTTAGGGCCACGGCATTCGGGGTTAGTTTGTCCACCGAGGCTATTTTTAAAGCATGGGATTCGCTCATGTAAAGAATTTTGCTGCAAAATTAAGCATTACGCTCCTTTTGAGCATCTATTTTAAGAAAAAGCATGGGTTTTGTAACAAATCCGATAAATTAGATACCAACTAAAAAAACGCCAACCATGCTCAAACATTTTATTGGACTTCAATGGAAGTCATTTTTTAGGTCTGCAAGCTTTAAAACAGAAATCTGGTTTAAAATATTGATGGCCTTGGGAGCACTTTACTTTATTGTAGTTTTCCTAGGAATGGGGGTCGGAGCCTATTTTATTATTGAAGATATGGAACTTGGTGACCCTCTTCGTGTGGTCAATCAGTTTATGATCTATTATCTGGCCTTCGACCTTGTATTTAGGTACATGTTGCAAAAAATGCCCGTCACAAACATTAAACCTCTGTTGTATTTGCCCATGAGCAAAACCAAAGTGGTCAACTTTTCGTTGGGAAAAACGGTTATCTCCTTCTTTAACATTGCTCATGCATTCTTCTTTATTCCTTTTAGTATTGTATTGATTGTGGAAGGATATCCACCGGCACAAGTTATTGGTTGGCACTTAGCTTTGATGGCTCTTTTTTACTGTAACAACTTCCTAAATGTTATGGTGAACAACCAGAATACCATTTTTTATGTGTTTGCCGCTTTGTTTATTCTTGCGGGAGCATCACAATATTATCAATGGTTTGATATTACCAGCTACACCCAACCTATTTTTGACTTTTTCTATGACATGCCATGGACGGCCGTAATCCCGTGGGTGATTTTGGCGGGAATGTATTATGGAGGGTTCTCCTATTTTAAAAAGCACATGTATCTGGACGGTGGTTTGGCCAAAAAACAGACCGAGGCCAAAACAGAAAACTTGGAATGGTTAGATCGCTTTGGCAATCTGGGAACTTTTTTGAAAAACGACATCAAACTTATAAAAAGAAACAAAAGGTCACGAACGGCCGTAATTATGGGTTTCTTTTTTATTTTTTATGGATTGCTATTTTTTACGGGCGCTCTGGAAGTTTACGATGGTCCTTTTTGGAAAATCTTTGCCGGGATATTTGTTACCGGAGGTTTCCTGTTCAGCTTTGGACAGTATGTGCCCAGTTGGGACAGTAGTTATTACCCCCTAATGATGAGCCAGAACATTAAGTACCGAGAATATTTGTCATCCAAATGGTATTTGGTGATCATTGCTACCATTATTTCCACCATTTTGGCAACCTTTTATCTTTATTTTGGTTGGGAGGCCTATGCTGCAGTATTGGTCGGTGCCATTTATAATATTGGAATAAACAGTTACTTGGTGCTTTGGGGAGGGGCTTATGTAAAAACTCCGATTGAACTTACCTCCAATAAAAAAGCATTTGGTGACAAGCAGGCCTTTAACGCCAAAACACTATTGCTTACTTTGCCTAAATTGGCATTGCCCATTATAATCTATGCCATTGGCCACTTTTTGATTAGCCCAGCGGCAGGGTACATTTTTGTAGCTGTTTTTGGGTTACTTGGATTTGCCTTCAAGGAAAAGGTGTTTACCATGATCGAGGGCATTTACAAAAAAGAAAAGTACAAAACACTACAAGCATACAAACAGAAATAACACACCATTAATAAAAAATACATGATTACAGTTCAAAATTTAACCAAGACTTACGGCGAACAAACCGTTTTGAACATTGACCAACTCGAAATCCCAAAGGGACAGAGTTTTGGTTTGGTAGGAAATAACGGAGCAGGCAAAACAACCTTGTTCAGCTTGTTGTTGGATTTGATTCAGCCCTCCTCTGGTCACGTAATAAATAAGGATGTACAAGTAGATCAGAGTGAAGCTTGGAAACCATTCACTTCTGCCTTTATTGACGAAACCTTTTTAATAGGATACCTTACTCCAGAAGAATATTTCTACTTTATCGGAGAATTGCGTGGCAGGAACAAGGCCGATGTTGATGCGCTGCTGTCCAATTTTGATGATTTCTTCCATGGAGAAATATTGGGGCAGAAAAAGTACTTACGGGACCTTTCCAAGGGAAACCAAAAGAAAGTAGGCATTGTGGCCAGCTTTATCGGTAACCCCGAAGTGGTGATTTTGGACGAACCTTTTGCCAATTTGGATCCGACTACCCAAATTCGACTTAAAGGAATCATAAAGGATCTAGCGGCCAAAGATGGCGTAACCGTTCTTGTATCCAGCCATGATTTGATCCATGTTACCGAAGTCTGCGAACGCATCGTGGTGCTTAACAAAGGAGAAATTGTAAAGGACCTCCATACTTCGGCGGAGACCATGAAAGAACTGGAAGCTTTCTTTGCAGGTTGATATTTAGATCGGCCAAGAAAAATTATTGCATTTTATCGATAAGCCTTATAATAATCCGCTTTTTTTTGAGTTTAAGGTTACACAAGATTATCGATAATTTTGAAGCTTCATCATACATTTTTAGGCGCCATTATTTTGGGAGGACTTGTATTTAATGCATGTTCCACCCAAAAGAACAAATTTATTAACCGAAATTGGCACGCACTCAATACCGAGTACAACACTTTGTACAACGGTAATCTCGCCTTTCAAAAAGGGTTGGAGGAGATCAATGCCAATTATCGAGATGATTATTGGGAGATTCTCCCTGTGGAGCGTCTTAAAGTCACTGATGAGATAAAACTCGATTCAGAAGACAACAACCCCAACTTTTTAATTGCAGAGGAGAAGGCCACCAAGGCCATCCAAAAGCACAGTATGGACATCAAAGATGAGGAGCACAACCCACAAATAGATGAAGCCTTTTTGCTATTGGGTAAATCCCGTTATTTCGACCAGCGCTATATTCCAGCATTGGAATCCTTCAACTATATCCTTAGAAAATATAGTAAGAGCGATAAGCTGAACGAAGCTACTATTTGGAGGGAAAAAACAAATATGCGATTGGACAATCCCGAAGTGGCCATTAAAAACTTGAAGCGCCTTTTCAAATACGAAAAGCTGAAAGATCAAGAATACGCAGACGCCAATGCGGTTTTGGCCCAGTGCTACATCAACCTAAACGCACCCGACACGGCAATCCAAAAACTAAAAATATCACAGGCTTATACCAAAAAGAATCCAGAAAAAGGAAGATACCTTTTTATAATCGGGCAACTGTACGATCAATTGGGACATAAGGACAGTGCCAATTATGCATACGACAGGGTGATAGCCCTAAACCGCAAATCACCAAGGGTGTACATGATCAATGCACATCTAAAGAAAATTCAGAACACTGAACTTGTGGACACCAACAAAGAAGAAATGTTGGAGTATCTCACCGACTTGGAAGAAAACAGGGAGAACCGACCATTCTTGGACAAAATTTACCGTCAAGTCGCCCAATATCACATGGCATACGAGGAGGACAGTTTGGCCTTGGCCTATTACAACAAGTCCATTCAGGCAACACAGGGTGAACGCAAATTGAACGCCCTTAACTATCAAAGCTTTGCGGATTACTATTTTGACGAGGATGAATATAGAATAGCAGGATCTTATTACGATAGTACCCTCACCAACCTAAATGAGAACACGAGAAAACACCGTGACATTAAAAAGAGGCTGGACAACCTCGAGGATGTCATCAAATACGAGGATATTGTAAAGCATGCCGATAGCGTGATTACAATATACCAAATGCCCGTGGCAGAACGTAAGGCCTATTTTGAGGATTACATTGCTGAAATGAAGCGCAAGGAAGAAGTTGCCGCAGAAAAACAATTGGAACGCACCACAGCAGGCTTTGCCACTTTTGCCAACAGTAAGGGCGGTAAAGAGAACAAAGGCAAATTTTATTTCTACAATATTACCAGTTTGGGCTATGGTAGAAACGAGTTCAAAACCCGCTGGGGCAGTAGAAGTTTAGAAGATGATTGGCGTTGGAGCAATAAATCCAAAACTTTGGTTTCTGAGGCAACAGGTGAAGCAATTACGAGCAACGATGAAGTGCTGTCCGAGGATTTAAAATATTCTGTAGATTACTATTTGGAACAAATCCCGACCAATGTGGCCGCAATAGACAGCTTAAAAGGCGAACGTAACTTTGCCAATTATCAATTAGGGTTGATTTATAAGGAAAAGTTCAAGGATAATTTGCTAGCTGCGGCGAAATTGGAACGCGTATTATCATCGAACCCAGAAGAACGATTGATACTCCCATCAAAATACAACCTTTATAAGATTTATGAGGAGACGGGAAGTCCGTTGGCGATGGACATGAAGCAGAACATTATCAACAATCATCCTGATACACGGTACGCTGAAATTTTATTGAACCCACAGGCCGTGCTCGATGGAAGCACCGATAGTCCGGATGCTAGATACGCAGCATTGTTCAAGCAATATCAAAAACAAGAATTTTTAAGGGTGATTACCCAATCGGAAGAGTATATCAACAAATTTACCGGAGACCCCATTGTACCTAAGTTCGAAATGTTGAAAGCGAATGCTATTGGTCGTTTGCAGGGATTTGAACCTTTCAAAGAGGCCCTGAACTACGTAGCGCTTACCTATCCAAATAATCCCGAAGGGAAGAAAGCGGAACAAATGGTGGAGGACCAGTTGCCGAAATTGCAGGATAAGGAATTCTCACCCGAAACGGGCTCCTCTGGAACAGGAAACTGGAAAGTGGTTTTCCCGTTTAAAATCAGAAATGATGAAAAAGCCACCAAGCTGAAAAAACGCTTGGAAGAAGTGATTGAAGAATTGCGTTATGACAATATTATTTCCAAGGACATCTATAATTTGGAAGATGAGTTTGTTGTTGTGCACGGTTTCCGTTCAAAGGATTTTGCCCTCGGCTTCGCAGAGCTTATAAAAAAGAACAGGGACTACCTTATTAAAGATGAGAATTTTGTAGTTTTATCAGATAATTACAAAATCATACAAGTACATAAAAATTTAGAATCATACAAAGCACAATTTTAACCCCAAAACCCTAGAACACAATGTTTTCTGACAACAAAAAACCCCGGCCTATGAATGAGTTTGGCGGACAGCCCAATAGAATCGAAAAGAACACAAAAATTAAGGGTGACATTACCTCCGAAGCCGACTTTAGGATAGACGGTAAATTGGAAGGTAACGTAACCACATCCGGTAAAGTTGTCATAGGAAAGGATGGCTATATTAACGGAAAAGTAGAATGTGTAAATGCTGATATAGAAGGAAGGTTTAATGGCGAACTTATGGTGAAGGACCTACTTTCTCTAAAATCATCCGCAACCATTGAGGGTACCGTGAGTGTGGCCAAATTGGCCGTAGAGCCAGGCGCCACCTTTAACGCTGCCTGTACCATGGGGAAAGGATCTGCATCGGCATCTGCTCCAAAAATGCAGTCCACAAAGAAAGATGAGCCAGCAAAAGCCTCCTAAAAAATATAAAAAGACGATCAATACAGCCGCCCGTTTGTCTGGTTCCGCCATTCAAATGGGCGTTGTTATTTATTTAGGGGTATGGGGAGGTAAATGGCTGGATGTACATTTTGAGACCGAAAAAGTGTTCTTGCCTATCTGCACTATTTTGGCCGTTGCGATTTCCATATATTTGGTGATTCAACAATTGAAAAAAATCAACGATTGAAAATCAGGTATTACCCGATTCTTTTTGTATCCATCTTAATAGTTGGATTATTCCTCTTGTTCCATCTCCAAGCCTGGTTTTTGGAAAACAATGGTTATGACCTTTTTTCCACCCAACTAGCCAAAAGTTATGTGCTGAATGCCATAATGGCCATGATCGTTTTTTTTGCCATATACACCTTTAGGAATAAATACCGTGATTTATTGGGTTTCTTTTTCTTGGGAGGCAGTCTCTTAAAATTCACCTTATTCTTCATTTTTTTATATCCAGCTTTTAAGCAGGATGGTGTATTGGAGCGTTTGGAGTTCCTTGTCTTTTTTGTTCCTTACGGATTTGCGCTGGTCCTGGAAACCTTCTTTTTGGTGAAACTGCTTAATAATGTGAGTTAAAGCCCTAAAATCATTTAAAAAAAATAAAGGGGAAAATAATACTCAAAAAAGCTTTTTTCTTTTAAATGGGGAATGTATTTTTGCACCAATTTTTGAGGACCCATAGTTGGATCATATGCGAAATTCTTTTTTCAGTAAAAAATTAGTTGCCGTAATTTTTTTGATTGCGGGATTTGTATCGGCCCAAAACCATGAGGGAGAAGAAGTTGAAACCGGCGCTCACGATTTAAAGACCCAGATAAAGGAATATATAGATCATCACCTTCTGGACTCGCATGATTTCAACCTTTATTCGTATACAACCGAAGAAGGCGAACACAAATATATCGGGTTCCCGCTTCCTGTAATTCTTTGGGACAACGGGTTAAAAGTTTTCTCATCTTCTAAGCTAGAACATGGTGAAGGTGTTGCCGAAGTAGATGGCAATTACTATGCGCTTTACCACAATAAAATTTATAAAACGGATGCCGATGGAACCATCAATTTGGGTGATCATCATGGTGAAGAAACTCATACAGAAGATGCTTTTGGTGAGGATCTGGTCGTGGAAGATGCGCATCCGACCAATGAGAAGCCGTTGGATTTCTCCATTACCAAAAACGTCGTTTTTATTATTGCCGTATCACTTTTAATGTTTTTGGTGTTCCGTTCCATGGCTAAAAGATATCAAAAAAGCACTATGCCGAGAGGTTTGGGTAGGTTCTTGGAACCTTTGGTGCTTTTTGTGCGCGATGAGATTGCCGTACCAAACATTGGAGAGCATAAATACAAGAAGTACATGAGTTATTTGCTCACTGTCTTCTTTTTCGTGTGGGTTATCAACCTTTTAGGCCTAACGCCACTTGGGGTCAACGTAACCAACAACATTGCGGTTACTTTTGCCTTGGCAATGATCACCTATCTAATTACAACATTTACAGGGAACAAGAACTACTGGAAGCACATCTTTTGGATGCCGGGCGTTCCAGTTCCCATGAAAATTATATTGGCACCCATTGAATTGTTGGGAACGTTCATCAAACCATTTTCGTTGATGATTCGTTTATATGCCAACATTACTGCGGGTCACGTAGTATTGATGAGTATTATAGGGCTTATGTTCATTTTCAAGAACTGGATAGGAAGTCCATTGTCTTTTTTGTTGGCGTTCGCACTTTCCTTATTGGAATTGCTAGTGGCCGCATTACAGGCATATATTTTTACCATGCTGTCGGCCCTGTATTTTGGAATGGCGGTAGAAGAAGACCATCATTAATTAGAACGTTTAATATTTAAATTCATATATCATGACAATTCCAAACATCGTAGGTGCTGGTTTGATCGTAATCGGAGCAGGATTGGGTATCGGTAGAATCGGAGGTCAAGCAATGGAAGCCATTGCTCGTCAACCTGAAGCTTCTGGTAAGATTCAAACTGCTATGCTTATCGCAGCAGCCCTTATTGAAGGTATCGGTTTCGCCGCTCTTTTTGCAGCTTAATCCGTAACAGTATTGATGAAGGCCATAGCGGTTGGCTATGGCCCTTCATTGATTTAAAGTGATATAGTTTAAAAGAATTAATATTTTAAGATAAATGGAAAAGTTAATCGAACAATTTTCCTTTGGGTTGTTTTTCTGGCAATTGTTGCTCTTTGTGGCCCTTTTGTTCTTGTTGAGGAAATATGCTTGGAAACCAATTCTTGGCGCTGTTGAAAAACGAGAAGAAGGTATCAAGGATGCTCTTGAAGCTGCCGAAGCTGCAAAGAAAGAAATGCAAAACGTTACTGCGGACAGCGAAAAGCTTCTGCAAGAGGCCAGAATGGAAAGGGATGCTATGTTGAAAGAGGCCAGAGAGATAAAAGACAGCATTGTTTCGGAAGCCAAAGAGCAAGCTCAGGTAGAAGGTGACAAGATGATCAAGCAGGCTCAAGCCACAATAGAAAGTGAAAAGAAAGCTGCCGTAGCCGATATTAAAGCGCAAGTAGCTAATTTATCCCTAGAAATTGCTGAAAAGGTGATTAAAGAAGAATTGTCCAATAAAGACAAGCAACAAAAGTTGGTCGAGGGCATGTTGGGTGATATTAAACTGAACTAGTAGACCATGAACCAAAATAGGGCAGCCATACGCTACGCAAAAGCAACCTTGAATTTCGCAGTTGAAAAGAAGGCGGCAGAAGCCGTTGAAAAAGACATGCGGGAGATAGCTGTGACCATTTCTGGGAGTGAGGAGCTTCTGAACCTTTTGGAAAGCCCCATCATAAAATCAGAAGTGAAGAAGAACAGTTTGTTGGAAATCTTTAAAGGTGCCAGCGAAATCACAAAAGGTCTTCTTCAAACATTGATAAGCAACAAGAGAATTGCTATGTTGCAGGAAGTAGCCTTTAAATACATCATTCTTCACGAAAAACTGAAGGGTGAGGAGGTAGCTTACGTAACCACCGCATTTCCATTGACTTCCGATTTGGAGAAGAAAATTTTGGATACGGTCACCAAGGCAACCGGCAATAAGGTAACCCTTGAGAATAAAATCGATGAGAGCATCATCGGAGGATTTGTACTAAGGGTAGGAGATACCCAATACGATGCAAGCATCGCAAACAAATTGAACGGATTAAAAAGAGAATTTACAAATAGTCTATAAAAATGGCAGGAGTAAAAGCCGCTGAGGTATCAGCAATTTTGAAAAAACAGTTATCAGGTTACGAAGCAACCGCTTCTTTGGATGAAGTAGGTACCGTATTACAAGTAGGTGATGGTATTGCCCGTGTATATGGACTTGCCAATGTCCAGTATGGGGAATTGGTGGAATTCGATGGCGGTATGCAAGGTATCGTTCTTAACTTGGAGGAAGATAACGTAGGTGTTGTATTGTTGGGCCCATCCAAAGAGATTGTGGAAGGCGCTACTGTTAAAAGAACCGAGCGTATTGCCTCCATCAATGTTGGTGAAGGAATTGTTGGCCGTGTGGTGGACACTTTGGGTAAACCAATCGACGGTAAAGGACCTGTTTCTGGAGAAACCTATGAAATGCCTTTGGAACGTAAAGCTCCTGGTGTAATTTTTAGACAACCTGTAGATGAACCTATGCAAACAGGAATCAAGGCGATTGATGCGATGATTCCAGTAGGTCGTGGACAAAGGGAGTTGGTAATTGGTGATAAACAAACCGGTAAAACCACCGTTTGTATCGATACCATCCTAAACCAAAAAGAATTTTACGATGCGGGCGAACCAGTGTATTGTATCTATGTTGCCATAGGACAAAAAGCATCTACGGTAGCCGCTATCGCCAAAACTTTGGAAGAAAAGGGAGCATTGGCCTATACAACCATTGTTGCCGCTAACGCTTCTGACCCTGCACCAATGCAGGTATATGCTCCATTTGCTGGTGCAGCAATCGGAGAGTTCTTTAGAGATACCGGGCGTCCAGCCTTGATCATCTATGATGACTTATCAAAACAAGCGGTTGCTTACCGTGAGGTATCCTTGCTTTTGAGAAGACCTCCAGGACGTGAAGCATACCCCGGTGACGTTTTCTTCTTGCACTCAAGATTGTTGGAGCGTGCTGCCAAGGTTATTGCTGATGATGACATTGCAAAGACCATGAACGATCTTCCAGAATCATTGAAGCCAATGGTGAAAGGTGGAGGTTCTTTAACTGCTCTTCCAATTATCGAGACACAGGCAGGTGACGTATCCGCATATATCCCGACCAACGTAATTTCTATTACCGATGGTCAGATATTCTTGGAGCAAGACTTGTTCAACCAAGGGGTTCGACCTGCGATTAACGTAGGTATCTCCGTGTCACGTGTGGGTGGTAATGCCCAGATTAAATCCATGAAAAAAGTAGCAGGTACTTTGAAATTGGACCAGGCCCAGTTCCGTGAATTGGAAGCTTTTGCCAAGTTCGGTTCTGATTTAGATGCCGCTACCTTGAGCGTTATTGAAAAAGGACGTAGAAACGTTGAGATCTTGAAGCAAGGTCAGAACGATCCATTTACCGTGGAAGATCAGGTGGCCATCATCTTTGCAGGTTCCAAGAACTTGTTGCGTGATGTTCCTGTGAACAAAATAAAAGAGTTTGAAAAGGATTACTTGGAGTTCTTGAATGCCAAGCACAGAGATGTTTTGGATACCCTTAAAGCAGGTAAATTGACCGACGGGGTTACCGATACATTGACTGCTGTTTGTAAAGATCTTTCAAGTAAGTACAAAGCATAACAATTGTCATTCCTGCTGCACCCTGAGCGTTGCCGAAGGGAAGTAGGAAACCATAACTAAAAAGATTCCGCGTCAAATGCGGAATGACAAAGTAGAATATGGCGAATCTAAAGGAAATACGGAACAGGATATCATCCATCTCATCAACGATGCAGATAACAAGTGCCATGAAAATGGTTTCTGCTGCAAAGTTGAAAAAGGCACAGGATGCTATTACGGCGATGCGCCCTTATTCGGACAAGCTGACCGAGCTCTTGCAAGGGCTTAGTGCTAGCTTGGAAGGTGACGGTGGTAGTGAATATGCCGATAATAGACCTGTAAACAAAGTTTTGGTGGTATCCATTACTTCCAATCGTGGTCTTTGTGGTGGATTCAACTCCAATATCATCAAGCAGAGCAACAATTTGGTATCCAACAAGTACCCAGGAAAGCAAGTTGATTTCTATACCATTGGTAAGAAAGGAAACGATATCCTTCGTAAAAAGCATACGATTTTGGGTGACCAAAGCAAAGTGTACGATGATTTGACCTTTGAGAATGTTGCCGAAATCGCTGAACTTTTGATGCGTTTGTTCACCAAAGGAGATTACGACAAAATTGAATTGGTGTACAATAAATTCAAGAATGCTGCTACTCAAATTGTGATGACCGAACAGTTCTTGCCAATCGTAGGTGCTGAAGGTGATAACGCAATTGCAGCGGATTACATTTTTGAACCATCCAAAGTGGAAATCGTTAAGGAGTTGATACCTAAATCCTTGAAAACACAGTTGTTCAAGGCTATTAGGGATTCCTTTGCAAGTGAGCACGGTGCCCGTATGACCGCGATGCATAAAGCAACCGATAATGCCGCTGAACTTAGAGACGAATTAAAATTGACCTATAACAAAGCACGTCAAGCAGCGATTACCAACGAAATTTTAGAGATTGTTGGCGGAGCTGAGGCATTGAACAATTAAGGTTGTTCATTGCAACAATATTAGATTAAGGCCACCCGTTCGGTGGCCTTTTTGTTTTTCTTAGGATAATAAGGTTTAGGTAATAATGGCTTTTGCGTAACTTGTAGCCACCTAATCAAGGTTTTTAAAGAAGCAACACCTATTGAATCCACTAAAAAAGCTTTTTAAACAAACATTTATCTATGGTTTGGCCACGGTTTTGCCGAGGGTACTGTCCTTTTTATTGGTGCCTTTGTACACATCGGTAATGAACCCCGAGACCTATGGTGAGATTTCGGTTATATTCTCCTGGTTCGCCATTTTTAATGTTGTGCTCGCCTACGGTATGGAAACGGCTTTTTTCCGGTTTTTCAATAAGTATTCTACTAAGGAGAACGTGATTTCAACTTCGTTGATTTCATTGCTGATATCCTCTTTAATCTTTTTTGCAGTATCGCTGATTTTCAAAGAAACTTTTGCCTCGCTGATAGATGTTAAGGAGTCCCTGATAATCTATATAATCTTAATTTTGGTTTTGGATGCATTGGCGATCGTGCCATTTGCTTGGCTCAGGGCAAAGGAGCGACCACTTAGATATTCAATTGTGAAAGTTGCTAGTGTGGCAATGAATTTGCTTTTGAACATTTTCTTCTTGACCCTATTGCCAAAATTGGCTGAAAATGGGCAATCGTTTTGGGCAGAAATCTATAAAGAAGATTTTCAGATTGAATATGTCTTTGTCGCCAATGTTATGTCCAGCGGGGCTGCTTTTTTGTGGGTGAGCGGTATTTACTTTGACAGTAAATATAAGTTCGATAAAAGTTTGTGGAAGGAAATGCTCAAGTATTCCCTGCCTATTATGGTGGCTGGACTTGCATTTACCGTAAACGAGGTCTTTGATCGTATTCTCTTAGACCGATTGTTGCCAGAAGACGTTGCCAAGGCAGAAATCGGCAAATATTCGGCCTGCTATAAGTTGGCGGTATTTATGACGCTGTTCGGTACTGCCTTTCGATTAGGGGTGGAGCCTTTCTTTTTTAGTCACGCGAACACGGAAAATCCAAAAAAAGCCTACGCCCAGATTACTAACTATTTTGTGATTATGGGCAGCCTTATTTTTTTGGGTGTGATGGTGTTTATAGATCCCTTAAAAAAATTATTAGTGCGCGATGCTGCTTTTTGGGAAGCTTTGGACGTAGTTCCTATAATATTACTGGCGAGCTTCTGTTTGGGCATCTATCATAATCTGTCTGTTTGGTACAAGGTAACGGACCGAACCAAGTTCGGCGCCTATATTTCATCTATAGGAGCAATTATTACCTTGGTCATCAATATAAGTCTTATTCCAAAAATTGGATATATGGCATCAGCATGGGCCACTTTGGCCGCCTATGGCAGCATGATGATTTTGTCCTATTACTTCGGTAAAAAATACTATCCCATACCCTACAATATGCGGAAGATAGTCTTTTACCTTTCCGTATCGCTGGTGTTTTCAATACTTTCATTCTATGTTTTTAATAGAAATTTAATAACGGGCAGCGTACTACTTTTGTTATTTTTGGGGTTAGTGTATAAAATGGAAGGAGATAAACTACGAAGCATATTAATAAGACGTGAAAATTAAAATCATAAACAAATCAGGCCATAAGCTGCCGCATTACGAAACCCTTGCCTCTGCTGGGATGGATTTAAGGGCGGAGATAGAATCACCTATCACTTTAAAACCTTTGGAAAGGGCCATTGTCCCCACAGGACTTTTTATGGAGCTACCGGTGGGTTACGAAGCGCAAGTACGACCACGTAGCGGATTGGCGGCCAAAAAGGGCATAACCGTTTTAAATGCCCCGGGGACTATTGATGCCGATTACCGCGGGAATGTAGGGGTCATCTTGGTGAACCTGTCCAGTGAGGATTTTATCATAGAAAATGGTGAGCGTATAGCCCAAATGGTGATTGCCAAACACGAACGTGCCGACTGGGAAGAGGTTGAAACTCTTTCGGATACCGATAGGGGCGCAGGTGGATTTGGAAGTACGGGCACCAAGTAAAGAAGATTGTAAGGTCGCGAGTAGTCGTACCTTTTTAATAAAGTATAACCTTAAAAGATACCCGCCCATGCGGGCATTAGTATGAAAATAATCGTACCCATGGCGGGAAGAGGATCCCGTTTAAGACCACACACATTAACAGTTCCAAAACCCTTGATTCCAGTCGCTGGCAAGCCTATCGTACATAGATTGGTTGCTGATATCGCCAAAGTATTGGGCGAACCGATCGAAGAGGTTGCCTTTATTCTCGGAGATCCTGCTTTTTTTGGAGATGACGTTGTGGAGAGCCTAATGCAACTGGCAGACGACCTAGGTGCCAAAGGGTCAATATATAGACAGGACCAACCACTAGGCACAGGACATGCCATAATGAGTGCCAAGGAGTCATTAAATGGCCCGGCTGTGATTGCTTATGCAGATACATTGATTCGTGCAGATTTTGATTTGGACAAATCTGCAGACAGTGTAATTTGGGTAAAACAAGTAGAACGGCCGGAAGCGTACGGAGTGGTAAAACTTAACAATGACAACGAAATAGTGGAATTGGTCGAGAAGCCAACAGAATTTGTATCTGACTTGGCTGTGATTGGTATTTACTACTTCAAAGATGTGGGAGTCCTTAAAAATGAACTACAACATGTACTGGATAATGATATAACCCATGGTGGCGAATATCAAATCAATGATGGCATTAAACGAATGATGGAAAAGGGCATGAAATTTGTAACAGGTAAAGTGGATGAGTGGATGGATTGCGGCAATAAAAATGTTACTGTGGAAACCAATCAGCGCATGTTGGGCTTTTTGGAAAAAGAAGGAGAACAAATGATTGCCGACTCAGTGAAGCAAGAAAATGCCAATATTGTGGAGCCCTGCTTTATCGGTGAGAATGTAGTGCTTAAAAATGCAACGGTAGGCCCTTTTGTTTCAGTTGGTGCCAATACCGTTTTGGAGAATTCAACCATAAAAAATAGTTTGATTCAGAGCAACAGTAAAATAAGCAACGCCAACTTGGACAATGCCATGATTGGAAACCATGTTGTTTATAATGGTAATTTTGAGACCATTAGTATTGGAGATTATTCCGTTTTGGAATAACTTTAGAATAGATTTTTTAGTTTGATGGGGACTGAGGATGTTACTATGAAAAAGAAACTTCTTGTTTGCATGGTTTTGGGAGCATCAATGGTGATGCATTACGATACCTATGCCCAAGAAGAACAAGAAAGTGCAGAAGTCTATCTCAAAGAATATACCGATGAGTTTCAAGAAAGCTTCTTTGAAGCCTTAAAGCAAAAGGGCATCCAGAACTACGACAGAGCGGTGGATTTGTTTTTGAAATGCAAGCAATTGGAACCTGACAATAGTGTGGTAGACTACGAATTGGCCAAAGCCTATATGCTCGATAAAAAATATGTCCAAGCTCAAGACTATGCTATCGAGGCCTTACTTTCAGAACCTACGGATTATTGGTATTTGGACAATTTACTCACAATTTTGGACAAGCAGGGAAGTCCGGTTGAGACCGTAAAGCAACGTATCCCCTACGAGAATAAAAAGCTTCAGCAAAATATGGCCGTCTCTTTGTTCAAAATGAAGAAATATGAGGAAGCCTCAAAAGTGCTGGATGATTTGGAAAATTCCCAATTGAAATCCGAATTGAACAGAAAAATAAGTGACTCGCTTCAAAAAGATAAGCAACCTGAAACAACTCCTGTAGTTGAACAAGATGAGAGCCTGGACGACCCACTTGCCCAATTAAGGGCGCAAATGGAGCAATTAATCGCAGCAGCTGACTACAAATTACTGTTGGACGAATCTCAGGAAGCACTGGATTCTTATCCTTTGCAACCCTATTTTTATTACGCTTATGGTACTGCTTTGAACAATACAGGGAATCTCAATAAGGGTATTGAGGTTTTGGAAAGCGGACTTGATTACCTTTTGGACGATGAAAATTTGAAGAACAAAATCTATAAGCAGCTTTCAGAGGGCTATTCCAAAATTGGAAATACCCAAAAAGCAAACGAATATTTGAACAAGATTAATTCAGGATTATAATGCACCTATATAAAAACATATCTAGAATTTCCATATTAATGGTTTTCCTTCTCACCCTTGGCTCCTGTAAAGGAACCAGGTCGATTACAGGTGGAGAGGTGAATTCAAGGTTGACGGCAAGAAATATTATCAATGCTCATTACTCCAATCAGTCCAAATTTAAAACATTGAGAGGGCGGGTTAAAATTGATTATGCCAACGGAGACGATGCCCAAGGTGTAAACGTAAGCCTTCGCATGGAAAAGGATAAGGTAATTTGGATGAGCGCACCTCTTGGTGTAGTCAAAGTTCACATTACACCAAATAAGGTATCCTTTTACAATAAACTTCAAAACGAATACTTTGATGGAGACTTTAGTTATTTGAGCGATTTGTTGGGAACAGAACTGGATTTTGAAAAGGTACAGAACCTGCTGCTTGGAAATGCCGTTTTGGACTTAAGAAAAGAGAAGTTTAATTCAGAGGTATATAATGGCAACTATCAATTGAAACCGAAAAAGGCTAGGGAGCTATTCAAGATTTTATTTCAATTAGAGCCCAAAAATTTTAAAATTGCTGCGCAAGAAATATCACAACCAGAAAACGCAAGACAGTTGATGGCCAAATATACCTATCAAGATATTTCTGGCAATGTACTTCCAGATGAAGTAAAGATTGTAGCGGAGGAAGCAGGTGGTTTAACCACCATAGATTTGAGTTTTCGTAACTTGGAACTCAACAAGCCAATGAATTTTCCCTATAAAGTGCCAAAGGGCTATGATAAAATTACATTAAAGTAATATGAAAGGTAAAATTTCATATTATATTTACTTTCTGATAGTTATATCTTTTACTTCAGTAGGTTCTTATGCGCAGACGAGTGAACAAAAGGTACTCGAAGCCAAACGGGAACGCCTGCAGGAAGAAATCAAGGAAATCAATAGATTGCTGTTCGCTGAACGTAAAGAAAAAGGTACAGTTTTGGACCAAATGGAAGCCTTGGACAATAAAATCAATGTTCGTCAAGAGTTGATTCGGGTGACCAACCAGCAGTCGAATTTGCTCAACAGACAGATTAACGTCAACATTAGAAATATTAGTAAGCTTCGGGAAGATTTGCAAATACTAAAAGACGATTATGCAGAACTGATTCAAAAAACCTATCAAAACAAGTCCCAAAACAGCCGATTGATGTTTTTGTTGTCAGCTGAAAATTTCTTTCAAGCGTTCAAAAGACTTCAATACATGCAGCAATATGCAAAGCATCGGAAAAAGCAGGGAGAGGGTATCGTCAAAAAAACGGAAGAGCTCAAAACTTTGAATCAAGATTTGGTTCGACAACGAAAGGAAAAGGATCAACTTATTGCGGAAAATCAAAAAGCGAAGACGGAATTGTCCAAAGAAATTGAATCGCAGAGAAGCCTTTTAACAAGCATAAAACAAAATGAGGCAAAATACACTGCTGCTATTGCTGAAAAGCAAAAAGAGGCCCGCAAAATTGATCGTGAGATAGAAAGAATGATCAAAAGTGCGATTGCCAGCTCCAACAAAAGCTCAGGTAAGTCTACCAACAGCGCAACCTTTGCAATGACACCTGAGTCCAAATTGTTGGCCGATAATTTTTCATCGAACAAAGGAAGATTGATCTGGCCTGTGGAAAAAGGCATCAAAAGCCAGGGATATGGTGTGTATGCGGACAAATTGTACCCAGGGATCAAGCACCGAAACAATGGAGTTACCATAACCACGGATGCAGGCAGCAAAGCCCGAGCTATTTTTGAAGGGGAGGTAATTGCAATTTTATCCGTTCCTGGCGGAAATAAAGGGGTGCAAATAAAACATGGTAACTACATCAGTACGTACTATAATTTGTCCAATTTATACGTCAAAAAAGGAGACAGGGTGGCGGTAAAAGAGGTATTGGGAGAAATAAATACCAATCGGTTTGACGGCACTACAAAATTGAAGTTTTATCTTTATAAGGACTCCAACCGTCTTAACCCCGAAGATTGGATCTATCAACTTTAACACTATGAAGAAAATAACAGATTTACAAGGTACCTTTGAACTGCACAATGGGGTCCAGATGCCCTATTTTGGATTGGGGGTGTATCAATCTGAAGATGGAAGCGAAGTTATCAATGCCGTAAAAGTGGCATTGAACCATGGATATCGACATATCGATACCGCTGCCATTTATAATAATGAGGAGGGTGTTGGCACAGGAATCCGCGAAAGTGAGGTGGACCGAAACGATATGTTCTTGGTGAGCAAAGTCTGGAACACCGATCAAGGATACGATTCCGCGCTCAAAGCTTTTGACGCCAGTTTGGAACGCTTGGGCACTGATTATCTCGATTTGTATCTGGTACATTGGCCCAAGGGAGAAATATCCAAAGAAACCTGGAAGGCTCTCGAAAAGTTGTATAAAGAAAAGCGAGTTAGAGCTATTGGCGTGAGCAACTTTTTACAACATCACTTGGAAGATTTGCTGATTTCGGCAGAGATTGTCCCTATGGTGAACCAAATGGAGTTCCATCCATATTTGGTGCAGCAGGATTTGATTGACTATTGCAACAGCAAAGGAATCCAATACGAAGCATGGTCTCCGTTGATGCAGGGAAATATCTTTGATTTGGATATAATGAAGGACTTGGCATCAAAATACAACAAGACCATTGCTCAAATAGTACTACGCTGGGATCTTCAAAAAGGGGTGGTAACCATACCAAAATCATCCAAAAAAGAGCGAATTGTTGCCAACTCCGATCTTTTCAATTTTGAATTATCGGAAGAAGATGTGCAACTGTTGGATAGGTTAGAAAAAGGCAAACGATTTGGCCCCGACCCCGACAATTTTGATTTCTGATACCTATGAAGTAAACAACGCCTTCAGCTCCGTAGCTTCTGCGGGCTTCATTTTTCCGGCAAGTACTAAACTCAACTGCTTACGGCGAAGCGCCGCAGCATAACGTTCTTTTTCCAGTTCGGTCTCTGGCTCCAACGTCGGAACTTCAGTTGGTTTTCCGGTATCATCAACGGCCACAAAGGTATAAATGGCTTCGTTGGCCTTTGTACGCTCCTGTGTGAAGCGGTCCTCGATCCAAACATCGATAAAAATTTCCATAGAGGTTTTAAAAGCCCGCGAAACTGCCGCTTCTACAGTTACAACACTGCCAAGCGGTACGGCGCGATTAAAAGCTACGTGATTTACCGAAGCGGTCACCGTGATCCTGCGGCTGTGCCTACGGGCAGCAATACTGGCAGCTCGATCCATACGGGCCAATAATTCCCCACCAAAAAGATTGTTGAGGGGATTGGTTTCACTTGGCAAGACCAAGTCGGTCATCACTGTGCGGGATTCACTAGGAGTTTTTGCGCGCATACCTTTAAATTTTGCGCAAAGATATTGAAGTGTGGAATGGTTTTAAAGGAAAGTGGGATTATTTCTCGGAAAGCATCCAAGCATCCCTTGAATCTTCGACTTTTACTTTTCTTAAAAAAGCAAGAGCTTCTTTCGGGTCGTCAAAACTATCGTAAGCTACTTGGTGAAGCCCATATTTGTTAACGCCCAAGTAAAAAGCGTTATATCCTTTTTCTTTGAGAAGATCAACCTTTTTATCGGCATTTTGTTCTTCACGGAACGCCCCTGCGATTACATGGTGTTTGCCCAGTTTCTTCTTGGTCACCATAATATTGATGGCAGGCAACTCTAACGGAGCACTTTCAAAAAAAGTAGCTTCTTGGATCAAACGGGATACTTCTTGTTGGGCATCTTGTTGTGCGGCAACTTCTTTTTGCTGAAGGTCACCATAGGTGCGATAAGAAGTTACCCCTAAGGAAACAGCCAATAAAAAGACGGCGGCATACTTTAACCAAGGTCTAAACGAAGTTTGTTCTCTTTTTTCAGGAGTGATGATAAACGGAATGCGTTCTTCCAATTCTTCCACCTCTTCTTTGATTACTTCTCGTTGAATCGGTGTAGCTGTAAACGTGGACAGACCAAAGGAAGAGGTCAAAAAGTTGATTTTTTCCTCAGGTTGGAACTGAATACGCTGTTCGCTGTTGTGCCAAAGCTTTCCAATGCCAAAAAGCTCTATACTTTCACCCTGTGCCAGTTTATGGTTCCAATCTTGGGCAATGTTTTCCACTTCCTGAAGCATATCTTCATATCCCAAATTCTTTTCTTTGGAAATATGGGAAACCAACAAACCATCGTTCTTGGAAAGTTGGGCATTAAAGGAAATAGCTTTGCTAGGTGGTGCCAACGTATTGTTGGTTGAATCAATTTCTGCAGATTTACTATGCGCCAAAAAAGCACCGAAACCCGGCACTACCACACAGTTATAATCGAACAATAGTTTTTCTATGTATAAATCAATCCGCATAGCCACAAATATTGCAAAAAAAGGAACAGCAGAAAATATGCTGGATAACTTTTTATTAACATTTGAAAATCTGTATTTTGTGAACAACTTTGACGCCCAAATCAAATGACTGAACCTGAAATTATTGCGGCTTTGCGGCTGCAGAATATTCCCAACATCGGGGATGTTACCGCAAAAAAATTAATTGCCCATTGTGGAAGTCCAACAGCGGTTTTTAAGGACAAACGGAACCATCTTTTAAAAATTGATGGCATTGATAGTATGACCTTGAAAGGTCTACACGACGGAATTCATCTTGAAGAAGCCCAAAAAGAGTTTGAGTTTTTATCCAATGAAGACATCTCTACCTCCTATTTTATGGATGATGACTGCCCTAAACGCTTAAAGCATTGCGTAGATGGCCCTATTTTGTTGTTCCAGCGAGGAAATATTGATTTACAACATCAAAAAATCATTAGTGGGTGGGGACCAGAAATGTGACCAACTACGGTAGCTCGTTTTGCAACCAATTTATTGAAGAAATTGCTCCATTAAACCCCATTATTGTGAGTGGATTGGCCTACGGGCTTGATATTGCTATTCAAAAAGCCGCGATGAATCACAACTTACAGACCATTGCCTGCATGGCGCATGGCCTTAATCAGATTTATCCTAAAGTTCACACTAAATACCAATCAGAGATTGAGAAGAATGGTGGTTTTATGACCGAATTTTGGAGTACTAGCCAGCCCAATCGAGAGAATTTCCTCAAACGTAATCCAATTATTGCTGGGATAAGCGAAACGACCATCGTAATTGAGTCTGCAGAAAAGGGAGGGAGCCTGGTTACAGCGGACTTGGCCCATGGTTACCACAGAGAGGTGTTTGCAGTTCCTGGAAGGGCAACCGATAAATGGAGTAAAGGGTGTAATGACCTCATTAAATATCAAAAAGCACCTTTATTGACTTCGGCTGCGGAGCGGATTTACCTATTAGGGTGGGAAATTGAGGCGGAAAAACAGGAAAAAACGGTACAAAAACAGCTGTTCGTCGAGTTGGATGAAACAGAACAGTCAATCTATTCCTACCTACAGTTGAACGGCAAACAACTGCTGGACACCGTGGCTTTGGAGTGTAATTTGCCCATTTTTAAGGTTTCGTCCACTTTGCTGAACATGGAAATGAAGGGAGTGATCCGACCATTGCCCGGTAAAATGTTCGAGGCGGTGTAACCAATGTCATACTGAGCGTAGTGAAGTATCTAAATGTTATCATTAGTCCTGGGATTCTTTACCTTCGCTTTGCTCTGATTCAGAATGACAGGATGTTACTTATCCATTAAATTGTACAACCAAACGAATTGAAATATATGAAGTTACCCGTTTATCGAGATAGATGATAACAGAACAGTCACTCTGTTTTTGGGTGTAGTTTAACGGGGATTTGCCACAAAAAATCGAAGGTTTACCAAAAAAAGTGCACAGTGTAAAGTTTTTCGGCATTTTTCAAATAAATAGAAAAGCGGGGTAATAGGCCCCGTGTTCGATAAAAGGCTAATATCCCAATTTTTCACGTACTCGAGTCAACACCCCATCTGCAATTTTACGCGCTTTTTCTGCACCAAATGCCAAAGCTTCGTCCACCTCGTTTTTGTGGTTCATATAGTATTCGAACTTTTCGCGGGGCTCTTCAAACTTATCCAAAATGAGTTCGTACAATGCTTGCTTTGCGTGTCCGTAACCGTAATTTCCTGCCAAGTAGTTGGCACTCATTTCTTCAATCTGTTCAGGTGAAGCCAATAATTTGTATAAAGCAAACACATTGTCCTTGCTTGGGTCTTTAGGCTCTTCCATGGGTGTGCTGTCCGTAACAATACCCATAATCTGTTTGCGCAGTTTTTTGTCCGTTTGGAATAAATTGATGAGGTTGTCACGGCTTTTGCTCATTTTTTCACCATCCGTTCCCGGTACGTACATGGTTTGCTCGTGTACCTTGGCTTCGGGCATCACAAAAGTTTCTCCCATTTGGTTGTGGAATCGGGATGCTACATCGCGTGTCATTTCCAAATGTTGTAGCTGGTCTTTCCCTACGGGAACAATGTCCGCATCATACAACAAAATATCGGCGGCCATAAGCATGGGATAGCTGAACAAGCCTGCATTTACATCTTCCAACCTATCGGCTTTGTCCTTAAAGGAGTGGGCCAATGTTAATCTTTGATATGGAAAAAAACAACTAAGATACCAAGCCAGTTCTGCCGTTTGTGGAATATCGCTCTGCCGGTAAAAAACGGTTTTTTCAATGTCAAGCCCAAAGGCAAGCCACGCGGCGGCAATGGCGTAGGTGTTGTTCCGTAACAATTCCCCGTCCTTGATTTGGGTCAGGGAGTGCATATCAGCAATAAACAGGAATGAATCGTTGTTTGGGTCCTCTGCCATTTCAATGGCGGGTGCAATTGCCCCCAATATATTTCCCAAGTGTGGTGTTCCTGTACTTTGTATTCCGGTCAGAATTCGCGCCATGCTTTAATTTTTGCCCGTAAAAGTAAGCATCCCGCACATATAAAAAAAGCGGCACGTTTTCTAAAAGAAATAATGCCTTAATAGGATGTTGATAGCTTAAAATATCGAAATACTTTACTTTTGGCAGATGCTTGGAGTAATCAGAAAGGTAGGGCACATATTGTTTAGGGTTTGGTTCTATATTTTGGTTACCATTCCCATTCTATTGTTTTTCCCCTTTTTACTACTATCTACTATTTCGGAAAAGACCTATCCCCAATTTTTTTGGTTGGCACGGAATTTCTGGGCTCGCCCAATCTTATATGGTATGGGCTGTTTTCCCAAAATTGTGCGCGAACAACGTATGAAGAGAGGAAAGAGTTATATGTTGGTGGCCAACCATACCAGTATGCTCGATATAATGTTGATGTTGCATGTTAGTAGAAATCCTTTTGTTTTTGTGGGTAAAAAAGAATTGGTGAATATCCCTGTTTTTGGGTTTTTCTATAAGCGGGTGTGTATTTTGGTGGATAGGGATAATGTTAGAAGCAGAACTGGGGTGTACCGCAGAGCGCAAAGACGTTTGGATCAAGGATTGAGCATTTGTATATTCCCCGAAGGTGGTGTCCCGGAGGAGGACATTATTTTGGATAAGTTTAAGGATGGAGCCTTTAAAATGGCCATTGCGCACAAGATATCAGTTGTACCGATGACCTTTTACGATAATAAGAAAAGGTTTTCTTTCACGTTTTATAGCGGCGGACCAGGCCCTATCAGGGTTAAAGTCCACCAATTTTTTGAGACGGGTATTTTAAGTCCAGAAGATACTTCGACCTTGAGAGAGGAGGTGAGAAATGTGATTCTTAAAGAGTTGATGTGAAGATATAAAAACGTTTTTCGTAGGGTGCTCACAATCAATTACGCCATAGAGAGTATCCTCATGCATAATGGGAACGCATATTTCGGAATGTCTAATGTCGTCATCAACAATATAACGAGAGTCTTGTGAGGTATCTGGAATTAATTCAGGTTTTCCGGTTTTTGCTACGCTTCCGGTTATTCCATCACCGATACCTGTTTCCACTGGATTATATAGAGTTCGATCTTTTGGACTTTTGGGACCGTAAGCAGCTTTCTGGACCAATAGCTTTTCATTATTGTCCACCAAATAAATAGCGCAATCTACGAACCCTAATTTTGAGATACAGTTTTTTGCGACATCCCATAGAATGTCTTCTTCATTTTCCTTGCCCATGAGCGATTTGGAAAAGTATATAAGGATATCTTCAAACTGTTCAGATTTCACATTATCAGAGAGTTGGTTCGTGTTTTGGTGCATAATGTAAGAAGAATATGCGAATGTTTGGCCATAAAAAAAGCGCCCCCTAATAACGGAGCGCTTAATTGATTGCTTAAAGGAGCAATCTTCCTAACCAACTTCTTATATGCTAAAATCTAAAGCTAAAACCACTGTAAACCCCTATAGAATAAGGTTGAAAGTTGCCCGAGACGTTAGAAAACGTATTTAATTGATATTTGAACACCGGCTCCACATTGATTCTAATTTTTGGAGAAAATTGATAATTAAGCCCCATACCTACATTGGCGCTAAAGTTCAGGGGGTTTATATTATTGGCCTCACCCATTTCCGTAACAAGATTATTGGACTCTAACAATACCGAATTATTAACTAGAAAGAGCGAACTGAACCCTCCAATAAGGTCAACACCGAATTTTTTATCCGAAAGGGTATAATTCACTTCCAAGGGAACCTCGACATAACCAAGTTGTTGCACCATTTTGCCATCTAGGGAAGGCGCATTGCTCAATGCGATTTCTTTGGAATTGATTGCAGAAGTCTTTTTGGAGTTTTCTTTACTTTCTACAATAATGGATTCAGAGTTTTGACTGTAATCGATATTGGCTATTTTATCTGTGGAAGCAGCCCGTAAGGTAGAGGAAAAAACTACATCGTTTGTGCTGTAACCATAGTCTACCCGGTGCACTCCTGAGCGTATTTTTAGTTTTTTGCCTACTTCATAGGCAACCGTAAGACCATAGCTTAAATTAAGTTTTCCTGATTTTGAGTTGGAAGAAAAATCCGGGCCAACGGGAGAACCATCGCCGGTGGCATCAAAATATACGGGCGCCAAAGAGGGACCTACAGACCATTTGCCCGAGTTGTTATTGGCAATAGCCTCCTCCTGTTCCTTCTGCTCTTCTATGGCATCATAAATGGATTTCTTTTCAACCTGCTTATCTTGCTCATCTGTATTTAGTGCAATCTGATTTGTTTTCTCAGTGGCGGCACTAATTGGTTGCTTTTGGACAGACGTACTTTCGTTATTGTTGATTACAATAGCTTCATTTTTTGTGGTGTAATCACCCTTTTCTGACAGAACAATTTCAGATTGTGCTGAGGTGTTGTTCTTATCTTTGGTTTCTTCAACAAAACCATTTCTTTTTGAATTGGTAACATCATTTTTGGCGATTGCAGCTGCTTCACTTTCAAACAAGTTTTTGTTTGGAGATTGATTTTTTTTCTGCTCTACGGTCTTTTTGATTTCTGAATCGTTCACCAAGCTTTCCTCTTTCTCTGAAACAATTGAAGGGGTATTAATCTCTACTTCTTCCATATTTTCTGGAGGACTGGGAACTAACGTTTTATCCCTATCGGAAATAATTTGTTTGTTTGTGGGTTCTTCCGAAAACGGATTGAGCACCATAAGCAGTATTGCCAATGCAGCGGCAGCTCCACCCAAGCCCCACCAAAACGGTATGGAGCGTTTCTTTTGTTTCTTTTTGTCCAAAGAAGCTTCAATGGAGTCCCATACTTTTTCGTCTGGAACTTCTTGAAAGCCTTGAAAACGTTCTTTGAACAATTGCTCTAAATTCTTTTTCCCCATCGTTATTCTTTTTAAGCAATGTTTATTTTGGCCTTTTCTATTTTATCCCTCAAAATGGCTTTGGCCCTTGCCAAGTTCGATTTTGAAGTTCCGGTGGATGTCCCCAACATCTCACTGATTTCTTTATGACTATATCCATCCAGTACATAAAGGTTAAATGTTAACCTATATTTATTTGGAAGTTCTTGAATGTATCCCAATAATGTTGACAGGCTTATACCTGTCTCTTCGATATCTACTTCTTCCTCATCTTCGGTGTTTTCCGAAACTATGTTGAGGTATTGATCTTTTCTGTACTTCTGAAGAATAGTGTTTACGGTTATCCTTTTGATCCACCCTTCAAACGAACCTTTAAAACTGAACTGATCCACTTTGTCGAAGATGGTCATAAAACTGTCGTGGAGGTTGTCTTCGGCCTCCGTTTTATTGCGAGAATACTTTAGGCACATTCCGAAAAGAATACCCGAATACCTTCGGTAAAGTTCGGCCTGGGCCTGTCGCTTCCCCTTTTTACAGTTATATATCAGTTCTTCGAGATCCAAATGTTGGTCAATTCTGGATTGCTATTTCTTAATTGCTGGGCTGTCGTTCAGCTACTGGAACCGTATATTCCAAATATGTGGCATTGCCATCGGCATCATCCCCAGCATAAAACCGAAAGGTGTAATCATCGGTATAAATTACCTTGAACTTTAGAGTGGCAACCACTTCTTCTACAGCTTGGGTACAAACTCTGTTTTCATCTGTGAGCACGGAGCCTATGACCACTACGTCACGGCTGGTTTCCGCAGTTTGTGACATATCAAAACCTTCAAAAAAGGTACAACCATTTGGCCTTAAAAAGGTTACTTCAATGTCGAAAGTTTTACCATATTCAAATGATTCAGGGACATCGACTTCTACAGCGGTTAAGGCAGTAAAGTAAAAATTCGGGGAATCATCGTCTATCTCACAAGAGATGAACCATGAGCATGCCACAATAAAAACAAGGGGCATTAGCACTTTTTTCATAACAATCCTTTTTCCCTTAGATGTGCAGCACAGACAAGGGTTGCGTAGGATTTTCCTAACCAAAAGTTAATCTACCCTAAAAACCGATAAAAGGATTATTCCCTTACTGCAGCAATGGCCTCCTTGATTTTCCCTTCCAATTCTTCGGATAGTTCTGGGTTGTCCATCAGCAATGATTTTACGGCATCTCTTCCTTGCCCCAATTTGGTGTCTCCATAACTGAACCAAGAACCACTTTTCTTGACAATTTCATACGCAACTCCCAAATCGAGTATTTCTCCGATTTTGGATATTCCTTCTCCATACATAATATCGAACTCCGCAGTTCTAAATGGTGGAGCAACCTTGTTCTTCACAACTTTTACACGGGTTTTGTTTCCTTGAACATCTCCCTCAGTATTTTTGATCTGGGTGGATCTCCTAATATCCAATCGTACGGAAGCGTAAAATTTAAGGGCGTTACCTCCGGTAGTTGTTTCGGGGTTTCCGAACATTACTCCAATCTTTTCCCTTAACTGGTTAATAAAGATTACGGTACATTTTGTTTTGCTTATGGTGGAGGTCAATTTTCGTAATGCCTGTGACATTAAACGGGCATGCAACCCCATTTTGGAATCACCCATTTCACCTTCAATCTCACTTTTTGGCGTAAGAGCAGCTACGGAATCTACAATTACGATATCAATAGCGCCGGAACGAATCAGGTTGTCGGCAATTTCCAAAGCTTGCTCTCCATGGTCGGGTTGGGAGATAATCAAGTTATCGATATCAACACCCAACTTTTTAGCATAAAAGCGGTCAAAAGCATGTTCCGCATCAATAAAAGCGGCTATCCCTCCAGCTTTTTGCGCTTCGGCAATTGCGTGCAGGGTCAATGTGGTTTTACCTGAGGATTCCGGACCATAGATTTCTACGACCCTTCCTCTGGGATAACCTCCAACGCCCAGGGCAATATCAAGTCCCAATGAGCCAGAAGGAATTACCTCTACATCTTCAACAACACTATCCCCCATTTTCATAACAGCACCCTTGCCGTAGGTTTTGTCCAACTTATCCAATGTAAGTTTAAGGGCTTTTAATTTTGCATCTTTCTCTTTGCTCATGGTAAAAATTATTAGGAAAGCTAAAATACCATTTCTTTCAACATGCCACAAAGGCCACGCAACCTTTTTAATAACAATACATCTTAAGTGTACTAACTCATCTTTATAGAGCTGATTATAGCTCACAATTGCTAGGAGAAAGAAAATTCATCTATGAAAAAGAGGAAGTGGATTAAAGGGGCCGTTTTTATGGCCCTTTTGATTTACTCTCTTTTGTAATTCCTATCTTTGCGGCAAATTTCAAAGAACCATTCTTTAACTTAATCAGGTATAGCATGCAACTGTACAATACATTAAGTGCAAAAGAAAGGGAATGCCTTATTGAGGAAGCCGGCAAAGAACGGCTTACCATCTCTTTCTATAAATATGCACACATAGGCAATCCTCAAATTTTGAGGAACCATCTTTTCTTGGCTTGGAACGATATAGATGTTCTCGGTCGGATTTACGTAGCCCACGAAGGAATAAATGCCCAACTTTCGGTTCCTGCCGAAAACTTTAACACTTTTAAAGAACATTTGGACAGCATTACATTTTTAGAAAATGTGAGGTTGAACATTGCTATTGAACAGGACAATAAATCCTTTTTGAAACTGAAAGTGAAGGTTCGAAAAAAGATTGTAGCAGACGGATTGAACGACGACACTTTTGATGTCACCAATAAAGGAATCCACGTAGGCGCGGAGCAGTTCAACGAACTCATTGAAGACGATGACACTGTTTTGGTAGATATGCGAAACCATTACGAAAGTGAGATAGGCCATTTTAAAAATGCCGTAACTCCCGATGTAGATACGTTTCGTGATTCTTTGGATATAATAGAACAAGACCTTGCAGAGCACAAGGAAGATAAAAAATTGGTAATGTACTGCACCGGTGGTATCCGTTGCGAAAAAGCCAGTGCCTATTATAGGCACAAAGGCTTCAAAAACGTGTACCAGCTAGAAGGAGGGATTATTGAATATACCCGACAGGTAAGGGAAAGGCAATTGGAAAATAAGTTCTTGGGAAAAAACTTTGTTTTTGACCACAGAAGGGGGGAGCGTATTTCGGATGAGGTGATAGCGCATTGCCATCAATGTGGCAAACCATGCGACACACATGTGAACTGCGCCAACGAAGCATGTCATTTACTTTTTATCCAGTGTGAAGAATGCGCCAATAAAATGAACAATTGCTGTTCAGTGGATTGTATGGAAGTGCATGCATTGCCCTACGAGGAACAAAAACGTTTGCGAAAGGGCAAGGGAGCCAGTAACAAAATATTCAAAAAAGGGCGTTCACCTGTGTTAAAATACAAAAACTAGCATTTCACTGCTGCAACAAATTGTAGTATATTTACACTAGTAATTTTTATGAACCCTTTTTAAGGAAATGTTTTAAACTTCCTTAAATCAAGATATTAAATATGGCGTGTAGCAGTTGTTCAACCGGCAAGGATGGACAACCGCGTGGTTGCAAGAACAATGGAACTTGTGGCTCTGATGGTTGTAATAAGCTAACGGTCTTTGACTGGCTTTCCAATATGTCGTTGCCCAACGGTCAAAAACCCTTTGATTGCGTTGAGGTACGTTTTAAAAACAGTAGAAAGGAATTTTTTCGGAACACGGAGAATCTCACATTGTCCATTGGAGATGTTGTGGCCACCCAGGCCAAATCCGGGCACGATGTTGGAGTGGTAACCCTTACCGGTGAGCTGGTGAGGATTCAAATGAAACGAAAAAAAGTTTCTCCCGATGATAAGACAATTCCAAAAATATATAGAAAAGCTTCCCAAAGGGATATTGACATTTGGCAAAAATGCAGGGATAGGGAAGAGGAAATAAAGAAACGCTCCAGAGAAATAGCTATTTCCTTAAAACTTCAAATGAAGTTGAGCGATGTGGAATTTCAAGGGGATGGTTCCAAAGCTACATTTTACTATACGGCCGATGAACGGGTAGATTTTAGGCAACTGATAAAGGATATGGCGAAAGCCTTTGGTATTCGAATTGAAATGCGCCAAATCGGTTACCGACAAGAAGCCCAGCGTTTGGGAGGTATCGGTTCTTGCGGACGGGAACTTTGTTGCTCAACGTGGTTGACTGATTTTAGGTCAGTCAGCACTGCATCGGCACGCTACCAACAACTGGCCTTGAACCCTCAAAAATTGGCAGGTCAATGTGGAAAACTAAAATGTTGCCTCAATTACGAGTTGGATATGTACTTGGAAGCGCTCAAGAACTTCCCACCCTCCGATTGTAAGCTTAAAACGCAAAAAGGATTGGCTTTTTGCCAAAAAGCGGACATTTTTAAGGAAACGCTTTGGTTCTCCTACAAAGATGAGCCCGCAACATGGTATACACTCAGCAAAGACCAAGTATTGGAAATATTGGAGCTTAACAAGAAGAATGAGAAAATTGCCAGTTTAGAAGAGTATGCTGCGGACAATGTCATTGAAGAGAAAACAACTTTCGAAAATGTAGTGGGTCAAGACAGCCTTACTCGTTTTGATCGACCGAAGAATAAAAAACGCAGAAAGAAAAAGCGCAGAAAACCAAAATCCAAAGCATCCAATGCGAAATAAATTTTTGTTTCTACTGATTGCAGTCCTTACCCTATCATCCTGCAATGAGTTGTTGGTTTATTCCGATTATGAACCCATCAAAGAAGGAAAATGGGAGATAGACCAAGGGGTTGACTTCCAATTTTCCGAACTGGATTCCACGGAAACCTATAACGTGTTCATCAATATTAGAAACGATGACACCTTTGCCTTTAGCAACTTATTTTTGATTACAGAGTTAGAATATCCAAGCGGTAATACCGTTAAGGATACGTTGGAATATAGAATGGCCGAACCCAGTGGGGAATGGCTTGGGAAAGGGATGGGAAGTGTCAAGGAAAACAAACTTTGGTATAAGGAAAAGATCGATTTTCCGAATTCTGGCGTATATAAAGTAAATATCTCCCACGCCATGCGCAAAAATGGAGATGTGGAAGGCCTTCATATTTTAGAAGGAGTAACAGATGTTGGTTTGGAAATAGAAAAAGCACCCAAATTATAATGGCAAAGAAGCGTCAAAAAAAACAGCAAAAGAAATTTTTTCCTTTCATTAAATGGTTTTGGATTTTATTTGGAGCAGGAGTACTTTCCATTGTTCTGATTTTTCAATTGGCTTCTTGGGGGGCCTTTGGGGAGATGCCCACTTTTGAACGTTTGGAGAACCCTGAGACCAATTTAGCCACCGAATTTATCTCATCAGATGGCGAAACTTTGGGAAAACTTTACTTGGACGACAACAGAACATGGGTAGATTACGAAACCCTGCCTCAAAACATCATAGATGCCTTAGTGGCCACGGAAGATGCTAGATATTATGATCACTCTGGAATTGATGCTCGGGGATTTGCAAGGGCTTTGGCCTATTTGGGAACCAAAGGAGGCGCCAGTACCATCTCACAACAGCTGGCAAGACAGCTTTTTGTAGGGGTAAGATCTAGAAACGTATTTGAGGCAGTAACACAAAAAATTAAGGAGTGGGTCATTGCTACGCGTTTGGAGCGCAACTACACCAAGCAAGAGATCATAGCCATGTACTTGAATATTTATGATTTCAACTATAATGCCGATGGTATCCGTTCCGCAGCCAGAATCTACTTTGGTAAGGAACCCACGGAGCTAAAAACCGAAGAGTCGGCCGTATTGGTGGGCATGCTAAAAAACTCATCGCTCTATAATCCCATACGCCGTGAAGAATTAGTTTTTAATAGACGCAATACGGTGCTTGGACAAATGGCCAAGTATGGCTATATCACAGAAGAAGAAAAGGATTCGCTCCAGAGCTTGGAGATGAAAATCAATTTTAACCCGGAATCGCACAGGGAAGGGTTGGCCACCTATTTTAGAATGTACATGCAACGCTTTTTAAACCGATGGGTAGAGGAGAATCCAAAACCAGATGGCGAAAAGTATAACATTTATCTGGATGGATTAAAGGTGTACACGACCGTAGATTCCAGAATGCAGCAAAATGCAGAAGAAGCGGTGCAAGAACACATGAAGAATCTCCAAGCAGAGTTCTTCCACCAAAACACACCCGACCGTAACCCGACCACACCGTTTTTGGACCTTAGCAAAGGAGCCATAGATACCATTATGGAGCGGGCAATGAAACGATCACCTAGATGGCGTTATCTTAAACGTGAAGGTTTATCGGAAAAAGATATCGAAGCTACTTTTTATAAAAAGGCGGAAATGACCGTTTTTGATTGGAATAGCGATTCCTACGAAAAAGATACCCTCATGACCCCGATGGATTCTATTAGGTACTACAAAACCTTCTTAAGAACGGCAATGATGTCCATGGAGCCTCAAACAGGACACGTAAAAGCATGGGTAGGTGGAATTGACTATAAGCATTTTCAATATGATAATGTGATTCAGGGAGCGCGTCAGGCGGGTTCTTTGTTCAAACCTTTTGTTTACGCTGCAGCCATAGATCAATTGCGATATTCCCCATGTTTTACTTTGCCGGACAACCAATATAGTATTGAACCGGGGAAACATGGGAACATGGAGGCCTGGACCCCTAAAAACTCCGATGGCACATATTCAGGGGAGGATATGACATTAAAGAATGCATTGGCCAACTCTGTAAATACCATAACGGCACAACTTATTGATAGAGTGGGGCCTGGGGCGGTAGTTTCTATGGCCAAAAATATGGGGATTACGAAGGAAGTCCCACCTGTGCCATCTATAGCACTGGGCACACCCGATGTTAGTGTATATGAAATGGTCGGAGCTTTCGGGACTTTTGCCAACCAAGGGGTATATGTAAAGCCAGTAATGGTTACCCGAATCGAAGATAAAAATGGAACCGTACTTTATGAATACACTCCAGAAACAAAGGATGTACTAAGCAAGGATGTAGCCTATGCCATGGTGAACCTATTGGAAGGAGTAACGCAATATGGCTCGGGAGGAAGATTGAGACACACCTATGGGAAAAATCAAGCGGTCTACAAAGAAATCATAACCGGATATCCATATGAACTTACCAATCCGATTGCAGGTAAAACAGGAACTACCCAAAATCAAAGTGATGGATGGTTTATGGGAATGGTACCTAATTTGGTTACCGGTGTTTGGGTCGGTGGAGAAGATAGGTCAATCCACTTTAATCGTTTGCTGTATGGTCAAGGAGCCGCTATGGCATTGCCCATATGGGCCCTTTACATGAAAAAGAACTACGCCAATGAAGAACTTGGAGTATCCAAAGAGGAATTTGAAGCACCAGAAGAAATGTCCATCAATATAGATTGTTCCAAAGAACAGGAAGAAGAGGAAAATAAAATTGATACAGAGGACGACTTGGACGACTTTGACTTCTAGCCAAAAAGATTTTTAAAAATAATGCCCCAAGCATATCTTAATTTGCTTGGGGCTTTTTTATTTAAATCGTAATTTCAGACAATCATAAATACGAATTATATGATCAATAAAAAAGTTGCCGATGTTGCCGAAGCATTAAAAGGCGTCGAAGACGGCATGACCTTTATGCTAGGTGGATTTGGCCTATGTGGAATACCGGAAAATGCTATTGACGAATTGGTTCGATTGGGAATCAAGGATATCACCTGTATATCGAACAATGCCGGGGTCGACGATTTTGGTCTGGGGCTGCTCTTGCAAAAACATCAAATCAAGAAAATGATTTCCTCCTACGTGGGCGAAAACGATGAGTTTGAAAGACAAATGCTCAGCGGTGAATTGGAGGTGGAACTAACACCGCAAGGAACACTTGCGGAGAAATGCAGGGCGGCCCAAGCCGGGTTTCCAGCCTTTTATACGCCCGCAGGCTATGGAACTGAAGTGGCAGAAGGGAAAGAGACACGAGAATTTGATGGAAAAATGTATGTTCTTGAGCCTGCTTATAAAGCTGATTTTTCTTTTGTGAAAGCTTGGAAAGGAGATGAAGCAGGAAACCTGATTTTTAAGGGAACGGCACGAAACTTTAATCCATCCATGTGCGGAGCAGCGACCATTACCGTAGCTGAGGTGGAGGAACTGCTTCCAGCTGGAAGCTTGGACCCGAACGAAATTCATATCCCTGGCATATTTGTACAGCGCATTTTCCAAGGAAAATCATTTGAGAAAAGAATTGAGCAGCGAACAGTTAGACAGAAAGCATAGTTATGTTAGATAAAAACGGAATAGCAAAACGCATAGCAAAAGAAGTGAAGGACGGGTATTACGTTAACCTTGGGATTGGTATACCTACCTTGGTCGCCAATTTTGTGCGTGACGATATAAGTGTTGAATTCCAGAGCGAGAACGGCGTTTTGGGTATGGGACCTTTCCCATTTGAAGGCGAAGAGGATGCCGATATAATCAATGCCGGCAAACAAACGATTACAACCTTACCGGGGGCCTCATTTTTCGACTCTTCCCTGAGTTTTGGAATGATTAGGGGCCAACATGTGGATTTGACCATTTTGGGAGCAATGGAAGTTGCTGAAAATGGTGATATTGCCAATTGGAAGATTCCCGGAAAGATGGTAAAAGGTATGGGAGGAGCCATGGACTTGGTAGCATCCGCAGAAAATATAATTGTTGCAATGATGCATACCAACCGAGCAGGAAAATCAAAATTGCTAAAACGATGTACTCTGCCATTGACCGGCGTGGGATGTGTAACTAAAATTGTGACCAACCTTGCCGTTTTGGAGGTTACATCCAAAGGGTTCAAGTTGTTGGAAAAGGCTCCAGGGGTCTCTGTGAAAGAAATCCAGGAAGCTACGGAAGGAAATTTGGTTGTGGAAGGAGAGATTCCCGAAATGAACATTTCATAAATATCCAAGGCTTTTTTTACAACAAAAAAGAGTGATTACACAACAATAGTTTTAAATTCCCATTCATCGATCATATATTTGGTTATATCGAAATTTTTACCCAAATTAACACCGTTAAAACCTATTAACCATGGCACTAAAATCAAAAACCACGATGGACGAGAATGTACAAGTTTACAGAAATGATTTTTTCACAGGTTTTATGCTTTTGATCAAGAAGCTTTTTATGCTGTAGATCAGTATTTATCCCCCTGAAAAATATGGAGCCAACATCTTGTTAGGCTCTTTTTTTTGCGATAATTTTAGGCAAAATCTACACTTATGCCTCTACAACTTCGGGAATGTGTTAGTAGGGATTTGGACACCTTGGTTCAAATTTCCAAGAGCACTTTTTCGGCTGCCTTTGAAAATGACAATAACCCCGAAGACTTCCAGGCCTATATTCACCAAGCTTTCCACCCTAGTAAGTTGGCCACGGAACTTGCCAATAAAGAGTGCCTTTTTCATTTTGTTTATGATGATCGTTCATTGGTGGGGTATTTCAAATTAAATATTGGAGCAGCCCAAACCGATGTGCATGATCCCAATGCCTTGGAAATTGAACGTATTTACGTGGTGGAACACCATCAAGGTAAAAAAATTGGTTCTTGGATGCTCAAAGAGATTATTGAGAAAGCCAAAACATTGGATAAAGACTACATTTGGCTCGGAGTATGGGAACACAACCCGAAGGCCATCAGTTTTTATCAAAGGCATGCATTTACCAAGTTTGGAGAGCATCCCTACTATATTGGCGCCGACAAACAAACGGATTGGTTGCTGCGGTTAGAGCTTTAATGGGCCATCCAGATAAAGAATATCCCCTTCGGCCTGTAACTTGTGGGCAAAGGAGTTTTCAAAAGCGGCATGTACCAGTAAAGAGATGGCATTGGCGTTTAGCTTGGTCAAACTATTGGTGCGGTATACTACATCTCGGATAGTGGAAAAGCTTACATTGCTCTGAATGGCAATATTTGCAAAATCGTTTTTTGAGGTATTTCTGCGAAGTACTTCAGAAAGCTTTTCACTGATTGGTTTTCCATAATCTTCCTCTTTAAAGATTAATTCACTTTTTACAAATGGTCCAAGACCTTTAATAGAACCCATATATAATTCCTGGTTACATAATTATATGTTGGGGTCAAATCCTATTTTCTATATTTGGCCTGTAACCCAATTACAGAAAACTGGATAAATTGCTGCGTTAAACGCTTATTGCGTAACCATATAACACAGTATGGAAATAAATGTATATAATTAAGCAGTTAAGAAGAAAAGATAATATTAACCAATCACAACTGGGCAAGGAAATTGGGGTAACCTTCCTACCATTCAGCTCTACGAGCGCAGGGATGCCAACATACCCATAAAAAACCTTACCAAGATTGCCGAGTATTTTGGTCTTACCATTGCCGAACTTTATATGCACGAGGTCAACGATATGGGCGAGGCCTATACCAAAAGACAACCTTTTACCAAGCATGGCAGCGTTTTTTATCCTTTGGAGCATGGAAAGTATCTAGTAATAGCTCCGTTGGTATTGGTGGAGCGGCATCAAAAATACATTCAAAATGTACAGAAGGAAACTCTCGTTAATCCATTTCAAGGTGGATTTATTATTGATTTTTTAACGGACGGACCCCATCTTATATTCGAAGTATCCGGCAATAATTCCATGAATGATGGCACCTCGGATGCTATTCCGAAAAAGTCGTACGTTCTTGGTTTGAAAATCAAAAAGGAATCTTTGACCCGTAGCAACGAAACCTTTTGGAATCGACCTTATATATTGGTTTGTGCAGATAGGATTATCTGTAAAAGACTTACAGGATATAATAAAGATAATAAGACGCTTTTGTGCCGAAATTTGAACACATCTCCAGAATTCCAGGATTTTGAGTTGCCCTTGCATGTTGTTCTGCAAGTCTTCAAGATTGTGAAAAAGCAGCTTTGATTTTATTCAAATGAGTAAGCACTTGCTCTAAACATACATTTAGGTTTTTCTTTACCTCGGTCTCCCAAAAACGGAATACTTTGTATCCCTTTTCTTTTAGTGCTTGATTCACCTCTTCGTCCCGTTGCATGTTACGTTCAATTTTAGGAATCCAAAACTCACGATTGGTTTTGATTTTTTCTTTACGTGCCTCCCAATTGTAACCATGCCAATATTCTCCGTCAATAAATATGACGGTCTTGTACTTTTTTAAGGCGATATCGGGCTTTCCAATCAGCTTTTTGTAGTCGATACGATATCGATAGCCCGATTGCCACAAAGCCTTTCTAAAGGCAAGCTCTGGCTTGGTGTTTTTTCCACGGATTTTTCCCATGATCTTGGAACGCTCTGGTGTGGTGTAAAATCCTGATTCCTCATTAAATCGAGGTACTTTGATGCGTTCTTTTGGGTATTGTTTGGGCGTATTGTAATATAACAAAAAACCCAAACTCCTATTGGAATTTGGGTTTTGTAAATTCAAATTTTATTGCGGTTATCCCTCTAATGTAGCGGATAGGTACTCCCGGTTCATACGGGCAATATTGGTCAATGAAATGCCTTTAGGGCACTCCACTTCACACGCACCGGTGTTGGTACAGTTTCCAAAACCTTCCAAGTCCATTTGGCGAACCATATTTTGCACACGCTCTGTAGCTTCTACTTGGCCTTGTGGTAACAAGGCAAATTGAGAAACTTTCGCCGAGGTGAACAACATTGCACTTGCGTTTTTACAAGCGGCAACGCATGCGCCACAGCCAATACAGGTGGCAGCGTCCATGGCTTCATCCGCATCGTATTTGTTAATTGGAATGGTGTTGGCATCTATCGTGTTACCGGAAGTGTTCACAGAGATATAGCCCCCAGCTTGCTGAATGCGGTCAAAAGAACTTCGATCCACAATTAAATCCTTGATTACAGGAAATGCTTTGGCGCGGAAAGGTTCGATTACAATGGTATCACCATCGTTGAACTTACGCATGTGCAATTGGCAAGTAGTGACCAATCTATCCGGTCCGTGAGGCTCACCATTGATTTGTAAGGAACATGTTCCACAGATACCTTCCCTACAATCGTGGTCGAACTCCACAGGTTCTTCTCCTTTGGAGATCAATTCTTCATTTAAAATATCCAGCATCTCCAAGAAAGACATATCACCTTCTACACCGTCAAGGGTATAATCAACTATTTTTCCTGGTGTGGATGCATCTTTTTGACGCCATATTTTTAGATATAATTTCATAGCTTCTTATTTGTAGGATCGTGTCTTCAATTCAATATTTTCGTATACCAAATCCTCTTTATGCAATTCGGCATCTTTAGGCTCGCCCTTATATTCCCAAGCGGCCACATACTTAAAGTTTTCATCATCACGGAGTGCTTCACCTTCTTCGGTTTGGTATTCTTCACGGAAATGTCCTCCACAAGATTCATTTCTGTGCAAGGCATCTTTTGCGAAAAGCTCACCCAACTCTAAGAAATCGGCAACGCGCCCAGCTTTTTCAAGCTCTTGGTTTTTGGAATCGATGCTTCCAGGAACTTTTACATTCTCCCAGAAATCTTTCCTAAGCTCGGAAATCTCCTTGATGGCTTCTTTCAATTCTTTTTCGTTCCTGGCCATACCACATTTGTTCCACATGATCTTGCCCAGCTTTTTATGATAGTAATCCACGGAATGTATTCCAGAGCCACCCGTTAATTTCTCCATTCTTTCACGAACCTGTTGTTCGGCTTCCTCGAATTCCTTGCTGTCGGTCGGAATGGCTCCTGTTCTAATATCATCGGACAAGTAATCACCGATGGTGTATGGTAATACAAAGTACCCATCTGCCAAACCTTGCATCAATGCCGAAGCACCCAAGCGGTTGGCTCCGTGATCGCTAAAGTTCGCTTCTCCGGCCGAGTAGCAACCAGGAATCGTGGTCTGCAAGTTATAATCCACCCAAAGACCTCCCATGGTATAATGTACCGCAGGATAAATCATCATTGGGGTTTTATATGGATTCTGGTCTACGATTTTTTCGTACATCTGGAACAGGTTACCGTATTTAGCCTTTACTACCTCTTCACCCAGTTTTGTGATGGTTGCTTTGTCCGGATTTTTAATTCCGGAGGTCAACGCCTTTTCTTTTCCATAACGTTCAATAGCAGCTGCGAAATCCAAGAACACCGCTTCACCGGTTTTGTTTACTCCAAAGCCAGCATCGCAACGCTCTTTTGCAGCTCTTGACGCCACATCACGGGGCACAAGGTTACCAAAAGCAGGATATCTTCTTTCCAAGTAGTAATCGCGATCTTCCTCAGCAAGTTCAGTTGGCCTCAGCTTGCCTTCACGAATAGCAATGGCATCTTCTTTTTTCTTGGGCACCCAAATACGTCCATCGTTTCGAAGTGATTCTGACATCAATGTCAATTTGGATTGATGGTCCCCTGAAACAGGAATACAGGTTGGGTGGATTTGTGTAAAGCATGGATTGGCAAAGAAAGCTCCTTTACGGTGCGCTCTCCAAGCGGCCATTACGTTACTTCCCATGGCGTTCGTGGAAAGGAAGAATACGTTTCCGTATCCTCCAGTAGCTAAAACAACAGCGTGTGCACTGTGCCTTTCAATTTCTCCGCTTACCAAGTCTCGGGCAATAATTCCTCTTGCTTTGCCATCAACCAAAACCAAATCCATCATTTCATGACGATTGTAAGCTTGAATCTTACCACGGTTGATTTGACGGTTCATAGCAGAATAGGCACCTAGCAACAATTGCTGTCCCGTTTGTCCTTTGGCATAAAAGGTTCTTGATACAAGTACCCCACCAAAAGAACGGTTGTCCAACATACCGCCATACTCACGGGCAAAGGGAACCCCTTGTGCCACACATTGGTCGATAATATTTCCGGAAACCTCGGCCAATCGATAAACATTACCTTCTCGGGAACGGTAGTCGCCCCCTTTTATAGTGTCGTAAAAAAGGCGGTAGTTGCTATCACCATCTCCTTGATAGTTTTTTGCTGCATTTATTCCCCCTTGGGCGGCAATGGAGTGTGCCCTACGTGGTGAATCTTGATAGCAGAATGTTTTTACATTATAACCCAACTCGGCCAAAGTGGCTGCTGCGGCACCACCTGCAAGTCCTGTACCTACAACAATGATATCGATGTTCCTTTTGTTGGCAGGGTTAACTAGATTGATGTCGTTTTTATGCTTGGTCCATTTGTCGGCCAATGGCCCAGATGGAATTTTAGAATCCAATATGCCCATACTTAATGTGTTATTGGGTTAAGGTGGTGGTAAACGGCGATGAATGCAAATGCCAATGGTACCACTACCGCGAATATTTTTGCAAATTTTGTGAATCCAGTGGTGTATTTGTTGTTTGCACCCATGGATTGGAATGATGAGGCAAAGCCGTGCCATAAGTGCAAGCTTAGCAACACAAAGGAAACCACGTAAAGAATGGTCCTCCAGAAAGGAGCAAATTTCTCTACGGTTTCATGGTAATAACGTGTTGGGTCCTCTGGGTTGGCTTCAATATATTTATAGGCCATTTCGTGTACCCAAAAATCGTAGAAGTGCAAAGCCAAGAAAGCTAAGATCACCAAACCTGAGTAAATCATGTTCCTGGAAACCCAAGGCGCATTGGCGCTGCCCTTGTACTTAACATAGCTTACATCCCTTGCTTTTTTATTCTGGATTTCCAAAACAAAGCCCATTACAAAGTGCACTACAACACCAATGATCAAAATAGGCTGCATCAAAAATTGTACAATCGGGTTGTAGCCCATAAAATGGGATGCCTCATTAAAAAAGTCGGGAGAAAATACCGAGGCCAAATTGATGGTCACGTGAAGAATCAAAAATGTGACCAAAAAAAGACCCGATAGGGCCATGACATATTTCCGGGCCAGCGAAGATTTTATCAAACTCATTAGAAGTTAGTTTTTACACAAATTTACGGCACGGATGAGTTTTTAACAAGCTTTCAACATTGTAAAGCAGGTTATTTAGACTCATTTTAAGCTACTGGGATTTAATTCTTCAGAATTCTATTTTGGGAATTTTAACCGATATTACGATTGATTTTCAAAACAATACAAAAAATGGATGTTGCCATTCTTTCCGTAAGCCTCAATGTGTATTCCACCGCTAGGATCTCGGAGGAATTTGAAAAGGCTGGCCATTATGTGGAGCACATTGACCACACCAAATGCTCGGTACAATTGGGAGGAGACCGACCCAAAATATTTTTTGGAGCGGAAAATATTACGGGCGAATTTGATGCAATCGTCCCAAGAATTGGCACAACGGTCACTCGACATGGTGCAGCTATTGTAAAACAGTTTGAAATGAATCATGTCTTCAGTACGGCCAAATCATTGGGAATTGTTCGTGCGAGAAATAAGGTGGCGACCTTGCAGCTGATGTCCAAAAAAGGAATTCCTGTGCCAAAAACAGTTTTTTCCATTAATCCAAACAATGTGGAAGATCAGATAGAACTTTTGGGTGGAGCTCCTGTTATCATCAAACTACAAGAAGGTACTCAAGGCAAAGGGGTTATTTTGGCTGAAAGTAAAAAATCGGCCAAGTCGGTGATTGACACCTTATATAATATGAGTACCAGCATTTTGCTGCAAGAATATATCGAGGAAGCCAATGGTGAAGACCTCAGGATTGTGGTGGTCGGCAACAAAATTGTGGCAAGTATGAAGCGAACCAGCGATCTGGACGATTTTAGGTCCAATGTTCATCGGGGGGCAGATGTTGAAGAAGTACAACTGACTCCACGTGAAAAGTTTATTGCCATAAATGCGACCAAACATTTGGGTTTGGGAGTGGCCGGTGTAGATTTGATCCGTTCCAAAAACGGTCCTTTGTTGATTGAGGTAAATGCATCTCCAGGTTTAAAAGGTATTGAAGCCGCGACCGGGGTTAATGTCGCCAAATGCATAGTTAAGTATGTGGAAAAGAATGGGAGAAAGAATAGAAAATAGTTGGGATTAGTTTTGTTGGGCAGGCAGGTCCATTTTTTATTGTTGACTTTGGCCAAGCTCCATTTAATAGCATCTTCCAGGTTTGAAAATTGCCTTATTTTGTTCTTAAAGAACATATTTTCTAAAACCACACTTGCCAATCCACTTTTGTTATAGGCCACAATAGAGTAAAATTCCAATTGATGTCGACGTTTATAAAATTTCAACCAATCGGTTGGTACAACAGAGTAATTATTGACTCGGTTGCACCAACCGATCGGTTTATCCTTTCCTAAAATTTTGTAGGCTACCTCAATAATTTTTTCAGCAATGGACCAATCAAAAATTTCACCTTCATTCATTTCGGAAATCACTAATCCATCAAAGAAATAGCAAATACCAAATTCGTATTCCCTGATTTCTCGAATGTTTTTAAAAAAATCTAAATCCATAACGCGTTGCATATATCCCCCCTTTTAGATGAATTACTGTTATCATCAAAAGTAGATGCAAGCAGATGTTATATTTGAGCTGATTTTACCAATGCCCTCTTAGGATTGGCGCAATGGTCTTTTCAATTGACGGGCAATTCATCACATTTGGACCGAAAAGAACAATTCTTACATAGGATGTTTTAATAACTGATTATTTCTCCATGCTTTTTAATTGAATTCCCAATGCTTTCGTAGACAATTGCACTTCTAAAAGGGAAAGAATCAAAGAAATCATCAAAAAAACCAAACTGATTCCAAAAATAACGTTTGCCCAAACACGCATTTCCACATAGATCAAGAACATGGTTACGGCAGCCAACAAAAAACTGATGATCGCCGATGCCTGCATATTTTTGATAATGCCAAGACGGGTACGCAATTGGTTTATTTGTTGTTTTAAGGGTTGGGCCGAGGTTTCCTCAAATTGTTTGTGCAATTGTCTGATCAATGCGGCAATGGCCAAATACCTCGCATTGTAGGCCAACATGGTCAAGGAAATAGCAGGAAAAAGAAGTGCGGGAATACTTAGATTGAGTTGCATGGTTTCAATTTGATATTGAAGGTAAGAATTTGTCTTCGGTAACGCAATTGGCTACATTTGAGCAAATCAATAATTAGATATGAAATACGCTCAAATAGACAGCAATCTTTTTGTAAAGAACCGTAAGAAATTCATGGCCCAAATGAAGCCAAAAAGTATCGCAGTGTTCAATTCCAATGATGTTTACCCGATTGGAGCGGACAGTACCATGCCATTTGAGCAGGCACGTGATATTTTTTATCTGAGTGGGGCGGACCAAGAGGAGACCATTCTTTTACTTTTCCCGGACGCTATAGACCCAAAACATAGGGAAATCCTTTTTGTGAGAGAAACCAACGAGCATATTGCCGTTTGGGAAGGTGCTAAGCTCACCAAAGAAAAGGCGACCGAGGTTTCCGGCATAAAAACCGTTTATTGGCTCACCGATTTTGATAAGATTTTCTTTGACCTAATGACCGAGGCGGATACCATATACTTTAATACCAATGAGCATTATCGCCAAGCTGTGGAAACCCAAACCCGTGAGGATAGGTTCATTGAAAAATGCAAGAAAGAATACCCTGCACATCAATGGGCGAAGAGCAACCCAATTTTGCAACAGATCAGAGGGGTAAAGGAGCCCGAAGAAATTGATTTGATGCAAAGGGCTTGTGACATTACCGAAAAAGGGTTTAGACGAATACTGGAATTTGTGAAGCCTGGCGTCTGGGAACACGAAATTGAAGCAGAATATCTTCATGAATTTATTCGTAACCGTTCAAAAGGTTTTGCCTATACACCAATAATTGCATCCGGTGGAAATGCCAATGTACTCCATTACGTGGAAAACAACCGGCAAGTAAAGGATGGTGATATGATTTTGATGGACCTAGCAGCAGAATATGCCAATTATTCCAGTGACATGACCCGTACCATTCCAGCCAACGGTAAGTTTACGGACAGACAGAAAGAGGTGTATAGTGCCGTACTCCGTGTTAAGGACGAAGCCACAAAAATGCTGGTGCCCGGAACGCTTTGGGCGGAATACCACAAAGAGGTTGGAAAACTGATGACTTCAGAGTTGATTGGTTTGGGATTGCTGGACAAAGCGGATGTACAGAACGAAAACCCGGATTGGCCAGCGTACAAAAAATACTTTATGCACGGAACCAGTCACCACATTGGATTGGATACCCATGATTACGGTGAATTGAAAAAACCGATGAAAGCCAATATGGTATTTACCGTTGAGCCAGGAATATATATCCCAGCAGAAGGTATGGGCATCCGTTTGGAGGATGATGTCGTCATTCAAGAAAAAGGGGAACCTTTTAATTTAATGCGTAACATTCCCATTGAGATTGAAGCGATAGAGGAATTGATGAATAAATAGACCAAATGAAGTTTCTAATGCTCTTAGTACAACAAACCGATATCGAAAAAAAGATAGAAGAAGCTCCCGATAGCGCCTACGAAATAGGCGTGGTAATCGGGAGCTACCTCCCTTTTGTGGCATTGGCCGCCATTGCCTATGCTATTTATTATTACAACAAAAAGAAGCGGAACTCGGAATAACCTAGTTTGATTTTCATTCATAAATCAACGAACTTTATTAGGACAACCGTTACAATTTTGGAAAAACAGGACAAACTTTACCGAACTGCATTTGCCTTGGCTCTGTTTACTATCTTTTACAACATAGCCGAAGGGATTATTTCTACATATTTGGGTTTTGAGGATGAAAGTTTGGCTCTCTTTGGTTTCGGTACCGATAGTTTTATAGAAGTGATTTCGGGACTCGGCATTGCTTATATGGTTTTGCGCATTCAAAAGAATCCGGTTAGCAACCGAGGTAATTTTGAAAGGACGGCACTAAGAATTACTGGTGCTGCTTTTTACCTTTTGGTTTTGGGATTGGTCGTTTCCAGTGTTTACAATATTTGGACGGGTCACAAACCGTTGACCACTTTTTGGGGTGTGATTATTTCGGCAATTTCCATCCTTATAATGTGGATATTGGTTTGGTGGAAACGAAAGGTGGGTCGCCAACTCAATTCTGCACCGATTATGGCAGATGCTAATTGCACACTGGTCTGCGTGTACATGTCTATAATCCTGTTGGTTAGCAGTGGGGTTTATGAACTTTTCAAAATCCCTTACATTGATAGTGTAGGCACCTTGGGGCTGGCCTATTTTGCTTTTTCCGAAGGAAAGGAATGCTTCGAAAAGGCAAAGAGCAACAAACACTGTTGCTGTGACTAGAAAACACTTGAGACAGATTTTAAACCAAAAAAATGGATAGAAAAAATCATTGGGAAACAGTTTATAAAACAAAAAATCCAGATGAGGTAAGCTGGACACAATCTATTCCACAGACTTCGTTGGATTTTATTCATTCTTTTAAATTGGATAAAAGGGCCAAGATTATTGATGTGGGCGGTGGCGATAGTAAATTGGTGGATTTTTTGCTTGATGAAGGATTTGAGAACATTACCGTGCTGGATATTTCGGGCAAGGCCATAGAAAGAGCAAAGGAAAGATTAGGTAACAAGGCTCAAAATGTTAAATGGATAGAAAGTGATATCCTTGAATTTGAACCCAAAGAAACTTATGATGTTTGGCATGATAGGGCAGCATTTCACTTTTTGACGTCTTCAGAACAAATTGAAAAATATAAAGCCTTGACAAGGAAGGCTGTCAAGAACCATATGGTCTTGGGAACTTTCTCAGAAAATGGACCAAAAAAATGTAGCGGTCTAGACATCAAACAGTATAATGAAGAGCAAATGGAAGCAACATTCAACGATTTTGATAAGATTCAATGCAAGGTAGAAGACCATGCCACTCCGTTTGGGACTAAACAGAACTTTATCTTTTGCAGTTTTAAAAAAAGCAGGGTTAATTTGTAGGGAGCATTTCTTTACGGTTGACAGCATTTGAAATTATAAATGCAATCAAGGCAGGAATTACCCATCCCATTTGATGTTGACCCAACGGAATCCAATCAATATAAGGGGAAATAAGTTCCCCAAGCCCAATGCTTCCCAAAAAGTCGGGAATACTGAATAGGACGGTTGTCCAAACCACACGTTTAAACACCTTTGGTGAACCCCACTTTTCAGGAACAACATTAAGTAAAATCAAAACAATGGTTATGGGATAGATGAACATTAGGGAGGGAACAGCTACGGTAATAATGTACCCTACATCAAACTGGCCAACGAGAACACCTAGCAAACAACCAAGAAATGCCGTTATCCGATATGCCAAAATAGAATTGTTGAAACGACTTTTTATGAAGTCAGATGTTCCGGTTGTTATCCCTACCGCGGTTGTGAAGCATGCCAGGCTTACCAAAATGCTAAGTAATATATTGGCTTTTTTGCCCAAAACCTCTGTGCTGATTCCACGCAAGAGAGCAGTTCTTGAGATTTCAACATCAAAAGCATTTCCAAATAGTGCACCAGTCAAAATCAATCCTCCGTAAACCAAAAACAATCCCATTCCGGCCCAAAGGCCTGCTCTTCCAATGAGTTTTCTTTTGTCTTCAAACGTGGCGGACTTTTCTTTTATGTTGATGGATATTATAATTACGGCTCCAACGACTACAGCCCCAATGGCATCAAAAGTTTGGTAACCTTCCAAAATTCCAGAACTAAAGGGTTGACTCATTCCCGATGTCGCAAAATCAAAGTCCAAGGTAAAGACTGCCGCCGACACCATTAATAATAAAATGACAAGGATACCAGGGGTTAATAGTTTGCCCAATACATCTAAAACTTTGGAACGATTGATGACAAACACAAAAACCAGCATAAAATAGAAAAGACTGGTTAGCAGTGATGATGAGCCCCAAAAAGGTTGTATGGCCATTTCGTGAGTGACCGAAGCCGTCCGGGGTGAAGGCAAAGCGATGGCGATTACATAAATTAAATAACAGTACACCACACTAAATAAAGGAGACACCTTTTTGGCGAAATCGAAGAGGGTTCCCTGAAGTTTTGCGTGTGCCATAATTCCCAAAATTGGAATAAGGACGCCTGAAATACAAAACCCCAAAGTGACCAACCACCATAAATCTCCTGATTTAAACCCTAACAAGGGGGGTAGAACAAGGTTTCCGGCACCAAAAAAAAGAGAAAATAGTGCAAATGCAGTTACCGTTAATGATTTTTTTCTGACAGCTTGTTGATAATTTGTTTTCAATATGGTATATTACAAAAGCGTTTTTAAGCGGAAAAAGATATCTTTTTGTCGATTTTATGGTATTTCATCGAAAAAAATATTTTATGCGAGCAAGCATGAAATAAAAAGTTATCAACATCCGTTCCTATAAAAAGAGTAACCTCTAAAATTTATTATATAACAAAAAATTACAAACCAATTTAAGCATTTTTCGAAGCCCCATTTCGCAAATCATTGCTTTTCTCCAAACAAAACCAGCTTATGAAAACATCTACTACGCAACATGGCAACAAATTCTCTTCTTTCTTCTGTAGTTTGTTCGGGCACCATTACGTGGTTTCCAAAAAAGTAACCAAGCACATCAAAGAATACAAATGTGTTCATTGTCAAAAAGAGGTTACAACGGATGTCAGCGGCAAACTTTCCGCATTGACGCCCCAAATGCAAGAGATCAACAGTACATTGGAAGATATGTACAGAAAACGAAAAAGTAGGGTAGTGCACCAAGTGGCATAGCCCTTTTTTATTTTAGGAAAGGCCCAAATCTTATCCCGGAAACTTAAGTAATTGCCTACTGCTAATGGTTGCGTGCCCCAATGCCATGATGTAGGGATGCCCTTGATTTTCGGGATTTTTTTATTATCCAGTTAAAGGTTAAAATCCAGTTTCCGAAATTTTCGAGACCGCATTGTCATTCCGCACTTGATGCGGAATCCATAAAATATATCTGCGTCAGATGGATTCCTGCTTTGGCAGGAATGACAATCCGTTTATTGAAAACCAACAATTTTCTAGTAATGTGTTCTATTTTGGTTCATGGAAGGAATTCCAACCCTGCGCCGTAATCGGAATTTTGGTTTCTGCACGTGTAATCAAGTGAATGCCTTCACTCTTTTCCGTCATATGTCCAATTACGGTTAGGTGCGGGTTTCCTTTTATTTTTGGAAAGTCCGCTTGATCTATGGTGAACAAAAGTTCGTAATCCTCCCCGCCACTCAAGGCAATCATGGTACTATCCATTTTAAACTCTTCGGACGCGGAAATCACCGTTGGGTCCAATGGAATTTTTTCCTCAAAAACATTGCAACCAATGTCGCTTTGTTTGCACAAGTGCATTACTTCGGAAGAAAGTCCATCGCTGATATCGATCATGGAAGTAGGCTTCACCTCCAATTTTTTTAATATATCCACAACGTCTTTTCGCGCTTCGGGCTTTAACTGACGTTCCACAATGTAGGAATAAGGCTCGAGATCAGGTTGGCTGTTGGGGTTTACCTTGAAGACCTCTTTTTCGCGCTCTAGGACCTGGAGTCCGAGATAAGCACCGCCTAAATCGCCAGTTACCACCAATAAATCGTTGGGTTTGCTACCTTTTCTATATACAATTTCGGTTTCATCTGCAGCTCCAAGAGCAGTTACGCTAACAATCATTCCCCTGGTGGAAGAAGTGGTATCGCCACCGACCAAATCCACATTGTACAACTTGCAAGCGAGGGCAACGCCTTCATAAAATTCTTCTAGGGCTTCCAAAGGAAACCTGTTGGAAATGGCCAAAGAAACGGTGACTTGGGTGGCCATGGCGTTCATGGCATAAATATCCGAAAGGTTCACCATCACCGATTTGTAGCCTAAATGTTTTAGGGGCATATAGCTCAAATCAAAATGAACGCCTTCCACCAACATATCGGTGGAAACGATGGTTTTTTTACCATTGTAATCCATTACGGCTGCATCATCGCCTACACCAATTATAGATGATGGTTGATTGAGTTTAAAGTTTTTGGTAAGATGTTCAATTAGGCCAAATTCGCCCAATTTTTCCAATGAGGTACGTTCTTGATTCTTGTCTTCTAGCATTTTGCAAAAATAATGAGGATAATCGTAAATTCTGGTGTTGGACGGAACATAAAATTTTTTCCGTTGAAATGATGCTAAAAAGGAAAGGAAGACCATGCCATTACAAGCTAGACAGGCTTTATCGAAAAATCGGACAACTTTTCCATAGGAAACACCTATGGAATCATTCGTTATATTAATGTTAGTTGCTATGGTAAAACACTACTTATACTGTATATTTGTGGGCTATTTAGATTAAATACAAGTAAGATGATTAAGGTTTCAGAATCTGCCAGACATAAAGTTGTGTCGCTCATGACCGAAGAAGGTTATGATGCAACCTCTGATTTTGTCCGTGTTGGTGTAAAGAGTGGAGGGTGCAGCGGATTGTCCTATGAATTGACTTTTGACAATTCTGTAGCCGATACAGATAAAGTTTTTGAGGATAACGATGTTAGGATCATCGTAGATAAAAAGAGCTTTTTGTATTTGGTGGGCACCACATTGGAATTTTCTGGAGGTTTGAACGGTAAGGGGTTTGTTTTTAACAACCCTAACGCCCAGAGAACTTGCGGGTGCGGGGAGAGTTTTTCATTATAAATTTTGACAAAAGGCCTGTAATTGGCTAACCTAAAGATATATGGCTTATACAGAGGAAGAATTAAAAAAAGAACTGGAAACCAAGGAGTACGAGTACGGTTTCTATACGGATATTGAGTCGGACACCCTGCCCAAAGGGTTAAACGAGGATATTGTTATTGCAATCTCTAAAAAGAAAGAGGAGCCGGACTGGATGACGAAGTGGCGATTGGAAGCTTTTCGTGCTTGGAAAGAAATGGAAGAACCGGAATGGGCCAATGTAACGTACCAAAAACCCGATTTTCAAGATATTTCCTATTATTCGGCACCTAACAAAAAACCTAAATATAACAGTTTGGACGAAGTAGACCCAGAATTGCTGGATACTTTTAAAAAGCTGGGCATTTCTGTGGATGAGCAGAAAAAGTTGGCTGGGGTTGCCGTGGATATTGTGATGGATTCCGTTTCTGTGGCCACAACTTTTAAAAAGACATTGGCAGAGAAGGGGATTATTTTCTGTTCCATTTCAGAAGCTATTCAGGAACATCCGGAATTAGTAAAAAAATATTTGGGGACTGTAGTTCCTCAAAAGGATAATTTTTATGCAGCTTTGAACTCTGCTGTTTTCTCCGATGGGTCTTTCTGTTACATCCCAAAAGGGGTAAGATGCCCAATGGAGCTTTCTACCTACTTCCGAATCAACCAAGCAGGTACCGGCCAGTTCGAAAGAACCTTGGTAATCGCAGAAGAAGGCAGTTATGTGAGTTATTTGGAAGGGTGTACCGCTCCTTCCAGAGACGAAAATCAATTGCACGCGGCCGTTGTAGAATTGATAGCTTTGGACAATGCAGAAATCAAATACTCAACAGTTCAGAATTGGTACCCTGGTAATGATAAAGGAAAAGGAGGGGTCTTCAATTTTGTGACCAAGCGCGGACTTTGTGAGAAGAACGCCAAGATTTCTTGGACACAGGTGGAAACGGGATCTGCCGTAACTTGGAAATATCCATCTTGTATCCTGAAAGGGGATAACTCCATCGGTGAGTTTTACTCTATTGCTGTGACCAATAACTTTCAGCAAGCGGATACCGGAACCAAAATGATTCACTTGGGTAAAAACACCAAGAGTACCATTATTTCCAAAGGAATTTCTGCAGGTCAATCCCAAAACAGCTATAGAGGCTTGGTGCAGGTGAACAGCCGAGCGGAAAATGCAAGGAACTTTTCACAATGCGATTCTCTGTTGATGGGCAACCGTTGTGGAGCTCATACCTTCCCCTACATTGAAGTGAAAAACAAAACAGCACAGATAGAACATGAGGCAACCACCAGTAAAATTGGTGAGGATCAGATTTTCTATTGTAACCAAAGAGGAATCGATACCGAGAAAGCCATTGCCTTGATTGTAAATGGTTTTAGTAAAGAGGTACTGAACAAGCTGCCCATGGAATTTGCTGTTGAAGCGCAAAAACTATTGGAAATCAGTTTGGAAGGATCTGTAGGATAAAAGAATAGATTCATGAAAAAAATACTTTTATCACTTTTAATTGTTAGCGCATTTGCCTGTAAGCAGGAAAAAAAAGAAACCGCGAAAACAGAGGCAACTTCGGCGGAGTCCACGGTGCTAGAAATTAAGCTTTATGCATTCAACGGAGGCACAGTTGGTGCCAATATGTTGGAATTGTTCTCACAGGATACTACGTATACTGGGCAATCCAAAGAATTTGCCGATGCTTTTTATGTAATCGTTCATCCGAAGGGAACTTTGATGTGGGACGGAGGATTACCCGAAAGTTTAGTGGGCATGGAAGAACCTTATACTTCTCCCGATGGAGCTTTTACAGTTTCAAGAAAAGATTCCGTAGCCAATCAATTGGCGACTATTGACATGGCTCCAGAGGATATTGATTACTTGGCTCTTTCCCACACGCATTTCGACCATGTGGGCCATGCCAATGCGTTTACAGAATCAACTTGGTTAGTACAAGAAAAGGAATATGACTTTGTGACCAGTGAGGAGAATCAAAAGAGCAATCCAGACATATATGCCGCAATCAAGGACCTGACCAACATCAAAAAAATTGCCAACACCGATTTTGATGTGTTTGGGGATGGAACGGTAGTTTTAAAATTTATGCCGGGCCATACACCGGGCCATCAGGTACTCTTTGTTGATTTGGCGGAACATGGACCACTTTTGCTGTCTGGTGATATGTACCACTTTTATGAGAATCGGGAATTTAGAAGAGTTCCTATTTTCAATTTTGATGTGGCACAGACCAAGGAAAGCATGGCAGCTTTTGAAAAGTTTGCCGACGAAACAGGAGCTCAAGTTTATTTACAGCACTCCAAAGAAGATTTTGAAAAATTGCCAAAGGCACCCAACTATTTAAAATAATATTTGAAGAAGAATAGCATGCTAGAAATCAAAAATTTACACGCAAGCGTAGACGATAAGGAAATCCTTAAGGGAATCGACCTAAAGGTGAACGCCGGAGAGGTACACGCCATTATGGGACCCAATGGTTCAGGCAAAAGTACCTTGGCGGAAGTAATCGCAGGTCAAGAAGAATTTGAAGTAGGGGAAGGAAGTATCCTATTGGAAGGAGAGGATTTGGAAGAGCTTTCTCCAGAGGAAAGAGCTCACAAAGGTGTGTTTTTATCGTTCCAATACCCTGTCGAAATTCCTGGGGTATCCGTAACCAACTTTATGAAGACTGCCATCAACGAATCTAGAAAGGCACAAGGTCTGGAAGATATGCCGGCCAACGAAATGCTAAAAAAGATTCGTGAGAAGTCCGAGATGTTGGAAATTGACAGAAAATTTCTTTCTCGTTCCTTGAACGAAGGCTTCTCTGGAGGTGAAAAAAAAAGAAACGAAATCTTTCAAATGGCGATGATGGAACCCAAATTGGCCATTTTGGATGAAACCGATTCCGGATTGGATATTGATGCCCTTCGCATTGTGGCCAATGGTGTAAACAAATTACGTAGCAAGGACAACGCCATCATCGTGATTACACACTACCAAAGATTGTTGGAATACATTGTTCCCGATTTCGTTCACGTATTGCACAATGGTAAGATCGTGAAATCAGGAACCAAGGAATTGGCTTTGGAACTGGAAGAAAAAGGATACGACTGGTTAAAAGAAGAAACAGCAGTATAATCAGTTTTTGTCATTCCCATGAAAATGGGAATCCAAATGAAAAAAGAATCATTAATTAGATTCCTGCTTTCGCAGGAATGACAATTAAAAACGAATGGATTTAAAGGAAAAATTAGTCTCCTCTTTTATGGCTTTTGAAGATGGCCTGGATTTAGACCATCCTGTGCACGAAGAACGTAACACGGCCATTAAGAACTTTGAGACAAAAGGCTTTCCGACCAAAAAGGACGAAGCTTGGAAATATACTTCATTGAAAGGTTTACAAAAGGTGGATTTCAGCATCTTTCCAAAGCAGGAAACCACTCTGGAATACAAAGATGTAAAGAAATTCTTCCTTCACGAGATAGATACCTATAAAATTGTGTTTGTAGATGGGGTGTACAGCTCATATCTATCAGAAACCACGCACGATGGTGTCGATGTTTGCCTGATGAGCTCTGCATTCAGTAAGCCCATGTTCCAACAGGTAATTGAAGTATATTTCAACAAAGCGGCCTCCAAAGATGAGTCGTTGACCTCGTTGAACACTGCTTTCAGTAAAGAAGGAGCCTATATCTACATCCCAAAAAATAAAATGCCCAAAAAGCCTATCCAAATCCTGCATTTGGCCACGGGTAACGAGGCAGCCTTGATGTTGCAACCACGTAACTTGATTGTAGCAGAGGACAACGCTGAGGTGCAGATTATAGAACGTCACCAAAGTTTGACTAGCAACGAAGTCTTCACGAACTCCGTGACCGAGATTTTTGCAGGAAAGGATGCTATCATCGATTATTATAAAGTTCAGAATGACGAGCCTACAGCCTCTTTGGTGGACAACACTTATATTTCACAAAAGGACCACAGTGTCGTTAGGGTACACACTTTCTCCTTAGGAGGAAAATTGATCCGTAACAACCTGAACTTTTATCAAAACGGAGAACGCATCGATTCTACCTTGAAAGGGATTACCATTCTTGGGGATAAACAGCATGTGGACCATCACACTTTAGTGCACCATGCACAACCCAATTGTGAGAGCCATCAAGATTACAAAGGAATATTTGGCGACAGTTCCACAGGGGTTTTCAACGGTAAGATTGTTGTGGACAAGATTGCCCAGAAAACGGATGCCTTTCAGCAGAACAACAATATTTTGTTGAGCGATAAATCGACCATCAACTCAAAACCCCAATTGGAGATTTTTGCGGATGATGTAAAATGTTCGCACGGATGTACCATTGGTCAATTGGATGAAGAAGCACTCTTTTACCTAAGATCAAGAGGGATTCCAAAGAAAGAGGCCAAAGCCTTGATGATGTATGCTTTTGCCAATAATGTTTTGGAAAGTGTTCGTATTCCGGAGCTTAAGGCACGAATCAATAAGATTATTGCCGAAAAATTGGGTGTGCGTATGGGTTTTGACCTGTAAGCTGAACTATTTTACCTCGAGTTCACAATGATAGAGACCACTCTGGACATACAGGCCATTAGAAAGGATTTTCCCATCCTCCAAAGAGAGGTCAATGGGGAGCCCCTGGTGTATTTGGACAATGCAGCTACTTCGCAGACACCACAGCAGGTGATTGATGTCATTGTCGATTATTACCAAGGCTATAATGCCAACATCCACCGTGGAGTACATACCTTATCACAAGAGGCTACCGATGCTTACGAAGCGGCGCGCCAAAAAATCCAGAAGCACTTTAATATTGCACATTCTTACGAGGTGATTTGCACTTCGGGAACCACGGACAGCATCAATTTGGTGGCAAACGGATTTACCTCATTTTTGAAAGAAGGAGATGAGATTCTGGTTTCTGCTATGGAGCATCATTCCAATATTGTTCCGTGGCAAATGCTTTGTGAACGCACTGGAGCACTGCTCAAAGTGATTCCAATGAATTTGGAAGGAGAATTGGTCATGGAAGAATATCACAAGTTGTTGTCCGAAAAGACAAAGTTGGTATTCTGCAACCATGTATCAAATGCATTGGGAACCATCAACCCAATAAAAGAAATCATCGATGCTGCCCACAAAGTAGGAGCAGCGGTATTGATTGATGGTGCGCAGGCAGCGGCACATATCAAAGCGGACCTACAAGCTCTGGATGCGGATTTTTATACGGTTTCTGCCCATAAAATGTGCGGACCAACGGGAGTTGGTATTTTGTATGGAAAAGAGGAATGGCTCAAAAAATTACCACCCTACCAAGGAGGTGGCGAAATGATTGCGGAGGTTACTTTTGAAAAGACCACCTATGCCGACCTGCCCCATAAGTTTGAAGCGGGTACGCCCAACATTTGCGGAGGAATTGCCTTTGGAGCCGCTTTGGATTATATGAACAACATCGGTTTTGATGCCATCGCCCAATACGAAGAAGAGTTGGTGGAGTATGCCACCGAACAATTGCTCACAATTGATGGATTAAAAATCTACGGAACCGCCGGAAACAAAACTTCGGTGATATCCTTTAATATAGAAGGAGTTCACCCCTACGACATTGGTACCATTGTGGATAAACTGGGCATTGCCGTCCGTACAGGCCATCATTGTGCACAGCCCATTATGGATTTTTTCAAGATTCCGGGCACGGTAAGAGCCAGTTTTAGCTTTTACAATACTAAGGAAGAAGTGGATAAGCTGGTCGAAGGCGTAAAAAGGGCTAGAAACATGTTGCTTTAGCCTAACCGTTATCTTTATCTTAAAGACTTGAATTGCAGCCCACCGAGTTGTATTTTTGAACAAAACCATCGCATGATCATAAAAGAAATACAGGAAGAGATAGTAGACGAGTTTTCCATGTTCGACGACTGGATGCAGCGGTACGAATACATGATCGAGCTCGGAAAATCCCTTCCGTTGATAGAAGAAAAATATAAAACCGACGACAACATCATTAAAGGTTGTCAGAGCAAGGTGTGGGTACATGCCGAACTTGAGGGCGACAAATTGGTTTTTACCGCCGATAGCGACGCCATTATAACGAAAGGGATAATTGCCATATTGATCAGGGCGTTCAGCAACCAAAAACCACAGGATATTATTGATGCCGATACACAATTTATAGATGAAATTGGCCTTAAAGAACATTTGTCACCAACCAGGGCAAACGGATTGGTTAGTATGATCAAGCAACTAAAGTTGTACGCAGTTGCCTATCAAACACAGTTAAAATAACTTAGAATGAGCGAAGAAACTACTATAGATACACAAGAGTTGGGCGAAAAAATCGTGAAGGTTCTCAAAACGATTTATGACCCAGAGATTCCTGTGGATATTTACGAACTTGGATTGATATACGATGTGTTCGTTAACGAGGAATACGAAGTAAAGATTTTGATGACCCTTACCTCGCCCAATTGTCCTGTTGCTGAAACGTTACCTGTGGAGGTAGAGGAAAAGGTAAAATCCATTGATGTGTTGAAGGATGTGGAGGTGGAAATCACTTTTGACCCTCCTTGGACGCAAGAACTGATGAGCGAAGAGGCAAAATTGGAATTGGGACTTTTGTAAAACCAAGATCAGATGACCACAAGACAGATTGATAGAATTATTGAGATGGCTTGGGAGGATAGAACGCCGTTCGAAGCCATAGAATACCAATTTGGCCTAAAGGAAAATGATGTTAGGGAAGTAATGCGGAGTAACCTCAAACGTTCATCCTTTGAGTTATGGAGAAAACGTGTGAAGGGAAGAAAGACCAAGCATCAAAAAACATCGCCTGCTGATAGGTTCAGGTCGCAAAACCAAAAATTATAATGGATTCCAGACTTTAAGTTGGATGTCAGATCTAAGAATTCAGATAGCTGACCAATAAAAATAATAGAAACGGATATCGAACCCCCGATAGCAACAGTATAAATGTATGGAAAAGGGGTTTGAACAGATAGTTTCCTGGAAAAAGGCCCGAGAGCTGAACAAGAAAATATACAAAATCACTTGTGATAATAGATCTCCAAGGGATTTTGCATTGCGAGACCAGATTCGGAGAGCATCGATTTCAATTTCATCGAATATTGCCGAAGGGTATGGAAGAAAATCCAACAAAGAGATCATTTATTTTATGAATTTGGGCAAAGCTTCATGTTACGAAGTAAAATCACAATTATATTTGGCCATGGATATTGAATATGTGGATGATGAAGTATTTAGAAAACTTTATGTTCTTTATGATGAAATTTCCAAGACCTTACATGGATTAATAAAACATTTGGAGAACAAACACTGAAGCTTTAATTCTGACCACTGAAATCTTAAATCATATGTCTGAAATTATAAATAGAGTAGCCCAAAGCAAGTTGATAACCTTCAACTTGGAGGATTATTACCCCAAAGGGGAGCGAAAGATGCTGGACATTAAAGATTGGTTGTATGAAGGTTTTATTTTGCGTGAAAAGGAATTTCGAACCCACGTAGATGAGCATGATTGGTCAACATACCAAGATGCGTATGTAGCGCTTCAATGTTCTTCGGACGCCATAATACCCGGTTGGGCCTTTATGTTGATTGCTTCCCGACTGCAACCCTATGCCAAAAAAGTAATGCAAGGCAGTTTGGAAAACCTCGAAACCGCGCTGTACCAAACCATTTTGGAAAACTTGGATGTTTCCGAATTCATGGATAAACCAGTAATCATAAAAGGGTGCTCCAACAAACCTGTTCCAGAAAACGCCTACCTCATGGCCGTTGCCAAAATCCAAGAAGTGGCCAGAAGCGTGATGTATGGCGAAGCCTGTTCTTCGGTACCCTTGTTTAAAAGAAAGAATTAATTTTTTATTCCTCTGATGTCTGATGTCTGATGTCTGATGTCTGATGTCTGATGTCCATTCCTGTCATTCTGAGGGGAGCGAAGAATCTCTTATTTAGGGTAAAAGGTAAAAGGTAAAAGGAGACAGTATGCAGTGGTTCAGTGGGCAGTTATTTCAAATTGTTATGGTTTATTGTAAATTGCTTTGAAACAAATTCCACTAATTATCTCCAATCAACATCTCAAAATTATGAGATTGCGTATGGTGCCTCGACTACCTGCTCGTCCGAAAGGCGAGTGCTTAGCATCCGTTTTTAAGTGAAAGAAAGATGAGGAGGATTTCTCAGTCGATGCGGTACATCTCATATCGAAATGACAACAGAGTCGGTACGGAAATCAAGTCTGATTCCCGATGTCAATTCCTATTATTTCGAGCTGTCATCCAGAACGTAGTCGAAAGAGCAGTCGAGAAATCTATTTTAGTTAAAGGTTGTGTAATGGTCAGTAGGTAGTTATTGTTCATTAGTGATTACTTATTGTAAATTGATTAATTGAATAGATGTTACATTTCTTATTTTTACGGTTCTAAACATTAAACTCCATACTATGAAAAAATTGCTAATGGCCTCCTTGGCTATTTTTGTGGTGTCGTTTGCCACCGCACAAACCGAAGAAGAAATCAAAGCTGAAATGGGACCTAAAAAAGATTCCATTACCGCTATACAAAAAAGGGTAGATGCCCTTCAAGCCAAATTGGATGCTCTGCCAGGCTGGAAAATAGGTGCTTTTGGAACTATTGGCGGTAGTGTTTCAGAATTCAACAACTGGTTTGCACAAGGTATTCCGAACAACTCATCGGGAAATATTGGATTTACCGTGAACGCTTTTGCCAACCTTCAGGAAGAAAAGTTCTTTTGGAGAAACGCCGCTAATGTAAACCTATCTTGGGTCAAGTTGGATGATAAGGATGACCCTACCGATAACGACAGTTTTCGACAAGCTACGGATGTTTTCAATATCTCATCCTTGTATGGTAGAAAATTGACCGAGAAATTTGCTATTTCCGGTTTGATGGAATATCGGACGACAATTTTGAGCAATTTCAACGACCCAGGTTATCTTGATTTGGGTGTGGGTGCTACTTGGACTCCGATTCCAGACTTGGTAGTTGTAATGCATCCGCTCAACTATAACTTTGTATTTAGTAACGAGGACACCATTTTTGAATCCTCTATGGGTGCTAAAATATTGGCAGATTATACCAAGAAAATAGGTGCGATTAGCTTTAAAAGTAATCTTTCATTGTTCCAAAGCTATAAAAGCAGCAACTTGAGTAATTGGACTTGGACCAACTCTTTTAGCTATACCTTGTGGAAAATGATTGGTGTCGGTTTCGATTTTGGTTTGAGAAACAACAAACAAGAAACCCTGAATTATATTGTAAACAGCGCACCCGCTCCAAACCCCGATGCAACGTTCGATACTATTGACAACGAACTACAAACGTATTGGACCTTGGGGCTTAGTTATAAGTTTTAGTAGAACATGCAAACAAAAAAAAGCCCTCAATTAAGAGGGCTTTTTTGTGGGGTGAAAAATGTTTTTCGTGTTTTTAAGACCATGGTCTAAGTAGGTTAAGATCCGTAAGATCTGTGCGTGACACTAAAATGACTTAAAAACAATGTGAAAGTATGTTTTAAGTGGTCACTCCCTAAACTTTTGTTGTGAACAGGTCAAAAAATGTTGTGAACTGATTTGTGTTTTGCAGTTCATCGAAGAAGTTTGTTGCTCAGCAGTAAGTTTTAATACTCATCCAAATGCTCTGGATACAAAAAGTTGTTGTAAGGAAAACGGGTAACATGGATATCCCGAACTGCATCGTAGACACGTTTTCTAAATTCGTCCATATTTTCCTTGTTCAGCGCGGAAATAAATAATGCTTTGTCCCCTAGCTTATTGAAATAGGTTTTTTTCCATTCCTCAAGAGTGAAATGTGCGGTGGTTCGTTCTGTAACCAAATCATCATCATCAATTGTTTCTGGAGTGTATTGGTCTATTTTATTAAAAACCATGATGCAAGGTTTGTCCGAACTCTCTATTTCATCCAAAATTTGGTTTACCGAGTCAATATGCTCTTCAAAATTGGGATGTGAGATATCCACCACATGGAGTAAAAGGTCAGCTTCGCGAACTTCATCTAAAGTACTTTTAAAACTTTCCACCAATTGGGTCGGTAACTTTCTTATGAATCCCACCGTATCACTTAGAAGAAAAGGGAGGTTCCCCAATACCACTTTTCTGACTGTGGTGTCCAGCGTAGCAAAAAGTTTGTTTTCTGCAAACACATCGCTCTTGCTGATCACATTCATTAAAGTGGATTTGCCAACGTTGGTATATCCCACCAAAGCAACCCGCACCAAAGAGCCACGGTTGCCCCGCTGGGTCTCCATTTGTCTATCTATTTTGGCAAGCTTCTTTTTAAGCAGTGCAATTCGGTCACGAACAATACGTCTATCCGTTTCAATTTCGGTTTCACCGGGACCACGCATACCAATACCACCTCGTTGTCTTTCCAAGTGGGTCCAAAGACCGGTCAATCGAGGTAAAAGATATTCATATTGGGCCAATTCTACCTGTGTCCTTGCGTAACTCGTCTTCGCTCGTTGAGCAAATATGTCCAGAATAAGGCTGGTTCTATCCAGAACTTTACAGCGTAGTATTTTTTCAATATTATTTTGTTGAGCGGGCGACAGTTCGTCGTCAAAGATGACGGAGCCAATTTCGTTTTCTTTTACATATTGGCGCACATCTTCCATTTTCCCACTTCCAATGTAGGTTTTGGGATTGGGCACATCAATACGTTGCACAAATCTTTTTTCGACTTCGCCACCGGCAGTGTAGGTCAAAAATTCAAGCTCATCCAAGTACTCTTTTACTTTTTCTTCGTTCTGGTGTTGATTCATTACACCAATGAGTACTGCCTTTTCATATTCTATTGACTTCTTTTCTAGCATCAAATGGGTTTAGAATGCAAATTTACACAATGTTTTGGAAGCTATTTTTGTACTTTGGGGTTGTATTGACCAATCAATAGATATTTTTCACCCCGTTTCTTAAAAGAATGGAAGGGTTGATACAAGGGAAACCCATTCCAAACCTTTGCTGGAAAGAAATATTTAGGTGGATATAGCGACCATTTTCCAGTTTATAATGTTTAGGATGAAAATAAAATTATTGTAAGAAAAGAGTTACACCACATAAAAGTCGATTTTTACAACACAAAGAAGTAATTAACTATGCATTTCATCGAATAAAGTAGGAATTTTATCGATGAATCTTACTTCTCATTATATATTCGTAGTCCAAATCTTACCTAAACTTAATTATGGACTACAGATTTCCTTCAGGGAGCCAGGGAGTGATCTTCTCCATTTTATTCTTGCTTTTGGGCGTTGTTTCTATCCATGCTCAATCCAAAAAGGCCAAAGAACAAATTCGTTTTTCCTATAATCAAGGCAAAATATCTTCTCTTATTTCTGAAATGGAAATGGAGCAGGAAGCTAAGCTTAAAAAAATAGATGAACTTATAAAATCCAAAGGGCTAAGAGTGTCAGAAAAAACAAGTGATGGCTCACAAGTTGCTTTAAAGGATATCGGTACCGATGGCACTCCTTTATACTATACCACCCTTAATGATCCTGCTTCCCAAACCTCCAGAGCTCATACACTTTATGATAATGGCCTATTACATTTAGGTTTAACGGGAACCAATATGGAAGTAGGTGTATGGGATTCCGGTGCTGCCTTGTCCTCTCACCAGGAATTTGATACCCGTGCAAAGAATACGGACAATGCCCGTGAGGTAAGCCTGCATGCCACTTTGGTGACAGGCAATCTTATTTCGGCAGGAGTTGAACCCAGTGCCAAAGGTGTCGCCTATGGCGCAAAGGCTTTGAGCTATGACTGGAGCCGCGATAAAATTGAGGTCGCCGAAGCTGCCGCAAATGGACTTTTATTGAGCAACCATTCCTACGGAATTTTATCTGACAGAGTTCCCGAGTGGTATTTTGGCGCCTACCTAAAGATTACTCAAGATTGGGACAGAATTATGTACAATGCACCTTATTACCTAATGGTGGCCGCGGCAGGAAATGCACAAAAATCGCAGGATAACGAAGCTCCCATTTATGGAAAAACAGCTGATGGTTTTGACCTTTTGTTGGGATTTACCACCACCAAAAATGGATTGACCGTTGCTGGCGCCAATACAGAGATTGATAACAACGGTGAGTTAAAAAAAGCGTCCGTTGCAGGGTACAGTAGTTTTGGTCCTGTGGATGATGGCCGTGTAAAACCAGATTTAGCGGGCGATGGTGGAAATATTCTTTCCACAAGTTCTGTTACCAATAGTAGTTATAAGGTTTCCGCTGGAACTTCGATGGCTGCACCAGGAGTTACAGGTTCTCTGTTGTTGTTGCAGCAATACCACGAAGAACTTTTCGGTTCCTATATGAAAGCGGCAACCTTAAAAGGACTGGCACTTCATACTGCTGATGATGTGGATTCCAAAGGACCTGATTACAAAATGGGTTGGGGAATAATGAATGCCAAATCTGCGGCGGAAATACTTCAAAATAAAGAATACACTACATTGGTGAACGAAGAAACCCTTTCAGATGGTGAGACATTTACTTTAACTGTTGCAGCAATTGATGGTGAAGATTTGATAGCTTCTATTTCTTGGACAGACCCAGAGGCAGAAACTGTGAACAGAGGAGACCTTAACAGCACAACTGCTGCTTTGGTAAACGACTTGGATATTAGGATTACCAAGGATGGTGAGACCTATTTCCCTTGGAAATTGAACCCAGCCAAAGCGAACGATGCCGCCACACAAGGAGATAACAAAGTAGATCCTTTTGAACGTGTTGAGGTGGAAAACCCAACAGGAACTTATACAATTATCATTTCACACAAAGGGGGGTTGAAGCATGGTCTTCAAGATTTTTCCTTGATTGTTTCTGGTGCACAGATTTCTAATTGTTCCATTGAGACTCCTTCGGAGATTGATTTGGAAAACTCATCTAGCAAAAGCAGCACTATTTCTTGGAATGAGGCTGAAGAAACTTTGTTCGAAGTACAATATAAAAGTATGGATACGGACAACTGGAATAGTGAATTGATTTGGGAAAATAGTTTTGAACTTTTCAATTTGGAGGAAGGGCAAGTTTACGAAGCCCGTGTTCGTTCCATTTGCACCGAGAATGCGGTATCCGAGTTTTCGGAAACCATTGAGTTTGAGTTCAAGGGAGAGGAAACGACGTTGATTCAAAATACTCCGATGTTTGTTCCTCAGGAATTGAATATTTCAGTATTTCCAAACCCAGCAGTAGACTATTTAAACGTGAACGCTCAACTGTCCAAGGATGCAGAATTCTCTATAGTGACCACTTCTGGAAATGTTATTAAAAAAGGAAAAACTCAAGGTTCCATTAATGTATCTTCGTTATCTTCTGGTTTATATGTTTTGGTAGTCCAGGATTACTCGGGAATCAAGAGCACTAAGTTTTATAAAAACTAGTTTTTGTTGTCATTCCGCACCTGCCTGATGCGGAATCTATCGGATTTTTAATTGGATTCCTGTTTTCGCAGGAATGACATACCTATCTTAGGTAACTCTGAACTCGTAGCTTCTGATTCCCAACTTCTAGCTTAAACCTTCTTGATCTCTTCATCGGCCAGAAGTTCCTCATTACGTAACCGCAAGAATACTTGTGCAGTGGTCACCACATCCAATTCGCAATAGGTCACAATTCTGTCCAAATCATTTTCTTTATAGAATACATCTTTCACCATGCTCCCGTCCATATCTTCCTTTGGAGAAGGAATTCCGAGCACGTGTGCAAGCAGTTTTAAGGAAGTATAATGTTTGTAGTCGCCAAACTTCCAGAGCTCCATAGTGTCCAAATGAGGCACTTCCCACGGTTTTTTTCCAAATAAATCCAGTTTGTAGGGTAGGTTGATGCCATTTATTACCATTCTACGAGCGATATAGGGAAAATCAAACTCTTTACCATTATGTGCACACAAAAGGTGCTTAACTTGGCTAAAATGGTCTTTGAGCAATTGTTTGAATTCTCTCAAAATTTTGATTTCTTCACCATAAAAAGAAGTGACCCTAAAATTTCGATTCTCTCCTTTGTGAATAAAATAGCCTACGGAAATACAGACAATTTTACCGAATTCGGCCCAGATGCCCGCTCGGTCGTAAAACTCCTCAGGTGTAAACTCGTCTTTGCGCTGGTAATGGGTTTTTTGCTCCCATAATAGCTGAGCGGTTTCATCCAGGTCGGTGAAATGTTGTTGTTGGGGTACGGTCTCGATATCCAAAAAGAGGATATGCTCCAGGTTAAGTTTATAAAGCATGACAGTTAATTAAAAAAGAGTCGTCTGCTTTGCAGGACTCTCGTGTTCCAATAACCATTTTTTTCTATGCAGTCCACCTGCATATCCTGTGAGGTCTCCGTTGGTTCCGATTACACGATGACAAGGAACCACAATCCAAAGTGGATTTTTGCCATTGGCCGAGGCTACTGCACGAATGGCCTTTGCGTCACCGAGTTGTTTGGAAAGTTCCAAATAAGAAATGGTTTTTCCAAAAGGTATTTTTAACAGAGCATCCCAAACCTTCTTTTGAAAGTCAGTGCCCGAAGGGTTTAATTTAAGGTCGAATACCGTTCGGTCTCCGTCAAAATATTCTTGAAATTGCTCAACAGCACCCTTTAAAACTTCAGGAAATGTACTGTTTGGTTTTTTGTCGTCCAAAACGGTAATGGAGGTAAGGCCATTTTCATCGCCTTTTAATTCCGCTGTTCCAATAGGAGTCTGTATGTAAGTAACTTCCATCACTCTACTTCATCTTCATCTTCAATAATTCCTAAACGCTTAGCTCTGGCGTGCCAGTTCTTTCTGGCAAGCTTTTGAAGGTCTTCTACGTTGTCACTTTCATCCATAATCTCGAATCCGAGCAAGGTTTCGATTACGTCTTCCATAGTGACCAATCCACTTACAGAACCATACTCATCCACTACCAATGAAACGTGTTCTCTTTTCTGTACAAACTTTTTGAAAAGGTCGTTGATGGACTTACTTCGGTTGGTAACCAAAAGTTCCCTTCGGAGAGTTGCCAAGGTCTCATTTCCTTTTTTGTTGATGATGGCTTCCAACAATTCATCTTTTAAAAAGAAACCGGTAATGTTATCCATACGGTCTTTGTACAATGGAATCCTAGAAAATCGCAAGGGTCTGTTCTTTTCAAAAAACTCTTTAATCGGAGTGTCTTCGGATGCTACTTTCATTACGGTTCGTGGTGTCATTACATCTCGGGCTAGTATTTCGTCAAAATAGAGAAGGTTTTTGATCATTTTGGATTCCGATTTTTTGAACACTCCTTCTTCTTCGGCGATTTCCGTCATCGCACTAAAATCTTCACGACTTAATACGCTTCCATGCTCTCCTTTGCCACCGACCAGTTTTGTAAAGAGTTGCAACAGCCACAATAGCCCCGTCCATTTTAAGACGAATACCATAGCGTTCAATGCCTTTGAGGTAAAGTTGGCCAATTGTTTCCAATAAGTGGCTCCTATAGTCTTCGGAATAATCTCAGAGGCCACCAAAATCAATATCGTCATAAGGGTCGATACGATCCCTACCATAAGATCTTCGGTAAGTGAAAACCCAAAAATAGAGCGCTCCGTACTTCCGTACATTTCTGCATAGGCAACTTTCGCCTGTACCCCGACCAAAATGGCGCCAACGGTATGTGCAACTGTGTTTAGCGTTAGGATGGCGATCAGTGGTTTGTCCACATCCTTTTTAAGGGCCTCCAATGTGGCCGCATACTCTTTTCTCTCTTGCTTTTTTACATTGATAAACGTGGGAGTGATGCTCAACAACACCGCCTCCAAAATGGAGCATAGGAACGAAAAGAAGATGGAAATAAGGGCATAAAATATAAGTAGTCCCATAGAATGGCAGAATCTTTAGTAGCAAGATAGGAAATAGGAATTAATTTTGAATGTTTAATCCCTCCGCTTTATAAAAAACATCCAGAAGTGCGGTTCGGATATTCAAATCATACAATTGGCGATGGTCTCTGGACGGATACACTCGGTTAGATAGAAAAATAAAAGTTAGCTTGTTTTCGGGGTCTGCCCATACAAAAGTTCCCGTAAAACCAGAATGTCCAAAACTTTTGGGGCTTGCCAAAGGGGAGGGGTAGGCTTCTTCCAAAGGAAGTTCGGCGTTATCGAGCAAAGGTTTGTCAAAGCCCAACCCTCGTCGATTTTCGTTTTCGGGATACTGCACTTTTGTAAACTCTTTTACGATTTTGGCCGAAATGAGTTGCTTGTCACCCATCTTGCCATAATTTTGATAGAGAAGCATCAATTTGGCTAAGTCATCTGCTGTGCCGAACAATCCCGAATTGCCAGAAACCCCACCTTTGAGCGATGCATTTTCGTCGTGCACCCAACCTGTTACCAAGGTTTTTCGGAAAAGCGAATCCGCTTCGGTGGGCACAATGGCGTTCACGTAGTTATTTTTTTTGGGCAGGTATCCCAAGGTATGACAACCTAAAGGTTGATAGAAATTTTCATCCAAATAGGTTTGATAGTCCGTTCCTGTGAGTTGCTCTATCAGACTTGGAAAAACAAGAAAAGTAAGGCCTGAGTACTTATATTTCTTCTCATTAGAAACCTTTGATCGTTTGATGATGCGATTTAGTTTTCGCTCGAATCGATTGTTGATGTACAAACCATCATACACTTGTCCTTGAAATCTTTTATGGTATGAACTCCTGACAAAGCGCCTTTTGATTTTGCCATTTTTTCGTAAGACCTTTTGTAGAAAAACAATATAGGGAACCAAACCGGACTGATGGGCCAAAATTTCACGCAAGGTGAGGTCCTTTTTATCTTTTCGGTGCTTCCAAGGTTTCCAATACGTGCTGAAAGGTTGGTCCAAATCGAGCTTTCCTTCGTCCACTAATTTCATCAAGGCGGGTAAGGGCCCAGAAATTTTGGTAACCGAGGCCAAATCGTATAGATCGTTTAAGGCCACAGGTTGAATGCTGTCATAGGTATGGAAACCGTACGCTTTATGAAAAATGACAGTATCGTTTTTGGCCACCAAGAGCTGTGCCCCGGGAAAAGCCAGGCTATCGATGCCCATTTCCATAATGGAATCTACTTTTTGGTTGATTAAGGCTTCATCAAACCCTAATTTGGAGGGAAAGGCGTGGATAAGTTCGCGTTGGGCAAATACAAAGGGCATCAGTAAAATGATGAGAAGGAATGAAACCGCGATTTTTTTCATTTGGTTGAGGTTTAGCCCAAAGTTCGGACAAAATCCTTGGCAAAATAACTGGCAATGATATTGGCACCGGCTCTTTTTATGGCTGTCAGCTGTTCTAACATTACGGCATCGTGGTCAAGCCAACCTTTTTCGGCAGCAGCTTTTACCATGGCATACTCTCCTGAAACTTGGTACACGGCAACCGGAACTTCTACTTCATTTTTGATTTCCCGAACAATATCCAAATAACACAATCCGGGTTTTACCATAACGATGTCTGCCCCTTCATCAATATCCATTTGGGTTTCCTTGATAGCTTCATACCGATTGGTATAGTCCATTTGATAGGTTTTCTTGTCCTTTGGCACATTGGCTATATCCACAGGTGCGGAATCTAATGCATCACGAAAAGGTCCATAAAACGCGCTGGCGTATTTAGCGGAATAGGCCATAATACCCGTGTTGATGAAGCCTTCGTCCTCCAACGCTTCGCGGATGGTCAAAATTCTACCGTCCATCATGTCGCTGGGTGCAACAAAATCGGCTCCTGCTTTGGCATGGGATACACTCATTTCGGCCAATACTTCGGCAGATTCATCATTCAGGATTTGCCCTTCTGCCACAATGCCATCGTGTCCGTAAGATGAAAAGGGATCCAGCGCAACGTCCGTCATCACCAACATTTGTGGACAGGCGTTTTTCACCGTTTTTATGGCACGTTGCATCAAACCGTTGGGGTTTAAAGCCTCGGTTCCTTTGTTATCTTTGAGTTTATCATCAACCTTTACAAAAAGAAGCACGGAACAAAGTCCCATTTTCCAAAGATCCTTCACCTCTTTCTCAAGATTATCCAAACTCAGCCTAAAATAATTGGGCATAGAGGGTATTTCTTCTTTGATTCCCTTTCCTTCGGTAACGAACAAAGGCACCAAAAAGTCGTCTGGTGTCAAAGTAGTTTCCTGAACCAATCTTCTGATGGATTCGGATGCGCGAAGTCTTCTGTTTCGTATGAGTGGGTACATATATTAAGTTTTAAGTTATAAGCTTTAAGCTGTTTCGTTTAAGTCTTTAGCGATGTTTTTTATGGTGTTGATTAATGCTGCCAGCATTTTCTTGATTTCATCTATTTCTGAAATAATATTTTTGGATGTTTCTGATTCAATATATCCTAAGTCAGAAGCTAAAAGCAAAAGATAATCCAATTCGTGAGCAGAACCTGAAGCGATGTACAAAAGCGAATAAATTCTTTTCGAGTTTCCCTTCCACAACCTTCGGCAATGTTTGTTGGGATAGAAACGGAAGCTCTATTCATCTGGGAGGTTAGATTGTACTGTTCTGATTTTGGAAAATCCTTGGTCAACCCATACACATTCAGCACAAGTTGATGTGATTTTTCCCAAACCTTACTATTTTTATAGTTTCCCATAGCTTAGAGCTTATCGCTTTGAACTTAGAGCTATTTTCAGATATCAATTTCACCTGTTAAATAAAGAGCGGCTTTTCCTGAAATCTTCACTCGTTCACCCAAGTATTCGCAAACCAAATCTCCACCTCTTTTGGATAGCTGTTTGGCCGTCATTTTGGTTTTATTGAGCTCTTTTGACCAAAAAGGGCTAAGTGAAGTATGCGCAGAACCTGTCACTGGGTCTTCGGGAACGCCGCAAGCGGGCGCGAAAAAGCGCGATACAAAATCCACTTCGTCCCCAGGGGCAGTTACGATAACACCACGAACGTCAAGTTGTGCCAATAAATGATGATTGGGTTCAATAGCCTCAATTTCTTGTTGAGAGTTGTAGACCATCATATAATCTGTTTTGCCTTTCAGGGTTTTAATTGGGGTTAGCCCGATGGCATTGTCCAATTCTGCAACATTACGGATGGCAATCAAATTATCAGAAGGAAAATCCAAGGTCAACCAGCCATTATCGGCTTTGTTTACCGTCAGGTTTCCGCTTCTATGTGAATAAAACTGAATGGTATCTTCTTCGAGGGTATAAAAATGAAAGAGTACAAAGGCCGTTGCCAAGGTCGCATGTCCGCAAAGGTCAACTTCGACTTCGGGGGTGAACCATCGCAATTCGTAAAGGTCCTCTTTTTTTACTGCAAAAGCGGTTTCGGCCAAGTTGTTTTCCTGGGCGATTTTTTGCATCAATTCTGGACTCAACCACGAATCCAAAATGCAGACCGCAGCAGGATTCCCGCCAAAAGTTTGGCTGCTAAAGGCATCTATTTGGTAAATCTTCTGTCTCATAGGCATGGTTTCAGGACAAAACTACGGATTAAACCCAATCTTTCGGGCTTTGCAGTACTTCTATCAACTTCTCTTCGACACTTCCTTTTTCGGGATGATGGTCGTATCGCCATTGAACGTGTGGCGGTAAGCTCATCAATATACTTTCAATACGTCCATTCGTTTTTAATCCAAAAAGGGTGCCTTTGTCGTGTACCAAATTGAACTCCACATAACGTCCACGTCTAATTTCTTGCCAATCGCGATGTTCTTGAGAGTAGGGTAGGTCTTTCCTTTTTTCAACGATGGGAGCGTAAGCCTCCAAAAAACTATCCCCGACCTCGGTTACAAAATTGTACCAATCTTCCATACTGGTTTCTTCGGTTGCTTTGCAATAATCGAAGAACAATCCACCTACTCCGCGAGCTTCATTTCGGTGGGTATTCCAAAAATAATCGTCACATTTCTTTTTGTAAGCAGGATAAAATTCTGGCTTGTGGGCATCGCAGGCTTTTTTGCAAACCGCGTGAAAATGGGTTGCATCTTCATCGAACAAATAATACGGGGTAAGGTCCTGTCCGCCACCAAACCATTGATCTACGATATTGCCTTCCTTGTCGTACATCTCAAAATAACGCCAGTTGGCGTGTACGGTGGGAACCATAGGACTCTTGGGATGAATCACTAAACTAAGTCCGCAGGCAAAGAAATCTACATCCTCTACACCGAAATAGTTTTGCATACTTTTTGGCAATGGACCGTGTACTTTGGAAATATTTACCCCACCTTTTTCAAAAACAGTTCCGTTTTCAATTACACGTGTTCTCCCGCCACCGCCTTCTTCGCGCTCCCAAAGGTCTTGCTGAAACTTTGCGGTTCCGTCCAGTTCTTCCAATTTTGAAGTAATACTGTCCTGCAGCTTTTGAATGTAATAGTAAAATTTATCCTTCATTGATCTATAATATGTACCAATTGGTTTTTAAGTTCAAAAAACTTTGAATTTTCATCAATTTTGATGGATTCTGATGCCATTTGCTTCAATAATTCAATAATTTCCTCCTCGGTTTTTTCAGTATTTTGCTCAAAAATGAAACGCCCGACTTCGTTGTTGTGCAGATCCATACGTTTGGCTAGTTCTTCATTTTGGAAGGCTGTTTCGTGCAAATCCGTTACTTTTTTGGCCCATTGCAAAACCACTATTTCATTTTTGTTCCACCCCAAACATCTTTTTGCGATCAAATAGTTCCAGAAAGCATGTCTAAACGCATTGGCTCGTCCATTTTTTTGATGTTTCTTGCCATAGTTGGCTGATGATATTTTAAGACACTCTTTGGTGGCTTTCAAAGTAGGCAGAATAAAAATAGGTCTGCCCAATCCAATTACAATGCCCTTGAGTAAGTGTTTAAAACTTATTCGTTTTAGAATCAAAATGGGATTCACTCCTTATATTCTTTAACCGCATCTATAAATGCTTTTGCATTCTCCACGGGAATATGGGGCAAAATTCCGTGACCAAGGTTTACGATGTACTTGTCCTTTCCGAAATCACGAATCATTTGGGTTACCATTTCCTTGATTGTGGGCGGAGGAGAAAGCAAACGGGCTGGATCAAAATTACCTTGCAGTGTTATCTTCCCTCCCGTTAAGTATCTGGCATTTTGAGGGGAACAAGTCCAATCAACCCCAACGGCCGAAGCCCCTGAGTTTGCCATTTCCTTTAAAGCGAACCAGCATCCTTTCCCAAAAACGATTACGGGGGCCTCATCTTTTAATGCATCCACGATCTGTTGAATGTATTTCCAAGAAAATTCCTGGTAATCTTTTGGTGAAAGCATTCCGCCCCAAGAATCAAAAACCTGAACGGCGTTAACACCAGCTTTAACCTTTGCTTTAAGGTAGGCAATAGTCGTATCTGTTATTTTTTGAAGCAATTCATGAGCAGCATCGGGCTGTGTGAAGCAAAATCCTCTTGCCTTGTCAAAACTTTTGCTGCCTTGACCTTCCACACAATAACAAAGGAGAGTCCATGGAGAACCCGCAAATCCAATCAAGGGAACTTCATCGTTCAATTTTTCCTTCGTCATCGTAATGGCATCCATCACATAACCTAAGGTGTCTTGAATATCAGGAACAATCACTTTGTCCAAATCTGCTTGGGAGCGGATAGGGTTGGGCAGGTAGGGCCCAAAATTAGGTTTCATCTGCACTTCGATGTCCATTGCTTGTGGAATCACCAAAATATCACTGAACAAAATGGCGGCATCCATGCCGTATCGACGAATGGGCTGCACGGTGATCTCGGAGGCCAGTTCTGGGGTCTGGCACCGGGTGAAGAAATCGTATTTTTCTTTAAGTTCCATAAACTCGGGCAAATAGCGGCCTGCTTGTCGCATCATCCAAACTGGTGGACGTTCAAGGGTTTCACCTTTTAAAGCTTTTAGGAACAAGTCGTTTTTTATCATAGATATTAATTTGTCATTCCTGTACTTCGTTTAACTCAGCATAAACTCCGTCAGGAATCTTTTTATGTATTTATTGGATTCCGCATCATGTGCGGAATGACAGTTCTTTTATGGCCTGAACCAACACATTTTCTACAGTTGGTTTGTTTGCGATAATTATATTTTTTGAATGTTTTTGGGCTTCGGCAGCTGTGGTCTCTCCAATACAGAACAAGGTGCTATTTTCTATGATGTTTTCCAAAAGATAACTTCGGATGCCACTTGGGCTAAAAAAAAGAATACCATCAAAATCCCTTTGAAATCTCTTTGGATTTAGATTCGTACGATATACTTTCAACTCTTTATACTGAACGTTATTTTTTGTTAGCATATCGGGGAGTTCATTCCTTCTTTTGTTGCCGCAAAGGAATACAAATGTCTCGTTTTGATGTCGCTTTATAATGCTTTCCGCCAATTCTGATGCATTTTCGGCTATTTCGACCACTTTTAACCCATTTTCTTCTAGAAGGGCTTTTGTCTTTTCACCTACACAAAAGGTGTTGAACTTTGGCATATCCGATTCTTTGGTTTGCTTCAAAAAGGCCTTTATGGCATTCTTACTGGTAAAAATGTAGTTCGTGTGGTCTAAAGGAATCTTTACATTCAGGAATTCTATTTTTAGGGCATCGTACTCCACCAATCCCAAACCAGAATTTAAAAAAAGCTCCTTTTGGGGTGTGCTCAACATTTTAGTGGACAGTACTGTTTTCATTTCTGATTTCCTGCATCAATTTATCGCCTCCTTTTTTCAAGACTTCTTTGGCGCACATTTTCCCTAAGTCTTTGGCATCTGATAATTTTACTTCTTTTTTAATATCTATTTTCTGGGTTCCATCCAACGAGAAAACAACCCCTTCAAAATGAAGAGTTTCTTCTTTTATTTGAGCCAAAGCACCTATCGGAGCGGTGCAACCACCTTCCAACGTACGTAAAAACTCTCGTTCAATGGTAGTTGCTACTTCGGTTTCGGAATGATTCAATTTCCCCAATGCTTCCCTAGTAAAATTATCCTCTTCTTTGGCCACGACCAACATGGCCCCTTGTGCTGGAGCGGAAATCATCCAATCCAATTGAATGGCATCTTTGGGCAGTAGTTTAATACGTTCCAATCCTGCCTGGGCAAAAATGGCACCTTGCCAATCGTTTTCAATAAGTTTTAGCAGTCTGGTGTTGACATTTCCCCGTAGGTCAACCACTTTGTGATTGGGATATTTGTTCAGCCATTGGGCCTTCCTTCGCAAGCTGCCCGTCGCTATGGTTGCCGGTTGGTCCGTTTCCAAAAACCCTGAGCTCTTGTGCACTAAAATATCGTGTGTAATAGCACGCTTCAAAACAGCAACTTGGACAATTCCCTTAGGCAGTTGGGTGGGCACATCTTTCATAGAATGCACAGCAATGTCAATGTCTCCTTTCAGGAGGGCTACATCCAAAGTTTTGGTAAAAATACCTGTAACACCGAGTTCGTAAAGTGGTTTGTCCAACACTTGATCACCCAGAGATTTGGTAGGTACCAAAATGGTGTCGTGGCCAATCGCTTCCAATTTATTTTGTACGGTTGTTGCTTGCCACAGTGCGAGTTCGCTGTCGCGGGTGCCAATTCGGATTATTTTGCTCATTTGGAATGTAGTTCTAGCTGAAAAACTTTTTGGATAAGCTCTAAACTATCTTCTGTATCCACCTCATTGCTCTTCAAGTGATTGGCAAACTGCTTGGTGATTTTTTGAATGATTCTGTCGGAGATGATTTCCGCTTGAATTTGGTCAAATCCTTCAATTTTTTTAGTCTGAAAATCGATTTCCTCACTTTTCATCGTGTTCAGTTTGTCCTTCAGCGCATTGATTACAGGAGCAAACTTTCGGGTTTCCAACCATTTTAGGAAATCCTTTTTCACCTTTTCTATAATGGCCTCCGCTTTTGGAACGTATTCTTTTCTTTTTGCTAAGTTCTCATCTGTAATCTGTGAGAGCTGGTCCAAATGCACTAACGTTACATTATCCAATTCCTTCACATCATCGGATACGTTTTTGGGAACGGACAAATCCAAAACCAATAATGGTTTTTTGGGATAGATCAAGGCTTTGGAAACGGTGGGCAGTTGCGCTCCCGTAGCAACCACAAGAATATCAGCTTTGCGAATTTCGGTTTGCAGGTCGCCATAATCCTTTACGGTCAAATGGAATTTACCAGCAATATCCTCTGCTTTTTCACGGGTCCTGTTAATTAGCGTAATGTGTGAGTTATTGGAATGTTTTACCAAGTTTTCACAGGTGTTTCTTCCAATTTTTCCTGTTCCGAACAACAAAATGTTCTTGCTGGAAATGTCGTCAACATTATCCAAAATGTATTTTACAGATGCAAATGCTACGGATGTAGCACCCGATGATAATTCCGTTTCGTTTTTGATGCGCTTGCTGGCCCGAATCACCGAATTGCACAAACGTTCCAAGAACGGATTGGCCATTTCTTGCTTTTTGGAGCGATAAAAACCTTGCTTTATTTGGCTAATAATTTCAAAATCACCTAAAATCTGACTATCGAGGCCAGTTCCTACTTTGAACATATGCGAAATGGCATCGTGATTTTTGTACACATAGGCCACTTCCTGGAATTCTTCGACCGTTCCATTTGTTTGGTCGCATAGTAACTTAATAAGCTGATAAGGGTGTTGCGCAAAACCGTAAAGTTCGGTCCGGTTACAGGTGGAAATGGCCAAAAGACCATCAATTCCAATTTCCTTGGCCTTGCCCAGAATATGGTCAATGGCAGGAACATCCAGACTGAACTTTCCTCTAACCTCTGCATCCGCCTTCTTGTAACTCAAACCAATGGCATAGAAGGAATTATGTTTTGAAATATGGTAGTTCCTCATAAAGGATATAAATCGCAAGACAAAAGTAATAGGGTTATAGGTCAAAAAATAACGCTAGCGGTACTATAAACAACTACTCTTGTTATTTTAAGTTTTTTTTTGGATGAAAATGGTGTAAAGCATTGTTATTATTGATAAATTTGAAGATACAATTTACAATTTAGAGCGATTCTAAATTAACTGAAAAGCAAAATTAGATTGAAAACTAACATGAAAAATATCGCTAGCGGTTCGTATGATGAAATTTTGGTCGAAGACGGGATTTACATCCTCAAAATCCAAAACGATGCACAAGAACCAAAACTAATTGAACGAGATATTGACAGCTCCTACATTCAATTCCACTTTTGTTTAAAAGGAAAATCCAAGTTTAATTTTAACGAAGGGAACTATTATTTGGAGGTTAATGAAGAAAACTCCTTGCTTTTATACAATACTCAAAAGGATTTGCCGCTCGACTTAGTAGTTTCTCCCGGTTCCTGGTTGGTATCTGTAGTGATGACTATCAGGAAATTTCATTCCCTTTTTTCGGATGAAGCTGATTATATTCCTTTTTTAAGTGATGATAACAAGGAAAAGAAATACTATTCACAAGAAATAGTGTCGCCAGCAACGGCGGTTGTGCTAAGTCAACTGATGAATTTCAACCTTCATCCGTCCATTAAAAAATTGTATCTGAAAGGCAAGGTCTACGAATTGATTTCTCTCTATTTCAATAAAACAGAAGATGCCGATTTGGAACAATGTCCCTATTTGGCAGATGAGGACAATGTACGCCGTATTCGAATGGCCAAAGAAATCATGATTTCACGTATGGCCGAGCCCCCAACCTTGGCCGAACTGTCCCAAGAGGTGGGGTTGAGCCTTAAAAAATTGAAAGAAGGGTTCAAACAGATTTATGGAGACTCCGTGTTCGGTTTTTTGTTCGATTATAAAATGGAATATGCGCGAAAAATGTTGGAAACAGGGAAGCATAATGTAAATGAAGTAGGGTTAAAAGTAGGCTACAGTGCCGCGAGCCATTTTATCGCTTCGTTTAAAAAGAAGTTCGGAACTACACCGAAAAAATATTTAACTTCAAATGTCTAAACAAACAACTATGAAATTCTTTGTATTATCCTTTATTGCTTTTTGCTTTACCTTTCAAATAGCAGCACAAGATGAACCTACAATTGAGAGCGAGGCTCAAAAAATGCCCGAATTGGTGCTAGTTTTTACCAAAACCGAAGGATGGAGGCATAAATCCATTGAAAAAGGGGTGAAAACCTTAAGAGAGCTTGGTAGAAAGAATGGCTTTGTTGCTTTGCAAACAGAATCAGGAGAAGATTTTACCACTCAAAATCTTAACAACTATAAGCTGGTTGTGTTTTTGAATACCACACTGGATGTGTTGGACAATGGACAACAAAAGGCATTTGAAGGTTATATAAAAGGTGGAGGAAGCTTTCTTGGTATCCATTCTGCGTGTGATACCGAATATGATTGGCCTTGGTATGGAAAATTGGTAGGCGGATATTTTAACGGGCATCCAAATGATCCGAATGTGCGAAAGGCTGAAATAGATGTGGTAAACAAAGCACATCCATCAACAGAGCATTTGCAAGATACTTGGACACGAACAGATGAGTGGTATAACTATAAAAACCTAAATCCGAACACCACTGTTTTGCTCAACTTGGATGAGAATAGCTACGAAGGCGGCACCAATGGGTCCAACCATCCCATAGCCTGGTATCACGAGTTTGACGGAGGACGGTCTTTTTACACAGGAGGAGGCCATACGGAAGATTCTTTTAATGAACCCATGTTCCGCCAACATCTTTTGGGAGCAATCGAATGGTGCTTACAGCGGAAGTAGGGTTGGTCTCGCCACTATGATCCCAATATTGCTTTTGATGTTTTTGAGATAATCTGCCAAAGGCAGTTCGGAAATTTCCACTTCGCCATTTTTGCTGGAGGCGTGCAATAAATGTAGTCTACCATCCTGATGGATGGCAATTCCGGTATGGGTCACATCTAGCCCTTTAATGGAAGTAGCCAAGGCAAGAATGTCACCTGATTTGATAAGATGCTCTTTACTTTCAATTTGGTCTTGCGGCAAATAGCAAAGCTTTTCTTTGGCAATTTCTTTTTCCACTGCCAACATTGCTTTATAGTTCTCATCGCTGGCCAAAAATGGATAAAGATTGCGGTGCGTTCCCATAAAATTGATGGGTTTTTCCAACTCAATCCCGCCTAGTTCAGTGGTAATGTCCTGGACCAATCCTTTTTTTTCGTTGTTCCTTATCCATTCTGTAAAATAATGTAAACGAGAAGGGTAGCCATTTAGATTTCCATTTCTATACCGAACGGTCTTCAAATTTTCAGTAAAATTTTCAAAATCTTTTTGCTGATTTTGGAGCATCAAGCCAAAAGCCAGTACATTCTCTACAAAGGTGGTGCAGTCTAAACCGCCAAAGTTTACAACCAAGGTTTCTGTATCTCCAATCTCCAACGTTTTTTCCACATAGGGAGTTCCCATAAACGATTGACCAACGGTAATAATGGTATCGCCCAAATTGGAGGCTTTGGTTTTCTCCAAATTGGACATTTTGGTCTCAAAAAGGGATTTGTCCTCAGGGGAACAGGTAATTTGTTGGGCGTTTGCAACAACTCCCAAAATCAAAAAAACTGCAGCTATCTTAATCTTCATTAGTATTATCTTTTCGTTCAACCGTTAATCTGGTTGTTCTTGCAATGCTCTCAGGATAATTTTCCTGTAAATACACAATGAGCTTTTCGCGGACATGTACTCGTAGATCCCAAGCAGTCGATGAATCTTTGGCGCTCATGAGGCACCTAATCTCAACATAGTTGGGTTTGGTATCAGTAACTTGAAGCACATCAACTTTGCCATCCCACAGGTCGGTATTCTTTAAAATACGGGTTTGTTCTTCCCTGATTTTATCAAAAGGAACATTATAATCCACATACAAAAACACGGTTCCCATAAGGTCGGAGGAAGTTTTGGTCCAGTTTTGAAAAGGCTGGTTTATAAAATAGGGTGTAGGTACAATTAGGCGTCTTTTGTCCCAAATGCTCACCACCACGTATGTCAAGGTAATTTCCTCGATACGTCCCCATTCACCTTCCACGATTACCACATCGTCCAACTTTATAGGTTGGGCAATGGCGATTTGGATACCCGCCAGAATAGTTCCGATAAACTGCTGAGCCGAAAAACCGATAATGATCCCCGCGACCCCTGCAGAAGCAAAAATACTGATGCCCACTTCACGGATTTCTTCAAAACTCATTAGCATAAAGCCAATTCCCAGTAGAACTATTATGAAAATAAAAATACGCTCCAGAATGGTAAATTGCGTATACACTTTTCGAGCCTTGAGGTTATCGGCAGCTCCAACATCGTAATGTTGGATAACAGTTTTTTTTATGATTTTGATTAGGGCAATCATAACCCAGGCCATGGCGAAAATAAATAGGATGGTACTGGCCTTTTTAAACCAGAACCCAGCATCTTCCAAGTTTAAAAGGTCTCGTAAAGCCTTTAATCGGAGCAGCACCGAAACAAAAATCAACACCAAAGGTTTTGCTAATCTTTTGAAAGTACTTTTAGGCAACAAGTATTTTGGGTTTTTACCCAAACGCTGCATGAGTATAGAAGTACCCCAATACAGGATGATGAGCACAACAAGGGCCACACCCAAATAGATAAGGGATTCTTTGGAAACATTGTTGTAAAAGGACTCCATATGCACAAAAATAGGTAGAAAAGTCTACGCAAGACATTATGCTTAAACAAAATCGAAAATCATTATTTCATCATAAGAAAGTATTTTGATGTGGAAAAGGCGAAGTCCACTACGTGTTGTATTTTAGCTGCCTAAACTGACAAGCCGTGAAAAAAGGAGTTTTATTGGTCAATTTGGGGTCGCCAGATAGCCCTACTGCCAAAGATGTTAAGCCGTATTTAGATGAATTTTTGATGGACGAACGTGTTATAGACGTTAATCCCGTGCTCAGAAATATCATAGTTCGAGGGATTATTTTGAATACCCGCCCAAAAAAATCAGCCGAGGCTTATTCCAAAATTTGGTGGGAAGAAGGTTCTCCTTTGATCATTATTTCCGAAAGGTTTGCCAAAAAGGTCCAAAAACATACCGAATTACCCGTGGCGTTGGGTATGCGTTATGGGTCCATGTCCATAAAAGAAGGATTACAAGAATTAAAAAGCAAAGGGGTCGATGAGGTATTTTTGGTTCCGCTTTATCCGCACTACGCCATGTCATCTTATGAAACGGTGGTGGTAAAAACACTTGAGGTACAACAAGAGGATTTTCCCGAAATGCGCTTGACCACCTTGCCTGCATTTTATAGCAATCCAGATTACATCAAAATATTATCAAAAAGCATAGCCGAAGGCTTAAAGGGATTTGACTACGACCATATCCTTTTCTCTTACCATGGTATTCCGGAGCGTCACATCAGAAAATCCGATCCTACAAAGTTCCATTGCAAATTAAACGGGGAGTGCTGTAAAACAAACTCTGTGGCGCACCATACCTGTTACCGTCATCAATGCTACGACACCACCGAGTTGGTAAAAAAAGAATTGGGCCTGCCCGAAGATAAGGTTAGTACATCGTTCCAATCCAGATTGGGGAGTGATCCGTGGCTACAACCTTTCACCGATAAGGAATTTGAACGATTGGGTAAAGAAGGAGTTAAAAAATTAGCGGTTATCACTCCTGCTTTTGTTAGTGATTGCCTGGAAACTTTGGAAGAAATTGCCATGGAAGGTAAAGAACAGTTCCAAGAAGCAGGCGGAGGAGATTACATCCACATTCCCTGCTTGAACGATCGTGATGATTGGGCCGAGCTCATGGCGAAATGGATAAAGGAATGGGAAGAAAAAGATGCTTTGCCCGAGTACAATATTTTTTAGATTCTGCCAATAACCAATGCTGAACAAAGGTAGTTTAGTGGATGCGTATTAGATTTGAACGATACTACTACAGTTAAAGATTAATTCCTTGCATGGCCAAAATAAGCTCTAACGATCTCGGGGAAGAACCCATAGGAAAATTACTGATAAAACAGGCTGCACCCGCCTCTATCGGTATTTTGGTGATGTCCTTGAACGTTCTGGTGGATTCCATTTTCGTTGGAAACTGGATAGGCTCCATTGCCATTGCCGCTATTAATGTAGTGCTGCCGGTTTCTTTCTTTATTGCGGCCTTGGGAATGGCGATTGGGATAGGGGGTTCCAGTATTATTTCCCGAGCACTCGGTGCCAACAATAAAGAAAAGGCACTTAAAACATTTGGAAACCAAATCACATTGACATTGGTGGTTACCATAACCATGGTGGCACTTGGACTTTATTATGTGGACACTTTGATTCCAGCGTTTGGGGGAAAAGGAACCATTTTTGATCCAGCGAAAATATACTATACTATCATTTTGTACGGAGTACCCTTTTTGGCACTGTGCATGATGGGAAACACTGTAATAAGAGCAGAAGGAAAACCTAAGTTCGCTATGATCGCCATGATCATACCCTCCATTGGAAACCTGCTCATGGACTACATTTTTATTTATGTTTTTGATTGGGGCATGCACGGAGCTGCTTGGGCAACCACGGTGGGCTATTTGCTTTGTTTTCTCTATGTGTTTTATTTCTTTCTATCTGATAATTCAGAATTAAAGATTAATATCTCCCATTTCGGATTAGATCGTCCCATCCTACGTGAAATAGGTTCTTTGGGCTTTGTAACGTTGGCCAGACAGGCGGTAACCAGTATCACCTATTTATTGATGAACAATATATTGTTCAACTTGGGCGGGGAGGCCATGGTAGCGGTTTATGCCATTATTGGTAGAATGCTGATGTTTGCCTTATTCCCTGTCTTCGGGGTCACCCAAGGATTTTTGCCCATCGCAGGATACAATTATGGAGCGGTCAAGTATGATCGGGTAAAAGAATCCATTTATACAGCCATAAAATATGCAGCATTGGTCGCTACGATTGTTTTCGTAGTGCTTATGGTTTTCCCTGCGGAAATCGCCTCCTTATTTTTGAGTAATCGGCCCGAATTATCCACGGAAGAACTAGAAGCCAACAATTTTGTGCTGCAGCATACGCCCTTGGCCATGCGTTTGGTGTTTGCCGCAACACCGATTATTGCCATACAGTTGATAGGCGCCGCCTATTTTCAAGCTATTGGAAAGGCCATTCCTGCCTTGTTGCTGACCTTGACTCGTCAAGGATTCTTTTTTATTCCTCTGATTTTAATACTTCCCAATTTTATGGGAGAAATAGGGGTATGGTTATCTTTCTGTATAGCGGATGTGCTTTCTACCATTGTCACGGGCTTCTTTCTTCAAAAGGAAATCAAATCCGAACTTTCCTAAATACTGCCTCTTTGATCTAGAATGTTTAATTTGGATGGCATAACTAAGCATTCATGAAAAAAATTATTCTGGCAGGTCTTAGTAGTGCTATTTTAATGATCGCCTGCAACAAAAAATCTGAGGAAAAACCCATGCATACCCTGTTTGTTGGAACATATACCGATGGAGATGGCGAAGGCATATACACCTACAGTTTCGATACGAATACAGGAGAACTGTCCAACCAAAAACTGGCGGCAAAGCTTGCAAATCCATCCTATTTGGCCATTTCAGAGAACAAAAAGAATCTCTACGCCGTTCAGGAAACAGCAGATTTTGATAGTTTGGGAGGAGGTGTTTCCGCCTTTGATTTAAAAGGAGATATTTTGGAGCTCCAAAACAGCAAAGGAACCCAAGGTGCACATCCATGCCACGTTTCACTTTCTGGTGATGGGCATTTGGCGGTTGCCAACTATACAGGCGGTAATTTTTCAATATTTTCATTACAAGATGATGGCTCTTTGGCCGATGACCCACAGATCATTGACCATAAACTCTTGGATTCCGTTAAAACGTCACATGCGCATATGGCCCAATTCAATGCAGATGGACTTATGGTTACAAATTTGGGATTGGACGCTATAAAGCGATACAATCTAAAAGCGGGCAAGTTTGTGTCTGCCGAACAAGCTTCAATAGCCTTTTCAGATGGTGCGGGTCCCCGCCATTTTACCTTTGGTAATGATGAAAGGATACTCTATGTCATCAACGAATTGAATAGTACTGTTTCGGTTTATGAAAAGGATGAAAATGGATATTATTTAGAAATACAGATAGTACCCACTTTGGATAAAACTTATCAAGGTAACAATGCCTGTGCAGATCTCCATTTGTCGCCGGACGGAAAGTTTTTGTACGGTTCCAACCGGGGCGAAAATACCATTGTAATTTTTGCCGTTGATGCGAATTCCGGAAAACTGCAACTGGTTGGAAGGGAACCGGTACATGGGGATTGGCCCCGGAACTTTACTTTGGATCCCACAGGCGAATTTCTATTGGTGGCAAATAAGATATCCAGCAACATTGTTGTGTTTAAAAGAGATGTCTTAAAAGGGACATTGGAATTTTTGAACGAGACCAGACACCCGAATCCAGTTTGTTTGGTTTTTTGAAATCATTATAATCCGTTGAAAATCAATTAGGTTTTGAAGATTATGTAGAAATTCATGCCATTCGCACAAATCTTTGATCTTAAAATGGTTTGTTCTGTACTTTTAAGAAAAACAGCGATCATGAGAGCATTTGACCTCAAAATTTTTCTAAAAGTCCTTATTGTCCTATGTCCATTTTACCTATTGCAGGCACAAATGAGCACCATAAGCATCTGTATCAACAAAGAGTATGAAGACAGCTATAGGACCACACTAAAACTTAGGGTGCCTTTGGATGCTGAAAAGCAATTCTATAATTTGGACATTAACAATTCTGAAATAACAAAGATTACCGACAATACCGGGTTTGATTTCATGAGCAACGGACAAGGTTTGGTGGTGGAAAACACATATGGTTATGTAAGCTCCGATGGTTCTTACTATGATTTGCAGTTGGAAATTGACGGAGTGCCACAAAATGGTGCCACAACACTCGATATGGAAGGAATCTTCTTAATCAACTATGTTGGGGATGATGCTGAGGAAAAAATATTGGAATTCCCTTTTAAAGAAAACATTCAGTCCTCCGTTGATTCTGAAATTGGAAAGATAACCATTTTAGAAATAGGGGGAGCTACGCTGCAAGATGGCACTGAATATTATTTGTATTCCTTGGATACGGAAATCCCCATTGAGAACCTCGAAGTGACAGGTGGTGATGACAGTGAGGAATATCGAAACATGGGACTTGGTCTGGAAGGCAATACCGTTGTATTTAAGGAAGCACCTGAAACGATTGAAATCAAAGCCCAGATCAAATCGGTGCAAACAGAGAAATTGCCTTTTGACCTAAGCATAGGTATTGGTTTTTGACCCTATAGCTTGGAAAGAAAGACAATCACCCCAATTACTGCAAGTACCGCCAAAACTGCAAAGAAGATTTTCCAGAAGCTATAGGGGCGTGAACCCGATATTCGACCATTTTCACCATTGATAAAAAAGTTATACTCCTTGCCATTGTATCGGTAGGCACTTACATAAACTGGCAATAAGATATGCTTAAAGGTCTCTTCGGTCAGTTTCATGTTCATGGAAAGTACGCGTTGTGTGTCACCGCCAATATCGCGTCTGCACCAAGAATCTGCAATATCTTTTGCAACCTCTTTGGAATGTAAATGGCCATCTTTTAGGGGAATGGTATACTTTTCCGTTACAAAACCGGAGAGGAACCCAGTATTGAACGGTTGAAGCTTTTTCAAATCCCAAGAAGCAATTTTAATTGGAATCCGACCGGTTTTTTGGTGCGAGGCCTTGATCAAGGTGTCGTCCACAAACCCAGATACTTGACCCGATGCTGGATACCATCTTGTTTTTCGGACCCTTTGGGTCACCATTTTGCCATTGGCGTTGCGAACCCTTTTGGTCTCATAATAATATTCGCCCCTTTGACCAGTATAGGAAGCGTATAATTGGGCATCAAAAGTCCAATAGGGCAAATAGAGCCCTTTGGTAAATTGAGGGTCCAGCGCGGCTTTTTTAAGATTGTTCGGTGCAAACCACAAGCGCTTCACCCAAGTTTTGAAAATGGTAAAGGATTGCTTTTTATCAATTTGAAAAGGGAGGACTCCACCGGGCAAAATCCAGTTTTCTTTGTAGGCATCTTCAATCACCAAAGGTTGACCGCAATACACGCAATGAAGCGACTTATAATTTTCCTCCACATGTTGGTCGGCACCGCAGTTTTTACAATGTAACATGGTGATTTCCTCGCTGTGCTTTTGCCCCCCCATTTCCTTTAGGAAAGGGTACAGCTCCAATTCCTCGAACCCACTTTTGGCTACAGCAATGGTCTCCTCATGCCCACAATATTCGCAACTGATACTAGTGGTGCCAGGCTTATATTTAAGCTCTGCCCCACAATTGCCGCAGGCTTTTTTGAGTTCGGTCTTTTGGATTTTTTGTTCTTCCAATGGCTTGTTTGTCATTCTGAGTGAAACGAAGAATCTCACTCATGTACGATTAAAAAGTGAATTGAACAGAGATGCCTCACCGATTTCTCGACTGCGCTCGAAATGACAGTTCAGCATGACAATTAATGCATTATTCAGCTGGCAATGGTGGCGGTGTATTACCTCCCAAGAACGATTTTAAATCGTCAACATCTTTTAATGCCGTCCAGGCAGACATCCCCTGTTTCCATACCAAGCTATCCCGATTGATGGTTCTTGAAGCAAATAAAGATTGCATTTGCTCAAAAGTCACTGGACCATGCTGTACTCCGTTTGCGGCATAATAATACATGGTTTGCGTTGGCATTGGAGGAGGAACGGCACCAGCCGAGGGTTGTGTGGCTCCTTGTGGATTGGCATGCATGGTTCCACCCATCATGCCGCCCATTTGTTGGGCCAATACAAATCCCATACCCATGCCCATTCCGGCACCGGCTGTGCCACCTTCATTTGCAGCAGCAGCTTCGATTGCTTTGGCTGTTTTGAATTTGGTCAATTTATCAAGGTCCAGTTTATCGATTCGGCTGTATTCGAAGATTTCTTTTTTAAGGTCTTCCGGCATGGAGACATTTTCTATATAGAATTTCTCCAAGGATATACCTACTGTTTGAAACTCTGGAGCCATTACTTCACGGCAGGTATCGGACAATTCGGAAGTGTTTGCGGCGTAAAGTTCAATAGGAAGGTTCGCTTCACCTACGGTATCGGTAAATCGTGTTGCAATCAAACTTTTTAAGTGCTCGTTGATTTCAAAATTGGTAAAGTTGCTGTCCGTCCCAACAATGTCTTTAATGAATTTCCCAGCATCGGAAATTTTAAAAGCATAGGTGCCAAACGCTCTTATCTCAACCAAACCAAATCGGTCATCACTTAAAGTAATAGGACTTTTGGTCCCCCATTTTTCATCGGTGAAAAGATGGGTGTTCACGAAATATACTTCTGCTTTAAAAGGAGAATTAAATCCATATTTCCATCCTTTTAAAGTGGCAAGTATGGGCAAGTTTTTAGTAGTAAGGTCATAGGTGCCCGGTTCAAAGACATCGGCCAACTGTCCCTCGTTAATAAAAACGGCCGTCTGACCTTCACGTACAATGAGTTTTGCCCCATTTTTTATTTCGTTCTGATAGCGCTCAAATCTGTAAGCAATGGTGTCATCGGTATAATCGAGCCACTCAATAATGTCGATAAACTCATTGCTGAGTTTTTCTTTGATCTTTCCAAAAATATCCATGGTAGTGTTTTTGTTTATTTGATGCTTAATTTATGAAAAAAGAAGATTGCTTCCTTTAGATTAGTGTAAAATGACTGAGTATTGTTACAGTTGGTAAACAATCAGTCTATTTTTCCAGCATCCTTCAACATTTCCAGCACCTTTTCTTTGGGGAGTGCTTCAATTTTATGCTCATCTCGGCCAACCATAGTTTCCCCGGCAAAAAGAGAGTTTAAAATAGCTTCTTCCGTGGCTTCGATGGTAGCGAGAAACAACGGTGTCATGGCTTCATTTCGAAAATTTGGATTGGATTGAACGGGATTTTCATTTTGATAAGGGATTCGACATTCTTCCGCCGTAGAAACAGCGATTACATAATCGCCACTGCCATTACTGGCGATTCCTCCTGTTCTAGCGAGACCGAGCATAGCTCTTTTGGCCAAACGTTCGAGGTTTCTGGAGTCCAAAGGTGCATCGGTGAGAACCACCATCATACAGGAACCATCAGGGGAATATTTAAAACTATCGGAATAATGCCCTAATTTTTTGCCGACCTCCAAACCGGCAACTTGCAAAATGCCACCAAAGTTGGTCTGGACCAAAACGCCTACGGTATAGCCGCCGGACTTTTTCGGCAACACTCTGGATGATGTTCCAATACCACCTTTAAATCCGAAACAGATAGTTCCCGTGCCAGCACCAACATTTCCTTCGGTAACAGGGCCCGATTTTGCACTTGAAATGGCTTGAAGCACATGTTTTTCTTTGACATGTCGACCTCGGATATCGTTGAGGTAACCATCGTTGGTTTCTCCGACTACGGAGTTTACTGAACGCACATTTTCGTTCTCGGATTGGTTGAGCGTGTAACCAATAACGGCATTTATCGCGGTGGGAACGCTCAAAGTGTTGGTCAAGATAATGGGCGTTTCCAGATTGCCCAGCTCCTTTACTTGGGTATAACCTGCAAGTTTGCCAAAGCCGTTGCCCACATATATGGCGGCGGGAACCTTTTCTTGAAAAATATTTCCCGAATGGGGGAGAATCGATGTGACTCCTGTTCGTATCTTATCACCTTCAATTAGGGTGAAATGGCCGACCTTGACGCCTGGGACATCTGTAATGGCATTTAAGGTTCCGGTTTGTAGAACCCCAATTTCAACACCATGATCTCTAAGTCGGTTTTGTGAAAACATCAGTAATGGGAAGATGAAAAATAAGTAATTAATGCGATTCATTTTGTTCATGTAAATGGTCAATCTTTCAAAACACTGACCGTCACCAACAATTGCCCAATATGTCGTTGGCTGTGTTCGGCCGCATGAAAAAGCAGGCCGATTACGGTGGTGGGCAATTTTTTGCGACCTACAAACCGAGCTTCGGTCAAAGCGGATTCCGGTAGTGTTTTAAAATAGGCCAATGCTTCGTCCACTTTTTCTTCAAAATCCGAGATCATTTGTTGTGCAGGAGGTGCTTTCTCCCCGTTGCCTTCGTTTTTTAAGAATTGGAACTGTGCATCGGTCAAGGTTTCTTCTTTGGCGTAGGTGAGCAAACGGTCCAAAACACCGGTTAAATGCCGAAGGTGAAACCCAACAGAAGCTCTCCCGAAAGGCTTGTCCCAAAGTTTGTTTTCAGGAAAACCTGATAAATAGTCTTTGGCTTCCCTCACAGATTGCAGCAAAGCATGTGCCGTTGGCTGTAAAAGTGGAGGTATATTTGGCACAGGACCGCTAAGCCAGTATTCTTGCGTTGTTGACATAACAGATGTGTTTTTAATTTTAAAAGTCCCGATAATCCCCTGCGAGATATTTATTGGCCTTTTCCTCTTTGAATTGGGCTGTTTCTGCATCCCAATGCAAGGTCTCCCCCGGAAAACGCCCTGCAATGGTGCCCAACAAAATGGTTTCGGTCAATCTCGCGGCGTAGTCAAAAGGAGCGGTTGTGGTATCCTTGCCCATACAGGCATCCACAAATTGGTGGTAATGTTTGGGCCCTTCGGAGGCATAATTTCGGATGGGCTCACCTAGACTGTGCTCTTGGGAAACTTTGGCAATCTCCATAGAAATATCCACATATTTTCCTTTTCTGATTTTCTTTGGCAATTGCATAAAATGAGGTAACAACAATCGTCCTTTCTCACCAACGAACATGGCTCCTTGTTCCGGTAATTCGTTTTCTCCAGCTACTCCTGCGTCCAAGGAGATACTGTTTTTATTACTGTTGTCAGTGGACTTTTTGTCCTTTTTCATTTCCATGCCCGGCAACATGAGGTCTTCGTGCATTGCAGGGGCACCAGGGCCATCGTACCAAATCCATTTTAGGGATTTGCCCGTGTATTTGGTTCCTGGAAACTCATAGGTAACGGTATTGTTTTCCGGAAAACCAAATCCGTTGGAGGGTCTACACTGAGTCATTATGGTTCTTGGAACATCCAGTTCCAATGCGTTGTACGGTGTATCAAAAATATGGACTCCCATGTCTCCCAATGTGCCACAGCCATAATCCATGAGTTTTCTCCAGTTTCCAGGATGGTACATGTCTTTTTTATAGGGGCGTTTTTTTGATGTACCCAACCAAAGGTTCCAATCCAATTGGTCCGGAACGGGGTCTTCGCCCTCAGGTAATGGACCATCGTAGCCCCAGTTTTTGGGTGACCATGCATGCACGGTATGAACTTTTCCTATAATGCCGGATTGAATCAAAAGTGTGGCCAATTTATAATCGTAAAAGGAATGTACTTGGATGCCCATTTGTGTGACCAGTCCTTTTTCCTCCGCCAATTTTTTCATTGCTCTGGATTCGGAGACGTAGTGCGTCAATGGTTTCTGACAGTACACTGGCTTGTCCATTTCCATGGCCATCAATGAGGCCGGTGCGTGTGTATGGTCCGGTGTGGAAACGATCACCGCATCGATTTCATCCCCCATTTCTTCCAACATGGCACGGTAGTCAAAAAACACACGTGCCCCAGGATGCCTTTTATGTGCAGCAGATAGATTCAAGGCATCTACATCGCAGAGTGCAACAACTTCTACCGCTGCATGCGATGAAATCGCTTTTAAATCCTCCATACCCATGTTCCCAACACCAATATGGGCCGTTCTTAGTATTTCTTTTGGCATTCCTCCTTTTAAAATAGATGGCGCCAACATAATTCCGAGTGCTCCCACACTACTTTTTTTGATAAATTCTCTTTTGTTCATGGTCTGGAAGGTTATAGTTTCTTGATTTTTATGTTTCTGAACCAGATAGGGCTTTCATGGTCTTGCAATGCAATGTAGCCTTTCTTGAATTTTCCGTAGTCCGGGGCATTGTCCCATTTTCCAGAGCTCTTTTTGGCTTGCCAATCGATTGACCATGGCACAAATTCCAACAATTTTTTACCGTTGAGCCAGTGTTCCACTTTTTCTGGGGTGAAAACAATTTTGGAGGAATTCCATTCGCCTACGGGATTCAATTGCTTCTGTGACTCATCGGCTGTATGCATGGCATAATCAGCCCCTGTTTTCTGCCAATCTTGAAGCAGTTCGGGATGCTCTGCGTCAAATTGCGAATTGTAGCCCACTAAATCGTGGATGTCGGCATAGTTTTCATCGTCTATCAGTTGGTATTCCGGCGCCACTTCGGGAGGCCCGTCATACCCCTCTTTTACATGATAAAAGATTCCACTGTTGGCTCCTTTGGGTATTTTCCATTCCAAATAGAGTTCAAAATTGTCGAACTCTTCGGCACCATAAACAATGTCTTTCCCGCCTGTGTAATTTTGCTCCAGCCCCAGTTCTGTATCAAAAGTGAGGATACTGTCTTTTATGGTCCATCCTGGAGGTAGGGAGTCCATGTTGTAACCGCGCCAGCCTTCAAGACTGGTGCCATTGAACAAGTAAACCCATTCGGATTTTTTCTCTTCGGTTTTACCGATCCTCGTTTCTTGTTCTTTAACAGGTTGGTCTTTACAAGCCACAAGAAACGCTATGAATATGGATAGCTTTAAAAATTTAATCACGGTTTCGTTTTTTATCTGCTTGGACAAAGTACAAAATATCGGGCAACTTTTTTTGCTGCTTTTTTACTACATTTAAGGCTGACTAACTCAACACTTTTAAAATGAAGACTTGTTTTTTCAAAATTGGTATGCTCTTGCTTACCGCAACCTTGTTTATTACCCCCATGCATTCCCAGCGCAGGAACAAAAAACAAAGCGCGCCGGAATATCCCGAAGAACTTTACTCAAGCCTAGACTACCGATTGATCGGGCCGTTCCGTGGAGGTCGTTCCGGAACCGTCGCCGGAGTCCCTGGGGAACCTAATTTATACTACTTTGGAGCCACTGGTGGTGGTGTTTGGAGAACTATTGATGGTGGCCGTACCTGGGAAAATATTTCTGATGGTCATTTTGGTGGAAGTATCGGTGCCGTTGAAGTGGCGCAAAGTGACCACAATGTGATTTACGTAGGTGGAGGTGAGCAGACCGTTCGAGGTAATGTTTCATCAGGATATGGTGTTTGGAAAACTGAAGATGCAGGAAAAACATGGAAATCTTTGGGCTTGGATAAAAGCCGTCATATTTCCCGAATGCGAATTCATCCTAAGGACCACAATGTTGTTTACGCCGCTGTAATGGGGAATTTATATAAACCCACGGGCGAAAGAGGTGTTTACAAAAGTACAGATGGAGGCGAGTCGTGGAAAAAAGTGCTTTATGCCAATGATATGGCGGGAGCGGTCGATTTGACTTTTGACCCGAACAACCCAAGGATTTTATATGCATCCACTTGGAGGATACAACGTACTCCATACAGTTTAAATAGCGGTGGAGAAGGTTCTGCCCTTTGGAAAAGTACCGATAGCGGAGAAACTTGGACCGAGATTTCCAATAACGAAGGTTTTGCAACCGATACTTTAGGGATTATTGGCGTGGCCGTTTCACCTCAAAACAGCAATAGGGTTTGGGCCATGGTTGAAAACAAAGAAAAAGGAGGTTTGTACCGATCGGAAGATGCAGGTAAAACATGGAGCCTTATCAATAGCGATAGGAGCCTAAGACAAAGAGCTTGGTACTACACAAGAATTTATGCCGACACCAACGATGAGGATGTGGTGTATGTGCTAAATGTTAGCTACCACAAAAGTACCGATGGAGGAAAAACATTTGAATCCTCCAATGCTCCGCATGGTGACCACCATGACCTTTGGATCGCTCCAGAAGATTCCAACCGCATGATAATGGCCGATGATGGCGGTGCCCAAGTAAGTTACGATGGTGGTGAAACTTGGAGTACCTACCACAATCAACCAACAGCACAGTTTTATAGGGTTACTACGGATAATGCTTTTCCGTACAGAATTTATGTGGCCCAGCAAGATAACTCAACTGTCAGAATCAATTATAGAAGTGATGATGGTTCTATTGGAGAGGATGATTGGGAAGCAACAGCAGGAGGTGAGTCTGCTCATATTGCCGTGGACCCCACGAATGATGATATAGTGTATGGAGGAAGTTACGGAGGATTTCTTACCCGTATTAACCATGCCAAAAATACCAGAAGAGCGGTAAATGTTTGGCCAGATAACCCTATGGGTTATGGTGCGGAAGGGATGAAGTATCGTTTTCAGTGGAACTACCCTATCATGTTCAGCAAGCATGATCCTAATAAACTATATACCTTCTCTAACCATGTTCACATGTCTACCAATGAAGGTCAAAGTTGGGAATTGTTGAGTGATGACCTTACTCGTAACGACCCCACAAAATTGGTTTCCAGTGGTGGACCGATTACACAGGATAACACCAGTGTGGAATATTACTGTACCATTTTTGCAGCTAACGAAAGCCCTTTAAAGGAAGGATTGCTTTGGGTAGGTAGTGATGATGGTTTAATTCATGTGACCAAAAACGGTGGGCAAACTTGGGAAAATGTTACGCCACCGAATATGCCGGAATGGAACATGATCAACAGCATTGAACCATCTGCTTTTGACGAAGGGACTTGCTACGTGGCAGCTACGCGTTACAAATTGGGTGACTTTGCCCCGTACCTGTACAAAACCACCGACTACGGAAAAACATGGACCAAAATCACCAACGGAATAGCAGATGAACACTTTACTCGTGTAGTAAGGGAAGATCCAAAACGAAAAGGTTTATTGTATGCAGGAACCGAGACAGGGATGTATATTTCTTTTAATGATGGAGCCAATTGGGAGAAATTTCAGTTGAACTTGCCCATTGTTCCCATTACGGATCTGACCATTAAGGACGACAACTTGATTGTTGCCACCCAAGGTAGAAGTGTTTGGGTGATTGATGACCTTACGGTATTGCATCAATTGGATGACGCCAAGAAATCAGCAGATGCCATTTTGTACAAGCCAAGAGATAGTTACAGAACTAAAGGTAGGGCTGCACGTAGACCTTCCAAGACTGAAGGCGAAAACTTGGCCAATGGGGTGATCACTCACTTTTACTTGAAAGATTTTACCGAAAAGGACAGCATTGCGTTGACCTATACCAAAATGAACGGTGATACTTTGGCCACATACAGTACATTCGCCAAGGAGAAGGACAAAAAGCTGGAGGCTAAAAAAGGAGGAAACACCTATGTTTGGGATACCCGTGGTAAAGGCGCTGAAAGATTGGATGGAATGATTCTTTGGGGGGCCAACCTAAGCGGACCCAAAGCTGTTCCCGGAACGTACAAGGTTAGCTTGAATGTAAATGGAACAGATCAAACAGAGAACTTCACAATCCTTCCCGATCCAAGGGCAGAGGCTACCGTAGCTGATATGCAAAAACAGCACGATTTTATCACCGAGGTTAATGAAACCGTTGACAGAGCACACCAATCCATTAAAAAGATTAGAGCAATCAACGGCAAGTTGGATGAATTCATCAAAAAGTATAAAGATGATGAAGCAACGAAAGCTTTGGTTGAGAAGGCCAAAAAAATGAAGGAAGAATTCGCATCTATTGAGAAAGAATTGTATCAAACAAAAAATAGAAGTCGTCAAGATCCATTGAACTTTCCCATCAAGTTGACCAATAAATTAGCGCATTTGAACAGCTTGGTTTCCTTTGACGATTTCCCGCCAACGGAACAGGATATCGCTGTTAAAAATGAAATGACAGGAAAAATAAATGAGCAATTGACAGCTTTTGATGCCTTGGTCGACAAGGAGATTTCAGTTTTCAATGAAGAGTTCAATCAACTCAAATTAAATTATTTGAGCATCGAAGAATAAACCTAAAAGCCCTTGTGTTTTTGCATAAGGGCTTTTCATTTTTGTACAAAATACTCAACAATACAAACCAACCTTCACCATGAAAAAAGGATTACTTCTTTTAGTAGGTGCCTTATTCGGCACACTTTCATTTGCACAGACCGCGAACGATTATTTTGAGCCCATGAAATTCCGTAACATTGGCCCATTTAGGGGCGGACGTTCCGTAACAGCCAGTGGTGTAGTGGGCGACCCGCTAACTTATTATATGGGAACTACTGGTGGAGGTCTTTGGAAAACCACCAATGCAGGAGGTCAGTGGGAAAATGTTTCCGACGGATTTTTTGAAATGGGTTCCGTAGGCGCTGTTGCTGTGTCCCAGTCCAGTCCCAATATTGTGTATTGTGGTATGGGGGAACATGCGCCAAGAGGGGTTATGACCTCTTATGGAGATGGCATGTACAAATCCAACGATGCAGGGAAAACATGGATTAAAATAGGCTTGGAAAAAACGCAACATATTTCCCGAATCATTGTTCATCCAACCAATCCTGATATCGTTTACGTAGCCGCTCAAGGAGCATTGTACGCCCCAAATGAGGAAAGAGGAGTGTACCGTTCCATGGATGGCGGAAACACTTGGAAGAAGACTTTATATGTGGACGAAGGCACTGGAGCGGTAGAACTTTCTATGGATGCGAACAATCCCATGGTGTTGTATGCTGCTATGTGGGAGCATCAACGTAAACCAAACAAAGTAATCAGTGGTGGGCCTGGAAGTGGTTTGTACAAGAGTACCGATGGAGGGGATACCTGGAAAGAAATGACCAAAGGTCTTCCAGAAGAAAAAGGGAAAATGGCCATAGCTGTGAGTCCTGCCAATTCCGATAAAGTATATGCGCTGATAGAAAGCGATTCCAACCAGGATAAAGGCGGTCTGTTCGTGTCCGAGAATGCCGGAGACAGCTGGCACATGGTAAGCGGTGATAATCGATTGGTGCAACGTGCTTGGTACTATATTGAAGTATTTGCCGACCCCAATAATGAAAATACAGTGTATGTTTTAAGTGCACCAATGTTACGCTCCGAAGATGGAGGTAAAACATGGGAAACGATTTCTATCCCCCATGGAGACACCCATGATTTGTGGATCAATCCAGATAATTCCAAAAACATTTTGTTGGCTGATGATGGTGGTGCTACAATTACATTCGATTATGGTAAAACCTGGACACTGCAAGGAAACATGCCAACAGCGCAGTTCTATCGCATCAATACCGATAATCTTTTTCCTTATAACATATATGGCGGTCAGCAGGACAACACTTCAGTTAAAATTGCTAGCCTGTCCGTAGGACGATGGAGTATTAACAAAGAAGATTGGCACTATTCCGCAGGAGGTGAAAGTGCTTTTTTGGCCTTTGATCCTGATAATCCTCGCTACGTAATGGGCGGTAGTTATTTGGGGACCATTGAGTTGCTGGATATGGAGTCTAAAATGTCCAGTAAGGTAATGGCGGCACCCATTCAGTATTTAGGTCGTGATGCACGCGATATGAAATATTTGTACAACTGGAATGCACCGGTTATTTGGTCCAAGCACGAGCCAGGGACTTTTTATCATGGGGCACAATTGGTGCTTCGCACCCGGGACAATGGGGTGACTTGGGAAGAAATATCTCCCGACCTCACTAGAGATCAAGATGAACTGCAAGGTAAAGGTGGAGGTCCCTACACTAACGAAGCCGTAGGTGCAGAAAACTATGGAACCCTTGCTTATATTATAGAATCACCACATGAAGCAGGTACTTTGATTACAGGTAGTGATGATGGTTTGGTACACATTACTAAGAATGGAGGGGAATCTTGGGAAGATATAACCCCAAAGGGTTTAAAGGAATGTCTGGTGAACGCTATTGAAGTATCACCACACGACCCAGGTACTATTTATATTGCCACTACCCGATACAAGTTCAACGATTATACGCCAGGATTGTATAAGAGCACCAACTACGGAAAGAGCTGGACGAACATTAGCGAGGGAATTCCTTATGGAGCCTTTACACGGGTAGTACGTGAAGACCAACAACAAAAAGGACTTCTTTACGCAGGCACGGAGAAGGGACTTTATGTATCATGGAATGATGGTAAAAAATGGGAGCCGTTGCAATTAAATCTGCCTAAAACCCCGATTACTGACTTAAAGGTGCATCAAGGAGATTTGATTGTTGCAACATCGGGAAGGAGCTTCTGGATTTTGGATAATATTACAACGCTTTCACAATATAAAGGAAATACCAAGGAGCTAAAGGTTTACAGGCCCGAAGAAGCTATTCACGGTAACTGGGGAAGCCAACTCAACAGCACCTCCAAAAGTGTGACGGGAACCAATTCTTTTGAAGGAGTAAACCCAGCCAATGGTATGGTGATTTACTATAATCTCCCCGAAAAAATAGACTCCACTGCGGTAACCATGGAGATTTTGAACAGTCAGGGTAAGTTGGTCAGAAGCTTTACATCTAAAAAAGATGAAGATTTTATTCCACATAATGGAGGCGATGCACCACCTGCTCCCGTTTTGGGAAAGGATAAAGGATTGAACCGTTTTGTTTGGGATTTAAAGACCCCTATAATGCCCGGAGTTCCCGGAGTTTATATTGAAGCCAATTTTACAGGCCACAAAGTGCCGCCAGGAGATTACACCATAAATATAAAAGCAGGAGGGGAAACAGTTTCCACACAAGGAGCCATTGTGCCCACGCCGAATACCGAAATTACCCAAGAGCGCTTTGAGGAGTACAATGCTATCATGAACGACTTTGAAGCCAAAATAACCGATATGCACAACAAAGTGAACAATCTGAAAAAAGCACAAGATCAGTTAGAGAAGCTTTTAAAGGATTTGGATAATGAGGAAATTAAAAAAGAAGGTCAAGTATTGCTGGATAAACTAAAAACATGGGATGGGGAGATGGTCCAACGTAAATCCAAAGCATATGACGATGTAGAGAACTTTCCCAACAAGTTTACCGCAGAATATCTGTTTGTGATGAACCATAGCAATAGTGCATTGCCACAGATCAATAAACCATCAAAAGATAGAAAAGCGGAACTGGATGCGCAGTGGGTTGGATTAAAACAGCGGGCAGAGGCTTTAATGAATACAGAAATACCTAATTTTAATGCCAAACTTTGGGAGAATGGCATAGGTGCCATTCGGATGTAATATGTAAAAGCTGAGCAATTGCTATATCCTTATATAAAATCGTTGCACCTTATATTTGTAGTGACCTGGTTTGCAGGTTTGTTCTACATCCCCAGGCTCTTTATTTATCATATTGAAGCTTGGCAGAAACCATCGCCGGACAGGGAAATTCTTTCCGATCAACTAAAGTTGATGACGAAAAGACTCTGGTATATCATCACATGGCCGTCTGCAATTTTGTGCACGCTTACGGCCATTTGGTTATTGGTTTTGATGCCAGCATGGTTGCAGCAGCCATGGATGCACGTTAAGCTGGCTTTTGTACTACTACTTTTTGGGTACCATATTAAATGCCATCAAATCTTCAAACAATTACAACGTGATGAGGTGAAGTATACCTCAAAATTTATGCGAATTTGGAACGAGGTGGCAACCATCATACTTTTTGCGGTCGTTTTTTTGGTAGTTTTAAAAAGCGCCTTTAATTGGATTTACGGTATTGTCGGGATGTTTGTCTTGATGATTCTGTTGATGCTCGGCATCCGATGGTACAAAAAAGTGCGGGATAAAAACCCGAATGCTTAATAAGTTCAAATTTAGGCTCAAGTGCAAAACAATATGCCAAACTCCTTGCACATGAATTTGATTCTAGCAGGTGCACTTTATTTGGCTCGATAATTGCTTAAATTTAACCTTAAATCAAGCGAGCTTGCTAAGAAAACTTTCCTTACGGTCACGCATATTCATTTCCATGATTACCTTGGTAGTGCTTGCTTCTGTCTTGATCGCAGGGGTCACGGTCTATCAATATAAAGAGCAAGGGAACGACTATCATAAAGAAAGGTTGGAGCGCAAGGAGGAGCAGCTCATAAAGAGTATAAACTATACCTTAAAGGAAACTACCTACCCTGTAACCACAGAAAATTTGCATTTAATTTTTAGCGAGGAAATCTATGAAATTGCGAACATTCAGAATGTAAACTTTAATATTTATGACCTTGAGGGAAATTTGATTAAAAACTCAAGGCCCAGTTTTGATTCGAATACAATTGCGACCTGTCTGGATGCAGAAGTGCTCAATTTTTTAAGGGAAAGTGGACAAAATAGGTTTGTAGAGGAAAAAAGGGCGGCTGGAGATAGTTACCAGTCAACGTATACATACATAAACGATCTTAAGTTTAAACCCATCGGTATATTGCACCTCCCTTATTTTGAAGATAACACCTTTAATAACATGGAGTTGAAGGAGTTTCTTTTCAGATTGGCAATGGTTTATGTTTTAATGTTGATTTTGGCCATCATTCTTGCCTATTTTATTTCTAAATATATAACAAGATCACTTCAGACCATATCGGATAAAATTAACCGTACCAACCTGATCCATCAAAATGAAAAAATATATCTGGAAAGCCCGGGGGAGGAAATTGGTAAATTGGTCGACTCCTACAATCGAATGATTGATGAATTGCAAGAAAGTGCTGTGAAATTGGCACGTAGCGAACGGGAACAGGCTTGGCGTGAAATGGCGAAACAGGTGGCTCACGAAATCAAGAATCCGTTGACGCCACTGCGTCTTTCGGTACAGAGTTTTGAGCGAAAGTTCGACCCAAATGACCCAGATATTCAGAAAAAGGTAAAGGAGTTTTCCAAGACCCTTATCCAGCAAATAGACACCATGAGCAACATTGCCACCGCATTCTCCAGCTTTGCGGATATGCCTGCTCAGCAGAACGAGACCTTGAACGTGGTAAAAGTGGTGAAACTGGCCCTGGAAATTTTCAATGAAGATTATATCCATTTTATAGCGGACGAAGAGGAAATCGTAGCCAAATTGGATCGCACGCAATTGATCCGCGTAATTACCAACTTGGTAAAGAATGCCATTCAAGCAGTGCCCAATGTAGAATCCCCCAGAATCCTGGTCACTGTTGCAACTGTGGGCGATTATGTGAAAATTTCCGTTGCCGACAATGGCCTTGGTATTGCAGACGAATATAAGCACCGTATTTTTGAACCTAAGTTTACTACCAAATCAAGTGGAACAGGTTTAGGTTTGGGTATGGTAAAGAACATTGTGGAAAACTATGGGGGAACCATTAACTTTACCTCAAAAGTTGGAAAGGGAACTGTTTTTACCATTGAGTTCCCAAAAGAAAACAAATAATAATGACCGTATTTTAAAGAGCGTCTAAAACATAGGTATACATGGATTTTGAAAACATCTACATTGAAGAAGAGAACAATTTGGCCACCATCACCATAAACAGACCCAAAAAGCTCAATGCTCTCAATAAAAGAACTATTGAAGAATTGCATGTTGCTTTTAAGGAACTGGACGAGGACGATGAAGCCAAAGTGATTATTATAACCGGAAAAGGGGAAAAAGCTTTTGTAGCCGGTGCCGATATTTCAGAATTTTCCAATTTCTCGGTAAAGGAAGGTCGCCAATTGGCGGCGGCGGGGCAGCGAAGCCTTTTCGATTTTGTTGAAAACCTTGCCACGCCCGTTATTGCCGCCATAAATGGTTTTGCTCTAGGAGGTGGATTGGAATTGGCAATGGCATGCCATTTTAGGGTAGCGAGCAGTAATGCCAGAATGGGTCTTCCTGAAGTATCTTTAGGTGTGATTCCTGGATATGGGGGCACTCAGCGTTTGCCACAGTTGGTCGGTAAAGGCAGAGCCATGGAAATGATTATGACGGCTGGTATGATAGATTCCGATAAAGCCTTTGGGTATGGATTGGTGAATCATGTAGTGTCCAGTGAGGAATTATTGCCATTTTGTAAAAAAATTGCAAGCAGGATATCGAATAATTCCATGGTTGCCATAAAACATGCAATAAAAGCGATAAATGCTGGTTTTAAGTATGACGCTGATGGCTATTCGGTGGAAATTGATGCCTTTGGCAATTGCTTTGGCACGGATGACTTTAAAGAAGGTACCTCCGCGTTTTTGGAAAAACGAAAAGCAGATTTCCCTGGATCATGACCATTGGCTTAACCAAGCCAGATCATGAAAAAAAACCTCTTTCTACTATTTTGCTTTGTGCTAACGGGTATGGCCGTGAATGCGCAAAAAATGCCCGTATCCTACGATTTTGGAGAAAAATATCGGGACAGGTATCGTTATTCCAACCTTGTTGCCATTGATGAAGATGACTCCGGCGGATATGTTTTGGTACGTGCGTATTATCAAGGGCTTATTCTTAAACCTAAAGGATATCTTATAGAAAAGTACAACAGTGATCTGGAACTGGTATCCGAATACAATTACAAGCTTAAAGGGTTGGACTTTGTAAACGGGTTCCTTAAAAATGGCCAGTTGAATCTCTTGTTCCTGAAATATAATCCCAACAGAGGAGAATATGAATATTGGGTACATACCAGCCCAATTATAGACTTTAACTTCAGGGAGAAGAAACTACTTTCCATTGCTTCCGAGGAGGTAAGCAATCCAGTGGGTAAAAACTACTATAACCGGGACTTTTCACGGGGGTTTACTACAGCAATTCTCTTTAATGAGGATAAAACCGGTTTTGTGATCAGTACGCATCATAAAAGAGGGAAGAGCAACAAGCATATGATCCATATGTTCGATACTGCCCTGAATAAAAAGTTTGAGTACGATTTTTCCGGTGAAATCGAAGAGAAGAACTATGCCTTTGAGAACGTAGCTTTTTCACCCGATCTACAAACCGCATATATCGTCGGGAAGGCCTACTTTAAAAAGAGACGTTTTAGGGTAGATGAAAGAAAGTTTCAGTACGAACTGATCAAAGTTTCGCAATATGGAAGCCAAACACAGTCCTTTGTGGATCCTGGCAAATATCCCGAAGCGCTGTACCCAGTTCTGATTAGGGACAAGTTGGTCTGTGTAGGATTTTATGCGGATAGGAAAGATAATAGGTATAACGGCATCGCTTATTTTGATTTAGACTCAAATTCATTGAATATTCAATCCCAAAAATACAACCCCTTCTCACAACAGTTTATGGACGATAAATTTGGCCGGGAAGAAGACAAGGATATCAAAAACCTTGTTTTTAAAGGAGTAGAGGTGACCGACAAAAATGAAATTTTCTTCAATGCTGAGGAGTACTTCGTTACCACTGGTCTGGAAACAACAGGAGCGGGACAACGCGTTAGGATTGAACGCTATCACCACAACGACATTGTAAGCGTTAAACTTGGGCGAAATGGTAATATGGAATGGGCAAGAAACATTAATAAAACCGAAGTTACCCAAGGCGATGGAGCCTACGCATCATATAGTTCGTACTGTAAAGATGGCAACACCTACTTCTTTATTTGTACTGCTGCTGAAAACCCACAGTTGATCAACAACGAACGATTGATCTTTAAGCAAGGGTTCAGTAGAAACCGAAACGTCTTTATGATCTCTTTGGATAAAAACGGGGTAATGGACTATGAAAAGATTATAGATCAGCAAGAAGCCAGGTTACCCCTCATGGTCTCCAAACCGCTAAAAGATGAAGGTGAGGATAAAATGCTCTTCTACGCAAAAAGAGGAAGTAGGAAACAGTTGGTAAAAGTGGATTTCAAATAAAAGAACTCTTTTTTAGAGAAAACAAAGGCCCCAATAAGGGGCTTTTTTATTGCTAGCACCTTAAAAAAGAAAGAAAATACCTACAATTAGATATTATCGTCAATTCATTTGTACCATTCATCAAATGGTATGCCACCTAGGTTAGTTAGGGTAAAATTCACCCGTTTATGCATCATACTTTTGATGTATTGATAACCCTAATTTAAAAGCAAAAAATTATGAAATCTTTAAAATTAGTATGTATGGCCATGGTATCCATGGCAATTATTTTGGTGTCCTGCTCGGGTTCGGACGGGGAAATAGGGCCTCAAGGAGAACAGGGCCCATAAGGCGAAGAAGGAAACGCCAATGCTCAATCCATTACATTTGACATGACTGAGTTTGTTGGAACCATATTTGTCGGTTCCGCTGATGGGCTTACTGAAGAAGTAATCGCGAAGGACGCAATTTTATATTATCTCGAAGTACAAACTGTAAATACTACTAGATTCTTTTCAATACCAGGTCCTGAATCTGGAGACTTTACTACCCAAGTATATGCCGAGCCTGGAAGTGTAAATGTAAACTTTAGAGAGCTGGATAATTCTGCAAGCTATGTAATTTCACAAAATGACAATTTACAGAGTTTACGAGTTGTAATTATTGAAAGTAATGTGGACACTGGCTCCAAATCTTCACAGAGTCTTGCTTTAGCCAAGCTAAAAGCTGCCGGTGTGGATACTTCGGATTATGATGCTGTGGCCGAATATTTTGGATTAAATTAATAAGTAAAGGATATTTTTCCCCTTGGGGGCAACCTAACCATTAGCTAAAAAACCGGGCATTTGCCCGGCTTTTTTCGTATTCCCTGCTTGACACGGAATCGTTTTCAAATTATCTCAAACCTTTCACCCTTTTCCAAAAACAAGAGATTCTTCACTACGCTCAGAATGACATTTAACCCGTTGTCATTTCGAGTGAGCTTGCGACTAGAAATCTCTTGTATACTTCTGATTTCTTACACTCTCATTGTTCAGTAAGAAATGACAAAGCGTTTTCTTAGTGACAATTAGTGCAATTCGTATTCGTTCTTTGTAACCAATCATCAGGATAATCAAAACACAAAAAGGAAAAAATCCATATATTTGGAATAAATCCAATAAATGTCATCCAGAGAATTAATAAAAGGAAGAGGAGCCCAACAAAACACCAACAACAGGTTTTTGGAGCATGTATCGGAAATTCGGGATGATTTTTTGGAATTCTGTCGTTTGGAAGGGGAAGAAGCGGAAAGCAACAAAACAAAGTATATTCCTATTTTTCCAAAAACCATTGTAAATAAAGTGGATAGTCCGGATGTTGGAATGATGTTCTCCATGAATCCCTATCAAGGCTGTGAACATGGCTGCATCTATTGCTACGCCAGAAACACACATGAATATTGGGGGTATAGTGCCGGTTTGGATTTTGAACGAAGGATACTGGTCAAATCATCGGCACCTGAACTTTTGGAAGACAAAATAAAGCACAAAAATTGGAAGGTTCAGACTATTGTATTATCGGGTAATACCGATTGCTACCAACCCGCAGAGCAAAAGTTTGAGATTACCCGAAAATGTCTTGAAGTCTTCTTAAAGTATAAACATCCGGTAGGCATCATTACAAAAAATGAATTGGTTTTACGTGACCTAGATATTTTACAGGAGCTGAATAAACATCAATTGGTGGGTGTCAACATTTCGGTTACTTCACTTTCAGAAAAAACTAGAAGAAAACTGGAGCCCAGAACAGCATCAATCCAGAAACGATTGAAAACGATCCAGGTATTATCTAAAAACAACATTCCCGTTAATGCAATGCTGGCTCCTATGATTCCTGGGATTAACTCCCATGAGTTGTTACCGCTAGCTAAAGCGGTGGCTGACCATGGAGCACTTTCATTTGGGTTGACAGTGGTACGGTTGAATGGGGCCATTGGGCAAATTTTTACCGATTGGTTAAAAAAAGCCATGCCAGATAGGGCTGAGAAAGTATTGCACCAAATACAGGATTGCCACGGAGGAACAGTTAACGACAGCCGTTTTGGTACAAGGACTAGGGGGGAAGGAAAAATTGCAGAGCAAATTCACGAAATGGCCAGTCTGGCGCGAAAGCGCTACTTCAACGGGAGAAGTTTTCCGCAATTGAACACGGAGATACACGAGCAACATAAGAACGGGCAGATGAAATTGTTTTAACAACAATTGGACAATGAACAAATAGCATTGTTCAATGAGATTCCGAAACAAGTTCGGAATGACGGCTGAGTTAAAATATAAATGGTATCGAGGGAATTTTTGAGATTCGTGTCAACTTCTTCTTCCTTTGCTAAAAGAGATTCTTCACTACATTCAGAATGACAGGAACAACAAAGAGTTTTCATGCCCGTTAGTGAAATCGTTGCTATTCGTTCCAGCCTTTTTGTTATAATGAGTCTTCATTGCACTCAGAGTGAGAAGAGGTTGTAATGTCATTTCGAGCGCAGTCGAGAAATCTATCTGAGCTCCAGATTTCTCTCCCTCTCGTCCCGATAGTTAACCGAATCCAGATAGCAATGACCAATGTTTCGGTGCTTATTCCATTGCCCCCTACATATCAAAGACAGTTATGCGTCTGCCTTAACTGGTTTCAGGCTCCCATAACAATGAAAAATGTGTAAGATGGAATTCCGTGTCAAGCACGGAATGACAAAAACAAAAAATGGCCCTAAAAAGGGCCATTCTCATTATGAATGAATTTTTTTCTATTTCAATTCCCAACCTTCGCGGTAATCCCTAGTTACCCAGTTGTTTGCTTTATCGTAGTTGGTAATCTTCATATTATCTCCATCCCAGAATAATTTTCTTCTCCCAGGAAAAGCATAAGGAGCCCAATCACCAATTTTCTTACCCTCTTTCAGTTCTTTGTATTGGTAAGCTTTTACGGCTAAGTTACCCATTAGCACAGTTTCAGTAAGTCTTCCTGCTTTTTCAAAATTGGAAGAGGTTGATGTACCATTTTGGCAACCATCCACAAAATTGGCGATATGTCCATCCATTCCTCCGGGAACTCTTGGGTATTTTGCGGATGGGGTTTTATATAGTTCCATCATGTCCGAGGGTAATAAACGTGCGTTTCTGGAGTATGTATCGCACACCAAAATACCTTTGTCTCCATAAATTATGGTTCCACCGCCAGTGTCACCGATGGTTTCATCATCCTTAAGTTCATCGGGTAGGTTTGGTTTTATTCCTCCATCATACCAGTTCAAAGCAATGTCGCCATGCTCTTCGTGCTCAAATTTTAGGTGTATTTTGGAAGAGGGAGGGCAGGAGTGGCTATAATCAGCTTCCACAAAATCATCTACCCAAACTGTTGTGCAGCTTGCCTCTGCCTCGGTCGGATAACCAAGATCTAGCACGCTAAAAGGTGTTTCCATAATATGGCAGCCCATATCGCCCAATGCACCTGTACCAAAATCCCAGAATCCTCTCCATTTAAAAGGTAGATAGGCATCGTTATAATCGCGCATGGCTGCAGGGCCTAACCAAAGATCCCAATCCAACTCTCTGGGAATACGGTCTCTTTTTGTGGGCATGGGCACTCCTTGTGGCCAAACAGGGCGGTTTGTCCAACAGTCTATAGTGTGAACATTGCCAATAACACCGGACTCGACCCATTCTCGTGCTATTCGGCTACCATCGCTGGATGCTCCTTGGTTCCCCATTTGGGTCACTATTCCCTGTTCTTTTGCAACCTGCGTCATTAACCGAGCCTCATAGATGTTGTGGGTCAATGGTTTTTCCACATAAGCGTGTTTTTTCTCACGCATAAAAGGCAATGCAATGGTGGCATGCGTATGATCTGGCGTAGCAACCATAATTGCATCTATATCGTTTAAATGGTTATCATAAACTTTGCGAAAGTCCTTAAATCGTTTTACATCGGGGAATTGCTCGTAGGTTTGTTGGGCTCTGCGATCGTCGACATCACAGAACGCCACAAATTTCACCTTTCCAGTGTCGTTTAAGCCATTGATTACGCCATTTCCTCTTCCCCCAACACCAAAACCTGCAACATACAGGGTATCACTTGGGGGAACATGGGTTTTGCCCATAACATGACTGGGTACAATGGAAAATGCAGCTGAAGCGGCTGCCGTATTCTTGATGAACTTTCTTCTTTGCATCTTGTTTAGTTTGATTTTATGTGAGTCAACAAGATACAAAAAAGGGCTAAAGAAATCCTAGGATTTACTCCGTCCCGCTCCACTCTTTGTAAAACTGTTCAAGATATTTTAGCATAAATTGATGTCGCTCTTCTGCCAGTTTTTTTCCGGTATTGGTATTCATTTTATCCTTGAGCAACAATAGCTTTTCGTAGAAATGATTGATGGTCGGAGCCGTAGATTTTTTGTACTCTTCCTTGGTCATATTGATGTTGGGTGGAACAGCCGGATTGTAAAGCTCCCTGTTTTTAAAACCTCCATAATTAAAAGCACGGGCTATACCAATGGCTCCAATGGCATCCAAACGGTCTGCGTCTTGTACAATTTCTAGTTCTTTTGAAGTAAAACCATCTTCCTTCTTGTCCAAACTATTTTTAAAGGACATGTGTTTTATGATATTCACTACATGATCAGTAGTTTGTCCATCAACCAATTGGGATTCTAGAAAGGTTTTTGCGGTCTCAGGTCCAATATTTTCATCGCCATCATGGAATTTTGGATCAGCAATATCGTGAAGGAGCGCGGCCAAATGAACAACAAGGGGGTTGGCTTGTTCATACTTCAACAGTAATTTGGAAGTATTGAAAACACGTTCAATATGGAACCAATCATGCCCGCCCTCAGCATTTTGGAGTTCTTTTTTTACAAAATTGATGGTATTTTGTATCAATTGGTTCTCTTCCATTTACTCAGTTTTGACTCCTGAAACAATCTGTTTTTCTATATGGGCAATGAGTTCATCGGCATTACCTTTGTTTTCTATGGGTGGATGAACATCAAACGTAACATGGGAACCCAATCCCATGGGGAATTTGCCATACCGTAGCAGTTTCCACGAATTGTTTATGCTGATAGGTAAAATGAGGGCCGAGGGAGCGTTTTTGATCATCACCTTTAACCCTGTTGTTCTAAATGGTTTTGGTGCTCCCGTTCTACTTCGAGTACCCTCTGGAAAAATAACTGCACTGCGATTGTTCTCTTCAATGTATTTGGACAGTCTTTGAAGCTCGGCAATGGATTGTTTGGGGTCTTTTCTGTCGATTAAAGCTGATCCACCATGTCGTAAATTATAGGAAACGCTGGGTATTCCTTTTCCCAGTTCAATTTTACTCACAAATTTGGGATGGTGTTTACGCATGTACCAAATAATGGGCGGAATATCATACATGCTCTGGTGGTTAGTAACTATGATCAAAGGTCTATCGGCCGGAATGTTTTGGTTGTTCGTGAACTTGTACCGTGTGCCCAGAACATTGGTGCAGCGCATTATAAACCAATTTAAAATGGAAACACTTCCCTTGTGAGCATTATATCCGAAAATTTTTAGGCAAACCCATTGTATGGGATGGAAAATAACCAAGAGCAAACCAAATAGAAGGAAGAAAATAATGGTCAGCGGGTAGGATAGTAGTTTTTGCACTATTACATTTTTATTGGTTGCCGTAAAAATAAAAAAACCACCCTTTAGGGTGGCTTATTGAATACCTTATTTTACTCGATTTTAGCAAAACTCATTGTAAGCTTCCATCAAGTTTTCTGCGATTAGTTCAGCAGGTCTACCTTCAATATGGTGTCTTTCGATCATGTGAACCAACTCGCCATCTTTGAACAATGCCATGCTCGGTGAAGAGGGAGGAAATGGCACCATATGGTTTCTTGCTGTTGTAACGGCCTCCATATCTACACCTGCAAAAACGGTAACCAAATTTTTTGGAGTTTTACTGTTTTGCAGACTTAATTTAGCAGCTGGTCTTGCATTGGCCGCAGCACAGCCACAAACCGAATTCACCACTACCAAAGTGGTTCCATCCTTTTTTAGTGCATTTTCAACAGCTTCACTTGTATGTAGTTCTTCAAACCCGGCACTGGCCAAGTCTTCGCGCATAGGTTTAACCAATTCTTCTGGATACATAGAATTCTTTTTAATTAGATTACAAAGATAGGGGTTTGTTTGGTTTTTTTCATCACCCTTAACATTGCTTAAAGCTTTGTTTACCTAGCAAACCCCTATATTTGGGGTTTAAATTTTGAAGCATGATCAAGTGGATAGCCGCTTTTCTCGGTTATTTTTTATTTCGATTTCCCGGTGCGGTTTTAGGATTTATCGTGGGAACTTTTTTGGATAATTTGGGAGGTTCTGGTAATAGATCTAGGTCGGTATTTGAAAATGTGACCAAACAATCCGTTTCCCCGGCCGATTTTGAGTTGAATTTACTCTCCTTATGTTCCATAATTATAAAGGCTGATGGGCAGGTGAACCAAAGGGAGCTAGACTATGTTCGCCAGTACTTTTTAAGTACCTATGGTAAGGAAAGAGCCAATGCTATTTTTAGGACATTCAACGAGGTCATTAAAAAAAGGGAAATATCTACCCAGCGGATATGCAACTTTATGCTCCAGCGCACTAGGTACGAGGTGCGGTTGCAAATGTTGCATTTTTTGTTCGGTATAGCTCAATCCGATGGGCAGGTAAGTAAAGCAGAAGTTCAAAAATTAAGAGAGATTGCCGGGTATTTTCGTGTGAATCAGCACGATTTTGAAAGTATTATGGCCATGTTCATTAAGTCGGTGGACAACTCGTACAAGATTTTGGAAATAGAAAGGACTGCTACCGACGATGAAGTGAAGAAAGCCTACCGAACTATGGCCAAAAAGTATCACCCTGATCGAGTGGTGACGGAAAACGAGGCCATACGAAAAGGTGCAGAGGAAAAATTTAAAGAGGTCCAAAAGGCCTACGAAACCATACAAAAAGAAAGAGGAATCTCTTAATTGATAGTAATCATGCAGGAATTTTTATTTTATATCAAACTTGGTCTTGACCATGTATTGGATTTTGGAGCGTATGATCATATTTTGTTTCTATCGGCATTAGCGGTGCCTTTTACCTTTAGGAATTGGAAAAGAGTATTGATCTTGGCTACTATTTTTACCGTTGCCCATTGCACCTCTTTGGCTTTGTCCGTTTACGAAGTGGTTACCATGGATGTTGGCCTAATCGAGTTTTTAATTCCTGTTACCATTTTACTGACGGCCTTGTTCAATTTTGCCTACGTCTACAAAGAAGCCTTGGATGTGGGGCTTTTTCTTCACATTTTGGCCACAGCTTTCTTTGGGTTGATTCATGGTTTTGGTTTCTCGAACTATTTTAAGATGTTGATGGCCGAAGAAGAGGACAAGATAACACCATTGTTAGGTTTCGCAGCAGGTATCGAGCTTTCCCAAGTAACTATAATATTGATTGTTTTAGCCATTGCATATGTGGTATTGGACTTATTAAAGGTAAAGCGATCAATTTTTATTACGGTCGCATCAATTTTGATCATAGCCATTACAATACCCTTGCTGATTGCTACGTTCCCCATGTAGGGACTACGTTAAATTTTATCGAATAAGGTTGTAAGGGTCTTTCAAAGCAGGTATATTTATTTAATTATCAGTGTTTTTTGGACAAATGAAGGCGAGCAAACAAGAAAAATACGACAAAGCCTATTTGCGAATGGCCCAAGAATGGGGCAAACTTTCCTATTGTAAAAGAAGGCAAGTGGGAGCCATTATAGTTAAGGATAGGATGATAATTTCCGATGGGTACAACGGCACCCCGACCGGATTTGAAAATATCTGTGAGGATGACGAGGGATACACCAAATGGTACGTGCTTCACGCCGAAGCCAATGCCATTCTAAAAGTTGCCTCATCCACACAGTCTTGTGAGGGCGCAACACTATACATTACTTTATCACCTTGCAGGGAATGTAGCAAGCTTGTGCACCAAGCTGGCATAAAACGTGTGGTATACCAGAATGCGTACAAAGACGACTCTGGAATAAAGTTTCTGGAAAGGGCAGGAGTGGAGATTGTGCATTTGCCCATTTTGGAAGAAATGGTTTAAAACCATAATTGCTATATGAAAAAGATTAAAGGATATATTTGGCCCACCTTACTTGCTTTAGCGGTGTCACTCGGTATTTTTATAGGGGGAAAACTTCATTTTAACGATTCTCCAGAAAAGCTTTTTTCCACCAATTCGAAAAAAGATAAACTCAACAGACTTATTGATTACATCGACTATGAATATGTGGATGATGTGGATACCGATAGTATCGTAGATGTCACCGTAAACAATATCCTAGGCAAATTGGACCCACACTCCGTTTACATTCCCAAAGATGAAATGAAGGATGTTGCTGAGAGCATGAAAGGTGATTTTGCGGGTATTGGCGTAAGCTTTTACATGTACAGGGACACCATTACCGTTATTAGAACCATCAAGAATGGGCCAAGCTACATCAGTGGGATAAAACCTGGTGATCGTATTCTTATGGCTGATAGAGATACGCTTTACGGGAGAAACATTGCCAACGATGATGTGGTATCCACCTTGAAAGGCAAAATTGGGACAAAGGTAAACCTGAAAGTTTTTAGGAAAACCGAAAACAAACTCATGGAAGTCCCCGTGGTTCGCGACCGTGTTCCCATTAGAAGTGTTGAAGCCTATTACATGCTTACCAAGGATATGGGCTATATCAAAATCAACCGTTTTGCCGAATCCACTTTTGAAGAATTCAAGGATGCACTCAGAAAATTAAAATTACGAGGGGCCAAGAAGTTAACATTGGACCTTAGAGACAACCCTGGAGGTTATTTGGGTATTGCAGAAAAACTGGCCGATGAGTTTTTGGGAGAGGATAAACTTATTCTATTTACCAAGAATAAAAAAGGCAGGGTCAAAAAAGCCTATGCGACCAAAAAAGGAGATTTTGAAGATAAACCGGTATATGTTTTGATCAATGAACGTTCGGCCTCCGCCAGTGAAATTATTGCCGGGGCCTTGCAGGATAACGATATCGGCACCATTGTAGGAAGACGTTCGTTCGGAAAAGGTTTGGTGCAGCGCGAAATGGACTTGGGCGACGGTTCGGCAGTTAGACTTACCGTTTCACGATACTATACCCCTACCGGAAGGTCAATCCAAAAATCCTATAAAAATGGCAACCATGATTACTATAAAAGATTCATGGAACGTTACACCAATGGAGAACTTACCTCTGCAGACAGCATCAAAGTTGCGGATTCCTTAAAATTTGTGACGCCGAAAGGCAAAGTGGTCTATGGTGGCGGTGGAATAATCCCTGATGTTTTTGTTCCCATAGGAAGCAATCAAGAAGAGGCTATAGAAAGTATGGACGATACGTATCAATTCTTTGCCCGTTTTGTATTCGAGCACTTGGAAGAGGACAGAACCATGTATGATGGATATACCCAAAACCAATTTTTAGACGAATTTAGGGTAGACGACATCCTTTTCGATAATTTCATTCAATTTGTACTCGACCGCAAAATAAAATTGGATTTCTATGCCTATGAGGATAAGATAAAGGCTTATTTAAAGGCCAATATTGCCGAACAACTGTTCTCGCCCAATATTTCAGCACAAATCAAGGGAGACCACGATTCCATGCTAAAAAAAGTAAGATCATTGGATAAAGTTGAGATAGATAAATCCCAAATAGGTGCCGTAGAAGTTAAGCCTTGAGTTATTTTTTGAGTTTTTTGTCAATCTTTTTAGAAGTCATAAAAATCAACATAAGTATTATGGCACACAAAGAGGCTACTATCCCGATCAAAGCAATGGTACTATCACCCTGAATCGGGTTTTCAAAGTCTACCATGGTTACGTTGTAAGCAATAAGCCCCAACGCAAGTATAATAATTACTATAGCAAAGGTCTTGTTCATATCAATAATTTACACACCGTGGGTCAGTAACTCGTTAATATTGGTGGCAAACAGCTTTACAGCAATCGCCATAAGAATAACACCGAAAACCTTACGGATAATGTTGAGACCGTTTTTACCCAATATACGTTCAATTTTTGCACTGGATTTTAGCACAATGTACACAAAGATAACGTTTATAATAATGGCGACTATAATGTTCTCTACATGATATTCCGCTCTTAAGGACAAAATGGAGGTCAAGGTTCCTGCTCCCGCAATAAGAGGGAAAGCGATAGGTACAATGGAAGCTGTTTCGGGCTCATCGTCCTTGTATAGGGTTATTCCCAAAATCATTTCAATAGCAAGGAAAAATATGATAAAGGCACCGGCAACGGCAAAGGAATTTACATCGATCCCGATTAAAGAAAGAATGCTCTCCCCAACAAACAAAAAGGCAACCATAATACAAGCTGCAACTATCGAAGCCTTTTCGGATTGAACATGGCCCACTTTGTTCCTCAGGGATAAAATGATCGGAATACTTCCCAAAATATCGATAACTGCAAATAATATCATTCCAGCCGTCGCTATTTCCTTAAAGTTAAAATTCATATCGTTATTTTTTTCGGACGGCAAATTTACGTGTAAAAAATACTTTTGGACTACATAAAATGTTTATAAATCATCAAATTTTTGGTTTTGAATTACCTTTGTCAAAAAGTAAGGGTTTAATATGTTCCAAATAGGAAAAACCATTGTATCGGAAGAGATTTTACAAAACGATTTTGTATGTAACCTAAATGCCTGCAAAGGAGCTTGTTGCGTGGGTGGGGAGTACGGTGCCCCGTTGGATGATTCGGAGACCGACAAACTGGTAAACATCTATCAAGATGTTAAACCGTTTTTACGCCCCGAAGGTATTGCCGCCATTGAGGAACATGGAACTTTTGTGAAAGGTGAAGATGGCGAGTGGGAAACTCCCTTGGTAAACGACAACGAGTGTGCCTATGTGATTTTTTCTGAAGATGGAGTTGCAAAGTGTGGATTGGAAGCCGCCTATGAGGCTGGAGCTACAGAATGGAAAAAACCAATATCGTGTTATTTGTACCCTGTAAGAACCAAAGAGTACACGGAATTTACTGCAGTTAACTATCATAAATGGGAAATATGTGATCCAGCTTGTGCTTTGGGAGAAGAATTAAAGGTGCCTATTTATAAGTTTGTAAAAGATGCCTTGATCAAAAAGTTTGGTGAAGAATGGTACAAGGAGTTGGAAGAGGTAGCCGCGGCAAATACTAAATAGTAGGGATGTCCAAAATTACTTTGGTTCCGTTTGGATTGCCATTTTCGTCGAATAGGTCCATAATGGCCACATCAAATTTGTTTTGGTAATCCTTGGCAAAATTGGCCAAACGTTCTTTGGTAATACGAATGCCCAATGACTTCCTCTTGAGCACCCTATTTTCTTTGTTTACCTCTGCCATGGTCCTACCTACGCCATTATCAACAATTTCTATGCTTACATGTCCCTTATCCTTATTTTTCACATTGACCTGTATTTTCTTTTCACCCTCTTTTGGAGACAGGCCATGCCATAGTGAGTTTTCTAGAAAGGGTTGTAATGTTAGTGAGGGAATTTTAATATTATCGATGTTGATATCCTTGTCCACCTCTATTTTAAAATCTATTTCGTTGGAGAACCTTATGTTCTCAATATTCATATAGAGTTCCATGGTGTCCAATTCCTCTGCCAATGGAATCTCTTTTTGAGAGGAGGCTTCCAAAATTTTACGTACCAGTTTGGAAAACTTGTTTAGATAATGTACCGCATTTTTTTGTTCGTTGTTTATAATATATAGCTTGATAGAGTTTAATGAATTGAACAAGAAATGCGGATTCATTTGACTGCGTAACATCTTTTGCTCCAAGGTGAGCACCCTTTTCTCATTTTTGTTTTGGTATTGGCGATACAATATATATAGGATGGAGGATATTAGCCCAACGATCAATGCACTTACCAATAGTGTTGTCTGTTGTTTCTTTAACCTTAAGCGAACAATCTCATTTTCTTTTGCTAGGACGGCGATTTGGTTATTTTTCTTGTCATTTTCGTACCTAACAATAATGTCGTTCATATATCGAAGATTGGTAGCGCTGGAAATCTGCTTGTCGTATTCATCCGCCTTTTTGTAGAACTCGTAGGCTTTTTTGTAATCTCCCTTGGTATTTTCCAGATCGGACATTTTTTCATAGCCATAAAGGATATTGCTGGGAATATTTCGGTTTTGGGCCATTTCTAGGCCTTCTTTTATAAAATCTTCCGCCTCATTATAATTGCCCAACATGCTATGTGCCCATCCCGTGTTTATGAAAACAAGGGAAGTTATTGAAAAGTCACCTATTCTTTTGGATTCTTCATGAAGCGGTTCCAGTAGGACCAATGCCAGATATGGCATATTCTGTTTAAGATATATCTGAGCAAGGCTGTTCTTACAGATTACGCGTCCAATGTCCGAATTTATTTCTTCATTGTATGCTAGTGATTTTCTGTAGTTTTCAAGAGCTGCTTCCAAATCGCCCTTCTCCTCCAAACAATGTCCAATGTTTTGATGGTTGATGGCCAGACCCAGTTTATTGCCCAGCTCTTCTTCCAGTTTTAGTGCTCTTTGGAACTGCAGTATGGCTAGGTCATATTGCTCTAAAGTTTGATATAGGTTTCCAATACCGTTCAGGGCAACATTTATACTTCTTTTTATATGATTTGAGGGGTCTTCCACTTGCTCTGCCAATTCCAGCGCTTTTTGGTTGTAATCCAAAGCCGTTTTAATGGCGTCCGTACGCCTGTATACGACTCCGAGCATATTTAGGCTAAGAACCCTAAAATCTATGTTATTTGCTTTTTCGGAAACTGCCAGGGCCTGCTCATGAAACATTGTTGCCTTTGCATATTGGGAAATATTCCTGTATTTCATGCCCAAGAGGTTTAAGGCATAGGCCTGACCCTCCAGATAATCGTTCTCCTGGCTTAAATGGACAAAATATCGCAATAACGTGGTATCTCTCTTTTCCGGATAAAGTTCCTTGTCAAGGGCTTCGTAGGTTTTGGGCTGTAGTTGAACCAGAGTTTCTGCTTTTTCCACAAACTCATTGGGGATTTCCTGTGCGGGCAATGTTTTGAAAACGAACAGCAGCAATAGAAAAAATAGAGTAGTTCCTTGTACTCGATGTAGGCTTTCGATTTGTTTGAACTTTTTTATGGGCACGGGAACATTATGGGATTAAAGCATATCCAAAAAATCGGATTTTTTTTGCCGGGAAACAGGAATTTTATGATTGGACTCCAGAACGACGTAACCATCGGTCTTAAGGAATTCTTTTATTTTATTGAGATTGATGATGTAAGAATTGTGTATTCTAAAGAAGCTGCTCTTGGGCAAAAGCGCATTCACTTCCTTTAGTTTTTTGGTAAGTAGTATTTTTTGCCCATCCGTTAGGAAAATTGTGCTATAGTTGCCATCAGACTCTGCATATAATATATCTTCACTGTTCAAGAAAACTAACTTGCCATCGGTATTAATGGTAATTTTTTTACTCTGGGATTCAGCATTGAAATTAAGCAAAATTTTCTCTAACCGCTCTACTGTAAGGTTCTTGGCATTGAACTTTTTGATCTTGGCAATGGTTTCCTCAAGGTCATCCGTGTCAATAGGTTTTAGAAGATAATCGATGGCCTCGTTTTTTAACGCTTGTAAAGCATATTGGTTATACGCTGTAGTAATAACTACGGGGAAATCCTTGTTTTTAAGGTTTTTAATAAACTGAAACCCATCCATTGCAGGCATCTCTATATCCAAGAACAAACAATCCGGGGTGTTCTGTTCCAGATAGTTCAAGGCTTCTTTGGCGTCGGTAAAAGATGCAATAATGTCCACTTCATCGCTCAGGTTGGTAAGTTCCCAACTCAAACTTTGAAGTGCCTTGATTTCATCATCCACTATCACAGCTTCCAGCATAATACAGAATAGGTGTTATCAAATTTAAGATTATTCCTCACATGGTAATAAAATTATGTGTTAATGGATATTTAGCACGTATAATTGGTATAAAAAGTGAAATCAAGCGAAAAAGCCTTTCATTTTAAATGGTTCAATAGAACTTTGTAAGAAAACACGAACAAGGTCACAAAAACAAAAAACCAACTATACACAAAAAAGAACAGTTTATACATAGACTCCATATGAGAGGTTTTTTGTTATCTATCTTCGAACGGCAATAATTAAAGGAATTTTAAAAATCTTATTATGAGAAAATGTGCAGTATTGTTCCTGGTTTTGATAGCGGCCTTGATTTTTGCTGCCATTTCAGAAAAGAACGATGCGGATCTAGGTACGGATTGGAATAAGGTTATTGCAAGAAAATAATCTCGCAGAAATTAATTGTATTTGCTCTTAGAAATTTTGTATTACCAAATAATTGTACGGCCACAGCAACCAATCTTTTTGATTGTATAAACCGCTTGCAAGATTAAATCTTCGGTTTGGTCTTGATCTGGATTTGACTTTAGGTTTCGGGGGAACTACCTAGGACGAAAAAGGATTTTTAAAGACCATAATTGAAGAGGCCGTACTCTTTGGTAATTTTTGGCCAGTGGCCGGTTCATCATAAAAGCAAGACCAAGTAAGTATTATGTAATACTTCTTGGTCTTTTTTTTTGTCACAACTATTCCAGTAGTTACTATGTAAATTATCCGAAAGTCTAGATGTCAACAGTTTATGTTAAAAACTTTATGCTGATTTTAAGTCGTGCTTCTTTAAAATCTGATTGCATTTTTAAATATTTGCCAAGGAAATTTCAGGGATACAATTTGATAGCATCAGGTCTGCTTTATCTGTAGACGGGCGAGCAAATTCTTTTGAAAGAGCTAAAAAAGAATAGCTATACCTCTTAAAGCACAATGTTGCTTTGTGTGTACGATTATTTGTACTGAAGACTCAGTACGTGTGATAGTGTTTATTTATTCAATACCTCGGAGAAGTTCACCCCACAATAGAACATTCCGGGGTATTTTTATAAATTACATACATAAAAAAAACCTCCAAAAACGGAGGTTTTTAATTTTATAGACAAACAAAACTTATAACGACCAAGCTTTTCCACTGGTCAATGTTTCCATGTCCCCACAAGCGATATATTCGCCGGGAATTGGTAAATACGCTAACACTTCCTCGCCAACATATTCTGAGTTTTTATAAGCCCAAGTTGCTAGATCTCTAAGCTCATGTACAAAGGAGATGCGGGCAATCTCATCATCCAAGGTTGCTTCGCCACCATCCATAATGGCCTGCATGTAACTCATAATAGCCTCGGTATGTAACTCCTCCTCTTCGTCGGTACGCTTTTTTAAGTACCTCCCAAGGGCTGGTTCAATATCTGCTGGTTCAATATCCATTAAGGTCTCTTTACCTGAATCTGCAAGAACTTTATCATAGAATTTGTTCATTTTCATCAAAACAAAATCCCTTTGTTCCAAAGGCATTACTTCATCTAAATAGGCATCGATAAATACATGTACATTCACTTCGGTTGCGGAAGGAGTGTCTGTTTTAGGAAGAATCACGTCCAAGGTCTGCGCCATGGCATACCCCTGTTCCTTATCAAGGAAGTTCGGTGTCCATTCAGCATAAGCCGGTTTGTTTTTACAGCTCTGCAGTAACGATAACAAGGTTGGTGTGGCCACGGCGTAACCGAAGGCCAACCCCATATTTTTAAGTGCTGATCTTCTTTCCATTATATATTTCCTTTTTTAAGTTCTTGGGCTGCGTGGTTTGCTGCCCTCGCGGTAAATGCCATATATGTCAAAGACGGGTTTACGCAACTTGCGGAAGTCATAAAGGCACCATCGGTTACATATACGTTTTCACATCCGTGTACTTGGTTGTTTCCATTTACAACGGAAGTTTTTGAATCACGACCCATACGTGCAGTACCCATTTCGTGAATTCCAAGTCCAAGTGCATAAGGTCTATCGTAAGGAGTAATATCTTTTGCGCCGGCCTTCTCTAACATTTGAACAGCCTGGTCTTGCATGTCCTTGCGCATATTGATCTCATTCTCTCGGATTTCGGCATCAAAGGTGACGGTTGGTAATCCCCACGTATCTTTTTTGTCGTAATCCAAGGTCATTTTATTGTCGTGGTAAGGTAGAATTTCACCAAAAGCAAGCATGTTCATTGTCCATCCTCCAGGAGTGAGCATGGCATCCTTGTAATCTTTACCAAAAGAAGCTTCGGCAATCAATTCTTCGTAGTTGCCTCTACCTGCACCGCCTTGGTAGCCATATCCACGTACGAAATCCTTCATATTGGAGTCTCCTCCCAAATTTCTGAACCTTGGAATGTAAATACCATTTGGCTTTCTACCCTTGTAATATTTGTCTTCATATCCTTCAAACTTACCAGAGGCGCCAACCAAGAAATGGTGATCCATTACATTGTGGCCCAATTCCCCGGAATCGTTACCCAAACCATTTGGGAACCTATCGGATTTGGATTGCATCAAAATAGATGTAGATGCTATGGCCGAAGCGCAAAGGAAAATTACTTTTGCCTTGAATTCAAATTCTTCTTTCGTCTCCCTATCGATTACCTTTACACCTGTAGCTTTTTTGGTATTTGGGTCATAGATTATCTCATGAACTATGGAATCTGGTCTTAACGTCATGTTTCCAGTTCTCTCGGCAGCGGGCAATGTGGAAGAAACACTACTAAAGTATGCTCCGAAAGGACATCCTCTAATACAACGGTTTCTAAATTGGCAACGAACACGGCCATCTCCATCAAATTGCTTGTCACTGTTAATGTGTGCAACACGACCAGCTGTAATTACTCGACCACCAAAATTTTCGGCAACTTTTCCTTTTACATGGTCTTCTACACAGTTAAGTTCCATCATGGGTTCAAACTGTCCATCTGGTAATTGGGGCAACCCCAGGTTTTCACCCGATACTCCGATATAGCTTTCCACTTTGTCGTACCAAGGAGCAATGTCCTTATATCTAACAGGCCAGTCTACCGCTATGCCTTCGTTTTTATTTGCTGCAAAATCAATATCGCTCCAACGGTAACTATGTCGTCCCCACATAATGGAACGTCCGCCCACATGATACCCCCTCATCCAATCAAATCTCTTGGTTTCGTTATAAGGATGTTCCAAATCGTTCACGAACCAGTGTTTGGAGGCTGCTGCGGTAGTATAACCTGTTCTGGATTGTTTCTCTTGCTTTTTTAAATCTTTTTGGGTTGCGCTTCCTGCATGGGGAAAATCCCAAGGGTCCATATTGGCCGTTGGGTAATCTTCACGGTGCTTTACCATGGGTCCACGCTCCAAGACCAAAGTCTTAAGACCGTTTTCGCACAATTCCTTGGCAGCCCAACCACCACTGATACCCGTACCCACTACAATGGCATCATAGGATTCCTGCTCCTGATTGTAATAAAATTTACTCATTTATTCGGATTGTTTATTTGCTAAATGTATTAATTATTAAATTAATTTTCTACATTTAATCCCTATGTTTATTGAGAATTCAGCACTATAACGTTATAGTTTTTGGATTCCGCACGGAATTAATTAACGTAAAAATATGAACAGAAGTAGATTAACACAAAAAAGTATTGTCACACTCGTTTTCGTGGCTTTTTTCGGATTTTATTCCTGTAAACAGAATCCAAAAAAGGAATCAACAGAAACAGCAACCGAAGCGGTAACAGCAGAAGAATCCAAACCGGACATTAAGCTCTCTTTGGCACAATGGTCTATCCATAAAATGATTTTTGAAGAAGGTGTGGACCCATATACGTTTGCAGAAAAGGCAAATCAATGGGGTTTCGAAGGTCTTGAGTATGTAAGTGCCCTTTATTATAAGGAATTGCAAGCCGCCAATTTTTCTGAAGAAGCTATGAACAATTGGGTAGAAAAAAGCAAGTCCGAAAGTGAAAGATATGGCCTTGAAAATCTTTTGATCATGGTCGACGGGCAGGGTGATATCGCTGTTGCAGATGAAGCAAAAAGAACGGAAGCGGTTGAAAACCACTACAAGTGGGTAGATGCAGCCGCAGCATTGGGTTGTCATTCCATCCGAGTTAACCTAAACGGAAGCATGGAGCCAGAGGTATGGATGCCAGCCTCAGTTGCCGGACTAAAACAATTGGCAACCTACGCCGAGAACAAGAACATCAATATAATTGTAGAAAACCATGGCGGCCCTTCTTCCAACGCACAGATGCTGGCAGAGGTCATGGAAAAAGTGGGAATGGACAATTGTGGAACCCTGCCCGATTTTGGTAATTTTTGCATCAAAAGGGAAGCAGGTGACTACTATTCCTCCAAATGCTTGGAAGAATATGACCGATACAAAGGCACCAAGGAATTAATGCCATATGCAAAAGGAGTAAGTGCCAAATCCTACAGTTTTGATGAAGAAGGAAACGAAACCCGAGTGGATTATCCAAGGATTATGGAGATTGTTCTGGATGCCGGCTATGAAGGTTTTGTAGGGGTGGAGTATGAAGGCTCCGAACTTAGTGAGGAAGAAGGCATTTTGGCGACGAAAAAGCTTTTGGAAAGGGTATTGGAAGAATAATCCAATTAATTAAATGGGCAAATGAAGGGATTTTTGCAGCAACTCTTCGACTACAATTTTTATGGTAATAAAAAATTAATGCATCAATGCAGTGGTCTGGACAATGTTCCGGACAACTGCATTAGACTTTTTAGCCATGTACTCAATGCCCATCATATTTGGAACCATAGAATCTTAGAGGTGCCAGCAGAGTTTGGTGTTTGGGACAAACATGATATCGATAAATGGGAAGATATCCATTACGAAAACCAACGGACCTCTTTTGAAATTGTTTCCAATACGGATACTTTTGAAAAACGTGTGGAGTATGCAAACAGTGAAGGGAAGAATTATTCAAACGAATTAAAAGATATACTCTTTCACATCATAAATCATTCTACCCACCATCGAGGGCAAATTATGATGGAATTGAGAAACTCTGGAGTGGAACCCGAACCTTTGGACTACATACATTATAAACGATAACTACTAACTAAATACTTAACATGAATATTAAAACCAAATTTCAACTGTCCTTTATGATGTTCCTGGAATTTTTTATCTGGGGCGGTTGGTTTGTTACCTTGGGGACTTTTCTGGGGAACAACTTGGAAGCTACAGCAGGACAATCATCAATGGCATTTTCCACACAGTCGTGGGGAGCCATTATCGCTCCCTTTATTATTGGATTGATTGCCGATAGATATTTTAATGCTGAACGAATTTTGGGGGTGCTGCACTTAGTAGGGGCATTTTTAATGTACCAAATGTATCAATCAACAGATTTTGTGGCGTTCTATCCCTATGTGCTCGGATATATGATTTTGTATATGCCGACATTGGCCCTGGTAAATTCCATTTCTTTTAACCAAATGAAAGACCCGGCAAAGGAATTTTCCAACATTCGTGTTTTTGGGACCATTGGCTGGATTATTGCCGGATTGGTAATTAGCTATGTCTTTGTTTGGGATTCACCAGAAGCTTTGGGAGAGGGAATGCTAAAAAATACATTTTTGATGGCAGGGATTGCCTCGGCAATCTTGGGGCTTTTCAGTTTTACATTGCCAAAAACACCACCAAAGGTGGACAAAAGCGAAAAAGTCACCATTTCCGATGTATTGGGCTTGGATGCACTTAAATTATTGAAGGATAAAAACTTCTTGGTTTTCTTTGTTTCGTCCGTTTTGATTTGTATCCCATTGGCTTTTTATTATCAAAATGCCAATCCGTTCCTCGCAGAAATTGGACTTCCAAATCCAACGGGAAAAATGGCGATTGGTCAAGTTTCAGAAGCATTGTTTATTCTAGCACTACCATTCTTCTTTACCAAATTCGGATTCAAAAAAACCATTCTGGTGGGAATGTTGGCTTGGACCGTGCGATATTTGTTGTTCGCTTATGGAAATGCGGATGAATTGTCCTTTATGTTGATCATTGGTATTGCACTGCACGGAATTTGTTACGATTTCTTCTTCGTATCCGGGCAGATTTATACCGATACCAAAGCCGGAGCAAAGTATAAAAGTGCTGCCCAAGGGTTGATCACCTTGGCAACCTACGGCGTAGGTATGCTTATCGGATTCTGGATTGCAGGGAAAATTACCGACTCACTTACCGTGGAAGGTGGAGCCCATGTTTGGGAAACAATTTGGATTTATCCAGCGATATTTGCCGCAGTGGTATTTGTACTGTTTGCACTAATATTTAAAAACGAAAAAGTAGAATATAAATCATAAAGAAAAATGCCTAAAAAGATTAGACTTGGAATTCTTGGGGGAGGAGGCGATTCTCTTATTGGAGTGCTGCACAGAGTAGCCTCTTTCATCAATGACAATTATGAAATCGTAGGAGCTGTTTTTACTCCCGAATATGAAGACAGTTTGTCGTTTGCAAAGGAAATTGATATCCCTACCAATCGCATATACAAGGATTTTGACACCTTGGTTGAAGAAGAAATGAAGCTGCCAGAGGACGAGCGAATTCAAGTTTGCTCTATTCTTACACCAAACTTTCTTCATTTTCCAATGGCAAAAAAATTATTGGACAACGGATTTCATGTCATTTGCGAAAAACCGATGACCACCACCTATGAAGAGGCCAAAATTTTACAGGAGACCTTGAAAAAGGCAGGAACCGTATTTGCCGTTACACATACCTATACAGGTTATCCAATGGTGCGTCAAATGAGGGAGATGATCAAGGAAGGGGTCATTGGAAAAGTACATAAAGTAGATGCACAATATTATCAAGGATGGATGAATCCAATTATCCACGATAAAGAAAAGCGAAGCACTGTTTGGAGGTTGGACCCCAAAAAGGCGGGAATCAGTTCCTGTATGGGAGATATTGGAGTACACGCCTTTAATATGATAGAGTACACTACCGGATTGCAGGTGAAATCTTTATTATGTGATTTCAATTATCTCTACGATGACAACCAGATGGATATGGACGGAACCGCACTTATCCGTATGGACAAGAACGTAAAGGGAGTCATTAGGGCCAGTCAAGTGGCAACAGGGGAGGAAAACAACCTTTCCATTGCCATTTATGGTCAAAAAGGAGGATTAAAATGGGAACAGGAGAACCCTAATTACCTCTACAAATTGAATGATCCAGAACCGTTACAGGTATACAAACCAGGACACGAATACAATTCCGACCTATCTCTGGATGGAACCAAATTGCCACCAGGACACCCCGAAGGTATTTTTGACTCCATGGCCAACATTTATTTGGGCGTAGCTAGAGCCATTCGCGGTGAAGAATATAACAGTGGGGAGTTCCCGACCATGACGGATGGAGTGCGTGGCCTCAACTTTATTGAGAACACTGTGGCTTCCCACAAACAAGGGAATGTTTGGGTAGATATGGATTAATGCGAATTAATCGTAAGTAATATTGATGGTTGCTTGAAAAGGCGCAAAACCGTCATTTTGAATTTATTTCAGAATCTCAATTGTTGAAATGCAAAGTATGAGAACCTGGAAAAAGTTTAGGTTGACGAACGCTTTTTCAAGCGGCCATTATTTTTTATGAAGCATTTCAAACTCCTCAAAAACCACAATCATACTTTCTCTTGGTACTGCGCCAAATTCGGCCAACTCCCGGGTATAATAATCCCAATGGTTTTTTTTCCAAAATTCTAGGCTTTTATCACCCTCGCCCTCCATACGTGCATGCTCTTGCCGGATACTAAAATAGGGCAGTAGTTTTACGGCAGTGGTTCGTATAATGCACTTGGCGTTGCCCTCCCAGTCCGTAACCACATAAAAATCACCAATTTTTGGCAATGTTTCGTTGCGTAGTTGAAGACCTTTCAAAGAATGGGAAGTGGCCCTTTTGGTTTCTTTGCAAACCAAATCGGCACAGAGATCGGCATCTTTCTCATTGTCGTAAAAACGAATTACTTTGGGTGCATCCTCAGAAGCAAATTCTAAATGGGCATCCAAAAAGTCGCCCCAAAGATTTCGGGCAGAAGCGTTTTCCATAAGTAGTATTTAAAAAACGGTAAACTGTTTTAATTGTTATTGAATTCCTATATTTATGTCGTACTACAGGGGATGTAAAAATAGCATAGTTTTTTTCTTAAATATAGAAGATAAATCTCAATTTACTTGGGATTTCCTAATTCCTTAAAATTAAATTCAATGAAGACAATAAAAGGACCGGCAGTATTCCTAGCACAGTTTGTGGACAGTCAACCTCCGTTCAATTCTTTGGATGGAATATGTAAATGGGCCTCTGATCTGGGCTATAAAGGTATACAGATACCTACAACAGAATCGTTCCTGATCGATTTGGACAAAGCTGCGGAAAGCCAAGATTACTGTGATGAGCTAAAAGGGAAAATCAATTCGTACGGATTGGAGATTACGGAACTTTCAACGCACTTGCAAGGGCAATTGGTGGCAGTTCACCCAGCTTACGACATTATGTTCGATAATTTTGCGCCAGATGCCCTAAAGGGCAAGCCCAAAGAGCGAACCAAGTGGGCGGTTGATCAAGTAAAAAAAGCGGCAACGGCCAGCAGGAGGTTAGGGCTTAAAGCTCATGCCACCTTCTCTGGATCTCTTTTGTGGCACACAATGCACCCATGGCCACAACGACCTGATGGTTTAGTGGAAATGGGCTTTGAGGAACTGGCCAAAAGATGGATGCCCATCTTAAATCATTTTGATGAAGAAGGTGTGGATGTTTGTTACGAGATTCACCCGGGGGAAGACCTGCATGATGGGGACACCTTTGAGCGTTTCTTGGAGGCTACGGGAAATCATAAAAGAGTGAACATTTTATATGATCCTAGCCACTTTGTGCTGCAGCAATTGGATTACATAGAGTATATCGATTTTTACCACGAATTCATCAAATCGTTCCACGTAAAGGATTCTGAGTTTAACCCAACGGGTAAAAAAGGAGCCTTTGGAGGTTATAACGATTGGGGGGATAGGGCCGGAAGATACCGTTCCCTGGGAGATGGTCAAATCGATTTCAAGACCATTTTTTCAAAATTGACCCAATACGGTTGCGATGTTTGGGCCGTAATGGAATGGGAGTGCTGTATAAAAAGTCCGGAACAGGGCGCTCGAGAAGGAGCTAAATTTATTCAGGATCATATCATCGAGGCAACCACAAAAACTTTTGATGACTTTGCTGGCGGCGAGGTAGATGAACAAAAACTTAAAAATATATTGGGACTATGAGAAAATCAGTATTGTTTGTTGTACTTGCCATTGCTTTTGCGTGCAAGGACAAACCAAAAGAAAACAAAGAAGAAACAGAAGAGATAGTAGAAGTCGCTGTGGAAAAGGAATCCGATTGGATTACTTTATTCGATGGCACCTCTTTTGAGGGTTGGCACATGTACAATGGAGGTGATGTGACCGAACCATGGAAATTGGAAGATGGCGCTATGGTATTTTATCCAACAGAAGACCGTCCCGAAGGGGCCAACTATAATTTGGTCACAGATGAGGAATTCACCGATTTTGTACTCAACATGGAATGGAAGATTGCCGAGGGAGGCAACAGTGGTTTCTTTTGGGGTGTCAAAGAAGATGAAAAATATGGCGAACCTTATTTAACAGGGCCTGAAATTCAAGTGCTGGACAATGAAAGACATCCAGATGCACAAAATGGCGAAGACCGAACGGCGGGAGCTCTTTACGATATGGTTCCGCCATCGGAAGATGCGGTAAAACCTGCAGGGGAGTGGAACACTGTTGAGTTGATGGTCAACCATAAAACAAACCAAGGCCATGTAGTTTTGAATGGGATTAAAATTGTTGAGTTTCCGGTTCAAGGACCCGAATGGGATGGGTTGGTCGCCATCTCCAAATTTGCCGATTGGGAAGGTTTTGCAGCATTTAAAACAGGAAAGATCGGGCTTCAGGACCATGGTGATAAGGTATCCTACAGAAACATAAAGATTAAAGAATTATAATATGTCGAAATCAAAGAGTTTTTTATTGATTTTTACTGTAGTTGCTTGTGTGTGGATCAATGCACAAGAAGTGGAACCAACCACTCCAGAAGAAACAGAGTTTTACGAACCGATTCCTCCCAAGGTAACCCCGGGCAAGGATGGAGCACCTCCAAGTGATGCCATCGTTCTTTTTGATGGAACATCTTTGGACAAATGGATAAGTTCTCGAGATAGTACCGATGCCAAATGGACGTTGAATGATGACGGGAGTATGACGGTGAAGGATAGAACGGGAGACATCCAGACCAAACAAAATTTTGGCAGTGTACAGCTTCATATCGAATGGAAATCTCCGGCAGAAGTTCAAAGGGATGGTCAAAACAGAGCTAATAGCGGTGTTTTTTTAAACGGACTTTATGAGGTGCAGGTATTGGACAACAATAACAACGATACCTATGTAAATGGACAAGTTGGTTCTGTTTACAAACAACACGTGCCCTTGGCCATGGCGTCCGTTCCCACAGGAGAATGGAACACTTACGATATTATTTACCATGCTCCAGAGTTTGAAAAAGGCCAGAAAACAAAATCAGGAACGCTTACCGTTATCCACAATGGTGTTTTGATCCAGGATGATGTCGAGATCAAGGGAACAACACCATACATTGGTTGGCCCAAAAATCCACCTCATGGAAAAGGACCCCTTAAACTTCAGGATCACGGGGACAACAGCAGGGTGAGCTATAGAAATATTTGGGTTAGGGAGCTGGATTAGTTTTTTAAACCCATACTACAATTTAAAATCGCTAAGGGTCAAAACCTATTTTGGTTACCTTTGGCAAAATTTATCATATATATATGATCCAATCCATGACAGGCTTTGGGAAGCATGTAGTACAGCTTCCTTCCAAGAAAATTACCATAGAGCTCAAATCGCTCAACAGCAAAAATTTGGATATCAATGCCAGACTTCCTCAATTTTACAGGGAAAAAGAACTGGAATTACGCAAAATGATAGCCAGTGCGTTGAACAGGGGTAAAGTAGACTTTAGTCTTTATGTTGAAATTACCGGAGAAGAAACTACGGCGGAGGTCAACAAAGGTGTGGTAAAGAATTACATGGAACAATTGGCAGATATTGCCAAAGGTGATGATATAAAGCTGTTGGAATTGGCATTGCGCATGCCAGATACCCTAAAGACCGATAAGGACGAAATAGACCAAGAGGAATACAAGGCCATAACCAAAGCCTTGGATGAAGCACTATCCAAAATAGTCGAGTTCCGAAATGAAGAAGGAAAGGTTTTGGAAGAGGATTTTGTGGCCAGGTTGAATAATTTGAACGAACTTTTGGAAGCAGTAAAAGCCATGGATCCGGAGCGTCTGGGAACAGTCCGTGAACGCTTGGAGAAAGCGGTCGCAGACCTAAAAGTGGAGTTGGATGCCAATAGGTTTGAGCAAGAACTCATCTATTATCTCGAAAAATACGACATTACAGAAGAGAAGGTCCGTTTGGCCAACCACTTAAAATATTTTGAAACCACCTTGAATTCCGACGACTCCAATGGGAAAAAATTAGGTTTCATTTCTCAGGAAATAGGAAGGGAAATCAACACCATTGGTTCCAAGGCCAACTACGCCCCAATGCAACAATTGGTGGTGCAGATGAAGGATGAATTGGAAAAAATCAAGGAACAAATGCTCAATGTATTATGACGGAAGGCGGTAAACTTATTATTTTCTCAGCACCTTCCGGCAGCGGAAAAACCACGATTGTCAAACATTTGTTGAATCAACCTGAGTTGAATTTGGCGTTTTCCATTTCTGCAACCTCTCGTCCGCGTAGAGGAAAAGAAAAAAACAATGTCAACTATTATTTTATGTCGGTTTCCCAATTTAAAAGGCACATCAAGGACGGTGATTTTTTGGAATGGGAAGAAGTGTACCGGGATAACTTTTATGGTACTTTAAAAAGTGAAGTGGAGCGTCTTTGGGCCGAAGGGAAAAACGTGATTTTTGATATTGATGTTTCCGGAGGACTTCGAATTAAAAAGAAGTTTCCTGAAAAAACATTGGCCGTTTTTGTAAAACCGCCCAGTGTTGATGAACTCAAAATCAGACTGAAAAAAAGAAGTACTGAAAGCGACGATAAAATAAACATGCGTATCGCCAAGGCTTCGGTAGAGCTTGCCACGGCACCTCAGTTCGACAAGATCATCAAGAACTACGACCTCGATGTTGCTCTGGACGAGGCCCATAAATTGGTCGCCGATTTTGTTGGGGCCAAAGTACCTTTTAAAGAAGATTAGAAAATGAAAAAGGTAGGGCTCTTTTTTGGAACCTTTAACCCGATACATATTGGCCATTTGGTCTTAGCGAACCATATGGTGGAGTTTTCGGAACTAGATGAGGTTTGGTTTGTTATTACTCCACAAAGCCCATTTAAGACCAAACAATCACTTTTGGATAACAATCATCGCTATCAGATGGTGTATGAAGCGGTTCAGGATTATCCGAAGCTAAAACCCAGTAAAATAGAGTTTGACCTTCCTCAGCCCAATTATACCACCAATACCTTGGCTCATTTAGATGATAAGTATGGTACAGACCAACAGTTTTCTCTCATAATGGGGGAGGATAACTTGAAAAGTTTCCATAAATGGAAAAACTACGAGGCCATTTTGGAACATTATTCTATCCATGTGTACCCTCGAATCTCACACGGTGAGATAGAACATCAATTTAAAGGACATCCGAAAATTACCAAGGTAGACGCACCAATTATGGAAATATCGTCCACCTTTATACGCAAAGCACACAAATCAGGTAAAAATATCCGCCCTATGCTCCCGTATTCTGTTTGGAAATATATGGACGAGATGAATTTTTATAGATAGTCTTATTGTTTTGCAGTAACGACTCCAACCATGCTATCTGCCGTGCCATAATACAGGTGCCATGTCCCTTTGAACAAGACCAATCCTTCTAAAAAGGTAGTACCATCTTTATATTGACCCGACTTTTCGAAGGGTAATTCGGGTTTTATAAATGGCTTATCGGTCCGATCCAATAGTTTCCATGGTTCATTGGCATCAAAAAGAGCTTGGCCCCCGGTGTAGATTCTGTTACCCAGTTCCTTTACACCAATATTTTGTGAATTTCCTGCATTGTACAGTACTACAATGCCGTTATCCGTTAGTAATGGCGGAGGACCGGCCTCAACCAACCAAGAATCAAAATAGCCAGGTCGTGGGCTTAAAACAGGCGCTAATTTACCTTCATAGGTCTCCACGGGTTCCCAATCTATCAAATTGGTTGAAGTTGCCAACCATATGTGGGGCACGCCATAGTACATCCAATATTTGCCATTGATTTTTGCAGCGACCAATTTACCGTCTTTAAGTTCCGTTACAATGGCTCCGGATTTGGTTTCTTTTTCGTGATAAACACCTTTTTTATAGTTCTGGAAAACGGGCCCATGTTTCTCCCAATGTTTTAAATCTTTTGAAGTAGCAACCGCAAGTTTGGGTGTTTTTCGGTTCCATTGGGTATAGGTAAGCACGTAAAGGCCTTGTTCGGTCTCAATGATTCTTGGATCTTCGATACCACCTGGCCATTCGTTGACTTTTTGACCATCTTCACTAGGATAAAAAACAGGTTCTGGCCATTTGTTATAGGTAGATCCATTAGTAGAAGTAGCCATTCCAATTCGGGAACGATGTCCGCCAATTTCCTTTTCCCCTAACTTTTCTTCCGCACGGTACAGCACATAAATGGAATTGCTTTTAGCAATAGCGGCTGGATTAAATGTGGCCATGGATTCCCAATGCACAATTTTTTGCGTTATGGGATCCCTAAACGTTGATGCACTATCTTTCTGTAAAATAGGTTGGGCATTTTTTGGACGTTCAAAAGGTCCTAGCATCCAATTCTTTTCTTTGGTTTGTGAAAATGTGTTGGTCTGGGAAAGTAAAAGAATGAATAGGGATAGAATTGCAGTTCTCATCGAATTTAAATTTTTTCCAAGGTATCTGTCCCTAAATATTTATCGTCCTGGTTTACGTACCAAGCTCTGGTTTTTGGCATTTTTATCCCATTGATTTCCTCCAATCCTTCCAAAAGGATATATTCCCCATCATTTTTACTCTCATCGTGGTAAAACTGATACACTTCCATGGCGTAGGTAGCGGGGTCAAAATAAAAATACCACTCATCTGTGCCCACTTCGGAATCATAGGTTACGTTCAGTACCAAATATTCTTTGCCCTTGAAGGTCTTTTTTAGGACTTTGGGGTCCAGATGGGTTCCAGGGTCGTTCAGTTTCATAGGGAGACCATATAAGTACGTGTAGTAGTCTTTCATGAAATTACCACGCTCGCAGTTCAACCTAAATTCCTCAGCTTCTTCCTCAGAGATATCTTTGCTTCCGTTCAATGTTATTTCGCAAGCGTCTCCATTGATTTTATAGGTATAGGAATTGTCGGCCTGTTCTACATCCAAGGTAAACTCTTGGTTTGGAAAATCCACGGCAATTATACTTGTGCGCTCAGGACGGCTTGGGGTTTCCATAATCACCTTAAAGGTAGTTTTTAGGTTTGCCCAATTGTCATTGGGATCATGGAATGCGATGGCTTTTTCCAAAACTTCATCCGCAGAAAGTGATTGGGAATGACCAGTAATTATTGAAAATAAACCGATTGCCAAGAGAGCAAAAAAATACCTTTTCATATCAATTATATTTATTGACAGGAAAGATACCGATTTTTATTTCTTTTCGATAGTCGCTGGAGTTACGGAACTGTCGTGCTCGGCATAGTATTGTTCCAAAAGATTCATCATTGCAGTAATCAAGTCTTTGCTTTCCAATAAAAGTGAGAAGTATAATGTAGTGTTCTTGGGACTTGATTCCTCTGTCCTTGTCCTGGAGACCTGTTGGTTGATTTTTTGGGAAACCATATCGTAAAGCTCCTCTCTGGAATTTAAAACGGTCCCTACTTGTTCAAAAGAACGATCTTCGAATGCTTTTTGGGTGCTGTTAAAAATCTTTTCCAAAGCGATATCAATTTCTTTGAGCTCTTTGATTTGATTGTATTTTAGTTTTTTGTGATTGTTGTTCACATGGTTATAACTTACCTTTCCGATATATTCCAAGGACTGGGACATATCAGTCAAGTACCCCATAATATTGATGTAAAAATTACTGGCACCTACATGGGCTTCATCCAAGTTTTTGATGAAGTAGAAAGTATCATTTCTTAAGCCCTCTATTTCATTTGCCAGCTTTTTACTCTGTTTTTTGTTTTTCTTCAGGAAATCCAGATCGTGTTTGGACAACCCTTGAATAGAATTGGAGTATATACGGTTACTCCGTTTTACCACATTGGCAATATTGGTGGCACTCTCCTCAATAACACCTTGAATTGAACTGCTTTCTGCTCTGCGCAAGCTATCCTCCGCTTTAATTTCCTTGGTCTTTTTATTGTGGGATATGTAATTACGAAGCAAAATAGCAGCAGCGGCAATCAGCATCAATACGAGCGAAACAAATTTTCCAATAAATAGTAAATAGGCTATGATTGCGGCAGCAACAAATGCGCTAAGCGCAGTGAAGAACCAACCACCGATCACGTTTAATACCCCGGCAACTCGGTAAACCGCACTTTCCGCTCCCCAGGCTCTATCAGCCAAAGACGTACCCATGGCTACCATAAAGGTTACATAGGTAGTGGAAAGCGGCAATTTCATTGATGTAGCAATGGAGATAAGCACACTAGCCACCATCAGGTTTACGGAAGCTCTTACCAAATCAAACGCTGGTTGTTCCTGTGTTTTGCTCTTTGGTACATAAGTTTGGGGCAATACAAATTGTTTGTCAATTTGAGATTGTATTGATGAAGGAATAACCTTGGAAATATTCTCAAAAGCAACAATGCTGAATTTTACAATTTGGCGGGAAAGGTAATTCGGCTGAAAACGCTCATCGCCTTCGTCCTGTCTAGCTAAATCAACACTGGTTTTTACTACCCCTTTGGCTTTTGATGAGAACCAAAGTGTAATCACCATTACAGCTCCTGAAAGTAATAATAGCATCGTAGGGGTCTGCACTGCCGCAGCCAATCCACGCATATTAAATTCCGTTGGTGCTATTCCAGAAACACTCCAGTCTTGATAAGATTGAAGCGCAGCAATAGGCACACCGATAAAGTTCACCAAATCGTTACCTGCAAAGGCCATTGCCAAAGCAAAGGTTCCAAAACCAATAACTATCCGATAAATATTCCATTTCAATAAACTTGCTACAATATAGGAGGCCAATGTCCAGAAAATAAAATTGCCGGCTAAAAAAGCCAATGGCTGGGTAGCAACAAATTCTGAGAGGGCACCATCAAAAAGTGCAGCACTTCTAAGACCCTTTACCAAAATAAAATATACTATTGCGGTAATAGCTAAACCTCCGAAAATAGATTCGACCCATTTAGATCTTGTCCTATAATTAAAGGAGATCAGGGCCCTTGAAATAAATTGGACCAGGGCACCTATGGAGAAGGCAATAAAAACCGAAAGTAGAATGCCAAAGATAATTTCTGCCGCTTTATCGGTATTGATGTAGGTTGCTAAATCTGAAAACCCACCTTGTGTATCTGCTATTTTGATCAGAGAAATGGCTACAGAGGCACCCAGAAGTTCAAAAACAATAGACACCGTTGTTGATGTTGGCATTCCTAAAGTATTGAAGAAATCCAATAGCAGAATGTCCGTGATCATCACGGCCATAAAAATGAACATAATCTCCTCAAAGACGAATTCACCTGGATTGAAAATCCCTTTTCGGGCTACTTCCATCATCCCACTGGATGACATCGCGCCGAACGCAATACCGATACTGGCAACAATCATTATGGTTCTAAAGGAAATCGCTTTAGACCCGATTGCCGAGTTCAAAAAGTTAACTGCATCGTTACTGACACCTACCACCAAATCGGTAATGGCCAAAATACCCAATGCAACAACCATGAAAATGTAAATATTCTCGCCCATTCTTTCAGAAATATGACAAAAATGCCATTATAAATCCGCAATAAGGTTAACAAAATGTTACCAAATACGGCCTCAAAAATATCAATATTTTCCATGTGTTGGACATAGGTTCATCTTTTGATTTATATTCGCTACAAATCAACAGCCAATGAACTGGGAGCAATTACTTTCTTTAAAGCGACACGGAGATACCGGAAAACGATTACGAAAAGAACAAAATGAGACCCGATTGGGTTTTGAGGTGGACTACGACCGTATCATTTTTTCATCCGCTTTTAGAAGCTTGCAGGATAAAACCCAAGTGTTTCCCATGCCGATTGCCGTGGGGTCCCAAAAAAACTTTGTACACACCCGTCTTACCCACAGTTTGGAAGTATCGGTAGTGGGAAGAAGTTTGGGAAGGATTGCTGGACGTCAGGTTTTGACAAAATATCCATTTTTGTCCGAGGTTCACGGCTATCATTTTAATGATTTTGGAGCTATCGTTGCTGCCGCAGCCTTAGCCCATGATATTGGCAACCCTCCATTTGGGCATAGCGGAGAAAAGGCAATAGGGAATTATTTTAAGCAAGGCAAGGGAAAGCAATACCAAGATGTTCTTGCCCAAGAAGAATACCAAGACCTTATCGATTTTGAGGGCAATGCCAATGGTTTTAAATTGTTGACCGAGTCTAGGGAGGGAGTTCCGGGAGGACTTCGCTTAAGTTACGCTACACTCGGAGCTTTTATAAAATATCCAAAAGCTTCCTTGCCCAAAAAACCATCCAAGAACATTGCTGACAAAAAGTTCGGGTTTTTCCAGTCGGAAAAAGAGTTTTTCCATGAGCTTGTGGAAGAAATAGGCTTGTTGCCCAATCCACATCATCCAGAAACGGGATTTTTAAGACACCCGCTTACCTATTTGGTGGAGGCCGCGGATGATATTTGCTATACCATTATTGATTTTGAGGATGGCATCAATTTAGGGTTGATTCCGGAAGAATACGCCTTGGAGTATCTCATCAATTTGGTGAAGGACAACATCAACACCAAAAAATATAATGCAATGACTACTTCAAGTGATAGATTGAGCTATTTGAGGGCACTTGCCATAAGTACTTTGATCGGCGATGCGGTGGATGTTTTTGTAAAGAATGAGGATAAAATCCTAAATGGTGAGTTTAATGTTCCCTTACTTGACAAAGGAAAGTATAAAGCACAAGTTGAGGACATTATTAAGTTGAGTGTGGAGAAAATTTATCAATCCACCGAAGTTGTTGACAAGGAATTGGCAGGCTATCGTATTATATCCGACTTGTTGGATATGTATACTTCGGCCTTGATCAATGTTAAGGAAGGAGAGGATACCAATTACGACCGATTACTCATCAAAAGTTTGCCGGAAAACTATAGGAATACGGATACATCAATCTATCAAATACTGCTGGGCACGAGTTGTTTTGTGGCCAGCTTGTCGGATAGTGCTGCGGTACACATTCATGATAAATTGACAGGGAGAAAGGTCTAAAAAGAATAGAGCAGCCCCACGCCCAGTAATTGCTTGAACTGTATTTTGGCAACACCAGGATTGATTACAGTGCCGTCCTCTGCAATTTCCTCATCAAATTTGATATCATCATCATAAATGATATGGGTGCCGATGTTGGCATTGAGATATTCGTTGACCTTAAGGTTAAAGTTCAATTCCCAATCCACATCAATGTTTCCAAAACTCTGTAAATAATCGGTATATAGGTTGAGCCTATGATTCATGAGCACATTGGTTGCAATTTCGGTTTCCCAGGTATTGGTTATGAGGAAACCAAGTTCCAAAAACAGGCTTTTCCCTTTCTCCACACCAAATGCGCCTTGGTTGGAGAGTGTCTCATCTAAAACAAAGGTGGATTTCATGGTGGCCGGGGAAATATATAGGTTGAAGTTGTCTTTAGGAGGAATGTAAGATGTACCAACACCGACAAATGCATATCCCGGAGCCATAAATCTTGAAATTGGGTTTTCTCTATCCGGGTATTTGTAACCGTTGGAAAATTGGGTCCTAAAATTAGCCTTTACGGAATAATACCAATTGGTAATGGTGTCTTTCCTAAAACTGAGGGTCGTGGACAATCTAATCTGGTCGTCTGTTTTCCGAAGCTTTCTCCCTTCTTGAGCATTGAGCCCATACCGAAGTTGGACCTCATTGTTCCAATTTAAATATCTAAACTTGTAATTCCGTAAAAAATCCGCGCTTGCCAGTGCAGAAACAGAATTATCTCCACCGGCATTCCAGTTTACAAAAGCAACTTCACTAATGTTAAGCCCAAATTTGTTTACCTTCTTCCAAAAAGAGGTGGGCTGGAACCGATTGTACCAAACACTCAAAGGCTTTACCCTGTTCAATACCGTTCGAGGATCCGTAAGCTTGGCACTTCTGGTCAAATATTTTAGTTTGACATCTTTGATGCGAACAATTTTAAAACCAGAATCGGTGCTGTCGGGTTCAAAAACCTTTAGGCGGGATATCTGTGCATTGGCAGAAAGAAAAACGGTAAGGAATAGAATTAAAAAACAATTTATTCGCATTGGTTTAAGGTTGATTGTAAATAGGAATGTATGGTATCAAAATCTATACCAGCCAGATAGTGGGTCTCGGGTATTGTTCCTTGTTCCACAAATTGATCGGGAATACCGAATATTTTAACGGATTTGGACAGTTTTTCGTCATTGGCAAATTCCAATACTGCTGAACCAAAACCACCCTTTTTCGTGCCATCCTCAACGGTTATGATATGCTGGTATTGGTCAAATATTTTTAGAAGGAGGTTTTTATCTAAAGGTTTCACAAAACGCATATCGTAATGCCCAACATTATCGGGGTCATCTAATTTATCTATAAGTTCGGTCACTTCATTACCAATATGACCGATAGTGAGAATGGCTATTTTAGAACCTTCTTTCAAACATCGAGCAGTGCCAATTTCGATTGGTTCAAAATCATTTTTCCAGTCAATGTTTGCGCCTCTGCCTCTTGGATACCTGATAGCAATAGGATTGTGCAACCCTATCTGTGCAGTGTACATGATGTTTCGGAGTTCCATCTCGTTCATTGGGGCAAAAATAATGAGGTTTGGGATGCATCGTAAAAATGCCATGTCGAAAACACCATGATGGGTAGGCCCATCTTGTCCTACCAAACCAGCGCGGTCCAAACAGAAAATAACGGGTAATTTTTGCAGGGCCACATCATGGATTACCTGATCATAGGCTCTTTGTAAAAAGGTGGAGTAAATGTTACAAAAGGGAACCAAGCCTTGTGTGGCCATCCCTGCGGCCAAGGTAACGGCATGTTGCTCGGCTATGCCTACATCAAAAGCATGGTCGGGCATTTCGTCCATCATAAATTTTAGGGAACTACCGCTTGGCATGGCAGGGGTTATTCCAATAATTTTTTCATTCTTTTGCGCCAATTCTACAATGGTTCGCCCAAAAACATCTTGATATTTTGGCGGTTGAATTTCCCCTGATTTTTTCAGTCGTTCCCCTGTGATTTTATCAAACTTTCCAGGAGCATGGTACACTACTTGGTCTTCTTCCGCCTTTTTTAATCCTTTTCCTTTTGTGGTGATGATATGAAGCAGCTTCGGGCCTTCTATATTTTTTAAACGTTCCAGTTCCGTTACCAAAGTTTTTACGTCATGTCCATCAATTGGCCCCGTATAGTTGAGGTTAAGGCATTCAAAAATATTTTCGTCCTTTGCTGTGCCCTTTTTTACATTGGTAAGGTATTTTTTTAGGGCCCCAACACTGGGATCTATGCCAATGGCATTATCGTTGAGTACAATTAGTGCGTTTGCATTGGTCACTCCGAGATGGTTAAGGCCTTCAAAAGCCATTCCACTAGCAATAGAGGCATCCCCAACCACAGCAATATGTTGTTTGTTAAGGTCGCCTTTAAGTTTAGAGGCCATCGCCATACCTAGTATGGCAGAAATAGCAGTGGAGCTATGCCCAGTTCCAAAATCGTCATATTCGCTTTCGCTTCGTTTGGGAAAGCCGCTAATTCCGCCTAGTTGACGGTTGGTTTCAAAAATTTCTTTTCGGCCCGTTAATATTTTGTGGCCGTAGGCTTGGTGACCCACATCCCAGATAAGTTTGTCAATCGGAGTGTTGAATACATAATGCAGGGCAATAGTGAGTTCCACAACTCCTAAGCTTGCGCCTAGATGACCTTCTTTGGTCGATACAATATCAATAATAAATTCCCGTAATTCTTGGGCAAGTTGGGGCAACTCATCCAAGTTTAGTTTTTTGAGGTCCTCGGGGTATTCGATATGTGTTAATAGTCTTTCCAATGGATAAAAAACAAAAGTATCGATTCTCCCCAAAATTATTTTATGTGTAGCTTAGCAATCTCTTGAAAATGATGTAAAAAGTAGTGGAAAACCCGTTTGATGACACTTATTTTATGAAGCGAGCCTTACAAGAGGCCGAAATTGCCTTTGAAAACGGTGAAGTTCCTGTTGGAGCAGTTATTGTAGCAAATAATAGAATTATTGGGAGAGCACACAACCTTACGGAGCGCCTGAATGATGTTACGGCCCATGCCGAAATGCAGGCCATCACCGCAGCTTCTAACTTTTTAGGCGGTAAATATCTTCGGGATTGCACATTGTACGTTACTTTGGAACCCTGTCAAATGTGTGCAGGGGGCTTGTACTGGAGCCAAATTTCGAGAGTGGTCTATGGTGCAGCGGATATGGAACGGGGTTTCAGTGTTATGGGAGGGCACTTACATCCAAAAACTGAAGTGGTTGGGGGTGTTTTGGAAAAAGAAGCAGCTGAACTTCTAAAGCGATTCTTCATCCAAAGAAGAAACCTCAACTAAATAAAAAACCCCGGCAAAGCCGAGGTTTTAAAATCATCAAAATAAAATATTGTTATCCGATTACTTGCACTTGTGCAGCAACCACTCCTTTTCTTCCTTCTTCTTCAATGTATTCTACTTTGTCGCCTTCGTTCAATTCCACACCGTTCAATGCCGTAACATGAACAAAGATGTCTTTTCCTGTGTCGTCGTTTGTAATAAATCCAAAACCTTTGGATTCATTGAAAAATTTTACTGTACCAGTCATTAAAAATTAAATAAAATGTTAAAATACGAAAGTAACTTTTTTTGTGACTGAATAGGTGAAAAGCAGTTTAAATCTTATGAAAATTATTGATTTTCAGTCCTATTGCGTTCTTTTTCATTCATTTTTTCGATATTTTCCTTGGTAAGCATATAATCTTTCATGTTTTTGGACTTGCTCTCTTTCCAAAGAAAAAGGGGCATGGCCACCAAAAAGAGTCCAACAGTGCCTCCTCCAATATATTTTGGGGCTTGGGGATGCCCTTCTTCCAATGAAAGTCCATAAAATATAGAGCTTAAAGAAAGCAGCATGATGAGGAAAATAATATGTTTCAGTTTGATTCTCATTGGGAATAATTGATCAATTTTCTGCGATAGGCCGTCAACATTTTCGATTTTGAAATAAAGCCTTCGTATTTTCCATTTTTGATGACGGGCAAATTCCAAGCACCACTATCCTGAAATTTTTTCATTACCTGTTTCATATTGTCTGTCCCATAAAAGATAACCTCAGGAGGAGCATGCATTAAATTTTCAACAAAAACGGTGTCATATAATTCCGTATCGAACATCATATTCCGGATATCGTCCAAAACAATGATTCCAATCAATTTTTTATCATCGCTCAATACGGGGAAAAGATTTCTTTTGGATTTAGATACGGATTGATGTAGCATTTCACCCAAGGACATTTTAGGATGGACGGATCTAAAGTTTTTTTCTATAACATCTTCCATTTCCATAAGTCCCAATACCATTTGATCCTTGTTGTGTGATAAGAGAGCCCCGATTTTGGCCAATTCTTTGGTGTAAATGGTGTAATCAAGGGCATTTTTGGTAATTAAATAGGAGATAGAGGCTGTAATCATCAAAGGAACAAAAAGCTGATAACCTCCTGTTATTTCGGCTATCAGGAATATGGCTGTCAGGGGAGCATGGATAACCCCGGCTATCAAACCAGACATACCAATTAAAGTGAAATTGCTCTCGGAAACAGAAAATCCCAGTCCCAAATTATTGATAACCTTGGCAACTCCGTTGCCCAGGGCACTCCCCATTACCATAGTAGGGATAAAGACTCCTCCTGCGCCACCTGCGCCAATAGTGGTCGTCATGGCAATAGCCTTAAAAATGGTGATGCCGAATAAGAGGGATATTACAACCCAAATGTTATCGATATGGTTATCAAAAGGGGTTTTGCCCAGCGCCTTTAAATGATTGCCATCGAGCAGATTGTTTATAAAACCGAAACCTTCACCGTAGAGTGGGGGAATGGCATATAGCATTACTCCAATGGCAATTCCACCTACCAAAAGTTTGTATTTTGGACTTTTTAGTTTTTTGAAAAGTGAGAGGATATAAAAATACATCTTAGTAAAATAGATGGAGGCAAATCCTGTTCCCACCCCCAGCAAAATATAGAACGGGGTATCTTTTAACTGAAACCCTTCCGATAGGGAAAAGCTGAACAACACTTCGTTGCCTAGAAAGAAGTAGGAGGTCAATACCCCAGAAATGGAAGCCAGTAGCAGAGGTAACATGGACATCATGGTCAAATCCAAAGTAAATACCTCAACGGCAAAAATAATGGCGGCTATGGGGGATTGAAAAATTGAGGCAATGGCGCCTGCCGAGGCACAGGCTACCAAAAGTGTTCTGGTCTTGGCATCTATATGAAACAATCGGCTAATATTGGAACTTACTGCGGAACCTGATTTTACCGCTGGCCCCAACAAACCCACGGAACCACCAAACCCTACTGTAAGTGGAGCGGTGATCAAAGGGGTGTAAATATCCTTTAGTTTCAGCAATCCTCTTTTTTTAGATAGCGAGAATATTATAGACGAGACTGCATGCTGCAAAGGTTCTTTATGCACAAATTTTACATAAAGATAAATGAGTGTAAGCCCAATTGTCGGTAATATGAAATACAGTTGGTTTTCAGAAAAAACGATTCCTTTTTTTAATAGGGATTCGATAAAATAGGTGGTATTTTTTAAGGTAACAGCGACCAGTCCAGCCAAAAACCCAACTATCAGGCTCATTATTTGAACAAAGGTCCTGTTGGAGATATTTCTATATCGCCATTTAAGGAAACGGGTGAGCAATTTTTTGTTGCTGTAGGGCATCGAGGTCTATAATACTTTTAAAAGTATTAAAAAATCCCGCTTTTTGGCGGGATTTCAATATATCATATGTCCAATTTTAAATGGAGCTCTTTTAATTGTTCTTCGTCAATGTTGGCTGGTGCATCGATCATAACGTCCCTGCCACTGTTGTTTTTAGGGAAGGCAATAAAGTCACGAATGGTTTCTTGTCCTCCCAAAATGGCCACCAACCTATCCAAACCAAATGCAATTCCACCATGGGGAGGCGCTCCGTATTGGAAGGCGTCCATCAAAAAGCCAAATTGTGCTTTGGCTTCTTCTGGCGTAAAGCCCAAGTGCTTGAACATGGTCGCTTGTGTTTCTTTATCATAAATCCTGATGGAACCACCGCCAATTTCGTTTCCGTTCAATACCAAATCGTAGGCGTTCGCTTTTACTTCGCCTGGTTTTGTTTCCAGCAACTCCAACTGACCTGGTTTTGGCGAGGTGAATGGGTGGTGCATGGCGTGGTATAAACCCGTTTCTTCGTCCAGTTCCAATAGCGGGAAGTCCACTACCCATAACGGGGCAAACTCATCCGATTTTCGGAGGTCTAAACGAGTTGCCAATTCCATTCGCAAAGCGCTTAATTGTGCTCGGGTTTCGTTGGTGTTGCCAGAAAGTACACAGATAAGGTCTCCTGGCTTGGCTCCAGTTACCTCTGCCCATTTGGCTAAATCCTCTTGGTCGTAAAACTTGTCTACAGAAGATTTAAAGGAACCATCTTCATTACATTTCACGTACACCATGCCTTTGGCACCGACTTGTGGACGTTTTACCCAGTCCACCAATTTGTCAATTTCTTTTCTAGTGTACGAGGCTGCTCCAGGAACCGCAATCCCAACAACCAATTCTGCAGAGTTAAATACGTTGAAATCTTTATGCTGCGCCACTGCGTTAAGCTCGCCAAACTGCATTCCAAAACGGATGTCGGGTTTGTCGTTGCCATATAGTCGCATGGCATCGTCATAGGTCATTCTTGGGAATTCTTCTACTTCCACGCCTTTGATTTCCTTTAAAAGGTGTTTGGTCAATCCTTCAAATGTATTTAAGATGTCTTCTTGCTCCACAAAGGCCATTTCACAGTCAATCTGTGTAAACTCGGGCTGGCGATCGGCACGGAGGTCCTCATCCCTAAAACATTTCACTATTTGGAAATATTTGTCCATTCCGCCGATCATCAACAATTGTTTAAAGGTCTGTGGAGATTGGGGCAGTGCATAGAATTGGCCCTCGTTCATTCGGCTTGGCACTAAAAAGTCCCTTGCTCCTTCGGGAGTGGATTTTATCAAATATGGCGTTTCAATATCGATAAAGCCTTGGTCGGATAGATATTTTCTAACCTCCATGCTCACTTTATGTCTAAAGATAAGCTTGTTCTTAACCGGATTCCTACGAATGTCCAGGTAACGGTATTTCATTCGGATATCTTCACCACCATCGGTTTCATCTTCAATGGTGAAGGGGGGAAGCAAAGAATTGTTCAAGATGGTGAGTTCCGTTACGAGCACCTCAATTTCCCCCGTGGGAATATTTGGATTTTTGGAAGCTCGCTCAATAACCTCACCCTTAGCTTGGATAACGGTTTCACGTCCTAATTCACGTGCCTGTTCCAAAAGCTCCTTGGAAGTGCGTTCTTCATCAAAAACCAATTGGGTAATGCCGTAGCGGTCACGCAGATCTACCCAGGCCACAAAACCTTTGTCGCGGACTTTGTGTACCCATCCACTTAAAACTACTTCTGAACCTATATCCGATGCCCTTAGTGCACCACAAGTATTGCTTCTGTACATGATGTTTGTTATGAGAGCGCAAATTTAATAGGAATGTGGGTATTTTATAGTGGATATGTTGATTTTCTGTTGAGGTATTATTTGAAGTCAAAACAATTACTGCTAAATCTATCGATACATAACATTAAATTAACACTGTAATTGTGTTTTGGATAAATTATTAAAGGGTAAAGGGTGAAAATTATCGCTAAAAAGACAAAAAATCAGTGTTTATGAATAATTTAACTAATTGAAAAACAATTAATTAAAATTTTAAAGTTAATTTAATGTAAACTAAATGTTATCTAAATATGTAATTAACGTAAAATTTAAGTAACTTTGATACGTTATCATTAGATAATAACAATCTAAAAATCCCATATAGTATGAAAAAAGCAGTATTATTTTTGGCGGTGATGTTTGCGGTTAGCGTATCTGCTCAAGATATAAAACCGACCTTTGAAAAAATGGGAAAAATGGTGAAAGCCACTTATTTTCATGACAATGGCGAAATTGCCCAAACCGGTTATATGATGAACGGAAAATTGCATGGCGATTGGGTGATGTTCAATGTAGAAGGCAAAAAAATAGCCACTGGCCAATATGTAAATGGAGAAAAGGCCGGTAAATGGTTTTTTTGGAAGAATGATGTACTTAGCGAAGTTGACTTTACAGATAACCGTATTGTACAAGTAAAAAATTGGAGCCAAGGCGATGCAGTCACGGTAAACCAATAAATAAAAATCAGTGTTTTAAAAAGCCCCGACCATTTGGTCGGGGCTTTTTTTGTTGGGTGTTTTACCAGAGTTATAGGGTCGCAGTTTCAATCCCTTCTTGTTTTTGTTCTTCGCGTTTAAGTTTTCTTTTTCGGATTCCTAGCTTTAGTTTATAAACCAAAGTGAACAATATCGGAACAACAACCAATGTCAAGAAGGTTGCAACCAATAATCCGTAGATAACGGTCCAGGCCAAAGGCCCCCAGAATACTACGTTGTCACCTCCAAAATAGATGTTTGGGTTAAAGTCGCTCATCAAGGTGAAAAAGTTGATGTTGAAACCGGTCGCCAAAGGAATTAAACCTAAGATGGTTGTGATTGCGGTGAGCAATACGGGACGTAATCTGGCTTTCCCTCCTTTTACAACAGCCTCCATAAAGTCTTTTTTCTCTAAAAACTCGTCATCATCTAAATCGAGGCTTACTTTCTTTCTATCAATCAAAAGCTGCGTATAGTCCAAAAGTACCACGCCATTGTTGACCACTATCCCAGCGAGGGAAATAATCCCCATCATGGTCATCATGATCACAAAGGCACTTCCTGTAGCAACAATTCCTCCGAAAACACCAATCAAACTCAAGAAAATGGCAAGCATTATAATTCCGGGTTTGCTAATGGAATTGAATTGGAATATCAGAATAAAAAAGATGAGTCCCAATCCTGTAAAGAAAGCTCCCATCAAAAACTGAAACTGTTCGTTTTGCTCCTCAATCTGTCCGGTATAATCAATTTTGATATTGTCCGGAAGATTTTCAAAATCACTCATTGCCTCCTGGATCTTCCCTACAATGGCCCCAGCATCCGTGTAGCCCGACGCCAAAGCAGAGTAAACCGTAACCACACGTTTTACATCGCGGTGCTTTATGGCGCTAAAACCAGTACTGCTTGTTTGCTTGGTAACCGCTGATATTGGAACTTCCTTAATTTGACCGCTTGAAGGATCTCTAAAGGTAATACGTTGGTTGAACAACGCACTTGTATTGTATCGGTCGTCTTCATTGAACCTCACATATATATCGTAATCTTCACCACCTTCTTTATAAATGCCCGCTTTAGAACCAAAAATGGAACTACGCAACTGTTGACCAACTTGACCAGTAGCTATACCTAGTTCTCCAGCTTTTTTACGGTCCACTTGCACCAATAGGGAAGGTTTGGATTTGTTTACATCTACCTTGAGCTCATCAATACCTGGGATATTCCGGGAATTAATAAAGTTTCGCATCCTTTCAGCGGTTGCAATCAATTCGGTGTAGTCTTCCCCTTCCAATTCTATATTGATAGGATAACCTACGGGAGGCCCCACTGCATCTTTTTCCACAGAAATGGCTACCCCGGGGTAGACATCTTTGAGCGCTTCTTGAACTTTTCTTAGAAGCTCTTGACTATCTGCACCTTCTCGATATTTAAATTCGCGAAGTGTAGCGGTAATTTTTCCCCTGTTTGGCATTTCGGCACTTGAGCCACCGTCGGTTTGAGGGTTACCAGCACCTTCGCCCACTTGGGATACGGCACTCTCCGTCATAAAATTGTAATCCCCGTGCATGTAGGCCTCAGCATTGATTATATCATAGACTCTTCCTTCAATATCCTTGGTTATCTTGTTGGTTTTTTCAATATCGGTGCCTTCTGGATATTCGATATATACAATAATCTGATTGGGCTTGTTGTCCGGAAAAAATTCCACTTTGGTTCTTTGGCTTCCTACAGAAGCACCAAACCCTACAAAGGCAATCAATAGTAGCACAAAAGTGGTAATCGCAATTAAAATGGGTTTTCGTCCGGCCAATGCATATCGTAAAGTCTTCTCATACATTCTTTCCCATTTTGGCAAGATTCTGTTTTGAAAAATGCTTGCCCAATTTCTAAGGAAAAGGCGATAAATCCATAATAGGATGGCAGTTACCACCATTACGGTTCCCAACGCGCTATAATCACCACCAAAAATGATGATAAGAATGCCGATTGCCGAGATTATGGAAGTTATTTGGATAATTTGTTTCAAGGGCATTTCCTTATCCTCGGTGGTCATGTATCGTGATACCAAAACCGAGTTAAAGAATATGGCCACAAATAGGGAGGAGCCCAAAACCACAGAAAGTGTTATGGGGAAGTATTTCATAAACTGTCCCATTATGCCTGGCCAAAGCCCTAGTGGTACAAATGCTGCAACCGTGGTAAGCGTAGATATGATAATAGGGAAAGCAATTTCACCAATACCTTTTTTGGCAGCTTCAATTCGTGGCATGTTTTCCTCATCCATAAGTCGGTAAATGTTTTCCACGACCACAATACCATTGTCCACCAACATTCCAAGACCCATGATCAGTCCAAATAGGATCATAGTGTTCATGGTGTATCCCATGGCATTCAAAATCATGAGTGACATAAACATGGACATGGGAATCGCAAAACCAACAAACAAGGCATTTTTAAATCCTAAAAAGAACATCAATACCGTAACCACCAATATAATTCCAAAGATGATATTATTCACCAGATCATCCACCTGTCCAATGGTTTTTGAAGACTGATCATTGGCTATTGTGATCTTTAGGTCTTGTGGAAACTCATTTTCGATGGCATCGTCCACAATTACCTTGATTTGATCTACGGCGGCCACCATGTTTTTCCCGGAACGCTTTTTAACGTCGAGCATTACCACCGGCTCGCCAAATTCACGTGCGTAGGTGGTCTTGTCTTCTTCTTTAAAAGAGACCTTTGCTAAATCCTTAAGGTAAATAGGGTTTCCGTTTTCCGATTTTACCACAAAATTTTCTAGTTCTTGCGGTTCGTCTATTTCCCCAACAATCCTGATGGTTCTTCGTTGCCCACTGGCAACAAGGTTTCCGGCCGAAGTAGTCAGGTTTTCATTGCTGATACTACTGATGATGTCGTTAAAACTGACTTTTGCAGCCATCATTTTATAAATATCGACGGCAACTTCCACCTCTTTTTCTTGGGCTCCACGGATATCTACTTGTTTGATTTCTGAAAGTCCTTCTATTTCATCTTCGAGATATTCGCCATACTCTTTGAGTTTTTCAATGGGATAATCCCCAGAAATATTGATGTTGAGTATGGGCATTTCTTCCGAAATGCTCAGGTCGAAAACATTGGGTTCCACTTTTGCCCCGTTAAATGTGGGCCAGTCTTCTCCTGCTGTTTTGGAATCTACTTCGTCCTTGACTTTTTGTAAGGCTGCCTCGACAGCGATATTCTCATCAAATTCAGCAATGATTATGGAGTAATCTTCCTGCGATGTGGAGGTAATCTCTACCAGGTTGCTCACCGTCTTGAGTTCATCCTCCAAGGGGTCCGTGATCAACTTTTCTATGTCCTCGGCAGTATTGCCGGGATAAATGGAACTTATATATATTTTGGTTTCCTTTACCTCTGGGAAGCTTTCCCTGGGCATGCTAAAATATGCCATGCCACCAAGAATAAGGATGACCAAAATGAGGACATACATGGTGGTCTGGTTATCGATGGCCCATGAGGACAGCCGAAACTCCTTGTCTACACTTTTCTTTTGTTTGCTCATAACCTGTATTTGCTTTGGCTGTCTAGTTATTTTTTATCTTGACTTTTTGACCTTCTTTTACGCTTCGTGCGCCTTCGTCTATAATGGCATCTCCCTCATTTATTCCTGAAAGTACCTCGACATAGTCTCCTTGTGTTTTTCCAGTTTTTATAACCACTTTTTTGGCCATGGGATCATTTTTGATGGAATCCGCATCAACTAAAAACACATATTGCTCTCCATTGGCATTTTCCGATAGAATACTTTGTGGAATCAAGATGGCATTATCGCTGGTGTAATCGTTGATCATAACACGGGCGGTAAGGTTGGGCTTTATTTTTCCGTCATGACTCGGCACTGGAATTTCCGCGGTGAAGGATCGGTTGCTTGGATTTATAAAATTACCGGTCTGTCTGATTTTGGTAGAAACACTGTCCCCAAGCACTGGAAAGTAAACTTTTACATCTTTTCCAGGGGTTACATTGGGTAAATGACTCTCTGGTACTTCCACTTCTATGTACATGTTGGAAAGGTTCACAATTCGGAATACTTCAGCACCGGGACCCGGGCTGACAACAGTACCCTCATCTTTGATAATATCATCAATGATTCCTGTAAATGGAGCTCTAATACTGGATTTGCCTACTTGACTTTCCATTTGTTTTACGGCACTCTGCTGCGCTTCGTAATTGGTTTTAGCTTGTAAGTACTGTATTTCGGAACCAATATTTTGTTCCCAAAGTCTTTTTTGGCGTTCAAAAGTGGTCTTGCTCAATTCTGCTTGTGTTCTAAGCTGTGCCAGCTGACTGGACAGTCCGCCATCATCAATATTGGCCAACAATTGTCCTCTGGATACCTTTTGACCTTCTTTTACATACACTTTGTTAAGGGTGCCGGACATTTCCGGATAGATCAATACATTTTGCTTGGTCATTACATCTCCTTGGAGTTCCAAATAATGGTCAAACCTTTGGTGCTGCACCTGTATAGTGGTCACTAACGGGAGTTTGGCCGTATCATCCAAAAGTGCAATAGCAGAATCCAGGGATTTTAGTTGCTCCTCCAGTGCTTGATGTTCATTGGCAATTTCGGTATGTTTTGCACGCATAGCTTCCAAATCCTTGCCCGCAATAACTTTTTCCAACGAATTGTTGTTGTCGCTGCCGCCACATGAAGCCAGAACTGCTGCCGTAAGTGTTATATATATCGCTTTTCTCATGATGGAATGGTTTTCTCTTTTGTTATTGATTTAAAATATTTTCCAGTTCGGTTTTTCTATTGATTACGTCGACCATGGATTGTAAATATTCTTGCTGCGTGGTATACAATTGTGTTTGGGCCTGTCTTAATTCAAAACTTGTGGCCAAACCTTCGGAATATTTAATTTGATTCTTTTTCTCAATGCGCTCCGCCAACTCCAAATTATCCTTGGATGTGCCATACTGCTCTATGGCTAGAATATAATCGCTTTTGGTACTTTCCAATTGAAGACGAATTTGTGCCTGTACTTCCGTAAATTGGGTTTTGGCCTTTTCCAGTGCAATTTTGGCCCGTTGGGTACTTGCACTTCTTCCCAAAGAGCTGAAAATGGGAATGTTAAGATCAACCCCTAAAATGGAGGAGCCAAACCATTGTTGACCGCTGTTCAAAAAGTTAAAGTTGTTGCCGAAGGAATTACCTCCATAATTAACAAATGCATTCAAAGTTGGCAGTGCACGACTTTTGGCCAGCTTCAATTCCAGAAATCGCTGTTCGTTGAGGTTGGCAGCCATTTTATAGTCCACATTGTTCTCAATATTAAAATCCGTGTCCAATAGACCTAGGTCTATTTTCGTTTGGGTTAGAACACCCAAATCCTCGGATAATATGGTAGGGGTTTCAATGGGAAGCCCTAATATCAAGTTCAACATCTGCAAGGTAATTTTCTCCATACGACGCGCATTCTTAAGCTGGTTGTCCACGGTTGAAAGTGTGATCTGTAGTTGGTCCACACTTTCTTCATCACCTAATCCATTTTCATAGATTCTTTTGGTTTCATAAAGGTTTTCTTCCAAGTTAGTTTTGTTTCTCTCCGAAATTTGAACGCTTTCTTGGGCCAAAAGAACATTGCCATAAGCTTCAACTACAGATTTGCGAACATCCAACTCGGTTTTTTCCTTATTGTTCTGGCTATAGTCCAAAAAGGTCTTGGTAGCCTGTACACCAACAATATAAGTGCCGTCAAAAATTTTCTGAGTAAGGGTTGCCGATGCGGACATGGATTGCGGCTGGCCAAAAACCACCTCGGTATAGGTTCCGGGTTCTCCACCAAAAAACTCTGCAGGTATTTGGGATACAGGTTGTTTTAATTGGTTTTGATAGCTGACGGCCCCAGAAATTTGGGGAAGGCCTGTAGCAATGGTCTCCCATTTTTGTTTCTGGGCATCTTCAACGTCTCTTGATGCATTTATTGAACTGTAATTATGTTCCAACGCATAGGCAATGGCTTCGTCCAAGCTAAAACTGGGAATAGTGTCCTGAGCAGAGACAAACCATGGTAGAATTAATATAAAAGTGATTAATAGTCTTCGCATTTATTCTTGATTTGAATTGATGATTGAGTTGAGTATTTTTCTTCCTTTCGGGGTAACAATACCTCTTAGATGATATTCTAAATAATTATCCAAAAGCTCTACTTTTTTGAATATTTCTGTAGGGAACATGTTGTTGTCCTTTATACTGGTTATACCGGTAAAGTAGATTCGGGATACGAACTCCACGTTTAAATTGTCCCTATAGATTCCAAGTGCCATCCCCCGCTTAACATTGTCGGCTACACAGCGGTGTGTACATTCGAACTGTATTTTTTTAAGGGATGAATGAATTTTTGGGTAATATTTCTGCAATTGGTAAAGCGGCGATGATTTTTCGTCCTTTAAATGGACCATTATAAATCTTTTGATCTCATAGAGTTCTTCAATCGGGTTTTTTTGTGAAGCAACAATGTTGTCTATACCACAGGTGATAAAATTGGACATCGTCATTGCGGTCTGCTGCACCAAATCCGTTTTGTTTTTAAAATGGGAGTAAATCGTTTTTTTGGATATACCCATCTCATGGGCCAAATCGTCCATGGTAACGCTCTTAAACCCTAAGTTCAAGAACATATCTGTTGCTTTATTTATAATCTTTTCCCTCATAATGAGCGGCAAATGTAGGTACGGAAACTTTAAAAACAAAAAAAGTTTCCAACGTTTTACAATTTTTTAACGAGGGTTTGAATTTTGTTTAACCAGATTCTTTGGTGTCCGGGAACAAAGCCTTAATCTGTGAATTTTTACCGGTCACATCGATGTCCTTGTGCCCCAATCGCCAAAAAAAGGGACTGAACTGGGATAAATATTTCTTTTTTGTACTATTCTTCTTCTGATTTATCATGATTTTCGTTTTTGATTTTTCCCACATAGGCTTTAAATGCATGTTCGCCTTCTTCTTTCCAAAATTGATCGTAGTGCTGCCACTCATCAAAATCCCTTCTCCATGAACCACATTTGTTAGACGACCTAACTTTCTTTTTGTGACTGGAGCTGCTTTTGCTTTTTCCACCGCCGCCGCCTCCGAAACCGAACAGCAGTTTGGCGATGACAAAGATTCCCAGGGCTTGCCAGTAAGTAACCGTTCCTACGCCAAACAAATCTGGCATGAGCCAGTTCCATAGGCGCATTAATAGATAATTGGCCAGGAGAAAGAGTATTCCTCCCAATACGATCATGGCTATGACCTTGACTATTTTTTTTAGGTATTTCTCCATCTTTTTTTCTACACTTTTTTCAAACTCTTGTTTATGTTCCATAACTCAATGCTTTTATATTTTCTAATTTTTTTGATAGTTCCGACATGGCACGGTGTCTCCTGGACATTAATGTGCCTGGTGGTATTCCCGTTCTTTTTGCTATTTGTTTATAGTTGTATCCTTCAAAATCTATGGCGATGACAATATCACGGTATGCGGGCTTCAAATCCTCTACCGACTTTTTAAGGGCTTGCTCCATCTCTGGGGAATAACTATTGTCTGCATCACCATAAAAGAATTCGGCAAACTCTCTCCATTGTTGGTCTATATCTTCTCCTGGTAGTTTTCTCTCCTTTTTGCCCCTCATAATATCAATGATCCTATTGCGAATGGCATTGTAAACAAACCCGCCCACATTGTTTATGGGCAAGGCATCATCCGACCTGGAAAATACCCGAAGTGCTACATCCTGCACAATATCCTCAGCATCCCGTTCCGATGTATCCCTGATTTTGGACTGCACATAAGAGCGCAACGAGCCATACTCTTCAGTAAAGAAGTTGGTCAGGTTATCATGGTTGTCATTTTTGGCGGCCATTTGACTGGATCAGATTGCTGTTTTCACCTTTAGAGACGAAGAAAAATTTTTCTATTGCAGTTTTTGCATATTTTTTTGAAATGAGGCTATTTTTTGGGTTTGGATACTTTGTATCCACGTTTTAAGCCGATGTGCTCACTTTAAATTAAATATTTGAACGTATTTTTGGCTCCATGTCAGATATCGATATCATTAGTCAGTATAGGGAGCATTTTGTTACGACTCTTAAAGAAAGAACAGCGTTGACAGAACCCAAGAATCTCTATGAGCCCGTGCAATATATTTTAGGATTGGGAGGCAAACGGATGCGTCCCATACTTACTTTAATGACGGCGGAAGCTTTTGGCGGAAAAACCGAAGAAGCCATGGATGCAGCTTTGGCCGTGGAAATGTTCCACAATTTTTCATTGGTGCACGATGATATTATGGATGATGCACCTTTACGGCGAGGAAAAACAACGGTCCATGAAAAATGGGATATAAACACTGGAATCCTTTCGGGCGATGGCATGTTGATTTTATCTTATCAATTTTTTGAAAGTTACCCGGCTGAAATGTATGTTGAGCTTACAAAATTGTTTAGTAAAACAGCACTTGAAGTGTGTGAAGGGCAACAATACGATGTGGATTTTGAGACCCGTGATGATGTGACCATTCCCGAATACTTGAAAATGATCGAGTATAAAACATCTGTTCTTGTAGCTGCTGCCATGAAGATGGGAGCCATAGTTGCTAATGCTTCGGAAAAGGATGCGTGTGCCATTTATGAGTTTGGAAGGAACTTGGGCATCGCTTTTCAGTTGCAGGATGATTACCTGGATGCCTTTGGAGATCCCAAAACATTCGGAAAGCAGGTAGGGGGAGACATTATGGAGAACAAAAAGACTTATTTGTTCCTAAAATCGTTGGAAAAAGCTTCCAAAGATGATCAAGATGGCCTTACACACCTGTATTCCATAAAACCCGAAGATTCTACGGTTAAAGTAGAGGCTGTGAAAACCATTTTTAAGGAAAGTGGGGCGGTGGAGGAAACCAAAAAAGCTATTCAAGATTTTACCCAAAAAGCGTTTGACGCGCTGGCTGAAACAAACTTGCCGGATAAAAACAAAGCGTTGCTAAAGCAATTTGGTGAAAGTTTGATGGAACGAACTGTTTAAAATATCCGTTTTAAAAGTGCTCTGATAAAAGGCATAGGTTTTGGCGCCGTTACAATTTTAAGCTCTTCCCATAAATTGGTTTCGTTTTCGAGAAATTTTAAAATAAGCGATGCCTTTCTTCTTTTGAACATCGACTCAAAAATTTCGTGTCCCAAATGATTGCTTTTGTATAGGATGTCCAACAAAAGCATATCGTAGAATAGAAACCTGATCTTTTGGTGGAACTCCGATAAGGGTTTCCCGTCCTTCAAATGACTTACCAATTTTGGCACTTCCTGACTCGTGTTATAAAACGTGTAGCCCGTGCTTGGTTTGGCCCATCCACCAGCAATCCCAATATGAAAAACACGATTCGTATTGTTTTGATGAAACGGATAGCAGGTCATTGGAATGCTACCATGCTCTATTTCCTCAATGGTGTATTCGGTATCGTTATATTTTTCTTTGATGTATGTTTTGATGGCCTCTTCGTACTCTGCTTTTTCCAAAAGATGCTCGGAGAATAAAGTGTATTCCACTAGCGCTTCGGTATCCGAAAGAGGAAGTACGTACATAAAGCGTGTATTACCTTTTTGAGGTACGGAAAAGTCCATAAAAGTGGCTTCTTCTTTTTTAAATACCGACTGTTCGGTTTTTATTTGCCATCCTACAAAATGTTGTTGTAAAACGGGAAATTCCTTTTGTTTTAAGGGGATAGAAGCATTATATAGACTAGAAAATACCGTTTGTCCTGAATATTTTCGTGACGGTGTGGTCACCAAAACCTCGTTTTTTTGCTCCTGGATATCGGTCACCTCTTCATGAGCCCAAGTAATGTTCGGATAGGCTTTTACCTTTGGTAAATAGTGGTTGTAGAAGTCAATACCGCGAAGCATTTTGTAAGTGTAGGGCGCAATGGAGGTCGATTTTTGAAGTTGTTGACCTCCTACATAAATATTATCCCAAGTTTTGTGGACCAAATCATCAAATGTCCCATTGTCGCGTTCCCAAAAACACCAAGTACGGTCGTTTTTGGATTTATCGTCTTTGTCCAATACCAAAATGGATTTGGAGGCAAAGAACTCATCCTTGCCCAAGGTATCTGCCAATAAAAGACCAGCAGCTCCCGCCCCTATAATGATGTAATCGTACTTGGACATGGTTTCAAAGATAGTGGTTGGTGATAGAAATTCATTTATGAATTGTCTTATTTGAAGGTAATAAACACCCTCTACCTCTGATTAAAAAACCGTATACCGTAACCCAAAGAACCCTCGAATGCCTTGGTTGGGTCCATACACATAGGAGGGGTCAAACGTAAGGGCGTAGGGATTGTTCGATGTAGCGACGGCATTGCCATTGTTGTCAAACGTAACTTCTGTGTCAAATGGGTCGTTGGCTCGCGCAATGATAAATGGATTACCACGGTTTGGCGTCCAGTCCAACAAGTTTTTTATGCCACCGTACACTTCAAAATTGTTCAAGCCTTTGTAGGTGAATTGGATATTCTGAATACTCCAAGTAGGCGAATATTCCTGTCTTGGGTCCAGTTCGCCCAAAAGCGGCAATCGCATGGGACCGTATAAATTCCCGGTATAGTCCGCAGTAAGTTTTAGAGAATGGAATGTATACGACAAATTCCACGTAGCGGTAATACTTTCTGTCAATATTTGCTGTTTGGTCACACCATTTTCGGTGCTGCTTACATCTTGCCAAGTAGCGCCCACCATAATCTTGAAACTGCTTGGGAAAACGACATCCAAATTGGCACTAAGCCCTTGAGAAACGGATTTTCCGTTCAGATTATCATAAATGATTTGGTTGGGATTGGTCTCGTAATCAGGTAAGATTACGTTAGAAAATCTAGTGTAGAACGCCGAAGCATCTAGTCCGATAAAGGTGCCGTTATCACTATAGATCTTCTTCAAATAGTTGATGTTGACATTTACCGAGCGTTCGGGTTTCAGTTCTTCGGCAATAATTACTTCCCGGGAACCTGTGAGGGCCGCGTGGTCTTCCGTAAACAAATTCACTACGCGAAATCCCGTTCCAGCGTTCACCCGAAAAATATCGTTGTTGGATATCTTCCATTTGTATGCAGCCCGAGGGGTTAGAATATTGCCGTGGCGTCGGTCATAATCATATCGCAGCCCGGCCAAAAACGAATGCTTGGGGGCGAAAGAATATTCGTCTTGTGCAAATAGGCTGGGAATCCAAATATTGTCAGCTTCGGTGGTAGCGGGTGTATTGTCATCGTAGTAATTGTACCGCACCGCACTCCCGAACAGCAAATCGTGATTGCCCGCTGTTTTGTCCCAAGTCAATTGCGCAAAGCCAATACGCTGGTCGGCCAAATACTCCGTGTCGCCGTAGACCGAGTTCTGGTTATGATCGTTATAGGAAAAGGACAGGAGCAACTTTTCATCCAGCGGCAATTGATATTTCCCCAGCACTTCCCATCTTCGGGTGTAGATACTTTCCCCATAAATTTCATCCCCGCCGCGATATTCCGGTGTCCATTGCATTTCACCGCCCCAACGGTCCTCATAAAAAAAGCGTCCAGCTAAAGAGAACAAACGGTTATCGCTTCGCTCAAAATTCCACTTTTGAAAGATGGATATGCGGTCTTGTAGGGTAAGGTCGGTAAAATTGTCCCCGTTGTTGTCCACGGGAATAGCATAGTTAAAATAGTTGATACCCAAAAGCAGGTCGGTTTTTTCACCAATTTCAATCTTGTTGCCCACATCCAAATTGTACTCGCCCCAACCTGTGGCAAAGCCATCGGCAAAAAATTCAGGAGCACTCAAAGCATTTTTTGTGATGATGTTGATCAAACCACCTACCGCTTCACTGCCGTATAGTGAAGATGCGGGACCTTTTACAATTTCAATCTGCTCAATCAGGGAGTTTGGGATGCCAGTAAGGCCATATACCGTACCCAAACCACTCACGATTGGCATACCATCAATAAGGACTAAAGTGTAAGGCCCTTCCAGTCCGTTGATATGGATGTCTCCCGTATTGCAGACATTACAATTGATTTGTGGGCGTACCCCGTTCACATTTTGGAGTGCATCAAACACGCTCGCCGTAGGGTTCTTTTTAAGAAAAGTAGGGGAATATACCTCTACAGGTACGGGACTTTCCAATCTGCTGACCGGTTTTAGGGTACCTGTCACCACTGTTTCCTCCAAGCTTTGCGCAGAGGCTTCCAGTTGTATGTTAATGGTTTTATTCGTTCCTGGCGCGATACTTATTTTAGTTTGATAGGGTTGATACCCCAAAGAGGTCACCAACAATACATAGTCGCCTGGTTGAATGTTTGTCAACTCATATAAACCATCAATATCGGTAGCAGTTCCCATTTTGGTTCCTTTGAGCAATACATTTACTAAAGGTAGAGGTCCTCCGTTGTCCGTAATCTTTCCGCCTACCGACGCTGTTTGTGCAAAACAACAACTGCTTATCAAGGCTATCCATAACAGAGCGAAATGTCCACGACGCATTTTCAATAAGTATAAAATTAAATTTAGACAAAGCTAAAAATAGATTTTGTCAAATAAAAATGTATTTTTGAAAAAATATTTTTTGATGACCCGATCAGAGGAAAACTATTTAAAGACCATTTTTCATTTGGGCGGCGGCGATTCCAAGTCCATCACCACCAATGCCATTGCAGAGCAAATGGAGACCAAACCTTCTTCGGTTACGGATATGGCCAAGAAACTATCGGAAAAAGGATTGGTGGATTACGTGCGGTATCAAGGGGTTTCGTTAACCGCTGCCGGGAAGAAGACAGCGTTGTCCATCATTAGAAAACACCGCTTATGGGAAGTTTTCTTGGTGGAAAAATTGGATTTTAGTTGGGATGAGGTGCACGAAGTTGCTGAACAATTGGAACACATTAAAAGTGAAAAATTGGTTGACAAAATCGATGAACTTTTGGATTTTCCAAAATATGACCCACACGGGGATCCTATTCCCACTAAGGACGGTAAGTTTCAGGAACGGGACGAAAAATTACTCAGCGAAATGTCCATCAAATCCATAGGGATATGTGTAGGTGTAAAAGATTCTTCCGTGCCCTTTCTAAAGTTTTTGGACAAGCACCATATTGCCTTGGGAAATACCATTCAGGTGTTGGACAAGGAGGACTTTGATAATTCCCTAAGAATTCAAATGGATGGGAAGGAAATGCGAATATCACATCAAATAGCGTCTAACCTTTATGTAAAAAAGAACGACCAATGGATCAAGTAATACAGTACTTTCAAGATATAGACCCCGTGTTGGCCGCATTGTACGCGACACTTTTTACTTGGGGATTGACCGCCGCTGGGGCAGGGCTAGTTTTTTTGTTTAAAAATCCAAATCGGGCTTTGTTGGATGGTATGCTAGGTTTTACCGGAGGGGTTATGGTGGCTGCAAGTTTTTGGAGTTTATTGGCCCCGGGTATTGAAATGAGCCCGGGCGATGGTTTTGTGAAAGTGATTCCGGCCGCTGTGGGGTTTTTATTGGGAGCGCTTTTCATTTTTGGACTGGACAAGATTTTGCCCCATATCCATATCAATTTCAAAATGGATGAGGCCGAAGGGGTGAAGACCCCATGGCATCGTACCACGCTTTTGGTATTGGCGATTACCTTGCATAATATTCCCGAAGGTTTGGCGGTAGGGGTATTGTTTGGAGGTGTTGCCTCTGGTTTTGAAGGAGCCACCATAGGTGGTGCTGTTGCATTGGCATTGGGAATTGGGTTACAAAACTTCCCTGAAGGATTTGCTGTTGCCGTGCCCATGCGCAGACATGGCCTTAGTCGGAGAAAAAGTTGGATGTATGGTCAGGCTTCGGCCGTTGTGGAACCTATAGCAGGGGTGTTGGGTGCTTGGGCCGTACTCACATTTGAGCCTATTTTGCCTTATGCCCTTTCCTTTGCAGCAGGAGCTATGATTTTTGTTGTGGTGGAAGAGGTTATTCCCGAAACACAACAAGACAAATACACCGATATCGCCACAATGGGCTTTATCGGTGGATTTATTATTATGATGACCTTGGATGTTGGGTTGGGTTAAAAATTATCCCCCTATCAAATCAAAAACGCCTTTGGTCAAAAACTGATCTGTTTCGTTTAAGTCGGTAGCTATGATTTCCGTATAACCATCATAGGTATTTCCTTGTTTAACGGCTACCCGTTCAAAGGTATAACCGCTATCTTCTTTGCCTATCAATTTAAGTATATAGCAGGTGCCCTCGGACTCAATTACTGCTTCTTCTGGCAATGACAAAGTTTTGATGGTGTCTGTCATAATTTTGGCATCCACGAACATTCCCGGGAGGAAATTTGCCTCTTCTTCGTGAGCTAGATGACCGTGTACTTTTATGGATCGATTGGTATTATCAATGGATGTGCCTACCAAATGCACTTCGGCCTCAAAGGTCTCTTCCGAGGCTTCAGGAATTTTGAACTGGATTCTTTGTCCTTTTTTAACTTTAAGAATATCCTTTTCAAAAACGGACAGTTCTAAATGTACATGGTCGTTGTCCACAATTTCCAGAATCTCGGTAGCTGGTGAAACATAACTTCCTTTGGCCACATTCATTTTGGTGACACTTCCCGAAATTGGGGCATAAATTACGGCTTGGGAAGTAATATTGCCCTGTTCGACCCTACTAGGTGAAATGTTCAGCATTTGCAACTGCTCCCTTAATCCTTGGTAGCGAGCTTTGGCCGTCTCATAATTGCTCTTGGCTTGAAGAAAGTTTTTTTGCGAAGCGATTTTCTCTTCAAACAGTGTTTGGTTTCTTTCAAATTCAGCTTTTAAGAAATCCAATTGGTTGAAAATTTCCAGATAATCTTGTTGCATCTGTACAAATTCCTGATTTTCCAAGGTTACCAAAAGTTGCCCCTTTTTCACTTGGTCACCAATCAATAATGAGGTGTTTTTTACGAACCCTCCCATAAAGGCTGTTATGCTAGCTCGGTTTTCTGGCGGAACATCTATCATTCCAGAAGTTTCCACCATTTTAGGAAAGGTTCTTTTTTCCATGGTACCCAACATTAGGTCGTTGGTGTCAAATTGATTTTGAGTCACCTGTATTCCAGTGGTTTCTACTTGCTCTTCGGAAACGGACTCAGCGCTATTTTTGTTGCCACAGCCCATCAATAGAAGGAAAACAGCGGCGATTTGAATTATATTTTTCATTGTTATAATGTTATTGTCAAGTAATTAATGGCGATTACAGTTTGATTGTATTGATTGAGGACATCCAGATAATTGAGTTGGATGTCATAGGCATTTTCAAGACTTTGAATGTATTGGAAAAAGTCAATTTCTCCATTTTGAAAGTTTCCAGAGGCTGCTTTAAAAATTTGATCGGAAAGTTGACCTCCTTCATCTTCATAATAAGAGAGTTCCTTGGTCTGTTGGTCCAATTGCGCCATCAAGGTTTTGTATCTCTGGTTCATGGCAACAGTGATTTCGGTATTCTCCATTGCGGTGATCTTGGTCTGGATCTTCGATGACTTTACCTTGCTACTATGTCCAAAGAAGAAAATGGGAATGCGTACGCCCAGTTGAATCCCGAAGAGCGATGCACCAAGTCCGCTATTGGTTCCTTGAAAGTACTCAAGATTGAGGTCGGGCAGCAATCTGTTTTCTTCCAAACTCTTTTGGGCATTGCTCAGTTCTTGGCGGTTGTCCAAAAATGATGCTTCCGTTTCCAGCATCCCAACTGCATTCAGTACCGAAAGCTTTTCCGGTTTTTCCACGGCAATGTTCAAGGTATCTTCAGTTTGTACCAGGCTCACAAGCCGACCATAAGTGGTCAATAATTGCTGTTGTATCTTGGAATAGGTGTTCGTAATTTGACGTTGCTTGGCGGTGGCCGTTACCTTTTCGAGATAATTGGTCTCACCCAATTCAAAACGTCTATTGGCAGCGTGCGCAAATTTGCTGTAAACACTGTCCAGTGTACTATAAAGCTTCGCTTTTTGCTGTAAAGTTTGGTATTCGTAATATGCAACGCTCAACGATTGGAACAACTGTTTCTTTTTTATTTCAAATGATGATTTTTGAAGCTCATAATTCGATTTTTGAAGTCTATTTTTTGCTCCATACACAGTAGGGAACTCAAACTGTTGTTGCGCACCAAAAACCTTGAGCGGTTCCCCGTTCAATGCCAAATTGTTTTCATCATATTGGTAGTAAATATCTGTTTTATCAAACTCAAAAGCGGTTCCTTTAAGGGTTTCTGCTTGATCTACCATTAATGAACTTGCTTGTATTCCCTTGTTGTTTTCCAGGGAAAGCGTCATTAAATCTTCTAGATTCAACTTGGTTTGGGAAAACCCTGAAAGTGAAACCAACAGTAACATGATGGTTAATGCATTCCTTTTACTCATTTTACGCTCTTTTCTTCTTTTTCTCCTTCCGCCAAACTTAATATTGTGTGAATAGGCATAAAGCACAGGCAAAACCACCAAGGTGAGCATGGTTGCCGTTACCAATCCACCGATTACTACGGTGGCGAGCGGTCGTTGTACTTCGGCACCAGCGTTTGTGGATACGGCCATGGGCAAGAAGCCTAAGGCAGCAGCTGACGCGGTTAAAAGCACGGCACGGAGCCTATCTTTGGTTCCTTGTTTTATGAGGTCTTCCATGGAATCAAAGTCTCTGCCTTTCAATTCCTTGAAATGCTCGATCAATACGATTCCATTTAGGACGGCAATACCAAAAAGGGCTATGAATCCAACTCCAGCGGAAATACTAAATGGCATACCCCTTAACCAAAGCAATAGAACCCCTCCAACAGCGGAAAGTGGAATGGCGGAGAAAATAAGCAAGGCTTCTTTAACGGAACCGAAAGCAAAATATAGCATGATAAAAATGAGCAACAAGGCAATGGGCACTGCCACCATTAACCTAGCTTTTGCATTTTGAAGGTTTTCAAACTGCCCCCCATAAGTAATAATGTACCCTGGAGGCAAAGTGATGTTATCATCAATTAAAAGTTGTACATCGTCCACAACAGATTGAAGGTCTCGATTCCTTACATTGATGCCGACCACAATACGTCTTCGAGTATCATCTCTTGATATTTTGGCTGCCCCTTTTTGGTAGGTGATTTCGGCTAGCTCGCTCATCGGTATTTTACCCCCGTTGGGAATATCAACATAAAGATTTTTTAAGTTGGAAATATCCTGGCGGTTTGCTGCATCCAACCGAACGGTCATATCAAACTGGCGTTCGCCCTCAAAAACACTGCCCACCACTTTTCCGGCAAATCCCATGGCAATCATTTCGTTTAAATCGGAAATATTGAGGCCATGGCGTGCAATTTTGGCCCGGTCGAAGGACACGTTCATCTGTGGCAAGCCTTCCACTTTTTCCACCACAATATCGGAGGCCCCTTCCACATCTTGGATGAGGTCCTTGATCTCATTGGCCTTCCTATTTAAGGTTTCCAGATTTTCACCAAAAATTTTGATGGCAATATCTGCACGAACCCCTGTAATCAATTCATTGAATCGCATTTCAATGGGTTGGGTGAATTCAATCTCCATGCCTGGTAGTACGGCAAGGGCTTCTTTGAATTTATCGGCCAATTCATCCTTGGTTTTGGCCGAAACCCATTCGTCTTTAGGTTTTAGAGTGATAATTACATCACTTTCTTCCATGGACATGGGGTCGGTGGGTACTTCGGCAGCACCGATACGACTTACCACTTGATTTACCTCAGGAAACTGATCTATTAAAATCTGTTCGATTTTAGTGGTGGTTTCTACGGTTTTGGCCAACGATGTTCCTGTTTTCAATACAGGTTGGATAACAAAATCCCCTTCATCCAATGTAGGAACAAATTCGCCACCCATGGTTGAGAACAACCAGGTTGCACCGACCAAAAGTGCCGCAGCTATGGACAATACCAATTTTTTTCTTTTCATGGCCCATGTAATCACTGGCTCGTATTGTTTGTTGATCCAACCCACTAAGCGGGCAGAAATACCTTTTGATGATTCTTTGGCCGGTTTCAAGAACATTGCGGAAGCCACGGGCACGTAGGTAAAACATAAAAGAATTGCTCCCAAAAGGGCGAAGCTAAACGTTAGGGCCATGGGTTTGAACATTTTGCCCTCAACACCGCTTAACGATAAAATGGGAATGAACACTATTAAAATGATAAGCTGTCCAAATACCGCGGAGTTCATCATTTTTGAAGCCCCTTCTATGGTTATTTTATCTTTTACGGTTTGGGTTTCATTCTTGCTCAATTGAGTAAGTTCACCTTGTCTTTGGGTTATTTGGAAGGCAATGTATTCCACTATGATTACCGCGCCATCTATAATGATACCGAAGTCGATGGCACCAAGACTCAAAAGGTTGGCATCTACCCCAAAAATGTTCATCAGGGTTAAAGCAAAAAGAAGACAAAGTGGGATTACGGAAGCCACTACAAGACCTGATCGCCAATTGCCCAATAGTAAAACCACAACGAATATTACGATCAAACAACCTAAAACCAGGTTTTCGGTTACTGTGAACGTTGTCCTTCCTATTAGTTCACTACGATCTAAAAACGGATTAATATAAACTCCTTCGGGCAAAGATTTGGAAATGGCGGCAACCCTTTCTTTTACGGCCTCGATTACTCTTTTGGAATCTGCATCCTTCAGCATCATAATCTGTCCAAGGACTTTTTCACCTTCTCCGTTACCGGTTATGGCTCCAAACCGAGGCGCGCTACCAAAACCTACTTTGGCAAGGTCCTTAATATAAATAGGGATGCCATCTCTATTGGTTACTACTATATTTTCAATATCGGAGAGGCTGCTCACCAAACCTTCACCTCGAATAAAATAGGCTTGGTTCACTTTTTCGATATATCCACCACCGGTAACGCTGTTGTTCATTTCCAAAGCGGTGAAGACTTCTTTTGCAGTGATGTTAAGGGCGTTCAATTTTTGGGTCTGTATGGCCACTTCGTACTGTTTAAGGTGACCACCCCATGTATTGACCTCTACTACACCGGGAATTCCGGAAAGCTGTCGCTTTACGATCCAATCTTGGATCGTCCTAAGTTCTGTTGAAGAATACCGGTCTTTGAACTCGGGTTTTACATCCAACACATATTGGTATATTTCTCCCAACCCTGTGGTGATGGGCCCCATTTCGGGACTTCCAAACCCTTCGGGTATGCGGCTGGACGCTGATTTTATTTTTTCGGCAATAAGCTGCCTTGGCAGAAAGGTGCCCATGTCGTCATCGAAGACGATGGTCACCACCGATAGCCCAAACTTGGAAACTGAACGAATTTCCAAGACCCCGGGGAGGTTTGCCATTTCCAGTTCAACGGGATAGGTAACAAATTGCTCCATATCCTGTGTGGACAAACTTCTGGAGGTCGTTATTACCTGGACTTGGTTGTTGGTTACATCGGGAACCGCCCCGATGGGTATTTGGGATAGTGAGTATAACCCAATTAGGGCTATAAACGTTGTAAATAGAAGAACAATAAACTTGTTCCTTATACTAAAGTTGATAATTTTTGAAAACATGATTCATAGAAAATGTTAGCATTATTAAAAGGAATAAGGCTTGTTAAAAGTGTTCAGCAAAGCTGAAAACTATGAATTATGCGTGTTTTGGAGGCTGAAAAGGGTCATCTCCCCAAATATGGGAGTAAGACATTTCATAGTGGAAATTTCCTTTGGCTTCCAAAGGAAATTCAGAACGGGAATAAATGAGATTATCGCTCCCTAAAACAAAAACCAAAGGTTGTGCACATTGAGTTTGGTGCTGAAATGGCAGTTTCTCATGCTCTTTTTGCTCTTCTTGATGTTTTTCGTTGTGGGAGGCTTTGAGTTCCCCGTAGTGCTTGGATACAAAAACCATAAAACTATCACCATATTCTTCATTATGAAATTGGTAATGCTCAATTAGTTCCCCCAATTCCACCAAATCCTTAAAATGGACATTGGCGCCTTGGAGCAAAATAAGCAAGGAAATCCCTATGATTACAATTTTATTCATCCTGACACTCTAAAATTACGAAGAATGCGCCGTAGAATATCTGGTAACAGCTAATTTAGAATGAGTCTGATTCTTTAAAAACCATGAGGCCCTATTGGGCCTCGATGGTTGAAATTCCATTGTCTTTTAAAATAGCATTTACTTTTGGAAGTTCTTTATCCAATGCTTCATTCAGTTTGTTCATGTGTCCATCCAGCTCTGCTGTAAGCTCATCGTAAACCACGTAAGCGGCATCTGTTGGTCTGGCATCTCCATTTTCAATGCTTCTTTGCAAGGCATTAAATCTATTGTTCAGCTTTATCGGGAAGTTCAAAGGATCTTGTCCAGATTGGTTTTTGGTTTGATATAGATCTTCTTCAATCTCGGTAAGCGTTGTCATCAAATCTTCTGATAGCTTTTTGAACTTTCTACTGGAAACACCTTTGCCCAAACTATCCATCTGTTTGCGGATGCTTCTGATTTGGATCACGGCTTCATTGGCAATAGTCGCTTTATCAGTAATTTTTGAAGCCAATTCGAACTGCTTTTGAAGGTCCTCTGCTGTGATTCCCTTCAAATTAGGGTCCATTTTTATCTCAAAAAGATAGCTTTTGATAACTTCTTCACCAACTTTCATTTGAATTGTATAGGAGCCAAGAGGTGCTTTTGGACCTGTGGTGGCAGACGCTCCCCAAATAATGATGCCATCAAAAGTGGTAGGTCCGGGATACCTAAGGTTCCAGGTAAAGGTATTGATGCCTTCTGCCGTGGTGGGTTTGGTACTGCTGAAACGACTCCACCAAGAAGAGCCTCCATCATCTTCATATTTTGGTTGGTTCCCTCCAAAGGACTCGATCAGATTATTGTCGGCATCAAATATTGAAAAAGTGACTGTATCCACTTGCTCTTCCAAATAGTACTGGAAGTTAGCGTTGTAAATGCCTCTAATTGCATCTGTCGGTTTAAAGAGTACATTTTTTTGACTTTTTAGGTCTTCGGAATATTCCCTAAAAGGTTGGATATCGTCCAAAATCCAAAATCCTCTACCATGGGAACCTAAAACCACATCGTTGTCTTTGATGACCAAATCCCGAATCGGGGTATCGGGCAAGTTCAATTGCAACGATTGCCATGCTGCTCCATCATTGATGGAAAAATAAACGCCGTGCTCGGTAGCCAAGAACAATAGACCTTCTTTTTTGTGGTCTTCGCGAATTGCTCTTGCAAAGTGCCCGTCTTCGATTCCTGTAATAATTTTGGTCCATGTTTTTCCATAATCATGTGTTTTGAAAACGTATGGTGCCCTATCATCCACTTGGTATCTGTTGGCTGCCACATACAAAGTTCCAGGATTATGGATGGATTCTTCGATTATGCTCACCCTTGAATATTTTGGTAGATCTTCAGGAGTAATATCTTCCCAGTTTTTTCCGCCATCTCTTGTGATATGGATCTTTCCATCGTCGGAACCGGCCCAAATAGTGTTGATATCATGATTGGATGGAGCCAAAGCAAACACCGTAGCATAAATCTCCGGCCCGTTCATGTCCATAGTGATAATCCCACCTGTTTTGCCCAAGGTCTCAGGGTCCGCATACGTGAGGTCTGGACTTATCTTTTCCCATGTTTGCCCGTCATTGGTGGTTTTCCAAACGTGTTGTGAACAGGTGTACATTACATTCGGGTCTTTAGGTGCGAACATAATCGGGAACGTCCATTGCCAGCGCTCAGGCAATGCACTTGCAGGTTCTCCAGAGAAAAATCGCGGATACACCTGAATATCTCTAATCTGACCATTGCTTCGGTCGTATCGTGTTAACAATGCTCCTTGACTTCCTGCATAAAAAATATCGGGATTCGTTGGACTTTGGGTAATCCAACCGCTTTCACCACCACCAACAGCATAGTACCAATCGGGACTTGGTCCCCTGGCCTGCATAAAATCCCAGCCATCACTGGGCATGGCCAAAGTGGAATTGTCCTGCTGGGCACCCACTACGTGATAGGGGACATCGCTGGTGGCCATAACATGATAGAACTGTGATGTCGGATAGTCCTGCGATGTCCAGGATTCACCTCCGTTAATACTCACAACACCCCCGCCATCGTTAGCATTGATCATTCTGTCCGGGTTGTTCGGGTCGATCCAAAGATCATGGTTGTCGCCATGAGGAGTCGTTATTCTTTCATCAAAGGTCTTGCCTCCATCGGTGGACTTATAGAACCCAACATTCAGTCCATAAACTACATCTTTGTCCTTGGGGTCTGCGACCAATCGGGAATAATAAAATGCTCGTTGTCTCAGTTTACGTTCGTTATTGGTCAATTCCCAAGTTTTGCCTGCATCATCGGAACGGAAAACACCACCTTCGTTGGCTTCTACAATCGCCCAAACCCTGTTGGAATCCACAGGAGAAACGGTTACACCTATCTTACCAATGGGTCCTTTGGGCATTCCCGGGTTTTCGGTAAGGTCTGTCCAAGTTTCTCCACCATCGGTAGATTTCCACAATTTACTATCGGGACCACCGCCCCACATTTTCCATGCTTTACGATATACTTGCCATGTACTGGCATAAAGTACATTGGGATTGTTTCGGTCTATGATCAGATCGGCCGCACCAGCCTTGTCGCTTACATAAAGTACTTTTTTCCAAGTTTTGCCGCCGTCCACGGATTTAAAAACACCGCGTTCTTCATTGTCGCCATAAGGATGGCCGAGCGCGGCAACATAAACAATGTTTTCGTTAGTGGGATCCACGCGAACCCTGGAAATGGCTTGGGTCTCTTGCAAGCCTAGGTGGGTCCAAGTTTCGCCTCCATCCGTGGTTTTGTAGACTCCATCACCTTGGGTGATACTTCCACGCAATTGGGTTTCGCCCATACCGATATAGACCACATCCGGGTTGGTTTCGGCCACAGCAACGGCCCCAACTGAAGAGCTGGTAACTTGTCCGTCGGTAACTGATTTCCATGTGTTTCCACCATCGATAGTTTTCCATAAACCACCTCCAGTTGCCCCAAAGTAATATTCGTTTGGTCTGGATGGGCTTCCCGAAGCACCCAACGAACGTCCTCCACGGTCGGGTCCAATGTTCCTCCATTCAAATCCGCTGTAAAAACTGGTATCAACGTTAATGGGGGATATGCTTTGTGCGTAAATAAATAGTGTTGATAGGAACATGGAAAGTAGCGCCCATGTCTTCACTGAGGTTGTCGGTATTCTCATGATATCAAGGTTGGTTGTGAGTAGTTAGATTAAAGTCACAATTTACTCAATATCGATGAAAAAATTTAGCAAAATCATTCAAATCCTTGCATATTTTGAGCCGTTCTAAAGAATTTGCTAAATTTTGTTGGATGATATTTAAAAGTATAATTCTTCAAGAATTACCCCGTAATCATGTTGTAGGTCTTCGTGAAGCAATGGAATTTTTTTGTTGATGTAATCCAATTGTCGGTTGTATAAATTTTTTAGGGCAGTATTTCTATTTATTGATGGCCGAAAGGATTTTAACTTCTCACAGAAATAAAGTAATAGCTCCACTTCGGTGGCCTTATTACCCGAATAGCGGATATATTTTTTGATGGTTCTGAGAATTTTCCGAACACTCTTTTTAATATAGAAATAACTGTTGATGTTGATGTCGGAGAACATCTCATCAACCTCCTCTTTTACGGTTTCAATATAACCTTCCTCGCTGTCTGATTCAAAGAGTAGATAAGTGAGCAATTCCTTGTTCTCTTTTTTGAATCGGGCCAAGCGTAGACAAAGCTGCATGGTTTCCTCCTGAGACTTAAATTTCAGTTCTTTTTTGAGTTGTGCAACGGTAGCAGCTTTCATAATCAATTATCTTAAATAAGAAGCTCCGTTCACATCTATTATGGTTCCTGAAGAATAGGCCGCTTCGGATGATGCCAAAAACAAAATGGCATGGGCCACTTCTTCGGGTTGGGCCATTCGTTTAAAGGGTGATTCGCGGAGCAGGTTTTCGCGCTCGGCAGGAGTCAGGGTTTCTTTGGCCATTTCGGTTTCGGTGAATCCAGGGGCGACCACCCCAACATAAATGTTGTGAGGCGCTAATTTTTTGGCTAAGGATTGGCTCATGGAGTTCAGTGCAGCTTTGCTGGCCCCGTAAGCTGGCTTGGTAGGTTCTCCGCGAAAGGCACCACGGGAGGATACACTTACGATATGTCCACCTCCGGTTGTCATCATGGCTTTGGCTCCCCAATAGCACAGATTGGCTACGGCAAAAAGGTTGGTTTCAAAGGTTTTTTTCCATGCGTTGGTCCAATGGTCAAAATCAACCTTGTCAATTTCATGGAAGATTGAAATACCTGCATTGTTCACTAAAACGTCCAGTTGCCCGTAGGTTTTTACAAAATCATCAATCAGGGCTTCGGTTTCTGTCCTTTGTGAAATATCCTTTTTAAAAAGATGGTGTCCTTCCCCTGGCAATTCTGCCAGAGTTTTTTTGGCATCTTCGTCATTGCTTCTATAATTGATGCCCACTTTGGCTCCTTTTTTGGCGAAGGCCATGGCGGTTGCTTTTCCAATGCCCCGGGAGGCACCTGTAATGAGTACATTTTTTCCTGTAAAATCCATATAGTGCTCTTAAAGCTTCAAATATACTAGGAATGTATGTTCTTGAAGCTTTAAATGAATTGCAGTACCTTTAAAATTTTCAAAATCACCTTAATCATGCGTAAATATTATCTTTTCCTTTTAGTAGCATTTGTTTCTTTTATGGCTACAGGGCAAAAACCTAATTTTTCATATCTTGATATTTTTGATCTTCAATATGTTTCGAACCCACAAATTTCTCCTGATGGGGAATGGGTGGTATATCGTCGTATGGGTCTGGATATTATGAAGGATCGATCTACGGGAAATCTTTGGCTCATTAAGTCCGACGGAAGTCAAAACCAAAAACTTACCACTAGAGAGGTAGACGAAAGTAACGCAAGATGGTCGCCAAACGGAGATCGTATTGCTTTTTCCAGTGGTACCGATGAAGGGGCGGAAATATTTATGTACTGGGTGAAAACAGGTAAAGCGGCCAAGTTGACCCAATTGCCATACAGTCCAAGTTCACTGACATGGTCGCCGAATGGTGAATATTTGGCTTTTTCCATGAATGTGCCAAAAGCGTCGCCGGTAGTTGCCAATATTCCAAAAAAACCAAAAGGAGCAAAATGGCAAGATACACCAAGAGTTACAGATCGGTTATACCACGAGGCAAATGGCAGGGGATATATTGAGCCTGGGTTTAACCATATTTTTGTAATTCCTGCCAATGGAGGTGCGCCACGCCAAATTACATCTGGTGATTGGCACCATAGAGGAACACTTTCCTGGGCAAAAGATGGATCTAAGATTTATTTTTCCGCCAATCGTTCCGAGGATTGGGAATATCAATTCCGAAACAGTGAAATATATGCCGTTGATGTCGAAAATGGCAAAATAGGGGCATTAACAGATCGGAATGGTCCTGATAGTGATCCGCAGGTATCCCCGGACGGGAAATATATTGCCTATTTAGGCTATGAAGATAAAGTGCAGACCTATCAAATAAGAAAATTGCACGTAATGAATATTGATGGTAGTGATAAACGTGTAATATCGGAAGGTTTTGACCGTTCGGTTTCGGATATCAAATGGAACAAAAAAGGAAACGGACTATATTTTTCTTATGACGATAAGGGTAATGGTAAAGTAGGCTTTATAACCCTTTCCGGAGAAGTTTCAAAAATGGTAGATAGTGTAGGGGGAACATCCTTGGGAAGGCCATATTCCGGTGGGTCTTTCAGCATTTCAGAAAATGGAGATATCGCGTATACCCAAACAACACCAAAATACCCTGCAGAGCTTGCCGTTCTTGGGGCAAAGTCCAAATCCGCTGTAAAGGTTACCAGTTTAAACCATGCCTTGCTCAATTATCGCACCTTGGGAAAAGTGGAAGAGGTTTGGTATAAATCTTCTGTAGACGGCAGGGAGATTCAAGGTTGGGTGGTATACCCTCCAAATTATGATGCCAACAAAAAATATCCTTTTATGGTAGAAAACCATGGTGGGCCTATTGCCAATTACGGTGACCGATTTTCTATAGAAATGCAGTTGTTCGCAGCAGCGGGGCATATCGTTTTTTATCCAAACCCTAGAGGAAGTACAAGTTACGGTGAGGAGTTTGGGAACTTACTCTATAACAATTATCCAGGCAACGATTACCACGATGTAATGGATGGTGTGGATTATTGTATTAAGAAGGGAATCGCTCACGAAGATCAGCTTTTTGTTACCGGGGGCAGTGCCGGGGGTATTATGTCGGCATGGATGATTGGCAAGAACAATCGTTTTGAAGCTGCTGTAGTTGTTAAGCCCGTAATTAATTGGATCAGTAAAACACTTACTGCGGATAATTATTTCAACTATGCGAATTATAGATTCCCTGGACAACCATGGGAAAACTTTGAAGGTTTTTGGAAATTTTCACCCCTATCCCTTGTTGGTAATATAGAAACACCGACCATGGTAATGGTAGGTATGGAGGATTTACGCACTCCGCCCAGTGAGGCAAAACAGTTGTACCATGCGTTAAAACTTAGAAGGATTGAGACCGTTTTGGTGGAAATACCGGGAGCAAATCATGGCATTGCCAATAAACCGAGCAACTTAATGACAAAAGTTGCCCATGTGCTGGCCTGGTTTGAAAAATATAGAACAGATAAGTAAAATGAGGGGAAGAAAAAGACATTGGTTGTGGAACATTTTGATTGTCCTAACCATGATATTTTGTGTTCTTGCCTTTGTAGAGCATTATAAAAACTGGCACAAGATAGAGGAGGGTAACCTAAAGATTTTCTCAGGTATTTATTATCAAAAAATACCATTAACGGAATTGGACAGCGTGCTTTTAGTTGAGAAACTTCCCGAAATGGAACGTTCCAGCGGGTTTTCTTGGATGGAAAAGGAAAAAGGGGTTTTCATGGATTCCATAACGCAATCAAAAGTCTATGTTTTTGTGGATGACTTATATCAACAAAAGATAAAAGTAGTTCACCACGATTCCCTAACAATGTATTTGAACCTTAAGGACAGTTTAGAAACCCAAAAATTATATGCTACTTTGCAAAGCAGTTTGTTGGGTGAAATCTATGAGCCCAAATAAATCATACAATAGTCCTGAATTACCATGAGAATATTACTTCTTGCATTGATTTTTGCACCTTTATCCTTGTTTTCACAAAACAACATTTCCGTGCATGTGCACAATGTGGTATCCAGCAAGGGACATGTAAATGTAGCTGTCTATAATTCAGATGCTACCTTTTTGTCTTTTGATGGGGTATTTAAAACTGGAACCGAAGTAGCCCACGAAGGGCTGGTGCAATTAATAATTGATGATTTACCTCCGGGCGAATATGCTTTGGCCGTATTTCATGATGAGAATGGAAATGGTAAATTGGACACTAATTGGTTGGGCATACCCAAGGAGAAAGTTGCCTTTTCCAATGCAAAAATGAAAACTTTTGGACCACCCAAATTTAAGGAGTGTGCTTTCCAAATTACTTCAGATTACGAAATCAACATCAGTCTTTAAAAAATAAATTATGGGAACTATTTTTATGGCCCAACTAATGGGTGCTCTATACGGGCTTTTAGCCGTGATATTTGGCGCTTTTGGCGCCCATGTCCTAAAAAAGAAATTGACCCCCGAACTGCTACAAAGTTTTGAGACAGGGGTCAAATATCAAATGTATCATGCCATTCTATTGTTGGTGTTGGCTTTTAACCTCAGTTTCGATAAGCCCTTGCATTCGGCCATTGTAAACTGTTTTATTTTTGGCACATTGTTGTTTTCTTTCAGTATTTATGCCCTGTGTTTGGGAGCGGCAAAAAGGCAAAAACCACGTTTTTTAGGACCTGTGACCCCGATTGGGGGTCTGCTTTTGGTTGTGGGTTGGGCTCTATTGCTATACTCTTTTATTTCCAATTTGATTTAGAGCCTCAAGTACAGATTTCCGTTAATGGTGTTCAATTTTAGGTGGTGAGCAGCACTATCAAATCGGCCTTCCACTTTTTGTCCCACATAACGGTCGCTTACCGTAAGATTCATATTCTCATCGGCATAAATATTGCCATTCAAGGTTTCTGCTACCAGTCTGGAATTCTTCAATACCAAATCTATTTCGCCGTTGATGGTCTGTAGGTCCATATCGCCATTGTATTTTATTATATCAATGTCGCCGTTGATCAGTTCGGCAGTAAAATCCCCTTCTATGATGTCCGATGTAAGGTCCCCGTTAATGCTACTTACCTTAAATGTTGCTCCTTTAGGAACATACAGCACATAATTGAACTCGTAGGTATCATCCGAAAAGTAATGCCCCTTTTTATTGGGTCTGGTTTTGTCCCATTCCTCCTTAAAAGCATCAAAAACATCCTCAACATTGGAAGCAATATTTAGGGAGCTGGAACTTTCATCAATATCGAGTTTATATTTATCCAAATACTTCCCGTCTTCAATAGTGATATCGGCCTTGAAATAAACGGTTGATTTATCCCAAGTTTTCACCTCGATGTTATTTGCAAATTTTACATCCAAATCAATGGATTGACCGGAGTAGTTAAGGCTTTTTTCAATAATTTTTTGTGCACTTAAGGATAAGGTTGCCAATCCCACAAATGCTGTGATGATCAATTTTTTCATGACTGTTCGTTTTTTGATGTTATATGATTGAAGATTATTTTTTTCTTAGATACATGTTTCCGTTGGTGGATTTTATGGAAATTTTTACACCACCACCATTGATCGATGCCTTAATGTCTCGTCCCAAAACTGATTTAAGTCCGTTCTTGTCCTCAGCCTTTACGTCAAAGTCTGTGTACACATTCCCATTTAGGGTGCTTAGGGCCAAATTGGCCGGAGTGCTACCAGGTAGGCTCACATCTACAGCTCCATTAGTGGAATAAAGGGAAATAGGAGAGTCCTGAGTCACTTTTCGAAAAACAACTTCCAGTTGACCATTCAAAGAATTGGCCGTAACGGGTCCGTTTACATTCCATATTTTAACACTGCCGTTTAATTGGGCATCTGCCTCAATTTCTCCTGAAAAACCATCGATTTCAATATCACCGTTCCACGTACTTTTTACGGCAATATTTTGTGAAGCAGGCAAATAAATTTCAGCTCCCTTGCTTTTTCTTAAGTTGTAAACAATTAGCGTGTTGCCGTCTTGCACCACGGAAAAACCTACATTGGTGTTATCGGCGCCACCTTCGCCGACCAATTTTAAGCCTTTGGCCTTTTCCGGTGTTTTTACCTCAGGCCCGGACTTGATCAGAAGTTCGTTGGCACTATGGGTTTTTACAACAATGTCGGTTTTGGATTCGATTTTTACCCATTGGATTCCATTTAATGATTTAGTGTAATCGGATTGCGCTTTGGCAATGGTGCCCACGAAAAGGGCCATTAAAATAAATGTGAATTTTCTCATGATTTTCGCTTTTTGATGTTTATGATATACTTGGCAATACTGCCCTGATTTGTTCTTTTATAAAGGGTTGTGTATCTTCTTTTTCCAATAATTTTTTCATGGGTTCCGCCGCTTTCTTTTCTTGGATTTGGACCAAGGCTTGAATTATCGCCACCTGAATACTTGGGTTTTGCTCTTTTTCCAAAGCTTCAATAAAGGTGCTTTTCACAGTTTCGGAGGAGGTAAACTTTGCTAATGCTTCAAAGGCGGTCATACGGACGTTGTCGTTTTCATCATACAGCAATCGGCTGGCGAGTGCTTGGATAATAGCTTCATCGGGTTGTTCAAACTCCTCGATATAGTTGACTCCTTGGATTCGCTTGCTCGCGGATTGATTTTCCATGAGTGATAGCATGGCTGTTTGTTTCATCTGATTTGTTTCATCCTGTAATTGAGCAATATCTTGGTCCACTTTTCTTTGTTGAAACACACTTCCCATTTGGAAAGCCGCTACCAAAAGAGCGATGCCGGCTGCAATTTTTAGCACATTTCCAGTCCAATTAAATGAAGGTTTGGATTCCATGCGAACCACTTTTCCCTGATTCATTTTTTCTTCTTCAAGGACTGAATCAAATTTTGCTTTTAGTCTATCGGTTGGTACGGGGGCATCTTCTTCCAAAACATTGAAAAGAGCTTTCATTTCATGTAATTCCCTTTTGCAATCAGCACATTGCTGAGTGTGTTCTTCGAACTTTGCTTTCTCGGACTTGTCCAACGTGCCATCCAGATAATCCGGAATTTGGTCAAAAACATGTTGCTTTTCCATGGCTATATACTTTCTAAATAGATATTCTTCAGTTTTTTTAAAATCCTGCACACTCTTGTTTTCATGGCACCTGGGGTGCTTCCCATTATTTCGGCCAAATCTTCGTACCTCACTTCCTTGTACCGGTTAAGGATTACCAATTCCCGGTCGTAAGGATCAAGTTGGCTTAAAGCGTATTGCAGATGTGCATTGTTCTCCGTTACATCATTTTCTTCTTCCACCGCTTTGTAAGCTAGAACCTCGATATCATCATGTGGTCTTTGGTTTCTTGTGTAATGTGTTTTTAAGCTGTTTCGAGCTATAGTGAACATCCAAGACAAGAAGGACCCCTCTTTGTATGAGTTCCGATACTTGATCAGTTTGTAAAAAACATCCTGTGTAAGATCCTCGGCCAACATACGATCGCCCGACATTTTGTACAGAAAATTGTACACGTGTTTATGGTGTCGGTCAAAAAGGTCCTTGAGCAAGTCCAAGTTGCCTTCGGATACTTTTTGCATGATCATTTCATCTGAAAGTGTTTCCAAACGATGTTTTTTAGTTGGCGTTTATCTTATATAGTCAGTAAATTGGAAAAGGTTACACGAACAAGTAAAAAAAACGTGTTTTTTAAAGTTTTAGGAAAGAAAGAGTTATTGATAGGTGGTTATTTTAATAACCCCACTAGCCGCCCTTGAACCATAAGAAGCAGCTTCCGGACCGGTTAGGGCATCAATACTTTTAATAGTGGCACTATCCACTAATTGATCAAGGGATTTAAATGAATTGCCCAAAATAAAACCGTTTAATACATACAATGGCTCGGTCGCTGTTCCGGAGATTTGGTTTGCCGACTTCATAAAATAAGGTGTGCCACCTCTAAGGGTGATTCCGGGCAAACGCCTTATCCTGTCCAGTAACGGAATGGTTTTGTTGTTATTTTCGGCTATTTCTTCGGTAAGATTTTTATTGTATGCTGTGTTTTTGCTTGAAGAGCAACTACCTAATATTGAAAGAGATATTAGGGAGAAAATGAACGCAAGGTTTTTCATCAGAATGAAATTATCCTACAATCTATCGATTTTTGATGAATATAGGATATAAAAATGGCTAGTAAATTAACTGCACCCACAGTTGTCTTGTCCACATGAATTGGAATTGCTGTCTCCTTTTTTTAAAAGTGACTTGGGAAGCAAAAACTTCCAAACCAAATAGCCTGCTGCGATAATTAGAGTTCCGTATGCCAATATTTGTTGAATCATCTTTGGATTAAATTAGGATTTGATAGGCTATCAATGCGATAATATACGCAAAAACACTCATAAAGCCCAACTGGATCATGGGCCATTTCCATGAGTTGGTCTCTCTTTTTACAATGGCCAAGGTGCTCATACATTGCATGGCAAAGGCATAAAAAAGCATTAACGAAATACCGGATGCCAAATTGAACAATGGCTCACCATCTTCATCCAGTTCGGCCGCCATTCGGTTCTTGATGGTTTCTTCTTCATCACTGCCAACACTATAAATAGTGGCCAAGGTTCCCACGAATACTTCACGTGCGGCAAAAGAGGTCAAAACCGCAATTCCAATTTTCCAATCGTAACCCAAAGGCTTTACGATGGGTTCGAAAGCCTTTCCTGCTTGTCCAATATAGGAATGCTCTAATTTATAGCTCGATATTTCCTGTGCTACCGCTCTTTCTGAAAGTTCTGCGGTCAAAACCTGAATGGAATCCTGAAGGGCATTGGGCGCTATACCTTTGGCTTCTGCGTATTCACGATAAGATGCTACGTTGTTCTGAATATAATTTTTGCTGTAGGTACTCAACCCTTCATTTTCAATTCGCTCCGTTACGATACGGTCGGCATCTTGAAAATCTTCAGAATAACCGTTGGACCCCAAAAACCATAACACAATAGAGATGGCTAAAATAATTTTACCGGCACCCAGCACAAAGCTCTTCGTCTTCTCGATTACGGTGTAGACCACATTTTTTACCAAGGGCAAACGATATGTGGGCATCTCCATCATAAAGACCGATCTACTTTTTATTTTGAGGATTTTGTTCAGCACCATGGCAGATAATAATGCCATTCCAAACCCAATCATGTACAGTAACATTAAGGTCAATGCTTGGTAACTAAGGCCGAGAAAACTACCTTCGGGAATCACTAGTGCGATTAAGATCAAGTAAACAGGTAATCTTGCAGAGCAAGTTGTGAAAGGTGTTACCAAAATAGTGATAAGTCTTTCTTTCCAATTTTCTATGGTACGTGTGGCCATAATGGCGGGTATGGCACATGCATTGCCCGAAATCAATGGAACTACACTTTTTCCGCTCAAACCAAAGGGTCGCATGAGGCGGTCCATTAAAAAGACTACCCGACTCATATACCCAGATTCTTCCAAAAGTGAAATAAAGAGGAACAAAAAGGCAATCTGTGGTATGAAAATTACGATTCCGCCAATACCGGCGATGATACCTTCGGCCAGTAAATCGGTAAACAAGCCTGCAGGTAATGTGTTTTTTATCCATTCGCTGGCCATGGCAAATTGTTCGTCTATAAAATCCATGGGATAGCCACTCCAATCGAAAATGGCTTGGAAAATAGTGAGCAAAATCACAAAGAAGATGAGGTAGCCAAAAACTTTATGGGTAAGAATTTTGTCCAAAGAAGCACGCAATCCTTTGGCTGCCATAAAATCCACCTTATAGGTTTCCTTTAATATATTGTTGATCAGCTGGTACCGAAGTACGGTTTCCTTATGTTGTAATTTTTTAAGTTCATCTTTTGATTTGGTTGAAAAAGCGGTAGCATCTTGGATCCGTTTTTTCTCGATCGGCATAAAGTTCACATCTTGAGTGATGACCAACCATAATTTGTAGAGATCTTCTTTCGGGAAGGTTTCTTTTAGGCGCTCAAAATATTCAGGTGAAATTCTGCTTGGTTCGAGAATGGGCTTGGAAGAAATATTTTTATAATCGCCAATGAGCTCTTTGACATTGTCAATCCCCGTATTTTTTCGAGTACTGACCAGCGCAATCTTGGTGTCCAACTTTTTCTCCATGGCCTCCACATCCAAAGAAATTCCTTTGCGATCCATTCGGTCAGCCATGTTTATGACCAAAATGGTCGGAATCTTAAGGTCTTTGATCTGGGTAAAAAGTAGCAGGTTCCTTTTTAGGTTTTCAACATCGCTGATGACTACAGCGACATCTGGATAGTCCTTATCGTTTTTATTGAGCAAAAGTTCAACCACCAAGCTTTCATCCAATGAAGTGGTGTTTAAACTATAGGTGCCTGGAAGGTCCAGAATATGTGCTTTAACTCCACGTGGAAGTTTACAGATACCTTCTTTTTTTTCTACAGTGATACCAGGATAGTTGCCAACTTTTTGTTTGAGTCCTGTGAGTTGATTAAAAACTGAGGTTTTACCAGTATTGGGATTGCCTATGAGGGCTACGTTTATGTTTTTGCTCATTTGGCCTGCGTTTCTTCAATAATATCCAGCTCGATGAGTTCTGCCAAAGACCTTCTTATTGCGAGATGACTTCCGCTGAGGTTGATGTAAATGGGATCGTTCAAGGGAGCAATTTGTAAAAGTTCCACACTGTTTCCGGGAAGGCATCCCAATTCCAATAGTTTTATGGGAAGAATATATTCGGTAAAATCCTTGATTATTCCCTTTTGTCCATATCGTAAATCTGCAACGGTAGCCACTGTTCTTATTTAGAATAAATATAATTAAGACAAAAATAAGTAAAAATGGGAAACTTAGCAGTGTAATTGGCCATAAAGGTGCAATGGGTTATTCTTTGTAACTGGCTTCAAGTATTTTGATGTCCTCCAGAAGCTTGTTGATTTCTTCTCGATTGGTCCCATCATAAAAACCTCGAATTCGTTTTTCCTTGTCAACAAGGATGAAATTTTCGGTATGGATCATGTCAAATGGACCACCGTCCCCATCATTTTTTACAGCTAGGTACGACTTTCGGGCCAACTCGTAAATCTGCTTTTTATCACCAGTGACCAAATTCCATTTAGTATCTATGACACCTTTTTCCAGTGCATATCTTTTTAACTGTGCAACGGTATCTATTTGTGGGGTTACGGAATGGGAGAGCAGCATAATATTTGGGTCATCTTTTACGGCTTCCTGAATTTCAGCCATGTTCTTCGTCATAATGGGGCAAATGGTAAGGCATGTGGTAAAAAAGAAGTCGGCCACATATATTTTGCCCTTATAATTTTCTTGCGTAATAGTGTCCCCGTTCTGGTTGACCAAGGAAAAATCGGCTACTTTATGGTATTTTTTTGTGTAATGCAATGTGCTGTCCACTAAAGATTTATCTACCATGGACGGTTGGTAGACCGGCAACATTTTCTTGGGTTGCAATGCGTTGTAAAATAGGTAAATAATGACCGCGGAGAGCCCCAACATTACGATTCCGAACAACTTGTACTTTGCAAAAAATGATCCCATGTCTACAAAATTACGGCCCAAATGGCTATTCATCAAGGAGAAAGCCAAGTTTTGTTGCTAAATCTTTCTTAAATAGTAAGTGGGATTAAAACCGAGGTTTTTTTATCAATACCTAAAAGGTTACTTTTGTTCGTTTTAAGAAAATAAGACGGATGACCCCTATAGTTATAAAGACCATACAATTCTTTTTGAGCTTATCGCTTCTCATCGTGCTTCACGAGCTGGGACACTTTATCCCTGCAAAGCTTTTTAAGACCAGGGTGGAGAAGTTTTATCTCTTTTTTGATGTGAAATTTTCGTTGTTCAAAAAGAAAATCGGCGAGACCGTTTATGGTATTGGTTGGTTGCCCTTGGGCGGATATGTAAAGATATCCGGGATGATCGATGAGAGCATGGACAAGGAGCAGATGCAACAAGAACCCAAGCCTTGGGAGTTCCGAAGTAAACCAGCTTGGCAACGATTGATTATAATGCTTGGTGGAGTTACTGTAAACTTTATTTTGGCCGTAGTAATTTTTATTGGATTGGTGTTCACCTATGGCGAAGAGTATATTGCCAACGATAGCCTAAAGGATGGAATCTGGGTTACGGAGAAAAGTTTAGGGGATGAATTGGGAATCCAGACAGGGGATAAAATTTTAGCTATTGATGGTGAAAAGGTAGAAGCCTTGCAACAGGTGCTGCCAGAAATGGTTTATGGAGAAACCTATACCATTGAAAGGGATGGACAAATTATTGAAAAGGAAATACCGGTAGACTTTATAGAAACTTTGTCCGAGGACAAGGAAAAAGCTCGTTTTATATCCTACCGTTTACCATTTGTAATTAATGATGTATCGAAAAAATCTCCAAACGCGGACAGTGGTCTTCAAAAAGGAGATGCCGTTGTACAAATGGCTGGAACACCTGTGGAGTATAAAGATGAGGTGACTCCTATTTTGGAGGCAAACAAAGGGAAAACAGTTCCGATTAAGGTCATGAGAAACGGGAGTCCTGTAGACCTTACTGTTTCTATATCGGATGAAGCCACCTTAGGTGTGGTCCTGGGGATGACGCCCGAGGAGTATAAGGAGGCAGGGTATTTGGAATTGAAGACTTTAAAATATTCCTTTTTAGAATCCATTCCAGCGGGCTGGAACAAAGGGGTAAAAACGCTTACGGATTACATTAAGGGTATGAAAAAAATATTCAACCCCGATACCGGCGCTTATAAAGAAGTAGGTGGATTTGCCGCTATTGGTGGTATGTTCCCTGATACCTGGAATTGGCCTGCATTTTGGGCCACTACGGCATTTATATCCATTATTTTGGCCTTTATGAACATTTTACCCATTCCAGCATTGGACGGCGGCCATGTGGCCTTTCTGTTATATGAAATGGTAACCGGACGCAAACCGAGCGACAAATTTTTGGAGTATGCCCAAATGATAGGGTTTTTTATTCTAATAGCTCTATTGCTATTTGCCAATGGGAACGATTTGTATAAATGGCTTTTTAAATAGAAAAGCAATTTTTTTGTTTGTAGTGTAAAAAAGAATCCATTATATTTGCACCCGCTTAAGGTAAAATATTCCTCCTTAGCTCAGTTGGTTAGAGCATCTGACTGTTAATCAGAGGGTCCTTGGTTCGAGTCCAAGAGGGGGAGCATACATAGCCCAGTAAGTATTGTACTTACTGGGTTTTTTGTTTTTAGACCTCTTTTTTATCCAACATTTTATCCAATATTATTAAAAGTGAATAACTTCTATTCTTACCAATCATTGTCCCGGATTTGTAGGTCGAATAGTTGATTGAGATTTGCATCAATTACCCCCTCATCTCTTTTTAAATATGCCTTTCTATATTCTCCTTTGCCATTTAGGGCATACTTTTCTAACGGGGTTCTTGCACCTACACCGTCCCCTAATGCGTGAATTTCGGTATTGCTTATAAATGTTAAGTTCTTTACTGTTATTCTATATCGTTGTTCTTTAAATTCTATTAGTACAAACCCGGTAATGTCATCTGTGTACATGTAAAGGCTTCCACTTGATTTTGACAGTTTTCTGTTTAATAAAAACTGATTAATGTTGGCTGTTATTTGACTTCCTGTCTTTTTGATGTCAGAGAAGTTACCACTTTTCAATATTAAATTGTGGATCTCATCAATGCTCTTGTTGTAAGAGTAAATTTTTTGCCAAATTATACTACCGTTTTCTAAAGCCATGTTTTGACTAAAGGTTGAAATTGTAATTGATAGAAGTAGAAAACTGAAAAAACATTTCATAACCATTAATTGTTTGGATTTGTTAAAAGAGGGGGTTGCAATAAAAGTATACAAAGCCTTGTGGATTTGCAAGATTAGTAAATGCCTTCGCGCGCGCGTACTGGTTCGATTTTGAAAAAACCGTTGATTATTCAAGATTGAAAAAATGATTGGCACATCAATTTAATCCAATTTTTAATTAAAGTTTATTGATGTCATAGCCGTTTTTCAGCCGTTTTTCGTGTGCGTTGTGACTTCCGAATACTTTGTGCAATAGTCGTTTTTTCGTCGTTTTTGTGCGGTGCTATGCTAACAATTGCTAACATTTTGTACATGAGGTTGTCAGGTTAATAAAGGCTAACAATGAATGTTGAGTTTTTCTAAGTTCTTCACGTGTGAACAGATAGTGGAATAAAGGGTAATATATGGGTGTCTGTTCGCGCGCGCGTACTGGTCGGATTTTTCTTTTTGACAGAAAGATAATGGAAATCAATTATTGAATTAGGAATCCAATAAAAGCATTCAAGAATTAAAAAAGATTATTAATGATTTAAGAACCGCCAACTTCTTCGCGCGCGTATTGTTTTGATTTTTCTTTTTTACCGTTGTAAAAACAATTATCCCTTTATGTACGTTGTGACCCCGAAATAGGCTTCCTATATTAGGTTTTATAAGGTTGAGTTTTGCTAAGTCCTTGCGCGCGTATTGGTCACTTTTTTGAAAAAGATTGATTAATCAAGTTCTATGCGTGAACAGATAGTGAGATATGATCCGGGTATTTGAATATATATGAGTATCTACTCGCGTGCGCGTATGAGTACCAAAAAGTCTTTGACTATGCTACTTTAAAAAAGGACTTGGTATTGGTAATGCGATATGAATAGTACTTTCCGAATTTTACCTCAACATCAAACCCAAGTTGTACCAATAAGTTTAAATATCGTTGTACGCTCTTTTCGTGGATTCCCAAACAGTCTTTTATTTCCCTTATGGTCTTGAAGTCATTTAGGAACTTAATTAATTTAAGTACCCTTTGTACCCGCCTTGTATTATTGATAGGCTTACCGTTAAATTCTCTTTTCCTAATAATGGGTCTTGGTGTTATTCCTTCTGTTGATTTCATTTTTTTTTGATGTTCTAAAAACAATCCTTTTTTATGGTTTCCCAAAATTCCTTTTTTTACGGGTGGACTAACACTTTGATTTTGTTACTCAAATAAGGCTATTTGTTCCGGTATTGGTCTTTTGTTGTAATACCTGTTTCTTATCTGTTTGCTCATCATATCGTAAACCGTTCTTTCAAATTTGTTGTACTGTCCAGTAAGTAAGATGTTTTCAAGTTCCTTAAATCGCTCTCTATCGGTTTTCTCCAAATGTTTAAGGCCTGTGTTCGATAGTAGGTTGGAACCTTCTTTTTGCATTGTTATGTCCATTCCAGTAATAGGGCATACTCTGGATTGTGAAAACGGTATGGATTCCCCCTTTAACATAGGGGAATTTATACCGATTTCGTTTTTTTCTTGGGGTGCGGAATTTATACCGATTTGGTCAAATAGTTGGGTTAACTTTTGTTCTATGGATTCGACAAATTTACGGTTGATATTATTTCCTGTTTTGTCCAGATAACTTAAATAGGTCTTTTTCTTCTCATCAAAGGCATTGGTTCTACTCTGGTTGATTGCCTTGAACCAAAATGACGGGTTTGAATACTCTTTTAGTTTGTTCGTTTCCCTTTTAGTCAAACCGATATAGTTAGGGTCTGGGTCAATAATCAAAACACGTTTTGCATTTGCAATTATGTCGGCCTTCATTGCTTGGTAAGGTGCTTCTTTCAACAAATCCCCTAAATGATATATTCCCAATGGGTTTATTCTTTTGGAACGTTTTGATTTTACTTCAAACCGTATGGTGCTGCCTGGGCAATGTTCTGGGAATTGCACACCTTTTGAGTATAGTTTAATGATGAGGTATTTTGTTGACTTCTTTTGCTTGCTGTATCTGTGGTCTAAATCCCTTACAAACTCATCTTTTTGATGGTAGGATGGGTAAGAAATCAATTCCTTTCCGTATCCATCAACTAAGAAGTTTAGTCCATACTCCAGATTGACAACTTTAAAATCCTCTGGGTGTTCTATGTTGAATAGTTTGATAAACCTTTGAATTGTGGCTCTTGCTTGGTTAGGTGTGAAGTCATTTGCGTTGTGTCGGTCTTTATTGAACCAATAATGGGGCTTAAAACGTATTTCAAGGCGTTCTGCCCCCTCTTTTGGATTTTTGGGCGCGTATGGTGCTAAACTAAATTTAACGCCCTCAAAATGCTTTGTTTTGAATTTTTCTATTTCACCTGTTTTAGTATTTACTTTTGAAAGGTCTTTGTCAAAATACAATAACGGATTTGTCCATATGTTTTTTATAGACTTATAATCCGTAATCATCATTTTAACAAAATCAATCATTATATTTGTCTTGTTATCGTTGCCGATAGCATTTTGAACAAAATTGAGGGGTGTTAGGCGCACCCCTCTTTTGTTTTAGTAATGTTTGTTGAATGTTTTTAGAAAGGCGGTTATTTGCCTTGTATAGAAGTTCTGGAAATAATATAACCTCAACTTATTTCCCTTATCCATGAACCTTGCAATAATCAAGTTGGATTTGTTCTTGGTATCCCCATAATAAAGGTTGGGGTCATGGGTTGGAAAAAGTCCTGTTATTTGCTTTGACCATTTATTGCCCTGTCGCATCTTTAGGGAATAATCGTAGGTGGCTTTAGAGAAACCCCTATTTATCCCAATGTTCAACTTTTTGGAAAAAAGGTCTTTGCCCTTGATGAGGTCGTAATGTCGTACTTCCTTGAATATCTTCTCCGTGTCCTGCTCAAACTCCATGACAACGGGCTTAGGTATTGTTATCGTTGCCATAATGCTAAAGTTCGATTAATGCAGATTCTACTTCACTACGTTTGTAATAAACTTTACCGGATATTCCGTAGGATTGGAGTACGCCTTTCTTTGTCCAAAGGTATAAAGTGCTTAGGTTGATGTTCAGCAGTTTGGCAGTTGCTTTCCTGCTCAAAAATTCCTCTGGTGTTTTGGGTTGGAAACTCTTTTTTAGTTCCTCTAATTGGCCTCTTACGTTTTCTGTAATGGCTTTTTGTAGTTGTTCTGGGGTTGTTCCAATAAATTGTACTGTTTGCATTGAACATTGTTTTGCGATTACTAATGTTCAAATATCAATCGGTTACAATGCTAGGGGTGCGCCTAAAAACACTCCCAATTTATTGTTTAAAGTTTATCAAGATACTTTTTTACGTCGTCAATATGCTTATCCGCGGTGTATCTTAAACGGTCTTCTTTAGTGTTATCACTTAATACTCTGTGATTGCCACTTACTCCCCTTTTATTTGCGTTTAGAAGTTTTGCGGTTATTTGGTAAACTTTTGATTGAGGTAAGTTTTTAAATTTATCAAGGTCAAAGAAACCTAATTCATTTAAAAGGGCAATTTGGTATGGTAGTGAAGATGTCTTCTTTATTGTTTTGGTTAGGTCGGAACTAATTGGTTTTAATCTATTGAGTTGAATTTTTAAATCCTTTTTTGTTTGTTCTCCATTTCCCCACCAATTTCCTAAAATGGGTTTGATGTCAGATATGGACTTAATTTCAAAAATTGGGTGTTCCGAAAGTTTGTTTATTCTGAAAAATAATTCATGAAGTTTTTCATCATGGTAAACTCGGGATAAATAAGAGCAATAATTTTCCACTTCAATTAGACTTTCCTCAATAAAATCTAATTCGGTTTTATCATTGAAGGCCAAATATGTATGTAGTTCTACGCGGTAATTTTCCGTTGTGAATCCACGTAAAAACCATTTATCATAGCAAGTCTCAAAAATATCCCAATCCTCATTTGGAAAAAATGCATCAAGTTTCATTTACTCAAAGTTTATCGTTGCCTGTCTAAAAATAAGAAAGGCTGCTCAATTGCAGCCCTTTATCTATGCTTTTATCGGTTGCCGTTGACTGTACGCCTTCCAATCCGAATAAATATCTATTGCGGTTGAAGTGATTTTATCATCTGGTAATTGGGTGTCGAAATCAGTTATGCTTTGATTTAGTTTGTCGGCGTGCTTGTTGAAATATTCCAATATATCATCTGTATCAGGTCTTTTAAGGTCTACATCAAATATTATTTCGCAAAGGCCGGTTTTATCCAAAAGCCAATTATCTGTTCTTAGGCCTATTGACCAAAGGTTGTCCATTATTATGTAATGGATTACGTAATCTTTAATGAGTCTGATTGCTTTAGATGTTTCCATGATGTTGTGATTAGTGTTTTCCATAATTACGGTTTAAATGTTACTCGTTTGATGCCTTTGGTACAATTTCCAATTTGGCTTCCCTTTTGTTTTTATCCTGTTGTTCCATGGAATCGAATTTAGCCCTTGCAATCCTTGAAAGGGTAGGGTCTGATTTGTCAATGTAGGTTAGGAAATTACGTTCGTTTACATGGCCTGTAATATTCATAATCTCTTGTGTAGACCATGTGCCTAGGTTGTAGAAGTTGCACGCAAATGAACGCCTGCCAGTATGGTTGCTGATTAACCTATGTTTTGGGTAAAGGCCTTTTTTACCGTTATAACGTCCATATACTTTCTGTCTTAATCCGGATATACGGCAAACGTCTTTAATCAATGAAGACAAAATACTTCTTTGACTTTGTTCATTATCGGTAAATTTCGGGGGGAAGTCGTTGCCATATTTTTTTAGCACCTCATCGACTTTATAGTGAATAGGTATTTCAATGTTCTTGCCTGTCTTGAATTGCTTTAGGACAATGTATTTGCCCCCGTCTATGGTCTGGATATTGTTTTTAGTAAATCTGTGAAGGTCTGAAATTCTTTGTGCGGTGTAACATGAGATAATGAACCAATCCTTTGCAATTTGCAAACGTTCGTTGGGCATATCCTTTTCAATGATTTGGTCTATTTCCTCAAAGGTTAAATAGGTGACAATGTTTTCGTCTTGAAAGCCTTTTATGTTCATATAGTCCGGGTCTACCTTGCACCCGTTCAATTGCGCATCCCTAACAATGGTTTTAAGGCGTTTAATGTACCTTCCTTTGGTGTTGATGCTCTTTTCTTCTATGTCAGTCAGATATTCGAGAAAATCGGCTGCAAAACTCGTGTTCACTTCCTTTATTTTCAACTTATGGCCTTTATGCTTTTGGTACTTCTCCAGTATTTTGGAAAAGTTGAGGTATTTATCAAGTGTATTCTGCTTGTAATGGAATTTTACATTGTTTCTAATGTAGGTTCTTTTCTTTAGTTCTTCGCAATACCAGTTTGAATAGGGGGCTAAAAATTCTTTTTCCTTTATCGGTTCAAGGTTATTGAACTTTTGGACAACGGCCTTTAATTGTTTGCTTTCAATGTCCAACAAACTTTTGTTTTCGTCTTTCTCTACTTCATCAATGAATTTATCCAGTGTCCTAGCAAGATCGTTAAGCCGGTTTTTTAATTGCTTGTTTTTTGCAACGTTCTCTTTTGGAAGGTTGGTTGAGTAGTTCCAATCTTTTGCATTTTGGATTGTTAGGCCAGTTGAAAGTCTAAAGTCTTTGTTTCTGCCAATATTGAGCCTAAAATAGACTTTACAAGACCCTGTCTTTTTGTAAGGATAGAATTTAATGTTTGCCATCGTATTGCATTTGAACAATAGCAAATTACTGTTTTATCCAATTTTATCCAACATTTTATCCAACATTTTCAATTGCGTAAACAATCATTTTAGAGCAAAAACAATTTTTAGAGCCTATAAATAGGGAATTTTTGGAAATATAATAATTGTTCGTTGTTTATCAAAAAACGTTAATAGCACCCCAAGAGGGGGAGCGGAGATGATAAAAACGGTTATACTTTTAGAGTGTAGCCGTTTTTTTTATTCTTAAATTGAAAGTAAATTTTACATATGAAAAATATCACTAGCATATTACTCATATTAGTACCGCTATTCATTTATGCTCAAAATTCTGAGTATAACATAAACTCTTATTTAGATGAAGGAGCCAAGGCACCTAACACCCATTATATTGGTGAGGCATGGTTAAACGGATTGTTGCGCGCCGATGAAAATCTTAATTACAACATAACCAAAGCTACTTTTAGAGCGAATTCGACCTTGGATTGGCATAAACACACCTCGCCTCAAGTCATCATCATTGTAAAAGGGGAAGGTTATTATCAAGAAAGGGGTAAAGAGCCTTTAATCCTTAAGGTCGGAGATGTGGTTAAGTGTGATCAAGATATTGAACATTGGCATTCATCTTCTAAAGATAATGACGTTACTTATTTGGCAATTTATAGTGGAGAAACTATTTGGACCGAAGTACTTTCTCAAGAAAGTTACGACACTGTAGCTAAAAAGTTGAAGGAGGATTCTCTGTAATAGTAATATTGAATAAATGCTCTCTGTAACTTTAAGTAATAAGAGGAACTGCAAAAGTAAAAGCCACCGATTTCGGTGGCTTTTTTTATTGCTGTTTATCCATTTTGCAAAGCTCTGTGAGAAGTGTTGCTTTTTCGAATTAACTACCTATCCAATAATTCACATGTCGCAATAGAAATATAGCAATTGGTTTTCTTCCGTATTTGAGTTTTCCAGAGCCAAAGGCCAATAATTTTTTGGATAGAGAAAAACACAATCTTTTAGCAGAATGATTTTCATGTGGATTGGGAGGCCACCATTAAACTGGTCAGAAATGCCAATGTAAAAATGCTTTTTTCATGATTACGTGATTTTAAGTGTTCCCTGTATTGTTCTTGATTTCAACTTTTTTTTGGCTTGCCAAGGTCAAATATGCTCCATTGAGCTTTAAATTCTAATTTTTTTCCGCAGACATCATTGGTTAACCTCCAATCAACCAATAGATTATATGAAGTGCGTGCATAAAATGTCGTTGACAGGGTAAATATGGTTGTTGATATAGCTGCTTTTCTTTTAGAGCAGTATTATCTATAATTTTGAGCTCATTTAACCTTAGGTCTATTGATTTCTAAAAAAGAACTTCTTTTCCAAATCGTACTGCATATTTTAGTGCTTCTGTTTTTCTCTTTTGATAGAAATACGGGAAGTATTGTTGTGCACCGTGCTATATTTCTTCTTTTTTATGCTGCTGCAACAGCGGTAATAACCTATTTTTTGATGCCCAAATTCTTGTACAAAAAAAAATACTGGCAATTCTTTTTGGGTGCCGCTGTGGTTGTATCCATTGTTATTGTCGTAGAGGAAGTTGTTCTGGAGCCCATCATGTTTCCAGACACAAGACGGGGAAATGCTTTTCCTGGGGTATATGTATCACTTTTAGGAACTTTACCCGTAATGTTTATCCTTTCCGGGTGTAAGTTCGGATGGGATGCCCTAAAAAAGCAAGCCGAAATAGATGAGCTCCAAAGTACCATTCAAGAAAGTGAGCTACAATTTTTACGTAGTCAGATCAATCCACATTTTTTGTTCAACAACTTGAACAACCTTTATTCATATGCTTTGCAGGAATCGCCAAAGACCCCGGAAATTATCCTGGAGATGAGTGGTGTATTGCGTTATATGTTGTATGAATCCAAGGAACAGTTTGTACCTTTAAAAAAGGAATTGGAGCAATTGGGCAATTTTATCCGATTGTACAAACTACAAATAGAGGATAGGGGAGTGGTTCATTTTGATGTGGAGAAGATAGAGGGACAATATAGGATTGCACCTTTAATTTTGATTGTGTTTATAGAAAATGCCTTTAAGCATAGCCAATCAGGTCAGTCTTCCGATATTAAAATCGATATTTCTGTAAAATTGAGCAATTCTATCCTAGAATTTCGGTGTACTAACAACTATGAGGCCGGTTTTAGTTTAGATAGTGTTGCCAAGGGTATTGGATTAAAAAATGTAAGAAAGCGCTTGGAACTATTATATCCTAAAAAACATCTTCTTCACATAGAAGAAGCCGACAATTCCTATAAGGTGTTGCTAAAATTGGAACTGGAAAACGTATAGGTTATGAGGTGCATTATTGTTGAAGACCAACCGCCGGCACAACGAATTCTAAAAAAATTTATTCAAGACGTGCCTGCGTTGGAATTGGTGGAAGTTTTTTCGGATGGATTGAAAGCAATGGAATACTTGAACACTGAATCCGTTGATTTAATGTTTTTGGATATCCATTTGCCAAAAATCAATGGATTGGATTTTCTTAAGAGTATTCCAGACCCTCCCCATGTAATCTTGACAACAGCATTTTCTGAATATGCTTTGGAAGGCTACGATTTAAATGTTGTGGATTATCTTTTGAAGCCATTTTCCTTTCAACGGTTTTTGCAAGCGGTAAACAAGGTGAGCGCCAAGCACGAACATATTGTATTTAAGAATGATGTTGCTCCCCTCACCGAGATTTATGTGAAATCCAGCCACGAACACATCAAAGTATTGATAAAGGATATTTATTCCATTACTTCAGACTCCGATTATACGGAAATTCATTTAAAGGATAAGAAAATATTGTCCAACGAGCCTTTAAGGCATTGGGTGGAAGTGCTTGGAGGCAGTCAATTTTATCAGATACACAAATCCCATATCATCAACACCAAAAAGATAGATAGGATTTCCGGCAATTTGGTGCTCTTGACCAATAAGGCCAAAGTACCTATGGGAAGAGCTTATAAAGACAATTTTCTAAAAAGCATATTGTAATTTAAAAAGCCCAGAATTCTTTCTGGGCTTTTTAAATGTTTGGTCTAATGGACTACTTCGCGAAGTAGATATAGATGGCAATTACAACAAAGGCGATAAAACCACTTGCAAGTTTTACGTGCTTCCAAGGTTCTATGGACACCTGTTTGGTGTATTCCAATTGGAAAGGTTCTTTTCTTGGGAAGAACTTTCCAATAATCAACATTATGATAATATTGGAAATAAACAAAATGGCCATTACGTGAAGGTAGTGCGGGTATGCCCCTGCTTCGACCAAATTTAGCTCAACAGGGTCGGTAACACCATTGGCCTTAGCTTCAGCCAACGCATTAGCCACCATTTTAGGGCCAATAATAAATTGACTGATAATATATAGGATAGACCCGGAAAGAATACCAATTTTGGCTGCAATGGCCGGAACCCTTTTTGTAAGATATCCGACTACTATAATGGTGAAGATCGGGATACTGTAAATACCGTTGATTTCTTGTAGATAGTTGAACAAACTCCCTGCATTGGCAATAAGCGGTGCAATGAACATCGCGGCAAGCGCGAGACATACTCCAAATACTTTACCATATTTTACAACGGTCATTTCCGAGGCATTTTTATTGATATGCTGCTTATAGATGTCTATTCCGAACAAGGTGACCGAACTGTTGAGCACACTGTTAAAGGAGCTCAGAATTGCACCGAACAATACCGCCGCAAAGAATCCCATCAAAGGTTTTGGAAGTACGGCTCTTACCAATTCCGGATAGGCCAGGTCACTACTGGCAAGACCTCCTTCGAAATAATAGTAGGCGATCATTCCCGGCAATACTAGAATGATAGGCCCCAGAATCTTTAAAAAAGCCGCTAACAATAAACCTTTTTGACCTTCCGCAAGATTTTTCGCCCCAAGTCCCCTTTGAATAATTTGTTGGTTGGTTCCCCAATAGAAAAGCTGAACCAGCATCATACCGGTAAAAATGGTGGAGAAGGGTACTTCTTGTCCGGGATTTCCTGTTGAATCAAAACGTTCCGGGTTAGCTGCCATTAAGGTCTCCAGTCCTCCAAAAACACTTCCGTCACCAATCGCCATCAAACCAAAAACAGGAATTAGTATTCCACCGATAATAAGTCCTACAGCGTTGATACTGTCAGAAACAGCAACCGCCTTTAATCCTCCGAAAACGGCATATATGGAACCTATAATGCCAATGCCCCAAATGCAAATAACCAAGGCCGTGGAATCTGATACCCCAAGCAATGCTGGAACATCGAACATACCACTAATCGCCACCGAACCGGAATATAAAATTACCGGGAGCAGCACTACCACATAACCGGTAAGGAACAAGCCAGAGGTTATGGTCTTAGTGGCAACATCGAACCGCTTGGCCAAAAATTGGGGTACCGTGGTAAGTCCTCCCTTTAAATAACGTGGAAGCAAGAATAAGGCAGTGACCACGATGGCCAGCGCGGCCAGGGTTTCCCATGCCATTACAGAAAGCCCATCTTTGTAGGCACTTCCATTAAGTCCAACTATTTGTTCGGTAGAAAGGTTTGTTAAAAGCAACGAACCGGCTATGACCCCGGCTGTCAGGCTTCTACCGCCCAAAAAGTAGCCATCTGATGATGTTTCATCTGTTTTTCTAACGGACCACCAGGATATTATTCCTACTAAAAGTGTGAATCCTAAAAAGGAAATAAGTGCCATAAATTAAAGTTTGATTGTATTGACCTTTAGGTCGGGTCTAATATGTTGATTTAGTTTATTGTGCAATGCTCATTTAATTGGAACCAAACAATTTCTGATACTACGGTACTTTCGATTTTTGGAAATCCTGGGTCGTTTTTTAGAACACCAAGTATTAAAGTGCAATAATCTCAATTACTTAAAAATACCAAAATCAAAAGTGGATAGGTAGTCTCTATAAACGCTAATATAATCGGAATTTTCCAAAATATTGAAGAGAAGGGTTAAAGCCTTTGAAACGATTTTTGATGTAGGGCATCCAAATCTGGAAATTCAATGATAATTTATTTCTAACAATTATTTAAAACAAAACGTGTCGATACTTCGCTATAAATTTGAGTAATTTGAAACATAATTTTATTATTTGTAAACATTGATTGATAAAAGTACGGTCACAAAGCGACCTGGATTGGTATTCGTTCTGCATGCTTCGCTCGCTGCTTTTGGCACCTACTTTTGTATGTACGCCTTTAGAAAACCATTTTCTGTGGCCACTTTTGAGGGATTGACCTTTATGGGGGTGGATTACAAGATCCTTTTGGTGATTGCCCAGGTTTTGGGTTATGCACTTTCCAAATTTGTCGGAATAAAAGTTATATCAGAATTAAAGCCAAACCGCAGGTTACTCTATTTAATTTCGTTGATAGTGCTGGCAGAAATTTCGCTATTACTATTTGCATGGGTGCCCGCACCGTACAATATTCCGTTGATGTTCCTTAATGGTTTTCCGTTGGGAATGATTTGGGGCATCGTATTTTCCTATATCGAAGGTCGCAGGTTCACCGATATTTTGGGGGTTGTGCTTTCTGCGAGTTTTATTGTTTCGAGTGGGGTGGTAAAATCAGTGGGGCTTTATGTGATGAATTCCTGGGGAGTGAGTGAATTTTGGATGCCTTCCGTAACCGGGGCTCTATTTTTTATACCACTTTTGATTTGCTCCTATCTTCTACAGCGGGTACCGCCGCCTACGGATGAGGACATTGCCAACAGGACAGAACGGATTCCCATGACTGCCATGGATAGAAAAAACTTGATAAAAAAGTTCTTTTTTCCATTACTGCTCATCGTGTTGTTTTATACATTTTTGACAGCCTTTAGGGATTTTAGGGATAATTTTGCACGGGAGCTCTGGGACAGTATTGGCTACAAAGGAGACGTTTCCGTTTTTTCTACTTCAGAAATAATCATTGCCATAATAGTGCTTGTTATTATAGGGGCTATTTTTTATATCAAGGATAATTTTAAGGCCTTGCTCACCTATCACGTATTGCTCGCTCTTGGTTCGGTAGTTTTGGCCTTCAGTACCCTCATGTTTCAAACAAGAATTTTAGATCCGTTTATATGGATGGTGTGTACAGGTTTTGGACTCTATATTTGTTATGTACCCTTCAACTGTCTCTTTTTCGACCGCTTTATCGCCTCGTTTAAGGTAAAAGGAAATTCGGGTTTTCTTATTTATATAGCCGATGCCTTTGGTTATGTGGGCAGTGTTTTGGTCTTGCTCTATAAAAACTTTGGACAAGCCAATGTATCGTGGATAAACTTTTTTGTTTATGGCACTTATGCCGTGGCTTTCATAGGTGTCTGTAGCACATTAATTCTATTTATTCACTTTACCTCACGTCGTAGGAGGGAACAAACTAACAAGCAGTTGGATTATGATTATGGACAATAGATTTGATGCTGTTATTGTAGGAGGAGGTGTTTTGGGGGCTTTTCATGCCTACCATGCACTTGAATTGGGTTTAAAAGTATGCTTGGTAGAAAAAGATGCATACCCTAAAGGGGCGACCACCCAAAATTTTGGACAGGTGGTGCCTTCGGGCATGAACACCAAATGGCAAAAATATGGTCGTGAGAGTCTTAGAATCTATAAGGAGATCCAGTCACAGTTTGATATCAGCATCCGTCAGAATGGAACAGTCTACTTGGCCTCCAATGAGGAAGAAGAGCAATTGTTGGTAGAGCTTAGGGCTATAAATAGTGGAAACAACTACGCATCCAAAATGCTAACTAAGCAAGAGTGTTTGGAAAAATATCCTGGGCTACGAAAAGATTATGTGGTGGCGGGGCTGTTTTTTCCCGAGGAAGTTACTGTGGAACCTAGAACCATGATTCATAGGCTTCAGGAATATTTAGTTGCCCAAAAAGGGTTGGATATCAAGTTTGATTTCCCCGTGGTTTCTTGTGAATCTACTAGGGAGTGGGTGGCAGTTCGGAACACCAAAAACGAACAGGTGTTTGGTAGAAAGGTGATTGTTTGCAACGGAAGTGATTTTAAAAATTTATATCCAGAGACTTTTTTGTCGAGTGACCTTGAGGTTTCCAAATTGCAGATGATGCAGACCAAGCCACAGGAAAATTATGAATTGAAAGGTTCAATTCTTACAGGATGGTCCATTAGACGATATGAAGCGTTTCACGAATGTCCATCATTTACAAATGTCAAGAAAAATGAGCCAAAGGAAAGCCTTCAAAAGAAATGGGGCGTGCATATTCTTTTTAAACAAGCGGCCGACGGCTCGGTAATTTTGGGAGATTCCCATCAATATGCCGATGCCAACAAAATTGAAGATCTTGGTTATGACCTGGATATGGATATCGATAATTTTATGATCGAGGAGGCCAAGAAAATAATAGACCTGCCCAACTATCAAATTCAAAGGAGATGGTATGGCATGTACTCACAATGTAAGAACAGCGATATTTTTCAAAAAACCATTGAAGACAATATTCATATTGTAACGGGAATCGGTGGAAAGGGAATGACGGGCAGTGCCGGGTTCTCGAAGAAGAATATTGCGACTATATTTAATAAGCAGAAAATTAAATTATGACAAGAATAGAATTGGCCGTTTTTGATATGGCGGGAACCACGGTAAACGAAGACAATGTGGTGTATAAAACCGTTAAGGCCGCTTTGGCAAAACAGGGTGTTGAGGTTTCTCTGGATACGGTACTGGAGTTTGGTGCTGGTAAGGAAAAGTTCAAGGCCATTGCCGATATATTGAAGGAAACCAAAACAACAGGGGTCGACGCCAATGCAGTTTTTGAAGATTTTAAAGAGATGTTGGAAGAGGCCTACGCCAATTTGGATGTAACCACTTATGAAGGTGTGGAGGAACTCTTTGAACTATTGAAATCCAAAAGTGTGAAGGTGGTACTTAACACGGGTTACGACCATAAAACAGCAAAATCACTTTTAAATAAATTGGGTTGGGTTCCAGGAGAACAAATTGATGCCTTGATTACTGCGGATGATGTGGTAAAAGGAAGACCATCTTCTGAAATGATTGACAAGGCTATGGAGATGTTCAAAATATCAGAATCAGAAAATGTTTTGAAGGCCGGTGACTCGGTTATTGATATTGAAGAGGGTAAAAATGCCAACTGCGGTTGGACGGTAGGGGTGCTGACAGGGGCTCAGACCCGAGAACAATTGGCAACAGCAGAACCCACCTTAATATTGGATTCGCTAGCTGATTTGGCCAAAGTATTGTTTCCTTGATCAAATAAAGAAATAGACCACCAACATTTTAGAGGGAACTTTTCCTTTATTAATAGGTACATGGGGGATTCTACCATCAAAAAAAATGGAATCCCCTTCTTTTAGCAGCACTTCTTGATCACCTATCTCATAATAGCATTCTCCAGTTAAAATATATTTGAACTCAAAAGCATCGGTTACTACCTTATCGCGTTCCGAGCTGGGTTGCACTTCCAAAAGCACACTTTCAAAACCTACGGAGTTCAATTGTTTTCCAAAAATGTAGTTGTATGAGAACCCAACAGCTTCGTCTTCCTTTTCTATAATGGATTGCTCATCTTTACGAGTGACCAAAAAATTATGTCCATTGGCCTTTGGGATGCCATCAAAAAAATCTGTCATTTCCGTTTCCAAGGCCCCAACTATTTTCAAAAAAACTGGCAATGAAGGAATGGTTCGGCCATTTTCTATACGGGAAATAAGCCCTGCGGTTACTCCGGCACTGATGGCAACATCGTTTATGGTCTTTTTATTGTTCTTACGAATTTGCTTAATTCTTTTTCCAATACCGATGAGGTAATCTTCCATTTTTATTGAGGTTGGTGAATTTTAGTATTTATAATATTTTTTGATGCTTCAAGATTAATAAAAAAATCCATTAATCCACTGAAACACTAGGATATCTTGTTAAAATCAAAGTTGACAAGGTTTTATAAAAATTGAATATTTGTAAATAATGTTTACCTAACATTAGGCTATTTCTTTTAACCTTTCCATATCATTTTTTTAATCTATTTGAAGGGCTGTCTTAACTCATGTGTTGGATATTTGTTGATAAATAATTAACCAAGTTTTACAAATACTCAACAAATGAAAAAATCGATTGTAGCATTTTTACTTGCTTTTACCGTAAGTATAATTAGCTATTCGCAAGTCACCTTTTCAGGAAAGGTAGTAGACGAAAACAGCGTACCGTTGCCTGGTGCATCGGTAGTTGTTAAAGGAGGGTCCACTGGAGTGGCCACAGACTTTGATGGAAATTTCGAAATTGAACTTCCGCAAGGTGGGGAGATTTTGGTGGTTTCCTATATAGGGTACGTACCACAAGATTTGGATACGTCCGGAAAAAGTACCGCAACAATCATGTTGCAACCGGATTCACAACAATTGGAAGAGGTTGTGGTAACCGCCTTGAACATTACTAGGGATGAGGAATCCTTGGGTTATTCTGTTCAAAAAGTGGGTGGTGAAGAAATTTCACAATCAACCAGTACCAATACGGTGAGTACATTATCAGGAAGAACAGCTGGTGTTCAAGTGGTGACAAACGGAACCGGACCTGGTCAATCATCTTCTGTGGTAATCAGGGGATATTCTTCCATGCAGGGAGACAACCAACCACTATTTATAGTGGATGGTATTCCAATTAATAACAATACTGATACCAGAACCAATACATTGGGAGGTGCTTCCAACATGAATTTGGACTATGGTAACGGTGCTGCCGAAATCAACCCGGATGATGTAGAATCCATCTCTGTATTAAAAGGTGCGAACGCAACTGCACTTTATGGTTCCAGAGCTGCCAACGGGGCGGTCATCATTACAACGAAGTCGGGTAAAGGACGTAAAGGAGGAATTAGCTTTAGCTCCAAAACTACTTTTGAAAGTGTTTTAAAAGCTCCAGAATATCAAGGAGTATATGGTCAAGGTAAAAACTTTGACTTTCAATTTGTGGATGGTTACGGAAGCGGAACCTACGATGGTGTAGATGAATCTTGGGGCCCATTATTGGATGGAACTTTGCGTGCACAGCACGATTCCCCGACATCAAACGGACTTCGTGGCGGTGATGTTCACGGATTGGATTATATATTGGGGTCTTCCGGTGTTGATTTGGACCGAAGAGGTACTATTACACCTACACCATTTGTATATGGTGGAAATCCAGCCGAAGAATTCATGGAAACCGGTAGAACTTTGATAAACACGGTTTCATTTTTTGGCTCCAATGACAATGGAAACTACAGAGTGAGCTATACCAACTTGGATAACAAGGGTATTGTTCCCAATACCGATATCAAAAGAAATACTATTTCTGCTTCTGGAGACTATCAGATTACAGATAGATTAAAGGTGTCTTCCAAAATCAATTATATACGATCGGATTCCGATAACCGTCATGTAAATGGATATGGTACCGAATCTGTAATGTATCTGTTCATTTGGTGGGGTCAACAAGTCAATGTAAATAGTTTAAGAAACTACTGGCAAGATGGTCTGGAAGGATTCCAACAGTACAACTACAATTATAACTATCATGATAACCCTTACTTCACCATGTATGAGAATACCAATGGTTTAGCTAAGGACAGAATCATAGGAAACCTTTCTGCAACATACGATATTGGTGATGATTTCAAATTTATGGTAAGGGGAGGTCGTGATTTCTTCTCTGAATATAGAACCATAAAAAGAGCCTATTCCACGCAACGTTTTCCTAACGGACAGTTCAGGGAAGATAAAATCAACTTCCAGGAAACCAACTTGGATTTCTTGTTGACCTATGACAAGGATGTTACCGATAAATTCCATGTCAACGCCAACGTTGGTGGTAACAGAATGGTACAGAAAAACCATTTCAACTCCTTGATGGCCAACAAGCTTTTGATTCCCGGAATCTACTCCTTTTCCAATGTTGATGGAGCCTTGGTGCAGCGCACAAGCCGTCCCGAAAAACAAATCAATTCCTTGTATGCTTTTGCTCAATTGGGATGGAACAGTAGTATTTATTTGGACCTAACTGCACGTAACGACTGGTCTTCTACATTGCCAGAGCAAAACAATTCTTATTTCTACCCATCAGCTTCCTTAAGTGTGGTGTTGTCCGATCTATTTGATTTTAGCGGTCAGGATGTGCTAAGCTTTGCGAAACTAAGAGGAGGTTGGGCCCAGGTTGGTAGTGATACCGATGCCTATAGACTTTCAGATTATTATGCATTGGGAACTCCTGTTGGTGATAACCCTACGGCGAGTCCCTCCAATACATTGCCAAACTTTGATTTGAAACCGGAGATTCAGACTTCCTACGAATTTGGGACCGATTTAAGGTTCTTCAACAACAAACTATCCTTGGATGCTACGTATTATAACTCAGTTTCCAAAAACCAGATTTTGGATATTGATTTACCCATCACATCAGGTAAAACAGCAAGGACCATTAATGCAGGTAAAATCAGAAACCAAGGTTTGGAAATAATGTTGGGTGTTACACCTATAAGAAATGAGAATTTTAACTGGAATTCATCTTTCAATTTTGGATTGAACCGAAACAAGGTCTTGGAATTGGCCGATGGTGTTGAAAGATACCAATATGGAGGAAATGGAATTTCCCTTGTCGCTGAAGAAGGAGGCTCCCTTGGTGATATGTGGGGAACTGGATTGGTGAAAGTGGAAGATGAAAATAGCCCATACTACGGTGACGTAATCTTTAATGAAGGTCTTGTTCAACAGGACAATACCTTGAGAAAAGTTGGAAACTTTAATCCAGACTTTACGTTGGGATGGAACAATACCATTACCTACAAAAACCTTTCCCTTAATTTCTTGTTTGATTGGAGACAGGGTGGGGAATTACTTTCTAGAACCCGTTTGATTGCCGCCACTTCTGGTAACGTTGTGGAAACACTTTGGGGCCGTTCTCCTGAATATGGAGGTCCACACCCAGGTATTGCAGATTCAGGGCTTTCCTATGTTAATGGTGATGGTGTGACCCAAACAGATGGGATAATTGGTGATGGTGTGAAATTGCAAGATGGAGTATATGTCCCCAACGATGTTATTGTACCTGCCAATGCATACCACAACAATAGGTATAGAAGAGGTAACGATACTGAAGGTATTTACGATGCCACCTTTATAAAATTAAGAGAAGCAAGATTGACCTATGATTTCCCTACAAAATTGTTCAAGGGTGACGACATTAAAAACTTAAGCTTTTCTGTAATTGGAACCAACCTTTGGTTGTGGGCCAAAGACTTTAACCATGGTGATCCAGAACTATTGTCTTTTGGAGGTGGAAGCTATGTGCCAGGGGTGGAAAATGCCACAGTACCTACTACTCGTAGCTTAGGATTTGCAATCAACGTAGAATTTTAATCAGGTTAATAACAACAACATGAAAAAGATATTTTTTATAGCGACAGTACTTGCAATGACCCTTTGGTCTTGTGACAAGTTTGACGTGAGCAACGATAACCCGGATGTTGCCTTAAACATTAACCAAAACCCCGAACTTCTTTTGACCAACCTTCAAAGAAGGTCAATTAGGGAAGCAGTAGGTGGTTCTTGGAGTGAAGGAAACCTAATGGGACAATATGGTGCCCGTATCGTTTTTACCTCTTTCGATTTGTTCGATTGGGGAGATCAAAGCGGAGCATGGAACGATTATTATTATGCCATTAGGGATGCCAAGGAATTGGAAACATTGGCCGACGAGAACGATTTGAAAAGTTATGTGGCCGTTTCCAAAATTATGCAGACTTGGGCTTATAGTATTTTGACAGATATGTGGGGCGATATTCCTTACTCCGAGGTAAATCAAGCCAGTCAGGAAAACTATACACCTATGTACGATGAGCAAGAAGCCATTTATACTTCAATGCTTGCAGAACTAGCAGCTGCCAATTCCATTTTGGCTGGAGCGGACCTTACCCAAATTAAGGGAGATTTATTGTTTGATGGTGATTTGGATATGTGGAGAAAGTTCGCCAACTCACTTAGACTACGTTTGGCGCTAAGGTTAAGCGAAGTGTCTCCTTCAACAGCTTCTAGCGTTATAGCTGAAATTTATGGGAATCCAGGGCAAAATCCAGTAATGGAATCGAATGATGACAATGCCGCTCTTACATTCTTGTCGGCAAATCCTGATGCTCACCCTGTGACCGAAGAATCTGTATATCGTGTAGGTTCTTACAACGAATACAGAATTTCGGAACACTTTGTGACCATGTTGGAAGGATTGAACGACCCTAGATTGGAATTTTTTGCCGACCCAACAGCTAATTCGGTGGAAGCGGGAACACCTGAAATTGTAGGCATGTTGAATGGAGTAGTGGATGGACCTGCTTATACCTACCAAGGTGGGGATGCGTTCCTTTCAAAATTTAATATTGATTACTTCTACTTTCAGTCAAATGCCAACCAAGCAAGATTAATGCTTTACTCCGAGGTACAGTTTATTTTGGCAGAAGCAGCACAAAGAGGTTGGATTTCTGGTGATGCCCAAACGTTTTACGAAGAAGGCGTTACTTCCAATTTTGAGTATTGGGGAGTGGATTTGCCAGCGGATTACTTAACTAGTACTGGTGTTTCTTTTGATAATAGTTTGGAGACCATCATGACCCAAAAATATATCAACCTGTTCTATACGGATTACCAAGGTTTCATCGAGTACAAAAGAACCGGTTTCCCTGCCACAATTGAGCCAGGACCCGATGCTTTCTATGATGTGTACCCAAGTAGGTTCGAGTATCCAAGTAACGAGGAATCTTTGAACAATGCGAACTATACCGAAGCGGCCAACAGAATAGGTGGTGACCAAATAACTACCAAGGTTTGGTGGGAAAACTAAGGTCAGCCAATGTTTAAACAGAAACTTCATAAAGTAATGATCATGACCATGGGAACTTTGTTCCTGTGGTCTTGTTCTTCTAAAAAGGAAGAAACTCCAAGGGGAATTGAACATGTTGTTGTTATCGGGATAGATGGGATGAGTCCCAACGGTATTCAAAAAGCAAACACACCTACATTGGATTCCATGATCCGAAATGGAGCAGCCACTATGCACGCAAGGTCGGTGCTTCCTTCAAGTTCAAGTCCCAATTGGGCCAGTATGATCATGGGTGCCGATACCGAGCAACACGGGGTCACTTCCAACGGTTGGGAGAAGTTCGACCATCAATTGCCGCCCGTTGTGGTTACCGAAAATGGAACCTTTCCGACCATTTTCACCCTTTTTAAAGATCAACAGCCCGAAGCCCATGTGGGGGCCATTTACGATTGGGATGGATTTGGACGCTTATTCGAAAAGTCAGATGTGGATTTTGATATAGATGGGGACCATGAGGACCAAACCACCGAGGAAGCGGTAAACTATATTAAAGAACACACGCCAAAATTCACTTTTGTGCACTTGGACCACGTAGATCATGCAGGTCATGCACAAGGTCACGGTACCCCTGATTATTACCAAGCGGTAGAAAAAGCAGATTCCTTGATTGCCGAAATCGTGAATGCAACAAAAGACGCTGGCGTCTTCGAAAAAACCATGTTCATCGTATCCGCAGATCACGGAGGATTGGGCTTTGGACACGGAGGAGAAAGCTTGGCCGAAATGGAAATACCCTTCATTCTGTATGGAGCAGGCATCAAAAAAGGCTATAAAATAGAAGAAACCGTTTATCAGTACGACAATGCAGCGACCGTTGCCTATGCCTTGGGCTTGCAAACACCGCAGGCTTGGATAGGCAGACCTGTAAAAGGCGCATTTATAGGAAATGAAACCCCAAAACTTATCTACAAGCGAAAAGAACAAATAACCCAACCAAAAATTCTTCCGGATGCTGGCTATTTTGAACCAGCTGGAGGAGTTTTTAAAGCAGATTCCGTTGCTGTGGTAATGCAAAACCCAAATAACGTGGGCCAGATTCGATATACCATTGGCAACACAGTGCCCTCATTGGAAAATAGTCAAGTGTATCAAGATACGTTTTACTTAAATCAGACGGACATTATTAAGGCAGGGATTTTTCAGAATGATCAATTGGTAAGCACTATTGCCGAAGGAAGCTTTAGAATTGTATCAAAAGCAAAGCAAGATCCCGTTAGGTTTCAAGTATATCAGGTAAACGGAATAGAAAAGTTACCCGATTTCGCTGATTTCAATCCGATTCAAGAAGGTTTTGTAACTGAATTTTCACATAAGCAGGCATTATCAGAAGGGATACCACAAGAGCAAGTTGCTGTTGCTTTTGAAGGTTATTTGGAAGTGCAGGAAGCAGGGAAATATACTTTTTTCACCAATAGTGATGATGGCAGCAAACTATATGTAAACGGTACTCAAATTGTAGATAATGACGGTGACCACGGTGTAATGGAACGCAGCGGTTCTTTGGAACTTGCCAAAGGGAGGCATTTAGTCCGAGTGGAGTTTTTTAATGGTGGCGGGGGCTACCATTTAGATGTAAAGTATAAAGGCCCGAATATCCCCAGGCAAATCATTCCAGCAAACCATTTATATAGAAAAAATAAGCATGTATTTCAACCTTAAAAAACTTGGTTTCTTCCTCCTCCTCTTTTTTATGGTGCAAATCTCTAATGGGCAAGACCAGAAACTGCCCGAATGGCAACCTGGATTTTTGGATATACACCACATTAACACGGGTAGGGGCGATGCGGCTTTTATGGTATTCCCCGATGGTACAACTATGTTGGTGGATGCAGGTGATATGTCAGAAACCCATCCGCGAACAACTTCGAGCAGAAATGCGAAGCTTGTTCCCAACCGGTCCAAAACCGCTCCCCAATGGATTGTAGATTATATAGATCAATTCTTGCCTAAAAAACAGGAGCGACGATTGGACTATGCCTTGATCACCCATTACCACGATGATCACTTTGGAGAGATGGATTCCTTGCGCAAGATTGCTCCCGGAGGGTATCGGCTGACGGGGGTTTTGGAAGTGGGCACCTTGATTCCCATCAAAAAATTGATCGATCGAGGATTTGATTTTCCAATCAACTTAAAAGATGCCGAAGTACAATCCCAAGAACGGTTTTCGAAGGATTCCTACGGAATGATCCCTACTTTGAAAGAGTATTGGAATTTCATCACATATCAATCAGTAAAAGTGGGTTTGGAAAATGAAGCCTTACAGGTGGGAAGCAACAATCAGATTGCATTAAAACATCATCCAAAGGATTATCCTGAGTTTTCTGTTCAAAATATAGCCTCCAATGGGAATATTTGGACAGGTCATGACCATTCGTTTTACCCACTTTTTAAAGAAGGGGAGTATCCGGGAGAAAACCCGTTGAGCAATGCCATCCGAATTGATTTTGGAAAGTTCAACTATTACACGGGAGGAGATATTGCAGGCATTAATGGGTTTGGACAGACCGATATTGATGCCTTGGAATCCCACGTAGCCCCAGTTGTTGGTCCGGTGGATGTAGCAACTTTGAATCATCATGGAAACCGGGATTCACAGAATCCGTTTTATGTGCGAACCATTCGTCCTAGGGTTTGGATTCAGCAAAACTGGACGGCAGACCATCCAGGGGAGGAAGTCCTCCGAAGGATAACATCAAAAAAACTGTACCCCGGCGACCGGGATATTTTTTCAACCATTATGCTGCAAGGCACCAAAGATGTGATCGGAGGCAGGTTGAATCAATATAAAAGTCAAAACGGACATATTGTTGTTCGGGTGCACGATAACGGTGGCACATACGATGTTTATGTGTTGGACGATACATCCGAAGAGCGAGAAATAATAAGTAAGCATGGACCATACAAAGCACGATAAGCACAACGCAGCATCTGTTGTGGAAGGCGATATCAATCTAACTCCTGCTCGGAAGGGATGGTTGCAGAACGAAGTGAGCGAAGAAGCCAGGGAGCTGCTGGAAAAGGATGCCAAGTATTTTATGCACCAATCCATGTCCACCCCTTGTTTGGACGTGATCCAAAATTGTGAAGGGTCGCACATTGAAAGTGTATCTGGAAAGAAGTATCTCGATTTTCACGGAAACAATGTGCATCAAATCGGGTTTTCCCATCCAAAATTGATTTCAAGATTAACGGAGCAACTTCAAAACTTAACTTTTTCCACCAGAAGGTATGCCAATGAAACTGCGGTTCAATTTGCGGAGAAATTAACTTCCTATACCCCCGAAGGTCTCAATCGAATTCTATTAACACCAAATGGAAGCTCAGCAATCGGCATTGCCTTAAAATTGGCCAGGGCCGTAACGGGTAAGCACAAGGTAGTATCCTTTTGGGATTCATTTCATGGAGCCTCTTTGGATGCGATTAGCGTAGGCGGAGAATCGGTTTTTCAAGAACATATGGGACCATTGATGCCCGGTGTGGAACGAATTCCACCTCCAATTACCTATCGGGGCATATTTGAAGGGAATGAGGACAAAGCCCTAGAATATTTAGAGTATGTTTTGGAAAAAGACCAACAAATTGGTGCTTTTTTGGCAGAGACCATCCGCAATACGGATGTGCAGATTCCCTCGGAAAAGTTCTGGAAAGGAGCACGGGAACTCTGCAACAAACATGGTGTTTTACTTATTTTAGATGAAATCCCAATTGCTTTCGGAAGAACCGGAACTATGTTCGCTTACGAACTGTTTGGCATTGAACCCGACATTCTTTGTTTGGGAAAAGGCCTCGGAGGAGGAATAATTCCACAAGCCGCCATTGTTACCCGAGAAGAGTACAACAAATTTGGGCATATTTCCCTTGGACATTATACCCACGAGAAAAGTCCTTTGGGGTCTATGGCGGGATTGACCCTTTTGGAAGTTTTGGAAGAAGAAAATCTCTTGCAAAAAGTAAAGGAAGATCAAAAAATCATGAAGAAAGCCCTCTACAAAATGCACCGAAAATATTCTTTGATCGGAGATGTACGCGGAGTTGGGCTTTTATGGGGAATCGAATTGGTAACCGATAGAACCACTAAAGAAAAAGCCACGGCCGAAGCCGAGGAAATCATGTACGAATGTCTAAAACAGGGGTTGAGTTTTAAAGTTTCCAAAGGAAATGTACTCCAACTATCACCCCCATTAACCATAACCAGAGAAGAACTTGAAAAAGCCGTGGAAATTTTAAATGAGGCTTTTCTAAAAACCAATGCCATAGCCTAATGAAAAAAATCAACCAACTCCTTATTGTGTTTTGTATAGGTTTGATGCAAGTAACTGCACAAACCGAGCCCCAAATTTTAGTGCAGCCCTATCTTCAGGATGCCGAACCCAATTCCATTGTGATCATGTGGGAAACCAGCAGTGGCGAAGAAAGTATTGTGGATTGGGGCGCCACAGAGAAACTTGGTAAAAAAGCATTTGGGAAAGCCGAGGATATCAATTTTTCCGATTCTAGGGTGCACACCGTAAAATTGGAAGGTCTTAAACGCTTTACGGAATACTACTATCGCGTGAAAACGGGCAAGACCAAATCCGATATTTTCCAGTTTAAGACACCTCCATTTTCAAGTGATGAGGAGTCGTTCAATATAGTTGCGATGAGCGATATGCAATACGATGATCAGCATCCGAACAAGTTTTCGGAAATCGTGAATCAAGGAGTACTTCAATATCTCGAAAAAGAACACGGAGGTAAATTGCCCGACAATCTGGCTATGGTGATGATACCCGGTGATCTGGTCTCTACTGGAAGCAAATATTACCAATGGAAGGAGCATTTCTTTGATCCAGCCCAAAAATTATTTGCTGAGGTACCTGTCTATCCCGTTTTGGGCAACCATGAACGGAATTCCGTTTTTTATTTTAAATACTTCAGCCTTCCCGAAAATGGAACCCCTGCTTATGCTGAACATTGGTGGTACAAGGACTATGGCAATACACGAATTATCGGGTTGAATTCCAATGATGGTTACCGTGACCTTAGGGAACAATACGAGTGGCTCGAAAAAGTGTTGGCCGATACAGAAAGGAACGATGATATTGATTTTGTGTTCGCACAATTGCATCACCCACACAAATCCGAGCTTTGGATTCCCGGTGAAGAAGAATCAACGGGGAAAGTGGTTAAGATGCTCGAAGCATTCTCCACCAAAACAGGAAAGCCGAGCATTCACTTTTTTGGGCATACACATGGTTATTCCCGAGGACAGTCCAGAGATCACAAACATTTATGGATCAATGTGGCCTCCGCAGGTGGTGCCATAGACAATTGGGGTGAGTTCGAAGGGCGTGATTATGATGAGTTCACCGTGACCCAGGACGAATATGGTTTTGTAATGGTGGAAGTGGACGGTAACCGAAATGACCCTAAATTTACGATTAAGAGAATCAGTCAAGGGAACAATATAAAGTCTAGGCAAAATGAACTTCGCGATAGTATCACCATTTGGCGATTGGATAAAAAGCCTAATGCCCCCAAAGTGGTTTCTCCAAATAACAATAAAATTGTGAATGAAGAATTTGCAGTGTTAAAAGCTGGTGAGTTTTCAAGTTCGCTCAACGGTGCTTTCCATGCTGCAGCCCATTGGCAGGTTTCCGAAACAAAAGATTTTGAAAAGTTAGCTTTGGACAGTTGGAAACAATTTGAAAATTGGTATTACAAGGAGAATCGCCAAAAAGAGGACGATTTGACCGACGAGAGCACAAAAAGATTAAAACCGGGCACTATCTATTATTGGAAGGTTCGGTACCGCGACCAAAATCTCAATTGGAGTGATTGGTCCAAAATAGCAACATTTAAAACACAACAAGCAAATGAAAAATAAAATTATCCTTTTGATGGCTGCGGTTGCAGCAATATTTAATATCAACGCACAAAACGCAGAAAATACCAAGGTGATATTGATTACTTTGGATGGTTTTCGCTGGCAGGAATTGTTCACGGGAGCAGATTCTCTTTTAATTGGCAACAAGGATTATGTCCACAATGCCGATATGTTGAAAGAGGCTTTTTGGAGGGAAACACCAGAAGAAAGAAGAGAAAAACTATTGCCATTTATATGGAATCAAGTGGAAAAGATGGGTCAGATTCATGGAAATCGAAAGTCGGGCAGTAAAGTAAACTTGACCAACTCCATGTGGTTTTCCTACCCAGGCTATAACGAAATTTTGACGGGAACCGCGGATGACGAACGTATCACAAGTAATGATAAAATACCGAACCCCAACACCACCATTTTGGAATGGTACAACAGTACCCCCCAAGGTAAGGACAACGTGGCTGCCTTTGGTAGTTGGGATGTCTTTCCGTTCATTATAAACGAAGAGCGTTCCGGCGTTCCGGTTAATGCAGGTTTTGAAGCCGCTACGGGAAATTTAAACGAAAGGGAGAAGTTCTTGAACCAGCTTCAAGAACAGATACCAAGTCCTTGGGGTACCGTTCGGCTGGATGCCTTTACGCATCATTATGCTTTGGAATACATGAAAAAAGAGCATCCGAAGCTTGTTTATATCTCGTACGGAGAAACCGATGATTTTGCGCATGATGGAGATTACCAAGCCTACCTAAAATCAGCTCATAATACAGATTCCCTTATCAAAGAAGTATGGGAATTTACCCAACAAGATGATTTTTATAGGGATGAAACCGTTTTCATCATTACAACAGATCATGGCAGGGGTACACAGCCACTCGATACATGGAGAAGCCATGGAAGCGATATAAAGGGAGCTGGTGCCGTTTGGATGGTAGCTTTTGGAAAGAATGTAAAGCCTTTGGGCGAAGTTCATCAACAAGAACAATTGTACTCCAACCAATTTGCACCCACTATTTTAAAGATTTTGGGAATGCCCATTGCTAAAGAAATTAATGGGGAGCCCATAAAACTTTAAGTTTAAGTAGGTTTGATTCAGTTTATTAGTTTGTGTTAATCTGCAAAAGACCCGTGCCAAGTGTGCGGGTCTTTCTTTTAAGGCAACAGAATAATAGCCGCTGTTTTTGCCAAAATAGTTACCTTAGAGCAGTGTATTTAACTATATGGAAGAAGAGCTTTTAGGAATATTCAGCAATTATTTTGAACAACCCCTTATTGATGAGATACTTGAAGAGGGCAAATTAATGGAGGTGCCTGCGGGTGAAACCCTAATGGATATTGGGCAATATATCCGAAGTATTCCTCTGTTGTTGTCCGGAGCCATTAAAGTACTTCGTGAAGATGATCAGGGGGACGAATTGCTTTTATACTATTTGGAGCAGGGTGAAACCTGTTCGGTGACCATGGCATGTTGCATGGGACATACAAAAAGTGAAATCAGGGCCATAACCGAAACCGACACCAAAATAGTGATGGTCCCTGTTCAGAAAATGGAAGAATGGATGGCGAAATACAAAGGTTGGCGCAATTATGTTTTTGACAGCTACCAAAACCGTCTAAATGAATTGTTGCAGACGGTAGACAGCATTGCCTTTAAAAATTTGGATCAACGACTTATAGATTATCTCAAAAAGAAGGCTGAAGTAACCAAGGATAATCGTATTCGCAGTACACATCAAGAAATAGCTTATGATTTGCACACTTCCAGGGTGGTGGTTTCCAGACTACTAAAAAAGCTGGAGAATATGGAAAAGCTAGTGCTTCATAGAAATTACATTCATATCATGGATCTTTAAGTTTGTGCCCTTTGTTACTGTTGTTTGCCTTTTCGCAACTTATTTTTGCATAAAACCAATCGCATGCTCAAAAGGATTTTTCCTTTTTTAACGTGGATAAGAACTTATAATCGTTCGTTGCTATATGGCGATTTAATTGCCGGTATTACTGTAGGGATTATGTTGGTGCCGCAAGGAATGGCCTATGCAATGATTGCGGGCATGCCGCCCATTTATGGGCTCTACGCTGCTTTGGTCCCACAGTTTGTGTATGCGATTACCGGAACATCCAGGCAATTGGCTGTAGGTCCTGTAGCCATGGACTCTTTATTGGTAGCAGCTGGAATCGGAGCTATGCAGTTCGCAAGTGCTGAAGATTATATTGCAGCTGTACTTTTTTTAACCTTATTGATTGGATTGTTCCAGCTATTGTTGGGCTTATTAAGGATGGGCTTTTTTGTTAATTTTTTATCCAAGCCGGTTATCAACGGTTTTACATCAGCGGCGGCAATTTTGATTGGTCTCGGGCAATTAAAACATATATTGGGTGTTGACTTGCCACAATCGGGAAAAATATACGTACTGTTAGGGAGTATTTTTAAAAATTTGAATCATGTTCATCTTTTGACATTTGTTCTCGGTATTTTGGTGATTCTGCTTATCATCAGTTTAAAAAAAATCAGCAAAAAATTGCCCATTCCCCTATTGATCGTGGTCCTGGGAATATTAGGTGTAGTGTTGTTTGGCCTTGAAGGTAAAGGAATCGATGTTGTAGGGGAAATTCCACAGGGACTTCCCAAATTTGAATTACCTATTGGGCATTGGGATAAAATCGGCAAATTTCTGCCCATTGCACTTACGGTTGCCCTGTTCGGGTTCATGGAATCCATCTCCATTGCCAAAACTTTGGAAGAAAAACATCCGGAATACGAATTGGATGCCAATCAGGAGCTACGGGCATTGGGATTGTCCAATATCTTGGGCTCTTTCTTTCAATCGTTCTCCGTTTCTGGTGGATTTTCTAGAAGTGCAGTTAATGATGAGGCAGGGGCAAAGACCAGCATGTCGCTTGTTTTTAGCACTTTGGTCATTGCAGCTATATTGTTGTTTCTTACCCCTCTGTTCTATAACCTTCCTACCTTGGCATTGGGGGGAATCATTATTGTATCGGTTTTCGGTCTAATTGATGTGAGGTACCCCATGATGCTATGGAAGAACAGAAAGGATGAGTTTGTTCTATTGGTCGCCACATTTTTAATGACATTATCCATAGGTCTCATTGAAGGTATTCTTTTGGGTGTTTTACTCTCCTTGTTGTTGTTGGTCTACAGAATTTCGCACCCCCATATCGCTGTTTTGGGTAAAATAAAGGGCACTACCTATTTTAAGAATATAGATCGTTTTTCCGAGGATGTGGAAGTGGATGAGGATAAGTTGATCTTAAGGTTTGATGCCCAACTTTATTTTGGGAACAAAGATTATTTTAAAAAACAATTATACCATCAGATAGAAAAAAAAGGTCCCAAACTAAAGTATATTTTGCTCAATGCAGAGGCTATCAATTATATTGATAGTAGTGCCGCAGTTATGTTGGAACGAATTATTCTGGAACAACGAGAAAAGGGAATTCAATTTTTGATTGCGGGGGCAATTGGCCCTACAAGGGATATTTTATATACAAGTGGAATTATAGACGTTTTAGGAGAGGAAAACCTATTTGCACAAACATACGATGCAGTGGATTGCTGCAATAATCCCAAAACATTGAGTACAATACAGAAAAAAGTTTCCCAACAGTCCAAAGCCAAAGGTTTGTAACTTTGGTCACAGAACTTTAGGGATCACAAGATTATATTTGATCAAAACCATTATCACATGAAGATTGAACAGATTTACACAGGATGTTTGGCCCAAGGGGCATATTATATAGAAAGTGAAGGGGAAGCTGCAATAGTAGACCCCTTAAGGGAAGTAAAACCTTACATAAAAAAGGCAGAAGAAGATGGAGCCAAGATCAAGTATATTTTTGAGACACATTTCCATGCTGATTTCGTAAGTGGACACGTAACCCTGTCCAAAGAAACAGGAGCACCCATTATATATGGCCCAACGGCAAAACCATCCTTTGATGCGATTATTGCAGAAGATGGGCAAGAGTTCAAATTGGGAAAAATTAGCATAAAAGTGTTGCACACCCCTGGGCATACTATGGAAAGTTCAACCTTTTTGTTAAAAGATGAAAATGGAAAAGACCATGCAATTTTCAGCGGGGACACCTTGTTCCTTGGTGATGTTGGTCGTCCGGATTTGGCCCAAAAAGCGGCGCATATGACTCAGGAAGAATTGGCGGGAACCTTGTTCGATAGCCTTCGTGAAAAAATTATGCCCTTGGCCGATGATGTAATTGTCTACCCTGCACACGGCGCTGGATCTGCTTGCGGAAAAAACATGATGAAAGAAACCGTGGATACTTTGGGCAATCAGAAAAAGATGAACTATGCCTTAAGAGCTGATATGACTAGAAAGGAATTTATCGAAGAAGTTACAGAAGGCCTGTTGCCACCACCACAATATTTCCCATTAAACGTAAAAATGAACAAGGAAGGGTACGAAGATATCGACATCATTCTTAAAAAAGGAACCCACGCTTTGAACCCTGATGCGTTTGAGGTCGCGGCCAATGAGACCGGTGCCATTGTTTTGGATGTTCGCCATCAAGACGACTTCGCCAAAGGCCATGTGCCAAGATCTATTTTTATTGGGTTGAACGGTAGTTTTGCACCATGGGTAGGCGCATTGATTGCAGATGTGGAACAACCCATTCTGCTTGTCGTGCCCGAAGGTAAAGAAGAGGAAACCGTTACACGTTTATCAAGGGTTGGTTTTGATAATACCTTGGGTTATCTTAAGGGTGGAATCGGTGCCTGGAAAGATGCTGGTAAAGAATTTGACACCGTCGACAATGTTAACGCAAAGGAATTCAAGGAAGTGGTTGACAAAGGAGTCCCGGTTTTCGACGTAAGAAAAGAATCGGAATATAAAGCAGAGCACGTAGTAGATGCAAACTTGACACCTCTGGATTACTTGAACGATCATTTGGCCGAATTTCCAGAAAAGCAAACTTTTTACATCCATTGTGCCGGAGGGTACAGGAGTATGATAGCCTCATCAATATTGAAAAGCAGAGGAATCCATAACTTGGTAGATGTATCAGGAGGATTTGCAGATATTAAAAAAGTTGGAACTCCCGTAACCGATTATGTGTGTCCGAGTACCTTAAAATAAGGTTGGCGATGAAGAATATACTCGAACTAACCCTGAGCTTGGTACTTTTGATGGTAGTCTCCTCCTGTCAATCACAAGAAAACGCTAACATCACAAAAGTTGATTACACTACAATAAAGCAGGATGTAGTCGGTAAGGATGTACAGTTGGTGGATGTAAGAACACCAAATGAATACAATTCAGGTCACATCGACAATGCTGTTAATTTTGATTTGAGCAGACAAACGGCTTTTATGCAACAGATCAATACCTTGGACAAAAATCGACCGGTTTATCTCTATTGCGCTGTTGGGTCGCGCAGTGCCTATGCGGCAAAAATTCTTGAACGCGAAGGTTTTACCAAGATTTTTGATTATTCGGGAGGATACATGGATTGGGCAAGGAACCAATAGGTTTTGGTATTATTTTTTCTTGTGTAACCATCGTTACTGACCAGACTTTTTAATCGGGGTATTTTGCCTTAAATAAATATTAAATCAGAATATGTCAATATTAAGCTTTTTGTTCAAAGGGCAAACACTTCCTGATGAAGTTGAAATCTTAGATAGAGAGGATTATAAAAAGGCCATTACCAAAGGTAAGGTCCAGTTGGTCGATGTGAGAACCAAGAGAGAATTTATGTCCGGCCATATTAAAGGGGCCAAGAACATTGATTTATTCCAGGGATCTGCATTCGAGACCGCTTTTTCAAAGTTGAAGAAAGATAAACCTATATACCTGTATTGTCAATCTGGAAACAGAAGTCAAAAGGCAGCTAGAAAGCTTGTGGATATGGGATTTTCCAAAGTATATGATCTCCGCGGAGGATATAGGACATGGAGCTATTAATTTGGAAATAGAGCAAAATGAAAACAACACTGCAAGTACAAAATCTTAAGTGTGGGGGTTGTGCCAAGACAATTTCCAATAAGCTTTCGGGAATTAAAGAAATCAAAGATGTGATTGTGGAGAAGGACAGCTCATCGGTTAGCTTTGATCATCAAAGCGCCGATGATGCTTCCTTAGTTAAAGAAACCCTCCGAAAACTGGGATACCCCACTATCGATGATGAAAACGGCTTTGTTGAAAAAGCAAAATCTTTTGTAAGTTGTGCAAGTGGTAAAATGGCAAAATAATGAAAAAGCTTTCCATTTCAATATTATTGGTGATACTAATGCTTTCCTGCAAACAGGGACCCAAAACATCTGATGGTGACCCTGAACCAGTGGCGCAATTATCAGCAACTTCTCCGGGAGAGGGCAAAAAGTTGATGGAAACCAAATGTTACCTATGCCATAACCCCTCAGTTCCGGAGAATGGGCAACGTATTGGTCCGCCCATGGTAGCTGTAAAGGCCCATTATCTAGAGACTTACAAGGATAAAGAAGCATTTGTGAACGGTATTATGGAGTTTGTAAAAGCACCTTCGGAAGAAAATACCATGATGAGAGGTGCTGTACGAAGATTTGGACTGATGCCCTCCCAACAATTTCCAGAAGAAGAAATCCAAAAGATAGCCGAATACATATATGACCATCAAATTGAAGAACCCGATTGGTTCAAAGAACATTGGATGGACAGACGGGGAGACTCGTTGTACAACAAAGGAAAAAAACTAGCAGTTACACCCACCGAAGAAAGTATAGAGGAATTGGGAATGAAGTATGCTTTGGAAACCAAAAAAGTGTTGGGTAAAAACCTCATGGGAACCATTCAAAACAAAGGTGTTGATGAGGCGGTTGTTTTTTGTAATGAGAAAGCCTATCCGTTGACGGATAGTATGTCGACAAATTTCAATGCTCGAATAAAAAGGGTTTCCGATAAACCCAGAAATCCAAATAACAAGGCCAATGCTGTTGAGTTGGCCCATATTGAAACTTTTAAGAGTACCATCGCTGCTGGAAAGTCCGTGGAACCCATTTTAAAGGAGGAGAACGGAAAAGTGTATTTCTATTATCCCATTGTTACCAATACAATGTGTTTAAGTTGTCACGGAACCCCGGAAAAAGAAATCGCACCAGAAGTATTGACCCATTTATCACAGTTGTATCCCGATGATAAGGCGATAGGGTATGGCCCGGATGAGGTTCGAGGAATTTGGAGCATTGTTTTTGATGCCTCAAATAATTAAAACTAAAGAAGTTATTTAATTTTTTGGCTTTTTAAAACCATAAACCAACTGTCCCCAAAATCCTTTAGGCAGTTTTTCATCACCAGGAAACCCCAATTTAATTTTACCACCACTTTCGGGAATGTAATTGGTCTTAAAGATATAATCCCAAATACTAAGACTTATTCCAAAATTTACACCGTACGAACCTTCGGGAATCGTGTAGGCGTGATGGTATAGGTGCATCACGGGATTGTTCAATATATATTTTAGTGGTCCGTAGGTCAATTTAATATTGGAGTGGTTAAAATGTCCTATGGCAATGGCTGTAAAATGCACAATATATGCCTGCTCAGGTTCAAAACCACCAAGTACCATAACTCCTATGGTTTTTAAGGGCTTATAAAGTATATTTTCCATCCAATGGAACCTTAAATGGGCAGCAAATCCCATTTCCTTTACACTATGATGCACTTTGTGGAACTGCCAAAGTACCGGGTATTTGTGCAAAAGCACATGGGTAAACCACTGGACAAAATCCAAAACCACAAAAAAGACAAGTAATTGAACCCATTGCGGCCAATGTGCAATGTCCACAATGGTCAACGTTTTTACGGTAATCCCTAAATCCTTGAAAAGGACTCCGAGCAATTTGTAAACGCCACTTATAACAATGGCAAAAATGAAGAAGTTGAAGAACATGTAAAATGCATCCAACCAAAAATCCTTTCGAAATATAGATTGCTCTTTGCGCCATGGGAACAAGATTTCCAAACCCCATACGATAAAGGAGATAATAATAAGACCCCAAAAATAATTGGTGTGCCAGGGAACCTCAAATAAAATCGATTTCCATGTCCAGCGCACAGTACCCAAAAAACCGTTGGCGAGGGCATCAAAATATTCAGTCATAATCACTCAATGTTAAGTCGCGTATTCCAATTAAAACTTACTTAATGGCAACAAAACTAAATATACTTTAAAATTAAAAAGAGTAGTGTAACAAAGGTTACCATATATTTCATGCCCAGAAACTACTTTTGATGTATGCTCCTTAAGAAACCGTTAGGTATAAGATACTGAAGAACAGTTTCTTTTTGGTACCTTGTAAGGTAAGAATCATAAACTGACGATTATGAAAAAAAACATGGGCGGCGCAGACCGTACAATTCGAATTATCCTTGCACTTGGCGTAGGAGCATTGTATTATTTTAATGTGATTACCGGAACATTGGCATATGTGCTGCTGGCATTGGCAGCGATATTTGTCTTAACAAGCTTTGTTAGTTTTTGCCCTTTGTACACCCTATTTGGGATTAATACATGCAAGGTCAAGAATTAGGTTTTTTGGTTGGTTGATAAAGGAAGCCGCTCTGCTAAGAGCGGCTTTTTTTTTGTAAAATGATAATATTCATATAAAAAAGCCTATGTTTTATCAATTATGTAACTTTTGTTACAAGATATTATGACTTTCCTCAATATTTTACCAATAATTGAATTTAACTAAACAAATATGAAGTCACATTATCAAATTTTAATAATTGGAGGAGGAACTGCGGGTATAATGACAGCTGGCCAATTATTGAAGAAAAATAGGAAGCTGGACATTGCCATATTGGAACCTGCCGAGACACATTACTATCAACCAGCATGGACCCTAGTGGGAGCTGGTGCCTATGATTTTGATAAAACGGCAAAACCCATGGCCGCAGTTATGCCCAGTGGTGTGGATTGGGTCAAGGACAAGGCCACCGGTTTTAATCCTGAAAAAAATATGGTAGCTACTCAAAGCAGTGGAGATATTACCTATGATTACTTGGTAGTGGCAACGGGATTGGTAATGGAGCCCAGCATGATCAAAGGACTTCCCGAAGCCTTGGAAAAGGGGGTTGCCTGCAGTAATTATATCGACCCTGAATATACTTGGGAAACAATACGGAATTTTAAAAAAGGAAATGCACTTTTCACCCAGCCCACAACGCCCATTAAATGTGGTGGAGCTCCACAGAAAATCGCTTATTTGGCGGCCGACTATTTCAGGAAAAATGGGCTTAAGGACAGCGCCAATGTAATTTTTGCCACCCCAGGTTCTGTAATATTCGGTGTCAAGGAAATCAGGGAAACCTTGAACAAGGTTATAGATCGTTATGGTATCCACTTTAAGCCATTTTATGCACCAAAGGAAATTGACGTTGAAAACAGGATAGTGCACTTTAACCATACTGCACCGGAAGAAAACAGGTGTATTATAAACGAGGACAATGATCTTGGAGAAAAAATGATCGGTGATATTGATATTCAAGTACCATTTGATATGCTTCATATTGCTCCTCCGCAAGCAGCTCCCAAATTTGTCCGTGAATCGGTTTTGGCAAATGAAGCAGGTTGGTTGGATGTCGATCATTACTCTATGCAGCACAATAAGTTTGCCAACGTTTTCGGTCTTGGGGATGTTGCCGCTTTGCCCACGGCTAAAACCGGCGCCGCAGTGAGGAAACAAGTACCAATTGTGGTCGACAATATTATAAGTTTGCTCGGTGGTAAAACTGCCGAGAACCATTCCTACAATGGCTACTCATCATGCCCTTTGGTTACGGGATATGGTAAAATGACCTTGGCAGAGTTTGACTACAACAACAACTTTATTCCAGACCCTAAACTAAAAAGAATGTTGGTCTTTAATAGTGCCAAGGAGCACTGGAGGCTTTGGATGTTGAAAAAATATGGATTACCTTATTTGTACTGGAACAAGATGATGAAAGGTGAAAACGTTTAAAATCCAATCACTCGAAAGATGTATTCCTGAGAAATATCATATTTTCGATAATCTGTACCGATTAAATTTGATTCAAAATTAAAACCAATAGATTGTGAAAGTACTTAATAATATACCTCTGGTAGTTTGGGAGAACGGTATCTGGATGATAGGTCTGTTTGCCCTTGTGGTCATAATTTTGATTGTAGCAGTTTTGGCCATGATGAACAGTGGTAAAAAATAAACGCTAACCAAATTTTAAGAAATGGATTTAACATACGGATGATTTGTTTTTATGTTAAATCCATTTTGTTTGTAACATGGGTCACCTTAAATAATAGATTTCGAGTTTATTTTTGAAGGATAAAATAATATCCATGGAAACCGAAATTCTAGCCCGGATTCAATTTGCCTTCACCATTGCTTTTCATTACATCTACCCGCCTCTTAGTATAGGTATCGGACTGTTACTGGTCATTTTTGAAAGTATATATATTAGAACTAAAAATGAGACCTACCATAAATTGGCTCGTTTTTGGACCAAAATTTTTGCGCTCACTTTTGGTATCGGTGTTGTTACCGGTATTGTTATGGAGTTCGAATTCGGTACCAACTGGGCCGTATATTCCCGATATGTAGGTGATGTATTTGGCAGTGCCCTTGCAGCCGAGGGAATATTTGCCTTTGCTTTGGAAAGTGGATTTTTGGGCATATTGTTGTTTGGTTGGAATAGGGTAAAGCCTTGGGTGCACTTGGTATCTACCACCGGGGTGTTTTTGGGCTCTATGTTTTCCGCTATATGGATTGTAGTTGCCAATAGTTGGCAGCAGACCCCGGCAGGATTTCATATTGTTGGTGAAGGCTTGGATGCCCGTGCCGAGATTACCGATTTTTGGGCCATGGTGTTCAACCCATCCAGTGTTGATAGATTAACACATGTATGGCTTGGGGCATTTTTGGCGGGAGCCTTCTTGGTGTTGAGCGTTCATGCCTATTACCTGATTAAAGGAAAGTATGTGGAAATTTCCAAAAAAGCATTTAAGATAGCTTTGGTGGTTGCCACGGTTTTTTCTTTGGGCCAGTTGTTCACAGGTCACCAATCGGCAGATGGAGTAGCTGAGAACCAGCCTGCAAAACTTGCTGCGCTCGAAGGTCATTTTGAAGCATCCGGGCCGGCGGATATGTACATTATGGGTTGGGTGGACAAAGAAAAACAAGAAGTTACTGGGATTAAAGTGCCCGGAGGACTTTCTTTCTTATTGGATTACGATTTTGAAGCACCGGTAACCGGTCTCAATGCATTCCCGGAAGATGAGCGCCCTTCCCAGATCAATGCAGTTTTTCAATTTTACCATATAATGGTGGCCATTGGTATGGCCTTGATTTTTTTAACCCTTTTTGCCAGCTACTTGTGGTGGCGGGGCAAGCTGTTCAATAAAAAATGGCTGCTCTGGATTTTTGTGTTCGCTGTTTTTTTACCTCAAATAGCCAATCAAGTGGGGTGGTTTGCCGCCGAAATGGGAAGACAGCCTTGGGTGGTTTATGGGCTATTAAGGACTGATCAGGCATTTTCACAAGCCGTTTCGGATAATCAGATTATGTTCTCCCTTGTTTTGTTCTTTTTTGTATATGCTCTATTGTTTGTGTTGTTTATTTATTTACTTCATAAAAAAATAAAACACGGACCGTACGAAGAATCAGAAACCGACGATACACCTTTTGGAGGAACACTAACGCATATGATGAAATAGGATTATGGAAACTTTTTTAGGATTGGATTATCCCACATGGTGGTTTTTGGTAGTAGGAGGACTTTTTTCCGGTTATGCCATTTTAGATGGTTTTGATTTTGGGGCAGGTGCATGGCATCTCTTTCTAAAGAAAGAGAACAGTCGTAGAATAGCGTTAAATGCCGTTGGCCCGGTTTGGGATGGAAACGAAGTTTGGTTGGTAATTGGCGGGGGTGCCTTGTTTGCAGGATTCCCTGTAATGTACGCCACCTTGTTTTCGTCCTTGTATATTCCTTTTATGCTGTTTTTGTTGTTCATCATTTTTAGGGCGATATCCATAGAGTTCAGGGGCAAGGAGCCCATGTTATGGTGGCGGAAACTTTGGGATGTTTGCTATAGTATTTCCAGTATAATGTTGGCCTTTTTGTTAGGAGTTGTACTTGGAAATGTGTTGCAGGGAATAGCCATAGGTGAAAATTATCAATACCAAGGAGGTGTTTTTTTTGAATTTTTGAACCCCTACGCGTTGATGACTGGTTTCACCACATTGTCACTTTTTATGGCACATGGAGCCATTTTTCTATTGCTGAAAACCGAAGGAAGATTGTTTGCCAAGTTGACCCTGCTTTTAAAAAGAGGCATGATCTTTTTTATGGTCAGCTTTGCGGTGACCACCCTATACACCTTAATTTACATACCGCATCTATCAGACGATTTTAAGAGCAATCCATCACTTTTTATAATTCCTTTACTCACTTTTCTAAGCATTGCCAACGTGCCCAGATTGGCAGAAAAACGAAAGTATAAATGGGCCTTTTTATTTTCATCATTGACCATAGCATTTTTGTTGGTCTTGGTGGCGGTGGAACTGTATCCCGTTTTGTTGCGCTCCAGCATAGACCCACAATATAATATAGATGTTTATAATGCCGCATCTTCCACAAAATCCTTGCAGATTATGATGGTTATTGTGGCCATAGGCACACCCCTGGTACTATTCTACACCATATTTGTCTACAAAACATTCTGGGGAAAAGTAAAACTGGACGAGACCAGTTATTAAAGATTGAATCAATTTAATATCAAGACCCTGCATATGTAGGGTCTTTTTAGTTAATTTTTTGTTTAAAGTAAAGGATACGGTAACTAATGTTACTGATGTTCATCGGGGTAATAATGACTTTTAGAAAAAAAAGTTATGAAAGTACGTATTGAAAGAATTGGTTCCTTTTTTATGATAGTGCTATTTGTGTCCGCGATGATTTTTGGTTGTTCGGACTCTAATGATGATTCAGTTGACCCACAAATTGAAAACAGTAGCAATGATGATGACTTGGATGATGGGTCTTCAATAGTTGATGAAGATGAAGCAGCATTGTTGTTTATGTTGGAGGAGGAGAAACTTGCAAGGGATACCTACAAGTTTTTGAACGAATATTGGGGCATGGTACAATTTGAAAACATTATGCAAAGTGAACAATCCCACATGGATGCCGTGGAAGCATTGTTGAACGCTTACGATATGGAATATGAAATATTGGGGGAAGGTGTGTTCGAAAATGAAGACCTTCAGGCATGGTACGACAAATTTGTAGAAGATGGGGTTGTTGATGAAGTAGCTGCCCTAAAGGTAGGTGCGACCATTGAGGATTTGGATATCGTTGACCTGGAAGAGCAAATCCAAGCTACCTCCAATACGGATATTGCTGAAGTGTTTTCAAGTTTACAGTGTGGCTCTCGAAACCATTTAAGAAGTTTTGTACAGAGCATCGAAAACCTTGGGGAGAGCTATACTCCACAATTTCTTGCCCAGGAAGAATATGATACCATTTTGGAAGGTTCGCACGAGCAGTGCAATTAAATCCAAAATGATGTGAACGCATCAAAGAGAAAAGGTGCGTGTAATTTTTAACTAAACAAAAACAGATGACAAAAATTGTTGTTCTGGGGGCTGGTATAGCAGGTCATGTGGCCGCATCCCACCTCAGAAGAAAGCTCTCCAAAGAGCATGAGGTAGTGGTGGTTTCACCAAACAGTAACTACCAATGGATTCCCTCGAATATTTGGGTGGGAATAGGTAGAATGAAACCTAGGGATATCCTATTCCCATTGGCCCCTTTATACGCAAAAAAACATATCGATTACAAACAGGCCAAGGCGGTTAGTTTTCACCCCGAAGGCGATGCAGAGGAAACAAAACCTTATGTGATGGCAGAATATGTCAATGGTGATGATAAAGGAACCACGGAAAAAGTAACTTATGATTATCTGATCAATGCCACGGGGCCAAAACTCAATTTCGAGGCCACCGAAGGACTTTCCCCCGGCAAGAACAAAACACATTCTGTTTGTACCTATACCCACGCTCAAGAAGCTTGGATTGAATTGGAAGGACTAATAAAACAGATGAAGCAAGGCAAGAAAATCAAAATATTGATTGGTACGGGGCACGCAAAATCTACTTGTCAAGGTGCGGCATTCGAGTACATTTTGAATGTAGAGCAAGAGTTAAGAAGGCACAAAGTCAGAGATAAGGCGGAAATCACTTGGATTTCCAACGAATATAACCTCGGCGATTTTGGTATGGACGGTATGCTGATGAGCTATGGAAGCAACATTATGAAGTCCAACGAAATGGTGGAGATGATTTTTGAAGACAGAGGAATTCAATGGATTTTGGGGGCAGGGGTCAATAAGGTCGAAGATGGTATGGCCTATTATGAGACTTTGGATGGAGATTATAAAGAGGAAAGTTATGATTTCGCCATGTTGATTCCTTCTTTTTCAGGTCATGGTTTTAAGGCTTACGATAAAGCTGGGGAGGATATCACGGATAAACTCTTTAAAGGATTTATGATCGTGGATGCTGATTATTCCCCAAAACCTTATGAGGAATGGAGTGTACAGGATTGGCCAGAAACCTATCAAAACCCATCATACGCCAATATTTTTGCTCCAGGTATTGCTTTTGCTCCACCACACAGCATTTCCAAGCCAAGAAAGAGCAAGAATGGAACGGATATAACACCTGCCCCTCCAAGAACAGGGATGCCTTCCGGAATTACAGCCAAATTGGTGGCTGATAACATTATCGAAATGATCAAACACTCGAATAGTGAACTCCACCATAGAGGTTCCATGGGAAATATGGGGGCTGCATGTATAGCTTCCGCCGGTTATGGCATGACAAAAGGTAGTGGAGTAAGCATAACAACCTATCCGATTGTGCCCGATTACAACAAATATCCGGATACCCAAGGAAGAAAACTGGGCAAGACTTTTGGTACCATTGGCCTTGCCGGTCACTGGTTAAAGCTGGCATTGCACTATGCCTTTATATATAAAGCAAAAATGAAACCCTTTTGGTGGTTAATTCCAGAATAGAAAATTATGACACGAAGAATATCCAAATACAAACGATTTATGATGATGAACCCCATTATCCAATTTTTTAAGTTCATTTATTTGAGCATTAAAGTGTTGATTGTGGTAGCAGGCGGGCACGGGGGAACCCGAAATGCATAGACCCTGATTTTCATCATTGTTCAGTACCTCAATACAGTTTTACTTTGTAAAGTTTTCTCTGTATTGAGGTTTTCTTTTATGCAATTTTCTCAGTAACACAAGTTACTGTGCGGGTGTTTTAACAAATCTATTTTTGTCACAAATTAATTACGTATATGAAACGATTATTTGTTTTAATAATATTCTTTTATGCACAGGGACAATTGTTTGCCCAAGATCATGTAAAGATTTCCTTGGAGGATGTCTTGATGCGGGTACAAGAGTCCAATGCTAGTATTAAGGTGTCCGAGCAGGAAGCCCGGATGGCCAAATACGATTATAGGTTCTCCAACTCCATCTTTCTGCCTCAAATAGCAGTATCGCATACAGGAATGGCAACCACAAATCCATTGATGGCTTTCGGTTCCAAACTGAACCAAGAGATTTTGACCCAAGCAGATTTTAATCCTGATTTATTGAACGACCCCGATCAGATTGAAAACTATGCCACAAAGGTCTCGGTAGAGCAACCCTTGATCAACTTGGATGGGTTTTATCAACGTAAGGCTGCTAAAACCACCATGGAAGCCAAAGAGCTTCAAGCCATGAGAACGAGGGATTATCTCGAATTTGAAGCTCAAAAAGCATACGGTCAATTACAATTGGCGCACCGGGCGGTAGGTGTATTGCAAAAGGCTTACGATGCAGCAAATGCCAACTTGAACATGGCACAGAACAGTTATGATCAAGGATTGCTTCAAAAAGCGGATTTGTTGGAGGTTAAGGTCCGGGTTACCGAAGTTTCCGATCAGTTGAAAACTGCCAAGAGCAACGTGCAGAACGCATCGGATTATTTAGCTTTTTTAATGAACGAACCGGGAAATGTAGTTTATGAACCTTCTGAAGAATTGGTGCCCGATAGTCTCGGTGAAGGAGTAGAAGTATCATTGGAAAACAGAGCCGATGTGAAGGCCATGGATTTGGTCTCCGAGGCCTATAAGGCAAATATGAGGGCAGATAACATGACTTTTTTACCAAGACTAAACGCCTTTGCCAGCTACGAAATGTACGATGATCAAATTTTCCAAGCAGATGCCAAGGGATACATTATTGGAGCAAGTTTAAGCTGGGATGTTTTTAAAGGTTCCCAAAGATTTGCAAAAGCAGGAAAGAGCAAAACAAGTTATGAAAAAGCAAAACAAGAATACGAACAGTACGTCGCCAAAAGTACTATGGAGCTACAACGCACCAAAAGGATGGTCGAAGATGCGAAAAGCAGGCTCGAGACCTCAAAATTGGCTATGGAGCAATCTGAAGAATCATTGAGGATCCGCACCAATCGATTTAAGGAAGGTTTGGAAAAAACAACAGATTTGTTGGGAGCGGAAGCTACTTATGCCGAGAAGCAATTGGCCTATTATCAAACCATTTTTGAATACAATCAAGCACAATCCCTATTAACATTTTTAACCAAAGAATAATTGCAAAATGAAAAACACTACGATATATAAAAGCTTCATTTTAATCCTTGCATTGGGATTGACCCTTACAGGATGTGGAAGTGACGAAAAACAAGCGGTGGACACTGCAGAAGCTGTATCGGTCACTGTTGCCGATGTGGATACTGGGGATAGTTCCACCATATTGGCGGGGAGTGGTCAAATACAAGCGGTAAACAGCACCACTTTAAGCACCAGAATGATGGGTTATGTAGAAACCTTACCAGTTAAGATTGGTCAAAAAGTAAGAAAGGGAGATCTTCTAATTTCCATCAACAATGGGGATCTACGAGCCAAAAAAGCACAAGTGGAGGCATCCATTACAGAAGCAACGGTTGCGTTTAACAATGCTAAAAAAGATTATGAAAGGTTCCAAAATCTTTTCAAGGAAAATAGTGCTTCACAAAAAGAACTGGACGATATGACTGCGCGCTACGAGATGGCAAAAGCCAGATTGGAAGCTGCAAACCAAATGAAGAACGAAGTAAACTCCCAGTTTGCTTATGCCAATATTAGATCACCTTTTAATGGGGTGGTCACCAATACCTACATAGATGAAGGCGATATGGCCAATCCAGGTGTTCCGTTGGTGTCCGTGGAGGCTCCAGGAGCATTTGAGGTGGTTGCCAAAGTCGCGGAAAACAATATTTCCAGTATAGAGGAGGGAACAAAGGCACAAATTCTTGTGAAGACTTTGGATACCATCATTACCGGTAAGGTTTCCGAGTTGAGTGCCTCCGCTCAAAATACGGGAGGACAATATTTGATGAAAGTTTTATTGGATAAAACAGAAGCCAGGATTTTGTCAGGTATGTATGCGACCGTTAGGCTGGAGGCGGACCAAGAGAGCAATGGTAAAACAGTTGTAACCGTTCCGTCCAAAGCCTTGGTGCATAAAGGCCAGTTGACAGGCATTTACACTTTAGGACAGGACAACGTAGCTCTTTTGCGCTGGTTGCGATTGGGTGAAAATTATGGAGAAGAAGTGGAAGTATTGTCGGGCCTGTCCAAAGGAGACCAATATATCGTTTCGGCCGAAGGAAAGTTGTACAACGGGGCCAAAGTAACCATTCAATAACCCAAAAAAGGTACTAATGAAAGACGGACTTGCAGGAAAAATAGCCAAAGGGTTTATAAGCTCCAAACTAACGGTGCTCCTTATGATTGTGTTTATGGTCATTGGGGTGTACAGTTCTTTTCTTATCCCAAGAGAAGAGGAGCCACAGATAGATGTGCCCATGGCAGATATTTTCGTGGGATATCCCGGGGCCAGCCCAACAGAGGTGGAATCCAGGATTACAAAACCACTTGAAAAAATCATATCGAACATAAAAGGCGTAGAATATGTGTACACCACTTCCATGCAAGAGCAGGGAATGGCCATTGTACAGTTTTATGTGGGAGAAGACATTGAAAGATCTTTGGTGCGCTTGTACGACGAAATCAACAAGCACATGGACCAGATGCCCGAAGGGGTTACCATGCCCTTGGTGAAAACTCGCGCTATTGACGACGTGCCCATGTTGGCTTTGACACTTTGGAGTGAAGAGTACGATGATTTTCAGTTAAGGCAAATTTCCGGGGAACTTATCAACGAGATTGAGAAAGTGAACGGTGTCTCCATCACCAAAAAGATAGGGGGACGGAGCCGTCAGCTTCGTGTTGTGATAGATAAGGATAAAATGGCGGAGTCAGGTATTGATATGCTGGCCGTGGCCCAAATGATCAAGGCCAACAACCAGCAAATGGATTCCGGTAACTTCCTTTCCAACGATACGGAGTTTCACATCAGCACAGGAAATTTCTTGGAAACCAAGGAAGATCTTGAAAACTTGATTGTGGGCACTAAACAACGTCAACCCATCTACTTAAAACAAATAGCTGCCGTGTTGGATGGCCCAGAACTTCCAAAGAACTACGTTTCTCTTGGTTTTGGAGCGGCAAGTGAAAAAGCGGAGACCTATAATTCAGAATATCCTGCAGTTACCATTTCCGTTGCTAAACGAAAAGGAGCTGATGCCATGAAAATTGCCGATGTGGTATTGGAAAAGGTAGACCACCTAAAAACAACCCTAATTCCTGATGAAGTAAAGGTTGAGGTTACCCGTAACTATGGACAAACTGCATCTCAAAAAGTATCGGAGTTATTGATGCACTTGATAGGAGCTATCATTGCGGTAACTTTTGTGGTAATGTTGGCCATGGGATGGCGAGGAGGACTTGTAGTGTTCCTATCCGTGCCCATCACATTTGCGTTGACTTTGCTGAGTTACTACATGCTGGATTACACCTTGAACCGAATCACCTTGTTTGCTTTGGTTTTTGTAACGGGTATTGTGGTGGATGACTCCATTATCATTGCGGAGAATATGCACCGGCATTTTAAAATGAAACGATTGCCGTTCAAAGATGCTGCGATTTACGCCATCAACGAGGTGGGGAACCCTACTATTTTGGCCACGTTTACGGTAATTGCATCCGTATTGCCTATGGCATTTGTATCTGGTTTAATGGGGCCTTATATGTCCCCAATGCCCATAGGGGCTTCGATTGCGATGTTGTTATCGCTGTTCGTGGCTTTGACCATTACTCCATATTTAGGATATATCTTTCTAAGAGAGAAAGACAAAAAGAATAAAAAAGAGAAAGAACCCGTCGAAATCCAAGACACTTTTATTTATAAAGCCTATGCACGGTTCGAAAGACCGTTGATCGAGAGCAAGAAAAAAAGATGGATGTTCCTAGGGATTACTTTCTTCCTATTGATTGCCTCCGTGGCCATGTTCTTTACCAAATCGGTAGCGGTAAAAATGCTTCCTTTTGACAATAAGAACGAGTTCCAAGTAGTGCTGGACCTTCCCGAAGGAACTACTTTGGAAAGAACATCAGCCGTAACGAAGGAAATAGGAGCATATCTGTCCACACGGACCGAAGTAGTAAACTATCAGACCTACGTTGGAACCTCGGCACCGATTACGTTCAATGGACTGGTTAGGCACTACGACCTCCGTGGTGGCAGCAATATGGCAGATATCCAAGTGAATCTTGTGGATAAACATGATCGTAGTGAGCAGAGCCATGATATTGCCAAATTGCTTAGACCCAAAATTCAAGAATTGGGTAAAAAGTACAATGCCAACATTAAAATAGTTGAGGTGCCACCAGGGCCTCCTGTTTTGTCGACCATTGTTGCTGAAGTTTATGGTCCTGATTACGACAAGCAGATTGCATTGGCCGATAAGGTAAAAGGTATTCTGAACAATACCACCGATGTGGTGGATGTGGATTGGATGGTCGAGGATGATCAAGTGGAGTACGATTTTGTCATCGACAAGGAAAAAGCCATGCTTTATGGTATTACTCCACAACAAATTGTTCAAGTGATGGCTATGGCTTTCCGTGAGCAGCCCGTATCGCATATATATCGCGAAGATGCCTTTGATCAGATCGGAATTGTACTTTCCATTAGTGAGAAGGACAAATCATCCTTGGCTGAAATCAAACAATTGAAAATAACATCCCAACAGGGCAATATGGTTTCCGTTGGTGATTTGGTATCGGTAAAAGAAGGAACCAAGGCCAAAAGCATTTACAGGAAAAACCAAAAACGTGTGGTTTATGTGATGTCAGACATGGCAGGGGAATTGGAGAGTCCGGTTTATGCCATTTTGGGCATGACCGATAAGCTGAACCAATTGGAACTTCCAAAAGGTTACTCCATAAATGAATTATACATGGAACAGCCTCAGTTTGAAGATGACTACACCGTAAAATGGGATGGGGAATGGCAGGTTACCTTAGAGGTGTTCCGTGATTTAGGGATCGCTTTCTTAGGTGTGATTGTAATCATTTATATGTTGATCGTGGGATGGTTCCAAAACTTTAAGGCACCAATGGTGATGATGGTGGCCATACCGCTTTCATTGATAGGTATTGTATTAGGGCACTGGTTGCTTGGCGCATTCTTTACCGCAACATCCTTTATTGGTATGATAGCACTAGCGGGTATTATGGTGCGGAACTCGGTGCTGCTGATTGACTTTGTCAATTTGAGGTTAAAAGAGGACATTCCATTAAAGCAAGCTGTAATAGAAGCAGGTGCAGTGCGTACCACACCTATCTTGTTAACCGCTGGAACCGTTGTTATTGGAGCTTTTGTGATTTTGTTCGACCCTATTTTTCAGGGATTGGCCATATCACTTATGGGAGGAACCATAGTGTCTACTGTTTTGACACTCTTGGTCGTGCCATTGGTTTATTATATGATTGAACGTAAAAATTACAACTAAGATGAAAATGATTATTGTTACCACAGTTGAAGAATATAAAAGCGAGGTCTTTAAATTATTTAAAAAGGCTGGCGTGGAGAGCTTTAGTGAATCTGATATTGATGGGTATAAAAGTTCTGCACCCTTAATGTATACGAGTAGCTGGTTTCCGAGTGAAAAAGGGGGAGCGGCATCCAATATGTTCTTCTCATTTACCGAAGAAGAAAGAGTAACTGTGTTGTTCAAACTAATAAATCAATTCAATGAAAATAGCAAGACCACCAATCCTATAAGAGCAGTGGAAATACCCATTGAAAGAACCATTTAAAAATAATTAAAATGAAAAATAGAATTGTAAGAGGTATAGCAGGAACTTTTATATTGATAAGTTTGTTGTTGGCCATTTATGTAAGTCAAAATTGGCTTTGGTTTACCGCATTTGTAGGCGCAAACTTGCTCCAATCGTCTTTAACCAAGTGGTGTTTGTTGGAAGATATTTTGAAGAAGTTCGGAGTCTCCGATTCGGACACAGACTGTTGCTAACCTTCGAATAGTTTTTTATTTAAAGCATTTTCGTGATCTTTGCGTTTAAACCTCACGAAAATGCTTTATCAACCTTGGCCCTGGTATGTATCCGGCCCCCTTATTGCCCTAATCATGGCCTTATTGATTCTAATGGGCAAAAAATTTGGAATGTCCTCCAACCTTGAAACCTTTTGCTCCATTGGTGGAGCAGGAAAGTTTTCCGATTATTTTAAGATTGATGTAAAATCAAAACGATGGAACCTTTTGGTGGTCCTTGGCTCTGTTATCGGAGGATTTATCGGGGCACATCTCCTTTCACCAAATCCAGCGGTGGAAATTTCAGATAAAACTGTTGTAAAACTACAAGAACTCGGTTTCGATAGTGCAGGAAAGGCATATTTACCCACAGAACTCTTTAGTCTGGAATCGCTGGCAGATCCAAAAGTATGGGTCATTTTGCTTGTAGCTGGCTTTCTGGTAGGTTTTGGTACCCGTTACGCCGGAGGCTGTACTTCTGGTCACGCCATTTCTGGTTTGAGTAATTTACAGAGACCATCGTTAATTGCTGTTATCGGATTTTTCATTGGAGGCCTTGTTATGGTTCACCTATTATTCCCCTTAATTTTTGTAGTATGAAGAATGTAGTTTATATCTTTTTGGGTGCTTTTTTAGGAATTGTGCTTTACAAGTCGGAAGCGGCTTCTTGGTTCAGAATCTATGAAATGTTCCAGTTCGATTCCTTCCATATGTACGGGATTATCGGTTCCGCTTTGGCTGTTGGAGTTGTTTTGGTTTTTTGGATAAAAAAATCGAAGATAAAATCCTTTTCAGGAGAAATCATTAGCATACCTAATAAAGAAAAATCGTTTACCAGATACATTCTGGGGGGAACACTTTTTGGATTGGGTTGGGCTTTGGCAGGTGCCTGTCCGGGACCTATGTATATTTTGGTTGGAGCAGGGTACTGGCCAATCATCATTGTATTGATGGGCGCATTGTTTGGAGCCTTTGTTTATGGTATTTTAAGAGGTAAATTACCGCATTAGTGTTGCCTTAACGGGATATTCGGGTAAAACAACGAAAATCAATGGTTCGTTGGGGACAAGCTTCTAGCTTTGGTTGTCCCAAACCTACTGAATAGTCCCAAATAATGAAGCTTACCACTTTTATCATAGAAGATGACTTAGTGTCGCAGTTTGCCACAAGGTACTGTATTCAACAATCCCACGGCGATTTTGAGATTATAACCTGTTCCAGTGGAGAAGAAGGTGTACAAGCTTGTTTTAGCTTTATTAAAGAACATAACAGGTTGCCCGATATTATCTTTTTGGACCTTGTTATGGATGGGATGAATGGATGGGACTTTCTGGAAAATCTAGGAAATTTGTTCAAGGAACATAAGCTTCCAAGTGTATATGTGCTTTCGGCATTCACAAATGCTACGGATAGAACTATTGCCAAAAGACATGAACTGATTGCAGGCTATGTGGATAAGCCCTTATCTCGTGTTTATCTGGAAAAAATTTTGAAAGAGGAAGAGAAAAAACGAACTGTGGGATAGCCCAATCGGTTTTCAACTGAAAATCATCTTAAATTGATTCTTCGGCTGCGCAAAGTTTTTTAAAAAACCATATTTTTGCAGTCCATTTTATGGATGGCCCCGTAGTTCAATGGATAGAATAGAAGTTTCCTAAACTTTAGATGCAAGTTCGATTCTTGCCGGGGCTACTTTTTGACTTCCAAAAAGGGTTAATAACAATCCATCCTTAATTGCCCTTTCTTTTCAAGGATATCAATATTTAAATCAGAATACTCCCCAAGCATCAATTCCAAGGTGTCAAGTACTTGGTGTTGCATAGCAAGGGAACCGCAAATCATAATAACACCACCTTCTTCAACGACTTTTAAAACAACTTCCTTTTGGTTTGAAACAGACTGTTGTACATACTGTTTGTTTCCTTCCCTTGAGTAAGCCATGTGTATGCTTATGCTATTGTTCTTGTTACTGTTGCCTAAATAATTATTATATGCCTTAGTTGAAGTTTGATGGCGTACACCCCAAAATAGGTTGATCTTGCTGCTACCATGTTGATTGATCATTCCCAAATATGGAGCGATACCGGTACCATTTGCAATAAGTATGGCCGGGGTTGCTTTTTTTGGAAAATGAAAATGGGAGTTTTCATCAATCGAAGCCATCAAAGAATTGCCCTTATTTAACTCGTAAAGGTAACTGGAGCACCTGCCGTATTCATGTTTCTTTATGCTTAAAAGAATCTCCTTGCCCATTTTTGCGATGGAGTATTGTCTTGCTACATCAGACCCCTTCGGAACTATTGACAATAAATCCCCAGATGTGAATTGAACCTTTTTTTTGGGTTTGAGCGTAAGCAAGAATGTATGGTCAACATCTAGTTCGGTGCGGTCGATTACCAGAAAAGGAACTTGTTTTCCCTTTTGTTGTTTTTTTGATGGTGGCTGTATGGTGAATTCAATTTTTGAGAGATGACTCCATTTCTGTGCCCAATTTTTAAAAGTATTGAATTCTGCATTATTGATTTTTTGAAGTTGCAGTAGTGGAGTGAAGTTTTGTAGATGGCTCAGTTCCTCATCAACCTGTATGGCATATTTACAATAATCAGGGTAATCCAACGAACCGAACCCGACAACCGCATACTTTAGGTTATTTGGTTGGTGTACCGATTCCAAGCGGCTAAGAAATTTTCTTGCATTTGTGGGGGATTCACCTTCTCCATATGTAGAAGTCAAGATAATGATGTGTTCCGCTTTCGGGAATGTGGTATATTGGTTTAATTCGGTAAGGAAAACCTTTTTGTCGACTGCACTCAAAGCATGGAACAACTGCATTCCAAAATCGTAAGAAGTACCGGTCTCCGAACCGAACATAATAATGATCTCGCACTCTTCCTTGTCCGGCATTTGCGATAAACCAGTATTTTTTTTGCCTCGTTTTATTCGTTTAAGGGACATCACAAATCCAGAGTAGATAAAAAACAAAATGGATGCGCTTGCCAAAAGCAAAATAATGGACCACCAAACACTTCCCTCGCCTGTATGCATTTTAAAACTAAATCTTGAAGCAAGCGCTACGAATGGATAAGAAGCACTGCCAATGATTGCACCTGTTTCTTGGTTTACCCTTATCTCTTTGTCTTTTAGGCCAATTTGATAGTATTCCTCAGGGTCATCCGAAAAAGGAAATTCTATTTTTCGGACTTGCTCCAAGGTTGTTTTTTGGAAGAAAGGAATCTCAGCCACACTGGGGTACTTGGCATTTGAGACTGTACTTTTTTCTTCCCAATCCGTTACCGCAGCATTAGGAAGTAAATTGAATTTTTCTACAGAAAGGTATACTCCTGTGAGTGAAAGAATAATTATTGGGACAAAGAACCATCGACTCAAAACAACATGGTAGCGAAGTTCAAAATAGTCTTTTTGTACTTTGGAAAATAACCGTTTTATACCTCCCTGTCGCTTGGCAATCAAGATTAGGCCAGTGACCGTAATCAAAACGAGGAGAAAGGAAATCAAACCAACAAAAAACCGCCCAATACTCTTAAGGAACATTGAGCGGTGTAAATTGGTGGCAAAACTATATAGGTATGGCCGTTCTTCGACCTCGCCCAGTTGTTCGCCTGTTCTTGGGTCTATGTAGATATCAAGGGTTTCCAGATTCATTGTTAAAACCGAGGCCCTTACAAAATTCGATGATTCCACCTCAACCGAGAATACTTCATCATATTTTTGTTTTAGGGCGTCGATGGTGGTCGCCAACGATACCTGGTCCAAATCCTCAATAGCATGGCCTTTTGTCTGATGCTGAATAGGTTCTACAGCTAAAATGATGCCGGATACGGAAGCTATCAGAAGAAATACTGAAGAAACCAAAGCCAGCAAAAAATGGCAATATCGCCAAATGGAAATGGTCATAAATAATTTTTACTGAGCGAGCATTCGCACATAACGAATGAATCCTTTTCCTTCCTTTTTACTCTTCAGGTTTTCCGAAGTAAGCTCAAATTGAATGTCGTCCATGTGGTACTCCTGATCTTCAACGGAAGTTTCAAAACGAATGCTATATCCTTTACCGATCTTGTCTTCTGGTATTTGTAAAACGGTAACGGTGCGTTCCCCACCACTTATGGTTTCTCCGGAAATACCATCGATGCTGGGACGGTACTTGCCATAAAACTTCCACCATTCAGGAATTTCACTGTACCACTCACTATCCTTTCCTTGTACATAAAGTGTCTCCTCGTACTCTCCATCAGGATTTAGAAGCGAAACCACTAGGTAAGCTCCTTCACCGGAATAATTGGTCATTTGGATTAGACATTTTACCGTTTTGAGTTGTGCAGGTACAAAGGCGGTAAGCAACAGTCCTGCAAGCAATAATACAGAAACGATCTTTATCGATTTTTTCATCTTACTTTAAAAAGTTTAGTTCTAATTTTTGTTTTTGCAAGAGTTCATTTTCACTCGCCAGATCAAAAACCGTTTCCTCAAAGCCGGTTTTGATTCTTACATTGGCTCCTTTGAAAATAAGATACTTCATCAATTTGTCGTCTTCGGCCTTCATAGCGGCCAAATGGAGCGCGGTAAGTCCTTCGTCATTCTTTGCATTTATGTCGATTCCAAACACGTTCAGGCGTTTGGCGAGTGATACATTATTGTCTTTTGCCGCCAAATGATAAAGTGTATTGCCTTCGGCCTGTGCGGTATTGAAGACAACTCCTTTTTTCTTCAGCAGTGCTCTTTTTTGGTCAAATGCTTCCGTTTCCCTTTCCTTAAAGGAGTCTGCCCAATAGTAGGCCAATGTATTTCCGGCGTTGTCCGTTAAAAGGGCATCGGCACCTTTTGTGAGCAGATAATCCACTACTTTGGGAGTATTGTTTTGGATTGCAAGCATTAAAGCTGTTTGTCCCTTAGCGTTGGCGGTATTAAAATCGGTTACATATTCACCCAATAGTTCAACCATCTCTCTTTTGTTTCGCGAGGCTGCATTTAGAAATGGGGTGTTGCCATCGGCATCTTTTTGGTTTACATCGGCCCCGGCAGAAAGGAATAACTCAAAGATAGCTTTGTCGGAATTGTCATAGGCCAAACGGTGTAATGGGGTATAGCCATCTTGAGTTACCATGTTAGGGTCTATCCCAAGGTTCTTCAAATATTCATAGACCGATAAAGGGTTGCTAAATCCCCGTCCGCCTTGAGTGGCAAAAAGAAAAGCGTTTGCGCCTACTTTATTGGTGCTTTTATAGTCTACTCCTTTTTCAATAAGCAAATCAAGAAAATCGGTGTTTCCCTTTTTGGCAGCATAATTAAAAATACCGTTTCCGGAATCGTCTTTACTATGCAGACCCAATCCTTCACCGAGAAAATAGTTCAGCTCATCTTGATTCTTCAATGAGGGTGCAACCAATAGGAGCAAGTTTGCCCCATGATCACTTTTTACTTTGCTAAGGTCTACACCATGTGCTTTGAAAGCGTTGTAAAGTTCAGGATTTTTTTGACCTGCATTGGCCGCAAAAGCAAGCGGTGTATATCCATGGCTATCAAGTTCAGTCACCGAGGAGCCAGTATCCAATAAATGGTTCACAATCCCAATTTTACCTGCATAGGCGGCCCAATGCAGATAGATACGGCTATCGTGAGTTTTTTTATCTGCGGGATTTCCTTCCAAGGAGAGCAAATATTTAATCACATTGTCGTCAGCTTTTTCCAGTAGCGCATAAACAACAGCATCAAAAGCATTGGAATTTAAGGTGGACGGATCGTTGCCCTCGTTAATTTTTTCTTTTACAGTATCCAGATCGGGATTGTTCTTCCAGAAGGAACGATCAAGAAATACATTGTCTTTTTGGGCAACCATGGAAAAGGTTGTTAAAAACAATATTAGCTGTAGTATTCCCTTTGACATCTTCATATTATTGTTTTTTTACAAAATCTTCGATGATACCCTCAATTTTTTCCTTTTCCTGATATTCTTCTTCATCAAGAAGATATTTGAAAAGCACCTTGTTGTCTACTTTATTTTCCAGTTTAAGGTCTTTGTTACGACCATAAACTTCGCTCCATTTGGAACGAACCAAAGCCCATTTCTCTTCGTTTTCTTTCCACCATTTTGCGGCTCCGGCACATCGGCTGTCGTCTACTTTTACATAGGTATTGTATCCTTTTTCTTTGGCGAGTATAATATCCTCTTCACCTTTTTTACGGATTATCTTGGTATTGTCCTGGTCGTGCACCCAACCATATTCCGTAATCTCTTGTCGGTTGCCGCGCATGGTAAGGTTATAGTCACTTCGAGTTGTATATTCACGTCGGGGCAAAGGAGCTGGTGTTGTATTTTCCCAATAACTTTTTCCGTCCATATGCACCCATGAAGCAGAACCTTCATATCGAGGGCTATCATCCACTTGGTAGACTTTTTGGGTCCACTGTCCTTTAACTTCCGATGGTTTCAATTGCTTGAAGGTCCACTCATTATTTGCATTATAAGTGTATAGGTCGGTGTTCTGGTACAACCAGTCTTGGCGCCAGTGCTTTACAATATATGGTTCGCTTGGATTGCCTACCTGTAATAGGTGTTGAATGGAAATTTTGTCATCCTCATCGGTAACCAGTTGCGCCCATTCCAATCCTTTGTCCACTTTGGTTTTGGAAGGTTTGTATAGAGAATCGTTACTGTAATTAAAGGTCTCTGCAAAATTGAATGTAACCTCGTAACAACCGCACATGCTCTTGATGGCTTCTCGGTCTTTCTGTTTCTTTTCTGATTGTGATAAGGCATTGGCAGAGATAAAAAAAGCTAATAATGGGTAGATAATAATTTTCATCGGGTATGGTTTACGGTTTAAAAAATCGGAACCAAAAGTAATTAATTAAAATTAATCTAAATAAGAATAATATATATATTTGCCCAGTATTAAGAATAAGTCTAAATAACAACAATGCCCTTCCGTATCTTTTTTTCATTAGCACAATTGTGTCTTTTTGGTCAGGTGATATTTGGTCAAAGTGAGAAACAAATTATTCCGGATTCCACATATATTGAATCTTTGGAAGAGGTTGTTCTTACCGCTACACGCACTGAGCGACAACTATCTTCCCTGCCTTTGCCGGTAACGTTGGTATCAAAAAATAAGATTAACCAATCGGGAACCATTCGTTTGGACGAAATTCTAAATGAGCAAACAGGAATTATTACTGTGGCCGATGAAAGTGGTTTTGAAGGTGTCCAAATTCAGGGAATTGCGTCAGATTATATTTTGATTCTTATCGATGGGGTGCCGTTGGTAGGTAGAAGTGCCGGAAACTTTGATTTGAGCAGGCTTACGGTTGGGAATATCAAACAAATTGAAGTTGTTAAGGGGCCATCGAGCAGTTTGTACGGGACAGAAGCCTTGGGAGGGGTCATTAATATTATTACCGAAAAACCCAAGACCGAAGACCTCTCCGGGAATGTATCCTATCGAATAGGAACCTTTGGTCAGCAGGATATTAATCTGGATGTAAAACAACAATTAGGTAAGTTTCGATATGGCCTTTTTGCAAACCGTTTTTCTAGCGAAGGCTATGATCTGAATCCAAATGTGGAAGGGCAGACCGTTAACCCTTTTAAAAACTATACCATTAATGGTCGTTTTTACTATGATTTTAATGATAATCTTTCCCTTTTTACGTCGACGAGGTACTATGATCAGGTACAGGATGCCAGTCTTTTTTTGGATGAGATACAATTTGAAGGCGATTCCAAAGAACAAGAATGGAATACCCATGCAAGGCTTGATCATAAGTGGAACGGGAAACTTACAACCTATTACGAACTCTATTACACCAGTTATTCTGCCATTGAGAGACTCGCAGACCCCATTTCTGAGGATGTCTTTAGCGATAGCGATTTTCAACAAACCCTATTTCGCCCAGAAATAAGGGGAAGTTATGTATTTGGCCCTAGAAGTACATACGGAAAATCCAATGGTGGAACCCTGACCGCTGGAGTAGGATTTCAATTTGACGAACTTGATAGGACATTTTTTAGCGAGGCCGTGAGTTTTGACTCGCAATATGTTTATGCCCAATATGATTTCGATCCCGCGGAAAGACTTAATGTGATTGCAGGTGCACGCTTTGACAATCATTCGGAATACAATAACCAATTTAGCCCCAAACTTGCCATGCGATATAGATTGTCGAACGCCATCGCCCTAAAAGGATCTGTTGGTTATGGTTTTAAAGCTCCCGATTTTAGACAGTTGTATTTTGATTTTACCAATTCGGTCGCGGGATATACCGTTTTAGGATACAATGTGGCCTTGAACAAATTACAACAGTTGGAAGAACAAGGACAGATCTCTGATATTGTAGTTTCTGAAAACGATCTGAACAACCCTCTTGAGGCCGAAAGTTCTATAGGTTATAACCTAGGGTTTACATACAGGGAAGGTAAGTGGAACAACGAATTGAATTTTTTTCGAAATGATTTCAAAAACCTTATTGATACGAGGGTCATTGCCCGAAAACTGAACGGACAAAACGTATTTAGCTACGTTAATTTTGATGAAATTTTTACTACCGGTTTTGAAATAAATACCGCGTACAAAATCAATGATGCATTAAATGTAAGTGCCGGCTATCAACTATTGTACGCTTACGATAAAACAAAGCGGGATCAAATAGATAAAAGGGAGGTGTTTGCCCGGGACCCTGGGACAAATCAAACTGTTTTGATCGAGCAGTCCGATTATTTTGGACTTGTAAACCGTTCCCGTCACAATGCCAACGTAAAGATTTTTTATGATATCCCATCCGCCCATACCAATGTAAACCTACGTTTGCTGTATCGAAGTAAATATGCATTGTTCGATACCAATGGAAATGGACTTGTAGATACTTACGACACCAGCTTCGTCGACGGCTTTGTAACAGCCAATATATCGGCAAGTAAAACCTTTTATGAGGATTTTTCACTTCAAGTTGGTGCAAACAACCTATTGGATTATACCGATAGGAATATCCCAAACTTACCTGGAATTCAAGGATATATTAAACTCAACTATAATTTTTAATTTTTTTAAAACAATCAGGATGAACAAGAATATTGTATTATTAACAGCAATCGGTATGACGTTATTTTCATGTAGTAAGGATGATGATAGCGCTTCAGAACCCGATCCAATTCAAGTGGACCGAGTAAACAATTTGCATGCGCCCCAAACCGGTGGACAAGGTCAACCTGTAGGAGGGGAGTTTACCAAATTTGATTTTGAAACAGGAGCGGTAACCAATAGCGATACCGATTGGGATATCGCTTTTCGTGGAACTACTATTGCCGTGAACGGAGGTGCAGTCACCGGAACGACCGATGAACCCGTGCGTACAGGTGATGCAGGAGCAACCATTGTGTCCGGGATTTTTGCCAGTGTAACTACTGCTGATGGGCTTACATTTTCCGAAGATACAGATGGTAGTTTTGCTATCCCAACGGGAAGTGACAACGGTTGGTACAATTATAACCCCCAAACCAATATTGTTTCCCCTACACCGGGAAAAGTGTTGGTGTTTAAAACTACAGATGGTAACTATGCCAAATTAGAAATTTTAAGTTATTACGAAGATGCCCCTGCTACTCCGGATCCAAACACGGACGCTGGAAGGTACTATACATTTGATTATGTATTCAACCCGAATGGCGAAACCTCATTTGAGTAGCTTACAAGGAAACTAACACTTTTGTTAAAGTGATTGCCTCTAAGCAATGATTGTAAAATATTGATTGGATAGCGCAGGAGGCTTGTGTTATTTTACAACTGTTTGATTAGGTAAAAAAAGGTAAACCCTGTTGTTCTTGATATCAACAGGGTTTTTGCTTTGAAAGGTTCTAAGGAGAATCGCATCGTATAGTGAAATCATTGATTATTTGCTTCACAAGAAATCGTTCGATTCTTGCCCGGGAACTACTTTTTTTGCTTTTTGTTTTCCACAGGAATGGAAACTTGAATTTTAGTTAAAACATCTGTTGTATATGCTTTTTCCGTAATCAATATCCTATATTTAGCGGAGAAAATATTCTTGCGTATTGATCAATCAAAGATTTCAAAGGAGTAGTGCTCGTGGAACAAAAGTTTATTTCTTTGTTCCATTTTGCTTTTTTATATTTTTCACATCACTCCCATTGCTTTTGCAGGCCCAATTGGACACAACCGTTCCACAAGTATATTCTACTTTTGATTCCATAGTTGGGGAACAAAATATGGAGTTGTACAATGGCCCTTTATTCCAAGAAAGTTTTGTAGGTAAATCTGATACACATGCCTATTTTTTGCTGCGAGATTTTGTAAAAGGGGATATCATTTTTGATGGACAATCTTATTTTGAACAGAATGTGAAATACCATGTTCATTTAGATGAGCTTTTGATAACCCCAAAATACAAGCCAACGGGTTTGTTGGTTAGGCTCGTAAAAAACAAGGTAAATGAATTTACAATTGATGGACACCGATTCATTCGATTACCTTCTACTATTGTCGACAGTCAACAATACGGATATTTGGAGGTAATAGAAACAAGAGGTCAGAATCTGTTGCTTAAAAAGTATAGAAAAAAAAAGGTGGAATCCAGAAAGGAAAGTCGAGTGGTTTTCGAATATGAGGAGGAAATAGATTACTTTCTATTGTTTCGAGGACAACTTGTAGAGGCTAACACCAAGGGTCATTGGAACAATATTTTTATAGATCAAAAGAAAGAGCTGCGGGACTTCTTCAAGCAAAATAGAATAGCATACAGAACCGACAAGGACATCTTTTTTAAACTATTGTTCAATAAATTGGCAAACCCCATCGAATCATGAGGAATTGTTTGATGTTGATTCTGTTTGTTTTGGTTTCCAAGGCATCCTACTCACAGTTTAACAAAAAGGACTTATCCATTACCTTCGGGAATATATCCCGTGTAGAGGCTTTGAATCAGATTAATGCGAGAACGGATTATCAAATTTATTACTCAGAAGATTGGTTTACGGACAGCTTGATTCAGAGAAGTTTCATCAATAAAGGCATAGAAGACATTGTATCGGATCTATTGGAAGGTACAACGGTGAACTATTTTCTTTATCCACCGGATAAAATAATCCTTACCAATAACAATAACATTTATAGCCGTCTTCCAGAAGGTTTTTTTGGTAAGGATTCCACTGAGGTTGAATCAATATTCTCTTCTAGAAAAGTTGCCCCGATATTTTATACTACCAAAGAAGAGAGAGTTTCCAAGAGTATGGAGACCATTAGAGTGGGGAGGGAAAATAGGTCTCAATCGAAGGAAACCTATGTCCTCACAGGTAATATCACCAATTTTGAATCCGGGGAGCCAATATCGGATATGACGATTTCAACGGATGATAATCGGTTACTTGCGGTTACCAGTTTTGAGGGATTTTATCGAATTGAGCTGCCAGCCGGCTCCAACATTTTAAAATTTAGGGCCTTAGGAATAGAAAGAGCACAAAAGGAAATAATTGTTTTCAACGACGGAACCTTGGATTTAGAATTTAATGAAAGTGTGGAGCAGTTGGATGAGGTTGTAGTTGAGGGAGATATTTATAAAAACATAGAGGAAACGGTAAGTGGTACAGAAGAGATAAATAGTGAGGAAAGCAAAACCATTCCATTGGTATTGGGTGAGAGGGATGTTTTAAAAGTTGCAACAGCACTACCGGGAATATCTTCGGCAGGTGAGGGTGCAACAGGGTTTAATGTTAGAGGGGGAAAGGCCGACCAAAATCTGGTGCTGTTCGATGGAGCCACTATGTATAATCCGCAGCACTTTTTTGGCATTTTCTCTGCCATTAATCCATTTTCTATTGGTCAATTGGAAGTTTATAAAGGTAATATTCCAGCCAAATATGGAGGTCGTTTATCTTCTGTGTTTGATATTAAAACCAAAGATGGTGACAATTCTGAATTTAAAGGTGAAGCCTCGTTAGGACCGGTTACCGGTAACTTGGTAATGGAAACACCCATTGTCAAAGGAAAATCCTCATTATTGTTTGGGGCCAGGGGGGCTTATGCCAACTGGATTTTAAGATCTATGAAAGAACAATCCTTGAGTAAAAGCCGTGCTTCTTTTTATGATGTAGTGGCTAATTATACGCATCAGGTTAACGAAAACAATAAAATAAAAGCAACTGCCTATTACAGCAAGGACAATTTCAGTATCTCCTCGGATTCACTTTATATATACGATAATAGGTTGGTTTCGCTTAGATGGCAACATAGGTTTAATGATAAACACCTATCCGAAGTACAGTTGGCCAATAGCAGTTATACCTTCAATATTGAATACGAAAGGGGCGCCAACAATGATTTTGATTTAGGGTACAAAATCAATGAAACGGAGGCAAGAATAAACTTGGATTATTTGCACAGTACCGACCTCAAGATCAATTATGGGATAGAGGGAAAGCTATACGCAGTGGAACCTGGAACTTTGAAGCCTTTGAACCAAGATTCCTCGGTAGAGAATAATTTTCTGGAAAAGGAAAGAGCTTTGGAATCAGCAGCATATTTATCGGCGAATTATAGTATCACCAAAAAGTTTGCGGTAGATTTAGGGTTAAGATATTCCATGTTTATGGCTCTGGGAGAACAAACCCAGTATGAGTATGAAGAAGGGGCCCCAAAAAATAAAGGTACCGTCAGGGATACCATTCAATATGGCAACAATGAAGTAATTGAAACCTATGGAGGGCCTGAAGTAAGAGCGGGAGCTAGATACCTTATTACACCTAGTTTATCTTTAAAGGCAGGTTATAACAGGTCTATTCAGTATGTACATATACTCACCAACAACACCACTATTTCACCTATTGACACGTGGAAGCTCTCCGATTTGAACATTGAACCTCAAAAAGGGCATCAATTTTCCTTTGGGGTCTTTAAAAATCTAGATGCCAACGCCTACGAAATAAGTCTTGAAGGTTTTTATAAAACAAGCGACAAGGTCTTGGACTTTAAAACGGGAGCACAGCTACTAATGAATGAAAATGTGGAAACCGAGGTTTTACAGGGTGAAGGTAAGTCGTACGGAGTTGAATTTTTAATAAGGAAAAACAGGGGTAAACTAAATGGTTGGTTAGGCTATACCTACTCAAGGTCTTTCCTAAAACTGGATAGCGAATTCGAAGAAGAAAGGGTGAACAATGGGGATTTTTTCCCATCAAACTTCGATAAGCCGCACGATTTAAGTATGGTGGCCAATTATAAGTTCACCAAAAGGTTTAGTTTATCCGCCAATTTTGTATACCAAACTGGTAGACCTGTTACCGTGCCCGTGGGGAACTTTACTTTTAACGATGCCGAATATGCCGTTTATAGCGACAGGAATAGTTACCGAATACCTGATTTTTATAGATTAGACCTTGGTTTCAACATTGAAGGAAACCACAAACTCAATAAGGTGGGACATAGTTTCTGGACTATTTCTGTTTATAATGTCCTGGGCAGGAACAATCCTTATTCTGTTTTTTACACAACGGAAAATGGCGATGTAAAAGCTTACAAAAGCTCTATTTTTTCGATTCCAGTACCTTCCATATCCTATAACTTTAAATTTTGAAATCGCTCGGCATGCCTTCAAGAAACCATATCAACTTTTTATTAATAACAGTTCTGCTAGCTTTTAGTGCATGTACTGAGCCCTTTGAAGTAGAGACAACGGACTTTCAAGATATACTTATAATCAACGCAAGTATTACTACCGAGTCCAAACAGCATGAAATATACATTTCCAGGAGTTATGAGGAAGGTGATGAGGAAGTACAGGTGTCCGGAGCCACAGTTGAGGTTTTGATCAATGGTGGAAGCTCAATTGGATTCGAGCAAACTTCACCAGGCATCTATAGGTCCAATGTAGAATTTGCGGCAGAGCCGGGAGTAGACTACCAATTACGGGTCATCGATGAAAACGGCGAAATGTTCACTTCTTCCCAAGTACAATTAACAGCCCCAACAACAATAGATGATATAAGGGCCAGAAGAGTGCTGAACCAAAATGGCGAAGATGGAGTGGAAATTTATGTGGATGGAACATCTACTGGCGAAAGTGAAGGCTATTTTAGATATGAATATGAAGAAACCTATAAAATAGAATCCTTTTACAAGCCTTTACAAGAGTTTCGGATTGTAACTGAGTCCCCTCCACTTTTGGAAATCATCAACAAAGAAAGAGAAGAAAGAATCTGCTATGTTACGGAAGCTTCCAATTCCATATTGATTGCCGAAACCAATAATTTATCGGAGGATAAGGTGATGGACTTTCCAGTTCGTTTTATAGAACGGAGGGATAGAAGAATCGCACACAGGTATAGCATTTTGGTGAAGCAATATGCCCAAACCAATGTTTCATACGAGTTTTATCAGACCTTGAAGAGTTTTTCTAGCAGCGATAATCTGTTTTCACAACCGCAGCCTGGCCTAATTGTTGGCAATGTTAGACATATGAATGATGATAGTGTTAAGGTGGTGGGTCTTTTTGAGGCAGTCTCCTTTACCACAAGCCGATTCTTTTTCAGTTTTCAGGAAATTTTTGGAAATGACATCCCGTTTTTAGATGATTGCGGGTTTGATCGTTATAGCTCATTATCCGACCCGGAGCTTTTTCAGAGAATTGAGAGTGGTCAATATAAGTACATTGGAGAAGACCCGCCCTTTGTCTATCAAGTTGCTCCAGCTAAGTGTGTAGATTGTACATTGTTAGGTAGTAATGAAGTTCCGGATTTTTGGGAAGAACAATAATTTGAAAAACAATGTTTAAAAAGTATGTGTTAAATATAATGACTCTTTTTCTTGTTGCTGCTGCCATGGGTCAGAGCAATGTACCATATTCTACATTAATCAAAAATATTGGAACAGAAGGAGTATATGTGCATTATAATAGCAACCTTCTTTTCACGGGGGAGTATCTTCATTTTAAATTGTATGCACTCAGTAATAAAAATCAATCCTTGTCACAAGCCAGTAAAATAGCCTATTTGGAACTGCTAGATCAGGAAGGAGAACGCAAGATGATTCAAAAGGTAGAATTGATGGATGGAATGGGACAGGGTGACATTTTTGTACCCACCAATTTGAATTCGGGATATTATACCCTAGTGGCCTATACCACACATATGAAAAACTGGCCCAACAAAATATTCTATACTGATGATGTTGTAGTGTTAAATCCATATACCAATGACCAAGCCGTGTTTTGGGAATCGGAGGAAACGGATTCATTGGTCAATGTAAGTGAAACTTTAAACAAGAATATCAAAGAAAGCGGAAATAAAGATTTGGAGCTGACTTTGGACAAGTCTCAATATGGTAAAAGAGAGAAAGTACAACTAACGGTTGAGGCTAAATCCCGTATTTATGGAACCTATTCAGTCTCCGTTAGAAAACGCTCGGAGGAATTTGGATATGGGAACAGAACTTCCCCTGAAGATTACTTAAGAAAGTATAGTGAGGTAGATTTAAATCAAGCAGAAAACAATTATTTGCCTGAGCTACGGGGAGAAATTGTTAGTGGCAGCCTTTCCAGCGATAGTGGTTTGGAAACTGCGGACAAATTGGTTGTTTTTACACTGCCGGGCGAGGAGTATGAGTTTAGAATGGTTCCAACCGATTCAGATGGGAAGTTTATGTTTTCATTGGATTCCGATAATCTGGATTCGGAATCAATCTTCCAAGTATGGGGCGATAATAGAAACCAATACTCCATAAATATTGATAATATTCCCCAACTAAACCTGAGGCGGAACCTTTCAAAAAACTTTGTTTTAAAAAGAGGCATGAAGGAATTCATTGAGGAACGAAGTACCCATAATCAAATTGAAAACGCCTATTTCCACAGCAAGCCCGACACTGTAAAACTGAACAATGATTTTATACCCATTTATGGGAATAATTTTATGGAATACAAGTTGGATGAGTATACAAGGTTCCCAACCTTTAAGGAAACATTGGTGGAAATAGTGGACAATGCTTGGATTGCAAGCGATGGAGACGAGCAGAAAATCTTCGTTAGGGATTTTGAAGCGACAAATATGGATGTGGGTTACAATCCATTGGTCATCGTTGATGGAATTGTACTTCAAGACCACGGGGATTTAATAAACTATAGTGTGAAGAATATAGAGACGATCACACTGGCCAGGAACCAATATGTAGTGGGAGGGCAAATTTTTCAAGGAGTTTTTGATGTAAACACATTTGATGCCGACTTTGCCGATAATTATCAAAAAATATATTTGAATAAGATACAATTACTGAGGCCTAAACCTCAAAAAAAATATTTTAAACAGAAATATAGTGACGAAAACTTTGGTACAGTGCCAGATTTTAGACATCAATTGTTATGGGAACCTAATTTTAATATAGAAGAAACTACTACCACTTTAGAGTTTTATACTTCTGATGTGGATGGAGAATTTGAAATTGAAGTTGAAGGCTTTACAAGTCAAATGCAGCCTATAAAGGTGGTGAAACACTTCAAGGTCCAATAGTTTTCTCTTACAGCATATTTATGCGGTATTTCGTTGTTTTTTCTTAACCCGTTTTTAATGCTAATTTCAGGTTTAGATCATTTTTGGTCGATTAACCCCCCTCAATTTTGACAACCCAAGTTTTTTTTTATAATTTTTCCATACAATCACATTTGCTCTATTTTAGAACAAGAAATCAATCCCAAAACGATGAATAACCTCAAACGCGTAATAGTTGATTATAAAAAATTGACCTCAGATGTACTTAAGCTCTTGGTGGAAAAATATCCCGATGGCTACGGAGACGATGATGTGATCAACTTTAAAAATCTAAAAGGAGAATCCATAGAAGCTGTGGAAGTGTCCACCGAAGACACCAAATACCTTGTAAAAATCAGCTCAAAGCTCGAACGTACCATGGCTGACTTTGACGAAGATGATGATGGGGATTTTGACTCCGAAGATTATGAAAAAATCCCCGAGGATGACGAAGACTTTTCGGAATCCGAAGAGAAAGAAGAAGACTAGTTGTCTATCCCTTTAAATTCTTAAGCATTTCGGCAGTGGTTTGGTCCAAATCAAATCTGGGTTCCCAGCCCCATTGTGCTCTAGCCGCAGAATCATCTATACTACTCGGCCATGAATCGGCGATTTCTTGCCTAAAATCGGGTGTATAACTTATTTCAAAGTCAGGAATTTGCTTGGCAATACTTTCTGCCATTTGTTTCGGGGTAAAATTCATTCCCGCCAAATTGTAGGAGGATCTAACCTCTATTTTTTCCGAAGGACTTTCCATTAAACTGATCGTAGCTCTAATGGCATCGTCCATATACATCATTGGGAGTTCTGTGTTGCTACTTAAAAAGCATTCATAGGAACTCTTTTTTAGTGCATCATGGTAAATCTCCACAGCATAATCTGTAGTGCCACCCCCGGGCATGGTCTTCCAACTGATCAACCCAGGATATCGGACACTTCTAACATCGACTCCGTATTTTTTATGGTAGTATTCGCACCATCGTTCCCCGGATTGTTTGCTAATTCCATAAACAGTGCTAGGTTCCATAATAGTGTTTTGTGGGGTATCTTCCTTAGGGGTATTTGGACCGAAAACTGCAATACTGGAAGGCCAAAACACCTTGGATATTTTCTTTTCCTTGGCCAAGTTGAGCACGTTAAATAGTGAATTCATGTTTAAATTCCATGCCCGCATCGGGAACTTCTCCGCCGTGGCACTCAACATGGCCGCCATTAAATAAACTTCATCAATCTCGTAATGCATTACCACATCCTCGATAGCGGCATATTCGGTGGCGTCCAAAAGTTCAAACGGGCCGGACCGCATCAGTACTTCGCTACCTTCCCTAATATCACTTGCAATTACGTTTTCGGCGCCGTATTTATTTCGGAGTTCAAAAGTTAGTTCAGTCCCAATTTGGCCACATGCGCCAATTATCAAAATAGATTTGTGCATTAAAATCGAAGTTAATTTAGTTTGATGACAAAGATACCCTTTATTAAAATTTGTACATTCGCCTATGCGAAAATTGTTAAGCATCCTTATCTTGTTAGTGGTTTTTAGTGCCTGTAGAAAGGCTCAAAAAACTACAGCTGAAGTTGAAACCCATAATTTGGAATTCAATTATCAGCGAATGCCGGATAAAATAGAAATAAATCCTGATGCAACTGCTATTGTTGAAGGTTGGGAGGAGTTTAAGGCCTTGAATGCTAGTGTTGATTTGCTCTACAAAGCCACTAATAATGAAGATTTGGCCTTGGCAATTGATGACCTTATCGAAAAGGAGAAGAATATGGCAGATGGCAAGTACCCGGAGCTGTTCGATGCCTTTCAAGTAAAAAGTAGGCAAAGAGTGCTTCGCACCTTTTTATACAAGGTAAAAGCAAGCATATTGGAAAACCAACCCACTACAGAGCCAACCGTGAAGGCGTTGGAAGCCTATAACGACCTCCGCGGACAGTTAAATGTGATTATGAACAGCCAGTTGGACAAAAAACTAATTCTTGATGAAGCATAAAATAGTAATGTTGACATTGTTAATGGTATCCATAACAGTGTTAGGACAGGATTCTGAAAAGCAAACAATCAATGATGTTTTGGATAGTTGGCATTTGGCGGCAGCCAATGCTGATTTTGATGCATATTTTGGGAAAATGACCAAGGACGGAGTGTTTTTGGGAACCGATGCCATGGAAAATTGGCAGAATGATGAGTTTAGAACATTCTCCAAACCTTATTTTGATGGAGGTAAGGCATGGAGCTTTACCGCGGTACAACGTAACATTTACTTAGGAGAATCGGGTAATTTTGCTTGGTTCGATGAGCTTTTGGACACTCAAATGAAAATTTGTCGTGGTTCGGGAGTCCTAAAAAAAGTAAACGGGCAATGGAAAATTGCCCATTACGTACTTTCAATAGCCGTTCCCAACGAAAATGTGGATGAACTCATCCAAATTAAGGAAGCAAAGGATAATCAATTGCTTCAAGAACTCAAAAAGAAACAATAGACTTAATTTTCTGCTCCTTCAGCAGCATCTTTTTTTCTGGATTCCAGAGCCTGTTTGCTCAAACTGGCCAAGTTAAAGTTTGGAGCAATTTTAAGTGCTTCGTCAATAGAGGCGATTGCCTCATCAATATTTTTGTTCTGGTTAAAGTCGGCCAAACCTTTCAAGTGGTAAAAGGCAGCCTTTAATGGGACCTCGTAGGGTTGTTGTCTTTCATAAAAGGCATAGTTCATATCATCGGCCGCATTTGCAATGCCATATTCGATATTGTTGACAGCTCCGGCCATATCCCCTGTCTGTATTTTTAAATCGGCCATTTCATAGGCCAAATAGGGAGAGGGGTTCCTGGAGTTTAGCTCCTCAAAATGTTCCAATGCTCTTTTGGGCTGATTCAAGGATTTTAGTGAAAAAGCCTTTACCTGGACAGCAAGGTCGGAATCATCGGCATTTTTTTCTATGCCTATTGTATTAAGGGCTTGCATGTGCTTGCCGTTGTTCATGTAAACAAAGGCCAGGGTGTCTCTTCTTTCTTTGGATGGAGAAATCACGTTTAGGTGTGTCAATGCACTTATTACGCCATTTACATCACCTTGTAGGCGCATTTCATTGTAATAGGCTTTGTAATGTTTCAACAGGGCATCGTTTGTTTGCGAAAAGCCACTAAAGCCCACCAATAGGAGCAATAAGAGTACAGTCTTTTTCATTGATCTTCAATTTAGTGCGCCAAATCTAACAAAATAATCCCAACCTGCCTGTTAAGAATCCGATAAGGATTCGCAGGGTTTTTAGGAAATAATGGAAGTGGTAAAAGTGTGACCCTTTTCTAAAAAATTCTGACTCAACACCAATTTGCCTTTGTGGTCTGATGATTCTGTTTTGTATGCGGGTGCGGGCAAGCCTCTTTTTTGGGCCTCTTCAAAATAATACACTTGTTTTTTGGGATGATGCGGGTATACACCATTAAAAACCTCTCCCCAATACCCTTGCTCCAAAATGGTTAAAATCATATGGATACAATCTTTGAGGTGAACCAAGTTGATGGGATGGTTGCCATTGCCCAGATCTTGCCTTCCAGACAGTGTTGTGACAGGATGCCTATCAGGGCCGATCAAACCGCCAAAACGGATGATGGTAGTTTTGAAATTTTCATCACTTCGTAACATCTTTTCACACTCTACCAATTGTTTGCCCGATTCCGTGGCAGGTTCTAGAAAAGAACTTTCGGAGACCTCTCCTACGGCGTTACCGTAAACGGCGGTACTGCTCACAAATATGACATTAGAAACTTGACTTTTTTTGATTTCCGCAACCAAGAACTCCATCTTTTCCACAAAACTCTCGGTATGCTTGCCCCTAAGTTTGGGCGGTACATTAATAATCAAGGTTTCCATATTGGATAGGAATCCATCGATGTCCCCTTGGATCCCAGTTTCGGACAGGCTTATTTGGTAAGGGGAGATATTCCCATTTCGTAAAATGTCTAACTTGCTGGAAGATGTGGTCGTGCCCTTAACGTTGTATCCTTTTTCAATCAATCTTTTAGCTAAAGGTAACCCTAACCATCCGCAACCTAGTACTCCTGTGTTTTTAGTCAAATCGTAAGGTTTTTATGGTCAATATAGCATCATTTAGGACAAAAGGCATTGGAATACTGTTTTTTGGTCGTTCTGGGATGCTAAAATCAGGATGGGTCAGGAGGTCATTGGAAGCCTCGTACAAAGTAAGCTCCAAAACGGAATCTTTTGGAAATTCAAATTGCAATTCGGTGAAATCATTATTTGTGATATAGTGAGTCACCAACTTGCTTCGTCGGTTTTTGAGGAAGTAAGAAGATAATTCAATCCGATTTACCTTGGCGGACTTTATATCAATGGGATTTGTAAATACTTCCAGACGGTTTACATCCCTTTTTGGGGTGATGCAAAGTTCAATCAACCTGTGGTCTCCGATGATAGTGTCCACTACGGTATCAATGTACGGAGGTTGAATATCTTTCTTTGGTGCATCGGCCACATAGTTAAGGCTGGTGCGGTACTTGCTGGAGATGGTCTCCGCGTTTGGTTTTCTTTTATCATCTCCCAAAAACTGGCCGTTCCAATCGATCAATACGTTATCATAGGTAGCCCAAAGGGTTGAATCGTTATCTGTATCATAAACATATAGAAGACTGCTAGGCTTAGGTCTTTCATCATTAAAATCGGATTGGATATGGCTGGTAATTCCGAATGCAAAGAACAGAAACAAGAATAAATATGCTAATCTCCCTTTACTTTTTAATTGCCCAAAAAATGGCAATACCAAGAAAAATAGCAAGGTTGTAAAGAGTGTTGCCGCAACCATCATTTTTAAGCCAAGACCTACGGGGAACATTTTTATAAATGGAGAATAGATAAGAACGGCAGGTAAAGCCAAAAACACCATGAGGAAGGGATTGGGTTTTTCTTGGTTTGTGGTTACCAAAAAAGCGGCCAATAAGCCAAATACGGGAACAATAAAAAAGCTTGCTCCTTTTAAATATTGAGCCACCAATCCACAAATGATTAACCAAATAATTATGGGTGCCACCAATAAATTGGGGGTGCTAGTTTTTCGGAATTTATTGTAGGTGTAAAAACAAACGAACAAAGAAAACATCACATAAACGGCAATGTAGGTGTGACCGTTATAGGTAAAGCCATGTAGCATGTCCTTGAAACCTGGATACCACCAAGTAATTATGGACCAGCAAAAATAACCTGCTAGCCCGTTTATAACCAAGGTAATTAGTAGGGGCACAAATCCTTTAAACACATCCGATATGTTAAGCTTATTCTTTTTAAACCCATAGAATAGCAGCAGAACAAAACCCAAAACAGCAACAGTAAACATTGGCCAGATCCATTCATTAGGATAGGATACCATATTGTAGACGGGTAAATTAAAATATACCTCGTCGTTCAGACTTTTAAGGTTGCTTAAATCAGTATCACTAAAATAAGTGAGCAAAGGCATTAAATAGCTCCCTTGATGAGCCAATGTGTTTCGGTCCAATCTTTCATAATTGTCCAAAGCGGTATGATAATCAAAATGGTCATCGATAAATGCAAAGTTGAACCCTTCGATATCGCCATCTTCCCTAAAAACGGTAAGGTCGGTATCGTTAGGTAGCATTTTATAAATACTGTAGGCCAATGAATTCGCTACGGGGTACTTTGGGTTTGCTTCTTTAAAAGTCTTTATCAAATTTCCATTACCTCTATTGGTTTCAATGAGCATGTAACTGGGTCCTCCACTTCCTCGGGCCTCAAAATTTAGGGCAAGCCCTACCTCTTTGGCCCACGGATGGTTGTTCACAAAAAGGTCGGCCCCGTTGAGTCCAAGTTCCTCGGCATCCGTAATTAGGATAATGATATCGTTTTTGGGAGTCTTGTTGTTGCTTAAAAAGGCTCTGACACCTTCTAGAATGGTCGCTACACCACTGCCGGCATCACTAGCTCCGTAGGATGAGTGTGGACTGCTGTCATAATGCGAAAGCAAAAGAAGTGCTTTGCCTTTGTTGCTGCCCTTTATTCTGGCCAAAATATTAGTGGCTTTACTTAAGTTGCCCCAATCTCCTGCGGTATACCCTTCTTGCGTGGTGGTTTCCAATCCCATTTTTTTCAGTTCGGAAATGATATAGCTTTTGGCTCTTTCATGTCCAGGAAAACCTACGGCATGGGGTTCCTGCGATAATTGTTTTACATGGGCCAAAGCCCTGTCCGTAGAAAAAGACTCCATGGAAACCTCCTCATTGGGTTTATAGGAGGGCATTAGAGATTTAAAACTCCAATACACAGCAATAAAAAGCAGAATAAGGGCAAGGGTTCGGGAAAACTTCATGGTTCAGCGTTGTTGACAACTTAAATGTATGAAATTATGAAAGGTTCTCATATTTTGATAGTTAAAATTAGGTTATTCGCTAAAAAAAGCTATATTTATTATTCAACTTTAAAATCTAACCTTATGGCAATCAAGAGTTTTCAAGGCGTGCGAAGCAAGGAGGAGAACAAGAAGAAATACGATGCCCCTATTTTGGTGGAGGATTATATGACCAAAAAATTGATCACCTTTTCTCCTGACCAATCCATTTTGGAAGTGATGGAGACGTTTGCCAAACACCATATTTCTGGTGGCCCTGTTCTGGACAATAATGGTTTTCTGGTAGGAATCGTTTCAGAGGCAGATTGCATGAAACAGATTTCCGAGAGCCGATATTTTAACCAACCCATATTAGATAAAAGTGTTGAACGTTTTATGACCAAAAATGTGGAGACCATTCCACACGACATGTCTATTTTTGACGCAGCAGGCGTTTTTGATAGACACAACAGGCGCAGGTTGCCCGTAATGAAGAACGATATTTTAGTAGGGCAGATAAGCCGAAAGGATATTGTGATAGCAGCCCTAAAACTAACATCCCATAGCTGGAAATAGTTTATTCCCTTTTTACGATCATATAATAATCATTGTCGAGTGGTAAGTAACCTAAATCGTATACAAAAAAGTAGGTGCTGCCCTTTTTTGTAGTGTAGAGGTTGGTGATGTACTCAAAATCAAAACCTTTGTCCAATAAACGCATTTTTGTGGTCTTTGTTTTTCCATCCTTGAGTGGAAAGCTGTCGAGTATTCTTTAGTTTTTGCGCAGTTTGTTATTAATGTTGCGCACCAAGTTCTTACTATCTCGGTTTAGAAGATTGTTGTATGCATTTCTGCAATGGTCGGAACAGTATTTTTGGTCGATGCGGCCCAATAGCTTTTCACCGCAAACCAAGCATTTTCTTTCGGGCATAGGATAAGATTAGGTCACCACAATATCATACTTTTTTAATAAACCGATTAATCCATCTTTACTGAAATGGGTTTTCTTTAGCTGATTGATAGATGGATCTATGTCAAAATTTAAAGCTGAGGTGAAATCAGCTTGCTCAAGATTGGTGTTCTCAAAAATGGCGTTTTTAAAATCACAATTCGGGAACTTCGCCTGTTTCAAGTGTGTATTGGTAAAGTCGGTTTGATGGAGCTTGCAATCATGAAATTGGATGCTGGGCAGATGCATCCCGGTAAATGACGCTACGGATAAATTGCAGCCCCTAAAAGCTAACGACAATAAAAGTTGATTACAGGTCTCAAACTGAAGCCCTACCATTTTGCAATTTTCAAAGGACACATCATTAAAAATAGTGTGTGCAATATTAGTATTGGTGAAATCACACCCTTCAAAAGTGCATTCCACAAAATTCTGATTGTCCAAAAACCCCTTGGAGAAAAGGCAGTCCACAAAACAGCAATTTTCGTAATCGCCCTTGGGCAATTTATTTTGCGTATAATCCTGTTTTGTGAACTCCTGATCTGACCAAAAGGATCCTGCCATTATTCTCCTGTTAAAATAATGGCTGGTATTTCCAGTGCTTTGAACATATCATTATAATCTTTCATGCCACTGCCCACAATGGCATTTTTCTCATCTTCAAAAGTTTTCCATTCGGACATGTTGTCCCTAAATAGTTCTTTGGCCCCTTCGGTTACTTTTGGTTCCGGTACATCTATAAATCCTCGCAAATGCATAAAGTCAGCATTGAGTTTACTGCTGAAGTTCACTACGTCTTGGAAGGTTTTTTGCTTAGGCTGAATCAAATTCTCTTCCCATGTATTGATACGTTCCAAAAGTTCGTCTCCTTTTTCCAAAAGTGCTGCAGCATTTTCATTGTCCTTTAGCAACTCTTTATACTTTTTAAGTTGACTTTTGGCCGTACGCATTTGGTTGACCGCTTTGTGCATGTTTACCAGAGTTTCATCGATTCGGGTTAAATAGGATTGTTGCTCTGCATAATCGGCAGGTGAAGCATCGATCAATGGGTCGGCTAACACCACTGCATTTGTTTGCACCGTCTCTTCTCCCATTGAAAGGCGCAGTGTGTAAGTTCCTGGTGCTGTACGGGAACCTCCGTAGCCATCAAAACCAAAAACATTTTCAATGGCAGGTGAAGACTCGCGGTAAAAATCCCAAGTAAATCGGTTATATCCTTTTGCTGCTGGCAAAACCTTTGGTTTTGATGGTCCACCTGGCCAGCTCTTGAAATCTTTTGGTGCTTGATTCGTGTAGGATCTGATTACTTTACCTCCAGATAACACTTCTAGCTTCAGTTCGGTGGAATCTAATTTTTTGGGCAAGTAATAATCGAAAGTGACTCCGGATTTTGGGTTCTGACCCAATCCTGGCACATATTCATCCGTGCTACCATTAAAGATGCGGTAAGATGGTTTTGGTGTCACAATTTGAAGCGAGTTTACCGGTTTTAAACTATTCTGAATCGCCCCCAAATCATCCAATATCCAAAAAGCTCTTCCTGCCGTGGCAGCTACCAAATCATTATCCTGAATAATCAAATCATTGATAGGGACCACTGGCAAATTCAGTTGCAGGGGCTGCCAGTGCTGTCCGTCATTCAAAGACACGTATAATCCTGTTTCAGTACCGGCATATAGCAAACCTTTTCGCTTTTTATCCTCACGGACCACTCGGGCAAAAGTATGCTCTGCGTCAATCCCATTGGTGATTTTTGTCCAAGTTTGGCCGTAATCCGTGGTTTTAAAGATGTACGTGTCCAAATCCATGAACTTGTATCGCATCAAAGTAATGTATGCCGTAGCAGGATCATGCGGCGATACTTCAATACTGTTGATGATGCCTTCCTTTATATTTGGTGGAGCAATGTTTTCCCAAGTATCGCCACCATTTTTGGTAATGTGAACCAATCCATCGTCGGAACCGGCATAAAGAACGCCTTCTTCATGTGGAGATTCTACCAAATACATAATGGTGTTGTAGTTTTCGCCACCCGCAGCCTCGTTGGTATAAGGACCGCTTCCTGGACCTTGCTTTTCAATGTCGTTTCTTGTTAGGTCTGGGCTTACCACATCCCAACTATAACCACCATCTTTTGTTCTGAATACTACATTGCCCGCATGGTAAATGGTATTGCGGTCGTGCGGTGAGCTAATGATGGGAGCATTCCAATTGTAGCGGAACTTAAAATCCTTTGGAATGTTACCGAGACCCAATTCAGGGTACTCTTTGATGGGTTTTGCCATGCGGGAAGCTTTTACCCACTTTTCAATGATACCCTGATAACAACCACCGTATACAACCTCAGGGTTATCCGGGTCAAAAGCCAAATACGCACTTTCGCAACCGGCAACCGGGTACCAATCTTTCCAATCGATTCCCCTATCCCTTGTGCGACTTGCAATGGCGACGGAAGAGTTGTCCTGTTGTCCTCCGTATACATTGTAGGGCACTAAATTATCCGTGATAACTCGGTAAAACTGTGAGGTTGGCTGGTATTGTTGAGAACTCCAGCTGACACCTCCGTTATTGGAAACATTAGCACCACCATCATTGGAGTTGACCATGATCTGGTTGTTTTTGGGATGAATCCACAGGTCATGATTATCGCCATGGGGCGTAGAAACAGGAGTAAAGGTTTTTCCGCCATCAATGGATTTGGTCACGGGAGCGTTGAGCACATACACTATGTTTTCATTCTGTGTATCCGCAAAGATTTCCATGTAGTACCAAGATCGTGCAATATTGATGCGGTTGTTGTTGGTCTGTTTCCAGGTTTTTCCAGCATCCGAGCTTTTGTAAACACCGCCTTTTTCACCTTCGGCCTCGAGCACGGCATAAACAACATCGGAATTTGCTCTTGAAACAGAGATACCTGATTTCCCAAATTCTTTTGGAAGACCTTTTTCCATTTTGTCCCAAGTGGTTCCACCATCGGTAGATTTATAGAATCCAGAGGCGGCTCCTCCAGAAGTAATGGTCCAAGGAGTTCTTTTATGTTGCCACATGGCCGCATATAAAATAAGCGGGTTGTTCATGTCCATACTTAGGGATGAAGCCCCCGTAATATCGTCGACATAAAGCACTTTTTCCCATGTTTCCCCGCCGTTGATGGAGCGATAAACACCACGGTCTTCGGATGGGCCATATTGAGCACCTTGGGCCGCAATAAAAATAATGTCGGGATTAGTGGGGTGTATTATCACATCGGAAATGTGACGAGTATGATCCAACCCGATGTGCTTCCAGGTTTTTCCAGCGTCGGTAGATTTGTAAACACCATCGCCCATGGAGGTCATAACACCACGTGCTGCATGTTCTCCCATTCCTGCAATAACCAAATTAGGGTTGCTTTCGGAAACGGCAATGTCTCCTACAGTACCTGTTTTTAGGAATCCATCGGAAACGTTTTTCCATGTAATACCGTCATCGGTGGTTTTCCAGATGCCACCGCCTGTAGTTCCCATGTAGTAGGTGTGGGGCTGACCCACAACTCCGGTAGATGTGACGCTTCGTCCGCCTCGGAACGGGCCAATGTTACGCCATTTTAATCCGGAAAAAAGGGAGTCGTTAACTACAATGGATGGTTGATCTGATTTTTTGCTTCGTCGTTGTGCATCCATGGGATGCAATGCCAATAGCATGGCACATAAAAGTAGAGGTCTTAGTTTCACGAGTGTTGGAATTAGTTAGTCCGTTAAAGATACTAATTCAACTTATTCCAATGAAACTAAATCACTTAACTCTTTTATACGCAAATAGGATTTCTTCTTGGTTTCCGTCCTCTTCTATAAGAACCCAAACATTCATTTGGTCGTCACTTATTTTTTCCATGGTGAGTCCTTCAAAATAAACCTTGTTCGGTTCCAGTTTCACCAATTTGAAATCAATGGTTTCATTTTTTTCTTCCCAACCTCTCATGTTGCCGTCAAAATGTTTGAGTTGTAGAATAATGGAGTCGTCCAATTGTTGGATATGACCCGATTCATAAAATGAAACTTTACCATCGTTTACCAATCGGAATACGAACATCATGGAATTGCCCATGGGTGCACTCCAAATTTCTTCGGCGATCCCACCAAAGGCTTCACCCGTCCAGTGACCCTCAATCCAAGAAACATCTTCTAGACTGCCTTTGGGTGATGATTGACCTTCGGGCAGTTGCATGGTTTGTTGCGCGGAAACAAGTCCTGCGCTTAACATAAAAATAAGTGCGATTGATTTCATAATTATGCTTTTTGATTGATGAATACCTCGTAATTAATTGGACAATGCAAATTTTACGTTTACCGTGGTCTCTACTTTTATTTTTTCAAAATCGATGTCCAAGGGTTGTACTTGACCCATGTCTGCTGATACGGCTTTCATCTCCATCATAGGAGCTTGATTGTATCTTGGGTAATACTGCGAGTTGTCCGCAATATGAATGGCCATGCCCACTTTTTGGCCAAGTGGCTCTGTTAAAGCATCAGCTTTTTGTATAGCTTTTTTAACGGCCTTTGTTTTAAGTTCCAATTCCAGTTCATCCATTTTGGAGTATTCAGTTTTCTCAATACTGGTGTTGGCGATGTCCAATTGTTCGAGGGCCATCATAACATCGCCCAATTCTTTGCCTGAATACACCAATAGGGAGTACTGTTTGCTTTTAAGGACTTCTTTTTGGCGTAGAAAGTACTTTTTAAAGTTGCTGCCCATATCCTTGATGACCAATTGTTCATCTAGGTCAATGCCCAAAGCTTTTAGTCGTTGTGCCATTTGGTTTTCCTGTTCTTCGACAGAAACACGGCCTTTGGTGTCTTTTTCTTGAATTATAATGTTGAGATATATTTTATCCGGGGTAACCATAGTATCTACTCTGGCCTGAGTTTCTAAATATGGGGTATCCAAAAAGTTTTTGGTTTGGGCAAAAATTGTAGAAGAAAATAAAACTGTTGCTATAAAAATTATTGTTTTTTTCATGATGTAATTTTATTAAAGGTAAATACTTCACCCTTACATTCAAAACCTGTGCCGTATTACAATTCATCAATGGATTGAGCAAAATCTCTGGATTAACTCAATTAACTTGAGTACATTGTGGGTATGAAATTTATTTTGGCACCCGATAAATATAAAGGCTCCCTCACAGGACGCGAATTTTGTGAAACCGTTGCCCGTGGCATCAAAAAAGTTTTTCCAAATTCGGAAATCATAAATAGACCTTTGGCCGATGGAGGCGACGGCACCATTGATGTGGTCGCGGATTATCTTAATGCTTCAAAGGTTTCTGTAAAAGTAAAGGACCCATTATTTAGAGAAATCACTACACAGTACTTGCTTTCTGATGACAAACAAACCGCTTTCATCGAAATGTCCGAAGCATCGGGCTATAAATTGCTCGAAAAATCCGAGATGAACTGCATGCACACCACTACCTTGGGCACTGGTGAAATGATTGCGGATGCACTTAAAAAAGGAGCTAAAAAAATTGTGTTGGGTATCGGCGGCAGTGCCACTAACGATGGAGGTATGGGCATGGCGAAGGCTTTGGGGTATTCTTTTTTGGATGCCAGTGGTAATGAACTCAAACCTATCGGGAAGAATTTGGGCAAGGTGTCCAAAATTAATCAAGATAATGTGAACTCGAAGTTGTCCGAAGCAAAAATCCAAGTGGCCTGTGATGTCAACAATCCCTTTTATGGTGAAAATGGAGCAGCCAAAATCTATGGAGCGCAAAAAGGTGCTTCTATGGAAGATATTGAGTTTTTGGATAAAGGATTACAAAGTTTTGCCAAGCTGCTGCAATCCACTTTTGATATTGATGTGCAAAATATCGCTGGTGCGGGTGCTGCTGGTGGTGTAGGGGGAGGTGCTTTAGTTTTTTTGAATGCCGAATTGGCCTCTGGAGTTGATTTGGTGATGGAACTCGCCAATTTTGATGAGGTGTTGAAAGGTGCCAATTGGGTCATTACGGGAGAGGGACAGTTGGATGGCCAAACGTTTTCGGGCAAAACCATCAGCGGGGTGGTACAATCTGCCAAAAGACAAAATGTCCCCATTGCGGCCTTCTGCGGCTCTATTGATGTTACCATTGAAGAGATGCAAAAAATGGGATTGGATTATGCTGTCTCCATTCTAAATCAGATAGGAAACTTGGATGATGCGAAAGCGAAGACTACCGAAAACTTAGAATTGGCCAGTTACAATTTTGCGCACTTGGTGAAACTGAGCAAAGACTAACTCAAATAACTTTTCTTCATTTTATACTCCAAGGAAGTTTTAACGGTCTTCCATTCACTGTTCAAAATGGAAAATACCACGGTATCCCGAAGATTTCCGAATTCATCAACACGGTGATTTCTTAAAATGCCATCCTGTTTGGCTCCCAATCGAAGAATCGCATTTCTGGATGGAAAGTTGTGGAAGTGAGTCCTGAACTCCACGGCGATGCAGTTCAAATTTTCAAAAGCATACTTTAGCAACAGATACTTGCACTCCGTATTGATTCCGGTGCGTTGTGTTTTTTTTGCATACCACGTGGCCCCGATTTCCACTCTTTTGTTTTTTGCATCCACATTCAAGTAGCGGGTGCTCCCTACAATAGTGTTGGTTTTTTTGTTGATGATGGCAAAGGGCAATGCGTTTCCCTTTTCTTGCTCGGAAAGTGCAAGGTCCAAATAGGAATCTATGGTTTTGGGTGAGGGGACAGAGGTGTACCATAGTTCCCACAAATTGCCGTCTGATGCGGCAAAGGCCAAATCAACTTTTTGCGATTTCTTCAGGGGGACAAGCTTTACCAATTCGCCTTCCAATTGTAAGGGACGTAACCAAGAATCCATTGATTTAATTTAAAGTCCAAATATAGGTTTTAATCCTTCGATTTAAACAAAGAAAAAGCCAGGGAAAACCCCTGGCTTCATCATCAATCAAAAAACGAAATTATATCAACTATTTCGATTCAAATTCTTCAATAATGAAGAAATTTTTACTCTTCTTTTTTACGATATAATTGTTTTTCAAAACATCGTAGTGCATAGATTTATCATCTACATTTATATCAAACCCTTTGTTGGTCTGTACTACTTCGAAATCGTTATTTTCGGAACCTTTGTATTTCAACAGCATATAATCGTCGTAGTTTTCATCGGCGTCGCTATCAATAGCTACCAATTTGGTTACAAAAGGGGAGGAAAGTTTTCTATCTTGATTCACCATTCCTTTATCCTTACTGTCCAATTCCATGCCGTACTTTCTGCGTTCCATAACCTTTACGCTATACTGCTTTTCTTTTCCATTTTCGGATACAGTAAAGGTTTTAAGTTGTGTCGTGGCATTCATGACCCCGGAGTTTTGACTTTGTCCGTATCCCGCAAATGCGGTTAGGGTTGCGAATGATAGTATAGTGAGTAAATTTTTCATAGTATTATTTTTTGTGGTTAATAAATCTGTTTTCTGGATAAGCTGTTTTTCTCTTACTTTAAGTAGGAAGTAAACATCCAGTGTCTTTTTTCCAACTCGGTCATAAACTCGGTCAACATGTTCTCTGTAACGACATCGCCGGTTTCAAGAGATGCATTTACGGCATCCAACATGTTATTGTGCAGGATTTCGTAGTCGTGCAACACTTCTCTTACCATTTCCAGAGCCGAAATGTTTTTTTCTTGCTCCTTAATTTTAGAAAGTTCCAAGGTTTTCTTAAATGTGAAATTACTTTTCACACCAAACACTCGAATCCTTTCCGCTACGATATCAATGTTTTCCTTTATCGTGTTGTATTCGTTTTCAAACTCTTCGTGAAGTTCAAAAAAATCTGGTCCTTCAATATTCCAGTGAAAGTTTCTGAGCTTATTGTAGAATACCTGATAGTTGGCCAATAAAGTATTTAGGCTAACAACAATTTCTGCGGTTTCTAAATAAGTAAAACCTAATTTTTTAAACGTTTTATCTTTTGCTTTAATAGCTTCCATATAATATGTTTTTGATTTGTTTACCGTAAAATTACGAGGCAATAACCGAGAGCATTGATTGTAACGATGTAATTCTTGATGCAATAGGTTTTTGAGTAACCTTTAAAGCCGAATAAGTCGAATTCATACCCTTATTGCCATAATTTATGGTAACAATTCCAATTATGATTTCTAGTATTAAGATATGTGTATGTTGCATAAAATCAAGTATTTAACTTTATTTAACGCTTGTTGGGAGTTATTTTGGGTTTGATGGGTCATTATCATCCTTGATAACATTAACCCTTACAAAGACATTCATAAACTTCAGAAGAGATATCGGTCAAGTATTCTTTGTTTTCGCCAAATACTTTTTGAAGATCTCCGTGAGTAAGGTCTTGATCTTGTATGTAAATGGTTTCCGATATATCGTACATCTTTTTACTGATACTGAATCTTTTGATCACCTTGTACTTATTGAAACTTCTAATGTGCATTGGGCTAATGGTGTTTGGTTACCTGATTGGACACCGGAATATCCGATAAATCACTTTTAAACAATTGTAATCGGTTACATACGTTTATAAACGAAAACAAATAATTACAAACCGTATGTAGGTTTTAAGTGGTTCTATGTTTGCCTCGTCGGACAATAAGAGTTCGATGGAGACATGTTTAAAACTTAAATCTTACCATTATGAATTCACTTAGAAACAAAGTACAATTGATTGGCAACTTAGGAAATGACCCAGAAATCATCGCCTTGGAAAATGGAACCAAACTGGCCAAGTTCTCCATTGCCACAAATGAATCCTACAAAAACGCGAAAGGCGAAAAGGTAACGGATACCCAATGGCACAATATCGTGGCCTGGGGTAAGTTGGCCGAAATAACAGAGAATTTTTTGTCCAAAGGCAAAGAAGTTATGATAGAGGGCAAACTCACAAACCGCTCCTATGAAACAAACGAAGGTGAAAAAAGGTACATCACCGAAATTAAATGTAACGAGCTATTGATGCTCGGAAAGTAATTATTGTTACTTAATGACGACTAAAAAGGGGGTAACTACCCCTTTTTTTTATTTTCTGGTTAGGGTAAAAGCATTTTGAGTTGTTACATAACCAAACGCCAGAACTTAAGTAAATGAACAACATATTTAAAACTCACACAAATGAGATTAAAAGTTCAAATCACGGTATTATTTACTTTGGGGTTGGTAACTATGGCTTCGGCTCAAGACAACACAGTTTCTTTCTTTGAAAAACTCGCTCAAAAAGATGCTCAATTCGAGCAATCTGTATCCTTTTCAAATCTCGAAGATGAAAAAGACTATTGGAATGATCAAATCCGATATGAAAAGGATTTAAAAGAACTGGATGTAAGGTCGTACAATGTTTACATGAACGAAAAAAGAATAGCGTATTCCAAACACGCTGAAGCTTGCAATAATCATTGTAAACACAGTGACTATTATTATCAACAGGCTGGTTTCTATTTTATATACAAAGACACTGAGAATTACACTAAAGGAGCAACGGATGGGATTGTCCAAGTAGCTTCCCCACGTATATTTTGAATGCGCATTTAGTTAGTTAATTAAAAAGGCGCCCCAGTTGGGGCGCCTTTTTTTTGACTATGTTTTTTCTAATTCTGGCCACCATTTCGTTCGGGTGAGCGTGGTGTTGGCCACTCCAGTTGTTCACCTGTTCTGTTGCTTATGGGCAGTACTGCTTTTTCCCGGTCAGTTTTCTCAGGATGTTCACTGGCCATGTAAGCTAGAATCGCAGTTAGCATGGCATTATTTCGAACATCATCAAAAATAATTTTATCGTAAGTGTCCCTGTTGGTATGCCAGGTATAGTTCCAATAAGACCAACTTAAGGAGCTAAGACTAAATGCAGGAGCACCTGCAGCTTGGAAAGAGGCATAGTCGGAGCCACCACGTGCAGGTGTTCCTGGAAAGGTCGTTTCGATTTCATCTGTAATTTCTTCAGGTACTTCGTGTAACCACTTGCCTAAATAATCATAAGCTTTCAAAAAGCCGCCGCCAGATATACGAACCACTCTACCCGTTCCATTGTCTTGGTTAAAAACCGCTTGTACACCATCAACGATTTCTGGATTGTCTTCAACAAAAGCTCGCGACCCATTCAATCCTTGTTCTTCGCTGCCCCAATGCCCAACAAGGATGGTGCGCTTTGGATTTGGATAGGCTTTTTTCAAAATACGCATGGCTTCCATCATCACTAGGGTTCCGGTTCCGTTATCTGTCGCGCCGGTTCCTCCGTCCCAAGAATCAAAATGGGCGGATAGGATAACATATTCATCTGGTTTTTCGGAACCTTTGATCTCAGCAATGGTATTAAATGTGGGTACTTTGCCCAATTCTTTGGACTCTGCAACGATGTGTAGTTCTGGCTTTTGACCCGATTCTACCAATCGATATAACATGCCGTAGTCTTCTAATTCCAAATCGACCGTTGGGATTTCTTTGGTATATGCGCCAAATATTTTGTTTACTCCAAATCCTCTGGACCAATATGAGGCTACAATTCCAACTGCGCCCGCTTCTTCTAGGGCAACTGGCAAAGTCCGTCTGTTGAGTCCGGTGTTACGCATATTTTGATTCCAAGTTTCAGTTTGCCCATCACGCTCCTTTTTCATCTTTTCAAAGGACTTTTCAGTAGCAAACTCTTCCCAATTATAATCAGGTCTTCCTGTAGGTTGTGGCATGGAGATCATCACCAATTTTCCCTTTACGCTGGGCAGCCAATTTACAAATTCAAGAGAGTCGGAAACCATTGGTAAAACTACCAGCTCGGCAGTAACTCCTTTTTTTGGAGTGCTGGGACTCCAGGCCAATTGGGTGCCTCTTAGGCTTTGTACTCTAGGGTGTACCATATCAATATGACTAATGCCACGTTCCCATCCTTTCCACTCGCCCCATTGTTCGTTGTGGGCGGGAATGCCCCAACTTTCGTATTTGGCTACGGCCCAATCGTGAGCATTTTTCATTTGGGGTGTACCGACCAAACGGGGTCCAATGCCATCCATAAGCTGATGGCCCAGTGTTTCCAATTGTGAGTTTTCGTTGGCTTCTTGAATGATTGCTTCAATCACTGCATCCTTGTCCTGTGCCAACAAAGCAAAACCGGACACAAGGAGAAGGGTAAATAAAAGAGAGATTTTTTTGATCATGGTTTTTAATTTGCTTTAAAAATAGAACAAATAAAGAAACCATTGGATTGGGGTGGATAGTATAAAATGGAAAAGGTATATTAAGCGACTTTCTTTAGAAGATCAAAGCAAGGGCATTTTTTACAGCGCTTGCTCTCACTTTTCTGGTATTTTTTGCAACACTTGGATTTTACCTTGCCAGTCGGTGGTAATGCTCTAAGCTTAGCTTTTTTGAGTTTCTTTTTGTCCTTTTTCTTTCCCATGACTAGAAGCGAAATAGAGTACGAAAATAATTATTTTAAATCAATCTAAATAAAATTTAACATAATTATGGAAGCCCAAGCCAAAATGCTATCCATAAATACCTTGCGCTAAGCGAAAAGTATTGGCGTGTGCTTCAACAATTATTTTAATATCCGGAGAGTATCCGCCTCCCATGCTACATTGCACTGGTATTTTTGAATCATGACACGTTTGAAGCACAAAGCGGTCCCGTTCCTTGCACCCATCCAAAGTCATGGACAGGGTACCCAATTTATCCGAATCCAAAACGTCCACACCACAGAGGTAGAAAATAAAATCGGGTTGTACTTGCTCCAATAACTTGGGCAGGGTCTTTTTTAGAATAGAAAGATACTCCTCATCCTTGGTATTTTTTTCCAATGGGATATCCAAGTCCGATGTTTCCTTTTTAAAGGGATAATTTCCTTTACCATGCATCGAGAAGGTAAAAACAGAATAGTCTGTCCGAAAGATTTCCGCGGTGCCATTACCTTGATGCACATCCAGATCTACTATTAAAACCTTGTTGGCCAGTTTGCTGTTCAAAAGATAACGTGCGCCAATGGCTTGATCGTTCAACATGCAAAAAGCTTCGCCTCTATCGGAATAAGCATGATGTGTTCCGCCTGCAATGTTCATAGCGATACCATTTTCGAGCGCAAATTCGCATCCTTTTATGGTTCCATCGGCAATAATTCGTTCTCGCATTACAAGTTCATCACTAAGTGGAAAACCAATCTTGCGAGCTGCACTTTTGGAAAGGTCCAGACTCACCAAATCTTTGTAATATTCCTCATCATGTGCTGCCAAAATATGATGGTCTTCGGGAAATGAAGGTTCAAAGAAGTTTTCCTCGGAACAGGTGCCTTCATAAAGCAATTGTTGGGGCAACAACTCATATTTGATCATGGGAAACCTATGACCTTCGGGCAAAGGATGTTTGTAAATAGGGTGATGGGCTATCTTGAGCATTTTAAGCACCTTGTTTATGCAATGCCAACTGAATCCGCTTTCTGGGTACATCAACATCCAAGACTTTTACAACCACCTGTTGATGAAGGCTAACGTGTTCGTTGACATCTTTCACAAAAGTATCGGAAAGGTTGGAAATGTGCACAAGGCCACTTTCTTTGATTCCAATATCTACAAAGCAACCAAAATTGGTAATGTTGTTTACTATCCCTGGCAACAATTGCCCTTGACGCAAATCTGTTATTTCCTTTATATTCTGATTGAACGTAAACACTTTCGCTTTCTCACGAAGGTCCAATCCCGGTTTTTCCAATTCTTTCAGAATATCTTCCAATGTTGGCATTCCTATGGTTTCCGTACAATAGGATTTGAGGTCGATGCCTTGCAAGGCTGCTTTATTCCCTACAATTTCTTTGGTGGAAATGCCTTGATCCTTGGCCATTTTAGATACTAGTCCGTAACTTTCCGGGTGCACGGCAGAATCATCCAAAGGATTATCACCGTTTTTAATGCGTAAAAATCCAGCACTTTGCTCAAAGGCCTTGCCTCCCAGACGTGGTACTTTTTTAATTTGCTCCCTGCTTTTGAACTTCCCATTTTCATTTCGGTGGGCGACAATGTTCTCCGCTAGTTTTGGCCCAATCCCGGAAACATAACTCAAAAGTGGAACACTCGCCGTGTTGATATTGACCCCGACGGAATTTACGCAGCTTTCCACTACCGTGTCCAAAGATGTTTTTAATTGGTTTTGGTCCACATCGTGCTGGTATTGTCCAACCCCGATGGATTTGGCGTCAATTTTTACCAATTCGGCCAAAGGGTCTGCCAAACGGCGACCAATGGAAACGGCTCCACGTACCGTTACATCATAATTCGGGAATTCGTCGCGGGCAATTTTGGAAGCAGAGTAAATGGACGCTCCAGCCTCGCTTACGATAAAGACTTCAATGGGTTTTTTGAACGGAACCCGCTTTACCAACTGCTCGGTTTCTCGGGAGGCCGTTCCGTTGCCAATCGCAATGGCCTCAATTTTATAGGCATCCACCAAAGAACTTATTTTTTTGATGGCTCCGGAACTATCGCGCTGTGGCGGATGTGGATAAATGGTTTCGTTGTGCTTTAAATCGCCCTGTTCATCCAAGCAAACCACTTTGCAGCCCGTTCTAAAACCAGGGTCAATAGCCAAAATTCGTTTTTCGCCAAGGGGGGAACCAAGGAGTAGTTGTTTCAAATTCTTTGAAAAAACCTGGATGGCCGAAGCATCTGCTTTTTCCTTGGCTGTTTTTAATATTTCTTTGGATAGGGAAGGGAACAAAAGCCTTTTATAGGCATCGGCTATGGCCATTTCTATTTGTTCCGCACATGTATTGTTCGATTTCACCAAGCGCCGCTCCATATTTTGGATAGCCCTTTCGTCGTCTATTTCAATTTTTACCCGGATAAAACCCTCCTTTTCAGCGCGCATAATGGCTAAAAAGCGATGTGATGGACAGCGGCTCAAGGGTTCGCTCCAATCAAAATAATCTCGGAATTTCTGAGCTTTCTCGTCCTCTTTTTTGGTTTTGATGACTTTGGTGGTGATCAAGGCATGGCGCTCCAACTGACCACGCAGCTGATTTCGGATGTCGGTACGTTCATTGATCCATTCCGAAATGATGTGTCGAGCACCTTCGAGGGCATCATCTTCGTTAACGGCATCCTTGCTCAAATATTTGGAAGCGATAAACTCGATTTCATCGCTATGTTGTGCCATAATGATTTTGGCCAATGGCTCCAAACCATTTTTTCGTGCGGTTTCGGCTTTGGTCTTTTTGCTTTTTTTGAAGGGGAGGTACAAATCTTCCAAACTGGTCAGGTCGGTACAGTTCAAAAATTTCGCCTCCAGTTCGGAAGTTAGCGCATCTTGTTCCGTTACCGCTTTGATGATGGCTGCTTTTCTTTTTTCCAGTGCTTCGAACTGAGCTTTGTACTCAACAATAGAACCAATTTGCACCTCGTCCAAGTTGCCCGTGCGTTCCTTACGATATCGAGAAATAAAGGGAACAGTGCAATCTTCGTTTAAAAGTGCCACGGTATTCTCAACACTCTTTTCTGAAAGATTGGTATGGCGAATGATATAAGGGACAAGTTGCATTGTTTCTAAAATTTATAGTAGGTTAGAACCTCTTCATAAGGCAGGGCAGCCCAGAAAAAGCAGATTTTTATCAGGTGCGAGTTTAGTTGATGGTCTCTCCGTTACTCACACCGTCCTCATCAGGATTTACAAAAACAAGTTTTCCGTCTTTGTCCTCGGTCATCAAGATCATCCCTTCACTTTCTACACCACGTAGTTTTCGTGGAGCAAGATTCACCAACACGGTCACTTTTTTACCCACAATATCTTCGGGCTTAAAACTGTTGGCAATACCTGAAACAATGGTTCGCGTATCCAATCCTGTATCCACTTTCAATACCAAAAGCTTGTTGGCCTTGGGCATTTTTTCAGCTTCGATGATGGTTCCCGAACGCATATCCAATTTGGAGAAATCATCAAAAGTTATGGTGTCTTTTTGAGGGGCTACTTCTTTGTCCATTTGCGCATTGATTTTTTTTGTGGCTTCCAGTTTGTCCAGTTGTTGTTGAATTTCCTTGTCTTCAATTTTTCTGAAAAGCAGTTCACTTTTGTTGATAGTGTGTCCTGCGGGAAGCAAAGTCTCTTTTGAATTAACATCGTCCCAATCGATAGATTTCTCACCTTCGTTCGAAATGACATTGAGGATATTTTTCAATTTTTTTGATGTAAACGGTAAAAATGGCTCACTCAACACTGCTAATCCGGTCGCAATTTGAAGCGCTACGTACATAATCGTCTTAACGCGCTCTTCATCAGTCTTAATCAGTTTCCAAGGCTCAGCATCAGCAAGGTATTTGTTTCCCAAACGGGCCAAGTTCATCAATTCTTGACTTCCTTCGCGGAATCGGTAACGCTCCAATGAGTTAGCCAATATTTCAGGATAACCCTTTAAGGCTTTCAAAGTCTCCAAATCCGTATCGGAAAATTGAGCCGGCGTAGGAATAACTCCATCGTAATATTTATGGGTCAAAACGGTAACGCGATTCACAAAATTTCCAAAAATGGCCACTAGTTCGTTATTGTTTCTTGCCTGAAAATCTTTCCATGTAAAATCGTTGTCCTTGGTCTCGGGAGCATTGGCCGTTAAGGTATAACGAAGTACATCTTGCATATCCGGGAACTCTTCCAAATATTCGTGCAGCCAAACCGCCCAGTTTTTAGAGGTGGAAAGTTTATTGCCTTCAAGGTTCAGAAACTCATTGGCAGGTACATTGTCTGGTAAAATAAAATCACCATTGGCCTTTAACATGCTTGGGAAGATAATACAGTGAAATACAATGTTGTCCTTGCCAATAAAGTGAACCAATTTGGTGTCCTCGTTTTTCCAGTAGGGTTTCCAATCCTTTCCTTCGCGTTCTGCCCACTCTTTGGTAGAGGATATGTAGCCGATGGGCGCATCAAACCATACATAAAGTACTTTTCCTTCGCCACCTTCCACGGGAACGGGGATTCCCCAGTCCAAATCGCGGGTAACCGCACGTGGTTTTAAACCTTCATCAATCCAAGATTTGCATTGTCCGTACACATTGGGTTTCCAATCGGATTTATGTTCTTCCAAAATCCATTTTTTCAAGAATCCTTCGTAACGATCCAATGGTAAAAACCAGTGTTTGGTCTTTTTTAAGGAGGGAACTGTTCCTGTTATGGTAGATTTTGGATTGATCAGATCCGTAGCATTGAGCGATGACCCACAATTTTCACATTGGTCGCCATAAGCTTCTTCGTGCCCACATCTGGGGCAAGTGCCGATGACAAAACGGTCTGCCAAAAATTGTTTGGCCTCGTCATCATACAATTGTTCGGTTTCCTCTTCGATAAAATCACCCTGCCCATACATTTTTTTGAAAAATTCTGAAGCAGTTTCATGGTGAACTTTTGCTGAAGTTCTTGAGTAATTGTCAAAAGAAATACCAAAATCAACAAAAGATTTTTTGATAATACCGTGGTACTTGTCTATGATTTCTGTGGGTGTTACACCTTCTTTTTTGGCCTTCATAGAAATGGCTACACCGTGCTCGTCGCTGCCGCAAACAAAGGCTACGTCGTTACCTTTTAAGCGTAAATAACGGGAATAGATGTCAGCAGGAACGTAAACACCCGCCAAGTGGCCAATATGAATGGGTCCGTTGGTGTAGGGCAATGCTGCTGTGATGGTGTACCTAGAAGGGGATGTATCTTGAGCCATGTAAATTCTAATTAGGCCCCAAAAATACTGATTTTAACGGGATAGACACAAAAAAGGAAACCTCCGAAAATGCGACCCTATTTGGGGTGAGGGGTGCACTGTCGAAGGCTTCCTAAAAAATGGATAATAAATTGTCCTGCTTCTTTAGGCAATCATTACTGATTTGCTCATTTTTTTATCGCCCACAGAAATTCGATATATATATTTTCCTGTGGATAGACTATCTCGCATACGTTCGCGTATGTTGATATCCACCTGACCTTCCAACATCATTTCATTGAACAATGTGCCTACACGTTGTCCCAAAATATTGAAAAGTTCAATGTCCACATGGGCCGCTACGGGCATTTCTAAATGGATGTATGGGTTTCGCGGTGATGTCGCCGGATATACCGCTGCATGCTCTATGGTGTCCAAAATATCAACATTGGGATCCATAGGGTCTTGGCTTGGGGGTGTTTCTGGCAATATTGGCGGGTCGTTATCCATGGCAATATCATCAAAGGTTTCACCACTACAGTTAAACCCAAGGTCAATAGCCTGATACGGATGACCCAATAAATGTTCTTCTACAGATTCCCTTGGAACGCAGAGCCATTCGGCCAACACGGTTCCATACAGGTTTCTAAAATCCATGGTGTACTCCAAGTTTCCGCGGTTGTTGGGCTCATCCAACGATGGGTGGTCGCCAACAAATGCGCTTCCGCTCAATCCTGAACCAAAAAACAGGGTAGGGGCTGCTTTACCGTGATCGGTACCATTGGAACCATTTTCGTAGATTCTTCTACCAAATTCTGAGAAGGTCATACTTAGTACCTTATCATCTTGTTCTGTAAATGCAAGGTCTTCGTAAAAATTATTGATGGCAACGGATAGGTTGGACATCAAGCGTTCGTGTACTATAGGTTGATTTCCATGGGTGTCAAATCCTCCTAAGGAAATCATATAAACTTTGGTACCCAAGTTTCCTTTGATTAAACGTGCCAATAGTGCCAATTGGCGGGCGAAGCCGTTGTCTTGGTACTCCACTTGATTTTGGCCGGCCATATAGGCATCGTGGATAGTTCCTGCATATTCATAAGTGGTGTTGGCCACTCCTCGCAGAAACCTGAGCTGGTCTCCGTACATGCAATCATCAAATGGTGCGTTTTCGATATCGTAAAAGGTGCCGGTCTCCGCAATTTGTTCCAACTGGTCTACATTGTTGGTCACAAAGGCATAGTTTGTTTCCTCACCTTGGAAGACCAAGTTCGCCAAGTTTCCAATTTGAATGGCTGCTGGGGAAGCTGGCGGATTTATTAAATAATCGGGGTAAAGCTCTTCAAAATGTCTGCCCATCCAACCTGTATTTTCTCCGGAGAAACCAGTTGTGGTCAAATCGGTATTCGCGAAAATATCGGAACCAGTAAAATGGGAAAGACTTTGGTTTTCGTATCCCACTCCATGAACAGCCTTAAACTGACCGTCGCCCCAAAGGGGTTCCAAGGCACTCATATAGGTGGGTACACCAAAATCATCGGTAAGTTTCAGGACCTTACTCTCTGGGATATAGATGTTGGGCCTTGCATTGGCATACGTATCATATTGTTGAATGGGAATTACCGTACTCAGTCCGTCATTTCCACCCGATAATCGAATCAGGATTAAGATATTGTCGGTTTCTGCAGCGGCAACTGCTGCCGTAAGTGGTGATGGGGCGGAGGCCGAAATCATATTGCTTCCTAAAAACATGGAGCCAGAACCTGCTATGCCCAAAGCTTGGACAAAGGAACGTCTACTCCATTTTTTGTGTTCCATGTCATGACCTTCATGTTCAAGGCCTTTATGGGGAGATGTATCGTGGGTATTGTGATTATCGCACATGATGTAGGGGTTATTTTAGTTGAAATTCGGGTTCTCTGGATATGTGACGTAATAAAACGTAGACTTGGGTCGGAACTTCCATGCTTGATGAAAGAACCCACCAACCGTTACCACCGGGAATATAATCTGGTGAGTAATATTCTTCGGGTACATCATCGATTTTGAAGGCATCCATCGCCTTTTCAAAATCGGCATCCGTCAAAAGGCCCTTTGGTGTAAACTTGTTCACCAATGCCCTAACCACTATTTCAGGGTTGCTGGTATTGCTATTGGCTGGCCCAACAGCATCCATGGCCAAAGTTCTGAACTGTTCTGGATCGTTTTGGAAAAAGCGATCAATGAATACTTCAATGGTGAGCCATCGTCCAATAATAAAATTTGTGTTGATCCATTGCCGGTCACGTTGCCAACCTTCCACTTCGGGTGGTTGAAAAAATCGTTGTCCGATCAGGGAACAGGCATCAATCATATTAATAACAGTTCCATCATCGTAAGAGAAGCCGGATTCTTTTAAAAAGTTGAAATATAGGTCTGCTGGACTTTTAATGATGACCCCAATAGCTGTTTCATCAAAAAAGTGTTGACTTTTAAATAGTTGGCGAAGTACAGGGGCGATTTCAAATCCACTGCTGATGAAGGTCTGGGCCATACCATCTATAATCTGTGGAGCGATTCCTCCTTCATCGTTTGTTGAGTCTGGATGAACGAAGAACTCGTATAATTTTTTGCAAATAAACCACCCTATTTCATCAGCTCTCTGATTGAAAAGGATATCGATTACATCATCGTAGCCCCAATTTCCAGTTTGACCAAATATGGTTTTGTTATCAGTGTTGAACTCAGTTGGGTCAAAAGTGACCTGGGTACAACCTTCCTCACCACGTTCGGTATATCCGGAAATAGCTTTTGCTGTTTCAATGATGTCTTCTTCCGTGTAATTGTTTCCTTCTCCCAAGGTGAAAAGCTCGTAAAGTTCACGTGCATAGTTTTCGTTGGGATTGTTTCCACGGTTTCTTACTCCATCCAAGTAATACAACATGGCACTGGTAAGACCAATTTCACTTGTAAATGTTTTAAAATTACCCAAGGCATTGCGCTGCAAGCAGTTGATGTAATAATAAAGGAATCCTGGACAATCATACGTTTCCAACTGGGTAACGAAGTGATTGCTCCAAAAAAAGCTGAGCCTGTCCAGCAATTCGTTGTCAACAATGGCATTACCATAAGCTGTGGTAAAATCTTCTATATGTGCTCTTCGCAATGCACGTGCCATATCATCATCGGCAGGATAATTGGCATTGTTCCAATCGGCCCATTCCGGTGCAGGTATGGCAGGGGAGGCAAGTGCTTGATCAACTAAATTGTCGACTAGATTACCGGCTGTTTGTCCAATAGCAGCATTTATGGTTTGTACAGAGGCGCTAAAACCAAGCCTTCGGTACAAGTGGGCCGCGCGCAACTCGTCCAATGGAGTAGTGTACGGCGCCAAGGTTGAGGAATTACAATTGATAAAGTACTCCATAGCAATGTCTGGCGTTAATTAAGTACATAGTTTTGGGGTCAACTATATGTTATGCTAATGTTGGGTGTGGTTCAATTGAGCCAACAAATTACAACCTTAACGTTCTAAAGTCCATGAACGACCAAATTTTTCGATGAAATGCATATTTTTTTAGATTTTTACAAATCATATGGCAAATCATAACACATTTGGAAAGCTGGGAGAACAGAAAGCAGTTGACTTTTTGAGGGCTTCCGGATATGATATAAAAGTACGTAATTATCGCTATCTCAATGCTGAAGTAGACATCATTGCGGCGAAAGACGACATCTTGGCCGTTGTTGAGGTCAAGTCCAGAAATAAAGGGTTTCTGGAGGCTATCTCCGATACTATTTCACGCAAAAAATAAACTTTTGACCATGGCAGCGAATCATTACATGGAGGAATCCGAATCGGATTTAGAGGTACGATTTGATGTAATTACCGTGGTAAAAATTGGCAACAATTTTAAAGTTGAACACTTTGAAAATGCATTCTATCATTTTTAACCATTTGTTTGTTTTATAACAATATGTTATTTTTGCTCAAAACCAACCCGTAAAATGAAAACAATATCTGCTGTAGTAGAGCATTACATCAAGAAGAAACCTTTTCTTCAAACTGCCTTGGCACAGGGTATTATCAACTTAACTTCTTTATCACGACAAATAAAACCTGAAATCGCCGAAGAATTGGGTAAAGATGTAAAAGATGGAGCCATCGTAATGGCGCTAAAACGTCTTTCAGATGATTTGGAGTTTAGAGCAACCCACAAAATTGTAAAGGTTCTCAAAAACATCGGCGAGATTACAGTGCGCTCTAACCTAACGGATTATACATTTTTGGCTTCCGATACCATATTACAGCAGCAAGCGCGATTGTTGGAAGAGGTGAATGCGAACCAAGATGTTTTTTATACCTCTTCGCGTGGTGTGAACGAAATCAACATTGTGATCAGCAATGTAATGGATGGTGTTGTGGAAAAGTATTTTAAAATGGAACGCTGCACCCAAAAGGCTGAAGGTCTTTCTTCCATTACCGTGAAATTGCCCGCCGAGAACGTTTCGGTTCCTGGAATCTACTACTTCATCTTTCAGCGGTTGGCTTGGGAAGGTATTGTACTTTATGAAGTGATTTCGACGACCAACGAGTTTACCATTGTGGTGAACGATGAACAGGTGGATGTTGCTTTTAAAACCATCAAAGATTTAAAATCACTATAAACTTAGATTCCTTTTCTTGGTCTAAACTAAAACCAAATCTTCTTCGTTCTAGAAAAAGACACTTTTTGGAAAAATGACCAAAAAAAGGATTCTTTACGGTTTTTTGGGCCTAATGGTACTGTATCTGTGCTATTTAGCCTATATTTTTATACTTTCTCCCAAAACCAATCTTCAGTCCATTTACCTGATTCCCAGGGACGCAGTATTCATAATCGAGTCGGAACAACCTGTGGAAAGCTGGGAAAAAGTCAGTCAAAGCGAAGGTTGGCATCACCTCAAAAAGAACGATTACTTTTCGGAACTCACCGAAAATATCCAACGGGTAGATACGGTTTTTAACGACAATCATAAACTGTTCGAATTTTTTGATAATCGTTCCCTGTTCATTTCCATCCATATGATTTCTCCCAAAGATTATGGGATATTTTATGTGTTGGACCTTAAACGTATTGCCAAATTACAATTACTGAAAACTTATTTGAATACGCTATTGGATGATGGTTACGTGTTGAGCAAACGAACTTATCACGAGCACGAAATTTTAGAAGTGCACGACAGGGAAAGTAAGGAAACCATGTATTTGGCATTTATCAAAAACCAATTGGTGGCCTCTTACACCCACACATTAGTGGAAGCTTCCATAGATCAATATAATGAGCCCGAACTAGGGCGAAACCTTAATTTTCTAGAGATCAATCAAAAAGTAGGACACGAGGATCTCTTCCGAATGTACGTGCAATACCACTATTTTGATGAATACATAAAACAATACTCGGACAGGCCTTCCGACTGGGTAAAACGGGTGAGCGAAAACTTTTTGTTCTCTGGTTTTTATTTTGATTTGGACGAGAACAGTACGCTCACCGCCAATGGGTATACCAACATCAGCGCCGTTAACGAATATTATTTGGAGGCGCTTCAAAAATCGGGTACAGCGGAGCGCTCCATTCCTAAAATTGCCCCAAATAGTACGGCACTTTATATCAGTTATGGGTTTGATAGCTTTGCTGAGTTCTATGAGAATTTTGAAATGGTCCAGCAAAACGATCCAGAGCAATTCGAGAGTTATCAAGGAGGCATAGCCAAGGTGGAAAAATTCTTAAAAATTGATGTAAAGGAGAACTTCGTCAGTTGGATCGGTGATGAAATTGCGGTCCTTCAAATTCAATCCCACATTTCCAGAGGTAAAAATGATGTAGCACTGGTACTTAAAGCAAACGATGCTGAGGATGCCAAAACCAATCTGGATTTTGTGGTAGAGCAGATTCGCAAAAAAACGCCTGTAAAGTTCAAAGCTGTCAACTACAGGGATTATGAAATCAATTTCTTGTCCATTAAAGATTTTTTTAAAATGTTGCTTGGCGGCAGGTTTGATGGGTTTGACAAACCTTACTTTGCCCAGATCGATGACTATGTTATTTTTAGCGATAGCCCCAATACCCTAAAGGGTATAATTGATAAAGTTTTGGAGGAGGAAACGCTTTCCACTTCTGAAACCTTCAGGGATTTTGATCAAAAATTCGATTCCGAATCTACAGTGTTTGTGTATAGCAATGTGCCATTATTATATGATAATATGTACGCTTTGGCAGATGGTCCTACCAAACAAAAAATGCGAAAGAACAAAGATTTTATCATATGTTTCCCGCAAGTAGGCTTGCAATTGACTCCGGAAGATGATTTGTTCGGATGCCGGTTGGTATTGAACTATCAGGATGTGGAAGAAGTAAAGAAAACTGTCAATACTTCAAAAAATACTACTAAAACAATACCTAAAACCCAAAGTTCAGCTACGGCAGAGATTACCGATTCGGTTTTTAACCTAAGGCCCATTTATCCAACTGATTTAAATGCTGATTCCTTCAGTAGAAAATATGCCAATGGAAACATTCGGTTCGAAGTTGACCTGAAAGATGGATTAAAGCATGGGCGCTATGAAGCATTCTATTCGGATGGTACCCGAAAAATCCGTGGCCGCTTCCGCAATGATGAGCAAGCGGGCACTTGGCGTTATTATGACAAAGAAGGTAACCAAGTTCTTAAAAAACGGTTTTAGGAGTACTGCCATTGAGTGCGGATGCTGAGCGCTGGTCATTGAGCGAAGTCGAAATGAGTCGAAGCATAACACGGAATCTCATCCAGATAGGTTTAACGAAACTATCCTGAGTGTTATCGTGGATGATAAATTCCCCAACAATCACTACCTTTCTTGCCCAAACCCAACCTCCGAAATATGAAAAATCTTCTTTTTACAGCAACACTGATTGTTGCTTTTGCCACAACTTTTGAAACCAAGGCGCAAGAACTCAATTTTCCCGAACGCTACGAAACATGGAAAACCGCAGAGAAGGGTCGATTTAAGTTTGATAAAGTAGTATTGGATAAAGCTGTGGAATATGCCAATGCCAACGAATATTCTGGCTCTCGTGATATCCGACAAGCTATTTTGGAAGGATTTAAACGCGAACCTTTTCATGAAATTTTAGGCCCTACAAAAAAACGAGGTGGTCCTGCCGGAATGATTATGAAGAATGGATATGTCTTGGCGTCCTGGGGCGATACCAAACGGGTGGATATGACCTTTAGTGTCACCAAAAGCTTTTTATCCACTGTTGCTGGACTGGCCGAAGACCAAGGTTTGATCTACGATACCAAGGACAAAGTGGGGGACTACATTTGGGATGGTACTTTTGATGGAGCGCACAATTCCAAAATAACTTGGGAGCATTTGTTGCAGCAAAATTCCGATTGGTCGGGCGAACTTTGGGGTGGTAAGGATTGGGCAGATCGCCCACCAAGTGAAGGTGGATTGGACGATTGGAAATTCCGTGAACTTAACGAACCTGGCACCGTGATGGAATACAACGACGTTCGTGTAAACGTGCTAGCTTACTCCTTAACTCATGTGTGGAGAAAACCGGTACCCATGGTGCTCAAAGAAGAGGTGATGGACAGAATTGGGGCTACTACTTCTTGGCGTTGGTTCGGCTACGAAGACGCTTGGACAGTAATCGATGGAATAAAAATGAAATCCGTAACCGGCGGTGGACACTCCGGTGCTGGACTTTTTATTTCTACTGAGGATATGGCCCGTTTTGGAACCCTCTTTTTGAACAATGGCAAATGGAAGGGCCAACAAATCATAAGTGAGGACTGGATTAAAAAAGCAACTACACCTTCGGTACCCAATGTAAATTATGGCTATATGTGGTGGTTGAACCAAAAAGGTGGCCGGCATTGGGAAGGTGTTCCCGAACATGTTTTCTACGCCGCAGGTTTTGGAGGCAATTTTATTGTAGTGGACCAAAAAAGCGGATTGGTCATTGTAACGCGCTGGCTGGAACCTTCAAAAATTGGAGAATTTGTAAAACAAGTGTACGAGGCTTTTTAACAATGACACGAACTACACTAATTTCCACAAATCATTATTGATGTCATTCTGAGCGACGCGAAGAATCTCGATAAAAAGTAATGAGATGCTGAAATAAATTCGGCATGACGAACATGATTTATACGGAAACATTTTTTGTTTGAGGTGTAAAAGGCTCCAAAACCTTCAGTGCCTTATCTACGGTGGTAACCTTGTCAAATACCAATAATAATCGCAATCCGTTTCGAGTTTGTTTTTCTTTGAGCTTTACCAGTTGTGGATGTGTTTGGGCGTATTGCAATATTTGGGTGAACACCGCACTTTGGTAAAAACTGGATTGCTGGTCGGCGATGAAGTAACCGATAAACTTACCCTTCTTCATAATCACCTTTTCCAGACCAATGTGGGTGGCAATCCATTTAACACGGACAGAATTCATCAAATCCACCACAGGTTCGGGCAATTCTCCAAAACGGTCCACCAATTGGGCTTCAAATCTTTGTAGGCCTTCCTCGTCCTCCACATCATTCAATTGGGTGTACAAGTTTAAGCGTTCTGTTATATTGTTGATGTAGTCATCAGGGAAGAGCAGTTCAAAATCCGTGTCCAACTGCATCTCTTTCACGTACACTTTCTCCTTGTCGCTCTCTACTTCATCATACAGTTCCTTAAATTCATTTTCTTTGAGCTCCTCTATGGCTTCGGACAATATTTTTTGATAGGTTTCGAACCCAATCTCGTTGATAAACCCACTCTGTTCGCCTCCCAAAAGGTCACCGGCACCACGAATTTCCAAATCCTTCATCGCAATGTTGAAACCACTTCCCAACTCGGTAAATTGTTCCAAGGCTTCTATACGTTTTCGAGCTTCGGTGGTCATCACTTCATAGGGCGGTGTAATGAAATAACAGAATGCTTTTTTGTTGCTTCGACCTACACGGCCACGCATTTGGTGGAGGTCGCTTAAACCAAAATTATTGGCATTGTGGATAAAAATGGTGTTGGCATTCGTCACGTCCAAACCACTTTCAATAATGGTGGTCGAAACCAAAACATCAAATTCACCATTCATGAAGGAAAGCATGAGTTGTTCCAGTTTTTTGCCCTCCATTTGTCCGTGGCCAATTCCGATTTTGGCATCGGGAACCAAACGTTGGAGCATTCCCGCAACCTCCTTAATGTTTTCAATTCGGTTATGGATAAAGAACACTTGTCCGCCCCGTTGGATTTCATAGGATATCGCATCACGGATAATTTCTTCGTTCAATCGAATCACATGACTTTCGATGGGGTAGCGGTTGGGTGGTGGCGTATTGATCACGGAAAGATCACGAGCAGCCATCAAACTAAATTGCAGGGTTCTCGGAATCGGTGTAGCGGTAAGCGTAAGGACATCCACATTTTCTTTGATCGCACGTAGTTTTTCCTTCACCGAAACCCCGAATTTTTGCTCCTCATCCACAATGAGCAAGCCGAGATCTTTAAACTTCACATTTTTGTTGACCAATTGGTGTGTTCCTATGATGATGTCAACTTTTCCACTTTCCAAATTCTCAAGAGTTTCCCTTTTCTCTTTGGCAGTTCTAAAGCGATTGAGGTAATCCACCGTAACGGGCATTTCTTTCAATCGTTCCGAAAAAGTTCTATGATGCTGAAAGGCCAAAATAGTAGTGGGAACCAAAATGGCAACCTGTTTGCCATTGTCCACAGCTTTGAATGCGGCTCGTACGGCCACCTCAGTTTTTCCAAAGCCAACATCCCCGCAAATCAATCGGTCCATAGGGCGTTCACTCTCCATATCCTTTTTTACATCTTGGGTACTTTTTTCCTGATCAGGCGTGTCTTCATACAAAAAGGACGCCTCCAGTTCGTATTGCAGATAACTATCTGGATCGTATTTAAAACCTTTTTCCAATCGCCGTTTGGCATAGACTTTTATAAGGTCGAAAGCAATTTTTTTGACCCTTGCCTTGGTTTTTTGCTTCAGTTTTTTCCAAGCAGCGGAACCCAGCTTAAAAATTTTAGGAGGGGCGCCGTCCTTACCATTATATTTGGATATTTTGTGGAGGGAGTGAATGCTGACATACAAAATGTCACGGTCGCCATATATCAGTTTGATGGCTTCCTGCTTTTTGCCCTCTACATCAATTTTTTGCAAACCGCCGAACTTGCCGATACCGTGGTCAATGTGGGTGACATAATCCCCAATTTCCAGTTTGTTGAGTTCCTTTAGGGTAATCGCCTGCTTTTTGGCATAGCCATTCTTTAAATGGAACTTGTGGTAACGCTCAAAAATTTGATGGTCGGTATAACAGACCAATTTGAGGTCATCATCCACAAACCCTTTGTACAAGGGAAAAATGATGGTTTGATAGTGAACCGTCTCGTCCACTTCCTCAAAAATATCGTGAAAGCGCTTGGCCTGTTGCTCGGTGGAGCAAAATATATAATTACTGTAACCTGCATCCCGATTATCGTTGAGGTTTTCAATAAGCAAGTCAAACTTTTTATTGAAAGCCGGTTGCGGTTTGGTGTGAAATACAATTTCGTCACCTGCTTGATTCAAGGCTTCACTTGAAGTACCAATCTCAAAACATAAATAATCTTGCAATTGGTTTTTCAACAAAGCTGAATCCAAAAAGAGTTCCTTGGGTTTCGCATGTTTGATTTCTTCGCTCAACTTGGCAAAACTCTCCTCTGCCTTTTCAAAAAAGGAATCGATACGATCATAGATCAGTGCAGGGTTTTTTGCAAAGACTACCGTGTTGGCTGAAATATATTTTAGGAAGCTTTCCCGTACTTCCTCTGTGAACTTGTTCTCGACATTGGGAATAATAGTGATTTTTTTCACCTTGTCCGTAGAAAGTTGTGTTTCCACATCAAAAGTGCGGATACTGTCCACTTCATCACCGAAGAACTCGATGCGATAGGGTTCATCATGAGAAAAAGAGAATACATCCACAATACCCCCACGAACGGAAAATTCACCAGGTTCGGTAACAAAATCCACTCTTTTGAACTGATACTCAAAAAGGACTTCGTTCAAAAAATCCAACGAGATTTCATCGCCCAATTTTATTTTCTGGGTGTTCTTATCCAGTTCCTTTCGGGTGACCACTTTCTCAAAAAGCGCATCGGGATAAGTGACAATCACTGCAGGTTTTTTTCTGGAATTGATGCGGTTCAACACTTCGGCACGTAAAAGCACATTGGCATTGTCCGTTTCCTCAATTTGATAGGGTCTTCGGTAACTGCCTGGGTAAAAAAGCACATCCTTTTCGCCGATGAGCTGTTCCAGATCGTTTAAATGGTAGGCTGCTTCTTCCTTGTCGTTCAAAATCAACAGAAAGGGTGATCCTGCCGACTTAAATGCTTCGGAAACAACAAAAGAAAGTGAAGAACCGACAAGGCCTTTTATGCTTATTTTTTGACTGTCACCTCGAGCGGAGTCGAGAGGTTGGGCAATAATCTCCCTCAGTTTCCCGAGAGGGGGAGACTGTTCAAATAATTTGGGAATTAGGGTTTTGGTCAATCCAAAAAACTTTGCGGCAAAGATAAACCGTGAAAGCTTTTGCGAAAAATGTTTTTTTGGATTTCTTGTCGTCACGCTGAACTTGTTTCAGCGTCTCCCTCAGATGCGATTCCGTGTCGTACTTCGACTTTGCTCAGCATCCGCAAGGAATGACAGTATTTATTATATCATTCTGAGCAGAGCGAAGAATCTAAACCTTAATAATGCTATCCTCGACAATGGCATAAACTTCATCACCTTGTTTGGGTTCGAGGGAGTGTGTTCCAGTGAATTGACCGAAGGCTGGCAAAATCATTTGGTTAGTGGACTTAAAAAAGCAGGGCAGTTTTATTCGTTCCCTCCCAAAACCTTTGAGTTTAATGGAGGGGTGAATATGACCGCAAAACGTAAAGTGATCTTTCCGCTCCTCAGGATGATGGGTCAATAAAAAGAAATCGAGTACAAGCTCTGGGAATACGGAAACGTTCACTTTTTCAAACTTTTCAGGAGCAATGATGTCGTGGTTTCCAGCAACCAAAAGTATTTCGACAGGTGTTTTGGCCACCCAGTTTTCGAACAATCCCCATTCTTTATTCAACGAGGAATGGAACAGATCGCCCAAAAAGCAGATTTGAAAGGGCTGAAAATCCGAAACGATTTTATCCAAAAGTAGGAAGTTTTTGTGAATGGCCTTTCGGGGAACAGCGGCACCAAACTTTCTAAAATGGGTGACCTTGCCCAAATGCACATCGCTGATCAGCAAGAGTGATTTTTCCACCCAAAACAATCCACCCAAGGGGTGCAGTTGAAATTTTTGATTATGTATTTGAATATTTTGCGTCATTCGCCTTCGATACTGCAAATTTAGTTCAATTGTCATTTCGAGCGCACAAAGCAAGTGTGAGAAATCTCTTTTGTGATAGATTTCTCAATCGTACGGATGGTTCTCGGCACTCATTTCGAAATGACATTTATTACTCCTTTAATCGCCATGCTGTCCCGATTATTATCGGGATTTTTTAAGCATCTCACTCTAATGGGATTCCGTGTCAAGCACGGAATGACAAGTATTTTGACGTTATTTGGTCAGTTTCGCCATCATTCTTTTAATACGGTCCGCCAATTTTTCGTTGGATAGTTTTTCCCTGAGCCTGTCCGTAATTATCGGGAAGGATAGGGGCGTAGGTTGGGTACATTGTTTCCAAACAATCTCTTGTTCCGCAATGCGCTCCAAAGCCAATCGTAAGCGGCCTTCTTCCAACTGATGTTCAAAAGTTTCGGTATAGGCCTGCTGGTAGAGCAAATTGTCATCCTCAAAATCACGGAATACATCAAACAGCAATTCGGAACTGCTTTGCAGGTGTTTCATTTTGATTCCCTTCTCTGGATACCCTGTAAAAACCATTCCACTGATGACGGCAATGTCACGGAACTTTCTGCGCGCCATTTCATTGGAATTCAAGCTTTTTTGAAGGTCGGACAGCATATATTCTGGAGAAAACAGGTTGTTGTCTAAAATTTCCTGAATATTGATTTCCCTGTCCGATAGCAACTCAAAACCATAATCATTAAAAGCGAGCGAGCAGGTTATCGGCGTCAATAAACTAATTCGATAGGCCAACAGACTGCTCATCCCTTCGTGAATGGCCCTACCTTCAAAAGGGTAAAACATATGATGGTAGCCATCTCGGGTCTTAAAGGTTTCTATTAAAAATTGATGGGGTTGGGGCACTATGCTTTCTTCCCGTTGTTTGGTAAACATCGGCTGCAATGCCTGTATTTCTTCTGATTGTTCTGAAAAGTCCAATTCGGCGGTGTACAATTCCTGCCGAAGCAGTTCGGACATTTTTGCGGAAAAACTCAAACGTCCTCCCATCCAACTGGGTACTTTGTTGGTTCTTTTTTTGGAATTTCGCACGTGAGCGGCCATCCCTTTTATTCGGATGAATTCCAGATTTCGTCCTGCAAAGGTGAAAACATCGCCGGGGCTCAATTTGGAAATAAAATATTCTTCGATACTGCCAATGTACCCTCCTTTTTGATAACGCACCGAAATGGTGGCATCGCCCACAATCGTTCCGATTTGGAAACGATGTCGCATAGCAACGGCCCTGCCGTTCACCTTAAACTTGCCATCTTCTTCAACCTCTACCTTTTTGTATTCGTCGTAGCTTTTCAAACTTTGGCTTCCCATCACCAAAAAATTCAATAGCCATTGCCATTGTTCTTCGGTCAAGGCTTGATAACAAAAGGTTTGTTTGATTTCAGGATAGATTTCATCGGGATAAAAACCATCTGAAACTGCTAAAGTGGTCAAATATTGAATGAGGACATCAAAACTATTAAGGTAGGGAATCCGGTCTTCCACGGCGCTGTTCAGTACCGCTTTTTGCATGGCCGATGCTTCTACCAGCTCTATGGCGTGCGTGGGCAAAAAATAGATGACACTTTCCTTCCCTGGTCGGTGGCCGCTACGACCAGCACGTTGCAAAAAACGAGCTACGCCTTTGGGTCCACCAATTTGCACCACGGTTTCTACCGGGGCAAAATCAACTCCTAAATCCAAGCTGGATGTGCAGACCACGGCTTTTAGGCTTTCGTTACGGATGGCCTGTTCCACCCAAAGTCGTGTTTCTTTGTTGATGCTGCCGTGGTGCATCGCCATTTCGCCAGCAAACTCGGGATACTTTTCCAATATTTTTTGAAACCAGATTTCACATTGGCTTCGCGTGTTGGTAAAGAGCAAAGTAGTTTTACTGGCGTTGATAATCGGTACTACCTGATCTAAAAGATGCAATCCCAAATGTCCCCGCCAAGGAAAGGTTTCCATTTCCTTTGGAACAATGCTTTTTACGGTGATTTTTTTGTTGAGATTGGCCTTTACCAATATCGAATTTTCCAGTTCAGGGGATGTGGGCCCCAACAATACCTCGCGAGCTTGTTCCAAATTACCAATGGTGGCCGATATGCCCCAAATCCGTAGTTCCTTGCAAACCGTTTTTAATCTAGAGAGACCCAGTTCCATTTGAACGCCCCGCTTGGTGCCCAAAAGTTCGTGCCATTCGTCCACAACTATGGCCGAACAGTTCTTGAACGTTTTTTTATAGTCTTTGGATGATAACAACAGCTGCAAACTCTCTGGCGTAGTAATCAATAAATCGGGCATATTGGTTCGCATTTTTGCCCGTTCCTTTGCGGAAGTATCACCTGTTCGTATACCTACCGTCATTTGGGTTTCCAAATCTTGGGTGATTCGCTCCGCAGATTGTTTGATTTCTTGGGAAAGGGCCCGTAACGGCGTAATCCAAATGGCCTTCAACCCTTTTTTGTGCTTGGTCTTGAAATCAGGGTTGCTTTTGATGTAGTTCAGTACAATGGGGAACCAAAGCGCATAGGTTTTTCCACTGCCCGTTGGAGCGTTCAATAGGCCATGCTTACCGTCTAAAAAAGCTTTCCAGGTTTCTTTTTGAAAAGGGAACGGCTCCCAGTTTTGATCATGGAACCAATTTTCGGCAATATGGAACAATTCGGACTCGTGCAGCGCTGTGATACTTAGGATTGAAAAATACGAATTTCTTTACTGGGTTTATACCCTCCTTTTTGAGATTACAATTATATTTGTCCCACAAAATTCGAGATATGCCAATTTTAGATCTTTACGAGCACGGGGACCATAGGAAAAATTTGGCCCATTTTGCCACATTGGCAAGTTTGGCTGCCATTGATGGTGAAATTAATGAAAAGGAGAAGGCCGTTTTGGAAAAATTTGCCTTTAAACTCAATATTAGCGAGGCTGAATTTAAAGAGGTCATGAAAAAGGAGAACAAATACCCTATTGAAACCCCACATAGTGGCGAGAAAAGGTTTAAAAGGTTATTCGAATTTTTCCAGATAATTTTTTCTGATCACTACATAGATGATGATGAACGCAAAATTGTTGAAAAGTATGCAGTTGGTTTAGGTTTTGCTCCTAAAAAAGCATCAGAGATCATCGATAAATCCATTGCTATATTCTCTGGACAAATCCCTTTTGAGGATTACCATGAATTGATTAAGCGGGAGTGTAATTAGGCTTTGGCCATAAACTCCTCTGCTTTTTCCACCATTTTTTTACTTCCACAGAAAAAGGGAACCCTTTGGTGCAACTCTGTAGGTTCAATGTCCATTATCCGTTGAAAACCATCACTGGCTTTACCGTTGGCTTGCTCCGCTAAAAATGCCATAGGGTTACATTCGTATAGCAAACGTAGCTTGCCGTTTTGGGCTTTGCTACTTTTTGGGTACATGTATATCCCACCTTTTATCATATTTCGGTGAAAATCCGAAACCAAAGAGCCAATATATCTAGAGGTGTAAGGCCTGTCACCCTCTTCCATTTGGCAATATTTTATGTAGTCCTTTACACCTTGGGGGAAATGGATATAGTTGCCCTCGTTAACAGAGTAGATTTGCCCTGTTTCTGGGAATTGCATGTTTGGATGGGATAAGTAAAACGTACCCAGGGCAGGGTTTAAGGTAAAACCGTTTACCCCGTGTCCTGTGGTATATACATACATGGTGGAGGTTCCATATATAATGTAACCCGCCGCTATTTGGTTTTTTCCGGGTTGAAGAAAATCCTCCATAGTAACCGGGGTCCCAACTGGGGTTACCCTTCTGTAAATGGAAAAAATCGTTCCTACCGATACATTTACATCAATATTGGAAGAGCCATCCAAGGGATCGATTAAAACCACGTATTTGTTCTGGTGTTGTTTGTCAAAACTGTTGATGGATATAAAATCGTCTTCCTCTTCCGAAGCCATGCCACAAACAATTTCGCGGTTCTTTAGAGTTTCAATAAACTTCTCATTGGCCAATACGTCCAGTTTCTGTTGATCTTCTCCTTGTATATTCGTGTCACCTGCGGCACCGGTAATATCGACCAGACCTGCTTTGTTCACTTCATGATTGACTACTTTGGCTGCCAAGCGAATTCCATTCAGCAGTCTTGAAAGTTCCCCAGAGGTGTATTGAAATGAATTTTGATTGGCGATGATAAACTCGCCCATGGTGAGTCGTTGTTTGTCGAACATAGGAAAGACTGTTTTATTTGTAGACAAATATCGGGCATTTTGTGAAACTACAACGATTTCGAATTAGTTTAATTATGTAATTTTATAACTTTGAGTTTTATTTGTAACAACTATGGAGTACACAATCAGGGATGCGCGTAAAGAGGATATGGAACAGGTGTTGGACTTGGTACATGAACTGGCCAATTTTGAAAAAGAACCAGATGCCGTAGAGATTACGAAAGCCGATTTGATCAAGGATGGTTTTGGTGACCAAAAGATGTTTCATTGTTTTGTTGCCGAAACCAATGATGGCATTGCAGGAATTGCACTGGTTTATCCCAGATATTCCACTTGGAAGGGCCCGGTTATCCACTTGGAGGATTTGATCGTTTCAAAAAAAATGAGGGGTAGTGGTTTGGGCACGGCCTTACTGGATGAAGTCGTAAAATATGGCAATAGTATGGGGGTGAAACGGATATGTTGGGAGGTTTTGGATTGGAATGAGCCCGCTATCGAGTTTTATGAGAAAAAAGGAGCCAATGTACTGCGGGACTGGGATGTGGTTCAATTGGATGAAAAAGGAATAAAAAAATATATGGAAGGCCTTAACTAGGCTGACCAAATTCAAGATGATAAAAATACATGAGGGTATTTAAGTTTGGTGGAGCATCCGTTAAAGATGCAGATGCGGTAAAAAACGTGGTGAACGTTTTACAGGAGGTCGGCTATAGCGACACTTTGGTTGTGGTTTCGGCAATGGGGAAAATTACCAATGCGATGGAAAAAGTGGTGGAATCTTATTTTAATGATAAGGATGCTGTGTCTGGTGCAATTCAAGAAGTAATTGATTACCATAATGAAATATTGTCGGACTTATTTCAAAATCCGAACCATCCAGTTTTTGGCAAGGTAAAAGTTCTTTTTGATGAGGTAAAGGGTTTTTTAGCGTGGAACAAATCACCCAAGTATGCATTTGTGTACGATCAAGTAGTCTGTTATGGTGAACTGTTGTCCACAACCATTGTGAGTGCCTATTTAAACGAAGTCGGCATTTCCAATACCTGGCTGGATGTCCGTACTCTTATCAAAACGGACACCAATTATAGGGATGCCCAAGTCAATTGGGAACGCACCCAACAGGAAGTTGCCAAAATAGACGTGTCCAAATTGAATATAACCCAAGGATTTTTGGGTAGTGACGATAACAACTTTACAACGACTTTGGGCAGAGAAGGTTCTGATTACTCTGCTGCTATTTTAGCCTATTGTCTAAATTCTGAATCGGTGACCATATGGAAAGATGTACCTGGAGTTTTGAATGCCGACCCCAGAAATTTTGAAGATGCGCAATTGTTGGATAAAATCTCGTACCGAGAAGCAATTGAGCTGGCGTTTTACGGAGCCTCTGTAATTCACCCTAAAACATTGCAACCCTTGCAGCGGAAGGAAATTCCTTTGAAAGTAAAATCATTTGTAAGGCCAAAGGATAGTGGAACTACGGTAGGCAAAGGACATGGAATTGAACCTAAGATTCCCTGTTTTATCGTGAAAAAGAATCAGGTGTTACTCAAACTTTCGTCCCTTGATTTTTCTTTTATCGTAGAGGACAACATAAGTGAAATTTTCAAGCTGTTTCACGACCACAGATTAAAGGTGGACCTTATTCAGAATTCTGCGATTAGTTTTTCTGTTTGTTTGGACAATAAATTTCGAGGACTTCCCCCTTTATTGGAAGAACTTAAGCGAAAGTTTAAAGTGGTGTGCCACGAAGATGTATCGCTTTATACGGTTCGCCATTTTAATGATACCGCTGTTAGATCCCTTCAAAATGGAAAGTCCGTATTGGTCGAGCAAAGAGGTAAGGAAACCGTTCAACTTGTTGTAAAATAGAAGTTTCCATATAATATTTAGGTAAAAGGGGCAGTAACCTTTATTTTCTATCTTTACACGTACCTAAATACTTATTCTATGGGTTTGGTTTCTGCTAAAGAGGTGGCGAAAGTTATCCATCTGGACAAATATGGCTTTTTGGGCACATTTGTAGGATGGCTTTTAATGGTAGCCACTAAGATCAGCACCATCAACAGGTTTTACGATAAGAACAAGGATCTTCCCGGTCCCGATTTTCTGGATGCCATATTGGACCATTACGAAATTGATTTTGAAATTCCGGAAGAAGACTTAAAAAGACTACCCAAGTCGGGCCCGTACATTACCATTAGTAATCATCCACTAGGTGGTATCGATGGGGTATTGTTACTCAAATTATTACTTAACGAAAGACCTGATTATAAAATAATCGCCAACTTTTTATTGCATCGAATAGAACCATTGAAGCCCTATATAATGCCGGTAAATCCTTTTGAAAACCACAAGGATGCCAAAAGCAGTATTTTAGGTTTCAAAAATGCGCTTAAACATTTAAGGGACGGACACCCGTTGGGTATTTTTCCTGCGGGCGAAGTATCTACCTATAGAGATGGAAAATTGGTAGTGGACCGACCTTGGGAGGAAGCGGCCATAAAATTGATAAGAAAGGCGGAGGTTCCTGTGGTTCCTATTTACTTTCATGCACGAAACAGTCGATTGTTTTACCGTTTGTCCAAGATTGATGATGTATTCCGAACAGCAAAGTTGCCCTCGGAATTAACATCACAGAGCAGACGCCCCATAAAGGTGCGTATCGGTCAGCCTATATCGGTAAATACCCAAAATGAGGAAGCTACCTTGGAAGATTTTGCAGAGTTGCTTCGTAAAAAAACCTATCTGTTGGCCAATGCCTTTGAAAAAGAGCGATTTATAGACAAAGTGCCCACCTCACTTAAAATTCCAAAACCTCCCAAAAAAATTGCTACAGCCATAAGTGCCAAGGTGTTGGAAGGTGAAATTGAAAAATTACGGGAGAAGGATTGCCGTATGTTGCAAAGCAAAAATTACGAGGTTTTTTTGGCCCAGGCCAAGGATATGCCCTTCTGTTTAAATGAAATCGGACGCCAACGCGAAGTAACTTTTAGAGAAGTAGGAGAGGGGACCAATAATGCCATTGACCTGGACAAATTTGATTCTTACTACCATCATTTATTCTTGTGGGACAACGATAGTAAAACCATAGTTGGAGCCTACCGGATGGGATTGGGCTCGGAAATTTTTAAAAATTATGGTATTGATGGGTTTTATCTGCAAGATCTCTTTCGATTTGAGCCAGAGCTTTATGGGATGATGGAGAAATCCATTGAGATGGGAAGAGCCTATATCGTAAAGGAATATCAACAAAAGCCAATGCCTTTGTTTTTACTATGGAAAGGAATTGTGCATACCACCTTAAGACATCCAGAGCACAAGTATTTGATTGGCGGGGTGAGCATCAGCAATCAGTTCTCCAACTTTTCCAAGTCCTTGATGATTGAATTTATGAAATCCAATTATTGGGATCCCTACGTGGCACAGTACATTCAACCCAAAAAGGAGTTCAAGGTAAAATTGAAGGATGCCGATAAGGAGTTTGTTTTTGATGAGACCCAAGCCGATCTGAACAAATTCGACAAACTTATCAGTGAAGTGGAGCCTGGCAGTCTAAGACTACCGGTTTTGATCAAAAAATACATTAAACAAAATGCCAAGGTGGTCGCTTTTAATGTAGACCCATTGTTCAATAATTCTGTGGATGGGTTAATGTACATTCGAATCTCGGACCTTCCCGAGAGTACCGTAAAGCCGGTAATGGAAGAGTTTCAGGCCGAGTTGGAGCGTAAGGTAGCGGAAGGTAATGGAACTGCGGAAACGGATTAATCCACACCAACGTTGCCACTTCTTTTCTCAAACAATAGGTTATCCTTCCATACCCCGTGGATTTTGCCCACGCGTTCCCGTTTTCCAATGTAGCGAAAACCTACTTTTTCATGTAGTTTAATGCTTGCGGTATTTTCTGGAAATATCCCGGATTGTATGGTCCAATAACCAGCCTTTTCACTTTCCTTAATCAAATGCTCCATAAGTAATTTACCAACTCCATTACCTCGGCTTTTATCTGAAATATAAACACTTACTTCGCCAACACCTCCATATACACAGCGACTTGATACTGGAGACAGGGCGGCCCAACCCATAATTTCCCCATCTTTTTCCGCTACCAACCTACAATGCTCCGTATGCGCTTGGTCCCATTGGTCGTAATCAGGGGTTTGTGTTTCAAATGTGGCAATGCCCGTGGCGATTCCTTCGGAATAGATTTGGGAAACATCCTCCCAATCGGACGGCGTCATATTTCTGACGATCATAACAAACCATTTATTTTATTGTAATATTACGATGAACTAAAAAACAAAAAAAGCCAGATGTTTTTATCTGGCTTTTTTATAAAATTTTATAGGCTTTTAAACCAATCTTGGAAATATTCGCCAACCAAAAACACAGGTTTTTTATTTCCATTGATGGCTCCTACTAGGCTGATAATCCATAGGATAAGTGGAAAAACCCACGCAATAAAATTAATTATAGGAATCAGGCCCAAAACTAACCCAAGCAATCCAATTCCTAGGGTCTGTCTTATGTAAAAGGAACCAAGTTCCGTTTTATTGCTGCTATTCATAATAATAGCAATTATCCATCCAATAAGAGTTAAATGGGCAACAATGGCAACCGTTTTTCCACTTTCTGGATTAGCAGGGTCAAACGCCTTGTTAACATCTTCTTTGAATTCTTTGGCCGCTTCTTCAGCTTTATCGCCAAAGTCCTTTTTCTCTTCTTCTTCTGACATGGTTTAAATGTGTTGGTTAATGTATGTTAAATGTAACAAATAAATCAATACTTAAAGAAAGGCTTTATCAACAGGCTCCCACAGTTCCAATTTGTTGCCTTCGGGGTCCAAGATCCAACCAAACTTTCCATATTCGTACTCTTCCATTTCGCCCACTACGGTAACGCCTTCTTTTTTCAGGACCTCGAGCAGTTCCACCAAGTTTTCTACCCTAAAATTCATCATGAACTGCTTTTCGCTTGGTTTAAAATAATCGGTTTTCTCATCCATGGGACTCCACTGAGTTGAACAATCGTTGCCTTTTTTGTCCTTCCACCAAAACGTGCAGCCATATTGGTCGGTGTTCAATCCTAAATGGTTTTTGTACCAATCCTTGATTTTGTTCGGGTCCTTGCTCTTAAAGAAAAAGCCGCCCAGTCCTGTCACTCTGTTTTTCATGATTTCTTAGTGTTTTTTTCGTACAATGCAATCCATTCCTTCGGTGTCATTTTTTGGCAAAGCTCCGCTATCAATTCATAAGGTATTTTGTTCATGTTCTTGAATCGGATACAGCTTTTGCCCATATCCAGTTTTGTGCTCACATGTTTGGGGTACGCGCCCACGAACCAATCGAGCAAAGCTTTCTCGGCATAAATTCCCATATGGTATAGTGCAACAAAGTTTTTTTGTGATGCAATATTGATAAAGGGCAATGGAAGTTTGGGGTCACAATGATACCCATCGGGATAGATGGAACGGGGCACTACAAAACCTATCATTTTATAATTGATGCACTCCTCAAAATCTTCCGGTAAATTGGATTTTATGGTTTCTCGAAGTTTGGAAACGGCCTCTTTGCGTTCTTCGGGTAGTTTCTCTAAGTACTCGTCCGGTGTTTTGGCATCTATTGTCATGTATGGTCAATTTATATTGAATTGCCAGAGCCAAAAGTAGGAGGGATAAGGTTTATAAAGTTAACAAAATCTCTCTTTGACTTTGTCAACTATAGTTTGTGCCAATTTTTCCTTGCTTTCTATCGTCCAACCAGCTACATGGGGAGTAAGTAGCACATTTTTGGCTTTTCGCAGATATTTAAACGCTTTTGGCTTTTGTGCAAACATGTTTTCAAAGGACTTTTTTTCATATTCCAATACGTCCAATCCTGCCCCAAGAACTTTTCCTGATTTTAAACCTTCTACCAAATCCTTGGTCACCACACATTTGCCTCGAGCGGTGTTCAGCAACCAAAATGGTTTATGGAATGCTTCAATAAACTCGGAATTTACCATTCCAACGGTTTCTTCAGTTTCGGGAACATGCAAACTGACAACATCCGACCGTTGTTGAAACTCCATTATCCCAACCTGCCTCGCATTGTCATCACCTACACCTCCCACAATATCATAACAGATGACCTCCACATCGAACCCAAGTAATTTTTGAGCAAAGGCTTTGCCCATATTCCCATAGCCAATAATCCCTACGGTTTTGCCATCCAATTCTGCGCCTCGGTTGGCTTCGCGTTTCCATTTACCTTTTTTTACTTGGCTGTTGGCCTTGCACATATGGTTCATTAGGGAAAGTAACATACCTAAAGTGTGTTCACCTACGGCATTACGGTTACCTTCCGGAGCTGATGCCAGAAATATGTCTTTAAATTTGGCATGTTCCACATCAATATTTTCCAGTCCGGCACCGACCCTTCCAATAAATTTAAGGTTAGTGGCCTTGTCCAAGAATTGTTGGTCTATGGTAAATCTACTTCGAATGATGATTCCATCGTACAAATGGATTTTTTTCTCTATTTGTTCTTTGGTTGAGGTGTAATCTTCATGATTTTCGAACCCAAGCTCTACAAATTGTTCTATAAGCAGTGGGTGATTGGTGTCTAGGTGGAGAACTTTCATGGGGGCAAATATACAACTCCTAGATTTTTGGGTAGTGTGTCTGTGTTTTTTCGTGTTGGACATTGCCGGTGTGCGCAGTGCTCATTTTTTCGAACAGAAGCACGTGCACCACTTCACCGTTTTTGGTCACTGGGTTATGTTCCACGCCTTTGGGCACTACAATAATTTCTCCTTCGTTCACTACCTCCGTTCTATCACGAAATTGCATGTAAAGCGTACCCTTGATCACTTGGAACAACTCATCTTCATTTTCGTGGGCGTGCCAAACAAACTCACCTTGCAGTTTGGCCAGAAGTACCTGCATATCATCCACTACTGCAATTTGGTGGGGATGCCATTGTTTGGTAAACTCGGCGTGTTTTTCTTTTAGGTTTATGGGTTTCATACTTTGGATTTAAATTCCCAGAATTACTTTGGCGATCCAAAAATAGATCAAGATTCCAAAAATATCGTTGCTTGTAGTGATAAATGGCCCAGTGGCAATGGCGGGGTCTATATTTCTTTTGTGAAGGAACAAAGGAATAAAAGTACCGATGAATCCTGCTACCACAATTACCACGATCAATGACAATGAAATGGCCAATGCCGTGGCAAAATCTCCTTTCCAAATCCAGGTGAAAAGTAAAAGTAAAATGGCCAAAATAAACCCATTTAATAGAGCCAACAGCATTTCTTTTAATAGATGGTTCCGCACGCTTCCTTTTAAATCATCGTTCGCCAGACCTTGCACCACAATGGCACTGGATTGTACCCCAACATTGCCTGCCATCGCGGCAATTAGTGGAGTAAAAAAGAATAATACGGCATGTTTGGATATCATATCCTCAAAAGTTCCCATAATCGCGGCAGCGCCAAGGCCACCGAAAAGACCCAGGATCAACCAAGGAATTCGGGCTCGTGTAAGTATCCAAATGCTATCGCTTACCTCTACATCTTGGGAGATACCAGCTGCCATTTGATAATCTTTGTCGGCTTCTTCTCGGATTACATCAACTATGTCATCAATGGTAATCCGTCCTACTAGGCGACCTATTTCATCAACCACGGGAATGGCTTCCAAATCGTACTTGGACATTATTTTGGCGACTTCCTCACCTTTTTCGTTGACGTTTACAGCATCTACTTTTGGAATATAAATGTCTTTAATATGGCTTTTGGTGGGAGCGGTAAGCAAATCCTTTAAAGAAAGTCTGCCTTTGAGCTTACCTTCATCATCCACTACATAAATGGAGTGGACCCGGGTAACGTTTTCTGCTTGGGCCCGCATTTCCTTGACGCATGAGGTGACGGTCCAATTTTCGTTGACCTTCACCAACTCTTTGGCCATAAGACCACCAGCAGAATCCTCTTCATAACGTAAAAGGTCCACAATGTCCTTGGCGTGATCACGGTCTTCTATCTCGGAGATAACTTCTTGAACAAGTTCCTTTGGAAGTTCATTGATAATATCCGCCGCATCATCTGTGTCCAGTTCGGAAAGCTCTCCTGCAATTTCCTTGGCAGTAAGATTTTTAAGTACAGCTTCGCGGATATCCTCGTGCATTTCCGCAAGGATGTCCGAGGTTTTTTCACTGTCCAGAAGTTTAATTAGATAGGTAGCCTCTTCCACTTCAAGTTCATCCGCTATCTCCGCTATATCGGCATAGTGGAACTCCTTCATCATGGCCTGAAGTTCGGCGTTCTTTTTTTCCGCAATCAGTTGCCTGATTTCTTCTAAAAGTTCGTCTGTAAGTTTAAATGGGGTCATTGGCTATCTTCTGTGTCAACGTTATAAAGTCAGCTACACTCAACTGTTCTGGGCGTTGGTCAAAGATAGTATCTTCTTTTAGATTATCGGAAAGGTTGAAGATTTTAAGACTATTGCGTAAGGTTTTACGTCTTTGGTTAAAGGCTGTTTTTACCACTTTAAAGAAAAGGCGCTCGTCACATGGGAGATTAAGCTCCTTTTTTCGGGTGAGGCGCAAAACGCCTGAATCGACTTTTGGCGGAGGGTCAAAAACGTCTGGAGGTACAGTGAACAAATATTCAGCATCGTAATAGGCTTGAACAAAAACAGAAAGTATTCCGTAGGTTTTGCTTCCCGGGCCTTCACAGATGCGTTTAGCCACTTCTTTTTGGAACATTCCCGAAAATTCGGGGACCTGTTTTCGCATTTCCAACATTTTAAAAACTATCTGGCTGGAAATATTATACGGGAAGTTGCCGGTAATGGCAAATTGCTCGTCTCCGTATAGCTGGGTAAGGTCGAACTTGAGGAAGTCCGCTTCGATAATGTTAAGGCGATTGTTGCTTTTTAGGATGTCGGCATGTTCCAAAGGAAAGCTATGGTTGAGGTAAACAATGGACTCTTCGTCCAAATCCATGGCCACCAAATCCAAATCCCGTTGAAGCAAATGTTTGGTGAGCACCCCCATTCCAGGTCCAATTTCTATGACATTGGAGTATCCGTTCAACGAAAGGGTCTGTGCTATTTTTTCGGCTACAGCTTCATCTTTAAGGAAATGCTGACCTAAGTGTTTTTTTGCCTTTACCGCACCATCTTCCTGCGGATGTTTGTTTTTATGCGAGGCGCCGTTGGAGTACTTCTTTTTTTTCTTTTTGGACACAAATGGTTTTTTTGCAAGTTAGTTGGAATTTTCGATATAGATCCAAGCTTCGCCCCCGGATTCCAATGGGAATTTCTCCCGCTTATAAGCGCTAGTCTCGTAAATATCCGCTTTTTTAAGGTCAGTATCATTTACCTCATAAGCCATTCCCGCTACTTTATCTTCAGGATTGTTGGTGTTGATGACCAATGGGTAACGACCATAAACAGCATTCTCCATTTTTTTGAATCCCAATGCCGCATCAGTTTTTCCTTTGAGCAAACGGCCAAAAATATATTCTTGTACCTGCAGGTCTTGAAGTGTTCCGTAGGAAAACAGATATTCCAAAGGTTAAGGTATTTGTTGACTGATGACTTCCAGTTCGGTTCTAAAGGCAACAAATTTGTTAGGGAACATTTTCTGTGCATCGGCGCGTAAACGGTCGGCATCTTCTTTGTAATAGGATTCCAAAGTATCTCTACCTTGAGTTGTGTATTGTACAGAGTAGGTGATTCCCCCCATATCCTCTTCCACTAGAACCTTTACCATTTTGGCGTGCGAAAATTTTCCTGTAGCGAGCATATCGGGCAGGTGCTTGTCCTTCATCCAATCCAACCATTGGTCGTGTACACTTTCATCTATATTGATGGTAACGTTGTATATGAGCATTTGCTTCGTCTGTTTTTTTTGAGGGTAAAATTAGTTAATCGCATCCCCACGTAGCCTCCTAAAATTCTTGCGGGCTTGGGGGAAATAGTAACTATCCTGATAGTTATAGATGATTTTCTCGTAATGACTTTTGGCCTTTTCGGGTTCGTTCAAGGTGTTCTCGTACAATTCTCCCAGAGCAAAGTGTGCATCATCGGCCAAAATGCCATCACCATAGAACTCCACAATTTTTAGGTAGTTGAACTCGGCACTTTCGTAATTTTTCTGCGCCACTTGGAGTTCGGCCTGTTTCAGCAGGGCTTCATCCTCGATTTTTTCACCTTTATGGTTCTGCAAGATGTCCTCCAACGACTCAATGGCCTCTTTGTTTTTATTTTGATAGGCCAGCAAGTCTGCCCTGGCATATTTTTTCAACGCGGTTTGGGTGGAATCTTCGAGAGAGTTGTCCGAAATCAGCAAACTTAATTGCATAGCATCGTTGGCAATGAGCTGAGAGGTAGAACTTCGCAATACTTTTAATTGGGTAAGGGCCCAGTCAAAATCACCTTTGTAAAAACTGGTCTGGGCCACTTTAAAGCGGGCATCTTGTCCAAGTACATCGTTTTTTACACTTTTTTGTACTTGGGTAAATAGAATCAGGGCTTCGTTGAATCTTTGGTCGAACACCAGAATGTCACCTAGTGCCAATTTAACATAAGCCATGGTCATTCGGCCCATCGGAAGTTCCAAACTTTGTTTAAGCATGGCAATTGCGGGTTCGGGCTGCTCTTTTTTGAATGTTAAGAAATTGGCATAGGCAATCTGAAGCTGAAGGGTTTGACTTTGGTTGCCGTATGCTTCCACCAAGCTTTCAAATTGTTTTTCCATATCTTTCAACACTTTTTCCGATGGGTTCTCCAAAGCAATGTCAATCAAACTGAGTTCTGCATTGAGTTTGGTTCTGGGATTTTCGCTGTTGTCCACGATATATTCATAAATCTCGGTCGCCGTTTCCAAGTCTTTATCCTCCAGAGCTATGCTTCCCAAGTTTTCCAGTCTATCTACCGACTGGCCTTCGCTTCGTTTGTAAATGGCCTTTTCTTGACCAAAAGCACTGTTGTATTGTTTTTGCTGTACAAAAAGCCAGCTTAATAGCTCGTTCCAAAGAATATCGGGTGCTTTTTGCGCATTTTGAAGCAGCACTTTTCGCAAGAGTACATTGTTTTCGTCAGAAGGGTCTTCGGTGATAAAATCGTCAATGTTTCGAAGCACATTAGAGCGGGATGTACGTCCTTCCCAAATAAGGTTGAGGTAGGATTGGTACATCTTTGCAATGTCTCCTTGTTCCCCATAAATACGGGCCAGCTGAAAATCGTAGTTGAGATCGGGCTTTAATTCCATTGCCTTGGTGTACGCCTGGATGGCATAATCCAGCAGCGCATATTTTTGGAAACGATAGCCTACGCTGTACCCGTAGTTTGGGTTGTCCTCGATTTTGTTGATTGCCTTATCGTAATAAGTGCTGGCCTTTTCTACTTCATTTTTTAGGGTAAAATTGTACCCCAATTCAATATAAAAAGTGGGAAAGGCGTAGCTATCCTCTATTTTTTGAAGTAAAAATGCCTCTGCATCAGCATAGCGTTCCAATTGTTGGTAACAGGACACCAGTCCCTCGGCGTAATCGGTGCGTCTTGGGTTGGTCTCCACCAATTTTTCGTAGAAGACCACGGCTTTTTCATAGTCACCATCCTTAAAATATTGTTTGGCCAAGAAATCTTCTTGGGCCATTCCAATACCACTGGATAAAATTAATATGAGAAATAAAAGACGTTGCAATAGATTGTTTTTTTTACTAGTTGAAATACTGCATTTCATTTGAATCACCTTAAACCTTCTATAAAGATTTAAGACTGTTTTGCCATTTCGAACGTCCCGTCCCGATAATTATCGGGAGCCATTGGGATGAGAAATCTCAATTCAAATTCGGAATTATATGATTCCTCGTCGCTTCGTTTTGTCGGAATGACAACTGTTCTAAAAAAAAATAGATGCTGAGGATTACAATCCACAGTGGTTTATTTCAAATATAACGCAGAAATGTTGGGGATTCTGTTAAGCGAATCCAAATTAATGGTCGAAAACCTTAATCGATGGTGTCAAAACCGCAATAAGGAACCAAAACCTCAGGTATTTTTATACCCTCATCAGTTTGATAGTTCTCCAAGATTCCGGCCAAGACCCTTGGTAATGCCAAAGAACTGCCATTCAAGGTATGGGCCAATTGGCTTTTCCCGTTTTCATCTTTGTACCGAAGCTTTAAACGGTTGGCTTGGAAGGTTTCAAAATTGGACACGGAACTGATTTCCAACCAACGGTCCTGTGCCGTTGAGAACACTTCAAAATCAAATGTTAGGGCAGACGTGAAGCCCAAATCTCCTCCACAAAGGCGAAGAATTCGATAGGGTAATTTCAATTCACGCAGAATGGTTTTTACGTGCTCCACCATTTCATCCAAGGCTTGGTATGAATTGTTGGGGTGCTCCATTCGCACGATTTCCACTTTGTCAAACTGGTGCAGACGGTTCAAACCGCGAACGTGTGCCCCGTAGCTTCCTGCTTCGCGACGGAAACAAGGAGTGTAGCCGGTGTATTTGATAGGAAAATCACTTTCTGCCAATATATCACCTCTGTGCAAGTTGGTCACTGGTACTTCAGCTGTTGGGATAAGGTACAAATCGTCCTCCTGTACGTGGTACATTTGTCCTTCTTTGTCCGGCAACTGACCTGTTCCATATCCAGAGTCTTCGTTTACCATAAGCGGTACTTGCATTTCGGTATAGCCCGCTTCGGCGTTTTTGTCCAGAAAATAAGCGATCAAGGCACGTTGTAAACGGGCACCTTTTCCTTTGTAAACGGGAAAACCTGCTCCTGTGATCTTTACCCCAAGCTCAAAATCGATGATGTCATATTTTTTGGCCAACTCCCAATGCGGAAGCGCTTCTTTGGATAAGGTAGGGATGTCTCCTTCCTTGAAAATTTCTTCGTTGTCCTCTTCCGAGTTGCCAGCGGGAACGGATTCGTGGGGAACGTTCGGAATCAAATACAACTGCTGCAGAAGTTCATCCGCAGTGGTGTTCAAGTCGTCTCCTAATTTTTTTGATGCTTCTTTGAGTCCAGCAGTTTTTTCTTTTAGCACATTGGCTTCCTGTGCTTTTCCTGTTTTGAAAAGCATACCAATTTCTTTGGAAAGTTTATTGGATTCGGCCAAGGTAGCGTCCAGTTCGGTTTGGATGGAACGTCTTCTTTCGTCGAGTTCCAAAACCTTTGATATCATAGGTTCGGCATCGAGGTTACGCTTTTTTAAAGCAGTGATGATACTTTCCTTGTTTTCCCTGATGTTCTGTATTTGAAGCATGGCCTTGTTTTGAGCCGCAAATTTAATTCAATCTGAAGAAGTGCCCAACTTTATTCCTTGGGAGCGGGCAGAATCCAATCATTATGGGCAAAATGTTTCCACGGAACGCTGGCCAAATCCACTTTTGGGTCAATGTATTGTTGATATGGACTTTGATTTATCCTGACCTTGTTCTCCACAAAAACCTGAATTTTTTCTCCTTTTTGGGCGTACTCTTTTTTAAGGTGTTGCGCAAACTGCCAAATGAAATCCGGATAGCAACCCACCCTCCGCTGTTGTTTTTTGGTAAGATAATCGTCCAAGTTAATCCTGGTGGTGTCCATGGTTTTGGGGTTTACCACATTATAGGTTATTCTTCCGCTGCGGCTGCGTAACATCATCCGCCAACTTAACCTATGTCCTTCCTCGGTCCAAAGCACATCATCCTTAAAAAAATGGTGACGTAGGGGCAAAGCCAATTGAAAGAGAAAGTAAATGCCCAAAACCGTAAGAACTACGTTTTTTGTTTTAGGGATGATGATTTTGGTTTCTGGAATTATTTTCTTGGTCTTTAAAAATATGTTCCGGATGGTTTGTGGTTCAAAAAAGAAAACCATAAAAGCCAATGACAGGTAAGGGAAAATACCTATCTGAAATACGATGCTATTGAACAAATGAAAGAAAATGGACAGCACGAAGGCTATTTTCCTGGTGGGTTTCCAGAGTAGGGCGGGAACAATCAGCAAATCAAAGCAAATACCAAAAATCGCTACTATTTTGTGCACCCATTTTTGTTGAAGCAAGTCTCCAATTACATAGTAATCTTTTTTAGAACTCATCAATACCTCGATCATACTAAAATCCAACCAATCGGCATACAGTTTGGCCACCGATGCATAGGTGTACACGATAAAGAGTTGAAGAATGATGATCCATCGCATCCAATTGTACATCGTCTGCGAACGGAGTTTTGGATTCAATTTCGCATCCAATGAAGCATCTCGGTTCGCTGGCAGAAATGCCATGATATAGGCGAGCAGCATCAACAAATAATAGTGGTTGTTGTAGGATGTTTTTTGCATCAAGTACACGCCTGACCATAAAATGGCAAAGGCCAATGCGCTAAAGCGGTATTTGTATCCAATCGCTATTAAAAGGCCCAAGGTGCCCATCACAGCGAAGTAAATGTACATCCCGTTGCCCGGCAAGGGTTGCAACCCTTCAAAACCGATAAAGGAAAAGGTGAATTCTGGCTCCATCAAGGTTCGGCGCACCCAACCGGTTGCTATGGCGCCATAACATTCGGCACTCACCAAAAGTCCATAAAACACCCTAAAAACCACAAGTTGTGCGTCGTCAATTTTCTTAAATAGAAATTGGTTGAGCATTTATTTGGAGATTAGGTCCAATGAGCGGCTTTTGTCTTTTTTCAGTTGTTCCTTAAGTTCTTCAATGGAGTTGAACTTATGCTCGTCTCGAATGCGGTGCAGCAGTTCCACCTGGATTTTTTTGTCGTAAAGGTTGCCTTCAAACTCGAAAAAATTGACCTCGATGCTTTTTTGGGAACCATCCACAGTGGGGTTGAACCCGATGTTCATCATACCGAAATATGTTTTGCCATCAATCTTACTTCGTACTACATACACACCATTTTTTGGAATTAGTTTGTAGGCTTCGGCAATATGAAGATTTGCCGTTGGGAAACCGAAATCCCTGCCCAAGCCTTTTCCTTTTGTAACGGTTCCCGTGAGCATATAGGCATAGCTCAGATAGTTGTTGGCGGTTTCTACATCACCTTCCAAAAGTGCTTTTCTAATTTTTGTGGAGCTTACGGAGACGTCGTCAATTTCTTGAGCGGGAATTTCTTCCACTTCAAAATCGAAGGTGTTTCCAAAGGAAATCAGGTCTTGGATGTTGGCATTTCGGTTTCGTCCAAACCTATGGTCGTATCCAATAATTATTCTTTTTGATTTGATGTTGTTGACTAGAATGTCGCGAACAAAATCAATAGCGGAGAGCCTTGAAAACTGTCCGGTAAAGGGATGGATGATCAAATAATCCAGTCCCAAAGTTTCCAAAATTTGCTTTTTTTCATCCAGCGTATTCAGCAATTTTATATCTACATCTTTTTGCAAAACCATCCGCGGATGGGGGAAAAAAGTGAGTACGGTGGACTTTAGCCCCGTGTTTTTGGCATTGTTTGTGATGCGTTCCAGTATCTTGCGATGTCCAAGGTGTACACCATCAAACGTGCCGATGGTCACCACTGTATGATGCGGAATGTCCTTAAAATCAGAAATGTTATGGATTGTTTCCAACGCAATAAAGAAATAAAAAAAGGCTTACATTTGAAATTATACTATGCCCTAACCGTGTATGAAAGCTAAATTACATTTTGTTTTTTCAATAGCCATATTTTTTAGCTGCTTTTCCATTTACGGGCAGCAAGGTTATTGGAAAAGCATTCCCAAACAAGCCAACCTGCGCAGTGCTTCTTTGAAGGATATTTCGGGAGCCAAAAAAGTTTTATCCTTGGATAAAAAAGGTTTTTCCAGTGAAATGAAATCTTTTTTAGCAGCAAAAACTAACCGGAAGATTGTTTATCTGCCGAACGGCGAAGGCAATATTGTTCCGTTTGATTTGAAGGAAACCTCGGTGCTGCATCCGGATTTGGCCAAGAAATATCCCAATATAAAATCATACACCGGAGTGAGTTCCGATGGAAGGTACAAAGTGAAACTTAGTAGTTCGCACAAGGGTCTTCAAACCATGATTGTTGATTTACAGAGCAATGAAACCGCTTTTATGGAGCCTGTTTCCAATAGGTCTGACACTTATGTTCTGTACGATAAGGAAGATGGACTTTCCTCGAAAATGGATTTTATATGTGAAACTAGCAAGGATCTGTTCGGAACAGACAATAAATCCACAAGCACTACAGCAAAGACCATTGTTCCATTAGTAGACGGGCAGATGTTGCGTAAATATAGGATTGCGGTTTCCGCATCGGGGGAATATACCGAAGAGTTGGGAGGTACAGTGGAAGATGCTCTGGCAGGCATCAACGCTACTATGACCAGGGTGAACGAAGTTTTTGAGACTGATTTGGGAGTGACATTGGAGTTAATACCGAATAATGACCTTATTATTTTCACCGATGCGGATACGGACCCTTATGATGACAGTTTAAATGCTGAAGTACAGGCCACTATCACTTCCATAATCGGCGAAGAGAGTTATGATGTAGGTCACCTTTTTCATAAAGTGAACGAAGGAGAAGACAACGGGAATGCCGGTTTTATTGCTGCAGTTTGTATCGACAATAGAAAGGGAAGTGCTTTTTCTTCAGCTAACAATCCGCAGGGTGATGTATTTGATTTGGATTATGTAGCGCACGAACTTGGACACCAGTTCGGAGCCAACCATACCTGGTCCTTCGAATCTGAGGGTACAGGGGTGCAGGCAGAGCCGGGCAGCGGAACCACAATAATGGGTTATGCTGGAATTGTTGGAGAGAATAACGTAGCGGACAATGGGGATGATTATTTTCATTATAACAGTATTCTTCAAATATCAACGTATTTGGAAACGACATCCTGTGCTCAAACCACAGCATTGGTGAATTCTCCACCAGTACTTACTCCGGTAAATGATTTTACTATTCCAAAAGGGACCGCATTTGTATTGGAAGGCAATGCAACCGACCCCGATGTTGGGGATGTGCTTACGTATACCTGGGAACAAATTGATGATGGTGTGGTAACCGCCTCATCGTTTGGCCCTGCAAATCCAAGCGGGGCAAACTTTAGGTCGCTTCCCCCATCCACAGAACCTTCAAGATATTTTCCAAAATTGACAGAAGTGGTTCAAGGTAACTTAACACAGGTTACGCCTGTAATCGGAGATTCCTGGGAAACGGTTTCCGATATCGAACGAAACTTTAGTTTTGCTTGTACCGTTCGGGACAATGCACCTGGCGGAGGTCAGGTGGTTTCAGATTTGTTGGATGTAATGGTTGTTAAAGCGGCAGGTCCGTTTTTGGTTACTTCACAAGCAGCTGGTGAAGTTTATCAGGCCGGGTCGGTTCAAGAAATTACTTGGGATGTGGCCAATACGGATATTGCCCCGGTAAATGCTCTAACCGTGGATATTTTTCTTTCCTTGGATGGCGGCCTTACTTTTCCAATTACCTTATTGGAGAATACGCTTAATGATGGTTCAGAAGAAATACTTTTACCTGGGGATGAAACAGTTACGGCTCGAATAATGGTAAAAGCAAGCGATAATATATTTTTTGCAGTTAATAGCACAGACTTTACCATTGAGGAATCACAAGTAGTTCTGAATTTTGAAGCATTGGATTATGAGGTTTGTCAACCAGATGATTTGATTGTTCCCTTTGTGTATGAGACATATGCCGAGTTTAGCCAGAATTCTACATTTTCTGCCGATGTGCCCGTAGGTTTATCAGCCATCTTTTCGCCAACAGATACAAATGCGGATGACACATCAGTAGATTTAACTTTAAGCAATACCAATGCTATTGCTCCGGGTGTTTATGAGGTAACCGTTAGTTCGACAGCAGCGTCGGTAACCAAAAGCGTGGTTCTTTCAGTAACGGTGCAAGATGGTACTTTTTCAGATGTGGCACTCCTGTCCCCTGCCAATGGCGAGGCAGGTGTTTCTTTGGATGCCGAACTTAACTGGGAGGAAAACCCTTTGTATTCCGCTTATGATGTGGAAGTGGCCACGGATGCTGGATTCATCAATATTGTGGAATCTGCAACAGTTCCATTCACTAGTTTCAAAGCATCAAGTTTAGAAGCGGAAACCCAATATTTCTGGAGGATTAGACCAAGTAATGGTTGTGGAACGGGAAGTTTTGGATCGGCTTTTAGTTTTATTACCTCACAGGTAGATTGTAAAAATAAGGAGCCAAACGATTTACCGATAACCATTTCGTCTTCGGGCACGCCAACGATTACTACATCTGTACTTTTTTTAGAGGATTTGCCAATATCGGATGTAAATGTCAACCTGGAATTGGAACATACCTATTTAGAGGATTTAATTATTACGCTGATTTCACCAGCAGGTACGGAAGTGACATTGATTTCCAACACTTGTGGGGATTTAAATGATATTAATGCGGTTTTTGATGATGATGGAGACCCTATTGAATGTACTGGCAGTCCTGCCATTACGGGCACAGTGACACCTCTTGGGTCTTTAGCTTCATTAAAAGGAGAATCCATTTTGGGAGAATGGATTTTGGAAATTCAAGATACAGCAGCAAGTGATGGAGGTAGTTTAGTTGCCTTTTCTTTGGATGTTTGTATTGAAGGCAGCTACCGACCCGATGAAGATGAAGACGGTGTTTTTGATGACGGTGATGATCTTTGTTTGGGTACCCCTAAAGGTGTTGAAGTAGATACCAACGGATGTGCTGTCTACAGGTTTGCTTCAGATAATTTTGAAGTTGAAATAGAAAGTGAAAGTTGTCGTAACAGCAACAATGGGTCCATTACGGTAACTCCTTTTGATACATCCATAACCTATACGGCTGTTTTGATTGGTCCCAACGGTACAGATTCATTTGATTTTACCGACTCTCAAATATTTAACAATTTAACCGCTGGGGATTATTCTCTTTGTATCACAGGAACCAATGGAATGATAAGTTATGAAGAGGTATGTTTCGATGCTGTAATTACACAACCAGATGTTTTGGATGTGTCAGCTTTGATAGATGCAGGTGTTTTGAGTGTGGAATTGAGCGGAGCTTCATTTTATAGTATTGAACTCAATGGATTGGTGACTCAAACAGAATCATCAAAGGTTCAGCTGGATTTGGAGGAGGGTATTACTACATTGAGGGTTTATTCAAATTTGCCCTGTCAGGGGGTAATAGAAAAAACCTTGTTCTATTCCTCAAGGCCCATACTATCTCCAAACCCGGTAGAGAGTACTACGGAAGTGTATTTGGGAGGTTATGAAGGTAGTGTGGGGATGCAAATTTTTACCACCAATGGTAGGTTGGTGTACACTCATAATGCAACTGTTTATGGAGATGACCTTGAGTTGGACTTATCCAATTTGCCGAAAGGAATTTATTATTTGACAATCGAAAAAGCAGGGGTAAAAGAAACGTTTAAATTTATAAAACGATGATTCGGAATATAATTAGGCTATCCATACTGGCTCTATTGGTTTCTTGCGGTGGAGATGATGGCCCGCCACCACCGCCAGAAGGAGCATTGTTGGTTTTTCCTGAGGAAAATTCTGAGTGCACCACAGGAACAGATATCAACCAAACCTCCACGCAAATCACTTTTCGTTGGATGGCTTCAGACAATACGGACACATATACCTTGAGTGTTGTAAATTTAGACACCAATGTTCCACAAAATATATCCACGGCCACAACTTCTGCCAGCCTTACCATAACAAAGGGAACACCATTTGCATGGACTGTAACGTCCCGAAATTCGGAATCTGATCAAGTGGCATCAAGTGAAACTTGGTTGTTTTACAATGCGGGGTCACAAACTACATACGCACCCTTTCCCGCCCAACTGGTTAACCCAACATCAGGTTCAACGGTACAAATGGATATTGCAAATGAGGTGCTGTTGGAATGGTCCGGAGCGGATGTGGATAACGATATTGAGTCCTTTGAGGTGTTTTTCTCTGAAACCGACCCGCCGACTACCTCTGTGGGAATTACAAATTCATCTACTATGGAGATACCGGTTGGTGTCTCATCTGGAACCGTCTATTATTGGAAAGTGATTACAACGGATTTAGAGGGTAACACCTCAGATTCCGGTGTTTTTGACTTTAAAGTACTCTAAGTTATTTACCATTGAACTGGTTCATGGTGTTTTTTGCTCCCGCAAATACAAAAGAACGGATAAGGTCGGTTGCTATTTTAAGTCGTTCGGGCAGGGCTTTTTCTTGGTCATCATCCCATTTGCCCAAAACATAATCAACCTGTTTGCCTTTGCTAAAATCGGAACCAACACCAAATCTAAAGCGATTGTATTTGGTGGTCTGTAAAACATTTTGAATGTCTTTCAACCCATTATGGCCACCATCACTTCCTTTGCCTTTTAGCCGGATACTGCCAAAGGGTAAGTTTAAGTCATCAGTAATGATCAATATATTGTCCATGCTTATGTTTTCCTTATCCATCCAATATTTTACAGCTTTGCCGCTTAAGTTCATATAAGTGGAGGGCTTTAGGCAAACTATGCTTTTTCCTTTGTGCTTAAAAGTGGCAACTGCTCCCAATTTGGCACTTTCAAAAGTAAAACCTTCCTGTTCCGCCAAAAAATCAAGAATCTTGAAGCCTATATTATGACGTGTTTCATTGTATTCGGTTCCAATATTTCCAAGGCCAACAATCAGAAATTTTTTCATAGGGTCAGTTTCTTGCAACAATTGTTTTGAAGCTCCAAAAAGCTGGTCGATAAAATTGAGCATTTGCTTTGTTCCATTTGTCTAAAAATACAAAAGCATCCCAAATTTTACCAAGGTAAAAAGGGATGCTCTTGCAAACTTTTTAAGGTGCTATTCTGCAGCTTCCGCTTCAGGAGCTTCGCCACCTTCGGTAGCTTCTCCTTCTGCTCCTTCTACTCCTTCTTCATCTTCATCCTCGGCTAGCTCATCATCAATAGAAGTTCTAGACGCCTTAACCTGAACGATAGCCGTGCTATCTGGGTGCAAGAATGTGTAGTCGTCGTTAAGAATAGTTTCTACAGCAATGGTTTGACCGATTCTCAACTTGGAAATGTCCACAGTAATAAAATCGGGAAGCAAATCGGGCAATGCTCTAATAGAAAGTTTTCTTTTTCTAAATAGCAAGCGACCACCATTTTTAACCCCTGGAGAGTTTCCTTCCAAACGTACCGGGATTTTCATGGTGATTGGTTTGTCTTCGAACAATTGATAGAAATCAATGTGAAGAATGTTGTCCGTTACAGGGTGAAATTGAATGTCCTGTAATACGGCGGCAAACTTTTCACCACCTTCTATTTCAATTACCACGGTGTGCGCGTTCGGGGTGTACACCAAGTCTTTGAATGCGATTTCATCAGCTGAAAAATGCAATGGTTTATCCCCTCCGTACAGCACGCAAGGGACCTTTCCAGCATTACGTAAGGCTTTGGTAGAAACCTTGCCCACGCTTTCTCTTTGAGATCCTTTGATTGTAATTGACTTCATTGTTATATATTAAAATTGATTTACATTAAAAATTTTGAAGATATGGATGTATTGTGGTGTACCCGGTGCATCACATCTGCAAACAGGTCGGCACAAGACAATATCTTTATTTTGCTTTTGTCTTTATTCACTGGAATGGAATCGGTTACGATCAATTCCGTTAGCTTGGATTTTTCTATTTTTTCGTATGCATCGCCGGAAAGTAGACCGTGTGTAGTTACGGCACGTACGCTTTCTGCACCTCTCTCCATCATTAAATCGGCAGCTCTGGTAAGGGTGCCTGCTGTATCAACCATATCGTCAGCTAACACTACATTTTTCCCTTTTACGTCACCGATCAGTTCCATGTGGGAAATAACATTGGCCTTGGCCCTTTGCTTGTAACAGATGACCACATCGCATTCCAGCGCTTTTGAATAGGCATAGGCTCTTTTGGAACCTCCCATATCTGGGGATGCAATGCACAAGTTGTCCAGATTCAGTCCTTTTAAATAAGGCAAGAATAGGGTGGAGGCAAACAGATGATCTACCGGCTTTTCAAAGAAGCCTTGGATTTGGTCTGCATGCAGGTCCATGGTAATTATTCTTGTGGCGCCTGCGGTTTCCAACATTTTGGCCACCAATTTTGCAGCAATGGGAACACGTGGTTTGTCCTTTCTATCCTGTCTGGCCCAACCAAAGTAGGGCATAACGGCAGTAATGTGTCTTGCGGAAGCTCTTTTGGCGGCATCCAGCATCAACAACATTTCCATCAAGTTTTCCGAGCTTGGATTAGTGGAACCAATTATAAAAATTCTTGCTCCCCGAATGGATTCCTCGAACGAAGGCTGGAATTCACCGTCGCTATATCGTGAGAATTGGACTTTCCCCAATTCCGCACCATAGGAAGCGGCAATCTTCTCACCCAGCTCGACACTTTGGGTGCAAGCAAAAATTTTTGGTTCTGGAACTTGATAGGCCATTACAATCTCTTGTTAACTAGCGTTTTAAAGTACTTTTTAATAAGGAGGTGCAAATTTAAGAATTAATTCGGGTTGCTAAAGGATAAATGAAAGTATTTTTTGGTGTTATATAAAATTATTTTTTTAGCTTTGCACTCGCATTTGAAAAATGTGAAGCCAATGCCTTGGTGGCGGAACTGGTAGACGCGCTGGATTCAAAATCCAGTTCCTTCGGGAGTGAGGGTTCGATTCCCTCCCAAGGTACTTCAAAAACCCTGACAAAAGAAATTGTCAGGGTTTTTTGTTTGTGGAGATGGCTATTTGGTTGCCTTGGAAAAATATTCGTAAAGTTAGATTTGGAGTAAATCCCAAAGACCTTCTTTGTATCACCTGTTCCAAAAGCAATTCTCCATTTTGTTGATTGGTTCTTTGGATGATGGCAAGAGGCACGATACGGTCGTAGATATTCAAAGCCGAAATGCCCAATTGGATTTTAGTGGATTTGGGATTGATCGCAAAATCATAGGTCAAAGAGGCATCCAGCCTATGGAAACTGGGTAATCTGCCGCTGTTCAACGATTCAAATGTAACCGCTTTGGATTCTTCATCGTAATTTTTAATGGGGGTAAATGGTGTTCCCGAGCGATATTGCCATCCTAGGGAAAGCTTCAGGTTTTTGATGTCCAAACTATTGGATACCCTAAAGCTATTCGGTATATCGTTGTTTCCTGAAAAACTACTTTCTTGGATCTCATCAAAAGTAAAATTCACATCATTGAAGGAATATCCTGCCCAGAAACTGTAGTTTCGAATGCGTTTTTTCAATAGTATATCCACTCCTATAATTCGACTTTTTCCTTTACTAAGGTTGGGTTGGGGCAGATGAAAACCCTGACTATAGGAAGTGAGTCCTTTTAAATTTTTATAATAGGCCTCGGCATCAACGGTCCACCCATTTTTATCAAAAAGCAAACCTGCCGAAAATTGATTGCTTTGTAAAAGCGGGTAATCCGTATTGTCGGACAGTCTCCAAAGATTGTTTTCCAGCCTAAGCTCGGTTTGGTTAAATTCGATAAGTTGCGAAATGGGTTGGTTTCTTCTTTCCATTCCTGTCCGTATCCGAAGGCTTTTGTTGATGGGCATCTCAATATTTAATCTTGGCTCTAGATATAGCTTCCCTAAACTGCCATAGTGTACGGCCCTAAGCCCCATTTTTAACAATGCCCCATTGTCTTTTTTGAAGCTATATTCCCCAAAAAGCACATTTTTTAAGTTGCTGTCCTGCACGGGAAGGCTAATATTGTCCACAGGATCCACATTGGATACATAGCTCATATCTATTTCCAAATTGGTATTGGAAAGCTGGTATCCGAAACTTAACAGGTCGTTGTTTTTAAAAACCCTATCCGACTTGAGTTCCAATCCAAAATCACTTATCCTGTTCCCTCGAATATTGGTCTCTTCCAATTGGTCACCGTACAATTCCAGATTGCGGTAATACGAATCGTAGGATGAAAAATACGTGGTAATCTGATCTGTCTGCCTTGAAGAGGTTTGGTGTTTCCAATTGATGCTTACGCCTCCGTTCCCCGTGGCCAAGGAATCCCTTTTGGTTTCCCCGTTGTTTTGGAACGAAAAAAGCGTGCGGTTTCTGGTCATTAATGCACTAATAGAAAGTTTGTCCTTTTCAAAGGGCTGGTACACATATTTTGCATTGATATCATAAAACCGAAACTCACTGTCACTGGTGTCATACGTATAACCGTCGTCCGAACTTACGTTCAACGGATTTCCGTTACTATCCGAAATTGGGCCTGAATTACTGAAAATTTTCTTGGCATAGGCTTCATAGGTCTGGGTTTTGAGAATGTCCAAATAGGCATTTCTAGCATATAGGGACAAAGATGATTTGTCGGATAGAGGTGTTTTAATATATCCGTCCACACTCAATCCATCTATTCCAACCCCTCCGGATACCTTGTTGGAAACCTTATCATCGGTACTTATGTCGATAATCCCCGAAACCCGGTCGCCGTAGGCGGCGCTGGTGGCTGTCTTAAAAATGGTTGCTTTTTCCGTGGCATAGGGATTGAACCTGGACAACATGCCATAAAGATATCCGCTATTGAATACGCGGATGTGATCAAAAAGCACCAAATTTTGATCGGAAGTCCCCCCATGTATTTGTATGCCGGAAGCTGATTCGTCCAGACTGGAAACACCGGGAATCATTTGGATGCTCTGCAAGATGTCGGGTGTTGTCTGTCCAGGAATTGGCCCCAAAGGTTTTTGGGTAATGGTAATGGAACCATTGCGGTTCCGATCAATTCCCGTTGTAATGTATGAAGTGACTATGACTTCATCCAGTTCTTTGTAAACTGCCGATAGATAGATGGGATTGCACGTTTCCGTTGGCTGAATTTCCAAAGAACCATAACCCGAAACTTCAAGCAGATATTTGGTTTCCCCTGAATCTTTAAACTTGACATTTCCTTTTTGATCAGTTTCCATCACCAAAGTTGAATCTATCACAACTTGGTTTTCTATAATGGGCAACCGGGTATCTTTATCCAATAAGTAAAGACAGATTTCTTTTTTTAGTGAAATAGGTGCAATAATGATCTGTGCTTGGCCATCGATTTTTTCAAAATGCAATCCCGTCTGTGCTTCAAGGAGGCCAATAAGTTCCTCTATGGACATACCTTCTGCCAAGGCGGTGATTGTTTTATTGTCAATGAGGTCCTCGGCATAGGAAAAGCTCAGGCCCATTTCCTTTTCCAGCTGAAGGATGACCTCTTTTAAGGGAGTTTCCTCAAACTTGAAGAATAGATTTTCTTGGGCATACGACAAAGGGAAGCCCAAAAGGAATAACAATACGAATATAAAACACCTCATTTCTTATTCAGACAAGGTAACAATTCTTTTGTCCGTAGAAATATGATATTTGACACCCATGGGTTCCAAGGTTGTCTTTAGGGCGCTTTCAAGATTGTTGTGGGTGAATTTTCCTGTGAATTTTCGATTGACATCAACCGCATCCAACTTAAATTGAATGGGATATTGTAAGGCAAGCTCGTCCAGCACTTCGTAAAGTGGCCGTTCTGAAAAGGAAGAAAATCCATTCTGCCAGTCTGGAGTGTTCTGTGAAAATTGTTTTTGATAAAGTTGCCCATTTATCAATTGGATTTGCATTCCTTGGTTAAGCTCCATATCTGGACGGTTTTTGTCCAATGGAATAAAGACTACGGAACCTTCGTAGCACTGTACTTTAAAATCTTTGCGGTTCTTGATATTGAATTTTGTTCCCAAAACGGCAACTTTCCCTTTTGGGGTCTTTACCGTAAAATCTTTACCGGATTTGATATCAAAAAAGGCCTCGCCATCAAAATTGACGGAGCGGTCTTCCTCCCAATTGAACCGCTTGTAGGATATTGTTGAATTCGCATTCAACTCCACTGTGGAGCCGTCGGCGAGAAGCACGATTTCTTTCTCCCCAATGCCGGTAGAATAGGTTTTGGTGCCGTATAAATAGGTGTAGCCTGCAAATAGTATCGCAATACAAGCAGCAGCAGCCGTAAACACCCACAAACGTTTTACTTTGGGCTCTTTCTGTACCTTTCGGTTTTTTGAAGTAACAAGGGAGAGGGCGATTTCCATATCTATTTTGGGGCCGCTCAGGGTTTTGGCTGCATTGTCAATGGCCATAATCTCCCTATATACATCGGATGCCTTGAACCCTTCTAGCTCCTCCTTGCTCAATTCTCCTGCTAACCATCGGGTCAAAAAATCTTCACTGGCGTATTTTTCCTCCATAGATATTTGCTCTCTTATTTAAATGACAGTTAAACAATCACTTACCCTATTAAAATTTTAATTCTTTGCCAAGAACTTCCCGTAGCAGCAATAAGGCTTTGCTCATTCTACGTTCAATGGCCTTTACCCCAAGTCCCAACATTTCTGCGATTTCGGCATAAGTTTTCTTTTCCACCCTGCTCAGGAGGTATACTTCCCTTTCCTTTTGGGGCAAGGAAGCGATGGCCGCATTGAGTTTTTTATGGAATTCGTCCATTTGCATCAAATATTCCGGGTTTTCATTGTCCGCGGAAGGGGTTGCCCGTTGTAAATGCTTTAATACGATTTTCTCGTGGGCTTTTTCATTAAGGAAAGAATTGTTGGCTGCCCGGTACAGGTATGCTTTCACTTTGGAAAAAGAAACGGTGGAACACAATTTCCAAAGTTTCACAAAAACATCCTGGACAATATCCTCCGCCTGTTGAAGGTCTCCGCATTTATAATAAATAAATCGTGTCACTGTTTCGTAGTGATCACGAAATATTTGATTGTAGGTTTTTTGTTCACAAATGGATGGCTCTTCCTCTGTCATGTTCTGTTTTGGGCGAAACTACTTTAAGTGGATGATAAAAATAGTCAGAAAAAAATAGGGTGTGCTGTTTTTTGGCTGTCTAAGTAATAGAAAAAGAAATTAATATCTAGTTATGGACAACAAAAAATGGGTTGCAACCTTGGTCATAGGTTGTTTTTTTCTACTACAGAACCTGGCTGCACAAGAATGGCAAACAAATTTTGAAAAAGCCAAAGACCTCGCACAAAAGGACAACCGCAACATTGTGTTGGTTTTTCAAGGTTCGGATTGGTGTGCACCGTGCATTAAATTGGATAGAGAAGTTTGGAGCAAAGATGATTTTAAAAAATTGGCCAAAGATCACTTTGTTATGCTCAAGGCCGATTTTCCCAGAAGAAAAAAGAACCAATTGCCAGAAGAACAAGAGGCTCGAAATAAAGTATTGGCAGCAAAATATAATCCCAAAGGGTATTTTCCTTATGTGGTGGTGTTAGATCCATCGGGAAAAATTTTGGGACAAACCGGATACGAAAAAATGGGCCCGAAAGCTTATTTCAACAAGTTGAACTCTTTTTAAGGTTACCAATATGTTGAGGTTAAAACAAGTTACGTCCAGCATAATTCTAATCTTTTTGGTTGTTGTGGGATATTCAGGAGAATCAATTTCTAGCTGTAAGGATACTGTGCCCGATCTTGAAGTATACCAACGCACCCTAAAATTGATGGGAAGCAGGTTCGATCTTACCGTGGTGGCAGAAAATCAAAAGCAGGGAGATGAATACTTGGATTTGGCCATTGCTGAGATTTCGAGAATCGAAAAGATAATTTCCTCATGGGATCCCCAGTCGCAAACCTCCGCGATAAATCGAAACGCAGGAGTGTCTCCGGTAAAAGTGGATTCGGAACTTTTTCAACTTATAGAAAGGGCTCTCAAGATTTCCAAGTTGACCCAAGGCGCTTTTGATATTAGCTATGCTTCCATGGATCGTATCTGGAAGTTTGATGGTTCCGTAACAGAGATGCCCCCAGCGGAAGTTATAAAGCAATCAGTGTCCAAAGTCGGCCATCAAAATATTGTTTTGAACCATAAAGAGCAAACGGTTTTTCTTAAAAACAGGGGGATGAAAATTGGCTTTGGAGCCATTGGAAAAGGATACGCTGCGGACAAGGCCAAGGAATTGTTGGTGAAACGGGGAGTGGGATCCGGTATCATCAATGCATCTGGGGATTTAAATGCCTGGGGGACCCAAACCGACGGGAGGGACTGGATGGTCGCTATTGTAAACCCATTGAACAAAAACAAGGTTTTTTCATGGCTGCCCATAAAGGATCAAGCCGTAGTCACATCGGGCAATTATGAAAAGTACATCATCCTGAATGGGGAGCGCTATACCCATATCATAGATCCTAGGACAGGATACCCCAGCAAGGGAATTTTAAGTGCCACAGTTTTTACCAAGAACGCGGAACTGGCAGACGCTCTGGCGACTTCAATATTTGTGATGGGGGTAGAGACGGGCCTCGATTTTGTAAACCAATTAAAGGGAGTGGAATGCATTATTGTGAATGAGGACAATAAGATTATCACATCCAAAAACATTGCCCTAAAAGAAATAGAAACTCAAAGTAGATAAATCTGAATATGAAGAAGATCTTAGTTGCATTGTGCAGTTTGTTCAGCCTATCCTCGTGCGTAGTGTTGCACGAATATGATAAGGTAAACATCAATGATCCGGACATGGTGCTGGCGGATAAAAAGTTGGCAAAGTTTGAAACCAATTATCAAGTATACCGCGAAGGTGCCTCTGGTGGAAATGGAGGAAAAACAGGAGGTGGCTGTGGATGTAATTGAGCAGAATATGTATAGGATAATTTGGGTAGTGCTATTATGCCCATTGATGGGTTTGGCACAGCAAGAAAATACGGGAAGCTACAAAAAACGGGTGTTGGAATCCACTGAAGTGGATATTCTGTCCAGTTATTACGAGCAAACCGGCAATAATGCCTCGGTTACAGGAGGTATTGGTACCGAAAAATTGACCGACGTGGCACCATCCATTGTGGTGAGTATTCCCTTAAATGACGATGATGTTTTAACCGTGGATGCAGGTATTTCCACCTATACTTCGGCATCTTCCAGTAATTTGAACCCATTTGATTTAACCAAAAGTGGGTCCGGTGTTAGTGGAGCTTCTGGCACCTCTGGTGTAGGAGGCGGGGGCGATGACGACGATGAATTTGACGATGACGATAACAACAATGGAAGTTATGCCGGGGTAATCGGAAGCCCATGGGTGGCATCTTCAGGAGCTTCGCGACAAGATACCTGGGGCGGTATTACCGTAGCATATGCCCATAGTTCAGATGATAGGAACCAGATATGGAACGCCAATGCATCCTTTGCCACGGAATATGATTACATGTCCTTGGGCTTTGGAGGTGGAATTACCAAACTATTCAATGAAAAAAACACTGAAGTAAGTGTAAAGGGCAGTGTCTTTTTGGATTCATGGCGGCCCAGATACCCCACCGAGCTGGATAGTTATTTGGAGTCTGGAAACAATTTGAACAGCGGGTTCTTTAATGGAGTGGACATTTTGAACAGTAACGGGGATGTAACGAATAAGAATGGAGCTGATACTTGGCGACCTGTTGATGGATTTAGCCTGATTTCCGACAAAAAGCGGAACAGTTTTGCGCTTTCGGTATCCTTTTCCCAAATTTTGGGCAAGAATACACAAATGTCCGTTTTTGCCGATGTGGTGAATCAACAAGGATGGCTTTCCAATCCCATGCAGCGGGTCTACTTTGCGGATATTCCCAACTATTTTATAGGCGACCCTGCCAGTATATCCAACTATACTTCGTCACAAAATGTCAATGTATTCATGTTGGCGGATGATATGGAGCGGTTGCCCGACAATAGATTGAAATTTCCATTCGGTTTTCGCTTGAACCATTATTTCAATGAAGTGCTTACGGTGCGTACGTACTATCGGTATTATTTTGATGATTGGGGACTGCAGTCGCACACGGCAAGTATTGAACTGCCCATTAAAATCACTCAAAATTTTACCCTGTATCCATCATACCGGTACTATACGCAGAACCAGATAGACTATTTTGCTCCGTTTGACACCCATCTGTCCAGCGAACAGTATTACACATCTGACTTTGATTTGTCGGCCTATGATGCCCATCAAGTTGGATTTGGAATCAGCTACACTGATATTTTCACCAAGTTCAGAACATGGCATTTCGGACTCAAAAGCATCGACTTAAAATACAACAACTATCAGCGGAGCACAGGCTTAAAAGCCAATTATTTTGGTCTGGGATTCAAATTTGTAATGGATTAAAAATTGGATTATGGATTTGTTTAAAAATGTTTTCCCATCACGTTTCTCCATCATCAATGCTTTCGCCGTGTTGTTTTTGACCGTCTCCTCTTTGGTTCGGTTTATTTTCTTGGCAACGGACTTTTCACAAGTAGATCATTCCTTTTTTGGGTTGGTCAAAATATGCTGCCTGGGCCTGTTCTTTGATTTGGGCACGATATCTTTTTTCTATGTGGTAGCTACCCTGTACTTTCTTTTATTGCCTAAGAAATTTTATGGTTCACTTGTTGATCGAATTATCTCTTATTTTGGTTTGTTCGTTGGATTATTGATCGTGTATTTTTCATTTTTTGCGGAGATTACTTTTTGGGATGAGTTCCAAAGACGTTTCAATTTTATAGCAGTGGATTATTTGATATATACCTACGAGGTAGTAAAGAACATCAACGAATCTTATCCATTGCCTATTCTTATTGGAGGCATGTTGCTTTTGGTGGTGCTCACCATCTGGTTATTTAAAAGTAAGGGAGTGTTCAAGAAGGCATTTGGGGCAACGACCACTTTTCGTCAAAAGTTGGTGCCCACACTTATCGCTTTGGTATTGGTTTCATTTTACAGTGGAACTATAGAGAACGAAGATGCAGAGATTTCGAACAACCGTTATAATAACGAGCTGTCCAAAGCGGGCATTTATTCCTTTTTTGCGGCTTTTAGAAACAATGAGCTCAGCTATACGGAATTCTATAGGACCATACCTGAACAGAAAGCACTTACCTTGGTTGAGGAACGTATAAAAGCTCCTTCCGATAGCCTTCTCAACCCCCAAAAGAACATTCTAAGACTCGTGAAAGGAGATGTAGAAAAAAGACCGAATGTGGTGCTCATTTGTGTGGAGAGTTTGAGTGCTAGTTATTTAGGTGTTTTTGGGAATAACGAAAAACTGACTCCCAATTTGGATTCCATCGCAAAGGCTGAAACTTATTTCACCAATTTATATGCAACAGGTACAAGAACGGTACGAGGAATGGAGGCCATTACTATGGCCGTTCCGCCAACACCAGGAAGAAGTATCGTAAAACGGGAACATAACCAAGACCTATATACCATTGGCGAAGTATTTAAAAGCAAGGGGTATGCCCGGACTTTCTTTTATGGAGGTGATGGTTATTTTGACAATATGGACAAATTTTTCAGTGGAAATGGGTTCGATATTGTGGATCGTGGAAGAGGTTTTTTGCCATCGGGAGATATTGTTACAAAACGAAATAATATAGAAGATGATGAGGTGACTTTTGAAAACGCATGGGGCGTATGTGATGAAGATATTTTCAATAAGGTCCTAAAGGAGGCTGATAAGTCCTCGAAGCAAGGAAAACCTTTTTTTAATTTTATAATGACCACCTCCAACCATAAGCCCTATACCTATCCAGGGGGAAGGATAGATGTTCCATCAGGTACAGGAAGGAGGGGTGCGGTCAAGTATACCGATTATGCTATTGGGGATTTTTTGAAAAAAGCCAAAACCAAACCTTGGTATAATAATACTGTGTTTGTTATTATGGCCGACCACTGCGCCAGTAGTGCTGGTAAATGGGAGCTGGATGTGGCCAATTATCGTATTCCGGCCATTATTGTCAATTTAGATGGGTTAAAAGGAACTCAAATTGACCAACAATGTTCGCAAATAGATGTAATGCCGACCCTGTTTTCTCTTTTGGGCTGGGAGTACAAGAACAACTTTTTCGGTAGAGATGTTTTTAGCATAGGGCCTACTGAGCAAAGAGCTTTTATTGGTAATTATAGAAAGCTTGGTCTTTTGAAATCAAATAATTTGATGGTTTTGGGTGATGGAAAAACCGCTAATCAATATAAATGGAACCAACGGGACAACAGCTTAAAAAAGGAACCTGTGGACACTACATTTTTGACTCAGACCATTTCATTTTACCAATTAGCGGATTACCTCTATAACCATGGCGGACTTGATGTAAACCTTGAGTAATGAAGAACGTACATTTTATAGTAAATCCGATTGCTGGCAAGGGAGATTTGAAATTCAATGAAAGTTTTTTGTCCGGATACTTCGATTCAAAACAATATGAATTAACTGTAAAAGTGTCCAATTACGCCGGTCATGCTGCGGTTTTGTCCACCGAATCCTTAAGAGAAGGAGCGCAAGTTCTTGTAGCTTGTGGAGGGGATGGTACCATCAACGAAGTGGCCTCGTGTTTAGTGGGAACCGACGTGCCTTTGGGGATTATACCAATGGGTTCGGGGAATGGATTGGCCGAAAGTTTAGAAATTCCTCGAAACATCAAGGAGGCTGTTAAAATTATCAAGGAAAGTAGAACCAATGGAATAGATGTCGCCTTGGTGAACGGGAAACCTTTTTTTAGCAATATGGGAATCGGTTTTGATGCAAAAGTGATTTCCAATTATAGCAACTGCGGTAAACGAAGGTTTTGGGCCTACCTTAAAGCTGTGTTAAAGTCAATCAAAGATTTTAAGAACAGTGAAAAGATAAAGGTTGAACTAAACGGAAAAACCTTCAAGGCAAATCCCTTTATGTTTTTTGTTTCCAACTCAAAAGTGATGGGGTATGATATTTCCCTTACCCGTATGGCATCATTGCAAGATGGTTTATTGGACGTGGTGATTATCGAAAACTTGAACAGGGGAGAAATGCTGATGCTTGGTTTCTTTCTTCTTCTTAGGTTGAATCAATATCTCAAAAAGGTGCAATATTTTAAGGTGAAAGAACTCAAATTGGCCTTTGAAAATAATGACACCACTCACCTTATGCAAGCAGATGGTGAATTGCACCATTTGACCGATGGAGAGGTTGTTGTTACTATTGAGAAAAAGGCTCTGAATGTTTTGGTTCCTTAAAATTGAAATTTTCATTTGCTCATAAATATTGTTGACAAGTCTTTTTAGGAGATGTATGCCTTAATCTTTAAGGTCGGTTGAATAACTTTAATGAATTCCTCCTATTTTTTTTGATTTCCACTGAATCCCAGATGTTTACAGGTTTCGATTGTATTGCCGACAGGTTTTGTTAAAAAACTGTGAAAAAAAATTTGATAGGGATGAGAATCGCTGGTTTTTTTCGGAGCCCTTATTTTACGTTTGCTCCCACGGATTTTCGTTGTCCAAAATTTCAAATGTTGATAAAAGTGTTAAGAACCTGATTGGGGTAACTTAAAATCCAAGTAAAGAAAATGTGAATTTTACAGTCAAGCTATTTTTTTCAACTCCAAACCGTTTTCTTCATGCAGATTACTCACATAACTAAGAGGGATTTTAGTACGCAAGAATTTGATTTACACAAGATTACAAATGCAATCTTGAAGGCCATGACCGCTGTGGAACATGGTCAGATCACCGATGCGCAGACCATTGCCAACAATGTAAACCAAACGTTGTTGGAACGAAAAAGTCAAGACGAACATTATTTGCCGACCGTTGAGGAAGTGCAAGATGTTGTTGAGAACGAACTAATGGATAGCGAGTTCCACGATGCGGCAAAAGCCTACATTATTTACAGGAACAAAAGGGCTCAAATGCGCGAGTCGGATATTTTCGAGAAGCGTATCAATTTAAAGCCTTACGAGTATCCGCAATTATATGAGTATGTTCCGGCAATCAGACATTCCTATTGGATACATACCGAATTTAATTTCACCAGTGATATCCAGGATTTTAAATCTGGGTTGAACGAAGTTGAGCGTAGTGCCATCAAGAATACCATGTTGGCCATTTCTCAAATTGAGGTAGCGGTAAAATCATTCTGGGGCGATATCTACCATCGTATGCCAAAGCCAGAAATTGGTTCGGTCGGAGCTACGTTTGCCGAGAGTGAGGTACGTCACCACGATGCATACTCCCACCTTTTGGAGATTTTGGGATTGAACCAGGAGTTTGAAAACCTGAAGAAGAAACCGGTTATCATGAAGCGGGTGCAGTATTTGGAGGCTGCCCTTAAAAATGCAAAAAGCGAGAACAACAAGGATTACGCTGAGTCCATCTTACTCTTCTCTTTGTTCATTGAGCATGTATCCCTATTCTCCCAGTTTTTGATCATCATGGCGTTCAACAAGCACAAGAATGTGCTTAAGGGAATATCCAATGTTGTGGAGGCCACATCCAAGGAAGAGCAAATCCACGGTGATTTTGGTATAGATATTATCAACATCATCAAAAAAGAACATCCGGAATGGTTCGATGATGCTTATAAAGAAATGATTCAGGATATCTGTGAAAAAGCGTTTGAGGCAGAAAGTAAAATAGTGGACTGGATTTTTGAAGCTGGTGAATTGGATTTCTTGCCAAAGAACTTGGTGAACGAATTCATCAAAAATAGATTCAACAATTCTTTGGAGAGCATAGGAATCTCAAAAATATTCGACGTCGATCAAAAACTATTGGAACAGACCGAATGGTTTGATGACGAGATCATAGGAACAAAACACGGAGACTTTTTTGTAAAAAGATCCATCAACTATAGCAAAAGAACACAAAGTATAACTAGCGACGACCTTTTTTAAATTATGGAGAAGAGAACACAAATGACCCCGACCACAGACCAAAAGCAAGATGACAAAACACAAGAACTTGTTAATGCAAGAAAGGATACCTTGTCTAAACTCAAAAGCGAAGAAGGCAAGGGGTTTGAATGGTTGAACGAACATAGCCGACAATTTTTGGCATCCGGATACCTTACCGAAGGGGTGAGCCCGGAGGAACGTATTCGTGAGATAGGTGATAGGGCAGAAGAGATTTTGCAGATACCGGGGTATTCGGACAAATTCTACGGTTATATGTCCGAAGGTTTTTTCTCTTTGGCCTCACCAGTGTGGTCCAACTTTGGAAAAAAACGCGGTTTGCCCATTAGTTGCTTCGGGTCGCACATTGATGATGATATGGGAAACATCCTTTATACCCAATCAGAGGTCGGAATGATGTCGAAGCTAGGAGGTGGTACATCGGGTTACTTTGGTAAAATAAGACACAGAGGGGCGCCTGTTAAAAATAACGGACAAGCTTCCGGAGCGGTTCATATTATGCAATTGTTCGAATCCATGGTCGATGTGGTAAGCCAAGGATCGGTTCGTCGTGGTCGTTTTTCTCCATATTTGCCGATTGACCATAAGGATATCATGGAGTTTTTGGAAATCGGTACCGAAGGGAATCCTATCCAACAATTGACGCACGGGGTAACGGTGACCAATCAATGGATGCAGGAAATGATTGAAGGTGATGTGGATAAAAGAACCGTTTGGGCGAAAGTATTGCAGCGTAGGGGAGAAATGGGATATCCTTATGTATTCTTCTCCGACAATGCCAATGATGGCGCTGCAGATGTTTACAAAGACAAAAACCACCGTATCCACGCCAGTAATCTTTGCACGGAGATTATGTTGCCATCTAATGATGACTGGTCGTTTGTTTGTGTGCTTTCCAGTATCAACTTAATGCATTACGACAAATGGAAGAAGACCGATGCGGTTGAAACGATGGTTCACTTCTTGGATGCCGTAATTACAGAGTTTATCGAAAAATTGGAGGTTTATAGGGATTCTTCCGATAGAGAAGATCGACAAACCTTTCTATTTATGGAGCGTGCTTATAACTTTGCCAAGCAAAACCGTTCGCTGGGTCTAGGTGCTTTGGGATGGCATTCTTTGTTGCAGTCCAAAAGATTGGCGTTTAACAGCCAAGAGGCCTACAATTTGAACAGTGAAATTTTTAAAGAGATCAAAGAGCGTTCTTACAAAGCATCCGAACAATTGGCGGAGCGTTTTGGCGAACCGGAAGTGTTGAAAGGTTACGGAAGACGTAATGCAACGTTGAACGCTATTGCACCAACCACTTCTTCAGCTTTTATTTTGGGTCAGGTATCCCAGGGAATTGAGCCTATCTGGTCCAATTGCTATGTGAAAGATATTGCTAAGATCAAAACGACCATAAAAAACCCATTTTTAATGGAGTTATTGGAAGAAAAAGGTCAAAACAATCCAGAAGTTTGGAAGAGCATCCGTGATATGGATGGTTCTGTTCAGCACTTGGATTTCTTGACGGAGGAGGAAAAAGCGGTGTTCAAGACCTATTCAGAATTGGACCAGTTGGATATTGTTTATCAAGCGGCCAACAGACAAAACCATATTGATCAAGGGCAGTCGGTAAACATTATTGTGCACCCTGATATGCCTACCAAGGATGTAAACAAAATTCATGTTACCGCATGGAAGTTGGGCCTAAAGTCGCTGTATTATCAGCACAGTATGAATGCTGCACAAAAGTTTAAGCAAAAGAAAGATTGTGTGAGCTGTGAGGCATAAAAGACTTATTCGAATAATTTTTATAAGGGGTTCATTACGAGCCCCTTTTTTTGTGCAACACTTTTTACCCTTCAAAGCTCACTGAAAGCTGTTTTGATAAAGTATTCCAAGTATAAAATTGTGTAGCTGTTAATTGTAAAATAACGGTTATTCTTTCATCAGTAATGTACGGTTTCACAACAAAACCATCTTGCCATACAACATAACTTCTCATTTTTACCCTGTTCTTGATAAGTTTGGGTAAGCCTTACTGCGTAAGGAGAACCTCATCAACTAAACTATGTGCAAACCCCAATCTTCCCTAATTGCTAGGTGTTTTTTATTGGCAGTTTTTTTTGTGCTTTTTTCCATTCGAGTTGGATACGCACAAGATTGTGCGGTTAATGCAGGTTCTGACCAAACTTTTGACCAGACCGCCTCGGTATTTTTAAACGCCGATACGCCACCAATAGGCACTGGGTCTTGGGCACAACTTTCAGGTCCCACATTAGTGACTTTTGATGATGCCAATGACCCCAATACACAAGTATTCAATACAACACTTGGGAACTACATTTTTGAATGGACGGTTTCCGATGTCACTTGCGATACAGCTTCAGCTACGGCTGCAATTACTATTGAGGGTGTTGATTTGGAAATGGAAATAGTCGCCAGCGATTCTGAACCAGATATAGGTGATGTGGTTACTTTTACCATCAATCTGAGCAATTTTGGTGATATAGATGCCACTGGAGTGGCAATTGAGAATTTTGTGCCCCCTGGTTTTACCAATGTTACCGCAATTGATAATAGCGGGACCTTCAGTTTTTTAACAGACAAGGTTACTTGGACGGGAATAAGTGTTCCTCTTGGAACCAACACAGTATCGTTAAATTTTAATGCCACGGTACAGACACCGACGGGCACTTCAGGAGAATACACCCATATAGCCGAAGTGATTTTTGCAGATCAATTGGATGTGGACAGTACTCCCAATAATGATGATGGCGACCAGAGTGAGGATGATGAGGATAATATCACGGTAGCACCACTTCAAGCGGACCTTTCATTGGTCAAATCGGTTGTTGGGGGCGATTTGTCCCCCTACGTAGATGAACAAATCAGTTTTGAGGTGTCTATTACCAATGATGGTCCGCACGATGCAACAAATGTGCGCGTGGTGGATCAGTTGTTGTCCGGTTTCAATTTTGTTTCCTATTCAGCAACTACGGGTACGTATAACCCAACCAACGGTTTTTGGGAAGTAGGAACTTTAGTGAATGGAAATACCGAGACCCTTACCATTGATGTTGTGGTAAATGCCTCAGGAAATTATACCAATACCTCACAAGTTATTGCGTCTGATGCATTCGATATAGATTCCACACCTTCCAATGGAGTATCTTCTGAAGATGACCAAAGCGATGTAACCGTGGTCCCTGAAGAACGTATTGATCTATCCTTGACCAAAACAATTGATAAATCACCTCCCTTGGTGAGTGATAATGTCAGATTTACGCTGACAGTAACCAATGATGGTCCAAGTGACGCTACTTCTGTGGAAGTTACAGATCTATTGCCGTCCGGCTACACTTATGTTTCTGATAATGGAGGAGGCACTTATGATGAAATCACAGGAATTTGGAATATAGGGTCTTTGGTGAACGGTAGCTCCACGAGCTTAAGTATTCTTTGTAATGTGAATGCATCTGGAGATTATAATAATATTGCAGAAATTACAGGACACGACCAAACAGATATAGATTCTACCCCAAACAACGATGTGCCTAGTGAAGATGATCAAGACGGTGTTTCCATTATTCCAGAACCTTTGGTAGATATTGCTGTCTCTAAAACGGTAGACCAACTTATCCCAGAAGTAGGAGAGGAAATACTTTTTACGGTAACTGTTCAAAATAATGGGCCCAGCGATGCCACCAATGTGGTGGTTACCGATGTTTTGGCATCCGGGTATCAATTGGTAAATACTACACCCTCAACAGGAACCTACAATGGCACCAATGGTTCTTGGGTGGTTGGAAATTTGGCCAATGGAGCCTCCGAGACCCTGGAGCTGGCCGTGGAAGTTTTGCCAACAGGAAATTATACCAACACAGCGGAGCTGACCAATGTTGCCGAAGAAGATGTAGATTCTAGCCCGAACAACAATAACGAATCCGAAGATGATCAACAGACTGTTGAACCCATTGTGATTCCAGTAGCGGATTTGCAATTGCGTAAATCTGTAAACACTTTAAGTCCTTATGTAGGCCAAGAAGTAATTTTTACGATTAATATTACCAATCTGGGACCAAGTGATGCGTCTGGAGTAGAGGTAATGGACTTGTTGCCCGATGGATATAATTATGTTTCCCATGGAACCACGGCAGGAATTTATAACGCCAATATGGGAATGTGGGTGCTTAATGGTGATTTGGTTGACGGAAGCACAGAAACCTTGAGTATTTTGGCAACGGTCAATAATACTGGAGACTATTTTAATGTTGCCGAGGTGTCTGCAGTAGATCAATATGACCCTAATTCGGTTCCAAATAACAGTGATGTTTTTGAAAACGATCAAGACAGCGCAGGAACAACCCCTGTTCCTTCAGCAGATTTAAATCTGGATGTAAGTGTGGACAATGCGTTGCCCGATGTTGGGTCTCAAGTTATTTTTACCATAACCTTGACAAATGAGGGTCCAAGCGATGCTATTGGTGTTGAGGTAGAAAACATACTGCCCGATGGTTTCACGTATGTTTCGGACGATTCAAGTGGATTGTTTAGTACATCTAACGGAATTTGGGGTGTTGGAACCATTCCTTTGGAGTCACAAATGGAACTGAACATTGTTGCCGAGGTGAATCCTTCAGGCGATTATAAGGTATCTGCCGAAGTGGTGGATGCCACTTTCTTTGATGCTGATTCCACACCGGACAATAATATTTTATCAGAAGATGATCAAGACGAACAATTGGTCACTCCAAGACACGTAACCGATATTTCCATATCCAAAACGGTAAGCGATATGAATCCCGAAGTGGGGGATGAGGTTGTTTTTATTATTCAGGTGAACAATGATGGACCCAACGATGCTTCAGGATTGATCATTGAAGATGAATTGGAAAACGGTTACCAATATGTGTCTGCTACCACGTCATCTGGGATTTACGATGAAATTGCAGGTTCTTGGGATTTGTCTGCCATTGCCAATGGTGCAACCGAAACTTTGGAGGTAAGGGCGATTGTACTTTCAAGCGGGGAATACAAGAATACAGCCGAACTGATTGCATTGGATACCTACGACCCAGATTCCAATCCAAACAATAATTTAGGTTCCGAGGATGATCAAGCCACTGTGATTCCCGTTCCTGGCGGATTGAACGATTTATCGCTTTCGAAAACAGTGGATAATACCAATCCCAATGTGGGTGATGTGGTTCGATTTGTGGTGAGTATTTCCAACAGTGGGCCGTCCGATGCTAGAAATGTTGAGGTAACTGATATCTTGCCTTCAGGGTATACCTATGAATCACACACATCAACAGCTGGGGTTTACAATATTGATTCAGGGATTTGGAGTGTGAACAGAACCATTTTGAATCAGGATTCGGAGAGTTTGGAAATTTTGGCCGTGGTCAATGCGCCAACAGGGACCGAAGACGAATACTTGAACGAGGCTTTTATTTCAGCAAGTTTGTATGCAGACCCGGATAGCGACCCATCAACAGGGATGGACGAAGATGATTTTGCCGATGGTATTGCAGATGACGACGAAGCGTCTGCCTTTGTGGTGCCTCAAACCACGGATATTTCTGTCTCAAAAAATGTGAACAACACAATGCCCAATATCGGAGACGAGGTTGTTTTTGAAATAACTGTGACCAATCAGGGCGTTGATGATGCCGCAAATATTGGAATACAGGAAGAATTGCCTTTGGGCTATCAATTTATAAGCTCCGAAGTCACTGTTGGAACTTATGATTCCGAGGCCTCTTTTTGGGAAATAGATTCCCTGTCCGTTTCCGATACGGCGACGCTATTTCTTACGGTAGAGGTTCTGGACATCCAAGATTACGTGAACAAAGTCAATTTGGCCTATGTTGATCGGTGGGATGTAGATGAAAGTAATAACACGGCCGAAGCATTTATAGAGCCTAGTTGTTTGGTCGTATACAACGAATTTTCACCGAACGGTGATGGTGTCAACGACTATTTTAAGATTGATTGTATTTCCCGTTACCCTGGCAATTCGCTTCAGGTGTATAACCGATGGGGAAATATTGTTTTCCAAACAAAATCGTATAATAATGACTGGGATGGTACTCCGAATGGGCGTGCTATGGTTCAGCCGGAAGATCAGCTGCCCGTAGGCACCTATTATTATGTGTTGGATTTAGGTGATGGGTCTGAACCACGAACGGATTGGTTGTATTTAAACAGATAAATATGGGGGTCGTTTTTACAAAACATATAACAAAGGGATGTAGGCAAGTTTATTTGTTGCTGTTTGCCCTGTGCTCAGTTTCGATGTATGCACAGCAAGACCCTCAATTCACCCAATACATGTACAATACCATGAGTGTAAATCCAGCCTATGCAGGAAATAATGGTCATTTAACGGCTTTGCTGCTTCACCGTTCGCAATGGGTGGGTGTCAATGGTGCTCCAAATACCCAAGTATTGGCCGTGGATACGCCCTTGGAAAACAAACTCGGGGTAGGGGGAATCATCTCCCGAGATGCCTTGGGGCCTTCTTCTGAAATATCGGTGGACGGAAATGTTTCTTACACCATTCAATTGGATAGTGCCAATAGCAAACTCTCTTTTGGGATGAAGCTGGGGGGACGTATTTTTGATGTGGATTTTTCCAAAGGACTAACTGAGGATGCAGATGTGGCCTTTCAAAATAATATCAAAAGTAAATTCTTCCCGACCATTGGAGCTGGAATATACTACGATACAAAGAAAGGATATTTGGGGTTTGCCATACCCAATTTCTTTTCACAAAAACATTACGATGGCGAGGAGCAAGAAATAGCCGCGGAGCGTTTGCATTATTACTTTATTGGGGGAAAGGTGATGGATTTAACTCCAGACGTAAAATTGAAACCTTCTTTCTTCGTAAAATGGGTTCCGGGCGCTCCCATTGTTGCCGATGTTTCGGTAAACGCCTTGCTCAAGGAAACCTTCACTTTTGGTCTGGCCTACCGTTGGGACGATTCTTTTTCCACTTTGTTGGGAATGCAAATAAACCCAAATTTTAGTGCCGGTTATGCCTATGACCTAACCACATCCAATTTAGCGAATTATACTGGAGGGTCGCATGAACTGTTTGTCCGATATGAGTTTAAATCCTCCATAAAGCAAAAAGAGGCACCTTCCTTTTAAAAGTTTGACAGCCTAATCTTCATTTAAAGAAATATTCTGCTGCAGGAAATAGTCATTATCTTTGGCATTCCAATAAAGGCAAGCTGCTAAAATTGATTTGGTATGGAGAAGAATGAGTTGTATCCCGTGTTTTTGAAAGTAAACAACTTGAATGTACTTATTGTCGGAGGGGGCAATGTAGGGTTGGAAAAGCTTACCTTTTTGTTGAAATCCAGTCCAAACGCACAAGTACAGATGGTAGCCCCTGAATTTTTATCCGATACCTTGGCATTGGCGGAAAAGCACAATGTGAAAATCACCAAAGACCTCTACGGCGAGAAATATTTGGAGGGAAAACATATGGTGGTTGCATGCACGGACAGGCCCGAAGTAAACGAGCAGGTGTACCACGATTGCAGAACGCGGAGTAAATTGGTAAATGTGGCCGATAATCCGCCATTTTGCGATTTTTATATGGGTGGAATAGTAACCAAGGGTAATGTGAAAGTTGCCATTTCCACAAACGGGAAATCCCCGACAACGGCAAAAAGGTTACGTCAATTTTTTGAGGATGTACTCCCCGATAACATTGATGACCTTGTGAACAACCTAAATGAATACCGCAAGACCCTAAAAGGTGATTTTGAGCAAAAGGTAGAGACCTTGAACGAGTTCACTAAAGGCTTGGTCAATAAGAAAGAGTAAAAAGGTTCTACAACCGTTCCATGGCTTGAATCAGACCATTTTTTTTCTGGGGAAATGTTTATCTGCAAATCGTTGTTATTATACCATGGCCCCATCGGATTTGAGATATTTTTTCACCTTTTTAAATTGATGAGGTAACTGTTGTGAACACGCATAAGTTGATGTTCGGACAATGGGTTTTCATATACCTTTAAGTGTTTGTCCAACAATAGGATGATATTGTCCTCAAGAACCAAACTGGTATATGTGCATACGTTAAAAATTGATCTTGCTTTTCAAATGTGTTCAATGCTTGATGGCAGAACAAACATAAAATCAAAAATTGATAAAAAAACGCTCCGTTTTACGGATGCCCCATTTATGTCAACGAATGCCCTTTTTGGTTTGAGGAGGAAAAAACAAGTATAAAAAAAACAGCCCTTTAAGGCTGTTCTTAATTATTTAAAATGGTATGGTCAATTAGATTTCCTCTACCGATGCACCTGGCGCGTTCTTTTTTACGGAAGCAATACCGTTTTCCATGGCAGATTCGCTGGAATACATTTCGCTATTGCCTATAACCTGGCCATTTGATGCTTTTAGGTTAAAGAATGGACTGCCATCCTTTGCGGTGTTTCTTTCAAAATTCCCATCGTCCTGCGAATGTTTTTTCACAGACTCGATACCATTTTCGCAGCCATCTTTGGATGAATATCCCTGACTGCTTAAAATCACTTGGCCGTTCCCAGCTTTTAAATTAAACCTGAACTTGCCGGCTTTATCCGTTTTAATCTCAAATTTTCCCATACTAAATCTATTTTAAGTAATAAATCTAGATATTTTATTAAAAAATGACCAATAAAAGATAGAAAAAGTGATAATAAAATAAGTTTTGGATGCTTTGGGAAACACTTTGGTAATAGAATAAAAGTTTTACACACAAAAAAGGAGGCAATTTCACCTCCCTTTTTGTTGTATATATAATGTTTACACCCTAATCTGTCCATCTCCAAATACATAGTATTTGTTGGTGACCAATTGTTTTAGGCCCAATGGACCTCGGTGGTGCAGCTTGTCCGTACTAATTGCCAATTCTGCGCCAACCCCCATTTGTCCGCCATCGGTGAATCGGGTTGAGGCGTTCTGGTATACCGCAGCACAGTCCACGTTTTCCATAAAGGTCCTTGCCACATCATTGTTTTCGGTCATAATGGAAGCAGAGTGCCCACCTGAGTTCTTGTTTATCTTTTCTATGGCCTCATCAATAGTGTTGACGGCACCGATAATGCACTTCATGGCCAAAAATTCTTCCTTCCAGATGGAGTCATCTGTAATGGGTTTTTCATCCGTCAAAACTTTTTTGACTTCATCATCTACAGTAATGGACACATTGTTCGCAGTGAGAACTTTCTGTAATTCTTTCAGCTTGTCCTGGTAACCTTCAATTTGGGTATCCATCAATATTTTGTCCAATGCGTTACAGGCCGAAATTTTATGGGTTTTTGCGTTCAAGATCACTTTTAAGCTTTTTTCCCAATCGGCTTCTTTATGCACATATAGGAAGTTGTTTCCTCTACCGCTGATGAGCACAGCGCACTTGGCGTGTTCTTTTACAAATGCAATCAAACGTTCGCCGCCACGGGGTACAATGAGGTCCAAATCTTGATCTGGATTCCTTAAGAACTCCTGTGTTTGAGTCCTGTCCATTTCCAAGAACTGAATAAAGTCTTCGGAGAGTCCATTTTCAGTCAACGCTTGGTGCCAGAACTTTACAAGTGCCTTATTGCTGTGAAAGGCTTCTTTGCCACCTTTGAGCAATATTTTGTTATTGGCCTTGAAGGCAAGTACGGCAGCCTCGACCGTTACGTCTGGACGTGACTCATAAATGATCATTATAGTCCCGAAAGGTGCGGTTCTGTTGATGATTTTCAATCCGTTGTCCAGTTCTCTTGTGGAAATCTCCTTGTTTACAGGATCTTCCTGCAAGCGGACCTCTTTTACGGCCTGAATCATTTGGTCGACTTTCTTTTGGTCCACGACCAAACGATCGTACAATGCTTGGTCGTCGCGATTAAAAGCGTCTAGATCTTTTTTATTTGCTTGGAGCAGTTCATCCCGATTTTCATCAAGAATGCGCTCCATATCTTGTAATACTTTATTTTTTAAATCTGTGCTCAATAATTTCATTACTCTGGTTTTGAAACTTCTGTTCCTACATTCTTTCCTTCTATAACATCAAGGATTACGTTTTCTCTTTTACCGTTTACAATAAAAGAGGGGATATTATCGGCAGCAGCTTTTTGTGCATAGCTCAATTTGGAACCCATACCGCCCCGGCCCTCGCCTTCTTGTTTGTTTCCTTCTTCAATATACTTGTCCAAATCTTCTTTAGGTTCGACCTTATCAATCACTTTGGACTCTTCTTTCTCAGGGTGTCCATCATAAAGGCCATCGATATCCGTCATCAGGATTAACTTATCGGCCTTCATTAATTGTGCAAGCAATGTGGCCAGCTCATCATTATCCGAAAACATGGACATGGAAACGGATACCGCATCGTCCTCATTGGCTATCGGGATTACACCTTCGGAAAGGAGGCCTTCAAGGCAATTGATCATGTTATCGCGGTGTACCCCAGGGTTAAAATCCCTTTTTGTAGGGAGTACTTGGGCACATTTCATACCGTAATCATTGAATATGTTGTAATAATGCCTCATCATTCTGGGTTGCCCAATGGCAGAGTATACTTGCCTACGTTGGGTCTTATCCTTGATTTTTGCTTTACCCAAAACCTCCTTACCGGCAATTACCGATCCAGAGGAGACCAAAATGGTCATAATGCCTCGTTCGTATAGCTCCGCAATTTGTTGTACCAAACTGTTGAGTACGGGTCTTACTATTCTATTGTCTTTGTTGGTCATCACATTGGTTCCCACTTTGATGACCACTAGTTCTTTGTACATGATTTAGTATTCTTCACCTAGTTCCACAGCTCTTCCAAATGCTGCAAAGGCGGCTTCTTTGATTAATTCGTTTACATTATTGTCTTCCATGGAGTCCAAAGCGGCCCTGGTTGTTCCTCCTTTAGAGGCAACCATTTCCATCCAGGTATCTGGATTGTGGTTGTTCTGGTTGAACAACTCCACCGCACCTGTAAAGGTTTGGCTCACCAATACTTTGGAAACATTTTCGGAAAAGCCCATTTGCAGGGCGGCCTCCATCATACTTTGCATAAAGTAGAATACGTATGCCGGACCACTTCCGGAAATCCCGGTGGATGCATCAATGAACTTTTCATTTTTTACCCGGAGCGATTTTCCGGTAGTGTCCAATAGACCTTCTACCATAAATAACTCCAATCGGGATACTTCCTCAGCGGAAACATAGCTGGTAAGTCCTTTGCCTACTTGAGCAGGAAGATTGGGCATTGCCCTGACCACTTTCTTGATTCCTAAAGCTTCTTGAATGTAGTTTATGGTGACTCCGGCCATTATGGAAATGAACAATTGTTCTGGGTTCACCAATTTCTTCATGCGTTCGAAAAGTTCTTCTGCATGAAAGGGTTTAACTGCCAAAAAGATGATATCTGCTTGCGGTACACAGTCTTCAATCCTGTCGATGGCATCGAAATAGGCAATTTTACCTACTTCTTCCAATTTTTCTTTTGACTTGTCCAGCACCATAATGTTGCGTTTTTTCAACAATTTGGATTTAGACATACCTGTGGCATAGGTAAGCCCCATGTTACCTGCGCCAATAACCAATACTTTCATTGTTTTTATTAAAAGGTTATAAAATAAATTATAATGGTTGTTATGCTAATACATTGCATTCTTCGCAATCCTTTATTTTACCGCTATAGGTTGCTCGGTATTTGTGCAAAGTGCGGACGGGAAGCCCCATAATGTATCTTCTAATGTAAGTTACCTGTGTTGTAAGTTCTCCCATTTTAACGCTGTAGCGTTTTTCGTATTTGGTTTCCCTTTTAATCTTTGAAAGTTTCATTTTGTTGTTGATACTTTTTGTTTTTAATATTATTGGTCTTCCTGTTCTTTCAGGAATTGTTCCTTGTATTGCGCTTTTTTTAATGTTTTTCTGCGCTCTACGGACTTTTTAGTGTATTCTCGATGGCTTCGTATTTGGTCCAAACGCTTGGTGTTTCTATATTTTCTCTTGTAGCGTTTTAGAGCCCTTTCAATACTTTCGCCTGACTTAACTTCGATTTTTAGCATATAATGGTTTATCTGTTCAATCTCATTTCTAAATGGGTTGCATTGAACCCTTTTTCTTCAAAAAACTTTTTATTCGGATATTGGTTTTCACTTGTAATGTGAATGGCAACGTCCCCTTTGCAATATTGGAGCGTATAGTCCAATAACTTTTGTTCGATGTCGTTATTCCTATGGTTTCCATGTATAACAAAGAATACCAGAAAATTCTCAGGGATATAGTCTCCCATACCTGTCTTGTTCACAACGGCCAAACCCAGAATCTCATCCTTTTCCTCCATGGCGAAAACATATCCTCCCAATCCGGGGATGTCTTTAGTGGAATACTGGATGGCCTTTCTTATGGCCTTCTTCGTAGCTTTCTTACCCTCCTGGTGTTCGAATAGGAAGTTGGCAAATCGGTTAGCTTCCATGGTAGAAAGTCTAGTGTAGGCATCGTAGGTCTTGATTACCATGCTTTTGTTTTGAACGATAACGGATTTGGTTTTTTTAATTAATGGTTACAAATAGGGCGTAATGGAAGTGCCGGAACAAATCTTCCTTGAATTCCCAGTTTAAATTGGGTCGATTTTCCCGTGTCGGGGGAAGGTAATTATAGGGTAGGCGGAATAAACTTATCCGGCTGGTTTCGGAATACCAGATAATTAAAACTTAGGATCCTGCAATTTTTTCTCTCGTGGAGCTTGACGTTCATTGGGACAAAGGTAAGGAATGTGGTCCTTAAATCCCAATAATACTGGGGTTTATGTTTTTTATAACGTTTTTAAGGAGGTTTGGATGAGTAAAGATAACAACCGACAACTTTTAACTCAACCTACCGTCCAAACCAATGTAGTAGGTCCAACGGTACCGCAAAAGGAATTAAAAACGATAAATTTTTTAAACAATACCGAATAGAAATTACTTGATTTTTGGGACAGGGTTGATTCTTACAACTAAATTCTGAACCACTTTGCCAAAACCTATATTTACCAAGTGTTCCGACAATATTCTTGTTGGCCAATGAGTGACTTTGACCATTGGCGTACTTCTAGGTACTGGGACCAAAACCGGGTCTTTGCTGAATATTTGGGAAACGGGTGTCCTTGTGACAACTCGGACATATAATATCCAAGTCGGTCCGTTGCCCGAGAATTTCCCGACTTTATTTTCCGCATATTCCCTTTGAGGATTTGATCGCCCTTGCCGGTGTGCTTACCAAGGATGTCCGGGAAGTTGAGAAAATGTTCCGTCTCGCAGTATTTAATGTGCTCTCCCATAACAGGGATGACCATGGTAAAAACTTTTCGTTTCTTATGGGGACATAGGAGAGTGGAAATTGTCCCCCGCCTATGACTTGACCTTTTCATCAGGTCCAAGGGGACAACAGAGTACCAGGGTCATGGGAGAAGGACGATCGCCATCAATTGGACATTTATTGAAATTAGGGGGGGAAGCCGATCTAAAACAATCCAAGGTCAATGAAATTGTAGAGCAAACCAAGTACGCCCTAAGTCATTGGGAGGTTTTGGCAAATCAATACGGTGTGACCAAAACGAATATCAAGTTTATTAGATCCAGAATAACAAAGAACACGGCGAGCTACTTTTAATCACAACTAGGTCGACGGCGTGCTTACCTCAAACCATATACATTTGTCTTAGCGTTCTTTCTCCCTATCGGTCTAATCAGCTAATGTTGATAAGGATCTCCATTCTATGTGCCGGGACTTTACTTGTAGTGACTTTAGCTATCTTTCAATAAAAGTTTATACATTAAAAAAGTGACAACTTGGATAAAGGGCTCTGTATGTGCCCAAACCCTTTTGAATTGGATATTGGTACTTTATGATGCACAATCCGATGAAAACGGACAGTGGGTTTGTACTACTATCTATTATTAAAAATGTTTATTATATTAAACAATACATAATGTTTTTACTATATTTGTGTAATATACTAAACAAAATATGATTGATTCGGTATCAATTAAAGAAGTGAAAATAAGATTGGGCCATTTGTGCAAGCTGCAAAGACAAAGGTATGGAATGTCCCAGGAAGACCTTGGTGAAGCCTTAGGAATCTCACGCTATACTATCCAAAATTTTGAAAGTGGTAAGAATGCGACCTTGGATACCTTTTTGAAAATTGCCAATCATTTTGATCTGATGGATGATTTTTATCGTGCCATTAACACGATAGCGGATACGAACAATATGGAATCCATGTATTGATATGGCAAAGAATGATATTATACGGGTCCATCTTTTTGATATGGAAATCGGAAGATTGGGATATGATGTGGACAAGCGTGCCTCCTATTTCCAATACAGTCCTGAGTTCTTGGATTCCGATACATGTGCTGGAATTTTTCCCTATATCTTCAAACGGATAAAACCTGTCCAGGTCTTTACCCAATATGAGGGAGAAACCTTTCGTGGGCTTCCTCCCATGATAGCGGATTCATTACCGGACATGTTCGGCAACATCATATTTAAGGAATGGTTGGGAACCACCAACAGGGAGTTTCAAAAGATTACTCCATTGGAACAGCTTGCCTATGTCGGTAATCGGGGAATGGGGGCATTGGAATATCGTCCGGTGGCCAAAATCCCGGATTCCACGACCATCGATATAGAAGAAATTGTTGAGGTGCTCCAAGAGGTCCTGGAATTGAAGAAGAGTGTATCCGGTAAGGCACTCAATGAATCAGCGCTTCTGAACATTTTTAAAGTAGGGACTTCCGCAGGAGGGGCCAGGCCCAAAATCTTGGTGTCTGAACATAAAAAAACAGGCCGGATCATTCCAGGGGATATCGACTTTAGTGATGATTACCATCATTATCTGGTCAAATTATGTCTCAATGAAGAGGATTCAATGGAATACAATCGGGAGAAGGTGGAATATACCTATTATTTGATGGCCCAAAAAGCTGGAATTCAGATGATGTCTTCAAAAATGATTCAGGACAAGCATTTTGCTACATTGAGGTATGATCGCCAATCGGGGGAGAAGCAACATGTATTAACGGCATGTGGCCTTACAGGTTGGGACTTTAAAAAACCTGAGGATTCCAGTTATGAAAACCTGTTCAAGTTGGCACTTGATCTGAAGGTACCTTATCGGGATATCGTACAGCTGTTTCGAAGAATGGTGTTCAATGTTGTCTATGCCAATATTGATGACCATTTGAAGAACCACAGCTTTATTTACCAAAAAGAAAGGGATTCATGGGAATTGGCGCCAGCCTATGATTTAACCTATCCCTTAAATATCAATCTGAATTATAGTAATGTGTCAAGAGCACTTTCCATTAATGCCAAGCGAACAGGTATTACAATGGATGATATCTTGTCCCTTGCGAAAACCCATGCCATAAGGAATCCAAAAGGCATCATTGAGGATGTTCAAAAAGCTGGAAGTGATTGGATGGATATTACCAATGGATTGGAATTGCCGGAACAGGTGGTTGATTCTATAGAAAAAGAGTTTTCTTACTTCGTGTTATAATACTTTAGAACTTATGGATTACATCAAATCGCCTCAATGAGTTTTTTATTGTAGTCATCAAGCATGGTTGTCGGTAATGGCTTGAGATAGATCTGTGCTGTGTTCAGCTTGCTATGTCTGACTAAGAATGGCAGATTAACCTTGTTCAAAGCCATATGGTGGGAAAAGGAATTGATATATACCTCGTCCAGACCTTTTGATTCACGGAACTGCTGAATATGCAAAACTGGGATTCCCATAGAAATGTCCTACTATTGGATAGGACGGTCATAGTCGTTTATTGCAACAATTGGCACAGAGCATTGCCGAAAATGGAGTGCTCCAGCCCATTACCTTCCGATAAATGTGCGAACAGTTTTTTCTGGTAATCCATTTTTCCCTGTGCAATATAAAGGGACGATCTCTTTTTGGATCGGCAAGATCAATGGCTCGGTTTTTTTACTAACTTGTGCGATAGGCACAACGACTATAACCAGGCGAGGGGACAGAACTAAATGAAACGATAACGTATTTAAAATTGTGGTCACCGCTGACAGGTAATCAACTTTTAAAAGCCCGCCTGCTCATAGGTAAAATGTTGGTGGTAATTTGGATAAAACCATATATAGATTAAAAATGTACCTAATAGACAAACCTTATATTTCAGATTTTCTTATTGATACGATAAAAGAAAATTCCTATCAAGTTGTTGCGACTAAAGAGGCTAAAGAATTAATAGCTGACGCTTCTTTAAATTGGATTAGCGAAGAAGAGGCTATAGAAACTATAAAAAACAACCCCTCTCAGCGGATATATTCCAATTCAGAAAATGTTCTCAGTTGGATAGATAATCACTTTGGGGAAAGTGAATTGTCAAAACAAATCAATGTCCTCAAAGACAAGACAAAATTCAGAGAGCAGATTAAACCCATATTCCCAGAATTTAAATTCCAAAAAATCAAGTTAGGAAACATTCAGAATATTACTACTGAAGAATTATCATTTCCGTTTGTCATAAAACCATCCATCGGGTTTTTAAGTCTTGGTGTCTATATAATTAAAGATGAAAACGATTGGATTAAGGCAAAAGAGGAAATAACGCCGCACAATCTTAAAAGTATCTTCCCCAAAAATGTACTCGATACATCCCACTTTATTATTGAAGATTTTATTCAAGGTGAAGAATACGCTATAGACTATTATCATAATGATAAAGGTGAGGTGGTTATATTAAATATTTTACACCACGTTTTTTCATCGGGAACAGATACAAGTGATAGAGTTTATTCGACTTCTAAAACAATCATCAATCGATATAAATCCGAATTGGAGCAGTTTTTATATACAATTGGGAATAAACTTAATTTAAGGAATTTTCCGGCCCATGCAGAAGTAAGAATAGATGAGAACGGCAAAATAACTCCTATTGAAATCAACCCGCTTCGATTTGGAGGTTGGTGTACTACGGGTGATTTATCCGGAATTGCAGTAGGGCTTAATTCCTATAAGTACTATTTTGAAAACACCTGTCCAAATTGGGATACTATATATCAAGGTAAAGAAAACAAAATATTTAGCATTATCGTTTTAGATAATAATTCAGGGATTAAGCCTGCTGATATCGCTAAGTTTGATTATAAAGCACTTGCTAATGATTTTGAAAACCCTATTTTGATAAGGACCTTAGATATTGATACATATCCTATTTTCGGTTTTGTTTTTACAGAAACTGACAAAAAAAACAAAGAGGAACTGTACGATATTCTCAGTTCAGATTTGAGAAAATATATCATTGTTAAAGAATAAAAACTACCACCAACAACAATGTGTCCTATGAAAAGCTATATGAAGCGAGTCCTTCAAATCAAAGAAGTAATAGGATGTGGTTTTGCCGAAGGTAAACGTTAGAAGATATTTTTCAACTATATGTTGAATTAGAGTAAATGGTTCTAATTTTTGGGTATTTATAGTTATTCAGAATTCATCATAAAAATGATACCTTATACTTTTAATTTTAAGCCAATCTTAAGAAAACATCAATCTTAGCTTAATTAAATAATGTAATTTTTGTACTATGAGAATTCTGATTGTAGAAGACGAACCGGGCATCTATAATTTCCTCAAACAGGGTTTGGAGGAGGAGTCGTATGCCGTGGATATTGCCGAAGAAGGTAAGAGAGGGCTGCAATTGGCACTCTCTGGAGAATACGATCTGTTATTATTGGATTGGATGGTGCCGGGAATAAGTGGCATTGAAATCCTTCGTCAGTTCAGAAAGGATTTTAAAGATACCCCGGTCATTTTTTTAACGGCAAAAGATACTTTGGATGAAACTATTTTCGGACTTCAATCCGGGGCCAATGATTATATCAAAAAGCCTTTTCATTTTGAAGAGCTATTGGAACGTATAAAAGTACAACTCCGCCCGAAATCAGGGGAACATTCCATTTTTAAACTGGGAACCATTACGCTCAATACCGGCACCCATCAAGTCTTTAAGTCAGAAGAAGAAATCAGTCTTACACAAAAGGAATTTGCCCTTTTGGAATATCTAATGCGCAATAAAGGGATGGTCTGTCGAAGAACCCGCATCATTGAAAGTGTATGGGACATCCATTTTGAATACAATACAGGGGTCATTGATGTGTACATCAATGCACTCAGAAAAAAATTGAAATTGGGAAAGGATGAAAATTATATCCAAACGGTACGGGGAATTGGTTATGTGGCAAAGGAATTATGAGTTTAAGTTTTAAAAATAGGATTGCACTGTATTATATGACAGCCACAGCCATAATAATGGCCGTGGCTTTTACGGTGGTATACTTTGTAGTGCAAGAAACCGTATATCAAAATTTGGACCAGGACCTTTCTTTTGAGGCCGAAAAACATACAGGGGAAATAAAGATTGTTGGGGACAGTATTAAAATAAAGAATAAAAAGGAATGGGAAGAAAGGGAGCATAGGGAAGTCCAGGTAAATCCTGTTTTTTTACAAATCCTGAGCAAGCATGGGGTGTTTATGGACAAGTCTCCAAACCTTAAGGAGGATGTTCTCACATTTAATCCCCAGCAAAGCTACGGTGGACATTTTAATGAAACATTAAATAATAGAGCCATTAGACAAGTACAGTTACCTATTGAGGAAGATGGAAAAATCAAAGGCTTTATATTGGCAGCTATGTCATTGGAATCATCCAGAATGGTGCTGCATAATCTAAGGAATGTCCTCATTTTTTCCTATCTGATCCTTTTGGCCGGACTCTATTTTATTTCCAGATATATTGCCGGACGGGGAATTATACCGATAAAAGAAATTACCGAAACCACCAAAAGGATTACCCGGAACAACTTAAATGAAAGGGTCACGCTTCCCCAGAATAAGGATGAACTTTACGATTTGTCGTTCGGCATCAACGATTTATTGCAGCGTATTGAAAATGCCATGGTGCGGGAACGTCAATTCACATCGGACGCTTCCCATGAATTACGAACTCCGTTGGCCACATTGAAAGGCACTCTTGAGGTGTTGATCAGAAAACCCAGGGAAAGATCCGAATATGAAGATAAAATCAAGTTCAGTCTTAAGGAGATAGACCAAATGACGGCCGCCATAGAGCAGCTTTTATTATTGGCCAGATTGGATACCAATTCCAAATCAGCTGATGAACCTTTAGCTCCTCTGTCCACCGTAGTGGACGAAATACTTTCAAGACATAGGAATCGCATATCAGAAAAAAACCTTGCCATAAACTTTGATAAAGGGGATGTTTCGGAGGATATGGTTCCCCAATATTATACCCATCTCATACTGGACAACATCATCGGTAATGCCATAAAATATTCCAAAGCGAATTCCACGGTGTCCATAAACAGTACCCTACTCGGCACCAAACTTGTCTGCAAAGTTCAAGATGAGGGAATCGGTATCAAGAAAGAGGACCTGGACAACCTGTTCAACCATTTTTTTAGATCTGATGCCCTAAACCACAAGAATATCCCAGGAAACGGCCTGGGACTTTCCATAGCTAAAAAGGCTGCAGACGCCATACACGCAGAAATTCATGCTGAAAGTGAATTGGGCGTTGGTACGACGTTCACAATTCATTTTTTAAGCTAATCTTAAGAATCCTCTTAGAGAACCTTTATAATACAAATCTACTTTTATACAAGAGTTGATAATACCAGCTATTGAAAAAGAAAATAGATTTTCCTTGCTTACCTTTTTATGTTGGCAAGTGTTTATTGGTTGATTGACAAAGGCCCCGAACATTGTTCGGGGCCTTTGTTTTTTGGGTATCCATGAAAGTTATTCTTAAGTGAATCTTAAGAAAGAGCTTAGAATACCCATAGGGGCCACTGTTATATTTGATCATAATTATTTTCAAAAGGTCTCAAAAATGTTAGAACGCATCATACAGTACAGTATCCATCACAAACTTATCGTATTTTTATTTGTTGCCGGAATCATTGGATTCGGTTTATATTCCCTTTCCAATATTCCCATTGGGGCGGTTCCGGATGTTACAAATAACCAAGTACAGGTCATCACCACTTCCAGAAACTTGGCAACTGAGGATGTGGAGAAATTCCTGACCTATCCGGTTGAACTGGAAATGGCGAATCTACCAGGGGTGGAGGAAATCCGGTCGGTTTCCAAATTTGGCCTGTCCGTTGTCACTGTTGTTTTTAATGATGACATGGGTACCTACCTCCCCCGTCAACTTATCGCGGAAAAAATAAAAAATGCCGAGGAGAAAATCCCTGCAGGATTCGGCAAACCTTTTATGGGACCTGTTTCCACGGGTCTGGGTGAAATTTACCAATATGTAATCGATGTAGATCCAGCACACAAAGAACAATATTCGTTATCTGATGTGCGTACCATTCAAGATTGGGTGGTAAAACGCCAACTTTCCGGTATTCCAGGAGTGGTAGAGGTAAATACTTGGGGAGGCTATCTAAAGACCTATGAGGTCTCCATCAATCCTGAACAGCTTCGTGCCATGGATGTTTCTATTTTTGAGGTTTTCAATGCCTTGGAACAAAACAATAGTGTCGCCGGGGGTGGATATATTGAAAAAACGAACGAGAGTTACTTTATAAGAGGTGAAGGCCTTGTGGGTTCCATACAGGATATTGAGGATATCGTGGTCACCAAAAAAGGTGAAGTGCCCGTTTATGTAAAGGATATTGCAAACGTGGGGTTTGGTCATGCCAATCGCTTCGGTGCCATCACTGGAAACGGCGAAGGGGAGAAGGTCCTAGGTCAGGTAATGATGCTGAAAGATGCCAATTCCAATGCCGTGATCGAAGCGGTAAAACAACGCGTGGCAGAAATCCAATCTTCATTGCCCCCCGGAATTTCCATCAACCCTTTTTTGGAGCGAAGTGAACTTATTGGCAAAACCACCTTTACCATCGCCGAAAACTTGATATTGGGGTGCTTGATCGTAATTTTTGTTGTAGTACTGCTCTTGGGGAACCTGCGCTCAGGCTTGGTGGTAGCTTCAGTGATACCGCTATGTTTACTGTTTGCACTGTCTTTGATGTATATTTTCGGTGTGGATGCCAACCTGATGAGTCTTGGGGCCATCGATTTTGGTATCATTATAGATGGCGCCGTCATTATTGTGGAATTTATAGCCTATAAGATTACAAGCCAACGGGCAAAGCTTTTGTCACTTCCCAAAAATGAACGACAAGGGTTGATAGACAATATCACCTATCACGGTGCCACCAAAATGATGAACTCCGCCGTTTTCGGGCAATTGATCATCATCATCGTGTTCATCCCTATCCTATCGTTGGTGAATGTGGAGGGCAAAATGTTCCGTCCCATGGCCTTGGTGTTCAGTTTTGCGCTTCTTGGGGCCATGGTCCTATGTTTTACCTATATACCTGTCATGGCCTCGCTGTTCATTAAACCTTCAAATACGGAAAAACAAACGATTTCATCCAGGTTAATCAACTATCTCGAAGAAAAATACCGACCCACCATAGCATGGGCATTGCGCAAAAAAAGACTGATACTTGGTATGGCCATGGGACTATTGCTGCTTACCGTATTTCTTTTTACACGGATGGGGGGTGAATTTGTGCCAACGCTGGACGAGGGCGATTTTGTCATTCAACCGGTATTGAAAACGGGAACAACATTGAGCAATACCATTGAGGCAACCACCCGAATGGAAAAGATCTTAAAAAAATTCCCGGAGGTTGAACAGGTCGTCAGTAGGATAGGTGCTGCCGAAGTACCTACGGACCCTATGTCCATGGAAGAAAGTGATGTGATCATCAAATTGAAACCAAAGGACCAATGGGTATCCGCAGAGACCAAGGATGAACTGGCCGACAAGTTCAAAGAGGCTTTATCCGAGATAGCAGGCGTTGATTTCGAATTCACCCAGCCCATCGAAATGCGTTTCAACGAGTTGATTACCGGGGTACGTGCAGATTTGGCCATCAAAATTTTTGGTGAGGACCTGGATGTGCTCTATAGAAAAGCATTGGAAATAGAAAAAGCCATTGAAAATGTTGAGGGGGCCGCAGATATTTCAGTAGAAAAAACAGCTGGCCTTCCCCAGATGTCGGTCAAATACAACCGTAAAAAAATTGCAAAATATGGTCTTAACATCAATGATTTGAACAAAGTAATCACGATTGGGTTTGCCGGAATGCCGGCTGGAACCGTTTTCGAAGGGGAAAAGCAATTCGATTTGGTTCTCCGTTATGATGAAGGGCATAGGAAGGATATAGAAAACATCCAAATGGCTTCCATATCATTGCCCAACGGAATGAAACTGCCCCTTAGTGAGTTTGCTGAAATCAGTTACACCAAGGGCCCCGCGAAAATTTCCCGGGACAACACAAAACGCCGAATTGTGGTCGGGGTGAATGTCCGTAACCGGGACTTGGAATCGGTGGTCAAGGATGTTCAGACCATTATAGATAGGGATATCAAGATACCAACTGGTTATTCCGTAAGCTATGGTGGACAGTTCGAAAACCTGCGCACCGCCACCGCTCGCCTAAAAATTGCTGTGCCCATAGCCCTTGTCCTGATTTTTGTCCTGCTCTACTTTGCCTTTGATTCCGTAAAGGAAGCCCTGATGATCTATAGTGCCATCCCGTTGTCCGCCGTTGGTGGGGTGTTGCTACTTTACGCACGAGGCCTGCCATTCAGTATTTCAGCAGGTGTGGGCTTTATTGCACTTTTTGGAATTGCAGTTCTGAACGGGATCGTTTTGATCGAGGAGTTCAAGGAGTTAAAAGCACATGGTGTCACCAATATCAACAAAAGAATTTTAATGGGCACAAAGAATAGGTTAAGACCTGTATTGTTGACCGCGTCGGCCGCTGCCCTTGGCTTCCTTCCCATGGCCATTTCCAACTCGGCAGGGGCAGAGGTGCAAAGACCATTGGCCACTGTTGTGGTCGGGGGATTGATTACGGCAACGGCCCTCACCCTAGTGGTCCTTCCGGTTCTTTATGCCATGTTCGATAGAAAAGGGCATCATCCGAAAATCAAGAAAAAGGTCAACCTAAAGACTATTGGAACTTTGGCCCTATTGTTTCTTCCACTTATGGGAAGTGCCCAACAAATTTCAGTAAATCCCGAACAAGCTGCACAAATGGCCGTTCAAAACAATAAAGGTCTGAAAGCCTATGCAAAACGAGTGGACCAATCCAACGAATTGGTGGGCAGCGCCCTCAATTTGGACAAGACACAGTTTTACTACAATTATGACCAAAATAATATTGCTGAGAATGGTCTGCCCATAAAAGTGCTGGGAGTAAGTCAATCATTGCAATTCCCCACTGTATATGGGGCACAAAGAAAAGTACAAAAGCAAAAAGTATCCTTGAGTGCCCAACAATACCTATTAACAAAAAGAATCTTGACAAAAGAGGTATACAAAGCCTATTACAATGTCGTCTATTATAAGAACTTGGCCCGCCAATATACCTTTCTTGATAGTTTGTACGGGCAATTTGTCACGGCCGCGAACAAAAGATATAAAGTTGGGGAGACCAATCTCTTGGAAAAGCTGACTGCGGAGGCCAAACAAAAGGAAATTTCAATTTTGCTCTCACAGACCAAAGAAGATGTGAACAAGGCCTATACAATGTTCCATCAATGGATACAATCGGATTCCGTGGTCAATGTAAAGGATATCGAACTACCGCGTTTGGAATTACAGGAACCCAATATTGCGGATAATCCTGGCATGCTGTACTATGATTCAGCGCAAAAATTAAGCAATTACACGCTGTCCCTAGAGAGACAGCGACTACTGCCCGATTTACAAATATCGGTATTTCAAGGCACCAATAATGGTGTGGGCGCAAAACGATACAACGGCTTTCAGGCCGGTGTGTCGATCCCGTTGTGGTTCGGGGCCAATAAATCAAAGATCAAAGCGGCCAAAACAGAGACCATGATCGTAGGCGATGAATTTGAAAACTACAAGATACAACTGGAGTCCAAATACCAAGGGCTATTGGCCGATCTGAAAAAATTTCAGGAAGCTGTCAATTATTATGAGGATACGGGAGAGAAACTCTCCAAGGAATTGACCGAAAATGCTTCAAAGGCATTCAAGAACGGTGAAATTGACTTTCTGCAATATGTCCAGCTTTTGGAAAGCGCCAAAAATATCCAGATCACATACCTGCAAAACCTTATCCAACATAACATCACAGTTTTAGAAGTAAACTTTTTAACCCTATAACAATGAAAGATATATTTAACAATTCGATTCACTTGCTCCGTTTTACAGGCACTATCCTGTTACTGGGGTTAACATTTTTCTCCTGTTCCCCAAAAGGGGAATCAGAAACCAACAAGGTTGAAACCAATGTCAATACAGAAGACACGGACATCATTGCCATAACACAACATCAGTTCGAATCAGGGGAAATGAAACTTGGCCAAATTACACTGCAAGAATTCAGTACCATAGTGAACGCCAATGGAATGTTCGCCGTACCACCACAGAATAAAGCCGACGTGAGCACCTACTTCGCCGGTTATGTCAAGAATATCGGTTTGTTGCCTGGTGATACTGTTGAAAAAGGCGAAGTCTTGTTCACGATTGAGAATCCTGAATATGTGCAAGTGCAACGGGATTTTCTGGTAGCCAGCGGAAGACTCAATTATTTGAAAGCCGATTACGAAAGACAAAAGGCACTGATGGCGGATAATGTGACCTCCCAAAAGAACTATTTGAAAGCCGAGTCCGAATACAACGTGACCCTCGCCCAATATCAATCGCTCAAAAAGCAATTGAACCTCATGAACATCAATCCCAATACATTGTCGGGTGATAACATCCGTTCGGTCATTAGCGTACTTTCACCCTTATCGGGGTATGCCACAGCGGTCAATGTAAGCAAGGGAATGTTCCTGAACCCCTCAGATATCGCAGTAACGGTCACCAATACGGATGACCTGCATATCGAGTTGAAGATTTTTGAAAAAGATCTTCCAGCGGTCAAGATAGGGCAGCCCATCAACATCAGGTTGCAAAACAATACGGATAACGTGTACAAAGGAAAAGTGCATTTGGTCAATAGGGCAATCGATGAAAGTGAAAGAACGGTTATGATCCACGGGGACTTGCTGAATGGAGAGGATGTCAAACTATTTGCCCCTGGTATGTATATCGAAGGGGAAATCCTGACCACTACCTCACAATATCCCGCCTTGCCATCGGATGCGGTCATTAATATTGACAATGATTTTTTTGTCCTGGTGAAAGAGAACGACACCACCTTTACAAAAGTTCTGATCAAGATAGGTTCCATAGACAACGGGTACACCCAAATTCTCAACAGCAATGATTTTGGACAAGGCACTGAATTTTTGATAAAAGGGGCATTCAACCTATTGACAGAGTGAACCCCGGGCATTGATGTCGAAGCAACCACTAAAAGGTAACAAGAGATTCACTTTTAGATTTCAGGCTATCTGTATTGTCCCTGCCACACCCAGGTAGTGTGATGATCGGACTCCCCTTTGAAGGTGGTATCCGTTCACCAAGACAGAACATTTTAAACGTAATAAACATGAACGACGCACATTTTCACTTAATGGTAAACCATCTTCCCATAGTAGGGGTATTGATTGGTTTCTTGGCTTTACTGGGAGGTTATATCCTAAAAAGCCTCCAAGGAAAAATAACGGCACTGGGTATTTTCATTTTTAGTGCCTTGACCGCCATAGCTGCCTTTTATACCGGTGAGGGGGCTGAGTCAATCGTGGAGAATATGTCCGGGGTCAGTGAAACCTTCATCCATAAGCATGAAGAACAGGCGGAACTTTTTTTAAGGATGGTATTGTTGCTGGGAGGTACTGCCCTCCTCACTCTATTCTTTCAATTCAAAAAACCGCCCTTTGCAAAATATGGCTTTTTCCTAGTACTGATGTTATCTATATCCTCTTTGATTATTTCCAAATCCGTAGGGACAAGTGGTGGGGAAATAACACATATAGAAATCAGGGGGAACAACCAAGTGATTAATATCGATACGGGCCATGACCAAGATGACCATTAAGCATATTACCAAATATTGTTCAGACCTACTCCAGAGCGAGAAATGCAAAAATTTGCCCTTCCACAACTTTACCCATACCCAAGAGGTAATCGATAATGTTTTTTTGATTTCCGATGCCCAAGGCATACCCCTCAAGGAAACAAAACTTATTGTCATTGCTGCCTGCTTCCATGATACCGGCTTCTCAGAAACCTATAAGGGGCATGAAGAGGTAAGTATACGGCTTGCTGAACAATACTTGGCAAAAGCAAATTGCAAAAAACATGAAATCGATATGGTGTCCTCTTGTATCGCGGCCACAAAAATGCCGCAGGACCCTACAGATAGAAATGCCGAAATATTGTGTGATGCCGATCTGTTCCACTTGGGTACCACTGACTTTTTATTTAGAAACCTTTTGTTGCGAAAGGAATGGGAACTGTTTTGTGATACGGTCATGACCGATAAAGAATGGATACTGGCCAATATTAAATTTTTGGAAGGACATCGATTCAAGACCCCATATGGCAAGGACATCCTGGAAAAAGGAAAACAGGAAAATTTAAACAAACTCAAACAATTGATACGATTGCAATGAAAGCACAATTCCCTTCCGATATTCCCAGTTAAAGGATTTCGTGGATGGGACGGATGCTGGGAACCACTAAGAACGGCAAATTTGAACCACCAAACATTTTGTTGTAGCAGGTTGTACGTCAGTTCTTTGTTGGCTATTTTGCTATGCTCACTCTTTTCCGGCGAAGGTGGTATTTTATGTCCGTTTTTTACAGCCATGGTCTTTTTTACAAAAGAAACCATCGCAACACTCAAATAGAATCGATCTTTTTAGTGGCTCACTTTCATCCGCCCCACTATGCTCACTTTGGTCCGCCGCGGGTGGCTCAGTTTGACCCGCCGAAGGTGGTATATTATGCCCGTTTTTTGCAGGCAGGGAAGGTATAAAAACCAAATGTTAAAACTTCGGCGTAAAGATTTCTTTAACAGTCGATTATGGCGATGTCGGTGAGTCTTTCAAAGGGGTTCCCAGACTCACCGAGAGACTCACTTTTTTTATGATATTAATTGGTGAGTTTTGGAGGTAGATAAAATTAAAAAGCCTGTAAATTATTCATTTACAGGCTTTTGCGGATTTTTTAGCGCTATCCGAGCGGTCTGGACGGGACTCGAACCCGCGACCCCCTGCGTGACAGGCAGGTATTCTAACCAACTGAACTACCAGACCAATGATTTTATCTTTAGAAGACTCCGACATCAGTCGGATTCAAATCTTGTTCATTGCTTTTTTAAAGCGAGTGCAAATATACATTCTCATTTCGGATATGGCAAAACATTTTTTTAAAAAAAATGATCAAGCAAATTTTTGCCTCTCTATCATAAAGGAATTGAGTACTTGAGAGAAGTCCGACCTAATGTCCACACCTACATATTTTATATTGTACTGGCCACATTTTAGTTTAAGATCGTTCTGGTATTGCAATACTTTTTCCGAATAGGCCTTTTTAATTGAATCCGCGTACAAGTCTATTTGTTCGCCTGTTTCCACATCTACAAAGCGTTTGGGTGTATTGTCAAAATCAAAATCGATTTCATGCTCTTGGTCCAACAAGTGGAAAAGAACCACCGAATGTTTGTTGTATTTAAGATGACGTAGCGCTTCAAAAAGCTTTTCTTCCTCGGTTTCTGTTTGAAACATATCGGTAAACAGGAAAATTAAGCTTCTTCGGTGTATTTTCTCGGCGATTTGATGCAGAAAAGTATAGGTTTTGGTTGCTTTACTGCTTGTTTTATATGCTGTCACTTCATTCAACTTGGAATACAACATTTGAAAATGACGCTCGCTGTTCTTTTCTGAAGTGTGGAAATCATAGGTGTCCGAATAAATACTTAGCCCCACTGCATCGCGTTGTTTCTTCAAAACCTGCATTAAAGCTGCAATAGAAAGCACTCCAAATCCAATTTTGTTAAGGTTGTCCAGGGAATATTCTTTGACTTCGGGGTAATACATGGATGCTGAGTTGTCCAAGATCATGTGGCAACGCAGATTGGTCTCGTCCTCGAAACGTTTGGTGTACAAACGGTCGGTCCTGGCAAAGAGTTTCCAATCAATATGCTTGGTGCTTTGTCCTGGGTTGTAAATCTTGTGCTCCGCAAACTCGGCGGAGAACCCATGGAACGGACTTTTATGGATGCCACTAATAAAACCTTCCACAATTTGGTGGGCCAAAAGTTCCAAATTCTGAAAAAGGGTTGCTTTGCTAAGTTCCGATCGTACGTCCATAATCCATTTGAGAGGACAAGATAAAATAAAAAAGGTTTGGCATTTGCCAAACCTTTTTTAAAATACGTTATCTAAATTGTTTTACAAAGCTGCATCAATGGCATCTGTGTAAACTTTTTTAGGAGATACCCCTACTTGACGGTTAATCACTTCACCATCTTTAAAAACCAAAACAGTTGGGATGTTACGTACACCATATTTGGCGGCAAACTGTTGGTTTGCATCTACATCCACCTTACCAACAACAGCTTTACCGTCGTATTCTTGCCCTACTTCTTCAATGATTGGACCTACCATTCTACAAGGTCCACACCATGCTGCCCAAAAATCTACTAGGACAGGCTTGTCGCTTTTTAAAACTACTTCGTCAAAAGTTGCATCTGTTATTTCTAGTGCCATCTTATTTATTTTAATATTATGCAAAGTTAGTCAAATAATGCCCATGTAACTTACATCCAACATATTCGTTTTAATTATTGTGCCATTGGTAATAGTTATGGTCACTAATTTAATTTATAGTGAATTTCATGTGCTTCCAATTCTGCAAGTAATTCGCTGTTGATTTTCACTTTCTGTTTTCGACTCGATAATTTCAATTTTATTTCCTCTTGCATTTCATAAATTACAAAACTGATAGGATGGTCTCCTTTGTGTAGCCTTAAGGTATCCTTCAAGGTTTGAATTCGTTGTTCCTGTAGGCGATCTATATTCAGTTTGATGGTAAGCTTCTTGGCAAAAGCATCCATTACATCTTGAAGCTGTTTAAAATCGTTGAACTGAAGTCGTGGGTCCCCCTTTTTGCCCGTATCTCGATTTACCCAGCCTTCGCGAACATAGGCCCTCACATGTACAAAGGAATTGATCATTAAAAAATGACGGAACTTTAAATACTCTTCACCGAATATCCTCAACTCATAGGACTCATTATAATCTTCGAGCGTGAAGAGTCCCCAACCTTTACCATTTTTAGAAACCCTGTGCTGTACGTCGGTAATTACCCCTGCAACGGTAAGCTCCCTGTTCACATGCTCTTCCAAACGGGAGAAATCGGCGACCGTGTGTTTGCAAAATGCCTTGATCTCTTTTTTGAAATCATCCAGTGGGTGCCCTGAAATATAAATACCGACCACCTCTTTTTCACGACGCAGTTTCTCCATAGTGCCCCATTCTTCACATGGCGGCACAATGGGTTCGGGAATCTGTACCTCGCTCGCTTCACCAAAAAGACTCACTTGTGATGAATTTTGGTTCTCCTGAAACTTGGAACCATATTTCACGGCCTTTTCCAAGAATGTGATACCATCGCCCTCATCATGGAAATATTGGGCTCGATGGGTGTCTCCAAAGGAATCAAACCCTCCTGCCAGCGCCAAGTTCTCGAATGCTTTTTTGTTGGCTGCCCGTAAATCGACCCGTTTGGCCAGGTCAAAAATAGATTTGTAGTGCCCGTCATCCTTTCGGTTTTCGACAATGGTCTCCACTGCGGAACGTCCCACACCTTTAATGGCTCCCATGCCAAACCGTACCGCATTGTCCTTGTTCACGGCAAATTTGTAATAGGATTCGTTAACGTCTGGCCCCAGAACTTCCAGCCCCATGCGTTTACATTCCTCCATAAAAAAGGTGACCTGCTTAATGTCGTTCATGTTGTTGGACAACACAGCGGCCATATATTCGGCAGGGTAGTGGGCCTTTAAATATGCCGTTTGATATGCGATATAGGCGTAACAGGTAGAGTGACTCTTGTTGAAGGCATAGGAAGCAAATGCTTCCCAGTCCTTCCAGATTTTTTCGAGTATATCTCTTGGATGACCGTTTTTTTCCCCACCATCCAAGAACTGGGGCTTTAGTTTTTCCAGAAGGGCAAAAATCTTTTTACCCATGGCTTTTCGGAGCACGTCCGCATCACCTTTGGAGAATCCGGCCAGTTTCTGGGAGAGCAACATCACCTGCTCTTGGTAAACGGTGATCCCGTAGGTTTCCTGTAGATATTCCTCCATATCGGGGAGGTCGTACGTAATCTCTTCGTCACCATGTTTACGGGCAATAAAGCTCGGGATGTATTCCATGGGACCCGGTCGGTAGAGGGCATTCATGGCAATAAGGTCATCAAAAACCGTGGGTTTCAGGTTTTTCATGTGCTTCTGCATCCCCGGGGATTCGTACTGGAACACCCCTACGGTTTCCCCTCGTTGGAAAAGCTCGTATGTTTTTTCATCATCCAGCGGAAAATCATCGGGCACCAAATCGATTCCCGTGCGTGCCTTCACGATTTTAACGGTATCCTTGATCAAGGTCAAGGTCTTCAATCCCAAGAAATCCATTTTTAGAAGACCTGCACTTTCTACTACGGAGTTATCGAACTGGGTAACGTAAAGATCGGAATCCTTGGCAACAGATACAGGTACGAAGTTGGTGATGTCGTCGGGGGTGATAATGACCCCGCATGCATGAATCCCTGTGTTTCGCAAGGAGCCTTCAAGTACACGGGCCATTTTCAAGGTTTGTCCTTCCAAATCATCGGTTTCCGAAATGTTGAGCAATTCATGTACCTTTTCCAGATCATCGGCACGGAACTTTTTCTTGAGGTCGGCTTCGTCAACACCAAATATTTTATTGAGCTTGGACATGTTTGGAATCAACTTGGCGATACGGTCGGCATCGCCCAGGGGCAAGTCCAATACTCGGGCGGTATCCCTAATGGATGATTTTGCCGCCATGGTACCGTAGGTGATAATCTGCGCCACTTGGTTGGCCCCGTATTTATTGATTACATAGTCCATCACGCGGCTACGTCCTTCATCATCAAAATCAATATCGATATCGGGCATGGACACCCTATCTGGATTCAGGAACCGCTCAAAAAGTAGGTCGTACTTTAAAGGATCGATGTTGGTGATCGTTAAACAGTACGCCACCACCGAACCTGCTGCGGAACCCCTTCCCGGGCCCACGGAAACATCCATGTTTCGGGCTTCGCGGATAAAGTCTTCCACAATCAAAAAGTATCCGGGATACCCAGAGTTTTTTATGATCTCCAACTCAAAATCTATCCGCTCCCTGATTTCATCCGTAAGTTCACCGTAGCGTTTTTCGGCTCCTTTGTAAGTAATATGTCTCAGATAGGCATTCTCACCTCGATTGCCACCATCAATTTCATCTTCTGGATCCTTAAACTCTTCAGGAATACCAAATTTTGGCAGCAAAATATCACTGGCAAGATCGTAGGGCTCAATTTTGTCCACGATCTCTTTAATGTTCAAAATAGCCTGGGGCAAATCCTTGAAGAGCTCCTTCATTTCGTCCGAAGACTTAAAGTAGTACTCTTGGTTGGGCAGTCCGTAGCGGTAACCTCTACCTCGTCCAATAGGGGTGGATTGTTTTTCCCCATCTTTTACGCACAATAAAATATCGTGTGCCTCGGCATCTTTTTTATCACAATAATAGGTGTTGTTGGTAGCAACCAGTTTTACATTGTGGTCTTTGGCCATTCGTACCAAAACTTGGTTTACGCGATCCTCATCTTCTTGACCGTGGCGCATGATTTCAATGTAGAAATCATCACCAAACTGTTCTTTCCACCAAATAAGGGCTTCTTCGGCCTGTTTTTCGCCAACATTCAAGATTTTGTTGGGCACTTCGCCATACAGGTTTCCGGTAAGGGCGATTACATCTTCCTTGTATTGTTCAACAACTTTTTTATCGATCCTGGGTACGTAGTAGAATCCATCGGTATAAGCAATGGAAGACATTTTGGCCAGATTGTGATACCCCTTTTTGTTTTTGGCCAAAAGCACAATTTGATGCCCGTAGTCCTTTACATTTTTATTGGTGTGGTCCTCGCAGACAAAAAATTCACAACCCACTATAGGTGTGATTTCTTTTTCCGTAGGTTGCTCACCATTTGCTATAAGTTCCTCATTTTTGGCCTTTACGGCTTTGTTGTGTCCCATTACTTCTTTCACAAAGTGAAAGGCGCCCATCATATTGGCGTGGTCGGTAAGGGCAACGGCGGGCATGCCGTGATTGGCAGTGGCTTTCACCAAATCCTTTACGTTGATGGTGGACTGAAGAACCGAAAACTGCGAGTGATTGTGCAGGTGGACAAAAGGTTCCTCCTCCAGCGTTTCCACGTTCTCTTTGATTTCCTCATCCGAGACACCACCAGTATCTTCCGCCCAAAGGGCATCGGCAATTTTTTTGGATGCCGCCTTTAGGTTGATGTGTTTTAACCCGATAAGCTCGATCTCTTTAGGATTGGCTTCGGAAAAACGCTCAGAATAGTCAGGTTGAACATCGAGTTCTTGGTAGGAATACTGCTTTTTACGGATCAACTCCAAAAAACAACGTGTAGTGGCCTCAACATCTGCCGTTGCATTATGTGCTTCGGCAAAAGGTTCGCCAAATAAGAATTCGTGCAATTCGGTCAGCGTGGGCAACTTGAATTTACCACCACGACCTCCGGGTATTTTGCAAAGTTCCGCTGTATGTTCGGTACAAGTGTCGAGTACGGGGAGTTCGGTCATTGGACTTTCCACACCTTCACGGTGGAATTCACACCCCATAATGTTGATATCGAAGCCCACATTTTGTCCGACAATAAATTTAGTTTGGTCCATAGCTTTGTTGAAAGCTGCCAGAACCTCGCCCAAAGGAACGCCTTGTTCTTCTGCCAAAGCTGTGGATATACCGTGTATCTGTTCAGCTTCGTAGGGAATATTAAACCCTTCTGGTTTTACCAAAAAGTCTTGGTGTTCAATTAGGTTTCCGAGTTCATCGTGCAATTGCCATGCTATCTGAACACATCTTGGCCAGTTATCGGTGTCGGTAATCGGGGCATTCCAACGTTTGGGCAAACCTGTGGTTTCCGTATCAAAAATCAAATACATAAGCTATCTGTCTCGGTCAAAAAAAGGAATGAATAAAAGTACGGAAGAAGATAGATTTGATAAAAAAGAGTTGTGATGAGTTATCAACGAAAAAAAGCCGGGAGAATATCCCAGCTTTTCTTGTTGTTATCTATTGACTTTTGGAATTATGAAACGGCGGTTTCAAATATGTTTGCGGTATCCAAGGTTTCCCTGATGGCATTTCTGTGTCTCATCAAAAGACTTTCCGTGGACGGCGGCAAAACAAAATCTTTATCGTGGAGGATGTCATTGTATGTTTCAATGGCCTCTTTTTCTCCGCGGTGCACTTCTTCGAGCATCGCTTCTTCATTATTTGATGTGAACAACGATTTAAAATTTATCCAAGATCTGTGCAAGGTTCCTTTGGCGCTTCCTCCTTTATCGGGTGCTTGTCCGAAGGACATAATTTCTGCTTTTAACTCCTGTCCAAAATTGTATCGCTGTTTGGCACTGTTAAGGAAAAAATCTTTTATGGTTTTATTGTCAACCTTTTCTGCTGCTTGCTTAAAGCCTTTTTCAGCATCATAGGTTCTTTCCAAAAGTTCGTTCAATTTGTTTGACACTTCTACGGTATACTTCATAATCTCTCTTCATTTTAGGTTAGTAGTCATCGATTCTCGACGACATCTATGTATAAACTACAGATAATGAGCGGGACACCAAAGGATTGAGTAGGTTTATCATAGGTTTAACGTAATGAGCCTCAGTTGTTAAAGGGATTTAACTTTTTTTGCTTTGAACGCTGTGCGATAAACAAATAAATGTATATTTGCACCCGCTTAGCGGATAAGCGATTAAAAAAGAATTAATAATCAGGGTCGGGCACCCTACAAATTAATGTGATATGCCAGTTAAAATCAGACTTCAAAGACACGGTAAAAAAGGTAAACCATTCTATTGGGTAGTCGCTGCAGATGTAAGAGCGAAAAGAGATGGTAAATATTTGGAGAAATTGGGAACTTATAACCCAAACACCAATCCAGCTACAATCAATCTTGATATAGACGGTTCTGTAAAATGGTTGCAGAACGGTGCACAGCCAACGGATACGGCTAGAGCTATTCTTTCTTATTCAGGTGTGATGATGAAGCACCACTTAGCGGTAGGTGTTCGCAAAGGAGCAATGACCGAAGAGCAAGCTGAGGAAAAGTTCAAAGCTTGGTTGGAAGAGAAAGAGCAAAAAATCCAAGACAAGAAAGATGGTTTGAGCAAAGCTGAATCTGAAGCAAGAGCCAAAGCATTGGAAGCTGAAAAAGAAGTTAGCGCCAAGAGAGCTGCCGCTGCATTGCCAGAAGAGGAAGTAGCCGAAGAGACTGCGGAGGAAACTGCTGAGGCTGCAACTGAGGAGGCTACCGCAGAAGCACCAGCCGAAGAAGAGGCTCCTGCTGCTGAAGAAGCTGCCAAAGAAGAAGAATAGAAACATAGGACGATGCGCAAGGAAGATTGTTTCTATCTGGGCAAAGTCGTTTCAAAATATAGTTTTAAGGGAGAGGTGTTGATTAAATTGGACACCGATGAACCCGATATCTACGAAAATATGGAATCAGTACTTGTTTCATTGGGAAACGATCTGGTTCCATTTTTTATTGATAGATGCCGATTGCACAAATCTAATCTCCTTCGCATCGATTTTGAAGAGGTAAAAGATGAACCCACAGCCGATAAACTAATAGGTTCCGAACTTTATCTACCCCTTACCATGTTGCCGCCACTTACAGGCAACAAATTTTACTACCACGAAGTAATAGGCTTTACAATATTGGATGAAGTACATGGGGATATTGGTGTTGTTGAATCCGTAAACGATAATGCTTCCCAAGACCTTTTTGAGGTGAAAAAGGGTGATAAAGAGTTGTTTATTCCGATAAATGATGATATTATCAACAAAGTTGATCGGGAAAACAAAGCCATCCATGTAAAAGCTCCTGAAGGTTTAGTAGATCTTTATCTAAGTTAAAAAAACGAAAAGGAGGCTATAACTGCCCCCTCTTCACTTAATAAAACTAGACGAAATTTTATTTTTTCCACTTGGAGCTGTGTTCGTTTCCATAGTCAATATATCTAAAGAGACATTTTTCGCCATGGCAGCAGATTCAAAACGAAGACCAATGTTCATGTTGTCTGCAATGTTGTACTTAGGTCGAATTGCAATAAGGACTCCGCCTCCACCATCTGGCATGGTATAGCCCGCTTCAAGACCAACAAGGGATTTACCTTCTTCCTGTGCTTGGGATATCTGAGCTACAGCTAGCATCAATATCAATGCAAAAAAATAATTTCTTCATAATTTAAAAAAGTTAAAAATCGGTAATGATTTTATTGGGGTTATTCCCCGAAAATTGTTGGCGAAATAACCGTACACAAATGAAAAGTTAACCTAAGAATTAACGGATGCGTCATATCAACTAACGAATGGTATGTTTGAATTGATAGCCGTAGATCAAGTACATGCTTTGACTTATCTTTGATGCAATGAAACCATTCAAATTCAAAGAATTTACCATTCACCAAGATAAATGCGCCATGAAAGTGGGAACCGATGGCGTATTATTAGGTGCTTGGACATCATTGGACAAACAACCAGAATCTATTCTGGATATAGGTGCGGGAACGGGACTCATTGCTTTACAATTGGCCCAACGTTCATCTGCAGAAACAATAGATGCCATTGAGCTGGATGATAATGCATACGAACAATGTGTTGCCAATTTTGAGGCCTCTCCATGGGCAGACAGACTATTCTGTTACCATGCAGGTTTTGATGAGTTTGTGGATGAAATGGACGATAAATACGATTTAATAGTTTCAAATCCTCCGTTCTACGCTGAAGATGTCGCAAGTGCTGACCCATCTAGGGATAAGGCAAGGCAAAATAGTTCGTTGCCGTTCCATGAACTGGTTCATGGAGTTTCTAAGTTTTTAACGGAAGATGGAATTTTTGCCGTAATCATTCCTTTTAAAGAAGAGGACACTTTTGTTAAGTTTGCTCAAAATGTTGAATTGTACCCGAACCGAATCACAAGGGTAAAGGGAAATCCCGATACCGATTTTAAAAGAAGTTTAATAGAATTGAATTTTACCCAACAAGAACCAACAATTGATGTTTTGGTGATTGAGAAGGGTAGACATCAATATACCAAGGAATACATCAAATTGACCCAAGCATTTTATCTAAAAATGTAACAATGAGCCAATGAAATGTTATATTTACTAAAAATTGAATTTAGATGAAGCCTGACTTATTTGAAGCTCCAGATTACTACAACTTAGATGATTTACTTTCCGAGGAACATAAATTAGTTCGTGATGCAGCCCGCCAATGGGTAAAGCGAGATGTTTCCCCGATTATTGAGGAATATGCCCAAAAGGCAGAATTTCCTGAACAGATTATTGGAGGATTGGCTGAAATCGGAGCTTTTGGACCGTATATTCCTGAAGAATATGGAGGTGCAGGTTTAGATCAAATCAGCTATGGATTGATCATGCAAGAAATTGAGCGTGGGGATAGTGGGGTTCGCTCTACAGCTTCTGTTCAATCTTCCTTGGTGATGTATCCCATATTTGCCTATGGATCAGAGGAACAACGCACAAAATATCTACCAAAATTGGCAACAGGGGAGTGGATGGGCTGTTTTGGTCTTACCGAACCCAATCATGGGTCTAACCCCGGGGGCATGGAAACCAAATTCAAAGATGCAGGTGATCATTATGTATTGAATGGAGCCAAATTATGGATTTCGAACTCACCATTTGCCGATGTGGCCGTGGTTTGGGCCAAAAATGAAGAGGGTAGAATCCATGGACTTATTGTTGAACGTGGTATGGAAGGTTTTTCCACTCCAGAAACCCATAACAAATGGTCATTACGTGCATCTGCTACGGGGGAGCTGATTTTTGATAATGTAAAAGTACCTAAAGAAAACTTGTTGCCTGGAAAAAGCGGACTCGGAGCACCACTTGGTTGTTTGGATTCCGCTCGTTACGGAATTGCATGGGGTGCCATTGGCGCAGCTATGGATTGTTATGATACGGCACTTCGATATGCCAAGGAGCGTGTTCAGTTTGGAAAGCCTATTGCCGCATTCCAACTTCAGCAAAAGAAATTGGCCGAAATGATTACAGAAATCACCAAGGCCCAGTTGTTGGCTTTTCGTTTGGGGCAATTAAAGAACGATGGCAAGGCCACCACGGCACAGATTTCCATGGCCAAGCGAAATAATGTGGAAATGGCCATTAAAATAGCCAGGGAAGCTCGACAAATGTTGGGCGGAATGGGCATCACAGGAGAGTATAGCATTATGCGCCATATGATGAACCTGGAAAGTGTGATAACTTACGAAGGTACCCACGATATTCATCTGTTGATTACTGGGGCGGATATCACCGGAATCCCTGCATTCAAATAGTCAGTATCAGGATACTTTTTCTACGGATACTTTGATTGATTTGCTGATGGGTGTCTGGCTCTTGTCCGCAAAATGATTGTATGGGACCAATAAATTGGTTTCCGGAAAATATGCGGCCAAGTTTCCTTTCGGGATTTCATAAGGTACCACTATAAATCTTTCGGCAGTTCTTTTAACACCATCGTACATGCTGTGCAGATTGACCACATCCAATTGGGTCAGACCCTTTTCAGCCATATCCTCTGCATTGATAAAAACTACACGTCGCTCGTTGTGAATACCTCGGTATCTATCATTCAGTCCATAAATAGTGGTGTTAAATTGGTCATGCGAACGTATGGTCATTAACAACAGTTCATCGGGTTTCAGTTGGTGGTCTGGCAATGGGGTTATGGACAATTGAGCCATGCCATTGGGTAACATTCTAAAATCACGATTACGAACATTGTTGGGCAAATAGTACCCAAACCCTTTGGATTGTTCACTTGTTTTTTCAAACCCCTTCACGGTTTTGTCAATGAGTTCTCTAATGAGGTTATAATCTTGTCCCAGCTTATACCAATTCATGGAATGGTTTCCTCTAAAATAGGTGTGCGCCAAAAGTGCAATGATTTCAGGTTCACTTTTGATGTGTTCCGAAGCGGGTTTCAACAAACCTTTGCTCTGCCGAACCTTACCAGTACTACTTTCCATAGTCAAAAATTGGAGTTCCCCGTTCTTCTCATCTTTTTCGGAACGACCAAAGGTCGGCAATAACAATGCAGTTTTACCTGTCACCAAATGACTTCGATTCAATTTAGTACTTATCTGAACCGTCAACTCACAATTTTGAATGGCTTCCGCTGTATACTTTGTATCCGAGGCCGCCATCAAAAAGTTACCCCCCAAACAAACAAAAACCTTCGCCTTTTTCTCATGCATCGCTTCAATGGCCTCTACCGTGTCATACCCCTTTTCGGTTGGCGGGTCAAAATTGAGATGCTTTTGAATTCTATTGTTCAAGGTTTTGCTCACATAGTGCATAATCCCCACCGAACGATCTCCTTGCACATTGCTATGCCCACGCACAGGACAGGTTCCAGCAAATGGTTTCCCCACAGCGCCCTTCAGTAACAAAATATTTACATATTCCTTGATGCAATCCACTGCGTTTTTATGCTGTGTGATTCCCATGGCCCAACAGATAACTATTTTGGAGTTTTCGGCCAACAATTCAGTAACCTTATCTATTTTGTGCATATATACTCCGGTTCTTTGCTGAAGGCTTTCGGTATCGTAACGCTCCAAGTCTTTTAAGAGGTCATCGTAACCATCTACATATTCCACGATAAATTCATGGTCCAGAACATTGGAGTTCTTGGCATCGAGCGCAACCAATTTTTTTAAGATGAGCTTGGCCAAGGCAATATCCTCATTTATTTTTACGGGAAGATGGATGTCGGCAATGGGCTGTCCGTTGCCCAACATGTCGGAAACACTCTGTGGGTTTTTAAAGTTGACCAGACCTGTTTCTGCCAATGGATTTATACTGATGACCTTGCCACCGTTTTGTTTGCATTTTTCCAATGCGGACAACATTCTGGGATGATTGGTGCCGGGGTTTTGTCCCACTACCAGAATAACTTCCGCTCCATGCAGATCATCAAGTTTCACAGAACCTTTACCGATGCCCAAAGTTTCGGAAAGTGCCACGCCAGATGATTCGTGGCACATGTTGGAACAATCGGGCATATTGTTGGTGCCGAAAGCACGGACAAACATTCCGTAGAGATAGGCAGCCTCGTTACTGGATCTACCTGAGGTGTAAAATATCGCCTCGTTCGGGCTGTCCAAACGATACAATTCTTCCGATATCAACTCAAAAGCATCCTGCCAAGAAATGGGTTCGTAGTGAACGCTGTTAGGTTTCAGAACCATAGGTTCAATCACCCGACCTAATTTATTGAGCTCAAAATCGCTTAATTGAGAAAGTTCTTCCACGGAATGTTCTGCAAAAAACTCCGCACCGATATGTTCTCTGGTTGCTTCGTCTGCCAATGCTTTTGCCCCATTCTCGCAGTATTCCGCAATTTTTGAAGGGTGCTCGGGAACGGGCCAGGCACAACTTGGGCAACGAAAACCGTCCTCTTGGTTCATTTCCAATAGCGTGCGCATGGAACGCACAACACCCATTTCTTTAAAACTGTGTCGTAAAGCTTCTTTTACACCTAAAATACCGGCTGAGGTCTGCATGGGCTCCTTAAGGCGAAGCCCTGTAAATTTGATGTCCCCAGTGAGGGAAACCTTCCGTTTTATTTCGTTCTCCATATTGGTTAATGTTGCAGTTTTGGATTGGGATAATTGTCCGATTGGTCCTCAGCTCTATTTTCAAGACAGGTAAAGTCCTTTTCCAATAATAGATGCAGCTTTTTCCCTTTGGGAAGTCCCACTTGATGTTCAAAACCAACGGCATTATTGTGGAACCAATTTCTTCCGTCATCTTCGGGTACCATCATCACGATTTCATCATTGGAGTAAGATGCCTCTAAATTTTTTACGGATGTTGTCAGCTCAACTTGATAGTGAAAAGTATTGGAGCCAAATTCGGTGGTTTCCTTTACCGAACCCTTTTCAGATAGTTGCTTTACCTCGCTTTGGGTCAATCGAAACCGTATGGAATTCCCTTTGATTCTGATTTTCATGTATTGGTACAATTCTTCTTGGTAAGTTACTGCATTTCGCTCACTTCTTCGAATCAAATAGCTTTTTGCTCATCCTCATCTCGGCATATCTAGGGTCTTGGACGTAATTTTCTTTCTTCATTTTGATGACCTCAATGCTCAAGAACCCAAATTCTTCCACCACTTTGCCATAAAAACGATAAATACCTTTCCCCCTAAAATAATATTTGGCCGCCACGGGAGGGAAGAGTACCGTATCGAACACTTCGCCGTGCTGGTCCACCAAAGTGGCAAAGTGCATGCGCTTGCCATGGTGCGTAGAGGTGTTTTTTACGGTGACCAGATAGCCATAAATATCGATGTACTTGTTGAGGTAACGTTCCATATCTTTTTGTCCGTTGTCGTTTTTGGGCGCTTCCTCCAACAATTCAAAAGGACTGCAAAGGCAAAAGCCCAAAAGTTCCAATTGCTCAAAAGCGGTCTCCAATGCCGTGGTGTTTAGTTGGGGCATTTGAAATTTTTGATGCCTTGGCGGAAAAAGCTTCGGGTGTTCCAATCGGTCGGTTTTGGACAGCATCAAATGGGCTTTCCATAGCAGTTCATGCTTGTTGATTCCCGTAAAGCGAAAGGCATCGATACGGATAAGGATGGAAAGTTGTTCCATGCGGATGAACACGCGGTCCAAGAAATCTTCCAAAGAGGAAAAACTTCCGCGCAGCATGCGCTCTTTGAGGATGCGTTCCATGACCCTGCTCTCCAGATCGCGGAGGTACATCATGCCCAAATAAATGTGGGTCCCATAAATGCGATTGACCGCCATACTTTTGTTCACACAAGGCGGATGGATGGTAGCGCCCATCATACGGGCATCGTGCACGTAGAATTCCGAACGGTAAAACCCACCGCCATTGTTGAGTACGGCCACCAAATATTCCAAAGGAAAATAGGCCCTCAAAAATAAACTTTGATAGCTTTCCACGGCATAGGAAGCAGAATGCCCTTTGGCAAAAGCGTAGCCTGCAAAACTGGCCACTTGGTTCCAGATTTCGGAAATCAAGGATTCCGCGTAGCCTTTTTTTCTGCAATTGGAAATAAATTTATCCTGCACTTTTTGAAATTTTTCCCGCGAACGAAACTTGCCGCTCATGCCCCTCCGCAGCACATCGGCTTCGCCCAAATCCAATCCCGCAAAATGGTGGGCCACTTTGATTACATCTTCTTGATAGACCATTACACCATAGGTGTCGGGCATAATCTCCAACATAATAGGGTGTGCTTTTTCCTCGGTTCTGCCCTTGTTGCGATGGCGCAAAATATATTCTCGCATCATACCACTTTTGGCTACACCTGGACGGATAATGGAACTGGCGGCCACCAATCCCAAATAAGTATCGACCTGTAATTTTTTGAGCAACATGCGCATGGCGGGCGACTCTACGTAAAAACAGCCCATGCACTGTGCAGTTTTGATCAGGTTGTTGATTACGGGGTTTTTTTTAAAACCTTTGATATCGTGGATATCGATATCGCCATATTTTTCGGGTTGGTTGTAGGCAACAATCTCCAACGCCTCCTTGATCTTGCCCAAACCCCGCTGTCCCAAAATATCGAATTTATACAGGCCTACATCCTCGGCAATGACCATATCGTACTGCGTGGTGGGAAAGCCTTTCGGTGGCAAATGAGTGGCGGAAAACCAATGCAAGGGTTTGTCACTGATCAAAATCCCCCCAGCGTGAATGCTTAAATAATTCGGTTTCCCTTTGAGCAAGCTGCCATATTTCAGTACGAGTTTGGATACATGGTCCAGTTGGTCAAGGTTATATCTTCCTGCCAGCAAAAAATCAATGTCCTGTGGTGGGAGCCCGAACACTTTGCCCAATTCCCGGATAACGCCCCGTTCCTTAAAGGTGACGTAGGTGCCGAGCAGGGCCACGTGTTCAAATCGTTCAAAGATATATTCCGTCATTGCAGGACGGTCCCTCCACGAAAAATCAATATCAAAATCTGGTGGATTGGCCCGGTACAGGTTGATGAAGCGCTCAAAATAGAGATCGAGTTCCATGGGGTCCACATCGGTGATGCGTAACAGATAGGCCACAATACTGTTCGCGCCACTTCCTCGTCCCACATAAAAGAAACCCCTTCGCCTTGCTTCGGAAACAATGTCCCAATTGATTAAAAAATAGGAGACAAATCCCATTTTTTTGATGAGCTTTAGTTCCTTGTTCAATCTGTTTTTGATGGAATCGTTCATCTCTTCATATCGATAGGGGAGACCCTCGGCGCAAAGTTTTTCCAAAAGCTGTTCATCCGCGTCCACACTTCCCAAATAGGTTTTAAGGTTTTGTGGTTTTCTGTCCTTGGAGAAATCAAAATGAATATTACATTGGTTCAGCAGTTTTTCCGTGTTTTCCAAGATATGGGGGAACTCGGAAAACGCAGTTGCGAGATTTTGAATGGGATACATTTTTTCCTCCTCGTTTGCTTCTTCTTCCTTTGGAAGTTTGCTCAGCAATAGATTGTTGTCGATGGCCCTCAGCAATCTGTGGGCATTAAAATCTTGTTTGTTCCGAAAAGTAACGGGTTGCTGAACCACCAATTTCTTTTTAAGATTGGCCAATTTCGAAAATGGAAGTCGGCGCAGATTTTTAATGGAGATTCCGATGAACTCATAATCTTGAAAATGTTCCAGTTCGTTGAGCAGCACCTGTTCAAAGGGATATACCACAAAAGCATTTTTAAAAGCAGGGGCCCTATCTGGAATCTTTGATTTATCATGAAGGTGATGGGACAAAAAATCGTTCAGTTCCAGATATCCCTCGTTGTTTTGGGCAATTCCGATAAAGCAGGGCTGGACCCCATTCCTAAAATCGATACCCAAAATCGGTTTTACGTCAAATTCTGGTGCCTTTCGAACAAAGTTTAATCCCGCAGAGGTATTGTTGATGTCGGTGAGCACCAATTGGGTTACATGGTTTTCTTGTGCCAACTGCAATAGCTCAACCTCCGAGAAGGTCCCGAACCGCAAACTGTAATATGTGTGGCAGTTGAGATAGATGTTAGATAATAGATTTTAGACGTTAGATGTCATCAATTAAAAATTATACTTGGCGTTTGTCTTGTATCTTTTGTCTGATAGCGTAGCGGTCTCAAGTCTAATCACTGTTTCCGATGAGCCAAAACCACAGGCGGTTCCCCGTTAAAGGGATTGTGCATGCTCCCGATGGTTTTTGCGCCCATGGCGGAGGCGCGCAACACGCTCCGACTTCCAAACCGATTGCGGACATGATCCATGGCCTGGTAAAGGTTCAGGGTCTCTTCGGTATCCTCAAAAAGGTTGATTTGGTAGTTGCCCGAGACCAAATGGCTGAATCGAATCCCGATGAGACGAACCAACATCCGTTTGTTGTATAAGGAATTGAACAGTTCCAATATTTTGGGAATAAGGGTGTGGTCTGCACTCGTGTAGGGAATGCGCGATTGTTTGGAATAGGTGTTAAAATCGGAATACCGAATTTTCACAACAACACAGGCCGTTAATTTGTCGCCTCTTCGTAACTGGTAGGCCAAGTTCTCGGTCATAGCTATCAAAATGCCTTTCAACTTTGTGACATCAATGGTGTCTCGATCAAAAGTTCTTTCGTTGGAGATGGACTTTCGCTCATGAAAAGGAATCACGGGAGTATTGTCTATGCCATTGGCTCTTTTCCAAATTACCCGACCGTTGGCGCCCAATACCCGTTGCATAATGTCCATGGGCATCTCCTGTACGGTTTTTACTTGCCGTATTCCCAAATTTCTTAGGGTTTGATAGGTTTTATCGCCAACCATCGGAATCTTTTTAATGGAAAGCGGAGCCAAAAAAGGCTTTTCTAGACCAAAATCTATTTTAAGCTGATTGTTGGGCTTGGCTTCGTTGGTTGCCACTTTGGAAACTACCTTGTTCACCGACAGCCCAAAAGAAATGGGTAAACCTGTTTCATGAATGATTTTCTGCCGCATTTCCGTAGCAAATTTGTAACAACCAAAAAAACGGTCCATACCCGATAGGTCGGCATAAAACTCATCAATACTCGATTTTTCAAAAAGCGGAACCTGTTCTTTGATGATTTCGGTAACCACATCAGAATACTTGCTATAGGTGCCTGCGTTTCCGCGGATCACCAAAGCTTCAGGGCAAAGTTCCTTGGCCATTTTCATGGGCATACCGGAATGAACTCCGAATCCACGGGTCTCGTAGCTGCAAGCAGCGACAACCCCACGATCACTGGTGCCGCCCACCAATAAGGGCTTGTTTTTAAGCTCTGTATTGATGATACGTTCCACGGACACATAAAAAGTATCCAAGTCTAGATGTAAAATTGTCTTTTTCATTGTTTAGTTGAAGGGAAAGCTAAATTATGGAAATATTCCTATAAAATGGAAATAATCCATAAAATAAATATGAACAACTTCTACTGTTACTTTTTCCAAAAAATCATCATATCTTTGTATCGTTGTGTTGGATTCCAGTCGCGATGATTGGAATCAGGTTGAAGCATCAAATCGATGCTCACCAATGAAAGGCTTTCCTTTTGGAAGGCTTTTTTTGTTTGTGGTGGAAGGAGTAAAATAAGAATGGATGTCACTTCGAGCGCAGTCGAGAAGTCTCATTGTCAAAGGTCTCAACCCCTATCGATATGACAAATCATAAGGCATTTATGATAATTAGTGCAATTCGTGTCGAGCCACTTAACCAAGCAAAAGATTCTTCGCTTGGCTCAGAATGACAATTGGATTTCTCAATCGTCGTGTTACTCCTCATTTCGAAATGACCAGTTGAATTTCTTTTGTAAATGATGTCATTTCGAACCGACCGGAGGGAGTGTGAGAAATCTCTAAAAGATAATTGAAGCAATATTAACTTTGGGTAACAGCGTGAGCCACATGATGCACTAGCGAGGCGGCCAATTTTGCCGTTTGTCCATCGATATCATATTTGGGATTCATTTCGGCAATATCCAGACTAATCAATTTTCCAGAGCCGATAATCGTTTTTAAACATTCCAAAACCATATATGGGCTAAAGCCCATTGGAGAAGAGGCACTGACCCCAGGAGCATAGGCGGATGAAAAACCATCCAAGTCGATGGTTACATAAATATGGTCCACATTTTTGGCAAACGCATTGATCCAGGTCGTGATTTCATTTAATAGTGGAATTTGAAAGGTGTCGTTCATCACATAGATGACATCTAAATCTCTGGCCGTTTGAAAAAGAGTTCTATCGTTGGCGTCTTTTCGAATACCGAGGCAGAGGTAATTAAAATCAATGCGCTCTTTTTCGCAATCTTTGGCAATCTGATAAAACGGAGTTCCGGAATTGCTCTTTTCCGTATTTTTCCGTAAATCAAAATGTGCATCAAAATTGATGATACCGATGGTCTGTCCCTCTTTTTTGGCATCCAGATATTTTTTGATGCCGTTATAATGGCCATAGGCCATATCGTGTCCGCCCCCTAAAACAATAGGGAACTGTTTTTTCTCCAATAGGGTCGTGACAGCTTCGGTAAGCTGATTTTGGGCAGACTCCATATCGCCATCGCTGCAAACCACCGAACCTACATCGTGCAAAAGCACATTGCTCCCCAAATGGTTGGGCATTTTTCCAAAACTGTTTTTGATGATATCTGGCCCGTCGACAGCACCAACACGACCTTGGTTACGTCGAACTCCTTCATCACAAGCATAGCCCAAAAGCGCAATGGATTTTTTCTGAGCTTCAGAAATTTCCTCTAAGGAGGTGCAATGCACTTTTTCGTGCAGATACAACCATTTATTGGAAATTCTACCTGTCCAAAGTTCTTTTTTCGGGGGGGCGTAGTGTTTCATCACATTAAAAAAGGTCGTCCAAAATATCGGGTTCTACAAGATAAGGCAAAGTTACTTTTAAATTGGGAGAGCGTTTCATTTCTCGTTCAATGGCAAAGCGGGCTTCCTTGTTCCTGGCCCAACTTCTGCGGGAAATACCATTGTTCACGTCAAAAAACAACATTTTCTTCAATCGGTCGGATGCCTCTTCGGAACCATCGAGAACCATTCCAAATCCACCATTGATGACTTCTCCCCAGCCTACGCCGCCACCATTATGGATGGAAACCCAAGTAGCACCCCTAAAACTATCGCCGATCACATTTTGAATGGCCATATCTGCGGTGAATTTGCTGCCATCATAAATATTGCTGGTCTCCCTAAAGGGAGAATCTGTGCCGCTCACATCGTGATGGTCCCTCCCCAAAACTACGGGAGCACTAATTTCTCCTTTGCCAATAGCCGTATTGAAGGCATCTGCAATCTTGCTTCGTCCCTCTGCATCGGCATACAGGATTCGAGCCTGTGAGCCCACCACCAATTTGTTCTGTTCTGCCTCCGAAATCCATTTGATATTGTCCTGCATTTGCTGTTGGATTTCTTCAGGCGCTTCGGATTTGATTGTCTTCATAACTTGCAAGGCAATGGCATCGGTCTTTTGAAGGTCTTTTGGGTCGCCCGATGTACATACCCATCGGAACGGGCCAAAACCATAATCAAAACACATTGGACCCAAAATATCCTGCACGTAGGATGGATACCTGAAATCAATATTGTTCTCGGCCATTACATCGCCACCTGCTCGCGAAACTTCCAGCAAAAAGGCATTTCCATAATCAAAAAAGTAGGTGCCTTTTACCGTGTGTTTGTTGATGGCATTGATTTGTCTTCGTAATGATTCCTGCACTTTTTCCTTAAAGGCTTCTGGATTTTCCACCATCATGGTGTTTGACTCTTCAAAAGAAAGTCCAGCGGGATAGTAACCACCTGCCCAAGGATTGTGCAAAGAGGTTTGATCAGAACCCAAATGAATAAAAATGTCCTCTTCGTAAAAGCGCTCCCAAACATCCACCACGTTACCAATGTAGGCCAAAGAAACCACTTCCTTGTTCTCCACGGCTTCTTTGGTGCGAACCACCAACAGGTCCAAATCCACCAACAATTCATCTATCCAACCTTGGTCGTGGCGTTTTTTGGCAGCTTCAGGGTTGACTTCGGCACAAATGGTGATTCCCCCAGCAATGTTTCCTGCTTTGGGTTGGGCACCGCTCATACCGCCCAGTCCAGCGGTCAAAAAGATCTTGCCTTCAGGCGATTCGTTTTTCTGCAATACTTTTCTGAACGCGTTCATTACCGTAATGGCCGTTCCGTGCACAATCCCCTGTGGACCGATGTACATATAGGAACCTGCCGTCATCTGTCCGTATTGGGTCACGCCAAGTGCGTTGTATTTTTCCCAATCATCGGGTTTGGAGTAATTGGGAATCATCATCCCGTTGGTGACCACCACCCTTGGCGCTTCCTTGGACGATGGGAAAAGGCCCATCGGATGTCCAGAATACATATGGAGCGTCTGCTCTTCGCTCATTTCTGCCAAATATTTCATCGTGAGCAGGTACTGCGCCCAGTTTTGGAATACCGCTCCATTGCCGCCGTAGGTAATGAGCTCTTCGGGATGTTGTGCCACGGCGGGGTCCAAATTGTTTTGGATCATGAGCATAATGGACGCGGCCTGATGTGTTTTGGCAGGATATTCCGAAATGGGCCGTGCGAACATTTCATAATCAGGTTTGAATCTATGCATATAAATACGGCCGGAGGTTTTCAGCTCCTCTGCAAATTCTGTGGCGAGCTCCTCGTGCCAAACTTCGGGAAAATAGCGTAGCGCATTTTGTACGGCCAATTTTTTTTCTTCTTTGGAGAGAATGTCCTTCCGTTTTGGGGCAGGGTTGCCATTTTTGGGATACTCTTTTTTTGGAGGAAGTTGCTTTGGTATACCTTTTAGTATTTGTTGCTGAAACTCGGTCATAATTCAAATTTTTTAGAGGATGGGCATTCCTTTTTTCCAAACCTCGCTAGGCTTTAATTGCCCTTGGTGATACGTGATTTCTTGGTAGTTATCCGTTGGGAAAAGAACAAAGTCAGCCTGTGCTCCAGCTTCCAGTTTTCCTCGGTCGGCTAACCGTAAAGCAGCTGCAGCCCTCGAAGTGACACCTGCCAAAACCTCGGTATTGGACAGTTTTTCAAAAGTTCCCAAAATACTGGCTTGGGTCAATAGGTCGCCCATGGGAGCAGATCCTGGGTTGTGGTCGCTGGCAATGGACAATGAGCCACCTGCATCCAGAATTTTCCGTGCTGGCGTGTAGGCGCATCCCAAACCGATGGATGCTCCTGGCAAGGCGGTCGCAATGGTGTTGCTCTTTGCCAATAATTGAATTTCCTTTTCGGTACTGGCCTCCAAATGGTCGGCGCTTACCGCATCAAAATCTACGGCAACCTGACTGCCACCCGTGGTGAATTGGTCGGCGTGTACCGTAATATCAAATCCCATTTCCTTGGCTTTTTGAAAATAGGGTTTGATTTCCTCCGGGGAAAAGGCACTTTCTTCCACAAAGGCATCCACACGACAGGCCAAATTTTCGGTTTTGATGATGGGAAACAATTCTTTGATGATTACATCGAGATAATTCTTGTCTTGATTCCAATCTTTAGGCTTCATATGGGCCGCCAAACACGTTGGAATCAATGTAGCATTCGAAGATTCATTAGCCTGTTTGATGGCGCGTAGCATTTTCAATTCTTCATCCACGGAAAGGCCATAACCACTTTTCACTTCGATGGTGGTAATACCATTTTTAAGATGTTTTTTGCTTCTGGTGATAATTCCCTTAACCAATTCTTCTTGCAAAGATTTTCGGGTTTGGGTTACCGTATCCCAAATGCCGCCTCCCGCTTTTGCAATTTCCAAATAGGTTTTTCCTGCATTTCGATACGCATAATCACGTGCTCGGGTGCCCCCAAAACAGATATGGGTGTGGGAGTCCACAAACCCGGGCAGGCAAACATATTGACCTTCGATATGGTGCACATCGACATCATCGGATTTCAACTCGTCAAAAACACCGACTTTGAGGACTTTTCCTTCGGAAACTAAAATACCCCCGTTTTCAATGATGGGCAGTTGCTCATCTTTGAGCGCTCCTTTTAATGGGAGTCCTGTCATGGGGAGTAATTGGGTAAATGGTCCTATTAATAGTGGTTTGTTCATTTTAATACGTTTCAAATTCATCAAGATGTGGTGTGTTCCAAGAAAGATCTTTTTCTTTCATTACTTTTTCCACCAAATCAATGATCTCACGGTTTTGGATAATTTCGATTCCTTTTTCGATGTCATCCGCAAAAACACGGTCGTTTTCGGCAAAAGCGACTTTTGTTCTCAGGAATGTATGGATTTCATCTAACAGAATCCCTGATTTTAGTGGTTTTCTGTATTCAAAGGCCTGGGCCGATGTCAACAATTCAATGGCAAGTATTTTTTCCACATTTTCAATAATGTTGAGCGCTTTTCTACCGCTAATAGACCCCATGCTTACATGATCTTCTTGACCCAAAGAGGTAGGAATGCTATCGGCGCTGGCGGGGAAACACAGGCTTTTATTTTCGCTGGCCAATGCTGCGGAAGTGTACTGCAAAATCATATAACCCGAATTGATTCCGGTATCTTTCATCAATAATTTAGGAACACCAGGACTGTTGCCTTCAAGGGCCAAATAGATACGTCGGTCCGAGATATTTCCAAGTTCCGAAGCGGCCAATGCGGCATAATCCAAAGCCATGGCCAAGGGTTGCCCGTGAAAATTTCCACCACTGATGGTCAATTCATCATTTATGATGACAGGATTGTCCGTTACCGAATTGAGTTCGATTTCCAACAATGCTTTAAGATGAAGCCATGCATTACGGGATGCACCGTGCACTTGCGGCATGCAACGCAGCGAGTAGGGGTCCTGCACCCGTTCGCAATCGATATGGTCTTCCAAAATCTCGGAACCTTGAAGCAGTGTTCGAATCCTACCCGCCACATGTTGGTTCCCCTTGAACGGACGAAGTTGGTGCAATTCCTCAAAAAAGGGTTTCATGGAACCTTGCAACCCTTCAAGCATCATGGCGCCAATAATATCCGCATGTCGCAGGCAATGCTGTAATTTGTGGACCACCATTACCCCATGTGCGGCGATAAATTGGGTTCCATTGATCAAGGCGAGTCCTTCCTTCGGTCCTAATTCCAATGGTTTTAGATTGTTTTTTTCGAATAGTTCTTGGGTTGGAATGGTCTTGCCTTGGTGCCGTACCTTGCCCAGTCCAATCAATGGGAGAAACAAATGGGAAAGTGGTGCCAAGTCTCCGGATGCTCCTACCGAACCTTGACTTGGAACCACGGGAATGGCATCGTTTTCCAAATGCCAAAGCATACGTTGTAAGGTAGCTTCTGCAATACCAGAGTATCCTTTGGCCAAAGCATGGATTTTTAGAATTAGCATAATTTTTGCCAATTCCGTAGAAATAGGTTGGCCAACACCTACACTATGACTCTGCAATATGTTGGATTGAAGAATTTTGGTATCCTCCTTGGAAATTTTGGTATTGCACAAAGGGCCAAATCCCGTATTGATACCGTACACCGTATCGCCTTTTTCCACGATACGCTGCACACGTTCGTAACTGGCATTTATATTTTTCAGGCATTCATCAGAGAAAATACCTTTTATGGTGCCATGGGCCAACCCCAAAGCTATGCTTACGGTTAAATGGTCCTCGCCAAATTGAAATGTTCGGTCTATCGCCATACTTTTTTCTTTTCAATAAAAGTATCATTTAGGTTTAATAATTACCAATACTTATTTTTGTAACAATCAATAAGTATGAATTATCAAATAGAACTTCGACATTTCATTTATTTTCTGGCCGTGGCCGAGGAACTTCATTATAGAAAGGCGGCCGAAAAACTCTTTATTTCTCAACCAGGATTGAGCACGCAGATTAAACAGATGGAAGAAATTTTGGGCACTCAACTTTTTGTTAGAGACAAGAAAAAAGTCAGCTTGACTCCCGCCGGGGAGTTTTTAAAGAAGGAAGTGGAATTCATTTTGAATCACCTCGAACAGACTAAAAAACAGCTTAAACTTATAGGAGAAGGACATTTGGGGGAGGTGCGAATCGGTTTTTTGGGTTCGGCCATGCAAAATGTGGTTCCCAATTTGTTGTTGGGTTTGAAGGAAAAGTATCCAACGGTACATACCACATTGGAAGAGCTTTCCAATCGGGCACAGATCAATGCGATTTTGGCAGACCGTTTGGATTTAGGATTTGTACGATTGTCACGCGTACCGAAAGGATTGGACGTGAGACCTGTTTTTGAGGATACCTTTTCTTTGGTGCTACCAGATGATCATCCTTTGGATGCAATAAATTTCAAGAACATCAATCAAGTAGCTGACGAGGATTTTATCCTATTTTCCCAAGATTACAGTCCCATGTACTATGATACGGTGCTCAGTATTTGTGAGGACAGCGGTTTTGTGCCACATGTTTCGCATAAATCCGTGCATGCGCAGACCATTTTTAAATTGGTGGAGAATAAACTGGGTATTGCCATTGTACCGACGACGCTTCAATACGGATTTCAGATGAAGGTAAAGTTCATCGAAATGAAAAAAATAAAACAGCGCGCTGTATTGAGCATGGTCTGGAAAAGGGATAACCGAAACCCTGCTCTTCAAAAATGTATGGATTTGCTCATGAAATTATGATTTGAACCTTTTGGAGAGTAACTTTGGGATTCAACTTAATTCACCAGTATGATTTTTGATTTAATCAAGGAAAGGAGAAGTGTTTTTCCACCTCAATATACAGATAAACCTATTTCGAAAGAAACCCTGGAAAAGATTTTGGAAGCCGCCAATTGGGCCCCGACTCATAAAAAAACGGAACCTTGGCGTTTTAAAGTACTAATGGGAGAAAAGAAACAGGAGTTGGGTGCCTTTTTATCCAATAAATATCAGGAGGTAGATCCCAAGCCAAAGCAAATGAAAATCAAAAAACTGCAGTTCAACCCTTCCAATTCTGCTGCTGTTGTTGCCATTTGCATGCAACGAGACCCTAAGGAGAGTTTGCCAGAATGGGAAGAAATTGCAGCTGTCTCCATGGCGGTTCAAAATATATGGTTGTGCTGCACAGAACTGGGTATTGGAACTTATTGGGCCTCACCGGGCCTCATAAAGTTTATGGATGAATTTTTTGATCTGAATCAAGGGGAGAGGTGTCTTGGATTTCTTTTTATGGGGTATTATGATGGTGATGTGGAACCATCAAGTAGAACCCCTATTTCTGAAAAAGTGGAGTGGTTGGACTAACTAAAGGCAAATAAGTCTCCAGCATATTTTATGGTGATGTAGACATAAAAAATGGCATACATAACGGTAACCACAAGTTTCATGAAGGTACCTGTTAAAAAGCCTAAAAACGAACCGAAAGCCGCCTTCATGGCGGTTTTTTTGTTGGCCTTGTTCAACAGTTCACCTACCAAGGCCCCAATAAATGGCCAAATGATAATGCCCAATGGACCGAAAATGGGAACAAAGATGGCCACAAGTAAGCCTATTATGGTACCCCACATGCCAGCTTTGCTGCCTCCGAACCGTTTGGTGCCCATAGCGGGTATCACATAATCCAAAATGGTAATAGTAATTGCGATTATAAAAGTGATTCCCAAAATCCACCAATTATCGGGCACTGCTTTGGTTAAATAAAGCAGTAACAATCCAACCCAACTTATGGGCGGGCCTGGCAATACGGGCAAAAAACTTCCCAGTATCCCGACCAGCATCAAAAGGAACCCTAAAATGAGTAATGCAATATCCATGGTTGTGCTTTACCGTTAGACAAATGTAGCAGACAATTGTTACAAACAAAATCAAAATAAAACCCTATCCTTAATTTTTTCGTAGGTAAATTTGAAACCAATTACGAAGCTGTCGTGAAAACGAATAAACCACATAAAAAATCAAAGTTCATTCACATAGGGTGCACCGTGATGTGTATGTTTTATTTGTTAGGCCTTTTTAATGGTTTGGTATTGGAAGCCCTGCATGAAGTATCACACGTGTTGACTCCAAAAACACACCATCATAATTTTGTCTCGGACCACGAAGCCATAGATTATTCTTCGTTGGAAGCTATGGCAGGCCACTCCCACGAAGCGTTAGAAGCATTAAAGGATTTATTGGAAGCCCATCATTCAGATGAGCAAGAATCCAAGAATGATATCAGTCTTCAACTGGATAAACATTTCGTGGAAGAAGTCCATATTCCATCCAACATAGATACTTCCATAACTAGTAAAAGTGATTGGGCATACCAAAGCAAAACTTCTTTTTGCTGCCAAGGTGTTAGTACGCCGCCTCCCCAACATAGCTGAAATAGGCTAGGCCAAAACTTTAAGGAACAGGTTCCATGTTTGAATGGAACTGGGCCTAGCATTGCTATTGTTCAAACTTATTTACACAAATCAAATTAAAAGACAACGACATGAAATATTTTATGGCGACATTGTCCATGCTGTTCATGGGCACAATCGTAGCACAAAACATAAAGGGAAAGCTGATAGATGAAACTGGTTCTCCATTGGAAGACGCTGGTATTTTTAACAAGACCAGTGGTCAACACAGCCATACCGACGGCACAGGGCAGTTTGTTCTGGATAGAACCTCGGTAAACGATACAGTTTATTTTTCAAGATTGGGATATGCCACGCAAACCCGAGTGGTGAATCAAGCGGATTTACAGAATCCGCTTACCATTATTCTTACGGAAAGCTCTATTTCTTTGGATCAAGTGGTTTTGGTGTCAAAGGTGGATGCTTTGAGCAGGATAGTAGATGTGGATGTGAAAACTAATCCCGTAAAATCATCACAAGAAATTTTAAGAAAGGTGCCAGGACTGATTATCGGTCAACACGCTGGAGGAGGAAAGGCCGAGCAGATATTTTTACGCGGTTTTGATGTGGATCACGGTACCGATGTGTCCATTAATGTAGGCGGTATGCCCGTAAATATGGTCTCTCATGCACACGGGCAGGGATATGCCGATCTTCACTTTGTGATTCCGGAAACCATTGAAAACGTAAACTTTGGAAAAGGGCCTTATTATGCCGATCAAGGAAACTTTAACACGGCTGGTTATGTAAACCTAAAATTGAGAAAAAGCTTGGACAAGAATATGTTGTCCACCGAAGCAGGGCAATTTGGTGCGCGTAGGTTTATGGGGATGTTCAATGTGATTGAGAACCGGAACAGTAATGCGTACTTGGCTTCCGAGTTATATTTAACGGATGGTCCGTTTGAGTCACCACAAAACTTTAATCGTATCAATATTTTGGGAAGATACCGATACGCGTTGCCAGGTGATCAAGAGTTGCTGTTGACCGCATCACACTTTTCAAGTAAATGGGATGCGTCAGGACAAATACCGCAAAGAGCGGTAGATCAAGGATTGATCAATCGATTTGGCGCTATTGACGATACCGAGGGCGGGCAAACCAGCAGAACCAACCTTGTATTGAATCACAGCAAAAACTTGGGTGCTGGTAAATCACTCAATACCATGGCCTTTGTTTCCCATTACGACTTTGAATTGTACTCCAACTTCACCTTTTTCTTGGAAGATCCCGTGAACGGAGATCAGATCAAACAGTTTGAAGACCGAATGCTGGCGGGTGCCAAGACGGTTTTTCAGAATAGTTCGGCCAGTTTGGGAGACATGGGTTTCAAGTACAATGCAGGGATTGGTTTTAGATACGATAATGTGGACGATAACCAATTATCCCGAACATTGAACCGTCAAGAATTATTGGAGCGTTTGGCCTATGGCGATGTGGATGAGGTAAACGGATATGCTTTTGCAGGAGCCGAATTTAAATCAGGTAAATTTACTTTTGAGCCCGCTGTTCGTTTGGATTATTTTAGGTTCGATTACATTAACAAAATGAGTGAACTGTACGATAGCCGAAGCGAGGAAAAAGTGGCGTTCAGTCCAAAGTTCAATACCATTTACAGTCCAACTCAGAATACCCAGTTCTTCCTGAAGACAGGAATTGGTTTTCATTCCAACGACACCCGAGTGGTGGTAGCGAACAGGGGCGAAGAGATACTGCCGGCTGCTTACGGATTGGATTTGGGAACCATCATTAAGCCGGCGGATAAATTGGTCTTGAACGCCACACTGTGGACGTTGTTCCTAGATCAAGAATTCGTATACGTGGGCGATGCCGCAATTGTGGAACCAAGTGGAAAAACCCGTAGAATGGGAATCGAGGTAGGAGCTAGGTACCAGCCTTTGGATTGGCTTTATATGTATTCTGATGCCAACTACACCCACGCTCGTAGTACCGAAGCCACCGGTGGGCAAGATTATATTCCTCTGGCACCAGACTTTACCATGGCAGGTGGTGTGACATTGGGTGGCAATAAAGGCTTTTCTGGAGGATTGAACTACAGGTATATCGATGATAGACCTGCCAATGAGGACAATTCGATAATAGCCGAAGGCTATTTTGTCACCGATGCAACGCTAAATTATAGTGTGAACAACTGGACTTTTGGTTTGATTGTGGAAAACCTGTTTGATACCGAATGGAACGAAACCCAGTTCGCTACGGAAAGCCGTTTGTTCAACGAGCCGAATTCTTTTGAGGAGATTCATTTTACTCCGGGAACACCTTTTTATTTACGAGGAAAGGTTACCGTTACCTTTTAAATTATCAACCGCCAGCATACCATGCTGGCGGTTTTTTAGATTAAAGCACATTGTTTTTTGAATAGCCAGGAGGTCTAATTCCATTCATTCGAAGATAGGCAACTGCCTGTGCTCTGTGATGTGCGGTATGACTTTCACCTCGAAGAATAAGGTCTAGGTTGGTATGTCCTTCAAGATACCAAGGCTTTTGCTTGTCCAGTCCTTTGATGAGATCGGCGTCATAGATTGTTTCCAAGTTGGAAATCACAAAATCAAAAGTTTCGTTCAAATAGTTTAAAACCATTGCCTTATTTTCTTCTGGAAGCCTTTTCTGCAAGTTATCAGGTTGAAATAAGTTGATAGGGTCGGGACGTTCCAATAAAAAATCAGCTTTCATCATCGCTTCAAAATCAGGATAAGTAGTTGTGTCGGTCAGAATCCCGATAAAACTATTGTTGGTAAATCCAATGTGCATAAAGTGCTGTGCAAAACTCATTTGCTCAGGCGTAGGTCGAAATTCCAATTGATCCAAGGGCATGGTATCAAGTACGGCAGTAGTATATTTTTGTGATTGTTTCCATCTTTTTATAAGGTTCTCCATAATGGGATTGTCCATCAATGGAATTTTGGAAGATAACAAGACCAAAGGGCTAAAGCTGAACAATCCTAATAATAATCTTCGATTCATGATATAATTTTAATCTGTAGTTGTATCTAATTAAAGATATCCCATAAAAAATGAATAAGTGTTAACGATTTAGATATACTCTCGATTAAAATATTCAACTAAAAAATTAGTTTAAACTAAATATTTAGTTATATTAGCAGTGTCATTTCGAATTGTCAGACTGAGCGCAGTCAAAGTCAAGATGAGAAATCTAACTTGTAATTAAAGATTTCGATGGTATTTAAAATAGTAATGAGTGGATTCCCGAGAAATCGGTAATGACACATAAAACATATCAAATGAAACAACTCACCAAGGCGGAAGAAGAGGTAATGCAGCTCCTTTGGAAAATTGAAAAAGGGAATGTAGCTGCAATTTTGGAAGAACTGTCAGAACCCAAACCGGCATACAATACAGTGTCCACCATTGTTCGGATTTTGGAGGACAAAGGTTTTGTGTCCCATGAGAAAGTAGGGAAGGGCCATGTGTATTTTCCCTTAGTGAAAAAGGAAGAGTATAGCAATCAGAGTCTCAATAAGTTGATGGATGGATATTTCCAAGGATCATTCTCTAGTATGGTGTCCTTTTTTATGAAAAAGAACGACATCAGCTTAAAGGAACTCGAAGACATTATGAAGAACATTAAAGACAAAGAGCAATGATTACTTATATATTGGAGAGTATAGCGTTTCAACTCGTCTTTCTGTTGACTTATGACCTTTTTCTAAAGAATGAGACCTTTTTTCAATGGAACCGAGTATATCTCTTGGGTACTTTTGCGCTTTCTTTAGTGTTGCCATGGATAAAAATTGAAGCACTACAAACCACCATGCCGCAAGAATTGGGAACCACGACCGTATTCCTTGCGCAATTAAACGGAGTGGTTTTGAGTCCCGAGACAACAGAAACCAGTTTTTTGGCAAGTATCTCTTGGCCTTACTGGGTTTTGGCGTTTGGAAGCTTTTTGGCAACCCTTTGGTTTGTCTACAAGTTGATTCAAATAGGGCAGCTGCGTAAAAAAGGTTCGGTGGAGCGTTTCCAAGATTTTACAAAAGTCACGGTTCCTAAAAGTGTGACTGCTTTTTCATTTTTCAGAAGCATTTTTATGGGTGGGGACATCAAAAAGGAAAAAGAACCAAACATCTTGGCCCACGAACTAGTGCACGTAAAACAATGGCATTCCTTGGACTTGCTCTTTTTTGAGCTGGCCCGAATCGTCTTCTGGTTCAATCCTTTGGTGTACATCTACCAGAACAGACTTGCCGAACTTCATGAATTCATCGCCGATGAAAAAGCGGTCAAACAAAACAAGGCAGCACATTTTGAAATGCTGTTGTCCGAAGCGTTCCATACGCAGAACATCAGTTTTGTCAATCAATTTTTTAATCAATCATTAATCAAAAAACGAATAGTCATGTTACAAAAAAAGAAATCCAAAGCCGTTTGGCAATTAAAATATGTATTGTTGTTGCCACTAGTTTTGGGGATGTTGGTTTATACTTCCTGTGAAACTAACAAGGAAGAGAACAATTCTGAAGCGGCAGAAGGTGCCTCGTTGGCTGCTTCAAACGAGATTCCCTTTGGTGTTATCGATGAGGTTCCCGTTTTTCCCGGTTGCGAAGATACTGATGATAAAAGAGCTTGTTTTCAGGAAAAGATACAGCGACATATCCAGAAGAATTTTCATTATCCCGAAGCTGCTCAGGAACAAGGTATTCAAGGAAGAGTAAGTGCTATCTTCAGAATAGACGAAGAAGGGCACATCGTGGATATCAAAATGAAGGGGCCGCATGAGCTTTTGGAAAAGGAAACTGAACGAATTTTGGCAAAACTGCCGCAAATGAAACCAGGAAAGCATAAAGGGAAAGCTGTAAAAGTACCTTTTTCCATTCCGATAACCTTTAAGCTTGACGATGGTGACCAAGCCATCAATAAAGAAATTCAAAAGTTTGGTGATCGCGGAGATGGTTGGGTTCCGTTTACGGCGATTGATGAGGCTCCTGTTTTTCCAGGATGTGAAGATGCTACGGACATGCGAGCTTGCTTTTTGGAAAACGTACAAAATCATGTGCGTAAACATTTTAGATATCCTGAAGAAGCACAAGAACAGGGAATTCAAGGTAGAGTGGCCATTATGTTCGGTATAAATGCGGATGGCGATATAGTGGATATCAAATCAAAGGGGCCAAGTCCTATTTTGGAAGCGGAAGCCCACAGAATAATTGCTAGATTACCTAAAATGGAACCTGCGCAACAGGATGGAAAACCAGTAGACGTGATTTTTTCCATTCCTATTACTTTTCGGCTTAAATAATGGCTGAGCAGCTTTAGATTTAAAGGCCCGAAATTATTTTGGGCCTTTCTGTTTTGGACATTCTTCCTTAAAAAATCGTAATTTCAGCCAAATTCTAGGGGCTGTTATGCAGAAGTTTGTCTTGTTAATCATTTTTATGGGTTTGCTCGTATCCTGCGAGCTGTTCGAGTCCAAAGAGGACAAGACCCAAAAACTGGTCAATGAAGAATTAATGGCCATCGATTGGAACGATGTGGATCAATACCCCCTTTTTGAGGATTGTGACGAAACAGCACCCAAAGAAGCTCAGCAGGAGTGTTTTCAAAATGTGATCACCGAGTATTTTTCCGAGGCTATGGCAGGACTTAAATTTCAAGTCAGGAACGATATGAACGATACGGTCTATATCGATTTCCTGATTGATGAACACGGTTTTATTTCCGTGTTGAACGTGGAGGAAAAGACCTCCGTGCTCAATGAAATCTCGGATTTCAACGCTAAAATCTCTGAAAGCTTGAACGATTTGACCACCGTGGCACCCGCATTGAAAAGAGGAAATCCAGTAAGTTTACGTTTTAGGCTTCCGCTGGTACTAAACACCTACTAATTTGGCAACAGAAAAAATTATATTGGGAATAGACCCTGGAACTACGATCATGGGGTTCGGCATCATTAAAGTAATCAACAAACAGATGCACTTTGTGCAAATGAACGAGTTGATGCTCCGAAAGTATGATGACCCCTATGTAAAACTCAAACTTATTTTTGAGCGTACAGTGGAACTGATAGATACTTATCACCCAGATGAAATTGCTATTGAAGCCCCTTTTTATGGCAAAAACGTACAGTCGATGCTCAAATTGGGCCGCGCCCAAGGGGTAGCGATGGCAGCGGGGCTATCCAGAGAAGTTCCGATTACGGAGTATATGCCCAAAAAGATAAAAATGGCCATCACGGGCAACGGGAATGCCAGTAAGGAACAGGTGGCCCGAATGCTCCAGAGCGTCCTAAAATTAAAATCCTTGCCCAAAAACCTCGATAGCACGGATGGATTGGCTGCCGCCGTTTGTCATTTCTACAATGAGGGTAGGGTAGAGGTCGGAAAAAGCTATACGGGCTGGGAGGCTTTTGTAAAGCAGAATGAATCAAGAATCAAAAAATAATAATTGTCATTGCCAACTGTTAATTGATCATTGATTGAATGAGCGGGATATATCTCCATATACCTTTTTGCAAGCAAGCTTGCCATTACTGTGATTTTCATTTTTCCACACAATTGGGAAAAAAGGAAGCTATGGTCAGCGCCATCGCCAAAGAACTGGAGTTGCGGAAATCGGAGGTGGATGATGACGTGGAAACTATTTATTTTGGAGGAGGCACCCCATCAGTTTTATCCAACGATGAAATTGAACGTTTGATTCAAACTGTGTATAACAATTACAAAGTAATTGACCATCCAGAAATCACCTTGGAAGCCAACCCCGATGATCTAGTGTCATCTCGAGCGGAGTCGAGAGATCTTTTTTCGGAATACAAAAGTGCTGGTATCAATCGTCTCAGCATCGGCATTCAATCTTTTTTTGAAGAAGACTTAAAACTGATGAACCGTGCCCACAATGCAGAAGAAGCTGAACAATGCATTAAAGAAGCAACGCAGTATTTTGATAATATTACCATTGACTTGATCTACGGAATCCCTGGAATGGACAACGAACGCTGGAAATCAAATATTCAAAAAGCATTGGATTTCGGCTTGTTCCATATTTCTAGCTATGCGTTGACCGTGGAGCCCCGAACTGCTCTTAAAAAATTCATTGAAAAAGGCGTGGTTCCCGATGTGGATGATGAACAGGCCCAAGAGCAGTTTCATATTCTGGTAGATATGCTGAAAGCCGAAGGTTTTGTAAACTATGAAATCTCCAACTTTGGGAAACCCGGATTTTTCTCCAAAAACAATACAGCATACTGGCTGGGGAAAAAATATGTGGGTGTGGGACCGTCCGCACACTCTTTTGATGGCAAACACAGAAGCTGGAACATTCGAAACAATCCAACCTACATCAAAAAAATAAACGAAGGTGAATTGCCTTCGAAAATTGAAACGCTGTCCAAAACGGACAGGTACAACGAATATGTGATGACGGGCTTGCGCACTATTTGGGGCGTGGATTTGGAAAGGATAGCTGCCGAATTTGGAGCGAATTACTTGAAGTATCTCAACCAACAAGCGGCTAAATTTCTGGAACAGGGCTTTCTGGTTATAGCAGATGGAAAACTGCTCACCACCAAAAAAGGCAAGTTTTTAGCCGATGGAATTGCATCCGACCTTTTTATGGTTAATTTAAAGTAGTAAATTGTCGCCTCTGCTAAAGCAGGAAGGAATGAAGTAGAATTGATTCCCAAAAAATGATTGGGAAGTTAAAAAGTAACCTAATTTGATCGCCTCAATAAAACACAACTCTCGAAACTATAAAATAGACCTCACCAAACCTCTTGATATCTCCATTGCTTTGCAGGATGGAGACAAAAATGTGAATGCGTGGTATTTGGATATGCCTAAAATCTCGCCGCACAAACAAGATGGTTTTGTGGGAAAAGTTTCTGAAGGAGCTCCGGTTAATTTCAACGATATTTGGTTCAATCCACATTCGCACGTAACACATACGGAATGTTTGGGACATATATCCAAGGAGTTCAACTCCATCAACAAAAACTTGAAGCAGTTTTTCTTTTTGGCCGAGTTGATCACGGTGGCACCTGAACAGTTGGGAGAGGATTTTGTCATTTCCGAAAAGCAAATAAAATATGCTTTGGGCAACAAAAAAAGACAGGCTGTCGTCATCAGGACCATGCCCAATTTGGGATACAAACGCTCCAAAAATTATTCGGATACCAATCCCACGTACTTAACCGAGGAAGCTGCGAAGTATTTGGTAAAAAAGGGAGTGGAACATTTGTTAATTGACCTACCTTCGGTGGACAAGGAAAGGGACCGCGGAGAACTTTTGGCGCATAAAGCTTTTTGGAACATAGGTGGAAAACCGAGAACAAAAGCAACTATTACAGAATTAATTTATGTACCCAACCCTGTGGAGGACGGAACTTATTTCCTGGACCTTCAAGTGGCGCCTTTTGAGAACGATGCCAGCCCCAGTAGACCCGTACTTTATAAAATTGAAAATAAATAGATGAAAACAACGCTAAAATTGGAAGAGTTGATGATGTTCGTGCTGGGCATCTATCTTTTCGGTTTATTGGGTTATGCCTGGTGGTGGTTTTTGGTGTTGATATTGACCCCGGATATTGGAATGTTCGGGTATCTTTTTGGAAACAAAGTGGGTGCCTTTTCTTATAATTTGTTTCATCATAAAGGATTGGCCATACTAATTTACCTTGCTGGCATCTACTCTTCGATACCTTTATGTCAGTTAATTGGTGTGGTTTTGTTCTCGCACTCTGCTTTGGACAGAATGTTGGGCTATGGATTAAAATATGACAAAGGATTTAAGTTTACCCATTTGGGTGAAATAGGCAAATAACATGGGGGAAGTAGTAGACATAGTTCTAGGATTGATTTTAGGCGCAATATTGATGTATTGGGTCTTTTCATTGTTTCGAAAAAAGAAGAACAAAGAAATTACGGAAGAGCAGTCCACCGTAATCTTGAATAAAATACGGAGCGTATGCAAATTGGTTTCTGTTGAAGGTGATTTTGCGGAAATCTATCATTACGAGAATACCAAGGATAGTTTTATGAGCCTTTTCCGAAGTAAGAAAAAGGCATTGATTATCATCAAGGCCAAGGCACATATCGGATATGACTTGAACAAATTGGATATGAAAGCAGAAAACGATAAAAAGACGATTGTTTTGAGGCACTTTCCAGAGCCAGAGGTATTGTCAATTGAACCTGATTTGCAATTTTACGATATCAAAAATGGCATTTTCAACAGCTTTTCCCCAACAGATTTGACCAATCTTAATCAAGAGGCCAAAGAGCATATCAAAAAAAGAATACCGGAGAGCGGGTTGATGGAAACCGCCAGAAACGAAGCTTTGCAGGCCGTTTTGGTAGTGGAAAAAATTGTGGAGACCATTGGGTGGACATTGGATTATTCTGCTTTGGAAATATCAAACAAGGAAAAACAACATATAGAGGAGTAAATATGAATACAAAAATCATAACCTTACTTTTGGTAGGTGTATTGGCCACTAGTTGTGTACAAATCAAAAATGATATGAATAATTTTGACCACACATATGCGCATGTGGTGTATTTCTGGTTTAAAAATCCAGATAGTCATGCCGACAGAACTACTTTTGAAGCATCCTTGACCAAATTTTTGGACAATTCGCAGTATGCCAAAACAAAATTCATTGGCAAACCGCCAAAGGCAATTCGCGATGTGGTTGATGACTCCTTCACGTATTCCTTGATTTTGTCTTTTGAGTCGGCCGAAGATCAAGCTGCTTACCAAGAAGAAGCACCACATAAGGTGTTTATTGAAGAATGTCAAGATCTTTGGGAGAAGGTAATTGTTTATGACTCTCAAGGAATTGCTCAATGAATGTAGAGGAGCTTAGGGAACTTTGTTTAGCCAAAAAAAGGGTAACCGAAGAGTTTCCTTTTGACGCCGACACTTTGGTGTTTAAGGTTATGGGAAAAATGTTTGCTCTAGTGCCCTTGGAAAGGATGCCATCACAATGTAACCTTAAATGCGACCCGGAACGCGCCTTGGAGCTACGCGAAGAATTTGATGGTGCAATTACTCCGGGTTATCACATGAGCAAAAAGCACTGGAATACACTTTTTATAGAGCGATTACCTGCAGATTTGATCAAAGACCTTATAGACCATTCCTATGATTTGGTTGTGGCTAGCTTAACCAAAAGGTTGCAACAAGAACTTAAAAATTTAGATTGACATTAGATGACAGATTTAAAGGGGTTTTATACCGGTCAAAGAGATAAACACCGGCAAGAACATCAGCAGGTTAAAAAGCGATTGGCTCTTTTAGCCACGCTCCGGCTTTCCGTTTTTGTAGTTTTTTGGTTTGCAATCTATTTGTTTTGGGGTTCTATCGCCTTAGTTGTAACAATACCCGTTTTAATTACATTATTTCTTTTTTTAGTAAACCGATTCAGTAATGTAAAACGCCATAAAAAGTATTTGGAAAGGCTTATAGCCATCAATATAACGGAATTGGAAATCTTGAATCGCCGTTACCACGATTTACCGGATGGAAAGGAATTTTTAAAACCAAATCACCCCTATGCGCAGGATTTGGACCTTTTTGGAAGGGGGTCTTTTTATCAATATGCCAACCGTACCACTTTGGTGCAGGGCAGGCAGGTGTTTTCTCGGCTTTTGTTGGAAGGATATCCAAAGGATATTGCCAAAAAACAAGAAGCCATTCAAGAGTTGGCTAAGTTGCCCGAGTGGAGACAACATTTCTTGGCCTTGGCCGGGGAGACCCAACCCAAAATCTCTCCCGGTGTAGTATCTGACTGGATGAAAAACCACAAATCCTTTATGCCGAAATGGGCGGGAATCGTCCCTCTGATTTTTGCTTTGTTGTCAATTTTAATGATTGCCTTGGCTTTTATGGGTTTGGTACCGGAAAGTTTGATTTTGTTCTGGTACGTTTTGGGTGCGGGAATCGTCGGGCGGTATGCAAAGAAAATCATTGCATTTACAGCAAGGGTATCAGAAGCCCAGGATACCATACAACAGCACCAAAGATTGATTTACGAACTGGAAGAGCATTCGTTTAACTCGGAATTGCTACAAGAGATTCAAAAAAAAATGGAGGTCAAGGGTGAAAAGACGTCAAAAATATTGAAACGCTTCTCCCATAATATGACGATGTTGGAACAGCAATTCAACTTGATCGTGTCATTTTTTGGTCAGGGTCTCGGGTTGTACAGTCTATTTTATGCCTATAAAGTTGAATCTTGGATAGCAAAATACGGTAAGGAGGTGGAAAGTTGGTTTTCCGCCATTGCTCAATTTGATGCCTACATCACATTGGGTACTTATGCTTTTAATCATACAGATCATATTTATCCTAGTTTAGTGGGTGGAGATATTGTTCTAAGCGGAAAAGAAATTGGACATCCATTGGTGAACCCCGAAAAGAATGTCCTCAACGATTTTGAAATAGGAAAGGGGCGTTTTTGTATCGTGACAGGGGCCAATATGGCTGGAAAGAGTACATTCTTGCGGGCAATAGGCTTGCAAATAGTGATGGCCAATATGGGCTTGCCCGTAAAAGGAAGGGAAGTATTGTACAATCCGGTTCGTTTGTTGACCAGCATGCGTTCCTCGGATTCTTTGGCTGATGAGACCTCCTATTTTTATGCAGAGCTCAAACGCTTAAAATACATCGTAGAGGAGTTGGAAAAAGATGATTGTTTTGTGATTTTGGACGAAATCCTGAAGGGTACCAACAGTGTGGACAAGGCCGAAGGTTCCAAAAAATTTGTGGAGCGTTTGGTGAAGAATGGGTCTACCGGAATGGTTGCCACTCACGATTTAAGCCTGTGTACCTTGGCCGATGAACTTCTCGAGGTGGAAAACCGCTATTTTGATGCTGAAATCGTGAACGGGGAACTGTTCTTTGATTACAAGTTCAAAGAAGGGGTTTGCCAAAACATGAATGCATCTTTCCTACTAAAAAATATGGGTATTGTGGATTAAAGCCCTTTTACCTGCACATTGTGGAAAGAGTCGGCCTGCAGTCGAAGCAATTCTTCTGCTTTTTGCTTTTTGTAACGGTAGAGCTCTTCCTCGTTTTTAATGTCGGCATAGATTTGCTGGTTGATTTCCCCATCGGTAGACAATAGTAATTTGCGTTGCTCCAATTTTTGGGTTACCCATGTGGCGACCACACTTTCTTGTTCTTCAAACTTGTAATCGTATTCGCCTTTTGGTGCCAATAATTTGGCAATAATCGGGGCAGTTTCAATGGCCAAGAACAGTAGAAAGATAAAAAATGATGGAAACCAGGGCAATTTGCCCAAGGCGTTGATACGTGCCATCAATCCGTCAAAACCATCAATAATGGGTTGGGAGTTTGTAACTGCGGTATCGTAATCGGTCTGCAAGGCTGCAATCTGTGCTTCAATGTTCTCAATTTTTGAAGCGTTTGTCTCTTTTAAGGTGTTAAGTTCGGTCAAGGCTGCATCATGTTTTTCACGTTTTTCCGCATAAACCGGCCCTTTGCCTAAAAGACCCGTTCCTGCAGTTCCTTCGGCCTCGGAAATATAAGTGTCGTAAAGGGCATTGGTCTCAGCTTCTTTGGTCGCAATTTCACCTTTCAGGTTGGTAATGTCTTGGTTAAGGCTTTCAATTTTCGGGGTATATTGAAGCGCCAATTGTTCCTTGTTGTCAAGCGTCATTGCATTCTTCTCTTCCAGCAAAACCTGATTGATTTCCTTTTCAAAAATCTTCATTTCGAGAGGTTTGGAAATTACGACGGCAATAATCAAGGCCAAGACTATCCGTGGCGCTGCTTGGAGCAGTTCGCCTTTAAAATTGTCTCGCTTTTTAATGGTGGAAACAATATATCGGTCCAGATTAAAAATGAGCAGTCCCCAAATCAAACCAAAGAAAATGGCCGTGTAAATAGTATCAAAAACTGTGTAAAGGGCGAAACCTGAGGCGATAAAAGCCATTACGGCCGTAAAGAATACGGTAGCGCCGATGCCAGCGTATTTGTTGCGTTCCCCGTTGGAACAAGAGTCTAAAATTTCTGTATCCGCTCCTGAGCAGAAGATAAAAAAGCGTTGTAACATAGTGTGTTCTCTTTGATTGATAGGTTATTAGAACGCGATTTTTGTGGATTTGTTACACAAAAGCCCCAATTAAGGGGCTTTTAACATTGTATGGAGTAGGGGTCTAGTTATCAATAACAATGGGATCTACCGAAAGTTTTACGGTGGGCTTTTTATTCTTGGAGCCCCTGGTGTCTATATTTATTTTCTCATTTTTTTGAATTACTTGAATCGCTTTTTTAGCGGATATCTCCTTGCCATTCAAGGTAAAAGTTGCTCCCTTGGCTGCCATTTCCTTAACGTGTTCTGTGGGAGACTTTGGTGCTGGCGGACTAGGTGGTGCTAAAGGTTTTACTTCTTTTACGTTTTTAACGGCTGAAGGCGGCATTGGAGGTTTTGTGGCGTCAGGAGATGGAGGTGGCGGTGGGAAATTGGGAAAAGGTTCCGAATCTGCACGTTGTTTTTCGGACATTTTTCCATAAATGCTTTTTAAGCGCATTACCTCTTTCTTTTTGATGACCATATGGTTTCGGTCCATTGCATTGTACTTTTTGGCCAAGGCGTTGTATTCCTTCATTTCCTCTCGCGTAGCGCTTTCTTGATAAAGCACTTTTGGCCCTACAATATTAATGGTGGCAGAACCGTACTCGGAGAGAATTTGATCTACCTGGGCAATAATATTTTTTGGCGTCTTTTGGTCAACCTGGATGACTGAACGTAGTGTTTTTTTACGTTCATCAAAAGAGAGATGGTTGTTTATTTTTAAAAGGATTTCTTTTAGATCACTCAAAGGCACCAAATCTTTTTGAAACAATATCTGACCGTTCTTATTGATTTTAATGTTGATCGGGTTGATGGTTTTTTGACCAGCATTTTGAGGCAAGGACGCTGGGGAAGATGCTATAAATTCTTTTGGTTTCTCGTCCATTCCAACCACTGTCATTTGCTTTGCATTTAACAGCGTTGTGCTTGGTGTGATCGGAACATTTTCTTTAAACTGACTTTCTTCGATAATCACCTCATTGGCAAATACCTCGATCAAATCAATGCCAGTAGTTCTTATTTCTTTGGACAAATCGTTTATGGTATTAAGGTGAACAGGTTGGACGGCGCTTATCTCCACCTTGGTTTTTTCAGAATCATAGGTCGATAGGTATTCTTGATTTAAAACTTGACCGACTTCATTAAAATGTACAACCTCATCCTGAATTTGCACAGTTTCAATGTCCAAAATATCCATTGTAATGAGGTGGTCCGTTGGGATTTCCCTTGCAATTTCACGATGCTCGCTAAACCCAAATAACAGCAGGGCCATAAGGGGCAGAAGCAACAGGCTTCTAAATACAAATGATTTTTTTGATGTGTTTGTTTTCATGACTGTAAAACGTTTTTTGATTGATGAATAATTAATGGCATTTGCGATGCCGGTCGACTGATATTTGTTAAAACTATCGTGTGATAAATACGATAATATGGTGTTTTGATAATGTGAACGATTATTGTTCTTGTTGATTACCGCCCTATCTGCCAAAAATTCGTGGTTCAGCTTAATGGATGATTTAAATAGGTAGACAATGGGATTGAACCATAACAGTACTTGTGCTATTTCAATAAAGAGAATATCCAGACTATGTCGTTGTTTGGCATGGGTTTCCTCATGTAAAATGACTTCCTGTGGAATGTTTTTCTCCTCGAATTGTTCTTTGTTCAAAAATATATAGTTGAAAAAAGTGTGCGGAGGCAGGGACTGTTTTAAAAGAACCTTAGTGATAAAATTTTCCTTGAATTTGGGATTCAGTCGGATACGTGACCAAATTTGTGCAAGATGTCGAGTAAAGCGGAATCCAAATGCAATAACTCCCAGTGCATATAAGCTCCAAAGCATTATCTCCCAGTTGAAGGTAGACTTTTCGATGACTGGCCGGCCAGTATTGGTTTCTGGAAAGTTACTGGTGATTCGGGCGCCTTGAGTTACTGTGTTTTGAGCTATTTCGACATATTCCGTAAAGACAATATTGGGAATTAAAAAGGAGGCAATTAAAGCACTTAAAAGAAAAAATCGCTTAAAATTGTGTACGCTTTCTTTTTCCAGTACTAACTTGTAGAAGGCCAGAAAAATGGCGAGGCATGCTGTAGATTTTAAAAGAAAGACTAACATAACTATTTCTTTTTGATTTCGTTGTCTATCAACTTTTTTAACTCCTCGAGTTCTATTTTGCTCAAATTCGTCTCTTGGGCAAAAAAGGAGGCAAATTGGCTGGCACTATCGTTGAAGAAGTTTTTTATGAGTCCGTTTACATGTTTCGAAAAATAATCCTTCTTCTTTACCAAAGGATAGTATTCTCTGCTCCTACCAATACTGTTGTAGGCTACAAAACCTTTGTCCGTCATACGTTTTAAAAGGGTTGCTACGGTGGTAGTGGCAGGTTTGGGTTCTGGATAGGCATCCAAAAGGTCTTTCATAAAGGCCTTTTTTAATTTCCAAACAATGTTCATTAACTCCTCCTCGGATTTTGATAACTGCATTTTCAAATCTTTTACAATTATTGCTCTACAAACATAGAATAAAAATTTGAATTCTACAAATGTAGAGTATGTTTTTGATAAGAAGAAGTTATTATGATATCCTAAAATGTTAAGTTTGCCGTCAAATTGGAATAACATGGGATTATTAGAGGACTTACAGAACAGAAGCGGAAATACTTGCGAACTATGCGGGGCAACAGAGAATTTACAGGTGTATGAAGTTCCTCCGGTTTCCACAGGCGGGGTTGATGGAAGCCTTTTGGGGTGTTCCACCTGCATTGGTCAGATTGAAAATCCCGATACCACAGATTCCAATCATTGGCGTTGTTTGAATGATAGTATGTGGAGCGAGCACGATGCCGTAAAGGTGGTTGCGTGGCGTATGCTGAACAGGTTAAAGTCCGAAGGGTGGCCTCAAGATTTGTTGGATATGATGTATTTGGAAGATGAAACCTTGGAATGGGCCAAAGCAACTGGAGAAGGGGAAGAAGAAAGTGAAAAAATCATCCACAGGGATGTAAACGGCAATATTTTGGAGAATGGTGATAGTGTTGTTTTAGTTAAGGATCTAAAAGTAAAAGGTTCTAGCATGGTCGCAAAACAGGGAACCGCCGTTAGACGGATTTCCCTGGATCACGAAAATGCTGAATACATTGAAGGCAAGGTAGATGGTCAACAAATCGTTATTATTACCAAATACGTTAAAAAACTCTAGGCCTTCATCTCTGTATAATATTTGTAGAAATAGGGGATGGTCTCAATGCCCTTTAAAAAGTTCCAAACCCCAAAATGTTCGTTAGGGGAGTGGATGGCGTCGCTGTCCAATCCAAACCCTAAAAGAATCGTTTTACTGTCAAAAACGTTCTCGAAAAGTGCTACGATCGGAATACTTCCTCCTGTTCGTTGTGGAACCGGGGTTTTTCCAAAGGTGGTTTCCATTGCTTTGGAAGCTGCTTGGTAGCCAATGCTATCAATCGGTGTTACGTATGCCTGACCGCCATGGTGAGGGGTCACTTTTACTTTTACGCTTTTAGGTGCAAGAGATTTGAAATGCTTGGTGAACAAATCGGTAATCTCGTGCCAATCTTGGTCGGGGACCAATCGCATGGATATTTTGGCGTAGGCCTTACTGGCAATTACGGTTTTTGCACCTTCACCCATGTAACCTCCCCAAATACCATTAACATCTAAAGTCGGACGTATTCCAAAACGTTCAGAGGTTGAATACCCCTTTTCCCCATGGATATCATCAATGTCCAAGGACTTTTTGTAAGCCTCTAAATCAAACGGGGCCTTTGCCATTTCGGCACGTTCCTCATCGGAAATGATTTCTACTTTATCATAAAACCCAGGTATGGTGATATGGTTGTTTTCATCATGAAGCTCAGCGATCATTTTTGCCAAAACATTGATGGGATTCGGCGCGGCACCTCCGTAAATACCTGAGTGAAGGTCTCGGTTGGCCCCGGTCACTTCAACTTCAACATAACTAAGTCCACGTAAACCTGTGGTAATGGATGGCGTATCATTGGCGATCATTCCGGTATCGGAGATCAAAATGATATCGTTTTTGAGTTTTTCGCTGTTTTCCTTTAGGAAATCCTCCAAACTATCACTTCCAACCTCTTCCTCACCTTCGATCATGAACTTTACGTTGCAGGGCAAAGTGTTGTTCTTGATCATATACTCAACAGCCTTTACATGCATAAAGAACTGACCTTTATCATCACAGGCTCCACGAGCAAAAATGGCACCGTCCGGATGTAATTCCGTTTTCTTGATTACGGGCTCAAAAGGCGGTGAGTCCCAAAGGTTCATAGGATCTGGTGGCTGTACATCGTAGTGGCCATAAACCAATACGGTTGGCAGATTTGGATCTATGATTTTGTCACCATACACTACGGGATAGCCTTTGGTTTCGCAAATCTCCGTGTTTTCGCAACCTGCATCATCCAATGATTTTTTCACAGCTTTAGCGGTTTCCAACACATCTTTTGAATAAGCTGGGTCAGCACTGATGGAGGGGATTTTTAAGAGTTCGATTAACTCGTTGATAAATCTGTCCTTGTTGGTGCTGATGTAATTATTTATATCTTTCATATATGTATTAAAAAGTACCCTAAAAGTACAAAAAACAAGTTTTTATAGGGAGTACATTTGCAAATCGGAAAATTGATTTATATTTGCACTCCATTTCGCGGGTGTGGTGGAATTGGTAGACACGCTAGACTTAGGATCTAGTGCCGCAAGGCGTGGGGGTTCGACTCCCTTCACCCGCACGAAAAGCTCTCCATAAACTGGTGAGCTTTTTTTATTTTCGACTGCTTTATTCCACCGTAAATTGTTTTTTGAGCGAAACTGGCGTGCCGCTCTGGGTAAAGCCCTCCAAAGAAATTTCGAATGTCCCCTCGATATCGGAACTATAAAAGGAAATGTTTTGCTCCCCCGTTTCCGAAATCTCCAATCTTGGCAACCATAGCAGTTGGTATCTAAAATCAGGAAGTCGCTGGTACCGCTGCCTTAAATCTCCTTCATAGGATTGCTGATAATATTGTTTGTCCTCGTTGGGCTTAAAAAGCTGATGGGTCTTTATGGTAGGATCGTAGTAGTAGACGAAATAATCTGAATTGAAGGTGCTGACATCCACTACCCCCTGAAAGGTTTTGTTACCGTAAAAATGTTGGTTCCTAGATATGGTGATGGACTCCACGCGCGCTGCAGGAAGGTTCAACAGTCTTTGATGGTCCAATACCAAAATGCCGTCCACAAAAACTAAGGGCAATTCTCCCGAATCCACATATGGGGCCAATGGCCTCACATGAAATTCCTGTTCGTCCTTGTTGTTTTTTTGTATCCAGACATGTTCGATCACTTCCACAAAAGTTTCCTTAATGGTAGAGAATCTTGTATAATCATCCAATAGATAGGTCATGGTGCCCGGACCGTAAAACCTAGGGTTTTGCTTTGCGATCAGAATCGTATCGGGTTTACTGCCGTAATAAGCGTTCTCGATTTGATTGTAAACACTTCGCTCTTTGATTTTGGATTCCATCACCTTGTCCAAAGCGAAATTTTTGAATTGCAACTGGGTCAAATCCAGTTCTTCTTCATTGTCAATGCTAATGCTATAATCCTCATTGTTTCCAGATATCACCTGCAGGTATAAATTTTCGGAGCTGTAATCCTTATCCACATTGATGTGAAACAAACCGTCCTCGTCCGTTGTGGCGATTTTGAAGAGGTAATTTTCCCCGGGAAAAGAAGCGCCAATTAAGGTTGCAGCATCGTTCGAAGAGGTACTTTCTCCTGCTGTGAACTTTCCTGTCAACAATTCGCCCCTGAGCTCTGGCAGTATAAGCTGTTCGAGCTTTTGTTTTTGTGGGTACACGCTAGGGTAGTCCAAAGTGGACTTTCCCCGATCTTTTTCCAGTCCGTCCACTTTTTTAATGGAAACGGAATAGGTCCCTACACTTTCTGCTCCCGGATTGGGGAGTAATGTAAGTGAAATATGCTCCCGGGTGCCAAATTGAGTTTGATTTAGGGTAAAGTCCAAAGGTTGCCTTACCGCTGGTTGCTTGGTACCCTGTTCCATTGTCTTGGGAATGGTATCCGTTCCCTGAGAGCGAAAAACGGCCTGATCACTGGTGTAGGGATTAAGTATGGTGATGTCCTCACTGTAAAAATAGTTTCTTCCGTTGTTGAGCATCCATTGGGTATAGGCAATCAATTTATAATTGCCGGAGGGTATGCTCGAGGGCACAAAAAAATTACTGTCCCCAATTCCAGTTTTCAGTTTGATCTTATAGTTCAGTACCACTTCCTTATCCTGATTGATCAACTTTATATAGGCCACTTTGCTCACATTGCTCAATTGGCCCGTATTTTCTTTTAGACAATACAGGGTGTAGTAAAGGTATTCCCCAACAAAAACCAAGGTAGTGTTGGTGTGCAGATATACCTGTTCCTGATGTGGAGTGATAACGGCATTTTTGATTGTTTTTTGGGTGCCGTTCTGCGCATTTATGGTAAAGAGCCCTAAATGAATGAAAAATAAGAGGTATGCTACTATTGTTCTCACGCCATAATGTTTTAGTCTTCTATCCAAAAATCTGGAACTGTGTTATCTCCCAAAGCGGTGCAGTCACCACAAACCCTGGGCACAACATAATATGGGCCGGCGGGTTCTGTTGGTATGAGACCGTTGTCTGGGGGCGAATATTCATCATAATATGTGACAAGGTCTTGTTCCACGGCATCGAGCAAGGGAGAAATTCCTCCCTCCACTATTACCGCTGGTGATAACAGCGGACAATCGCTCACAAAATCCGGCAGTCTTTCTCCCAAGAAAAAATCGGTATAGTTAAAGAAAAGCCTTTCCTCGGAAACCGTACTTACCTGAAAAAAGCCGATTACCTTTTCGCTGCGGTTGGCTTCCGCGAAAATATTACCTTCCACGAATCCGGTCTGTAACTGTGAAAAAAGACTTTCCGACCCGGATAGTTTTTCCAAAGTCTCGTAATAGGCAAAGGCCGCCCTGCTTTGCACGTACTGTTTTACCATAATACTGTAGCGGTGTCTTAGAATGAAGTTGTCCCTGTTGATAAAGCGAACAGGAAACTTGCTGATACGATCTTCACTTAAGCTGGTGGTATTCTTTTGTATAATGGTATTGGATTTAATTGTATTGTAACAAATTTGTTCTTCCTGTGAACGGGGCACAATGGAAAATTGGGGATTGGGATACCCAGCTATCACATTTATGTCCCCCGAGCTCCAAAAAGGAGCAATAATCTTATAGGTTTCTTCGTATTCATAGCGATAGTACTTGGATTCCCCGGTAGGGTCGTAACTGTCCACATAGATAAACATACCTTCTTCAGTATTGTCCTTAAAGTCCCTTTCGGCATATAGGTTCTCTATGGAAGTGGCTGCCGGGACCGGTGTGTCCTCCGAAAGGTAGATCCGTCCGTCCGAGGTTTCCACACGCAGTGTATACAATAATCCTGCTTCTGCAGCAAAAGAAGTATTGGAAGTGTATTCGCCCGTATTCTCTTCGGTAAAGGGATACACCCCTCCGTTACTGTCCAAAATGGATACTTTTGCATTGCTTACACCCGACATTAATACAGTATCCAAGGGGAAAGTCTGTGAGACCAAAATCCGTTGTGTTTCATTCTGGTCTGTAATAGTGCCTTCTATCACTATAGAGCTTTCAAATCCATTTGTTTGTACTTCAAATGGGTCCACACAGTTAAAGGCCAGTAGCAAACAACTGCAATAAAAAACGTATCTGACTATGATTGGCATCTGCATTCGGATTCAAAATTTAAAGTTATACGTGATCGTAGGAACAGGTATCGAAAAAATAGAGCTTTGATAGGCTTTCAATTCGCCATTTTCCGTCGCAAAGAATACGGAATATGGATTGTTCCTGCCTAAAACATTGTAAATGGAAATGTTCCAAAAACTATGGGCAAATTTTTTCAGCTTATGGTTTCCCTCTATATTGAACCCTATATCCAGTCTATAATAATCGGGGATTCTAAATTCGTTCCGATTGCTATAGACCACATATTCCGAGTTGTTAAAATTGTAACGGGCCACGGGGTAGGTTACGGGCCTTCCCGTTTGGTAGGCCAGGTTTGCCGATAAACTGAACCTTTTCGTCAATTTATAGTTCAAAACGGCACTGAAATCGTGTGGTTTGTCATAGTTTGTTGGGAAAAACTCACCATTGTTTACTCGTTCCTCGGCAAACTCACTGTCCAACTTTAAAAAGGAACGCGAATACGTGTAGCCCAACCAGCCATTTAGTTTTCCGTAGTTTTTCCTAACCAAGAATTCTACACCGTAGGCTTGCCCATCCCCTTGGAGCGTTTCTGTTTCTATAGTTTCGTTGAGCAACAGATCGGAACCTACCTTAAAATCCAATTGGTTATCTGATTCCTTATAATAGCCTTCCAAACTCATCTCGTACAAATTGCCTTCCAAGTTTTTGTATAGGCCAAGTCCAACTTGCCTTCCTTTTTGGGGCTTAATATTGTTGTCCGAAAGTTTCCATGTATCAATTGGGCTAATAGTAGTGGTGTTGGACAATCTATGGATATATTGGTAGGTACTGTTATAACTGGCCTTTATTGAAAAGTCTGGTCCTAAAAAATACCGTGCGGACAATCGTATTTCCGGCCCACCATAAGTTTCGACGATTTCGTTATTGGCATAGGAAACGGTCTCTACCAAGGTTTCCTCGTTTTTGGGCATATTAGCCTCATAGATACGTGCTTCTGTGCTTCCCAAGGCTGCAAACACGGAGTATCTTATGCCCGCATCTATCAAAAGTTTGTCGTTAACCGTAAAGTTATCGGACAGATAAAGTGCTGCTTCGAGTGCTTTTTCTTTTGGAATGTTGATGGGAGTAACTATGGAGTTGCTTCCCTTTGGCTCGAAATTTCCGGGCTGTACATTGTAAAGTTTTGCCGATAGCCCATAGTCAAATTTATGTGCTTTGCTGTGCAGGTAGGTGAACTTGAATTTGGCCTCGGTTTCATCGACTACAAAGCCTAGGTCAAAATTATTGTCCGAACTGCCCTCGTACCCAATGTTGAACTTATAATTACTGTTGGCCAAGATGAGGCTCCCTGTATTTTTTTCGTTGAATTGATGGTTCCATTGCAACGATAACAACCTATTGTTGTACCCATAAATGGAATCGGAGGTAATACTGAACGCATCGTTGCTGTAATACCCCATGGCTTTGATAGTGTTTTTTTCGTTGATTTTGTGGGTGTACTTGGCAATTCCATCGTAAAAAGAGGCTTCACTGTTTTGTAACGACTCATCCTCCAAGGATTTCAAGATCCATCCGGAATAGGTTCCCCTGCCGCCCAACAGCAGGCCGGATTTCCCTTTTATTATAGGTATTTCAAGGGCAACATTGCTGGTTACGGGGCCAATGGCCGCTTCGCCGGCTATTTTTTCTGTATTGGCATCTTTTGATGTAATATCGAAAACGGACGACAAGCGCCCCCCATACTCTGCGGGAATCCCACCTTTGAGTATCTTAAGGTCTTTTGTGGTAAATGGGTTCAGCGCTTGGAAAATACCAAAAAAGTGGGAGGGGTTATAGATTACGGCATTGTCCAAAAGCATGAGATTTTGGTCTGTACTTCCACCACGGACATTGAAACCTGCGGCACCTTCACCAGCTGTGGATATCCCGGGCAAGGTCGTGGCCACTTTTAGAACATCCCTTTCTCCAAGTACCAGAGGAATGTTTTTGGTCTCTTCCACTACAAGTTCCGTGCTGCCCGATATTGCCTCCTCAACATTTTTGGACGCGTCTGCCTCTACTATTACTTCGTCCAAAAACTCTACACTTTCATTGAGCTGAAAGTTGAGTTCACCATCATTAAATACAATTATTCTTGTGGTACTTGGCTCTATGCCCAACGAACTTGTCTTAATGATACTAGTTCCCGCAGGCACTTCCAGTTCGTAGTAGCCGTCATTGTTCGTTGCGGTCCCCGTATTTTTTGCATTCAGTATAATGGAAAGGTCGGGGATTGGTTGGTTTTGTTCCGCCGTGGTCGCATAGCCCCTAATGGTAAAACTGGTCCTGTTGTCCGTTAAATTCTCTTTGCCAATCCTCACGGTACGGGTAATAGTGTTTGCCTTGGATGCTTCAATATTGGAGAAAACGGGATTACTGTACACTCTAATAGTGCTCTTTGCTTCTATAGAATCGGTCTTTTCCTTGCCAAAAAAACCTTCAGGCAAATCATTGTAGACAATATTGTTTTGGGTCAAGATAATTTTGGTATTGTTGAGCCTGAAAAAATTTATGCTGGTATCTTCAAAAAGTGAAGTAAGGATTTGAGCCAAAGTTTGATTGGTGAATTTTCCGGTAACGGAAGTTCCCGAAAGCCAGGTCGTATCATAATAGAATAGCACGTTGGTATCTGTTTCAATCGTGTTCAGCGCATTGGCCAAGCTTTCGTTTTCAAAATCGAAACTGAACTTTGGCTCTTCTTCTTGGGCGAAAAGGATGGCTCCGAAGAACAGAACCCATACAAGTAGAGGTTTTTTGATCATTTCTTTCCGAATGTTTTTGTGTTGAAAGAATCGGTTAATTTAGAAAAGAAGCTTGTCCAAAAACCATCTTCGTCGATTTTCTTTAGCGCTGGGTTGTAGTTCTCATTGATAAAGTCTTTTTTATTGGGCCATATCCTGATGACATCCTTTTTTCTGGCTATACTGTAATAGGAGTTTTTGTAGCTGACCACATAATCATTTTCTGGTAGGAACTCGAAGTACACCGTGTTTCCTTTGATCCTTCTGAACCTTTTTTTGCTGTTCTTTTTTAGGAGTTTTAGGGATTCGTGATCTACGAGTACCTGGTAAAACCCTACCATTTCTGTTTCGCTGGCCTTGCTCTCTATCTGAACAAAATTATTTTTCCCAATACTGAATCGTTCCACCTTGGATTTCAGAAGTATCAAAGTTGGGAATTTGTAATTGTAACCAATATTGAGAAGCAGCTGGTCACCGTCCAGATCGTACTTTAAAGGCGTTTGGTCATAGAATTGACCATCGTAAACAACTGAACCAAGTTGAAACTCACTTTTTTCAAAAAACTTGTGTTTTTCATTGATGGTCCTGTATTGCTCTATATATTGGATACCATTAAAAAGTCCGGTATTGAAGCGTTGAACCTTGTTGTCGAACCAATTGTAATACGCTGGTTCGCTTGGCATGTTTTGACCTATTATTGCTTGGGAACAAATAATGGTCACCAATAGCGCAAGAACTATTTTTTTGGTTTTCATTAGGTTGGTATTCCCACTAAAAGTAATAAAAACAGTTTAAAAAGAAATAGTTTGGACTATAAGAGGTTTAATTTTGTCGATTGAATATAAATCCAAACTTAGAATTGTGTACCTAGTAATTCTTGAACTTAAAACTGTTGATTTTGGAAAGGTGCCTGTAAGCCTGGTATTGATAAAGGATACATTATGCTAATGATGGCAGCTGGGAAAACATACTTTTTCCAAATAGTTTCAACCGAATCCCTTCTTAACGCCTACTTCAATGTTTTGGCGGAAAATTTGCCAAAACTTCCTGTTTCAATGAGGTATATGGTTAGTTGCAACAAATTCTTTGAATTAACTGATGAAAATTTAAAAAATAAAATTAAAACATAAATTTTTTTATGAGATTTTGTTAAAGCCAGGTAATATTTCTAAATTCAAATCATAAAGGTTGAGAATACGTAAGTTTCATCCTGAAATAAAATAGATGTTTATTATTTAACATTTTACAATAAATTATTGCGATTTCAGTTTTATTAAATGCAAAATATTGATATTTATCAATTTTTATAGAAAGCCAAACTGAAACTAATTAAATTAATTGGCCAACAACGCTATGTACAAGGAAATATATTTAGTCGACGACGAAGACCTCGTAAACACAGTGAATTCGATTCACTTTAGAAGAATGGGAATGGAAGATCGGGTTAAGAGTTTTACCAATCCTGAATTGGCCTTAGACGATCTCAGATATAGGGATGACCCAAAAGTTAAAACACTTATTTTATTGGATATCAATATGCCGGAGATGAGCGGCTTTGAATTTTTGGAATTCATGAAGCTGGAGGAGTTTCCGGAATCCAATGAAGTATTATTGGTTACTTCTTCAGAGGCAGAAGCAGATAAAGAAGAAGCTGAAAAGTATGGAAAATATGTTAAGGAGTTTATTACCAAGCCTTTAAGAATTGAGCATTTGGAGGACTATCTGCAAAGTGCCAATAGATAATTTCTGAATTTTATTATTGCTCAACCTATTCATGTCTCTTATTTTTATTCTGAATAAATTTTAACCTGTGAAACAAAAACACGCCTTTATTCAAAATAAAATTGAAATCGTTGAGGATAGGAATGACATTGTTTGGGCAATGGATGAAGAATATAAGCTTACCGCTTTTAACACTTCCTTCAAGGCCATCTTAAAACAAAATGGTTCCGCGGATGCAGAGCGGGGAATGGACCTGAAAGAGGTTTATAGGACCAATAGCTTTTTTAATCCGTGCGAACAAGGATGTGAAAGAGCGCTAAATCGCTTCGCAACTACTTCCAAGCATACTTTTGAGGACAATGGGCAAATAGTAGTGCATGAGTTTTCCTTTCAACCTTTTATGAACAGTTCCGGAGATGTCGTAGGATGCTGTATCTGGCAAAAGGACATTACCCAAGAAGTTGACAACAACCATCGTTTGCGAGAGAGTGAAAGAAAGTACCGCGAAGCTCAGGAAGTTGCCAATGTTGGGCATTGGAACTGGGACATGAAAAAAGATAAAATTACCTGGTCCGACCAACTTTTTAGAATTTTTGGCCAAGAACCAGGTGTGTTTGAGGCAAATTATCCGTCATTGGTGGAGATTATTCATCCAGAGGATCGGGATGCCTTTAACGAGGATGTTGCCAAAAGTATAGAAGAGAAAGCCCAGCACGATATTATCCACAGAATTGTAATCAATAATGGTGAGGTCAGGTATGTGCATCAAAAAGGAAGGACTTTTTACAATGAGCACGGTGAGCCCGTTCGTATGAGAGGTACCACTCAAGATGTTACCAAGGATATAATTTCCAACCAGCAGATTGTTGAGCAAAACCATGAGCTCCAGAATTTTGTACGCATTATTTCGCACAACCTTAGAGGTCCCATATCCAACCTTTTAATGTTGTCCAAAATATATGAGTGGGGCAAGGATGAGATGAACGACGACATTGTGAAAAAGATAGAACATACCACGGAAGCACTAGATCAGACTATTAAGGATCTTCACCATTCGTTGGCTTTAAAATCTGCGGATAAGGGAAAATTCAGGGAAATACCCTTAAAGGGGGTCATGAAGGATGTTGATGTGCTATTGTCAAAAGAAATTACCACCAATAATGCAACGGTTCAAACAAATTTTTCTAAAGCCAGTATTGTATTCGGTGCCAAAAGTTATATTGTAAATATATTTTACAACCTTATTCTTAATGCGATAAATTATGCGAAGAACGGGGTTCCCGCAATTGTTGAAATAACTTCAGAGGAGAATGATGGAGAAGTGGTGTTAAAGTTTTCGGATAATGGTATTGGAATGGAGCTCACCCCGGAAAAAGAGCGAAAAATTTTCGATATGTATGGGAGGTTGAGTGGTGCGACCGAAGGGAAAGGTTTTGGACTTTATTTGGTAAAGACACAGGTAGAGGCCATGGACGGAAAGATTGAGGTGAAGAGCGAAAAGGAAATGGGTACAACCTTTATTATTACCCTTCCCAAAGCTTAATGGTCTTTTTAAAAGGGCAAATGGCTTAAGTCTACATTCCCCCCCGAGATTATTATCCCCACTTTTTTTCCTGATAATTTATCCTTTTTATTTAAAACAGCAGCCAAGGCAACAGCGCTGGAAGGTTCGCATACGATTTTGAGTCGTTCCCAAATTAAACGCATGGCCGAAATGATCTCTTCTTCTGTTACGCGAACAATTTCGTCCACATATTTTTGAATAATGGGAAAATTTCTATCCCCCAATTGGGTTTTTAGACCATCTGCAATGGTGTTTGTAGAAGTATTGGTCTCTATTTTTCCGCTTTGTAAGGATCGATAGGCGTCATCTACTTCAAAGGGTTCTCCACCTATCGTTTTGCAGTTGTTTCCGAAATAATAGGCAGACAAGGCTGTTCCAGCAATCAATCCACCGCCGCCAACAGGGGTAATTACGTAATCAAGGTCTGGTTGGACCTCCAATAGTTCTTTGCAGGCCGTTCCTTGTCCTAAAATCACATGGTCGTCATTGGAAGGATGAATAAAAGTAGCACCATGTTTTTGCACAATTTGGTCAGATGCCAACTCCCTGGCCTTGAGATTGGGCTCACATTCAATCAAAATACCACCGTACCCTTTGACCGCTTCTTTTTTAACCTCGGGAGCCGAACTTGGCATCACGATATAGGCCTTAACACCTAAACTTTGTGCGGAAAGGGATAAGGCTTGGGCAAAATTACCAGAAGAATGGGTGACCACACCATTTTCTTTCTGTTTGTCAGTAAGTTGCATTATCGCATTGGCAGCACCACGCATTTTAAATGCCCCCATCCGTTGAAAGTTTTCGCACTTAAAGTACAAATTGGCAACAGCTATCCCGTTGATAAGCCTGGAAGTAAGCACAGGGGTCTCATGGATAAAAGGTTTTATCCGTTGGTGGCAGTCAATTAATTGTTTTTTGTCCATAGGTTACCTTAAACCGGGAATTTACAGTGTAAAGATAACAACGGAACTTTAATTATGCGACTCTACTTCCTCTTCTTCTGTTTTCTTGGATACGCCTTCCATGCCCAACTCAGGTATTACCAACAAAGGTATTTGAGTATGGAATGCCGTTCTTTTGATTATGGGCTCACGCGTCATTTTCTCCATGTAGCTATGCTGATAGTTCAACATCGCCAAAAGATGGATGTCCAATTCCCTGGAGAATGTTTCCAAGGTATGGGAAACCGAATTGAGCTCGGAAACGGTGTGAACATAATGTTCTACATCACTTAGATAACGTCGTAGCATGTTTAAGTTGAACTGCTGTAGTTCCGTTAATGCTTTAATTCCGTATTGCACATGTACAATTCGGATCGTGGCATTGAAAATTTTGGCCATTTCCAGTAAAGGAGATAGCTCGGAGGTAGTGTAAAATCGATTAAAATCTGTAGCAAAAGCAATTTCCGAAGGGGTAACGTATTCAAAGTGGTGCGGTATAGCCAAAATGGGGCACTTTTTGGTACACTTTATAATTCGGACCGTGTTGCTCCCCATGAAGACTTCATCCACGCCCGAAGCACCCTTTGTCCCCGTTATAACCAGATGAATCCCAAAAGTCTCCACAATATCCTTCACCTCTTCCACCAAAAGATTAAAAGAGGAAATGGTCTCAAAACTGTGGTTGGGATTTCCATATTTGGTTTTTATCCGTTGCACGGTTTTGGTCAATCCTCGTTCAGAGTTCTCTCTCACAGCATCCACAATGCGGACTCCGTCGATCATTTTTGCCATAAATCGGCTGCTGGGGATAACAGGGGTATAGGTGTTGAGCAGGTAAAAGGTACAACGCCTGTTGCGGAACAATTGCATGGCGTAATCTATTGCATTCCATGCATTTTCCGAAAAATCCGTAGGTATTAAAATCTTTTGCATCTGACTAAGATTATGATGCATAAAATTAGACCTATGGGGCAGGGGATACTATGACAATTGTCAGCTTTTTAAAAATGGGCTAAAAGCCTTCTACCATTTCCAAAAGTTTGCGTTCATCCTTGATGCCAATTTTCTTGCCGGAGGTATGGATCAAGCCTTTCTTTTTGAATTCGGAAATGATTCTAATAGCGGATTCTGTGGCAGTACCCACTACATTGGAAATATCTTCCCGAGATAGGGTAAGGGTCAAAAAGCCATCTTTATCCTCTCCAAAATTGTTCTTTAGGTATAGAAAAGCCTCTGCCATTCGTTGTTTTACCGTTTTTTGGGAAATATTGACGATTACATCGTCGGCTTCTTTGAGGTCGTGGGCCATATGGCGCAAGACTTCTAAAGTGAAATTTGGATTTTTTTGCAGGGTGTTATTGATGCTTTCCTTTGGAATAAAGCAAACCTCCATATCGTCTACGGCAATGGCGGAGAGATTGGTGCTCTCTTGGGAAATAACGGAACGTTGGCCAAGAACTTCTCCCTTGCTGGCCAACTTCACAATTTGGTCTTTTCCGTTGGCGCTTAATTTGGAAAGCTTGGAAACACCATTTCTTACACAATAAACGCCATTGAGTTTATCGCCCTCTTCAAATAAAGGCTCGCCCTTTTTTACCGTTTTGGTGGTTTTGGAGTCGGAGACTTTTTTCAACTCCTCTTTGCTCATCGCGCGTAGCGAGTTGAACTGTCGGACTATACAATTTTCACACCTGCTTTCCATATTGATTAGTTTACCTGATTCAACAAAAATAGTTGATAAACAATCACAATTTACTGATAATTATCATATTTTTAAGGGGAATAGTATTACAAATTTGCATCAGGTAAAGCAAATGTGAAATGGCAGACTCGACCTGTTATCATTGTGGAGACGAGTGCGGCAGAGGTAGTGTGAAATTTGATGATAAAGACTTTTGTTGTAATGGTTGTAAAACCGTTTATGAGATTTTTACATCAAATGGCCTGTCCACCTTTTATGAAATAGAGGGCAAGGCGGGAACCACACCTAATGAAATCCGTCAGAAATACGATTTTTTGGACAACCAGGAAATTGTACGGCAATTGGTGGAATTTAACGAAGAAGGCGTCCAAGTCGTCAGTTTGAGTATTCCGACCATACACTGTAGTTCCTGTATTTGGGTATTGGAAAATCTAAATAAACTACATTCCGCCATCACATTTTCACAAGTAGACTTCCCAAAGAAAACCATTAGAGTAACCTATAAAACTGAAGATTTCTCCCTAAAAGCGTTAGTGCTTTTGTTGGGAAGCATCGGTTATGAACCCTACATCTCTTTGGGGGAATACAATAAAAAGGACAAAAAAGTAGATCGTTCCTTAATTTATAAATTGGGGTTTGCAGGTTTCGCCTTTGGTAATGTGATGCTGTTTTCCTTTCCAGAATATTTCGAGGTGGAAGAGTTTTGGCTAGATCAATACAAACACGTTTTTCGTTGGTTGATGTTCTCCTTTTCCCTCCCTGTGGTATTCTATGCAGCTCAAGACTATTTTATTTCGGCGTACAAAGGTATCCGTTCCAAATTGCTGAATATTGACGTGCCCATTGCTTTGGGTATCTTGACCCTATTTGTCAGAAGTACAGTTGATATAGTTTTTGATCTTGGGTCCGGTTTTTTTGATAGTCTCACAGGCTTGGTCTTCTTCCTGTTATTAGGGAAGTTTTTTCAACAGAAAACCTATGCCTATCTGTCATTCGAGAGGGATTACAAATCCTATTTCCCAATTGCCGTTACCCGTTTGAATAAAAACGGGGGGGAAGAAAACATTCAGATTTATAATATTGAAGTAGGAGACAGGGTTTTGATTCGAAGCCACGAGATCATTCCAATAGATTGCATCCTCATAAAGGGATCTGCCGAGATTGATTATAGTTTTGTTACAGGTGAGTCCGAGCCCGTATTTAAGGAATCCGGGGAAAAACTGTTTGCTGGTGGTAAGCAACTCTCGGGAGTTCTGGAGGTTGAGGTGTTAAAATCAGTTTCCCAAAGTTATTTAACGCAGTTGTGGGGCAACTCTGTGTTTTCCAAAGACAAAGCAAGTCAATTCCAGACCCTTACCGATAGCATTGGCAAACGATTCACTATCGCAGTTTTGAGTATTGCCACCGCGGCCACTCTTTTTTGGTTGATATTGGACCCGAGTTTGGCTCTTAACGTTTTCACTTCTGTCTTGATCATTGCTTGTCCTTGCGCCATTGCCTTGGCAGCTCCATTTACTTTAGGGAACATGCTCCGTATTTTTGGCAAGCATAAATTTTATCTGAAGAACACTAATGTCATCGAAAGATTGTCCAAGATAGACACCGCTATTTTTGATAAAACGGGAACCCTCACCACAAACATAAAGGATACCATCCACTATGAAGGGATGGAACTTACAGATGAGGAGACGGCCCTTTTAAAAACAACCTTAAGGGCATCCAATCACCCATTGAGCCGTTCGCTCTATAATATTTTAAAGTCCAATGCCATCATGACCCTTGAGGAATTCCAAGAACATACAGGAAAAGGAATTGAGGGAAAATATAATGAACACTCTATAAAAGTTGGCTCTGCTTCTTATGTAGGTGAGAATAAAGCAAACCCTTTGGCTAATACCACGGTTTATGTAAGTGCCGATGAGGACGTTAAAGGGCGATTTGTGTTCAAGAATACGTATCGGGATGGAATGAGTCAAATTTTTGAGGAGCTGGGAACCGATTTGGAACTGGGCATTCTTTCAGGTGATAATGATGGGGAGAGGAAGCAATTGCAAAAGCTACTTCCAGCAAAGACAACAATGATGTTTGACCAAAAACCGGAGGATAAGTTGGATTACATCAATAATCTACAGGAAAATCATAAAGTTTTAATGGTGGGCGATGGATTGAACGATGCAGGTGCCTTGGCCCAAAGTGATGTAGGTTTGGCGGTTTCTGAGAATATCAATGTGTTTTCACCGGCATGCGATGGTATTTTGGATGCGGAAAAATTGGGAAGACTCCCAGATTTTATAAAATTATCCAGGCAATCTGTTCGGATAATTAAAATGAGTTTTCTACTTTCATTGTGTTATAATGTTGTGGGTTTGTATTTTGCAGTAACTGGTCAGTTGCAGCCAGTAATTGCTGCTATATTGATGCCGCTGAGTTCCATTAGCATTGTAGTGTTTACAACATTGGCGACCAACCTTGTCGGTAAAAAATTAAAAAATAAAGAAAGCTGATATATGTCATTTTTTGAAGCGTACCATCACAGTAGTTTTACCCCTAAATTCAGGCAGGTATGAGTGTTATTTATGTGTTGTTGGCCATTAGCATAACAGTGGCCATAGTCTTTTTTATAGCCTTTGTTTTCTCGGTAAAAAGCGGACAATACGATGATACTTATACCCCATCGGTAAGAATGTTGTTTGAGGATGAGGTGGTCAAGGATACGGATAAATCAAACTTAAATAAAAAGGAAATCAAACAAACTAAAAGTACAAACCAGTAAATATGGAAATACAACAGTTCCGTTACGATAACAAAATCGTACAAAAGTTCTTATACGCTACCATTTTATGGGGTGTGGTAGGTATGGCAGTAGGTCTCTTGTTGGCCTTTATGTTTTTGTTCCCCAATGTTACAGAAGGTATATCATGGCTGAGTTTTGGACGTTTGCGTCCGCTGCATACCAACGCCGTGATCTTTGCATTTGTGGGTAATGCCATTTTTGCAGGGGTATATTACTCACTGCAACGTTTATTGAAAGCCAGGATGTTCAGTGATGCCCTAAGTAACATTAATTTTTGGGGTTGGCAGTTGATCATTGTGGCGGCAGCAATAACCTTGCCTTTGGGTTATACTACCACCAAGGAATACGCCGAATTGGAATGGCCTATCGATATCGCCATTGCCATTGTTTGGGTAGTTTTTGGTTGGAACATGATCGGGACTATCTTAAAAAGGAGGCAAAGACATTTATACGTTGCAATATGGTTCTATTTGGCCACATTTGTTACCGTTGCGGTACTGCACATTTTTAATAGTTTGGAGCTTCCAGTTTCTCTAACAGGACTTAAAAGTTACTCGGTATATGCTGGTGTACAGGATGCTTTGGTACAATGGTGGTATGGGCACAATGCAGTAGCATTCTTCTTGACCACTCCTTTCTTGGGGTTGATGTACTACTTTGTTCCAAAAGCGGCAAACAGGCCAATTTATTCCTATAGACTTTCTATTGTCCACTTCTGGTCGTTGATATTCATTTATATCTGGGCTGGTCCTCACCACTTGTTGTATTCTGCTTTGCCTGATTGGGCACAGAACCTTGGTGTAGTATTCTCCATAATGTTGATAGCACCATCTTGGGGTGGTATGATCAACGGATTGTTGACGCTCCGTGGTGTATGGGACAAAGTGCGTACCGATGCCACATTGAAGTTTATGGTAGTGGCCATCACCGGTTATGGTATGGCAACGTTTGAAGGTCCAATGCTTTCTTTGAAAAACGTAAACGCCATTGCACACTTTAGTGACTGGATCATTGCTCACGTGCACGTAGGGGCTTTGGCCTGGAACGGGTTCTTGACCTTTGGTATGATCTATTGGTTGGTGCCACGAATGTTCAAAACAGAATTGCATTCCAAAGGACTGGCCAATTTCCACTTCTGGATCGGAACATTGGGGATAGTTCTTTATACACTTCCCATGTATGTGGCAGGATTTACCCAAGCCCTTATGTGGAAAGAATTTAACCCAGATGGTACTTTGGTATACGGTAACTTCTTGGAAACGGTAACCCAAATCATCCCAATGTACTGGATGAGGGCTATTGGAGGTTCATTGTACATCCTCGGTATGTTCGTATTGCTTTATAATATAGTGAGAACCATCAGGTCTGGTAGCAAAGTAGAGGATGAGGCAGCAGAGGCTCCAGCATTGGAGCGAGTTGCCAAAAGAAGAGTGGCGGGGGAAACCTTCCATAACTGGTTGGAAAGAAAGCCTGTTCAATTGACCATCTTGGCGACCGTTGCTATATTGATCGGTGGTGTTGTTCAGATTATTCCAACGCTATTGGTAAAATCCAACATCCCGACCATTACAAGTGTAAAACCATATACGCCTTTGGAATTGGAAGGTCGAGACCTATATATTAGGGAGGGCTGTGTGAGCTGTCACTCGCAAATGATACGTCCGTTCCGTAGTGAGGTAGAACGTTATGGTGAATACGCCAAGGCAGGTGAGTTTGTTTACGACCACCCGTTCCTATGGGGCAGTAAACGTACCGGTCCCGACTTGTTGCGAGTTGGCGGTAAATATTCCGATAACTGGCACCTGAACCACATGTACGATCCTCAGAGTACTTCTGCCGGCTCAATTATGCCATCTTATGAATGGTTGGTTACCGATGAGCACGACCGCAGCGATGTACAGGCAAAAATGGAAACCATGGTAAAACTTGGGGTTCCCTATACCGAAGAGGATATTGCCAATGCTCCGCAATCTATGGCAGAGCAAGCAGAGCAAATCGAAAAGAACCTTTATACAGATCCTGAATTTGCCAAGACGTACGAAGCGGATAAAAAATATGCCGAGGAAAACGGTTTGGATTTTGTGGAAATGCGAGATCGGGAAATCGTATCCTTGATTGCTTATCTGCAGCGATTGGGAACCGATATCAAAATTGAAGGAACGGAAGAAACTATATCTCAAAACAAATAACCATGTTGAAATTTGTAAAAGAACATATGGAAACCATCGATGGGATAGCAAACTATCCCATGGTTTCCCTGCTAATCTTCTTTGTGTTTTTTGTTCTATTGTTCTGGTGGGTGTTTACCGCTACCAAAGAACACATAAGTGAGATGTCCGAACTGCCATTGGATAACGAAGATCAACAAAACAAACTATAACATTATGAGCACAAAAACACCTTGGTGGATACGAGTCCCCGTTTTATTCTTTTTAATCTTCGGATTAATGGAATTCTTTATAGACTCTGGGGATAAACCTGCAATAATTGAATATCCCATCACACAGTTTTTTATGCTGTTGGTATTGATGATTCTTATTGCCATAGAACTGATTTTAGCTTCCATTGAGAATATCATGTTTCAAACCCTTTCAGAAGAAGGAAAAGAGCGTTACTTGGAAGCTAAGGACAAAAAGTTTGAATGGACTTGGGCCAAGAACCTAATGAAACGACTTACCAAAAGCCGCTCCATTGAACGTGAAGGTGAAATAGTCTTGGACCACAATTATGATGGCATTCGTGAGCTGGATAACGTATTACCACCATGGTGGGTATATCTTTTCTATGCGACCATTGTTTTTGCGGTAGTTTATTTAGTTCGTTTCCATGTTATCGGCGAATACGACCAAAAACTTGAGTACGAACAAGAAGTTGCTGCGGCGCAAATGGCCATTGAAGAGTACAAAAGAACTGCCAAAGACTTGGTGGATGCCAGTACCGTTGAGTTCCTATCCGATGAATCGGATTTGGCTGCAGGAGAGAAAATCTTTCAAGCCAATTGTGTGGCCTGTCATATGGCCGATGGAGGTGGCGGAATTGGTCCAAACCTGACCGACAAGCACTGGATATTGGGAGGAGGTATTAAAAATATCTTTACAACAATTTCCGAAGGTGGTCGAGATGGTAAGGGGATGATTGCTTGGAAACAAACCCTAAAACCAGCCGAAATGGCTCAAGTGGCCAGTTATGTAATCACTATGGGCGGTACCACACCCGCCAATCCAAAAGAACCTGAAGGAGAAATCTGGGTAGACCCAGATGCTCCCGAAGAATCCAATGGAACAGAATCTGAAACGGAAGAAACTGCCCCGCAAGAAATGGAGCAGGCCGTTGATTCTACAGAAGTTGCCATGAATTAGTCCTTTTTGGGCGCGTTGGCAACAAATATTTATCCATAAACCACAAATGCGATGGAAGAGAACTTTAGGGATTCCATAGGCACAATCACAGAAGAGGGCAAAAGGAATTTTATTTTCCCAAAGAAACCCAGTGGCCGGTATTATGATTACCGAAAGTATGTAAGCTACTTTCTACTGATTTTCTTGATAGCAGCCCCCTTTGTTAAGATTAACGGGCATCAATTTTTGTTGTTCAACGTTTTGGATCGGCGGTTCAATATATTCGGACTTCCTTTCTGGCCCCAGGATTTTCATCTGGTGGTCGTGTCCATGATTATTGGGATAATTTTCGTAGCATTATTTACGGTTGCTTATGGTCGTATTTTTTGTGGATGGATGTGCCCACAGACCATATTTTTGGAAATGGTATTCCGTCGGATTGAATATTGGATAGATGGAGATCGAGGCGCCCAAATGCGTTTGGCCAAAGCTCCATGGACGGGCAAAAAGATTAGGAAAAGAGTGCTGAAATGGTTTATTTTCTTCATAATCTCTTTTTTTATTGCCAACGTTTTTTTGGCTTACTTGATTGGAAGTGACCAGCTCTTATCATATATAACAGATGGTCCAATGGCGCATTTAAGCACCATGGTTCCGTTACTGATTTTTACAGGGGTGTTTTATTTCATCTTTGCGTGGTTCAGGGAACAGGTTTGTATCATAGCCTGTCCTTATGGCCGATTACAAGGAGTGCTTTTGGATGATAAATCCATCGTGGTAGCCTATGATCATAAACGCGGAGAAGGTGAAAGCGGGCGTAAAAAATTCAGAAAAAATGAAGATAGGGAAGCCCTTGGACATGGTGATTGTATTGATTGTTTTCAATGCGTAAATGTCTGTCCTACCGGAATCGATATCCGTAACGGAACACAGTTGGAATGTGTTAACTGTACAGCTTGTATTGATGAGTGCGACCACATTATGGACAGTATCAATAAACCCAAAGGGTTGATCAGATACGCTAGCGAAGACGAGATAACCAACAATAACAAGTTCAAGTTTACGGCACGTATGAAAGGCTATACCGCTGTGCTTGTGGTGCTCATAGGAATACTTGTTGGAATGTTGTTCATGCGAAACGAGGTCGAGGCCAATGTACTGCGTTTACCTGGTCAGTTATATGAACGTAAGGAGAACAATATCATCAGTAATGTGTACACATATAAGTTGGTGAACAAGACTACCAAGGATATCGAAAATGTTCGGTTTGAACTGATGTCCCATAATGGGGAAATCAAAATGGTGTCCCAGGACAGCTTTACTGTTCCAGCAGAAGAAATGGCAGAAGGAACATTGTTTATAGAGATTAACGCCTCTGCATTGAACGGAGATAAGGATAAGTTGGAGATAGGGGTTTATAGTGGCGAAAAACTTATCGAAACAACGGGGACCCAGTTTTTGGCGCCAAGAAGCTATAATTAATAAAGATTGATATGAAAATTAATTGGGGAACGGGAATTGTGCTGGCTTTTATAGGCTTTATAACCTTCATTCTATACTTTGTCTTCAGAATGAGTACGGATGATAGCGCCAACCACGATTTGGTGACGGAGGAATATTATAAAAAAGAATTGTCGTATCAACAGGAGATAGACGCATCGGAAACGGCAACCGAAATGAATGCAAACCTAAAGGTCGAGAAAACTGAAGAGGGTTTGATGATTTATTTTCCTGAGCGTTTCGACCCAAAAAAAATAAGCGGAACAGTGTCCCTTTATAGACCGTCTAACAAGCACTTGGATACTAACTTTCCTATAAGTTTATCCAAAACACATTTGCTCATACCTGACAATCGCTTGGTAGACGGTCGCTGGGACATTTCCATAAACTGGGAATACGAAGATAATTCCTTTTTGCATAAACAAAAATTGGTCTACTGATCATGTTAACATCCGCATTGGTTTTAGGGCTTTTGGGAAGCTTGCACTGTTTGGGCATGTGCGGGCCAATAGCCTTTATGTTGCCTTTGGATCAAGAAAATAATCTAAAGAAGACCGCGCAACTGTCAATTTACCATTTCGGAAGACTTTTGGCCTATGGTGTTATCGGTGTCCTGTTTGGACTTTTGGGCAAGGGACTGTCCTTGTTCGGAATCCAACAGAAGCTATCCATTGGAATTGGTTTGCTCATGATTCTTTTAGTGTTAATTCCGGGAAAATACTTTAACGGACATAAATTTTTGTCACCTATTTACTCCGTTATCGGTAAGGTGAAATCCAAGTTGGGTGCTGAACTTAAAAAAAAGACCCCGGATACCTTTTTGACCATTGGTTTTTTGAACGGTTTTTTGCCTTGTGGCCTAGTTTATATGGCTCTATTGGGCGCTATTGCCATGGGCAGTCCATTAGAGGGAGGGCTTTATATGATGATATTTGGATTGGGAACCGTTCCCCTTATGTCTTTGGTAGTTTATTCAAAAGGAATGTTCAGTAGTTCCATCAAATTTAAAATTCAAAAATTGATACCGGTATTTGTGGTCATCATAGGTATTTTGTTTATTGTACGTGGACTGGGATTGGGAATACCCTATGTTTCTCCCAAGTCAGCTCCGGCAGATTCTGTTTCGGCGACCATAGAATGCCATCAACCCTAAAAAATTAAATCTACAATGAAAATAACATCAGCGAAAGAGGCGGTAGGAATTGTTAAATCAGGAGACCGAGTCTTTTTCCAAGGGGCAGCTATGACCCCAAACGAATTGATTGATGCTTTATGCGATAGGCATGAAGAACTTGAAAATGTCGAGATTATTTCCATCCATACGGAAGGAGATGCAAAGTATACCAGAAAACCCTATTGCGACGCCTTTTCTTTGAACGCTTGCTTTGTTGGAGGGAATGTTAGGCCTTTTGTAAACACCTATATGGCTGATTATATTCCAGTTTTTTTAAGTGAGATACCTTGGTTGTTTGCAGACGAGTACCTTCCTTTGGACGTAGCCTTTGTCCAAGTCTCACCACCGGACAAACACGGGTATTGTTCCCTTGGAGTATCCGTGGATGTAACCTTGCCCGCAGTTAGGACAGCAAAAAAAATTGTTGCACAGATAAACCCGCAGGTGCCTCGAACACATGGTACCGGTATTGTCCACGTAGATGAAATTGTATTTGCTACAGAGGTAGATAGGCCTATTCACGAACATAATCCGACCGAAATATCAGAAGTGGAACAGGAAATAGGTAGACATGTGGCATCATTGATTGATGATGGCGCAACGTTGCAAATGGGAATAGGGAACATCCCGAATGCAGTACTCTCCAATTTGGGAAACCATAAAAACCTGGGTATCCATACAGAAATGTTTTCTGATGGGGTATTGCCATTGTTGGAAAGTGGTGTTATCAACGGAAAGGAAAAAGCAGTAAAACGGGGAAAAATTGTTAGCTGCTTTGCGGTAGGTTCCCGAAAACTTTATGATTTTATAGATGATAACCCGATATGTGATTTTAGGGACTCCGGATATACCAACGATACGGCCAGAATCCGTAGAAATCCGAAAGCAACCGCTATAAACAGTGCCATAGAAATTGACCTCACAGGTCAGGTCTGTGCGGATACCATTGGAGGGTACCAATTCTCTGGTGTAGGTGGACAAATGGATTTTATGAGAGGAGCATCCCTTTCAAAAGGAGGGAAACCCATTATAGCCATGTCCTCCACTACAAAAAAAGGTGTTTCCAAAATAACACCATTTTTGAAGCAAGGTGCAGGGGTAACAACCACTCGTGCCCATATGCATTACGTGGCCACCGAATATGGTGTGGTTAATCTTTTTGGAAAAAATCTACATCAGCGGGCCGAAGCTTTAATTTCCATTGCACATCCGGATCATAGGGAAGAGTTGGAGAAAGCGGCCTATGAAAGATTTCATGGATAGGATCAATAATAATTGATTACAATAAAAAAGGGGGGCAATTTTAAAATTGCCCCCCTTTTTTTGAATCGCATGAAACCAATCAAAAATGCAATCCATCAAATTTTAAAGGTTATTACGGGTGCTTCTGAATGGTTGGCAATATCTTCACCAATACTTCCCATAAAGAAGTGTGATAAGCCTCTCCTGCCATGTGTGGCAATGCCGATAAGATCGGCGGATACTCGCTCACTATAGTTGAGAACACCTTTTTCAACGGTGTAGTCGTTATATATTTTTACTTCCATACCCACGTTGGCAGCTTTCAAAAACTTAGAGATTTTATCATTTGCATCATTATTGCTAAGGAATTCATCCCCAGGAGTGTTTATGTACACCAAATGAAGCTTGGATCCCAATAAATCGGCCATAGCTTTGGCTTTCGTTAAGGCAGGAACACTTTCTTCTTCAAAATCGGAAGCGAACACAAAATTAGTTGGTTTAAAATCTTCGATATCTCCTTTGATTACCAATACGGGAATATCAGAAGTTCTAACTACACGTTCTGTATTAGATCCTATAAATATCTCTTGAAGGCCATCGGCACCATGTGACCCCATTACAATAAGGTCGGCACTGTGCTTTTCCGCTACTTCGGCCACTTCACTGAACACTTTATAGTGCTTGATTACCGGAACTACTTTGATACCCTTTAAATAAGGTTGGTCCAAAAAGTCCGTAAATCGTTGTTCACCAAGTTTTATGAGGTGAACCACCTGTTCTTGGGATATATATCCTGATTCTCCCATAATGGCAGGGGAAAGCTCCAACATATGGAGGACCAATAGGTCTGCCTTGTGTTGCTTCGCAAGGGAAGCAGCTACTTTAAGGGCTTTTTCTGATTGATTTGAGAAATCAACCGGTACGATTATACTTTTCATTTTATTGCTTTTTTAGGTTAAACGGTCATGGAAAATATTCGGGTATTTGGTTTTTTTCGATGCATTTTTAAGTCAAATGCCATACTTATGTTTCTTACAAAAGGTCTTCCTTTGTCGGTCACTTTAATATTTGTACCGTTAATTTCGACCAATCCATCTGTTTCCAATTCCGATAGGTTCGCCAAAATACTTTCAAAATCGACTATTTGTTCTTCCTCTACATCCCATGTTGTCTCAAATTGACACATAATGTTGAGGATATGCTTTCTTAAGATTTCGTCTTCAGCATTAAGAATGTGCCCCCTAAAAATAGGGATAACTCCATGTGAAACCAAATTTTCGTATTCTTCCACGTTTTTTACGTTCTGGGCAAAACCGTACCAACTATCGCTAATGCTCGATACTCCTAAACCAATCATTAGTTTGGTTTTGGAAGGGGTGTAGCCCATAAAGTTCCTATGTAGTGTTCCGTTTTCCAAAGCTTTGTACAAACTATCTGTGGTTAGGGCAAAATGGTCCATCCCAACATCTTTGTAACCAAACTCGGTAAGCATCCTTTTTCCCATTTCGTATTGTGCCTTTTTCTCTTCGGACGAGGGAAGGTCGGATTCTTTATACCCTCTTTGCCCGTTTCCTTTTAGCCAAGGCACATGTGCATAGCTATAAAAAGCAATTCTATCTGGTCTTATTGCATTGGTCTTTACAATAGTTTTCTCCACATCGGTACTTTCCTGAAATGGCAAACCATAAATAATATCGTGTCCTACCGATGTGTAGCCAATCTCTCTGGCCCATTCAGTTACATTTTTCACGTTTTCAAAGGGCTGTATTCTATTTATGGCACGTTGAACAGTTAGGTTATAATCCTGAACACCAAAACACACTCTTCTAAAACCTACATCGTAAAGTGCTTGTAAATGTTCTTTGGTGGTATTGTTCGGATGTCCCTCAAAACTAAAATCTATCTTATCTGTTTTTTTGCTAAGTCGAACAATGCCCTCAATTAGTATTTTTAGGTTTGCTGGATCAAAAAAGGTCGGGGTGCCGCCTCCCAAATGAAGTTCCTTGATAACGGGTTTGGTTCCCATAAGGTCAACATACAATTCCCACTCTTTTAATACTGCATTAATATAGGGCCGTTCCACTTCATGGCGTTTTGTAATGCGTTTATGACACCCACAAAAGGTGCACATACTTTCGCAAAAGGGCAAGTGTATATAAACACTGATCCCTTCTTCCTGACTTTCCCCAAAAGCTTTCAGCACACTGGACTTCCATTTTTTTCCTGAAAAAGTCTCCAAATCCCAATAGGGCACGGTCGGGTAACTCGTATACCTTGGGCCTGGAACATTATATTTTTGAACTAAATCGCACATAAGCTACATACCATTTCATTATAGTTCAAAATTACTTTTGATGGCTTGCAAAAAACATGATAATTGTCAGTGTTGTAACTTAAAAAGAAAAAGACGCCAATTTTAAGCCTGATGAGTATCATGTTTTTCATCTTCCCGACATTGTACCTTTAAACAGTTTTGACTTGCTCTTAAAATTAATTCTATGGGAGAACACATCAAAAAAAGCACATTTAACGAAGAGGAGCGGAAAGTTTTTGTCCAACACCTTATCGAGGATATCCAAGCCTTGGAAAACATGATCAAAGAAGGTTTGGTAGAGGATGATATTGTGCGCATCGGGGCCGAACAGGAAATGTGCCTTATCAATCAAGATTATAGGCCCGCTGCAAAATCCTTGGATATTATCAAAACTTTGGATGACTCCCATTGTACTACAGAACTGGCCAGTTATAATCTAGAGGCCAATCTAGACCCTTATAAATTAGAGAAAGATTGCTTTAGTTCCATGGAACTTCAATTAAAAGGGTTGCTTCAAAAAGTTAAAAAAGCTGCAAAGGAGCACGATGCCAGGGTAATCTTAACGGGCATTCTGCCCACTATTAGCAAAGATGAACTTGGAATGGATTTTATGACCCCAATTCCCAGATATTATAGGATAAATGATGTTTTAAAAGCTTGGAGAGGCGATGATTTTAAGGTAAAGATCAAAGGTGCCGACGAACTATCGCTTCACCACGACTCTGTGTTGTTCGAAGCTTGCAATACTAGTTTTCAGCTCCACCTGCAAATACCGCCGGAAGACTTCATCAAAAGCTATAACTGGGCCCAGGCCATTTCTGGACCGGTATTGGGGGTATGTTGCAACTCACCATTGCTTTTGGGAAAGGAACTTTGGCGCGAAACCAGGATAGCCTTGTTTCAGCAAAGTTTGGATACCCGTATATGGACCAAGGCACTAAGGGAAGAAGTGCCCAGAGTGGGTTTTGGCGAACGATGGCAAAAAGATTCCGTTGCGGAGATCTTTAAACAAGATATTTCCACACACCGGATATTACTGACCAAACCCGTCCAGAATAGTGCTTTAAAAATGTTGAAGGATGGGGAAACCCCAAAACTGGAAGCATTGAGTTTATTTAATAGCACCGTTTATCGGTGGAACCGTCCTTGCTATGGTGTGGGGAATGGCAAACCACACTTGCGCATTGAGAACAGATATATCCCTGCAGGCCCTACCATTATAGATGAGATGGCCAACTTTGCTTTCTGGGTAGGCCTTATGGCCGGAAGACCCAAAAAGTATGACGATATGCCCAATCTAATGGATTTTAGAACGGCCAAGCTTAATTTTCTTAGAGCCGCCACCAGTGGCAGGCATGCTATGTTTTCTTGGATGGGCAGAGCCATGACAATGAAGAAAATAATTCGAGAAGAACTATTGCCGATAGCTTATGATGGACTTAAAAAGTTTAATATTGATGAAGAAGACATAAATAGACTTTTAGGAATTATCGAAAAAAGAACAGGCGGTAAAACCGGAGCTGAATGGCAGATCAAAAATTTTAGGGAACTCCGCAAGCAAATGAAGTTGGATAGCGCCATTGTGCAACTGACCAGGGCAATATATAAAAACCAACAGGAGGAAAAACCCGTCCATCAATGGAAGCCTATTGAGGGGATGGTGGAGACAAAGGACTCATTTCGTTGGGTAAGCCAGATAATGTCTACAAAGCTCTTAAAATTATACGAAGATGATTACGCTAACTTGGCGTTGGCTATTATGCAGTGGAACAATATTCACCATCTTCCAGTAGAAAATGGAAAAGGGGAATTGGCGGGATTGCTTACCTGGAGTCACATAGAGCGGTTTAAAAAATTGGACAAGAAAGAAGCTAGGGTGTCGGATATTATGGTTAAAGATGTAATTGCCGTGGAACCTAGGACAGAAATAGAAACCGCAAAAAAAATGATGGAAGAACACCAAATTGGATGCTTGCCTGTTTGTGTGGACACCCATATTGTGGGCATCATAAGCAAAGTTGATTTATAATTATGTCTTTAGTTCACAGCATAGCATTGGATGAAACCTTGGAAGTTGATCGGGTAATCGATCATATCAAGGGTAAGGAGGGGGGACCCACGGTGGTTTTCTTTGGAGGTGTCCACGGGAATGAGACAGCAGGTGTTTTTGCTTTAAAGGAAATTTTTCAGGAAATAAGATCCAAAAATATTCCGGTCAATGGTGAAGTATTCGCTATCTCTGGAAATTTGGGAGCTCTAGAAAGCAGGCAACGGTTTCAAAATGAAGATTTGAATAGGATTTGGTTTCCAGAGCGCATTGAGAATATTGTTAAGAAAAACAACATCAATCATAATGAGGAGGATGAACTAAATCATCTTTACCTGCAGTTGGAAAACATTTTGGATACGGGAAAACCTCCATTTTACTTTTTAGACCTGCATACAACATCGAGCGATACTTCTCCATTTATGGTGCTGAACGATAGTTTGTTGAACCGTAAGTATGCATCTAACTATCCCTTGCCCATTATATTGGGAATTGAGGAGTATTTGAAAGGTGCCTTGTTAAGTTATATCAATGAACTTGGTTATGTCTCCCTAGGTTTTGAAAGTGGACAGCACGATGATGATAAGGCCGTGCAGAACTGTATTGAATTTATTCGGTATTCCTTGGCCTTGACCCAAGCTATTGATATTTCAAAAAAGCGGAAACAGCAACTAAAAAATGCAATATCCCAATCAAGCGCTGTTCCCAATAAGTTTTATGAAATATATCATCAACACGATATAGGTCCCCAGGATAGTTTTAAAATGTGCCCGGGGTTTGTAAATTTTCAAGTTGTACCAAAAGGCAAGAGCTTGGCTCTTGTTGATGGTGTTCAGTTGAAAACAACAAAGAAAAGACAGGTTTTTATGCCCTTATACCAAGACCAAGGGAATGAGGGTTTCTACTTTATTCGTCCCATACCTAAACTGTCATTATGGTTGTCAAAGGAATTAAGAAGGTTTAAAGTAGATCATCTTTTAGTAAAACTGCCCGGGGTTGAATGGGGAGATGATGAGAAGGATACTTTGGTAGTGGACCAAAAGGTAGCTCGGTTTTTTGCTAAGTCATTTCTTCACTTGTTAGGTTATCGAGCAAGAAAGTTCGATAGGTCACATTTGATCGCCAAAAATAGGGAAAGCGCATCAAAATCCTCTGAATATGCCAATACAGCTTGGTTCCAAGAATAAAAAAGGCCCAAGAATTAACTTGGACCTTTTTAAGAGCTATGCTCTGGGCTTTTTAGTTTTGCATTATAAAGTTTATAGGTATACTGTATTTAACGCTTACGGCTTTTCCTCGTTGTTCCCCGGGTTTTACCTTTGGTAAAGAAGCTATAATGCGCTCGGCTTCTTTTTCCAATAGTTTGTCGGGACCTCTTTTCTGTATATTGCTTACACGCCCTTTGGTATCTATTACAAACTGTAAATATACTCTGCCTGTAATACCCATTTCCAAAGCAGCTGGAGGATAGCTGAAATTATTTTTGATATGCTCCTGGACCTTTTGGTTAAAGCACTCTTTTCGCTCAGCTTGGGACTCTAAATTCTCGCATCCCGGAAAAATGGGTACATATTCAATTACTGCGAAGGGTACAATTATGTCCTCTTCCACCTCTTCCACGTCAACATCATCAATGCTCACTACGGCATCTTCAATAAAAGTCTCTTGGCTACTCTCGGTACTTTCGATAACTGTTTCTTCCACGTCGTCCACATCTTCCACAATTTCAATTACATCAGGTGCTGATGGGGGTGGAGGTGGTGGTGCGGTTCTTATCATTTCCGTGATGGGTACATCTTCCTTAAGCTCATCAGTTACTTGTACAACTTCTGAAACTTTGGATTCCTTTTCATAGAACTTTACTTCGAAGGATTGCCATGTCATAAACAATACCGAAGTTAATCCTATCATGAAATAAAGACTGCTATTGCGTCCAATTTCGGCGTTTGGGTTCTTTTTTGGTTTCATGACTTTTACTATTTAACTAGGTTAAAGGTAACTTTGTTAAAAATTATAAAATATGATAATAATCAGGTTTGTCTGTAGGCTTAAACTTCTTTGTTTTGAACGACTTATGTTTTTAATCAGAATTTTGGGCCAAATCATTTTTGGTAAGATCAATATTGAAAGAAAGACTTAACCTGATCATCGCTTCGCTGGAATTTCTAAACTTTCGATTAAAGTATCCGATATCCGCTTTTAAACTTGGTGCGATTTGGCGTCCTACACCTACAAAGATCCTATTTTGATTAAAAGCGCTGCCCTCCAGGTTAAGAAAGACTTCATCAAAGGCCTTGAAATAAATATCCTTATATATTGATCTTGTAAATTGAAGACGATATCTAATCCTATTGTTTGTCTTAGGGTCTTCGGTATCGATCAGTCTTCGATTTTCCAATCGTAACCTATGTGCTATCGAATTAGCGTTAAACTTGGATTTTAAAGTGTATTCTCCATAAATCCAAAACTGGTTGGTGTTGATTACATCGTTGGGTTGTAAATAAGAGTTTGAGTTCAAAAAGGCAAAACCACCTGTAAAGGTAGAAGCTTTGCTTATATGGTAGGAGGCCCCTGTCCTGAAAAAGGAAAACCCGTACCTGTCCAACATATGATGATGTCGAATTATGCCCACCGCGGGTACGCTCCAATCCTCATGAAGTTTGGCAATGCCGCAAAGCACCAACCAAGAACCGTATTCGTTTTCATCTGAATTTTGGGCAGAAAGAGGTTGGGCCAAAAGGGTTGAGAATACTATGGAACAAAGCAAACCGGAAAAATACCTTGTATACCCCATAATCTATGGTTTTGGATTGCTGAAGCACAAAGTTTTTCACTAAAAATAATGGTATAGTATGATACTTGTCATAGGTTAACTTTTTTGGTGGGAATAAGGTGCTTAAAGCCTATTTTTTCTTTTGGTTTTCCCAAATAAGTGCAGCAGCTCCACAAATGGCAGCTGTTTTCCCGTGCATGCTGGAATGCAATAGCTTTACTTTTCCCTTGTAAACATCCAAAAGAAAACCATTAAAGTATTTTTCCAATGGGGTCATGATCCATTTGCCGCTATTGGTAAGCCCGCCCATTAAGATAAAGGCTTCGGGCTGGGTAAAGGCTGTAAAGTTGGCCAATGCCTGTGCCATGATCCGAGCGGTATAATCAAAGGCCTTTAGGGCAATTTCGTCACCCTCTTCTGCGGCTTGTGTAATGTCTTCCCCGTGGAGGTCGTTATAGGCAATATCCCTAAACCTGCTATCGACCAAATATTTGCTCTGCATGTACATAACGGTGCGCTTTAGTCCGGTTGCGGATACGTAGGCTTCCAGTCCTCCCTTTACCCCAAGTCCAGTCAGCCTGCCGTCGCCAATGGTCATATCCACATGTCCCAATTCACCGGCAAACCCATCAAACCCATCTATAAGTTGGCCGTTGGCCACAATACCTGCGCCAAAGCCTGTGCCCAGGGTGATTACAATAAAATCGGTCATGTCTTTGGCGCCCCCAAAGAGCATTTCGCCCAAAGCGGCGGCACTCGCATCGTTCATAATGCGCATTGGTACATCCAATCTTTGTTTTAAAAGTTTAACTAGGGGAACACTTCCTTTCCATACCAAGTTACTTGCGCTTTCTATGGTCCCGTTCTTACTGGATGCATTTGGTGCCCCGATGCCACACCCAATAATGTTGGCACCTTCTCCAAATTGTGCTATAAGCTCGTCACAAGTAGATTTTACTTTATCCAGATAAACATCCAAGTTTGGATATTCCTTGGTTCTAAAAAAGGTTTTTTCGTAACATTCACCGTGTTCATCTACCAAACCAACTTTGGTTTTGGTCCCTCCGATATCTATACCAATTACTAAATCCATATTTAAAGTCTAGTTGCTTAATGGTTTTTAAATATAACCAATATGGTTTCAAAAAAATAACTTCCCACACTTTTATAGGGGCAGATTTTTTCCTAATATCATGGAAAAGTTGGAAATGATGACTTCTGTCATGTTTTAGGTCATGGGTCGATTCTACTTTTGGAGAGAGTATTGAAATCAATAAATTTAATAGGTATGAGCAGTTTAAACAAAATATTAATTCCTTTTGATTTTTCAGAGGCTTCCATAAATGCCTTGGAATATGTGGTCAACTTTGTTGGAACAGAACGTTCCATAGGTGTTTTAGGCCTTTATGTGGGAGATATGCCCATTAGCGAAACGGATAATGGAAAGCTGGAGAAAGATTTTTCCAAAGTGGTGAATTCGTTTGATGTGAAATTAAAAGTTGCTCCAGAATTTACTACCGAGACGGGTGAAGTAATCAGTACTATTCTGTCGGCCCAAGAAAAAAGCAATGCAGATTTGATCATGATGGGGACCATGGGCGATAAAATTACAGATGAAGCAATTACCAATACTTCTCAATTGGTTCTGAAGGCCAACTGCCCTGTTATATCCATTCCTTATGGTACAAGTATCAAGGAGCCAAAAAACATTGCCTTGGTGATGGGCGGTGAAAAAATAGACGATAAAGAAGTTTTGCAAACCCTTTTGGATATCGCACGTACTTTTGATGCACGTGTACATGCCCTAACTATTTACAAGGATTCCATTTATGATGAGAAGGCAATAAAAGAGTCGAATGAAAATCTATTGGAATACTATTTAGAGCATTTTTATGCAGAACACTCCTTTATTAAAAATGATGATGTGGAACAGGGAATATTGGATTATATCACTGAGAAAAACATTGACATGTTAACCATATTGCCACGGAACCATACGGAAAGGAGTGAGCCATCTGAAGGTCGATTGACCAAACTTTTGACCTTGCATTCGGAGATTCCGGTATTGGCCCTTGACTAAATCTAAACCTTTTACCTTTTAGCATGCTGCCACTGCTGATAATTTTAGGAATTACCATTATTTTATTTATTTGGGGGAAGTTTCCTCCCGATGTGGTTGCCCTTATAGCCATGCTCTCTCTTTTTCTCACTGGTATTTTGGATATTGGTGAGACTTTGGCCGGGTTTAGTAACCCTACGGTGATAATGATTGCTGCCCTTTTTATTATTGGCGAAGGGCTTTCCAGAACTGGGTGGACCGCCATGGCAGGGCAGTTTTTTGTGAAATGGGCGCATAGGAACGTTTCACGCTTGCTGGTCATTGTTACGCTTGGTTCCAGTTTGTTATCTGGCTTTGTGAGCAACACTGGTACTGTCGCAGCTTTGCTTCCGGTTTCGGTGACTGCCGCATGGAACGCCGGTACGCTGCCCTCAAAATTATTGATTCCCGTCGCTTTCGGCTCAAACACAGGTGGGCTGCTCACGCTTACAGGTACGCCGCCCAATATTATTGTGAGCAATGCCTTGGCCGAGAATGGTTTCGCGGGATTTTCGTTCTTTGAATTTGGATTGATTGGAGTGCCGCTTCTTATTATATCTGTGCTCTATTTTAGATACGTGGGTTACAAATTGCTGCCTAGTCACAGGACGAACAATAAACCTATGGCCATAGACCAGGAAATGCATAAATGGATAGAGAATTACAGTATTGGCGATAACTTATATCGCCTCCGAATTAGGTCAATGTCACAATTGATAAATACTAAAATAGGAGATTGGGGTTTTGAAAGGGAGCACAAGGTTTCCGTAATGCGTTTAAAACGCCGACACCCCAATAAACTGCAAAGAATCGCACAATTTGTGGAAATGCCGGGTCCGGATACCGAAATGCGCTATCACGACATAATTACGGTGAAAGGAGAACCAGAAGACGTAGATAAACTTGTTATAAAGTTCCATTTGGGTGTAATTCCTTTAAAACCTGAAAAGGATATGCTCAAGAAAGAGCTGATCAATCAAGAAGTGGGGATGGCTGAGATGTTAATAACTCCGAAGTCGGTTTTTGTGGGCAAGACCATTAACTTAGGGCAGTACCTTCGCCAGGCTGGCGTGCAGCTTTTGGCCGTGTCACGGGACAATGCACCGTTGACAGGTAAAATAAAGATCAAAGCAGGTGATGCGTTCGTTATTCGCGGACAGTGGGAAAATATCATTTCGTTGAAATCCATGTATGAAAACTTGGTAATTTCCGGAAGCCCCGAAGCGTTGGCCAAAAATGTGGATCAGTTGACTACAAGAAGTTATATCGCTTTGAGCACCCTGGTTTTGATGATTTTACTTTTGGTATTCAATATTTTGCCAGGTGCCATAGCAGCACTAGTTTGTGCAGGGATCATGATGTTGACGGGCTGTGTACCCATTTCTAAAGCTTACAAGGGAATCAGTTGGACGAGTGTGGTCATGATCGCAGCCATGATCCCCATGGGATTGGCATTACAAAAAACAGGTGTTGCACAATTAGCTGCTAATAGTTTGGTGAATACATTGGGCAGTATACATCCGGTGGCATTGTTGGCTGGTATATTTTTATTGACAGCGGCCTTTAGTCAAACCATTAATAACTCGGCAACAGCAGTATTAATGGCCCCAATTGCAATAATGGCTTCGATGACCTTGGGAGTTTCGCCAAAACCCTTTATGATTGCAGTGGCCGTTAGCGCTTCCACGGCATTTTTAACCCCTGTCGGGACTACAACTAATGCCATGGTAATGGGAGCAGGAGGATATAAATTTATTGATTACGTAAAAGTAGGTGGGCCGTTGCTCCTACTTTTCTTTATAGCAACTTTAATATTGGTTCCATTGATATGGAGCTTTTAACCATTAAAAACCACAGATATGAGCACAACCAAAGATCTAAGCAAGTATGGATTAAAGAATGTCCAGGCACAATGGAATCTCGACGCTGAGACCTTACAGGAATTAACTGTAGAAAGGGGCATGGGAGTCGAAACCGAAAACGGAACCCTATGTGTAAACACAGGAAAGTTCACGGGAAGATCGCCAAAAGACCGTTTTTTGGTAAAAGACGACTATACCAAGGATAGAGTGTGGTGGGGAAGAATCAACAAACCCATCTCGCCTGAAAATTTTGACAAGCTTTATGATGAAATTACCAATTACCTCAGCGGGAAAGAGGTTTTTGTAAGGGACGCAGCGGTTTGTGCAGATCCAAAATATAGAATGAATGTTAGGACCGTTACAGAATACCCTTGGTCCAATTACTTCGTAAAAAATATGTTTTTGCGTTTGGACGAAAGTCAGTTAAAAGACTTTGAAGAAGAATGGTTGGTACTTTGTGCCCCAGGCTACGAAGCCCCGAACCCATCCGATGTTGGAATTTTAAGTGGTAATTTTTCCATCTTGAATTTCACCAAAAAAATTGCATTAGTGGGTGGCTCAGCCTACACAGGAGAAATTAAGAAAGGGATTTTTTCCGCTCTTAACCTAATTCTTCCAACCGAAAAAGAAGTGCTTCCGATGCACTGTTCAGCCAACGTAGGAGAGGATGGGGATACTGCGATTTTCTTTGGATTGTCAGGTACGGGAAAAACCACTTTGTCCGCCGATCCAGACCGTAAACTTATCGGGGACGATGAGCATGGCTGGACCAAAGAAGACACCATCTTTAATTTTGAAGGAGGCTGCTACGCTAAGGTGATTGACCTTACCGAAGAAAAGGAACCCGATATTTACAGGGCTATCCGACCTGGAGCTTTGTTGGAAAACGTAGTGTTTAAGGAAGGAACAAAAGAAGTGGATTATTTCGATAGCACCATCACCCAAAACACAAGGGTGAGTTACCCTATTTACCATATCGACAACATTCAGGAGCCTTCCTATGCATCCAACCCTAAAAATATCTTTTTCTTAACTTGTGATGCCTTTGGGGTTTTGCCTCCGGTATCCAAACTGACCCCTGGCCAAGCTGCTTACCATTTTATATCCGGTTATACAGCTAAGGTGGCGGGAACAGAAGCGGGCATTACCGAGCCTGTCCCATCGTTCTCTGCTTGTTTTGGAGAGCCATTTATGCCATTGCACCCAGCCGTTTACGCTGAAATGTTGAGCGAAAAAATGAAAGCTTCAGGTGTTAATGTTTGGTTGATCAATACAGGATGGAGTGGAGGACCTTATGGAGTAGGTTCTAGAATCAAGCTTAAATACACAAGAGCGATGATATCCGCTATTCTTGAAGGCAAATTGGATGATGTGGATTTTGATGCACACCCAATATTTGGCCTGTTTATGCCTAAATATTGTCCAGGGGTTCCTACGGAAATCTTGGATCCGATGAACACTTGGCTGCAAAAAGGAGCTTATGTGAGCAAAGCCATTCAATTGGCACACTCGTTCCACATTAACTTTGATAAGTTTGCAAGTCAAGCTACCGAGGAAATTATGAACGGAGGTCCACTGATTGATTCGCATCACAGTTTGACAGATCATCTTTAAGATTAAAAAATAGTGAACGACAGTAATACATTTAATATTGAAAGCTTAGGGGCGCCTAGATTTAAGTCGCCCCTGAAGCTTAGTACCCTAAAAGGGGATCACATATTCGATTTTATCAGTGAGTCCGATAAGTTGGTTTTTAATCTCTCCATGGAGCATTACCAAGAATGTTTAAGAAAAGGGGAGGAGCCGCTTTGTTTGGAGAAAGCCGGCCCAAGGCAAAACCTCTTTTTTGATTCGGAAAATACAACGGCGGCCATTGTTACCTGCGGGGGCTTGTGCCCTGGAATTAATAATGTAATTCGGGGCTTGGTTATGGCTCTGCACTATTTCTACGGGGTCAAGAAGATTATAGGAGTGCCGTATGGGTATGAAGGGCTCAATCCCGAAAAGGGACATGAGTTAGTGGAATTGACACCGGAAAAGGTGAAGGATATCCATCAATTTGGAGGTACTTATTTAGGCTCGTCCCGAGGTGCGCAAGATGTTTCTATAATGGTCGATACGCTCGAGGACAATAAGGTGGATATGTTATTTGCCATTGGAGGAGATGGGACCTTAAAAGGTGTAAACGCCTTGGGAGAGGAGATTTCCAAGAGAAACGCCAAAATCAGTGTAGTGGGAATCCCAAAAACCATTGATAACGATATTGACCTCATAGATGAATCCTTCGGTTTTGAAACCGCTTTTGATGTGGCCAGTCCTATTTTGCGAGATGCCCACAACGAGGCAACGGGGGCCTATAATGGAATTTCCATAATCAAATTAATGGGCAGGGACAGTGGTTTTATTGCAGCATCGGCCGCTTTGGCCATGCCTGTGGTGAATTTTGTACTGATTCCGGAAATGGATTTTTCCCTGGATGGTGAAGAAGGTTTTTTAAAGGTGTTGGAAAAACGGTTGCAAAAGAAAAAACATGCTGTTATTGTTGTTGCAGAAGGGGCTGGACAACAGCTCTTCGAAGATAGAAAGCTTGTTAAAGATGCATCTGGAAATATTCAGCATGAAGATATTGGGGTTTTCCTAAAGGAAAAAATTGCAGAATACTTCGAGGGTAAAAGTGAGGTAACCATAAAATATATCGATCCAAGTTATATTGTGAGATGTGCTCCTGCAAACTCCAGCGATAGCGTGTTTTGCAGCAGATTGGCCTATCAAGCAGTGCACGGTGCCATGGCAGGGAAGACCAAATTCGTTGCCAGTAGGGTAAACAATCGATATGTATATGTACCGCTTTCCGAAGTCACCAAGAAAAGAAAGAAAATTGATCTTGAGGGAGAGTTTTGGTTCTCGGTGCTGCAAAGTACCGGTCAACCTTTTTCATTGGGATAAATAGATGCATTTTAACTGACAATTGTCATTAATTTTTATCTTTAGTAGTTATAGATTTGAATATAATCAAAACAATAATCATGGAAGTACATGTTCAATATCAAAAAATGATGACCAGTGAATCATTGACCGAATTGTTAATGAAAAAACTGGAAGGATTGGAAAACAAATACAATTGGTTGATCAAAGCCAATGTACTTTTTAAAGAAGAAAATGATAAATCCGGAGAAGGCAAGATTTGTGAGATAGAATTAAGCGCTCCGGGTCCAAGAATTTTTGCAAAGTCCAATACGGCTGATTTTGAAAAGTCCATGGCTAATACCATAGGAGATTTAAAACGTCAGTTGGAAAAAAGACAAGCTACGTTTACTACCCATTAAATTGGTAAAATTTATACTGCGCATCAATCTAAAAAAAACCTAGTGATGAAATCAAAATTAATAGCCATAAGCATGATACTCCTTATGGGGTGTTCCTCGACCAGATTGGTAAGTACCTGGAAGAACCCCGATATAGTGCTGTTTGATGCTTACCAAGTACTCGTTGTGGGCATGGTGCAAGACGACAGTGCCCGAATGGAGTATGAGACCAAGTTTGTGGAGGCCTTGAAAAATCAGGGCGTGGATGCGGTGCGCAGTATGGATCTTTTTGATGTGGAATTCACTTCTGTGGAAAGATCTGAAAAGGAATTGGAAGAAGTGGAACAACAATTATTGGATAAAGGCTTTGATGCCATTTTGTTCACCAAAGTCGTGGGTACGGAAAATAGAAGGACATTCAAGGAACATATCAATGATGTGGACAAAATGTTAATGAGGTTCACCAACGACTATTTGGAGCACCAAGAGATTTATTACGACCCTGAATACTATGATACATTTAATATATACCACTCAGAGACTTCGCTCTATTGTATATGTGTTGGAAAGGAAATAGAATTGATTTGGAGGGGAGAGGTGGATGTTACAGAGCCCGAAAACGTAAATAAGGCCATAGACTCCTATATTAAGTTGGTCACAAAGTCAATGGGAGAAGAAGATGTGATTTTTTAAGAAGAAAGGCCAATAGCTTCCAATACGCCTAAAAGATCCAAAACAATCAAAACGGGAATTGCTATTAATATTACGATTAATATAAATACCATGACCCGCAAAAAACCGACCATGAGTTTGTTCCCAATGCTAATTTCATTTGCCATAATAGTGTAATTTCCATCAATTTACGGAATTATTTGCGCATTCACTATAAAACCATATGCACTATTCGACTAACTGATGTGTTTTTAGTATGTGCTGTAAACCAATTAATTGGATTTTTCTTTTTTTCTACTGAGCAGTTTGCCCAGATCCTCCAGAGTGATTCCTTTGGTCTCTGGCATCATAAAAATCACCCATAATAACTGGAGTACCATCATAACCGCAAAAAAGATAAAAATAGGCCAAGGGTTATCTTTAAAAATTCCTATTTCGGCATCCAAAAAAGTAGGGGTCAGTAAAGTGATTAAGGCAGCGAATACCCAATGCGTACCAGTTCCCCAAGACTGTCCGTAGGAACGAACCTTGTTAGGGAATATTTCCGAAATAAAAACCCATATCACTGCACCTTGGCCAATGGCGTGTGAAGCAATAAAAATCAAAATAAAGGTGAGTAGAAGTACGGAGCTGGCACTGGAATAAAAACACCAACCTACCATGGATAAACTTACAATGTAGCCTATAGAACCAATATACATTAATTGTTTTCTTCCCAATTTATCGATCAGGGAAATCCCCACAAAAGTGAAAATCAAATTAATGACCCCGATGGATATGGAACTAAAGAGCGATTCACCTGAAGCAAGACCTGCACGTTCCAAGATTTCCGGAGCATAATACAGTACAAAATTGATACCTGAAAGTTGATTGAAAAAAGCAATCAAAAAAGCCAAGATCAAGGGTCTGTTATATTTTCCCGAGAACAAGCTTTCGCTTTTCTCTTCCTTGGTTTCAAATATGGCGACCTTAATTTGTTCCAAGTGAATGGAGGCCTTGTCCTTTGTAATCCCCAGCAGCGTGATGGATTCTAGGATCACTTCGTCCGCTCGGTCCTTCATCAACAACCACCGGGGGCTGTTGGGTATTTTAAATACCATAATGGTGTAAATCAAAGCTGGAAGCCCCTCAATGCCCAACATCCAGCGCCAAGCTATGTTTTCGTCAAAAATGATGCCTATGAGGTAATTGGATATGAAAGCGATCAAAATGCCAAAAACAATGTTGAACTGGTACATGGCCGTTAACCTTCCCCTGGTCTGAGCCGTGGAAATTTCCGAAATATAGACCGGTGCAGCCACGGAAGAAATGCCAACGCCGACCCCTCCAATAAATCTAAAAAGTGAAAAACTAAAAGGTTCGGGAGCAACGGCAGAACCAAGGGCCGATGCAAAATACAACACACCTATCCAGAACAAGGTCTTTTTTCTTCCGAGCCTGTCAGTAGGAACACCGCCGACAAGCGAACCCAAAACCGTTCCCCAAAGTGCCATGGACATAATAAAAATACCATGGAACGTAAAAATGGAATCGCCTAAAAACCAATTGGTGTCCCATATTTCCTTTATGGGTTGATTGGCCCCTGAGATGACCACGGTGTCAAAACCAAACAAAAAGCCCGCTAGGGCCGCTGTCAATGAAATCCTAAAAATACGCTTGTCCATACAAGATGAATTTTGCTAAAGCTAACCAAAATTTAAACAATCTTGGAAATATGTCGCATAATCAAATCGGCGGCACCTTTGTTGGAATTGATGTAGTTGGAGTTGATTTCTCCGATATTTTTGATGGAAATAGGGTTGCTCAGAAGGTCGTCCATCAAATTATCAAAACTATCTTGACCGGAAACAGGTATAATGCCACCCTCTTTCACCAGGTCTTCAGCTTCTTTGAACCCGTCAAATTTGGGCCCTATGATGATGGGAATTCCAAAAACTGCAGGTTCCATGGTGTTGTGCAGGCCTGTGGCAAAAGCACCGCCCACGAAGGCGATGTTGGCATAGCTGTAAATTTTGGTCAGCAGGCCAATGGTGTCGACAATAAGTACATCGAACTCCTTTAAGTCTTTACCGTTTATTTCGGAATATAAAATGGTTCTTTTTTGCAGTGCGGAAACAATTTTATCAATATGGGCGGTCTTTATTTCATGAGGGGCAATCACAAACTTTAACCTCTCTTTGTTGGAGTTGATGTAATGTAGGAGTATTTCTTCATCTTCAGGCCAAGTGCTTCCAGCTACAAAGCATAGCTGATTGTTTTTAAACCGGTCCATAAAATCCAATCGATTGTCTCTTTGCAATATTTGCGAAACACGATCTAATCTGGTGTCACCGCCAATAATGGAAGTGTTTATGCCAATGGATTCCAAAAGCTTTTTGGAGTTATGATCTTGAACAAAGTAATGGTCAAAGTTCCTAAGGCTCTTTCGCATAAATCTACCATAAGACTTAAAATAAATCTGTCTTTCGGAAAAGATTGCCGACACTAAAAAGGTTGGGATATTTCTTTTTTTGAGGTGGTGGAGGTAATTGGGCCATACCTCATACTTTACAAAAATGGCCAACTCCGGGTTGATGAGGTCTAAAAAAAGCTTCACTTTGGAATTGCTATCCATGGGGAGATATACCACCGAATCGGCGACCGATGTGTTCTTTTTTACTTCGTAACCAGAGGGTGAAAAAAATGTCAGGACCAATTTATGTTCCGGATAATCAATGCGCAATCCCTCCAAAATGGGGAGGCCTTGTTCAAACTCGCCCAAGGAGGCTACATGCATCCAAATGGTTTTGTTGCCGGGGTCGTATTGTTTCTTTAAAATGGGAAACGTATTCTTCCTACCTTGGACGAACTTGCTAATTTTTGGATTAAAAGGGGCAATCACTTTTAGGCCAAACCAAGCAATGTTGATTAGAATGTTGTAAAGAAAACGCAAAGGCATCATTTTTCGCTAAAATACATTCTTTCGGTCAGAGACCATTATGGCATCTTAATTTCTTAATTTTGACGTATTAATTTATTCGGATGAAAAAAATACAGATGGTTGACCTAAAAGGTCAATATGAAGGTATAAAAACCGAGGTCAATGGGGCCATTTCGGAAATCTTGGATTCTTCGGCATTTATAAATGGTCCGCACGTAAAGGCTTTTCAAAACGAATTGGAGGAGTATTTGGGTGTAAAACATGTAATTCCGTGCGCCAACGGAACGGATGCCCTTCAAATATGTATGATGGGTCTCGGACTTGAGCCCGGGGATGAGGTGATTACGGCCGACTTTACCTTTGCTGCAACGGTTGAAGTGATAGGTCTTTTGAATCTCACTCCTGTGTTGGTAGATGTAGAGCCAGACACCTTTAATATAGATGTAAAGGCCATTGAAAAGGTGATTACTCCTAAAACAAAGGCTATTGTGCCCGTGCACTTATTTGGACAATGTGCCAATATGGACGAAATTATGGCATTGGCGAAAAAACATGACCTGTATGTTATTGAGGATAATGCGCAAGCTATCGGTGGCTCTTACTATTCCAAAGATGGTACAAAACAAAAAGCAGGGACTATTGGCCATATTGGTGCAACATCATTTTTTCCATCCAAAAACTTAGGTTGTTACGGAGATGGGGGCGCTATTTTTACCAATGACGATGATTTGGCCCATACAATCAGAGGTATTGTCAACCATGGAATGTACGAAAGATATTATCATGATGTGGTTGGGGTGAACTCCCGTTTGGACTCCATCCAAGCTGCTGTTTTGAGAGCGAAACTACCTAAACTAGATTTTTATAATCAAAAGCGTTGGGAAGCAGCTTCAAAATATTCCAAGGCGTTTAATGGACAAGAGCATATCGTAGTTCCTAAAATATCCTGTGGCTGCGAAATTGAGAAAAGTGTTTGCGATTGTCATGTGTTCCATCAGTATACCTTAAGGATCACCAATGGCAAACGAGACGGTCTAGTGCAACATCTGAACGATAATGATGTTCCATGCGGAGTGTATTATCCGGTTCCTTTGCATAGGCAAAAAGCTTACGTAGACGACCGTTATAGTGAAGATGATTTCCCTGTGACCAATCAATTGGTAAACGAAGTGATTTCACTTCCAATGCATACCGAATTGGATGATGAACAAATTAAATTTATTACCGATTTGGTAATCGACTTCGTAAATAAGTAAAATGAAAATACTCGTAACAGGCGGTCTTGGCTTTATAGGTTCCCATACTGTTGTTGAATTGCAAAATGAAGGCTTTGAAGTTGTTGTAGTGGATAACCTATCCAATTCATCCATCGATGTGTTGGATGGCATTAAATCAATCACTGGTAAAAAACCCATTTTTGAAGAATTTGACCTAAGGGACAAATCAAAGGTCCAAGCATTTTTCCAAAAGCATGATGATGTTGCCGGAGTAATCCATTTTGCAGCTTCCAAAGCGGTTGGTGAAAGTGTTGAAGAGCCGCTTTTATATTACGAGAACAACTTAGGGGTGTTGGTTTACATTCTTCAAGAATTAAAGAATATAGGTGGGACGAGCTTTATTTTCAGTAGTTCCTGCACGGTGTATGGTCAGGCAGATCAGATGCCCATCACCGAAGCTGCGCCTGTAAAACCGGCAGAATCCCCTTATGGAAATACCAAACAGGTAGGTGAGGAGATTATACGGGATACCTGTAAAGTAAATCCTGATTTGAATGCAATAGCTTTGCGATACTTTAACCCCATCGGGGCTCATCCTTCTGGCAAAATAGGGGAGCTTCCCATTGGAGTGCCACAAAATTTGGTGCCTTTTATCACCCAAACAGGTATTGGTTTGCGAGAGCAACTGTCTGTGTTTGGGGATGATTATCCTACGGACGATGGCACCTGCATCAGGGATTATATCCATGTGGTGGACTTGGCCAAGGCCCATGTTGCTGCTTTGCAACGACTTTTGGCAAGAAAGAATGAAACCAACTATGAAGTTTTCAATTTAGGAACAGGAAAGGGAAGTTCCGTGCTGGAAGTGATTCAGAGTTTTGAACGCGTTTCAGGTAAAAAGTTGAATTATAAAATCGTAAACAGACGACCTGGTGATATTGTTCAAGCTTATGCTGACACGAAAAAAGCGAATAAAGTTTTGGGGTGGAAAGCAAAATCCAGCTTGGACGATGCCATGAAATCAGCCTGGGAGTGGGAGAAATTAGTTAGAAGATCAGGTTGAAAAATCTCAAATTGAATTTGCAACGTACATAGAGTATGCTGTCCAACTTTAATACTAGTTTGGAGTTGTTGGAGGCCGTCCAAAAAGAGCAACTCTATCAAAAATTGATACATCAACTCAAAAAGGATTTTGAATTGGCCAATATACCTATCAATATATCTTTGGACAGTACTCCCGAACAACTTAAAAGTACCATTCACGAAAAGGTCTATTACTTGATTGTGGAAAAATTCCCCGAATATCTCAACCTATTATACGTGGTGGATATCCCCGAGAAAGAAGTGAAAAAGATAGTTCCGTCCGACGTGGTGGACATTTCTGCTGAGGTGTCTTTTTTATTATTGAAAAGGGAATGGCAAAAAGTGTGGTACAAGGCCAAATACAGTAACTGACCTTTGGTCAGACTTTTACGTAGATTCCTTTTTTGTCCATAATATAGCCCACAAGCCAGCAGGTGAGCATAATCCAGAGGGCGAACAGCAAAGAGCCCATATAGCCGCCCGACCACGATATGAAAATGGTGTCTGCTATCCATCTGTAGAGAGACTCTCCGTTAACATCAATAGCGAAAAGGGTTATGATGAATAGTTCCGATAATAAATAAATGAACAGGGTGTTTTTACCAAATACTTCAAAAAAGTAGCTCCAACTTTTGGCTTTTTTCATATCCAAAATGTAAATCAGCGTAGCAATCGCAAAAAGGTCTATTCCACAAGTGAGCAATACAAAAGAACTCGTCCAAAGTTTTTTGTTGATAGGTAAAATTAGATCCCAGGCCAAACCGGCAAAAATCAAGGCAAACCCGAACATCATCAATTTAGCGACGGTCTCAAAGTTTTGTCCGTTGCTCTGTATAAATCGTCCGGCCAAGTAGCCTATGATAACATTGACTATGGCGGGAAGTGTACTCAATAGTCCCTCAGGATCAAAGGCAATGCCTTCTCCATGATACATATGGTTGGTCCCAATAAGCCATTCATCTAATTTAAGAACAGCATTCCCTGTCAATGTAAGGTCGCCGAAACCAATTAAAATGAGGTGGTAGCCCACTAAAAAGGCAATGCTTAGCCAAATTGCCGTTTTGGTCTTGACAAAGTGAAGTATAACGGAGGCAAACATATAGCAAAGCGCTATGCGTTGTAAAACCCCAAAAACCCGTGTTTCCGAAAAAGGTTTTAGCTGTCCGTCGTCAAAAAACGGGTACCAATACATCAAAAAGCCCAACAAAAAGATAATAGCCGTCCGTTTCAATATTTTCTTAAAAAAAGCAGGGTTGCCCATGCTTTCATACTTTTTCATGCTAAAGCTCATGGAGTTTCCAACTACGAATAGAAAAGTGGGAAAAACAAGGTCTGTCAATGTAAAACCATTCCAATCGGCATGCAACAATGGAGAAAAAGTAGTGGAACCGTTCCCAGGGGAGTTCACAATGATCATTAAAGCGACATCGAGGCCCCTGAAAACATCGAGCGAAAGGTATCGGTTTTTAAGTTTGGACATGTTTGGTTGGTTTAGCCGGTCGTTCAAGTTAAATTATTTTTAGTTTACCCTGTTAATTTGAGTTAAAAATTTCATTTTTATTGCTTTCATGTGGATTCTGTGATATAGTTGTAAATTTGAATAAGAAATTGAAGGGAATACAAGCATATAAATGCTAAAACCCGTATTTTTGACAAAATTTTCCATAAAGTTTTGGAGAAACAGAAAGAATGGACAAATATTCATTTTTAAATGCTGCGCATACTTCATTTTTTGCGGAGCAATACGAAAAATATCTAACGAATCCGGATAATGTAGAGCCCAGTTGGAGGGCTTTTTTTCAAGGATTTGATTTTGGTTTGGAAGGTTCCCTCGAAGATTTGGGAATCGAATCTGATAAAGGAGGAACGGTCGTACTTTCCAATGGTAGGAAAGTGGAAATGCCAGAAGCCCTCCAAAAGGAGTTTCAGGTAATTCGCCTTATTGATGGTTACCGTTCGCGTGGACACCTCTTTACCGAAACCAATCCAGTAAGGGAAAGGAGGAAGTATACCCCAACGTTGGACATCGATAATTTTGGCTTGACCCAAGAGGATCTGGATACAGTTTTTGATGCAGGAAAGATACTCGGTATTGGCCCGGCATCATTAAAGGAAATCATTCGCCATCTGGAAAGCATCTATTGTGATGCGATAGGAGTGGAATATATGTACATTCGTACCCCGGAGCGTATCCAATGGATTCAGGATTGGCTGAACAAGAACGATAATCACCCTGATTTTTCCGCGGAGGAAAAGAAAAATATTCTCAGAAAGCTGAACGAGGCCGTTTCTTTCGAGAGCTTTTTGCACACCAAATATGTAGGGCAAAAACGATTTTCGCTTGAAGGTGGTGAATCGTTGATTCCAGCTTTGGATGTGATTGTTGAAAAAGCTGCAGATCAAGGAGTGAAGCAATTCGTTGTGGGTATGGCCCACAGGGGGCGTTTGAACGTTTTGACCAATATCTTCGGTAAATCACCAAAAGATATCTTTAGCGAATTTGATGGCAAGGATTATGAAGAAACCATTTTTGACGGGGACGTAAAATATCATTTGGGTTGGACCTCTACTCGTGAAACGGACTCTGGGAAAATCGTTAATATGAACATTGCCCCAAATCCATCCCACTTGGAAACGGTAAACTCTATTGTGGAGGGGATATCCCGGGCAAAGCAAGATCGGGACCACAGTGATAATATTTCGGAAGTATTACCTATTTTGATTCACGGAGATGCCGCTTTTGCTGGACAAGGTGTGGTTTACGAAGTAATTCAAATGGCTCGTTTGGATGGGTATAGCACAGGAGGCACTATACATATAGTGGTGAATAACCAAATAGGTTTTACCACCAATTATTTGGATGCAAGATCCTCTACGTATTGTACCGATGTGGGCAAAGTAACACTTTCGCCGGTATTGCACGTAAATGCCGATGATGCCGAAGCCGTGGTGCATGCCACCACCTTTGCATTGGAATATAGGATGCGCTACAAACGTGATATCTTCTTGGATTTATTGGGGTATAGAAAGTATGGCCACAACGAAGGTGATGAGCCTAAGTTCACCCAACCGTTATTGTACAAATCCATATCCAAACACAAAAACCCAAGGGACATTTACGCGGAGAAGTTGATCGCTGAAGGAGTGATTGATGAAAACTACGTAAAAGACCTTGAAGAAAAATACAAAAAGGATCTAGAGGAAGACCTTTTTGATTCCAGAAAGATCGAGAAGACCAGGATAACTCCTTTCATGCAAGACGAATGGGAAGGGTTTAAGCAGATGACGGAAGAGGTGATGCTGAAACCTATGGATACCACCTACGACCTTAAAAAGTTGGATGAGGTTGCCCAAAGCATTACCAAACTTCCAGAGGATAAAAAGTTCCTGAGGAAATTGGTGAGATTGGTGGAAGGTCGCCATAAAATGTATTTTGAGGACAATAAACTTGATTGGGCCATGGGCGAACTTTTGGCCTATGGATCATTGATCGAGGAAGGATACGATGTTCGTATGACAGGGCAAGACGTAGAGCGAGGGACTTTCTCGCACAGGCACGCCGTCATCAAAACAGAAATGCACGAAGAGGAAGTGGTGCTGTTGAACGAGATGGGGGACAACCAAAACGGAAAGTTCCATATTTACAACTCACTGCTTTCAGAATACGCCGTAATGGGATTTGATTATGGGTATGCGATGGCAAGCCCAAATACATTGACTATTTGGGAGGCACAGTTTGGGGATTTCAGTAATGGTGCCCAAATTATAATAGATCAGTATTTATCCTCTGCGGAGGACAAATGGAAATTGCAAAACGGATTGGTGCTGTTGTTGCCTCACGGCTACGAAGGTCAGGGAGCAGAGCACTCATCGGCACGTATGGAAAGATACCTGCAACTTTGTGCCAAGGATAATATGTTCATGGCAGATGTGACTACGCCAGCAAACTTGTTCCACTTGTTCCGTAGACAAATGAAAGCCAAATTCCGTAAGCCATTGGTGGTATTTACGCCTAAAAGTTTGTTGAGACATCCAAAGGTACATTCAACAAAAGAGGAGATGGCTAATGGTAGTTTTCAAATGGTGATAGATGATGCAGGGGCGAAAGCGACCAAGGTAAAAACATTGGTGTTCTGTACCGGTAAATTCTACTATGATCTACTGGATAAGCGAGAAGAGCTTGAGAGAGATGATGTTGCTTTGGTGCGTGTGGAACAATTGTTTCCAGTGCCGGCCAAAGAAATGCGAAATATCATCAAAAAATATAAGAATGCAGATGATATTGTTTGGGCCCAGGAAGAACCAAGAAACATGGGTGCCTGGAGCCACATGTTGATGCATTTGGAGGAGGCCAAACAGTTTAGGGTGGCATCACGTAGATTTTATGGTGCGCCCGCGGCAGGTAGTGCCGTTCGCTCAAAAAGACGTCATGCCCAAGTGTTGGACTACGTTTTTGACAAGAGTAAGGATAACATGAAAATAAGATAATACAAGTATAAACTATAACAGAAATGGTTTTAGAAATGAAAGTTCCCTCACCAGGGGAATCCATTACAGAAGTTGAGATCGCCGATTGGTTGGTTGAGGATGGTGACTATGTGGAGAAGGACCAGGCAATAGCCGAGGTAGATTCGGACAAGGCAACTTTGGAGCTTCCTGCAGAGGAGAGCGGAATTATTACCTTAAAGGCGGAGGTGGGTGACGCCGTAGCTGTGGGTGAGGTGGTTTGCCTTATCGATACTAGCGCCGAAAAACCTGAAGGTTCGTCTGGTGGTGGTTCCGATAAAAAGGAAGAAACCAAGAAGGAGGGACCTAAAAAAGAAGCACCAAAGAAAGAGGAGCCTAAAAAGGAAACCTATGCTTCGGGGACTCCATCGCCAGCAGCAAAGAAAATATTGGACGAGAAAGGAATTGAGCCTTCATCGGTTTCCGGTAGCGGAAGAGATGGTCGGATCACTAAGGATGATGCTGTAAAAGCAGTTCCCTCCATGGGTACGCCAACAGGTGGAAATCGTGGTGAGAGCCGTTCCAAATTGTCCATGTTGCGAAGAAAAGTGGCCGAGCGTTTGGTTTCTGCAAAGAACGAGACCGCGATGTTGACCACCTTCAACGAAGTGGATATGTCCGCAATCTTTGAGCTGCGCAAACAATATAAAGAAGAGTTTAAGGAGAAGCACGGTGTAAGTCTTGGATTTATGTCCTTCTTCACCAAGGCGGTGATTAGGGCTTTGGAAATGTATCCCTCCGTAAACTCTATGATTGATGGCAAGGAAATGATCACCTATGATTTCTGCGATATCAGTATTGCGGTTTCCGGGCCCAAAGGTTTGATGGTTCCCGTAATCCGAAATGCAGAGAACCTTACGTTCAGAGGTATTGAGTCCGAAGTAAAACGTTTGGCCATCCGCGCAAGAGAAGGTGAAATCACTGTTGATGAAATGACGGGAGGTACCTTTACCATTACCAATGGAGGTGTATTCGGTTCTATGTTGTCCACCCCGATAATCAACCCGCCACAAAGTGGAATTTTGGGGATGCACAATATTGTGGAGCGTGCCATTGTTAGGGATGGAGCTATTGCCATTGCGCCGGTAATGTATGTAGCGTTATCTTACGATCACAGAATTATTGACGGCAAGGAATCCGTTGGGTTCTTGGTAGCTGTAAAAGAAGCCTTGGAAAGTCCAGAAGAATTATTGATGGACGGAAACGTGAAAAAAGCGTTGGAACTATAAAATAATGCTGCCTCGAGCGTGGTCACTGAGCGAAGTCGAAGTGCAATCGAGAGGTTTATAAAACAAATGCCTTTACTTTTTTAAGTAGAGGCATTTTTTATTGTAGTCGATTACGGCTTTACCTTTTTTAAGCACATCTGCACCAATAATACCATCTACGGGCAATGCATTGTGTGCAATCAAAGCTTGGTTCACGTGGGTAAGGTCAAAAAGGACCACTTTGAGCTTTTTCTTTTTCCAATTCCCGATCTGGATTTTGTTTTTATTGGAAATCAAGGTTTCCATTTCGGTGGCTCCAGCTCCAGCAGCTTTAATGTCGGTAGCCTCGGAAGCCATTTCAAAAAACTCAATTTTGTCCATGCCTACACAGGTATTGGAGGCTCCAGTATCCAAGATAAACTTGCCCGTAACACCATTGATGGTTGCTGGGAGTTCAAAATGGTTCGTTTCGGTAAATACCAAAGGTATTTTAATGTAGTCTTTGGATTTTAGGAATTTTTTGAGTGATGCCATATGGAAATGTGCTCTTGAGGCGCTTTAATCAGAAACAAAGTTTTGGGACGTCTAAGATAAACCTATTTTTGCGATATGATTATTACCGATACCCATACCCATTTATATAGCGAAGCCTTTGATGAGGATAGAAGTGAAATGATGCAGCGTGCCCTGGATGCCGGGGTGGAGCGTTTTTTTATTCCTGCTATCGATTCCACGTATACGCAATCCATGTTGGATTTGGAATCCAATTATCCCGACAATGTGTTTTTAATGACGGGATTGCACCCGACCCATGTAAAAGAAAATTATAAGGATGAGCTGGCCCATGTGGAAGAGTGGTTGACCAAGAAAAAGTTCTACGCGGTTGGTGAAATAGGGGTAGACCTTTATTGGGACAAAACCTTTTTAAAAGAACAACAAGAGGCTTTTGCGTATCAGATTCGGTTGGCGAAAAAGTATCAATTGCCGATAGTGATTCATTGCCGCGATGCTTTTGATGAGGTGTTCGAGGTTTTGGAGCAGGAAAAAGGAGAGGGTCTATTCGGTATTTTTCATTGTTTTACGGGGACCTTGGAGCAAGCCCATCGAGCTATTTCCCATAATATGAAATTGGGCATTGGAGGTGTGGCCACCTTCAAAAATGGTAAAATTGATAAATTCTTGAATGAAATCGACCTCAAACATATTGTTTTGGAAACCGATGCGCCCTATTTGGCACCGGCACCTTATCGCGGAAAACGAAATGAAAGCTCTTATATAATAAAAGTGCTGGAAAAACTATCATCCATATATAACAAACCCGAAGGGGAAATCGCAGAAATCACCACAGAAAACTCCAAAGAAATATTCGGTATCTGATTGATGAAAAAAATGACGAACATATTGCTGATTTATACCGGTGGAACCATTGGAATGGTGAAGGATTACAAAACTGGTGCCCTCAAAGCCTTCAATTTTGACGAACTTGTCAAGAATATTCCTGAGCTGAAACAGTTGGACTGTAACATCAAAGGAGTTTCGTTTGAAAACCCCATCGATTCTTCGAATATGAACCCTGATTATTGGGTGTTAATTGCCTCTATTATTGAAGAACATTACGAGGACAATGATGGTTTTGTGGTGTTGCACGGGAGCGATACGATGAGTTATTCTGCGTCGGCACTTAGTTTTATGCTGGAAAATCTGGAAAAACCCGTCATTTTCACGGGTTCCCAATTGCCCATTGGGGACTTACGTACGGATGCCAAGGAGAATTTAATCACTTCCATCGAGATTGCAGCCCTTCAGAAAAAAGGGAAACCTGTAGTGCAGGAGGTGGGCTTGTATTTTGAGTATAAATTGTACCGGGCCAATCGCACGACCAAGATAAATGCCGAACATTTTGAAGCTTTCAACTCGTTAAATTATCCGCCTTTGGTGGAATCTGGTGTGCATTTAAAGGTTCATCAGAACTATTTATTAAAAAAAGTAACCAAAAATAAGTCGCTACAAGTCCATAAAAAGATGGATAATCGTGTGGCTATTTTGAAACTATTTCCCGGAATAAACAAAAATGTGCTCCAATCGGTGTTAAACATTCCCGATTTAAAAGCACTTATTTTGGAGACATACGGCGCCGGGAATGCTCCGATGGACGATTGGTTTTTGAATATGATAAAAATCGCCGTTGAAAAAGGATTGCATATAATTAATGTAACACAATGCTCAGGTGGGAGCGTTTTTATGGGGCATTACGAAACCAGTGAAAAGCTTAAGGAGATGCAACTGGTTAACGGAAAGGATATTACGACCGAGGCAGCTATTACAAAGGCGATGTACCTAATTGGAGCAAGGGTTCCCGACAAATTGTTCAAGACAATTTTTGAGACGCCGCTCCGCGGTGAAATGGTGTAAAATTAACGCTTCAAATTTCTATAACTAATAATTTTTTTGTTTATTGGTCGCCCTAAATGTAACAATAGAGAGGTGGCCGAGTGGTCGAAGGCGCACGCCTGGAAAGTGTGTATACACCAAAAGTGTATCGAGGGTTCGAATCCCTTCCTCTCTGCAAGGTATTTTAGTTTTTCTATTATAAAATTTTTATATCTTTAACATTATTAACTAACTAAATTTAAGTTTAAGTAAAATGAAAAAAATATCCTTTACTCTGGCTGCAGCCGGAATGTTTGTGATGGGAACTACAACTGCATCTGCAGCAATGTTGCAAGAAGAGGCAGCCAGCCCAAGTTTTACCCAAGTATTAAAAGAACAATTTATCCAAGGAGGTCCTGCCTTTATGGGTATCGTACTTCTTTGTTTGATTTTGGGATTGGCCGTGGCCATCGAAAGAATTATTTATTTGAATTTGGCAACTACAAATTCCACTAAGTTGAAGCAACAAGTTGAAGATGCTTTGGCTTCCGGAGGTGTTGAAGCTGCCAAAGAAGTTTGCAGAAACACAAAAGGACCTGTTGCTTCTATCTATTACCAAGGTTTGGATAGAGTTGATGAAGGAATCGAGTCTGCTGAAAAAGCTGTTGTTGCATACGGAGGTGTACAAATGGGTCAATTGGAGAAAAATGTTTCTTGGTTGTCTTTGTTTATCGCTATTGCTCCCATGCTTGGATTTATGGGTACGGTAATCGGTATGATTGCGGCCTTCCAGAAAATTGCAGCGGTAGGTAACTTGAGTGCTTCCTTGATCGCAGGTGATATCCAGGTGGCGTTGTTGACAACCGTATTTGGTTTGATCACGGCGATTATTCTTCAGATTTTCTACAACTATATTATTGCTAAAATCGATAGTATCGTAAATGACATGGAAGACAGCTCAATTGCATTGATTGACATGTTGACTGCCCATAAGAAGTAATTACGAATTAAAAACTATCGAGAATCATGAATAAAATAGTTAAAATATTACTCATCGTCATCGGATTGGTTGCGGCCGTTCTCTGGTTCTCTCTTCCGTCTGCCGATGATCCAAGTGCCATCAATAGTGGAGCTATGAACTTTATGTTCATCATTATGTACCTCTTGTTGGCTATTGCAGTTGTTACTACAGTAGTTTTCGGGTTTGCTAAATTGTTTTCCACTAAAGGAAGCTTAAAGAAAGCCCTATTTGCCATCGGAGGATTGGCTATTGTTGTAGCAATATCTTATGGGATTTCTTCAGATAACATGGCTGTGGTAGAAACAATGGCCGATAGAGGTGTTGAGACCACGGAAGGAACTGTGAAAAACATTGGAATGGGATTGAATGTATTCTTTATCCTAACTGCGATCGCAGTAGCTCTAATGGTATTTCCAGGATTGAAAAGAATGTTTGTAAAGTAAAAAGTTAATTATGCCTAGAAGAAAAGGAGCGCCGGAAGTAAATGCCGGTTCTATGGCGGACATTGCTTTCCTCTTGCTTATCTTTTTCTTGGTGACCACCACCATTGAAACGGATGCAGGTTTGGATCGTATGTTGCCGCCGATCGAGCCGCCAGATACAGATGTTATTATCAGACAGAAAAACATTTTTACTGTTAATATCAATAGAAATGGACAACTTTTGGTTGAGGATAATCTAATGGAAATTAAGGATTTGAGAGACGCTGCTATTGCATTTTTAGAAAATGGAGCAGACGGTTCTTGCAACTACTGTAAAGGTAGAAAAGATCCTTCCTCATCAGATAACCCAACAAAAGCCATTATCTCATTGAAAAATGATAGGGAGACCAAGTACAGTACTTATATTACGGTTCAAAATGAATTGGTAGGTGCTTACAATGACTTACGTAACCGAGAAGCACAACGCTTGTTCGGTAGGGATTTCACTAAAATGGAAGCAGAGTATCTCAATCCAGAGACCCCATCAAGCGTAAGAGATGATTTGAAAGATAAGGTGAAGCGTATCCAGGATATGTTCCCTCAAAAGCTTTCAGAAGCAGAAACAACATCCAATTAAAAACTATTTAATATGGCTAAGTTTACCAAAAAGAAGGATGGCGATTTGCCAGCGGTGTCAACAGCTTCGTTGCCAGATATCGTTTTCATGCTATTGTTCTTCTTTATGACAGTAACCACAATGAAGGATAGTTCTTTAATGGTTGCCAATACCCTTCCCAATGCTTCTGAGATCAAGAAGTTGGAAAAGAAGGATCGCGTTATTTACATTTATGTAGGGACACCTACTCAAGAATATCAAAAGGTTTTTGGTTCAGAGCCAAAGATCCAATTGAATGATAAATTTGCCAATGTGGACGAGGTAGGTTCATTTATTTTGGCAGAACGTGCAAAGAAACCCCAAGAACTTCAAAATGTATTGACTACTGCTTTGAAGGTTGATAAAGATGCAAATATGGGTCTTATCACTGACATTAAGCAACAATTGAGAGAAGTTAATGCCCTTAAAGTGAATTATACCACTTACGAAGGGGATGCTTTTAACAATCTACAGTAGGCAATAGCTTAGATTTAGTGGGAAACGCCTCAAATTTTTAATTTGGGGCGTTTTTTGTTTAAAAATGGACATACCATGTTTCGTATTGTATTTCAATTTGGATTGTGCGCAGCTTTTTTGTTGGTGTCGGCACCTATTCTTGGCCAAGACACTTTAGCTGTTGGTCAACAATTGGATGATAGATATCTAGAAGATCAATTTTATTTTGGTGTCGGGTACAATCTTCTATTGGATAAGCCGGATGAGCTTGCACAACGGAACCTCTCCTATAATCTGCAAATAGGCTTTATCAAGGACATTCCCTTTAACCGAAAAAGAAATTTTGGTATAGGTGTAGGACTTGGATATGCGGTTAATTCTTATTATTCCAGTCTGGTTGCCTCAAAAGCAGACAACGGTATTGTTTACGAGATTAAGAACCCAACGGAATACAATCGAAGTAAATTGGGTACGCACGCTATCGAACTTCCTTTTGAAATTAGATGGCGTACTTCCAATTCCGAGGATTATAAGTTTTGGAGGATTTACGCAGGGGCTAAGTTGGGATATGCGTTTTCCGGTAGGTCCAAATTGGTAACGGAAAGTGGTAATAATTCCTTTTACAATGATGATATTGAACAGTTTCAATATGGCCTTATGCTCAACTTTGGATATAATACCTGGAACATCCATGCCTATTATGGGCTAAATCCACTGCTCAAGAAAGAGGCTACCCTTAATGGGAGCTCCATTGATATTAAAGTTCTTCGTGTCGGATTGATTTTTTATATCCTATAACCAATACTTCAGTATGATCAATTGCGAGCAGGATCCCAAAAGAAAACCTATCAACAATTCGTTTTTGGTATGTGCCTTAAGATATAATCTTGATGTGGCCACCATCCCCGTAAAAAGTGTAAACAAACTTATTGCCAGGGTAATGTTGATTTCAAAATGAATGCTCAAGGCAATCATAAAAGTTAAAATACTTCCCATACCCAAAAGGTGCATACTTGTCTTAAATTTAAAGAACAACAGGATAAGAGTAGCGCTAGTGGCAGTCAAAAGACCTGTAAAATAGTAAAAGAGTTCGTGTACGTAATTGTTGGGTATTACTTTGTACAATATCATCAAAAATATGATACAGCTTATATAAAGCGGATATTTGCGTTCTTGGAGGCTTGGTAAGAATATGGAATTGATGACCCCAAGGTTCTTTAATATTAAGAAAAAGATAATCGGGATAATCACCGTTAGAATAAAGATGGGGAGTATGTTTCCGCTTTGGGTTTCCAAACTGCTGTACGGCGCCACCATAAAGTAGACTATAGTGCCCCCAATAGGTATAAAGAGCGGGTGAAAGAGGTAAGAGATTATGTTGAATATATGGCGCATCAGATTTCCTTTCTTAACCTCGCTACAGGTATACCGAGCTGTTCCCGGTATTTAGCAACGGTTCTCCGGGCTATGGGGTAGCCCCTATCTTTAAGGATCTTCGCTAATTTTGCATCGGTGAGTGGTTTTTTCTTTTCCTCGTCACGGATAACAGTCTCCAATATTTTTTTTATTTCTTTAGTGGATACATCCTCACCTTGCTCGTTCTTCATGGATTCGGAGAAGAAATCCTTAATTAATTTGGTGCCGTAAGGTGTGTCCACATATTTACTGTTGGCAACTCGGGAAACCGTGGAAACGTCCATATCTATTTTATCGGCAATGTCCTTTAGGATCATAGGGCGCAGCTTACGCTCGTCCCCGGTCATAAAATATTCCTTTTGATATTCCATAATGGTGTTCATCGTAATGAAAAGGGTCTGCTGACGTTGCCTAATGGCATCTATGAACCATTTGGCGGCATCCAGCTTTTGTTTGATGAACATCACGGTGTCCTTTTGTGATTTTGACTTCTCCTTGGCATTTTTATAGCCCTCAAGCATATTGCTATAGTCTTTGGAAACATGCAGCTCGGGCGCATTTCTGCCGTTTAGGGTGAGTTCCAGTTCCCCATCAACGATTTTTATGGAAAAATCAGGAACAATATGTTCGATCATGCGGGTGTTCCCAGCATAGGAGCCACCAGGTTTTGGGTTCAGTTTTTCAATTTCTGAAATCGCATCCTTAAGTTCCTGCTCAGAAATATGATGTTTTTGTATAAGTTTTGTGTAATGCTTTTTGGTAAAGTGGTCAAACGATCGTTCCAAAATGTTAATGGCCAATTCAACAGAAGGCTTTTGCTCTTTCCGTTTAAGTTGAATTATTAAACATTCGTCCAAAGAGCGCGCTGCCACTCCTGGGGGATCCAAATCCTGAACAATCTTAAGAACCTCCTCGATTTTCTTCTCTTCTACATAGATGTTCTGGGTAAAGGCTAGGTCGTCCATGATGTCTGCAAGCGGTCTGCGTATATAGCCGCTTTCGTCTACGCTGCCCACCAAAAATTCGGCAATTGCCCATTCTTGATCGTTTAGGTAAACTGTATTGAGTTGATTGAGCAAATACTGGTTAAATGATGTTCCAGCGGCGTAGGGCACCCTTTTATCGTCATCATCCGCACTATAATTGTTGGCTTGGGTTCGGTAATCAGGAATTTCGTCATCGCTCAGGTAGTCGTCAATATTGATTTCCTCGGTGTCGATATTTTCATTGTCCGCCGAATCATCGTAGGTATCCTCATACATGTCATCCAACGAATCAGTTTCCTCTTTGCCGCTCTCCAATGCAGGGTTTTCTTCCAGCTCCTGTTTTAACTTTTGTTCAAAAGCCTGCGTGGGCAATTGAATCAGTTTCATGAGCTGAATCTGCTGTGGAGACAGTTTTTGGGAAAGCTTAAACTGTAGATGTTGTTTCAGCATACGGATTGATTTACAATCTTACCTTCTTTAAAATAACAAATTCAAATTAAAACTCGGCATTCTGCGGTGTTCTAGGGTAGGGTATTACATCCCTTATGTTCCCCATTCCAGTAGCAAACTGAACCATACGTTCAAAGCCCAGGCCAAAACCACTGTGCACTGCGGTACCGAATTTTCTTAGATCAAGGTACCACCAAAGTTCTTTTGCATCAATATCCAGTTCCTTGATTTTTTGTTCGAGCACATCCAAACGTTCTTCCCTTTGGGAACCTCCCACGATTTCGCCGATACCGGGAAAAAGCACGTCCATAGCACGTACGGTTTTCCCATCTTCGTTCAATCGCATATAAAATGCCTTGATGTCTGCTGGATAGTCAAATAAGATTACAGGACATTTAAAGTGTTTTTCTACCAAGAAGCGTTCATGCTCACTCTGTAAATCTGCACCCCATTCATTAATAGGGAATTGGAACTTCTTCTTTTTGTTTGGCTTACTGTTCTTTAATATATCTATGGCCTCTGTGTAAGATACCCTTTTGAAATTGTTCTCTACTACAAATTTCAACTTTTCGATCAAAGCCATTTCCGAACGCTCGTTCTGTGGTTTGGTCTTTTCCTCATCCAACAAACGTTTCTCCAAGAATTCAAGGTCATCTTGGCAATGATCCAAAACGTATTGGATGATATATTTGATGAAGTCTTCCGCTAGGTCCATGTTGGCATCCAAATCATAAAAGGCCATCTCGGGTTCGATCATCCAGAACTCTGCCAAATGACGCGATGTATTTGAGTTTTCTGCTCGGAAAGTAGGTCCAAAAGTGTACACCTTGCCCAATCCCATGGCGTAGGTTTCTGCTTCCAACTGACCCGATACGGTAAGGTTGGTCTCCTTTCCAAAAAAGTCCTCAGAATAATCCACCTCACCTGCATCGTCCAACGGTGGTTTTTTTGCATCCAAAGTGGATACACGAAACATTTCTCCGGCACCTTCAGCATCGGATCCCGTTATGATAGGGGCATGCATATAATAAAACCCATTTTCCTGAAAGTAGCTGTGAACGGCAAACGAAAGTACCGACCTCACTCGCATTACTGCAGAAAATGTATTGGTTCTGACCCTAAGGTGTGCTTTTTCCCTTAAAAATTCCAAGGAATGCTTTTTAGGTTGAATAGGGTAGGTCTCCGGGTCAGCGGTACCGTGCACAAAGATATCTGTTGCTTGTATTTCCACACTTTGCCCCCGTCCTTGACTTTCTTCCAAAGTCCCGATTATTTTAAGGGCGGCTCCGGTCGAAATTTGTTTGAGCATTGCTTCATCCAATTTTTCAAAATCTACCACGCATTGGAGGTTATGTATGGTCGACCCATCGTTTAGGGCGATAAACCTTTTGCTTCTAAATGTTTTTACCCATCCATTTACTTCAACGGAATCTCCTACGGGTTGCTTTTCTAGCAATTCTTTTATGGAATAAGACATCATTCTAAAACTATCATAATTTAATTGGTAAAGATAGCTTTTTGATAAAAAACGATGGCAATGGAATGGCCTAATTTATGGCCGTTGCGAACACTATTTGTCCTTGAGGTTGTCCTCGTCCTTGGGTAAAATGTCGATTTGAGGTTTTTTGAGCACCTGTTTGTTGGCAATACTTCTTTCCAAAGACAGCAGCAACGATGGCAATAAAATCAAATTGGACAACATGGCGAACAATAAAGTTGCCGAAACCAATCCTCCCAATGCTTTGGTTCCCCCAAAACTTGAAATGATAAAGACAGAAAAGCCGAAGAACAAAACAATGGATGTGTAGAACATACTCACTCCAGTTTCGCGCAAAGCCGCATATACCGACTTTTTAATGTGCCAGCGGTTCGCAGTGAGTTCTTGACGGTATTTGGCCAAGAAGTGAATGGTATCATCCACCGATATTCCAAAGGCAATGCTAAAGACAAGTATTGTAGATGGTTTAATGGGTACGCCCAAAAACCCCATGACCCCTGCGGTGATGACCAACGGCAGTAAGTTGGGTACCAGAGATACGATGACCATTTTATAAGACCGGAATAGATAGGCCATAAACAGGGAAATCAATCCAATGGCCAATGCTAGTGACAACAACAGGTTTTTGACGAGATATTTGGTCCCTTTTAAAAACAGTAAAGCTTTTCCCGTCATAAAAACATCGTATCTCTCGGATGGAAATTGTTTGGTGATCGCTTCCTGCACATCTTTTTCAATTTCCTCCATGCGATCAATTTTTACATCGCGCATGTATGTGGTCAAACGTGCGGTTTGGCCTGTGCTGTCCACGAAACTTTGTAAAAGTTCTGTTCCGCCAGTCGATGATCTTTGAACAGCATTCATAATAAACGTGTTCTCTTGGCTGGTGGGCAGTTGATAGTATTTTGGAATTCCGTTATAAAAGGCCTGTTTGGAATACTTTACCAAGTCTACAATGGAAATAGGCCTTGATAGTTCCGGGATTTCATCGATTACAGTACCTAAACGGTCCATCCGCTTAAGCGTTGCCGGTTTAATGACCCCATTTTTGCGTTTGGTGTCCACTACAATTTCCATGGGCATAATACCATCAAACTCGGCCTCAAAAAACTGGATATCCTTGTAAAAGTGACTCTTCTTGGGGAGATCTTCAATCCTACTTCCTGTTATCCGCATTTGGTAAATTCCTATAATGCTCAAAACCAAGACAGCAACTGTAGTAATATAGACGGCAATCCTGTGGTTTCTTACCATGTTCTCCATCCAATTGACAAAAATATCCATCCACTTTTTGTTCAAATGCTTTAAGTGCTTTGTTTTTGGAAGCGGCATAAAGCTGTAAATGATGGGTATGATCAAAAGGGATAGAATAAATATTCCAATGATGTTGATGGAGGCCACGATACCAAATTCCTTTAGTAGGTCACTATCCAAGATGATAAAGGTGGCAAAACCTGATGCGGTCGTGATGTTGGTCATCAAAGTGGCATTGCCAATTTTGGAAATTACCCGTTGCAGTGACAAGGCTTGGTTTCCGTGTTTTTTTACTTCTTGCTGATATTTATTGATCAAGAAAATACAATTGGGAATCCCGATAACAATAATTAGTGGAGGAATCAGTGCGGTAAGAATGGTAATCTCATACTGTAAAAGCCCCAGTATGCCAAAGGCCCACATTACCCCGATAATCACCACGCACATGGATATGAACGTGGCTCTAAAACTTCTAAAGAAAAAGAAAAAGATAATGGATGTGACCAATAAGGCACCTACGATAAATAAGCCAATTTCATCTACAATCGACTTTGTGTTCCAGGTGCGGATATATGGCATACCCGAAACACGGACATCCATCTGGGTTTCTTGCTCAAAATCCTCTACGAGGTCACCAAGGTCATTTAAGATAAACTCGTTTCGCACCGCAGTATTCATGATGTCTTTATCCAGATAAATCACGGTTTGAATGGTTCCGCTTTCTGGATTGTACACCAAATTATCGTAGAAAGGAAGTTCTTTGAACAGATGGTTTGTTAGGGAATCAATTTCCTTTTTGGTCTCTGGGGGAGCTGAAATTAAGGGTTCCATAACGAATGTTTGAGTCTCGTTATCCTTAATCAGCTCTTTTAGGTTTTCCAAGGAAATCACATAGTCGACTTCGGGAAAGGCTTCCAGTTGTTTGCTGAGCACATTCCAACGATTGAAGTTTTTAGGAGTAAATAGGGCTGAATCTTTAATGCCAAGAACGATGGCATTTCCCTCTTCGCCAAAAATTTTGGTGAAGGCATTGTACTGAATGCTTGCTGGGTGGTCGTCGGGTAAAATATTGGCCTCCGTATTGGAAAACCTCATATTCTTCCACTGTAAAGCCAAGAAAACAGTAAAGCCTACAACCCCTATAAGAATAAGGATTCTATTGCGGAGTATGATGCTTGCGACCTTAGGCCAAAATCCTTTAGTGAGCTTTGCTACCATGTGGGTTTTGTTGGGCGCAAAGGTAGAAAATGATATGTTGTGTTCCTAGGAAAGACTCCTGTCAAAATACAAGTTTTAAACCTTCATGATCTCGGCCTCTTTTGATTCCAAGATGGCATCCACTTTATCGCTATAGGAGTTGGTTAATTCTTGTACATCAACTTCAGCATTTTTTAATAGGTCTTCGGAAATATCCAACGCTTTAAGCTCTTTGTTCGCTTCTTGTCTTGCACTTCGAATACTGACCTTGGCATCCTCGGCTTCGGATTTAGCTTGCTTTGTCAATTGAATCCTTCTTTCCTCTGTTAACGGTGGTACGTTAATAATAACCATTTCGCCATTGTTCATTGGATTGAATCCCAAATTGGCGTTCATAATTGCTGTTTCTATGTCACCAAGAAGGTTTTTTTCCCAAGGCTGTACGGAAAGGGTTCGTGCATCGGGAGTGTTGATGTTGGATACTTGGGAAAGCGGAGTCTGTGAACCATAGTAATCCACCATTACTGTAGAAAGCATCATGGGACTGGCTTTACCTGCCCTAATTTTGGTCAATGCTTTTTGCAAGTGTTCAATACTTGCATCCATACTTTCCTTTGTACTATCAAGAATAAATTTTACGTCTTCGTCCATAACTATCAAATTTAAAAAACTAAAACCAAAGTATAGGTCAATTTAAACATTGACCACAGTTCCGATATTTTCTCCAGATACTATTTTCATTAAGTTGCCACGTGTGTTCATATCAAAGACTACAATGGGCAATTCGTTTTCCTGGCTCAATGTAAATGCTGTGGTGTCCATTACTTTAAGTCCTTTGGAAAGTACATCGTTAAAGGAAATGGAATCAAATTTAGTTGCGTTTTTATCCTTTTCAGGGTCAGATGTATAGATACCGTCCACGCGCGTTCCCTTTAAAATAACATCTGCTTTTATTTCGATGGCTCTTAAAACTGCAGCTGAATCCGTAGTGAAATAAGGATTACCGGTTCCACCTCCAAAAATTACCACTCTTCCTTTTTCCAAATGGCGAATGGCTCTTCTTCTTATAAAAGGTTCTGCCACCTCATTGATTTTTATAGCGGATTGCAATCGGGTTTGGACTCCATTTAGTTCAAGTGCACTCTGTAGGGCTAGACCGTTGATTACCGTGGCCAGCATGCCCATGTGGTCCCCTTGGACCCGATCCATGCCTTGACTTGCCCCTGCAAGTCCTCTAAAAATATTTCCACCTCCGATTACAATTGCAACTTCGACACCTTTCTCAACTACAGATTTTATTTCATCGGCATATTCGTCCAATCGTTTGGCATCTATACCGTATTGTTGTTCGCCCATTAAGGCTTCTCCACTTAATTTTAATAAAATTCTTTTGTAATGCATTGAAAGTTTATTGAAGTCCGGACAAAAATAATCAAAATTATTTACGGGAAATGAAGAATTCTTGGTTTGATAAGTGCACAAAAAAACCGCTTCTGTTGGGAAGCGGTTTTTTGAATTTATTGTTATAGTAAATTAACCAAGTGCCACTCGTGCAAATCCGGTAACTTCCAAGCTGGAATCTACAGATTTAACGTACTGTGCAACACTTTGCTTACTGTCTTTAATGAAAGCTTGGTTTACCAAAGTGTTGTCTTTAAAGAAACGCTTTAATTTACCTTGAGCAATTTTATCCAACATTTCCTCTGGCTTACCTTCTTGACGCAATTGGTCTTTTGCAATTTCGATTTCTTTATCGATGATTGACTGATCTACACCATCTTCGTTAAGGGCAACTGGGTTCATGGCAGCAGCTTGCATGGCTACATCTTTGGCAGCTTCGGCAGCACCATCAACATTGGCGGACAAACCAACCAAGGTTGCAATTTTGTTTCCAGCGTGGATGTATGATCCAACAAAAGGAGCATTCAATCTTTCAAAGCTTCCGATTTCGATTTTCTCACCGATAACACCAGTTTGCTCTGTCAATTTATCGGCAACGCTCATCCCATCAATGGAAGCAGCAAGAAAATCATCTTTGCTGTCATAACCTAATGCCAAATCAGCCAAATCGTTAGCAAGTTTCACAAAGCTATCGTTCTTGGCAACAAAGTCAGTTTCGCAGTTCAAAGAGATAACAACACCTTGAGTGCTATCGCTGTTTACTTTTGCGATTGCTGCACCTTCTGAAGATTCTCTGTCAGCTCTTTTTGCTGCTACTTTTTGACCTTTTTTTCTTAGGATTTCTATTGCTTGATCAAAATCACCTTCTGCTTCAACCAAAGCTTTTTTACAATCCATCATTCCAGCTCCGGTGGTCTTTCTTAATTTATTTACCTCTGCGGCGGTAATCTTTGCCATTTTCTTTTCTTTTTAAATTTTATGTAAAGTAAACACTCTGAAAGTGTTCTTGTTTAGGACAATGTTAAATCAGTGGGTTTACTCAACTCCACCTTTTACGTTGTCTTGCCATTCTTTAAGTTCGTCCCATTTGCCATCGGCAGCCATTTTGGCTTGTTTTGGCCAAGAGGTTGGGTCCAAGTGAGCTAAAGTGGAACTGGCCTCGGTCAAGATTTCCTTAACTTTTTCGGCATCAGCATCAGCAAGTTCAGCGTAAGTCTTAACTCCATTGGCTACAAGAGCTTCAGCAGCTTTCGGTCCTATACCTTCAATTTTGGTAAGATCTTCTGGCTTAGCTTTAGCTTCTTTTTTTGCAGGCTTTTCCTTAGTAGCTTTTTCTTCTTCTTTTGGAGCGGCCTCAGCTTTTTTGGCTGGCTTTTCTTCAGCGGCTTTTTCTTCTTTTTTTGGAGCAGCCTCAGCTTTTTTCTCCTCTTTTTTAGGAGCTTCTTCTGTTTTGGCAGCTTTAGCTTCCTCTTTATCTTTTCCGCCAGTTTTTTCGCTCTTGCGCTCTTCCAAGCCTTCAGCAACGGCTTGGGTTACTGATTCCATGATGATTTCAATGGATTTACCGGCATCATCGTTGGATGGTACAGCATAATCAACATCACGAGGATCGGAGTTGGTATCTACCATCGCAAAAATTGGAATGTTCAATTTTTGAGCTTCTTTAACTGCGATGTGCTCACGCATGGTATCCACGATGAAAAGTGCACCTGGCAAACGGGTCATGTCGGCAATGGAACCTAAGTTCTTGTCCAACTTGGCACGCAAACGGTCAACTTGCAATCTTTCTTTTTTAGAAAGGGTGTTGAAAGTACCGTCTTTCTTCATGCGGTCGATAGCTGCCATTTTCTTAACAGCTTTACGAATGGTTACAAAGTTGGTCAACATACCACCTGGCCATCTTTCTGTGATGTACGGCATGTTCACTTTGGATACTTTGTCAGCTACAATGTCCTTTGCTTGTTTTTTTGTGGCTACAAATAGGATTTTTCTTCCTGAGGATGCAATTTTTTTAAGAGCTTCATTAGCTTCATCAAGTTTTGCTACCGTTTTGTAGAGATTGATCACGTGGATTCCATTACGCTCCATGTAGATGTAGGGAGCCATGTTTGGATTCCACTTTCTTGTTAGGTGTCCAAAATGCACACCTGCTTCCAGTAAGTCTTTTACTTCAATTTTACTTGCCATTTCTTGTACTTAGTTTACGTTCCGTTGTAAGTAGCAATGCATTGGTGGTCACAAAAATTTGTTCGCCCAACCCATTTAGATGCTAAACTAGTTTCCAAAAAGTCGAATACATTATCCTTTTTAGAACAACGACAACTTGGTTAAAAATTTAACCCTGAAAGTATAGTACATAATTTCAGGGTTTTCAATGAACTTATCTATGATTGAGTGTCTAAACACCCAAAATATATTAACGTTTGGAGAATTGGAATTTCTTACGGGCTTTCTTCTGACCGAATTTCTTTCTTTCCACCATTCTTGGGTCTCTTGTCAATAAACCTTCAGGTTTAAGAACCGCCCTGTTTTCTGCGTCTATTTCGCACATTGCTCTGGACAAAGCTAAACGAACAGCTTCTGCCTGACCTGTGATGCCGCCACCGAAAACATTTACTTTTACATCGTAGTTGCCATCGGTTTCTGTTAAAGTGAAAGGCTGTCTCACTTTGTACTGCAATGTACCAGTGGTAAAGTAATCGTTAAGATCTCTTTTGTTTACTGTGATGTTTCCAGATCCTTCGGAAACATATACTCTCGCCACAGCGGTTTTTCTTCTACCTATCTTATGAACCACTTCCATTATTTGTAGTCGTTTAAGTTTATAGCTTTTGGTTTTTGCGCTTCTTGTCCGTGTTCAGAACCGGCATATACTTTTAGGTTCCTGAACAAATCAGCTCCAAGTTTGTTTTTTGGAAGCATTCCTTTTACAGAACCTTCGATGATGCGTTCTGGATGCTTTTCCAATACTTCTCTAGCGGAAGCGGAACGTTGTCCACCTGGGTATCCAGTATATCTTCGATATTCCTTCTCATCCCACTTGTTGCCGGACATGTCGATTTTTTCAGCATTGATGACAATTACATTGTCTCCACAATCAACATGAGGCGTAAAGTTGGTCTTATATTTCCCTCTAAGTATTTTGGCTACTTTAGACGCCAATCTTCCTAAGGTCTGTCCTTCAGCATCAACCAATAACCATTGTTTGTCAACAGTAGATTTATTGGCGGAAATAGTTTTATAACTTAATGTATCCACTTCTCGAATATTATTGATTTAAATAACCTATCCCGATTAACGGGCTGCAAATGTACAATTATTAGATTGAAATACAAACGGTTGATCGGGAATATTTTTCCACTTTTTTCAATTGCAATCTTCGGGTTCCAAAATGGGTTGCAAAATAGTTCCTCAAAATGTTAAAAAAAACTTAAAAAATATTTTTACTGTAACTCTTTTTCATTTTGCTGGTCTTTACAGCATCAATCTAAGTCAAAAAACGAACCCGTGAGAAACATTGTTTTTGTTTTCTTTAGTCTTTTCTTTATTTATAATCTTCAATCACAGGATTCTACAGAAGTCATCGTCAAAAAAAAGTATACCACCCAAGCCTTGGGTGAGTACGTCGCTCCTACCATTAATGGAATTTTGGAAGATGAGGCCTGGAACCTTGTAGAGTGGGCAGGGGATTATATTGAATGGCAACCCGATGAAAACACACCACCTTCCCATCAAACCAAATTTAAAATACTATATGATAGCAAGAACCTATATATAGGTGTACGTTGTTACGATGATGAGCCCGATAAAATTGTAAAAAGGTTATCCCGAAGGGATGGTTTTGATGGTGACTGGGTGGAATTCAATATTGATAGTTATTTTGATAAACGTACAGCATTTTCTTTTACCATTACCGCAGCAGGGGTAAAGGGTGATGAGTTTATATCCAATAACGGTAACAATTGGGATTCGAGTTGGAATCCTATCTGGTATGCCAAGGCCCATGTGGATGATGAGGGGTGGACGGCCGAACTGCGTATTCCATTAAGTCAGTTAAAATTTGGGAGTGCCGAGGAGCAGGTTTGGGGTTTTCAATCGACCAGACGATTTTTTAGAAATGAAGAACGCTCCGTGTGGCAACGCAAACCTGTGGACCAACCTGGTTGGGTAAGTGAGTTTGGAGAACTACATGGTCTAAAAAATATTGAGCCTCAAAAACAATTGGAGATTCAGCCTTACACGGTAGCAAAGACCGAAACCTATGAAGCAGAGGAAGGGAATCCGTTTCGAGATGGAAGCGAAAGTAATATCACCGCTGGATTGGATGCCAAAATTGGAATTACCAATGATTTAACTTTGGATTTGACGGTAAATCCCGATTTTGGACAAGTAGATGCCGACCCTTCGGCCATTGCATTGGACGGATTTCAGATATTCTTCCAAGAACGCCGACCATTTTTCGTGGAGAACAAGAATATTTTCGACTTTAGGGTATCCCAATCCGAAGCTGGCAATACATTTGGTTCCGACAATATATTTTATTCTCGAAGAATTGGAAGAAGTCCACAGGGCTATCCGGACACCTCGGACGATGAGTTTGTGGATCAACCGGACAACACCCCGATGATTGGAGCGGCAAAATTTAGTGGTAAGACCAAAAACGGTTGGGCCATAGGTGTGCTTGAAAGTGTCACTTCCCAAAGAACAGCAACCATTCTTAATGGGGATGGGGATACCAGAAAGGAAATGGTAGAGCCCTTGACCAATTATTTTGTGGGAAGATTGCAAAAAGATTTTAATCAAAGGAACTCCTATATAGGAGGAATCTTTACGGCGACCAATAGGGAGAATTTGCCGGAAGGACTCAATTTTCTACACGATGCTGCCTACACAGGGGGGTTTGACTTTAAGCACCAGTGGGCAAACAGGGATTGGTATTTTGGAGGTAATATTACCATGAGCCATGTTCGTGGGAGCGAGGAAGCCATCACCAACACTCAGGAATCTATCACGCATTTGTTCAATAGAATTGGTGCCGATCACGTTGAAGTGGATACTACAAGAACATCGATGACCGGTACCGGGGGCAATGTGCAAATAGGCAAGGTTGGCAATGGCCATTGGAAATTTGAATCTGGTGCCACATGGCGTTCACCAGAATTGGAACTCAACGATATCGGATTTCAGCGACAAGCCGATGATGTCCGTCATTATACCTGGATTGGATATCAAACCCTAAAACCAGATAGCACGTTTAGGCGTGTGGGCATTAATTACAACCATTGGACAGCATGGGATTTTCAAGGCAATCATAATTATTTGCAGTTCAATACCAATAGTTGGCAAAATTGGAAAGGCAATTGGAATACCAATATTGGATTCAATTTTGCACCCATTGAATATTCCAATTTTGCATTGCGGGGTGGTCCTAGGTTAAGGCAATCGCCATGGATGAGCTTTTGGAACAGTATCAATACAGATAATAGAAAGAAATTGCGATTTTCTTTCTTTCATAATGGAAGGAAAGCGTTGGACAATTCGATAAAATCCTATTATATGGAAGGAGGCTTTGTGTATCAGCCCATAAATGCGTTACGGATTTCGGCTTTTCCGTCTTTGAGAATCAATCAAGATAAATTACAGTTCATTGATAATTTTGATGAGGTCAATGGTTCCCCCCGTTATCTTAATGGAGAGATCAATCAGCGAACTTTCAGCATGTCGTTTCGATTGAACTATACCATAAATCCGAATTTGACCATACAATACTGGGGGCAACCCTTTATTTCGCGTGGACGCTATTCCAACTTTAAACATATTACAGACCCCATAGCCAAAACTTTTGATAATCGATTTGTACAGTATAACAATCAACAAACCAGTTTGGTCGATGGGTCTTATGCCATTGATGAAGATTTGGATGGTGTGACCGACTTTAGTTTTGAGAATCCCGACTTTTCTTTTGTACAGTTCCGTTCCAACTTGGTAATCCGCTGGGAATACATTCCAGGGTCGGAAATTTTCTTGGTGTGGTCGCAGGACGTGACTCAATCAGGGGACCCTGCCGAGGGGCTTTTGCCTAGTTTGGGCGATAATATTTTTGGGCAAAAACCCCACAATATCTTTTTACTGAAGGCTACCTACCGGTTTGTGCTATGATTGTTATTCCTGCGAAGGCAGGAATCCAAAAATAAAAAATCAAAAACGGGATCCGCATCATGCTTCGACTCCGTTCAGCATCCGTGCGGAATGACAACTAAGTATCTATTAACTTCCTTAATGCATTTACCAAAGCCTCATTCGCCTCGGCATCACCTATGGTGATGCGCACCTTGCCAGGAGCTCCAAACTGCGAAACCGGTCGAACCATAATACCTTCCTCCATCATTTTGTCCGTGAACTCCATTTCGGGCAATGGTGGGTCAATGATAAAAAAGTTGGCTTGACTCGGCCAATATTTGATGCCCAATTCATCGAAGGCTTTGGCAACAAAAGCCCTGCCTTCCAAAACGGTTTTTACGGTTTCTTCGATAAACTCGGTATCATTTAATGCCCCGATGGCTGCTTCAATGGAAGTTAGCGGGAGTAAAAAAGGTTTATGGATCAAGCGCACATAGTTGGCAATGGTCGCTGTGGTATAGCCATACCCGATGCGTTGTCCTGCGAGACCATAAGTTTTGGAAAAACTGTTGAGTCCGACCACATTGTGCCCCTCCAATATATAAGGTAAGGCCGTAACGTAATCCTCGGCATCCGAAAAATGGCGATAGACCTCATCAAATACCACTACAATATTTTTAGGAACACGGGCCATAAAATCATCCATCACCGATTTGGGAATGTAGGTGCCCGTAGGGTTATTGGGGCTGGTCAAGAATATCACCTTGGTTTTCTCGTTGATGGCATTCAATATACCTTCCACGTCCAACTCGTAGTTAGGTGACCTGAGTGGGATGTCCACCTGATGGGCACCATACCATCTCGAAAAAACGGAGTAGGGCAGAAAGCAGGGGTTGGAAAAAATCACTTCGTCCCCTTCGTTGATAAATGCCCGAAGCAGCATATCGATAACCTCCGAACCGCTATTGCCGCACAGAAACTGGTCGGCACTCAACTGACCATCAAAATCTTTAACCAAAGCCTCGCGTAAACGAATATCGGTCTGGTCGGGGTAAATATCGATGTTGTCCAAAGCGGCTTTCATAGCGGCAACCGCTTTTGGTGATGCACCCAAAGGATTTTCATTGGAGGATAACTTGTATATTTTTTTATCGGTCGGGGGTATGTTTTTTCCGCCTTTGTATACCTCTTTCGGTACTAAATGGGCCTTGAAAATGGATGTTATGTCTTTTTTCATTTTTTATCGAACTTTATAAACTCTCCGCAAACAATAAATAAGCCATTGCTTTTATGGTATCGCCATCTTCCAACAGCTCTTTGGCCAAGGTGTGCAATTCTATTTTGGAGGCATTTTCTATGCCATTATTTGCTACAATGGCTTTAATGGCTTCCGTGGCAGGGAGACTTTCTAAGTTTCCTAAACGACCCAAGTTGTTTCCTGTGAGTACATCGCTATCACGGATACTTTTGGGCAATGCATCTACACCAATTCCGTGGGTGCGAATAGGTTTTGGAATCTCAAACAAGGACTCTTTTATGGCCCGGATGTACCAGTTGCCGCCCATACGACCCACCAAATCCAATTTTTCGGTATCCAGCACGCCTTCCGTAAAATAATCGTCGTTCACGTGGATCATATCCACTTGTGCGATGATCAAGTTACCCGCTCCTGGAATTTGGCCCAATTCCACCACCTCCAAAACCGTGCACTCAAACGACACGGGAGCTTCCCCCACTCGAGGTGGTTTTACTTTCACGCTGGGCACTTCGGTAAAACCAGCTTTTACAAATTCGTTTACGCCTTTATCGTACCCCGTGCTGGAGAGCGACATCTGCTCCGCCATTTTGTGGTTCACGACATTGATGACCACCTCGGGCACTTCCACCACATTTTGATGCGTATGTTTTAAGGAATTGTCCCTACCGCTTCTTGTTGGGGAAAATACCATCACAGGCGGATTGGAACTGAAGACGTTAAAAAAACTATATGGACTTAGGTTTACATTGCCCTCTGCATCCACCGTGCTTGCAAAGCAAATCGGTCTTGGCGCTACCGCAGTGGATAAAATACTGTACAGTTCAGGTTGGGGTATTGTGGTTGGGTCTATGGTTTTGATCATTTATTTTGATTTTCTGTCATTCCCGTGAAAACGGGAATTTAGTTTTTATTCTTTTGTAGGTAACACTTTAGTGGTCACTTCGCCAAATCCGACTCTAATATCGTCTTTTTGTGCATAACCCTTCATTGTGACCGTATCGCCGTCTTCTATAAATTTTCGTTCGCTCCCATTTTTTAGTTTGATGGGTTTTGTTCCTCCCCAAGACAATTCGAGCATGGAACCAAAACTATTTTCTTCCTTACCTGAAATGGTTCCGGAAGCCATCATATCTCCAATGTTAATGTTGCATCCATTTACAGTGTGATGCGCTAATTGTTGGGCCATATTCCAGTACATATGCTTAAAGTTGCTAAAGCAAACCGTGTTTTCATTACTTTGTTCTGGTGTGATGCCAACCTCTAGATTGATGTCGTAATTCTTTTCACCATCACACTTTAAATAGGGCAATACTTCAGGTTCTTGTTTGGGCCCAGCTAATTTGAAGGGTTCCAAAGCTTCCAAAGTAACTACCCAAGGGGATATGGAAGATGCAAAATTCTTGGCCAAGAATGGACCAAGTGGTACGTATTCCCATTTTTGGATATCGCGAGCCGACCAATCGTTAAAGAGCACTAGACCGAAGATATAATCCTCGGCCTCTTTTGTAGAAATGGAATCTCCCAATTGGGTTTCTTTTCCACAAATGAACCCCATTTCCAGTTCAAAATCCAAACGTCGCGTTGGGCCAAAAACTGGAGATTCCAGGTCATTGGGTTTCGTTTGCCCTTTAGGGCGATGAATGGGCTGTCCGCTCACGATAATGGAACTCGCCCTACCATGATAGCCCACAGGAATGTGTTTCCAGTTGGGCAATAGCGCATTTTCTGGGTCACGGAACATTTTACCCACATTGGTAGCGTGTTCCAAACTGGAATAAAAATCGGTATAGTCGCCCACAGCAACAGGCATGTGCATTTGAGCTTCGGATTGCTTCACAAAGAGTTCGGGCTTGCCAGCTAAAACCGATTCGTCATCTTTTAACCAATATTGAATCTTTTTGCGAACCCGTGTCGTTATTTCTTTCCCAAGGGAAATAAAATCATTTAAGGTATCTTTTTCTAGCAATGCGGTATTGAAATCAAACACATCCAATTCGGCGACGGCAGCCAAATCCAAAATATGTTCGCCAACGGCGACACCTACACGAGGGCTTCTATCCTTGGTGGAAAAAATCCCAAAGGGAATATTGTGAATCGAAAAATCGGAGTTTTCAGGTATTTCTATGATCATATATTGTTTTATATGTCATTCCCGTGAAAACGGGAATCTTATCTTTTCGTCATTTCGAACTGTCAGATTGAGCGCAGTCGAAATCAAAGTGAGAAATCTCAACTTTAGATTTCTCAATCGCTTCGCTCATTTCGAAATGACATTCAATTATCTCAAATTTACTCCAACCACGATTTATAGTACTTGCCATCATCAATTTTGAGGGCATTCTCTGTTACTTGCAATGGTTTAAAGGTGTCAATCATCACCGCCAGTTCCTCCGTGCCTTTTTTACCGATACTAGCTTCGTAAGTGCCTGGGTGCGGTCCGTGGGGAATACCTGCTGGATGTAGCGAAATGTAGCCAGGGCCAATACCGGTCCGGCTCATAAAATCACCATCCACGTAGTACAACACTTCATCCGAATCTATGTTGGAATGATTGTAAGGCGCTGGAATGGATTTTGGATGATAATCATACAGCCGAGGGCAGAACGAACAGACTACAAAAGCACCTGTCTCAAAAGTTTGATGTACAGGTGGCGGTTGATGTACACGTCCTGTAATCGGTTCAAAATTGTGGATGGAAAATCCGTAAGGGAAGTTGTAACCGTCCCAACCTACCACATCAAAAGGATGCGAGGCGTAAACCAATTGGTGCAACATGCCTTGTTTTTTGATTTTCATCAAAAACGCTCCTTTTTCATCAAAAGTTTGAAGGTCCTGTGGCAATTTGTAATCACGTTCACAGAAAGGGGAGTGCTCCAAAAGTTGTCCAAACCAGTTTCGATACCGTTTTGGGGTATAAATTGGATGGAAAGACTCTGCGTATAAAATGCGATTGTCCTCGGTATCAAATTCTATTTGATAAATCATCCCCCTTGGAATAATAAGGTAATCCCCATACTCAAAAGGAATGTTGCCCAAAAAAGTTTTTAAGGTTCCCGACCCTTTGTGGATAAAGAGCATCTCGTCCGCATCGGCATTTTTATAAAAATATTCCGTCAGCGATTTTCTTGGCGCGGCCAGACCTACGTGAACGTCGTTGTTCACCAACAAGGGTTCGCGTGATTCCAAAAAATCATCTTTGGGAGCTACATCAAAACCAATAAATTTTCGGCTAGTGATATTCTTTTCCACTGCAATTTTAGGGTTAACGTCCAAAGCTTTACCAATTTCCTTGACCTGCGTAGGTCTGTGAACGTGGTAGGAAAGCGAGGACATCCCATCAAAACCGATAGTACCGAAAAGCTGCTCGTAATAAAGGCCGCCGTTGGGCTTCTCGAATTGGGTATGCCGTTTTTGCGGAATTTTCCCGAGTTTATGATAAATAGGCATTGCTATAGTTTTAAGTGATAAGTGTTAAGTTGTGAGCATGAAACGACACCCAAAACTTAACACTTATAATTTATAATTTTTTAGTGCAACGTGCCTCGAAGCTCTTGTTCACGCTCGATGGCTTCGAACAATGCTTTAAAGTTACCTTTTCCAAACGACTGTGCGCCCTTTCTTTGGATAATTTCAAAGAACATCGTTGGTCTAGGCTCTACAGGCTTGGTAAAAATTTGCAATAAATATCCTTCATCATCACGGTCTACCAAAATACCTAACTCTTTCAATGGGGCGATATCTTCATCTATTTCACCTACGCGGTCGGTAACAGCATCATAATAAGTGGCAGGAACTCTTAGGAACTCTACGCCACGACTTTTTAAATCACGTACGGTTTGGATAATGTCGTCCGTGGCCACGGCAATGTGCTGCACCCCTTCGTCTTCGTAAAAATCCAAGTATTCTTCAACTTGGGATTTCTTCTTTCCCTCGGCCGGTTCGTTAATTGGAAATTTGATACGTCCATTTCCGTTGCTCATCACCTTACTCATTAAAGCGGTGTAGTCAGTAGAGATATCGTTGTCATCGAAAGAAAGGATGTTTTTGAATCCCATAACATCTTCATAAAACTTCACCCAATGATTCATTTTGTTCCATCCAACGTTCCCTACCATATGGTCCACGAATTTCAGGCCCGTTGGTTCTGGGTTGTAGTCTGGTGTCTCCCATTTTTTATAGCCAGGAAGAAAGGTTCCGTTGTAATCTTTACGCTCTACAAAAATATGAACCGTCTCACCGTAAGTATAAATTCCAGCACGTACCACTTTCCCATTTTTATCCTCTTCAACTTTTGGCTCCATGTAAGATGTGGCACCTCGTTCCATGGCGTTGTTGTAGGCTTGAGCGGCATCATCTACCCAAAGGGCCACGACTTTTACTCCGTCACCATGTTTGTCGATATGTTTTCCGATTTCTGTCCCGCTTTTAAGCGGGGAGGTTAGCACCAATCGAATTTTGTCCTGCACGACCACATAGCTTTCACGATCTTTTAATCCAGTTTCCAAACCTGCTTGTGCGTAGGATTGAAAACCAAAGGCGGTTTTGTAAAAATGAGCAGCTTGTTTAGAATTGCCCACATACAATTCAATGTAATCGGTCCCGTTGATGGGCATAAAATCTTCGGTTGTATTGGCTCCTTTTGGAAGTGTTGATGTCTCCATGATTTTTTTATGTTTTTATTGTTCAGTCCTGTTTTGTTGCATCAACAACAAAAATAACAATTTTGAGATACGAAAGAGATTTTGTTGACTGAAAATTGAGTTAAAGTTTGTACCGTGTTCTGTTGGTTTAGGGCTGACAAAATCGGAATACCTATTTTTGTGGCTATTCATAAAGAAATGCTCAATCGTATAGATGAAATACAGGGAATGGGGTTCCATTTGGATTTGGTGCTCCGTAAGATTCAGAAAGCGTATTTACGCACTTTTGATGAACTTGGAGTGGATATAACCATTGAGCAATGGGTAATTCTGTACCGAATTCACCAATTGGGTGAAAATGCCAGTCAACGTGATATTGTAAATGAAAACTTTCGCAACCGCGCCACAACCTCAAGGGTAATTGGCGGTTTGGAGCGCAAGGGATGGATTTCCAAGACCCGTTTTGATGGAGACCAAAAGCGTTTTAAACTGGAACTGACTTCTAAAGGGCAGGAAATTTTGGATGTATCCTTACCGAGCGCACTTCAATTGAGAAAATTGGCGCTAAAGGATATAGATGCTTCCGAATTCGAAACCTTTTTAAAGGTGTTGGACAAAATTGGGGAGAACTACGAGGAAAATTAGCCCCAGTGGTCGAATCCCAACTTGGTAATGGTTGCCAGTCCGATGAGCAGAATCAAAATCAGACTAATTTTTTTGAATTTGTCCTGTGGGATATAATGAAGAATACGCTTACCCAAGTAGGTGCCAATCAAGCCAATGGCGAACAAAAAAGGTAAATAGGTCAATTCTTGTTTGCCGATATAGCCATTTTCGTAGTAGACAAAGGTTCGCGAGAAATCAATCATAAAGTCGATAAAGGCCGAGGTAGCGATAAAAGCACTTTTTTCCAAATTGAACGCTGCCATGGTAAGCCCCCGGATAGCACCGCCCGTACCTAAAAGTCCCGCAGATAAACCCGATAGCGCCCCTCCGATTACAGAGTTTCTTTTATTGGGCAGTACAATAATTTCAGTTTTGATAAGGAACAAAAGACTAAATACAACAAGAAAGACCCCCAATACAATTTCGAGTGAACCACTATCCACCACCTTGGATAGAAACCCGCCCACAATTACAAAGATTACCGAAGGAACGCCAATGTAAAGCAACAGCTTTTTGTCCAACCCTTTTTTAAACAAGAAAATCTTGCTGACGTTACTGGAAAGGTGAAAAATGGCTGTCATGCCGAGCACGGAGTAAAAATCAAAGTAAAAGTTGCCCAAAGGCACAAAAAATACTGAAGAACCAAAACCACCAATGGTTCCTATAATCTCGGCTACTAGAGCCAGCAACAAAAAAATATAACTTATTTTCATGGTTAACTATCACCTGGAACAGGGAAGTTACTCTTTTTACGGAATTTAGTACCTGACTTATTCCCAAGTATCATAAAATTCTTTGAGCACCCAGAAGGCTTTTTTCTTTTTGCCATCTTCGGAAATCAATCCCTTCCGGTTATAATCATCTTGAATATGGGGCAATGGCCTTCTAGGCGATCTAAAATCGACCAAAATCCAAGGTGACATGCCACTCAACTGGTCAATTTTTTGCAACATGGCCAAAGTTTCCACATAAAGATATTCTTGATATTCTTCGGTCCATCTTTCATTTTTATCTCCATGCAGGCCTTGTTTGGCACCAGCCCCGAACTCGGAAATGACCACGGGTTTGTTTTGGCTTATTTTCCATTGTGTGGTTTTGCATATCGCTGGCGTTCCAACATACCAACCCAAATATTGGTTAAAGGAAAGAATGTCTACAAGATTGGCCAATGGATCATCAATATGTTTGATGTTGGGATTGTTTGGGTCACTACTTTGTTCCAATGCGGCACTGATCAAGCGGGTTGGGTCGGTTTTTCGGGCGGTTGCAATAAGCTTGGTCAAAAAGGTATTTCTAGCTTCGCTTACGGGGGTCTCGTTGGCCATGGACCAGATAATTACGGCAGCACGGTTTTTATCTCTTTGAATCATCTCCAGCAATTGGCTCTGGGCATTACTATAGGTATCTGGATTCTTCCATTGAATGGTCCAATACACTGGATTTTCCTCCCAGACCAAAATTCCCATTTCATCTGCCAATCTTACAATATGCTCGTTGTGTGGGTAGTGGGACAAGCGTACATAATTGCCGCCCATTTCTTTGATCCAGCTCAAAACCTTTTCAGCATCTGCTCTAGAGTTGGCCCTCCCTTTGGTAATCGGGCTCTCTTCGTGTAGGCTGATGCCTTTTAAAAAAATGGGTTCCCCATTCAGGAGGATGTCGTCATCTTGTGTGGTAATGGTTCGGAAACCGATTTGATCCCGAAGTCCTTCGTCATTTGTTGTAAAGGATACGTTATAAAGTTTTGGATTTTCGGGAGACCAATATTCAATTTTTCTTGATTTGATTTCAAAAGTAGCTCGACCTGAAGTGTCCGTGCTCAATTTCTTTTTGATCCGTAGCTCCGGAATTTCTATCGTGATTTCTTGTGCCAAATCCTTCCCGCCTTTCAAATTGACTTCACCTGTAATGATGGTATTGTCTTCAGTATCAAGATGGATAAAATAATCTTGTATAAACGTTGGAGGGGTTTCAATGAGTTTTACGTCGCGCGTGATGCCGCCGTAGTTCCACCAGTCCGTATTTAGGGTGGGAACCCCTTCTTTGGCTCGTTTATTATCCACTTTAAAGATGATAAAGTTGTCCTTCTCTTTTAATAGATGGGTCACTTCAAAATTGAAAGGGGTAAAACCACCGATGTGGGTGCCCAACTTTTCACCGTTTAAGTATGCCTCGGTTTTATAGTTGGCCGCTCCAACATATAAGAAGACTCTATTATTATTGCCAGTCTTCGTATAATCAAAAGATTTTTTGTACCAAATAGTACCCTCGTAATAATAGAGTTTTACTTTTTGGGTGTTCCAGTCACCCGGTACTTGCAGAGTGTCCGCTTCATCAAAATTATATTCAATCAAATCTGAAGGACTCTTTGGTTTTGTATTTGTAAAATAGGCATTGGCCGAAGGTTGCTCCTGTTGGTCAAAGGGTTCGTACCGGTAATTGTAGTACCCATTTTCATACGGGTCCACAATGTAGTGCCAAGACCCATGGAGCGAAGTGGTTTTTCTGTTGTGGGTGTTGATCAAAAGAGCGTGGCTGTCTTGTGACCAGAGGGTGCTGCTGCAGGCCAATACAGTTAATAGGCCTAAAAAGATGTTTTTCATGCGCTTGTGTTCTGTTTCTAAAGATAGAAAACTTGAGATTTATGTCATTTTAACCAAAAAAAATCTTAAAAAGTCACTTTTGGGTTAATAGAGCATATAAACTGGGTAATCTATTGGACGTAGGAGCAATAAAACCACCTCAATTTTGTACCTGTATAATTTATATATACAATAGCTATGAAGAATACGAATTTTTATCCAACAATGTGGTCAACTGTTCCATACATCCCAAGTGTAATGACAGCAAAGTATGCTGCCGAAACCCATGGAGTTGAGTTGATCTTGAAAAATGAGGCCGCTAAGACGCTAAATGTTTCAGAAATGTCCCTTAACATTACCCAATTCTCGGCAATCGATGAGCAGGGCAATGAGCACTTTATTATAGATTTTCCTGGTCAGAACCCAGTAACCCTAAAAGGAATAGCTTCCGGCAACTTTATTCGTTCCAAGAGCGTACTTTCTTTGCCCGAAGGTAAATACACCGCATTACGGTTTTATATAGCGGGTTGGGGCAACCAGTTTAAGTATCAGGATGGTGTAGTGGAATCCGCCAACTCGTTCGATCGTTTGGATTTTCAGATTGAGGACGGTTTTACGATGGAGGACGGTAACACCCCCGAAGTTAAATTATGGTTTGACTTTGCTCCCTACCAGTGGAAGCGACACTTTAAAACGCTTACGGATTTGTTTATAGGTAGCAAAAGTCAAAAACCGCGATTGGCCAATATTTTTGGCAATTGATTATTAAGCTATGAAAAGGAATGAAAAAGGCACCGATTGGGTGCCTTTTTTAATTATCTATTGTCTTCTTTGTCATATCCTTCGGGACGTTTCCATCGCACAGGTGCGGGAGGTTCAGGTTTCATTATAAACTCTTGGGTTTCCAAAAGTCGCAGTGCTTCTTGTACAGCGCGTTCCAATTGTGGGTCTTTTCCTTGTACAATGGCCTTTGGATTTTGGATTACCTCTATATCCGGGGCAATTCCTTTTCCTTCAACATCCCATTCACCATTGGTATTGTAAAATCCACCTCGTGGAGCCACCATGCGGCCACCATCAATAAAACGAGGGGTGTCCCATGTACCGACAAGACCTCCCCAAGTTCGGGTGCCTACCAAAGGGCCTAAATCTTTTTCCTTGAACATATAAGGCAACAAATCACCTCCAGAGCCTGCTCGTTCGTTAATGATCATGACCTTTGGACCCCAGATGCCTGCAATGGGGCTTGTCCATGGTCTATTGTCGTTGGCCTTGCTGTTAAAATAGCCGATAGGTTCCCTGGCCATGATGTCGATCATATAATCCGCTGCTGAGCCTCCTCCGTTGTTTCTTTCATCCAAAATGACACCTTTTTTGTCCTGTTGGGAAAAATAATATTTGTTGAAGCTGCTAAAACCATTGCCGCTAGTGTTGGGTATGTAAACATAGGCCAATCTTCCATTGGAAAGCTTGTCAACCTTGCTTCTATTGGTCTCCACCCAGTCCATATATCGCAATTGGTACTCGTTGGCTACTGGTTTCACTGTAACCATTTTGGCATTGGTCAAGCTAGTGGTGCCATTTACAGTGATATTAACAGTGCGGTCCGCAGTTTGGGCCAGTAGCTCATAAATATTCTGATCAGCTTTTAGTGGTCTTCCGTTGATTGCCAATAGATAGTCACCGGCTTTTACTTCTATTCCTGGCATGGCCAAAGGGGCGCGTAACTCTGGGTTCCATTGTTCCCCGGTATATATTTTTTTGATTTTGTAATAGCCATCGACTATATCAAAATCCGCTCCCAAAAGACCTACAGGTACTCGGTCCACATCTGGCATATCCCCTCCAGCAACATAAGAATGTCCAATAGCTACTTCACCACTGAGAATGTCCACGACATAATTTAGATCTGTTCTGTGCTTCACATGTTTGATCCAAGGTTGGTACCAGCTATATATTTTGTCCCAAGGCGCTCCGTGCACATTGTCCACATACAGAAAATCACGCATAAAACGCCATCCTTCCTTAAAAATCTGTGCATATTCCGTTTGGGGATCAATCTTGATTTTGGCATCGATGGTAAGATTGTCCTCAGGTTTTGGTGTGCCCTTGGTATCGGTGATCATCCAACCACCTGCATTTTTTAGCAACGTAAATTCACCTGTGTCGGATGTAACCATATTGGTTACTCCATCAGCAAAATCTGTGGCCTTTTCTTCGGTTACATTATAAGTGTGAACTTTTAGGCCCGTTGCATTCGGAATGGCTTCTGCAACAAACACTTTATTTTCCTTTCCTGGTTGTAAAAATTGATAGTTACGTGCAGGAAGGTCGAGGGCAACAACTCTATCCTCTATGTTCGCAAAATCGATAATAACAGGTTTTACAATATCCTCGCTTTCCTCTTTATTTTCACTTTTTTTGGATTTTGACCCCTTTTCTGACTCTTTTTCTTCCTTTTTGGACAATTCCTCGTCCGTTGTGGGTAGATTGGGAGATTTGCCCGATGCGCTCAAAACCAGGGCATATAAACCACGGGTGGTACTGGGGTCGTAAGAGCTCATATCCAGCCAGCCTGAAGCCAATCCGTAGTCTGTGCTGGCCAAAAAGTAAAGGTATTCACCCGATACGTCCCACACAGGACTGGTGGCATCTGCCGTACCTTCGGTTACCTGAACTTTTTTTCCTGTTTGAGTGTCATAAATAAATACGGCCTTAAAATGACTGTCTTGTTGTTTCTCGTAAGTAATCCAACGACTGTCCGGAGACCAAACAGGATTCATGGTACGGTTGGGGTGGGCATAACGGTCCGTATCAACCGCGGTGACCTTACCAGTTTTTAAATCGATGTACCACATATTGTAATCCGTATCCGTATAGGCAATGTATTGTCCATTTGGTGACCAATCCGGTTTAAAATAGAAGGTGGGATTTTGCAAAGGATAGGATTTTTGGTTTTGCCCATACTGATCGGACACTACCAATTGATATTCTCCAGTAGCATCGGAAAACCATGCAACTTTATCCCCTTGTGGAGACCATATTGGATAGCGGTCGGCGACTCCTGAAGATTGCGTCAAGTTCCGCCAACTTCCTTTTTCTTTAGGGAAAGTAAAAATATCACCTCGATATTCAAAAATGGCCCTTTTGCCATTTGGAGAAATATTAGGGTTGGTAACTGCGTTGGCCGTTACATCTTCCCAGCGTTCACGGCTAAAGTTTAAATCTCCCTTTACGATGATGGTCAAGGGTTTACTTTCTTTTGAAGTTAAGTCCAACAGATGCAATCGGCCTCCCTGCTCGTAAACAAGTCGGTTTCCGCTGGCATCCAAGTTTTTTACATCAAACTTTTTGTGAAAAGTAATCTGTTCTTCTGTCTTTGTATTAATGTCAAAGCTCCAGATATTACTGGTATAATCACGTTCTGATAAATAATAGACTTTGTTGCCGGACCATACTGGATATAAATGCCGTTCCTGATCTAGTTGGGGAGTGGTCGTTAGTTCATAAGTATTCAGATTTACAATCCAAATAGGCATAGCCTGTCCTCCTCTATAATTACGCCATTCTGGGTCCCACGAGGTAATGGGCGTATATGCGATATGTAAACCATCTGCCGATATACTACCGTAAGCACCTCTGGGAATTTCCATTGCTTTGGGCAGTCCTCCGTTTGGTGAAACAGTAAAAAACTGACTCGTCATTGTGGGCCTAGCATTACGGGTGGACCTAAAAAGGATATCTCCTTCAGGTGTCCAACCCTGAACTTCATCCATAGCAGGATGAAATGTTATTCGTTTTGGAGTTCCCCCTGTAGACGGGATGACATAGACGTCGCTATTACCGTCATATTCTGCGGTAAAAGCTATCCACTGTCCATCTTGAGAAAAATGGGGGTCCGATTCACTTCCCAGGCCACTTGTAAGACGTTGGGCTTCGCCACCGTTAAGTGGCGCTTTCCAAAGATCGTTGGCGTGTACAAACACCACGGAATTTTTGCTTAACGTTGGCTCACGGAGCAATAATGTGCCTTCTTGGGCCATCAAATGTACTGTTGCCAGTAATGCAATTCCCAAAAAATATATTTTTCTCATCGGATTGGTTTGAGGTTCCTAATTGATAAACGGGACAATTCCCTATTGCACTAAAAATACATAAAACAACGGAAGAGTTGTCGGACTTAGATATGAAAGGCTTTTTAAAATGATATCTTACTTAACCGTTTGAGTTTCTCCAACACTTCGTATACGGCAAAGCTTCGGGCAAAACGGTACATTTCCTTATCATCCGCCTTGATAATGACAACAGGCAGGGTAAATACCATGGACTGTCCTGTAAACTCAACTTCTTCCTCGACGTCGACCACGCGAATATTGACTTTTGGAAAATTTTCCTGTACGGCTTCCAGCAATTTTGGTTTGAGCACTTTGCAAACACCACAAGTTTTTCCCGTAAAATAAATCAGTTCTATCATATAATTCGTAAAGTATAACTCGCTTAATAATCGGAATACTCGGTAGGGTAGAGGAACCAAATGTCCGCATGGGAAACGTTGTTTTCATATTTGGTCAGGGCACTGAGTTCCTTCCATTCGGGGGAATCTACAAAAGCCTCCCAGTTTTTCTCCCTAGTGGCCATATCGGCATGGGTGGTCATGTACATTAAATTGGGCATTTTGGGCCCGGAAAGTACTTCGCCATAAAACACCGCATTGAAATCCAAACGGTCAAAAAGTTTTACTTCGCCACCTGCATTGAACATATCCACTTTGTTACGATAGTATTTTTCGGTGGGGGATTCGTAGCTGCGCAATTCATAAATCCGTTCGGATCTTGGGCTGTCCAAATTCGGAACCTTCATCATGGGCATGTCAGTGAAAGCTTGCAATACAATTGATTCGATATGATCATAGGGAGGATTGTCATAATTGGCATTGATGTATGCGCTGCCTGCTGTTCCATATTCCTCATCTTCCATAAGTTTTTGGTCCAGCTTTTTGAATTGCTCTAAACTTTCAAAAGGAGTTAGCACGTAGGTTTTTTGTACTGTATCGGTTTCATTGGCGCGAAATTTAAAAACGCCCACCTTGTCAATGCCTTGTTTTTTAACGGCAGGCATAAAGGCATTTTTTAGGTAATTGTCCGTGGCCGATATCTGGTCTTCGGAGCTAAAGGAATAGATTTTGAGCTGATAGAACTCTCGTTCTTCTTGAACCTTTTCAGGTGGCTCCGTAGTTGTATCGGTTTCGGGGTTTGGATTTCCACAGCTTGCTAATGCTGCTGTAAGCAATAGCAAATGGAGTTTGATAATTTTCATTTTATGCAGTTTAGTTTGATATGCTTGTTTTGAAATTGATTCAAAAAAGATGTTTGAAGATAAGGATTAATTCAGTGATGCTTTGTTTTTTGAAGCCAAGGCAATTAAACCTAGAACCGGACCTAGGGCCAAAATCATATAAACCGTATTGGAACTTGACCAGATTCGCATTTCGTTGAGTAATTGAATGCTGATGATGGTGATGGCAAAACCAATACAGTTGACAATGGTCAAAGCCGTACCCTTTATTTCTGCTGATGCATTTTGTGCCACCAAGGTGGAAAATAGGGGAGAGTCTGCAATAACCACCATGCCCCAAAAAATAAGAAAAGCAACAAAAACCACTTCCGATTCCTGGGCAAAAAGCAAGGGTGAAATCAAACAACAAAGTCCGGAAAGTAAGAGCGAAATAAAAGCCACTCGTTTGGTTCCTACTGATTGTGATACATAGCCGCCCAATACACAGGCCAAACCTCCAATGGCAATGATCAAGAAGGACAATAACGGAATGTTGAAGGTTGTTGCTGGGTGGATGCGCTCATAGGTTTGTAGCATGATTGGGACAAAGGCCCAAAACGTATAGAGTTCCCACATGTGTCCAAAATACCCGAAAGCCGCCGAGCGAAAAGGTTTGTTTTGAAACACGTTTAAAAATGCGGACAAATGTATTTTTTGACTCGGTTTTCGGAATGGTCCGTCGGGAACCAAACCGACCATTAAAGCTCCGCCCAAAACCGCTAAAAACGAAGTGGCCATCAGAACCGTTTTCCACGACAATGTATGTGTCATCTCTTTTAATAAATGCGGAAATGCGGTGCCGACCACCAATGCGCCTACTAAATATCCCAGGGATTTACCAAGGCCTTTTTCATAATAATCTGCCGCTATTTTCATCCCTACGGGATAGATGCCCGCGAGAAAAAAACCTGTAAAAAAGCGAAAAGAAAGAATGCTTGCCAATCCATTGCCTTCCCAAATTACCCCTAAATTGAACAATGCGCCCAAAACAGCACACCAAAAAAATACTTTGGACGGGGAAAACCGGTCCGCAATGGATAAAATGGCAAAGACCAAGGTGCCCACGATAAACCCAAATTGAACTGCGGAAGTCAAATGTCCCACAGCACTTTCACTCAACCCAAAGGTGGCTACCAAATCGCCCATGACCCCATTGCCCGCAAACCAAAGCGATGTGCAGCAAAACTGCGACAGCACGATGATGGGAAGTATGATTTTGGAGGGTTTCATGTAGGTCTAAAATAAGTGTTGATCAATCTGCTACAAACTATTGACTTTGTTGCAGTCTTTGCTTTCTCTTACAAACTAATGGAATAGATTTGATATAAGATATAAATTTTGCTAATCCTTTAACTCAGGAGGCGGTGGAGGCAGAGGGATATCTGTTTTACTATATTTTTCAAAAAATATCATGTATCGATAATAATTATCGCTTTTTTCCTTATTCGCTTTTGTAAATTGTTTTTCAACCTCAGCTAGAACTTCCTTGGTCTTAGAAATGGGATAATGATCTTCTATATTTAAGTAAATCAAGATTTGTTTCAGAACTGGTTCTCCAACAGAATTGTAATAATCCACGTGTTTCATTGTATTCAACTGGTGGGCAAGTGAATTAATTGGATAGAGGCTATCTAGAGAAGCTTGATAATTCTTTAAAGAATCATTTTTAATGTGTATTGTATTTCTATTCATAAAGCATGAAATGACATCGCTAGTTGGACACTCCACGTAACCATATTGATGATAGATTGTATCGTTAAACTGATAAGTGATGCCTGTATATTTATCCTCACAGGATAATGTTTGCATTCGATCAATCAAGGTGCTAAAATTTGAAACATTGTCAAGGTTAATTACTTCAAAATCAGGATTACCTTGAAACTCTAAAAATTGATCTGAAAATATCTTTGAGGAAGTCAATTCACTCAACTTGTCATCTTGGTTATTTTCTAATGAATAATCACAACTAAAAGAAAGTGTGGTGAGGCAAACAAGTAATAATATTGCAAAATGCTTTTCCATAAAAAAGAGGGGTCAAAAAACATGCCTTAATGCGCCTCCAACCAATTCTCACCAATACCCACTTCTACATCTAACGGCACAGAGAGTTCGTAGGCGTGCTCCATTTCGGTTTTAATGAGTTCCTTCATTTCATCCAATTCGGGCTTGTAGCAATCGAACACCAATTCATCGTGCACCTGTAGCAACATCTTGGTCTTGTACTTTCCTTCGGAAAGCTTTTTGTGGATGTTGATCATCGCAATTTTGATTATGTCCGCCGCACTTCCTTGTATGGGAGCGTTCACGGCGTTACGTTCCGCAGCTCCGCGCACTACTTGGTTGCCTGTATTGATATCTTTTAAATAGCGACGACGCCCTAAAACCGTTTGTACATATCCGTGCTCACGGGCAAAATCTACTTGTTCGCTCATGTAATTGCGCAATTTCGGGTAGGTTTTGTAATAGGTGTCAATGAGTTCTTTTGCTTCGGTCCGGCTCAGATCCGTTTGGTTGCTCAAACCAAAGGCCGAAACCCCGTAAATGATCCCAAAGTTCACCGTTTTGGCATTGCTACGCTGTTCGCGGGTCACTTCCTCAATGGGCACATTAAATACTTTGGATGCCGTGGAAGCGTGAATGTCCTCACCGTTTTTAAAGGCGGAGATCATGGTGTCTTCCTCGCTCAATGCCGCAATAATGCGCAATTCTATCTGGGAGTAATCCGCAGCCAACAATACATAGTTTTCATCTCTGGGGATAAACGCCTTTCGTACCTGTCGTCCGCGTTCCGTTCGGATGGGGATATTCTGCAAGTTTGGATTGTTGCTGCTCAAACGGCCTGTTGCAGCTACGGTCTGCATATAATCGGTGTGCACGCGACCCGTTTTTTCCTGTACTTCGTTGGGCAGTGCATCTATATAGGTGCTTTTTAGTTTGGCAAGCCCCCGGTAATCCAACACATTTTTGATAATCTCATGGTCCTTCGCCAAATAGGAGAGTACATCTTCCGAAGTGGAAAACTGACCTGTTTTGGTCTTTTTCGGCTTGTCCACCAGCTTCAGTTTGCCAAAAAGAATCTCACCCAACTGTTTTGGCGAGGCAATATTGAATTCTTCACCGGCCTCTTTATATATTTTTTGCTCTAGTTCTTTTATATCGATGTCCAATTGTTCTGAAAGGCCATTCAAATAATCCTTGTCCAGATTGATGCCTTCCAGTTCCATGTCGGCCAATACGCGAACCAACGGAATCTCGATTTCATCAAACAATGTATCGGTATGGGCCTCTTTCAGCTCTGGGGTGAATTTTAACCCTAATTGAAAGGTGATATCGGCATCTTCCACCGCATATTCCGTTTGCTTTTCCAAAGGAACCTGTCGCATACTGAGCTGGTTCTTTCCCTTTTTTCCGATGAGTTCGGTAATGGAAATGGGCGTATAGTTGAGGTAGGTTTCCGCGAGCACATCCATATTGTGGCGCATATCGGGGTTGATGAGGTAGTGGGCCAACATGGTATCAAACAATTTGCCTTTTACCTCCACCCCGTAGTTTTGCATCACTTTGATGTCATACTTCAGGTTTTGCCCCACCTTTTCGATGGTTTCCGACTCGAAAAACGGACGCAATTTTTCAATTAGCGGTTTGGCATCGTTTTCATTATCGGGAAAAGGTACGTAGAACCCTTTTCCAGGCGACCAACTAAAGGCAATGCCCACCAGTTCTGCCTCCAAAGGATTAAGGGAAGTGGTCTCCGTATCAAAACAAACGGAGGGCTGCTTCATCAACATTTCCAAAAAGAGTTCCATGTCCAACCCCTCTTTTACGTTCTGGTAAAAATGGGAGACGTCGGCAATGGTTTTTCGGCTGTTTACATCTTTAATGGTGGCTGCAGCATCCGAAGGGTCTCCTCCAAATAGGGTAAACTGACCACTTCCCGCCACTTTGGCCTCTTCTTTGGCTGTTTTGGTACTGGTCACTTGAGTGCTGGCTTCCGCTTCCCCAGAAAATATTTTGATGAATTGGTCTTTCAGTCTTCGGAACTCGAGTTCTTCGAAGATTTCCTGTACTTTTTCGGCATCTGGCGGACACATTTCATAATCCTCCGCATGGAATTGCACATCACAGTCGGTTTTGATCTCAGCCAACTTTCTTGACAAGCGCCCCAACTCGGCATTGTCCTCCACTTTTTCCTTCATTTTGCCCTTGAGCTGGTCGGTATTGCTCAGCAGGCCTTCCAAAGAATCGAACTGCTCCAAGAATTTTTTGGCAGTTTTATCCCCCACACCGGGCAATCCCGGAATGTTGTCACTCGCATCGCCCATCATGCCCAAATAATCAATGACTTGCTCTGGACGTTTTACGCCAAATCGTTTCTGAATCTCGGGAATACCCCAAATTTCGATACCATTGCCCATTCTGGCAGGGCGGTACATAAAAATGTTCTCGCTTACCAATTGCCCAAAATCCTTATCTGGCGTTACCATAAAGACTTTGTAGTTTTCTTTTTCCGCTTGTTTGGCCAAGGTTCCGATAAGGTCATCGGCCTCATAGCCCTCCAATTCCACCACGGGAATTTTCATGGCTTGCAATATTTGTTGGATATAGGGAACCGCAATGCGGATAGCATCGGGGGTTTCGTCGCGATTGGCTTTGTAGTCTACAAAAAGCTCGGTACGCTCCACACTTCCCCCTTTATCAAAAGCCACTGCCAAATGATCGGGATTTTCCCGTTTGATCACATCAAAAAGGGAATTCACAAACCCCATAATAGCGGAAGTATCCATTCCCTTGGAGTTGATTCGTGGGTTTTTGATCAGGGCGTAATAACCACGAAATATAAGTGCGTAGGCATCAAGTAAAAAAAGTCGTTTTTGTTCGGACATGTATTTTTCAGTTGTCAGTTAGCAATGTTCAATAAGCATTAATAAAAGGCAGGTTTAAAAGTACGAATTGCTGATTAAAAGATATAAGATGGGGGATATAAGATTTCAGACCCAAGAAACAGGAGCCAAGAGCAATGATAGTTGAACTGAGTTGTCCTGATTCTTGAATCTAACAGCGAAGCGCTCTTGTTTCTTTTTTCTAATAGCGTAGCGCTCTTGGTTCTGATATCTATTCATAAAAACTGACCACCTCTCGGTTCTCGTGTCCATTATCGGAATATTCGCGATAGGTAAATCCTGGGTGTACGCAGTAACCGCCCGTTTCTCCATTTTTATTGATGGCCAAAAACCCGATTTGAAAATCTTTGCGGCCTTCGTTTTTTTTCATGATGCGTTTAACCCCTTCTTCGCAGGCTTCCTGTGGACTTTTGCCTTGTCGCATCAATTCTACGATTAAAAAACTTCCCACGGTGCGGATGACTTCTTCGCCAACTCCTGTAGCGGTCGCTCCGCCCACTTCATTGTCAATAAAAAGTCCTGCGCCAATAATGGGGGAGTCCCCAACACGCCCAGCTACTTTGTAGGCCATTCCACTTGTGGTGCATGCACCGGCAATATCCCCATTGTCGTCAATGGCCAACATACCAATGGTGTCGTGGTTTTCTATGTTGATGGTGGTTTCGTATTTGGAGGTCTTTAACCACTCTTCGTATTGCTTTTTGGTACTTTCGGTAAACAAATCCTCTTTTTTGAAGCCTTGTTCATAAGCAAACTTCTCTGCTCCTTTACCAGCCAAAATAATATGTGGGGTTTCCTCCATCACCTTTCTTGCCACTGAAATTGGGTGCACAATGTTTTGCATGCAAACCACAGCGCCGCAATTACCATCCTTGTCCATAATGCACGCATCCAAGGTCACGTTGCCATCACGGTCGGGTCTACCTCCTTTGCCTACTGTTTCGTTGGTTTCGTCCGCTTCTTCGACCATAACACCTTGCTCCACGGCATCCAGGACATTACCTCCAGCTTTTAAGACTTCCCATGCCTTTTCCGAAGCATTGAAAAAGTTCCAAGTGCAAACTACGATAGGCTTTACAGGATTTGGAGTGGGTACCATTGCGGCAGGGACTGCTTCGAGCTTTGGTTCTGTTTTACAAGCGACCAATGTGGAGGCGGAAACCAGTCCAGCAGCGGATAGACTGGAATTTTTGAGAAATTTGCGTCGTTCCATGGTTGGGATGTTTAATTTTAAGGGTTATAAAGATACAATATGCTAGTAGAAGTTTGTGCCAATTCCTTGGAGTCTGCCTTGAATGCTGAAAAGGCAGGAGCCAATAGAATTGAACTTTGTTCCGAACTTGGTGTGGGGGGCATTACCCCATCTGCAGGGCTCATTAAACAGGTGAAAGAGGAGTTGGATATTCCAGTTCATGTTTTGATTCGTCCCAGGGGTGGTCATTTCACCTATTTAGATACTGAGTTTGAGGTGATGAAAGCTGATATTTTGGCTTGTAAAACGTTCGGTGTTGATGGTATTGTCTCAGGTATTTTGATGGATGATTTTTCGGTGGATCTGGAAAGAACCCGGGCATTGGTGGATTTGGCAAAGCCGATGCATTTCACATTTCATCGGGCGTTTGATTGGGTAGCGAGAACTTTGGAAGCCATCAAGCAACTTGAAGCTATGGGTGTGCAGACCATTTTGACCTCAGGAGGGGAAGCATCTGCGGAGCAAGGAATCAACCATCTTGATGCTTGGCAAAAACAAACATCACTCACCATCATGGCTGGAGGAGGAGTTTCCCCTAAAAATGCATCAAAATTTAAGGATATTGGCCTAAGAGCCATTCATTGTTCCGGAACTTCGTTTGGGAATCGAATGAACTTGGAGGGGAAAATCAGTATGAATTCCAGAAGACATTTAGTGGAAGATAAGGTGGCTGTTTCCAATGTAGATACCCTTGCATCCATAGTTGAAGCCGTTAAATAAAGTTTAAATACACTGTTTAATAGTAGATTAGCTCTAATTTTGTAAAAAAATTGTATGTCCCGATTTATCGTTTTGTCAATCCTGTATGTGGTATTGGCCGTTTATGGTTTTCAAGCTTTCAAAACTTTGTTCAAAAGTCCGTTGATGCATTGGACCTACATTGTTCTTTTCTTGGGGGCCTTGATTTTTTTGACCATAAAAGTGATTACTTACGATCCTGGGGATGGGTTTAAAGGTACTGCAGCAATTGCTGGAAGTATTTTTGCCGCGTTTTTTCTATTGGCCTTGGTGTTGGGGTTCTTCCTTTTGTTGGAGGACATTGTTAGATTGATTGGCTTTGGATACAATAAAATAGCTGGGGTTTCTGATTCCGATGCAGGTTTTCTTCCTTCCCGTAGAAGGTTTGTAAGTGGTATTGCCCTGGGCTTGGCAGCCTTGCCTTTTGGGGCTTTGCTATATGGTATGTACCGTGGAAAATACAACTATCAGGTGTTGAAGTATGAGTTGGAGTTCGATGACCTTCCCGATGCGTTCCACAATTATCAGATCACACAGATTTCCGATGTACACAGCGGTAGTTTTGATGATTATAAGAAAGTAGAGTTTGGGGTCAACTTGGTCAACGAACAAAATAGTGATGTAATTTTCTTTACAGGAGATATTGTCAACAACCGTTCCAGTGAGTTGGAACCATGGAAAGAGGTCTTTTCCCGTTTGGATGCCAAGGATGGGGTGTTTTCCATTTTGGGTAACCACGATTATGGGGATTATGCGGTATGGGACACAGAGGAAGAGAAGGAACAAAACTTGGAGGACCTCAAAGTTATGCAAAAGGAAATGGGCTTTGATTTATTACTCAATTCCAACCGCTTTTTGGAAAAGGACGGACATAAAATTGCCTTGGTCGGGGTAGAAAACTGGGGACGTGGTGGTTTTAAAAAGGCCGGGGACCTACAAAGGGCCAAAGAGGGTGTTTCCAAGGAAGATTTTAAAATATTATTGAGCCACGACCCTTCCCATTGGGAAGATGTGGTGATACACGATGACTACCATTTTCATTTGACTTTGAGCGGGCATACCCACGGTATGCAGTTTGGTGTGGAAATTCCTGGTTGGATAAAATGGAGTCCTGTAAAATGGCGCTATAAATATTGGGCAGGCATATACAAGGAACTAGATCAGTTCATCAATGTGAATAGAGGATTCGGATTTATTGGTTATCCTGGTCGTTTTGGAATTTGGCCGGAGATCTCGGTGATCACTTTAAAGAAAAAAGGATTGGCATAATATAAAACTTCCGACAAATAAAAAGGCACTGATTAATTTCAGTGCCTTTTTGGTTTAAGTTGGTTATGTTGCTAATTGTTTTTTAAAGTTTTAACGATGCCCCAACACCAATCATGGAGGTGGTCATATCGTAGGATACCTCACTGCCCGGAATAGCACCATAAGGAGGAAAATTTTGAATAAATTGTGGGTTCAATACTGGGCCGGAGGTAGCATCGCCACTTGCACCGTAGTGGTACAGTAAATCCAACTGGAATCTATCACTTACCTCATAGCTTAGACCTACTTGAAAGGCATTTTTAATAATTGCCGTTGCCGGTATATTAAAGAAAGCTACATCACTATTGATAGGGTTGGAGCTATAGGTGTACCCAACACGCAAAGGAAGTTTATTGATTCCTTTGTACTGTATTCCAGCAGATATGATATTGATGTTTTCCCATCCAAAACCTGCCACTGAGGCTGTTTGGGTCCACCCCACAGAGGAGAAACCATCTGTATTTTCATAATCCACCATTCTATAATCCAGAGCGAGGTCTATGGTTCCAAGAGAATAGCCTAAGCCAAAGGATAGAATCGCTGGATAATCCATATTAAAGTTGTTGGTACTTGTAGAACCGTCCAAGTAAGTGTTGTCCAATTCAAAATCACCGAAATTTTGGTTCGTTTTATAGGAAATACCTGCTTTAAACCCAGAACTTGAATTGTAGAACACACCAACTTGTCCACCAAAGCCCAAGGCAGATGCTTTATCTGCTGAAGGGTAACCTGCTTGGTTGGGGTTGGCTGTCGGGTTGGGCATCAATTCCAAAGCGGCATAATTAAATGTAGGCTGTAGCCCAATTGAAAGTTCATTGGTGATTTCATAAGCCCATGCCAATCCAATTTGGAAAAGCATATAGTCAGATTCAATCCTACCAAACCCTCCATTGGCCTGAGGCATGTTAATGGGATTGGACATGCTTTCGGGGAAAGTTACCCCAAACCCGCTAATACCAAAGGCAGATGCGCCAAAGGTATGCTTACTGTCGGGTTTGCTCCATACTGCCGCAAGTGCAGGCAGTGGTGAAACCCCGCGGTCATCCTCTGTGGTTCCGCTGAAAAAGTTGCCTGTAGGCTGTCCTTCGTTGTCAAATTCAGGAACAGTTGAACTCAGTTCTGGAGAAGAAAAGAACAATCCTACGTCCAATTTGATAATGTCTTCATCAAAAGCAGAAATAGTGGCAGGATTCCAATGCAACGCACCGGAAATATCCAAAGGCTGGGCGGTAGCGGCACCCCCCATTGACATATTTACCGAGCCCACACCTTGCATGATGTGCCCGGCTTGCGAAAATATAACTGTGGACATGAAAAGAGCACTAAGTGTAAAAAGAAAGTTTTTCATTGCTTGAGGTTTTACACAGTAAGTGACTGAATAGTAAGTTAATGATCAGTCATTTGCTGTTATGTTAATTTACCTGTAAACCTATAAATTAGGTAGGCTAAAAGTAATGATAATTGTCATAAATCTCATGCTTGTTTCAATAGCTTGCCAGTCATTATGAAGTAGCATTAAAAGTTGAGGAGCTATACTGCGAAATCTATGTTGTTAATTGACCGATGGTATTTTTATTGTCTTAAATGTGCGAGGTAAACCGATAAAGACAGGGATTTAGGTTTTTACTTTGAAAATTTATGCCGAGCTGATGTTATCTATAAAAAAGTCTATGATAAATTTAGATTAAAGTAAAGAGTGAAAAATAGATGGCCTGTAAAACATTAACATTTTTTCTTACTTTTGACTGTAAACCTTAGAATACATGTCCAAATTCGGAGAACTCATAGATTTACAAGTCCCTGTATTATTAGATTTTTATGCAGAATGGAATGAGCAGTCCACTTCCATGCATCCAGTATTAAGTGATGTGGCCGCAGCCCTTGGTGATAAGGGCAAGGTTATAAAAATTGACGTGGACAAGAACAAGGAGCTTTCTCAGGCACTTCGTATAAAGGGATTACCTACTTTAATGATTTACAAAAAAGGAGAGATGGTCTGGCGCCAAAGCGGGGAGCAGGATGCCAATACCCTGATAGGAATCTTGAACGAATATATTCAATAAAAAAAGCGAGGTTTTTACCTCGCTTTTTTTATTCTGTTATTCTTCATCTGGGATTATCGATTCTGGAATACTGTCCGGAGTTTCCAGTTGCACCGAGTCCTCCATATCCGGGTCTAAAGGAATGGGTTCGTCCAGTACATCTTCTTCTTCATCCACAAACTGTGAGAACATATCTATGTACTCGTTAAAAATCACAGTTTCGGATTCTGCGAGTTCCTTGTCATTGTTTTCGATGAGGATATCAATATTTCTTCGATAGGCCTGCATATCGGATAGGATGTCATCTATTTTATCATATTGCTCATCCAAAGGAATATTGGCATAGTATTCCAAATGCTCCTGATACACTTTTTTAAGTTTACCGAACAATTCACGGGCTTTTTCCGTTTCGCCCACTTTGTAGTATCCATCCACAAATGGTTCTACAAAAGCGTAGAAATAATAATGCTCCACAGGCATATTCTCCATGGCAATATTAATAACATCCTTGGCCTTATCAATTTCGTTTTCTGCAATGAGGGTTTCCATTAAACGGGCCAAATTACTTCGGAACGATAGTCCTTGGGAGCGTGTTTGTGGATCATGATAAATTTCATCACTTCCTGAGTTGCCCCATTCCCAATCCTTTACGATGTCGTACATCAAATCGGAATCAATACGGCCCATTTCAAAGGAATTTCTATTTTGGGTTTTAATGGGCACCAATTTATATACCAGGCCATCCAATTGAAGATAATCCTTCATCCAAATGTATTCGGCACTGTCAAAACTACCTCCAGAAAAATAGATGGGTCGTTTCCAGTCGTTGTTGGCGATCAGATCCAACATTAATATTCTGTTTTTAGGAAGTGCGCTCTGTGGCAAATCAATATCAATGTAATCCACGATAAGCGCAGAATCTTTTTCCTTGACCAAACCACTTTCCAACACATTTTGTTTGTTGACCGGAATCCTGATTTTATTGGTAGGGTAGTACACAATATCCAAGGTGCTTTCCGAGTAATTGCTCAAATCAGCTCCTTGATTGGTTAAAATGTGCCTGAACTTGGTCTGGGGCTTATCGCTGCCAATCCAGTTCATAAAATCTTTGATGTTCCAGCGATTTTCAGTGATGCCTTGGTAATAAACGGCATCGCGAGTTCCGTAACTATACTTGTCGTGGGTTAATTGAGAAGGTATAGGGTCGCTTTCGTAAGCCTTACGTTTCATTTGGTCTATATACCAATCGGTGGCAAAAAGGCTGGTATTGACCACGCGAACATCGGTTCTATAATTTTCAATTTCCTGTGCATACCATATAGGGAAGGTGTCGTTGTCTCCAATGGTAAATAATATCGCTCCCGCATCTTCTTGACATGAATCTAGATAGGATTTTGCAGTTGATGGTGCGGTATATCTGCCCGAACGGTCATGGTCGTCCCAATTCTGGAATGCCATCAACAATGGTACGGCCAATAGGCATAAAGTTGTGATGGCAGGGGCCGCAATCTTGGCCGAGATTAACTTTTTAAACTCTTCAAAGAGTCCGTATACCCCAATACCTACCCAAATACAGAAAACATAGAAAGATCCCACCAATGAATAATCCCTTTCCCTGGGTTGGAAGATGTAGGGGTTGGTATAAAACTGAATAGCAAGACCGGTGAACATAAAGAATACGAAAAGCACCCAGAAGTGTTTTGGGTTTTTGGAAATCTGAAACACGATGCCCAGGATTCCCAAAAGTAATGGTAAGAAGAAATAGGTGTTCCTACCTTTGTTGTTTTTCCAGTCGCTGGGCAAGTTTTCTTGGCTTCCCAGTCGAATACTGTCAATAAAATTGATGCCGCTTAGCCAATTTCCATTTTCATCATATCTACCCTGAAGATCATTTTGCTTTCCGACAAAATTCCACATGAAGTAGCGCATGAACATATAACTGAACTGGAAATCGAACATATATTCCAAGTTTTGACCTAATGTTGGCGGCTCTACCTCAATATACTCTCCAAACTCCCGTAAAAAGCGAATGTATTGCTCTGAGTCCAGTTCTCCTTGGGAATAGGCTGTTTTAAATTGATTTACTGCCTCCCTCAGGTCGTTGTTGGATATATATTCCGATTTAATACGGAAATCCAAAGCGCCAAAGTAGCGCATATAATTTTCGGCGTGTTGGTCGCTCCACATTCGAGGTAAAATACCAACATGTTTTTCATTGGGTCCGGGGATTGCGCCTTTGTAGTGGTTTACAATAACATATTTGCCCAATTCCAAGTCTTTTTCATACTTGGGGCTGTCGTCCCTATCTTCTCCCGAAGGAGCAAAAGTATCCGAATAATAAGCGCCGTAAACAGGACTGTCCACACCGGGATATTGTTCCCTGTTGTAGTAGGCCAATAAGGCTCTTGCATCGGCAGGATTGTTTTCGTTCACTACAGTTCTGGCATTTGCCCTGATGGGCAGCATCAACCAAGATGAAAACCCTAGAATCAAGAACATCAAGCAGAGAACAATAATGTTCGCATTGTAGTAATTGTGCTTTCGGGTATATCTTAACCCAAAATAAAAGGCGGCGACAAAAACTAGCCCCATAATAATGGAACCTGAGTTAAAGGGAAGCCCAATTTCATTGATAAAGAACACTTCGCTCCAACCAAAAAGTTCTAAAACATAGGTCAAAGAAAATTTATAGACCAAGATAAGGACTGTAATCACGGCAATATTGGCCAGCAGAAAGTTCTTTACCGTGGTGGTTTTGTATTTTTTGAAGTAATAAAGTAATCCTATGGATGGAATCGCCAAGAAGCCCATAAACTGGATGCCGAAGGTAAGCCCTATAACAAAACAGATGAGCATAAGCCAGCGGTGACCTCTGGGGTCTCCCAAGTTATCGGTCCATTTTAAACCTAACCATAGTAATAAAGCCATAATTAAACTGGCCATGGCATATACTTCGGTCTCAACGGCGTTGAACCAAAAACTATCGGAGAAGGTAAAAGCAAGTGCACCAACAAGTCCGCTCCCTAAAATGGCAATAGCTTTGCTATTGGCCATTTCATTTTTTTTGGAAACCATTTTCCCAACAAGATTGGTAATGGTCCAAAAGGTGAACAATACGGCGAAGGCACTCGAGACTACGGATACCGCATTGACCATGAGTGCTATTTTGGTTTCATCGCCAAAGGCGAACATCGCAAAGAACGCACCTATCATTTGTAGTAACGGGGCGCCCGGTGGGTGCCCGACTTGCAATTTTGCTGAGGTGGAAATATATTCCCCTGCATCCCAAAAACTTCCAGTGGGTTCAACGGTCAGGGCATAAACTATAAACGCGATGGCGAAGGAAACCCACCCTAGGATGGTGTCCCATTTTTTGAAGTCTTTTGCAAACATAGAGTTGGTTGTTAACCGAATTGTGGCGAATTTAGTAAATCTAGAATAGAAGATTAGCCATTTTTGGAAAACCTTTAACACCCACGCTTAAGAAAAATAGCGCTTATTCTTGTCAAAAATATTTGTTGAAACCAAACTTTGTTATAAATTTGCACGCTCAAATACGGCACTGACCCATGGTGTAATTGGCAACACAGCTGGTTTTGGTCCAGTCGTTCTAGGTTCGAGTCCTAGTGGGTCAACATAAAGCCCCGCAAATGCAAATTTGCGGGGCTTCTAATTTTTATTCATATAGTTTGGCTTACTTAAATGTTTTATGGATTCAACGATTCTGGGAATTCGACCGTGTCCGATCCAATATGATAATCAATGGGTTTTAAGGTGTTTTTTAAATAGTTTTTGATATCTGATTTGGACAATATAACCTTGTAATCAGGATTTATATTGGTATCAAAGGCGTAACATAAATTACTTTCCGTGGATTCATTTTCTAGATGCCCTAATCCTAAATGATGTGCCAAACGTTTTACAAATTCCGTTTTAATGTCCAGGCCCAATAAAGCCTCTTTGGTAAAGTTTTGTTGATGTACATTGTGGATGAAAATCTCTGAAAGTGCTACCTTCATATTGAATATTAACCTCTGTTTTGATTTTGAAAATATTCAATCTTCAATTGGAACATTTCGGCCATTTTCGTGGCTCTAAACTTGGCCTCCGAAGCTTTATCACCTGAAAAATTCTCATCAACGGTCTCAAAAAACAATTGTTTCCATCGATTAAAATGTTTGCCGTCTACCGGAAGCTTGGCATGGGGGGCAAAAGGGCTGCCGTTATAGGTGTGTTCTTCCAACAGGATCGTTTGCCAAAAACGATACATTTTTTCCAAATGGGCCGGCCAATTATCTTTGATCATCCCGTTGAAAATATCCGCCAACACATCATCTTTGCGAACTTTGCTGTAGAACATGTCGACCATTCGTTTAATATCTTCAAGACGTACTATATCTTTTCGTTCTGTCATTTCTGTTTTGCCATTTGATTTAGGTGCCTATGCCATAAATTTATATAAGATGAACCATGATGACCAAGATACTGAAGGCAATACTTAGAATTAAGAGGTTAAATGTGGTCAAGGGTTTTAGTTGTGCCAATACCGCTCCGTTAAAGGCCATACAAAAGATGATGACAAAAAAGAGCAATATCATTTTTAGGACCATGTCCATTTCTCCCATTAACAATACCATGGCCGCGGCCGAACCAAGGCAACTCTGCCCTATAATTCCAATGGTTGAATAGCCCAATTGCTTTTTTTTGAACTCATTGAACGTCTGTTTGTAGATATGTCTCAATCCACTTGCTTTGTTTTTAGATCCAGAATGGGTCATCTGTATTGTCTTTGAATTTTTCATTGTTATGCTGTTTTTCTATGGTGTTCAGTTGCGCTTCACTGGCCACCTGTTGAACGTGATTAAAAAGCTGCCGTTCCTCGAAGCGTATGTGTTGTTCCAATGTTTCCTCAATCTGCCACAATGTATTCACGTCTGCTGTTGGTGTGGAAAACAATCGAGTCAACCTTTTATGATCGTCAAGCACTTTTTTTACCCATGGGTGATCGTTGCCAATTATGGGAAAGATGTGGGTTTCTTCCATTTCGAAATGGGGAACCAAATAGGTTTTGTAAAACCAGTCTACATAAACCTTAATGCGTTGCGGTTGAATCTTTTTTGAGAAACCTGTTCTGATTTTCCAGCAAAGGAGCAGGCCATGATGATGCTCACGGCTTACTCCTTGGAGGGCACTATGTCGTTTAATGGGTGTGTGTCCCATACAAATCAAGTGTTGAACAACCTATCTTCCAGTATTTCAGCCTTTGGGAACAGGATGTTGTTCTCCAAGTGGATGTGGCGATGGAGGTCTTCCTCAAATTCCTGTAATAGGGAGAATGCTACCCTATAGGTGTTGCAGGCATCCACAGGGGGTGTGTAATCGCTGCTCAACTCTGCTATTTTGCGGAATCGCTCCCCTTCATTGTCATGCTCCTCCATCATCATACGGATAGGGTTGCGTACAGGACCAAAATGGGATGGTTCCAGATTCTTTTCATTTAGCGAACTGTTGACCATTTTACGGACCCATGGGAAAAGGACCAGTTCTTCTTTTTTCATGTGCATGGCCAATTCACCTGCAGAGGTTTTGAAATGCTCAAAAATTTCGAACAGTTCAGGATGGCGTTCACCGTGTACCTTGCATAGTTTGGTCAAGTATTGTTTTAGGATCGGGATTTGTTGTTCCACGTACCTGTGGTGTTTTTTTTCGATATAGTCGATCAATAGATCTAGGGACCATGTGTTAAAATCGGGCAGGTCACTTTGGCCGTTGCCCTGAACCGCATCAAGTTTCTGTAGTATGGTATTTAGGTCCAGTCCCTTATTTGCTACGGCCTCCGAAATGGTTCGGTTTCCTTTACAGCAAAAATCTATTTTATGTTCTTTAAATATTTGGGCTGTTCGGTAATCCTCGGTTACCATTTGCCCAATTGTTTTGTCCATGGTATTGTTCATGATAATTCCTTTTTTTATGTTTTATTATTCGGACAAAATTGTCCTTTATTGGGTTAAAATTTTTTTATCGCTTCAAATAGGTCAATCCTACTTCCAAGCCTGTGGCGAGTTCGTATAAACTTGTGTTTTGCAGCATGGTTCTGAGATTGGTCCGGATATCAACAAATTTATCGTGCAAGGGGCAGGGCTGCATGGCATTGCATTCCTTGAGTCCTAGGCCGCAACCCATGTAAATTTTGTCTCCGTCGATGGCTTTTACTATCATATTCAGCTTTACAGAGTCCATATCTTCCCTTTCAATATCGAATCCGCCCATGGGTCCTTTTACCGAATGTACAATGTTGTTTCGGGTAAGTTGCTGTAGTATTTTTGCCGTGAAGGCGATAGGGGAATCTATTTCTTCCGCTATTTCAGTAACACTAACGCGTCTTCCTTCCAAGGATTGCAGCGCAATATAAACGGCTGCCCGAATACCATACTCACAGGCTTTTGAAAACATCATAGGGGGTTATATCAGTACAAAGATAGGATTAAAATTAAATCGGACAAAATTATCTTTTATTATTTTTTGTTTTGAAGTTGATAATAGTAGAAATCAAATATAAACTATTAAAGGGTTTGGTTATATTGATTGTTTTAAAAAAGATTATGTTTTCCGTTGGTTTTGAATGATCATACTTATCAAGCCCAAAAGAATCAATAGCGAGCAAATGGTCAAAACGGATAGATATTCTTTAAAAACAGTCCATTGCAGCCAAGCTGCGAAACCTTTATAAAAAATGAGGGATTCTGTGAGTACAAATCCTGAAAAATACCATAAAAAGGATTTTTTGGATATTCTGAACAATTGATAATAATCCATTAATAGGAATAGCCCTAAACTTATGACTCCCAAAAAGGTCAGATGCAAGTAGCCAATCGTGAGGTCAAGATAGTTGGTCGCCATCTGAGCAAAATAGGGAAACGCTGTTATAAATTGTAACATTATTTTAATGCACCCCAAGATTACAACCGAAATTAAAAACAGTTTTTGCACTTTGGAAAAGAACAATTTTCTGGCTTTATTTTTAATCAGAGCCCATAGGAGGGCAAATGCATAAAACTGTGCTAAGGCACCAAGACCTCCCAATATGTTAAGCCACAATGTTGGTTCTGTCCATAGCGTAGACAGAAAAAAAGTGAGCACGACCCCAGTGTTCAGAGTCCAAAAAAAACGGGTGAACATTTTATTGGGAAGCTCCTGTCCATGCTGTTCTATTGCATATACTATTAATCCCACCAGGGCAAGCATCATCCAGCCATTGTATTGAAAGTGCAGGTAAAGGTAAATGGACAGCCGATACCAAACGGATTGAGCGCCCAAAGCACTCATGATGGCTCCCAAAGCCCATGGTCCCAAACTGGAAATTGCCATATAAATCAGCGCTGCTTTTGCACAAAGTAGACTTTTACTGTGTTTGTATTTTGAGTCAATGTTTTTCCAGAAGTGATAGGTGTAGATATAGGATACGATCAGGAAAAGCGTCGAAAAAATGATGGAAAACAGCGCATACCCCTGAAATGGAAAGGTAAATAACATGCCTATCAAGGTAATCTGGGTTCCCCAAAATATCCTTTTATAGCTTTTACCGGCTGCGCCGATATCCACAAAGCAATAATGGAGCAATGTGGTCAAAGCGATGTACACCCAACCCAATAGTGCGATATGTGAATGGGCGTGGACCACATATCTATAATTGAATCCAAAGGAGAAGATGGGATAGGAGCGGAGCAATACGCCCAAGACAGCGGCAATACCAAAATAGATCACGGAAATTAGAAGATGTTTTCGGTATACGTTTTCCTTCATGCGCTGATTGTTGGAATGACATCTAATTAAAAGTCCTTTCTTTTTGCTTTGTACCGCAGCCCCAATATGGGCAGTATGGTCCATATCAACAGGATGGCCATGGAGACCAGAAAGCCCAGATTGGTGCCGAAGAATTTTTTAAAGATGGCACCGGTATAACCCAATAGGGCCGAGATGTCCAATTTGAGCAATATCAATATTCGTGACAGATCTATGGGATTGAGTGCGGTGGCCACCAAGGAAAAAGTATCCAAGGGATATTCTTCAAACATAATGAGGGACATGAGGAACAGGCCATCATAGATTACGGCCAAGAAGAGCCATAGCAATACGGCATACCCAAAACCCTTGATCTTGTTTTCGTTGGATATAGCAATTACAAAGGATAGGCCCACAAATATAAAGGTCAGGAAAGCTCCGGTGACCAGTAAGAGGGAGAAATCAAAAATAGCATTGCTCCGTAAAAGGCCATATAATAAAAAGGGAATTCCCAGTCCTAACACCAAACTCAAGGTCAGGGAACCGGCAACACCAAAATATTGCCCCATAAAAATGGAACTCCGTTTAATGGGCTGTGCCAATAAAAGTTCGGTAAATTCACGGGAATTATAATAGTACATTACGCCGAAAATGGTTCCTATCAATGGAATCAAGACGATGATCACGTTCATTAAGGTGATCACGGCCTTGGAGACATCGTTGTTCAAGAACAACAAAACAAACCCAAGGGCAAGATAAAATAGAAAATAAACATAGCTCCAACGGCTGCGTATTAGATCGTAAAAACTGTATTTCAATATTTTAAGCATGGCTATCCGAAGAGGTTATGGCCGCAATGGCATGTTCAAAATTGGTTTGTTCGGTCTGTTCCATTAGTTTCTTGATACTCCCTTTAAAATAAATCTCTCCTTCCAAAAGGTACAGGATCTCATCGGCCATTTCTTCCACAAATTGCATGATATGTGTGGTGATCAAAATGGTCTTGCCCTGGGCTTTTTCCTTTTGGACCAATTCTTTTAAACGAATCAAAGCTTTGGGGTCCAAGCCTGTTGTTGGTTCATCGAGTATGATTAAAGGACTGTCGAACATAAAGGTCAGGACAATGTTCACTTTTTGTTTGGTCCCTCCCGATAATGTGGACAGTTTTTTGTTCAAAAAAGGTTCAAGGCCAAATAGCTGAATCAGTTCTTTCTCGGTACTGGGACTGTTTCTAAGGTCTTTGATCATATTTATCAATTCCTTTACCTTTATGTTTGGGGGAAAATTGGCAATCTGGGGTAGGTAGTCAATTTTTTTGCGGTATTTCCAGTTCTTTTTGATGGCTTTGTCCAGTACGGAAATTTCACCTTTGTCTGGAATAACCATGCCTAAAATACTCTTGATCAAGGTGGTTTTTCCTGAACCGTTTGGGCCTAGAACCGCATAAATGCGTCCCTCGTCCATGGTCAAGTCAACCCCTTTTAGTACTTGGTTTTTACCAAATTGTTTATGAAGATTATTTATTTCAATGATCATGATCGTATTTTCATTAAGGGTTGGGCATCTTTTAAATTATCGGGCGTGAACACCGGTGAGACCCGTTCGGAGAAATCAATGATATCCATGAACAGGCTCCGAAGCAGCACAATGGTCTCAGGGGTTCGGTTCACTACATAGGAAAACAATTTTACGGGACGATAGGGCACATCGCCAATACCATCCTTGTCCAGATCGTAACCGGTATAGCTGCTCCAAAAATTCCCTTCAAATACATTGTCGTTCAATTTGCTGTTGTAGGAGATATCGAAGGAATTGTACAAGAAATTATTGCCCTTGAAACTATTGGTATAGCAAGCTCCAATAACCCGAATCGCCCAACCATTGCCTATAAAATCGTTATCGGTATATTTGATTCGGTTAGATCCCTCAATGTTGATGCCGATGGTGTTTTCTTCAAAAGTGTTCCCGACAATTTCCGCATCATTGATTTCTTTTAACAACATCCCGTAGGCTGCGGTACCCCAATTCTTGCGAAATGTATTGTTTTTCATCGTAATAAACTTGGAGAACATCACGGCGACGCCGGCACCATTGTTCTCAAATGTATTGTTGGTGTAGACATCATCATCGGAAAACATGAAGTGCAGACCGTACCTAAGATTGTCCATGCTTACATTATCAGTAATGGTAATTTGATCGGAAAACTCCAAGTAAATGCCGTCTCTAGTTCCTTGAACGTGATTTTTTGTCACTTCTATATCCGAAGAATACCATAATTGGATACCATTCCCGGAATTATATTCATCCACGGCCTCTCCGATGATCCTATTGTGGTACACCTTGCCATGAGACGACTTTTCCAAATAAATACCGAAGAACAATTGCTCCAGCACCATATTTTGAATGAGAAAATTTTTGCTTCGGACTACACGGATGGCGGCATTGTCCTTGGTGTAGCTGACCCCAACATTTATGATGAAGAGTCCGTCCAAGGTCACATTGTCCGATTGGACCCTAAAGATTTCTCCTTTTTTTTCTCCATCGATAATAGGGTAGTTAATACCTTTGACAACCAGGGGTTTATCGATCAATATCTCGAATTCCTTGTACGTGCCCTTTCGAATCAATAAGGTGTCGTGGGCATTGGCAAGTTGAATGGTCTCTTTAATGGAACTATGATCACAGGTCTGGCAAATTGTATAGGTATTTGCCCAAACAAACTGCCCAAACATAAACAGTGCCAACCATACGATATATTTGTGATGTGAATTGTTCAATATTATGGTATTCTTATGATTGAGACGCTCTTCGGCATCTTTAAAAAAGGGGGAACTACTTCTTTTATCTGATGATCAAAAATTTGGCATCCTCGTTGGCTTTTACCCAGTGTTCCACTTCTTTGGTAAAGCCAAAATGCTGTTGTGCCGTTAAATTAACGGTTTGGTTTTCGATATGGAAATCGATGGAACCTTCCAATACGATCAAATGGGCATCTTTGGGAGATGTATGTTTTGGAAAGATCGCATTCTTGGCCAGGCTGATGCTCAAGATTTCCAAGCTTGTATTTTTTACCAGTTGTTGGATTTGTAGCTCATCAAAAGATTGCTGGACAATGGTATTGTCAATATCGATCATATACATGGGTTTAAACTTTTACTTTATTGATTGTATTGTTTTTTTAATTCTGTCCAGGATAGAAGTTCCCCACCATTGGCCTCGAGTGTATGTTGGGCAGCTTCCTCCTCGGCAAATGCACTGAGAAAAGCTCCCATGGGACTGGGTATGTTCTCACTGATCAAATAGGTGGCCTTTGAGGCATCCACTAACGCTCCCGGCTTGTCAAAATCGTTCACCAAGAACAGGGCCATCTCAGTATTATCTTCATCCTTTAATTGGTTCATCATACATTCTACAGCATCAAAATTGAATACCTTTCCTTTTTTGGTCACCAATTGTGCGGCATGTTGCTTGTCCACAATGGTCATACTACAATAATGGCAGCCAACATGGCCATAATCGATGGGTTTTGGACTGACGGAGCAACCCATAATACAACCGAAGATTGCAAGCAATAGGATAATGGATGGTTTCATATGCAATATTTTATTGTTTTTTTGAGTTTTTCCACCCCAGAAATCCTGCGGCCAAGGTAAGCATCATGCCAACGAACATGAGCCATCCTCCAGATGCAGGCACAGAGGTTACATCAAAATTAAGCATCTTTACATGCCCCAATAATGGGGGTTTATAGGTCATTGGTGTTCCATCGGGATTGGTCAATTTCATAATGGCGTTGGGATCCAGGTTGGTGCCGTAGTCCACTAACCACTCATTGAAATCGTACATGCCCAATACACCCAGTATGGACATTAGTGCAAACCAACCAATAAACCATTTGTAGCTAACCTTGTTGAAGAATCCCAAAATACCAATCAATACGCCCAAGGCCACCATGATGCCTACGACAGTTGGAAAAGTACTGAACTCCCACATGTCCTCGGGCTTTGGGAGCGTGTGCATTCCAATATAGTGGTTCAGGCCATCAATGTTTTGGATATCAAATTCATTTACTCCTTTTAAGCCGCTAATATGAATGTTCAGCCCCAAGGGATCTGGGTATTGGGGTGCGCCTAACATAATGTTCCAAAGTGGGAAAATGTACAATCCCAATAAGAAGAGCGGGCCAACAATCATTAATATACTAGCCTTTTTCATTTTTTTTGATTTATAGGTTACAAACTGAGTGCGGTTTTTTGGTCGATGGTTGTTTTCAATTTGTAAAAAAGCGGGCAGGTCTTGGACGCAGCCCGCTTTGTTCAATGGTGAGTCAATCCGAATTATTCACCAAGTGACCATTTTAATTCTATATCGGAATCGGCAGGGGAAACCCTGACATATCCTTGCATTTCTTGGTGCAGTGCAGAACAGAAATCGGTACAATAGAACGGCCATACCCCTGGTTGTTTTGGTTCCCAAACCGATGATTTGGTTTGTCCTGGCATGATCAACAGTTCCGAAGTTTTCTGGCCGATCATGGCAAAACCATGTGGTACATCAAAATCTTGTTCTTGGTTGGTAACATGGAAATATACTTTGTCGCCCACTTTGACTCCCTCAATATTATCCGGCGTAAAATGACTTCGGATAGTGGACATGTATATATGGACCTCATTACCATCACGGACTACTTTTGAACCATCTGCGGTCGTAACCGCATAAGGATGCTTATTCTCATCCAATCGGTAAATCTTTTTAGATTTAGGTGCTAATAGCTCTGCAGGTATTCCAGCAGCGTAATGTGGCTCACCATGCGTTGGGAAGTCATAGATCAATTCCATTTTGTCACCTGATATGTCATACAGTTGTGCGGAGTGTTCCATTTCGGGTCCTGTGGGCAGATAGCGGTCCTTGGTAATCTTGTTCATGGCCACCACATATTTGCCAAATGGTTTTCTGGAGTTGCCCCCGGGAATCATCAAGTGTCCTACGGAATAATAGGTAGGTTTTCTGTCGATTACCTCCCAAGTGCCCAATTTCCATTTTACCACTTCAGAAGAGATGAAAAAGGTAGTATAGGCATTTCCCTTACCGTCAAACTCGGTATGCAAAGGGCCGAGACCTCCACTCTTTACTTGTCCGGCCAATACATCCTCAAACTTTAGAATAGGGATGCCATACGCCTCACCATCAAATTTTTCACCTTCAATGGCAGCGATCATCTTATCAAAGGAGTGCACCGTCAAATCCGCTGACAATTTACCATTACCAATAATATATTCTCCCGATGGGTCAACATCACAACCGTGAGGAGATTTTGGTGTAGGCAAGAAATATACCGCACCAGGTACTTTTAACGGATCTACCGTCAATACTTCCTTCTTCATTGTTGAAGTAGCCATATGGGTTGATTCGTCATATACGTTATGTGCATAGTTGGCGGGCATCTTCGTTCCACCGCCGTTGTTTACATACTCTTCTATTTTTTTCCAGTTAACGGCTGCAATAAAATCCTTGTCGTTTTGGGAGGCATTCACTTCTAGAAGGGAATTGGCCTCTTCTGTATTATAGGTAGTAAAGAAGAACCATCCATGGGATTTGCCCCTTCCTGGGTGAGATAGGTCATAATTGAACCCTGGCATCATCAACTGGAACTTTAGGTCTAAATGACCATGTTCAGGGTCTACGCTAATAAACGAAAGCGCCCCCTTGAAGTTACTTTTATACTCGTTGATTGGCATATCTCGTTGTGGTACGGGCACTGAAAAACGCGTGCCGGCCACTACATACTCGGTATTCTCGGTAATGAACGAAGAACTGTGGTTACCCGCACTATTGGGTATTTCAATAATTTCTTCGGTCTCAAAAGTACTCAGACTGATACGAGCAATCCTCGGTGTGTTGTTCCCGTTGATGAAAATCCATCTACCGTCCAACTCTCCATTGGTTTGGGAAATATCAGGGTGGTGAGAATCGTCCCAAGGCACGAAACCAAAGGAAGTTTCCAACATTGGTTTTGTCTCTTCTGAATATCCATACCCAGAAGTTGGAAATTGAGAGAATACAGGAATCTCTTTGAACATTCTTCCTGAGGGAAGTCCGTAAACGGTCAAGTTACCGCTGTAACCACCGGACATAAAGGCGTAGAATTCATCTTGTTCTCCCGGAGCTACATAGACCTTCTCTGCATTGTTGGATGCAAGTGCACTATTGGTACCCCCATTACCATTTTGATTACCGCAACTGGTCATCAGTAACACTGAAGCCATAAGTGCGGTTATAAGAAAATTATACTTTTTCATTTGTCTTTCTATTTAATTTTTTACTCTGATTTTGATTATTTATTCTGATGGCGGAAGAATTACTTTGTCCACTACATGGACAATACCATTTCCTGCTGGTATGCTGGCAATTATTTTGGCACCTCCGATAAATACATCATCACCTTTGACTTCTACAGGAACATTCTGATTATTGGCCTGTCCCAGTTTTTTGAATTTTTTCAAAAAATCCTTGGAATAATTGCCTGGGGTTACGTGATATTTCAGGATGTTTGCCAGGGCATCCTTGTTCTCGGGTTTCAATAGGTCTTCCACGGTACCATCGGGCAATGCATCAAAAGCCTCATTGGTCGGGGCAAAAACCATTAATGGCCCTGCATTGACCAATACATTCTCCAATTCTGCTGCTTGTACGGCAGCAACCAATGTGCTGTGGTCAGTGGACTTCAAAGCAATTTGAAGCACATTGGGCGTGGATTCGTCATCCTCTATAAAGGCTTGTCCTTTATTGTTTTCCAAAATGGCTTCGGATGCGTTTGCATCGGAAACCGTAGTTTCGTTCTGGGCCTTATCCTTACAACCGCTATGAAGTGCAAGTAGTAAAAATAATCCCAAGGTACTGAGTAGTTTAATGGTTGATTTCATACAGTTTATTCTAGGGTTCTAAAGTATTCGAGAATGGACCTGGCCTCATCTTCGGTCAAACCTTGATTGGCCATGGGCGATCCATTGAACTCTTGCAGCAATTCCTTGGCCAAGGGGTCTTGTTGTACCATTTCCTGTGGGTTCAAGATCATGTTCATCACCCATTCTGGGGTTCTTCGTTCCAATATCCCATTGGGTGGGGGACCAATAAATTTTTTACCAATTCTATGGCATGCCAAGCACATTTGGTCGTAGACCTTTTTGCCGTTTGCGACCATGGCTTGATCGATTTCCGGGGACAATTCAACCGATTTTATGGGTCCAACACCTTTTGTGCTCATATCAACACGTTCAGAGGGTTTCACCTCATTGGTTGAGCTTGTTTCCACGGGTTGTTCAGTAGGGGCTTTTTTACGTTGTACGCTGAACCCTTCCTCTTTTTTCTCTTCTTTCTTGCCTCCGCAGCTTATCGCGGTCAAGACAAAGATTAGGGCTATTCCTTTTAATATTGTTTTCATGTGGTGAATGTTAAAATTTTGCTTCAAATGTATATATAGTCATATATCAAAAATATGATTTTAATCATAAAAAGGATATAAATATCTTTTAATCTTTGTTTAACATTTCAAGCTATGCTTTCCAATTCTTCCAAATATGCCATTAAGGGGGTGCTTTATCTGGCATTGAACTCCGATGAGGACCATAAGGTTATGGTGAGGGATGTTTATAAGGTTGTGCATGTGCCCGAAGCCTATCTGGCTAAATTGTTGCAAGAACTGTCGCGTCACAATATTATTTCTTCCACAAGGGGGCCTGGAGGAGGGTTTTATTTGAGTGATAAAGATCGAAAGCATACCCTCTTGGATATCGTAAAGGTCATTGATGGGGAAAAGAGGTTGAATTCTTGTGTTATGGGTATCCAGAACTGCGATATGAATAATCCATGTGTGCTCCATAAACTTGTGGGAGCCAATAAGACCAAATTCATTCAAGTACTTGAAAAGGCAACTATTTTGGATTTGATAGAAGGAAGGCAGGATATTGAGGAATTCTATCCTTTATAAATTGCCATCCGGTATTTCATAATTGCCATTTTAGCAGGGGAGAATACGCTGATTGCAAAGTCTTTTATATTATCAACTTAATTTTGGCATTTTGTTTAAAATTCAAAGGATTAGGCTCTCATTCAAGTTTTGATCCTATTTTTACCTCATAGGTTATGTCGCCCAAAATAGTTTTCCGGTATATAATACCCCTACTAAAGTCTAGGGTGTTTTTGCTAAGGAATGTGATGTTTTAGGTGTGATGTCTCTATAAGATAACATTTATTCACCAAAGCGGTCAGCATTTAGAAGTCAAAACATACCATGAAAATTAAAAAAGTTTTAGTTGCCAATCGAGGGGAAATTGCCATAAGAATCTTTAGGGCATGTGTTGAAATCGGATTGAAGACAGTGGGTATCTATACGTATGAGGATAGATATTCCCTGCACAGGTATAAAGCAGATGAATCATACCAGATAGGGGAGGACTCCGAGCCGTTGAAGCCCTATTTGGATATGGACGGCATTATTGAAATTGCGCTAAAAAACAAGGTGGATGCCATTCACCCTGGTTACGGATTTTTATCCGAGAATGCCGAATTTGCCCAAAAATGTGCTGATAACGATATCATTTTTATTGGTCCAAAAGTTTCCGTTTTAAAAGCCTTGGGCGACAAAATAAAGGCAAAGGAAGTAGCTGTATCCCAAGGTGTCCCGATTATCCAAAGTAGTCAAATAGATCTCGATGGTTTAGAGATTGCCTTAACTGAGGCAAACCGAATAGGTTATCCAGTAATGCTTAAAGCTTCTTCTGGAGGTGGAGGTAGGGGAATGCGCGTGATACGGACTCCTGAAGATTTGAAAAAGGGTTATCCAGAAGCAAGGCGGGAAGCGTTGAATGCATTCGGGGATGATACGGTTTTCCTAGAAAAGTATGTGGAGAACCCTAAGCATATCGAGGTTCAGATTATGGCCGATATGCACGGCAACATCGTACACCTATTTGAACGTGATTGCTCCGTACAACGTCGATATCAGAAGGTCATTGAATTTGCGCCATCAATTGGACTGGATGATGGGACTAGAAAAAAACTATATGAATATGCTGTGCGTATTTGTAAAACAGTAGATTATAATAATATTGGTACTGTAGAGTTTTTGGTGGATGATGATGGGAGCACATATTTTATTGAGGTAAACCCAAGGATCCAGGTAGAACATACGGTTACCGAAATGATTACCCAGATTGACCTGGTAAAAGCACAGTTGTTCATAGCCGGTGGTTATAAACTTTCTGATGAACAGATCAAAGTTAAAGATCAGGAAGCGGTTAAAGCGACGGGATATGCGCTACAATGTAGGGTGACCACCGAAAATCCCTTGAATGATTTTAAACCAGATTATGGAGTGGTTACCACCTATCGGAGTGCTTCCGGATATGGTATCCGTTTGGACGCTGGAAGCATATATCAAGGGGTACGTATTTCACCTTTTTTCGATTCGATGCTGGTAAAGGTATCGGCACAGAGCCGAACCCTGGACGGTTGTTGCCGTAAAATGCGAAGAGCCTTGGCAGAGTTTCGTATTCGTGGGGTGAATACCAATATCGCATTCCTTGATAATATTTTGACCCACCCAACCTTCCGAAAAGGTGAAGTAACGGTCAATTTTATTAAGAACGAACCTAAACTTTTTGAAGTAAAGGAATCTCGGAATCGAGCCAATAAGTTAGTTCAATATTTAGCGGAAACCATTGTCAATGGCAATCCGGATATCAAAAACATGGATCGGGACCGCACCTTTACCAAACCCAAAATCCCTAGCTTTTCCAAGGGCATGTCATACCCCAAGGGTACTAAGGACCTTCTAACGGAAAAAGGACCGGAGGAATTTGCTCAGTGGCTCAAAAATGAAAAAAAGGTACATTTTACGGACACCACTATGCGCGATGCGCATCAAAGTTTATTGGCAACGCGTATGCGAACAAAAGATATGCTTGCGGTGGCAGAAGGTTATGCCAAAAACCATCCGGAAGTGTTCAGTATGGAAATTTGGGGAGGGGCCACATTCGATGTTTGTCTCAGATTTTTAAGGGAAAACCCTTGGGAACGTTTAGCACTCTTACGAAAAGCGATGCCCAATATTTTAACCCAAATGCTGATAAGGGGATCGAATGGCGTTGGGTATGCCGCATATCCAGACAACCTGATCGAAAAATTTGTGGAGCAGGCATGGGAGACCGGAGTAGATGTTTTTAGAATTTTCGATTCACTTAACTGGATGAATTCCATTGCTCCCTGTATAGAACACGTACGAACCAAAACCCAAGGCCTTGCAGAAGGGTCGCTCTGTTATACCGGAGATATTTTGGACCCCTCTAAAAGTAAGTACGACCTAAAGTACTATATACAACTGGCCAAGGATATAGAAAATGCCGGCGCCCATATTTTGGGGGTTAAGGATATGGCAGGACTTCTTAAGCCGCAGGCCGCTTATGAGCTTATTAGTGCCCTCAAGTCAGAAATCAATATTCCCATTCATCTGCATACCCACGATACCTCTTCCATTCAGGCCGCAATGTATTTAAAAGCGATTGAAGCTGGCGTAGATGTTGTTGATGTGGCCCTAGGTGGCCTTTCCGGTCTAACGGCGCAGCCCAACTTCAATTCCCTTGTGGAGATGCTCCGTTTTAACGATAGGGAAAATCCAATGAACAGGGAAAAATTGGCCGAATATTCCAATTACTGGGAAACAACGCGTAATTATTATTATCCCTTTGAATCTGGATTAAAGTCAGGAACCGGAGAAGTTTATACCCATGAGATACCAGGGGGACAGTATTCCAACCTAAAAGGTCAGGCAATAGCTTTGGGGCTCGAGGACAAATTTCCCGAAGTCACCAAAATGTATGGTGAAGTCAATCAATTGTTTGGCGACATCATTAAGGTTACGCCCAGCTCCAAAGTAGTAGGGGATATGGCACAATACCTGATCAGTAACCAACTTACCATTGAAGATGTTATGGAACGAGGGGATACTATATCTTTTCCGGATTCCGTCAGGAGCTTTTTTAGGGGAGATTTGGGTCAACCTGTTGGTGGCTTTCCTAAAAAACTGCAAAAAATTGTACTTAAAGATGAAGAACCGTACACAGAAAGACCCAATGCCCACCTGGAACCCATTGACTTTGATAAGGAATTTAAAGCTTTTAAGAGGAAATATAGTAAGAGTATGGGGAGGCGACTGGAAATTACGGATTTTCTCTCCTACAAGTTGTATCCCAAAGTTTTCCAACAAGCTTACGAACACCATGCCCTTTATGGAAATGTGGTTAATATCCCAACAAAAAACTTCTTTTATGGAATGGAGATTGGTGAGGAAATAATGGTGGAGCTTGACCAAGGGAAGGTGATATTGGTACAGTTACAATTGGTTGGTGAGCCCGATATAAATGGCAATGTCAGTCTTTTTTTCAAGGTTAATGGACAATTAAGCCATGTAATTGTAAAGGACAAATCCATCAAAGTTGACAAAAAAGAAAACACTAAGGCCAATCACGACGATTCAAAACAAATAGGTTCCCCATTACAAGGGCTTCTTTCAAATGTTTTGGTGAAAGCCGGGGATGAAATCAAAAAGAACCAGCCATTGTTCATAATAGAGGCAATGAAAATGGAATCAACGGTTACCGCTGTTGAGGAAGGTGTGGTGAAAAAAGTATATTTAAAGGGTGGAAGCATGGTTGATAGTAATGACTTGATTTTGGAAATCAATTAAAGTATGGACCTCTCGAGGACTATTATATGTGGTTTTCTTAAGTATTGGTGCTAGTAATGCCCAATATTGTACCATTCAACAATCAAATGGGTGTATCCGAATAGAATTTGGATAGGAGGCAGTACAATTAATTGGATTTGACCCGTGACTTTATAGAAATCTATGATTTTACCATTTTGTTAGAGGAATCCACCAATAAAATACGGTCGGGGTTGCTTGATGACTTGACGGAACCTGTAGTTGGTCTGGTAAAAAACGAAACAAGAAACAGTGCGATATTTAGATTTTTGATAACCGCCGCCTTTTTGTTGCAATTGGTCACTATTCCCTTAAACAAGAAATTATTTTTTAAAAGGTCCATAGAAAATGCAAAGGCATTTGAGCTTGAGCAATTATATGGTAGGGTTGAAGAGGGTAAAAAGGCAATCTTTTGGTCTTAAACAAAAATCCTTTACAGGATATCACGGCATATAATGATATTTGCCAAGTAAAAATAAACGGAAGTGCCATAGGCAGAAAAGGGTTCTCAGCCAAGAATTAAACAACAGCAAAGTTGGTAAATCAGATAATTATTTGGTGTTTTGTTTTACCAAGAGGGCACTAGCTTTGAAACAGCGCTATAATATTCAGTCAATTATGGGAGTATAAAGCGCCACAGGTGTGTTTCTGCCCTCGAGATCCATAGTGCCCAAGGGTTCAAATCGCGGGTTATTCTGTGTCCACTGCGATACCAACTGCTCCGAAATAATTATTTCTCGCTTTAAGGGTTTACAAAGCTTTTGGATACGGGCGGTGACATTCAAAACATCACCGGTAAAGAAGATTTCTTTTTTTAAGGCACCAATTTCACCTGTAGTAACTTTGCCCATATGCAACCCAGCCCTAAAGGAAGGGGCCATACCATACGTTTTCTCGAAATAAGCGGATTTTTGTTCTAGACCTTTTTTCATAGCGTAAAAGCAGTGTAGACAGTTCTGGTTTCTTAGCCCCACCTCCTGTTCCCATGTGATTACTATTTCATCACCAATGTATTGATATACTTCTCCCCTGTGTTGGATAATGGCCTCCGAAAGTTGGTTGTAATAGTCTCGTAGGAATCTAAAATAGTTCTGGTGACCCAATTTTTCAGCCAACGAGGTGGAGGACTTCATATCCACGAACATAAATATTCGCGACTCTTCCTTTGGGTAGTGGTATTTTCCTGAGAAAAAGTTGACCAGCACATTATGTCCCAAATGTTCGCTGATTCCAGAGTAAAGAAGCGACAAGAATATGCTAAATGCCAGGGAAACCATGGTGCTCAAAAAAGTAGTACTGCTAATATAATTGGAAAACTTGTTCCATACCTCCGCATTAAAAAGCGAGGATTTAAGTTCAATACTTGCTGCAATAGGAAAGGTTACCAAGTTTATGACAAGCATAAAAAGGAGGTAAAAGCCCAATTTGTATAAAGTCTTTTGCCAAAATGCTTTGTGGTTGAACCGTTTGCCCAACCAAAGCACTTCCACGGCACCCATCGCAATACCCACTATAAAAACAGCAAGAGAAGCAAATAGAAAAATGCTCCAGGTGATGGTGATATCCGTTTCTGGGCGTTGATTCCGGTATTCGGTAGCCATGGACTCAATGATCAAGATAAACCAGCCCAACACCAGCCAAATTATACCAAAGGGTAAAATCCGCTTCATGTAGTAACGACGCTTTGGATTCGGAAAAAGAGTCATATGGTAAAGTTAAAAGGAATTTGGTCTTAATACCAACGTCTTATTAGGAATGGGAGGTAAATATTGAAGATATATCAATTTAGCGATATTTATCGCTTAGCGAGGTCATTTAATCTGTAATTTAGTTGTGTTGAAGTTTAAGGTTTTCATTATCAATACTTTGAAAACGGTCTGGAAACTATAATCAACATGCACATAAAAACAGTTCAAACTACATTACGATGGCTAAGATCAATTATGAGCAGGAATTCAATCGCTCTATCAAAGATCCCGACAACTTCTGGATGGAACAAGCCGCCAATATCAATTGGTTTCAAAAACCGCAGAAGGCATTAACAAAAGATGAGAACGGGTTTTACCGTTGGTTTAAGGGTGGTAAGTTAAACACATCTTATCTGGCACTCGATTCCCATATCGAGAATGGTCGGGGAAACGACATTGCACTTATTTATGATTCACCGGTTACGCAAACGATTGAGAAAATCACCTATTTAGATTTACGGGATAGAGTTAGCCGTTTAGCAGGTGGAATGAAACGACTCGGGGTTGAAAAAGGGGATACCGTAATCATATATATGCCCATGATACCTCAGGCAGTGATCTCTATGTTGGCCTGCGCCAGATTGGGTGCAGTACACTCGGTGGTTTTTGGTGGATTTGCACCGCACGAGTTGGCCATTCGTATAGATGACGCCAAACCTAAATTGATAATTACAGCCACTTCTGGAATAGAGGTGGATCGGATTATTCCCTACAAACCTATGGTGGACGAGGCCGTTAAAATGGCATCACATAAACCCGAAAATGTTATTGTTTATAACCGAAGGCTGGGAGCTGCCCGTCCGGATGGTGAAAATGATATTGATTATGCCACCCTAATGAAGATTGCCGATCCAGCAAGATGTATAGAAGTGGATGCCACGGACCCACTCTATATTTTATATACCTCCGGAACCACGGGAAAACCAAAGGGGATCATTCGTGATAATGGGGGGCATGCAGTGGCCATGCATTACAGCATGAAACACGTGTACGGTGTTAACCCAAGAGAAGTATTTTGGGCTGCCAGTGACGTAGGTTGGGTGGTAGGGCACAGTTATATTGTGTATGCATCCTTGATCTATGGATGCACTACCGTGCTTTTTGAAGGTAAACCGGTGCGTACTCCAGATGCCTCTACTTTTTGGCGGGTAATCAGTGATCACAAAGTTGATGTGATGTTCACTGCACCAACGGCAATCAGGGCCATTAAGAAAGAAGATCCACAAGGTGCTTTTATAAAACAATTCGATATGACAGGACTTCGGTATTTATTCTTGGCAGGCGAGCGTTGTGATATTTCCACGCTGAACTGGGCAGAAGAAAAATTGAATGTGCCGGTAATAGATCATTGGTGGCAAACCGAAACCGGTTGGCCCATTGTTGCCAATATGATGGGCCTTAAAGAGCATTTTAATGTAAAGCCAGGTTCCGCTACCAAACCAGTATGTGGTTATGATGTTCAAATCTTGAGGGAAGACGGTACCCAATCCGATGTTGGTGAAGAAGGCTATGTTGCCATTAAACTTCCGCTGCCACCGGGTACGTTGCCCAATCTTTGGGGAGATACGGAAAGATTTATAAAGGGTTACCTTACTAAGTTTGAGGGCTATTATTTTTCTGGTGATGGAGGATATATTGATGAGGACGGTTATGTATTTATTACCGGTCGTGTGGATGATATCATTAATGTGGCTGGACATCGGTTGTCCACTGCAGAAATGGAAGAAGTGGTTGCCAAACATCCAGATGTAGCAGAATGTTGCGTAGTGGGAATAGAGGATGACCTTAAAGGACAGATTCCTTTGGCCGTTACTGTTTTAAAAACAGGGGCCGTCATTGAAAGTTTTCAACTGCAATCGGAAGTAGTAAGTGATGTCAGAAAGGAAATTGGTCCCGTTGCTTCTTTGAAAAAAGTATTGGTGGCAGAACGATTGCCGAAGACCCGATCAGGCAAAATATTGCGCAAAGTGATTCGGGCCATTGCCGATGGAAAAGCATTTACGACACCTTCAACTATTGATGACCCAGCGATATTGACTGAAATTCAGGTGCTTTTCGAAGAACAAATGGTCGGTTCCTTTGAAAAGAAAGTAAAGTAGTCAATTTAAATATGGGAGCTCTTAGTTTTTGTTTACCCTAAAGGTTACCCCTCTATTGGTGATGACCCTTCCGGTTTTTACGGTTAAGGTTACTTCATCAGAAGTAAGCGGTGTGCAGGTTCCACTGCTATTGGATACAAGTACTCTGTAAATGTATCCGTTGTAGTTGGAGTCTGGTGTATTCAAGGTGAGATTGGCAGTTTGTGTTCCCGAATATTCCGAACCATCGGAAATGGTGACAAAGTTACTGCCTCCATCCATACTTACCTCCCATTGATAGGTATCTGCATTTGTTGCTGACACCGAAAAGCTTCCATTGTTGCCAACAACCACGGTTTGGTCGGTTGGTTGTGTGGATATGGTAAATGGTGTCACCGTAATGGTCTGTTCTACATCCAATATGTTTCCTGCAGTATCTGTCACTCGGTATGTTCGTGTTATTATTTCTGGATTACTTCCGCCGTCGCTAACATCGCTAACAAAAGTTACGGTTGGATTTGAATCACAATTATCCGCTTCATCTGTAATAACCGTGATGTCTGCTGCAGGAACATCGGCCGGACAATAAAACGTTAAAGGTGAAGGAGCGCTGGCTGTAGGAGCAGTATTATCCACAGTGATGTTCGTTGTCGCTGCAATATTCGGTCCCGCTGGATCACCGGACATTCCGCCATATTCTACCAAATATCCTTTAGGTTGATAATCGCCACTGGAAGCTCCAGTATTTGTTAAATCGTTCCAAGAACCATCGAGTCCTACCCCCGGGGCAGTGATATGGGCATAATCCTCGTCTCCGGCTTGATTAGGCTCCCCAGTATTCCAGAATTCGTAACCAAATGCGGTGCCTCCTGCAGTTCCTCTCCAAAAAAGAGTGCCAGCTTCCGGTCCTGTTACCCAATACCAATCACCTTCGGTAGCTGCATCACTGGCGCCAATCCATCCAGCGCCAGGGGCTTGCGCTCCCAGCAAGTCTGATTCATCCTGATTTGAAATAGTAGCTAAATATCCTTGAAGCCCATAAAAGGTACGCAAGGCAGCTGCATCTCGTGCTGCTGTCCAAGTAATCCCTAAAGAGGGTACATACTCGTAATAATGGCCTGTTGACTCCAAGTAATTAGCCTCGTTCAATACAACGGAAAATGTACGGGTATCCCCAGAGGTTACCGTTGCTGTGGTTTGGAATTCGACGGCAGCAATTGCGGCTTCGAACTCGGCCAATGTAGCTGGTCCGTTCAACAAAAGCCTTCCTTCGGAGATATCCCAACTTGCGGTAATGTTGGGGTGTGTCCCAGTAAGACTTAAAAGATCGCCAGAAGCATCGTAGTTGGAGGTAACTTGTATGTAAACAGCATCCAAAGTGCTACTGTCGGGGTCGGTAATGCTTACGGTTTCCACTACGGAAATGGTGTCGCCAGGACAAAATATTTGATCTCCTGTTGCGGAAATGGAAGGTGGGTCGTTGGCATCTACGGTGTCGTCCCTAAAATCGAGGTCGCCCCCTGAGCCAAGATCGCCATCCGAATCAGGTAGTATTAGGGAGCTTCCTGCTGCATTTGTTGGGTCGTCAATATCACCTCCGGGGTCACCATAGCCCGTTGTTGTATCTATGATATTGTCCAGTCCATCATTGTCGCTATCCGAACCAGAAAGTGTCAGGATTGCCTCCGTTGTATCCGGTGTCCCGTCATCATCACTGTCGGTATCCATAAAGTCAGGAGTTCCGTCGCCATCGGTATCTACGGCTGAAATCCCACCACTTTCGTAAGCATCGTCCAGTCCGTTGTTGTTCGCGTCATTTCCAGATGGAGCGGTATAGCTTGTGGATGGTTGAGCTTCCACATTATCGGGAATGCCATCGCCATCACTGTCAAGGTCTTGGTAGTTTGGAATGCCGTCGCCATCCGTGTCAACAGTGGTGCAGTCTACGGAACCTCCGTAACTTGCCCCATAGACCCGGGCTCCAACTTGATAAGCTTCAATTCTGATATACTCCAGACTGCTACCAGATACTGTGAATGTGATTTCTGTAATAGAGCCTGGTGCTATGTTGTTGGCGCTTGCCAACCATCCACCATTGTTTCCTGCCCCGGATGATCTTTGGATTTGCATATCGGTATCGGTCACCGCAGGGTCCGCCCCAAGAAAAACACTTACATCGGTTCCAATTGGTATGGCTTCTGGAAATTGAAGCAATAATCTTGAGCTTGAACCTGGATAAGTTGTTGGGTTTGCTGCATAGGTTGTTCCAGGACTACCTTCTGCATCGGTAGGATTGCTGAAATGTCTGAGATCTGTTGCGGTCTGCACAAAGTTGCCACCGATTGTCCCACATTCATCAACATCCAATATACCATCATTATCATCATCGATATCGGTTACATCATCAATACCATCACCATCCAGATCGGCACTGGCCACACTACAGTTTGAATATAATTTTGAAAAAGGTACGTTCTGTTTGGAAATGGAAGGTCCTTGGTATTGAACGGTCAATGTTTCTCCGCCACTATTTTCAAAAAACAGTACGGTGATATCGTGTAATCCTGCAGATAAGGTGATATTTCCTGACCTTTCCCTATTGCCGTGGGCACCATCATTATCGACAACTTCAGTGCCATCAATAAATAATTTCGAACCATCATCGGATGAGGTATAAAATGTATAGGACCCTTGGTTGTCTATTTGGATGTATCCACTATATCTAATACTAAAATTGTCGGTATCGCCGGGGTCTTCTTGGTTTTGTAGTGCGTCTACATCAAAACTTGTAAACGTACCTGATCCTTGGAAGCCGGAAGTCGGTATATTGTCCACCGTGCTGCCAGATGGCGAACTGTCGTAGAATTCAAAATCAACCTCGCCATCGCAAAGGTTAAGAGTTCCTTGTACATCGATATTGTCGATGTAATAATATTCGTTGCCTGCAGTATTGTAAAATCGTATTCTTATTTCTAGTGTTGACCCCGTTGTGGGCAGGTTGACCGTATATGATGAATTTAGCGGATCAGAAGGATTGGAATCCCCTGATGCATTTTCAAATTCGATCCAAGAACCTCCATCTACTCGGTACTCTCCAATAAAATAATCGGTACCTGCCTCAAATTGTTGTGTTTGTGCCTGAGTGGCAACATCTAAACTGAAATTAACAGATTGGTATCCATAGATGTTTATGGAACTCGTTTGCCAAATTCCTTCGGAGGGTAAATTATTGGCCTCAAGACGGTTTCCTTGAACCCACACATCACCTGTCAACGTTGTTGTCCAGCCGGATGAGGATGGCCCTGTCGCTGTTCCATTTTCTGTTCCATTTCCGTAGCTATCAAAGTTTTCACTCCAGATGGTTGTTTGGGAAAATGAAAGAAATGTTCCCAAAAGGAAAAATGCCAAAATCAGCATCCACCCATTGGGGAAATGATTCGTCTTCTTGTTTGAGAACGAGGTTATGTTCATGTGCCAAGTTGATTGAGCTACAAAATTATTGGGTTAGACTTCTGTACAAAATATTTGTTGTGAAAGGGCTTAAAATCATTGTTAATGCGCTGGATTTGATAATTTACTTTTTTACATTCAATTTTTGTGCTTATGCACGGTTGTGATGAGTTGTGTTTGCTTTAAAACCGACTAGATAGCGTTAATGCACTGTAAAATAGATAGGCCAAGCTTTATTTTTGTGTTGCAATGGGTTGCACAAGCGATAATATTTGTTGTATATTTGCAAAACTGAACGGATATAAAAGTATTCATGAGGGGACCTTGAGTCCCCTCTTTTATTACTGGTTTCTTATGTTGAAGGATAAAGTGGAATCATTGTTAAACAAGGCGTTGGAGGAATATTCTTCCTTGTTCTTGGTCGATTTTACCGTTGGTGGAGATAATAGTATCAAAGTGGTTTTGGATGGTGACGAAGGAGTAAGTCTGCAAGATTGCATGAATGTTAGCAGGGCCATTGAGCATAATTTGGACCGTGAAGAAGAGGATTTTTCCCTTGAGGTAACATCCGCTGGAGCAACATCACCATTGAGGTTGCCACGTCAGTACAAAAAAAATATAGGAAGAAAATTAAAGGTTAAGACCAGCTCCGAGGAATTGGAGGGAACACTGGTGGAAACCTCGACAAATAGTATTACCTTGGAGTGGAAGGCACGCGAGCCAAAGCCCGTGGGTAAAGGAAAAGTTACAGTGCAGAAAAAGCAGGAAATCGCATTTTCTGATATTCAAGAGGCAAAAGTTAAATTAAAATTTTAATTGTAGTAGAAAATGGAAAACCTAGCGCTCATCGAATCCTTTTCGGAGTTTAAGGACGATAAGTTTATTGACAGGGTTACCCTTATGGCGATTTTGGAAGAAGTCTTTCGAGGTGCGCTCAAGAAAAAATTTGGTTCTGACGACAATTTTGATATTATTATCAACCCAGACAAAGGGGATTTGGAAATATGGAGAAACCGAGTCGTTGTAGAGGATGGCGAAGTGGAAGAACCAAATGAAGAAATATCTTTGACCGAAGCTAGAAAAATCGAGCCCGATTTTGAGGTTGGCGAAGATGTTTCGGAAGAGGTTAAACTGGTTGATTTGGGTAGAAGGGCAATTTTGGCATTGCGTCAAAATTTGATCTCCAAGATTCATGAGCACGATAACACTACCATCTACAAGCAATTTAAAGATCTGGAAGGCGAGATTTATACGGCGGAGGTTCACCATATAAGACATCGTGCCGTTATTTTGTTGGATGATGAAGGAAATGAAATCATCCTGCCAAAGGAAAAGCAGATTCCATCTGATTTTTTCCGCAAAGGCGATAACGTTCGTGGAATAATCGAGAGTGTCGAGCTAAAAGGAAACAAGCCCGCCATCATTATGTCCAGGACTTCTCCGAAATTCTTGGAGCAATTGTTCTTTCAGGAAATTCCAGAGGTTTTCGATGGCTTGATTACAATCAAAAAAGCAGTACGTATCCCTGGTGAAAAAGCCAAGGTTGCTGTGGACTCTTACGATGATAGAATTGATCCAGTCGGTGCCTGTGTAGGTATGAAAGGATCTAGGATCCACGGTATTGTTCGTGAGTTGGGCAACGAAAATATAGATGTTATCAACTGGACCAATAACCCTCAATTAATGGTAACCCGTGCACTTAGTCCTGCAAGGGTTTCATCCGTTAAATTGAACGATGAGAAAAAAACAGCTCAAGTATATCTAAAGCCGGAGGAAGTGTCCAAGGCTATTGGTAGAGGTGGGCATAACATACGATTAGCTGGTCAATTAACTGGTTATGAGATAGATGTGTTCCGAGAAGGTGTGGAGGAAGATGTGGAATTGACCGAGTTCTCCGATGAAATCGAAGGCTGGGTAATCGAAGAACTCAAGAAGATTGGATTGGACACCGCACGTAGTGTATTGGAACAAGATGTGAAAGATTTGGTGAAGCGAACCGATCTAGAAGAAGAAACAATCCAAGAGGTCGTTCGCATCCTCAAGGAAGAATTTGAAGATTAGGCTTATATTAGCAGCGAAAATTTAGGGCAAGTAAAATTATTTATGGCAGAAAATCCAACAATACGACTTAACAAAGTTCTCAGAGAATTGAACATTTCACTGGATAGGGCGGTCGACTACCTAGCCTCAGAGGGGCACGATGTAGAAGCACGACCTACCACTAAGATATCTAACGAGGTGTATCAAGTTCTGTTGGATGAGTTCCAAACGGATAAGAGCAAAAAGGTCGCTTCCAAGGAAGTTGGTGAAGAAAAACGCAAAGAGAAGGAGGCCATCCGTATCCGAATGGAGAAGGAACAGGAAGAGCGCAGATTGGCTAAGGAGAAAAAGGAGGCCGAGCAGCAAGTGGTTAAGGCCAAAGCTGAACTTTCTGGACCCAAAACCGTAGGCAAAATTGATCTGGACAAAAAACCGGGCAAGCCTAGGGAGGATAAGCCAAAAGAGGAGGAAGCGCCAAAAGTTGAGCCCGAAAAAGCTAAGGCAAAGGAAGAGGTAAAAGAAGAAGCGCCGGCAAAAGAAGAGGCTAAAAAGGAGGAAGCTCCAGCTAAAAAAGAGGTTGAGGCCAAAGAAGAAAGTACTGAAGGCAAAGAAGCGTCCGAAGGAACCGATGGCGGAACCCTAAAGACAAAATACCAAAAGCTTTCCGGGCCCAAAATCACTGGGGATAAAATTGATCTTTCCCAGTTTAAAAAGCCGGCCAAAAAGAAGAAAGAGGATAACCAGAAATCCAATAAAGGAGGTTCATCCGATAGTGGCGATCGTAAAAAACGCCGCAGAAGAATCGTTAAGAGCGGCCCTCAATCAGGTGGCGGTGCTCGAAATACTAGAGGAGGCGCTGCAAGAAAAGGACAGCGTTCATCCGCACCTAAGGTAGAGCCTACCGAAGAAGAAGTACAAAAACAAGTGAGGGAGACCCTTGAAAAACTACAAGGGAAATCCAGCAAAGGAAAAGGGGCAAAATATCGAAGGGAGAAAAGAGATCAGCACCGTCAGCAAACGGAGAAAGATCTTGAGAAGCAGGAAATGGAGAGCAAAATCCTCAAGGTTACCGAATTTGTTACGGTAAATGAGCTTGCGACCATGATGAGTGTTTCCACAACACAGATTATTTCGGCCTGTATGTCCTTGGGTATTATGGTAACCTTGAACCAACGCTTGGATGCAGAAACACTCTCTATAGTTGCCGATGAATTTGGTTATGAAGTTGAATTCGTAACTGCTGAAATCGAAGAAACGATAGAGGAAGTGGAGGATACTCCGGAGGACTTGGTGCCGCGTGCGCCGATTGTTACCGTTATGGGTCACGTTGACCACGGTAAAACATCCTTGTTGGATTATGTCCGTAAAGAAAATGTGATTGCAGGTGAGAGTGGTGGAATTACCCAGCACATTGGAGCCTATAGCGTTGCCTTGGAGGGTGAACAAAGAATTACATTCTTGGATACACCAGGTCACGAAGCGTTTACCGCCATGCGTGCACGTGGTGCCCAGGTAACTGATATTGCTATTATTGTGATTGCTGCAGATGATGACATTATGCCTCAAACAAAAGAAGCAATAAGTCATGCACAGGCAGCAGGAGTACCAATAGTATTTGCAATCAACAAAGTTGATAAACCAACGGCAAACCCTGACAAGGTAAAAGAAGGACTGGCCAGTATGAATTTATTGGTAGAAGATTGGGGGGGTAAAGTACAATCCCATGATATTTCTGCCAAAACAGGTCAAGGTGTAAAAGAGTTGCTGGAGAAAGTATTGTTGGAAGCTGAATTATTGGAGCTTAAAGCGAATCCCGATAGATTGGCAATCGGAACTGTTGTAGAAGCCTTCTTGGATAAAGGTAGAGGTTATGTGGCCACGATTTTAGTGCAGACCGGAACGCTGAACATAGGAGATTATGTGTTGGCGGGTACTTGTAGCGGTAAGGTCAAGGCAATGCATGATGAAAGAGGAAACAATATAGAAAGTGCCGGACCGTCCACGCCTATTTCAATTTTAGGATTGGATGGAGCGCCACAGGCCGGTGATAGATTCCATGTATTGGAGGATGAGCGCGAAGCAAAACAGATTGCGGCAAAACGTTCACAGTTGCAACGTGAGCAATCCGTAAGAACACAACGTCATATTACCTTGGATGAAATTGGACGTAGAATTGCGTTGGGTGACTTCCAAGAACTTAACATTATCCTTAAGGGTGATGTGGATGGTTCTGTGGAAGCATTGACGGATTCGTTCCAGAAACTTTCAACCGACGAAATCCAAGTGAATATTATTCACAAGGGAGTTGGTGCAATTACTGAATCCGATGTATTGTTGGCAAGTGCTTCCGATGCAATTATAATAGGATTTAATGTTAGGCCAATGGGCAATGCCAGGTCGATTGCTGATAAAGAAGAAATCGATATCAGGACATACTCCATCATCTATGATGCGATCAACGACCTCAAGGACGCTATGGAAGGCATGTTGTCGCCAGAAATGAAAGAGGAAATCACAGGTAACGCAGAAATCAGGGAAACCTTTAAAATTTCCAAAATTGGAACCATTGCAGGTTGTATGGTAACCAGTGGTAAAATTTTCAGGAACTCACGTATCAGGCTTATTCGTGATGGTGTTGTAATTTACACAGGAGAATTGGCTTCCTTAAAACGATTTAAAGATGATGTTAAGGAAGTATCCAAAGGATACGATTGTGGTCTTCAGGTTAAAAACTATAATGATATAAGGGAAGGGGATATTGTGGAAGCCTTCCAAGAAGTTGCAGTCAAGAAAAAACTGTAATAGCTAAATTTAATGCATAATGATAAAAAAAAATCCCGCCTTTCGAGCGGGATTTTTTTTATGACTTGTTTTCTCTTTCGTCCGGTTTTAAAAGCATGGCGTCCGGATATTTTTTTCGAACCTCCAGATACTTTCGTTCAGCCTCCAATTTGGTTTTAAACCTACCTAGTCTAACCCGGTATGTGGGTGATTCAAACTCTATTTTCGAGTACCAAGTTGGAAAATCAATTTCAACTTGGTCCAATAGCTCTTGTGCTTTCTTATAGTTTCCAAAACCAACTTGAATCTGATAAAATCCAGAATTAGCATGAACATTGGTGTAAAGCTTTACCAATTCATCAATTTTCGAATCTTGTTGAATGGTCACTTGTGCATCCTGGGCCGAAACCTTAATTGCCAAACCAATCAAAATCGCTGTAAATACCTTGGTTTTCATGTTGTTCCAGTATTGTAAAATTTATGCTTAGTGCAAATGTAGATTATTAAATTTTAACCAAGTTGGGCCTAAGTTATTTAGAATCTTTATAAATTATGTGTTATGAATACCTTAAGATTTCAAAAAATGACTGTATGTCTTACTTTTGTTGCCATTCTTGGTAGGGTAAAAAGCTATTGCTCTCAAACTCAATAGAAAGAATCGTACCAAAGATTTCGATAGAAATTTCACGAATATGAAAAAGGTTTTATACCGCCATCTATTTTCTAAAGTTTTAGGTTTAACTCTCCTATTATTCTCCACATCTTTTTATGCACAGGAAGAAACTGAGGCTGTAGCTGATACGGCCACGGAGCAAACTGCTGATGCTGCGGGCGGGGACCCTGCAAATGGAAAGCAACTTTTTAATCAGAATTGTGCAGCATGTCACGCATTGGAACGTAAAATGACCGGGCCTGCACTTGCCAATGTGGAAACAAGGTTGGCAGAAGATGAGGGGTTGGATAAAGAGTGGATTTATGAATGGATAAAAAACAGTCCTGCCGTAATCGCTTCCGGTGATGCCTATGCGAACAAAATTTATGATGAGTACAATCAGGCGGCCATGACGCCGTTCCCTACGTTGTCCAATGAGGATATTGATGATATTTTGGCCTATACCGCTGCTCCGCCACCCGCGCCCGCTGCTGCGACTGCTGCGGCTGATACTGCTGGTAATGCTGCTGGTTCCGGTTCGGGCATTTCCAATGAGATGATTCTTGGGGCCTTGGCCTTGGTATTTGCTCTTTTGGTGATTATGCTCATCTTGGTGAACAAGACTTTGCGGAGGATTGCGGAAGCCAATGGAATTGTCCTTGAGCAGGAAAAGGAAAAACGTTTGCCGTTGTGGAAGGCATTTGCTCAAAACCAGTTCTTGGTTTTGGTGAGTGTAATATTCTTGCTTTTGGCAAGTGCATACTTTGCTTATGGGTGGATGATGCAAGTAGGGATCGATCAAGGTTATGCCCCTGTTCAACCTATTCATTATTCCCACAAAATTCACGCAGGAGACAATAAGATTGATTGTAAATATTGTCACTCTTCCGCAAGAACTTCCAAACATTCGGGGATACCTTCTTTGAACGTTTGTATGAATTGTCATAAATCCATTTATGAATACACTGGTAACCCGGAAGGGCCATCTGCTAAAGATTTGGCCAACGGTTATACCAATGAGTTCTATACTGGAGAAATCAAAAAATTATATAAAGCAGTTGGATGGGACGAGGAAAACCAAAGCTATACAGGTGAGACACAGCCTGTAGAGTGGGTGAGAATCCATCAATTGCCAGATTTTGCCTATTTCAATCACTCCCAGCACGTATCTGTGGCCGGAGTTGAATGTCAGACCTGTCATGGTCCTGTGGAGGAAATGGAGATAATGTACCAACATGCTCCTTTGACCATGGGATGGTGTATCAACTGTCACCGGGAGACCAATGTCAAGGTGGAGGGCAACGCGTACTACGAAGCAATCCATGAGGAATTGTCCAAGAAGTATGGTGTTGAGGAATTGACCGCTGCCATGATGGGCGGTTTGGAATGTGGTAAGTGTCACTATTAAGAATTAAAAGAAGATAATCTCAGATATATCGTATGGCATCAAACAAAAAATATTGGAAAAGTGAAGCGGAGTTGAATCCGAACGATTCCATTGTTGAGGCGCTAAGAAACAACGAGTTTACAGAAGAGATACCCGTTGATGAATTTTTGGGCGACAAGGAAAACTTGTCTTCCTCGAACACATCTCGTAGGGATTTCTTAAAATATGTAGGTTTCAGTACGGCAGCAGCTACGGTTGCGGCGTGCGAGGGCCCGGTTCATAAATCCATTCCTTACGTGGTGCAGCCGGACAATATAGTTCCCGGTGTGGCCAATTACTACGCCACTACCATTGCAGATGGTTTTGATTTTGCCAGTATCTTGGTTAAGACCAGGGAGGGAAGGCCTATCAAGATTGAAAACAATACCGATGCCAAAGTTAACGGAGGTGCCAATGCAAGAGTGCAGGCTTCTGTTTTGTCTTTGTACGATAGTAAAAGGATTCAAGGGCCGATGGCCAATGGAGAGCCTGTTGAGTGGAAGGTTTTGGATGCTACCATGATGGCGAAGTTGAATGCCTTGAAAGGTTCCGGCAAGCAAGTGGTATTGTTGACCCAGACTTATGCCAGTCCTTCAACTACAAAATTGATATCTGAATTTAAAGCAGCTTACGGAGAAAATGTGAACCATGTGGTTTACGATGCAATTTCTGAAGATGCGGCTTTAAATGCATATAATAAGGTTTACGGTGAACGTGCCCTGGTAGATTATGATTTCGAGAAAGCTGATTTAATCGTTTCTTTTGGAGCGGATTTTCTAGGTGATTGGCAAGGTGGCGGATATGATTCTAGTTATGCAAAAGGTCGTGTTCCCAAAAATGGAAAAATGTCCAGACATGTGCAGTTGGAGGCCAATATGTCTTTAACGGGGGCCAATGCGGACAAAAGATATCCAATGACCCCTACACAGCAAAAAATTGCCCTTGCCAAATTGTATGGCAAACTGAACGGCAGCAGTGTTGGCGGAGGTACTTCCGATGTGGATGAAGCTGTTGACAAGCTTGCGGCGGAAATAAAAAAAGCTGGCAACAAAGCAGTTGTGGTAAGTGGTCTTAACGACGAAAGTGCACAGACCGTTGTACTGGCTATCAACAAATTGTTGGCCAGTGAAGCTTTTGATGCCGAAAAACCGAAATATGTACGTCAAGGCGATACTGAAAAGGTGGGCAAGTTAATTGCTGATATGAATGCAGGTCGTGTGGGTGCATTGATCATGGACGGTGTAAACCCTGTCTATACACTCCCAAATGCTGAAGAGTTTCTTTCAGGGCTTGAGCAGGTGGATATATCTGTTGATTTCGCTTATACCAATGACGAGACTGCACAGTCTTCCAACTATGTGGCAGCAGCTTCACATTACTTGGAGTCTTGGGGCGATGCCGAATTAAAAAAAGGACAATACAGCTTGATGCAACCAGCCATTCGTGAGTTGTTTGACACTAAACAGTTTCAAACAGCACTTTTAACGTGGATGGGCATCGAGAAAACATATTACGAGTACATTAAAGAAACTTGGAATGCCGATGTGCTTCAAGGCGGCTCTTGGAACCAAGCATTGCAAGACGGTGTTTATGCAGCGCCAGTTGCTGCTGTTGAAGAAACCACTGCTTCCGATTCAGAAGAAGAGCAGCCGGAAATCGTTTCGATTGCCTCTGCAGTTCGTTCTTTGGTGAATTCAACAAGTTCAGGTACCGAGTTGGTGCTTTATTCCAAAGTTGGGATGGGTGATGGTCGCCAGGCCAACAATCCTTGGTTGCAAGAATTCCCAGATCCTATCTCTAGGGTGTCATGGGATAACTATGTAACCGTTTCCAAAGCAGATGCAGAATCTTGGGGTCTTGAAAATACGATTGAGGCCGATGGAGGACTTAATGGTAGTTATGTTAACCTTGCCGTTGACGGAAAAGTGTTGGAAAACGTGCCGGTTATCGTTCAACCGGGTCAGGCGGTAGGAACCGTTGGACTTTCTTTTGGTTACGGTAAAAAAGCCGGGATGCAGGAGGAAATGGCGACAGGGGTTAATGCTTATGCTTTGTACGGCAATTTCTCCGACGTGCAATCCGTAACTGTTGAAAAAGCTTCTGGAGTACATGAGTTTGCTTGTGTGCAATCTCAAAAGACATTGATGGGTAGAGGGGATATCATCAAGGAAACTACCTTGGAGATTTTCAATACCAAGGATCATGCGGAATGGAACCCGATGCCACATGTAACCTTGAATCACCAAGAAATTCCCGTGACTTCTCCCGATGCCGATCTTTGGGAGGAATTTGATAGAAGTATAGGGCATCATTTTAACTTATCGATAGATTTGAACGCTTGTACCGGATGTGGTGCTTGTGTTATAGCTTGCCATGCGGAAAACAATGTGCCTGTTGTAGGTAAAGTCGAAATGCGTCGTTCCAGGGATATGCACTGGTTGCGTATAGATAGATACTATTCTTCAGAGGAAACTTTTGAAGATGACAATGAAAAGAAAGATGAGATGGATGGTCTTTGGGGGGATAAAGGTTCTCTTGGAGGATTCAGGGAGATGGAAGATCCATCTGCCAATCCGCAAGTGGCTTTTCAACCTGTAATGTGCCAACACTGTAACCATGCTCCTTGTGAAACAGTTTGTCCAGTTGCGGCAACATCTCACAGTAGACAAGGGCAAAACCATATGGCTTATAACCGTTGTGTAGGTACAAGATATTGTGCAAACAACTGTCCGTATAAAGTTCGTAGGTTCAACTGGTTCTTGTACAACAACAATGATGAGTTTGACTTTAACATGAACAACGATTTGGGCAAAATGGTAATTAACCCAGATGTTAATGTTAGATCAAGGGGTGTTATGGAAAAATGCTCAATGTGCATCCAAATGACTCAAAAAACTATCTTGGATGCCAAGAGAGATGGAAGAGTTATAAAAGATGGAGAATTCCAGACAGCTTGTTCTGCGGCATGTAGTAACGGAGCTATGGTATTTGGTGATATCAATGACCATGATAGTGCAGTGGCGGAGTTGAAAGAGGATGATAGAATGTATCATTTGTTGGAGCATGTGGGAACAAAACCAAACGTGTTCTATCATGTAAAAGTTAGAAACACCAACGAGGCTTAATCAATAAAAAAAAGAAGTAACTAGAAGATAAATTATGGCGTCGCATTACGAAGCACCTATTCGAAAGCCCTTAGTAGTCGGAGACAAAGGATACCACGATGTAACAGTGGACATTGCCCGTCCGGTTGAGGGAAAGGCCAATAAACAATGGTGGATTGTTTTCACTATTGCATTAGTGGCGTTCCTCTGGGGTCTAGGATGTATCATTTATACCGTTTCCACGGGTATTGGGGTTTGGGGTCTTAACCGAACCGTTAACTGGGCCTGGGATATCACCAACTTTGTATGGTGGGTAGGTATTGGTCACGCAGGTACACTTATTTCAGCTGTACTATTGCTTTTCCGTCAAAAATGGAGAATGGCGATCAACCGTTCTGCAGAGGCGATGACCATTTTCTCTGTTATCCAAGCAGGATTGTTCCCAATTATTCACATGGGTCGTCCATGGTTGGCTTACTGGGTACTTCCGGTCCCAAACCAATTTGGGTCTCTATGGGTAAACTTTAACTCGCCCTTGCTTTGGGACGTGTTTGCGATATCAACCTACCTTTCTGTATCCTTAGTGTTTTGGTGGACAGGTCTTTTGCCTGATTTTGCCATGATCCGTGATAGAGCGGTAAAACCATTCCAAAAGAAAATATACAGTCTGTTGAGCTTCGGTTGGACCGGGCGCGCAAAGGATTGGCAACGTTTTGAGGAAGTTTCCTTGGTATTGGCCGGTTTGGCCACCCCTTTGGTACTTTCCGTACACACCATTGTATCTTTTGACTTTGCTACCTCGGTGATTCCAGGATGGCACACTACCATTTTTCCACCATACTTTGTTGCTGGTGCGATTTTCTCAGGTTTCGCAATGGTGAACACCCTTTTGATCATTATGCGCAAGGTGTGTAGTTTGGAAGCTTACATCACGGTACAGCATATTGAGTTGATGAACATTGTAATCATGATTACAGGTTCCATTGTTGGATGTGCCTATATCACGGAGTTGTTCATTGCATGGTATTCAGGAGTTGAATATGAGCAGTACGCCTTCTTGAACAGGGCAACAGGACCTTACTGGTGGGCTTACTGGTCCATGATGACCTGTAATGTATTCTCGCCACAGTTTATGTGGTTCAAAAAATTGCGTACCAGTATTATGTTCTCCTTCTTTATTTCTATTGTGGTGAACATTGGTATGTGGTTCGAACGTTTCGTAATTATCGTTACTTCATTGCACAGGGATTACTTGCCATCTTCTTGGACTATGTTCTCTCCGACCTTTGTAGATATCGGAATCTTTATTGGAACTATTGGATTCTTCTTTGTACTCTTCCTGTTGTATTCAAGAACATTCCCTGTAATTGCGCAAGCGGAGGTGAAATCCATCTTGAAAGCTTCCGGTGAGAAATACAAAAGCTTAAGGGATGCTGGTAAACCTCTATATGAAATGCCAACGAATGTCAATAGAATTGTTAGCTACGATGAGCCTATAACCGATGACGTGTTGATGGGGGAGGCCAAGCCTACTGTTGGTGATAAAGTTGGAGTGTCCGAGTTGCTCGGTTCCATCGGTACTTTCGATGCGGCCACGGAAACTCCAGATGATTTGAAAAAGATAAAAGGTGTTGGTCCCGAAATGGAACGTACCTTGAACGAAATAGGCATATTTACCTATGCACAGGTCGCTAGAATGACCGAAAAGGAGTATGGTTTGTTAGACTCGATTACCGGAAGGTTCCCAGGACGTGCGCAACGCGACGATTGGGCTGGTCAAGCAAAGTTGTTAAACGATAAAAAATAATTATGGCATCAAAAGTTATACAGGCACTTTACATTGATGACGATGTGTTGATGCATGCCGTAAAAAAGGTTAGGGCAGAGCACCATCATATAGAGGAAGTGTATACTCCGTTTCCGGTTCACGGGCTAGATAAGGCCATGGGCCTAGCGGATACGCGGATAGCTATTACCTCTTTCTTATATGGGTGTTTAGGGTTGGCAGTTTCCGTGGTTATGATGAACTATATCATGATTGAGGATTGGCCACAGGATATTGGAGGTAAGCCAAGTTTTAGTTACTTGGAAAATATGCCTGCCTTTGTTCCGATTATGTTCGAGCTTACGGTTTTCTTCGCAGCCCACTTAATGGTAATTACGTTCTATTTGAGAAGCAGGATGTGGCCTTTTAAAAAAGCGGAAAATCCGGATAAAAGAACTACCGATGACCATTTTTTAATGGAGTTGGGAATTCATGATAATGAACAAGAACTTGCCGATTTGTTGTGGGAAACAGGAGCGGTAGAAGTAAAAGTTACAGAAAAGGAGTCTTAATAATATGAAGCAATTAGGTAAAATAAGTGTTGCTTTGGTCTTGGTGCTGTTTGCTGCCTCTTGCGCAGATAAAAACAGTCCAAACTACCAATACATGCCAAACATGTACGAACCTGTAGGATATGAGACCTATCAAGGTGTTGAAAATGGGTTGTTTCCGCAAGGGACCGAGGCCTTGTTGCCCCCAGAACACACCATCTCAAGAGGATACATGCCCTATGAGTTCGAAAACACTCCGGAAGGTAAAGAATTAGCAAGATTGAATACAAGCCCATTGGACTCTTTGAACAGGGAAGAAAATTTGGCAAAAGGAGCAGAACTCTACGCAATTTATTGTGCCGTTTGCCATGGTCCAAAAGGAGCGGGGCAAGGTAATCTTGTGAAGAGAGAAAAAATATTGGGTGTTCCCAGCTACGATGATGTAGCTAGAAATATTACGGTAGGAACCACGTACCACACGATTTATTATGGATTGAACTCTATGGGGTCTTACGCCTCTCAGTTCGCCAATGAAAAAGAGATGTGGCAAGTGTCCGAATATGTGATGAAGTTAAAGGAAGACCTAACAAAATAATAGGATAAGAACGAACTATGTATACCTTTTCAAACAAACTTAGAATAGGATCTTTCATAGCCATGGGGCTTGGAGTTATTTTCTTGGCAATCGGTTTTTTGTCAGCTCCATCAACGGTGGAAGAAGCCAAGGCCATGGTGGCAGTACATGACGATGGTCATGGTGGGGGGCATGCAGAAGAAGCAGCCGAAAACCATGGGGAAGAACAGGGTCACGGTGCAGAAGCTGCGCATGGTGAAGAGCACGACGCGTCTCACGACACGCATTTGTTGCACCAATTGCAAAACAGACCTTGGTCGGCACTTTATGTAGCTGCATTCTTTTTCTTTATGATAGCTTTGGGCGTATTGGCCTTTTATGCTATACAACGTGCCGCGCAAGCAGGCTGGTCCCCATTGCTGTTTAGGGTAATGGAAGGGATTACCGCTTATTTGGTACCAGGTGGAATCATCGTATTCGTAATCCTGCTCCTTTCTACATTGCACATGAACCATATGTTTGTATGGATGGATGCAGAAACAGTTGCGCACGATGAATTATTGCAAGGCAAAGCAGGGTATTTGAATCCAACCTTTTTCTTGATAAGAGCCGCCATCTTCTTAGGTGGGTGGATTTTCTATCGTCAATATTCAAGAAAGCTATCCTTGGCTCAGGATGAGTCCGATGACAATAGCAATTTTGTAAAAAACTTTAGACTGTCAGCCGCCTTCTTGGTATTCTACTTAATCTCAGAATCTATGATGTCCTGGGACTGGATTATGAGCTTGGATCCACACTGGTTTAGCACCTTGTTTGGATGGTATGTGTTTGCCAGTATGTTCGTTTCCGGTATCACGGTAATTGCCATGGTCACGGTTTACCTAAAATCAAAGGGATATTTAGAGGATGTAAATAATAGCCATATCCACGATTTGGCCAAATTTATGTTTGGAATCAGTATATTCTGGACCTACCTATGGTTTTCACAGTTTATGCTTATTTGGTACGCCGATATACCTGAAGAGGTGACTTATTACATAGCTCGTTTCCAAGATTATAAATTACCATTCTTTGGTATGTTGGCAATGAACTTTATTTTCCCATTATTGGTACTCATGAACAGTGATTACAAAAGGGTAAACTGGTTTGTTATAATGACTGGCATAGTGGTTCTTTTTGGCCATTATTTGGATATATTTAATATGGTAATGCCTGCAACGGTTGGAGATCAATGGTACATTGGTTTGCCAGAGATTGGTGGTATTTTGTTCTTTGGAGGTTTATTTGTGTTCTGGGTATTCACCGCTTTGACAAAATCCCCATTGCAACCCAAAAGAAACCCTTTTATTGAAGAGAGTAGACATTTTCATTATTAATACGATTTTAAGTCTTAGATAGAGAAACGATGACTGCATTATTAACATTAACTGTTTTAGTATTAGTTGCGATTGCTATTTGGCAGATGACCAAGATTTTTGAATTATCGCAAACTAAAACAGAAAACGCTGAAATAGCGAACGATTCCGACAACAAGAACAATGGTTATCTTTTGTTCGTTTTCTTGATTTTTATTTACGGGATCACAATTTTCAGCTTTGCAAAATATGGAAAGACATTATTGCCTGAAGCCTCATCTGAACATGGAGCCGAATACGACCAATTGATGTTGGTATCTATGGGCATTATCTTCTTTGTGCAAACCATTACCCAGGCCCTACTGCACTACTTTGGTTACAAGTACAGAGGGCAAAAAGGAAGAAAGGCATTGTTTTTTGCAGATAACGATAGATTAGAGTTTATCTGGACCATTATTCCAGTAATTGTTTTGGCAGGTTTGATTCTTTGGGGATTGTACACTTGGACCAATATTATGGATATCAACGAAGATGACGACCCGTTGGTTGTTGAGCTTTACGCGCAACAATTTAACTGGACGGCAAGATATGGAGGAGATGATAATGTGCTTGGTAATGCCAATGTTAGGTTAATTGATATTGCCAACGCCAACGTACTTGGTTTGGATGAATCTGATCCTAATGCCGAAGATGATATTATTGTAAAAGAATTGCACTTGCCCGTAGGAAGAAAAGTGAATTTTAAAATGAGGTCTCAAGATGTATTGCACTCTGCTTACATGCCTCATTTTAGAGCTCAAATGAACTGCGTCCCGGGCATGATTACACAGTTCTCTTTTACCCCCACAGTAACAACGGAAGAGATGCGATTGAATCCCGATGTTGTGGATAAGGTAAAAAGAACGAATGCCCTTAGGGCGGAATGGGCTGCTGAAGGAAGGCCCAATTCAGAACCATGGGAATTTGATTACATTTTGTTGTGTAATAAAATATGTGGAAAATCTCACTATAACATGCAGATGAAGATTATAGTGGAAACCGAAGAAGAGTTCAACGCATGGCTTGCTGAACAAAAATCTTTCAAAGAAACCGTTATGGTTGATGAAGAGGAAGAACAAGAACAAGCATTTAACACAGAAGATGGCGTTGATGTCGAATTAGAAGAAACAACTTCGGAAGAATAACAAACAAAAAAAGAATAACGAAAAAATTAATTGGAATATGTCTGAAGTAGCCCATGTAAGTCACGATGATCACCACGATGATCATGGACATCACCATAAGGAAACTTTCATCACAAAATACATTTTCAGTCAGGACCATAAGATGATATCCAAGCAATATCTGATTACCGGTCTTATTATGGGATTCATTGGTATAGCCATGTCATTGCTGTTTAGAATGCAATTGGCCTGGCCAGGCGAATCTTTCGGAATTTTCGAAGCTGTTTTGGGCAAGTGGGCCCCAGATGGTGTAATGGATGCTGACATCTACTTGGCATTGGTTACCATACACGGTACCTTAATGGTATTCTTTGTATTAACTCAGGGATTGAGTGGTACATTTAGTAACCTATTGATTCCATTGCAAATTGGAGCAAGGGATATGGCTTCAGGATTTATGAACATGCTTTCTTACTGGATGTTCTTTGTATCGTCCGTAATCATGATCATGTCACTGTTCGTGGAGGCCGGACCTGCAGCAGCGGGTTGGACCATTTACCCGCCGTTGAGTGCATTGCCAATGGCCCAGCCAGGTTCTGGTATGGGAATGACACTTTGGTTGGTATCCATGGCAATATTTATCGCATCCTCTTTGTTGGGATCTTTGAACTACATTGTTACGGTGATCAACCTTAGAACAAAGGGAATGTCTATGACACGTTTGCCTTTGACTATCTGGGCATTCTTTGTTACTGCAATTATCGGTGTAGTTTCTTTCCCAGTATTGCTTTCTGCAGCCTTGTTGTTGATCATGGATAGAAGCTTCGGAACATCGTTCTTCTTGTCCGACATATTTATTCAGGGAGAAGTATTGCATTACCAAGGAGGTTCTCCGGTATTGTACGAGCACTTGTTCTGGTTCTTGGGTCACCCGGAGGTATACATTGTATTGTTGCCGGCTTTGGGTATTACATCCGAGGTAATGTCAACAAACGCAAGAAAACCAATTTTTGGGTATAGGGCGATGGTTGCATCCATATTGGCAATTGCATTCTTATCCACAATTGTATGGGGTCACCACATGTTCGTTTCTGGTATGAACCCGTTCTTGGGATCTGTATTTACATTTACAACCCTTTTGATTGCAATTCCATCAGCGGTAAAAGCATTTAACTATATCACAACCCTCTGGAAGGGTAACCTGCAGCTGAATCCTGCGATGCTGTTCTCCATTGGTTTGGTGTCAACCTTCATAACAGGTGGTCTAACAGGTATCATTTTGGGAGATAGTACTTTGGATATCAACGTGCACGATACATACTTCGTTGTAGCTCACTTCCACTTGGTAATGGGTATTTCAGCTTTGTATGGTATGTTCGCGGGCATTTATCACTGGTTCCCAAAAATGTTCCAAGGAAGAATGATGAACAAAAACTTGGGTTACGTCCACTTCTGGATTACCGCAGTTTGTGCCTATGGTGTATTCTTTCCAATGCACTTTGTAGGTATGGCAGGGGTACCAAGACGTTACTACGAGAATACGGCATTCCCAATGTTCGATGAGTTGACCAACGTGCAAGTATTGATGACCGTATTTGCAATTATTGCAGGTTTGGCACAGTTGATATTCGTTTACAACTTTATCGCTAGTATTTTTTACGGTAAAAAAGGACCGGTCAACCCTTGGGGTTCCAATACATTGGAATGGACAACCCCACAAGAGCACATTCACGGAAACTGGCCTGGAGAAATTCCACACGTTTACCGTTGGGCATACGATTACAGTAAAACATACGAAAATGGTGAGTACATTATTGCAGGGCAGGATTTTGTTCCGCAAAACGTTCCGCTTCAGGAGAACGAAGAAGAACTCAACCATTAGAAAATAGATTTATATTAGTGAAAGAGCCCGTCCGATTGGATGGGCTTTTTTTATTGGAATAGATTTTGAAGTGAATTGTATATCTTTAAATGGCATTTCCCCCTATCAAAAAGAAAACCATCATGAAAAAGTTACTTATCCTATTATTGGTACTATCCCCAATTGTATCCATTGCGCAGCGCAAACCTAAAATTAAGGGAAGCCGCATCGTAACACAGGTAAGCGAAGAGCTTCCGCCATTCGATGCCATTGTTTTAAATGATGATCTTGAAATCAACCTTGATAAGTCGTTTGGACCAGGATATCATATTATCGCTGATGATAATTTAATAGATGTCCTAAAATTTGAGGTAGAGGACGGCACTTTGGTAATCAGTTCCTACTATAACATAACCGCTAAAAAGGAATTGGAAATTACCGTAAACTATACCGAACTCAAGGCCATTACATTAAAAAATGGAAGCATTGTTTCCAAAGATGTTATTGAATCCAATGAACTGTTTATAGATGGATTTAACAATACAAAAATGGACATAAAGGCTAATGCTGCTGTTATGGATATTAATTTGGAAGATAGCAGCAACGGTGATTTTAATGTAGAGGTGGATTCCTTGAACATCAACCTGAATAAAAGAGCGCAAGCCTACGTTTATGCCCAGATAAATACGGGGGCATTGGATATGGAAGGGAGCTCATCTTTGACCATGGAGGGTACTTCCGAAAGATTACAGGCTAATTTATTGGACATGGCCAAGTATCGAGGAGAAAGTATGCAAATAGGTTCTTGCCAACTTAAAATCACAGGTAATGCCAGTGCAAGGGTATATGCATTTCGTGATATCCAAATCAATGCCACGGGAGGTGCGGGCATTTATCTTTATGGTACACCAAATATTACCGTAACTGAATTTTTGGATACTGCACAGCTCATTAAAAAGGAGTAACCTCGGCTTTGCAAACAAACCGTTTCCGGTAGCGCGGCTTTTCAACTATATTTGTTGAACCATGAACGAAAACTTAGACCCAACAGGCGAAAACCTTTCACCAGAAGAGTTTGATATAGAAAGAGCTTTGCGCCCCATTAGTTTTGATGACTTTACCGGGCAGGCTCAGGTGCTCGAAAATCTAAAGATTTTTGTGCAGGCCGCCAATCTTCGTGGGGAGGCACTTGATCATACACTTTTTCATGGCCCTCCAGGATTGGGTAAGACCACCTTGGCCCATATTTTGGCAAACGAACTTGGTGTGAACATAAAAGTTACATCTGGTCCCGTTTTGGACAAGCCAGGTGACTTGGCCGGGCTTTTGACCAATCTCGAAGAGCGAGATGTCCTTTTTATTGATGAAATCCACCGGTTGAGCCCCATTGTGGAGGAATACCTGTATTCTGCAATGGAGGACTATAAAATCGATATTATGATTGAGACCGGACCTAATGCCCGTACGGTACAAATCAACTTAAGTCCTTTTACTTTAATAGGAGCAACAACCAGATCAGGATTGCTGACGGCACCAATGCGTGCCAGATTTGGAATCCAGAGCCGATTGGAATATTATCATACAGAATTATTGTCCACCATTGTGGAACGCAGTGCGGAAATCCTTAAAGTGCCGATCACCAATGATGCGGCCATAGAAATTGCCGGGCGAAGCAGGGGTACACCTCGAATTTGCAATGCACTTTTGCGCCGGGTTCGCGATTTTGCCCAGATCAAGGGTACTGGAAATATTGATTTGGAAATTTCTCAATTTGGACTTAAGGCCTTAAATGTGGATGCCCATGGTCTAGATGAAATGGACAATAAGATTCTGAGTACCATTATTGATAAATTTAAAGGGGGCCCTGTGGGGATAACGACTTTGGCTACCGCGGTGTCTGAAAGCGCCGAAACCATAGAGGAAGTTTACGAACCATTCTTGATTCAGCAGGGTTTTATAATGCGCACCCCAAGAGGAAGAGAAGTAACCGAACTTGCGTACAAACATTTGGGCAGGGTAAAAGGAGGTGCACAGGGAGGGTTATTTTAAAAGTCCTCAACTTCCCCTATTTGACAATAATTTGTAATTTACAGGCTTGTTGTGTTTTTCAGACTGATTTTTTAAGCAAAACACAGATGTCCCCAACTTGCTGTTTAATGAACCGACTTCCAGTTTGATTGATTCCATTTGGTACATGGAGCGTAGTAGTTAAAAAGCACATGGATACACCCGATTCACAAAAAGTGAGCAAGATGATCAAGCAAATCAAAAGATTGTGCTTTCAGTTAAGCATTTGTATCTTTTTAATGTTTGTACTTGCATTTGCCATTGTGTTGGTAGGCTCGGGCTATTTTGATGGCTTTAAAGATAAAACTGTACCTGTTCCCGATGATGTGTACCGAATGGATTATAATGTGTACAACCTATCATCTTCTCCAAAAAACGAAGAAATCAAATTAGGTTTCGAGATTTTTAGAAATACCCCGATACATATTGGACCCAAACAAAAAGACTCTACAAAAATGTTCGCAGGGAATAATCTGGCCTGCGCAAGTTGCCATATCAGCGGGGGAACAAAGCCCTATGCAGCACCCCTAATTGGTGTGGTGAAACGCTTTCCACAATTTAGGGGGCGCGAAAATAAAATGGGAACCATACAAGAGAGGATCAATGGCTGTATGGAGCGAAGTATGAACGGCAAGATGATGCCAGAATCCGCTAATGAAATGCAGGCTCTTATTGCTTATATGGATTGGTTGGGCCGTGCAACGCCTGCAAATGGAAAAATTGAAGGGCAGGGATTTCTGGAAATGGAGATTCCAGAAAGGGCTGTCGATTTGGTGGATGGGGAAACCGTATTTATAAAACATTGCGTTCTTTGCCATGGTGCAGATGGGCAGGGACAAAAAATACAGGGGAACGATCTATATCTTTACCCGCCATTGTGGGGAAATGATTCTTATAATAATGGGGCCGGGATGACACGTGTGATTACTGCGGCCCAATTTATCAAGGGGAATATGCCATACGGCACTACCTTCGATAAACCCATACTTACCGATGATGAAGCTTATGATGTTGCGGGATACATCAACCAAAAAATCCGGCCCGCTAAACCTAACAGGGAGGTAGATTTTCCGGATTTGACCAAAAAGCCCGTATCTACTCCGTATGGCCCCTATGTTGACCCTTTTACCGAGGAACAGCATCAGTTGGGACCGTTCCAGCCCATTATAAAATACTATGAACAGGAGTATAATATTTCCAAAACAAAATAGTGTTCCATTGTTCGCCATATTAAAATCCATTCTGGCAAAAACACAAATGTTCCAGTGAAAAGTATTGCTATATTAGTTTTATGAAAACCGAGGAGCATACAAAATTGATTAAAGACGAGGCCAAACGCCTCGGTTTTTTGTCGTGCGGCATTTCCAAAGCAGAGTTTTTGGAAGAAGAAGCTCCTCGGTTGGAAAAATGGCTCAACCAAAACATGCACGGTGAAATGCAGTACATGGAAAACCATTTTGATAAACGTTTAGATCCTACAAAGTTGGTAGAAGGGTCCAAGTCGGTTATTTCATTGGTATTAAATTATTTTCCGTCAGAAGAACAAGATCCAGATTCTTATAAAATCTCCAAATATGCTTATGGAATGGATTATCACTTTGTGATAAAGGATAAGCTGAAGAACTTGCTCCAATTCATTCAAGAAGAAATTGGGGAAGTACATGGAAGAGCTTTTGTAGATTCGGCACCAGTTCTGGATAAAGCTTGGGCAGCAAAAAGTGGACTGGGATGGATTGGTAAGCATAGTAATCTGCTTACCCAACAAGTGGGTTCTTTTTATTTTATAGCCGAACTTATAGTGGATTTGAAACTCGAATATGACACTCCGGTTACCGACCATTGTGGTACCTGTACAGCATGTATAGATGCCTGTCCCACCGAAGCTATTGTAGAACCTTATGCTGTGGATGGCAGCAAATGCATATCCTACTTTACCATCGAGCTTAAAAATGAGATTCCCAACGAGTTTCAGGGAAAATTGGATGAGTGGATGTTTGGCTGCGATATATGCCAAGATGTATGCCCATGGAACCGCTTTTCAAAACCGCATAATGAACCTTTGTTCAATCCAAATCCAGAATTATTGACATTCACAAAAAAAGATTGGGAGGAAATTACAGAAGATGTCTTTAAAAAAGTTTTTAGAAAGTCAGCTGTAAAAAGAACGAAGCTATCCGGTCTTAAGCGAAACATTGATTTCTTGAAGAAATAGATACATCCATAGGACTCAAATAGGATTCTTGGCTTAGCTAAAAAGGAAAAAACACTATATTGAGGAATATTCTTGTGAGATTCCTATCTTTCCCAAGATGATATTGACGACTAGCTAAACAGACAAGATGATTAAAATCAAAAAACCCAAATTAAGCTTTTGGCAAATTTTTAATATGAACGTTGGGTTCCTTGGAATCCAATACAGTTTTGGGCTTCAGCAAAGTGCCATAAACCCGATTTTTCTTTTTTTGGGTGCCGAGGAAGAAATATTGCCCATTTTAAATATAGCTGGGCCCGTAACAGGGTTGATTGTGCAACCTATAATAGGTGCGGTTTCGGATAAAACTTGGTCCCCAAGATGGGGAAGAAGAAAGCCCTTCTTTTTAATTGGCGCCGTAATGGGCAGTATATGTCTGTTTGCCTTTCCTTTAAGTCCAGCCCTTTGGTTTGCAGTAGGTTTGTTGTGGATATTGGATGTTGGGAACAACATGGCGATGGAGCCTTACCGCGCCTTTGTGGGGGACAAGCTGCCCGAATCACAATTTAGTATGGGATACCAGATGCAGAGTCTATTTGTAGGGGCAGGTATCCTTTTGGCCAATGCTTCTATCTTTTTGTTTCAAGACTGGTTTGGTGGAGGACAGGAAGTAGAGGGAGCAGTTCCCAAATGGTTGTATTATTCCTTTTTCATTGGGTCATTTCTTTCCATTGCCACCATTTTATGGTCTGTTTTAAAAACTCCGGAAATTCCACCTTCGGATGAGGAGTTGGCGGAAATCAACAAACATAAAGCACTACCATTTGCAGAACGGGTTAAAGTACCCTTTGTAGAAATAGCTAAGGCTGTAAAAGATATGCCCAAATTTATGTGGAAGTTATCCGCAGTATATCTGTTTCAATGGTACGCCCTTTTCGTGTACTGGCAATTTATTACCCCCTTGTTCAGGGTTTCGCTGGGCTACGATACTTCCGAAGCCGCTGCCCAAGCTGCCAAAATGAGCACAACCTATAATGTGGTCACCGCAGTGGTCGCGTTGGTGCTGGTGCCTCTCACTTTAAGATTTGGAGGAAAAAAAATATATGCACTAAGCTTATTGGGAACAGGTTTGGCCCTTTTTGCCATACCTTATATCCAAGACCCTATCTATGTATTGTTTCCCATGGTGTTATTCGGAGTTGGATGGGCCGCTATGATGGGAATTCCCTACAGTATGGTTTCCAAAGTGGTACCACAGGAACGAAGAGGCGTATACATGGGTATACTGAATATGATGATCGTAATCCCAATGGGAATTGAAACACTTACATTTGGACCTATTTTCAAAAATATCTTGGGCGCGAACTCTGTAAACGCCATGTTGTTTGCAGCGGTGTTTTTTGTTATTGCGGCTATTCTGGCCATGCGTCTCAATGTATCAAAAGCGAAGGAAGAATACCCATTGGACTCTTGATCAGTACAACAGAATTAAGTTGGCCATAGTACTTTTTGGTTTTTACTTTAGTGTAAATTGATTCTTTGGATTTCCCGATAAAAGCAATGAATACCCTAACTTTACCAATTCATTTTCGACGATATGAGCAAGGAAAAGCAAAGACGTGAAGCGTTACTGTACCACGCAAAGCCACAACCAGGTAAAATAAAAATTGTTCCAACAAAACCATATTCCACGCAAAGGGACTTGGCTTTGGCATACTCTCCCGGGGTTGCAGAGCCCTGCCTGGAAATTGAAAAGAACAAGGATGATGTGTACAAGTACACCGCAAAAGGGAATATTGTTGCAGTTATTTCCAATGGCACCGCGGTTTTGGGCTTGGGTAATATCGGACCCGAGGCTTCAAAACCAGTAATGGAAGGTAAAAGTCTTCTTTTTAAGATCTTTTCGGATATCGATGGGATTGATATTGAACTTGATACCACTGATGTGGATAAGTTCGTTGAAACAGTAAAGGCCATTGCGCCAACATTTGGAGGAATCAATCTAGAAGATATAAAGGCTCCCGAAGCATTCGAGATAGAACGCAGGTTAAAGGAAGAACTCGATATTCCGGTAATGCACGATGATCAGCACGGAACGGCCATTATTTCCGCCGCCGCTTTGCTCAATGCTTTGGAAATTTCAGATAAAAAAATAGAAGAAGTAAAAATAGTGGTCAGCGGAGCAGGAGCGGCTGCAGTTTCTTGTACGCGCTTGTATAAATCTTTTGGGGCAAGAGCAGAAAATATCGTCATGTTGGATAGTAAAGGTGTTATCCGTAGCGACAGGGATGATCTTAGTTCTCAGAAAAAAGAATTTGCCACCGATAGAAAAATTGACACTTTGGAGGAGGCCATGAAGGATTCCGATGTGTTTATAGGACTCTCTATTGCAGATATTGTTTCTCCCAAAATGTTGAACTCCATGGCGGACAATCCTATTGTATTTGCCATGGCCAATCCTGACCCCGAGATCGAGTACAATTTGGCCTGTAAAACAAGGAAAGATATAATAATGGCCACAGGTCGTTCCGACCATCCTAACCAAGTGAACAATGTTTTGGGCTTTCCTTTCATCTTCAGGGGCGCGCTCGATGTAAGGGCAACCAAGATCAATGAGGAAATGAAGAAGGCCGCTGTAATGGCATTGGCGGATTTAACCCGGGAGCCAGTTCCGGAGCAGGTAAATATCGCGTATGATGCCACCAGACTTACATTTGGCAAAAACTATATCATTCCAAAACCCTTTGATCCCCGACTTATTGCCAAAATTCCACCAGCAGTGGCCAGGGCAGCAATGGAAAGTGGCGTGGCCCGATTGCCTATTCAAGATTGGGAAAAATATGAAGAGGAACTTTACCAGAGGTCAGGTAATGATAATAAAGTAGTTAGACTATTGCACAACAGGGCAAAAGTAAATCCGAAACGCATTGTTTTTGCTGAAGCCGAGTTGTTGGATGTGATTAAAGCAGCTCAAATTGTGCATGATGAAGGTATCGCCAAACCCATACTCCTTGGTAACAAGGAAACTATTGAAAATTTAAAGAAGGAACTCGAATTTGATGCCGAAGTTCCTATAATAGACCCTCGTTCCGATGAATTTAAGGAAATGAGGACAGAATATGCATTGAAGCTATGGGAATTAAGAAAACGAAAAGGGGAGACAAAATATAGTGCCCGTGTCAACATGGGCAAGCGGAATTATTTTGGAGCCATGATGCTCAAAGAAGGTGATGCCGATGGGATGATTTCTGGTTATTCAAGAGCTTATCCCAAAGTATTGCGACCGGTGTTTGAAGTTTTGGGCAGGGCCAAAAATGTTCAAAACGCCAGTACAGTAAACATCATGATCACCGAGCGCGGGCCACTCTTTTTGGCAGATACCTCAATCAATATTGATCCCAATGCGGAGGAATTGGCCGAGATAGCCCAAATGACGGCCAATGTGGCAAAAACCTTTGGCTTTAAGCCTGTTATGGCGCTACTTTCCTATGCCAACTTTGGGTCATCGAGCCATCCAAATGCGCAAAAGGTGAGAGAGGCCGTCAAGATTTTGCACGAAAGAAACCCTGATTTGGTTGTGGACGGTGAAATTCAAACTGATTTTGCTCTGGATCCCGAGTTGAGCAATAACAACTTTCCGTTCTCCAAAATATCTGGTAAAAAGGTGAATACTTTGGTTTTCCCTAATTTGGAATCTGCCAACATTACCTATAAATTGCTCAAAGGACTGAACAATGCCGACTCCATAGGTCCGATCATGGTTGGATTAACGCGTGCAGCACATATTTTACAGTTGGGTGCAAGTGTGGACGAAATGGTGAATATGGCAGCTGTTGCGGTTATAGATGCCCAAGAGCGGGAAAAAAGAAAAATGGCAAAAACACAAGGTGGATAAAAAATTTAATCGGTTAAAAAATGATCACCCATTTAAGAGGAAAACTAGTTGAGAAAAACCCAACATATGCCATTGTGGAATGCAATGGAGTGGGGTACTTTTTAAACATTTCCCTGCATACTTTTTCCTTGCTTACGGATGATGAAAACGTATTTATTTATACCGATTTGTTGGTCAAGGAAGACTCCCATACACTATTTGGTTTTGCGGAAAGGGCGGAGCGAGAAGTTTTCCGATTACTAATATCGGTTTCGGGTGTTGGTGCTAGTACGGCACGCACCATGTTGTCCTCATTGTCTCCATCCGATGTAAGGGATGCCATTGCCAATGGCGATGTTCCCACGATCCAGTCTGTGAAAGGCATTGGAGCCAAAACAGCACAGCGGGTAATCTTGGACTTAAAAGACAAGATTTTAAAAGTCTACGACATAGGCGAAGTTTCACAACAATCAAACAATACAAATAAAGAAGAAGCGTTATCTGCATTAGAGGTTCTTGGTTTTACCAGAAAGCAATCTGAAAAGGTGGTCGACAAGGTACTTTCCCAAGACACTTCATTAAGCGTAGAGAACATTATTAAACAGGCGCTGAAAAATTTGTAACTAGTTTGAAAAAAGGGGCAAAACCAATACTTAAACCAACGGGCTTTAAGTACATTTTCTTTGTTGTTTGCTTGCTGTCCATATCCAACCTAATGGCGCAGGAAACCAACGAACAGGCTCAGGATTCTGTAAAAACAGGAGTTGAGCTTGGTCGTCTTATCATGGAAAATCCCGATAGCATTGTTGCTAAATATACCTACGATCCAAAAACCAACACTTACGTCTACACGGAAAGTGTCGGGGATTTTAATGTGAATTATCCTGTAATCCTTACCCCGGAACAATACTACGATCTTGTTGAAAAGGAGCAGATGAAATCCTACTTCAAACAAAAGGCGGATGCCTATGCGGGAAAGAAGGAAGGAAGTGAAGAGGCCCGGAAAAATCTTTTGCCCAACTTTTATGTAAACAACAATTTTTTTGAGACCATTTTTGGAGGAAACACCATTGAGGTAATCCCACAAGGGTCGGTTGCCATGGATTTGGGCGTTTTATGGCAGAAAAATGATAATCCAGCCCTTTCGCCAAGGAATAGGACCAACCTTTCTTTTGATTTTGATCAACGGATCAGTTTGAGTTTGTTGGGTAAGGTGGGAGAGCGCCTTCAAGTGACGGCCAATTACGATACCGAGGCCACTTTTGATTTTCAGAACTTGGTAAAACTGGATTATACTCCAACTGAAGACGATATCATTCAAAAAATAGAGATAGGTAATGTGAGCATGCCGCTCAATAGTTCTTTGATTACGGGAGCGCAGAGCTTGTTTGGTGTTAAGACGCAACTTCAGTTCGGGAAAACCACAGTGACAGCAGTATTTTCCGAACAACGATCACAAAACAACACCGTGGTAGCACAAGGTGGTGGTACGGTGAACGAGTTCTCCCTTACAGCTTTGGATTATGATGAGGACAGACACTTTTTCTTGGCACATTATTTCCGTAACAATTACGACCGAGCGTTGGAGTTTTACCCCTTGGTTCGCTCTCAGGTGCAAATCACCCGATTGGAAGTTTGGGTGACCAACCGAAATCAACAAACACAAAATGTTAGAAACGTTGTCGCCATTCAAGATTTAGGTGAAGCTATTTCTGATAATACTCGAATTGGAGTTAACAGTGGAAACCCACCTGGGTTTTTTAATCCTTCAGCGGTAGCGACCGGATTGCCCCAAAACGCAGCCAATGAATATGATCCAAATCAAATAGGAAGCGGAGCATTGACCCAATCCATTCGGGACATAGCTACTGTAGAATCTGGCTTCAACATTCCTGGCTACAACGTAAACCAAGGTTTCGATTACGCTATTTTGGAAAATGCCAGAAAATTGGAGCCCGGACGTGATTATGAATTTGATTCCCAATTGGGATATATTTCTTTGAGCCAAAGCTTGAGCAATGATGAGGTTTTGGGTGTGGCTTTTCAATATACGTACAACGGACAGGTGTTCCAGGTAGGAGAGTTTGCCAATGGGGGGGTCGATGCGACCACAATACCACCGAACTCCAATTTAATCGAAAACAATGCATTGGTTTTAAAGTTGTTAAAGAGCAACATCACCAATGTGCAAGACCCTATTTGGGATTTGATGATGAAAAACGTCTATTCCACAGGGGCCTATCAATTAAACCAAGAAGATTTTAAACTGAATATTCTTTATTCCGATCCAACACCAAGAAATTACATTACGCCAGTGGACCCAAATGCAGGTTGGCCAGAGGGTTTGGAAGATCAAATATTGCTCAGCGTGTTCAACTTGGACCGCTTAAATACGTATAATGATATACAACCCGGTGGTGATGGATTCTTTGATTATGTGGAAGGGATTACAGTTGATTCTCAAACTGGCCGTATCATTTTTACCAAGGTCGAACCATTTGGGGAATATCTTTTTGAGAAATTAGGTGGTGGAGTATATGATGTGGACAATGATCAGGGGTATAATCCCAATCAGCAACGATATGTATTTAGGAACATGTACGCCAAAACCAAGGCGGCTTCTTTACAGGATGCTGAAAAAAACCGCTTCCAGATTAAAGGTAGGTATACCTCGCAGTCGGGAAATGGTATTCCAATAGGTGCCTTTAATGTGCCACAGGGATCCGTTAATGTTACCGCAGGTGGTCGTCAGTTGCAAGAGGGCATTGATTATACGGTAAACTATCAAGCGGGAACCGTACAGATACTGGACCCAAGCTTACAGGCTTCGGATACACCAATCAATATCTCTGTAGAGAACAATGCGGTATTTGGCCAGCAAACAAGAAGATTTGCAGGTTTTAATGTGGAGCATCAGTTTAATGAAAACTTTATGTTGGGAGGTACTTTTCTCAACTTAAATGAACGTCCCCTTACCCAAAAATCAAACTATGGTGTAGAGCCGGTCAATAATACCATTTATGGTCTAAATGGAAATTTTAGTACGGAAATTCCATTCTTAACACGTTTGGCCAATAAGCTTCCAAATATAGATACCGATGTGCCATCTAACCTGAGCCTACGCGGCGAGGTGGCCTTTTTAAAACCAAACTCTCCAAAAAATGCGGATTTCCAAGGGGAAACAACAACTTATTTGGACGATTTTGAAGGGGCTCAAGCACTTATAGATATTAGATCTTCTTTGGGATGGACATTGGCCAGTCCACCAGTAGAGTTTTTAAACAACAGAACAGGTATCGATGTAGGGCATGAAAGAGCTAAAATGGCCTGGTATACCATTGATCCTATTTTTTATACCAACCAGAGACCTTCTGGAATGTCCGACAACGACATATCGTTGAACGCTACGCGTAGGGTGTTTATAGATGAGGTCTTTACCGAGACGGATATTGCTCAAGGTCAGACCCAGGTGCAAAGTACCTTGGACATTGTTTATTATCCGAATCAGAAAGGACCCTATAATGCCAACCCAAGTTTTGAAACTGAAATAGCAGATGATAAATGGGCCGGGATAATGAGACCGCTGAGCAGTACCAATTTTGAACAGTCCAATGTGGAATTTGTGCAGTTTTGGGTGTTGGACCCTTACGTTGATGGGGAAACTGCAGATGGCAATGCTGGTGAACTGGTATTGAATTTGGGAAATATTTCCGAAGATATCCTTAGGGATGGGCGCAAGCAGTACGAGAATGGATTGCCTTCTTCTTCGAACTCGGAAATACCAAGAGAAACTATTTGGGGTCAAGTACCCTCCACCCAATCGTTGGTTTATGCTTTTGATGCAGATGAAACCAATAGGTCTGCACAAGATCTTGGTTTGGATGGATTGGACGATGCTTCCGAACAGTCGATTTATAATGGACCGGCAGAAGACCCCGCTTTGGATAACTATCAATATTATTTGAATAGAGAAGGTGGTGTTTTGGAACGGTATCTCGATTTTAACAATGTGCAAGGAAACTCGCCTGTAGCCGTTACCGATACCAATAGAGGGTCAACAACCCTTCCTGATGTTGAGGATATTGATAGGGATTTGACCATGAACACGGTGAACAGCTATTACGAATATCGGATAGAGATCAAGCCCAATACCACTATTGATGATCAATATGTAACGGATATTCGCGAGGGGCAAACACCCACATTGCCCAATGGAACACAATTGAACAGAAGATGGATTCAATATAAAATTCCATTAAGTGATTTTACCGATGCCGTTGGTGGAATTTCCGATTTTAGGTCCATTAGTTTTATGCGGATGTACCTAACTGGATTTTCAGATGATGTAGTGCTGCGTTTTGCAACTTTGGATTTGGTTCGAGGCGATTGGAGAACATATACGAGTTCACTGCAACCAGATGTGGACAACGACCCAACGGACGACGCTACGGTGATCGATGTAAATACAGTAAACATTGAGGAGAACTACGGTAGACAGCCGATACCTTACGTCTTACCGCCAGGGGTGTTCAGGGAGCAATTGAACAATAACAACACCATTATTCGTCAAAATGAGCAATCCTTATCCTTAAAAGTGGAAAATTTGGAGCCACAAGATTCCAGGGGAGTGTTCAAAAATCTGAGCATAGATATGCGTCAATACGAACGTATTAAAATGTTTATGCATGCCGAGAAAATTTTCAATTCGGATTATGGGGATGATGATACACCTTTAGTTGGATTTCTTAGATTGGGAACAGATTTTAAAGAAAATTTCTATCAAATAGAATTACCTCTTCAATTTACTCCTTTTGGTTCATCAACAGCCGATGAAATATGGCCAGATGTCAATCAACTTGAAGTTTCTATGAGCGACTTGCGAAAAGTTAAGTCCAAAGGAATATCCGATGGGACGTTAACCGACATCAATTATTATGAAATTATAAATGGAGAGCCCGTTCTTGTGGATGAGTTTGCTCCAAGAACATTGGGAACCATTCGTATAGGAATAAAAGGTAACCCATCTTTAGGCAGCATTCGCGGCATGATGTTGGGAATTAAAAATATTGATGCGCTTCCTGCTAGAGGTGAGGTTTGGTTCAATGAGTTGAGATTGGCCGGCTTGGAAAATAATGGAGGATGGGCCGCTACAGCTGCCTTGGACGCCAACATGGCCGATTTTGCAAATGTAACCGCAACAGGAAGCAGAAGTACATCTGGATTTGGTTCCATAGACCAATCCCCAACGGAGCGTGCTTTGGAGGACGCTATTTCGTATGATGTGGTAACGAATGTAAATGTAGGACAGTTGTTTCCAAAGAAATGGAACTTGCAATTGCCCTTTAATTATGGAATTTCGGAGACCCTGATCACCCCGGAGTTCGATCCTGTATATGATGACCTAAGGTTGGATGATAGAATAGCTGCGGCAGCAACAGCGGAAGAGGCCGAGGCTATTAAGGAACAGGCAGAAGATTATACGAAGCGCACAAGTATCAATTTGATTGGTGTTAGGAAAAATAGGGGTGAGGAAGCTGAGGAGAATTTCTTTGACGTGGAGAACTTTACCTTCAATTATTCCTATAACGAAACGAATCACCGTGATTTTGAAGTGGCCGAACTAAAGGATCAAAATGTTTCCACTGGGTTTGTGTACAATCACAATTTTAGACCTGCCCCTGTAGCACCCTTCGTCAAAAAAGATTCTTTGCTTACAGGTAAATACTGGCAATGGCTCAAGGATTTAAATTTTAATGCTTTGCCAACAAGTTTTTCGGTCAACGCCAATTATAACCGCTCCTTTAATCAACAAAGGTACCGGGATGTATTGGAGCCTGGAGTGGATGCCTTGGAATTGCCTTTGCTTCAACAACGTAACTATCTCTTTAATTGGCAGTATGCTTTAAATTATAGCCTCACCAAGTCTTTACGGTTAAACTTGACCGCCTCCAACAATAATATTGTGCGTAATTATTTTAATGTTGACGATGATAGGGATTCGGGCATCAACCAAGCCCTGGATCTGTGGGATGGTTTTTTTGATATTGGTGAGCCCAATAGGCATGCGCAACAAATGCAGTTGAACTACGAACTTCCTTTTAGTAAAATACCTTTTCTCAATTTTATAAATGCACAGTACACCTATACCAGTAATTTTGATTGGCAACGTGGAGGTGATGCCTTGCTTGAGGTGGCAGGGGAGAACATCAATACTGTTCAGAACGCAAGTACCCATAACCTTACGGCGAACATGAGCATGCAACGCTTTTATGATTATCTGGGTCTAAAAAAGCGTGATGGGAAGGTAACTGCCAACCAAGCGGCCGTAAGACGTGATAAAGCTGGAAACCCCGCAAATGAAACAGATGCCGATGGGCCAAGAAAAACCGGGAAGGGTTTCAATACGATGGTGGATATCTTGACCATGGTGAAAAGGATAAATGTAAACTATAGCCAGAACAGCGGTACAGTGTTGCCAGGGTATACGCAATCCATTGGGTTTATTGGTACTACCCGTCCAACTTTGGGCTTTGTTTTCGGAAGTCAGGCCGACGTGCGCTTTGAAGCTGCACGTAACGGATGGTTGACGGATTATCCCGAGTACAGTAATCAGTTCATGCAAAACACCAACAGGCAATTGAACATTACGGCTACCGCACAGCCGACTCAGGATTTGACCATTGACTTGAGTGCCGATAGAAACTATATGAGTTCCTCCCAAGAAAGCTATAGCCCTGAAGAATGGATGAACGGACAGGATGGATTGATCAATGAAATGGGGAACTTTAGTATTTCCACGGTAATGATCGGAACGGTATTCGGTAAAAGTGATGAATTTGATTCCGAGACTTTTGAGCAATTCAAGCAAAATAGGATCACCATTGCCAATAGATTGGTGGCCGATAGAGGAGAGAGTCCGGGTGAATTGGATGAGGATGGATTTCCTGAACGTTATGGAAAAACACAACAAGAGGTGTTGTTGCCTGCATTCTTTGCGGCATACACGGGCCAAGATGTGGATAGGGTGAACATGGATGCTTTCCGGGAAATCCCAATTCCAAACTGGAACCTAAAATATACAGGTTTAATGAAGAATAGGTGGTTCAAGAAAAAATTCAAACGTTTCTCTTTGAGCCATGGCTATCGCGCCGCCTATAGTGTAAACTCATTTCAGACCAATTTAGAGCGTCAGAATACTACGATCGATCCGGAAAATGGGGACTTGCTTCCAAAAACCCTAATCAATAATGTAGTGCTTACGGATGAATTCAGCCCATTGATGCGGGTGGATTTTGAAATGCAGAACTCATTTAGCTTTTTGGCCGAGGTCCGCACCAGCAGAACCTTGTCCTTAAGTTTTGATAACAATCTTTTGACCGAAATCAATGGAAATGAATATACGGTGGGGCTTGGATATCGCTTCAAGGATGTAAAATTTGTAACCAACATTGGTGGCGAGAAAACCCGATTAAAAGGAGATCTAAACCTGAAGGCCGACCTATCGCTCCGTGATAATATTACCATCATCCGAAACTTGGATATAAACAACAATCAGATTACATCGGGGCAAAGGTTAATGTCCATAAAGTTCACGGCCGACTATGCTTTGAGCAAAAGTTTGAATGCTTTGTTCTTCTATGATCATTCCTTCTCGGAGTTTGCAGTTTCGACGGCATTTCCACAGACAACCATCAACACTGGCTTTACATTAAGGTACAACTTCGGAAATTAATCAATAGCGTATTTTACATTTCCTTTATTTTGTAACAAAGTTTCTTTGAAAAGCTTTCCGCAATCTGTTACATTTGTCCATCGACTAATTCAAATAGTAAGAAATGAACATACCATCAGAATTAAAGTACACAAAAGACCATGAATGGGTCAAAATAGATGGAGATATCGCAACCGTGGGAATTACGGATTTCGCTCAAAGTGAACTAGGTGATATCGTTTACGTTGAAGTGGAGACTTTGGACGAAACTTTGGATAAAGAAGAAGTTTTTGGTACTGTTGAAGCCGTAAAAACGGTTTCCGATCTGTTTCTTCCGCTAAGCGGGGAAATTGTTGAGTTCAACGAAGCATTGGAGGACGAGCCCGAAAAAGTGAACAGCGACCCCTATGGTGAAGGTTGGATGGTAAAAATTAAAATGAGCGAGGCTTCTGAAGTCGACGATTTAATGAGTGCCGATGACTACAAGGCATTGATAGGTGCTTAAAAGAAGTATATATACCTTATTATTTATAAGCTGGGTGGTTATTATTACAATGCTCAGCTTATTTTCTTTTTCGGACATAGACCTGGATACGGGGAGCTTAAATATTCCCTATGCCGATAAAATCACCCACTTCATATTTTATATGGGGTTCAGTTTTGTTGGCTGTCTAAGCATACGGGAAAGAACCTTGGGAAACCTTGGGCTAGGTAGAACCATGAGAATTGTTTTGGTTTTAGCTATATTATATGGTATACTTATTGAGATATTACAATATACGGTCACGACCGATCGGATGGCCGAGATCGGCGATGTTTTGGCAAATACTTTGGGTGCATTTGCAGGAATTGGACTGATTCGATGGGTTTTTTCTAAGAAAAACCCGTTAAAATGGAAATTTTAATTGTTTATTTAACCAATTAATAATTAAATTAGCAAACACTAAATTTAGAAAAGGAGAAAAGGATGGAACCAAAAAAGAACCCGAAAGCAGACGTAGGAAGAAACAGTGCACTATATTTTGTTATAGGATTGGCTGCTGTTTTGGCTTTGGTCTACGGCGCCATGGAGTGGAAAAAATATGATAAGGTCAATGACTACGACATTTCTATGAATGTTGAAGATCAGTTGGACGAAGAAGTGCCGATGACCGAGCAAATTAAAACACCGCCACCGCCACCGCCACCTGCAGCCCCCGAAGTTATCGAGGTTGTAGAAGATGAGGAAGAAGTGGAAGAGACCGTTATAGAGTCTACGGAAACTAGCCAGGAAGAAGAGGTAATCGAAATCGAGGAAGTTGAAGTGGAAGAGATAGAAGAAGACATTTCGGTGCCATTTGCTGTAATTGAAGATGTGCCGGTATTTCCTGGTTGTGAAGGAGCCAGCGATAAAAAAGCATGTTTTCAAGAAATGATGCAGAAACACATTCGTAAGAACTTCCGTTACCCAGAGATTGCTCAAGAAATGGGTGTTCAAGGTCGGGTAAGTGTTATTTTTGTTATCCAGAAAGATGGAAGTATCGGAAATATTAGAATGCGTGGACCGGACAAAAACTTGGAGGCAGAGGCCATGAGGATTATTCAGAAATTGCCTAAAATGACACCTGGTAAACAAAGAGGTAGAGCGGTAAAAGTACCTTTTAGTATTCCAATTACATTTAAACTTCAGTAAGATTTGCATAATTCCTGTTGAGGCAGGAATGGAAAAAGCCCGAATGGTATTTCATTCGGGCTTTTTTTATGGATTTAACTCTAAGAATCATAAAACCTTAGCTTTGGTTGCAAAAGATATACACTGGCGTTATCTTTGCCAGCCAATAAAGATGTGGATGAAATCTGCCGTAGGTTCCGTAAAAAATAATACCCTTTCCTTACTATTTTCTGATTTTAAGGAGATTACCAAGGCCAGGCTGGCCGTTAGCGTGGTTTTTTCTTCCATTGCGGGGTATTTTCTGGGAGCTCACCAAGTTAATGTAGTATCCTTGTTATTGTTAATGTTCGGAGGTTATTGCATGGTGGGGGCGTCAAACGCTTACAATCAAATCATAGAAAAAGATTTGGATGCTCTGATGAAGCGCACCAGGAACAGGCCTATTCCTTCGGGAAGAATGTCCGTAAAAACCGCATTGATCATTGCGGTAACCCTAACAGTTTTAGGGGTATTGTCACTTTTGGCCCTCAGCCCGAAAACTGCAATGTTTGGCGCTATATCCATTTTTTTATACACCAGTGTGTATACGCCGTTAAAAACAAAGTCTCCACTTTCTGTATTTGTAGGGGCATTTCCGGGAGCGATTCCCTTTATGCTGGGGTGGGTGGCGGCAACGGATGATTTCGGAATAGAACCCGGAACTTTGTTCATGATTCAATTTTTTTGGCAATTCCCTCATTTTTGGGCCTTGGGTTGGATGCTGGACGAAGACTATAAACAAGCAGGTTTTAAAATGTTGCCAACAGGCAAAAAGGATAAGGGAACCGCAATGCAAATCATTCTTTACACCATTTGGATGATTGTTATCTCCATAATCCCGGTGTTCGGGTTTACGGGTAGATTGCACCTCTCCATCCCAGCAGCCGTAATAGTATTTTTGTCGGGATTGGTCATGTTATTTTTCGCATTCAAACTATATGAAAACAGGGACAATCCATCAGCGCGAAAGTTGATGTTGGCCAGTGTTACCTATATATCATTGATTCAAGTAGTATACGTATTAGATAAGTTTATAAGCTAAAATGGATTTAACCCAAGGAACAGTAGAGGAAAAGAACAGACGGGCAAAAAAAATGATGCTCTGGTTCGGTATAGTGAGTTTGATCATGGGCTTTGCCGGTTGGACCAGCGCCTATATTGTGAGCAGTAAAAGAGAAGATTGGGTGACCGATCTAGAGTTGCCAAGTGCCTTCTTCATCAGTACTGCCATGATAATTTTAAGCAGTATCACCTATTTAATTGCCAAAAAGGCGGTAGCCAAGAATAATCAAAAGAAGGGAACTACATTTTTACTCATTACTTTGGTACTTGGGATAACTTTTATATCGTTTCAATTTGTAGGTTTTTCCCAAATGTTGGAGAACGGATATTATTTTACTGGTCCTACCAGTAATATAAAAATGTCCTATGTATTTTTGATAGCAGCGGTTCACATAGCCCACGTGGTAGCAGGATTAATATCACTCTTGGTGGTTTTGGTCCAACAGCTCAGGAAAAAATATACCCCGGAAAATATGTTGGGAATGGAATTAGGTGCCACATTCTGGCATTTCTTGGATTTTATTTGGGTATATCTAATTCTATTTATGTATTTCGTGAAATAAAACTTGATTGGAGCAGTTTTCATTCAAGTTTGTCTTTTACAATACATCAAAAAATGTAAATTTGTGAAAGTTTTAATAAAACGACCTTTTATATGGATGCAACGGTAAGTACCGGTACAGAAGACAGCGTTTGGGGAGGCGGGAATAGACCCCTTGGCGCTAGCTATGGAAAAATGATGATGTGGTTTTTTATCATGTCGGATGCCTTGACCTTTTCTGGGTTTTTGGTAGCCTATGGTTTCTCAAGATTTAAGTTCATAGAACTTTGGCCAATTGCCGATGAGGTATTTACCCACGTGCCCTTTTTCCATGGAAATTATCCCATGTATTATGTGGCCTTTATGACCTTTATTTTGATTATGTCCTCCGTAACCATGGTTTTGGCTGTGGATGCAGGTCATAAATTAAAGCAAAGCAAGGTTGTCCTTTATATGTTCCTTACCATTATTGGTGGTGCAATTTTCGTTGGGTCACAGGCTTGGGAATGGGCAACTTTTATAAAAGGTGATTACGGGGCCGTAGAGACAAACTCAGGTAGAATACTTCAGTTTGTGAATGCCGAAACTGGCGAAAGAGCCGCTTTGGCAGATTTTGCGGAAACCTTACCGGAAGAAAGAGTAAAGCACCAAGCGAGTGAAGGTATTTGGTTTGAGGGAGAGGGGTACAAGACTTCTTACTCTTTAAACGAAGTTGTTGAAGGTTTTAAGGCAACACCAAATATTCTTATCCGCACCGAGCAACTGAACGAAGAGGGCGAAAAGACTCTTTTGGATAGAAAACAATCACTGGCAAAGATATTGGAAGCCAATCAAGTGGTGGAAGGTGCTAATCTAGTCCATAATGAATATGGTCACCGATTGTTCGCCGATTTCTTTTTCTTTATCACAGGATTCCACGGATTCCACGTATTCTCTGGTGTAGTGATCAATATTATCATATTCTTTAATGTGATTCTTGGTACATACCAGCGCAGAGGCCATTACGAGATGGTTGAGAAGGTAGGGCTGTACTGGCACTTTGTGGATTTGGTATGGGTATTCGTATTTACATTCTTTTATTTGGTTTAAAAAATTGATTATAAATGGCACACGAGCATAAACTTGAAATTTTCAGAGGACTTTTAAAATTTAAGTCGAACACCCAAAAAATTTGGGGAGTACTTATCTTCCTTACAATAGTAACCACTATAGAAGTTGCGTTGGGTATAGTTAAACCAAGAGCACTCACCCATAGCTACTTTTTGGGTATGAAATTGCTTAATTGGATATTTATTATCCTCACATTGGTGAAGGCCTATTACATAGCCTGGGACTTTATGCACTTGAGGGATGAGAAAACATCCCTAAGAAGGGTGATTGTTTGGACTCCCGTATTCCTAGTGTCTTATTTGATCTTTATCTTGCTTTTCGAAGCCGATTACATTCACAATGTATACACCGATGGATTCATAACCTGGGATTTTTAAGAACTTATTTAACAAATTTAAAAGACGGTTTTCCAACCGTCTTTTTTTATTTTTGTAGGGTTCAACACTATGAAAAAGAAAATCGTTTTAGCAGTCCTTTTTATTCTCCCTGTGGTGGTCTATTTATTTTTTGCATCAGGGGTCAATAATTTTGGACGATTGCCCATACTTAGTGAAAATGTTTCAGATGTTTCTGGAATAGACCCTGGTATTCAACTTAAAAATAAGATTACCATTCTTGGTTTTCTAGGGAACAATGTGGAAAAAATGCAAGGAAATGCATTTAACCTAAACCAAAAAATTTATAAAAGATTCGGGGAGTTCAACGACTTTCAGATAATCATGGTGGTTCCAGAAGGGAATGAGGTGCAAGTGGAGGATTTGAAGAACGAATTGGGCAAGCTATCCAATGTGGACAAATGGCATTTTGCATTTGGTTCTGCGGTGGAAATAAAAACATTCTTCAATTCGCTAAAAACAAATATTGAATTGACGGATGACCTATCTACCCCCAATGTATTTATAATTGATAAGGATCTAAACCTTCGTGGAAGGACCGATGACGAGGATGAAGGTAGTAAATACGGGTTTGATACTTCGTCAGTTGCCGAACTTAACAATAAAATGGTGGATGATGTCAAGATAATCTTGGCGGAATACCGATTGGCCTTAAAAAAGAACAATGCCGACAGGAGCGAACAGTAAGAAAAAGTACACCTATATTTGGGTGTCTGCAATTATTTTGATTTTTGGAATCTTTGCAGTCTACGAAATCACAAAACGGGTAAAGGGAGGAACAGTTGTCGAAAACGACCGCATGAGTACAAGTTCCAAAGACGCCAAGATAGGTTTTGTGGTAAACCAAGGAGAAAAAAGAAAAGTGCCTAACTTTTCATTTTATGACCAAGACAGCGTATTGGTCACCAATGAGGATTATTTAGGGAAGGTTTATGTGGTTGATTTCTTTTTTACTACATGCCCGACCATTTGTCCTGTAATGACGAAAAACTTAGTGGAACTTCAAGATACCTTCCAAGAGGATGAAAATTTCGGGGTGGCATCCTTTACAATCAACCCAAGATATGATACGCCAACGGTATTGACCAAATATGCCGAAAAATATGGGGTTACCGATAAAGATTGGCACTTGATGACCGGGGATCAGGAAAGGATTTATCAATTGGCCCAAGAAGGTTTTTACATCTTTGCCAGCGAAGATCAAGCAGCTCCGGGTGGATTTGAGCATTCTGGTATGTTCGCACTGGTTGATAAAAATGGGTATATTCGCTCCCGTGAAGATGAATTTGGTAACCCGTTAATTTATTACCGGGGTACAATTACCGAGGAACAAGGGGTAAATTCGGATGGGGAAACCCAGCAGATTACCATTTTAAAAGAGGACATTAAAAAATTGTTGGCAGAATGACCGAGGAAATTTCTTTAAAAGAAAAGCGGTTCAATAAGTTAATTACCGTAATTTCTATAGCAATACCTTTAGTAGTAGCGTTATTGTTTGGGTATAAGATTCCAAACGCTAAACCATTATCTTTTTTACCACCGATTTATGCGGGAATCAATGGTCTTACCGCAATTTTGCTAATAGTAGCAATTGTAGCCATAAAAAATGGCCGTCAATTGATACATCGAAGGTTAATGACCACTAATATTATACTCTCGGCATTGTTTTTAGTAATGTATGTGGCTTATCATATGACATCCGAAACCACTGTTTTTGGTGGTGAGGGGCCCATAAAATTTATATATTATTTTATTTTGATGACGCACATTGTGCTGTCCATTTCTGTGATTCCATTGGTGTTGATCACTTATTCAAAAGTATATCTTGATGATTTTGAGAGTCATCGACAATGGGCGAAATACACCTTTCCCATTTGGTTGTATGTGGCGATAACCGGTGTGTTGGTCTACCTTATGATTTCACCATATTATCAATACTGATTTTCCATGAAAACAAAACTGCTGATTATACTACTTGTTTTGTTGGTGTTTCCAACTGTGTCGGAAGCCCAATGCGCCATGTGCCGCGCAGTGGTAGAAAGTGAATCTGATGGAAAAACAGCAGAAGCCATCAATAATGGCATTGTTTACCTTATGGCCGTCCCTTATATTCTTGTGGCTGGTCTATTCTACTTTATTTATCGAAAGATGAGGGGCTAAAACGGCTTTTTTAATCTCAAACTGTAACATTCGGCAAGTTTAATTGTCTTATTAATGAACACTTGAGTCACTCATCAATCAAAATCGCTAACCCATGTTCGACCTGGAAAGGTGGCAAGAGATATTTGACACCATACGAAAGAACAAACTGCGCACTTTTTTAACCGGGCTTTCGGTAGCCTCTGGTATCTTCATTTTAGTTATTCTACTTGGGTTTGGACAAGGCATGCGCAATGGTATTGAGCATGAGTTCGAGCAAGATGCATCTACCAGTGTTTGGGTTTGGCCAGGAGTGACTTCCAAAGAATACAAGGGTCTAAATCCAGGAAGACGTATTCAACTCGTAAACGAAAATTACAACAAAGCAACTGCCATGTTCCATGATGATATTGAGTATGGCTCCGCTAGGATATTTGTTAGAGGTATTAGCGTCAATTATGGAAAAGAAGCCCTTATATATGGAGTTCAGGGCGTGGCTTCCGATTTTCAGTTTATAGAAAATGCCAGAATGGTAGAGGGGAGGTTCATTAATTATCAAGATGAAGTTTCCAACGGTAAGGTCGCCATCATCGGTAACAAGATAAAAAAGGATGTATTTGGTGAAGTGGAAACGCCAATTGGTGAATTTATAGATATTTCCGGAATACCTTTTAAGGTAATCGGGGTGTACAAAGAAATGGAGGACCGTGAAGAGGAGCGTATTTATATTCCAATTACCACGGCCCAAAGAACTTTTAATGGCGGAAATAGGTTGAACAATTTGTCCTTTACCTTACCACCAGTCGAAAACTTTGATAAAGCCGTGGCCCAAGCTGTTGACTTTAAGAACGGACTTAGAAAATATTTGCAACAGACCCATACCATCGCCCCGGATGATACCGGTGCCATAGAGGTATGGAGTGCGATGGAAGAGGCCAAGCGCTATTATGGTCTCACCAATAACATCAAATTATTTTTCTGGTTTGTTGGAGTGTGTACCATTATTGCTGGAGTTGTGGGGGTAAGCAATATTATGATGATTGTGGTGAAGGAGCGCACGCGCGAAATAGGAATAAGAAAAGCACTGGGGGCAAAACCATGGTCCATTATTGGGATGATACTCCACGAAGCTATTTTTGTTACAGCAATTTCTGGATTTGGCGGACTCATTTTTAGTATGGCCCTTTTGGAAATTGTGGGTCCAAATATTGAAGTGGATTACATTATGAATCCATCTGTGAATTTTAATGTGGCCTTTTCCACAGTAATTGTTTTGATCGTCGCTGGAACCTTGGCCGGTTTTGTACCTGCCTACAGAGCGGCGAAAGTTAAAGTAATTGAATCTCTTAGAGATGAATAACCCATAGGCTAATATGTTTAATAAAGATAGATGGCGGGAAATTATAGAGGTGCTCACAACCAATGTGTGGCGCACCATTTTTACCGCTTTTGGGGTCTGTTGGGGCATCTTTATACTCATTGTGCTTTTGGCAGCTGGCAAAGGACTGGAAAACGGCATTAAACAAGATTTTGGAAATATTGCCACCAATACCATGTTCATGTGGACCAGGGCAACCACCAAAGGCTACGAAGGCTTGCCCAAGGGAAGAAGGTTTGAATTTAAGATTAATGATGTAGCCGCGTTGCGGGATAATGTTCCCAACCTTCGGTTTATTTCACCGCGAAATCAATTGGGTGGATTTGGAGGCAACAACAATGTGGTTCGAGGCATTCGAACCGGAGCCTACAACGTATATGGCGATTATCCGGAAATTATCAATCAGGATCCCATGGCGGTGACTTCGGGTAGATTTTTGAACTATAACGACATCAACGAAAAAAGAAAAGTAGCCATAATTGGTCAAGGAGTAAAAAATGACCTGTACGATAAGGACGAGGATGCCCTCGGAACTTATATCAAAATTCAAGGGGTTAATTTTATGGTCATTGGCACTTATAAAAAGAACAGTAGTGGCGGTGGAGAAGAGGGGCAAAAGGAAATATTTGTTCCCTTTACATCATTTTCCCAAGCATTTAACAGAGGTGAAGATGTGGGTTGGATGGCCATCACGGCAAACGATGGTAGTTCCATTTCCCAACTCAAGGATAGGATTGTCGATGTCATGAAAAAGCGCCACAAAGTACATCCAGAAGATACAAGGGCCGTTGGCTATTTTGATCTGTACGAACAATACAATCGAGTTGAAAGTCTCTTTGGGGCGTTAAAGGGCGTAGCTTATATCGTGGGCATTATGGTATTACTTTCTGGAATTATTGGAGTAAGTAACATTATGCTCATTGTGGTTAAGGAGCGTACCAAAGAAATAGGCATACGAAGGGCTTTGGGCGAACAGCCCTGGTCCATTAAAAAACAAATTTTGATGGAGTCCATTTTCCTCACCTTAATCTCGGGTATGGTAGGCATCATATTTGGGTCATTGGTCATTTTTGGAATCAACTCCCTGCTGGATAGTGTTGGGCCGGTGGACATGTTTATGAGTCCAAGTGTAAGTGTAGGTGTGGTAACTGGAGCCCTGACCATTTTAATGGTATCAGGTCTTTTGGCTGGCTTCATACCGGCACAAAGCGCTATACGGGTGCGTCCCATTGAAGCATTGCGAACAGAATAAAATGTAAAATCAATCAGTTAACATCATTTAAAATGAAAAAATCGGTAACCATTGTCATCTTGTTGCTCATCGTAGTAGTGTTCGGTGGCTCCATGTATTACTTGTACCAGAAAAATTCTGAAGACCCAGTGGTATATGAAACAGAAACACCTTCCACACAGACCATTGTGAAAAAGGCAGTGGCCACGGGAAGTATTCTTCCTTTGGAAGAAGTGTTGATCAAACCCAATATTTCGGGGGTGATCGAAGAAATTTATGTAGAAGGAGGGGATTATGTTAAATCAGGCGACCTTTTAGCCAGAATAAAGGTCGTGCCCAATCTCTCTGCCCTCAATGATGCAAAGAATGCCATCGATGAGGCGAAAATCAACATGGATGATCAAAAACGAAACTACGAACGTCAGTCTACCTTATTTGGCAAAGGTGTGATTCCTAAAACAGATTTGGAGCGGGCCCAAGTTTCCTATGATCAAGCAAAGCAGTCATATGCTGCGGCCAACAAACGCTACGATATTGTAAAAACGGGAACAACAAGTGGACTTAGCAGTTCGGCCAATACCATGATCAAGGCCACGGTGAGCGGAATGGTGCTCGAAGTACCCGTAGAAGTGGGTAATCAGGTTATCGAAAGCAATACCTTCAACGAGGGGACTACTATAGCAGCCATTGCCGATGTGGACAAAATGATTTTTGAAGGCAAGGTAGATGAATCCGAAGTAGGGAAAATTAAAGAAGATCTTCCTTTGGAGATTACCGTAGGTGCCATTGAAAACCGTGTTTTTGATGCTGTTTTGGATTATATCGCACCAAAAGGCAAAGAGGAGAACGGGGCTATTCAATTTGAAATTAAAGGTACCTTGAAGAAGAACGATTCAGTGTTCATTAGAGCAGGGCTTAGTGCAAATGCCTCCATTATTTTAGAAAGAGCCGATAGCGTTTTGGCTGTAAAAGAAGCTTTGGTGCAGTTTGATGACGACAGCAAGAAACCCTTTGTCGAGGTGGAAACTGCCAATCAGCAGTTTGAACGAAAGGATGTAGAGCTGGGTGTCAGTGATGGTATCTTTGTAGAGGTAAAGTCAGGTATAGCCGCAACTGACAAGGTTAAGGTTTGGAACGCACTAGCTGAAGAATAGGCGGTAAAAAACATCTTTCAGAAAAAAAGTAAAATTTCTTGTAACATTTTAACAACTTATATGTCTTACTAGCAGAGGTAAAAGTAAGATAGCTAACATTACCAATCATGATAGAAATCAAAGATCTTCATAAATCCTATAAAATGGGGAGTAATGTCCTTCATGTTTTAAAAGGGATAAATTTTAAAGTAGAAGAAGGCGAGCTTGTTGCCATTATGGGTTCTTCAGGATCAGGAAAATCTACTTTGTTGAACATTTTAGGAATGTTGGATGGTGCAGATTCCGGTGAGTATACTTTGGATGGTGTGCCGATCAAAAACCTGAGCGAGACCAAAGCGGCCCAATATAGGAACAAGTTTTTGGGATTTATATTCCAATCCTTTAACCTTATAAATTATAAAAGTGCTCTAGAGAATGTGGCGCTTCCGTTGTACTACCAAAAGGTGCCTAGAAAGGAACGCCAAGAAAAAGCCATGAAATATTTGGAAAGAGTGGGCTTAAAACCATGGGCCGACCATTTACCCAGCGAACTTTCCGGTGGACAAAAGCAAAGGGTGGCCATTGCAAGGGCCATGGCTGCGGAACCTAAAGTACTGCTGGCCGATGAGCCTACAGGTGCCCTGGACAGTACCACCTCCTATGAGGTTATGGACCTTATCCAAAAAATTAATGATGACGGCAATACCATTTTGGTGGTTACCCACGAAGAAGATATCGCCCACATGTGCAAACGAATAGTGCACCTAAAGGATGGTATCATCGTAGAGGATAAAAAAATCGAACAAGTAAGAGCGGAACAGTATGTTTGATCGGGACGTTTGGCAGGAAATATTCAACACGCTCAAGACCAATAAGCTGAGGACCTTTTTAACAGGATTCTCCGTGGGGTGGGCCATCTTTATTTTGGTGATGCTCCTCGCCTCGGTAAATGGTATGCAAAATGGTTTTACTGGTCAGTTTAACGATGATGCCACCAACTCCATCTTTGTTCGCCCAGGAACAACTTCCAAAGCGTATGGAGGTTTTGAAGCAGGCAGGCGTATCCAATTGAAAAATGATGACTTAGAGTACATCAAACAAAGCTTTCCTGAAGATGTTGAATATATAAGCGCAAGATACTACGCCAATACAACCGCTAGATATAAAAGTGAAACAGGTTCGTACTCCGTGCAAGGAACACATCCAGATCATCAGGCTATAGAAAAAACACTGGTGGTTGCTGGTAGATATATTAATGAAGCGGATATCATTAACAAGGCCAAAGTCGCCGTAATCGGTAGAAAGGTTGCAGAAGACCTTTTCAAGGATGAAGATCCATTGGGGAAATTTGTTGAATTCAATGGATTGCCCTTTAGGGTAATTGGGATTTTCACAGATGATGGCGATGATAATGCTGAAAGAAGAATATATGCTCCCATAAGCACTTATCAGCGCATTTATGGGAATACCAACAACATCAATATGATTGCCCTTACGTACAATCCAACCTACGACCTTGCTACATCATTGGAGTTTTCGAGCAGATTGGAGGATTTAATGAAGCGTCGTCATAAAATTGACCCGGACGACCAATCTGGCCTATATATATTTAACTATGCAGAGGCCTTTGATAATATTAACAGTTTTACGTCCGTATTGAAAGCAATTGGTATTGGTGTTGGGTTTTTGATACTTATCGCTGGAATTGTGGGTATCGGAAATATCATGGTGTTTACTATTAAGGAAAGAACCAAAGAAATTGGAGTGCGAAAAGCCCTTGGTGCAAGACCTAGTCAAATCGTGAACTTGGTATTGTTGGAATCGGTTTTTATTACGTCGATTTCAGGTTTTGTGGGACTGTTGTTCGCTTGGATGATTTTGGCCGCGATAGGTCCTACGATTCAGACACCGGCCTTTAGCGATCCATCGGTAAGCCTTTCCGTGGTGGTTACGGCCACCATCATATTGATTATTGCAGGAGTATTGGCGGGCTTGTTGCCAGCCATGAAAGCTGCTAATGTTAAACCCATTGTTGCACTAAGTGATAAATAGTTATGTGGTTATTTGATAAGGACTTGTGGATCGAAATTTTTCATACCCTTGGCAAGAATATGCTAAGGACCTTCCTCACCATGCTCGGAGTAATCTTCGCTATGATCATCTTGGTGTTGTTATTGGGGTCGGCCAATGGTATGAGCAATGGATTCAATAAACTTTTTGCAGGTACTGCTTCGAACAGCCTCTTTGTTTGGGGACAATCAACATCCGAGCCTTATAAAGGTTTTGAGCGGGGAAGGAGAATCCGATACAAGCTTGAAGATGCGAGTATCCTGAAAAAACAGATTCCAGAAATTGAGGTATTGGCTCCTCGAATTGAATTGGGGAACCATCGAGGTGTTGTAACCGTTTATCGTAATGGCCAAACCAGCGGTTCCGCCGTGTACGGTGACTTTCCGGAAATAGACAACATTACCAAAAAGAAATTAGTGGAAGGCAGGTTTTTGAACCAGACGGATATTGAAGGTTCAAAAAAAGTATGTGTTATTGGTGAGGAAACCTATAAACTCCTTTTCGATAAGGGAGAAAATGCCATAGGGCAAGACATCCGTATCAATGGGATATATTTTTCCGTAGTGGGCATTTATAAGCCGAACAACAATATCAATATCGATGGGGAAAATGCTGTTTTTATACCCTTTACCACCTTTCAAAAAGCATTTAATTCTGGAGATAGAATGGGATGGATGGCCATAGCCGTGGAGGAAAGCACTCCGGTACCGGTCGTTGAAAAACAAATAAAAGATATTCTAAAGCTCAAATACGATATCCATCCGGATGACGAACGTGCCATTGGTAGTTTTGATCTGTCCGAAATATTCAACAATATCACCGCATTTACAACAGTTCTAAAAGGATTTTCATTTTTCGTTGGAATCTTTACGCTATTGGCCGGTGTTATTGCTATCAGTAATATCCTTTTGATTACGGTAAAAGAGCGTACACAAGAAATAGGAGTAAGAAGGGCGTTGGGTGCAACACCCAAGATAGTGAAACGTCAAATTGTTTTGGAAGCCATAGTGTTGACGGCGTTTGCCGGCCTAGTAGGTTTTGCCATTGCGGTAGGGATATTGTCCATTTTGGACGCTATGTTTGGCAGTGGGGATGATTTCCCATTCGTAAAACCAATGATCAGTGTCCCTCAGTTTGTCATATCATTTGTTTTAATGGTAGGGCTGAGCGTACTCATTGGATTATTGCCAGCGAACCGAGCTGTAAGAATTAAACCCATAGATGCATTAAGAGAAGAATAATCATCAATACAATTTAAATAACGAAATCAAATAAGCAAGAATGAACAAGTATGTAAAATACGGATTGATAGGGGTAGTGGTCATTGGTATTTTGGCCGCGGTAGTCTACTTTTTAAAGCAGAACAGTACTCCTGTAGAGCTGTATAAAACCGAAACAGCAGAACGGAAGGATATAGTGAACAAGGTAATTGTTACCGGAAAAGTTATTCCTGAAGATGAAATTAATATCAAACCTCAAATATCCGGGATTATCGATAAAATCCTATTGGAAGAAGGAGTACGGGTACAATCTGGAGACCTTATTGCGGTAATTAAAGTAGTTCCCAATGAGCAATCTTTAAACCAAGCAGCCGGTAGGGTCCGTAATGCCGAATTGGCCCTTAGCAATGCCAAACTGGAGTATGATCGAAATAAGACCTTATTTGATAAGGGAGTGATTTCCAATCAGGATTTCAACAACTTGAAATTGACTTATGAACAAGCAATGCAAGAATTGAAAAATGCACAGGCCGATTACCAGATTATTAGAAAAGGTTCCGCAGGAGGTTCGGCGAGTGCGAACACCAATATTAGAGCTACGGTTTCAGGGACTATCCTTGAGATTCCAGTGAAAGAGGGAGATCAGGTAATACAGAGTAACAACTTTAATGAGGGTACCACTATTGCTACCATCGCCGACATGTCCAAAATGATATTTGAAGGAGAGGTTGACGAAGCTGAGGTTGGAAAACTACATGTGGGCATGCCTTTGGAAATTAGCTTGGGAGCTCTGGAAGCACAAAAATTTGATGCCAACCTTAAGTTTATTGCACCAAAAGGTGTAGAGGAAGAAGGGGCCGTTCAGTTTAAAATAGAAGGTGATTTAGCTGTTAAGGATACCGATAGCACTTCATATGTTAGAGCGGGTTACAGTGCCAACGCCTCCATAGTTTTAGAGGAAAAGAAAGATGTACTTTCCTTAAAAGAAGCCTTGCTTCAATTTGATAAAGAAACGGAAAAGCCGTATGTAGAAGTTGAAGTAGGCGAAAATGAATTCGAGCGCAGAGATCTTGAGTTGGGTGTAAGTGACGGTATAGATGTCGAAATAGTTTCAGGGATTGGTGAAGATGATAAAATCAAAGTTTGGAACAAGCTTGAGAAAAAATCTGACGAAGATTAAGCCATGCTGCCCATCATTTTAACAACCAAAATCAAAAAACGAATGAAAAATAGCATAACGATAGTATTACTGTTGTTCGCCGTTACCTTTTCCAGTGCACAAATGCGCAAATGGACACTTCAGGAATGTGTGGAATATGCAGTAGAAAACAATTTGACTGTAGAACAATTTGAACTGGACCTTGAGAATGCCAAAATCGATAAATCCGATGCTGTGGGTAATTTGCTTCCCAGCTTAAATGGTTCAACATCGGCCTCAAGTAATACAGGTTTTTCCATTAACCCAACAAACAACTTGCCCACAAACAGCACGGCAACCAATGTTAACATTAGCGCTACTTCCAGCGTAACCTTATTTGATGGGTTAAGAAACATAAATCAATTGAACAGGGCCAAAATGAACGCTATTGCCAACCAATATCGACTGGATAATCTAAAGGACGATATTCGTTTAAATGTAGCCAATGCGTATTTGCAAGTGGTGTCCAACAAGGAACAACTTAAAACCTTTCGGGCGCAATACGCCGTTACGGAGCAGGATTTGAAAAGGACCAAGGAGCTAGTGGAGTCAGGGGTTCTTCCCCGAGGCGACCTGTTGGAAATCGAGGCAACAGCTGCTAATCAAGAACAACAAATAGTCAATGGTGAAAGTTTGGTCTTGATATCAAGGGTGAACCTTGCACAGTTATTACAGATAACCGATTATGAGAACTTTGATATTGCGGAAGAAGAGTTTGAGATTCCACCGTCCGATATTCTTAAAAACTCTCCTAAGGTTATTTTTGACAAGGCATTGAGCTTTAGAAACGATATTAAATTCTCAGAATCCAATGTGGAGTTGGCCGAACAAGACGTTAAGATTGCCAAAGGTGCTTATTTACCGACCTTGTCCGCCTTTTTCCAGTATGGTACTAGGTATTCAGATGTAACTCAAATTCCAGATGGAAACGGGGTGCCCTATACTCCCAGTTTAACGGACCAACTCTGGATTTTTGATGGTATCAGTTATGGAGCACAGTTAAACGTTCCCATTTTTAACGGCTGGAGTACGCGTAACAATGTAATGCGGTCTAAAATCAGTTTAGAAAAGGCAAGGTTACAGTTGGAACAGGATAAACTGGACCTGGAGAATACGATTCAACAAGCTTATGTTGATGTCGCTACCTTTGAAAAAGCATACGCTGCTGCTGAGAAAACATTGGAAGCCAGACGTTTGTCTTATGAGTATGCCAAGGAACGTTATGATGTTGGTTTAATGAACGCCTTTGACTTTAGTCAAGCGCAAGCTAGGGTGGAGAATGCCCAAGCCGATGTAATCAGGACCAAATATGATTATATCTTTAGATTGAAAATATTGGAGTTCTACTTTGGTGTTCCCATTTCATTAAACTAGTATCTTTGTGGCCGCTATGGCCATAATACTACACTTAGAAACTGCGACGACCAATTGCTCTGTGAGCATTTCCAAGGATAATGAAATTGTTGTCCTAAAAGAAAACAATGCTGCGAGTTATTCGCATTCCGAGCAATTGCACGTATTTATAAAAGAAGCCTTGAAAGAGGCTTCTTTGTCGTTTTCGGACTTGGATGCCACAGCCATTAGCAAAGGTCCAGGTTCCTATACAGGACTTCGTATTGGGGTGTCGGCGGCAAAAGGAATCTGTTTTTCCTTGGACATCCCGCTGATTTCCATACCTACCTTACAGGGTATGGCGCATCAATTGGAATTAAAGCCCGGAGAATTGGTTGTTCCAGTGCTCGATGCCCGGCGTATGGAAGTGTATTCCTGTGTTTATGACAATAACTATATAGAAGTACGGGAAACTCGTGCGGAGGTTATCAATGAGGAATCTTTTATGGAATATCTTGGAGAAAACAAGGTGTATGTAGTGGGTAGTGGCGCAGAAAAATGTAGGGGTGTCCTGCAACACCCCAATTTTATTTTCAATGAATCTGTTGTTCCTTCAGCCAAGGATATGGTTTCGATGGCCTTTAAAAAGTATCGATCCAAACAATTTGAGGATGTAGCCTATTTTGAACCTTATTACCTCAAAGATTTTGTCCTTCAGCAAAAGAAGAAAAAAAATTAATCCACTTCAGCTTGATGCATCACGCGTTGTGGGAATGGAATTTCTATTCCGGCAGCATCAAAGCGTAATTTCGTTTGTTCTATCACATAAAAATGTGCTGGCCAAAAGACATCGTTGTTTGCCCAAAAACGCAAGGTAAGATTTACGGAACTATCGCCCAATTCGCCTACATACACTTCGGGTGCAGGCTCAGTATTGATATTTTGATTATCGGCACAAATCTGTAGTAGAATTTCTTTGGCCTCTTTAATGTTGGATCCGTATCCTATCCCCACATCAAACTTATCCCTCCTGGTATCTTCCATGTTGTAATTGATTACATTTCCGTTGGATAATTGTCCGTTTGGGATAATGGCAATTTGGTTGCCGAAGGTGCTCAGTTTGGTATTGAAAATGGAAATCTCCTTTACTGTCCCGTCCACTCCTTGGGCAGAAATAAAATCACCCACCTTAAATGGTTTAAAGATTAAAATGAGCACCCCTCCGGCAAAATTGGCCAATGATCCCTGTAGGGCCAAACCAATGGCAAGACCGGCGGCACCGACCAAAGCAACCAATGATGAGGTTTTAACGCCCAGTTGCGTAACTACCAAAACAAACACCAAGCCTTTAAGAATGATGCTGATAAAACTCTGTAAAAAGGACTCCAAGGTTTCATCGTAATCCTTTTTGGCAAAAAATCGACGTACCATTTTATTGATCAATCGGATAACCCAAACACCTATAAAAAAAGTGATGATCGCCGTAACAAGGTTGGGCAATATGCTAAAGGACCATTCTACTGCTTGGTCTATGTAATCTTGATAATTCTCTAATTCTTCCATAATGGTTTTATAGTTTAATTAGCAACGTAGTTAATATTCAAATGAAATAAAAGAAAAGGTTTTTAAACAAATGTTAATGTTGGCGCTATCTTACAATTGTTCCAAAGCGTCCTTTGCATTGTTCATTGGAAGTTTGCATGCTCCCTCAAGACAGACATAGATTAAGGTTTTCCCTGTAACCACCCTACTTTTAAGCAAATCGATGCTTCCCTCGGAGTGGGAGCCGACCAAAATACTGTTTGGCACATATGCACTGTTAATTTGTTTTCCCAAGGCTTTGTATGCTTCACCAAGAATGGCGATTTCATAGAAATTCCGGTTCTGGAACAATACTAAATGTAACCAGTTGGAAAAGCCTTGCGCTCTTCGGTCAAAATCCTTTTGAACGTTTTTGAGCATTTGCTTGGCGGTTTCTCCATAGGTTTCATCTGGATACAGTTTATGGAATTTAAAGAGATTAATGGCCATCATGGAGTTGGAGGATGAAATCACATTGTCATCCACCTCAATGGTTCTTCTGATCAGGGATTGGTCTTCATCCGAGGTGTAAAAGAACATGCCTGATTCTTTGTCCCAAAAGTGTTTTTTGGAATAGTCGAGCAGGTTTTTGGCCAAATCGAGCCATTTTTCATCAAAAGTAACTTCGTAAAGCGAAAAAGAGGCATCAATTACTGTGGCGTAATCATCTAAAAAGGCATTGATGGTACTTTTTCCCTCTTTGTGGTTTCTGTAGAGCGAACCATCCTGCTTTATCATTTCACGTTCAATAAAAGCGGCATTTTTTAAGGCAAGTTGCAGATATTTATCTTCACCCAAATAGCGATAGGCATCCACAAGTCCTTTGAGCATTAGACCGTTCCAAGAAGTCAGTATTTTATCGTCCAATCGAGGTTTCGTACGTTTGTTTCTTTCTGTTTTAAGAATGGCGAGGTTCTCGTTTATCTTAGCTTTTAATTCAGGAACGGTAATATTGAATTTGTCGGCTATTGCTTCAGCGGATTTGTCTCTGATGAGCACATAGTTTTCTTCTTCCCAATGTCCATAGGAGTTTATGTTGAAATAGTCCTGAAAAACCTCAAAATCATCGCCTAATAATCTAGAAAGTTCTTCTTTGGTCCAAACGTAATAAGCGCCTTCTTCAAGTTCCTCGTTTTCATTAAGGCTATCCGCATCCAAAGAGGAATAGCATCCACCGCTTTTGTCCAAAAGTTCTTCTTGGGTAAAAGCAATGGTCTCCGTCACCACACTTTTATATAATTCATTTTTGGTTACCGCAAAGGCCTTTGCATACAAGCTTATCAATTGACCATTGTCATACAGCATTTTTTCGAAATGGGGTACATGCCATTTGGTGTCCACAGCATATCGGGAAAACCCACCACCCACATGGTCGTAAACCCCTCCGTAGGCCATTCGGGTTAGCGTTGTGTCCACAAATTCCATAATCTCGGCATTATCTGTCGCGATGGCATAGTGCAATAAAAAATCCCAATTGTTGGGCATCATAAATTTTGGTGCACGTTTATGGCCTCCTAAAAAAGTGTCAAAATATTGGGTCCAGTTGTGTACGGCGGCATCCAATTGTTCCAAGGTGTAGAGTTCGCTGCCCTTATCGTTTTCTACCAAGTTGATGGCATGGAGTCCGTTGGCTAAATCCGTTGCGTATTGTGTTACCCTGGGCTTATCTTTTTTGTAAAGCTCCGCAAGTTGGGTCAGTGATTTTATCCAATTGTCTTTGGGGACATAAGTGGCGCCCCAAAAAGGCCTTCCGTCCGGCAATGCGACAATATTAAGGGGCCACCCACCTTGTCCCGAAATCATTTGGATGGCGTCCATATATATCTGGTCCACATCGGGGCGTTCCTCACGGTCAATTTTTATGTTGATGAAATTATCGTTCATCACTTGGGCCACTTGTTCATCCTCAAAACATTCCTTTTCCATAACGTGGCACCAATGGCAGGCAGCATATCCAATACTGATGAGCAAAAGTTTATCCTCTTTTTCAGCTTTTTCCAGTACATCCGGGTGCCATGCCTCCCAATCAACGGGGTTATGGGCATGTTGCAATAGATAAGGACTTGTCTCGTGGATTAGGGCATTGGTATGTTCGTGGTTCACTTCGTCTGATTTTTGCTTGCAGCTTAATACTGCGATTCCAATTAGTATGAAGAAAAGTACTTTTCTCATCAATTCATCATGTTTAAGCATAAAAAAATGCGTCCGGTTGGGGACGCATTTTCTTTTCTTCAACTTTTCTAATGTACTTCAAAGGTGATCTTAACGTTTACCCTGTAGTCGTCAATTTTTCCATCTTTTACCGTAGCACTTTGCTCGTTGATGTAGATGGAGCGAATGTTTTTAACGGATTTTGAGGCTTGCTCCAACGCTTTGTTGGTTGCATCTTCCCAGCTTTTGCCGGAGTTAGCCAATACTTCAATAACTTTTAAAACTGCCATGGTCAATGTATTTTTTGATTCCCTTCAATTTAACAAATTTTGATGGGAATTCGGCAGTAAAACAGCTTTTATTATCCGTTTAGAGCTACTACTTCCTTGATTTTTTCGCCCATCATGTTTTTAAGCATGGTTTCAATACCATTTTTAAGGGTAAAGGTGGACGATGGACATCCACTACAGGCACCTTGAAGTATAACGCTCACGGTTCCACTTTGCTCTTCATAAGATTGAAAAAGAATATTTCCACCGTCACTTGCAACGGCTGGCTTTACGTATTCTTCTAAAATATCTATGATTTGCTGTGAAGTATCATCATAGTTGGTCTGAACAGTTTTCTGCTCAACCGTTTCCTTACTTTTTTGAATGGCTTCAGCCGTAACCACATCCTTTCCATCGGCCAAATAATCCCTAATAAATTCACGCAATTGCATATTGATTTCTTCCCAATCGGCTACTTCATATTTAGTAACGGAAACATAGTTTTCATCCATGAAAACCTCCTTTACAAACGGGAGGTGGAACAATTCGATGGCTAAAGGAGAGTCCTTGGCCTCATCAATGTTCTTGAACTCGTACGTACTTGGAACAATTCGTTTATTGGAAACAAATTTCATCACTGCAGGATTCGGAGTCACTTCTGCATACACGGTAATCGGTTGCTTCTTTTTAACCCCATCTTCATTTACCACAGGTTCTCCGGCATTTAGGTACTCCACTAATTGCTGGGCCACTTCATCTTTTACATCATCCCATTCTATAATGTCAAAACGTTCCAAAGCCACAAAATTGCTGGCTATGTAAACGGTTTTAACGAAAGGAAGGTGAAAAAGTTGTTGCGCCAATGGCGATTCTTTGGCCTCGTCTATATTCTTATATTCGTAGTTGCCCTTCACCAAAAAGTGATTGGCTTCCATCTTTATTATCTTGGAATTGTTGGTAGGAACAATCGTAATATGGTACTCTTTCATCTTGAATATTTGATGCAAAAATACCAATACTTAAGATGCGCAGCAAAATATTATAATAATGTGTGCTGCTTTCCGTTATCTTATTGTTTTATTGAATTCAATAACCATTAGCCCCATTCGTCACATGAGACGTATCTTAACCTCAATTATCATAACCCTGTTTTTTGGGTCCATAGCCAAGGCACAGGAAGGAATTCCAGTATATTTTGATTACTTGGCGGACAATTATTACTTGGTCTACCCATCGATGGCTGGTATTGCTGAGGGTACCAAAATTCGTCTTACTGCGAGGAAGCAATGGTTCAATGTGGACGAGGCGCCAAACTTGCAAACGTTTAACATAAATTCCAGGGTTGGTGAGCGTAGCGGAGTAGGGGGCATACTTTTCAACGATTCAAACGGGTATCATTCGCAAACCGGATTTAAGGCGACCTATGCACATCATTTGCAATTGGGAGGTGACTTTAGAACGCTTAACCAGTTATCCTTTGGTTTAAGTGCAGGCGTTATTTTAAGCAGTTTGGATGAAAGCGAATTTGTCTCTGTAATTCCCGATCCAGTGGTTACTGGAGTAAAAAACACCACAAGCTATTTTAATGTTGACCTTGGGGTTTCTTATAACTTGTTCGAATTCTATGCTCACGCAGCTGTACTAAATGTTTTAGGTAGTGGCCGTGATTTATACACTGCTGCTGAGTTTGATAACTTAAGGCGTTATTTGTTCTCCGTAGGATATGTTTTTGGTAGGGAAACAAGAATAGAGCCATCCATTTTGTTCCAGATGACGGATTTTACCAAAGAGAAGACCGTGGACCTGAATGCCAAAGTATACCGGGACGTAAGTTTCGGTACCGTTTGGGCCGGATTGTCATACCGTCGTAGTTTTGATGGTGCACAATTTCAATCCAATGGCCAGTTTGGAGAACAACGTTTACAATTGTTCACGCCGATAATAGGGGTGAATGTGAATAGATTTATGTTCTCTTATAATTATTCCTATCAATCTGGGGACATTCGTTTTGATAATGGCGGTTTTCACCAAATAACCTTGGGTTACGAATTTGGACAGAGCGATGATGGCAAACGTTACGACTGCTATTGCCCGGCGGCCAATAATTAAAATGGCCCACCTTTAAAGATGGACCATTTAGAATTAGTTGTTCGACAATAAATCTAATCCCAAGTAAAATTTTTCTTTGAAGCCTGTGCCTTTATGGCCGATAGCATGGCGTTTTCAAGCTCTCCTGTTTCTTCTTTTTGATGCTCTGCAATATAGACCTCGCGCTTGGCATTGAGCTCCTGTATCTTTTTTTGGATTTCTTCGCGTTCCGCTTTCTTTTGTTTTACATAAGTCTTGATTTCATTTTCAGATTTTCCTTTAAGCTCTTCAGGTAATTCTTTGTCCTTCAATTCTGAAATAATGGATGCGTCGTCCTCGGCAGCATCCACTAAATCCCATTGAGAGTTTTTATACAATCTGGAGCTTTTGCTAACAGCACGCTTTACGGCTACGACCTCTTCCAATTCTGCGGCATTGGCATCTTGCATGGATTGAAGTGCTTTCTTTTGCACGCCCATGGAGCCATAAGAGATATAGGTGTTGTTCAACTTGGAGTTTAATTGGATAATGATATCGTCATAGGGAGTATTTATATGGACCACTTGCCTATTGTGGTCAATGGCCATGTACTCGCCCCCGGTAAGCATAGCTCCTTTTTTCCACATTGTGGATATACCTTGTTCGTAATTGCCACAAAAAATGGTATTTACGATCACATCCTTTTCTTGTGCATTGGTTGCGGCATCCTTATAATCCAATTTCCCTTGTGTAAAAGGCTCGTTGCCGGCGATAAAAATCATTTTAAGATCATCGGCATTTTTGCCCCAATCCAATTGTTTTAATGAAGTATGGATTACTTGTCCGCAATATTCCTCACCGCCATTGGTGGTCAAGGAAAAAAGTTTTTCAGAAATCTCATCCAAATCCTTGCTGAACCCTAAAACCTGTCTAATATACCCTTCGTGTGATGAAAGATTGTCGTTCCCATATTCATAAAGTGCTATTTGAAGGGAAGGTCTGATATTGGTGCCGCATTTCGCATGGGTAAATTCGTTTACAATATCCCATAATTGTGCTTTGGCCTGATTGATGAGCCCGTCCATGCTGTTACTGGTGTCCAAGAGCAGGGCGATTTTAACGTATTGCTGGGCTGGTTTCTTACCGGCATACGGGGTTATTAATGTTGTTCTCTCTTTGGTATGGGCCTTTAGGTTACAACCATAGCTCGTTCCCGTCATAAATAATAGAAGTGCTGTACTCAATATGTAATTCATATGTCTCATGATGCAATAATTTTAAAGTTGAGGTAAATGTATCTGCAACTTTTATCAATAAAAACCTAGAATGAGCAACACTGCGCTTTAAATGAGTAACCTTGCCCGATTACTTCGTGAGGGGGGTCAAATCGTGCTGTTTTTCAACGTGATTGGGCAAGGTCCTATTTTTTAAAATGCTTGGGAAGCATTATGTTTACCTAAGTTATGATTTACAAGGCCTACATAATGGTAATGGTATTGATGACCTCTCTGAGCACTTGGGCGCAAGTTGGAAATGCCCAAGAACAGATGGAAATCAAGGGTTCCGTTAAGGGAAAGGAAAACTATGTACCCATTTCTGGCGTGCAAGTTTCTACGGATAAGGGGCAATATACCAGGACCAACGGTCTGGGAGAATTCACTATTAAGGCATCCATCGGGGATATGCTTATTGTAGAAGGACCGGAACTGGAAACGGTACGGTATCGAATCACGTCGGATGAGGATGTGGATGTATTGGTTGAAGGCTATGGTGGCTCCAGGTCTGTCCAAAAACGTGAAGCTTCCAGTTCAAGAAGTGCGCTGATGGATCACCAGCGCTTTTTGGATTCGGCCAATTTTTATAAAAAATCGGATTTCGAAAAAAGTATTGATTTTATCGCTCGTTCCATGGAGCCACTCGGAAGTTCTGGGAACAAACGAGAACTGTCATCCTCGCTCCGGACACTTGGCGAAATTTATATGTACCATAAACAATATGATTTGGCCATTACCAATTTCAAGGATGCCTTGGCCGCTCAAGAATCCAACAGAACCAAATTGTTGTTAGGTGAGGCCTACGTGCTGAATGGTAATTATGAGCGCGCGATTTCCATTTTGGAACCTTTGGTTGAAACGAAGAACATGGTGCCTTACCAGCGAGTGGAACTTTATGAAACACTGGGTGATGCCCACAAGGAATTGTCCCAGCTTAAAGAATCTCAAGACTATTATCAAGAGGGGCTGATTATCGCTGAAAAGAATCAAATTTCTCCAAAGGAAATAGACTTGAGCTCTAAAATAGCCGATGCCTTCGCCATTGAGGACCGAGTGATTGAGGCGGAAGGTTTTTATCAGAATTCATTGAAACTTTCCAAAAAAGTGGCACCGGAAAGATTGATTCAGGAAAGTGAAAAGGTGGCGGATTTTTACAATCAAAAAAATAGGTATAATGACGAGATCCAACTGCGCAAAAAGAACTTGGATGAACTGGAACAACTCCCAAAATCTAGCGTTGCTTCGGCGGGGCAAGGAATTTCCACAAGGGATACGGTAACCTCCCAGCGTATCAATTATAAAATAGCCAATGCCTATATCGCCCAAGATAAATTGGATGAGGCCATTCCGTATCTCGAAAAAAGTATTGTGGAGGCCGATAGGGACGATGATTTGGTGGTGCAAAAGGATGCGACCCGAAAATTATCCGAGGTGTATCGGAACAAGGGCGACTACACCAAAGCACTGGAATCTTATCAAGACTATGTTGCCGTGGTGGATAGTTTGTATGTGCGAAAGGAGCAAGAAATTTCGAGGGCAGCCCGTTTTAACCGAGAGATAGCAAATACCCAGAACCGAATTTCCAGTTTGGAGCAAGAACGGGAGCTCAGCCAAAGCAAGTATAGTTTGGCGGTAACCGAACAGCAGCTGTACGAAGAGACCAGCAAGCGTCAAAAATGGATTATTTATTCACTGATATTCGGAATAGCCCTTATGGCACTGACCGCCTTTTTATATTACCGAAGCAACAAACAGCAAAAACTGGCCAACAACCTTTTGGCATTGAAGTCGCTTCGGACTCAAATGAATCCCCATTTTATTTTTAATGCCCTCAATTCCGTAAACAATTATATCGCCAAAAGCGACGAACGGAGTGCCAACCGTTTTTTGAGCGAGTTCTCCGTGTTGATGCGCAGTGTACTCGAGAATTCAGAAGAGGATTTTATACCGCTGGCCAAAGAATTGGAGCTTTTGGAGCTCTACGTAAAACTGGAGCATTCGCGATTTTCGGATAAGTTTGATTATGAGATTGATGTGGAAAGCCAAATTGATGTTGATGCCTTTCAAATACCGCCCATGTTGCTTCAGCCGTATATCGAAAATGCGATTTGGCATGGTTTGCGGTACAAGGATGAAAAAGGATTCTTAAAGATCAAGGTGAGGCAAGTGATGGACGATATGCTTGAAATCTGTATTGAGGACAATGGTATTGGAAGAAAAAAATCAGCAGAATTGAAAACCACCAATCAGCGTAAACAAAAATCCAAGGGAATGGGCAATATTCAAAAGCGAATCCAAATCTTGAACGATATGTACAAGAATAGAGTGGAAGTATCCATTGCCGACCTAAATGAGGACAGAACAGGAACCAAAGTATCCCTAAAACTTAAAAAACAATGATGGAACTTAAAGCGGTCATTGTGGAAGATGAAGCCAATAGTCGGGAAATCCTTCGAAACTATTTGACGAAATATTGTGAAAACATCTCTTTGCTTGGTGAAGGAGCAACGATTGAAGAAGGCTTGAAGGAAATCAAAAAGCATCAACCGGATTTGGTGTTTCTGGATGTGGAAATGCCTTTTGGCAATGCTTTCGACCTGTTGGATAAAATTCCCGACCGTACTTTTGAAACCATTTTTGTGACGGCCTATAATCAATATGCCATGGATGCCTTGAACCATCACGCTGCCTATTATTTAATGAAACCCATCAATATTGACGAATTGATCAAAGCAGTGGATTACGTTAGGGCCATCAAGGAAAAAGAAAATGCACTGGAAGGCCAAGTACTCCAAGCCAGACATGTGGGTGCAGAAGGAAAAATAACCCTGCCCCAACAGGATGGTTTCCAAGTGTTGGATGTATCGAACATCTATTTCTGCAAAGCAGATGACAACTATACCGAAATCTATCTGGAAAAGAAAAAAATAGTGGTGAGCAAGACCCTAAAATATTTTGAGGAAGCCTTACAATCCTATTCCTTTGCCCGTATCCATAAATCCTATTTGGTAAATGTGGCCGAAGTGGTAAAGTACAAAAAAGGGAAGGGCGGGAGTGTAGTGCTTTCCAACGGCAAGGAACTTTCCGTATCCGCCTCCAAAAAAGCCGATTTATTATCGTATTTTAAATAAATTGTCACATCGACCAAAGTCGAGGACACTTGTATAAAAATCTCAAAACACATCAGAATGATTATCAAACCCGTGAGGGGAAAATCCCCAGAAATTGGAACAGATTGTTTTATTGCAGAAAACGCCACTATTGTAGGCGAGGTGAGCATGGGCGACCAATGTAGTGTTTGGTTCAATGCAGTTATCCGTGGCGACGTCCATTTTATAAAAATGGGCAATAAGGTCAATGTGCAAGATGGAGCCGTGATCCATTGTACCTACGAAAAATCTCCGACCACCATTGGCAACAATGTCTCCATTGGGCATAATGCCATAGTGCATGGTTGTACCATCAAGGATAATGTACTTGTGGGTATGGGTAGTATTATAATGGATGATTGTGTGGTGGAAAGCAATTCCATTATCGCCGCTGGGGCAGTGGTTACCAAGGGTACCCACGTGGAGGCTGGGAGTATTTATGCCGGTATGCCCGCCAAAAAAATAAAGGACATAAGCCCGGAACTTTCAAAAGGGGAAATAGATAGGATTGCCAACAACTATGTAAAGTATTCCGGTTGGTTTAAAGAAGAATAATGGTTTTGAGGTTGTGAGGAGTTCAAATATTCCAACCATCCAGCAATCCAGCCATCCAAAAAGCATCAAAGAATATTCCCTATTTTTGTCCCACTCAAAAAACTCGACAACTATGAACGCATATATTTTTCCAGGACAAGGAGCTCAATTTGTAGGTATGGGCTTGGACCTTTACGAAAACCACTCCGAAGCACAGGAACTTTTTGAAAAAGCAAACGATATTCTTGGTTTTTCCATAACGGATATCATGTTCGAAGGCACTGCCGAAGATCTTAAACAGACCAAGGTGACCCAGCCCGCCATCTTTTTGCACTCTGTTATTTTGAGCAAGGTGTTGGGGGATACGTTTAAACCCGATATGGTAGCAGGTCACTCTTTGGGAGAATTTTCAGCTTTGGTCGCCAATGGCACCTTAAACTTTGAAGATGGTTTAAAATTGGTTTCACAACGTGCACTTGCTATGCAAAAGGCCTGTGAAGTTCAACCGAGCACCATGGCCGCTGTTTTGGGCTTGGATGATGAGGCGGTTGAAAAAATCTGTACCGAAGTTGAAGGTATTGTGGTTCCAGCGAACTATAACTGCCCAGGGCAATTGGTAATATCCGGAGAAGTTGACGCTGTGAACATAGCCTGCGAAAAAATGAAGGAAGCTGGGGCCAGGAGAGCATTGTTGTTGCCTGTAGGAGGAGCTTTCCATTCTCCTTTAATGGAGCCTGCAAGAGAGGAATTGGCCGCTGCCATCGAATCTACGGAATTTAAGACACCGGGCTGTCCCATTTACCAAAATGTGACCACTACGGCCGTTTCCGATGCAGAGGAGATAAAAAGGAATTTGATACTACAATTAACAGCCCCCGTAAAGTGGACGCAAAGTGTGCAACAAATGGTAAAAGACGGGGCAACATCCTTTGTGGAAGTGGGGCCGGGCAAGGTGTTGCAAGGTTTGGTGAAAAAAATCCACCGCGAGGCCGAAACCAGCTCTGCTGCAGTTTCTTAAAAAAGGAAAACAGTTTATCCGAATAAATAGAGATTTAAACTAATAGGCAAGGAACTTCCTTGCCTTTTTTGTAATATTGGTAGTTCCCAAATCACCTACTTAAGCATAGCGTTTAACCCAACTGAAACTGATTAAATTGGTGATGTCGACCTTGTGTAAAAAAACCTCAAATCTACCGCAGACCACTTTGGGTCGTAGCGGAATATTATTTTTCTTTTTTCTCCTAATGGGTATTGGGATGGGGTATGGGCAGAGCTTCACCATTTTGGAAGAGGGCGGTGCCACGGCCACCTCCGAGACGGGCACCACGGACACCTTTACGGTGGTTCTGGACACCCAGCCCGCTACGGACGTGGTTTTTGACGTGGTGTCGGGAAACACGAACGAGGGTACCGTAGATTTGCCCACTTTGACCTTCACCAACGTAAATTGGAGCACTCCCCAGACGGTCACGGTCACCGGTGTGGACGATATCATAATTGATGGCACTCAGACCTACGATATTACTGTTAGCGTGGATGCCGCGAACAGCGACGATGACTTTGATCTATTGGCTGCCCAGACGGTATCCGTGGACAACGCGGACGACGATGTGGCCGGTTTCACCATTGTGGAGGAGGGCGGTGCCACGGCCACCTCCGAGAC